>ENA-UOOD01000001-UOOD01000001.1-human-gut-metagenome-genome-assembly--contig:-CS67-NODE-1-length-953230-cov-16.334464_pt1 | contig 953230 bp, 821 predicted proteins | sample MGYA00242464_ERZ724011 | MGnify/ENA metagenome assembly ERZ724011 | reverse complement strand
CCTTGATATAACTGCATTTTCTTTATCCCCGTTGATAGGGAATATATGCACTGGGTCCATCTCCTAAGGGGCAGTTGAGGGTTCGATTCCCCCAGGGGGTGCCATGAAAAAAGCAGCCGTCAGGCTGCTTTTTTCAAATGAAGCGCGCCTGCGGTGCATGAAAAATGAAGTATGGCTTCGCCATATGAAGTTTGACGGCATTACACCGAAAGTCTGTCATGCGCTTCACTTCATACGAGCGTCAGCGAGTACTTCATGGCAACGAAGCTGCCGTTTCATGTTTGCGGGGCAAATGCTTCATTATTACAATATAAATGCTTTGCTGTAATTGAGCAGGTATTGATGCAGATATTCCAATTATAATAGAAGTCAGAGGACAATTTTTTTGCGTCTCTGTCATCATTTGGCAAGTTAGTCTAAAAACGGCACTTTTGCCAAGCCGTCAGGCTGCTTTTTTCAAATGAAGCGCGCCTGCGGTGCATGAAAAATGAAGTATGGCTTCGCCATATGAAGTTTGGCGGCGTCACGCCGAAAGTCTGTCATGCGCTTCACTTCATACGAGCGTAAGCGAGTGCTTCACGGCAGCGAAGCTACCGTTTCATGTTTGCGGGGCAAACGCTTCATTCAAATCAATTTACAGTCAATTTGCAAAATCCCCCGCACGGCAAATTTCCGCGCGGGGGGACATTTTTTATTTTCCGCTTTCGCCGTAGTTTGAGAGCACGCGGGCGGACGGGTCGTTGACATCGCAGCCCTCCCATGACTTGTTGGGCATCCAGAAATCGACTATCATCTCGGACTGGCCGGGATAGTACTTTTCAAATATCTCGCGGTAGAGCAGGGATTCTTTCGTGAACGGTTTTGCGTGGGTGTATTTTTCGCACTTCTCCTTGAACTCCTCTTCGGTGTAGAGCCCCTCGGCGTATTCCTTGAGATAGTCCACAATCGAGTGGCCGACCGCGTCGGAGAACGCCGCCTTTTCGCGGAAGAGTATATCATGGGGCAGATAATCGCCCTCGAACGCGTGGCGGAGCAGATATTTGCCCTTGCCGTAGGTGTTCATTTTCTTCGCGGGGTCGACGGACATGACATATTTTACAAAGTCAAGATCGCCGAACGGCACGCGCGCTTCAAGCGAGTTTACGGAGATGCAGCGGTCGGCGCGCAGAACGTCGTACATGTGCAGCTCTCTTATTCTCTTCTGCGACTCCTTCTGGAACTCCTCCGCGCTCGGCGCAAAGTCGGTGTATTTGTAGCCGAACAGCTCGTCGGAGATTTCGCCCGTCAGAAGAACTCTGATATCCGTGTTCTCGTGTATCCATTTGCACAGCAGGTACATACCCATGCTCGCGCGGATAGTTGTGATATCAAATGTGCCGAGCATACGGATTACGCCCTCGAGCGAGTCTAAGACCTGCTCTTTTGTCATGATGACTTCGGTGTGGTCGCTGCCGATATAGTCGGCGACTTCCTTTGCGTATTTGAGGTCGATAGCGTCCTCGCTCATGCCTATTGCAAAGGTGCGTATCGGCTTTTTGCTCTGTCTCGCCGCTATGGCGCAGACGAGGGAGGAATCGAGTCCGCCGGAGAGCAGGAAGCCGACTTTTGCGTCCGCGACGAGTCTCTTGTCAACGCCGGCGATGAGCTTTTCGCGGATGTTTTTGCAAACTGTCTCAAGGTCGTCACGGCAGACTTCGTCAACCGCCGCTATGTCGCAGTACTGGACAAACTCGCCGTCTTTGTAGTAGTGCCCGGGCGGGAAGGGCATAACATGCCCGCACATTCCGACGAGGTTCTTCGCCTCGCTCGCGAACATGATAACACCTTTTTTATCATAGCCGTAGTAGAGCGGGCGGATGCCTATCGGGTCTCTTGCGGCGATATATTTTTTCTCTTCGCCGTCGTAGATAATCAGCGCAAACTCGGCGTCGAGCATCTTGAACATATCCACGCCGTATTCGCGGTAGAGCGGGAGAAGTATCTCGCAGTCGGAGCCGCTTTTGAATGTGTATTTCTTTGCAAGCTCCTCTTTTATCTTCTCGTAGCCGTATATCTCGCCGTTGCAGACTACATAGCTGCCGTCCAATTCAAACGGCTGCATCCCGTCGGGGGTCAGTCCCATTATCGCAAGGCGATGGAAGCCGAGCAGACCTTTGCCGGTGTCTATTATCCGGCTGTCGTCCGGTCCTCTTGAAACGGTCTTTTTGAATCCTTCCTCAAAATCGGAAAAAGCGGCACAGCAGTCGCAGTAACCCATTATCGAACACATAGTAATCTTTCCTTTCGGTTAGTTTAAGCATTCGATAGGGCAAGTGCCAACTCGCTGTGCCACCTATCTTTGTTCTCTTTTCGGCTTCGAAGAAAGCCTCGCCGCTGTAACGGTCGGCGTGTCCGGCGCACCTACTCGGTAGTCCTTTCGGCTTGCAGCTCGTCGGGTGTTATTCGCGCGGAGCTTACTGCATGGCTCTCACCGTCCCATGCTCGCTTTGAGCGGTATTCCGCGTTACTTCTCCCGACTCGGGCGCTTTTGTTATTGTAAAAAGGGTTGTGGATTTTTATTTTACGCTGAAGAGCAGGTCGCTGTAGGTCGGGAACGGCCAGAACTCCTTGGCGGTTATCGTCTCAGCCTCGTCGCAGACGGCGCGCAGGGCGTCCATCTTGCCGAGGATAACGTCTCTGATATCGTTCGCCGCTTCGGTGACATCCTCGATAGCCTGGAACTTTGCTATCTCGCTGTCAAGGTCCGCAGTCGCGTCGGCTATTTCATCGGACAGCTCGGAGAGCTTCGCGATGGTCGCGGTCTCGTATTTGCAGGGGAGACCTGCGACTGCCGCTTTCTTCGCGGCGAGGGTCTCTGCGAGCGACTTTGTGTAGCCCTCGACTGCGGGGAGAATCTCTTTTCTCGCCATGTCGACCATGGTCAGAGCTTCTATATTGACGGTCTTTGAGTAGTTCTCAAGAAGTATCTCATAGCGGCTGTGAAGCTCTGCGGGTGAGAATATCTTGTGAGCGGTGAGCATCTTCACGTTCTTGTCGGCAATCATCGCGGGCATAGCGTCCGGAGTGGTGCGGAGATTCAGCAGTCCGCGCTCCTCGGTAGCTTCCTTTATCCACGCGTCGTCATAGCCGTTGCCGTTGAAGATGATTCTCTTGTGGTCTTTTATGGTTTTCTTTATCATGTCATGCAGAGCGGTCTCAAAGTCATCGACATTTTCGAGGCGGTCCGCATATATCTTGAGCGACTCCGCAACGGCGGCGTTGAGCATGATGTTCGCGCAGGCGATGCTGTTCGACGAGCCGAGCATACGGAACTCAAACTTGTTGCCGGTGAACGCAAAGGGCGATGTGCGGTTGCGGTCGGTGGTGTCGCGGGTGAACTTCGGCAGAACATGAACGCCGAGCTTCATCGTTGTCTTTTCGCTGCCGCTGTAGGGCGCGTCGTTCTCTATGGCGTCGAGAACTGCGGTCAGCTCGTCGCCGAGGAACATAGAGACAACTGCGGGCGGAGCTTCGTTCGCGCCGAGTCTGTGGTCGTTGCCTGCGGTCGCGACGGAGACGCGGAGCAGATCCTGATAGTCGTCAACAGCTTTGATGACCGCGCAGAGGAACAGCAGGAACTGTGCGTTCTCATAGGGGGTCTCGCCGGGGGTGAGGAGGTTGACTCCGGTATCCGTAGCCATGGACCAGTTGTTGTGCTTGCCCGAGCCGTTGACTCCGGCGAACGGCTTCTCGTGGAGCAGGCAGACAAGTCCGTGCTTCGCGGCGACTTTCTGCATGATCTCCATAGTCAGCTGGTTGTGGTCGGTGGCGATGTTCGTTGTGGTATATATGGGTGCGAGCTCATGCTGAGACGGCGCGACTTCGTTGTGCTCGGTCTTTGCAAGAACGCCGAGCTTCCAGAGCTCTTCGTTGAGGTCTGCCATGTAAGCGGCGACTCTCGGCTTGATAACTCCGAAATAGTGGTCGTCCATCTCCTGACCCTTGGGCGCCTTTGCGCCGAAAAGCGTGCGTCCGCAGAAGACGAGGTCTTTGCGCTGCTCATAGAGAGCCTTGTCAACAAGGAAGTATTCCTGCTCGGGGCCGACGGAGGTGCGCACGCACTTTACATCGGTGTTGCCGAAGAGTCTGAGAATACGAAGAGCCTGCTTGTTGAGAGCCTGCATGGAACGGAGCAGAGGCGTTTTCTTGTCGAGTGCCTCGCCGCCGTAAGAACAGAACGCCGTGGGGATGCAGAGGGTCTTGTCTTTTATAAATGCGTAGGAAGTGGGATCCCACGCGGTGTAGCCGCGGGCTTCAAATGTTGCTCTGAGTCCGCCCGACGGGAAGGACGATGCGTCCGGCTCGCCTTTTATCAGTTCCTTGCCCGAGAACTCCATGATAACGCGTCCGTCGGATGCGGGGGTTATGAAGCTGTCGTGCTTCTCGGCGGTGATGCCGGTCAGAGGCTGGAACCAGTGGGTGAAATGGGTCGCGCCATGCTCAACGGCCCAGTCCTTCATAGCGGCGGCAACTGCGTTGGCGACGTCATTATTCAGGCTTGCTCCTTCGTCAATAGTCTTCTTGAGAGACTGGTAAACATCGGCGGAAAGCATTGCTTTCATCACTCTGTCGTCAAAAACGAGACTTCCGAAATAATCAGATACTGTGCTCATAAGTTAGCGCTCCTTTTTCATATTTTAAGGCGAAAAATAAAAAATGGCGTCAATGAACCCGTTCGGTTCAAAGACGCCATTGCCTTTATGCGCTGAATTATACGCGCAGCAAAATCGTTTGTCAAGGCGTTTTCGGACAATTCTTTATTTTTGTGCAAATAGCCGCAATCGGGGCTTTTTGAAAAGCAATTTTATGAGCAAGATGTAACCGCTTTTCTGAGAAAATGCGGGGGCTTTGAACTCTCGCCAAAAAAATTTTCGGCGGCGCGGTTCTCTCGGACGGCTTTAAAAATAAAGTGCGATACATATATAAAATGCAATTGACACGGGTCTTTTAATATGATAAAATACGCCTCAAATGAGCAAAGGCGTTCATTCCCCCGGGGACAGTGCCCCCATCGGCGGACGCCTTTGCTTTTTGCTTTTTCGGAACCGAGCGTCCCGCATCTCATCGGATTTTGCGGGCAGTTGACCGCGTTGTCATATTTTTCGGTTCCAAAGCACTCGCTTTTAGTACAGAATACCGTAGAAGTCGGCAGGGAAGGTGTGTTATAATATGATATAATGAAAGTACGTGTGAAACCTTAACCGGAGAAGTATATAAAAAAGAAAAAGATAAAATACGGAGGGATATTAATGACAAAGTACATCTTTGTGACCGGAGGCGTCGTATCCGGCCTCGGAAAGGGGATAACTGCGGCGTCGCTCGGACGAATTCTCAAAGCGCGCGGACTCAAGGTAGCGGCGCAGAAGCTCGATCCTTATATCAACGTTGACCCGGGCACCATGAGCCCCTATCAGCACGGCGAAGTTTACGTCACGGAAGACGGCGCGGAGACCGATCTCGACCTCGGTCACTACGAGCGTTTCATCGACGAGGATCTTAACAAATACTCGAATCTCACCACCGGTAAAGTATACTGGAACGTGCTCAACAAAGAGCGCCGCGGCGAGTATCTCGGTTCGACCGTTCAGGTCATACCCCATATAACGAATGAAATAAAGGATTTCGTATACCGTGTCGGCAAGAAAACCGATGCTGACGTGGTCATCACTGAGATCGGCGGCACTATAGGTGACATTGAATCCCAGCCTTTCCTCGAAGCTGTAAGACAGATATCTCTTGAGGTGGGGCGTGAGAACAGCCTCTTCATCCATGTCACTCTGGTGCCGTTTTTGCGTGGATCGGACGAGCATAAGTCCAAGCCCACCCAGCACTCGGTCAAGGAGCTGCAGGGCATGGGCATCAACCCGAACATAATCGTCCTGCGCTGCGACGAGCCGCTTGAGGAGGCTATCTTCAAGAAGATATCGCTCTTCTGCAATGTCAAGCCCGACTGCGTTATCGAGAACATCACCCTGCCTTATCTCTACGAAGCTCCGCTGATGCTCGAGAAGTCGAACTTCTCGTCCGTCGTCTGCCGCGAGCTGAATATAGACGCTCCCGAGCCGGATCTCGACGAGTGGACGGAGCTTGTCCACCGCATCAAGAACCGCGAAAAGGAAGTCAAGATAGGTCTTGTCGGCAAATATGTCCAGCTCCATGACGCGTATCTGTCCGTTGCCGAGGCGCTTCGCCACGCGGGCTACACTCTCAACACCCATATCCGCATCGACTGGATCGATTCCGAGAATCTGACCGAGGCGAACTACGAGCAGGAGCTCTCGCACCTCGACGGAATAATCGTCCCCGGCGGCTTCGGCGGCAGAGGAATCGAGGGCATGATCCTCGCGGCGAAATACGCCAGAGAGAACAATGTTCCCTATTTCGGAATCTGCCTCGGAATGCAGATTGCGGTTATCGAATACGCGCGCGATGTCGCGGGTATTAAAGACGCCCACTCCGGCGAGTTCGATGAGCTCTGCAAGAACAAGGTCATTGACTTTATGCCCGGTCAGAGCGATAATATAGACAAGGGCGGCACACTGCGCCTTGGCGCATATCCCTGCGTTATCAAGCCCGGCACAACAATGGAGCGCTGCTACGGAAAGTCCGAAATTTCCGAGCGCCACCGCCACCGCTACGAGTTCAATAACGATTATCGCGATATACTTACTCAGAACGGACTCACCCTCTCGGGTCTTTCGCCCGACGGCAGACTCGTTGAAACGGTCGAGCTTTCCGACCGCCCGTTCTATGTCGGAGTGCAGTATCACCCCGAGTTCAAGTCCCGTCCCAACAAGGCTCACCCGCTGTTCAAAGGCTTTATAGCCGCAGCGCTTGAAAAATCTGAGATCGGAGAATAAATACCTATGGCAAACTTGCATGAAGAGTGCGGCGTTTTTGGAGTCTATTCACCCAAGCCCGGCCCCGTGGCGGATCTCGCTTACTACGGTCTCTATGCCCTGCAGCACAGAGGGCAGGAGAGCTGCGGCATAGTCGTTAACGACGACGGAGTGTTCGCTTCGCGCAAGGATATCGGACTTGTCAACGAAGTCTTCTCGCGCGACGACCTGATGAAGTTCCCGCAGGGCAGGATGGCTGTCGCCCATGCGCGCTACGGCACGACCGGCGGCAACAGCAGAGCGAACTGCCAGCCCATCGAGGTCAACCATCAGAAGGGCAAGATGGCTCTTGCCCACAACGGAAACCTCAGCAACGCCTATGAACTGCGCAGCGAGCTTGAGCTCGGCGGCGCTATCTTCCACACGACGAGCGACACCGAGATAATCGCCTATATCGTCACGCAGGCGCGCCTCAACAGTCCTTCGATAGAAAATGCGCTGAGCAGCGCGATGAACAGGCTCGAGGGCGCGTATTCCCTCGTGCTCATGTCAGCCGCAAAGCTGCTCGCGGCGCGCGACCCCTACGGGTTCCGCCCGCTGTGCTACGGCAAGACGCTCGACGGCACATATGTCGTCGCGTCCGAGAGCTGTGCGCTTTCCGCCGTCGGCGCAAAATTCGAGCGCGATATACTCCCCGGTGAGATACTCGTCTTTGACGAAAACGGCGTGCGCTCGAACAGGGATCACTGCGGCGAAAAGCCGAGGCGCTCATGCATTTTTGAGTATATCTATTTTGCAAGACCCGATTCCGTCATTGACGGCGTGTCGGTTCACGCGGCGCGCAGAAATGCCGGCGCGATACTTTCAAAGACCCATCCGGTTGAAGCCGATGTCGTCATGGGCGTCCCGGATTCGGGAATCGACGCCGCTTTGGGCTATGCCGAGGCGTCGGGAATACCCTACGGAATGGGCTTCATAAAAAACAAATATATAGGCAGAACTTTCATCTCGCCCGGTCAGGACAAGAGAATCGATCAGGTGAGAATAAAGCTCAGCGCGATAAGCGAATCCGTAAAGGATAAGAGAATAGTGCTCATCGACGACTCGATAGTGCGCGGCACGACGAGCCGCCAGATAGTCAATCTCCTGCGCGAAGCGGGGGCAAAAGAGGTGCATATGCGCATCTCCTCGCCGCCGTTCATGCATCCGTGCTACTACGGCACGGACGTTGACTCGCGTGAAAATCTTATCGCCTGCCACCACTCGGTGGAGGAGATTGCCGACATAATCGGCGCGGATTCCCTCGGATATCTGCCGGAGTCGGAGCTTAAAAATCTGATAGGCAGCGAGAACTTCTGCAGCGCGTGCTTCAACGGAGTCTATCCGACCCCTATCCCGGATGTTATCACCAAAGACCGCTTTGAGGGGAAACTCTCCGAGCGGAGCAAATAAATAAAAATACGAAAAGCGAAAGGAAACTGCGGTATGGAAAAGTTGTATGAAGGCAAGAGCAAGGTCGTTTACAGTTCGGAGGAGCCCGGTACCTGCATCATCAAGTACAAGGACACCGCCACTGCCGGCAACGGCGTCAAGAAAGAGGATCTGCCCGGAAAAGGAAAACTCAACGCGGCAATCTCCAACATCATCTTTGATTACCTCATGAAGAACGGAGTCAAGACCCATCTTCTCAAGGTCATCGACGAAACCACCGTCCTCGCGAAGAAGGCTGAGATCGTTATGGTCGAGGTCATAGTCAGAAATATCGCAGCAGGAAGCTTTTCAAAGAAATACGGCGTGCCGGAGGGTTCGCCCCTGAAGAACACGGTCGTTGAGTTCAGCTACAAGAGCGACGAGCTCGGCGATCCCATGATAAACGACAGCCAGATAACCGCCATCGGTCTCGCCACGCAGGAGGAGCTCGACGAGCTCAGAGCCATGTCCAAGCGCATAAACGAGCTGATGACCGAGCTGTTCGCAAAGGGCGGCGTGCGCCTTGTCGACTTCAAGCTCGAGTTCGGCCGCACCGACGAGGGACTTGTCCTGTGCGATGAGATATCCCCCGATTCCTGCCGCCTCTGGGATATGGAGACAAACAAAAAGCTCGATAAGGACAGATTCCGCCGCGACCTCGGCGATGTTCTCGGCGGCTACAGAGATGTGCTCGAAAGACTTAAAAGCTCTATCTGATAAATCAAGGAGTGTATTTTTAAATGAGACTCATAGACCGCAAGATCGTCCTTGAGGACGGCAGCGAGTACTACGGATACGGCTTCGGCAGCTATGCCGACAGGGTGTGCGAGATAGTTTTCAACACCTCGATGGTCGGCTATCAGGAAATAGTCTCCGACCCGTCGTATACCGATCAGATGGTCGTTATGACATATCCGCTCATAGGCAACTACGGCATAACCGACGACGATTTCGAGTGCAAAAACCCGAGCATCGGCGGCCTTATCGTGTATGACTACAACGATATGCCCTCGAACTTCAGATACACAAAGACGCTCTCGGAGCTGCTCGAAGAGAACGGTATCCCCGGCATCTCCGGCGTTGACACGAGAAAGCTCACCCGCAGCATACGCGACTTGGGCTCGCGCCGCGTGCTCATAACCTCGCCCGATATCCCGGCTGAGGTCGCGGTGGAGATAATCAAAAATACCCCCGTCGCCCACGATGCGGTCAGCCGCGTCAGCTGCAAAAAGCGCTGGTATTCGCGCACCTCGAACCCGCAGTTCAACGTCGTAGCCATAGACTGCGGCATGAAACTCAATATCGTGCGCAGCCTCAACAAGTTCGGCTGCAACGTCGTTGTCGTGCCCTATGACACGCCGGCGGATGAAATTGAGTTCATGAAGCCCGACGGAGTGTTCCTCTCAAACGGTCCCGGCGACCCCGAGGATGTGACTCCCGTCATAAACACGGTCAGGGCGCTTCGCGGCAAATATCCGATTTTCGGCATCTGCCTCGGACATCAGATGATATCCCTCGCCTACGGCGCAAAGACATATAAGCTCAAGTTCGGCCACCGCGGCGGAAACCACCCGGTCATGAACCTCGACACCAACAAGATAGAGATAACCTCGCAGAACCACAGCTACGCCGTTGACCCGAAAACGGTCGAGGGCACCGACCTCGAAGTGACGCACATAAATCTTCTCGACAACACCGTCGAGGGAGTCAGATGCAGGAAAGACCTTGTGTTCAGCGTGCAGTATCACCCCGAGAGCGCGCCCGGTCCGCAGGACAGCAGCTATCTGTTCGGTCAGTTTATCGACTATATGAAGGAGGCGAAGGAGCGTGCCTAAGAGAACTGATATAAAAAAGGTGCTCGTTATCGGCTCGGGTCCTATAGTCATCGGTCAGGCTGCCGAGTTCGACTATGCGGGAACTCAGGCGTGCCTCGCCCTGCGTGAGGAGGGCTACGAGGTCGTCCTCGCGAACTCGAACCCCGCAACGATAATGACCGACACAACCATAGCCGATAAAGTCTATATGGAGCCGCTGACGCTCGAATACCTCGCGCGTATCTGCCGCTATGAGCGCCCGGACGCGATAGTCCCCGGCATCGGCGGTCAGACCGGACTCAACCTTGCGATGCAGCTTGCGAAGAAAGGCGTTCTCAAGGAGTGCGAGATAGAGCTGCTCGGCACGGATGCCGAGAGCATTGAGCGCGCCGAGGACAGAGAGCTTTTCAAAGAGCTCTGCGAGAGCATCGGCGAGCCGATAGTCCCCTCGCAGATAACCTACAGTATCGAAGAGGGTCTTGAGGCGGCGGAGAAGATAGGCTATCCCGTTATCCTGCGCCCCGCGTTCACGCTCGGCGGAACGGGCGGCGGCTTTGCCTATGACCCCGACGAGATGCGCGACATGATGAAGAACGCGCTTGCGCTCTCGCCCGTGCATCAGGTGCTCGTCGAAAAGAGCATAAAGGGCTACAAAGAGATAGAATACGAAGTGATACGCGACGCGAATGACACCGCTATCACCGTCTGTAATATGGAAAACCTCGACCCCGTCGGCATTCATACCGGCGACTCGATAGTCGTCGCGCCCAGCCAGACACTGACGAATAAAGAATATCAGATGCTCAGGGATTCCGCGCTCAAAATTATCCGCGCCCTGGGAGTAAAGGGCGGCTGCAACGTTCAGTTTGCGCTCGACCCCCATTCGTTCCGCTACTATGTCATTGAGGTCAACCCCAGAGTTTCGCGCTCGTCCGCCCTCGCTTCAAAGGCGAGCGGATATCCGATAGCGCGCGTCTCGGCGAAGATAGCGGTCGGCATGGATCTGCATGAGATACAGCTTGCAAACACCCCTGCCTGCTTCGAGCCCTCGCTCGACTATGTCGTGACCAAGATGCCGCGCTTCCCGTTCGACAAGTTCCCCGCCGCGCACAACACGCTTTCGACCCAGATGAAGGCGACCGGCGAGGTCATGAGCGTCGGACGCACTTTTGAAGAGAGCCTGCTCAAGGCGATACGCTCGCTCGAGGAGAGCAAGAACCACCTGCATATGGAGAAGTTCGACTCGGCGCATATGAGCGTTGACGAGCTGCTCGAATATATCAAAGAGGGCACGGACGACCGTCTCTATGCAATATCCCAGCTGATGTGGATGGGCGTTGACCCGTCGCTTATCTGCGATATAACGCATATAGATATGTTCTTCCTCGACAAGATAAAGAAGATAGTCGATTTCGAGAAGGAGATGGAGGCGAATCCCGGCTCCGACATTCTTCTGCGCGAGGCAAAGCGCCTCGGCTTCTCCGATTCGTATATCGCCGAGCTCTGGAAAGAGAGCGAGGACAGCATATATGAGCGCAGATGCAAAGAGGATATCTTCCCGACATACAAGATGATTGATACCTGCGCGAGTGAGTTCGACAGCTATGTGCCCTATTTCTACTCGACCTACGCGAGCGAGAACGAGTCCGTTGTGTCGGATAAAAAGAAGATAATAGTCTTAGGTTCAGGTCCTATCCGTATAGGACAGGGCGTTGAGTTTGACTATTCGACCGTCCACGCCGTCCATGCCATTCAGCAGCTCGGCTATGAGGCGATAGTAATCAACAATAACCCCGAGACCGTTTCGACCGACTACACCACTGCCGACAAGCTCTATTTCGAGCCCCTGACGACAGAGGATGTCATGAATATAGTCCATCTTGAAAAGCCGGAGGGCGTTATAGTCACCCTCGGCGGTCAGACTGCCGTCAACCTCGCGGCTCCGCTTGCAAGGCGCGGCGTGAAGATAATCGGCACCGACTGTGACGCCATTGAGCGTGCTGAGAACAGGGACGCGTTTGACGCCGTTATAAAATCCCTCGGTATCCCGAACCCGAAAGGCGAGGCTGTTACGGATATCGAGACCGGTGCGGCTGTTGCCGCGCGCATAGGCTACCCCGTGCTTGTGCGCCCGAGCTTCGTGCTCGGCGGCAGAGCGATGGAGATAGTCGCTAACGAGACGATGCTCAGAAAATATCTCAAGAACGCCGTTGAGGTCGATGAGGACAAGCCCGTGCTCATAGATAAATATCTTATGGGCAAGGAAGTCGAGATAGACGCCATCTGCGACGGCAGCGAGGTGTTCATCCCCGGCATAATGGAACTCGTCGAGCGTACCGGCGTCCACTCGGGCGACAGCACGAGTGTGTATCCGCCGTTCTCTATCTCTCAGAAGGTCAGAGACACGATAGCCGAATACACCACAAAGCTCGGACTCGGCATAGGCATAGTCGGTCTGTTCAATATACAGTTTATAGTTGACAGCGACGAGAGCGTCTATGTTATCGAGGTCAACCCCCGCGCTTCGCGAAGTGTGCCGTTCCTTTCAAAGTCCACCGACTGCAACCTTGTCCGCATCGCGACAAAGGTTATGCTCGGTCAGAGCCTGCACGACCAGGGCATAACCGATATGCGCCTGCCCGACGGCAAGCGCTGGTATGTCAAAGCCCCGGCGTTCTCGTTCGAGAAGCTGACCGGCATGGATGCATATCTCTCGCCCGAGATGAAATCGACCGGTGAAGCGATAGGCTACGACAAGCGCCTGAACCGTGCGCTCTACAAGGCTCTTCAGGCGTCCGGAGTCAGGATGAAAGAATACGGTACTGTAATAGTCACCCTTGCCGATGAAGATAAAGAAGAGGCTCTGCCGCTCGTCAAGCGCTTCTATCACCTCGGCTTCAATATCGAGGCGACCGCCGGAACCGCGGCGTTCCTCAAGAAGCACGGCATACGCACCCGCGTGCGCGGCAAGCTCAGCGAGGGCAGCACCGAGATCCTCGATTCTATCCGCGCGGGCTATGTCAGCTATGTTATAAACACGCGCGCCATTCTCTCCGGCGTCCACTTTGAGGACGGTGTTGAGATCCGCCGCTGTGCCGTCCAGAACGGCGTGACGATATTCACCTCCCTCGACACCGTGAAGATAGTCCTCGATGTTCTCGAAGAGATAACCCCCGAGATATCGACCATAAACGGCGACGGCGAGAACTGATTTCAACAACCCTTATTATATTAAAAGACCTCCCCGAGCGGGAGGCCTTTTGCTTTTGCTGAAAATAAACCGCCGCACGGCACGAACCGACGGCGGATTGATATTTTAATTTACGCCTTGCCCTTTTGCAGCAGCACTCTCAGCGGTCCCTCAAAGACGAGCTGATTGATAAAAAACGCCTTTATGTCGTTCGGGCTGCAAAACTTTTTTCTGCGCCCTGCGGAGAGCGAGGTCTGCTCCCTTATCGTGCGCGAGACGAAGCCGACGCAGGTGTCGCGCCCGCGCTGCTTCGGGATTATCCGCAGATAGAGCAGTGCGAGCCCGATGTAGCTGTACTTATATTCGTCGGCGTTCGAGGTCATGTGCTTTATGATGCGCTCTACATTGCGGAGCTCCGCTTCCGTTACGGGCAGAGCGAACAGCGCGCAGGGGACATCCGTGCCTTTGTAAGTCGGGTGGAGGTCGAAGTCCTCGGTCATGAATCCACGCTTGCCCGTGAAGCTGAAAAATTTCGGGTAGTGTTCATCCGTGCTTATCGACATGTGGGAGTATTCCCAAAGCCCTATTCTTTTTATAGTTCGCGAGACCTTATCCGGATAGTCGGTGAGCATAATATAGACGGTGCGGTCTTTTCTGTTCATTCGGCATACTCCCCCTTGTAATATTTTTTAGTATATGCTAACATTATAAACAACTAAAGTTGTCTAATCAAGGAACTGTTTTACAAATTGGTAAGATAAACGACTAAATATAAAAAGAGGCGTTTAAATGGTGAATAAAAATGATCTGAGATATATCAAAACGGAGCGGCTGATAGTGCATACATATGTCGATATGCGCCTGCGCGATCCGTCGCCCGTCAAGGTCAGCGACCTGTGCCGGGAGGCGCTGATAAACAAAACGACATTCTATTCCCACTATGACACCATGGAGAGCCTGCATCGGCACATCTGCCGTGAGACTGTCGCCGATATCCTCGGTCGCTGCGACTGCGCCCAGATGGCGTTCAGCGATACATACGCCTTTGTTTCAGAGCTGGTCGGCGCGATATCGCGCGAAGAGAGGCTCATCCGCGCGCTCTACGGCGACGATGTGACCTCACTGCTCAACGACGCAGAGGAGGCTCTTTTCAGAATCTATCTGCATGACGACGACGAGCCGGAGCGCAAAGAAAAAATAATCTTCTGCATCGGCGGAACATCAAGATTATTGCTCATGAACCCGGACGAGCACGGCATCCGCGCGGCGTCCGAGCTTATACGCACCGTCTTTAATCTCAACGAAAACAGAACATAAAAATCTTCAGCGCCGAGGTCACAAATTGTTTACAAACATATTGTTGACAATCGGCGCACATATATGTATAATGTGTAGCGTGCTACACTTAATATTGCTTAAAACAGTTTTGCGGAAAGGAGATCGCTATGGAGCATATCGGATATTTTTTCAAGCGTATAGATAACCGTTTGAAGTCGAACGTCGATGCAGGACTCGGCAAGCACGGGCTGACTTTTGCGCAGTCGCGGATCATAAGATTTCTCGCCGAGCGCGGAGGTCAGACAACCCAGAAAGAGATTGAAGACTACGCCCATGTCTCACATCCGACGATTGTCGGCATAGTCACGCGCATGGAGCAGAGCGGCTTTCTCAGCACCTGTACCGACCCGTCGGACAAGAGAAACAAGGTCGTGCGGCTGACCGATAAGGCGAAAGACATCAATCTCGAGATACGCCGTTCTATCGACAACGGCGAGCGGGCGATGCTCAGATCGTTCAGCGAAGAAGAAGTCGAACAGCTCCGCGGATATCTCATAAGGATATGCGATAACCTTGATATTGACAGCAGCCCCGGCTGCAAACCGGAAAGTGGAGCAAAGAAAGAAAAGAGGGAGTGAGAATATGATAAAAACTTTGTTGAAGAGCATGCGCCAATACAAAAAAGTATCATGGGCGACTATCTTTTTCTCCACGTTTGAAGTCGTGTTCGAGATAGTTATCCCGCTTTGTATGTCGGGTCTTATCGACAACGGCATCGAGGGCGGCGTGATGTCCATGGTCTGGAAATACGGTCTTGCGCTGCTATTCCTCGCGGTGTTCCAGATGGTGACGGGAATGCTTGCGGCGTTCCTCGGCTCGCGCGCGTCCGCCGGGTTCGGCGCGAATCTGCGCAGCGATATGTATGATAATGTTCAGACCTTCGCATTCTCGAACATCGACAAATTCTCGACCGCGTCGATAGTTACGAGACTGACGACGGATGTCACAAATATTCAGAACGCCTATCAGATGCTCATAAGAATAGCGATACGCGGACCGGTTATGCTGATTTTCGCCATGATAGTCTCGTTCAGAATCGACAGCCAGATTTCGCTTATGTTCATTGCGATTATACCTATCCTCGCGGCTCTGCTCGTGCTGATAATCATCAAGGTGCACCCCGTGTTCAAGCGCGTTTTCCACACCTACGATGAGCTCAACAACGTCGTTCAGGAGAATGTGCGCGGCATAAGAGTCGTCAAGTCCTTCAATCAGGAGGATCACGAGATAAGCAAGTTCGAGAAGATATCCGAGAAGATATACAAAGACTTCGCAAAAGCGGAGCGCCTTATTGCGCTCAACTCGCCTATTATGCAGGTCTGTATGTATACCTGCATGATACTCATCTCGTGGCTCGGCGCGAAGGCGGTCATCGCCAGCGGCAACAACGCAGCACTCGGTCTGACCACCGGCTCGCTCACCGCGCTGTTCACCTACGCCATGCAGATACTCATGAGCCTCATGATGCTCTCCATGGTCTTTGCCATGATGATAATCGCGAGCTCTTCCGCTCAGCGTATAGCTGAGGTACTCAACGAAAAGACCGATATCTCGAACCCCGCGAACCCCGTTCTCGAAGTCAAAGACGGCGAGATAGATTATAAAAATGTCAATTTTGCCTATGCTTCAAAAGCGGACACCAAGGTGCTCGACAATGTCAACGTGCATATAGCCTCCGGCGAGACGGTCGGCATAATCGGCGGCACGGGTTCGTCAAAGTCCTCGTTCGTCCAGCTCATACCGCGCCTTTACGATGTAACGGGCGGTGAAGTGATGCTCGGCGGCGTGGATGTCAGAAGCTACGATCTCGATACCCTGAGAAACTCGGTCGCAATGGTGCTCCAGAAGAACGAGCTGTTCTCCGGCACGATATCCGAGAACCTGCGCTGGGGCAATGAAAATGCGACCGACGATGAAATAAAGCACGCCTGCGAGCTCGCTCAGGCGGATGAATTCGTCAGCGCGATGCCCGACGGCTACAACACCTATATCGAACAGGGCGGCACGAACGTCTCCGGCGGTCAGAAACAGAGGCTGTGCATAGCGCGCGCCCTGCTCAAGAATCCCAAGGTGCTCATTCTCGACGACTCGACAAGCGCCGTCGATACCCACACCGACGCGCTGATTCAAAAGGGACTTTCGCAGTATATGCCCGACACGACGAAGATAATTATAGCCCAGCGCATAAGCTCGGTTCAGAACGCGGACAAAATACTCGTGTTCGACAACGGCAGAATAATCGCGCAGGGCACGCATGACAAACTACTGAAATCCTGCGATATCTATCGCGAAGTTTATGAATCCCAACAGAAGGGAGGAAACGACGATGAGTAAGCCTATGCCCATGCACGGAGGACCCAAGGGCATGCCCGGCGGACCCGGAATGCAGCCCAGAAAGCTCGACAAGAAAACGCTCAAGCGTCTGCTCTCTTATCTCAAAAATTATAAGGGCACGATAGTCCTTGTCACAATCTGCATCCTGCTCAGCGCAGTTGCGGGTGCGGCGTCATCGATGTTCCTCCAGACGCTTATCGACGATTATATAACCCCGATGGTCGGTCAATCATCACCCGACTTCTCCGGCTTCATTCGCGCGCTGATAACCATGGCGGTCATCTATCTCATCGGCACGCTCTCGACGCTTATCTACAACCGCCGCATGGTCACTATAGCGCAGGGAACGCTCAAGACCATACGCGATGAGATGTTCGAGAAGATGCAGCGCCTGCCGATAAGATATTTCGACTCGCACACCCACGGCGACACGATGAGCCTCTATACCAACGATACCGATACCCTGCGCCAGATGCTCGCGCAGTCGATGGGTCAGCTGATTTCTTCGGCGTTCACCGTCGCGGCGGTGTTTTGCTGCATGCTCTATATCAGCGTCGGTCTGACGCTCGTTGTGTGCGTATCGCTGTTCTTCATTATGCAGATAATCAAGAGAGTCGTCGGCAAGAGCGGCGCGTATTTCGTAGCCCAGCAGAGATCTCTTGCAGACCTTGACGGATATATCGAAGAGATGATAAACGGTCAGAAGGTCATAAAAGTCTTCTGCCACGAAGAGCAGTCTAAGAAAGAAATGAAGCAGCGCAACACCGAATGGGAGCACAACGCCGCGAACGCAAATGGTCACGCGACCTCGATGATGCCCATGACGAACGCGTTCGGATATTTTCTGTATATCCTGCTCGCCGTTATCGGCTCGTATATGGCTATCGCCGGCACGAAGAATTTCGGGCTGACCGGCGTCAACACGCTGTCCCTCGGCATGATAGCCTCGTTCCTCGTGCTCTCGCGCAACTTTATAAACCCGATATCCCAGATGTCGAACCAGTTCAACTCGATTGTCAACGCCCTCGCGGGCGCCGAGCGAATCTTCACATTTATGGACGAAGAGCCCGAGCCCGACGACGGATATGTTACCCTCGTAAACGCGAAAGAAGAGAACGGCGAGATAGTCGAAGTCAAGGAGCACACCGGAATGTGGGCGTGGAAGCATCCCCACGGCGACGGCACTCTGACTTATACAAAGCTTGAGGGTCAGGTCGTTCTCGACCATGTCGATTTCGGCTACACACCCGAAAAGGAAGTCCTTCACGATATCACGCTCTACGCAGAGCCGGGTCAGAAGGTGGCTTTCGTCGGCGCGACCGGAGCGGGCAAGACCACGATAACAAACTTAATAAACCGCTTCTATGACATAGCGGACGGCAAGATTCGCTATGACGGAATAAACATCAACAAGATAAAGAAAGCCGATTTGCGCCGCAGTCTCGGCGTCGTGCTCCAGGATGTCAACCTGTTCACGGGCACTGTCATGGAGAACATCCGCTACGGCAACCCCGAGGCGACCGACGAGCAGTGCATCGCGGCGGCGAAGCTCGCAAATGCTGACGGCTTCATCCGCATGCTCCCGGACGGCTACAACACCGTACTCAAGGGCGACGGCTCCGGACTTTCGCAGGGTCAGCGTCAGCTGATATCGATAGCCCGCGCGGCGGTCTCCGACCCGCCCGTCATGATCCTCGACGAGGCGACTTCTTCGATAGATACGCGCACCGAGGCTCTCGTCCAGGGCGGCATGGATAAGCTGATGAAAGGGCGCACGGTCTTTGTTATCGCGCACCGCCTCTCGACCGTCCAGAACTCCGATGTCATAATGGTGCTCGACCACGGCAGAATAATCGAGCGCGGCAACCATGAAAAGCTCATCGCCGAAAAGGGCACATACTATCGCCTCTATACCGGCGCGTTTGAGTTGGAGTGATTGGCAGAGCTGCGATAATTGGAAGTAAAAAGCAGAATCTCCTGCCCGGGAGCTGTTCCCGGACAGGAGATTTTTGTATATAACGAGCTTTGGGCATTTCTGATTCTTGTTGGAATACAACGCAAAAATCCTACCCGACGAAAATTTCGGGTAGGATTGCTTTTTATCAGTCTTTTTTCCTGAGCTCCGCCATGGCGGCGAAGTGAAGAACATCGAACTCCTCGGGTGCGTTTTCTCTGAGCATTCGGAGATGCTCGCGCTCCCAGTTTTCTGTCTCCTCGGGTGTCAGCGACGCGCCGATTCCGCGGCAGGCTTTCATCCTGCCGTTCCAGCTCTCGCGCGTGAAATGCACCTTCAGCTTCCACTCCTCGTGATGCACGAGCTCGAATTTTTCTTTGTAGCAGGCGGGGATTTCTATCGGGTGCATTGTTTCGCCCGCGCCGCTCCAGTCGGGGCTGTATCTGAGCACGAGATCCTCGCTCATGCCGGCAATCTTGTCTTCAAACGGCAGCCACTCCATGCACAGTACAAGAAGACACCCGTTGCTTTTTAGCATACGGCAGAGCTGAGGGATGAGCTTTTCGTGGTCGAAATACCAGAAGCACTGGCAGGCGGTCGCGGCATCAAATGAAGCGTCCGGGAAGTCTATCTTTTCAGCCGGCATCGCGTAATAGCCGATGCCCATGCCCTGCGAGAGCTTCTTTGCCTGCTCTATCTGTTCGGGGGATATGTCCGTCCCCGTCCATTTTGCGCCGAAGCTGTACATGTTGCGGCGGCAAAACGCCCGTGCCCATGCCGAGATCGAACACGCTCTGCCCCGGTCGAACGCCTTGCCGCCGTTGATTCTCTCGTCTTTTATATCAATAATATCACCATGTGTTTTGACCCCGTCCGCATGACAGACAGGGTCAGATTAGTTTTATTTTATCTCCAGAGATTCATCCAGAAAGCGCCTTCAACGCCCGTGAACGAGATCAGCTGAGCCATGTTTACATATATGCACGCGACAGTCGAGACCGTGAATATCAAATCGACGAGCTTCTTTGTGCTCTCCGACTTGATGCTCTTGTAGAGCGTGAACGCGATGACAAGCGCGCCGATGACCATCTGCCATGAGAAGTCCGCGTTGTAGCGTACGGCATAGCCGCTTTCCCACGAGGAGAAGATTATCGCGAGCGGCATGAGAATGCAGGTCACGCCGATAAGCAGGATAGGCAATACGCGCTTTTTCTTCTCGACGCGCTGCAATGCCTTGCCCGAGAAGAGATAGGCGAACATGGGCAGAGCGCGGTATATGATTCCGACGGATATAAGATTCTTGCCAGCGTCGTCGAAGAACATATAGCCGTTGAGCCCGAAACGCTCTGCGGAAGAAGCGAGATGCGTGAATGTCTTGGGCGTGAAGTGCGGCATGTTCAGAAGATACGCATACATATTGATGAGCACATATTTCCAGTGGAACTCCGAATGGGTGAAGTCGTTTATCGTCAGCGAATACTGAATGCCGAAGTCGAGCGGATTGTCGAAGCGCAGATAGTTATATACCATCTGCCCGAGGGCGATAACGCCGAGCGGGACGAGGGCGACAGCCGCATATTTGAAGAATGTGCGGGTCTTCTGCTTCTTTTCGAGTCCGTCGAGAGCTTTTTTGAGTCCGCCCGCGAAGAATAACAGCGCGGCGATGCAATAGACCGCGAGCGTCGGGCGGCAGAGCACGGCATAGCCGAGGAAGAACGAGGCAAAGCCGAGGCGGACATATGAGATTTTGCCGTCCCAGAGAATGTTCGAGGTCATGAGCAGATACGCGCCGATAGTCACGCACATGAATCCGCCGGAGATGGCGAGCTCATAGAACAGCGGACGCGCCGCGGAGAACATGATTCCTGAGGACATCTGCAAGGTTATCAATCCGGCGAGCACCGTGTTTGTCGGCAAATCGCGGGATTTTTTGTCTATCACCGCGAGATATATCTTTGTCAGGAATATTATTCCGACGAGCGCGAACATCAGCGTCGCCCAGCCGGTCGGGAAATAGCAGCCGGTTATCAAATGATACGGCAGGAACAGCGCGATGACCGGTCCGATGCCGTAATAAGAATAATATTTGCCGTTATACAGGCAGTGATCCCAAAGGAAGTTGCCCGCGCCTATTTCAGCATCACGCCTTGTGTATTCATAGGGATTGTCCATTTTGAGCAGATCTTCGTCAGGCTCTTCGAGAAGGTTCACCTGATGATGCTCAAACGCGTCAACGAGCTCTTTGGTTATCTGGTCGCCCTCCTGCGAAGTGAAGCTGTAGTGCGTGGTCGACCAGCCTTTTTGCAGATTTGTGAATGTGAGATACACCGAAAATACCATTGCGGCGGCGGTTATGACTGCCGCGATGCGGGTGCAGTTGACTCTGTTGTCGGAGAATTTCTTGCGCGCTCCGGCGGGATTCGCTATAGCATAGATGATAATTATGGCGGCAGCAGCTATGAGCAGATATGTCAGGATAATTTCCGCTATGTGCAGCGCGCTTATCGACTGATTGAGCGTGATGCCCTTGAGCGTTGCGCTGTGATAGTCGTCGAGAGATATCTCGAGTCTGAGGCGCGACACTTCGCCGGAGAAGTTGCAGGTCATGACATTGTCGAGCCCGTTTTCGAGCGTGAGCTTTGCGATATTTGTGCGGTAATATGAGCTCGTTGAATCGGCGAAATCGACATAGACCTTGCCGCTGTTTGCCGACTCTCCGAAGTCGACATCGAACCCTATAGAACCGACGCGCGCGTCAATGCCGGTAAACTCTATCTCGGAATAGCCCTCGCCGAGGGTTATCGTGCCGTCGTCGTTATAAGTAATATTGGCTCCGTCTGCGCGGGAGAGGTCGAGCGGCTGCTCTTTGTATCCCCCGAGAAGTCTGTTTATCGGCGTGAAATTCATCACGCACAGGCTCACGACCGTTACTATAACAAACAGAACGGCAACACATACGGAAAGCTTTTTCAGAAATTTTCTGTTTTCTCTGTCCATAGGCACCTCACAAGTTTTTTGAAGTCAGTTAATTATACCCTATTCGGGGCAATTTTTCAAGTTTGTTGTTAAATCCGAAAAAGCGGAGTTATATAAAAAGACACGGCTCACATAAGCTGTGAACCGCGCCTTTTCTATTTTGCTATTCGATTAATACTTGACGTTGGTTATCTCAAGATAGTTGTCGAGAACCGCGCTGCCGTTAAACTTGCTGCCGAGCACCTTGCCGGAGCCGGTGATAAGGACGTGCATATACTGATAGAGATCTACCATATGATTGGTCTTGGGGTTGTAGGTGAGCACTGCGGTGCAGTCATAGTACTTGAGCGAATACTCAACATCCTTGACGACCTTCGTGACGTTGGGGTCATTCTGGAGGGTGTTGTCGATATCGGCCTTTGCAAGGGGGCTGAACATCGTTCCGATGAAGCCCTTGGAGATAACGCCCGTCTTGGGATCGCAGGGCTCGGGGTTGATATCCGCCTTGAGGACTATCGTTATCTTGTAGTTGCCGTTCGGGAGAACCTCGCACTTTGCGCTCTTTATCTTGCTGACGTCGGTCAGGGTGCAGCCCTTTGTGGGATGCTGGTAGATCGGGAACCACTTCATGTCGGTGCCCTTCGGGTTGTTCTCGTGCTTCTTGCCCTTAGCGTCCTTCTCGCTGGTCATGAACAGACCCGCAACGGGGAGGAGCATATTGATGACGGTACCGTCGAAGTTTCTCTTCTCCTTGGGCAGAACCTGCCACTCGGACTTCTCATAGCCGACCTTGCTGCTCTTTGCGAGATTGAGAACGTCTCTGTAAGCGGCGAGGATCTCGGCATAGCTCTCGGGCTTGCCGTTCGAGGGCTTTGCGGAATTGTCGGCGGGAGCCTTGGTCTCGATAACGGTGTGACCCTCTTTGTCGGTCACTATCTCGGTTTCGACCGCGGTGTCGTCGGAGGCTGCTTCCGAGGAGGCCTCGGGAAGCAGATCGTCCGCAATAGCGTCGCCGTTTATGGCAACGTCGCCGGCGGCAGTTGTGTCGTTGTTATCTTTGTCCTTCTTGCAGGCCGCAAAGCTTGCAATCATGGCGATCGCGAGCAGAAGAGCCGCGATTCTCTTGAGATTCTTATTCATTGTTTTCTATCCCCTTGGAAAAATCAATATTTGAAGCTGGAATAGCTTACATACGATGTTCCGGTAGCGGTGGGCTTGCCGATACCGATGTCGATGTTGACGGTGATATCAAACTTGACATCGAGCTTGACGAAATGACCGGTAGCGGCGTCGATGGTTGCGGTAACGACTGCGCCCGAGTAGCTCTCGGTGACCTTTGCGCCGCCGTAAACTTCGTCGATGGCGTCATAGATGCAGCTGGCTCTCTTGTGGTCATAGTAACCCTTGTCCTTGTCGCCGACGCAGATTCCGCTCTTGTCGAGGGGAGCGTTGCAGGTCGCGGTGCCCTTGGTTGCATAGGAATTGCCGTTCTTGATGTTGATGGTGATTATGTAGTTCGAGCCGCTCTGTTTGCAGGAAGCTGCGGTGACGTCGCCGGTGCCGAGGGTCGAGGCTCTGAGAAAATACTTGTTTGTGTCGGTATTCCACTGACCCTTGGTGACGGTTTCGTTGTAGGCGTTCTCGGCACCGATGCCCATGAACTTGTAGATAAGGCTCTTGAACTGCTTGACAACAGCGTTTGCCTCGATCTTCTCGTTCTTGGTCTCTCTGTGCTTCGTGAAGCCGACCTTGCCGGAGACGGCTGCCTTTGTGGCGGCATTGTAATAGTTGAGGATATCCGCGGTGCTCGAGGGGGCCTTGTTGCCCTTCGAGGTGACTACGGGAGCCTTGCCGCTGTCGGCGGGCTTGGTCTCGATGACCTTGCCGGAAGCGTCGGTAACGGTCTCAATTTCGGTGGACTCGGCAGAAGCGTCCTCGCTTGAGGCCTCTGCGGGGGTGCTTTCGTCGGAGACGGTGTTGTTCGCGTCTGCGGAGCTCTCGGAGGGAGCGGTGGAATCGCCGTTGTCCTTGTCGCTCTTGCACGCCGCGAACGAGAATATCATCGCGAGGACAAGAAGCAGGGAAGCGATCTTCAGAAGATTCTTTTTCATGTCAAAAACCTTTCATAAAATATTTTCGGGTATTTCCGCCCGTTTTTTGTGCTGCACTTTACAAGGCAACACAGCGCACTATAAATTTACACTAATTAACTAATAATGTCAAGTAAATTTTGATAAAAACAAAATTAATAACGCCGTGTTTTTATGCAAGATAACATCACAGACTGCCTTTTGGTAATAGATTGTTTACATTCGCTTTTATAAAGTTATGGAAATTCGCCGAAAGTTATGATATAATATCAAGGTATATGTGCTCCGGCGCATAAGATACACCCCGAAAGGAGTCTGCGGCATGGCGGAGAAAAAGCTCATCTCATGGAATGTCAACGGAATAAGAGCGTGCATCGGCAAGGGCTTTTCCGAGGCTTTTGCGGCGCTTGATGCCGATATCCTCTGCCTGCAGGAGACGAAGGTTCAGGCGGGGCAGGTCGACTTTGCGCCCGAGGGCTATCACTGCTACTGGAACTACGCCGAGAAAAAGGGCTATTCCGGCACGGCGGTCTTTTCGCGCGAAGAGCCTTTGAGCGTGTCATACGGCATCGGCCTTCCCGAGCACGACCGCGAGGGGCGCGTGATAACGCTCGGATTTGAAAAATTCTATTTCGTCTGCGTCTATACCCCCAATTCGCAGGACGGGCTCGCACGGCTCGACTACAGAATGACATGGGAGGACGCGTTCAGGGACTATCTTCTCTCGCTCGACAGGGACAAGCCCGTAATAGTCTGCGGCGATATGAATGTTGCGCACAACGAGATAGATTTAAAGAACCCCAAGACGAACCGCAAGAACCCCGGCTTCACGGACGAAGAGAGAAGCAAGATGACCGAACTGCTCTCCGCGGGCTTTACTGATACATTCAGATATTTCTATCCCGACGTCGAGGGGCAGTACAGCTGGTGGAGCTACCGCTTCAAATCGCGCGAGCGGAACACGGGCTGGCGCATCGACTATTTTCTCTGCTCAGAGCGGCTCAACAGCCGGCTTACCGGCGCGAAAATACATCAGGAGATATTCGGCTCCGACCATTGTCCGGTCGAGCTGACTGTCGATATATAAAAAAGCGCCGCCGAAAAGGCGACGCAGGAAAGTTTGATTTTATATTGAGTTTTCGCTGAAGTCGATAACGAGCTTGTCGCGCTTCATCTCGAGCTTCGTGTATTTCACTCCCGCGGCGTCGAACATTCTTTTCGATGCGCGCACGCTGTCGGTGTTGCGGTACTTGTCGCTGATATAAATTACCTCTTTTATCCCGCTCTGGATTATCGCCTTGGCGCATTCGTTGCAGGGGAAAAGCGCGACATAGACCTTACATCCGCGCAGGTCGCCGCTGGCGTTTAATATCGCATTGAGCTCTGCGTGGCAGACATAGGCGTATTTTGTGTTAAACGCGCTGCCCTCGCGCTCCCACGGGAACTCGTCATCGTCGCAGCCGGAGGGGAAGCCGTTATAGCCGACGGACATTATCCTGTTTCTGTCGTTTACGATGCAGGCGCCCACCTGGGTGTTCGGATCCTTGCTCCTGCAAGCCGAGAGCATCGCGATCCCCATAAAATACTCGTCCCACGAGATATAATCGCTTCTTTTAGGCATTTTTCACCGCTCCGTTTCCCTTATAATAGCATAATATATCAACCCGATATTAACATATCCAAGCCGTTAAGGCAAGAAGAAATTTTTGAGGTGACTTTCTATGGGTCTTTTAAAGAAAATTTTCGGAGACTACTCTTCGAGAGAAATCAAGCGTATCACGCCGATAAAGGACAAGGTGCTCGCGCTTGACGAGGAATATTCAAAACTCACCGATGAGGAGCTCAAAGCAAAAACCCCTTATTTCAAGGAGCGCCTCGCCAACGGCGAGACCCTTGACGATATCCTGCCCGAGGCATTCGCCGCCTGCCGCGAGGCTTCGTGGCGTGTGCTCGGGATGAAGCACTTCCCCGTGCAGATTCTCGGCGGTATCGTTCTGCATCAGGGACGCATCGCGGAGATGAAGACCGGCGAGGGCAAAACGCTCGTCGCAACGCTCCCCGCTTATCTCAACGCGCTCTCCGGCAACGGAGTCCACATCGTCACGGTCAACGACTACCTCGCACGCCGCGACAGCGAGTGGATGGGCAAGGTCTACCGTTTCATGGGGCTCAAGGTCGGTCTGATTATCCATGAGAAAAACAACGACGAGCGCCGTGAGGCATATGCCGCCGACATAACCTACGGCACGAACAACGAGATGGGCTTTGACTATCTGCGTGACAACATGGTGCCCTACAAAGAGCTCAAGGTTCAGCGCGGTCACTCGTTCGCGATAGTCGACGAGGTCGACTCGATACTTATCGATGAGGCGAGAACGCCGCTCATCATATCCGGCCGCGGCGACCGCTCGACCGACCTCTACAAGCAGGCGAACTCCTTCGCCCGCACGCTCAACTTCGAGCGCATAAAAGAGCTTCGCTCCTCTTCGAGACTCGAAGATACCGCCGACCAGGTCAGCGAAAACTGCGATGTCATTGTCGACGAAAAGGCGAGAACCGCCGTCCTGACCCAGAAAGGTATTGCAAAGGCGGAGAAGTATTTCAATCTCGATAACCTCATGGATCCCGCGAACATGACCATACAGCACCACATCAACCAGGCGATAAAGGCGATAGGCGTCATGCGCCGCGATGTCGACTACGTCGTGAAGGACGGCCAGGTGCTCATAGTCGACGAGTTCACCGGACGTATCATGCTCGGCAGACGCTACAATGAGGGTCTGCACCAGGCTATCGAAGCAAAAGAGGGCGTAAACGTCGAGCACGAGAGCAAGACTCTCGCGACCATTACATTCCAGAACTACTTCAGACTCTACGACAAGCTCTCCGGTATGACCGGTACCGCAATGACCGAGAGCGAGGAGTTCCAGGAGATATATTCGCTTGACGTCGTGGAGATCCCGACGAACAAGCCGATGATAAGAAAGGACATGGACGACCTCGTCTACAAGACCGAGCCCGCAAAGTTCAACGCGGTCATTGACGATATTGTGGAGCGCCACGAAAATGGTCAGCCCGTGCTTGTGGGTACTATCTCCATTGAGAAGTCGGAGCTTCTCAGCAAGCTCCTTAAAAAGCGCGGCATAAAGCATGAAGTGCTCAACGCCAAGTACCATGAAAAGGAAGCGGAAATCGTCGCGCAGGCAGGTAAGCTCGGCGCGGTCACGATAGCCACAAACATGGCGGGACGCGGAACCGATATCATGCTCGGCGGTAATGCAGAGTTCCTTGCAAAGTCCGAGATGCGCCGCAAGGGCTACAGCGAAGAGCTTATAGCCGAATCGACCGGCTTCGGCGACACGGACAACGAGGATATAATCAGCGCGAGAGAGGAATTCCAGGCTCTCGAGAAGAAATATAAGAACGAAATTTCCGGCGAGGCGGAGCAGGTAAGACAGGCGGGCGGCCTTTGCATCATCGGCACAGAGCGCCACGAGTCCCGCCGAATCGACAACCAGCTGCGCGGACGTTCCGGCCGTCAGGGCGACCCCGGCGTGAGCCGCTTCTACCTGTCGCTTGAGGACGATCTGATGCGCCTGTTCGGCGGCGAGCGCGTGACAACTATAATGAACACGCTCAGAACCCCCGAGGATATGCCGATAGAGTCGAAGATGATTTCGAATGTTATCGAGAGCTCGCAGAAGCGCGTCGAGTCGCGCAACTTCTCGGTGCGTAAGAGCGTCCTGAGCTTCGACGATGTCATGAACCGCCAGCGTGAGCTTATCTACAAACAGCGCGACCAGGTGCTCGACGGCGAGAACCTCAAGCCCGTTATTCTCAAGATGCTCGACGAGTGCATAACGGAATCCATAGATTTCTATTGCCCGAAGGCGCTCTCCCACTCCGACTGGAACATAGCCGGACTGCGTGAGAAGTTCCTCGGCTGGCTGACCACTCCCGAAGACTTCGTCGACGGCTTCGACCGCGAAGAGGCGAAGGAGGAGCTCACCGAGCGCGGACATAAGCTTTATGACGAGCGTGAAGAGCTCATGGGCGTCGACGAGAACGGCGTGCCGATAATGAGAGCGCTCGAGCGCATGGTTCTGCTCAAGATGGTCGACAGCAAGTGGATGGATCACATCGATGCCATGGAAGAGCTCAAGCGCGGCATAGGACTTCGCTCCTACGGCCAGCAGGATCCCGTTGTTGCGTTCAGACAGGAGAGCTACGATATCTTCGACGAGATGACCATGTCCATTCGCGAGGATACCGTCCGCCTGATGATGACCATCATGCCCAAGAACGAGGAGGACACCAAGCGCAAGCAGGTCGCCGAGATAACCTCGACCAGCGGCGCGTCCGACGGCAGCGAAAAGGGTCGCACCGTCCGCAAGGGCGCAAAGATAGGCCCGAACGATCCCTGCCCCTGCGGCAGCGGCAAGAAGTACAAGAAGTGCTGCGGCGCGGTGAACAAGTAAAATATATAAATGTATTCCCTCTCCGGACGAGCTTCCGGAGAGGGAATTTTTTTTGGTGTCTGGTAGGGAGAAGTGAATTGAATTTTTCGTCGGAATCTATCAGGCGCCCCTGCAAGGGGAGCCGGCGTTCAAGATATGCTTTGCAGGATGTGTGCCGGTATAGTATAAATTTCGCAGGCGAATAATATCCGCCGCCTTATAAATATTCGCGCAATAAAAAAGGAGACACTCTTTTGAATGTCTCCCTTTTTTGTACTTTTATCGGTTGTCCGATTATTTCATAGCCTCTTCGACTGCAACAGCGCAGGCGACGGTCGCGCCGACCATCGGGTTGTTGCCCATGCCGATAAGACCCATCATTTCGACGTGCGCCGGAACGGAGGAGGAACCTGCGAACTGGGCGTCGGAATGCATACGACCCATGGTGTCGGTCATGCCGTAGCTGGAGGGGCCTGCTGCCATGTTGTCGGGATGCAGGGTACGGCCTGTGCCGCCGCCGGAAGCGACGGAGAAGTAGTTGACGCCGTTCTCGACGCACCACTTCTTGTAGGTGCCTGCGACCGGGTGCTGGAAGCGGGTCGGGTTGGTGGAGTTGCCGGTGATGGAAACGCCGACGTTCTCAAGCTTCATGATAGCCACGCCCTCGGGAACGTTGTCTGCGCCGTAGCACTTGACGTCCGCTCTCGGACCGTTGGAATAAGCCTTCTGCTCGGTGACGGTGACGGTCTCGGTGTAGGGATCGAACTCCGTCTTGCAGTATGTGAAGCCGTTGATGCGGGAGATTATCATCGCAGCGTCCTTGCCGAGGCCGTTGAGGATAACTCTCAGGGGCTTGGTTCTGACCTTGTTTGCGTTGAGGGCTATTTTGATAGCGCCCTCAGCGGCAGCGAAGCTCTCGTGACCTGCGAGGAAGCAGAAGCACTCTGTCTCCTCGGAGAGGAGCATCTTGCCGAGGTTGCCGTGGCCGAGGCCGACCTTGCGGTTTTCGGCGACGGAGCCGGGGATGCAGAAAGACTGGAGACCGATGCCGATTGCGGCAGCGGCGTCGGCAGCCTTGACAGCGCCGCTCTTTATAGCGATAGCGCAGCCGACTGTGTATGCCCAGATAGCGTTTTCAAAGCAGATGGGCTGGGTACCTCTGACGATCTTGTCGCAGTCGATGCCCTTTGCAAGAGTGATCTCTTTGCACTCCTCGATGGAGGAAATGCCGTACTGAGCGAGAACGGAGTTGATCTTGTCAACTCTTCTCTCATAGTTTTCAAATAATGCCATTGTCCGTATCCTCCTTACTCTTTGCGCGGGTCGATATACTTGGCGGCCTCGGCGAATCTGCCGTAGGTGCCTACCGACTTGTCGTATGCGGTCTGAGCGTCGTCGCCCTTCTTGATGAAGTCGGTCATCTTGCCCAGGGACACGAACTCGTAGCCTATAACCTGATCGTCCTCGTCGAGAGCCATTCTGGTGACATAGCCCTCAGCCATCTCGAGATAGCGGACGCCTTTGTATCTTGTGCCGTACATTGTGCCGACCTGCGAACGAAGTCCCTTGCCGAGATCCTCGAGGCCTGCGCCGACATTAAGTCCGTCGTCCGAGAAAGCGGACTGAGAGCGGCCGTAGACTATCTGGAGGAACAGCTCGCGCATAGCGGTGTTGATAGCGTCGCAGACGAGGTCGGTGTTCAGAGCCTCAAGAATGGTTTTGCCGGGGAGAATCTCACTTGCCATAGCTGCGGAATGGGTCATGCCCGAGCAGCCGATGGTCTCAACGAGAGCTTCCTCGATGATGCCGTCCTTGATGTTGAGCGAGAGCTTACATGCGCCCTGCTGGGGAGCACACCAGCCCACACCGTGGGTGAAACCGGAGATGTCCTTTATCTCATAAGCCTTGACCCATTTGCCCTCTTCGGGGATGGGAGCAGGACCGTGGTTCGGACCCTTTTTGACAATACACATATTCTCTACTTCTTGAGTATAATTCATACACGTAGTCTCCTTTCGTTTTGTGTATCCCGTACAGAGCTATTATATCAAAAAAATACAAGCGTATCAATTACTTGGGACAAGGTTTTTGAATTTTTTGCATTGTTACAATCGTTGAGGGCTTTTTCGGTCAAAAATTATTTATTTTAGTCGCAAACCCGCCGCGGTTGTAAAGACATGAGGTTTATGATATACTGAAAAGCGGAAAGGGGAGGATAAAATGAAGCTCTATATCAAGCAGAAGGTCTTTTCGCTGACTTCAAAATTCACCGTGAAAGACGAAGCGGGAAATGACAGATATTTTGTCGAGGGTGAGTTCTTCTCCCTGCGCGGCAGGCTGCATATTATGGACGCGCAAGGCGGGGAGATAGGGCAGATATACCGCCGGCTGATGACTTTTCTGCCGCATTTTATCCTCGAGATAGGCGGCGAAGAGATAGCGGAGATAGTCAAGGATTTCTCTTTCTTCCGCCCGAAATATTCGCTCGAAAACACCTCGCTCAGTGTCGAGGGCGATTTCTGGGCGCATGAATATTCGCTCTATGACGGCGACAGGAATATTATGAACATCCACAAGGAGTGGTTCACCTGGGGCGACAGCTACGAGCTCGATATCCTCGACCCGGACTATGAGTTGATATCGCTCGGCATAGTCCTCGCCATAGACACCGCCATGGCGGCGGCGAATACCGCCTCGTCGGCTTCGACCTAAATCAAAGGAGAAAAAATGAAGGATTATCATATATTTGCAAACCACGCCCATGTTTTCCCGGAGGAAGCAAGACCGAGCTGTGGGATAGACTCGCTCAAAGCGCTCATGGACGAGTGCTCTATAGAGCGGGCGGTCTGCTTCGCGCCGTTTCCGTCGCAGTATGAAGATTATAATATGCCCGGCGACTGCATAAACTGGCTTGCGGACGCGATAAAGGGCGACGATTCTCTCGTCGGCTTCGGCACGATAGATTTTGATTCCGGCGATATCGCAGGGCAGGTCAACAGAATAGCCGATTTCGGCTTCAGGGGCATAAAGCTCCACCCGGCATATCAGGAGTTCAATATTATGGGCGACAAAGCGTGCGAGGTCTATTCTGCCGCCCAGGAGAACGGGCTGTTTCTGTCGTTTCATACGGGGCTGCACTGGCACCGTATCGCGGACTATCAGCCGCTGCTCTTTGACGAAGTCGCGTGGAACTTCCCGCGCCTTAAATTCAGTATGGAGCATGTCGGCGGGTATCACTTTTTCCGCGATGCGCTGGCGGTCATCTGCAACAACCATCACCGCGCGAGCGATCCGAGGCGCGTATACGCGGGCTTGACGAGCATTATGCCGGACGACAACGGTCTGCCGGATTACTGGACTTTGACCGATGACGAGCTTTTGACGCTCATTCATCAGGGGGACGACGACTGCGCGATATTCGGGCTCGACTTCCCGTATAAAAAAGCCGACTACGCAAAAGCGCTGATAAACAGAATAATCTCCCTCGACATCTCCGAAGAGGCAAAAGAGGGAATACTCGGAAAAAATCTTGAGCACGCGCTCGGTATGGACTGAAAACGGAGAAATATATGCTTATAGTTACTGCAAACTGCAAAAATACATTTGACTCGTATCTTAAATATGTCCACTACACGGACAGCAAGCGCAGAAAGACTCGCTTTTCGGGCGCGACCGGCTGGCTTCTGCTTGCCTGCGCCGCGGCCGTTATAGTGAGCTTTGTGAAGGTCGGCGGCAATATCTTTCTCTATGTCGTGAGCGCCGTTCTCGTACTCTGCGCGGCGGCGTATGTCTATATCCAATATTTAGCGCCATACAGGGCGTTCAAAAAGCTCGACAAGTCGTTCTTCGCCGAGCAGGAGTTCGATTTCTACGAGGATAAGCTGGAGCTTATCGAGCACGGCGAAAAGAGCATAAAGCGCATCATACCGTATTCAAAGATACAGAAAGTCTGCATCACAAAGCACGCTTTTTATATCTATATCGCCGCAGACAGCGCGTTCATACTCTCGAAGACCGCACTCAGCTCATCGTCGACTGAACGCCTGAAAAATTTGTTCAAGGATAAAGGCATAAAGACAGAGGAATAAAAGATAAAATAAAATTATAGCTCCCCGCGGAATTTTATTCGCGGGGAGCTGAACATATCGGAGAAATATTTGAATGAAAAAGCTTTCTTTTAGCAGGTACTTTTGTAGGGTGCGGCAACTCGACGCACCGCTGCTGACGAAGTCAGCACAAATGCACATACTTTATCGTTGCGAACGGGCAATCGGCATAACGTTGCTGTAACGAGACTCCGTAAAATATTGCTGATTGTTGCCGTGCCGCCGTCGGCGACATAGGGTCGTCGAGTCGCCGATCCCTACTTGAATTCGGTATTTGACACATAAATATGAAGAAATAGTTTTGTATGATACAAGCTCCCCACGGAATTCTTTCGTGAGGGAGCCTCTTTATATTTTTTACACTATTCCCTGCGCCATCATTGCATCGGCGACCTTGAGGAAGCCTGCGATGTTCGCGCCGACAACGAAGTTGTCCTCGTGTCCGTATTCCTTTGCGGCGTTTGCCATATTGTGATATATATTTATCATAATGTTGTTGAGCTGGTGATCGACCTTTTCAAACGGCCAGCTGACGCGCGCGCTGTTTTGGCTCATCTCGAGCGCGGAGGTTGCGACGCCGCCCGCGTTTGCCGCCTTGCCGGGGGCAAAGAGGATTTTGTTTTGCAGGAAAACTTCGGTAGCTTCCGTAGTCGAGGGCATGTTCGCACCCTCGCCGACCGCGATGCATCCGTTCTTTATCAGCTCTTTTGCATCTTCGGCACCGAGCTCGTTCTGCGTGGCGCACGGGAGAGCTATGTCGCAGGGTACGCCCCAGACCTTTTTGCCCTCGTAAAATTTTGCGTTCGGGCGCTCCTTGGCGTATTCGCTTATCCTTGCGCGGCGGACTTCTTTTATCTGCTTGAGCGTCTCAACGTCGATGCCGTCCGGGTCATAGACGAATCCGCTCGAGTCGCTCGCAGTTACCACCTTTCCGCCGAGGCTTAGAGCCTTCTCTATGGCGTAGGTTGCGACGTTGCCCGAGCCGGAGACGACGATCGTCTTGCCCTCGATCGAGTTCGCGTGGTTCTTGAGCATCTCCTCAACGAGATATACAAGGCCGTAGCCCGTTGCCTCTGTTCTCGCGAGCGAGCCGCCGAACGAGAGTCCCTTGCCCGTGAGCACGCCCTCGTACTGCCCGGTAATTCTCTTGTACTGACCGAACATATAGCCGATTTCGCGTCCGCCGACCCCGATATCGCCCGCGGGAACATCGGTGTTCGGGCCTATGACGCGGTAGAGCGCGGTCATAAAGCTCTGGCAGAAGCGCATTATCTCCATCTCGCTCTTGCCCTTGGGGTTGAAGTCCGAGCCGCCCTTGCCGCCGCCAATGGGGAGTCCCGTCAGCGAATTTTTGAATATCTGCTCGAAGCCGAGGAATTTTATAATGCTCATGTTGACCGAGGGGTGGAAGCGCAGACCGCCCTTGTAGGGGCCTATTGCGCTGTTGAACTGAACTCGGTAGCCGCGGTTTGTGTGAACCTTGCCCGCGTCGTCCGCCCACGAGATGCGGAAAACCGTCGCCCTCTCCGGCTCAACGAGCCTTTCGAGAAGAGCCCAATCCTGATATGTCCTGTTCGCCTCGACAACCGGGCGAATGGAATCGAGAACCTCCGTTGCAGCCTGAACGAACTCCGGCTGAGTCGCGTTCTTCTGCTGAACGTGAAGTATCATGTCGTCAATATAGCTCATATTATCACTCCCAAAACGATTTGCGGCAAAAAATAAAAACAAAAAATATATCCCGCCGCCAATGCCAAATATTTTAATATACCGCGCATAAAAATGCAAGTGAATTTATAAAAGTTTCAAAAATTTAAGAAAATCAAGTGAATTTAGCTGTACTGCGGTACAAAAATGCAATTTATATAAAACTTCATTCAAATTTTGAGGAGAAGTGCAAATGCAGCTTAAAATAAAATTGACATATAATCATAAATATAATTGCATATTAGCTATTATTGAACAATCTTTCATAAACGCTCCGTTATCGTTGAAAGTTTATGTGAATTGTGCCGATTACGCTTTTGTGTCAGAATTTTCGGCATATTCGACCTGACTTGTGGCAAAATACAGGACGGCAAATATATCGGCAGTTTTAATGAGCAATATACAAATTAAACCAAAAATTAAATCTAAAATTGTATCGCAGTTTATTTTTTGACATGACAAAAGGCGGCGTCGAAGCACCGCCCCAAAGTCTATCTTTTTATGTTTCGTCGAACATTCCGAATCCCGCGACCTCGCTCACAGGGACGGAAAACACGACTGCACCCGCATCCGTGTCCGCGCCCGCGCGGGTCATTATCGAGCGCATGATGTCCGCTTTCTGCTCCTTGCGCGCGACGATTAGAATAACCTCTTTTTCTTTTGCTATCGATACGCCGAGGAACTTTTCACTCTCGGGCGAGGTGGTGCCCTTGCCGTGGAGCACCGTGCCGCCCATCGCGCCCGCAGCGCGCGCCGCGTTCATGACGGCGTCCGTGCGCCCCTCGTTGGCTATCGCGACAATCAGTTCATATGAAAAATTGAATTCGGGCGTGTATCGGGCATCCTGCCGCCCGTCGTTGAGATATGCCAAGATTTTTCCTCCTCCAACGCTTTTTATGGGCACAGCCCATGCGATGCCGTGACCCGGCACGCCGATATACAGCGTGCGGCGCAGCCTGTTCATATATTCTCTCGTCTTTTCTTCGCCTGCAACTGAAAAGACTATCCATTTTTCCGTCGAATCGATGCCGAGCAGATCGCGCATACTCTCTATCGCCGTCCCGCGCCCGTGCAGGGCGACGGACATCGGTATCTCAAGCTGGGCGCAGATATCCGAGAGCTTCTTGAGCGCGTCGGGGTTTATTACAGTCATTATGTAGTTCAACCTGTCTGCACCTCCCAAAGCTCGATAATCTCGTCGTCGGCGAAAGTTTCGCCTTTCTCTGCGGGCTTCCTGCGCCTTTCATATATGACGCCGACCGCCTGGATTGATATCAGCGGCATCATCGCGACTATCGCCACGACTCCGAATGCGTCGCTCAAGGGATCGCCGCCGAGCGTCTTTGACGCGCCTATCATAAATTGGAGCATGAATGTCGCTGTCATCGGACCCGACGCAACGCCGCCCGAGTCAAAGGCTATCGCCGTGTAGATATCCGGCACGAAGAACGAGAGGATTATGGCGATAAGATATCCGGGCACGAGGAACCACATGACCGATATACCTGTGATAACTCTTATCATCGATATGCCCATCGCCGCGGCGATCGCGACCGAAAGGCTGTATTTTATAACTTTTCCGGGAATCGCTCCCGCGCTGACTTCTTCAATCTGCTTTTCGAGCACGGCGACCGCCGGCTCCGCGGAGATAATGAACCAGCCGAGGAGCATCGACAGCGGTATGAGCAGATATTTCATATTGCCCTCAGCGAGCTTTGCGCCGAGCACCGCGCCGAGCGAAGAGAAGCCGACGTTGACGCCCGTCAAAAACAGCACGAGCCCGACATATGTATATGCGACGCCTATTGTTATCCTCGCGACCTCGCGCTTTGAGAGGCGGAGTGAGAAAATCTGGAAAATATAAAATATCGCGATTATCGGCAGCAGAGCCACCGCCATCTCTTTCATATAAGAGGGCAGGGCGGTGAGATAAGCGCGGCCGATTTCGCCCGTGCTCGAATATGCCGCCGAGCTTATGTCAACAACGCCGTCGCCGTTCGGATAGAAAAATCCGAGCAGGAGCACCGCGAGTATGGGGCCTATTGAACAGAGAGCGACGAGACCGAAACTGTCCGACTCCGCCTTTGCGTCGCTTCGTATTTTTGAAACGCCGACGCCGAGCGCGAGAATAAACGGCACGGTCATAGGCCCTGTTGTCACGCCGCCCGAGTCAAACGCGATGCCGAGAAAATCGGGCTTTGAAAACGCCGCCAGAATAAAAACAACGGCATAAAATGCTATCAGCAGCCAGCGAAGGCGCACGCCCGTGAGTATTCTTATCATGCACACGCACAGAAAGAATCCGACTCCGACGCCGACTGTCACGAGCAAAACGGTGTTGTTAATATGCGGCACCGTCTGCGCGAGCACCTGGAGATCGGGCTCGGCTATCGTCACGGCAAAGCCGAGAATGAAGCTGACTATAATTATCAGCGGAAGGGAGCGGGATTTTGTCATCGCCGTGCCGAGCTTTGTGCCTATCGGCGTCATCGAGGTCTCGGCTCCGAGGGAGAAAAGACCCATGCCGACTACAACAAAAATCGCGCCGACGAGAAAGCTCAGAAATAAATCCGTGTCAATCGGCGAGACGCTGAAGCACAGCAGCACGACTATGACCAATATCGGCAGAACCGAGAGCGCGGATTCACGGACTTTTTCGAGAATCAGGTTGTGGTGATCGGAAAATTTTGTGTTTGCAATAACAGCTTGCTCCTTTCTTTTCCGGTCAATTGACAACGGCATAGGCGTTTACCGTATACGCTCTTGTCAGTTGACAGGGATATATTAGTTGATGAACATATTATATATGATTATATATAATACTATTATTATGTTAATATTATTTTAACTTAACGGGAACGATTTGTCAATAAATATCACCAAGTGTGACCGCCGGACTTTTGACAAACATTGTCACTTCGAAAAAGTTATAAAAACGCGCGGACGGAAAATAATAAGGATGCAAACGCAAACAAAGTCTTAAAAAGTAAGGGGTGTAAAGTAAATGGCTAAGAGTTCCAGCAAGGGTGTTGTCCCCGAGGCACGCGACGCGCTTGACCGCTTCAAGATGGAGGCCGCCTCTGAGGTGGGCGTCAATCTCAAGCAGGGCTACAACGGCGATCTGACCTCCCGCGAGGCCGGTTCTGTCGGCGGACAGATGGTCAAGAAGATGATCGAAGCTTACGAGCAGGGCATGAAATAAATTTTCGGCCTAATAAATCGAGGGGCTGCACATCGGTGCAGTCCCTCGAACTGTTTGTGTGTTTACTTTTTTCGCCTGCATTCGAAGCAGCGCCAGCCGCCGTCGGCGTGCCGCGCGATGATTTCAAATCCGTTTTCGGCGAACGCATCAACGACTTCCTGCTCACGTATGTCGATTATGCCGGAGGTGATGAACACGGCGTTATCCGCCATGAACTCGGGCACGGTCTTGCAGAACATGATTATGACATCGGCAACAATGTTTGCAACGACTATGTCGAATTTGCCGCTGACCTTGTCGGCAAGGTCGCCGTGAATAAATTTCAGACGGTCGCTGCCGAAGCCGTTCATCTTTCCGTTTTCCTCCGCAGTTTTAACTGCGAGCTCGTCTATGTCAACGCCCGTCGCGCTCTCTGCGCCGAGCAGGAGAGAGGCTATCGCGAGAATTCCGCTCCCGCAGCCGACATCGAGAACCTTTTCACCGCCCTTTATGTTTTTCTCGAGTGCCTCAAGGCAGAGACGGGTCGTCTCATGACTGCCAGTGCCGAACGCGAGCCCGGGCTCAAGATGTAGAACCGCGCGCCCCTCTGCGTCGTATTCGTCCTCCCATGTCGGGCGGATGAGCAGGCGCTCACCAATTTTTATCGGGTGAAAATACTGCTTCCAGTTGTTCTCCCAGTCGGCGTTCTTGCACTGGGTGAGGTCAATCTCGTTTTCTATCCCTGCCGCCGCAAGCCGTTCCGTCAGAAAGGCGGCAGCCTCCTGCGGGTGATCCTGCGGGTCGATATATATGTGGACAATGCCCTTCGTCCTGTCCTTTGCGAGCAGATCCTCGTCAATAAGATCGATGTGGGCTATTTCCATCGCTTCGCGCTCAAGATCGCTGTAGTCCTCGATATATATGCCGTATGGCACGACCATGTTGGCAATGTCGCCCGCGGTGTCGATATCCTTTGTGTCAACTGTTATCTTTATTTCTGTCCAGTCCATAGGCTCTCCTTATTTTATCAGCTCCGCCTTGAAATCGGCGTGGTTGCGGTCGTGGTTATAGAGCTTGCGGTTGTCGAGCGCCCACTGGCGGGGAGTGAATTCGCCGGGCTGAACATTCCTGCACGCCTGCTCGATCTCATATATCTTCGCGTCGAGCGTGTCGAGCGAGGAGAGTATCTCCGCCTCGAGGAACATCGGACGCACCGCCGCGCCGAACTCCGGCTCGCCGTGGTGCGAGATTATCATGTGCTCGACGAGCATGAGCGTGTTTTCGCTGATGCCGAGCTTCCTTCCGCATCTGTCAACCGCCATCGCTCCGCGCACGAGGTGACCGATAAGATTGCCGTCGGTCGTGTAGCCTGAAGCTATGCCAGTCTGCGCGACGTCGAATTCCTCTGTCTTTGCGATATCGTGGAGTATAACGCCCGCAAAGAGCAGGTCGCTGTCTATAAACGGATATATATTTGCGACTCCCTGAGCCATGCGGAGAATTGAGAGCGTGTGGTAGAGCAGCCCGCCGCGTATCGCGTGGTGCAGCCTGAACGCCGCCGGCCAGTAAAGCAGCCTGTCTTTGTATTCGTTGAGCAGAGCGGTGACGAGCGTCTTTAACTCCTCGTCCTTGAAATTGCCCGTAACTTTCATCAGCTCGTTGAACATAGCCTCGCCCGAGAAGCCCGCCGAGGGAACGAAATCTTCGATGCGCACGCCGTCCGCTTCGGTCACTTTGCGTATGCGCTCTATCCTCAGCTGCTGCGAGTCGTTGAACGGCTGAACCGTTCCGCGGACTTTTATCAGATCGTTTGCGGCGAATTCGCCGTGGAGCTCCTCTTTGTAGTCCCAGAGCTTTGCGTTTATTTCGCCGTCAGGATCGGTGAGCGTGAGATCAAGATACGGCACGCCCTTTGCCGTCATTTTGCGGTCGACGGTCTTTATCAGGCAGAAGCCCTCAACGCCGCCGTTTTTATTGAATTGAGTGAAATTCATGCTGTTGCCTCCGTTTGTTTGTCGGGATTAAGTATAACATAAGGCGGCGCGAAATACAACGGAATAAAGCGCTCATCTGTCCGGGATTTTACCCACAGACCGCAAACAGTGCTCTGCAGTCCGTTTAACTGCGCCTTAATATTTGAATCAAGTGTAAACTTTTGGCGCGGCGATGCTAAGTGCCGCATAGCTATTGACAAAACACTTTCAAAGTGCGACAATATATACAGCAATCTCAGGGGCGGGGTGAAATTCCCCACCGGCGGTGAAGGCGAAAGCCGAAGCCCGCGAGCCGCGAGAGCGGTTGATCCGGTGCGATTCCGGAGCCGACGGTAAAGTCCGGATGGAAGAGGATGCGAAAAATGCATTTGCGCCCCGCTTATATGGCGGGGCTTTTGCTTTTTCATCTTCCCGGTTGCAAAATAAAGAGAGGAAGATACTCATGAAAAAAAGCTCAAGACAGAACCTGCGGAAAATAACGGTTATGGCGATGCTCGCGGCGGTTGCCGTGGTGTCGGTGTATTTCATCAAGTTTCCGCTTTTGCCCTCCGCGCCGTTTCTCGAATACGACATTGCGGATGTCCCAGTGCTCATCGGTACGATGCTGTTCGGACCGTCAGCGGGGCTCGTGATCCTGCTCATCACCTCGGCTATCCAGGCGTTTACGGTAAGCTCGTCGAGCCACATTATCGGCTTTCTTATGCACTTCTGTGCGTCGGGCGTGCTCGTGCTGGCATCCGGTCTGATGTACAAAAAAATCGGCGGCAAAAAAGGCATGGCGGCGGGACTCGCGGTCGGCTCGGTGCTGATGACCCTCGTTATGATACCGCTCAATCTCATCTTTACCGGAATCTTCATGGGCACCGGTGTTGAGGCGGTCGTCAAAATGCTCATCCCCGCGATAATTCCGTTCAATCTCATAAAAGCGTGCCTCAATTCCGTGCTCACTTTTCTGCTGTTTATTCCCGTGAATAAGATATACGGAAAGATAAATATAGAGTGAAAAATCAGCACATTCAGAACGAAACATAAGAATAAAAAGGCACAAATTAAAAGTCATAAAAAGCAATAAGAATGCCGTAAAAATAATTATATACTTTTTTAAAGAAATTAAGACGGTTATTTATCCTCAAAATTTACCAGTTATACAAAGTCTATTCCATTTTTTGAGAAAATGGTGTATTATGTGCTTGTATAAAACGGGGGCAGGAAGACCGTGTTTTTGCGGCAAAAAACCGCAGTGCGGCACACGTCAAGCGGACGGGGGTTCGCTTGCGGACGCGGACTCCCGCTCCACGCCTTATGCCGGACGCCGTCAAGGCGTCCGTACATAATCGACAACCACAAATCTCCTATATTCGGAACGACCCCTGCGGTGCACAAGCCGCCGGGGTCGTTCCGATTTCTGATTGCAAAAACACGACGTGCCCTGCGGAAATTTAACCGCAGGGCACTCTCTGTTCTCATTCTCCGGTGAAAATGGAGGTGAATTTACTTGTTGATGAAGTCTCTCTTCTGATCTTCGGGGAGGTCGAGACCGAGTGTTCCGCCCGGATTCATCAGATTGTCGGGATCGAAGTGCTGCTTGAGTGCGCGGTAGATATCCATCTGGTTCTTGCCGATCTGCGCCTCGAGCCACGGAGCGGTCATCTTGCCTATGCCGTGGTGGTGGCTCATCGCCGCGCCGTACTTCTGGATGTTGTCCATGATGCCGCGCTGATACTCAAGATACTCGTCAAGGTCGTTCATCTTCGCTTCGAAAATAAAGTAGAGGTTTGCGCCCTGGGGATAGAAGTGGGACATATGGGTCATGCAGATGGTGTCTGGTCTGCTCTTGCAGAAGCGGCGGACATTCTCGTAGACATTGGTGAAGTTATCCCAGTTGACCGAGCACTCGAGGGTGTCGAGCATAAGGCCGTAGTCGCCCATGTCCTCGCGCAGGTAGGGATCGGTGAAACGACCCTTCTCCCAGCCCTTGGTGACGATGCTGGTGGTGTACATTGCGCCGTGCTTCTTGCATATCTTGTCTATCTGCTTTGCGACGTTCTTGCTGAAGTGCTTCTCACCCTCGCTCCAGCCGAGCATGAGCACGCGCTTGCCGTCCTTGTAGCCCTTAGCGGCGAGCATCTTGTCAATAACGGTGTCCGCAACGCCGTAGAGGCGGAAAGCTATCGAAGTCTCCTCGGGGTCGGAGAGACGGAAGACCGACGGGAAGCCGAACTCGCCCTGCATTATCTCGCGCGCCGCGTTGAGACCGTTCTCCCAATCCTTGAAAACATAGGAGAACTTCTTACGGTTCTCGGGCATATACTTGAAAACTCTGAGGGTGACATGAGTAAGAATGCCGAAGGTTCCCTCGCTGCCCATCATGATCTGGTCTATGGAAGGACCGGTAGCGTTTCTCGGAAACTCGTCGCTCTTGATGATGCCGATGGGAGTGACATACTCCTGGCTGATGACGATGTCTTCAATTTTGCCGTAATAGCTCGAGTTCTGACCTGCGCCGCGGGTGACAGCCCAGCCGCCGACGGAGGAATACTCGAAGCTCTGCGGGAAGTGGCCGCAGGTATAGGCGCGCTTTGCGCCGAGGGTCGAGACGGCGTTGTTGAGGGTCTCTTCAAGCTTTGGACCGCTCATGCCGGCTTCGACGGTTATTGTCTGGTTGTGCTCGCTGAAGGAGATAACCTTGTTGAAGTTCTTTCTCATGTCGAGCGTGATGCCGCCCTTGACTGCTTCAACGCCGCGGGTGACGGAGGAGCCGCCGCCGTAGACATACATCGGAATCTTCTGCTCGCAGCAGTATTTGACAAGTGCGATAATATCCTCGCGGTTCTTGGGATAGACAACAGCGTCGGGTACATTCTCGACGATGTGCTTGCGCAGTCTCATGAGGTCGACCATCGTCTTGCCGTATGCGACAGAGAGTCTGTCATAGTTGTCGGTGCTGACGTTTGCCTTGCCGACAATCGCTTCGAGAGCCGCTATCTGGTCGTTACTCAGGCGGCAGGGGATATCATAATCAACTTCTTCGAGACCCATCTCCTGCTTGACCTTGAAATCGTCGTCGGTCATGTGGAAGGTCTCTTTCATCAGCTCATAGAGCTTTGTGTTCGGAGCCTTGAACGCTTCGGGATCGCCCCATTTGAGAATGGAACGGTAGGATCTTTCGGGTGCTTTCTCGTGGTACCAATCGGGTACGAACTTCTTTGATTTGCTCACGGTGTTTCCTCCTTGATAAGCTTTATGTTCAGTTCATGTCGGCTGTTGCTACTATATCCGCGCCGAAAACGTCTTTGATAACGACATCTCCGGTGTTCACGCGCTCGCTGAGCTTGAATGCGCGGATGGTTTTCATGGCGTCGAGCAGGTGCTCTTTCGGTATCTCGCAGCTCGTTTTGACGGGCAGGCGGGGCATATCGGAAAACGCGGTGTCGACTGTAGTCGTCAGGGAGCGGGTGGGATTTGTCAGCTCGGTCGTGCCGAATGCGACGCCTCTCTTGCACTTTGCGCCCTGAACATCTATCTTGTCGCCGTCGCGGCTGACCTTCAGACGGCAGCCGTTGGGGCAGACTATACAGACCATTTCGGTGACGTTCACTTTGTGTCAGTCCTTTCGGTTAAAACTCATATTCCATGGAATCGTAGGCGACGAGAAAGCCCTTCTCCGCCGCCGCGGGGACAAATTCGTCGTGGGTCGCTCTGCCGTTGTGGGAGAAGTGGTTGCAGCAGAAAACGGTCTTATCCGTCGCAAGCCCCTCTTTTATCATGCGGTCCTTTGTGTCCGCATCGGCGGAGAGCCCCATGTGACCCTGGCGGTAGTTTTCGAACATGCCCGTGCAGTCTATCGAGACAAAATTGAATACGGGCTTTTTGCGTTCGAGATAATCCCAGGTCTCGTCGGGGAAATATCCGGTGTCGTGCGCGTAGAGCATCGTCTTTTCGCCGTTTGATATTATATAGATAAACGGGTCGGTCTTTTGGTCGTGATCCGCCTTGAGCGCGGTCACTGTGTAACCCTCGACCTCAAACGGTTCAAACGCCTTTACGGGGTGCAGCGCGAGAACATTCTTTTCTGTCAGCGCATCGCACCACTCCATGTCTCTTATCCATTGGAGCGTCGTGTCCGAACCGTAGAAGTTCAGCGGAGTCACCTCTTCGCTCATAAAGTTCGCGAAGCACTCCGGCAGGCGCATCTGAATGTCCTGCGGATAGAGGTGATCCTCGTGCGCGTGGGTGATGAGACAGGATTTTATCGAGATAAGATCGATGTTGTCGCGCAGGGTGTGAATGAAAGTGTCGGGGCAGAAGTCGAGAAGCAATCTGTCATCGATTATCGACTGGGAGCGAGTGCGGATGTTTCTGCCGCCCGCCGCCTTCGATTTTCTGCACACCTCACAGCGGCAGAAAATTGCGGGAACGCCCTCTGCTGCCGCCGTGCCCAGATATTTTATCTTCATTTCATGTCCTCCATGCTGACGGTTATCTTGTCTGTAATTCTATCCGAAATATTCTCGGATTTCAAGACTTCCATCTCGGAGGAGGAAAGATTTGCAAACTTCTTGTTTATCAGCGCATCGCTGCCGCTCGCGACGGTGACGGACTGCTTCTTGAACTCGCTGCGTGGTCTGAAGTACATCGTCATGCCGTCCTTTGCCGCCTTGTCGTAATACTGCGGAACAACATAGAGGAACTTCGCTCTGTCGTATTCAACAGGAACTCTGTCGGCTGCATTCTTATCGCCCTTGCAGTATTCGGCGGCGGATTCGCCCGCCTGGTCGCCCGAGAGGGAGACATAATCGACAAGGTCGTTGACGTGCAGCGCGTTGCCGCAGGAGAACACGCCGGGAATATTCGTCATCAGCGTCTGGTCGACTACCGCGCCTTTCGTTGCGGGGTCGAGCCTGACTCCGAGCATCTGCGCCACTTCGTTCTCGGGCAGAAGTCCGACGGAGAGGATGAGCGCGTCGCAGGGAATGATGCGCGCGGTGGATTCTATCGGCTGCATCTTTTCGTCCACCTGGCAGACCTCGACCGCTTCAACGCGCTTGACGCCGAAAACTTTTGTGACCGTGGTCGAGAGGTGGAGCGGGATATTGAAATCGTGCAGGCACTGGTGGACGTTTCGCGCAAGACCTGCGGGAGTGTCCTTTATCTCGTAGACGCCCTCGACGCTCGCGCCCTCAAGGGTGAGGCGGCGCGCCATTATCATGCCGATGTCTCCGCTGCCGAGAATAACGCAGCGGCGCGTGGGCATCTGACCGAGGATGTTGACGAAATACTGAGCCGTGCCGGCGGTGTATATGCCGGCGGGTCTGTCGCCGTGGATGAATACCTGGCGCGAGGTGCGCTCGCGGCATCCGCACGCGATAACGACGGCTTTCGAGCGGCAGATCAATATACCCTGCGCGCTCTGAACGGTGAGGGTGAAGCCGTCAACCGTTTTCTCGGCGTCTGTTACAAATGCGTTTATTCTGTAGTCTATTCCGAGGGAGAGAAACTCCCTGATGAATCTTCCCGAATATTCGGGACCTGTCAGACGCTCGCCGAAGCGGATGAGTCCGAATCCGTCATGCACGCACTGCTTGAGAATACCGCCGAGCTTGTGCTCGCGCTCTATAAGCAGCACGTTTGCGCCGTTCTTGTGCGCGGATATCGCGGCCGCAAGACCTGCCGGGCCGCCGCCGAGGACTATTACATCATATCTGAGTTCAGTCATTGTCGGTGCCCTCCTTTTCAAACAGCAGGTTGCTGTCGCCGCCGCTCTTTGTGACGTCGGTCATCTTCATGCCGGTCTGCTCGCAGATAATGCCGGTGACCAGCGGCATGCAGAAGCCGCCCTGGCATCTGCCCATTCCGGGACGCACGCGGCGCTTTATCGCGTCAATTGAAGTCGCGGGAACGGGGGAGTTTATCGCGTCGATTATCTCGCCGCGGCTGATGCCCTCGCAGCGGCACACGACGATGCCGTAATCGGGATTCTTTTCTATTGCCGCCTGTCTCTCTGCGACCGAGAGCTTCGCCATGACGGGGGTGACTCTTCGGTTCGGGTTGAACTTCTCGTTGGGTACGACCTTCATGACCTTCGAGAGGCGGTCAACGGTTATCTTGCTGATATCCTCGGCTATTGCCGGGGCGCTCGCGAGTCCGGGGGACTGGATGCCGGCGGCATGGATAAGATTCTGAAGCTTTTCGGAGCCCTCGACTATGAACTCCTCTTCATATGTCGCGGCGCGCACGCCTGCGAAATATGTTATGACATCGGCTTTCGAGAAGCCTTTTATCAGCGGGAGATGCTTGTTGAGCATCGCGTCGACATTCTCACGCTTTGTCGAGAAATCTTCTCTGTACGGCTGCTCGAATGCGTCGGGACCGACGAGGACATTGCCGTCTATCGTGCGCATAACGCCGCCGCCCTTGGTGTCCGAAGTCGCCTGCGAGAGTCCGATGAGTCCCATCGATCTCTGGACGAGCGGACCCTGCTTCTTGTCAAGTATCGCGAGGTGTCCCTTTCTCGGGTGGATGGTGAAGAAGCGGTCGCCCGCCATCTCGGCTATCTTATCCGAGAATACGCCGGCTGCGTTTATAACAGCCTTGGGGTGAATTGTACCTCTGTTCGTATGTACGGCGACTATCCTGTCACCCTCGGTATCGATTGAAGTTACAATCGTATCGAGCGAGACCTTTGCACCGTTTTCGACTGCGTTCTCCGCGAACGCAACTGTTAATTTGTAGGGCGAGAGCACGCCGGACGACGGAAACTCAAACGCGCCGATAGCTTCGTCAGTAATGTTGGGCTCGATGCGGTGGAGCTCCTCGCGGCTTATCTTTCTGCCCTCGATGCCGAGGTGCTTCTCGCGGTAGTTGAACACGAGAGGTGAGAAGAAGCCGAAAATCTTCTCACTGTAGAGTATAAGATTGCTCCAGCGCTCGAACGGAACGGAAAGCTCCTTGCATACCTGAGTGTACATTGCGTTTCCTCGCACGTTCATCTCGCCGCGCTTCGTGCCGACATGGGATGCGATGCCGGGATGGATCATGCCGTCGTTTCTCGACGACGCCTGCATTGCAACATCACTCTCTTTGTCGACGAGCAGAATATTGAGCTTGTAGCGTGTCAGCTCTCTTGCGATAGAGCAGCCGATGACGCCGCCGCCGATGATGAGAACATCGGGCTGAGCGCCCTCGAGCGAACCGTCGGTGAATTTCGGCGCGCGTATGGCGGGCTCGGTGAATCCCTTGAGTGAGATATCGTTGAGCACGCCTTTGTAGCCGAACTTGGCGGCAGCCTTGCCGGCCTTGACGATGTCGGTCCATTCGGTCATCTCGCCCTCGAGGCGGATGCACTTGCCGACTTCGGTGCATTCGATTCCGCTGTAGCCCTTTTTCTCGAGCTTGCTGCGGACTTTCTGCACTTTCTGAGCCATATTCATCTCCCCTTTGACTGCGGCGGTGCGCATTTCACGCCGAGCCTCTTCCTATATATAAAAAGTATATATTCAAAGAAAAAGCACAGCGCGTTACGGCAGAGCCGCGATTTTATGTGATTCTTGTTCGGTTGTCCGGACATCTTGACAAAATTATAGCATTATATTAGAATAGTGTCAAGTATATTAAAAAAGTTTATTTTATCTTAATTTATCGGGGAGTTTCTATGGACAGTCTGAGCAGGTTGCCGCTCTATCTGCAGGTCAAAAATTACATAACCTCTATGATAGATTCCGGCGACTATCCGGCTGATTCGAAACTGCCGACGGAAAAAGAACTGATGAAAACCCTCAGTGTGGGCAGGGCGACCGTTCGCTCCGCGCTCTCCGAGCTTGAGCATGACGGCAGGATATACAAGCGCCACGGAGTCGGCACTTTCGTCAGCTCTAACAAGTGGATGCCCGCGTTTGAGCCGATAATCTCGCTGACCTATTCGCTCGAAAGGCTCGGGATGGAGATAAGAAATGTCATCATTTCATCGGGGCTCGAATATCCGAAAGACGAGCTTGCAAAGAACTTTCCGCAGGATAAAAAAATCGGCAGACTCAGCAGACTGCGCCTTGCCGGCGGCGAGACCGTTGCCGTTGAGGACAGTTACTTTACCGAGGAACTCTATAACACCGTGCGATCCCTTGACCCGGACAAGTCGGTGGCGCACGCGATACTTGATAGCGACGGCGTCGATGTTGACAGAATAGATATGAAAATCGTCCTTCGTATGCCGACCGCAAAAGAGCAAAAGCAGCTGAAACTCGCACCCGGCGAGCGGGTGGCTCAGCTGACGCGCTGGACCTTCAGTGCAGACAAGGCGATAAACTATGTGCGCTTCGTTATGCGCGAACGCCTTGTTCAAACGCCGTTTGGCGGTTGATTTGTTTATATCGGGCACTTGGCTCGATGATATATAGGAGATCGGACGCATCGCGTCCAACGAGAGGAAAAAGAAAATGAAAGACAAACTCAAAGCGATCGCTTGCCTGGGGCTCGCGGTGTGCGTGGCTTCGGGTCTGTGGGCATGCTCAAAGGAAGATGTGCAGACCAAACCGGAGAGCAGCAACACCACTATCAACTATGTCTACAACGGCATCTACGACATCTCGAATATCCCCGAGGAAACTCTCAGCGGAGAGATGCCGGTGACGGAAATCGAGACGGACACGAACGGAGAGACCTATATCGTCGTTGAACAGCCGGTGCAGACTGTTCAGGACGGCATTGAATCTCCGCGCACGACGCTCAAAAGCGGCGGCAAAATAAGCGAAACATCGGAGCGCCGCAATGTCGAGTCGGTCAGCGTCACTCTCCCCGAGGGCGCAACGATGGCGGATATGTTCGCGATTCTCGAAGCAAAGGGGGTTGCTTCGTTCAGCGCGCTGATGAACACCGCGGTCAACACCGATTTCAGCTATTTTCCGCTCGTAGGCGCGCAGGGCAAGACCGGCAGAGCGTTTGCGCTCGAGGGATATATACGCGCGGGCACATATACATTTGTTAAAAATACCGCGCCCGCCGATGTCATAAGCCGACTGCTTCGCAGCATGGAGAGCTTCGTGAGCACTCCGATGCGCCGTCAGATAGCGGCGAGAAACATGAGCGTCGATGAAGCGATAACCATCGCTTCGATAGTTGAAATAGAGAGCGGCGGCGATGTGGCGCAGATGGCGAAGATATCGTCCGTCATTCAGAACAGACTCAAGGCGGGTATGCAGCTCGAGATGAACTCGACCGGCAGATATGTCGATTCGGTCATAAAGAACTACATAAAGAGCGACGACCCGGAAACATACAGCAAATATGAGGAGTATTACAACACCTTCAAGTGCGCGGGTCTGCCCGCGGGACCGATATGCAGCCCCGGCTCGGAGGCTGTGAAGTCCGCAATAAGCCCGCTGGACACAAATTATTTGTATTTCTGCGTCGGAGAGGACGGGATCTACCGCTATGCGGCAACAGCGGAAGAGCACCGAGCCAATCTGATTGCCGCAGGTCTTGCTCCGGCTGAACCGGATATACCGTCTCAGCCGTAACAGGAATCCTATTATATATAAGGAATAAGGGCGCCCGAGAGGGCGGAAGAGGGAGATATCAATATGGACAATGACACAATTCTTACAAACATTTCGAAGCTCGGATCCATGAGCACTGCGATAGGTTGCGAGGCCATGCGCCAACTTGAAACAGAGTCGGGCAAAAGCAAGGAGGTCTACGCTCATCTCGACAAGCTCTTCATGCTTCTCGACGACCGCAACCCCTATGCGCGCACCCGCGCCTTCGTGCTCATAGCCAAGAATGTTTCGTGGGATTCGAGAAAGAAGATCGACAGGAATATCGACCGACTTCTCAAAACCGTTGACGCGGAGCAGGCGACAACAGTCCGCCAGTGCATCCAGTCTCTGCCGCTCATAGCGGCCGCAAAGCCCGGACTCAGACAGAGGATAGCCGAGGCTCTGCGCGCGATAAACCCCGAAAAATACCCCGTGCGTATGCGCAGCATACTCACTGAGGATATCAAAATCGCCCTCGCAGCGTCCGAAAAATAAATTTTTTCAAGATTTGAGCGAAAAAACTTGACGAACGGGTATGTCTGTGATAAACTGATTATACCTCTGTGAGAGGGCTATTTTTTTCTGCCCTCATTTTTTGGCCGGTTCAGAGGGAGGCTAATCAAATCCTAAGATATTGGAGGTGCCGTCATGAGAGTAAAGATTACTCTTGCTTGCACGGAATGCAAGCAGCGCAACTACAACACTGTTAAAAACAAGAAGAACACACCGGACAGGCTGGAGATGAACAAGTACTGCCGTTTCTGCAGGAAGCATACTCTCCACAAAGAAACAAAGTAAGTCGGGAGGTATAAGAATGGCGAAAAAAGAGAACACCTCTGCCGCCGCAAAGGTCGCCAAGGCTGAAAAGCAGGCCGCAAAAGGCGCCGAAGACTCCAAGCTTACTTCTGCCCAGAAGGTCGCTAAGGCTGAAAAGTCCAAAGCGAAAGCCGCAAAACCGAAGAATCCCAACGGGAATATCTTCCAGCGTTTTGTCAAGGGCTTCAAGAAGTTCTGGAAGGACTTCAGAGGCGAGATCAAAAAGATCACATGGCCCGGCGCGAAAACAGTTCTCAAGAACACCGGCGTCGTGCTCGTTTCGGTCGCTGTTGTCGGCGTAGTTATCTATGCCATCGACCAGGGTCTGTCTTTCCTCGTATCCAAGCTTATTGAGCTTGCCCAGAAGACCGGCGAGAACAAGGAAACTGCCGCCGCGATCCTGAGCATGATCAATCTCGGCTTATAACGGAGGAAAACGCGATGTCTGCTGATGCCAAATGGTATGTGGTGCACACCTATTCCGGCTACGAGAATAAGGTCGCCACGAATATCGAAAAAATGGTCGAGAACCGTAAAATGCAGGATCAGATCCTTGAGGTTCAGATCCCCACCGAGATCGTCACCGAGATAAAGGACGACAAAAAGCGCGAAGTTGAGCGCAAGCTCTTTCCCGGCTATGTGCTTGTCAAGGCAGCTGTTACCTATGACGAGAACAACGTCCCCTCTATGAGCGACGACGCATGGTTCGTGATCAGGAATACCAGAGGCGTGACCGGATTCGTCGGCCCCGAGAGCAAGGCTACTCCGCTCTCCGATGATGAGGTTCTCAAGCTCGGCGTTGAAAAGAAGAGCATTGAGGTCGAATATAAGGTGGGCGATACCGTGAGGATCACGGATGAACGCCTTGAGGGCTTCTCCGGCACGGTCACGAAGATCGATATGGATAACGAGACTGTTACCGTCTCCGTTTCCGCGTTCTTCGGAAAAGAGACGTCTGTCGAGCTTGAGCTCGATCAGGTCGAACTCGAAAAGTAATTTTTTATCCCGGTAATACGGACTTTATGTCCTTATTATAGCGCTTTATGCGCGCGGAGCTTCGGCTCCCGTGGGAGGGGATGTTTCCCCGACATTTACCACATTCTTATGGAGGTGCAAGTCATGGCACAGAAAGTTGTTGGCTTAATCAAATTGCAGATTCCCGCCGGTAAGGCAACTCCGGCCCCGCCCGTCGGCCCCGCGCTCGGTCAGCACGGCGTCAACATCATGGCGTTCACAAAGGAATTCAACGAGAGAACGAAGAATGACATGGGTCTTATAATCCCCGTCGTCATCACCGTCTATGCGGATCGTTCCTTCACATTCGTAACAAAAACTCCGCCCGCCGCGGTCCTCATCAAGAAGGCTTGCGGAATCGAGAGCGGTTCAGGCGTTCCCAACAAGACAAAGGTCGCAACGATCACTACCGAGCAGATCAGAAAGATCGCCGAGCAGAAGATGCCCGACCTCACCGCTGCAAACATCGAGACCGCTATGAGCATGATAGCCGGTACCGCACGCAGCATGGGCGTCACAGTTGCTGATTGATGCTTCCTGTGGGAGGAAGAATCCGATTTAACCACACGATTGGGAGGAAACTATAATGAAACACGGTAAGAAATACAACCAGGGCGCTCAGCTTGTTGACAGAGCTGCCCTTTATGAGCCCAGTGAGGCTCTTGACATAGCCGTTAAGACTGCAACGGCAAAGTTCGATGAGACTGTCGAAGTCCACATCCGCCTGGGTGTTGACTCCCGCCACGCTGACCAGCAGGTCAGAGGCGCTGTCGTTCTTCCGAACGGCACCGGCAAGAAGGTTCGCGTAGCCGTCTTCGCTAAGGGCGCAGACGCTGAGGCTGCTGTTGCCGCAGGCGCTGAGATCGTCGGCGCTGAGGATCTTGTCGCTAAGATCCAGGGCGAGGGCTTCATGGATTTCGATGTCGCTATCGCAGCCCCGAACATGATGGGTCTCGTCGGCCGTCTCGGTAAGGTTCTCGGCCCCAGAGGTCTTATGCCCAGCCCGAAGGCAGGCACGGTTACCCCCGATGTCGCCAAGGCTGTCAACGAGGCTAAGGCCGGTAAGATCGAGTACCGTCTCGACAAGACCAACATCATCCACTGCCCCATCGGCAAGGCTTCCTTCGGCGCTGAGAAGCTCGGTGAGAACTTCAACACCCTGCTCGACGCTATAGTCAAGGCTAAGCCCGCTTCGTCCAAGGGTCAGTATATCAAGTCCTGCGTCGTTGCTTCGACCATGGGCCCCGGCATCCGCATCAACCCCTCTAAGGTTCTCAACGCGGGCTCTGCCGAATAAAAAAGTTATTGACATGCGTCTGTTCGTGTGTTAATATAATAAAGCTGTTCTAACCAAAGACAGCAGGTGCAACGGGCTTTAGGCCCGGCATAAGGTGAAAACCGCCTGCCGAGGAAAGGAAGCTGCGCGCAGTACAGCTGCGTATTATGCAGATATTCAACCCTTTTCCCAGCTTACGGAAGAGGGTTTTTCCTTTTGCCTTTGCAACCACCATTTCCGGAGGTGAAACTATGCCAAGCGAAAAAATTCTTGAACAGAAGAAGCAGATCGTGAGCGATCTTGCAGACACACTCAGCTCTTCCGTCGCAGGTGTTATCGTTGACTACAAGGGTATCACTGTTGATGACGACACAAAGCTGCGTAAGGATCTTCGTGAGGCGGGCGTCAAGTACGCAGTCGTCAAGAACACTATCCTCAAGCTTGCAGCCGAGAAGGCCGAGCTTTCCGATATCGATGATGTTCTTGAGGGCACAACCGCTATCGCAACCAGCGCGGAGGACTACACCGCCGCTGCCCGCATCCTTTGCAAATTTGCAAGCACCAGCAAGACCTTCACTGTTAAGAAGGGCTTCCTGGACGGTAAGGTCATAGGCGTCGACACTGTCGAGAGCCTTGCAAAGCTGCCTTCAAAGGACGTGCTTCTTGCTACCGTCTGCAACGCGTTCAACGCACCCATCGCCGCTTTCGCCAGAGCTATGCAGGCTCTTGTTGAAAAGGGCGGCGCAACCCCGGTTCCCGCTGAAGAGGCGGCAGCCGAAGCTTAAAGAAAAAGCTAACTTACTAATTGGAGGTAATTCAAAATGGCAAACGAGAAAATTACAAGCATTTTAGAGACTCTTGACACCCTTACCGTTATCGAGCTTTCCGAGCTCGTCTCCGCTGTTGAGGAGAGATACGGTGTTTCCGCTGCTGCTGCTGTTGCTGTTGCTGCTCCCGCTGAGGGCGGCGCTGCTGCTGCTGAGGAGCAGACCGAGTTCGACGTTATCCTTACTTCTGCCGGCGCTGCTAAGATCAACGTCATCAAGGCTGTCCGTGAGATCACCGGCCTTGGCCTGAAGGAAGCTAAGGAGCTCGTTGACGGCGCTCCCAAGGCTGTTAAGGAGAAGGTTTCTGCTGACGACGCTGAGGCTGCTAAGGCTAAGCTCGAAGAGGCAGGCGCAACTGTCGAGGTTAAGTAATTTAACTTTGAATAACAAAAACTGCTGTGGGTATCCCATGGCAGTTTTTTATTTTAATCGGACTGCGGGACACTTTACCGAAAAGTGTTGCCCACAGTTTTATTTTTCGGATAATTTGTATTAAATGAGCGCAGTTCTTTGTCGTTTTATATTTACTTTTTATTCGGATGTATGATATAATCACTTTATATGGCGTGCGTTCGACACGCGTTGACTCATTTGAAACTAACTCATTTTTATAAATATCAAGTGAAAATTGGAGGTTTTTTAATGAAACACGCAGATCTCATCTCGCAGATGACGCTGGAAGAAAAAGTCGCGTTCTGCTCCGGCAGCGACTATTGGCACACCGCATCCATCGAGCGTCTGGGCATACCGTCCATACTCTGGAGCGACGGCCCTCACGGTATACGCAACAGCGTAGGCACCCATGATAAGGACGAGCCCAAGAAGAAGGATAAGAAGGGTGAAGGCATGGATGCGCTGCTCGGCGGCATTCCTGCTGTCTGCTATCCCACCGCGGCGACTACCGCCTGCTCATGGGATCCCGAGCTCATCTACGGCATGGGTGAGCTCCTCGGCGAGGAGTGCATAGCCGAGAAGGTGTCCGTCCTGCTCGGACCCGGAACCAACATGAAGCGTTCGCCCCTCTGCGGCAGAAACTTTGAGTATTTTTCTGAAGATCCGTATCTTGCCGGCAAGATGTCCGCCGCGTTCATAAACGGCGTTCAGTCCAAGGGCATAGGCACTTCGCTCAAGCATTACGCGGTCAACAGCCAGGAGACCCGCAGAATGACCGTCAGCGCAGTTGTTGACGAGAGAACTCTGCGCGAGATATATCTCACCGCTTATGAGATAGCCGTCAAGGAGTCTCAGCCCTGGACCATCATGTGCATGTATAACCGCCTCAACGGCGTCTACGGCGCAGAAAACAAGTGGCTCCTTACCGATGTCCTCCGCCATGATTTCGGTTTTGAGGGCATGATAGTCACTGACTGGGGCGCAGAGAACGACCGTGTTCTCGGTCTGCTCGCAGGTCAGAACCTCGAGATGCCCACCTCGAACGGCGACGGCAACAGAAAGATATATGACGCAGTCAAGCGCGGCGAGATCAGCGAGGACTTCCTCGATGAGATGGTCGACGGCGTTGTTGATGTTATCATGCGCGCAAAGGAAGTTCTTGCAGACGGCAAGGGCTACAATGCGGGCGAGCATCACGCGGCGGCACGCAAGATTGCGCGTGAGAGTATGGTGCTTCTCAAGAACGACGACAATATTCTGCCCCTGAGCAAGAAAGCAAAGGTCGCAGTTATCGGTCAGATGGCAAAGAAGCCGCGTCATCAGGGCGCCGGCAGCTCTCTTGTCAACTCTATAAAAATCGACAGCGCATATAACACCATGTTCGAAGAGGGTATCGATGTTATCTATGCCGACGGCTACGCGATGACTAAGAAGGAGAAGAAAAATTCTCCCGAGACTTACATAGCCGATGCAGTCGAAGCTGCAAAGAAAGCGGATGTCGCAGTTCTGTTCATCGGTCTTACCGACGAGTTCGAGTCTGAGGGCTTCGACAGAACCCATCTTCGCATCCCGCCCGAGCATGTCGCCCTGCTCAGCGCTATACGCGGAGTTACCGAGAACATCGTTGTCGTCCTTGCTGGCGGCGCGGTTGTCGAGATGCCGTGGATAGGCGAGACAAAGGCTCTGCTCAACAGCTACCTCGGCGGCGAGGCGAGCGGCAGCGCAGTCACCGATATCCTTTTCGGCGATGTCAACCCCTCCGGCAAGCTTGCCGAGACCTATCCGTTCTCGCTCGAGGACACTCCCTGCTACAACAACTTCCCCGGCCATACCGCAACTGTCGAGTATCGCGAAGGTCTGTATATCGGCTACCGCTACTATGACACCGCAAAAAAGAACGTCCTGTTCCCGTTCGGCTTCGGTCTGTCCTACACCACTTTCGAGTACAGCGACCTCAAGGTCTCTGCGGACAGCATCAAGGATACCGACACTCTCAAGGTCTCCTTCAAGATAAAGAACACCGGCGACAGAGACGGCGCAGAGGTTGCCGAGCTCTATGTTGCCCAGGAAAACAGCACCATCTTCCGTCCCGAGAAGGAACTCAAGGGCTTCAAGAAAGTCTTCCTCAAGGCCGGAGAAGAGAAAGAAGTCGAAATCGAGCTCAGCAAGCGTGCGTTTGCATTCTACGATGTCGACCTCGGCGACTGGCATGTTGAGACGGATAATTATAAGATTCTCGTCGGCGCATCGAGCCGCGATATCCGTCTCGAGGGCAGCGTAAAGGTAGAGAGCACCGTTGACGCACCTGTCAAGGATCTCAGAGAGACCATGCCCGCTTATTATTCGGCGGATGTTATGAATGTCCCGGACGATCAGTTCAAGGCTCTTCTCGGCCACGAGATTCCCGAGAGCGAGATCCACGACTATCCGAATCTGACCTTTGCCAACACTCTTGAGGACTCCGCCTGCGGCAAGAACGGCGCGAAGCTCTGCAAGATGCTGCGCAAGTTCGTCGGCAGCGAGGGCATGGCGTGCTCCATCGCGCTCCAGACCCCCGTCAAGAACTTCGTCTCCATGAGCATGGGTGTGTTCAGCGAGGAACTCGGACGTCAGCTTCTGGATATCCTCAACGACAAGAAGCCTATGGGACGCGGCATACTCGTCCTTATAGGCAAGGCGATCCCCGCCGTTGTCAAGGGACTCCCGAACCTGCTCAAGAACATCTGATAGACTAAAATTCAATTATCCGCTGCAATTTATGCGGCGGATAATTTTTTTGCGCGGAAAACCCTGTTGACTTTATCATGCTATAGAGAGTAAACTTTATCTATCAGTGCTTCGGAGGTCTGAACATGAAAAACAAAGACAGCGTGGAGCTTATAGAATACACAAAGGCGCAGGATGCGCTCAACTGCGTCACCCACGCGCTCGGCGCAGTGCTCGGCGCGGCGATGCTCATTCTGCTGATCAAAAAGGCAGCGCCGTTTAGCAGCGCGAGATATATGACAGCGGCCGTAGTCTACGGACTTTCGATTATTTTGCTCTACAGCGCGTCGGCAGTCTATCACGGCTTGCCGCAGGGCGAAGCGAAGCGGACAGCCCGTCTCGTTGATCACTCTGTTATACCGATTTTGCTCGCCGGCACTGCGACCCCGTGCTCGCTCATAACGCTCTATAATCACAACAAAATCTGCTGTGCCGTAGTGCTCCTGCTCGGCTGGGGAAGCGTGCTGTTCGGCTTTATCGCCAAGCTGTTCTTTTTCCAAAAGACGAAAGCCGCGTGCGTCGCGGTCTATATAATCGCAGGCGCGGTGATGCTCTCCTGCTCGCTTGCGGTTATAGACGAGATAAATGTCCATGCGCTCCTGCTTCTCGTGCTCGGCTGTGCGGTCTATCTCTTCGGTTCGATATTCTGCGCCGTCGGCAGAAAGCACCCGTGGTTCCATGTGCTGTTTCATATGTTCATGGTCGCGGGCAGCATGATACACGCCTATGTGATATACGAATATGTTTTCATAGTTGCGTGATTGTTTAAATTTAAAATAAAAACAAAAGCGGCGGTTAAAAATTTAATTGCCGCTTTAAAAATTTTGTAAGATTTTGAGTTTAGCGCAGTCTTATATATGAAAGGAGGCGGCAGAGTGACGGAGTTTGAAAAAATATACCGTGATTATTTCGACGATGTGTTTCTTTATATCAAACGACTTTCGGGCAGCGAGGATATAGCCGAGGATATCACGAGCGAAGCTTTCTATAAGGCCATGCGTTCGATAAAAGGCTTTCGCGGCGAGTGCGACATCCGCGTTTGGCTGTGTCAGATAGCAAAAAACTGCTATTATACTTATCTCAAAAAAGCCGCTCGGACGGATAGCGTCGATGATTCCGTTCTCTTCAACCTGCCCGCCTTTGAAGGAAACGCCGAAGAGCAGATATTGAAGCGCGATGAGGCAATGAGGGCGCGGAAAATCCTGCGCTCTATTCCCGACCCGTACAGAGAGGTGTTTATGTGGCGCGTATTTGCGCAGCTCAGCTATAAGCAGATAGGCGAGCTGTTCGGCAAAACCGAAAACTGGGCGTGTGTCACTTATTATCGGGCGCGCGGCATGATAAGAACAGGATTGGAGGAGAACGAAAATGAGAAATGAGTGCAATATCATTCGCGATATTCTGCCGCTGTATGCTGATAAAATGGTGAGCGCGGACACGGCATCTTTCGTTGAAGAGCATCTTATCGGGTGCGCCGAGTGCCGCGCGGAGCTCGAAAAGCTGAAAGTCGCCGATGCTATTGAGGCTGCCGTTTCGGATACGGAAAATGATGACGAAAAGCGGCTCAAAGCTTTTGCAGGGAAGATCAACAGGAAAAGACATATTGTGATATCCGCATTTGCGGCAGTTCTGTTGATCATCTTTTTGCTCGGCGGCAGTCTGATATCATCCGCAAAATTCGGCACGGCGAATTTCTTTGCTGCCGCCAATGGATTTGTGCAGGTGACGGCTGCCGACAGGGAATATGTTGAGATACAACGCTCGCCGAGAGTAGTTGTCGCCCGACCGGACTACGAGCTGTTCGCGGAATATATGAAAAATCGCGGCTTCAGCGAAGTCGAGCAGTTCGGCTCGCAGCATATTTTTTCTGACGGGGAGAGGACAGAGAGAGTCATTTATTATCAAAACTCGTATTTTTCCAAATGGATTTGGGATTGATACTTTTGCGGAGAATCGGAAAAAAGCTTTACTCATGGGGCTTAACTCTGATATAATATACAATGTGTAAATTTATCTCAGGAGGGACGCCGATGAAACACGATTACCACGGAAAACCGGCTTCGCTTTCAGCGCGTCTTATGCGCGTCGCGAGACGGTACAAAAGAGAAGACAGCCCCGAAAAGGCGGCGGAGCTTGCGGCTCTGCCGAAAAAAGAGCTCGGCGAAAATGAAAATAAACGCCTGCCGAAGTTCATAGTGCCCCGCGATGTCACCTGCTTTTGCGTTGACGATAAAAATGTGCTGTGGATAGGCACAAACGAGGGACTTTGGCGCATAGACGAGAGCGAAAAGGATGAGCTCGACCGCGTGCAATGCTTCAGAGCCAACGCCTGCATGTTTGATAATAATGTCAAAGCCGTTGAGCCTGACGGCAGCGACGGCGTATGGGTGCTGACCGAAACCGGCGTTTCGCACATTGAGATGCGTCTGCTCTCGGTCGAGCATAAAGCGAACCTCCATTCCGCCATGGACGAGAGAATCGTTCAGCGCCGCGGAATGCTCAGCGGCACTGATTGGAGCGCCGAGAGAAACCGCTGGGTGCCCCACGAGTCTGACAACGACGGACTCTGGACTGCGCTTGTCGCTATGGGAGACATCTGCCGCTACGGCGTGATGAAGAACGACCCGAAGTATACCTCCGAGCAGATAGAGCACGCGCGCAAAGTTGCGACCCGCTGGACGGAGGCCGTGCTCCTGCTCGAATACATACCCTCGTGGAAGGGCAAGGTCGCGGCGTTCGTCCGCTACAACGAGCCCGGCACAAACCGAGCGTCAAAGGGCTACCTCAAGCGCGGCAGGGAGGGCAAGCTCAACATCCCCGATTTCGGCCCTACGGGCTTTGTTCATGCCGAGCTCGGCCCCGTCGATGAGGATGACTGGGCGGAATGTGACGCAGTGCCTGAGATAGTTTTCCGCAACGTTGAGGGTTATATAGCGCGCTCTTATCATGTCACCGATCCCGTCAACGACCCGATACCGTTCCATGACGGTGTCTTCTTCAAAAAAGTCTATGACCCAGATGGAAAGCTAGTCAGCGTGCGCGTGCCCACGAGCAGCGACAAGGGCGACGATCTGCCCGGGCTGCTTACCGTTGACAGCTCGCTGGAAATTCCCGAGCGCCTGTGCCGCCTCTATGCGGACGAGGTTGACCCCGCGACCGGCAAGCACTGGGGCGACGACGATATAGTCTATAAGTGCGACACCTCGAACGATGAGCTTACCGGACACTATGCGATATGGCAGCTCGCCTATGACATACTCGGCGAGGATGACCCGGAACTCCGCGAGATAATCGCGACGATAGCCGAGCGCCACGCCCGCCACTTCGCGGACAACGACTATGCCCACACCGACGCGGGCGGTCAGCCGACCTCATGGGCGCGCATGACGAGGGAATATTATCTCAACCGCGACTGCGAGGGCTACGAGGACGGACCGCTCGGCACGATGATCCTGCTCCAGCTGTTTAAAGTAGCGCACCATGTCACAGGCAACGAGCGCTGGGATAAAGAATACCGCAAGCTCGCGCTCGAAGAGCCCTATCGTTACGCCGACCTCGCCTGCGAGCACTACGAGCGATATGAAAACAAGATAAAAGAATTTCTGCACAACGAGGAGCTTGACTCCGAGACGCTGTTCCCGATGGTCGTCAAGACGATGAATTATTCCGACACGCGCATGGCGGCGATAGTCTATTACACCATGTCGCAGCTTGAGGATGATCCGATACTGCTCGAAAAGTTCAGGCGCGGCGCGGACTGCTGGTGGAGGCTCGAAAAATACGGGCGCGATATAGAGTGGTCGCTCGTCTATCAGCTGATGTACCCCGACGAGGAGAAATATGACGCATTCGGCAGACCCTGCAAAGATGTTCTTGCATGGCAGGCTTCGCGCTATCCCGTCAGCTCCCGCGAGATATTTATCGACAACACCACGCGCCCCGATGCCCGCGAAGAGGACGGCATGCTCTGGTATAAAAATACCGAGAAGCCGATACCCTACGCCGTTGCAATGGATGAGCGCGGCGGCACGGGCACTGATTTCTTCCATGCCCGCCAGGGTAGATGGGACAATAGCATCGGCGTCAACGGCTCATACAATCTCATCATGCCCTATTGGATAGGCCGCTACAACGGTCTGCTCAAAGAGGAGAGCGCGGGCGGCGATATCACCGCCGACGAGCTCGAGGAGATACTCAGAACGCAGTAAAAATTATTTGAAAAAGAACGGATAAAACAACCGAGCCGCAGCAGTTCAATCTGTTGCGGCTCGGTTTATAATTTACTGGTGGGGTGGGTATATAAATTGGATTTTGTTGCAGAATCCCAATCCGACTATCTCAATTTCTTACTCAGACACCATTCTGCCCATTTTCCCGTTCTGTAGAATTTGCCGGACATCGTGTGTCCGTATTTGCCCCAGCGGGTGTATTTTATGTCTGCTCCGAGTTTTTTGAGTTCGGCGGCGTAGTAATCGTCGCTGTCTATTTTTACATTTGTGTCGTCCGACGAATGCGCCGCCCAGATCGGCGTTTTGACTAATCGCCCAATATCATATTTTTCATAGTCGCAATCCAGGCACAAGCCGCCCATCACGGGCACTGCCGCCGCGAAATATTCGGGGAAAAGATAGACAAGCTGCCAGACACAGCAGCCGCCGAATGAAGTGCCTATAATATATATGCGCTTTCTGTCGAAATCTATGGGCAGCTCATCCACAAGCCCCTTTATCGATTTTATGTAATTCTGCATCGCTTCGCCTCTGTTTGAGCCGAAAGGTGCCTGCGGCAAAAGAATATTGCAATCTGTTTTTATTAGCTGCTTGTACAACGGTAAGTTGTCAAACAGCTGTTTTAAGTTGTCACTGCCCATTGCCCCCGCGCCGTGTAAGAGAACAAACAAAGGCTTGTTTTTATCCTTGCTTGCACGAAGTCGGAAGGGGAAGCATATTTTATTCTCTCGGTCGGTGTATTTATAGGCTGAAAATCTGCCGCCGTATACTTTCTTTATGCCGTCGCCGCTGCGGCTGAGTTTTTTCTCAATATTCGCGGCTGCATTATTTTGCTTTTTCTTGTAGCGCTTATAGTATCTGTACGCCTTCGTGATCGAATTGGGCATTTTGCCTTTTTTCTCGACGGAGCCTTGCGACAGCATATATAAATATCCGTCGCTGCCCTCAAGTTGAGCTTCTTTTAAAAGGTTTTTGATTGTGTCGAGCTCGCTTTCATCGAAGGCTATGAGAGCCAGTCCAATATCCGACGAGCCTTTTTCAATGTATGGCTCAAAAGGCGCAATATCGCAGAAATCGCTGTCAACAAGACAGCGGAACCTCAAGTTGCTCATAAAATCACCGTATATTCAGAATGTGCATTCACATGGCATGATTATTTTTTCAGATACTCCACATACTGCCTGTAAAGCTCCGCCGAGCTTTCATGCCCGGCGAACGAGCCGGAATCCTCGGGATTCATCAGCCCGATATACTGATATCCGATTATCTTGTCCGCATACGGCGCGACGTTCGCTATCTGCCGCTCGATTCGTTTGAAATCGGCGGGGAGCAATGCGCTCTTATACACCATGCCCTCGAATTTGAACAGCTCAATGTCAGCCCAGAGTGCGGCACGACCGGCTTTATCATGGGCTTTTTTCAGGCGTTCAAATATTCTCTCGCTCTGCCACACGCGCGTCTTTTTGACGCCTATCTCGTCCTGATACGCTATAAAATCGACATCGAGCGAGGCGAGCGCGTCGATATATTTCGAGTTCGTGAGCGTAAGATTTGTTCCGTAGGGCGCGATAAGCGTCTTTTTGTCGGGTGTTATCTCGCGGCAGCGGGCAGAGCAGAGATTGACATATTTCATGAAATTGCCCGAAAAGCGCAGAATAATACAGGTCTCGTCCGGGAAATACCAGCCGTAAAAGCTGCTGTGATGCGCGTATTTTTCCGTCAGCTCATCCATGGCTTTAAACGAGCGGTCTATTACCTCGCTCGAGGTTATGTTGACTCCGGGCTTCGTCCAGTCGCCGTAAAATCCGTTGCCGAGGAAAACCTTTATGCCGCATTTGTCCGCCTCGTCGAGCACCGCCTCGATAGGGTCGGTGCAGGGGATATCCGCCAGCGGAAAAACAGACGACTCAAAATAGCAGCGGTCATAGAGCGCCGTTGCCATAACGACTATGTACTCCATTTTGAGCGCCGCTATCTCGCGCACCTTTTCGCGCCAGTTTTCGGCGGTAAAGGAGTCGAGAGCGGGGTTCCAGTATTTGCCCTCCGCGGTGTTGTGATGGTGAATTTCAAAAAAAGTTCCGTCAAGTCCTCTTGCCATGCTTTACCTCCGTATAAATAGGGTAATATCTTGAAAACTCATACCAAGTTTCCGTTCCCAAGGTGTCATATTTTTTCTTTAAGCTTTTGCATGAGGAATGTTGGCTTTATTATATTCCTTCATAGTTCTCGCTCTCCGTCAAAACTTCGTTTCGCCGCCTCCCTCATCAGAGAAAGGCTGTTTTTACAACAAGCCTTTTCTTTAACTTAATATAACATTTTTAACGAAAACTTTCAAGTTGTATATACAAACAGAGTTACCCCGAATTTACGGGATAACTCTGTTTGTTGATGGTATGACAAAAGTATGATGGCTGTTCCTGCCGTGATTTTACTTGTTGACAAAACATTCGAATATATGAAATTAAAACCTTGTCATCTTAATTAAATATGTCTAAAAAACTATTTTTCTTCAATTATCACAATAGTGTCAACATAAATTTGCGGGCGCGATGAATTAGATGCATCCGTTATTTTCCCATAAATTTTCACTAAAGTTCCCTCACGCAAGTCAACAAGAATAGGATCATATTTGTCTAAGTAAAAAAACCAGTCAGATGTTTCAATAGATTCATCTGAGTTAATCCTTATTATTCTATCAACTATCTCAATTTTATTTCCACTATATTTTTCGTTATATGCATATTTATTCTCGCGACGCAAATCCCAAAATTTTTCCATATCTAACATTTCACTGCTACCGTCAGAATATGTAATCTTAGCATAACATGGCGATTTTCCACACGCAGATAATCCCGCACAAACAAGAATAATGGCGAACAACACGCATAAAACTTTTTTCATTTTAATCTTCATTTTGATCAACTCCTGATATTTTGTAATTATGCTTTAGTTTTCTTCGGGCATTGTGCATCAATCGGTATTTGCCAATGTCCGTTTTTCTTTTCAGCGCCAAATGTAACTTTTATTATGCCGTCTTTACACCATTTCCGAACGGTTGATTCGGAATAACCCCACTTTTTTGCAACTTCTTTTACAGACAGATACTGCATATTTCGACCCTCCTCCTGAGCAATAACCGATATTGGTTAATATGATTATATACCGCAATCGGTTAATATGTCAATAGGGAGGATTGAAGAATTTATGATTTCCTATGATAAATTATGGCAAACTATGAAAGAAAAAGGTGTTACACAGTATGCTCTTATTAAAAAATACAATATCAGTCCCGGTCAAATCACACGATTAAAACGAAATGAAAGTGTCAGCACACATACAATAGAAATATTTTGTAAAATTTTGAAATGCAATGTCGAAGATATTATGCAATATATAGACGATGAAAATGATGAAAATATAAAATAAGCAGGGATTGTTTTCCTGCTTTTGTTTTGTCCCTTTGCCGCCGTCGGAGCAATATTTTTAAATCTCTCGGAGAAAATTCGGAAAACTTTAAAAACTTCTTTACAAACCGCTCTATAACTGATATAATACCGTTGTATGCGTCCGCTACTCGGCTTATGGATTAAACCTCAAAGAGGTTTTCACCGGCCTTTTGCTGGGTTACGGAGCAAATATTAAAATGAGGTGAAAAGAAATGACTCAGGCAGAAAAAACCGCAATTATGCAGGAGTACGCTATCCATGAGGGCGACACCGGTTCTCCGGAGGTTCAGATCGCTGTTCTCACCAAGAGAATCCGCGACCTGACAGAGCATCTTAAGGAGCATCCGAAGGATCACCATTCGCGCCGCGGCCTTCTCAAGATGGTCGGTCACAGACGCAATCTCCTGGCATACCTTCAGAAGGTTGACATTGAGCGCTACCGTGCGATCATTGCCAGACTCGGTATCCGTAAATAATTGCACGACGAGCAGGCAGGAGTTTATTTCTGCCTGCTTTTCTGAACTCACAATCGACAGACTGCAACGGTTTTAGCAGTGAATCGGGGCTCCGGGAAGCCGGGGAACGGATTTATTGCTAAGTCCGGGGGTCTGTGGAAATAAATACAAAGAGGTAAAACTATGTTCGAGGATTTCAAAAAGTTTGAAACTGAAATCGCTGGCAGACCCTTCGTTGTTGAAGTTGGCAAGATGGCTCAGCTCGCAGGCGGTTCGTGCCTCGTCCGTTACGGCGAGACCGACGTGCTCTGCACCGCAACCATGGCTGCAAAGCCGAGAGAGGGCGTGGATTTCTTCCCGCTTTCAGTTGATTTTGAAGAGAAGCTCTATTCCGTTGGCAAGATTCCCGGTTCGTTCCAGCGCCGTGAGGGCAGAGCGAGCGAGAAGGCAACTCTTGCATCGAGAGTTATCGACAGACCCATCCGTCCTCTGTTCCCCAAGGACATGAGAAATGATGTCAGCGTCGTGGCTACCGTTATGTCGGTCGATCCCGACTGCCAGCCCGAAATCGCCGCTATGCTCGGCGTTTCCATCGCACTCTCCATTTCCGAGATTCCGTGGGACGGCCCGATCTCCGGCGTGAGCGTCGGTCTTATCGACGGCGAGTATGTCATCAACCCCACCGAGGCTCAGCGTGAAGTCAGCCGCATGGCTGTCACCGTCGCTTCCACCTCTGACCTCGTCGCAATGATCGAGGCAGGTGCAAAGGAAGTCACCAATGACGAGATGTTCGACGGCATCATGTTCGCCCACAAGGAGAACCAGCGCATCGTCGAGTTCATAAAGGGCATCCAGGCTGAAGTCGGCAAGAAGAAGATCGACTTCCCCTCAAACGATCCCGCGCCCGAGATGTACGAGACTATCAAGGATTTCGCTATCGACGATATCCGCGTCGCTCTTGACACCGATGACAAGCGCATCCGTGACGAGCGCCTCAAGCCCATCTATGAGAAGGTTCATGAGAAGTTCGACGAGATTTATCCCGACGAGATAGAGAAGATCGACGACTGCCTTTACAAGACCCAGAAGTTCGTCGTGCGCCGCTGGCTGCTTGATGACGGCAAGCGCGTTGACGGCAGAGGCATCGATGAGATTCGCCCGCTTGCGGCTGAAATCGACCTGCTCGACAGAGTCCACGGCTCGGGTATGTTCACCAGAGGCCAGACTCAGGTTCTGACCGTCACCACACTCGGCCCCGTCAGCGATTCTCAGATTCTTGACGGCATCGACGGCGAGGAGACCAAGCGCTATATGCACCACTACAACTTCCCCTCGTACTCGGTCGGCGAGACCAAGCCCTCGAGAGGCCCCGGACGCCGCGAGATCGGTCACGGTGCTCTTGCAGAGCGTGCTCTTCTGCCCGTTATCCCGAGCGTTGAGGAGTTCCCGTACTGCCTGCGCCTCGTCTCCGAGGTTCTTTCGTCCAACGGCTCGACTTCGCAGGCTTCCATCTGCGGCTCGACCCTTTCGCTTATGGCTGCCGGCGTGCCGATAAAGGCTCCCGTTGCCGGTATCTCCTGCGGACTTGTTACCGAGGGCGACCGCTTCATGACCATGGTCGATATCCAGGGTCTTGAGGACTTCTTCGGCGACATGGACTTCAAGGTCGGCGGCACCAAGAAGGGTATCACCGCTATCCAGATGGATCTTAAAATACACGGTCTGACCCCCGCCATCATCCGCGAGGCTCTTGACAAGACCTACAAGGCACGCTGCTACATCCTCGATGAAGTCATGCTGCCCGTTATCTCCGAGCCCAGAAAAGAGCTCTCCAAGTATGCTCCCAAGATGCTCACCACCAAGATCGACACCGAGAAGATCGGCGATGTCATCGGCAAGCAGGGCAAGGTTATCCAGAAGATCTGCGCAGAATGCAACTGCAAGGTCGACGTTGAAGAGGACGGAACCGTCTTCATCTCCGCTATCGACATTGACGATGCGAAGCGTGCTCTCAATATGGTTGAGACCATCGCGAACGATCCCGAGGTCGGCGCTATCTACAAGGGTGTTGTTACCCGCCTGATGGACTTCGGCGCATTCGTTGAGATCGCTCCCGGCAAAGAGGGTCTTGTCCACATCAGCCACCTTGATGTCAAGCACGTTGACCGTGTTGAGGATGTCGTTGCTGTCGGCGACGAGGTCATAGTCAAGGTTCGCGAGATAGACGACCAGGGCAGACTCAACCTCTCCCGCAGAGACGCTCTTATCGAGGTCGAGGGACTTGTTCCCGAGAACGACCTGTCCGATGAGCCCCGCAGAGCTCCCAGAAGGGACAACCGCGGCGGCAGAGACGGCGGAAGAAGAGATAACCGCGGCGGCAGAGGCGGCCACGGCGGAAAGAGATATTAATCTCTGATATAAAAATTAGCAAAGACCGCTGTATCACAAGATACGGCGGTCTTTTGATATAGCAAAAACGGAACTGCAACTATTGCCGCAGTTCCGCATTTTTATTTGTGATATTTTCCGCCGCTCGATATCATGAACGCGCGGTAGATCTGTTCGAGCAGCATCACGCGCGCGAGCTGATGCGGGAATGTCATTTTCGACATCGAGAGCTTGAAGTTCGCGCGGCGCTTGACCTCGTCGGTCAGCCCGTGCGAGCCGCCGATAATAAAAACAAGGTTTCCGCTCCCGCCGACTGCCGCCTGCTCAATATCGCGGCTGAGTTCTTCCGAAGAGAGCTGCTTGCCCTCGATGCACATCGCGTAAACGCGCGCCGACTGGTGAATGAGCTGTAAAATTCGCTTTCCCTCGTCCGCGAGAGCCGAGTCTATCTGCGCCTTCGACGGGTCGTCCGGGATACGTGCGGGGGTCAGCTCCGTTATTTTCAGCTTGCAGAACGCCGAGAGCCGCTTTGAATATTCGGCGCATGCGCCGCGCAGGTAGTCCTCCTTGAGCTTGCCGACGCATATGATATCTATGTTGTACATCTTACCCTCCGTTTAAAAACTTATCGCCTTTCCGTTGTCGCCTGCGACGCCGAGCAGATAGTCGCTGCCCGCCTTTGCGCCGTGGATAGTGAACGCCGAGTGGGTCGTCTCATACGCGAGGTCGGGCGTGTTGTTCTGCTTGCTCAGATGCCCGAGCATGAAGCGCACCGTGCCCGAGTCGAGGAGTTTCACCGCCGCGTCGGAGCACGCAGTGTTTGAAAGATGCCCTATGTCCGAGAGTATGCGCTGCTTGAGTGGATAGGGGTATGGTCCGCGCCGCAGCAGGTCTATCTCGTGGTTCGATTCAAGCATTACGAGGTCGCTGCCATAAATCGCGTTCATCACTGTGTCGGTCACATGACCGAGGTCGGTCGCTATAGATATACGCCTGCCGTCCGGCGTGACAGCCGTGTAGCCGTAGCTCTGCGCGGCGTCATGCGGCGTTGCAAAGGGCTTCACATATATCCCCGCCGCCTCCGCGCCGTTTTCGCTTATCTCGCGCGCGGTGAACTTGCCGTTGAGTATGCCTATGGAGTCGAGCGCCCTGAGCGTGCCCGCCGATGCATAGACATCAACATTCCTGCTGCCCGCAAAGACCCGCAGCCCGTTTATATGGTCTGAGTGCTCATGGGTGATGAAAATCGCGCTGATGCTGTCCGGCGATACGCCGATATTTTCGAGCGCGCCGGTTATTCTTTTCGCGCTGACTCCCGCGTCGATGAGTATGCCGCCGTCGGAAGTGCCTATGTATATGCAGTTGCCGCTGCTCGAAGAGAAGAGCGGACAGAATTTTGCCATATTTTTCTCCTTTAAAAAATCCTGCGCCGGCATGACCGATGCAGGATTTTTGCATTTATATTTTTAGACTGCTCTTGAAATGTCATCGGGTTCGGGTCTGTCAACGCGGCGGATGTCCGCGCCGAGTCCGGTGAGCTTTTCGACGATGTTTTCATATCCGCGGTCGATGTGCGAGATCTCTTCAATCTCGGTCGTGCCCTTGGCGATGAGTCCGGCGATTATCATTGCCGCGCCCGCGCGCAGGTCGTCTGCTCTGACGGGTGCGCCTTTGAGCTGCTCGACACCCTCGATAACAGCCATCTTGCCCTCGACCTTTATCGAAGCGCCCATGCGGGTCAGCTGCTCGACATAGCGGAAGCGGTTATCCCAAACTCCCTCGGAAACGAAGCTCGTGCCGTCCGCGATGCTCAGAAGAGCGGTCATCTGCGGCTGCATATCGGTCGGGAAGCCGGGGTATGGCATAGCCTTTATCGTGCATTTGCCGGGTCTGCCGTTCGCGCAGACTCTGATGCTGTCGTCATTTTCTATAACATCGATGCCGCACTCTATAAGCTTGGCGGAAATGGATTCAAGATGCTTCGGAATAACATTCTTGATAAGAACGTTTCCGTCCGTTGCGGCGGCGGCGACCATATATGTGCCAGCCTCGATCTGGTCGGGGATTATCGAATAGTTGCAGCCGTGCATGTGCTCGACTCCGCGGATTTTAATTGTATCCGTACCTGCTCCGCGAATGTCCGCGCCCATGGAGTTGAGGAAGTTCGCGAGGTCAACTATGTGCGGCTCTTTTGCGGCGTTTTCAATAACGGTCAGCCCTTTCGCCTTGACTGCGGCGAGGATGACATTGACCGTCGCGCCGACAGAAGCCTCGTCGAAATAAACAGAGCTGCCTTCGAGCCTCTCTGCGGCGGCGTCGATTATCGCATTTTCGCCTATCGTGACTGTTGAGCCGAGCAGCTCAAAGCCCTTGATGTGGCGGTCGATCGGGCGCACGCCGAAGTTGCAGCCGCCGGGCATGGCGACTTTCGCGCGGTGGAATCTGCCGAGCAGCGCGCCGATGAAATAATAAGAAGCGCGCAGATGCTTCGTCATATCGTGCGACACGACGTAGGAGTTGACTCCCTTTGTGTCGATCTCGAGCGTGCTCTTGCTCAGGCGCTTTATGCGTGCGCCGAGCTGTTCGAGAATTTTTGTCATATAATAAACATCGCTGATGTTGGGAATGTTTTCAATAACACATACATCCTGAGCGAGGATAGTTGCGGGCAGAATAGCTACGACTGCGTTTTTAGCGCCGCTTATGCTGACCTCTCCTCTGAGGGGTATGCCGCCGTTGAGCACGAACTTTTCCAATTTGTTCACTCCTATATAGTTTTATATCAAAAAAGCAGTAAAAATCGAATGAAATAAAATACATTTTACGACACTAAATTATATCATCTTTTTGCCCCATTGAAAAGGGTTTTTTCAAAAAATTATACTGCATTTTTCTGCGTCGGCGGCGTTGTGCAATAAAAATTTTAGATTTTGCCGGCAATGCCGCGCATTTCTGCTGTTCGGTTTTATTATTGACAGCTTCGGCACATTTAGAAGCGGAATTTTTTAATTTAACAAGTCTGAAAAACAACACTTTATTTCTCTTTTTTAAATTGTTGACAAGCAAAAAAATATTTGATAAAATCAAATTGCAGGAAGTGTTTATATACGATAAAAATATACCGCGGTCTTTTGAGACTTTCCGCAAAAACAGGAGGACTGCAATGAAAAGCTCAAACAGTTTTTCAAAAAAAGAGATTTTGACGGCCGTCTCTATGGTGCTGTTTCGCACTGTAACGGGCATTGTGCCTGCGCTGGTGTTTTTCGATATAAAATTTCCGGATGAACTGAGGAATGCCGTCTATTCAACGGCGGGGACGGTGGTGAGTGCTGCTTTAATATTGCTGTATACCGTTATAAGCGCAGTTATGGGAAAAAAGAAATCAGACGGTTTTGCACTCGGAATGGGAGCATCACTTTTTTTAGGATTGCTGTTTCTCCCGCTTGTTTGGTGGCCGGAGTTGTTGCTGTCGCTGGCGATAACCGGCGCTGACGGTGGCTTGGTCGTTCCTCTGATGGTGCTGTCGGCGATACCGATATTTGTATATATACTGTTCAGAAAATGTTTTGCAAAAACAGAAGCATAAAATCGTCCGGCAAAGAGATTTGCCGGATTTTTTCTCGGCTGTTCGGATGTATAATGCATGATTTTTAATTTGTATATTGTTAATTTCTCTGTTTTATGGTAAAATTTTTTCATCAACCGAAGGGGGCGTCGCATGGACAGGCTCGATAAAACAGTTGCAAAGCAGATGAATATTTCCCGCAGCGGCGCAAGGCAGCTCATAAGAAGCGGAGCGATCGAGGTGAACGGCAAAAAGATATTCGCAGCCGACGAGCAGCTTGACATAAATTCCGACGAGCTGAAGATAAACGGAAAAACAGTCACCGTGCGCCGATATCTCTACATAATGCTCAACAAGCCCTCCGGCGTGCTCAGCGCCGCAAAGGATCCCGACTGCCCGACGGTCGTCGATCTTCTGCCGCCAGAGCTTAGTCGGCGCGGACTCTTTCCCGCCGGCAGGCTCGACAAGGACACAACGGGGCTTCTGATAATCACCGACGACGGCGACTTTGCCCACCGCCTTATCTCGCCGTCCCACCATGTCTACAAGACCTACGAGGCGACGCTCGAGAGCGATATAAGTGAAGAACAGCTTGATACCCTGCGGCAGGGCGCGGTGCTCGGCGACGGCACGGAGTGCCTGCCCGCGAGGCTCAGAAAGATAAGCGATGAGCCGCCCACGGTGCGCGTTCAGATACGCGAGGGCAAGTATCATCAGGTCAAGAGAATGTTCGCGTCCGTTGAAAACAGCGTTGTTGCGCTGCGCCGGACGGCGATAGGCGCGCTGAAGCTTGACAATTCGCTCAAGGAGGGTGAAGCTCGCCTGCTGACCGACGGCGAGCGCAAAATGATATTCTCGGAGGCCGAGATTATATAAGCAAAAAAGGGCGCAGCCCGTAAAAATAAGCGAGGTTAAAAAATGTCTGACAAAAGAGCAAACGACCTGAACCTCTTCACAAAGGATCAGGACAACTACAGTATCGACACGAGCAAGAAGCTCAAGGTCGGTATAATCGGCACCGGCTGGATAGCCGAGAGCCACATCAGCGAATATCTCAAGATGCCCGATGTTGAGCTTGTCGGCGTGGCGGATCTTGTCGACGGCAAGGCGGAGAAGTTCCTCAGAAAGTGGAACGCACCCGAGGGAGTCAGGGTCTATCATTCGCACAAGGAACTCATTGACAACGAGGAGCTCGACGCAGTCAGCGTCTGCACCTACAACATGACCCACGCGGAGTGCACAATTTATGCACTCGATCACGGCGTCAATGTCCTGCTCGAAAAGCCCATGTGCGTCACTCTCGAAGAGGCTGTCGAGATAAGAAAAGCCGAAAAGAGAAACGGCAAGATAGTCTCAGTCGGCTTCCAGCCGCGCTACAACCCGAATATGCAGATGATAAAATACATAATCGAGTCCGGCGAGCTCGGCAAGGTCTATCATATTCAGATAGGCGGCGGCAGACGCAGGGGCATCCCGACCCCGTTCGGCACGACCTTTATCGAGAAAGAGACCGGCGGTATCGGAGCGCTCGGCGACATCGGCTGCTATGCGCTCGACATGGTATTGAACGGCATGGGCTATCCCAAGCCGCTGACCGTCACGGGCTTCCTCTCCGATTATTTCGGCAAGGCGGACGACTACAAATACAAGGATGTTTTCGGCGTTGACGATTTTGCGGCGGGTTTTGTCCGCCTCGAGGGCGGTCTGACTATCGACTTCAAGACCGCATGGGCGATGAATGTCGACACCATGGGCGACACCGTCGTTCTCGGCACAAAAGCCGGACTGAAGATACCGTCGTCGGGTCACTGGGGCAGCATTGACGCTCCGCTGAAAATATACAGAAACATCGGCGAAGCAGAGGTTGAGACGGTCGTCCCCATGCTCGAAGAGCCCGAGGAGGGCGTGTTCTACTGGAAGGTCAGAAAGTTCCTCGACGCCGTCAAAGAGGGCGGCGAAGCGCCCGTCCCGACGAGCCAGGCCATATACAATCAGGCAATACTCGACGGACTCTACCGTTCCGCTCAGATAGGCCATGAGATAGAGCTCGAGATCCCCGAAGTCTGATAGAAAAAATGAGCGGCTGTGCAGATGCACGGCCGCTTTTGTCGTTTTAGTGGTATGCAATTTTTGGGTGGCAGTATCGGTTATAGAGTCGTTGAACACTTGCCGATAACTTCAAACTTTGCAAAAGTGCAATTGGGCAACACGTGCACTCTTGACAATCGGGCTCTTAATAGCCACGCCCTGCAAGAATGAACGGCTGATAATTTGTTCAATGAACGCTTCGTTTAATGCGGTTCAGGGGCTTGAGACAGAGTACGCTTGTTATCGCGGTCAGCGGCAGGGCGGCGAGAATACCTATCGAGCCGGCGAGCGCCTGAAGAATCTCAACGGCTATCTGCTCGCGGTTGAGTATCTGGCTGACATTGCTGCTGTAAGTGACCATGAGGAGCATGCAGCAGAGCGCCGAGCCGATATAGGCGAGCACGAGCGTGTTCGCCATCGTGCCCATTATGTCGCGCCCGATGGTGAGCCCGGATTTCAGCAGCTCACGCGCCGGGAGATCGGGCGATTTTTCGTTTATCTCGCACAGCGACGAGGCTATAGACATAGCGACATCCATCACTGCGCCGACCGCGCCGACGATTATCATCGCGAAGATTATCGCCTTGAGGTCGATCGGGTTGTCCTTGCGGAGATTGTAGAGATACAGCCACTCCGAGTCGAGCACGCCGGACATTTTTATCTGATCGCGCAGCAGCAGTTCGAGAGCGCCCGCGACGAGCACGCCGCCCACGCATCCGACTCCCGCGGCAAAGCACTTGACATTCAAGCCCTCAATCAGAACGAGCGTCATGACCGTGATATAGACGCAGGTGACTATCGACCAAATGTAGATATTCTGTCCGTTGAGTATCGCAGGGATCAGATTAATGAACACTGCAAGACAGGTGAACACGAGCGATATTATCGTATCGAGTCCCTTCTTGCGCCCGAAAATCAGTATCAGCAGGAAGAAAAACGCGCAGAGCATCACGAGCGGCGTTATTCGCGAGAAGTCGGAGAGGTAGTAGTCCGCCGTGCCCTCGTCGTTCGGGTCATAGACGAGAATGACATTGTCACCGACCTCGACCTCGGGTTGGGGCAGACCGTAGAGCATATCCTTCTCCTGAACGGCGTAGAGGGTCTTGCCGCGCACTTTGCCGGAGGTTGCTTTCGCCTCAAAGAATATGTACTGCATGCTGATTTTTCCGCCGCTCTCCTCGTCGCTCACGGTTTCTTGTTCGTCCGTGATGCGCAGTACCTTTGCGCGCACGGAGACAACGTCCTCCTTGTCGCCGAAAACGCCGTTGCCTATGGCAATTTTGTATGCTGTGAACAGATAGACTATCGACAAAATTATCGTCGAGACATAAACTATTATTCTTTTCTTTTTCGCTTTATCCAAAATAATTACCCGCTTTATTCTCTGTGCGTCTCCGATGCTGCCGGAGCATTTTTGTCTGATATTCGTCCCCGCAATGGATTTGCGGCTTGGAATATATCTAATTATATCACACCGCCGAGCATAAATAAACCGACGAATTGAACAAAAAAACCGCCGCGCTCTTTTGGAGCGCGGCAGTCCCGGTTTCTGTATTTTATATTTTATCTGAAATCAAATAGTTCCTTTTCTGACAGGTTCAGTATATCGCATATTTTAAAAATGAGGTCGAGAGAGACACCGCGGTTGGCAATTTCAATCGCGCTCATGTGACTGCGGTCTATGTCGAGCAGCTCGGCAAGCTGCATTTGAGTATAGCCCCTGTCCTTGCGGTAGTAGGCGATATTCTGCCCCAATTTGCGATACTTTTCCGAATATGTCTTGTCCATAGCATACTCCAATCATTGATATGATTATATTGTATGCTTTCTTTTAATGCACATAAACTTGCTGAAAGAATGCAAATGTTGCTTGACAGTAGTCAAAAGCTTTGATAAAATGGAATAAAAACATATTTATTAGGCCTTTATGATTGCTCAGTAAAAATAATTAATTTAAAAGTGAGGTTGATTTTTATGTTTTGCGCAAAGTGTGGGAAAGAAGTAGAAAAGGGAAATCAGTTCTGTCCTAGCTGCGGATGTAAAGTTGTTACTGCGGATGAAAAAGACGATTTGTCAGCGTTAGAAGTCGAGAATACTGTTCCACAGACAGAAGCGTCAATTGAAGAGCAGCAAACGGTGATTCAGAATAATAAACATTCAAAAAAAGCATTACTTTGGAGCGTAGTTGGAGTGCTATCTCTTCTTATTATGAAGCTGCCATATGCCAGCGTTTATCTTTATTTTTCGGGAGCGTCTGATTCAGCTTATACAGGGTATGGAGTAATCGCGTGTGTTAATGGAACGCTTGGATTAGCCGCAAGAATGATGATTCTTTTGATATTTGTTAACATCGCTATTATTTTTACTGGAATTGCCAAATATAGAGATGTAACAAACAAAAGCCGTATTAATAGAGCTATATTTATAGAATCTATATTATCGGCGGTAGCTTCTGTTTCAGCGTTTGCAAATATTTATTCGGAGTTGTCGAAATTTTATACAGGGTTATCGGCGCCATCGGTTGGAACCGGTGTATACTTAAATTTGATATTATCTCTTTTAACAATAGTATTAGCTTGCTGGATAACAGGAATACATAGAAAAAAGCAAAACTAATGTGCGACTGCGCAATCATAAATAATCTTAAACGTTAGATAAAAAACATAAATACAAGGAGAACGCCATGAAAAACAAGATTATTAAATGCAAGAGCTGCGGAGCTGATATAGCATCGAGTGCAAAACACTGTCCTTCGTGTGGGGCAAAAAACAAGAAACCGATATATAAAAGAATTTGGTTTTGGATTTTGATGGTTATTCTATTGATTGCAATAATTGATTTCGTTGTTTCGAAAGTAACTGGAGGTAATGCCGAAAGTTTGGATACAACAACGGAAAGCACTACAGCAGAAACAATTGTAGAAACAGCGAATCATGCTTTTGACGGTGATTGTGGAATATCGGCAAGTGGTACTTTGGGTTCGTCTAGTATCGGATATCCTGAACTGACTATTCGTATCAAAAACAAAACGAACAAAAAAATAGCGGCTGTCCAATTCTATTCAGTGCCATTTAATGTATATGGCGAAGAAATCAATAGCTGGGACACACAAAACGGATTATATACAGATGATGCTATAGGTGCTGGCGAAACCGCATATCCGACATGGCAGCTTATTGATGAAGATGTCAAGAAAGTTAAAGTGTATATATATAGTGTATATTTTTCGGATGGTACAGAGTGGGGAGATAAAGATGCATCGAGAGAAACTATTTTAAAATATGGGAAGGAAATAAAAGTATCTGGCGAGTCATAATATCTAATTCCATAGAATTACATAAGCGAACCCCCGTACAGGATTTCTCCTGTACGGGGGATTCTTAATTTTAACTGAGAACTCAGTCAGCCTTCGGTGCATAGAGGTCCTTGAGTCTGAGCAGGTGCTCATATCTCTCGACGCTCTTGACTTCAGCTTCGCTGAACAGCTTCTCTGCGCGCTCGGGGAACGAGCGGGTCAGCGAAGAATAACGAGCCTCGTTGAGCAGGAAGTTGCGATACTCTTCAGTGACAGGCTGCTTGCTGTCGATGGTGAAGGGGTTCTTGCCCTCTGCCTTGAGCATCGGGTTGAAGCGGAACATGTTCCAGTAGCCGCACTCGACAGCTCTCTTCATTTCCTTCTGGCAGTTGACCATGCCGCCCTTGATGGAGTGCATCTCGCAGGGAGCGTAGGCGATGACGATCGACGGGCCCGGATAAGCCTCAGCCTCTTCGATTGCCTTTATCGTCTGGTTCATGTTAGCGCCCATAGCGATCTGAGCAACATAGACATAACCGTAGCTCATTGCTATCTCGGCAAGGCTCTTCTTGGCTATCGACTTACCGGCAGCCGCGAACTGAGCGACCTGACCGATCTGAGATGCCTTGGAAGCCTGTCCGCCGGTGTTGGAATAGACCTCGGTATCGAAGACCATGATGTTGACGTTCTCGCCGGAAGCAAGGACGTGATCAACGCCGCCGAAACCGATATCGTATGCCCAGCCGTCGCCGCCGAAGATCCAGACGCTCTTCTTGGAGAGGAACTCCTTGTTCTCAACGATATCCTTGCAGTCTGCGCAGTCGATATCCTTGATAGCGTCGGCAAGTGCGTCGGCAGCAGCGCCGTTGGTCTTGACATCGTCCTTCGTGTCAAGGAATGCCTTAGCAGCAGCCTTGACCTCGTCGGAAGCCTTGTCGGACTCAGCGATAGCCTCGACCTTTGCTATGAGTCTGTTGCGGACAGCATTCTGACCGAGGAGCATACCAAAGCCGTGCTCGGCGTTGTCCTCGAACAGGGAGTTAGCCCATGCGGGGCCGTGGCCGGCCTTGTTGGTGGTGTAGGGGGAAGTCGCAGCGGGGCCGCCCCAGATGGACGAGCAGCCGGTGGCGTTGGAGATATACATCTTATCGCCGAACAGCTGGGTTATCAGGCGGGCATAAGCGGTCTCGGCGCAGCCTGCGCAGGAACCGGAGAACTCGAGCAGCGGAGTCTTGTACTGGCTGCCGATAACGGTGCCGTCTGCAACCTCATCCTTGACGGAGACGTTTGCGACCATGTAATCGAATACGGACTGCTTCGCATCCTGGCTCTCACGGGAGACCATCTTGAGCGAATTGGTCGGGCAGACGCCTACGCAGACGCCGCAGCCCATGCAGTCGAGGGGAGAAACAGCGAGGGTGTACTTGTAGACGCCCTTGCCCTTGCCTGCCTTCTTGTCGACGATAGCTGCGCCCTCAGGAGCGTTGGCAGCCTCTTCTTCGGTCAGAAGGTACGGGCGGATAGTTGCGTGCGGGCAGACGAAGGAGCACTGGTTGCACTGTGCGCAGGTCTCTGCGTTCCACTCGGGAACCATGACCGCGACGCCGCGCTTCTCATAGGCGGATGCGCCCTGCTCGAATGTGCCGTCTGCGTGATCAACAAAGACGGAAACCGGGAGAGAATCACCGTTCATAAGGCCGACAGGTCTCATGATGGAGTCGACCATCTTGACGAGCTTCTCGGGGCCGTTCTCGCTGACAGCCTTGGGAGCGTCAACAGCGTCAGCCCAGTCCGCGGGAACGTCGATCTTGACGTATGCGGTAGCGCCGGCGTCGATAGCCTTCTCGTTCATCTCGACTATCTCTTTGCCCTTCTTCATGAACTTCTGGGCCTTCTCCTTCATGTAGCCGATAGCCTCTTCCTCGGGAAGAATCTTGGCAAGGGAGAAGAATGCGGACTGAAGAACGGTGTTGGTGCGCTTGCCCAGACCGATCTTTGCCGCGATATCAATAGCGTTGACGGTGTAGAGCTGAATGTTGTTCTTGGCTATGTAGCGCTTAGCCTCTGCGGGCATCTTCTCGTTGAGCTCATCAGCGTCCCACTGGCAGTTGATGAGGAAAACGCCGCCGGGCTTAACATCGTTGACCATCTTGTAGCCCTTCTCGACATAGGAGGGGTTGTGGCAGGCAACGAAGTCAGCCTTGTTGATATAGTAGGGGCTCTTTATCGGGTTGTCGCCGAAACGAAGGTGGGAGATGGTGATACCGCCCGTCTTCTTCGAGTCATACTGGAAGTAAGCCTGGATGTACTTATCGGTGTGGTCGCCGATGATCTTGATGGAGTCCTTGTTCGCGCCGACTGTGCCGTCGCCGCCGAGACCCCAGAACTTGCACTCGATGGTGCCGGGAGCTGCGGTGTTGGGAGCTTCCTTCTCCTCGAGGGACAGGTGGGTAACATCATCGTTGATGCCGATAGTGAACTGGTTCTTGGGCTCGTCCTTCTTGAGCTCGTCATAGACAGCGAACACGCTTGAAGGCGGAGTGTCCTTGGAACCGAGGCCGTAACGGCCGCCGCAGACCTTTGCGGTCACGCCCTTTGTAGCAAGAGCGGTAACAACGTCAAGATAGAGGGGCTCGCCGAGAGCGCCGGGCTCCTTTGTTCTGTCGAGAACAGCGATCTTCTTGGCGGTTGCGGGGATAGCTGCGACAAGTCTGTCAGCGGAGAAGGGTCTGTAAAGGCGAACCTTGACGAGACCGACCTTCTCGCCCTTAGCGGTGAGGTAGTCGATAACTTCCTCTGCAACGTCGCAGATGGAGCCCATAGCGACGATGACTCTGTCAGCGTCGGGAGCGCCGTAGTAGTTGAAAGGCTTGTAGTCAGTGCCGAGCTTGGCGTTGACTTTGTCCATATACTCCTCGACGATGCCGGGGATAGCGTCATAATACTTGTTGCAGGCCTCACGGTGCTGGAAGAAGATATCACCGTTCTCGTGAGAGCCGCGCATTACGGGACGCTCGGGGTTGAGAGCGCGCTTTCTGAACGCCTCAACAGCGTCCATGTCGCACATCTCCTTGAGGTCTTCGTAATCCCAGACCTGGATCTTCTGTATCTCGTGAGAGGTACGGAAGCCGTCGAAGAAGTTGATGAAGGGAACGCGTCCCTTGATTGCAGCGAGGTGCGCAACAGCGCCGAGGTCCATGACCTCCTGCGGGTTGGTTTCTGCAAGCATTGCGAAACCGGTCTGACGACATGCATAGACGTCGGAATGATCGCCGAAGATGTTAAGAGCGTGAGAAGCGACGCATCTTGCGGATACGTGGAAAACTGCGGGAAGTAGCTCGCCTGCGATCTTATACATATTGGGGATCATGAGGAGCAGACCCTGAGAAGCGGTGTAGGTGGTTGTGAGAGCACCTGCGGCCAGAGAACCGTGAACGGTTCCGGCAGCGCCTGCTTCGGACTGCATCTCGGCGACCTTGACGGTCGTGCCGAAAATGTTTTTCATGCCCTTTGCCGACCACTGATCAACATAGTCAGCCATGGGGCTCGAAGGGGTTATCGGGTAGATACCGGCAACCTCTGTGAACGCGTACGACACATATGCAGCAGCATTGTTGCCGTCCATGCTCTTTGCTATTCTTGCCATTCTATGTTCCTCCCTATTTTAATAAACGTTTGAACGTATGGCATTGGTCAAATGACACCACGAATATAGTAACATTTTTGAGCTTCAATGTAAACAGATAAATAAACTAAAATAATAGAAAATATTTGTTTCGCCCTTTCTGAAATTTGTCAAAGTTCACATATTCTGCCTATATAATGTAATATAATACCCAATATGCAGCCGGGCACGGCTCCGAACGGACACAAAAGCTCCGATTTTCCGTGATTTTCGCCGAAAACAACTGAATTTGTCTTTCCCTGCCCTTCGCATCCGTGCGCGGAGTCCTCACGCGCTCCCGCTTTGAATGAGGCGGAGTTTGAATATTTGACAGAGAATATGTTTATGTGTATAATAAAACTTAACATCTCGGCGTATATGCCGACGGTGAATAATATTTAAACCGAAAGGAGCTAATCCATTCATGGATGACCCCGACCCCGGCAATCTTATTTTTCAGATAATTTTGCTGTTCGTACTTATTCTTCTCAATGCTTTCTTTGCGATGAGCGAGATCGCGATAATCTCCCTCAACGACACGAAGATTGCGAAAATGGCCGAGGAAGGCAACAAAAAAGCAAAGCAGGTTTTGAAGCTCACCGCGGATTCGAGCGGATTTCTTTCAACCATTCAGATCGGCGTTACCCTCGCAGGCTTCCTGACCTCCGCATCCGCATCGCAGACATTCGTTGATATGCTCTCCGGAGCTATCGGAAAAATATCTGTCCTGAGCGGAATCCCCGCAGGCGTTATCAACGGCTTCTCCGTCGTTGTCATTACGCTCATAACCTCGTATTTCTCTCTTGTCCTGGGCGAGCTTGCGCCCAAGAGAATAGCCATGCAGGCGCCCGAAAAGGTCTCGTTCAAGGTCGTCGGAATACTGCTCGGCTTCAAGAAAATAACCAAGCCTTTCGTAAAAATACTCTCCCTGTCGACCAACGGTCTCGTCCGTCTGCTGGGCTACGATCCGAACGCATCGGAGGAGCCCGTGACCGAAGAGGAGATACGCATGATGGTCGATGTCGGCGGAGAAAAGGGCGTTATAGAGGACTCGCAGAAAGAGATGATAAACAACATCTTCGAGTTCGATGACCTCGACGCCGGAGATATAATGACCCACCGCACCGATATGACGGCGGCTGAGATAAGCGATCCTCTGAGCGAAATAGTATCGCTCTCGATGGACAACGGCTATTCGAGAATCCCCGTCTATGACGACGACCCCGATAACATAGTCGGCATAGCTTATGTCAAGGATTTGCTCAAATATATCGGCACCGACCTGCCCGATGATGTGACTCTGCGCGATATTATCCGCGAGCCCGTTTTCGTCCCCGAATCGATGCCCTGCGGCGATCTGTTCAAGCAGATGACCGACAAGCACACGCAGATGGCGATAGTCGTTGACGAGTTTGGCGGCACGGCGGGAATAGTGACGCTCGAAGACGTGCTCGAATCGATAGTCGGCAATATTCAGGATGAATATGACGACGAAGAGGAAGAGATTTCTAAAATCGACGACACTACTTTCACCGTTGACGGCGTGACCTATATCGACGAGCTTGACGAGGTGTTCCATGTCTCCCTCCCCGAGGGCGATTACGACACAGTCGGCGGCTTTATTATCAGCAGGCTCGGCTATCTCCCGCAGGACGGCGAGATGAATGTTGTCGAATATAAGAACCTGCGCTTCACCGTTCTCAATGTTGAGGACAGAAGAATCGGCAAGGTCAAGATTGAGATTCTCCCTGTCGAAGAGGAAAAAGAGGACGCGGAGGACGACTCAAAACGCGAGAAAGGCGGCTGGTTCGCCGAGCGCCGCGAGGAAAAGGAAAAAGATAAAGAAAAAGTCGAATAAATTAAATGAAGGGCTGAGCAATACGCTCAGCCCTCAACTTATCGATAAACCCGTTTTTTGACTTCGCAGGAAACAATCCCTCCTTTGTGTAAAGGGAGGGATTGTTTTGAATAAGCTGCAATTTTCCAAAATTGCCGGGTATTTTGAACTTTTACGCAACAACCCCTCAGTCACGGCTTCGCCGTGACAGCTCCCCTTACACAGGTGAGCCTTGAGACCGTGCATGACGGACTTTTTCGACAGACTGAAGGCTGAGCAAACGCGCTCAGCCCTTTTTATATTGCATAAAAAACGAGCCGGAAGATTTTCTTCCGGCTCGTTGTGTTGTTCTGTTACGGCATGAGGCGATGGATTATCGCTATGCAGTCGTCGAGATCCATGATTCTCGGCACGGGGTAGAGGGGATTTGCCTCTTTGCATGCGCGCTTTGCGATGGTCTCGATGTCCTTCTCCTGAATTTTCTCGATCTTGTCGGGGATGTTCATTCTGGCGTTCATGTCTCTGATAGCCTGGATGAAGTCGAGAGCCTTCTGCTCGTCGGTCTGACCGGCTTTCGCAACGCCTGCGCACTCGCAGAGTCTTGCAAGGCGCTCATAGGCAGTCTCGCCGTAGAAGTCGAGGACATAGGGCAGGATAATGGCGTTAGCAAGTCCGTGCGGTACGCCGTAGAATCCGCCGAGGTTATGGGCTATAGCGTGGACGTTGCCGACATAAGCTCTCGTGAACGCGATGCCCGCATAGTGCGAAGCGAGGAGCATCTGCTCTCTTGCGTGAAGATCCTTACCGTTCTTGTAAGCCTCTTCGAGGTTCTCGAAGATGAGCTTTGTGGCGACCTCTGCCTTCTCGGAGGTGTCCTTGGTGTTGGAGTGGCCTATGTAGGCTTCAACCGCGTGGGTCAGAGCGTCCATACCGGTGGTCGAAGTGATGTGGGGCGGAAGACCGACTGTGAGCTCGGGATCGAGAACTGCGTACTTCGGACGGAGCACGGGATCGTTGAGCGCATACTTCTCGTGGGTCTTGGTGTCGGTAACAACAGCGGCGAGAGTGGTCTCGGAGCCGGTGCCGGCGGTGGTGGGAACCGCGAAGAACGGAGGCAGCTTCTTGCGTATTTTGAGCTGTCCGCGCATCTTCTGAACAGTCTTATTAGGGCAGACGACTCTTGCAGCCGCACCCTTGGCGCAGTCCATCGGAGAACCGCCGCCGAAAGCGATGAAGCCCTGGCAGCCGTTGTCAAGATAGAGCTTGCGGACTTCTTCGATATTGTCTATCGAGGGGTTCGGCTGAGTCTTGTCATAGACGACATAATCGATACCGTCTGCCTTGAGACCCTCATAGAGGCCGTCGAGCAGGTTGAGTCCGGTGAGACCCTTGTCGGTGACGATCATCATCTTCGACAGACCCTTCTCCTTGATGACCTGCGGCAGCTTCTTGACGGAGCCGGGGCCGGAGATTATCTTGGGCGGAGTCCAGTCAAGGAAGTTGACGGCGATCCTGAAAACGCCCTGATAAAGCCTGTAGTACATGTGCTTGATTGACATTTCTATCACCCTTTGTTTAATGATGCTATTATTTTACATTATTCCCGCCGTTAAATCAATAAGCGGAGAACAAAAAACGGCTTGATTAAAGCTCAAAATCGCTCGCATCGAACTGCGGCAGCTCGACTGGCTGCTTCGGCTTGCGCTTGAGCGGGTCGTAGCGGAACGCGGAACAGCTTGAATCCTTCTGCATGACGCCCTTTTTGGGGCACAGTACTGTCTTGCCGTCCGGTGCGCCGCTGCCTCTGGTGCAGTATTCGCATGCCGGGGGTATGCTCTTTTTGTTGAGCAGTTTGCTTTTCAAAATTATCATCCTAAATGCTTTTTTTATTATTCTAACACTTTTTCTCGTTTGTATCAAGCTCCAATATCAGCATCGCGCCGCTCAAAAGCATCGCAAACGCGGCGGGCGCGGAGAAAGAGAACATCTGCGGAGCGCCTACCGAACCCAGCGAAACGGTGTTTACGGGACAAGGGAACAGGCGGAGCAGTCCCTCGCAGAACAGCGCGGCGAGAGCGGCGCAGACAAGGCGCGCGCAGAAAAAATACGGCAGCGGCGTCCCGCAGGTCTTTATGTGCCGCATTATCTGGCAGTGTACGCTCACTCCGCCCCAGCCGAGCACCGCCGCTATGGCGGGGATATTGAACACCCCGGCTGCCGAGGCACATCCTCCGGTGACTTCGAGCGTGCAGCCGAGAAGCAAATTTGCCCAGTCGGGCAGGCGCAGCAGGGGAATATATTGGGCGGCGCAGGCGAACATGACTATCCACGCGCATATTGAGATCATATTTTTCGTCCCCTCGGCGACCGCTTCTGTCAGCGCGCGGGAGAGCGGCAGACTCGAAATAGCCGGGGCGGCGTGCTTATTTGTCTCATCATGTGGGATGAACCGCGTCAGCACGCCGAGCGCGAGGCTCGCAAGGGTAAGTGACACAAAAATTATGACTCCCGCCCGAACGCTTCCGAGCATACCCGCGCCGACTCCGCCGATAACAAACGCCGGACCTGCGTTGACGCAGAAAAGGGTCATTCTCTGCGCATCGCTCTGCGAGATGCGCCCGTCGGAAAATAGCGCGGCAGTCATTCCCACACCGACAGGGTAGCCCGCGACAAAGCTCATGCACGCCGCCGCGCCCGCGCTCCCGGGCAGGGCGAAAAGAACCCGCACGGGCTTTTCGAGAAATTTTCCGAGATAGCCGCATAGCCCCGAGCGCACGAAAAAAGCGGAGAGCACGCAGAACGGATAGAGCGACGGCACGGCGCTCGAAGCGCAGATAAGAAGTCCTTTTTTTACTCCCGCCGCGCTGACCGACGGCATGGCGACAATGAGCGCGGCTGATGATAAAGTCGCCGCCAAAAGCGGCAGACGGCGCAGAGCCTTTTTAAAATACTCTCTCATGTCATCACCCCTCAGTCATATTGATATTCACCCTGCGTTCTTTTTATTGCCGGGGGAGCATACATTATTTGGGAAAAGAGGGATGCACATGCCAAAACGCAGGGAGAGCGGGAAGATGCGCTCGGCGGCGGACATGATAAAAAAGATAAACGCGCTCGACTCATCGAGAAAATATTCGCAGGTGCATGTCGAATTTTTCGGCAGGCGCGAGGCGAGCATAGACGGACTCTACGGCGTGCTCGAATATGACGGCGAGCGGATACGCCTGAGCGCCGGCAAAGAAGAGATAATTTTCTGCGGCAAAGGGCTCAGCATAGATGTTTTCGACCTCGGTCAGGCGGTCATACACGGGGAAATAATGAGCATGGAATTCTGTAAATAGGGGGCGGGAATATTTCTGATGTATTTAATTTCTTGCGCGGCTATGTCTGCATGAGGGCGAGCGGGGGATTCCCGGAACGCTTTCTGAATCTATGCTCGCGCGGGAATATTCCGTATTGGGATGTCTGCTGCACAAACGGCGTCGTTTTCGCGCGCACGACGCCCGAGGGCTACCGCATGATGCGCCCCTGCGCCAAAAAAGCGGGCATGCGCATGAAAATAGTCAAGAAGAGCGGACTGCCTTTTCTGCTGTCAAAGAACCGCGTCCATGCAGGGCTTGCAGTCGGCGCGGTGTGCTTTATATTGATAACGGCGGCGCTCTCCGGGCGGATATGGACTGTCAATGTGACGGGCTGCGAGACAGTGCCGGAAGAGGATATAAGAGAGACGGTCGAGCGCTTCGGCGTCTATCCGGGGATGAGAAAAAAACAGCTCGACACGCACACGGTCGCCGAGGAGGCGATGTCCGCTCTGCCGGATGTTTCGTGGCTGTCGGTTAATATAGTCGGCTGCTCGGTCAATGTCGATGTGCGCGAGGGAGTCGGCAAGAGTGTCAAAAAAAATGATGCGCCGTGCGATATAGTCGCCGCGGCGGACGGGCAGATACAGACTCTCGAAATTTTCAGCGGCACTGCGATGCAGGAGCGAAACGCCGCCGTTTTAAAGGGCGACACGATAATCAGCGGAATCGTCGAAAACCGCGACGGCGGCATGAGCATGCGCCACGCCGCGGGGTATATCACCGCGCTGACAAAGCATACTTTTTCGACCTCTTCGCACAGCCTGCCGTCAAGGAAAATAAGCGATGTAAAGTCGCGTTACACTCTGCTGTTCTTTTCGCTTAAAATACCCCTCGGCTCGCGTATAGACCCGGATTTTACCGAGGACAGATTCCTGACCCTCGGCGGTGAGAAGCTCCCGATAGGCATAAGAGCCGAGCGGAAATATATATTCGCGCCCGCAGACGCGACGGACTACAGCCTCTCCGATCTTATCACGCTTGAGGAGCACTTCTATAAATCTTCAAATAATCTGCGCGATATGCTCGTGATGAGCCGCACGACGACCGAGCGACAGTCCGACGGCAGAGCAGTGTTTTTCAGCGAATACGGCTGCCTGCAAAATATCGGCGAGGAGAAGAAAATCGAGACGGAGAATCAATAATAAAGGCTCGGTGCAATTCACACCGAGCCTGATTTTTTATTTGCTTTTGATGTCCGAGGGCTTTATGTTTATCGTCACATAGTCGCCGTATTTCAGCTGGGCGGTCGTGATATTTGTCGGTATCTCGAAGATGAGATATCCGTCTATCGAGAGTCCCGCCGTCACGGGCGACGAGGATATGCGCTTGTAGCCCGAGAGAAAACGGCTGTCCTGCGCTATGCCGTTGACAACAAAATCGGTCTTTTCGTTGAGACTTTCTTCTTCGCTGAGATTGTTCGTCAGCACGAGATGAACCGCAACATATCTGTAGCCCTTCTGTACCGTCCACGGGTAGCTGTCGACTTCCTTTATCTCGTCGCACAGCACGGTGTACATGGGCGTGACCGCCTTTTCGCCGAAATTCACTTCGACCTTTTCGGGCACTGCTTCCGTCTCTTCGTAGTCGGAGAATTTTTCGGAGACAACTCCCGAAAGCAGATCGTCAACGCTGCCGCCCGAGATCTGGCGAATCACCGAAAAGGCGATAGATAGTATTATTATCAGCGCAATTACAACTATCGGGATGAGGCATCCCGCTTTCAGCGCGCGTGAATTTCTGACTGAATGTGCGCGCCCCGTGACATTTGTCACCGCGTCGAGTATCATTTTGCCGCGCTCGGCTTCTATCCGCTCCTGTTCGAGCTTGCGCTGCTTCTCGCGCGCCTCGCGCTCGTAGGCTTCTTTTTTCTTCTGAGCCTCGCGCAGCTCTGCCTCCTTTGCCTTTCGGCTGTCTGCCAGCGGCGCGCCGCAGTTGGGGCAGGTGTCGTTCTTTTCGGCGTCGACGACCGATTCGCAGTATTCGCAGGTTACCTTCATCTTTTCTCCTCAATTCTTGCTCTTTGAGTTATCGTAGCATATTGCGCCGCCGTTTTCAAGTCCCGATAAGATTATATAAAAATAACGCGGCGCACACCGTTTGATGTACGCCGCGAATGTGTGTGGTTTTTATGCGAAGAATTATTCGCCGAAGTATCTCTTGAGAAGTCCTGCAAAAGCCTTGCCGTGTCTCGCCTCGTCGCGAGCCATCTCATGGACTGTGTCGTGGATAGCGTCGAGACCCTTTGCCTTTGCAAGCTTTGCAAGCTCGGTCTTGCCGAGGGTAGCGCCGTTCTCCGCCTCAACTCTCATCTCGAGGTTCTTCTTCGTCGAGTCGGTCACGACCTCGCCGAGAAGCTCGGCGAACTTGGCGGCGTGCTCAGCCTCTTCGTAAGCTGCCTTCTCCCAGTAGAGACCGATCTCGGGATAGCCCTCTCTGTGTGCGACTCTCGCCATTGCAAGATACATGCCGACCTCGCTGCACTCGCCTGCGAAGTTGTCTCTGAGTCCCTGAAGGATCTCGGGATCAACGTCTTTTGCAACGCCGACAACATGCTCGGAAGCCCAGGTCATGCCCTCTTCCTGCTTGATGAATTTCTCTCCGGCAGCGCCGCAGAGGGGGCACTTGAAGCCCTCCGGAACAGAATCGCCTTCATAAACATAACCGCAAACGGGACATACGAATTTCATAATGATTTCTCCTTTACACTTTAAAAAATTTTATTTTTATTGTAAAACTCCGGCGTCGTCATCCTCCGCCGTGTTTTGCTGGCAATCGGGACAGAGTCCATAATAGATGATCTTCTTGTGCCGCACGAGCAGCCCGAGCTCGGAAATATCTTCGGGCAGTCCGCGTTCAACTCCAAGATCGATTATCTTCGAGCATCGCTCGCAGATGAAGTGACTGTGAGAGTCGGTGTTGCCGTCATAGTGGATGCTCTTGTCGAGCGTCTCGAGCGTCGTTATCAGCCCCATATCGCTGAGCAGGCTCAGATTGCGGTAGACGGTGCCGAGGCTTATCTTCGGCAGCTCGGCGCGCACACGCGAATATATCGTGTCCGCAGTCGGGTGATCGCGAGCCGCTTTTACGACTTTCAGAACAGTATCACGCTGTGACGAATATCTCATATTGCTTCCTCTCAGTTCATAATCAGTAATGATTACTGTTATTAGTATATCATACTTTCTCTGTTTGTCAACACTTTTTTAAAAAATTTTTTAGGGCGTAATACGATTTGTTGTGAAATATCTGATACCGAGAGAATAGAGGTGCTTCAGTGTGTCGGTGTTGTCTATCGTCCACGCGGCGAGCGGGATGCCCGCGTCAATGGCGGCGTTTATCACGCTGTCGGTGTTCTTCGCGTTGTTGCCGTTGAATGCCGCGCGCATATTGCCGTGATTTTTGCAAAAGTCAACGGCCTCGTCCGAAAGCTCGCTTGTCAGCAGCCAATAGGTCTGCTCGGGGCACTCCTTATATAATGTGTCGATTATATACTTGTCAAACGAGATAACAATCGTGCTCCTGCCCCTCGCGGCGTAGTCTTTGAAGAACTCAACGAGCGAGTCGAGATTGTCTTTGCCGATGCTCTTTATTTCAATCATGGGCTTTACATCGGGATAGTATTCGTCGAGCAGAGCCATAGTTTCTTCGAATGTGGGGAGCTTTAGGTCGGTGTAGTTTTCTATATTTGCGCCGTTGTCGATTTTCAGCGCGCTGACTTCGTCGAGTGTATATTTGTTTATCTTGCCGTGACCGTTCGTCGTGCGCTTGAGATCGTCGTCGTGCATGACTATCCACTTGCCGTCGGAGGTCGGCTCGATATCGAACTCGACATAGTTATACTTCGCTTCGCACGCCGCCTTGAAAGCGGGGAGGGTGTTCTCCGGCTCGATTGCGCTCAGACCCCTGTGCGCCGTGAGCGTTATTTCATCGAGGTTTATCCCGCTGACGCTCTTTATCGAGACAGTCTCCTTCGGGCGAATTTTCTTCGTGTGGAACTTCGCGAACAGTCCGCCCGCAATGCCCGCTATAGCGACGGCGCAGAGCACGCAGATAAGTATCTTTGTTTTCTTTTTCATCATTTTTCTCCCTGTTTAAGTATTATTATTGTCTGCCCGGAATTGTCGCCCGGGCGAATTTCCTTTATCCTTTTTGATTCGAGCCCGCTTCGCACGAGGGACTGCAAAACCGTGCCGCCGTTGAAGCCGTGGATTATCTCAAGGCGCGTTATATCCGCCGAGCCGTTTTCGATTAGAGACTCGAGCCGGAATTTTGCTTCGCGCTCGCGCATGCCGTGGATGTCAACACAAAGCGTGGAGCTGGTTTTTCTCGTTATCTTCATTTTTGTCTCCGATTTTTTATTTTATTATATATAGTATAAATCACATAAATTTAAAAGTAAAATGAATTTTCTTCTTATTTTGTTATCCGGAGGAATTTTACGGAAAATCAGGGAAATAATATCCTCAAAAAATGGGCGGTGACAAAAAATGAAGGATTCACAGATAAGAGTGTGCGGAAGGGCGGCGCAGACGGACTCGGGAGCGGGCGGCGCCGTTATGTTCGGCTGCCTCGCGGCGGCGGCTGTCTCCGGGGGATTCATGACTGCCGGGGCGCGGCTCCTGCTCAACGCCTCCGCAGTGACCTCCGCGCTATCTTCGGTGTCAAAGCTGCTCAGCCCCGCCGTCAATGCGGCGGCGTGCATTTTGCTGACCATAGCCGTCTCGGCTCTCATCGCGCCGCTGCGGCAGGGGATGAAGCGGTATTTCCTGCTCGGCGCGCTGGGGCAAAAACGCCGCGCCGCCGAATGTACCGCAGCGTTTCGCGGCAAACGCGCCTTTTCTGCGCTCCGCCTGCATATCGCGCTCGCGGCGCTGAACCTTGTTTTGTGGATATTCTTTCTCCTGCCGGGCGCGGCTCTTGCGGCGGGCGGGATATATATGCTTCTTTCGTCAACTGTCGGCATTCTGACGATAGCCGCCGTGCTCACGGGGAGCATACTCATGCTTATATCGGGCTGCATATTCTGCTCCGGCGCGCGGCAGGCGTGGTCTGCGGCGGAGTATATTCTCGCCGCCGATCCGAATGTTTCGATAAAACAGGCTCTGCGCCAAAGCCGCGATATCATGCGCGGGCACTGCCGCGCTTTCGCCCGATTCAAGGCGGGATTTATTCTCTGGTTTCTCAGCTGTGTATTAATTCTGCCCGCATTTTTCGTCGTTCCGTATTACGGCCAGTCCTGCGCGGTGTGGATGACGGAGACCTTGGATTTCAAAAATAAAGTTCTCCGAAAATAAACCGATTTGACAAAGATATACAAAAATATGTTGATTATACGCCATGAATTTGGTATTATATTCCGTGAAATAAATCGGGGCGCGGTAATCCGCCCCGGAACGGAGGACATACAATTGGAAAAGAAAAAGCTCGGAGGGCGGATTCTCTTCAACATCATCCTGTTCGGCTTCATCGGGCAGGTCGCGTGGGCTGTTGAGAACGTCTACTTCAACACATTCCTGTTCAACTACATCGGCGGCACAGCCGACGATATAGCAAAGATGGTCGCCGCGTCTGCGATAGCCGCAGTTGTGACCACATTCATCATGGGTACTCTCAGCGACAAGCTCGACCGCCGCAAAATCTTCATCAGCGGCGGCTACATAATCTGGGGCTTCACCGTCGCCGTGTTCGCATTCATCTCGCGAGAGAATATCGGAAAGCTCTTCAATATCTCCGATACCTCCAAGGTCGTCGCCGCAACGGTCTGCGTCGTTATCATCATGGACTGCGTCATGACATTCTTCGGCTCGACCTCGAACGATGCCGCGTTCAACGCGTGGGTCACAGACGTTACCGTCCCCGAAAACCGCGGCACTGCCGAAGCCGTTCTGGCGCTTCTGCCCGTGTTCGCAACCGTTATAGTTACCGTCGCTTTCGGCGTTGGCGTTGAGGCGGCAGGCTATCCCGCATGCTTCATGTTCCTCGGCGCGCTCGTCACAATATGCGGAATCATCGGTCTGTTCTCGGTCAAGGATCCGCGCAAGGGCGTAAAACAGAGCACAAACTATTTCAGCGATCTTATCTATGGCTTCCGTCCGTCGGTTATAAAAAATAATGCGGCGCTCTATCTCTGCCTCGCGTCCGCCTGCATCTTCAACACCGCAGTTCAGGTGTTCATGCCCTACATATTCATCTATGTTCAGCACTATCTCAAGTTTGACCTCAACACCTTCCAGATAACCACGCCTATAATCATCGGCGGCGCGGCGGCTGTTGTCGGTCTCGTCGTTGTAACTATCCTGCTCGGCAAGCTTCTCGACAAGGTCGGCAAGAGAATATTCGTATTCCCCGCAGTTCTTCTCTTCGTCGCGGGACTCGTTGCCGTTTTCTTTGCAAAGACTCTGCTTACTTTCGTGCTCTTTGCGCTCATTATGATCCTCGGCTACGGTCTTCTTATGATAATCCTCAACGCTACAGTGCGCGATTACACTCCCGAGGATAAGGTCGGTCAGTTCCAGGGCGTCAGACTTCTGTTCACCGTCACTCTGCCCATGATAATCGGCCCGAAGGTCGGCAGCTGGACTATTTCCGAGTTCTCCGGCAGATATGAGCTGGGCACCATGCTCAACGAATACGGCGAGAGCACCCTCGTCCCGATCCCGACGATATTCCTCGTCTCCGCTATAATCGCGGTGCTTATAATCGTGCCGCTTATCTTCCTTGCAAAAGTCACCAAGGAGAAGAAGGCATGAAGAGAATAATATCTGCCATTCTCTGCGTTGTTATGTTGCTGTGCATCCTTCCTATGTCGGTCTTCGCACAAGATAAGGCAACGCCGCTGATACTCGTTCAGGGCTATTCCGGTCCCTCGCTGTTCTATGACCTCGGCGGCGAAAACGAGCATCAGGTCTGGGGCATCAATATGGATGACCTCAAAAAGATAGTTATAGCCCGTATCCCCGAGCTCGCAGGCGGTCTTGCCGGAGCGGCGTTCGGCGATTATGAAAGGCTCGTTAAAGTCGTAGGCGAGGCGGGAGTCGAGCTGCTCGAACCCCTGCGCTGCAACCCGGACGGCACTTCTAAATATGATCTTTCAGTTTATCCCGAGGGTGCGGCGAACACCCGCGCATCCGTCCTTAAGGCAAAAGGCGAGGACAAATACATAGCCGAAAAAGAGATCTCCGCCGATCTCATCGAGCGCATCGGCGCGGAGAACCACTTCACCTTTACCGAGGACTGGCGCATGGGTCAGGTTGAAAACGCCGCCAAGCTCGACAAGTTCATCCAGGAAGTGAAGGAGCTCACCGGAAGCCGGAAAGTCAATCTCTACGGACTCAGCCACGGCGGTCAGCTGACCGCGACATATCTCTATTATTACGGCGCAAAGGGCGATGTTGACCGCGCGATAATGGACGCCCCCGCGACCTGCGGTACTCAGCTCGTCGTTGACCTGTTCGAGGGCAACATCCATTTCGATGTCGCGACTCTTATCGAATATGTCGAGATAGGTTTCCGCAAGGAGTACGAATATGAGTGGCTCGTCGAGGCGTTCGGCTTTGACCGCCTCAATCAGGCATTCAACGATATCATTCATCAGTATCTGCTCGATGTTGTTATAAACTTCGGCAGTGTCTGGGATTTCGTTCCCCCCGACAAGTATGAGGAGTTCAAGGCGAAATATCTTGACCCCGTCGAGAATGCCGGACTGATAGCCAAGAGCGACGAGATGCACTACAACGCCATGGCTCATATGAGCGAGGGCTTGAAGCGCGCTCAGGATGCCGGCACAAAGATAGCGATAATTGCAAATACCGAGCACGATATCGGCACGAGCACCGGGGTCAACTCCGACTATATTATTGATGTTCACTCGGCATCCGGCGCATACTGCGCCCCGTTCGGCGAGAAGTTCCCGGCGGACTACAAAAAGCAGAACACGGTCTGCGATGACCCGACTCACTGGCATATCTCGCCCGAGCGCGATATCGACGCGAGCTGCGCGTATCTGCCCGAGAACACCTGGTTCGTCAACGGTCAGTTCCATGGAATGTGTCCGTGGGACAGATACACGAGGAATTTCTATCTGACGTTCTTCTTCACGGACAGAATAACGGATGTCTATTCCGATCCCGAGTTCCCGCAGTTCAACCTCGGTCAGAACCCAGCGAACGGACTCTATGTCAAATTCGACAAGTCCCCGTCGGGCTTCCACACCTCGAAGAACACCGCGCTGACTATAGAGAGCCTTTCAGAACAGTACGACACCGAGATAATCAGCGTCAAGGCGGACGGCATGGATGTTGACCTCTCGGCGAAGAACGGAACCGTTCTCAAAGTCGGCGAGAGCTGCAAGATAGATTTCAAAAAGCACTCCCTGCCCAAGAGCACCGAGCCGTTCACCGTAACGGTCGTCTATTCGCTCAAGAACGGTCAGGTGCCGTTTGTCAAGAGCCGCACATTTACATTTACGGCGATGAGCGACAGCGAGTATGACAACTATGTGTTCCTCTCAGGCAAGAAAAATACGCCCGGCAACGCGGCAAACGGCGGCGGAAAAACTCCGCTGACCCCGCAGACCGGCGCGCCGATAGCGGTCTCCGCAATAACCCTCCTTGCCGGCGCGGCAATGCTGCCGATAGCCGGAAAGAAGAGAAAGAAATAATATCAAAAGCTCAGGCGCGGCATATGATTGCTGTGCCTGAGCTTGGTTTACACTGTATGAGAGGCAAGTCGAGATAAATATCTGCGACAGATAATTGCCGCAATAGTGCAAATCGGCACCGCCGCATAGATTTATTACTTTAAGCGAAATAATTCCTCGGCATCGGCTTGCGCCGAGCCGGCTCCCCTGCAGGGGAGCCTAAATAGATTCTGCGATAAATCTCAATTTATCTGTCTAAGCTGACAAGCAAACATAAAAAACCGACCGCACAAGCTTGCTGCGGTCGGTTACTGTCATATAGACATCTTTTTTATTTATTTCAGCTTTCCGTGTTCATTTAGGAAATCCTCGACGAGCTGCGCCGCATTAAAAATCTATTTCATATTCAAGGTATCTTTTCGCTTCATTTCGCGCTTCGCTGACAATTGATGTACTTCCTGCAAACTTTATGCTTTTTAAAACAGCATCTATCTTTACGGCATCACTTTCTTTTAAGCCGGAAGAGTTGCTTAATTTAAGCATAAACTTCTGATGAGACAACGGCGAGTGCTCGTCCATTCTCATATCAATCAAAGTTCTGATCGCCGGATCTTTTTGTAAATATTTCAAATCAGGTCTGTTAGGTGCATGACCGGGACACTCCATGTCAGCCGCAATTTCAATGGTTTCAAATTTAGTTTCAGATAAATTGCGTTCTGCACTTCCCGTTGCTGCACCCTGAACCTTGACATTAGCCTTAATTGTTTTTTCCGCAATTGAGTTTTGCTCTTCCTTATATGTAACTTTGAAATGCTTTGCACCAAGACTTTGAGCCAACCTTTGCAACTCGCTTATACGCTCAACTTTCAAATAGTTGAAATAATCATCAAGAGCTATATACCGATTTTCATCAATCGGATCAACATAGTAGAACTCACTGTTGCAGTCAGGGAAAAACATCAGCTTGAATACTTCGAGACTGTCTCGAAAAATGTTCACTAGGCGCAAACCCTTTGTGTCAGAGTAATAGCCGACAGATCCGTTGCAAACCTGACTTTCCGCACGCTTTTTGTCGCGATTTGCGACTCTTATAAATTTGGGCAAAACGAACTCTCTGTCATCCAAATCTTCTGCAAAAAACGGCAGAAGAGAATTCAATTCTCTGGCTCTCGCCCTTTCTTCTGCGCTTTCTTTCAATGCAGTTGTTCCGTCTTTGATTCTTTTGCCGACTTTACTTGCAACCAAGGACACATCCTGCATATCGAATTTTTCATCATTATTTTGATCCGCAGCTTTTGCGATTGCGCTTTTTGTTTTATCTAAAACACCCAAAGCGTCCTTTTTGGCTTGCCCGAGATCAATTTTCTTCATAACAGTACCTCCAATCTGCTTTTACAAAGAGATTGTTTTTTTCGCGGGATTCATACAATTCTAATTATAGCATTTATATTTTCGAAATGAAAGACCTAATTTATTTGCAGCTCATGCTCTTTATCCGCCATTTTACAATAACAAAGGAAGCCAATGTAAATTTTGGCTTCCTTTGTTATATTTAACTCGTTTTCGCTTTTTCGCGTTTATTCAAGCTTTCCGTGTTCGTTTAAGAAGTCCTCGACGAGCTGCGCCGCGTATGCGACGAGCTCGGGGCACGGGCGTTTTTTATAGTCCGCGGTGTTTCTCGGCTCGGGATCGGGGCCGGGCTGAGTTTTTACTCCCGCGAGCAGTTCGCGGCAGATTATCGAGCCCTCGCTCTCTTTGAACTTGTCCGCAAGGGCGCGGACATATGAGTAGAGTTCTTTCTTTGCCTGCGCGCCGTCGGGTTCGTCATAGCCGAAGAAGAGACCTATCGCCATGAACATTCCGCTGACTCCGCCGCAGACTTCGCGCATTCTGCCCATTCCGCCGCCAAACGGCGCGGAGAGCCTGAGCGCGGTTTTGACATCGAGTCCCGCATCCTCCGCAAATGCGCCGAGCACCGCCTGAGAGCAGTTGTATCCCTCGTTGAAAAGCTCGCGCGCCTTGTCCGCGTGACCTGTTTTCATTTTAACGCACTTCCCTTTACTGAGGATTTTTCTCGCCCTTGTAGGTGTCGCTTATTTTCTGCCTCGCGTCCCTGACTTCGTTTATGCTCGCGACAAGAGCCTTGTCCGCGCTGCGCAGGACGCTGTCGGCGAAGTTGCTCGCGGCCTCGCGGATATCCGCAGACCACTTCTTCGCCCTCGCAAGAGTCTCGTTCGACTCCGCATTAGCCTTTTTGACTATATCATCCGCCTGGCGGGTCGCGTTGGAGAGCATCTCCTCAGCTCTCGCTATCGCGGAGTTGACGCGCTCGGTTGCCTCGTTCTGCGAATTGACCTTGAGCTGAGATGCATATGCGCGCGCCTGAGCGGTTATCTCGTTCTCGTCGAGAAGCTTGTTTGCCGTCTGCTGAGCCTTTTCAACTATCGCCGCCGCGTCGGATTTTGCCTTTGCAACGGTCTCTTCGGCAAGCTTGTTCGCGCTGTCGACGGTTTTCTGGGCGTTGGCGTTGGCGGCTGAGATTATCTGCTCACTCTTCGCCTCGGTCTTTTCCACAAGAGTCTGAGCTTTCTCCTGAGCGCGGGCAACGGATGCCGCCGCGTCGCTCTTCGCCTTTTCGATTATCTCGCTTCGGTTGGCGGTTATTGACTTTGCCTGGTCGACCTCCTCGGGGATTATCTCGCGCAGCTGCGCGATGCACTCGCGTATCTCCTCGGCGTTGACCGCGGTCTTTTTGGAAAGCGTTATCTTTGTGCCGCTGTCGAGAATGTTCTCTATCTGCTCCAGAAGGGAATCTATGTTCATTTTGAAGCGCTCCTCTCTCTTATTCTTTTGACAATATCATCATGCACCTCGGGCGGGACAAAGTCCGAGATGTCCCCGCCGAACTCGCAGACCTGCTTGACGACGCTCGACGAGAGGTACATGTAATCCGAATTCGCCGTTATGAAAACGGTCTCGATATTCGGATTGAGTTTCTTGTTTGTCAGCGCCTGCTGGAATTCGTAGTCGAAATCCGAAACGGCGCGCAGACCCTTGACTATCGCTACAGCACCCTTTTCCTGGGCATATGCGGCAAGAAGTCCGTCGTGCATATCGACAACAACATTGTCGAGATCCTTGACGCATCTTGTTATGAGCCCAACGCGCTCTATCGCGCTGAAATATGAATTGGGCTTGTGATAGTTGTGCATGACGACGACTATGACCCTGTCAAACATGCTCGCGGTGCGCCTGATTATATCAAGATGACCCTTGGTGACGGGGTCGAAGCTGCCGGGGCATATGGCTATTTTCATTCGTCCTCACCCTCCTTGCGGTAAACGGTGATTTTTATCTTTCCGTAGCGGTAGCTGCGATGGAATTTAAGCTCGCCGAAGCTCTCGGGCAGCTCCGAATCGACGGGAGTCTCGCATATTGCGCAGCCGCCGGCGGCAACAACATCGGAGAGCAGCTTCATCGAATCGACTACGAGTGAGCTCGCATATGGCGGATCGAGGAATACTATATCAAACTTGTCCTTCGTCAGCTTCAAAAACGAGAGCGCGTCGGTCTGAACGACCTTTGCGTTGTCGCCGAGCTTCGTGTGTTCGAGATTATATTTTACGGTGCTCAATGAGTCCTTCGACATATCGACAAATGTTGCCGACGCAGCGCCGCGGCTGAGAGCCTCGATACCGAGCTGACCCGAGCCTGCGAACAGATCGAGCACGCGCCTGCCCTCTATCTCAAACTGTATTATGCTGAAAACAGCCTCTTTGACGCGGTCGGTAGTCGGGCGGACATCCTCGCCCTCGAGCGTTCTGAGAACTCTGCCGCGTGCCGTGCCTGTTATAACTCTCATATCATCAGTTCCTTTATACAGCATTTATCTTTTCAATCTGCGGTTTTGCCGCACTGTTATACATATTATTACATTTATACGCGCCCGTGTCAAGATTCCGGATGCAGAGCGTCGTATATAGTCTGCGCCATGGAGTCGGAGATACCCGACACATTTTTGAGCTCGTCAACGCCGGCATTTTTTATGGCGGTCACGGTCTTGAAATGCCGCAGGAGCGACTTTGCCCGCGACGGTCCGACGCCGGGGATATCCGTCAATGTACTCGAGAGCGCGGAAGCCTTGTGCTTCTGCCTGTGATAGGTCACGGCGAAACGGTGGACTTCCTCCTGTATTTCCGCAACGAGAGTGAACGCGCGGCGTTTTGAAGTGAACGCTATCTCGCCGCCGGATTTCGCTATCGCGCGCGTGCGGTGGCTGCCGTCCTTGACCATTCCGAAAAGCGGGATGTTTTCAAGCCCGTGCTTTTTGAGTATCGGCTCGACTGCCGAAACCTGTCCCTTGCCGCCGTCGAGCAGAATAAGATCGGGCAGGCGGCCGAAGCCCTCGCCGCTCTCTTTTTCTTCCTCATATCTCGTGAATCTTCTGTCGAGCACCTCCGCCATGGAAGCGTAATCGTCCTGACCGGTAAAGCCTTTTATCATGAATCGGCGGTAGCCGCGCCTGTAGGGCTCGCCGTTCCGGAAAACTATCATGCCCGCGACATTGTCGCTTCCGGCGGTGTGCGAGATATCATATGATTCGATAAATTCCGGCGCGGCTGGCAGTCCAAGCATACCCGCAAGCTCGTCGAGCGCGGCAGTCTTTCTGCCGGCGGTGCCTGTCAGCGGAGTCAGATACTGCGCGGCGTTCGAGCGGCACATCTCAAAAAGCTTCTTTTGCTCGCCCGCTGTGCTGTGGGATATTATGACTTTTTTGCCCTTCTTTTCGCTCAGCCACCGTTCGAGCAGCTCGCTGTCAGCAACCTCGCCGTCTACCGACACGCGGCGCGGGACAAAATCTCTTATCATATAGAAGCTGCGGATAAGCTCGGCGAGCGTCTCCGACGTATCCTCGGGCACATCGGTTATGAAATTCTCGCTGTCATAGAGCCTGCCGTCCGCAAAACGGAGCACGGAGAGACACGCCTTGCCGGACGACGCCGCGCCCGTGACGAGGGCAAAGACATCCTGCTCCCTGACATCGGCGGACATAACTTTCTGCTTGCCGCCGAGACGCTTTATCGCGGCTATTCTGTCGCGCAGGCGCGCCGCCTTTTCAAATTCAAGGTTTTCCGCCGCGTCCTCCATGCGCTTCTGAAGATCCGCGAGCGCGGCGGTTCCGCCCTCTTTTATAAACGCGAGAGCGTCCTCGACCGCTTCGTTATACTGCGAAAACGGCACCTTGCCGCTGCACACGCCGCTGCACTGGCCGATAAAGAAATTGAGGCACGGGCGGCTCTTCCCAAAGTCGCGCGGGAACACTTTGTTGCACTGCGGCAGGCGGAATATTTTTTTAGCCTCGTCAACGGTATTGCGCGCGGCGAACGAGCTCATATAAGGGCCGATATACTTCGCGCCGTCGTCCTCGCGCTGGAGCACGGCATATATGTTGCGCCACTTGCCGGGCGTGACTTTTATATATGAATAGCCCTTGTCGTCTTTTAAAAGAATGTTATATTTCGGGGAATGCTGCTTTATAAGGCTGCATTCAAGCACGAGGGCTTCAAACTCGCTGTCGGTGAGAATGACATCGAAATCATCGACGTTTTCGACCATCTTGCGCACTTTTACCGTATGATTATGCTCGGAGCCGAAATACTGGCTGACTCGGTTTTTGAGTGCCTTCGCCTTGCCGACATATATTATCTCCGAGCTGCTGTTTTTCATCAGATAGACGCCGGGGGTCAGCGGAAGCTGCATCGCCTTTTTGCGAAGCTCCTTGATTTTCGGGTTCATTCTCTCACCTGCCTTTTGATGCACATTTTTGACACATATATTATACTATAAAAATGCGCCAACGAACAGGGGCGCAAAAAAATTATATTTTGGGTCATTTTTCCGCAACAATTTGTTGCTATTATCAGAATGCGGGGATATATCTCTGCGGAAAGGAATATATAAAAGATGAAAACAATCGGCAACATTGTCTGGTTTATCTGCGGCGGATTTCTTGCGGCGCTGATGTGGCTGATGAGCGGTCTCATATGCTGCGTCACGGTCGTGGGCATACCGCTCGGCAAGCAGTGCTTCAAATTCGCGCGTCTGTCTGCGGCTCCGTTCGGCAAGGATATAAGATTCGGCGGCGGCGCGCCGAGCTTCATTGCCAATATTTTATGGATAATCCTGCTCGGCTGGGAGAACGCAGTCTACTGCGCCGCGATGGGTGTTGTCTGCTGCTGCACAATAATCGGCATCCCGCTCGGACTCCAGTATTTCAAATTCGCAAAGCTCGCATTCATGCCTTTCGGCTCAGAGGTGGTTGACTGCTGACATATGAAAAAACGAACGGCAAAAAGAATTCTTATCATCTGCCTTGTCATTGCCGCTGCGGCGGCTCTGACGGCGGGAATAGTTATGGACAGCATGCGTGTTGATGTCTGCCTCGACCCCGGTCACGGCGGAGACGACTCCGGCGCTCAATATGAGGGCAGGCTCGAAAAGGACGACAATCTCGAGCTCGCGCTGGCGGTAGAAAAAGAGCTGAAAGCGCGCGGAGTCAAGGTCTGCATGACGCGCGACGACGATACTTTTATCTCCCTCGCCGGGCGGTGCAGAAAGGCAAATCTCCGCCGGGCGAAGCTCTTTGTCGCCCTCCACCGCAACAGCGCGGAAAACGCGCACGGCGTTGAAATATGGATTCATTCGGACTCGCCGCCCAAGGATACCGCGCTCGCGCAGAACATCTGTGACGCGCTCGCCACCGCCGGGATATCCGAAAACAGGGGCGTTAAATCCGGCTTTGCGCGCGAGGACGGAGAGAACTATTTCGTCAATAGCCGCACGAATATGCCAAGCTGCCTCGCCGAGATCGGCTTCATAACCGACGACGGCGACAACCGCCTGTTCGACGACAACCTCGATGCTTACGCCGAGGCGATAGCGGACGGGATAGCAAAGACGCTGAATGAGATATAAAACCGACCTATGAAGCTATAGGTCGGTTTAACTGTTTTATTAACCTCTCTAAATATAGGGCTGATTTTTATCTCGTCAATACTCTGACCCACTTGAAGCGGTTGACTTTGACTATCGCCACGAAGCATTTGAGTATCTGATCCGCCTTGAGCAGGGCGAAGGTGACCGCGGGCGGGAACTTGAAATAAAATGCCGAGAGCGCGGAGAGCGGGAGCACGATGCACCACATGAAGACAATATCGTTGAAAAAGACGAAATTCGTATCTCCGCCGCCCGAGACTATGCCAGTGAGGCACGGCATTTCATACGCTGTGCCTATCGCCGTGACGCAGAGGATTAGCACGAATATATTTGCAAGCTCCGCCGTCTCAACCGAGGCGTTATAGACCGAGATTATCGGCTTTCGGACTAAAAACAGCACAAATGAAGTCAGCACACCGATAATTAAAAACATCAGCTGCATGGTCTTTGCGCCGCTCTTGACCTTTTTCATGTCTCCCTCGCCGACCGCCATGCCCGTCATGACGCGCGCCGCGTCACCTGTCGCATAGGCAATGACCGAGGTGCACTGGAACAGCGTCTGCGCTATGCTTGACGCCGCGATGCCGGAGGCTCCGAGCCTGCCGAGTATTGCCGCCTGAACGGACATCGCAACGCCCCAGGAGACATTCGAGAGCAGAAGCGGTACGCCCGATTTCATGAAGTCGGCTATATAACTGCGCTCGAGCGCGAAAACATCTTTGATTCTGAGCTTGAGCTTCTTGTCGATGAATCTGCAATAGATTATGCTCGCGATAAACTCGACTGCCCTCGAAGTCAGCGTCGCATATGCAGCGCCCTTCACTCCAAGCTCGGGCGCGCCGAAGTGGCCGTAGATGAGAGTATAGTTGAGGCAGATATTTATAAGCAGGGTCGAGAGCGAGATGTAGAAGCCTATTCTTACCGTCTCGACGCTTCGCATGACTCCGAGCAGAGAGTTTGAAATCGAGAACATCAGATATGAAAATACCATTATTTTCAGGTATTCCACGCCAGCCGGAATGATGCTCTGCTCGTTTGTCAGCAGTCCCATGACCCCATAGGGCACGAACCAGACTATCGCGGACATAATCGCGCTGAGCAATAAGCTTATCCAGAAGCCGACCGAGAACACGCGCTTTATCGGCTCGGTTTGACGTTTGCCCCAGTACTGCGAGATGATAACGCCCATTCCGGACGCGGTGCCCGTGACGACCATCTGCAGAAGAAACTGCACCTGATTCGCTATCGCAACGCCGCTGAGCGCCGTCTCGCTGTAAGCTCCGAGCATGATATTATCCGCGAGATTGACGCCGTAGACGATAAGATTCTGGAGCGCTATCGTCATGGTCATCGTAAAGAAGTCGCGGTAAAATTTCTTGTCGCGTACCAACATTTTCATTCCCCCCAAAGACACATACCGCCGTATTATAGCACTTACCGCGCGGTTTGACAACACCCGACAGATATACTATAATCTTGTCGAAACCTATATGGGAGATGTTGAAATGAAAAAGCTCAGAAATATATTCTGCGCGGCTCTTGCACTGCTGCTCGCAATGTCCTGCGCGGCGTGCTCGAAGAATGTTGATGACGAGACTACCTCAGGCGCGGAGTCGGACACGCAGGTCACTGTTATATCCGCCGACGGCACAACGGCAAAGACCGTTATTTCAAACGACGGCGGCACTCTCGCACAAAACGGCGAGACGAAAAATCAACCCGCGGCGGGCGGAGACAATGTTCAGGAGCCGGAGAACCCGGACGGCGGCTCGGGTCAGCGCGAAACCGTGCGCGTCACGATAACCGAGGGCATGACTCTGACGCAGATATTCAAAAAGCTCGAGGCAAACGGCGTGTGTTCGTTTAACGATTTGATGAAGACCGCCGAGAGCTACGACTACAGCTACTATCCGCTTATCGCCGCAAGACCGTCGAACACAAGGGCGTTCAAGCTCGAGGGATATCTCTTCCCGAACACCTACGACTTTTATAAAAACGAAAAGCCGCAGGATGCGATAGGGCGTTTTCTGCGCATTAGCGAAAAATATATAACCTCTGCCGACAGGGCAAAGGCAAAATCCATGGGCTATTCGATGGATCAGGTGCTGACCGTCGCGTCGATAATCGAAAAAGAGGGCGCGAACCCCAACGAAGTCAGAAAGATAGCCGCCGTCATATACAACCGCCTCAAGGCGGGTATGCAGCTGCAGATGGATTCGGGCATCTACTATATCGAACGCAGCGTCAAGCCCTATATCTCCGGCGACGTCAACCGCTACAACAGCCTGTATAATATGTACAAATGCAAGGGTCTGCCCGCAGGTCCGATATGCAACCCCGGCGCGCGGACGATAAATGCGGCACTCGATCCGGCGGATGTATCTTATCGCTATTTTTGCCACGACTCGAGTGCAAAATACTACTATGCCGACACATATGAGGAACATCTCGAAAATCTGAAGAAAGCCGGAATTGCATCATAAGTTGCAAAAATGTCGGATAATTCACAGAAAATTTAAGTTTTGATTCTCCTTCGGGTATAAAAATGGACTTTGGGTGATATAATTGTACTAAAGTACATTTTTGTACTCGGAGGACAGTTTTTATGAAAAGAACACAGCTGAAAGACAGGCAATTACCCGACTACACACGGGGAGAAGAGATATTCAACATGGTCACGCACATAGTCGGCGGCGGACTGGCGGTAGTCATACTCGTCGCCTGCGTGACGGTCGCGGCTATACACAAAAACATCGCGGGCGTCATAACCTCGATGGTCTACGGGCTGTCGATGATAATGCTCTACACCATGTCGAGCGTCTATCACGGCGTGCCGCGCGGCTACGCGAAGAAAGTCCTGCAGGTCATCGACCACTGTACGGTATATTTTCTGATAGTAGGAACATACACGCCGATCGCGGTCTGCGGACTGACAAAAGTCAACAAAGCAGTCGGCTGGACGGTGTTCGGCATCGTCTGGGCTCTCGCGGCGGTGGCGATAACGCTAACGGCGATAGATCTCAAAAAATTCCGCGTGTTTTCGATGATATGCTACATGGGCATGGGCTGGTGCATAATCTTCGCCGTCGTGCCGACATATCATGCGCTGGGGCTCGGCGGATTCCTCCTGCTCGTCGCAGGCGGTCTGCTCTACACATTCGGCGCGATACTCTACGGGCTCGGGATAAAGCATAGATATATGCACTCGGTTTTCCATATCTTTGTTATCCTCGGCAGCCTCGCGCACTTCTTCTGCATAGTGCTCTATGTGCTGTGAGAAATGAAGATTGTAATCATGCAGCCGCAACAATTTAAACTGCTGCGGTTGTTTTTACGTTTATGTGATGGAGAAAGCAGGGGCATTACAGATGCTGTCAATGACAAGTGCGCCGATGCTGTAAATCTCAATTTATAATAACCCCAAACAAAAAAGCCAAGCTGCAAAACACAGCTTGGCTTTGAATTTTTTGCTTTAGTTACTGCTTGGGCGAGAAGTAGACTTTCCCGGGTTCGAGCGTCTTGCCGTAGATGCTGTAGAGCTCGTGGACGGTGACGAATTCAAATCCCTCGGCGTGCAGCTCGGCGGCTATCTTCTCGAATGCATCGGCGGTCATGTCGTAGAGATCGTGCATGAGGACTATCTCGCCGCCGGTCGCGTGGTCGACAACGGAGGAAATTATCTTCTGCATGTCCGCGTTGCGCTGAGCCTCGGTTCTGCCCGACCCCTGCCTGTCCTTATATTTCCAGTCCTCGGTGTCAATGCACCACTGGATGAGCGGGAGGTCGAAGTCCTTCTGAATTCCCTTGTAGTCGCCGTATGGCACTCTGAACAGAGTCGGCTCAACGCCGATGACCTCTTTGACTATGGCGTTCGTCTTGTTTATCTCCTGCTTGCGCTCCTGCGCGCTTATCTTTCTGAGATTTGCGTGGCTCCATGAGTGGCTGCCGATTTCGCATCCCATCGAGTAGGCGCGCTTGACCTCCGCAGAGTAGCTTCCGACGCGCGTGCCGAGGACGAAGAAGGTCGCCTTGCCGTTGTATTTCTGGAGCGTGTCAAGGATTCGGTTGGTCGCGATCTTGCTCGGACCGTCGTCGAATGTGAACGCGATATATTTGACCCCCGCGGGGAGATTCGGCTTTTTGAGCTTCGTTGTGCTCTCGGGTTTGGTTGAACTTTGCTGTGTGGTTTCTGTGACTGCCTCTGCGCCGAGCAGAACCTTTGCAGTTTCGGTCGAGAATATAGGCTTTATATCATTGAGCTGAAATACAGCTTCAACGCAGCCTTTGTCTTCGCCGAAGAGAACGCCGGAGTCAAAATAGAATGTTAAGCTGTCGGAGCTTATCGAAAATTTTGTGAAGTTCTTTTTATCGGCAGAGGTGTTTTGCTTGAACTTATCCGAGCCTACGCCCGCATTGAACAGGCGGTTGGCGGTGAAATAGGATACAACCCGCGTGCTGGCGATTTTCTCGTAGCCGTCAGAAAAAATATCGTCCGCGCTCAGCTGCTTGCCGGAGGGGATATCAAAGACGAGCGTCTCTATGCTGTCCGTCTTGATGCTCTTGTCGGGAATGTCGGTCTTTATCTCGAACACGATGCTGACATATTTGTTCTTGCCGTTGTCCGTCACAAGATAGCTCTTGTAGTCGGCGCTCAGCGTCGGCAGTTCGCCCTTGGGCTTCGAGTTCGGCACTTCTTTGACAAACCCGTCGGCTATCTCCTGCGCCGCCGCTTTTATCCGGCTGTCTATCGCCTCAACGCCTATCGCGGGGTAGTGAATGCCATAGGCGTAGTGATTTTCGTATGTTATCATCGACTGGGTCTCGCCGACCTCCCTGTCCTGGGCGGTGTGCTGGAACTTGAGATTCAGCTCCTCTTTTTGTTTATCGCTTTTGACCGCACAGCCCGCCGCGCCGAAAATAAACAGCACGGTGCACATCAGAGCCGCGAGACGGCGAAATAATTTTTTCATATCGTTTTTCCTTTCCGTAAAAACTTACGAACAGCTGATATTTATTATAGTATAAAATGTCGAACTTTGCAACAAAAGCGCGCAAACTGTAACCTACTGTTACACTCTGTTATGGATTTGTAATTTGTGCGGGTGTCTATATCCTATTCACTAAAACGGCTGAATTGACCTCAAAACTGCAGATAAATGCCGCGAAAGCCTGCCTTTTTTTGTCTTTTGTTCCGAAATCGGCGCGGATATGGCTATTTTTCTTTTTAAGAGTAACAATTTATCGGCATTTTAGTATAATAAAGTATCTTCAATTTTAAAAGGGGAGAGCCTTATGACAAAAGTCGTCAAGTTCGGCGGAACTTCGCTCGCAGAGGCGAAGCAGTTTCTCAAAGTCGCCGACATAATCAGATCAGATCCCGACCGCCGCTATGTCGTGCCTTCTGCGCCCGGCAAGCGTTTCAGCGGAGATACAAAAGTCACCGATATGTTCTATGCCTGCTACGATTCCGCATCGAGAGGCGGCGATTTTGAAGAGATATTCCAGAAGATAAAGAACCGCTACAATGATATAATTTCCGGACTCGGGCTCGATATGTCTCTCGAAGATGATTTTGAGCATATACGCCTCAATTTCATCGGACGCGCCGGCCGCGACTATGCCGCATCGAGAGGCGAGTATCTCAACGGCAAAATAGTTGCAAAGCTGCTCGGCTTCGCGTTTATAGATGCCGCCGATGTCATATTCTTCGATGAGAGCGGCAAATATGACGCAAAGCGCACGATACCCATTCTGCGCGAGCGCCTGAGCTATACTGAGTACGCAGTCATTCCCGGCTTCTACGGCTCGATGCCCAATGATACTATCCGCACATTTTCTCGCGGCGGTTCGGATATAACAGGTTCTATAGTCGCGGCAGCGGCTGATGCCGATCTCTATGAGAACTGGACGGATGTCTCGGGCTTCCTCATCGCCGACCCGCGCGTCGTTGATAATCCGCAGGTCATGAAGACTGTTACATACAGAGAGCTGCGCGAGCTTTCGTATATGGGCGCGACTGTTATTCACGAGGACGCGATATTCCCCGTCATGCAGAAGAAAATTCCGATCAGAATAAAGAACACCAACTCCCCGGAGGACGCAGGCACGCTTATTCTTGCCGACACTGACGAGCCCGCCGAGAACACCGTCACCGGCGTGGCGGGGCGCAAGGGCTTCTCTTCGATAAACATTGAAAAATACCGCATCCACGACGAGTGCGGAGCGGTGCGCAAGATGCTTGAGGTGCTCGAGGAGCACGGTGTGAATTTCGAGCATATCCCCTCGGGAATCGACAACTTCAGCATCGTTGTTGAGACTACGAGCCTCGGCGACGAGACGGATGATATAGTTTACGATATAAAGAAAGTCACTTCGGCGAGCAGCGTGACGGTCGAGAACGGCATCGCACTCATAGCGGTCGTCGGACGCTCGATGAAGTCCACGCGCGGCGTTGCGGGCACAATATTCTCGAGCCTCGCCAAGGAGAACATAAATATAAAGATGATCGACCAGGGTTCGAGCGAGATAAACATCGTCATCGCCGTCGCGGAGCGCGACTACGAGCGCACGATAAACACGATATATTCGGCATTCGTGAAATAAATAAAACAACAAAACGACCGGCGGCGGGGAAAGTCCCTGCCGCCGGAGCTGTTATTTGAAGAATATCAGTGAAAAGTGAAGAGGTAAGAGTGAAGAAGTAAAAACGGCAAGCATTCAATGCTTGCCGTTTTTGGCCCGCCCGGAGGGATTCGAACCCCCGGCCTTCAGAATCGGAATCTGCTGCGATATCCAGCTTCGCTACGGGCGGATGTGCGGATATTATAGCACAGAAGAAAGCCGGAAGCAAGAGCGGCGGACGCGCGGCGCGAAAATATTTTTCCGACGGTCAACAAAATTGGAAAAAGCTCTTGCAAAAAAGCGAAGTCTCGCTTATAATATATGAGCTGTTGATTTTTTCTGCTACTGTGGCTCAGTTGGTAGAGCAGCTGATTCGTAATCAGCAGGTCGCCGGTTCGAGTCCGGCCAGTAGCTCCAGAAAAGGCACTTGCTTTTGCAGGTGCTTTTTCTTTTTTTATTTTGCTTGTTGTACTGTACTTTGATAAAAATAAAAACAGTCTTTGTCAAAGACAAAGACTGTTTATGGAGCGGATGACGAGGCTCGAACTCGCTACCTCCACCTTGGCAAGGTGGCGCTCTACCGGATGAGCTACATCCGCAACTGCAAGAGAGATTATAGCAAAGAGACTCGCCTTTGTCAAGAAAAAATTGAAGTTTTTCGTATTTTTATTTTGAGCCTTTAAAAGACCCGGAGTTTCTGAATTTGGATAGGCTGAAAATCGCGGTAAATAACAATTGACAAATAAACTAACCCTCAAAAACATTTAATTTTTTGGGGATAGTTTTATGGTTGTTTCGGTTTGTTGCAGGTAATCAAATTTTCCCGGTCGCAGGAACTTTTAATATTTTCTTACTATCTTACCGTCAAACAGTTTTTCAAATTCTTCGAGAGTTCCTTGTGTGAGCAAATCTTTTTGGCAAACAAAGTTTCCGCTTTTCTTCCCCATCGGAAATGATAAAAAGTAGAACTCCCCGTAATCATAAGCTGTTTTTACTAATTCGACACCTCTGCTCTCGCTTTGTTTATCGGAAATACAAATGAGATTATTATCTATAACATATATTCTTTTAGGAGTTATTTCTTTTCTTCCCTTTGGGGTTTTAATGCGAACCGCTATCATGGCATATGCAAAAACCGCACAATATCCGTAAAATATTGAAAATGTCTGAAAAGCTCTCATCAGCATAAAAATCAAAGGCAATACCATTACCAAACCAAAAATAAATGCGTTTTGCATATAAGTAACATACTTTTTAAAAAAGAATTTCTCTGATACTCCCGTAAGATATCCATTGAATTCAATCATATATTTCTCCTCTTTGTACTTTGTTTTGAAAAGCAAATAACAGAATACTTGATAAGACTAACTACTAAACCGCAGAGGGCTATTGTGGCACACATTAAAGTCACAAACAGTTTTAATTACACACAGCAGACATAAATATTATATATAAGCAGTGCAATCAGAAGCAACCAAAAGCCTATCTTCATTGCATTCGCTTTGAAAAGATGCTTTTTTCTGTATGCAATTATTTTTTCGTAGTCCGCTTCGGGGATATGACGGGTTAGATAAATATAATACATGGCACTTGACAGCCATACATACACATGAAATTGCTCGCCGTTGCCTTTATGAAATTGCGGACTTATATTTTCCAACAGATCTACATCGTCCCATTTTTTTACTCGAGCCTTGCTGTAGAAATGTCTTGTAAGTATAAAATACTTAAAGCCTTCTTTGGAAGCTGCTTTTTGAAAAATCAGTATGCATCCGAATTTTATTTTAACTATCTGATATCCGGATTCATACATTCTGTTCAGATAATCTCTCAGTCTTTCAATTCGAGTCAACGCAAAAGGAAAAAATCTTATAAGCTTTTTTTGATTATCCATTTCGACATTCTCCTTTGTTAAAACACTTTTTGAATATACTTACTCTGCCTATTTTTTAGTGCTTTTTCCACTCGCTTCGCTTATTTCCCATCCCTGCCGATAAGATTGCGCTCGGCGTTGACGATGAAGTCCTGGATGTTCGTCACAACGCCCGTGATGCTCAGACTTCCTCTGTCCTTGAGCTTGTTGACGGCGAACTCCGACACATCGACAACATAGAAATATACGGGTCTGACAACGCCGTCCACCACTTGATATGACGGGGTCATGTTGCCCGTCGCTATCGTGTGCAGCTGAGTGGCGAGGGCTATTACCGTCGTCGCCTTGCTCGTGTGCTTGCGCATGGCGTCCTGCGCGTTGTATACATTCGGTATCACATCGGGCAGAGGACCGTCGTCGCGGATGGAGCCCGCGAGCACATAGGGGATATTGTTCCTGACGAGCGCCTGCATGATGCCCGTGCGGACGTTGTTCTGCTCGACATAGTTCTTTATTCCGCCCGCTTTGCGGACAAGGTTTATCGTGTGCAGGTGATGATAGTGCCCGTTGGGGACATTGTGCTTTGTGTATATGTCCTGCCCGAGCCCGGTGTGGAACAGATCGCCCTCGAGGTCGTGCGTCGCGAGAGCGTTGCCCGCAAAGAGCGCGTCGCAGTAGCCGTTGTTGATGAGCGACTCCATGGCGGCGCGGGAGTCGTGGTCGAACACGCAGGCGGGACCCAGCACCCAGACTATTTTGCCGTGGTCTCGGTCGTGGCGCAGGATATCATAGAGGCGGTCGTAGTCGCGGGAATACGAAGTTTCGCGGCTCTGTCCCATCCTGAATGCGAACGCCTGATCGACGCTGTTCTCCGGGGCGGAGAAACCGTCCGCGTGAACAAAGATGCCGTCCCTGCCGTCGTCCGTGCGGTTGACGACTACCTCGTCGCCCTTTTTTATGTTCCTCATCTCGACAGCGTATGGCATGCCGTCTTTTATCACGACGGAGCAGTCCATGCGGCTGCCCGTGAGCATCTTCCACTCGCCGTTTATTTTGAAATATTCGGGATATATCGTAGTCGCGTAGAAATTCTCCGGGATGTAGCCGTCCCCCGCCTTTTCGGTCGTCACATCGGGGAATGATATAAACGGCTCGCGGTCGAATTTCGGGGGAGTATATTTTTCCGGCTTGAACATAGTATCACCTGTTTTTATTTTTGTTTATTATATAATATCATGCGCGGGGGTATAAATCAATCGCGGGATTGACACAAAGCGTCACGGACTATATAATCCATATGTAGGAAATTATATATCTGAGGGTCAATATGCGCAGTATTATATTCAGATGGGTCATGCGCTTCGCCGCGGCTGCGGTGAACTCGTGCTCAAAAACGCAACCGACCCCAACACAGTCGTTTCCTATGAGATAAGCGTCAAATAACCCTAACGGAGGAATTGATATGAAATTCTGTGATATGCCATATGAGAGAATAGATGTCAAGGCGGCGACTGAAGCGCTCGATGCGGCGGCGGAACGCCTCAGCGCAGCAAAGACTCTCGGAGAGGCAGAGGAAGCCTTTTCGGAGCGTGAAAAAATAATCTCCCATGTTCAGACGATGAGCACGATAGCCTATATCCGCCACACCGTCAACACCCTCGATGAGTTCTATGAGAAAGAGAACGACTTCAACGACGAGAACGCCCCGCTTATTGAGCAGAGCGAGCAGAAATTCACCGAGGCGATGCTCGGAAGCCCGCTTCGCGCACAGCTTGAAGAGAAATACGGCAAGTTGATGTTCGTCAATGCGGAGCTTTCGCGCAGGTGCTTCTCGCCCGAGATAATCCCCGATTTACAGGAGGAAAACAAGCTTTCGAGCGAATATCAGAAGCTGATAGCCTCGGCGCAGATAGATTTCAACGGCGAAAAGCTGAGCCTCTCTCAGCTCGGCGCATATAAAGAGAATGCCAAACGCGATGTTCGCCGCGCGGCATACGAGGCGGAGAGTGGGTTCTATATGGCACATGCCGATGAGCTCGACAGGATTTTTGACAGCCTTGTAAAATGTCGCACCCGCATTGCAAAAAAACTCGGCTTCAACACCTTCACCGAGCTTGCATATTGCCGCCAGACGCGCAACTGCTATGACGCAAAGGATGTTTCGGCTTTCCGCTCGCGCATCGTGCGCGATATAGTGCCGGTCGTCTGCCGCCTCAAGGAGATGCAGAAAAAGCGCATCGGCATAGACGACATGAAAATATACGACGACCCGTTCGCCTTTAAAGAGGGCAACCCGAAGCCCGACGGTTCGTCCGAGGATATCCTCGCCGCGGGAAAGAAAATGTATGAGCAGATGAGCCCCGAGACGGGGGAGTTCATAAACTTTATGTATGACAACGCCCTCATGGATGTCCTGAGCGCAAAGGGCAAGGCTGCGGGCGGCTACTGCACGGAGATACTCGAATACAAGTCGCCGTTCATCTTCTCGAATTTCAACGGCACTTCGGGCGATGTCGATGTGCTCACGCACGAGGCGGGTCACGCGTTCGCCTATTACAGCGTCAGAGACAAGATGGAGCTTTGCGATCAGATAAGCCCGACTATGGAGTCGTGCGAAGTCCATTCGATGTCCATGGAGTTCTTTGCGTGGCCATGGCACGAGCTGTTTTACGGCTCGGATGCCGTGCGCTCGCGATTTGTCCATCTTGAAAGCGCGCTGGTCTTTTTGCCCTACGGCACGATGGTTGACGAGTTCCAGCACATTGTCTATGACTCGCCGGAACTGACTCCCGCAGAGAGAAACGAAAAATGGCTCGCACTCGAGCGAAAGTACCGCCCGTATATGGACTTCGGCGATGTCGATTTCTATTCAAACGGTCGCGGTTGGCAGAGACAGCTGCACATCTATCTCTATCCGTTCTATTATATCGACTACTGCCTCGCGCAGACTGTGGCGCTCGAATTCTGGTCGCTGAGCCAAAAAGATTATAAAGACGCGTGGCAGAGATATCTGCGTTTTGTATCCTTCGGCGGGAAGAAGAGCTTCAAGGAGCTCTGCGCCGCCGCTGGCATAGACGATCCGTTCGGCGAGCACGCATTGAACGGCGTCACACGGACGGCGAACGCATGGCTTGATTCAAACGGTTGAAAGAGATCGCGAAATGTGATAAAATATACAGGTAATTTTTGTATATTCTGATGTGAGGAGTATAAGATGTTTAAGTACAGAATGTCCGTCATCGTCCCCGTCTATAATTGCGAGGACTATCTCGCTTCGTGCCTTGACAGCCTTCTGCGGCAGACCATAAGCAAGGACGAACTCGAAGTTCTGCTGATAGATGACGGCTCAAAGGACGGCAGTCTCGGCATATGCAAAGAATATGCCGAAAAATATGATATCTTCAAGGTGTTCTCGCTCGAAAACGGCGGCGTTTCGGCGACGAGAAATTTCGGTATCGAGCACTCGCAGGGTCAGTATATAACCTATCTCGACTCCGACGATACACTCACCGACAATACGCTCAAGACGGTCGCCGATTTCTTCGACAGGCATTTTGACGAGATCGATCTTGTGACCTACAAGATAGTTCCGTATTACGGCGAGCAGAAGTTCGCCCTGCACTACAGATACAAGCTCCTCAAAAAGACGGGCGTCTATGACCTCGAGGATCCCGAATATTGCTATATAACGCAGACGACGATGAACATCTGCGTCAAGAATCTCGGCGAGGGGAAGAATGTTCTTTTCGATACCTCGCTTGCATTCCATGAGGATCAGAAATACTGCTTCGATGTTCTCAGCGACAAGCTCAAAATCGGCTTCTGCAGCCGCCCGGAGTATCTCTATCTGCGCCGCCCCGGCAGCACAACGGGTAAAAAAGGCTACGCCTATTATATCTTTGAAAACACCATGGCTATGTGGGAGGAGATGTTCGGCAGATACGAAGGTCATGTGCCGTCTTATCTCCAGTCGCTCTATATCAATGATATAAACTGGAAGAGCACGCAGGATATCCTGCTGCCCTACAGCTATCCGAAAGATGAGTTCGACAGAGCAGTCGGCAGGATAAATGCCCTGCTTGACAGAGTCGACGACAGCGTCATTCTCAACCACCCGTATATGGATCTTTATCACAAGCATTTTCTGCTCAGGATAAAGGGCTGCGACAAGATGAGTGTCGCAGCGGACAAAAAGAATCTGCGCGTGCTCTATAACGGCGAGGAGGTTTACAGTGCCGACAAGGTGCCGATAGTCGTCAACTCGTTCAAAGTGTTCGGCGAAACTCTGCACGTGGACGCATTTTTGAAGTGCGTCATATTTGACTATGTCGAAAAGCCGCGCGTGTTTATAATAAAAGACGGCGCGCGCGAGGAGATTGAACTGACTCACTCGAACTACGAATATTACCGCGCGGGGATAAAGACCGCCACATTCTGGCGCATGCGCTTTGATATCGATGTCACAAAGACAAAGAAATTCGAGCTTGAGGTCGAGACCTGCGGCTATACTTACAAGCTCTCTTATTATTTCGGCCCCCATGTTCCGCTGACTCAGGATAAGGGACAGAAAATATTCTTCAGAGACAACAGGCGCTATAAAGAGAAGAACGGAGTGTTCACCATCTCTTCGTCTCCGGCTCTCAACAATGCATTTTATAAACTGCTCGTGGCGTTTTACAATATGCTCTACTTCGGCTTCAAGAACCCGAGGATAGTGTATAACCGCCTGCTTGCGCTGACTTTTAAAGGCAGCGGCCCCATATGGCTCTATCTTGACCGTTACGGCGTGTTTGACAACGCATACGATCAGTTCAAGCACGATTTCTCCAAAAAAGACGGCGTTAAGCGCTATTATATCCTCAACGACTGCGACCGCGACAAGCTCGACGAGCGCTTCACTCCCGAGGAGAAAAAGAACGTCGTGATGTTCCATTCGAAGCTTCATAAGCAGCTGTATTTCAACTGCGACAAGATAATCACATCGTTCTCAAATCTCTCAAATGTCTCGCCTTTCGGGGCGGGTCCGACCCGCTGGTATGCCGACCTTGTAAAATTCGAGCTGGTCTACCTCCAGCACGGCATACTCCACGCGTCACTCAGAAGCCTCTATGACAAGGAGCACTGCTCGATAGACAGAGTCGTCGTGTCGAGCAGCTTCGAGATAGAGAACTTCCAGAAGAACTACGGCTTTGCGGAGCGCGAGCTGATAAAGAGCTGTATGCCGCGATATGACAGCATGGAGCCCAGCGGAAAAAAGAAAAATAGAATTGTGTTCTCGCCATCGTGGCGCAGCAATCTTATCGGTGCGCTTGTCAACAACGAGCGCGAAGTGCTGCCCGAGGTGTTCATGGAGTCCGATTTCTTCAAGCAGGTCTCGGCGTTCCTCAATTCCGAGAGACTGCACGATATGCTCGAGAAAAACGATCTCTATCTCGATTTCAAGAACCACCCGATATTCAAATGCTACAACCATCTGTTTGATATAAAGAACGACAGGGTCTGCACGGACAACTTCGACACGAATATAGATGAGTACAGACTGATGATAACGGACTATTCTTCGATAGTTTTCGATTCCGTTTATCTCAACTGCCCCGTGCTCTATTTCGTGCCGGACTATGAGCTGTTCTTAGCGGGCGTGTCGCATAACTACAGGCAGCTCGACCTGCCGCTCGAAAACGGCTTCGGACCGTTCTCGCAGGATGCGGACACTCTGCTCGACCATCTTGAAGAATATATAAACAACGGCTTTGCCCCGCAGGAGCCCTATGCCTCACGCATGAAGGATTTCTTCCTTTACAGAGACGACCACTGCTGCGACAGGCTCTATGACGCAATGATAAACGACTGAAAACGGAGAAAAACATGACAGGGATTCTGCTCATTGACAAGCCCGAGGGCATGACATCGTTCGTTGCGGCGGCGCGTGTCCGCCGAATGACGGGCGTCAAAAAGACCGGGCACACCGGGACGCTCGACCCCATGGCGACGGGCGTTCTGCCCGTCCTGCTCGGCGGAGCGACCCGCTTTTGCGAGCTGCTCCCGTCGCACGACAAGGCGTATATCGCATCTTTAAGGCTCGGCACTGTTACCGACACGCTCGATATCACCGGCGAAGTGCTCGAAACGCGGGAGGTAAACGCCTTGCACGCAGATTTTGAATCCGCATTGCAGAGCTTTTCGGGCACGATAGAGCAGGTGCCGCCGATGTATTCCGCCATCTCGCAAAACGGCGTGAGATTATATAAACTCGCGCGGCAGGGGATAGAAGTCGAGCGCGAGAGCAGGACTGTTAATATTTCTTCGATATCACTTGTTGGCTGCAACGAAAAAAACGGCGAATATACAATATTCGTCGAGTGCTCGGCGGGCACATATATCCGCTCGCTCGTCGCCGATATCGGCGAAAAGCTCGGCTGCGGAGCCGTTATGACCGCGCTGCGCCGCACAAAGGCAAATGGGTTCCCGATAGACGGATGCATAACCCTCGATGAGCTTGCGGAACTCGCACAGAGCGGCAAAATCGAAGAAAAAATTATCCCGATCGAGCAGGCTCTCGACTCTTACAGATTCGTGACCGTCACCGAGCCGCAGGCGCGGAGATTCAAAAACGGCGGCGAGCTGAGCCTTGAGCGGCTCTATCTCAAAGCCCCGCAGGAAAACGAGCTTGTGCGCGTCATTGCGCCGGGAAACGAATTCTTAGGCATGGGCGAAGTAGCAGACGGCGAGATAAAAGTAAAGAGACTGTTGATAAAATAAAGCTGAAGATAATGCCGGTGCTGTATACACGACCGTGTCGAAAGTGTTCTCAGCCGATTAAAAGCAAAATAATATAAAAGTATCGCCGCCGGAGATATAAACTCCGACGGCGGTTTATTTTAGCTGTACTGAGTTATGCAAAATAAAACAGCCGCTCGGAGTATCTCTCCGGGCGGCTGATTCGATTAAAAATCCGGGTGGGGTTCGCCGTGGCGGTACTTGTCCATAATATCTTTGAACACATCGCCGTTTGACGGGGGAGTCCAGGTTATTGCGTTTGCTCCCGCTTCGACGGTGGCGAGTATGCTCTCCTCCGTCGGACCGCCTGTCGCGATTATCGGGATATCCGGGAAACGCTTCCTGATGCTGCGCACGACCTGCGGCGTTCTGCCGGCTGCTGATATGTTCAGGACGCTGACGCCAGCGTCGATGCGTCCCTGAATGTCCTCGTCCTCGCTGAGCACGGTGACAACTATCGGCACGTCTATAGTTCTGTGCAGCTCTTTTATCGTCTCGTTTCTCGTCGGTGCGTTGACGACAACACCTATCGCGCCCTGGAATTCGGCGTGCAGGGCGAGGTTGACGACTCTGTGACCCTGCGTCAGTCCTCCGCCGACTCCGACAAAGACCGGTACATCCGCCGCCACCATGACAGCCTGGGTTATCACGGGCTGAGGGGTGAACGGATAGACTGCGATGACCGCGTCCGCGTTAGTGTTTCTGATGATGCTCGCGTCGGTTGAAAAAAGCACCGACTTGATCCGTCTGCCGAGTATTTTGATTCCGCTGCAGCGGTAAATCGGCTCGGGAACTTTGAGCATGAAGTCTCTGAGACTTCCCTTGATCTCCGGTATGTTCTGCTCCGGCATAACATCAATTCCTTTCTCTTTCATCCGGCGCCGCAAAGAAAAATCTTGCATTGCGCAAAAAGCGGCATATAATATATGTGCGGGAGCCGCAGATTTTTCTGAACGCGCCGTTTATGTTAATTGAATTTCTATTATTTGTAATTATAACATAAGTATAACATATTTCTAAACTTCGGTCAATTACAGAGAAGAATCAAGCGAGAAAAGGGGTATTTGCCATGAGCTTTGAAAAAATTGATATCTGCGATATAAAAGACAGTTTTACGCGCCTTATCAGGAACGATTGGGCGCTGCTGACCGCCGGCAAAGCGGGTGATTATAATACCATGACCGTCAGCTGGGGCATGACAGGCGAGCTGTGGGGCAAGGATGTTGTCGCGGTCTTCGTGCGCCCGCAGAGATACACATATGAATTCATGGAGAAGTACGGCGATTTTACGCTCTCGTTTTTTGGCGGCGAATATAAAAAGGCGCTCTCCTTCTGCGGCGCGAAGAGCGGGCGCGACTATGACAAGGCTAAAGAGTGCAACTTGAGTGCTGTAGAGCTTGGCGGGAGCGTGGCGTTTGAAGAGGCGAATTTAATTATAGCCTGCAAAAAGATAGCTTTCGCCGATATGGATCCGTCAAAGTTTTTGGTGCCCGAGATAGAGAAAAACTATCATAACGGCGACTATCACCGCATTTATATCGGCGAGATAACCGAGGTGTGCAAAAAAGTTTAAGATTTTTTAAAAAAGTTTGAAAAAAGCCCTTGACTTTTGTCGCGGGATGTTGTATTATAGTCGAGCACTTGAGAGAGCGGTCATACAAAAATCGCTCCGAAGTCGGTGCCTATAACGATGAGGGCCCACCCGTTCCCATTCCGAACACGGTAGTTAAGCTCACTCGTGCTGACAATACTCGGAGGGCAGCCTCCCGGGAAGATAAGTCGACGCCGACATTTGTGAATTCAGCTTTCCAATAGGAAGGCTGTTTTCTTTTCAGAGGCGGTAACAGCTTTTGCTGTCATCGTCTTTTTTTATTGCATTTCAGCCGTAGAATAAGTTAAAATAATTTCGGGTGATTGAGATGAAAACCACATTCGAATTGATATACGATGTTGTACGAAAAATCCCGCGCGGCTGCGTTGCGACTTACGGGCAGATAGCGACTCTCGCCGGCAATCCGCGCTGGTCGCGCGTCGTTGGCTATGCTTTGCATGTCAACCCTGAGCCGGGCGTTATTCCGTGCCACAGGGTAGTAAACCGCCTGGGCGAGACTTCCTCCGCGTTCGCGTTCGGCGGCGAGGATATGCAAAAGACCCTCCTCGAAGAGGAGGGCGTGGAATTTGATGAATCCGGCAGAGTCGATCTTCAAAGATATCAGTGGCGCACCTGATTATTTGAACACCGTCTGCACGAGCAGCATATAGAGCGCGGTGCCGCCGCCGATGCTCAGCAGCGTGTTCTTCTTTCATTTATGCAGTACAATTATCAGCAGCACCGACAGAAACTCCGGTATGCCGTAGGTTACGCTTGAGGCGACGTCTTTGAAGCAATAAACGACCAGCAGACCGATGGCGGCGCAGGCGTTCCGTTCGTCAATTCGCACAAGAGCAACGAAGAGATATACGGCGTTATTTCCGGCAAGGGCAAAGCCGTTATCGACGGCGAGAAAGTGGCTCTCGCCGAGGGCGACTGGCTGAGAGTTGTGCCGAAAGCCAAAAGACAGTTTTCTGCCGCGGCGGACTCCGGGATAACTTTTGTGTGTATCCAGGTGAAAGAAAATTCGCTCGGCGGCTTTGCCGCCGACGATGCGGTCGTGTATTAAATAAAAAGCTAAAAGTGCAGCTGCGGGATAACCGGGCTGCACTTTTTTATATAATGTTCGGCTTTTTATTTATCCCTCTTCAACCGGCGCATAGCTGCGGATGAAGGCATTGATAAACAGTGGGCCCATGTCTATCGCGTGGAACACTGCGCCGTCCTCAGTCTCGAGCACCGTGATGCCCTCGCCCTCGCTGCCTTTGGTCAGGTTGCGGTCGAAGTATTTTGAAACTTCGCCGCTGACGGGATCGATTTTATATATTGCCTGAGTGTCGTCGTTTGTCGCGGCGTAGAGCATGCCTTTGTACATCTCCGCGCCCTGAATGCTTTTGACCGTCTCGCTGAGCTTTACTGTCTTGACATATTTCATATTGTCCGCTATGTCATAGAAAATCAGCTCATTCGCGTTCTTTGAGTGGTCGAGGGCGATGAGCAGACCATTGTCGTTGTCGACCGCGACCCACGGCAGTCCGCGCGTGTGACGGGTGTTATCAAGAATATAATATCTGCCGGTGAATTTCAGCGTGTCCGCGTCATATACCGCGACGACTGGATATTTCCAGACCTTACTGTCTTCGAGCCCGGCGTAGATGCAGTTGTCGGCTTTCGAGTAGCTGATGCCGCCGATGTGTGCGAGACCGTAGTCGTCCTTGAGCTGCTGCGGAATGGCGAGCGGGTTTGATTTGACGCGGGTCTTGCCGTCAAGCTCGGATTTCGTCAGCCCCCATTTCGAGCTGAAATAATAATATTTTCCGTCCGTCGTGATGCCCTGCGAGCGCTCCGCCGCGCCTATGAGCAATACATTGACCTTTGACACCTCGGGATGCCTCTTGCCCGCAGAGAGCGCGTCTATCCCGAGAGTCAGGACGGAGAGAAAAGTCATGAACGCCGCGAGCGTGAGAGCGGCAAGGCGGCGCATTAATAATATAGCCTTTTTAAAAATTTCGATATACTGCATAAACGACCTCCGTTTGCGTTTTGTCACATCATAAATTATCAGAACCTGAGTGATATGTCAATCTTTTCTCAGCAAGTATTAATAAATATTTATCAGCTAAAGACTTATTTCTATTGAAATTTACCCAAATGTATGCTATCATATTCTGTACCTAATGAGAACGGTGGAAACTCACATGAACTCAGAATCAGCGCACGGATACCGTCCGTGCATAATAATACCGGGCATAGGGCAGTCGCGGGTGATAGAGACGGACGAAAACGGCGAAAAGATCCGCAATCTCTGGCCGTTCGATCCGGATATAGACGCGCTCGTCAAGTCGATCGCCCCGTCCGCCGCACGGATGATGCTTCTTCGGCGCGACTGCGGCTTTACTGCGGCGCTCGACAGGGCTGTGCGCACGATGCTCGAACCGCTCAGCTGCACGCCCGACTCCATGAGAAAAGTCAGAGCCGAGGTTGTCGGCTATTATCGTCCCGTCGGCGAATGCACCGCAGGCGAGAAGAGATACATATATAAGATGGTGCCCCTCAATGCGCTCGCCGATATTATCGGCGAAGAGAATCTTTATTTCTTCGCGTATGATATCTTCGGCAGGGCGGACGAAAATGCCCGTCTGCTGCGCGAATTTATCGCGATGGTAAAAGAACAGAGGCAGTGCGAAAAGGTCGATCTGATTCCCGTGAGCATGGGCGCGACCGTAGCGGAGATGTACTTCGAGCTGTACGGCGCGGATCAGGATGTCAAGCGCGTTATCGGCGTTGTCCCGGCGTATGACGGCTCGGATATCGCCGCCGATCTCGTCGCAGGGGATATCAATACGGACGACTGCGACGCGCTGCTCGAAATGCTTTTGAGCCGGCGCGAGGCGGAAAAAGTATCTAAACTGATGCATATGATGCCAAAGAAAGTCGCGGACGGCGCGGTCAGAGCACTGGTTCAGGCGGCGTGCGAGAGCGTTGTTGTCAACAGCTCTGCGATGTGGGGAATAATCCCCTCGGAGCGATATCCCGCGCTTCGTGATAAGTATCTCGGCGACTCCGCGCATGATTCAATGCGCGCTGTGACCGACCGCCACTGGCGGGTCAGGCGAAATATAAAAGAGCTCGTCCGGCGCGAACAGGAGCGCTCGGTTGAATTTTACAATATCTGCGGCTGCGGCAAGCGGTTAGCGCCGATAGCGGCATCCGACAGTCTGACTTCAGATATAATAGTCCCGACATATTCGGCGTCGATGGGCGCGCAGTGTGCGCCGCCCGGACGGACGCTCAGCCCGGGGCGCGGCGAACCCGTTGATTTCATATCCCCGCGCTCGGATATCAATGCGGCGACTGCCGCCGTGCCGGACAGGACATGGTTCTATTATAATATGGAGCACGAACAGGCCGCCGAGAATAAAAATCTGCTCGATCTCGTTGCGAAGATAGCCTCTTCCGATGAGCCGATAGACGTGTTCACCATGCCCGAACACCCTCAGTTTGCCGATTATAAGGAATAAGACAATACATATCAAGAACAGGAGAAAAACTATGAAGAAGATGAAATCGACCGTAGCCCTTGTGCTCGCGCTCATCATGGCTTTCTCGGCATTTACCTGCGCCTCTGCAGCCCCCGCATCCGCATCGTCCGATGCGTCGATAGCAAAGGCCGTTGACACGCTTGCCGACGCCGCAGAAGAGAGCGGAACCCATGCAAACTGCCATAACGGCGACTGCGGACATGCGCCCGTCGTGGTGGTTCCCGGCATCAACCACTCGCCCACATATCTCTATGACGAGAACGACGAGCCCGTGCTCAACAAGGACGGCAAACGCATAGGCGGAACGCTGCTTATCCTTGATACGGATAACCTTGTCACCGTCATCCTCAAAAAGCTCGCGTGGCCGCTTATAAAAATGCTCGCCACCCAGACGGACAGCGGCTTCCCCAAGGCAGTCTATGAGACCGTCTGCGACCTCTTCTCCATTCAGAAGTGCGACAATGAGGGCAACCCGATAAACAACCTCAAGACCGAGAAATACGGTTCTCTCGCCGACATGGATAAGGACACGAGAGACTGGGCATACAGAATGATCCCCATGCAGAAGCTGACCAATATCATCGGCGAGGATCATGTCTATTTCTTCACCTTCAATCTCGTCGGCAGCCCCATGGACTCCGCCGCGAACCTCAACGAATATATCCAGCAGGTCAAGAAGGCGACCGGACACGACAAGGTAAATCTTCTCAACGTCAGCCTCGGCGGAACTATCTTCACCGCATATCTTGACGCTTACGGCTACAAGGATATCAATCAGGTCGTCAACGCCGTTGCCGCGACCGACGGCTCCGAGATAATCGCCGACTTCCTCACCAGAGGCGAAGCGGGCTTCAGAATCGACGACGAGTTCCTCTATCATGAGTATATCCCGAGAATAATCGCGGAGGGCAGCGACACCGCCTCCCTCGGCTATCTTCTCAATCTTGTTATCAGAATAATCCCGCGCCAGGTGTTCAGAGACACCCTGACCGCCGCTATGGACGGCCTTTCCGAGACTCTGCTCGTAAACTGCCCGCAGTTCTGGGCGCTCGTCCCGTCCGACAGATATGACGCTCTCTGCGAAAAGTATCTGACTGACAAGGATCACGCAGTCCTCAAGGCGAAGACCGACCGCTATCATCAGGCTCAGCTCAACCTCAGAAAGAATGTCCTCGCGGCTCACGCGGCGGGCGTTAAGATAGACTCAATAGCCGGCGCGAACCTCGCTTTCGGCGATATCGAATACAGCTACTTCAGCATTATCAAGAGTGCGCTTGACACCAACTCCGACGGTATCATCCAGCTCTCATCGACCACCATGGGTGCAACAGGCGCCGCCCCCGGACAGAAGCTGCCCGACAGCTACAAGCCCGCAAAGAGAGGCTATATGTCCGTTGACGGCTCGATAGACGCCTCCACGGCAGTCCTCCCGGACAACACATGGATATTCATCGGTCAGCACCACGAGGCGGGCAACAACGACGTTGTTCTGACTCTCGCCTGCGCGCTGTTTACCGATTCCGAGCTCAAGGATGTCCACTCCAAGCCCGATGTCTGGCCGCAGTATAACGGCACCTGCCGCACGAAGGAAATAAGACGCTGGCTCCTGCCCGATGCAAAGGCTTACAGAGCGAAAATCGACGAAATGCCCGCAGAGGAGCGTCCGAGTGTCGAGCAGATAGCCGAGCTTGACGCCGCTATCGCGCAGGGCGAAGACGCACTCAACATGACTATAGCCGATCCCGCAAAGGCAGACGCCGCGAAAGAGAGACTGACGAATATCCTCGTCGAACTCGGTCAGCGCGAGCCTGCAAAGGAGACTTCCGAGGCGGCATATGCGCTCGAGAAGGTCTGCTGTGTGCTCAGCCTCATCGCCCTCAAGACGATAGGCAGCCAGGGCTATTCCGATGTTGCCCGCGTGGTTATCAAGTTCCTTATCAAATTCATAGCTTCCGTTATCTGATCTGAAGTTTTATTTACGGCGAACCCCATCTTCGGAGTTCGCCGTATCTTTTTAAAGGACGGTGTTTTAAAATGAAGTCAGTCAGGAAAATAGCGGCGCTGATACTCTGCGCGGCTCTTGTTTTCTCGACCGGCATATCCGCCGCATCCTACGGCGGCGCAAAGCATGAAAACGTATCGTCCGCCGACGAATCGGGACTCGCTGCGGCGCTCACTCAGAAAAGCGAAAAAACAGAGCCCGCGAAGGCGAAAAAGCCCGGCACCCTGACCGAATGCGGCGGAACCTGCGAATACAGCCCGACGGTCGTTATCCACGGCATAGGTCAGTCCAAGACCTATCTCTATGAGAACGACGAGATAGCGGTCGATGAGGACGGCAAGCAGATAACCGGCTGGCCGATATACGCGAATACTAAATATATTATAAAAAATCTTCTCTGGCCGCTCGTCAAGATGCTCGTCACCCAGCGCGACGACGGCTTTGTCGAGTCGTTCAGAAAAACGCTCGAGGGCACTCTCTATGTCAACGCTTTTGACTCGAACGGCAAGAATGTCTATGATGTCAGGGTCAAGAAATATCCGCAGAGCGTTGCAAAATGCACGGACGAAGACAAAGAGGAGATATACGGCAACGTGCCGATAGACGGCTTCTCGAAAGTCGCAGGCGAGGATCATCTCTATTATTTCGCCTACAATTCGTTCGGCAACAACAGCGAGATAACCGATGAGCTCTATAATTTCATCGGTCAGATAAAGCGCGAGACGGGTCACGACAAGATAAATGTTGTGGCAATAAGCCTTGGCGGCACTATCGCAAACAGTCTGTTCGACCGCTATCCGGAGCTCTATCCGAGCCTCGACCGCGTGGTTTATATCGTCCCCGCGCTCGACGGATCGAATATAGTCGGCGATATCTATCTCGGCAAGCTCAGCACCTCGGACGAGATGCTCTACAAGAACCTGCTGCCGAATCTTGTCGGCGGAGCGGAGGGCTATCTGCTCAACGCCGTTATAAGGCTCATACCCAAACAGATACTCCTCGACACGCTCGACGCGACCGTTGACGGGCTGACCAATGTTATCCTGCGCAACTGCACCACGATGTGGTCGCTCGTGCCAGAGGCATATTATGACGAGGCCGTGGCGCGCGTTTTGCCCGGAAAAGAGAATGCGGAGATGCGCAGGCAGGTTGAAGTATATCACCACGCGCAGGTCAACAGATTCGCAAATATCGAAAAGATGCGCGCCGCCGGAGCGGAAGTCTTTGATATAGTTGACTATGACTATCAGCTCTATTGCCTTGTGCCCTCATATGACAAGAGCAACGCGGACGGGATAATCCACGCGGAGTCGACCTCCATGGGCGCGAAGTTCGCGAAGATAGGCGAGACCCTCGGCGAGGGCTATGTCCAGCAGGGTACTCACTGCAAGAACACGGCGCACAATCATCTCTCGCCCGACGGCGTTGTTGATGCGTCGGTTGGTCTGCTCCCGGACTACACATTCTATTTCAAGGGTCAGGATCACGAAAAGACCGGCTCGAACGATGTTATAATGAAGCTTGCGACCGAGCTGCTGACTAATCGCGAGTTCAAGGATGTCTATTCCATGCCCGACAGGTTCCCGCAGTTCAATATTGGCAGGAATACGAAAGATTTAGTGAACAATCTGATGAAACCGGCGCAGGAGATAGACAGAAGCACGCTTTCCGCAGAGGATGCGGCAGAGCTTGACGCGGCGCTCGAAGAGTGCAATGCGATGCTCGACAACACCGTGGTCGATCCTGCGGCGACCGAGCACGCGCAGCAGAGACTCGAAAATATACTGATAAAAATCGGTGAGCGCGAGGCTCCTAACGAGAATAAAGAGAAGCTGAGCGCGGTCGGCGAGGCGATAAGCAAATTTATAAGCGATGCGCTCTATGAGTGCGTCGGCGCTCAGGGGTATTACGATGCGTTCCAACAGCTGCTGGAGCTTATCGGAAAATACTTCCCTCAGCCCGCATAAACAGTAAAAAAACAACAGCAGACCAGGGAGACCCGGTCTGTTGTTGTACTTGTAGGGCGCGACAACTCGACGCACCGGGCATGATGTAAGGTTGCAAAAATCTTACGGTGCGGTCGGTTTGTGCCGTATGAAATAAGAGCTTGAATCAGCGGCACAAAAGCAAAACAGCCGGAGAGAAACTCCGGCTGTTGATTTATTTTTTACATTCCGCGTCTTGTCACGCAGTTTTCAAGGTTTATTGCATCGTACACGCCCTCGTCGAAAAGCGGGCAGATGCTTTTGTATTCGTCTATCGGCAGCTCTTCGAGCGTCGTGCCTTTTTTGATGCAAAGTGCAACGAGCTCGCCCGTCGCTTTATAGGCATCGCGGAATGGCAACCCCTTTGAAACGAGGAAGTCGGCGCAGTCTGTAGCATTTATGAATCCGCCGGCGGCAGCCTTTCTCATGTTCTCGGGAATCATCTTCATCGTCACTATCATCGGAGTCAGAGCCGTCAGGCACATCTTGACCGTGTCCATGCCGTCGAAAATCGCGTCCTTGTCCTCCTGCATATCTTTGTTATATGCAAGCGGCAGACCTTTCATCGTCGTGAGCAGTCCGCAGAGGTCGCCTATCACGCGCCCCGCCTTGCCGCGCGCGAGCTCTGCGAGGTCGGGATTCTTTTTCTGCGGCATAATGCTCGAACCGGTCGAAAAAGCATCGTCAAGCTCAGCAAATTTGAACTCCCACGAGCACCACATGATTATCTCTTCGCACAGGCGCGAGATGTGAACCATGAGTATCGAGCACGCGCTGAGCAGCTCGAGGCAGAAGTCTCTGTCCGATACGCCGTCAAGGGTGTTGGGCATATAACCGTCGAACCCGAGTGCCTTTGCCGTCATGGCGCGGTCGATGGGATATGTTGTCCCCGCGAGCGCACCCGAGCCGAGCGGGGAGTAGTTCATCCTGCCCGCGGCGTCCTCAAAGCGTCCGAGGTCGCGGCGGAGCATCTCGATATATGCGCCGATGTGCGCCGCAAAGGTTATCGGCTGAGCGCGCTGAAGATGCGTGTAGCCCGGCATGATGCAGTGGGCGTATTCTTTAGCCTTGCCGTCGAGAGCGTCAATAAGTTCGTTTATGAGCCCCGTGACCTGCGGCACATCCTTTTTGAGATAGAGCCTTATGTCAACGGCAACCTGGTCGTTTCTGCTGCGCCCGGTGTGGAGTCTCTTGCCTGCGTCGCCGATTCTCGAGGTAAGCTCGCCTTCGATAAAGGTGTGGATATCCTCGGCATCGGGGTCTATCATCAGTTCGCCCGAGATAATGTCATTTCGGATGTCCGAGAGTCCCGCAAGAATTTTCTTGCAGTCCTCCTCGGAGATTATCCCTTTTGCGGCGAGCATAGATGCGTGGGCGATGCTGCCGTCGATATCCTCGTTGAACATGCGGCTGTCCGTTTTTATCGAGGAGTTGAAATCGTTGGTTTTTTTATCGGCTTCTTTGCTGAAGCGTCCCGCCCAAAGCTTCATGCCTTTGCCTCTCTCTCGGCGTCGAGAATGGCCTTGACCTTTATCGGCAGACCGAAGAGGTTGATGAAGCCTGCGGAGTCCTTCTGATCGTAGACATCGTCCTCGTCAAAGGTCGCGAAAGCTTCACTGTAGAGCGAATAGGGCGAGGTGGTGCCCGCGTTTATTATGTTGCCCTTGTAGAGCTTGAGCTTGACGTCACCGGTGACGCGCTCCTGAGTCTTGTCAACGAAAGCGGCGAGCGCCTCCCTGAGGGGAGTGAACCACTGGCCAAAGTAGACAAGCTCGGCGTAGCGCAGAGCGACCTGCTCTTTGTAGTGCATGGTGTCCCTGTCGAGGGTCAGAGTCTCGAGGACTTCGTGAGCCCTGTAGAGAATTGAGCCTGCGGGATTCTCATAAACGCCCCTTGACTTCATGCCGACAAGGCGGTTCTCGACGATATCCGCAAGTCCGACGCCGTTTTCGCCACCGATCTTGTTGAGCTTCTCGATCATGGTAACGCCATCCATCTTCTCGCCGTCAACGGCAACGGGAACGCCCTTTTCGAAGCTTATTGTGATATAGGTCGGCTTGTCGGGAGCCTGCTCGGGTGACTGACCGATCTCAAGGAAGCCGGGCTTGTTGTACTGCGGCTCGTTTGCGGGGTCTTCAAGGTCGAGACCCTCGTGCGAAAGGTGCCAGAGGTTCTTGTCCTTTGAATAGTTCGTCTCACGGTTTATCTTGAGCGGGATATTGTGAGCCTCGGCGTATTCTATCTCCTCCTCACGGGATTTGATGTTCCAGATACGCCAGGGAGCGATTATCTGCATATCGGGCGCGAAAGCCTTTATCGCGAGCTCGAAACGCACCTGATCGTTGCCCTTGCCCGTGCAGCCGTGGCAGATAGCGTCTGCGCCCTCGGCCTTGGCTATCTCAACGAGTCTCTTCGCGATTATCGGGCGGGCAAACGAGGTGCCGAGCAGATAGTCGCGCTCGTATACGGCGCCGGCTTTCAAAGTCGGGAAGATGTAGTCCTCAACGAACTCCTTTTTAAGATCCTCAATATAGAGCTTGGAAGCGCCGGTTTTGAGAGCCTTCTCCTCGAGTCCGTCGAGCTCCGTGCCCTGGCCGACGTCGGCTGAAACGGCAACGACCTCGCAGTTGTTGTAGTTCTCTTTGAGCCACGGGATTATTATCGATGTGTCAAGTCCGCCGGAATAGGCGAGCACAACTTTTTTGATCTCTTTCATGTTAAATACCTCCGTATTCATCGTATGCACATATTATACAACGATTATTCAGAAAATCAAGAGTTATATTCAAAAAATATGCAATTTCTTGGAAAGTAACAAAAGAAGCGCCCCGAAGGACGCTCTTTTTGGTGGAATTTGTTTACTTGAGCAGAAAACCGACCTTTTTCATGACCTTGTTGAGCGTGCGCTCGGAGATGCGCTGTGCTGTCTCGGCGCCCTTTGCCATGCATTCGGTGAGATATGCCTTGTCGTTTACGATGCGGTTGAAGTTCTCGCGCACGGGGGTGAGCTCTTCTATAACAGCCTCGCCGACCTTTGTTTTGAAGTCGCCGTAGCCCTTGCCCTCGAACTCGCGCTCGATCTCGTCGAACGAAGCTCCGGTGCAGCAGGAATAAATGGACATCAGGTTGTTGATGCCGTCCTTGCCCTCGCCGTATCTGACAACGGCTTCGGAGTCCGTGACCGCGCTCTTGAACTTCTTCATAATAACCGAGGGCTCGTCGAGAATGGAGACGGAAGCCTTCGGGTTCGGGTCGGATTTCGACATCTTCTGATTCGGGTTCTGCAGCGACATTATTCTCGCGCCGACCTTGCCTATAAACGGTTCGGGAATAGTAAACGTGTTGCCGTATATGCCGTTGAAGCGCTCGGCTATGTTGCGGGTTATCTCAAGATGCTGCTTCTGATCCTCGCCGATGGGCACATAGTTTGCCTGATAGAGCAGAATATCCGCAGCCATGAGCACGGGGTAGGCGAAGAGACCGACATTGACATTGTCCGCGTGCTTCTGGGATTTGTCCTTGAACTGGGTCATTCTCGAAGCCTCGCCGAACTGGGTGTAGCAGTCGAGAATCCACGCAAGCTGGGCGTGGGTGTTGACATGGCTCTGGACGAACACGACGTTCTTATCCGGGTCGAGTCCTATCGAGAGCAGGAGCGCAAAAGCCTCCATGGTCTGGCGTCTGAGAGTCGCGGGATCCTGTCTGACGGTTATCGCGTGCAGGTCGGCAACGGCGTAGACGCAGTCATAGTCGTCGCTCATCGCTTTCCAGTTGCGCAGAGCGCCGAGATAGTTGCCGAGGGTCGGAATCGCAGTCGGCTGGATTGCGCTGAGAACGCGCTGGCGGCGTTCGGGAGTCTGATTTTCCATATATGTTATTCTCCTCTCATTTCTTTGAGCACCCTGCCGAGGATCTTCATGCCCTCGACAATTTTATCGTCCGCTGGGGTCGAGAAATTGAATCTGACGGCGTTGCTCTTTCCGTCGACATCGGTCAAAAATGCAGTGCCGGGTACGAGCGCGACCATGTTCTCGGCGGATTTTTTGACGAACTCAAGCGCGTCAACATCCTCGGGCAGCTCGCACCAGATGAACAGACCGCCCTCGGGACGGACATAGCTGACCGCGTCGCCGAGCTCGCTGTCTATCATATCGCACATGAGATTGAGCTTTCTGCGGTATATCTTTCTTATCTTCTCGATGTGCTCGTCAACATCGTATCTCTTCATCCACTCGGCGACTATCATCTGCATCAGCTGGGTCGTGTGAACATCGACCGCCTGCTTGCCGACGGTCATCTTCGCGACTACAGGCGCGGGAGCGACCGTGAAGCCGATACGGATGCCGGGCGCGAGAATTTTCGAGAACGAGCCGGAATAAATGGCGATTCCGTCCTCGTCGAAGCTCTTTATATTCGGAACATCTTCGCCCGCAACGCGCAGATCGCCGTAGGGGTTATCCTCGAGAATCATAACATTGTGCGCCTTGGCGAGCTCATAGAGCTTGCGGCGCTTCTCGAGCGACATCGTAACGCCCGCGGGATTCTGGAAGTTCGGAATAGTATATATCATTTTTGCGTTCGGGTTCTCGTCAAGAGCCTTTTCGAGAGCCTCGATATTCATGCCGTCCGCATCGACGGGCACGCCGACGAGCTTCGCGTTATATGAGCGGAAGCAGTTGAGCGAGCCGATGAACGACGGGCTCTCGCAGATAACGACATCGCCCTCGTTGCAGAGAACTTTGGTCGAAAGATCCATGACCTGCTGCGCGCCGCTCGTTATTATAATCGAATCAAAGTCGCGGCCGATGCCGTATTTTGATTTCATTCTTGTTTTTATCAGGCTGATAAGCTCGGGGTAGCCCTCGGTCACACCGTACTGGAGCGCGTCTATCGGGCGGTTCTTGAGTATGTCTGCGGCTATCTCCTGAACCTCGGCGACGGGGAATGCGTCGGGAGCGGGGTTGCCTGCGGCGAACGGTATCATGCCCGGCACGCTTGTTGCCTTGAGCACCTCTCTGATAGCGGAGGGCTTGAGCGACGCTATTTTATCGGAAAAACGGTATTCCATATTTTTTCTACTTCCTTTCCGGAGACAGATTATAAGTATATATAACCTTTATAACTTAAAATTATATCACACGCTAACTCGGTTGTAAATCAAAATGTTTTATGTTATCATAGCTCTATCAAACCGAAAGAGGTAGAACCATGTTCCGTTATGCAATTTTTGATTTTGACGGCACGCTTGCCGATACGGGTGCGGGCGTGTTTGCCTCCGTGCAGTATGCCCTGCGCAGCATGGGCGAGCCGGAGCTTGACAGCGAGACGCTGAAATATTTTATAGGCCCTCCGCTCGAGACGAGCTTTTCCGTCAAGTGCGGACTCGACAGCGAACGCTGTCACGAGGCGGTCGAAAAATACCGCGAATACTATTCGACAAAGGGCATATATGAACTTGAATTCTTCCCGAGCACGCTTTCGACCCTGCGCGAATTGAAAGCGGCGGGAGTGAAAACGGCTGTCGGCTCTTCAAAGCCGGAGCTTTTTATAAATCGTATACTCGAGCATTTCGGGATATCCGACCTGTTCGACTTCGTCTCCGGTGCAACATTCGGCGAGCCGCACGCGGACAAAACAGTTATAATCTCCCGCGCTGTCAACGGACTCGGAGTGGAGAATCTCACGGATGCCGTTATGGTCGGTGACAGGAGCTTTGATATAGACGGCGCGCACGGCGTTGGACTCAAATGCATCGGCGTGCTCGAGGGCGGCTACGGTGACGAGAATGAATTCAAAACGGCAGGAGCCGACTGGATAGTCGATACTCTTGCCGATGTGAAAGATATAATATTAAAATGATTCAAAGACCGAGCAGTCTTTCGGCGTTCCTGCCGAGGATGAGCTCGGTTTCTTCTTCTGACAAACCGAGAGAGCGGACAAAGGCGAGCTCGCGCCCGGTCGCGCTCCACGGATTGTCCGAGCCGAAGAGAACATGATCCGCACCGAACGCCGCAATGCTCTCCTTTGCCCACGGCGGCGGCACCGAACCGGACGAAAACGCGGTGTCGATATATATTCCCGTTCCGCCGAGCAGCTCCGCCGCCTCACGCCAGAGCAGAAATCCGCCCATGTGCGCGGCTATGACGGGCGCGCCGCCGAATCGCGGAAGTATCTTTTTGAGCATCTGCGGAGTGCAGTGAACGGGGTCGGGGACTCCGATGTCGACCCCTGCGTGAAATACCGTTATCATGCCGAGCGAGCCTATCTTTTCGTATATCGGGAACATCCTCTCGTCGTCCGCAAAGAAGCCCTGATAGTCGGGGTGTAGCTTGATTCCCTTTATGCCCGCGTCGTGCAGTCTGTCGAGTTCGCTCAGCGCGTCCGGGCTCTCGAAATGGACGCTGCCGAACGGGATTAGAACATTGTCGCCGAGCAGCGAGATGGCGAAGTCGTTGACCTTCGTCTGCTGATGCGCGTTTGTCGCAATGTTGAGCACCGCTGCCCTGTCGGCGCCGCCGGAAATGACGCTCTCTCTGAGCCCCGACGCCGTGCCGTCGAATGCCGGATAGGGGTTGCCCGAGCGCATGGCGAGCATCGGCATAGCCTTTTTCGCGAGCGGGTCGGGGAAGCAGTGGGTGTGCATATCTATAATCATAGCTGAAGCCTCCTTGCTGGCTTTACATTATATTATAGCACTCCGGCGCGCCTTGACAATAGCAAAAAAGCTGATATAATGAAAATTAGCTGCGGTACCTGCCGCAACATTAAAATGCCCGAAAGGCGGTCGCTTATGAAATACACAAAGGAAGATATATTGAGAATAGCGGACGAAGAAAATGTCAGCTTTATCCGCCTGCAGTTTACCGATATTCTCGGCTCGCTCAAGAATGTCGCGATAACCCGCAGCCAGCTCGAAAAAGCACTCAACAACAAGTGCATGTTTGACGGCTCTTCGATTGAGGGCTTCGTGCGTATAGAGGAATCGGACATGTATCTGCATCCCGATCTCGATACCTTTGTTATCTTCCCGTGGCGCACCTCCGAGGATCACAAGGTCGCGCGCCTTATCTGCGACGTCTATTGCTCGGACGGCACTCCCTTTGAGGGCGACCCGCGCTATGTCCTGCGCCGCGCGATAAAGAAAGCGGCAGATATGGGCTATTCGTGCAATGTCGGTCCGGAGTGCGAATTCTTCCTGTTCCATATCGACGAAAACGGCAAGCCCACTACCCAGACCCACGACCAGGGCGGTTATTTCGACCTCGGCCCCGTTGACCGCGGCGAGAACTGCCGCCGTGACATCTGCCTCGCACTCGAGGAGATGGGCTTTGAAATAGAAGCGTCCCACCATGAGGTCGCCGAGGCTCAGCATGAGATAGATTTCAAATACGACGAGGTTCTGACCGCCGCGGACAATGTCATGACTTTCAAATACGTCGTCAAGAGCATCGCCCAGTCGCACGGACTTCATGCGACGTTCATGCCCAAACCCATTTACGGCATCAGCGGCTCGGGCATGCACACCAACATCTCGCTGTTCAAGGCGGGCGAAAATGCTTTCTGCGACGAGAGCGACAGCCTCAATCTCAGCAAGACCGCATATAGCTTCATCGCCGGTGTGCTCGAGCATATCCGCCCGATGACCCTCGTGCTCAATCCCCTTGTCAATTCGTATAAACGCCTCGTGCCCGGCTATGAGGCTCCCGTATATGTCGCCTGGTCGGCTCAGAACCGCAGCCCGCTTATCAGAATTCCTTCGGCACGCGGCTTTGGCACCCGTATTGAGATACGCAGCCCCGACCCGGCGTGCAACCCCTATCTTGAGATGGCTTCCTGCCTCGCCGCCGGTCTCGACGGCATCGAGCGCGACCTGCCTGTTCCCGCACCTACCGATGCCAATGTCTATGACATGACTGCGGATGAGCGCGCCGCGGCGGGAATACACTCCCTGCCCAAGTCCCTCGAAGAGGCGACAAAGCTCTTCGCCGCAAGCCCGTTCATGAGAGAGGTGCTCGGCGACCATGTTTTCAACAAATATCTTGAAGCCAAGCGCGAGGAGTGGAGAAGCTACCGCGCAAGAGTCTCTCAGTGGGAGATCGACAGATACCTTGTTAAATATTGATTCGCGTTTATGCAAAGCGTAAATATTTGAAAAAAGCCTTGATATTGCGGGGCTTATGTGTTAGAATATTTATTGTAGGAATGTAAACTTGACGAAAGAGTGGGGTGACCCGCTCTTTCCTTTATGTTAGGGACTTTTTGAAAAAGGAGATGTGTCTGTGGCAGGCAAAGGCAAGGGCGGCAACACCGTAGCCGCCGTGTGGGAGATAGCTGCTCCCGTCGCTGAACAACTGGGGCTTTCAATCTGGGATATCCGATTCCAGAAAGAGGGAGTTTCCTGGTATCTCAGAATATATATAGACAAGGAGGGCGGCGTCGGTATAACCGACTGCGAGAATTTCAGCCGCGCCGTTGACGGCCCTCTCGACGAAGCCGACCCGATAGAGCAGAGCTATTATCTCGAGGTCTCGTCCCCCGGAGTCGAGCGCCAGCTCACCCGCGACGAGCATTTCAAAAAATATATCGGCTCGCCCGTTATGGTTCGCCTCATCCGTCCCCGCGACGGCGAGCGCGATTTCAAAGGCACTCTCGAAAGCTACGACAACGGCATGATAACCGTCACCCGCGAAGACGGCAGCGGAATATGCTTTGAAAAGAAGGAAGTCAGTTCAGTAAAACTCGACGACTTCTATGCTTCCGATGACGAGTAAAATCGCGCATAGCTGCGTTGTGAGAACCGTGCCCGTTCGGTCACGCACACAAAGTGCGCTCCCTCGCGTGCAGAACCTCACGCCTTGCTCTGCACAATTTTCTTTCGTTATCTACTTCGAACGGATTTTATGACGAGTAATTTTGCGCGATACTGCGTTGCATGAACCTGTGAATTCAGTCACGTACAAGAGTACGCTCCTTCATTCACAGAACCGTGCGCCTTGTCTCACACAAAATTCTTTCGTCATCTACCCTGATTAAATTTGATGACGAGTAAAATCGCGCATAGCTGCGTTGTGAGAACCGTGCCCGTTCGGTGACCACTGTAGGGCGGATATCATCCGCCCGCGAATCAGATGTGGCTGACTGTTACAGTCGGTTTGCTATCCCCGGCGCGCCGTGCGCCGTTTGAAATAAAAAATTCACTTAAAAGGATTGATTTGGAAAATGAATAAAAAAGAAAGAAACGAGGAAAGCAAGAAGAACAAAGAGTTCTTCGAAGCCGTGAAACTGCTCAGCAAGGACACCGGCGTCACCGTTGACGCGATGTGCGAGAGCATCCAGAATGTCCTCATCGGCGCGCTGAAAAAGGAATATAACAACAAGGACATCGTCTTCTGCGATGTCGACGCCGACAAGGGCGAGTTCCGCGTTTATCTGCGCAAGACCGTAGTGTCCGAGATATCCGATCCCGACACCGATCTGCTCGTCGAGCAGGCTCAGCAGTATAAGAAGGGCGCAATGCCCGGCGATATCGTTGAGATTCCCGTCGAGACCGCAAAGGTCAGCAGAATAACCGCCGAAAAGGGCAAACATATGCTTCGCCAGGCTATCCGCGAGGCAGAGCAGGGTCAGCTTCGCAGCGAGCTTGAGAGCCACAATCAGGAGATTATCACCGTCACCGTCCAGCGCGTTATCCCCGAGTCGGGCGATGCGGTCGTCAGCCTCGGCAAGACCGAAGCCGTGCTCTACAAGAGCGAGCAGCTTCCCGACGAGGTGCTTCAGCCCAATGATATTATCAAAGTCTATGTCGCCGGCGTTCGCAGCACCGACAAGAACACCCGCGCAACTATTTCGAGAACTCATCCCGGTCTTGTCAGAAGACTGTTTGAAGAGGAAGTTCCCGAGATATTCGACGGCACCGTTGAGATAAAGGCGGTCGCCAGAGAGGCGGGCTCCAGAACAAAGATGGCAGTTTACAGCGCAGATCCGGATGTCGATCCCGTCGGCGCATGCATCGGTCCGCGCGGCGCACGTGTCGGCAAGATAGTTGACCTGCTCGGCGGCGAGAAAATAGATATAGTCAAATACAGCGATGTGCCCGAGGAGTTTATCGCAGCCGCACTCGCTCCCGCCGATGTCGTTGACGTCACGGTCGAAGAGGGTGAAGAGAAGGTCTGCCGCGTCAGAGTGCCGGACAGCCAGCTCTCCCTCGCTATCGGCAACAAGGGTCAGAACGCCCGCCTTGCCGCCAAGCTCACCGGCTGGAAGATTGACATAAAGCCCGAGAGCGGCATTGAAGAGCCGACAATAAACTTCGATATATAACGACTTATTACTTTTGAAAGGCAGGTGAGCGGTGTGAAGCAGAAGAAGATACCGCTGCGCAGATGCAACGGCTGCAACGAGATGAAGCCGAAAAAAGAGCTCGTCAGAGTGGTTCGCAGCCCGGAGGGCGAAGTTTCGCTCGACCTTACGGGGAGAAAGCCCGGCAGGGGCGCTTATGTCTGCCGCAGCGCAGACTGCCTTAAAAAGGCGATAAAGTCCCACCGCTTTGAGCGCGAGTTCAACTGCGAGATTCCTCAGGAGGTCTACGACCTGATGGAAAAGGAGATGGACGAAAGTGGAGAATGACAAGGCTCTTTCCATGCTCGGCATCTGCCGCAGGGCGGGAAAGCTCAGCTGCGGACACGACGCAGCGCAGACGGCGATAAAGCACGGTCATGCAAGATTGTGCCTGCTCTCGTCCGATGCGTCCGAGCGGCTCTGCGAAGAGTTTGAACGCGCGTGCAGCAGCGAGGGACGCTCAGTTCCGCTTATAAAGACCGGATACACCATGCAGGAGATAGGGCATGCAACTTCGTTGCGCTCCGCTGTGCTTACGGTCGACGACCGGGGACTCGCGTCCCGCATACAAACAATACTTAACATCGCCTATGGGGAGGATAATGTATGATAAATGCCAAATATCGCGTCCGTGACGTTGCAAAGGATCTGGACGTCAAGACAAATTACGTCACCGAGCTCATCGAAAAGAACTTCGGCGGCGCGAAAAAATCCTCGATGACGGCTCTTGAATCCGACGAGCTTGATCTGCTATTCGACACCGTGACCAAGGAGAACGCGGTCGACAGCTTCGATGAATATTTTGCTCTCAAGAGTAAGAAAGAAGCCCCCGCAAAGAAGGAGGCTCCGGCAGCCGAGCAGAAGAGCGAGCAGAAAGAAGCTGCGGCGAAGCCCGCACAGAAGTCTGCTCCCGCAAAGGATACAAAGCCCGCCGCAAAGGCCGAGAAACCCGCCGCAAAGGCGCAGGAGCAGGCGGCGAAGCCGGCAGAGGACAGACCCAAAAAGAAGAATGATAACAAGCCGATGCAGTCGCGCACAAAGGGCGAGCGTAGAACCGTTGACACGAGAGCCGGCAATGTCGAGCTCGACAAGTACAACGAGCGCTATGAGAATATAGCCCCTGCCAACAACGGCATGCAGAGCGACAAGTCGGTTCACAAGCAGAAGCTCAAGCAGCGCTCCACGCAGTACCGCAAGCAGGGCATGCGTTCCTCGCGCCGCGAGACCGAGGCTCAGCGCCTTGCCCGTATAGCGGCAGAACGCGCGAAGAAGCCGCAGATAGTCGTAAAAATACCCGATGAGATAGTTGTCTCCGACCTCGCCGCCATGCTCAAAATGACTGCGGCTGAAGTTGTCAAGAAGCTGTTCTCACTCGGCGTTATGGCTACTGTCAACCAGGTTATCGACTACGACACCGCCGCGATAGTCGCGACCGAGCTCGGCGCAAAGGCCGAAAAGGAAGTCGTTGTCACTATAGAGGACAGAATAATCGACGATTCCGATGACTCCGCGGAGGATCTTTCTCCGAGAGACCCGGTCGTTGTTGTCATGGGTCACGTTGACCACGGCAAGACCTCGCTTCTTGACGCTATACGCCATACCGATGTCACCGCGACAGAGGCGGGCGGCATCACCCAGCATATCGGCGCATACAGAGTTGACCTCAACGGTCAGAAGATAACTTTCCTCGATACCCCCGGCCATGCGGCGTTCACCTCTATGAGAGCGCGCGGCGCGCAGGCTACGGATATCGCAGTTCTCGTTGTCGCGGCGGATGACGGAATCATGCCGCAGACCATCGAGGCTATCAACCACGCAAAGGCAGCCGGAGTTGACATAATCGTTGCTATAAACAAGATGGATAAACCCGGCGTGACCACCGACCGCATCATGCAGCAGCTGACCGAATATGACCTCATTCCCGAGGAGTGGGGCGGAGACACGATATGCGTGCCCGTTTCGGCAGTTACAAAGATGAATATAGATAAGCTTCTCGAGGCAATACTTCTTGTTGCCGAGATGAAGGAACTCAAGGCGAACCCGAACCGCGCGGCAAAGGGTATAGTCATAGAGGCTCGCCTCGACAAGAACAGAGGCCCCATAGCTACCCTCCTTGTCCAGAACGGTACGCTCCATTCCGGCGATATCATAGTTGCCGGCACGTCCGTCGGACGCGTCAGAGTCATGGTTGACGACAAGGGCAGAAAGGTCAATGAGGCGGGTCCGTCCGTCCCCGTTGAGATAATGGGTCTTGCTGAGGCTCCGCAGGCAGGCGACGCATTCGACGCAGTCAGCGACGAGCGCCTTGCAAGAGAGCTTGTTGAGCAGAGAAAGCAAAAGCAGAAAGAGGAGCAGTTCAAGTCCTTTGAAAAAGTTACTCTTGAGAACCTCTTCTCATCCCTCAAGGAGGGCGAGCTTAAGGAACTCAACATCATCGTCAAGGCGGATGTCCAGGGCTCGGTCGAGGCTGTCAAGCAGAGCCTTGAAAAGCTCTCGAACGAGGAAGTCAGAGTTAAAATCATTCACGGCGGTGTCGGCGCTATCAACGAGTCCGATGTCATGCTTGCAAACGCATCAAACGCGATAATCGTTGGCTTCAATGTCAGACCCGATCCGGTTGCGGCGCAGAACGCCGAGCGCGACGGAGTTGACATCCGCTGCTACAGAATAATCTATGACTGCATCGACGAGATTCAGGCGGCTATCAAGGGCATGCTTGCTCCGAAGTTCCGCGAGGTTCAGCAGGGCAGAGCGGAAGTCCGCCAGATAGTCAAGATTTCCTCCGTCGGCAACATCGCCGGCTGCTATGTCCTCAGCGGCAAGGTCACGAGGAACTCGAAGATTCGCGTGGTGCGCGACGGCGTCGTCATCACCGAGGACGAGATTTCTTCCCTGCGCCGTTTCAAGGACGATGTCAAGGAGGTCGCGCAGAACTTTGAGTGCGGCATAGGACTTGCAAAGTTCAACGATATTAAGGAGGGCGATATCTTCGAGGCGTTCACCATCGAGGAGTATCGCGACTGATATGGCAGGATACAGAATTGACAGAATATCCGAGGATATAAAAAGAGAGATAGTTGCCGTCATGCGCGAGCTCAAGGACCCGCGCGTGCAGGGCAAGCTGCTCACCGTCGTCAAGGTCGAGGTCAGCTCCGACGCTTCGTTTGCCAAGGTCTTCGTAAGCTCGATGAGCGGCATCGACGACGCCAAAACAGCCGTCAAGGGACTTGACAGCGCCATGGGCTATATCCGCCGCGAGGTCGGGCACAGATTAGGTCTGCGCAAGACCCCGGAGCTCAAGTTTGTCGCCGACGACTCGATAGAGCACGGCATGAATATCGCTCGTATGCTCGATGATCTGAAGGAAGATGAAGATGCGAATTGACATTGCCCGCGCGGCCGAACTGCTGCGCGAAAACGATGATATACTCGTGCTGTGCCACGCCCATCCGGACGGCGACACGCTCGGCTGCGGCTATGCTCTGATGCATATGCTGCAGTCGCTCGGCAAACGCTGCCGACTCGAATGCGCGGACGAAATAGCCCCGAAATACAACTTTATGGCAAAAGGGCTTGAAATTTTCGGCGATTTTGAGCCGAAGTTTATAACCGCAGTCGATGTGGCGGATATAAAGCTGCTCTCCGACGAATCGGCGGAGAAGTACAGCGGCAGAGTCGATCTTTGCATCGATCATCACGGCTCGAACACCGAATACGCGAAGGAGTTCTGCGTTGACTCCACCGCTGCGGCTTGCGCGGAGATACTCTGCCCGCTCGCCGATGAGCTCGGAGTCGGGATAACCCCCGCGATAGCGAACTGTTTATATACCGGCATTTCAACGGATACGGGATGCTTCAAATTCTCGAACACGACTGCCCGCACGCATATTCTGGCCGCGAGGCTCATGGAGTGCGGCGCGGAGATATCCGAGATAAACCGTGTGTTCTTCGAGACGAAGAGCCTGAGCTATGTTCAGCTCGAACGCCTTGCGCTCGATTCGTTGAAGATGTATTTCGGCGGCCGCTGCGCGGTGATTACAATAACGCAGGATATGTTCGCAAAGAGCGGCGCGGACGACAGCGAGACTGACGCCATCCCAGGGCTTTCGCGCCAGATAGAGGGCGTGGAAGCGGGAATCACTCTAAAAGAGGGCAAGGACGGCACATTCAAGATTTCCGTCCGCACTCACGCGCCGATAGACGCTTCGGCAATATGCAAGGCGCTCGGCGGCGGCGGACACGTCAGAGCCGCGGGCTGCCGCATCAGAGGCAGCCGCGACGAAGCGGAAAGACTTGTGCTTGAGCAGGTCGAGAAAGCGCTCAGCGTAAATGAATAAAAAATACCAGCTGTTTGATACAGCCGGATTTTTTACTTTTCAATATCAAGTTTTGCCTTGGCGAGCGACACTTCCCACGGGTCGTGGGTGATGAGTATGACGGGCTTCGTCTTTGCAAAGTCCTCGACGAGCTTCACTATCCGCCCGCGCAACTCGGTGTCCAGCCCTTTGAACGGCTCGTCGAGCAGGAGAATATCTGCGTCGAACGCCAGCGCACGCGCCAACGCCACCCTGCGGCACATTCCGCCGCTGAGCTCGGCGGGCTTTTTGTTCAACGCATCCGAAAGCTCAACTTTTTCGAGCATCTCTTTTGCGCGTTCCTTTGAGCACACGGCGGCAACATTGTCGAGCGCGCTCAGCCACGGGAGCAGGCGGTCATTTTGAAAAACAACGGCTGTTTTTTTGCCCCCGAGCCCGGAAATATTGCCGGAATCCGGCTGTTCGAGCCCGAGAATTATGCGCATCAGCGTTGTCTTTCCGCTTCCCGATGCGCCGCATATCGCAAAAATCCCGCTGTCGGGAATCTTCGCGCTTATATTATCGAGCACCGAAACGCCGTCAAACGATTTCGAGATGTTCTGAAGCTCTATCATTTCTCCCACCCCGCAGTCTTTTTGAGTATCAGGCGCAGAACGAATTCGAGCGCAACGCTCAACAGAATAACAACGAGCGTCACCGCGAAGAGCGTCGGGGTCTCGAGATATATCTTTGAATAATACAGCTCACTGCCGAGCGCGTGTTTCGGCAGGCTCAGCACCTCCGCCGCGACTCCGGCTTTCCATGAGAGACCGAGCGCTGTCGAGCATCCGGCGAAGAAATACGGGCGGACGCTCGGAAGGTATATCTTTTTGAGCATGTCTTTCTTAGAAAAGCGGAATATGTGCGCCATCTCAATTAAATCGCGATCGCACTCGGCTATTCCGCGGCTCACATTGCCCCAGAGTATTGGCAGAACCATGAGAAAAGCTATGAAAACAGCCACGTTGTCCCGCTTTATCCACACGAGGGCGAGGATAATGAACGAGGCGACGGGCGTTGAGCGCACGACGGTCAGCAGCGGCATGAACAGCTCATAGAGCACGCGCGATACGGCGGTGAGCACGCCGAGCACCGAGCCTGCGGCTATGCCGAGCGCACAGCCCGCGACTATCCTCAACAGGGATTGCAGCACGGCGAGCCAAAAGTCACCCTGACGCGCAAGCTCCCAAAGCCGCGCAAGCGTTGCGGCGGGCGAGGGAAGCAGCAGCTCCGACCCGACGGCGCGCGACGCTATGAACCATATCAGTAGCCAGCAAAGCGCCGCCGCGAGCTTTAAGAACGCAGCGGGGACTTTGCCTGTTTTTTTATTTGCCTGTGTAGTAGAGATCATCACCGGGCATTGCTCCTCCGACTGATGTGGGGTCTGCTTTGAAGAGAACATCAAAGTTCGCCTTTGCGGTCTTTATCATCTCGTCGCCGGTCATATAGACGATGTTGCAGTTGGGCAGAGCCTTTGCGGCAATCTGTGCGTTGGGGACTATGCCCGCGTCGGCTATCATCTGCGCCGCCTTTTCGGTGTTGCCGTTGACGAAGTCGACGGATTCTTTATATGCCGCGAGGAAAGCTTTGACGGCGTTGGGGTGAGCCTCAAGGAACTCGGTGCGGACTATCAGGCAGCCCTGCGCGAGCGAGGTCTTTTCGCCCTTTGCGGCGGTTGCCTTCTCCCACTCTTCAGTCAGGTCAAGCGCCTTGCGAACGGAGCTGTTCTTCGCCATGACGGTCGTGACATTGGGCTCGGGGAGCATCGCAATGTCAATTTTGCCGGTCGCCATGAGCGTTGCAAGCTCAGCGTGGTCGGTGTAGTAGGTTATCTCAACGTCCTTTTTGGGGTCGATTCCGTTTGCCTCGAGGATGTAGTTGAGAACGTATTCGGGCGTTGCGCTCTGTCCGGTCGCGCCTATCCTTTTGCCCTTGAGGTCGGCGACGCTCTTGACGCTCTCGCCGTTTTCGAGAATCGAAAGCACGCCGAGGGTGTTGATTGCTATCATCTTCACTTTTCCGCCGGTCTTTTTGTATATCGCGGCGGCGAGGTTCAGCGGGCAGGCGGCGATATCCGCTTCGCCCTTGATTATGAGGGGCGCTATCTCGGTCGCGGCGGTGGCTATCGAGATGTTGTACTGCGCGTTTTTGTCGCTGATGAGCTTAGCCATGCCCATGCCGGTCGGGCCCTTGAGGGTCGTGATATTTATCGGCGTTGTGTCCGCCGGAACAGTCTCTTCCGTGGTTGTTGCGCTGTCGTCGGTCTTTCCGGTGCATGCCGCGAAGCTGAAAACCATCGCGAGGCACAGCAGCAGGGAAAGAATCTTTGTGAATTTTTTCATTGTGCATTGCTCCTTAGAATTTATATATATCTGAAACCGGGCTTCGCGCCGCCGCCGGAAGCTGCGCTTCCGGCGCGCGCCCTGCGGGCGCGCTGGAGCCGCTTCGCGGCTCGGCGGCGCTTAACCACGATCCTTGACCGTGATAAAAATTTTTTTGCCCTCGCGGCGTATGTCGCCGCTCGTCTCAAGGCTGTCCAGTGCGCGGTAGAGCGACGCGCGCCCGACATCGAGCCTTCGCGCAAGCTCCGCACAGCTCTGAATGTCAACCTCGCCGTCCTGCTCGCGTTCGAGCAGATAAGAGAGCAGCTTGCTCGCGCTGTCTCCGGCGGTCAGAGCCTCGATTCTGCGCGTTAGAAAGCGTATCCGCGCCGAAAGATAAGCGGCAAACCCGACGGCGGCTCCGGGCTCGCTCTCTATAAGCTCCGCTATCGCATCTTTTTCAAAGAATACCGCGCTGCATTCGACCCGCGCCGTAACGGTCGTCGCGGGGGACGGCTCGTCGGAGAAGAGAGTCACCGCGCCGAAAATATCGCCGGGAACGAGCGTATTTATGACCGCGTGCCCTTTGTTTACTGCAGCGCTGCCCGTGATTATCATGCCCATTATGCGCCCACCGCGCGATGGAGAGAGAATCTCGTCGCCCCTGCGAAAGGTCTGCATGTCCGCATTTTCAACGAGCCGTTCGAGCCTGTCCTCGCCAACGCTTTGGAATATCCTGTTGTTTTTGAGCATCAAAGAACATTCGCACGCCGTCATTGAATCACCTTTAACTGTATCATTTGAAACACTTTTATTATAATTGCAATTGCCCACACTGTCAATAGTATTGGTCGTTTTATTGCCTTGAAAAAGGCGGATTTTAATGCTATACTTTCCGTGGAAAGAAAAACGGAGGCAAAATAATGGCAAGCAATTTTTTCGCAATGATATCGAGGCTCAAATATATCGACCGCTGGGCGCTTATGCGCAACACCCATGAGGAGAACCTGAGCGAGCACTGCATGGAGACCGCGTGCATCGCCCATGCGCTGGCGGTCATCGGCAACAGACGCTTCGGCAAGTATTACAACGCCGAGCGAGCCGCCCTGCTCGGACTCTATCACGACGCGCCCGAGACGCTGACCGGCGACATGCCCACGCCCGTCAAATATTACAGCCCGCATATCCGCGAGGCATATGCACAGGTGGAACAGAGCGCATGCGAGCACCTTGTTTCAATGCTCCCCGAGGATCTGCGCGCCGACTTTGCGCCGTTCTTTTTCAAAGACGAAACCGACGAAGAACTCTGGAAACTGGTCAAGGCTGCGGACAAAATATGCGCCTATATAAAATGTATAGAGGAGAAGAAGGCGGGCAACACCGAATTCGACCGCGCCGCCGAATCGACCCTCGAATCGATAAATGCATTGGATATTCCGGAGGCGGAGGAGTTCATGAAAGAATTTTTGGACGGCTACCGCCTGACGCTTGATGAGATAAAAGAATAATCAGCGAAGCATTTTCCACAAATGAATCTTGACTTTTTTGTAACATTCTGCCAAACAATTGTAAATTTACCGTAAATCTTGACTATGAACGCCCTCTTTGATATAATAACGGAAGAAATGTCGTGCAAAAAAGAAGTGCGCGGTGTTTAATAAACCAGATAGAACTTTCTTAGGAGGAAAGAAAATGAAGAGAATTTTAGCACTGCTTCTTGTCTTTGCTACCATCTTCGCTTTTGCGGCCTGCAAAAAGACCGACAAGGACGATAACGGTACAACGACCGGCGGCAGCCAGGATGCGGTTGTGGACGTCAGTGCAGACGACACTTCCGACGGCTCCGAGTCTTCGCTCGACAGCACCGACGGTACCAAGGCTTCAACCACGGGCACAAAGAGAACCCCCGGTAAGAAGAGCAACATTGGCACCAACACTGTCGTCAAGCCCAGCCACAATCCCACAATCAGACCTACAAAGCATAAGTACACTATAGTTGTCGAGAAGAGGAATTCTAAGGGCATGGCGGAAGTCATCGTTGTTGACGGTACCCGTTACGATCTTAAGAACGCCAATGATGTCGCGGCTCTCAAGAAGAGAATCTCCGACGAGAGCGAGAACGACCTTCTCGGTCAGCTCTATGATGTCGATGCGACTATCGCTGCTCAGCTCGGTCTGAGCGCGCTCGATGACGGCGCTCTGCTTTCCTATAAGTATGATCCCGAGGGCGAGTTTTTCTATGTTGACGACCTCAACTCCTGGCAGCAGCAGTTCGGCTTCAACCCGCTGTACGATTTCGCAGCTGGCTTCACCGTAATGTACTATGACACTGTCAGAATCTATTTCGACTATCAGAACCGCGGCTATCTGCTCCAGCTCTGGAAGGGTCAGTACGGCCTTATGTTCATCGGTTCCGAGATCGGCTTCTATGAGAAGGACGACAAGAAGCCCACTTCTTCCAGCGCTGCGCTCAATCACTATGAGTGCGCCACCGATCACCTTCTTCCCATGGAGATGGTCTGCTATCGTATGGATTCCACCGGAACACTCAATCCGCTCTTCAAGCGTAAGTATGAGCGCCATTGGTGGTCAACCGGTTTCGTTCCGGGCGTTCTCAAGAACTTCCGCGACCGTTCCGAGCTTGTTATGGAAGCAAGAGTTACCTTCGATACTCCCGAGATGGCTAAGATCGTCGGCGATACCTTCAAGGCTAACAAGTTCAAGGAGATCGATCCCTCTCAGCACAACATCTATAATCCCGATACTTACTATGTAAACGGCAGCGATGTTGTCTTCACCTGGAGAAAGATCCAGAGCAAGAAGGATGTTATAATCCTCAAGCCCACCACCACGACCACCACCGCTCCCTCGACTTCCGCTCCGGCTACCGAGTCCACAGGCGCATAAAAACAGGTCGTTATCGAAATATCATTGCTCTTAATGATGATTTTATAATAATTACAAATTGTTAAAAATCAGTTAATACGCTTGACAAAATCAGAAAGCGTGATATAATCTGAAAGTGTAATGATATTTCTTCAATTTCATTGCCAATTAAGTCTTGACGGACTTAAAATTTATTAAAATCAGAAAGGGTTGTAGAAAAATGAAGAAAATCGTAAGTCTTCTCCTGGCTCTTGTCATGGTTCTCTCCCTCGGCGTTGCAGCTTTCGCTGTTGATGCAGAGGATGCTAACACCACCACGACTGAAGAAGCCACTCCCACAGTTACCATCGACCAGATCCTTGAGTGGATTAAGGGAACCATCATGCCTGAGATTAACATGGATCTCATGAAGGAAGTCATCAAGCAGACTAAGGCTACCATCGAAAATATCGTTGAGCTGCTCAAGCCTTTCTTCGACAAGAATCAGAACCCCAATCTTCCTGATGCTTCTGAGATTCCCGCAGCTATGATGAACGCTTTCATCGATCTCCTTGCTAAGGCATTCAAGACCGACAGAGACACCATCATCAACAAGCTCCTCGAGATCCCGCTGGTAAAGAAGATCATGGGTTGGTACGGCTACAAGCCTGCTACCACCACTGAGGCTCCTGCAACTTCTGCTCCCGAGACCTCTGCGGCTCCCGCTGAGACTGAGGTTCCCAACACCGGCGCTGCTGCTGCTGTTGTTGCTGTTGCTTCTCTCTCCGTCGCTGCTGCTGCTGCTTTTGTCTCCAAGAAGAAGGCTGCTTAACAGTTCGGTAATTGAACAAATGAAAGTCCGGACGGTCTTTGACCGCCCGGATTTTTTTATATTTTTGAAGATTTTATATTGCATGGACAACGGCACAAGCTGTACAAAACACGCCATCAATAGGCTCCCCTTGCACAGGGAGCCTTGAGACCGCGCAATGACAGACTTTTTTAACGGACTGAACCGGACGATTAAATCGCCCGGTCTTTTTCATATCTGATTTTCTTTGCAAAATACGCTTTCTATCACTTTCTCGCACCCCTCCGGCGAATAGACCCACGAATCTATATGCCGGCTGTCTGTGAAATATCTTATCGGCGCGGGCGGGTAGTCTGCGCTGAACGAATCGACTATGACGAGCTTTATTTTCATGCGCTGTGGCAGTATGCTCTTTATATATACGCTCGCGTGGTCGCCGTCTTTCACTCCGTCGCAGTATTCCGCAAGCCCCGCGAGGTTCGGAGTCAGCTCGACGAATATGCCGTATTTCTCGACCGAGCGGACGATTCCGGGAACCGTTTCGCCGGCTTTGAACGCGGCGGAGTTCTCTTCCCATGTGCCGAGCAGTTCGCGGTGCGAGAGCGTAATGCGCCCCAATTCGTCGCAGCTTTTGACTATTGCGCGGATGTTCTGTCCCGTCGAAAACCGCGCGTTCGGGTGAGGGATGCGCGAGACAGAGATGCTGTCGATGGGCAGCAGCGCGCTTATCCCGGCGCCAATGTCGCAGAATGCGCCGAACGGCTCCATGTGCGTGACGCAGGCGTCGATAACATCGCCGCAGACGAGCGACGAGAGATATTCCCTGCGGCAGTCCTCCTGCACGCTGCGGCGGCTGAGGATGGCATATGTTTCGCCCTTCTGATCCGTGTCGAACCCGGTTATGCGGAAAATAACCGCCTTGTTCACCCGCGAGATCAGCGCGATATCGCGCACACTCCCGTCCTCGATTCCGAGCGCACCCTCGTTTTTCGGTATTATGCCGCGCATGTAGCCGAGGTCAACATGGAGATTGTGCTCGCCGTCGCACAGCACGGCTCTGCCCTCGAGCGGAGTCCCGCTTTTGCATGCCTCCCTGAGCAGTGTCGGAGAGCTGAGGATCCGGGCGTTCTGCGCCGTCGGCAGCAGTGTTCCCTCGGGTTTGAAGCAGGTCATTGTCTGTTCAGTCCTTTCGCGGCGCCGCGCTTTGGCGGCGAGCCGATCGTTTTGAAAATATGCGGAATTTTGCGCCCGCAGTGTACAAAATGTGAAAATAATGTTATAATAATTTACAGTCCGATAAAGGAGGAAGAACGATGGATGTCAGAGTGGGCGACAAGCTCATCATGAAGAAGAACCACCCGTGCGGCAGCAACGAGTTTGCGGTGCTTCGCATCGGTATGGATTTTCGCATCCGCTGTCTCGGCTGCGGCCGCGAGGTCATGGTTCCGCGCGTCAAGGCGGAGAAGAACATAAAACGCATCGAGCGCACCGAGAAGGATTAGCATATTTTGCCTCGCACCGCGTTGGCGGTCAAGAATAGTTTTTGCACTTGGAGGAAAATATGCTCGAAAAACTCAAAAAGGTTGAAGAAAAGTTTGATTTTATAAGCGCGGAGCTCTGCAAGAGCGAGGTCGTCTCCGATATGGAGCTGTACAAAAAATATATGCAGGAGCTCAAGCACTTATCACCCATAGTTGAAAAATACCGCGAATATAAAGCGGCGGAAAATAACGCCGAGGAGGCGAAGGGCCTGCTCGAAGAGAGCGGCGCGGATCCCGAGCTCAAGGAGCTTGCGCGCGCCGAGCTCGAAGAAGCAAAAGAAAATATCGAGCGCACTCAGCAGGATCTGAAAGTGCTCCTGCTCCCGCGCGACCCGAACGATGACCGCAATGTTATCGTTGAGATACGCGGCGGCGCAGGCGGCGAGGAAGCCGCGCTGTTCGCGGGCGTGCTGTTCAGAATGTACTCGATGTACGGCGACACAAAGGGCTTTAAGACCGAAGTTCTCAGTGCTAACGCCACGGAGCTCGGCGGATACAAAGAAATAAGTTTCATGATAAGCGGCGAGGGTGCGTATTCCCGCCTCAAATTCGAGAGCGGCGTCCACCGCGTCCAGCGTGTGCCCGAGACCGAGAGTATGGGGCGTATACACACTTCGACAGTCACCGTCGCAGTCCTGCCCGAGGCGCAGGAGGTCGATGTTGAAATAAACCCGTCCGACCTGCAAATCGACACCTTCCGTTCGAGCGGCGCAGGCGGTCAGCATGTCAACAAGACCGAGTCCGCCATCAGAATCACGCATATCCCGACGGGCACCGTCGTCGAGTGCCAGGACGAGCGGAGCCAATATAAAAATAAAGACAGGGCGATGAAAATACTTCGCTCGAGGATACTCGAAGCGGAGCGCAGAAAGCAGAGCGAGGCTATCGCGGGCGAGCGCCGCGCACAGGTCGGCACGGGCGACCGCAGCGAGCGCATCAGAACATATAATTACCCGCAGGGGCGCGTCACGGATCACCGCATCGGGCTGACGCTCTATCGCCTTGAAGCGATACTCAACGGCGACCTCGATGAGCTGATTGACGCGCTCATCACGGCGGACACTGCCGAAAAGCTCAGGTCTACTGACGATTAAACGAAAGAAGAATCTCTATGATAACAAAGCTTATAACCGAAAAGGACGGCGAAAAGGGTCTCGACGAGGCGGCGCGCCTGCTAAAAAACGGCGAGCTTGTCGCCATACCGACCGAGACTGTATACGGTCTTGCGGCGAACGCCCTCGACGGAAATGCCGTCAAAAACATATTTGTCGCCAAAGGCCGCCCGCAGGATAACCCGCTGATAGTTCACATAGCGGAGATCGATGAAATTTTACCGCTTGTCAAAAACTTCGATGAGCGCGCCCGTGCGCTCGCCGAGGCTTATTGGCCGGGACCGCTTACAATGATACTCCCGAAGAGCGATATTATCCCGAACGAAGTCTGCGCCGGGCTTGACACGGTGGCGATAAGAATGCCGTCCCACCCGATAGCGCACGAGATAATCAAAAAATGCGGCTTCCCGCTTGCGGCGCCGAGCGCGAACACATCTGGCAAGCCGAGTCCCACGACCGCCGCACATGTTATGAACGACATGGACGGCAAAATCGCCGCGGTTGTTGACGGCGGCAGCTGCTCGGTCGGCGTCGAGTCGACCGTTGTAACCCTTGCCTGCCCCGTTCCGCGCGTCCTGCGCCCTGGCGGAGTGACCCCGGATCAGCTTCGCGCAGTGCTCGGCGAGGTCGAGATAGACAAGGCTGTTTTCAAGGCGCTCGAGAGCGGCGAAAAAGTTCTCTCGCCCGGCATGAAATATAAACATTATTCGCCGAACGCCCATGTTATAATCGTAAAGGGCGATTTTGACAAATTCGCTTCGCTCGTCGCCGAGCCGCGCAGCGAAAGAACCTGTGCCGTATGCTTCGACGGCGAGGAGGATAAAATTTCCGTTCCCGCATATCCCTACGGCCACGCGGACAGCCCCGAGGAGCAGGCGCGCGAGCTGTTCGATGTGCTCAGACACGTTGACGATGAAAAAATGGAGCTTGCCTTTGTGCGGTTCCCGTCGCTCGATGGCGTGGGAATGGCTGTCTACAACCGTCTGCTCAGAGCGGCAGGCTTTGAGGTGATCGAGCTGTGAGTATCTATGTTGCCGGACTCACCGGTCAGACGGGCTCGGGCAAAAGCACCGTCGCCGATATCTTCCGCGCGCACGGCGTCTGCGTTATCGACTGCGACAAGCTGGCTCGCGAAATAGTCGAACCCGGTTCGCCGGTGCTTATTGATCTCGCCCGACTCTTCGGCGACGATCTGATTCTCCCGGACGGCTCTCTTGACCGTCACAAGCTCGCCAGGCGTGCGTTTGCAAGTGAAGAAAAGACAAATCTGCTCAACTCCATGACCCACCCGGCGATAACCGCGCTCGCTCGAAAGCGCGTAGCCGAAGCCGAAAAAAACGGATACAAAATCGCTATGCTCGACGCGCCCGTGCTCTTTGCGAGTGAGCTCCTCGGCGACTGCCGCGCGGTGATATGCGTCTGCGCGCCGAAAGATCAGCGCATGGCACGGCTCATGAGCCGCGACGAAATCGCATCCGACGAAATAGAAAGAAGAATGTCCGCCCAGCCCGATGAGAAATATTACAGGGACAATTCAGATATAATAATAGAGAATCCCGACGGCTGCGACCCGACGGAGCAGTGCATAAAGGCACTGGAAAGCCTGAAAATCGGAGGCTGAAAATGAAAAAGAGGGCGGGATACAAGCTCATAGCCCTGCTGCTGTGCTTCGTGCTGGCGGTGTGCGGGATAACGGCGGCGCTGACTGTCGGCGCGATAAGATTCGCCTATCCCATGAGGTACGAGAACTATATTGAAAAATATTCGGCTCAGTACGATGTTCCGAAAACGCTTCTGCTCGCGGTCATAAAGACCGAAAGCTCGTTTGACCCCAAAGCCGAGTCCTCGGCGGGGGCGTTGGGGCTGACTCAGATAACGCCCGAAACTTTTCACTGGCTTCAGACAAAGACAGGCGAAACTTTAAGCGACGATGCACTTTCTGACCCGGAGACTGCGATAAGATACGGCGCGCTTTTTCTCGGGCTTTTGCTCGATGAATTCAACTCTGCCGAGACTGCCGTCGCCGCCTATCATGCGGGGCGCGGCAGGGTCAATTCGTGGCTCAAGGACGAGAATATATCGCCCGACGGCGTGAATCTTAAAGAAATACCTATTCCGGAAACGGCTCACTATGTGCGCAAAGTGATGCGCGCTGTGAATATATATAATTCCCTTTACAAATCAAGATAGGAGGAATATAAAATGAAGGACGAAAAAAATCCGGCGCAGGAGCTCAGAGAAAAGCTGTTTGCTCAGCCTAAGCACGCCGCGCTGAGAATGAGCGACGATGAAATTTCCGCGGCGTTTGAGTGGTGCGAGGGATACAAAACCTTCCTCAGCGACAACAGAACCGAGCGCGAGATAACCGCGTTTTCGCAGAAGCTCGCCGAGGTGCGCGGCTTCGAGAAGTTCGACTCGTCGAAGAAGTATTCGGCGGGCGACAAGGTCTGGTTCAATGTAAAAGAAAAGGCGATTATCCTCGCCGTTTTCGGCACACGCCCGCTGAGCGACGGAGTCAAGATTGCGGCGGCGCATATCGACTCGCCCCGTCTCGATGTCAAACCCAACCCCATGTATGAGGATTGCGAGATTGCGCTCTTCAAGACTCACTACTACGGCGGTATAAAGAAATATCAGTGGCCGACAGTCCCGCTTTCGCTCCACGGCGTTATCGTCAAGGCGGACGGCGAGAAGATAACTGTTTCTATCGGCGACAAAGAGGGCGAGCCGCAGTTCGTTATCAGCGACCTGCTCCCGCATCTTGACAGCACCATGGGCGAGCGCAAGGCTTCGCAGGTCATCAAGGGTGAAGAACTCAATGTTCTTATCGGCAGCATGCCTTTCAGAAGCGACGAGGGCAGCGACCTCGTGAAGCTCAATATTCTGAAGCTTCTCAACGAGAAATACGACATCACCGAGTCTGATTTCCTCTCCGCAGAGCTGGAGCTCGTTCCCGCATCGAGAGTTTCGGATATCGGCTTTGACCGCAGCCTCATCGGCGGCTACGGCCACGACGACAGGGTCTGCGCATATCCCGCACTCATGGCGGCTCTCGACTGTCCGAACCCGAGCTACACGACCGTCACTGTGCTGACCGATAAAGAAGAAATAGGCTCCGTCGGCAACACCGGACTCTCTTCCGCTTATCTTCAGTTCTTTGTTGAGGATCTCGCTAAGACTCAGGGACTCGAGGGCAGAGATGTTCTCAGAGCGTCCGAGTGCCTCTCGGCGGATGTCAATGCTGGTGTCGATCCCACATTCCAGTCTGTCCACGACAAGCTCAACGCTTCGTTCATAAACAGAGGTATCGTTGTCACGAAGTACACCGGCGCGCGCGGCAAGTCCGACACATCTGACGCCAATGCGGAGTTCGTCGGCAAGCTCAGAAAGCTCTTCGATGAGAACAACATCGTCTGGCAGATAGGCGAGCTCGGCAAGGTCGACGAGGGCGGCGGCGGAACGGTTGCCAAGTATGTCGCACATCTCGGCGTCGATGTTGTCGATGTCGGCGTGCCCGTGCTCTCGATGCACGCGCCGTTTGAGCAGATAGCGAAGCTCGATATCTATATGGCTTACAAGGCGTTCTGCACATTCTACAATCAGAAATAACACAAGCTCCCCTGTCTTTTATCGGCAGGGGAGCGATGCTTTATTCGTTTTCCGGGTACGGCTCGAACTCGTCGGTTCTGCCGAGCAGCCAGTCGACGCTCGTGTGGTATATGTCGGCTATTTTGCAGAGTGTCTCGGGGGTCATGGAGTTGATTCCGTTTTCGTATGCGGCATAAGTTCTTCGGTTTATATAGAGCATGTCCGCTATTTGCTGTTGGGTCAGGTCATTGTCCTCGCGCAGGTTTCTTATCCTCGGGTACTTCAATCAAACCACCTCAGGAAAATTATAAATGCCATAAATCCTGCCATTGACTTTTGGCAGAATTTATGGCATAATGTAGTTGCTTCAATTCCGTATGCGTATAATCCGCCGCGATATGCTTTAAGTTTGTGCAGCACGAGGCTCAGTATGCGCGAAGAAAAGACACCTCACAATCTCCTATATAAAAGACACCCGGCAGTGAAAACTGTCGGGCGTCTGCTTGAAAAAAGTTTTACTGTACAATAAAATGCTCAGTGAAAAATTATTGCTTGACAAATTGCAACTCTTGGGCTATTATTTTATCTGCAATGAGGCGCGCCCTCGGCGCAAAAAACGACAACCACGAAACTCCTATATATCACGCGAAACGGCGGCAGAGATTTTTCTGCCGCCGCTTCGCATTAGAATTTTTCGTATTATTGTGGTGATTATAAGAAGTGAATTGGTGATTTATATATTATTTTGGCCATAGCGAAGTAAAAGCGAGCGACTCAACCAATTTTTATAATCAGACTTTCAATAGCCGCGCCGTAGTGTTTGAAGTCTATCTTGGAAAGGCGGGCAACATCACCGAAGCGCCGCCGGTGGCGGATGAAGCGAGGCGATGTTGGCGAAAAACAAGGAGCATAGCGCCCGCTCCAAGGGCGATAGGCGACTATGTTTTGAGAGGGCTGAACGGCTTGCGAAGCAAGACGCACGAGCCTGTATTGTTTGAGCGAAGCGAATTTACGGGCGAATATGCCGAGTTGCCGACTGAGAGCTGCAAGCTATGTGCTGCGGCGCGGCGTTGTCGGGGTCTCGGGGTGAAACCCCGCGTTTGCTTTTCTTTTGCAGGCGTTTTCTTTTTCAAACAAAAAGAAAATGCCGAAACGCGGGTAGTGCATATCGTTTGATTATGATAGGTCGCGAGGGTAGGGCATAAATCCTACAAATTCACATCGTGCCGCTGTCGCGGCAGCGGTGCGTCGAGTCGCCGCACCCTACAAATTGCACGACAATAAGATTGTGCGGAGTTCGCCGTCGGATGATATCCGCCCTATTGCATAATTATGCTGATTTGTAATATTACGCAACTATTTATCGCCGCCATTTACATCCGCAACCCCAATTTATATATGTGCCCATCTCGCAAACACAACTGCAAAACCGACCGCAACGGAAATTAGCTGCGGTCGGTCGCTGTTTCTTTATCTGCTTTATTCTGCTATTTTCGTGCCCTCTTTTATCGTCACCGTGCCGATGAGCGGAACTTTTGCGCTTCCGCTGACGGAGGTGTCGGTGAAATCGAGCTCGATCTGGGCGTCTCTGCCGCGCAGTTCACGCGCCGTGACGGTCGCGGACAGGTGGTTGCCGACAGTCGAAAGTCTCTTTATTTCAACTTCCGGCGCGGTCATCTTCGGCTCGATTATCTCGAAGCCGTATTTGCCGCCGTCGTCAAAGACGCGAAGCGTTATATCTCCGCTATAAAACATGTTGCCGATTTTTAAATGCCATGTGCCTGTTCCGAGCATATGCTGTCTCCTTTCGGGTCTGCGCCTTGAGTCAGGCGGAAATTACAAATATTGTTGACGCGAGCAGGAACTGCGCCGTGAAATAAGTGACGATGCAGGTTATCTTGTAGCCGTATGACGGGCGCGGCTTGCGCAGGGAGTTGACGGCGAGCATCATATCCGACAGTGCAAACAGGAAAGCGCCGCCGACGAGCAGGATGCACATGACAACTGCGTTGTCGAGCCCGGCGTTGACTGCCTTGATGCCGAGCGAACCCGCCTTGACGAGCATGAACGCGAGCATCGCGACATACGGCACGCCGATTATATAAAGCGGGCTGAACTTGACTCCGAGCAGGCGAATGGCCGCAACGCCGATAACTATAATTATCGCGCAGGCTATCAGTTCGCGCTTATCCCAGAACGGCGCGTCGGGGAAAAATCGTTTCATCGCAAGGCAGTAGGCGTATATATAAAACACATGCCCCGCAAGGAACGCGAGTCCGCCGCTCAGCGTGAACGGCATCTTCGGCGGCAGATGCAGAAGAAAATCGCCGCACCAGCCGAGCAGAAGCCCTATCAGAATATAGTGCGCGTAGTCGCTGCGGTTCTGAGCTATCACGCTCGCGAGAACTCCCGCCGCGACGAAAAGAGTCGCGCATATGGTTTTGAGTATCTGAGATTTTGTGCAGCGCCCGTTTCTTGAGGCCTTGAGGAACCACGGGACGAAAATGAATTCGAGTCCCGCCGCGATTCCGAAGCATATTTTGAACAAGGTTGACATTTATCTCATCTCCAGGCGACCGAACAGCTTTGGTTCGAGCAGAGTGTAGTGCCTGCGCAGAATATTGCCGCAGATGTCGGCTATCGTTTCGTTTTCTATCATGTCGCCCGTGCCCTGCGCGATGGATTCGGCGATGTTGCACAGATCCGGGCAGGAGGTCGGGATGACGGTGACTTTGTTGCCGTTGAAGCGGAAAGAGAAGCGGCGCTCGGATATGGATTCGTTGGCGCGGATCCATATTGTGAATGTGTCGCTGTCCTCCCATCTCGCCGACGAGACGGCGGTGAAATCGAGCCCCGCCAGGTGCATCTTCGATTTGCGGTATTTGCCGTCGAGTCCGCTGACTATCGTGTTCCTGACTTTTCCCTCGCTCCATGTGAAGCGGCACTCGTTCTCGGAGAAGTCGAGGTTTATCTTGTCTATATTGCCCGCGCGGTCGGCTGACATATATACGACCGCCGTCGGCAGGACGCTCACGGGGAAGCCCGCAACATCGAGCACGGGGTTATAGAGCATATGTATCGTCGAATATGACAGCTTCTTTTCGAGCACGGGGTTGCGCCTGCCGGCGGTGAGCACGGGCAGGGGAGTGAGCGTCATGGGCAGGGTGGTCTGCTCCGGCTCATCCTTCGGCTCGATAAAGCCCTCGGGAAAGTGCCTCCACAGGCAGTCGCGCGTCTTTTGCTCAAAGACCTCGCTGCAGGTGGTGATGATATTTGCGTCGTATTCCGGCAGGACGATGCCGAACTGCGAGAACATTCCGTCTGCGCGGTAAGAGCCGGGGAAGTGGCAGCACCAGAAGTTGAATCCGTAGCCGACGCAGGAGTCGATCTGATTCGAGCTCTTGCTTGAGTTGTCTGCCTGAGCCTTGCCCGCTTCGCGCGCCCAGAACTCGGGAATGACCTGCTTGCCCTGATATTTTCCGCCGTGGCTCATGCAGTCGATGACCTTGGCGAGCTCTTCTGTTGTTATGAACAGACCCCAGCCGCCCGCTTCAAGACCGTTCGGGTCGGTTTCCCATGCGGGATTCTCTCTGATGCCCAGAGGCTTGAACAGGCGCGGCGCGAGATATTCGCGTACGGTCATGCCGGTCAGCTTCTGAATTATTGCAGCCATGACATAGCAGTTTTCGCTGATATACTTCCAGTCCTCGCCCGGGGCGAACGCCCAGCGCGCGCCGAAAAAGCTCTTGAGCCATGAGACCTTCGCCTTGTTTTCGAGGACGCTTACATCCTTTCCGGCGGTCATGGTCAGCAGGTGGAACACGGTCATCTTTTCGAGGTTCGCGTCGTATTTCTGCGGTCTGTACTCGGGGAAGATATCAATTACCTTTGTGTCGAGCGTCAGCAGCCCCTCGTCAATGGCGAAGCCGATGGCTATCGAGGTGAAGCTTTTGCTGACCGAATACATGGTGTGCGGAATGTCGGGAGCATAGGGGTCTCGCCAGGTCTCGAAAGCTACTTTTCCGTGGCGCAGGATCATGATGCTGTGAAGCTCTATCCCGCTGCGCTCGAAATCGTCGAGCAGTTCGGAAATTGCCTTTGAGGACACGCCGACCTGTTCCGGGAAGTCGGCTCTCGGGAGCGCCTTGCTCTTTGTTCTTGCGGTTGGCATAAGATATACATCTCCTGTAAAAATAATGTTCACTTAAAGATTCTGCCAAACGAATGGTTATTACATAAATTATACTACAATGCAAAACTAAAATACAACAAAAATGTGTAAAAATACCAAATTTTGAGCCAAAAACCGCGCAAAAAATTTATAAAAATTTCAACAAACAAATGTTTGCAATTTCAAAAACTATGTGTTATAATAAAGCAGGTAAGTTATGCAGACATCTTGAAAGGGTGACGTGCTTTGAAAGACATAAGCAAAACTCAGAAAAGAATATACGAATATCTCCTTGAACGCTCGCAGGACGGAGTTCCGCCCTCGGTGCGTGAGATTGGCGCGGCAGTGGGACTGAGCTCCACTTCATCCGTGCAGGCGAACCTCGACGCGCTTGAACAGGCGGGCTATATCCAGCGCGATCCGCTCAAGAAGCGCACTATCCGCATTCTGGGCAGGGAAGACAATGTTGTTACCAATGTCCCGATCGTCGGTACTGTTACCGCCGGTGCGCCGATACTTGCGTTTGAGCAGATCGAGGGCAGCGTTGCCTATTCGGGTCACACCTCGAGCGACAAAACTCTTTTTGCCCTGAAAGTCAGGGGAGAGAGTATGATCCAGGCGGGCATACTCGACGGCGACCTTGTTATTGCCGAAAAGACTCCCGTCGCGCGAAACGGCGAAATAGTCGTTGCGATGATCGAGGACGAGGCTACGGTCAAGACTTTCTATAAAGAAAACGGTCATTTCCGTCTCCAGCCCGAGAACGATACCTATGAGCCGATAATCGTCAACGATGTTTCAATTTTAGGCAAGGTTGTCGCGGTTATAAGATACTATTGATTTGTGCACAGCCGGTGCAGGCGTTTTATGTCCGCACCGGCTTGTTTTTTGGAGGGTATTGTGTCTGACAGATTTATCGATATCACGTCCGAGAATATCGACAGCGAGCATCTTTGCTGCATCATCCGCACGAAGAAGCCGCACCCGGGTGTCGAGACAAAGCGCGCGTGGCTCAGAGACCGCCTTGGTGAGGGGCATGTTTTCAGAAAGCTCGACGAAAAGGCGTGCGTGTTCATTGAATATGCGCCGCTCGAGAGCGCGTGGGTGCCGATAGTCGGCGACAATTATATCTATATATATTGCCTTTGGGTTCTGAGCGAGAACAAGGGCAAGGGCTACGGCAGGCGGCTGATGGAATCCTGCATTACCGACGCAAAGGCGCAGGGCAAATCCGGAGTCTGTATGCTCGGCGCGAAGAAGCAGAAAGCGTGGCTCTCCGACCAGTCGTTTGCGAAGAAGTTCGGATTCGAGACGGTCGATGAGACTGAGAACGGCTATGAGCTGCTGGCGCTATCTTTTGACGGAACAAAGCCGCGCTTTGCCGAAAATGCGAAGAAAGAGACAATAGACAGCAAAAAACTGACCGTCTATTATGACGCCCAGTGCCCATTTATCCCCGGGCGCATCGAGTCGAACCGTAAATTCTGCGAAGAAAACGGAATAGATGCAGATTTTATCGAGGTCGATTCGCTCGAAAAGGCGAAGAATCTGCCCTGCGTTTTCAATAACTGGGCGGTGTTCTGCGGCGGAAAATTTGTCACGGTGAATCTCCTCGACGAGCGGGCGCTGAAAAAGCTTTCGGACGGCGCGAAATAATTTTATGTGTTCCCAATATAATTTTTCGATTAAATATTGAAAGCAGCGCCGTTTTATGCTAATATTTCTGTGGCTTTAAAAAATAACACAGGAAGTGAAACAATGACAAAACGCAACATCTTTAAACGCGCGGCAAGCCTGCTGCTCGCTCTGATTATCGTTTTCAGCGCGGGAGTTTCCCTTGCATTTGCCGACGCAAAGGCCGATTCTTACAAATATCCCTGCATCTTCGTCCACGGCATCCTCGGCTACGGAGACAACGACAAGCTCAACTCCGTCACGCCATACTGGGGTATGCAGTATAAAGAGGATCTGATGAAGTCGCTCAATGCCCGCGGATACGATTGCCACGCGGCCTCCGTCGGTCCGCTCAGCAGCGCATGGGACAGAGCGTGCGAGCTCTATGCTCAGCTTGCGGGAACCGTCGTCGATTACGGTGCAGCCCACTCTGCGGAGCATCATCATGAGCGCTACGGCCGTTCGTTTGTCGGCAAAGCTCTTATCGACACCTTCGGCAAGACCGACAAGAACGGAAATATCATCAAGATAAATCTCTTCGGCCACTCGTTCGGCGGCGCAACGACGAGACTCTTCACCTATATTCTCGCAAACGGCGCGCCCGAAGAGGTCGCGGCGGGCGGCGACGTCTCCGAGTTCTTCAAAGGCGGAAAGGGCGATTATGTAAACTCCGTTATCTCGATAGCGGCGCCGCATAACGGCACAGTCAGCGGGAATGTCGGCATTGCCGTTTATCACGGCGAGTATATCGCCGCTATGATTGCCAATGTCGCGGGCATGGCCGGCAGCAATTATCTCGACCTCAAGCTCGACCAGTTCGGTCTGACCCGCGCTCCAGGCGAGGGCAAGGCGAGCTTCAATCTCTGTGGCATTCTGAACTATGCCCTCTCGAACGATAACTGCCTCTATGACCTCACGCTTCACGGCGCGCAGGAGCTCAACGCCAAGATAGGCGCTGTTGAGAACGTATATTATTTCTCCTACGCCTGCTGCGGCACGGAGCCTTCGGCGGACGGCAGATTCCAGAACCCGACCGATGTGCTCGGCAGCATGGCGGGCACGGGCTGGCTTATAGGCCACATAGCCGGAATAACGGTTGACGGCGTCAAGCTCGAGGGCGACTGGCTCAGAAACGACGGCGCAGTGCCCGTCAAGAGCGCACTCTATCCCGAGGGCGAGAAGCACGAATTTATCGTTGACCACAAGGGCGCATATGAGCGCGGCGTGTGGTATGTCTATCCCGTTGTGGAGAATGCGAACCACAGCACTTTGCTCGGCTCAAAGACCGAGAGCTATATCGACCTCTATATGAACCAGATCGATATCGTCAACGCGAAGTAAAACAGAAAAAGTATACAAAAGCAGTCGGCTTTCCCGGCTGCTTTTCTTTGTTTTGTCGGTTGCCCGAGCGGTTGAATCTGCGGTATAATATTTCAAAACGCAGCATTTAGGGGGAGAAAACATGCCTGAACTTTCCGGCAGAACAGAAAATTTCACCGATTCGGTCATCCGCAGAATGACGCGCGTCTCGCTGCAGTATGGCGCGGTCAATCTGTCGCAGGGATTCCCGGATTTTGATCCGCCCAAAGAAATCCTCGACCGCCTTGCAGAGGTTGCGCACGAGGATTATCATCAGTATTCGATAACCTGGGGCGCACAGAATTTCAGAGAGGCGCTCGCCGAGAAGCAGTCGAAGTTCATGGGCAGGAGCATCGACCCCAATTCGGAAATAGTCGTCACCTGCGGCAGCACCGAGGCGATGATGGCGGCGATGATGACCGTGACCGACCCGGGCGACAAGGTGATTGTTTTCTCGCCGTTCTATGAAAACTACGGTGCGGACGCGATTCTTTCGGGCGCCGAGCCTATATATGTGCCGCTCTATCCGCCGGAGTTTGATTTCAATCCCGACGAGCTGGAGGCGGCGTTCAAACAGCACCCAAAGGCGCTCATACTCTGCAATCCATCGAATCCGTGCGGCAAGGTCTTTACATATAATGAACTGAAATTTATAGCCGATTTAGCCGAAAAATATGATACATTTGTCATCACGGACGAGGTCTACGAGCACATAGTCTATGCGCCGAACAGGCATGTGTATTTTGCCACTCTCCCCGGAATGTGGGAGCGCACGGTTTCCTGCTCGTCGCTGTCAAAGACATATTCGATAACCGGCTGGCGGCTGGGCTATATTATCGCGCCGTCGAATATCATTGAAGTCGCGAAGAAAGTGCATGACTTCCTGACCGTCGGCGCGGCGGCTCCGCTTCAGGAGGCGGCGGTCACGGGGCTTCGATTCGGGGACGAATATTACGATGATCTCAGAGATAAGTACACCGCAAAGCGCGATTTGTTTATAAAAGGACTCAATGATATCGGGATAAAACACACCGTGCCGCAGGGCGCGTATTATGTGATGCTCGACATTTCGGAGTTCGGCTTCGAGTCGGATTTAGAGTTCTGCGATGTCCTCGCGCGTGATGTCGGAGTCGGCGCAGTGCCGGGTTCGAGCTTCTTCCGCGAGCCCGTGAACAATCTTATCCGTCTGCATTTTGCGAAGAAAGACGAGACGCTGTATGAAGCGCTCAACCGCCTGAGCGATATCAGAAAAAAGATAGCCAAAAGATAAACATACCGCCGCGAAACGCAGAAAAGTGCCCGTGGCGGTTTAAATTTTCAGATATTTTTCATTGTGTTTACAACTTCGGCAAACAGGTATACTATAATTATAATTGCAGAAGAAACTTTCGGGAGGCTTATTATGTGTACAGCAGCAACTTATAAAACCGATGATTTTTATATGGGCAGGACGCTCGACTATGAGTTCTCTTACGGCGAGGAGATAACCGTGATGCCGCGCAGATTCCCGCTCGAGTTCCGCCACGGCGGCAGAACGGACGAGCATTATGCTATGATCGGCACGGCTCATGTCTCGGACGGATATCCGATGTACTACGATGCCGTAAACGAAAAGGGACTCGGCATGGCGGGGCTTAACTTCGCCGTCAGCGCGCATTATGCAGAGCCGCAGGACGGCAAGCAGAACATTGCGCAGTTTGAGTTCATCCCGTGGGTGCTCAGTCAATACGCGACCATTGAGCAGGCTCGCAGCGCGATAGAGAAAATAAATCTTGTCGGCACAACGTTCGACAGCCGCTATCCTGCGGCGAAAATGCACTGGATAATCGCGGATAAGAGCGGCGCGATAACGGTCGAGCCTACCGAGAGCGGGCTTAAAATATACGACAACGTCCCGGGAGTTCTCACGAACGAGCCGCCGTTTGATATGCAGATGTTCAATCTCAACAACTATATGAATCTCTCGCCGAAGCAGCCACAAAACAGCTTTTCAAACAATCTCGACCTCGCCGCATACAGTCGCGGAATGGGCGGACTCGGTCTGCCGGGCGACTTGTCTTCAATGTCGAGATTCGTCAGAGCCGCATTCACAAAGCTCAATTCGCTCTCCAGAAGCACGGAAGAGGAGAGCGTCGGTCAGTTCTTCCATATCCTCGGCGCGGTCGAACAGGTGCGCGGCTGCTGCGAGGTCGCGGAGGGAAAATATGAGATAACGATATATACCTCCTGCTTCAACGCGGACAAGGGCGTGTATTATTACACGACTTATAACAACCGCCGTATCACCGCGGTCGATATGCACCGCGAAAACCTCGATTCGGCGTCACTTGTCAAATACCCGATGCTCGATAAAGAAGATATTTTGCAGCAAAATTAAAATACCCCGCCGGCTGTGCAAATAAGCCGGCGGGATTTTTATGTGATTATTATTTGTGTTTACGCCTGCTTCAACACCTATTTACTTTTTCCTGATTTCAATGATATATTATCCATAGCTTGTGCTGACAGCTTTGGGATTTGCAGAATATCTTTAATAGTGACAAAAGCATTTCGAGAAAAGTTATAACGGATATTTTGCCTGTTGTTTTAGTTATTATAGCAGGAGTGATTTTGATTGCCTTGTTCTTTTGATGATAAAGTCATTATAGAGAAAGCAGAATTTAAAAAGTTTACTGCGGGCGGAGATATTTTTAGAGCAGGTATTATCTCCGACACTCAGCTGCCGCCGAACGAAAAAAGCTTGAAGAAAACGATCTATATGTCCGCCATCTCAGAACCGCGCTTGAAGAACTGAAAAATAACGGCAGAGGACATACCTCTGCCCGCTGTGCGACATTACGGAGCGGGAGATAAATATATTTCGACAGGATATTCACCTGCAATCGGCGGCATTTAGTTTCAAATGATGAAAAACAGTTGACGATATAATTGCAGCATGGTATGATAATTTTGAAAGTAGGTTAGAGAAATTTTTATATGTGCAAATTTGACGCAGAGGATGTGGTTCCAATGGGCTGAAAATTTTCGCGGAACAAAAATCAATCGTGCGGTATGAAAGGGATTAAAATATGGACAAACATAAAAATGCAGACAGGCATAAAATATATCCCGGCTTTAGAGAGTTTTATGGTAAGGGATTATTTAAAGCAGACCGTACACTTAAGGAAGAATACCAATGTTCGAAATGCGGCAGAAAAATAAGGATAAACGACTATGAAAAAATGAAATACAGAGATAGCTGCATACAATGGTTTCTATATATACTGTATTTCTACTTCTTTATTATATTTGCTCGCAAAGCTGCGGATGCTTTTTTGAAAATAGTTTATGAAATCCCGGATTTTTTGCTTCGGCTTTTGAGCGTATTTTTTGCCGTTGTTGTTGCAGGATTTTTATTTTTTATGTTGCTGATGGTAGTTATTTGGCTGGGACGAGTATTTTTTCTTAAATGGTATTGTGCAAAACTGCAGAAAGAGGAACAGACCCATGCTGCGGCGAAAAGACGGAGTAAAAGATTTATACATTTTTCAGCATCGGCTCAACCACGGCAAGCACTTGCGCGGTACGAAAGAAATAAAAATATAGATAAACATAAAAATGCGGACAGACATAAAATATATCCCGGCTTTAGGGAGTTCTGCGGTGAAAAAGATGTGCTTAAAGAAGAATATCAATGTTCGAAATGCGGCAGAAAAATAAAGTTAGACAACTATGAAAAAATGAAAAAAAGGAGTAATCTTATACGGTGGCTTATAGTTATACCGCTGTGTTTTTCCATGGTTATATTTTGCGACGAAGCTGCGGATGCTTTTTCCAAAATAGTTTTGACTTATTATGAAGTCCCGGAATTTTCGCTTCAGGTTTTGAGCACACTTTTTGGAGCTGTTGTTATAGGGATTCCACTTTTTATGGTACTGGAGGTAGCTGTTTGGCTGGAACGGGTAATATTCCTTAAACGGTATTGTGCAAAACTGCAGAAAAGCGGAACAGACCCTTGCCCTGGCGAAAAGACGGAGTAAAAGTGTTGCGACTATATTCTCCGCGCAGCGGCAGAGGATAGACTATCGAGCTTTATGCAAAGAGGAGATTTAATAATGAAAAAGACAAGAGTTGCAACAAAATTGATGTTTGCGGCGATAATCATTTCACTTCTGTGCGTTTCTTTGGGGCTGTTATCGGCTTGCAGGTCAAACACAAGTTCTGCGCCGAGCGAAACATTTGACGAGAATACGACATCAGAGGCGACCGATGCAGAAAGCACAACGGAGTTCTCCGAAGCGGTCAGTGCCTTACTGGAAACGACGGACGAGAACAGCAAATGGATTATAGCTAAGACAAGAGAAGATTATTATCCAAGGGAAAGCGAAACAATGCCCGGCGATGATAACGACAAATTGTTAACAGAAAAGCAGGCTATAGCAATACTTAATGCGAGAATCGCTCCAGACAATGACAAGATGATAAGGGAAATCGACCATAAGGTAGTTATAAATGGTAAGCCGTATTTCTTGGCTCATGCATATACAGTCGGAAGAGATTTTACGTTTACACATGGCTGGTATATCGTAGACCGGGAAACGGGGGATTTGTATAAAGCATATGCCGCCGCGGATTTATATTACTATGTCGAAAAGGATTGAGCCGAAAGCGATGCTAACGGCAGACGAGAACAATCATAATACTAACCCCCTGAATTTAACTTTTTGGGGGTTAGTATTATTATGACGTAAATTTATAATCCGACTGCGGCACGAAAAAATGAATCTCCTATTGCAATAGTGGTCACGACATCATTTTGCTTTTTTATATCTGACACCGCGAAAAAGTTAAATCTTGATAATAATCGGAAGTTTTTATATAATAAAATCAGAAGCGGCATCCGAAAAATACTGTTATGATTTGTATTTCTGCCGGATGCGCCACAAAGTCGGTATACATAAAACAAATGATTTTTGTGCGAGGTCATGATTATGTACAGTGTGCTTGTAGTTGACGATGAGATACGCCAGAGAGAGGCGGTTATAGGAAATGTCGATTGGCAGAGAGCGGGTTTTGAGGTTATCGGCGGCGCCGAAAACGGAATAGAGGCGCTCGATCTTCTCGAAAAGCTTGAACCCGATCTTGTTCTGACCGATATCAAAATGCCGCTTATGACCGGACTTGAGCTTGCGAAAAGGACCCGCGAAATAAGACCGGCGACGAAATTTGTTATCCTGAGCGGGTACGACGACTTTGAATACGCTCAGGAGGCGTTCAAATACAATGTCATAAGATATCTTCTCAAGCCTGTTTCTGCATCCGAGCTCACCGAGGAGTTTGAAAAAATCGGAGCCGAGATGGACAGGGAGTTTGAACTGCTCAAAAGCGGCGGTTCAAACGAAGATATCTCTCTGCGGCTTGAAAAGGCGGAATTCCTGCTTCCGCTCCTACTCGGTACGGGCGAGGATGTCCATGCATCGGACGACTTAACTGAGAATGCCAAAAAGCTCGGAATAATCAAAAGCGACGGCGACTGCTACAGCGTCATTGCTTCAAAATTCAAGGCAAACACAGGCAAGACCTGCACCTCTCAGCAGCATATCGATTTTGTCAACAGTATTTTCAATAAATATGCTCTGTGCGAAAGCTTCTTTGTCAACGGCAGAATAATTACTCTTGTAACAAGCGAGCCGGAAGAGATGTCAACAAAACTGAGACTCCCCGTTATCGAACTTGTGCAGAGCGCAAAAAAGCTGTTGGATCAGAATTGTACTATCGGCATCAGCGAGACCGTTCAGGATCCGTCTCTTTTGGCGCTCGCCTGCACTCAGGCTATCACGGCGCGGCGCTATACCTCCGACGGCACGGGCAACATCCGATATATCAACGACCAGGAGCGCAAGAGCACATACGAGTTTGAAAATGCCGAAAAATCCGTCTATAAGCTCGAACAGCTTCTGAAGATAGGGAGCAAGGATGAGATAAAGTCGTTCCTTGACGAGATACTTTCCGGAAAGACGCGCGAGGGCATTGATTATATTATCATTCAGATTCTTGCTACCGCGCACAGATGCGTCAGCGTTCTGCCCGACGGCAACGCCGCTGCGGAGCTGTTTACCTCCAACAATTCGTTCATGTCCCGCCTGTCCTTCGACTTTAACGAGCAGTATAAAAACGAGCTTGTTTCGCTCTGCCTTGACGCGAGGGATATTATCTCCCGTTCGCAGAGGCATGAGAGCGAGGCTCTCTGCGACCATGCGCTGCAGATAATCAACGAGGAATATATGAACGAAGATCTATCCCTGACGGATGCGAGCGACAAGCTGGGCGTCAGCCCGAACTATCTGAGCGCGCTGATAAAAAAGAAAAAGTCAAAGAATTTTGTTGCCCTTGTGACCGAAAGGCGGATGAAAGCGGCGAGCGATCTGCTTTTGTGCACCTCGATGAAGATATTTGAAATATCACAGAAGTGCGGTTACAGCGATCAGCACTATTTCAGCTATTGCTTCAAAAAATATTACGGGGTCTCGCCGAACAAATACAGAGAGGAGCGTTTGGGTGGGAAAGATATTTAAACGCGCCGGAATAAAACTGTCAACGCTCATAATTGCAATTGTTGTGTTCGGTGTGATGTTTTCTACTGTAGGCGCCACGCTCCTTTTCGGTGTATTCTACGAAAGGACGATGTTCAATTCAGCGTATGTCTCGTCAAAGCAGTCGGTGTCGCAGGCGAACGGCACGGTTTCAAATTACATCTCGTCAATCAAAAACAAGCTGGACAACCTTTGCGACGAGGCGGACAGCTGCGACAGTCTGCAGTCGCTTGAAAAAGTCGTTTCAACTGCGGCGAGGCTTGAGGACGATATCTATTGCGTAACGATTTATGACACTGACGGCAATATTCTTCTGACCGAAAACGACAGCGGCGACATTGCAAAGAAAAATGCGACCGATCTGTCCTTTGACAAATCGATTTTTTCGAGCCTCAAGGACGGCTATGCGATAACCCAGCCCCATGTTGACACGCTCTATGAGAACAAGTACCCGTGGGTCGTGACCATTGCAAAGAAAAAATATTCAGATCTTTTTCAAAAGCAGGTCTTTGTCGCCGTCAATTTTGAGTTTATTTCAATTGCGAAATATATTGACAAGATAAGCATAGGCCAGAGGGGATACTGCTATATTGTTGATTCAAAGGGCGGGATAGTCTACCATCCGCAGCAGCAGATACTTTTTTCCGGCATCAAAAAAGAGAATACCGACGAAGTTTCAGAAATGACGGACGGCGTTCACAGGGGAGAAGACAATATTTACACGGTTTCGTCCCTTAATTCATGCAACTGGAAGATAGTCGGAGTCAGCTTTACCGATGAAGTGGCTCAGTCCGTCAAAAGGCAGATAGCGGTCGGGATGGCTGTTGCGCTGCTGTTCAGTCTTATCATCTCCGTCACTGTATATTTCCTGCTTTCGCGGACGGTCACAAGACCCGTAAGACGCCTCGTCTCGTCAATGCAGAGCTTTGAAAAGCAGGCGGAAACATATAAATATAAAGCGGACAAGGCGAATGTAGTTGAGTTCAGCACCCTCTCCGCGTCGTTTGAGCACATGGTGCATATGATACAGTCGCTCATGGAAAAGGTGCATAATGAGGAGATAGTTCTCAGAAAGACCGAACTCAAGGCTCTTCAGGCGCAGATAAATCCCCACTTCCTTTATAACACGCTCGACTCCATTCAATGGATGTGCGAGCAGGATAACAGCAAAGAAGCGGTTGAGATGGTCGGCGCCCTCGCGAAGCTGTTCAGAATAAGCATCAGCCACGGAAACGAGTTTATCACCATCCGCGACGAGCTGCGCCACGCCGAGAGCTACTTGATAATCCAGAGCTACAGATATAAAAATCAGTTCACTTATTCTTTTGATGTGGATGAGAGTCTGCTCGAATATATGTGCAACAAGATAACTATTCAGCCCTTTATTGAGAACGCCATCTATCACGGGCTCGACAGAATGGTGGACGAGGGCGAGATACGCATCTGCGTTCACGGCGACGGAAAGGATATTGTGATAACCGTTTCCGATAACGGACTCGGAATGACTAAAGAGCAGTGCGAGACTATCCTGAAAAAAGACAGGAGCGATTCAAAGGGCATCGGCGTTAAAAATGTCAACGACAGGCTCAAAATTTATTTCGGCGATGAATACGGAATCTCTATTGACAGCGAGCTCGATGTCGGCACAACCGTCACTATAAGGATTCCGAAGATCGAGAAAGGACGGGAAAATGAATATTAAGAGAAGCGCAGCGCTGATTATGATTGCCGTCCTTTTGCTCTGCGGCTTATCCGGATGCAAGGACGGGCAGGGCTTTGATTCCGACACCCCGAGCGTCGCCATAATAATAAAGGGGAGCGAATCGGATTTTTGGAACGATGTGAAAAAAGGCGCTCTCTCCGCCGCGACCGAGTTCAATATCGATATCACTTTCGAGGGACCGGATAACGAGGAGGACTACGAAACCCAGAACAGGATGATAGAAAATGCCGTTTCGCGAAATGTTGGCGCCATTATCCTGTCCGCGATAGACTATGAAAAAAATGCCCCGGCTGTTCGCAAGGCGGCAGAGAAGGGTATAAAAATAATAACCGTGGACAGCGATGTTGATGTGGCGGACAAAGAGCTGTTTATCGCAACCGACAATTACTCAGCAGGACTGAAAACCGCTCAGGTCGCGCAGAAGCTCTGCGGAGAGCAGGAGAGCATCAATATCGGAATAGTAAACTACGGCGAGAACACCGAAAACGGCAGCAAGAGATTGCAGGGCTTTCAGGACGAAATTAAAAACGTTAAAAACGCCAGGATAGTCGCTATGGTCAGCGTTTCGTCCAACACCCAGAGCGCGACCGCGGGCGCAAGAAAGCTTCTTGAAGAGAATCCGCAGATCAATCTTCTCGTCGGCTTCAACGAATGGTCGACCCTCGGCGTTGGAATGGCGATAAAGGAGCTCGGGCTAAAAGACCGCGTCTGCGCGATAGGCTTCGACAACAACACGGAATGTGTCGGCATGCTCGAAACGGGGGAACTCGATACGCTCATTGTACAGAACCCGTTTTCCATGGGTTATCTCGCCGTTATGAACGCGGCGAACATACTCTCGGGCAAGAAGACCGAGAGCGTGATAAAAACCGATGTCTATGTCGTTGACCGAAGCAATATGTTCTCGGCTGATGTTCAGAAGATCCTTTTCGGCTTCGATAAATATGATTAACAAAACCGCCCGGATGTGAGAAATAAGCATCCGGGTGGTTTCTTCTCGCTAAAGCGGCAAAGTGTATATATTGATTCGACAACATCGTAAAATTTTATACATTTTAGATAGAAAATCTCATTCTGTTTTTTGAATCCCGAAGCTATAATGAAGATGCTGATAACGAAGAAATTCTTTTAAGGAGGTAATCTTATGAAAAAGTTGTTAGCATTATTATTGGCAGTGCTCATGGTAGCCAGCTTTGCCGCCTGCTCGTCCGGCGGCGGCTCCGGAGACAAGGGCTCAACAAAAGGTGAGATTTCCGTATTTTATTATACCTTCAGCGACGCGTATATTTCCACCGTTCGCTCGTCGATGGACAAGATCCTGAGCGACAGCGGATATACCTACAATGACTATGACGCCAACGGCAACCAGACCACGCAGACCGAGCAGGTTCAGACCGCTCTTGCAAAGGGCTCTTCGCTGCTTATCGTCAATGTCGTTGACACCGGTTCAAACGACGCGGCGCAGAACATCATCAATCTCGCCAAGGCGAAGAACGTTCCTGTTATATTCTTCAACCGCTCCGTTGAGCAGTCCGTTATCGAGAGCTATGACAAGTGCGTATTCGTCGGCACGGACTATGAGCAGGCAGGCCATATGCAGGGCAAAATGATAGGCGAATATGTTCTGAAGAACTATGGCAAGCTCGACCTCAACAACGACGGCGTCATCAGCTACGTTATGTTCAAGGGTCAGGAGGGCAACATGGAAGCCATCGCGCGTACAAAGTACGGCGTTGAGGACGCAAACGCGATTCTCAAGGCTGCCGGAAAGCCCGAGCTCAAGTTCTACGATTCTGCAAACAAGAACAAGTACCTCGTTGACCAGGATGGACTGTGGTCGTCTGCCGCCGCAACAAACTATATGAGCACGGCTCTCGCACAGTACACCGAGTCCAACAAGAATATGATCGAACTCGTTATCGCGAATAACGACGAGATGGCGCTCGGCGCAATATCTGCTCTTCAGACCGCGGGCTACAACAAGGACGGCAAGACTGTTATCCCCGTGTTCGGCGTTGACGCAACAGATGCTGCGAAGTCGGCTATCAAGTCCGGCTCGATGATAGGCACTATCAAGCAGGATGCCGAGGGTATGGCAACCGCTATAACCACCGTCATGAAGAATCTGCTCAACGGCACAAATGCGCTCGAAGGCATCGATTCCGCAAACACGGTCGGCACTTGGAGAGTCAATATACCCTATTCTGCTTACACTTCTGAGAGCGAATAATCAAACGGTTTCAATTTGCGGTTGGGGCGTTATGCCCCAACCGTAAAACTCAGATGCAGACAGGAGTGAAACATATGCAGACCAATATAAATAAGCCGGACTCCGATAAAGATGTATTGCTCAAAATGGTGGATATAGAAAAGTCGTTCCCCGGCGTCAAGGCGCTCGACCATGCGCAGCTGACGGTCAGAAGGGGGACGGTGCACGCGCTTATGGGCGAAAACGGCGCGGGCAAGTCAACTCTTATGAAATGCCTCTTCGGCGTTTACAGCAAGGACGGCGGACATATATATGTCGACGGTCAAGAGGTGAATTACAAAAACTCCAAGGAAGCCCTTGAAAACGGAGTCGCGATGGTTCACCAGGAGCTCAACCAGGCTCTCAAACGCAATGTCATGGATAATATGTGGCTCGGAAGATTCCCGACTGTTTCAAAATTTCTTCCGTTTACAAGCGAAAAGAAAATGTATGACGAAACGGCGAGAATATTCAAAGAGCTTGAAATAAATGTTGACCCCAAAACAATAATGAGCACTATGCCGGTTTCGCAGAGACAGATGGTTGAGATCGCGAAAGCGGTTTCTTATAATTCAAAAATAATCGTCTTTGACGAACCCACATCATCGCTTACCGAGGAAGAGGCGGAGCATCTGTTCCGCATAATCAATATGCTCCGCGACCGCGGATGCGCGATTATCTATATCTCGCACAAAATGGAAGAGATACTGCGTATCAGCGACGAGGTCACAATAATGTGCGACGGCAGATGGGTCGCGACGAAGCCCGCGAGCGAGCTTACCATGAACGAGATAATCAGACTCATGGTCGGACGCGAGCTGACGAACCGCTATCCGAAAAAAGATAACGAGATCGGCGATGTGCTGCTGAAAGTCGAAAACCTCGGCAGCGAATATACAAATCTCAGAGATGTGTCCTTCGAGGCAAACAGGGGAGAGATACTCGGTGTCGCCGGACTTGACGGATCGGGCAGAACAGAGCTTCTTGAACAGATCTTCGGCATAACGACGCGCCGCTCCGGAAAGATTTTTCTTGACGGCAAGGAGGTAAAAAACAAAACTCCTCACGAGTCGATCAAAAACGGATTTGCGCTTCTGACGGAAGAACGGCGAGCAACGGGAATCTTCGGCATTCTCAACATCAGAGAGAATGCGACGGTTGCAAGCCTGAAGAAGTATATGACGGGTCCGTTCGTCAGCAAGAAGAAAATGAAGGTAACTACCGACAAGTACATAAACTCCCTGAAAATAAAGACTCCCAGCCAGGAGACGAAGATAAGCTCTCTTTCGGGCGGCAATCAGCAGAAGGTCATTTTTGCAAGGTGGCTTCTGACCGACCCCACGGTGCTCCTGCTCGACGAGCCCACAAGAGGAATTGATGTCGGCGCGAAATATGAGATATATCAGCTTATTCTCGACCTCGCCAAAAAGGGAAAAACCGTTATCATGGTCTCCTCCGAAATGCCGGAGCTCTTGGGCGTCTGCGACAAGATACTCGTTATGTCGGGCGGCAGACTCGCGGGCGAAGTGGACGCAGGAACGACGAACCAGGAAGAAATAATGACCCTTGCGGCGAAATATGTCTAAGGAGGAATCATCATGGCTGATACAAGTGCAAAAAAAGTAAAGCGCTCGCGCGTTTCGCTCTGGCTCCAAAAATTCAAAGCGGCAGACCGCGGCGATAAAAAAAGACTTGTGACGGATCTGCTGTTCAACAACGCGATGTATATAATAATCGCGATTTCCGTGATTTTTATTGCGGTCAAGGTGCCGGCGTTCCTGAGCATTTCATCAATAGTGAACATAATCTCGCTCACGGCGGCAAAACTGCCGATCGCTTTGGGCATTGCGGGATGCATAGTGCTGACCGGTACCGATATTTCCGCCGGCCGCTGCGTCGGACTCACGGCTTGCGTCGCCGCTTCTCTGCTCCAGATGAGCGATTATGCGAACAAGATGTTCAAGGGTCTTGACACGATGCCGCTGATCGTCGTGCTCCTCGCGGTTATAGCCATAGGCGCCGCAGTCGGTCTTGTGAACGGATTTTTCGTTGCCAAGTTCAAGCTTCATCCGTTTATAGTCACTCTTTCGACCCAGCTTATCGTTTTCGGTACGGTTCTTATGTATCTTATGATAGGCGGAAACAACGGACAGACGCTCTCCGGTCTCGATCCGTCTTACACTAAATTTATCACCGGCACGCTGTTCTCGATTGACGGCGTTGCGATCCCGAAATATGTTCTCTATTCAATTATTCTGACCGCTGTCATGTGGGTCGTCTGGAATAAGACGAAGTTCGGCAAAAATATGTTTGCGGTCGGCTCAAACGAAGAGGCGGCAAGAGTCTCGGGCGTAAATGTCTTTGTGACTATTCTCATTGTGTTTATTCTTGCAGGCGTTATGTACGGCATAACGGGATTTATCGAGGGCGCGCGAATTGCTTCCTGCTCCGCAAACACGGGACTCAACTATGAATGCGACGCTATCGCGGCCTGCGTTATCGGCGGCGTGTCGTTCGTCGGCGGCACAGGAAAGATAAGCGGAATAGTTGTCGGCGTTCTGCTTTTACAGATAATCTTTGCAGGACTCAACTTCCTCTCCGTGTCCGCCAATATGCTTTATATCATCAAGGGTATGATAATCCTTATTGCCTGCGCTATCGATATGCGTAAATATCTCGCACGCAGATAATGAATGCTGAAACCGAAAGGCTGTGAAACCATGGATAACGAAAAAAGCACAATGGGTCTTACGACAGAAAGAAAGCCGGGAGGGCTTTACAGAAATGTCAAAATATCTGTAAAAACCGCCGATAGGCTTATACTCGTGGGTATTGTTGTTCTAATTGCCTGTGTAGTTTTTGCAATAAGCCATGCGGGTTTTACGGTAACTTTCGACACGAACGGCGGCTCTCAGATAGAGAATCAGAAGGTTATGCACGGTCAGCTTGTCAATGTTGAAAACGACCCCGTCAAAGAGGGCTATGTGTTCACCGGTTGGTACAGCGACAGAGACTGCACAAAAGCATTTGACATCAGCAAGGATACGGTCAACGAAAGCATAACCCTCTATTCCGGCTGGGATAAGGCAGAGTGACACGGATATATAGGAGAATCAATATGTATGTTGCAAACGAAAAAAGATACGACAAGATGCAATATAACCGCCTTGGAAAAAGCGGTCTGAAGCTGCCGGCGGTGTCGCTCGGATTTTGGCATAACTTCGGCGATAACGCGCAGTATTCAAACATGAAAGAGCTCTGCTTCACCGCATTCGACAACGGCATCACGCATTTTGACCTGGCAAATAATTACGGCCCGGCGCCCGGCAGCGCGGAAGAGAATTTCGGCAAAATTTTTGCCAACGAGATGAGGGCATACCGCGATGAAATGATAATCAGCACGAAGGCGGGCTATGAGATGTGGCCGGGACCCTACGGATGCCGGAACGGAAGCCGCAAATATCTTCTCGCGAGCCTTGATCAGAGCCTTAAACGCATGGGGCTTGAATATGTTGATATTTTCTATCACCACTGCCTCGATCCCGAGACTCCGCTCGAAGAGACGATGGGCGCGCTTGCGCAGGCGGTTCGCAGCGGAAAGGCTCTCTATGCCGGAGTGTCCAACTATGACGGCGAAAATCTCGAAAAGGCGTGCAGCATTCTTGAAGACCTCAAATGCCCGTTTGTGATAAATCAAAACAGGTATTCGATATTTGACAGAACAATCGAGAACAACGGTCTGAAAAGCACCGCCGCAAGGCTGAACAAGGGCATTATCGCCTTCAGTCCGCTCGCGCAAGGGTTGCTGACCGACAGATACCTAAACGGCATTCCGAGCGACAGCAGGGTTATGACCGACGGCAGATTTCTCTCCGTCAACGCGATAACCGAAGAGAAGCTCAAAAAAGTCCGCGCGCTTTCGGAAATTGCAAAGGAGAGAAATCAGACTCTTGCAGAAATGGCTCTGGCATGGGTTCTGAAAGACGGAATAGTCAACTCCGTTCTGATAGGCGCGTCAAAGCCGTCGCAAATCATCGATAATATAAAAGCAATCGAAAACACATCTTTTACGAGCGACGAGCTCGAACGAATAGACAAAATCAGTCTGACCTGATCTTTTCTGTAATCCCCCGTAAATGTGAATCGCACCCCGCTTGTCAAGCTGCAATGCCTGATAAACGGGGTGCGGTTTTGAACGGTGACAGTCCGCCTGAGATGCGTTGCAGGTTTTTTATTTGTCTTCCCGCTGTTCCGAATCTGATGGCGAATTTGAGCTGTTTAATTTACGGTAGGCTTTGGGCGTTTGTCCCGTTTCGTTCTTGAAAACGCGGTTAAAGTTTCGTATGGTGGAGAATCCGCATTTCATTGCGATTTGGGTCACATCGTCGTTGGTGTCTTTCAACAGCTCGCAGGCGAATTGAATGCGGTATTTGTTGACGAATGAGGCGAAATCCATGTCAAAATTTTTGTTGAAGAAGGAAGACAGATAGCTGTAATCGTAGCCGGATTGTTTTGCTATATCCTGAAGCCGCAGCTTTTTGGTGAAGTTATTTTGAATATACATTGAGAGAGAATTGGTGAGTGCAAAATAGGACTCATCAATTTTTTCTATTTCGCTTTGTTCAAACACGGCGGCGCAAAGCCTGTAAAGGACAGCCTGCTTTGCAAAAATACTTCTGTTCTCGTCCGTCAGAATATCAATGTCATTTCTGTTGTCAAACGAGAACCTCGTGTCGGAAAGTGATTTCATCTTTGTTTTTTCATAAAATAGGGAGACAAGATCGGTTGAAAAAACGCAAAGATAATCCTCGCTTTCTTCGGGTGTGCAGAAAGAATGAATATATCCGGGAAGGATAAGCATTCCCTCGCCGCTGTGCAGCTCGTATTTTTTGTTTCCCACTTCACACACCAGACAACCGCCCAGGCAGAACACAATTTCATAGTTGCAATGTGTGTGCTTTTGAAAGTTCAGATTTTTGTCTACCTGATTATAAAGGTACTCGCCTTTTACGCTTCTGTGTCCTTCATAAACGACCATAATTTAATCACCGTACAAATATATTTCCATTATTATAAAACATATTTCTTTTATAATCAAGATTAATTTTATATAATGAACATGGGATAAAACAAAAATATGTCTGTAAAGGAGCGCGATTATGAATTATAATGATGCGGTAGCGGTATACCAAAAATCTCCGACAAGTGAGACATTGAAGGAGGTTTGCAAACAGCTGTGCAGCGAAATGACATTAAGAGAGAAGCTGAAAATGCTTTCAGGCAGGCAGTTTGCTATGCGAAATTGCTATGACTTGCTTACAAAGGGCAGAAAGTACAACTACCGACCGTGCATTGCAGGCGGGATTAAGCGTTTGGGGATCCCGACGGTTGCCTTTTCGGACGGCCCCCGCGGTGTTGTTATGGGTAAAAGTACCTGCTTCCCCGTTTCAATGGCGAGAGGCGCTTCATTTAACGATGAGCTTGAATATGAGGTCGGCACAGCCATTGCAAAAGAAGTGATTGCAGGCGGCGCCAACTATTTTGCCGGTATATGCATTAACCTTTTGCGCAATCCCCGCTGGGGCAGAGCGCAGGAAACATATGGCGAGGATCCGTTTCTGCTCGGAAAAATGGGCGCTGCACTGACAAAAGCGGTGCAGGATAACGGCGTTATCGCCTGCCCAAAGCATTTTGCCTGCAACAGCATTGAAAACATCAGATTTTCGGTGGATGTCCATGCAGATGAAAAGACTTTGCAGGAGGTATATTTCCCCCATTTCAAGAAGTGCATTGACGCCGGCGCGATGTCCATTATGGGTGCCTATAATCTTCTTAGAGGGGAGCATTGCTGCGAAAGCAAGTATTTATTTACGGATGTCTTGCGCGATCAGTGGCATTTTGAGGGCTTTGCAATTACCGACTTCCTGTTTGCCCTGAGGAACGGGGAAAGAGCTGTTAAGGCAGGCATGGATGTCGAGATGCCGATGAAGATACTGTATACCATGCTGCCAATATATTTAAGAAACGGGAAAATATCGCAAGATGATATCGACAAGGCAGTTCGGAATGTTTTGACGGGCTTAATAAAGATAACACCAAAAATTAAACATCAGTCCAAGGATGTTATCGCCTGTAAGTCCCATGCCATGCTTGCAAAAAAAGTTGCGTGCGAGGGTACTGTCCTGCTTAAAAACAACGGAATACTTCCGCTTAGCGATGTCAAGAAAATAGCCGTCGTCGGGCGGTATGCCAACAAAATCAATGTCGGCGATCATGGTTCGAGCAGCGTTGCGAGTCCGTATACGGTTACTCCGTATAAAGGCCTCTGCAATGCATTCGGAAAAGAAAATGTTGTCCTTTGCGAAAGCCTTGATATATCGTCAAAGCTTGATGAAATCAAGTCGTGCTCCTGCGTTTTGATTTGCGTAGGCAGCGATTATAAGCAGGAGGGCGAAAATCTCGCGAACTTCTCAAGCAAGGATGATACGGCAGAAAAGGCGCACGGCGGCGACAGATATTCGCTGCGTATTCCGTCAAACGAGGTGGAGCTTATTCACCGCATCTGCGCAGATTGTGAGAACACAATCGTTGATATCGTCGGAGGAAGTGCGTATGTCATTGAAGAATGGAAAGACGAAGCGTCCGCTATACTTCATTCTTTCTACAGCGGAATGGAGGGCGGAAACGCGCTTGCGGATATGTTGACAGGCAAGGCGGTTCCGAGCGGCCATTTGCCGTTTACAATTGCCAAGGATGAAAATGATTATCCGAAGTTTCTGTTCCCCGGAGAAAAAACAAGGGTTATCGACTACGGCTACTACCACGGCTATACATTGCTCGACAAGGAGGGCAAAGAGGCTGCGTTCCCGTTTGGCTTCGGTCTTTCCTACACCGAGTTTGAGTATTCCGATATACATGCCGAAAATAAAGACGGTAGCATAGAAGTGTCGCTGAAAATCAAGAATATCGGCAGCTTCGACGGAAAGACGGTCGTTCAGGTTTATGCGGGAGCAAACGGAGATCATCCCGTGAAGCTGCTCAAAGGCTTCAAAAAAGTCAATGTCCCGGCGGGAAAAGAGATCGAAGAGACCGTGACTGTTTATAAGGATGACCTTAAATTTTATGACGAAAAGGCCGGAGAATGGTATTTGGAGAATGAATACACATTCTATGTCGGTCAGGACAGCGCGGACGCAATGAACAATAAGCTTACGGTCAGCGTTTGATTGAACAAATTTATTATATAAGAAAGGCAGACTGATATTATGGAATATTTTGATTTTGTAAAGAAGGTAAATTACGAGGGCGAGCAAAGTTCAAATCCGTTTGCTTTCAAGTTCTATGATCCCGACAGAGTGATTTTTGGCAAAAAGATGAGCGAGCATTTGCCGTTCGCCATGGCATGGTGGCACAATCTGGGCGCGGCAGGTGCGGATATGTTCGGCGTCGGTACGGCCGACAAGTCTTTCGGAGCGATACCCGGTACGATGGAACACGCAAGGGCAAAGGTGGACGCGGGCTTTGAGTTCATGCAAAAGCTCGGAATCAAATATTTCTGCTTCCACGATGTCGATTTAGTCCCCGAGGATAAAGACATAAATGTTACAAACGCGCGTCTTGATGAAATTTCGGACTGTATTCTTGAAAAAATGAACGGCACGGATATCAGGTGCCTTTGGGGAACGGCAAATATGTTCGGCAATCCGAGGTTTATGAACGGCGCCGGCAGCACCAACGATGTCAATGTTTATTGCTTTGCTGCGGCGCAAATAAAAAAGGCGCTTGATATTACCGTTAAGCTCGGCGGCAGAGGCTATGTGTTCTGGGGCGGAAGAGAGGGCTACGAAACTCTGCTGAACACCGATGTTAAGTTTGAGCAGGAAAACATAGCTTCTCTTATGCGCATGGCTGTGGAATATGGCAGAAGCATCGGATTTGAGGGAGATTTCTATATTGAGCCCAAGCCGAAGGAGCCGATGACGCATCAATATGATTTCGATGCCGCAACGGCAATAGGCTTTTTGAGACAGTACGGACTCGACAAGGATTTCAAGCTGAATATCGAGGCCAATCACGCGACGCTTGCCGGTCACACCTTCCAGCACGAGCTGAGAGTTTCTGCCGTAAACGGTATGCTCGGCTCCATTGACGCGAATCAGGGCAACCTGCTTTTGGGCTGGGATACCGATGAGTTCCCATTTGACGCATACAGCGCAACGATGTGTATGTATGAGGTGCTCAAAAACGGCGGACTTACCGGCGGATTTAATTTTGACGCCAAAAACCGCAGAGCGAGCAACACAGCAGAGGACATGTTCTATGGCTATATTCTCGGTATGGACACATTCGCTCTCGGTCTTATCAAGGCAGCCGAAATTATAGAAAACGGTACAATCGATGAGTTTATTGAGAAAAAATATTCTTCGTTCAGCTCCGAATTGGGTCAGAAAATCAGAAACGGCGATACGACCCTTTCGCAGTTGTCCGAGATAGCCTGCGAAAAGAAGATCTGTGAAATTCCGGAATCCGGCAGACAGGAAAAGATTCAGAGCGAAATAAACCGAATTCTGTTTAAATGAGGTGCGGCGAATGGACTGCTTCATAGGGCTTGATATAGGAACCTCGTCGGTAAAGGGAATGCTGCTGAGCGAAAAGGCGATTGTCAAAACGGCGTCAAGAGAGTATCCCCTCTATTATCCCAAAGACGGTTGGAGCGAGCAAAATCCACAGGACTGGTATGACGGCAGCATTTCTGTAATAAAAGAGCTTGTATCTGACATTGACAGAAACAGTGTTGTCTCCATCAGCTTTTCGGGGCAGATGCACGGCCTTGTCGTGCTCGATGAAAACGATAATGTGATCCGCCCCGCCATTTTGTGGAATGACAGCCGAAGCTCGCGCGAAACCGAATATCTCAACAATGTTATCGGCAAAGAGACGCTCCAACAAAACACGGGAAACATCGCGTTCTCCGGCTTCACCGCGCCGAAAATACTTTGGCTGAAAAACAATGAACCGAAGAATTTTCAAAAAGCTGAGAAAATAATGCTGCCGAAGGACTATGTGGCGTACAGGCTCAGCGGTGTGTTTGCGACCGATTGCTCAGACGCTGCGGGCACATTGTATTTTGACACGAAAAATCGCCGTTGGTCCGAGCCTATGCTGTCGGTGCTCGGCATAGGTGAAAAGAATCTGCCAAAAGTATATGAGAGCTACCAGACGGTAGGGACGCTCAAAAAGTCCGCTGTCGATAAACTCGGACTGAATGAAAATGTTAAAATAGTTATCGGCGCGGGCGACAATGCGGCGTCCGCCGTAGGAACGGATACAATTGAAAGCGGGGACTGCAACATTTCGCTCGGAACCTCGGGCACGATTTTTGTCGCAAGCGACGAGTTCGATTATGTGCCGAACGGCGCCATACATACATTTTGCTCCGCGGCGGGCAAATATCATTATCTCGCGTGTATTTTGTCGGCGGCAAGCTGCCAAAAATGGTGGATTGAAGGCATAACAAAATCATCATATGACGGAGGCTTCACGGAATATATTGGCAAAAGTCAGGTTATGTTTTTGCCGTATCTTATGGGCGAGCGCTCGCCGATCAACGATTCAAGCATTCGCGGGGCCTTTTTCGGCTTGTCTCTCAATACGACAAAAGACGAAATGACGCTTGCGGTGTTAGAGGGCGTCGCTTTTGCGATAAAACAAAATCTCGATATCATCCGGGATCTCGGAATACATATCGAGACTTCAAAAATCTGCGGAGGCGGCACGCGAAATAAAGAGTGGGTAAAAATTATAGCATCCGTTTTGAACATTGAGCTTTTGCTTCCCGAGGTTGAACACGGAGCCGTTTTGGGTGCCGCGCTGTTGGGCGCAAGAGCCTGCCTGCCGGAGGACGGCTATGAGCGGTTAAGAAGCGGCGTCAAGTCAGGCTACACTCGCGTTCTGCCCGACGGCAAGCTCACGAAATACTACGGTGAAAAATATTCGAAATGGGCGGAGCTGTATCCCGAAATCAAAGAGTGATGGTAAGCAAATAAGAATAAAAAATCAAGGCAGATGTATAATTTCTGCCTTGATTTTTTTAGCATTGATAAAAGCTTGCTCGGTTTATTAAGCGCTGAATGTCCGTGAGCTTGGATGTTGTTTCTATTATTCCAAACTCAACAAAATCACATCGTTCGTCTCGACGGTCAGTTTTACGATTGTTGAACCGCCGCTTGCCGAAAACGGAATTTCTTCCGCTTTCAGGGCAGTTTTTGCTTTTATTTCCTCCACCTGACTCTTTGTCAGGATATCCGGGCTGCCGAGAGTTTCCCATTCGGATTACTGTGATTTTCATATGCACCTCACAAGAACTTTCGCTATCTGCTTGACGCTGTGCTGAAGTGCGGCTTTTGATATCTCGTTGCGTTTGACAGCTTTTAATATCATACGGAAGTGTTTTTTGCTGCCGGGGGTGAGCAGATTCGTGCCGGCACAGACGCTTCTTATGCTGTCAGCGGTGTCATAGGATCCCCAGTCTGTCATAACAAAGCCGTCAAAGCCCCACTCGCCGCGCAGAAGGTCGTTTAGCAGTGCGGAGTTTTCGCATGGATAGATGCCATTTACAGGGTTGTATGATGTCATGACACAGCCGGGCTTATACAGCGAGAAAGCTTTGTCAAATACTCGCAGATAAAGGTCGCGCAGGGTGTTCTCGTCAATTATCCCGTGCGCCGATTTGCGTTCAAACTCCATATTGTTGGCGATAAGATGCTTGTATGTCGCGATAACTCCGTTTTCTTCGAGTCCTCTCGCCTGATATGCCATTAAAGTTCCCGTCAGTATCGGATCCTCCGAGTAATATTCCGGATGGCGTCCGCAGAGAATGTTACGGTGAAGGTTTCCGCCGGGACCGAGATTTATTGAAATGCCGTTCTCTTTTGACTCGTCCGCAAGCACTTTGCCCACTTTATATGCGAGGCTTTTGTTGAATGTTCCGGCGAGCAGATTGCTTGACGGAAATCCGGTCGTAGGACGGTTGAGATTGACGCAGCAGTTGCCGTCGCTCATGTATAGTGTCGGCACGCCCAGACGCTTGCTTGAAGCGAGCTTTCCGGCGGCTCCGCTTTTGCCTGGACCCCAACAGGAGCCGTTGCAGACGGTAAAATCTGCCAGCTCTCTGAGCGAAAACTGTGAGACGAGGTCGTCAAGTTTAGTCAAATCATTCTTGACATCGGAAAGTGTTATGGTACTGCCTCTGTATCGGGGCAGCTCATTGTAAGAGGGACTTGTATATTCGGCGTGAACTGCTATGGCTTTTTTAGCCTCAGTGATTTTTGTCTTGTCCGTGCGGACATTGCCGTTTTCGTCAACACCTGTTATTTTCTCTGCCTCACGGCAGACGGATACGGTTTTTTCACAGACTACATCGTCTTCAAGGACGAAAGAACAAATTGTTTTGATCTTGTCCGCTTCGCCGCCGACCATAACATCGTATTGACCTTTGGAGAGAATGAACGCGTGAAGGTTTTTGTCATAGTGCGAAAAATCCTTCTGAGGTATGTCGATCGTCAGTGTTTGGCGTTCGCCTTTTTTCAAAAGTGCTGTCTTTTCAAAGCCGCAGAACAGCTTTGCGGGTCTCGGTTCATTCCCGCGCGGTGCTTTGACATAGACGAGAACAGAGTCCTTTCCGGGAACATCTGAGTTGTTCGTGACTTCTGCGCTGACACGGAGTATGCCGCCTTCAAATGATGCGGAGGAGCGTACGGAAAAGTCGGAATAAGACAGTCCGCGACCGAAGTAATAAGCGGCGTCTTTTTTGAACGAGTCAAAGTAGCGGTAGCCGACAAATTCCTGCTCCTCGTAATATACGCTTGCGCCGAAGCGCTTTCCGTCATCGGAGTAGAGCGGAGAGTTGTCATCGAGATTGATGAAGTTTTTTGCGGACGGCGAGTCGTAATAGTCTATCGGCCATGTGTCGGCAAGTCTGCCGGAGGGGTTGACTTTTCCGCAGAGAATATCAATAAGGCTTTCGCTGCCGCGCTGGCCGCTGAAGCCTGTCCATATAACAGCCGACGCACCGAGACCGCGGATGAACCCCATCTCGATAGGATATCCGGTATTCAGAATGATTATAAGATTTTTATACTTTGCGGCGGCTTCGCTGAGTGCCGCCTTTTCTTCGTCTGTCAGATAATATTCACCCTTTATCGGTCGGTTGTCTTTGTTTTCACCCGAGCCGCGGGAAATAAAGAACAGAGCCGTCTCGGCGTTATCGCGTATGCTGAGTGCCCCTGAATATTCGACGGCTTCGGGAACGGTCAGTGTCCAGCGCGGCTTTATGAGGCTTGCGCCGATTGCCGTTATACGAAAATCATTGTAAGCCCCCAGCAGTTTTATTGAGCTGCCGCTGCCAAGCGGGAGAATGCCGTTGTTTTCGAGCAGGACGATGCCCTCATCGGAAACCTCTTTTGCCGCTTGCTCATTTTCTTTGTGCAGACCGTCATCAATTGGCTTGGGCGGGGTTTTGAATCTGAAGGTGCAGTCGGGAAAACGTCTGCCGTCAATATCTCTATAGCCGCTGAGCTTTACGGTGTAGGTCTTGTCAAAGTCCTGAGCCGCTTCGCCGACGGGCAGGGGATATATGGGCAGGGGTGAGAAATCAAATTTGACGCATTTGCCCTTTGAAACGGGTTTGCCGTTTACCGTTGCTGTTCCGTATCCGTCGTCGGCTATCATTTTTGTGCAGACTATGGGCAGGCTGCGGGGCGCTGCACAGTTCATTGCAAACATCCCGTTGTCTATATCATAAGGATTATATTTTTTTGCCAGTAAAGTGAAAAACATTGGCATTTCAGCTCAACTCCATTTTCAAAAAATCTGCTTTTCCTTTGCCTAGATATACTAAATACAGGGCATCAGTTTTTTCTTCGGGATCTATTTTGACGGAAAATGTTTTCCATTCCGTCGAGTGAGAAAGAGGAATAATTCCAACAGTTCTGTCTCCGATTTTTATATCCATCCTGCCGTTTGCATTTCTGACAGTAACAGAAATGCAGACGGGCTTTTTGAAATTAAAATATTTGAAACCGATGACCGTGCCGTCGGTAATTGCCGTTACAAAGCTTTCGCCGTTTCGCGACGCGATGTTGGGCTGCCTGTCTCCTTTGCCGTTTCCCTGAACATTTTTAGTGCGGCGGTTATACAGATTGCAGCACAGAGCGGCGGAATATTTGCCCGCTGCGGGCAGGGGAGCATCGACACCCTGTGTGGTTATCTCAACCTGATTTATTGTTCCGTCTGCGTTTATTGTTACGGGCTCCGCGCAGGCTTGACGGGAGAAATCCGTATTGTTCGTGCAGCGGTGATAGAAAACATAATATTTTCCGTTTATCTGTTCTATCGAGCCGTGTATCGTCCCTGCGGGGGCTTTTCGCTGCTTGTTGCCGCGATAGCCGAGGTCGCTGTTTGAAATAATAACGCCGCGATATTGAAAACCACTGTCCGGAAAATTGCTTGTCGCGTAGGCAAGCTCGTTGTTCTCGCCGGATGAGTATATCAGATAATACAAATCGTTTATTTTTCGTATGCATGGAGCTTCATAAAACGGGTGGCGATAAAGCTCGCTCGATTTATCCACAGTGGTCTTGCTGTCGAGAACCGCCTTCGGTTCGCTCTTTACCGTGCACATATCATTTTCAAGCTCGACAACTGCGCAGGAAAGTATGCTTGGGCTTGTTTCCTTTATCTCGCGATACGAGCGGTTGGTCAGTTTGCTGAGCACAAAACGGTAGAGCGGAGAAAACACTTTACTTCTGAAATCTCTGCCGAGCCCCCATCCGTAATAGAGCCATATTCTGCCGTTGTCGTTTATGACTGCGGGGTCGTTTGTAAGAAACTTCAAAACCGGAGCGCCGTTTTTATATTTTATATCGCTGAGATATTCAAACGGACCGTCGGGACTTTCCGAAACGGCGACAGACATCGGACCGAATGCAGATGTGTTCGGCCCCGCAGCGAAATAGTAGAGATAATATTTCCCGTCATTTCCCCTTACGCAATCTGGTGCATAGTAATCTACAAGGCGACCGTCGCGGCTTCTCGGATCCTGAAATTTCAGGTAGACTTTTTCTTTGCAGCTCCAAGATGAAAGGTCTGAGACGGGAGCCGACCAGACGGAGTAATCCTGCACACAGAATCGGTCCGAGTTTTCGGCATCGTGACTGCCGTATAGATATACCCTGTCACCGAAAACATGAGCTTCACCGTCGGGAATATATTCATTTAATGGAAAAAGCGGATTCATGGTATTATCTCTCCGTTTGTTTCGATAATCTTTTTATAATAGTACGCGGAATTTTTAGGTGTGCGCTTGAGCGTTTTATAATCGACATATATGAGCCCGAACCTCGGTTCGTAGCCCTCTGCCCACTCAAAGTTGTCCATAAGCGACCAATGCTGATATCCGAAAACCTTGACTCCGTCATCAATGGCTCTTCTGACATTTGAAAGGTAGTCATTCATAAAGCCGATGCGCACATCGTCCCTGACTTCTCCGTCCGTTATGCTGTCGTTGTTTGCCATGCCGTTTTCGGTTATGATTATCGGCAGGCGATATCTGCGATAAAGGAACTTCAAGGTCCAGTAAATCGAGCGTCCGTCTATTACCCAGCCGAGCGAGGTGGTGTTGAGCTTTGATTTGTCAATGCTTTTGTCGCCGCCCCAGGCGGAATAATTGAATGCCTCATAGTGGTTGACGGCAAGAAAATCAAAATCTGCTTTAAAGCGCGGCATATCTTTTTTGTGCGTCGCGTAAATTCCGTATGCGGTGACGGGTTTACCCAGGAGAATGGGATCCATCCACCAGCGGTTGTTCATCGTGCCCATAGTCACATTGAACGATTTGTTATAAGCTTCCTCTATGCTCTTCGGGTCTGATTCATCATTGGGTATAAACGCGCCCGACGCGAAAGAGAGACCTATAAGCGGCTTCTTTTTCGCGTACTTTCTGATGGTTTCGACCGCCCGACGATTTGTGAGCATAAATATCTTCGTGAACTTCGGCAGGGCAAGATAGCGGTGCTTGAACGGCGCATGAACTCCCTGCATATAGCCGTTCATGAGAAAACAGGACGGCTCGTTGAAGGTTATCCAGTATGTTACTCTGTCGGACAGAGCCTCGACGACTGCTTTTACATAGAAAGCAAAGTCGTCTATAATATCTTTTTTCAGCCAGCCGCCCTTTTTATATTGCCAGAGCGGCAGATCCCAGTGGTAGAGCGTAACGAGCGGCTCGATTCCGTTTTTAATGAGCTCATCAACGAGATTGCTGTAAAATTCAAGTCCCTTGGGGTTGACCTTGCCGTCTTGGGAGATAACTCTCGGCCAGGATACGGAGAACCTGTATGATTTCAGCCCCAGCTCCTTCATCAGAGCGATATCTTCCTTGTACCTGTGATAATGATCGCAGGCGACATGGCAGTTGTCGCCGTTTTTTATTTTTTCTTTCGGAGCTTCATCCCATATGCTGGGCGTTCGGCCGTCCGAATCATATCCGCCCTCGATCTGCGGTGCGGCTGTTGCGGCTCCCCAGAGAAAGCCGTCGGGAAAAGCATTTTTGCTCACGAGTTATCCTCCTTGCTTGTGTAACGGTGAAGTTCAGCAGATTCAATTTGCCGGAGCCTTCGAAACGAAAATACAAGGCCGACTCGGCAAGAGAGAAACGAATACCTGTCTTTGTCCGCCGTGTATTTGGACGAATATCTATTTCTCCGATACAATCGCCGTCGATCTGTGTGAACAGGCGAAGTTTACCGCGTGCTCTGCCGCTGACAGAAGCAATGATGCCGGCGGCATCGGACAAATCAAGATATTTATAACCGGTAACAGTTTTGTCTTTTATATTTGCAATATATTGGCAGGGATCACATTCACGGTTTTCTCCTTTTTGGGTTATGTACGGATAAGAGCGCTTGTTGGTCTTTGTTGTTTTACATGCGCTCTGTTTTCCGTACAGCACGCAGGCAATCCCCGCTTCATAATTCACAGCCGTCCTCGTCGGAGCGGAGAGAAAAAGACAGTACCGGTTGAGTGTTGTCGGTGACTACATCCTTTTTTGAATTTTCTATTTTTATTTCATCAATTTCAAACATAGTGGTTCCTCAAAATTCGTTTATCGAACCTTTGGTTATTCCGCTTTCGTTGAATGAATCAACTGCAAAATAATACTTTTCTGTTTCTTTATTTAAAAATGTTACCGTATAGTCATTTTGACCATACAAAAGAATGCTGTTATAAAGCTTATCGGGGGCGATTCCGAGACGGATGCAATATCCCATAGCATCGTTTTGACTGTTCCATGAGAGCCTTGCTTCGGTGGCGCTTGTTCTCTCGGCATTTTCGCCGGAAACAGCCGAGGGCTTTTTATTATTGTCGAGACCGAATACTCTGAGCCCGGATATCGAAAAATTCTGCCCGTATGGAGCACTTGCAAAGACTATGCGGATATAACGAGCCCTTGCGCGGCGAGGGATGAGCTTGTGGGGAAAAACCGTGTTCTGCGTTTCTTCGTAAGGAGCCCAATCGGTGCCGTTTGAACTGTATTCTATTCTGTATTCATAGCGGACAAGTTCTTCTTCGATATATCTCTCCTGGGTGAACGTTCCGCCGTATTCTTTCATCGGGGCGCGCTTCTTTTTTGTGAAGCAGTCGGCAAAATTTACCTGTACCGCTTCAACATTATATTCTTTCCCGAGATCGACGCTCAGCCATTCTCCGCTGTTTCCGCTGGTTGCCGACCAAGCGCTTTTTATGCTTTCGTCAAAGGCGTTCTGCGGGTCGAATCCGCTGCGGCTTGAGGAGGCGTACGCCGTCTTATGATAAGACAAAAGCATCCATTCCGGCTCAACGGTCAGCGAGTCAAATTTTCCGTCAGGGATGTTCTTTGGATAGTCCGCAAAATACTGGTTGCAGAACAGTAATCCGTCTTTGTCAACTCCCGCAGGCCAAAGACCGAGACGGCGTTCAAAATTATGGTTGACACCCACGCAGACCGTGGAGGCGTGCCAAAGATTTCCGGATTTGTCGCTGAATGTGCTGCCGTGACCGGCTCCGCAGGTGAATCCGGACGGAACAATGGAATATGGATTGTGCTTCTGCCATTCGAATTTACTGAGCGGGTTATCTGAAATCAGAACCGCATCGCCGTAGGTCGGAAACTCCGTGCCGGGAGTTGCATACTGAAAGTAGTATCTGCCGTTTATTTTGTTGAGAAATGCGCCCTCGATAAACGCGCCGTCTCCGACAAACAGATTGATATATTTTTGCCACAGACTGATTTTTTTGTCGGCATAGATATCCTTGTTGTCTATGCCGTGGTTCTCTTTGTCGCCGGACACTATCGGTACCTTTTTGCCGATGGGAGTCATCGTCTTTATATCCATCTCAATCGCGTAGATAGGCTCTTTTGAAGAACAGCCCCAATAGAGATACGCTTTGTTGTCTTCAAAATGAAGGTGCGGATCCCAGAATGCAAACGGCGCCGAGACAAGCTCAAAGCCCTTAAAGGGGTCGCGTGTGCGCAGTATCCTGCTCTTTTTTGAATAAGAAGAGGCGCAAAAATACAGCCATCCGTCGTGCTCACTCACATCGGGAGCATAGCCGTGTATTTCAAGCTTTCTGTCCTCGTGAAAGTCCCAGTGGAACAGGTCGTCCGAATAATAGAAGCCTCCGCACTTTGAGGTAAAAAGAAAATATTTGTTATTGAAGAGAATTACAGTCGGATCGGCCGCTTCCTTGTAGGCATATTTCCCGAACAGCGGATGCTGATATTTATATGCTATTTCGAGCGGATTGCAGTATAATTGCGCCATGTTGTTATTCCTCTTTTCCGCCCGTCACTTCTATGGAGAACGAGACAGGCTCTGTATTTTCGGAAGATACCGTGACGGTTGATTTGCCGTCGGCTTTCCCTGCGCGGAACACAGCGAGCGCTCTTCCGCGGTACGTATTATGATAAGGGTGGATAAAAACTTCGTCGGTTTTTGTCAGCGCGCTGCCGAATCCCTGCAGAGTGACTGCATTGCCGTCAATTTTTATGTCAACGCGCTGTTCCATATACGGAAGAAGGGTTCCGCTTTTGTCGGTGAACTCAATTTCCGCAAAGCACAGAGCCTGCCCGTTGGGGGGCAGAACCGAGCGGTCGGGCCTGACTGTCAGAATCGGAGCTTTTTCGCCGCTGATGAGTTGGGTGCGCCCCGCCTCGTTCCCGCTTTTGTCCAAGGCTATCGCAACGAGCGTACCTGGGGCATATTTCACGGAGAACAGAGCTTTGTTTTTGCGGACTTTTTTTGTTCCTATAACCTTATCGTTGAGTTCCAATCTGACGCTGTCGGCTGTTGTATAAACCTCTGCGACGGTCGGCTTTCCTTCAAAGCCGTGCCATGTCCAGCTGTCGAGCGCATTTGTGAACTGCCATGCGCCCTTGCTCGGCGTTTCTCCGCTATGGTTGAGCGGCCTGACTGCGAGAAACGGCTCGGTTTCCGTTCCCCATACGGTTCGGAGAAATGCCATTTGCGCCAAAGGCAGACCGGTAATGTCAATCATTCCCTGCCCGGAGAGGAGCGGAAGCCCCTTGTAGGACTGATATGTCCATCCCATGCAGGTCTCGCCTATGTAGTCCCATGCCGACCATACGAAGTCGCCTATCAGCTGCTTGTGCCTGAGAACGCGGTTCCAGTTATACGGCAAATCGGCGGACATAGTCTCTGTGCCTATCATCAGCCGGTCGGGATACTTTTCGGCATCCTTGTCATAACGCGAGGATGCATAATTTAGTCCGACAATGTCAAGGGCGGGGGATATATCGCTTACCACTTTTTCCGCCATATTGGTTTTGCTCAGTGCAAAGAATAACTTGCCGAGCTTTTCTGCCCAATAATTGAAAAATGCCGAACCGGATTTCTTTTCTTTGTAGCCTTTGCCTTCCGGCAGAGGTTCTCTTTTGTATTCCTTTTTGTCGCTGTAAACTCCGATGCCAAGACGCGCATAGACGTCGAGCAGGACATTTATTCCGCAAGTGACCGGACGGGTGCCGTCGAGCAAGTGAACTGTATCGCGCATTTCGGCGCACAGTTCGACTCCACGCTTAGAAGCCGTTTCCGTGACCTCATTGCCGAGAGAATACATTATAACGCTCGGATGATTGTAGTCGTTTTCGACCATTGCAGCGAGAACGGATTTGTAACCGGAGAGAAAATTACGCGAATAGTCATGATATTCTTTCGGTATATACCATCCGTCAAATGCCTCGTCCATGACATACATGCCTATTCTGTCGCAGGCATCGAGAAGTGAGCGGGAGGCTGGGTTATGCGCCATGCGCAGAGCATTGAAGCCCTGGCTTTTCAGTATTCTTACGCGGCGCTCCTCGGCGTCGGCAAAAGAACAGGCGCCGAGAACTCCGTTGTCATGGTGAATACATCCGCCGCGAAGCAGGGTCTCTTTTCCGTTGACAAGAAGCCCGGTTTTTCCGCTCCATTCAAGAGTGCGTATGCCGAATTTTTCTGTCAATTCTTCGCCGTCTCTCGAGACCTTACAGGTATATAGATACGGCGTTTCCGCAGACCACAAGTGAGCTCCGCTAATCTCAAACCGACCTTTTTGACCTCTGGCGGCAAGGCTGCCATCGCCGTCGAAAATCTGTATTTCCGCGCCGTCGTCGGTATCAACTTCGATAACGGCGGGTGAGATGCCGACTGTTTTTATCTTCAGAAAAGTCGGGGCATCTTTTTTTGAAATTTCAAGATATACGGGGCGGTATATTCCGCTGCCCGAATACCAGCGGCAGTTCGGAACAAGACTGTTGTCGGCGAGAACCTCAACGGTGTTTTCACCGACTGTGATTTGCTCGGTGAGGTCGGCGGTAAACGGCGAATAACCGTATTTGTTTTCTTTAACGGCTTCGCCGTTTACGCTCACAACTGCATTGCGGTATACACCGCCGAAGTGCAGCCGTATATTTTTGCCGATGTCACTTTCGTTGATTTGAAATGTCTTTGTGTATCTGTACTTTCCGCCCGGAAAGTATCCGCTCTGAACCGCGTTTCTGCACGAAGCATATCTCTTTTCGCCGAGCATCGCATCGTGCGGAAGGCAAACGGAGAAGCTTTCGCCGTTTTCTTTTGTCAGCGTCCAGCCGTCGTTAAAATCGAATATCATTTGGATTCACCGTGTTTTTTGGCGAGCTTCGCCGCCTTTTTCTGTTCTTTCTTTGCCTTTGCGGCGAGATATTTGGCGTTTTCCGCCTCAAAGTCAAGTCCCTTCTTTTCACAGAGGGCTTTGAGGTCCTTTATTCTGTTTTCTTCGTATTCGCGCTCGTCGCGTTCTGCCTCAAGTCTGTCCAGCTCTTCCGGTTCGATCCACTCTTCACCTTTGGCAAGGACAGCTTCTCTCTTTCTGCGGAGCAGTTCGGCGGAAATTTCGGACATCTTCTTTTCTACATCCACGAATGGAAGCAGAATTATGAACGCTGTAGAAAGAATAATATCGAACAGATAGAATGAGAGGGTCATGAATGCTCTGACTTTTTCGTTTGGCATAACTCCGGCAATATCAACGAAGCCGAGGCGGAGAATAGCCGATTCGTATCCGCCGGCAAACGGTGCATATATAAGAGTCATAACAGCAGTGACAATACCTGTGCCGAGAAGTCCCTCAAGGCGGATATGCGACTTGTATTCGATGCTGTCAAATGCAAAGCAGGTAAGCGTTGCAAATATATATGCGTTGGGAAGCCAGCCGAGGTTTCTTAAAAGTCCCGCTATCAGAGCAGGAATCATTTTATCCGGGAATATCCAGCCGATGATGCTGCCGATAAGCACGAGCGAATATCCGCCGACGGTCAGATTCTTTATTCCGACTTTTTTGGATATCGGGTATATCAGGAATGCACCGATACCGAGCGGAACTCCTGTTACGATCTGATAGATCATCTGCATGAAATCGTTGTTGATGCCGCCGAGCATATATTGAATATAGAAATATTGAACGTTTCCGCCCTTGTAGTTGTCAACAATTCCTCCCAGAAGCCCAAGAAAAGTCAGAATGACCCAGTATTTGTTGGTGAACAGTGCTTTCATCTGTTCTTTAAGAGGAATATTGTTTTCTCTGTCAATTCCCTGTTCGAGTGCGATATCTTCGATAATGCGCTCTCTGGTGAAATAGTACTCCATGAGCACAAGCGGAACGGCGACTATCGAAAGAATTATCATAAGTATAGCATATCCTTTGATATCATACTGGAGCCATAACGGGATAATGACCGAAGAGACAAGCATTCCGATGAGTATGCCGGAAATGAGAGTCCACGACATTTTGCGTATAAAAGTCAGCTGAGCTTTCTCTTTGGCGTTGTGAGTTGAAAGAGATACTATGTTGTCGCGGAACAGGTAAAAGTAGGAGGTTCCGATTGTATGATAGCATATGAGCAGGGTGAAGAAATAGTACCAGTAGTTATCACCCAGAGTATTTCCCGAAAACAGGAAGATGGTCGCCGCTATTGCAACGGAACAGAATCCGAAGATCAGATACCACGGACGGAGTCTACCCTGCTTTGACTTTGTGTGCGAAATGAGCCACGACACCAAGAGACCTGTAGCGACGGCAAGAATCTTTGCAACAGTCATTACCATCTCATATTTTTTGCCCATTGCGGATATCATCGCGGCGTTGCCTTCGCCATACATTGCGCCGACCTGTTGGGTGAAAAACTTTTCAACGAGCGCGGCGACAGTGTTGACAACGAGAATTAGTCCAAGAGGACCGATAAGGTGTCCGAGATATTTTTCTTTCCATGACACAGAGCAGGTTTTTATCTTTGAATCAAAAAACTTTGTATTTAGTATGCTTTTTTCAAGCAAGGATATTTCTTTCATAAGTTCACCCTTTTATCAATATGTGCCGTCGAAGTGTTATTTCGATACTTTGTTGAAATCTATTTTTATAGTTGTTTTTCCGCCCTGTTCAAATGTTACCGGAACGGAGAAAACGCCGTTTTGACCTTTGAATGTCTTGCTTTTTCCGACGGCAACGCCTATGTTGCCGTTTTCGCTCTGGTTTTTGGGTGTGAGGGTCAGCTCTGTCCCATCATCATTGAGTTCCCAGTAGCCGTCGCTCCACATGGAATATTTTCCCGCAAACTGGGCGCAGTGAAGCTCGTAGATTCTGCCTTTTTCACCCCACTCGTTTGCGTCAGAGGTGTTTCTGAGCAGTATGTATGCATCGCCGACGACTCCCGCCCATATCTTGCTTTCGGAATCGGATCGCAGAATGTCGCCCTTTTTATCCTTTATGAAGGCAAACTTGCCGACAGAAACAGACGGCTGTTTTGCCGGGGCGGCTGTTGTTCCGCTTGAAGAGGCATCTGCTTTTGTCTCTTCAATGGATGCGGATTCGGAATCTGTTTGCGGTGCAGTGGAGTCCTGCGGAGCCGCAGATGGGTCCTCAACTTGAGCTTCAACGCTTCCCGAGGATGCGTCGGTGGTATCGGTTTCGATGTTCTTTTGGTCGCGGCAGCCTGCAAAGAAAGCGAGCATCGCCAGTGAAAGAAGCGCGCAGATAAATTTTTTCATATATGTTCCTCCTATTTTTGATTTTTGTTTTCTTCGCCGTGATTTTAAGCGTATAAACACATAATGCCCAAAATCAGTCAACAAAGTCTGCAAAAAATAATCATTATACATTAATTTTAATCAAAAACAGTTGAACGGTATTTCATTATCGGGTATAATATTATAAAATAAGGTTCGCGGGGGTGTTCTTTGTGGATGACAGAATAAATAATATATGCAGTTTGTTTTATGCCTCACATTATATACCGTTGGCGGTGTATGAAGAAAGGGCTATAGTACATATTTTTTCGTCGGCGGGCAGCAGTCTCGATTTGTTTTCTTTGTTTGAGGCTCAGTCGTTTTCCGCCGAGCAGACTATGTATATCCTGACTTTGCCTGAACAGGGGACATATGGGCAGATAAGAATAAAAAACAGCCCGATGAGAGTACTTCTCGGTCCGGTTTTTCCGACGCCTATCACGGAAGATACGGTTATGACTGTTGCGCGAAGAAATTTAACGGATAAAAAAGATATGGATGCGTTGGCGGAATTTCTGTATTCCATTCCGAATTGCTCATATAATCAGTTTGTGAACCTTACCGCGCTTCTGAATTTTATTATCAACGGTGAGATGTTTGACATTGCGGAGCAGTTTCTCGAAGAATCGTCGGATGTAGGAAACAAGCTTGCGGTTACATATACCGAGGACTTGTACAAATCACAGGACGAGCAGGTTCTGCACGGAACATATCAGTTTGAAAATATGCTCCTCTCATTTGTAAGGGACGGCGAGACAGACAAACTGAATGCGTTTTTGACCTCCACCGCGAAAACAACGCACCTGCGGGAGGGAAAACTTGCGGAAGCGCCGCTGCGTCAGGCAAAAAATCTTTTGATAGGCATAGCAACCATGGTCGGCAAGGTCGGCGCTATCGGCGGCGGACTCGGAGTTGAAGAGACTTATCGCCTTATCGATCTGTATATCCAGGAGTGTGAAAAGACCTCCTCAACAGAGGAGGTTAAAGTGCTGCAGTATAACATGCTTCTTGATTTCACGGACAGGGTTGCACAAGTGAAGGCCCCGCGGAATGCGTCGAAAGAGATATATGCTTGTATGCAGTATATTCAAAATCACACAAACTGTCAGATAGGAATAGATGATGTTGCGGGATTCATCGGAAAGAGCAGGACATATGTAACAAAAAAATTCAGGCAGGAAACCGGAGAAAGCATTACAGATTTCATTATAAAAAGTAAAATAAGAGACGCCAAAAGGCTTCTCAGATACTCTAACCGAAGTCTGTCGGAGATCAGCACCCATCTTTGCTTTTCAAGTCAGGCGTATTTCCAAACCGTGTTTAAAAAGTCTACGGGTATGACACCGAATGAATACAGGAATGTTCACAACGAAAAGTGATTGGAACTTGAGGAAAATCTAAATTTTAAAGGAAAAATGCGATTCTTAGCAGTTAATCAAAAAATACAGAAAATAATAAAGACGCAGTGCCGGACGCGCAGAATGGCTTCATCATCAAGCAGACGGTCGATAGGATAACCATCTGCGATAAATATATGCAAATAAAATTCAAATGCGGGGTGACATTCGACCGGAATATTTAAAATAGAAAAGAATGAACAGCGCCTCGAAATGTCTTATACAGCATTTCGAGGCGCTGATTGCGATTTTTATTTCGGATATTTCTTCAGAAAGTGGTGGAAATAATCACAACGATATGTTACAATTCCGATGAAGAGGGAAGATGAATCATAATTTTTTGCCGCCTTTTTCTTTTTATTGAAAAGATGCGTTGTTGAATATAGGAGAAATAATGTAATTTGTGCTTGAAAGAGCAGCTGATACACACAACAATGCGGTTCAGCTTTCGCTGTGCCTACTCACATCCACGTACTCTGCAATGAATATAAATTCTCAAGCATGTCTCAACACAGATTTTTAATGCTGTGTTACGGTGCAAGGCTTTCCGAGCCTTTTGTGTCTTACACGCAGCGGAAAGGAACGGTCATAACAATGAAAGAAAACCAAGAAAAGAGATCAAGGCTTTCCGGATTGGGTGCCACGCTTCAGCTCGGGAATAAGCCGCTTTGGAAGGAACGCGTGTCATATTTCTTCGTGAACCTCGGAAACATCCCTATAATGACCATGGTCAACGCATACCTTTCGATTTTCTATACCGACACACTCGGTATGGACGCAAAGGTCGTCGGAACAATGTTTTTGATAGCAAGAGTTTTTGACGGAGTGAATGACCCGTTCATCGGTTATTTCATTGACAGAGCGCCAAACTCAAAGTTCGGAAAATTCAGACGGATTCTTATTGTCGGAACGATCATCTGCACCTTGAACTATGCCGTGGTATGGATGGGTCCGGCATATGTTTCGGACTCGATGAAGGTTATGGTTGCCTATATTTCATATATGCTTCTCGGTGTGACCTTCCCCGTTATGGACATTTCACTCAACAGTATGCTTCCTGTAATGACAAACGATATGGAGGAGCGAAATTTCCTTGCAATGCTAAAAAATTTTGCTTACGGTCTCGGCGGTGGACTCAACCTCATAGCTCCTATTGTTTTCGCAAAGTTCAACTCTTCCGTCAAGGGCTATAATATTATGAATCTGCTTGCTATGGGAATCATCCTTTCGTGCTCGCTCGGCGGAATCACGGGCATTCATCAGCGAGTCGAACCGCTCAAGGATGCCGGATATAAAGCAAAGGATGTTTTAAGAATCATTAAATTGAAGCCGATTGTCGCTTTCTTCATCGGCGGACTCATTGTTCAGACGGGACTTGCGTTCGTTGCAACGTCGAATCCATATTATGCAACGTACGCGCTTGGCTCGATCGGAAAGCTCACGATTATGAATACGGTCACAATTGTCGGCGGCCCCGTCTCATTGCTTGCCGTTCCGCTCGCGAAGAAGATTGGAAAGCGCAGGATTTATGTTTGCGGAATGATCGTCACGGCGATCGGTTGCCTCGTTCGTCTTGTTGCGGTCAACGACAAAACGAGCGGTCTTGTCGCCGCCTGCATCTCAAGCGTAATTTGCAGCTGCGGAACAAGCTTTGCACAGCTTTTGTATTATTCGATTCAGGCGGATAATATCGACTATGTGGACTACAAGCTCGGCCTGCGTGCTGAGGGCGTGATTGCCGCAGCGACCTCAATGATTACAAAAATCAGCAACGGAATAGGCGCAGCTTTTTCGCTTTACGTTCTTTCATGGACAGCAAACGGCGACGGCTCATACACAAAGTTAGGCCTCAGCCTTGCTGACGGCTTGATTCCGGGTATAGTGGTTTTTGTTGGTGCGATTGTATTCTTGTTGCTCTACAGAATCAACAATGCGGAAGCTGAAAAAATTCAGGTGGTGCTTTCGGAAAGACGGTAGACGGCGGAAAATGAAACTTAAAAATATCCGAATCGATGATCTGTGCGGCTTTGCCGTGACAGACAGTGAAAATCCGCGCTTCACTCTTGAAACCGAAAACGAGCTTGAAAACGCTTTTATTTCTTCATATTCCCTTAAGGTCAAAAGTGACGAAGCTGTCCTTTGGCAGACAGAAGAGCAAAGCTCTACTGTCGACAATATCGTTTATGGCGGAAGAGCTCTTCTCCCGTGCACGGTTTATACGGTGGAAGCGACGGTTTGTGACAATTACGGAAACAAAGCCGAAAAAACGGCGGAGTTTGAAACGGGCTTTCTTTCCGGTGATTTTCCTGCGGAGTGGATAACGAAGCCGAACTATCACGTCGGTTTCGGAAAAAGCCCCATTCCGCTCGTCTTCAAACGTCAGTTTTTGCTTTCGGGTAAGGTGAAAAAAGCGCGGCTTTATTCAACCGCGTTCGGAATTTATTCTTTCACGCTTTGCGGAAAAGAGATTTCCGACGACCGCTTTGCTCCCGGTTTCACGAGCTTTGAAGACCAACTTCAATATCAGGTTTATGACATTGCGCCGTTTCTCGAAGAGAAAAACGAATTGGTTTTCACCGTTGTGGGCGGTTGGGCGGTCGGGATTTTCGGCCTGAATAGAAGTAATAAGCTCGGCGCCGACAGGCTCGCGCTCAAAGCGCTTGTTCAAATCGAATATGACGATGGGCGAAAAGACGAAATTAAAACCGACGAAAGCTGGCTCGTCACCGCTGACGGGCCTGTCAGAGACGTGTCGTTTTATAACGGAGAGATATTCGACGCAACGAAAACCTTAAGCAAGGCGATCTTTGAAAATGCCGAAAAAGAGAAGCCTCGTATTTCTCCGCGCCTCGTTGCATCGTACGGAAAATTTGCAAAAATAATCGAAACGCTCGAACCGAAAGAGATTCAAAAAAGCCAAAACGGCTATATCTATGATTTTGGTCAAAACTGCGCCGGAGTTCTCGAACTTGAAATTAAAGGGAGAAAAGGGCAGAGGATAACCGCTCGACATGCGGAGGTTCTTTTGAACGGCGAGCTTTTTACAAAGCCGCTGCGTTCGGCGAAAGCAAAGCTTGAATATGTTTGCGGCGGAGAAAAAGAGACCTACTGCCCGAAATTTACCTTTATGGGTTTTCGTTATGCCGAGCTTTGCGGAATTGAGCCTGAAAACGTCAAGGTCAGAATGAAGGTTATTTCCTCGATTGACGAGGAAACGGGAGACTTTTTCTGCTCCAACGAAAGCATTAACCGTCTTCAAAAGAATATCAGATACAGCGGTTTTTCAAACTTCCTTGAGATCCCGACCGACTGTCCTCAGCGCGACGAAAGACTCGGCTGGACGGGCGACATCTCCGTTTTTGCTTCGACGGCGTGTTTCAACTTCAATATGAACCGCTTTCTCAGAAAGTGGCTTATTGATGTGAAGGCACAGCAGACAAAAGACGGAGGAATCCCCGTCGTTGTTCCTCGGGTCAAACATTTCGGCGGAACAAAGATTACGGCCGGCTGGTCCGACTGTGTTTTCCTTGTCCCGTGGGCGCTTTATCAAAACAGCGGGGACAAAACCATTCTTGAAAAGTTTTATCCGATGATGAAAAGATATCTTTCGGGAGTCGAAAAGAAAGCGGCGGCGTTTTCATTGGGGGAAAGGCGATACATTTGGTCGCACGGATTTTCTTACGGCGATTGGTGCGCTCCGAACGAAAATCAAAAGCAATGGATGGCAAAAAAGAAGTGGATTTCAACCGCATATTATGCCAACGATTGCGCCCTCGCATCAAAAATTGCGACAATTCTCGGTTTTGAAGAGGAGGCTAAGGCGTTTCAAGAAAAGCGAAAGTGCATCGAAAACGCATATCGGAACGTTTTTACCGACAAAAAAGGAACGCTCAAAAACGAGTTTCAAACAGCCTATGTTTGCCCGCTGTATTTTGGAATGGTGAGCGGAGAGGAAAGAAAAAAATATGCTGAAAACCTTTTAAGACTCGTGAAAGAAGCCGATAATCATCTTTCCACCGGCTTCCTCGGAACACCATATCTCCTTTTCGCCCTTTCGGACAACGGATATATAAATGAAGCATATGACCTTTTACTTCAGGATACCGTCCCGTCGTGGTTGTATGAAGTCAAAGCCGGAGGAACGTCAATTTGGGAGCGTTGGGACGCGCTTCGACCCGATGGAACCGTCAATCTCGGAAAAGATCCGGGAAGCGGTCTGGTAAAAGCTGTCGGCGGAGGAATGGTTTCTTTCAACCATTATGCGAACGGTGCAGTCGGCGATTGGTTGTATAGACGCGTCGCGGGACTCGAAGCGATTGAGCCGGGCTACAAAAAATTTAAGGTTGCACCCCTCGTCGGAGGCGGACTCACGAGCGTGTCATGTTTCAAAAAGCTTTCGAGCGGAACTATCAGAATCAATTGGAATTTTGAAAACGGCGTTTTTGTCCTCTCGATTAATGTTCCGTTTAACACGAGCGCTGTCATCACGCTGCCCGACGGCGAAATGCACGAGGTTCAAAGCGGAAAGTACAGCTTTAAAACAGATTTAAAAATATAAGATAACCAAACTGCTTAATGCCGCCTCAATCGGTTCTTCGACTGAGACGGCATTGCTTTTGTTATATGCCGGCGTTTTGGGAAGTATTGCGTGTTATCGGGCGCAAGCAACCGGCAGGTGCTTAAAATTTCGAACTATCACTGCGCGTCATTCATATTGAAGCAGAATTGAAAATGCATTTTACGAAAGACTATTTATCTTTTGTCGCAATATTTCCTTTTCACCGCTTCCGTTTGTCGCGAATCTGATATAAGGTATTCCGTATTTGTCCAGGATATCATTTTTCATTTTGTCGCGCTCAAACTGTTTTGTGCCATGTCGGTGAAATGAATAACCGTCAACTTCGACTGCTAAAAACGCTTGCTTTGAGATTTTGTTGAATATCAGAAAGTCAAGGTGCGTTGAGCTGTTCATTGCATATCGACATTCGTCATCATTTAGCAACCGAGGGTCTCTTATGAGCATCTTCAGCGGCTGATGACAGATAACAGCGAGATCATTTCTTTCGCTTTCGGTCAGAACTTCTGTTATGAGTGCATACATGAGATTTTCAGAATCATAAGAGGAAACTCTTTTGTGCTTCTTTAGGTAATCCTGTCGTGCCTGCGTGTATTGACTGTAGAGATAATCAAATACTGAATACAATGCGCTGTTGCTGACTGAACAGTTTTGGTATTCAATGTATTCGATAAGATCGCGGATGTTCTGCCCGTCTCCTTGGTAATTACCGGATGTTATCAGCACAAGCTGCTTTTTAGCTCTTGATACCGCAACATTGAGAAGATAGGGATTGTCCGTGAAGTCGGTTATTTTATCATCTACGGTAGTCATTATTATTGTATCTTTTTCGCGTCCTTGAAACTTATGAACCGTAGCTACCGTGATGTCGCTGCTTGGAAGCTGTTCTTTTATCGTGTTGATTTGATCGTTATACGGCGCGATTATTCCTATTTTGTTTGGCTCCGAGTTGATTTTTGGTAATATTTCTTTAGTCAGAATATCTATCTGCCGTTGGTTCATATGTCCCCTTGAGTGATTGCCGACGGAGGTTTTCACAACGGAAAGAACATTTGATTCTCCGCAATCGTTTGTCATAATTATTAAATTGCCGTTATAGAACTTCTGGTTGCAGAAATTTATTATTTTCGGGTGACACCTGTAGTGCTCACGAAGAAGAGTTCTCGGAATATCAGGAATAACTTTGCAAAGCGATGAAAGAAAACTGTTATTTGCAAAATTATAACTGAGGGAGAGATCAAAAGAGCGGAATATTGCATCTGCAATTTTTCGGTCGCCATCGGTTATGACATTTGGCAGTTGCTTGGAATCCCCAACTATTACTGCGTGTCCTGCGTTTGAAAGCGCCAATGCGCCCGTGGGAATATCGACCTGAGAAGCTTCGTCCATTATTGCATAATCAAATTTAGCCTTGCGGTACAAACTGTTTCTGGATGAAAATGTAGTGCTGAGTACCACCGGATATTCAAATTGAAATTCACAAGACCTTTTCCAAAGATCTTCTTCGGTGAAAATCGGACGACTTTCATTTTTTGAATATTTAATGTACAGCCGATGCTTAAAGTATTGCATTGATTTTGCTTGCATATCGTTCAAAAGCTGCTGCGCATTTATGCTTTTTAATGAGCTTTTTGCAAAACTGATTTTTCTTTGCAGCTCTTCTTCTTTGGCTCTGTAAAAAAGTGCATGAAGTGCTGATATTATATGCTCGGGCTTGTTTTTATAAAAATCCCACTTGCACATTCCGTACTTGAATCTGCTTTTCAGCTTGAAAAAGAAAGAAACACTTTTTTCGCTGTCTGCATACCTTTGACATCTTTCCCATAGTTTGAGGATATCGGAGGAATTGACGGTTTTGCGCATTATTATTTTTGTGCGATCCGGCAGATCTGTTTCCGTAATGTATTTCTCAAAGTGGCGTTGCTCAAGAATAATCTGATTGAGTTCCTGCTTTGTTTTTGCAAGCTCCGACTGTAAATCAAAAACACGAACAAGCTGTTCGGAAAGTGTCTTTATTTCTTCAACAAATTCCGGACTTTCCGCCTCGGCAGAAAACCAGCTACTGAAGTCGGGATATAAATCTGTTTGGGAGGTCAGAAATTTAGTTTTATTTGATGATCTGCCGAGTGATGCTATAATAAAATCAAGTCCGTATTCAGAAAACTTTTCGTATATATTCTGTATTGCCGAATTGTTATTGGATACGACTTGTACTGTTTTGCCGGCGATGACGATGTTAGCGATAATATTCAGAATCGTTTGAGTCTTTCCGGTTCCGGGAGGACCTTCAATAACACTGAGCTTATTCTCTAAAGCATTTTTTACGGCATTGAATTGGCTCGCGTTGCAACCAAACGGAAAAATAAGATATGGAAGTTTTACCGAAATTTCGCCATAAAGATCGGGATTTAAGTAAACTGCCAATGCGGATGTTTCGTCGATAAAATCTATTCCTTCATATTGCAACGGTAAAAGTTTTTCACCGTTTTCTGTTTTCAGATTACAGAGTTCTGCCGATCTTTGCAGATAGTTGAAAACATTTTTTGCAGCCTCATTATCAAAAACAGACTTTTCTATTTGCAGATCCTCTTCCGCATAGTCACGCGCGGAGCCGTTTTCGAAGCATATGTGCCAATAGCGTCGGTTGATGTCCGCAAAAACATAGATAGCGCGTATATTCCAAAGCGCAGTTCCGTTATGCGATAAATGGTAGTTAGATGGATCGAGAACAACAGGTTCTTTCAGCCAATGAACATTTTTCGGGTTATATGAATATGTCTTTTGATTCTTGAATGTTATTTCGTATTTTTGGGTTGTGGCATTGTACTTCAGCTCGATAATATCTTCCGTAATTATCCGCCCGTTGGCGATTATCATTTGCCTGTTTGAGTTCACGCGTTTCACCACCTGTATTTAAATATCTGCGAAATAATTATATATCAATCTTGTTGAATTTGAAATAACTTTTGTTAATAAAATGAAGAAAAGCCTTCACGATTATCAAAACCGTGAAGGCTTTTTTGGCGGACAGGGTGGGATTCGAACCCACGAGCCGCTTGCGCGACTACCTGATTTCGAGTCAGGGCCGTTATGACCACTTCGATACCTGTCCGTATTTTTAACGGCTATGATATTTTAGCAAATGTGCCGGGCTTTGTCAAGCGGATTTGCAATTTGCGGTGAATTTTATTTGCGCATTTGCGGTATGATGTGTGAGCTGCCGGGATTGTGGCTGCGCTGCGATGAAATGACCCCACCCGTTTTGGCGGGTGGGGCTTCGTGCTGTGGATTTTAGAAAGTGACTTTTACAGTCTTTATCTCGAAGGGCTTGAATCTGAGCGAGACTGTGTTGTCGCTGACTTCGAGCTGCTCTTCGTTTTCTTCGAGCAGGTTGCAGACATATACGCTCTTCGGAGCGCGGTCGAAGGTGTAGACGCAGTTGGTCGTCTTGTTCCATGTCTCGTATGCGCGGATGACGACATCGTCGCTGTCCTCAGCCTTCTTGACGGTCTCGATGATGACATTGTCCTTGTCGGTGCTCACGAGCGAGTAGCTGTCGTGAGCCGCCTTGCCGCTGACGCAGTAGAGCGGCAGGTTGAGCGAATAGCCCTGGTTGACGACATCGGAGGTGTCGACCGAGCCCGCGTGCGGGTAGATGGAGTAGGTGAAGCGGTGAACTTCTCTGTCCTGCTCGCTGTTCGGGTTGACCGCGCAGCGCAGGAGGCTCGTTCTGATGTGGCCGTCCTTGATGTCGTGACCGTACTTGCAGTCGTTGAGGACGGAGAGACCGAAGCTGTTGTCGCTGAGATCGACCCACTTGTGACCGACGACTTCAAACTGCGCGAAATCCCAGAGCGTGTTGCGGTGGGTCGGGCGCTTGTAGTTGCCGAACTGGATGTCGTAGGTGGCCTGAGTCGCGTTGACATCAACGGGGAAGTCTGCCTTGAGAAGTATCTTCTTCTCTTTCCAGTCGACCGTGTAGTCAACGTCGATGCGCGGCAGGTCTGCGTAGAAGATGAAGCTCTGCTCGATGGTCGAGGAGAGGAACTTGCGCGTGACCTTTATGACCGTGCGGACGGGTCCGCTCTCTGTCACATCGACTGCGCTGACATCGTTTATCTCAGTGTACTTCTGATCGAAATAGACCTTGATATCCCATGCCTCGTGGTTGAACGGTCTGTCGTCATAGGCATAAATTTTATTGAGAACTTCGCCCTCGGGCGCAACGGCTCTGCCGGTTGCCTTGTGAATGAGCGACGCGATGTTCATATCCTTGTCGAACTTGACGGTGAAGAACTTGTTCTCTATAGTCTTGTTCTCGACTTTAACGGTGTTCTCGCCGGACTCGCCGCCGTGAACAATACTGAAGGTCTTGTATCCCTTTGCGGGCACGCCCTTTGCGAAGAACACAAGGCGTCCGTCGGCTGATTTCTGCCACGGCATGACGTTACCGTCGGCGTCGACTATCGAGAAGTGCTCGGCTGCGGGCATATCGGTGATAACGACATCGTCGCGCTCTGCGCCGAAGGTGTTGAAAACGGTCAGGGCGTTGCCGTCCGGAGTGCAGACTATCTTGCCGAGAGTGTCGGCTATCTCAGCTTTACCCTCGGAGATGAGCTTGTCGTACTGCTCCTTGGAATCCTCGTAGACCTCTTTTATCGAAGAGCCGGGGATTATATCATGGAACTGGTTGAGGAGTATTATCTTCCATCCGTCATTGATGAACTGACGGGGATAGGACGCGATGCCGTTTGAATCGGCGATGGCGCAGATAGTCTCCATATCATGATAGAGCAGCTCGCTCTTTCTGTTGTATCGCTTGTTTCTGCCCTGCGAGGTCAGGGTGCCGCGGTGGAACTCAAGATAGAGCTCGCCCGCCCATTTGGGCAGCCTGCGCGAACCCTTGACTTCCTTTTCGAGGTCGTGATAGAAGTCTATTGCAAACTCCTGCTTGACTTTCGGGCAGCCGGGGATGCCCTTTGCCATGCGGTGACCCATTTCGAGCATATCGCGGGTCGGTCCGCCGCCGCCGTCTCCGTGGCCGAAGGTGCAGAGATACTCTTTGTTGAGATCCTTCTGCGAGTACCTGTGCCAGCCGCCGAGGATGTGCTCGGGGTTGAGATAGGCGTTGTATGTTGTCTGCCAGCAGTCTCCCTCGTCGAAGCAGTCGGTGCTCGGCGAGAAGTGAGAGAGAATCTCCGTGCCGTCGATGCCCTTCCACATGAATGTGTCATAGGGCACTTTGTTGAACTCGTTCCAGGATATCTTTGTGGTCATGAAGTAGTTGATGCCGGCCTTCTTCATAATCTGCGGGAGCGCCGCACTGTAGCCGAAAACATCGGGGAGCCACATTATCTTGTTGTCAACGCCGAACTCGTCCTTGAAGAAGCGCTTGCCAACCAGGAACTGGCGGACAAGGGATTCGCCGGAGGTGACGTTGGTGTCCGATTCGACCCACATGCTGCCCTCGACTTCCCAGCGTCCTGCGGCGATCATCTTCTTGATGCCCTCATAGACCTCGGGATAGTCCTCCTTGACAAAGGCATAGAGCTGAGCCTGCGAGGACATGAACTTGTATTCGGGATATTCCTCCATGAGCTTGAGGACGGTCGCAAAGGAGCGGCCGGCCTTCTCTCTTGTCTGGCGGAGTCTCCAGAGCCATGCGACATCTATATGTGTGTGACCGATGCAGCAGGCGGTCGCGTCCATGGCATCTTTTGAATATATTTCCCTGTCGAGCAGGTCGATTGCCGCCTCGGCGGAGGCAGCGAAAGTATCATAATCGGCGGTGTTGAAATCGATAAGATTGACGGCGTCGTTGAGCGCCTTGACTATATCGATGCGCGGAAGATCGTCCGCGTCATAGAGGGACGCGACTTTGAGCGGGGTTTTGAGATCGAAGATGAGGCGGTTGACAAGGTCGTCGACGACCTTGAGGCGCGCGCCCATTCTGAGCTTGCCCTTGAATTCCCAAGCGTCCGAATATGCGTTGAGGCAGCAGTCGAATTCTTCGCCGCCCTTGGCGCAGTCGAGCAGGCGTATCTCGCTGTGGTTCGAGTCGCCGCCCTGGCGGAGCTCGCCGTTAAAGTACATGATGAACTGCGGGTTGCTGCGATTCCACGGGCCGCTTGCGGAGGGGGTCAGCTGATAGACCACGGGTCTGCCGGCAAAACGCTCGGGAACTGTGAAGCTGTGGCGGAACCACGCGTAGTCCTCTTTATAGCCCCAGTAGTCGTTCTCCGAGTCGAAGTCCGTCCATTCGCCCTCGTCGATCTGTGAAAATTTGTACTGCCCGTCGCGGAATTTGAAGCCGCCGAGCGTCTCGCTGTCGGGGTAGAGATATTCATTCTCAAGGTCCTCAATGACCTTGTAGACCCTTCTGGCGAGCATGAAGCGCTCGGAGTTCTTGTCCGTGAAGCGGATGTCTACATGACTCATTTGATTGCTCCTTTCGGAAAATTCTTTGATTTATCCGTCAAAATAATTTTAACTTGCGGTACATGACAATTATATATTATTGCCGCGGGGGTTACAATAGATTTTTAGTTGTTTTGCCAAAAGATTTGAGCTGCAAAACAAAAAAAGCCCCGCAGACGAGTGCGGAGCTTTCTCTATATTATTTATGCCTGATTGTTGCGGATCATGTTGAGGATATTGCCGAGATTCGTCGTGCCCTTGAAGAACTGCCTGAGCTCCTTGAGGGACTGCAGGAAGTTGGGGTTCCAATCCGAGCGGGGAGCGGGTTTTATTCCCATCTCTTCGAGCATCGGGCGCAGAGCCTCAAAACGCTCCTCAAAGCTGTTGTAATCCATATTGGCTCTCTTCGTCCAGCCCGCCTCGGCGACAGCCCAGAAGCGCGGGAAGCACATATATGAGAGCTTGTCGAAGTCGCGGATATATTCGACCCAGATCGGGCACTCGACGCCGTAGACATTCTTCTTGCCTGCCTCGGTCAGTCCCTTTATATACGGATCGAGGCTGTAAGTCTTTTTGAGCGAGGTCATGCCGTAGGGGTAGTCGCAGTAGTAATAGTAAAACTCTGAGACTATTATCTTTCCGCCCTTGTTTGCGAACTCGACGGAGCGGTTTTTTTTGTCCATCCAGCGCTGAACTATAATATCGTTGGGCATCATGCCGCTGTTGAGGCTCTCGTTCCAGACTATAGCCGTCTTGCCATGCTTTTTGAGGAAGTCAACGGCCTGAAGCACGAACCAGCCCTGAAGCTCCTCTTCATCCTTGAGACCAAGTTCTTTCATACGCGCCTGGCACTTCGGGCAGTTCTTCCAGCGAACCTTGGGCGCTTCGTCGCCGCCGATGTGGAAATATCTGCCGGGGAAGAGCTCAATCATCTCGCCGAGCACATCAAAGACGAGCTTCAGCGAATCGTCGTTTCCGGCGCAGAGTATATCATCAAAGATGCCCTGCTTCGTGCCGACCTCGAGGGGCTTGCCCTTGCAGGAGAGTTCGGGATAGGCGGCGAGCACGGAGAGCGTGTGTCCGGGCATATCGAACTCGGGGATAACTTCAATATAGTTGTCGTCGGCATATGCGACTACTTCGCGGATCTCATCCTTTGTGAAATATCCGGAATATTCCTCTGCGAAGTGGTACTGGCCGAAATCCGAGCTGCGGCGGCGGGAGCCGACTGTGATGAGCTCGGGGTGGCTGTCAATTTCAACGCGCCAGCCCTGGTCGTCGGTCAGATGCCAGTGCATGGTGTTCATTTTGACGAGTGCGGCGGCGTCGATGAGCTTTTTGATGTTCTCGACCGTCGTCATGTGGCGCGCACAGTCGAGCATGAATGCGCGGTATTCAAACGCGGGCGCGTCCTCGATTCTCACGCACGGGCAGATATCGAGCTGCTTTAGCTGCTTCAATGTCTGGCTCGCATAGAAGGCTCCGCGCTCGCCGCCGGCGGTGGCTTCTACACCGTTTTCGGTCACTTCGAGCACATAGCCCTCTTCGGGCAGTTTGTCTGTCAGACGCGCGGAAAAGCTTTCGGAATCGATGTTTTCCATCTTGACGCTTCCGCCGAGATAGTCGATTTTGTTGGGATTGGGAATAATATTGAGCTGCTTCATTTTCTTTTCCTCCGAAGGGCTTTTATCAAGGGTCAGTATACAATAAACGTGATTCAAAAGCAAGGCGAAATTCAGCTTTCGGGCTTTTCTTCGGGTTCTTTATGCTCGCTGTGCTCGTTTTTGCTCTTCTCGGCTCTGCACGCCTCGGCGCACATCTCCTCCTGCTTTTCGAGCGTTATCTGCTTCATCGTGTTTTCGTCTATCTTCATCAGCTTCATCAGTATTGCCTGCCGGGCGAGTATACGGTTCATCTTGCCGTGGATATCTTCGATCATTATCTCGGTTTTGAGATTGACTTTGTAGTCGTTCTCGGCGCGGCGGCGGTCTTTTTCCTCCTGACGGTTCTGGCTCATCATTATCAGCGGAGCCTGCAGCGCGGCGACGCACGAGAGCACTAAGTTGAGCAGTATGAACGGATAGGGGTCGAACGCGCGTTTTGCGAGTATGACATTGCCGACCATCCAGAGTATCAGCAGGGCGGAGAACGAGAATATGAATGCCCAGCTGCCGGCGAACTTCGCGATTTTATCTGCGGCGCGCTGACCGAATGTGTATTTCTCCTTGTCGGGGTTTGCCGATATCCTGCTGTCGGCGAGCAGTGATATGATATCCTCGTTGCTCATGTCGTGCTTGACATCGCTGATTATTTCGTTGACAAGTTTCTTATTCTCTTTCATCTGGCACACTCCCTTGAAATTATCCGTATACTATTTTAACATAAGACGCAAGGATTTTCTATAGCTATATTTGCGTTTGCCAAGCGGCGGTGGTATACTGTGTTCAGACATAATTCAGTCTTATGTGCGGATAATATATAAAAAGGGGAGAAGAAAATGAAAGAGCTCATGAAAAATATTTCAAAATCCGAGGTTCTGACTCTGAGAGATCAGGTGCTCTGCCAGCCGGGGCAGGTGGTCAGCAAGACCCTCGCCCAGAACGACGCGCTGAGCATAACGCTTTTCGCTTTCGACAAGGACGAGGAGATAAGCACCCACGCCTCCGGCGGCGACGCATTTGTCACCTGCCTCGAGGGAGTCGGAAAAATAACGATAGACGGCGTTGACTACGAGCTGCGCGAGGGCGAGAGCATAGTTATGCCCGCCGGACACCCGCACGCAGTCTACGGCAAGGAGCAGTTCAAGATGCTGCTTGTTGTGGTGTTTTGAAGATAAAATAAAATAAAAAATGTCCGCCGTATTAGATATAAATGCGGCGGACGTTGCTTTTACAGCTTGATGGTTGACAAAAAGATATTATTTAGTTATACTGATATCAATTAGTATCAATATGTATCGGTTGGTGATTAAATGGATGCACTGAAATTTTCTGAAATGCTCTCGGATAAACACATAACAAATCTCAAAAAGCTCAAATATAAATACCCGGATGATTTTGAAGAGTTTATAAATATATTGAAATCGTCATTTTATGAAAAGCTGCCGCTGAATGATTTTGACGGCAAAAATCTTGTATATCTGACGTCATGCACAGGTGTGAATCTTGAAGCAGTGAAACTGCTTTTTACCGCGCAGAACTCCGTCTATGCCGCAAATGCGGTTGAAGAGGAGATCGTTGCGACCTCGGCGATCGAAAGCATTGACTTTGACCGCAGCAGCGTGCGCAGTATAATGCTCGGCAATGCGCCGAAGGACAATCAGGAGAACAGGATATACGGATTGAAACTTGGCTTTGAGTTTATAAGCGACAGGCACAATCATATAACAGAGGAGAATATCCATAAGCTCTATATGATGGCAATAGGGAATTTTCTCGAAGGCGATGACAGACTGCGCGACGGGGAATTTTATCGCCATGATGATGTGTATGTTATGGGCGGAGACGGCGTTGTACACCGCGGCATCGGCAGCGGAAAACTTCCCGAATATATGAAACGGTTTGTGGATTTCGCAAATGCCGACGACGGCATAAATGATCTGCTCAAGGCTGCAATGTTGCATTTTGATATCGCATACTTGCATCCGTATTTTGACGGAAACGGACGTATGGCGCGTCTTTTGCATATGTGGTTCCTGATTCAGAAAGGATATGAAAGCACGCTTTTTGTTCCGATGTCAAGCTACATTGAAAAGAGCAGGGGAAAATATTACGACGCATACACTCTTGTTGAAAATAACGCGAGGCTTGCGGGAGTTACAGATGTCACGCCGTTTCTAATATATTTTATAAAAAATGTCTATGACGAAATGAAACCGGATGCAGTTAAAACGGACTTAACGGAAAGATACAATGAGATTCTGCGTTCGGGTGAAGTGACGGTAAAGGAGGCGAAGCTCTGGCAGTTCGTATTATCGACATACGGCGGCGATGGCTTCACAACGAAACAGCTCGAAAAGGACTTCGGAGACGCAGCATTTGCTACCGTACGCAAGTTTGCTTTGAAATTTTCTGAGTTTGGCTTGCTCGATGCACAGAAAATGAAAAATAAAGTTATCTACAGGATAAAATAAAAGATGTCCGCCGTATTAGATATAAATGCGGCGGACGAATTTATATAATTTTACCCCTGCTTCGAAAACTCGCATCCGCAGTAGTTCTGTCTGTATAGATCATACTGCTTCGAAAGTTCTATCGAGCGCTTGTAGCCCTCGCGCTTCTTGAAATCTGCGGGCAGATGGCGCACTCCGTATTTTTCGCCCATCTCTTCGCCGATGCGGTTGAGTATCTGCGAATTCTTGTGCGGACTTACGGAAAGGGTGGTCGTGAAATAGTCGAAGCCGTGCTTCTTTGCCTCCTGAGCCGTGCGCTCGAGCCGCAGATAAAAGCACTTTTCGCACCGCGAACCACCCTCGCGCTCCTGCTCATATCCCTTTGCCGCGTCGGTGAACTGCGTATGATTATATTCACATTCGAGCATTTTTACATTGTGCTCCGCGGGCAGGAGAGATATTATTCTGCGCTGTTCGCTGAGCCGGTGTTCATATTCCTCTGCGGGGTAGATGTTCGGATTGAAGTAGAGCACGGTGACATCAAAATATTTTGTCAGATATTCGAGCACATAACTGCTGCACGGTCCGCAGCAGCTGTGCAGCAGCAGGGACGGCACGCGCCCCTGCTTTTTTATTTCATCGATTTCGCGGTCGAGTTCGAGCTGATAGTTGATTTTGTTCATCTCAACGCCTCCGCAGTATATGATACCGCAAAGGGGCTGATAAATCAACCGCTCAGTCGAGAATGCGCCCGTCGGTCGATATCGTCACTACCTGCCACGGGATGAATTTGCCGCTGTTCTGCAATGCTGTTTTTGCGGCGTGTTCGAGCCCGCCGCAGCAGGGGACTTCCATTCTGACGACCGTCACGGACTGTATATTGTTGTTCGCGATTATCTCCGTCAGCTTCTCGGAATAGTCGACGCTGTCGAGCTTCGGGCAGCCGACAAGGGTTATGTGGTTTTTGATGAATTTTTCGTGGAACGCCGCATAGGCGTAGGCGGTGCAGTCGGCGGCGATGAGCAGCTTTGCGCCGTCAAAATACGGCGCGTTTACCGGCACGAGCTTTATCTGAACCGGCCACTGGCGCAGTCGGCTCTGCATTTCGGCGGGCTGAGCCGACGGGGCGTTTTCCTCGCGGTTCATCGTCATGAGCCTTGAACCCGGACATCCGCCGTGATGTCCGCCGTCTCTTTTCTTCATCATGTTTTCTTTGACCGCTTCGGCGTTGTAGGCGGCGGCCTCGCGCTCGACAAAGGTTATCGCGCCCGTGGGGCACGCGGGCAGGCAGTCGCCGAGCCCGTCGCAGTAGTCGTCACGCATGAGCTTGGCTTTGCCGTTGACCATGGCTATCGCGCCCTCATGGCAGGCTGCGGCGCAAGCTCCGCAGCCGTTGCATTTTTCTTCGTCAATATGGATTATTCTGCGCTTCATAAAAATTCCTCCGAGCGTAAAATTTGTTTTTTTCTTGACCTGACGCGTTTATTATAGTAGAATCAGGACAAAAATACTGTTGCAAAAACAACGGAGTGATAAAAATATGTCGGAAAATTTTGAAAAAATAAAAGCGGCGCCGCTCTTTTTCGGAATAGACGAAGCCGAGCTGCCCGAACTGCTCGAAGCCCTCGATGCGCACAGCCGCAGATATCAAAAGGGCGAAATAATAATGCCCGAGGGCGAAAAGACGGACTCGCTCGGGCTCGTGATGAGCGGCAGCGTTCTGATAGTGCAGGACGATTTCTGGGGCAACCGCAATATCATGGCGCGGATAACTCAGGGCGGAATCTTCGCCGAGTCGTTCGCCTGCACGGGCGAAAAGCTGACCGTCGGCGCGGAGGCGGAGAGCGAATGCGAGATAATGCGGCTGAAAGTCGGACATGTGCTCGGCTCGTGCCCGAAGTCGTGCGCCGGGCACGCAAAGCTCGTCGGCAATCTGATATCCGAGCTTGCGCGCAAAAATCTGAATTTCAACTCGAAGCTCGGCCACATGGGCAAGCGCACGACGCGCGAAAAGCTGATGTCATATCTTTCGGCGCAGGCGATGAAGAGCGGAAAAAATGAATTTGACATTCCCTTCGACCGCCAGCAGCTCGCCGACTATCTGTGCGTTGACCGCAGTGCAATGTCCGCTCAGCTCTGCGCACTCAGGGAGGACGGAATATTGAAGTTCAAGAAGAATCATTTTATACTCAACAGAATATGAAAAAACGACCGCCCGAATAAACGGACGGTCATTTCAATTATCGGTTAAGATTATTTCTTCTTTCCGGTGCCTTCGTATTCCTTTATCCATGCGACCATGTCGGTGAAGGACTGCTTTGCGCCCATGGGGGCGTAGCCGAGCTCTTCCTTCGCCTTCTCGCAGCTGAAGTTGCAGTTCGAGGTCAGCTTGCGGATGGAGTAGCGGGTGAAGAGCGGGGTCTTCTTCGCGGCGTTGTAATAGACCTCCATGAGAGGAGCAAACGCATTTGCAAGACCGAGAGAAATCTTGAGGCTCGGAGCCTTGAAGCCGCAGATGTCTGCGAGCATATGTATCAGCTGGTCGACGGTGACGACCTCATCGGTGAGGATATAACCTTCGCCGGGTCTGCCTTTTTCAGCAGCACCGATCATGCCCTTGGCAACATCGCGCACGTCAACGAAGTTATATGCGCCGAAGGAGAGCGATACGGGGAACTTGCCCTTGAGGAACATTCTGACCATCTCGCCGACGGAAGAGACCTTGAAGTCATAGGGGCCGCAGCAAGCGCCGGGATAGCAGACAACTGTCTCAAGCTTGTCGTCGTTATTCTCAAACACATAGTTTGTGGCGGTAGCCTTAGTCTTTGCATAGGTGCCGTCAAGAATCTCGGGATTGAAGTGAGAAATCTCACGCATAACCTGATTATCGGGGAGCGGGGGGTAAGCGTCAACGGAGGAAGCGTAGACAAGGCGTTTTACGCCGCACTTTTTGCACGCCTCAACGACGTTCTTTGTGCCGTCGACATTGACCTTCCAGGTCATGTCCTCGTTGCCCTTGTTTATCTCGATAACGCCTGCAAGGTGATAGACGACGTCCGCACCTTCAAAAGCCTTTTCAAGAGAAGCGGGATCGGTGACATCGCCGAATACGCGCTCGCAATTGATGCCGTCAAAAATCTTGCTGTCTTTTCTGATGAGTATTCTGAAGTTTTCGCCGCGTGCCTCGAGTTCTTTAACGAGTGCATAGCCGACGTGACCCGTAGCGCCCGTGACGACTGAAAGCTTGTCTCCCATGATTAATTAACACTCCTTTAATTTTTAAGCTTACGGAGCTTATTATATATCAGAAAAGCTTTTTAATATTTACGGTAAAGAACTATTTGACAGTAAAAAGATAATTATTTATTTTTTTAGTCAAAGTGCCGAAGTGTTTCGCCAATAACATTGACTTTTTGTATGTTTGGAGCTATTATTTTATAGTGGTATTTTGCTCTGCACGGCGGCGTATAACTTGAACGGACGCCCGCGCAGAGAACGGACATATATATTTGAAAGGAAGGATACAAGTGGCAAAATACGTCCTTGCACTCGATCAGGGAACGACGAGCTCACGCGCCATCGTTTTCGAAAAGAAGGGCAATATCGTAGCCAAGGCGCAGAAGGAGTTCGATCAGATCTATCCCGCCGCAGGCTGGGTCGAGCATGACCCGATGGAGATACTTTTCAGCCAGTTCCAGGCGGTGACTTCCGTCTTTGCTTCGGGCGGGATAAAGCCTGAGGATATAGCCGCTATCGGCATAACGAATCAGCGCGAGACCACCATTATGTGGGACAGGGAGACGGGCAAGCCCGTCTACAACGCCATCGTCTGGCAGTGCCGCCGCACAGCGGAGCTCTGCGAGCAGATAAAGGCGGACGGCATGGAGGAATACATAAAGGATAAGACCGGTCTTGTTATAGACGCGTATTTCTCCGGCACAAAGATAAAGTGGATCCTTGACAACGTTCCGGGCGCACGTGCACTCGCCGAGGCGGATCAGCTGCTCTTCGGCACGGTCGAGACATGGCTCATATGGAATCTCACCGGCGGCAGAGTGCATATAACCGACTACTCCAACGCATCGAGAACGATGCTCTTCGATGTCGACAATCTCTGCTGGGACGAGAAGATGTGCGAATATCTCAACATCCCGATGTCCATTCTGCCAGAGGTCAAGCCTTCGAGCATGGTATACGGCAAGGTCGCTGGCGGCATAATCGGTCTTGAGGATCTCGAGGGTATCCCGATCGCGGGCGCTATAGGCGATCAGCCGGCGGCTCTGTTCGGTCAGGCATGCTTCGAGCCCGGTCAGGCGAAGAACACCTACGGCACCGGTTGCTTCCTGCTGATGAACACGGGCGAAAAGCGCGTTAAATCAAAGAACAACCTGCTCACGGGCGTCGCATGGGGTATCGGCGACAAGGTCGAATACGCCATTGAGGGCTCTGCATTCAACGCTGGCTCGGTCATAAAATGGCTTCGCGACGAGCTGCATATGATAGACAACGCAAAGCGCTGCGACGAGCTCGCCGAGAGCGTGCCCGACGCAAACGGCATATATTTTGTCCCCGCATTCACGGGTCTCGGCGCGCCCTACTGGGATATGTACGCGCGCGGCTGCATAGTCGGACTCACGCGCGGAGTCAACCGCGCTCATATCGCGAGAAGCGTCCTTGAGGCGATAGCCTATCAGATGACCGACCTTCTTGAGGCGATGGAGGACGACTCCGGAATAACATTCACCGAGCTTCGTGTCGACGGCGGCGCGAGCGTCAGCGATATCCTGCTCCAGATCCAGTCGGATATGATACGCACGATAGTCGACAGACCCAAGACCGTCGAGACGACTGCTCTCGGAGCGGCATACCTTGCGGGTCTTGCCGTAGGCTACTGGAAGGACAGGGACGAGATCGCGCAGAACCGCGAGATCGAGAAGATTTTCACTCCCAAGATGGAGAAGTCGCACCGCGACGAGCTCTACAAGGGCTGGAAGCGTGCAGTCGAGCGTTCGCGCGACTGGGCGAAGGACTGATATTATCTGGCCGCCGACCGGTTTTCTGATCGGCGGCCGTAAAAATAACCGGGTATTCTCGAACACGAAAGGAAAACGGAAATGGATTATCTGAGCGAATCACTCAAACTGCACTATGAACTGCGCGGCAAGCTGGAGATACAGCCGAGAGCCGGGGTCAGCAACAAGGACGAGCTGTCCCTTGCCTACACCCCCGGAGTCGCGGCGGCGTGCCTCGAAATAAAGGACGATGTCAGCAAGAGCTATGACCTGACCCGCCGCTGGAACACCGTTGCCGTCGTCACGGACGGCACCGCGGTGCTTGGTCTCGGGGATATAGGTCCCGAGGCTGGCATGCCCGTCATGGAGGGCAAATGCGTGCTCTTCAAGGCGTTCGGCGGAGTCGACGCGATACCGCTTTGCGTGCGTTCAAAGGACGTTGACGATATAGTCAACACCGTCGCCCTGCTCGCGGGTTCGTTCGGCGGAGTGAATCTCGAGGATATCGCGGCTCCGCGCTGCTTTGAAATCGAGCGCAAGCTCAAGGAGCGCACGGATATACCGATTTTCCACGACGATCAGCACGGCACTGCGGTCGTCTGCCTTGCGGCGGTTGTCAATGCATTAAAGATAGTCAAAAAGCAGCTCTCCGACTGCACCGTTGTTTTCAGCGGCTCGGGCGCTGCGGGCGTTGCGATAGCGAGACTCTTCGACTCTATGGGTGCAGGCGAGATTATCATGTGCGACCGCAAGGGCATAATCTGCGAGGGTGGGGATCTGACTCCCGCAAAGGCGGAAATTGCCGCATTCACAAACAAAAATCACCGCACCGGCACGCTTGCCGACGCGATGAAGGGTGCTGATATATTTGTCGGCGTCTCCGCTCCCGGAATCGTCACAGAGGAGATGGCGGCGTCGATGGCTGAAAATGCAATAATTATGGCTATGGCGAACCCCGTACCCGAGATAATGCCCGACCTTGCAAAGGCGGCAGGCGCGGCGGTAGTCGGCACGGGCAGAAGCGACTTCCCGAACCAGATAAACAACGTTCTCGCGTTCCCCGGAATTTTCCGCGGCGCGCTCGATGTCCGCGCGAGCGACATAAACGAAGAGATGAAGATAGCCGCCGCCAAGGCGATAGCTTCGCTCGTCAGCGACGATGAGCTGAACCCCGATTATATCCTGCCTGCGGCGTTCGATGAGCGCGTCGGAAAGGCAGTCGCCGATGCAGTTGCGCAGGCGGCGAGGGACAGCGGCGTTGCGAGAATATAACTAAAATTTCGTGGTGTAGCCACCGTCGAGCTTTATTCCGCTTTTTTCGCAGCGGGATTCAACAAAGCTCTGCGTCCGGTCGATGACTGTTCTGAAGCTCATAGGCATTTTTGCGGGAGCGCGGCGCGGCGAGTGGCTGCCCTGCGTTATCAGCTCGCTTTCGATGCAGTCGAGAATATGCAGATAGGCGGGGTCGTTGAGAATATCTGCGTTGGGCACCCAATCGCTCGGGAGATTGCCCTTGGCGGTCTCCGCGATTATGATTCGGTACATCATGAGGCTGTATATCCTGTGCAGGGAGTCGACGGTTGAGTCATTACTCTCCTGCGGGAAAGTCAGGAATTTGCGCAGCTTTCCGGCGACGCGGAATATAGTCAGGGTGTTGAGCTCCGAGTCGGAGGGTAGGTCGCCTTTGATGCCGAATGCGCCTTCAAATCCGCGCTTCGATTCGCTCAGCCCCAGCAGGTAGTCCGTGGTGACGTTGTAGTAATCCGCCGCGCGGCAGAGAAAATCGAGCCCGCATTCGCGTATGCCGTTTTCGTAGTGGGAGAGCAGCGCCTGCGAGACTCCGAGTCCTGCGGCGGCTTCCTTTTGGCTCAGCCCCTTTTCTTTTCTGAGCGAAGACAGGCGCGCGGTTATATTTGTTGCCATAACGACACCTCTTTTATACAGTCTGTATAATCATTATATCAGAAATTCAAGAATTTTCAATCATATAGTTCAACAAAATACCCAGCGTATTTTTGGAGGAAACATGAAAAGCTATATAGTCTATATCATAAGAAGCGGCGCGACAAAGGAGGAGACTGAGGGAAAATATATCGGTCACACCGACGTTGAGCTCAGCGAAGAGGGCAGAAAACAGCTCGAGAATATGCGCTCTGAGCTTGTCTATCCGCCCGTCGGCGCGGTCATATCGAGTCCGCTCAAGCGCTGCATCGACACTGCGGCGATACTCTATCCCGACAACAAGTGCATTACTATAGATTCGCTCATAGAGTGCAACTTCGGCGAGTTCGAGGGCAAGGATGCGGAGGAGCTCAAAGACTATCCGATGTTCCCGCGCTGGCTCGCCGGCGAGCAGGGCGTTGAGCCGCCGTTCGGCGAGAGCAACGAGGCGTTCGCAAAGCGCGTGTGCGAGGGATTCATAAAAATAATCGACGGTCTGATAAAGACCGAGACCGACCGCGCGGCGATAGTCACTCACGGCGGCGTGATGATGGCACTGCTCACAAACTTTGGTTTGCCCCAGCTGCCGATGCACGAGTGGATAACTCCGAACGGCTGCGGCTACACTCTGTGCATAACCCCGTCGCTGTGGATGCGCGGGCACAAGCTGGAGGTTGTCTACGAGTTCCCGTATGAGAAGAACGACGAGGAAGGCGAAGAAGAATAAAATTTGACGGGAGGCGGCAATATGCAGTACAGAACCATAAGAGCGGCGGCGAGCGCCGAGTTCGTTGAAAAGCGTTCGCGGTTCATCGGCTATATATCGCCCGTCACGGCTCAGCAGGACGCGATAGCGTTCATCGATTCGATAAAGTCGAAGCACTGGGACGCGACGCACAATGTCCCGGCATATATAATCAGAAATGGCAACATCTGCCGCTTTTCGGACGACGGCGAGCCGCAGGGCACGGCGGGAATGCCGGCACTCAATGTCCTGCAAAAAGAAGAGCTGACCGACTGCGTTCTGGTTGTCACCCGATATTTCGGCGGAATACTTTTAGGCGGCGGAGGGCTTGTCAGAGCCTATTCGCACGCAGCGAAAATCGCAGTTGACGCGGGGGGCATAGTGACCCGCGCGGAGTGCAGCATAGTGAAAATCCGCTGTGACTACACATTTTACGGGCGGCTCGCCTCGCTTATCCCGGAGCAGGGCGGCATAGTCGAGGACACGGCGTTCGAGGACGTGGTGACGGTGAAAATGAGAATACCGCAGGAGCTTGAGCCTGCGTTTGAGGCGCGGCTCGTTGACCTTAGCAACGGCACTTGCCGCGGAGAAATAACAGACACGGTTTTTGCGGATATAGACTGAGGAGGAGAAAAATGAAGATACTTTTTCAGGGCGATTCGATAACGGACGGCAACAGATACAAAGAGCCCGAACGCTGCCACGATCTCAACCATCAGATAGGGCACAGCTACGCATTTATTGTCAGCGGTATGCTCGGCGCGGAATATCCGGATGCCGGACTGAAATTTGTAAACCGAGGCATTTCCGGCGACACGACGCGCGGACTGCTCCGCCGCTGGCGCGAGGATGCGCTCGATATAGAGCCGGATGTTTTGAGCCTGCTCATCGGCACGAACGATTGCTTCCTTGAGGGCGAAAATCATGTTGAGCCAGAGGAATACGAAAAGAATCTCGAAAGCATACTCTCGCAGTCGTTTGAAACGAACGGGGAGCTGAAAGTGTTTCTCATGGAGCCGTTCTTCCTGCCGACAAAAGACAGATTCAAGGCGGAAGAGAATACTTGCCTCGAAGAGATAGGCAGATATTCGCAAATCTGCCGCCGCATTGCCGAAAAGGACGGCAGGATATTTTTTATCCCGCTTCAACATCTGTTCGACGAAGCAGCAGAGGGACGTGACTGCGCCTACTGGATTTGGGACGGCATCCACCCGACGGAGAGCGGGCACGCGCTGATAGCACGCGAGTGGATAAAAGCATTCAAGGCGATGTTTGAATAAAAATCTAAACCAAACAAAAAAATCCTCCGTATGAATCCATACGGAGGATAACTTTTTGCTTTGATTATTTCTCGGCGGCTGCGGCGGTTCTTCTTGCCTGGAGCGCGTCGGATATCTCCTGCTTCTTCTTGCCGACGATATCGTATTTGAATATCGGGATAGCGGAGAGCAGGGAGAGAATACCGGGGACAACGGCGTAGGCGAAGAACACGATGTCCTTTGTCTTTGTCGCGAATCCGGCGGCGGTGCCTGCGGCGATCTCACGCACGGTGTCCGAATAGCCGGAGACCTGAACGAACACAAGGCCGAGTGCCGTGCCGAGCGCAAGACAGATTTTGATAGTCAGCGTGAGCACCGAATACGCTGTGCCCTCCATGCGCTTGCCGGTCTCGTACTCATAGTAGTCAACGCAGTCGGCGGTCATTATCATGGGCATGAGATTGACAGACGCAAACTGGAGACCCATGAGGAACAGTGAGAAGTAGAAGAGGACGGTGAGCACCATGTTGTCGGGATTCGTGAACCAGAAGTGGGCTATCACGAACGAGAGCACGGATGCGATGAAGCCGTAGACCGAAAGTCCGATAAAGACCTTTTTCTCGTCGAGCTTCTTTATAAGGAACGGGCAGGCCGCCATGCTTATCATCGTGCCGATGGCGGTCGAGATGCCGAGGACTGCGACGAGGTTCTGCGAGCCGAGAAGAATGTTTGCCGCCTGAACCTGAATGCCCATTGCCATCTGGCGTCCGAAGCCGAGGAAATACGAGATTATGACGAGCATGAACGGCTTATTCGATTTGAGCGCGCCCATCATGTCCTTGAAAGATATCTTGTCGCCCGCGGTGTAGGGTACGCGCTCTTTGTTGAGAAGCGGGATAAGCCCGAACAACACGCAGCCGAAAACGGCAGTGAGCACGGCGGTGAACAGATACTCGTTCGCTATCATGGGCAGGTCGGTTTCGCCGCTCTTTACGAGCACCTTGGAGCCGCCCGGGATTATAAGGCAGGCGATGGGCACTATCACGACGCAGGCGGAGAAGCCTATCTGCTTGAACGTGTTTGAGATGGAGACGACATTCGTGCGTTCCGTCGGGTCGGGAGTGAGGACGGATGCGATGCCCTGCGAGGGCACGTCGCCGAGGGTCATCGCAAAGCTCCAGAGAAGATAGGTCGCGAAGATCCATATGTAAGTTGCCGCTTTGTTCGTCTTGAACGGCACGTCGATGAACACAACCGCGGACATGACGAGCAGGGGCAGGATCGACTTTGCAATCATCGATTTGAACTTGCCGTTTTTGCTCTTCGAGCGGTCGATCATGTTGCCGACGAACGGATCGAAAACTGCGGAGAGAATCTTCGCCACGAGCACGAGAATACCGACGACTGCGATGTCCGCGCCGAGAATCGAAGCGTCAAACTCCGCCTGATATGAATTCAGGAGTCCGACTATCGCCTGGAAGCCGAAAAGGCCGAGCGAATAGGCGGCAATTTCCTTGAAGTTCATATACTTTCCTTTTGATGAACTCATTGTTATTCCCCTTTCAGCAAGCCCCGAATCGTTCTTTGCCTCAGATTTAAGGCTTTACTGTACTAAATTGATTTTATTATAAACTGTGAATTTGCCCGTGTCAATATGGATGCTGTAATTTTTGCCGACAGATTAGCTTTTCTGTTGCGCGCCGGTGCGCCGTTCGGCTTGACACTTGTCTTTATTAAATGTATAATTTACCATGAGTTAATATAACAGCAGGAGGATGAAATCAATGATTTCAAAGAAACTTTTCGGCACTCTTTCCGACGGCAGAGAGGTCGATATATACGAGCTCAAGAACGCAAACGGCGTCAGTGCGTCCGTCATTACATACGGCGCAACTTGGCAGTCGCTTTTTGCGCCCGACAGAGACGGCAAATTCGAGGATGTTCTCATCGGCTTTGACGATCTCAAGGGTCATGTCGAGCGCTCGGACTATCAGGGCCAAATTGTCGGCAGATATGCTAATCGCATCTGCGGCGGACATTTTACTGTTAACGGCAAAGAAATTGATGTTGTAAAGAATGAGAACGGCAAGACATGCCTGCACGGCGGCGGCGAGTTTTCGCACGCTGTCTGGGCGGCAAAAGTCGAGGGCGAGAGCCTTGTTCTCGAATATAAGATCGACGAGGGCTCGAACGGATTCCCCGGCGCGATGAGCGCAAAGGTGACTTATACTCTTGATGACAGCAACGAGCTTTCGATTGCATATGAGGCTGTCTGCACAGAGGATACGCCGATAAACATGACGAATCACGCGTATTTCAATCTTGGCTCGTATAAGCGTCCGAACGTGCTCTCTCAGGAGCTTCGCCTGTCCGCGTCGCGCTACACTCCCATTGATGAGGACAGCATACCGACTGGCGAGATAAGAGATGTCACCGGCACGGCATTCGATTTCAGACAGATGAAAGCCATCGGCAGGGATATAGATCAGGACGACGATCAGCTCATCATCGGATGCAACGGCTACGACCACAATTTCTGCATCGATAAGGGCACGCAGGGCGCGTTTGCGATTGCATATGACCCGGAGAGCGGGCGCGTTATGGAAGTTACTACGGATATGCCCGGCGTTCAGCTCTACACCGGCAACTTCCTCGACAAGATACCCGGCAAGGGCGGCACGCTGATGAACAAATATGCCGGCTTCTGCCTTGAGACCCAGTTCTATCCCGACTCTCCGAATCAGCCGAACTTCCCGTCCTGCATTTTCAAGGCGGGCGAAAAGTTCAGAAGCCGCACAAGCTTCAAATTCTCGGTAAAATAAATTTTTCAGAGGCGTGTTTATGAATTCAACGGGTGCGCGGGCGCTGATAGATGTGCTGCTCGAACAGGGAGTCGATACGGTTTTCGGTTATCCCGGCAGCGCGGTGCTCGATATCTACGATGAACTTTACAAATGCGATAAAATTCGCCATATACTCACCTGCCACGAGCAGGCGGCGGCTCACGCGGCGGACGGATACGCCCGCGCGACGGGTAGAACGGGAGTCGTTATTGCAACCTCGGGACCCGGTGCCACCAATCTCGTGACGGGCATCGCCGCAGCATACATGGATTCGAGCCCCGTTGTTGCGATAACGGGGAACGTCAAGACCTCGCTCCTCGGCAGCGACTCGTTTCAGGAGGTCGATATCGCGGGCGTTACGATGCCGGTGACGAAATATTCGTTCATCGCGTCGGGCGAGCGCGGAGTGGCGCAGGATGTCCGCGAGGCGTTCTCGATAGCGCAGTCCGGCAGAAAAGGTCCGGTTTTAGTAGATATCCCGGCGGATATCGCGGCTCAGAGCGAGGAATATGAACGCGCTCCGAAGAGCGAGCCCACCCCGGCAAAAGAGCCGGAGAAAGCCGAGCTCGAACGTGCGGCGCAGATGATAGCAAAAGCCAAAAGACCGCTTATCTATGTCGGCGGCGGGGCGATAAGCTCCGGCGCGTCGGACGCGCTGAAAACATTTGCTCAAAAACTGCATATCCCCGTCGCGTGTTCTATGATGGGGCTCGGCGCTTATCCGTGCTCGGCGGAGCTGTTCTTGGGGCTCGTCGGCATGCACGGAAACCCGGCGGCAAATATGGCGGCGTTAAACTGCGATTTACTCATTGCCGCGGGCGCGAGATTTTCAAACCGCGTCGCCGCGAGCAAAGAGAGCTTCGCCCCGAAGGCGAAGATAATACATATTGATATAGACGCGGCGGAGTTCGACAAAAATATAATTTCCGACGCCCACATTCTCGGCGACCTCGGAAAGACGCTCGAAAAGCTAAGTATTATGCTGCCGCCCGGTGAGAACTCCGAGTGGCTCGGCGAGATAGCCGAGTTCAAAAGGCAGATTCCGCGCCCGAAGCCCTATGCTCCGTACACGGTTCTGCACACTCTGAGCGAGCTGACGAAGGGCGAAGCGAATATAGTGACCGATGTCGGTCAGAATCAGATGTGGACGGCGCAGTACTATGACTTTGAACGCCCGCGTTCGCTGATAACCTCGGGCGGACTGGGCGCGATGGGCTTTGGCATGGGTGCGGCGATAGGCGCGGCACTCGGCAAACCCGAGCGAAAGACCATTTTGATAACCGGGGACGGCGGATTCCATATGAGCCTGAGCGAGCTTGCAACGCTCAGCAGATATAATATCCCGGTTGTTGTTGTCGTGATGAACAACGGCGTGCTCGGTATGGTGCGCCAGTGGCAGAAGGTGTTCTATGACGGGCGCTTTTCCGCGACTCAGCCGGGTCGCGGTACGGATATAGCCGTCGTTGCAAAGGCGTTCGGCGTCAAGGGCATGAGAATAAAGAATCCGTCGCAGGCGAAGCGCGTTTTCAAAAAGGCGCTCTCGATGGACAAGCCCGTAGTTATAGACTGCCGCATCGACCCAGACTGCGCGGTGCTCCCGATGATACCTCCGGGCGGCGATATCACGACGGCTATCTACAAATAAGGAGAAATTATTATGACTCAGAAGCTGACCGTTTCGGCGCTTGTCCGAAACCGCTCGGGCGTTCTGCTCAGAGTGGCGGGACTTTTTGCGCGCCGCGGATATAATATACGAAGCCTCACGGTCTCCGAGACCGAGCATCCCGAGTTCTCGCGAATGACGGTTGTCTCTGAGGTCGAGCCGGAGCAGGTAAAACAGGTCGAGGCTCAGCTGTTGAAGCTCGAGGATGTCATAAAAGTGGCACATCTCGAAGAGGGGAAGCTCGTTTCGAGCGAACTTCTGCTGATAAAAGTCCACTGCCTCAACAAAGACAGACCGCAGGTCCTAAAGACCGTCATAGCCTACGGCGCGAGGGTCAAGGATATCGGTCACACGATGCTCACGGCGGAGCTGACGGGCGAGCCGGAGCGAATAGATGCGTTTATCGCGGACATGAGCGTCCACGGAATAGCCGAGCTTTCGCGCTCGGGCATAACCGCTCTTGAGAGCGGCGACACGGTCATAAACGACTGATACGGGAGGGAGAGAGTTGAAAAAAATCGAACTGCTCGATTCGACCCTGCGCGACGGCGCTCAGGGTGAGGGCATATCCTTTTCCGTCAACGACAGGCTGGAGATAGTCCGTGTGCTGGACGATCTCGGCATACCGATAATCGAGGCGGGCAACCCGACCTCCAATCCGCGCGAGCTTGAGTTTTTCGAGCGGGCGAGCAGGCTGTGGCTCAAAAATTCCCGCCTGTGCGCATTCGGTTCAACGCGTAGAAAGGGCGAGAGAGTCGAAGAGGACGCGGCGTGTGCCGCTCTGCTCAAGGCGGGAACCCCGTGCGTGTCAATAGTCGGCAAGAGCAGAAAAATCCAGGTCGAGGGCGTTTTGCAGACGAGCCTCGAAGAAAATCTGTCTATGATAGAGGAAACCTGCCGCTTTTTCAAAAGCCACGGCAAATATGTCGTTTTCGACGCCGAGCACTTCTTTGACGGTATGTCGGACAATGACGGCTACGCGCTCGAAAGTCTGCGCGCGGCTCTGCGCGGCGGTGCGGACTGCCTGGCGCTCTGCGACACGAACGGCGGCTCGTTCCCCGATTATATTGAAAAAATCACCGGCGATGTTGTAAAAACTTTCCCCGGTACAGATATAGGAATCCACACCCACAACGATTCGGACATGGCGTGCGCGGGCGCACTCATGGCGGTCAGAGCGGGCGCGAAGCAGGTGCAGGGCACATTTATCGGCTTCGGCGAGCGCTGCGGAAATGCGAGCCTGACTTCGATAATCCCGAACTTGCAGATAAAGTCCGATTACGAGTGTATCCCGCAGGAGAATTTGAAAAATCTGACCTCATCGGCGATAAAGATAGCGTCGATAGCCAATGTAACTTTGCACAGGGATGTGCCGTTTGTCGGGCGCAGCGCATTCGCCCATAAAGCGGGAATGCACGCCGACGGCGTTTTGAAATTCAGCGAATCGTTCGAGCATATCGACCCCGAATCCGTCGGCAACAGAAGACGCTTCCTGCTTTCTGAAGTGACCGGCAAGGCGGCGGTGCTCAAGAAGATACAGAAGCTCTATCCCGATTTTGACAAGGATTCGCCGCAGGTCGCGGAGCTGCTCGATATTCTCAAACAGAAGGAGTACGAGGGCTATCAATATGAGGGCGCGGATTCGTCGTTCGAGCTGATAGTTCACCGCCTTGTCAGAAAATACAAGCCGTTCTTCAATCTTATCAGCTACAAGGTGCTCGACGAGCTGCCCTATGACAATGACCACAGCGCAACCGCCACGATAAAGCTCAGCGTCGACGGCAGAGTCAGAATAGCGGCGTCGGACGGCGACGGTCCCGTCAATGCGCTCGACCGCGCTCTGCGTGAAGCGCTCGAGGTGTTCTACCCGTGCCTTAGAAAATTGAGGCTCATCGACTACAAGGTTCGCGTCATGGAGCCGAAAGACGCCACGGCGGCGAGCGTCCGCGTTCTTATCACTTCGTCCGACGGCGAGGATATCTGGACTACCGTCGGCGTGTCGCAGGACGTTATCAACGCGAGCTGGATAGCGCTCGTCGACTCCATCGAGCATAAGCTCGTGAGCATGGGCGAGAATCTGCACAGGTAAATATACGAAATTTTGTAACAAAATGTTATTTTGCCATTCACACAAACTTTTGCGAATGGTTTATAATAATTACAATGGGTTCGTTTAAAACAAAGGAGAGGTACTTATGGCTAACGAAAAAATACTTGTCGTTGACGACGACGTTAATATCTGCGAACTGCTGCGCCTCTATCTTGAAAAAGAGGGCTACACAGTCAGCATAGTAAACGACGGCGAGAGCGCCGTGAAGAGCTTCGGCGAGATTCAGCCGGATCTGATGCTGCTTGATATCATGCTGCCCCGCCTCGACGGCTGGCAGGTCTGCCGCGAGATAAGAAAATTCTCGGACAAGCCGATAATCATGCTCACCGCAAAGGGCGAGACTTTTGATAAAGTTCTCGGTCTTGAGCTCGGCGCGGACGACTATGTCGTCAAGCCCTTCGATGCAAAGGAAGTTGTGGCGCGCGTCAAGGCAGTCCTCAGACGCAGCGCGGGCGCCCCGGCGGCGGATATAAAGCAGGTCGAATACGACAAGCTCAAGATAAACCTGACGAACTACGAGCTCTGGGTCGACGGCAAGCGCATCGACACTCCGCCCAAAGAGTTGGAGCTTATCTATCACCTTGCGAGCAACCCGAACAGGGTGTTCACCCGCGATCAGCTGCTCGACGAAGTCTGGGGCTTCGACTATTACGGCGATTCGAGAACGGTCGATGTCCATGTCAAGAGGCTCAGAGAGAAGCTCGAGGGCGTGTCCGACAAGTGGGAGCTCAAGACCGTCTGGAGCGTAGGCTACAAGTTTGAGACCAAGGATTGATGTGCATGAAAAAAGCACGCAAAAAGTTTGAAATAAAAGATGTAAAGAACGCAGGCTCGAGAACAAAACGCTCGGGTCTGTTTCACCGTTACTTCTATGTGACGGTGCTGATACTGTTCATCGGCTTCACCATTCTCGGCTCGTCGTTGTTGATATTCATCGCGCGCTACCAGTCTGAAGAGAAGACGGCGCTTTTAAAGCAGAACGCGCAGACCGTCTCGCAGACTGCCGCGGCGCTTATTCAAAAAGGCTACTCGCTTGAAGAGAGCAACAAGAATTCTACTCTGCTCATGAGCGTTTCGACCGCCCAGCTCTCGCAGGCGATAGATGCGGACATTTATATATGCGACACCGACGGCAAGATAATCTGCTGTAAGGATATATGGCAGTCCAATCTCGTGATGTACATGGGCGAGTGCATAGTCCACAGCAAATATACAGTCCCCGAAACAGCCCTGTCGAAGCTCAGCAGCGGCGGATATACCGAGACGGGCACGCTCGGCGGAATGTACAAGAGCTCGCATTTTATAAGTGTTGAGCCGATAGTGGCATCCGGCAAGCTTTGCGGCGCGGTCATCGCTTCGCAGGATACGGATTCGCTGCACGAGCCTGTCAGGGCGATGCTCAAGATGTTCCTGTTCTCGGCAATTCTCGCGCTCGCGATAGCATTCGTTGCAACATATGTTATGACCTATCAGATGACAAAGCCCCTGCGCGAGATGTCGGCGGCGGCAAAGCAGTATGCAAAGGGCGATTTCAGCAACCGAATCTCGGTGCCCTATCATAAAGTGCTGGGCGGCGACGAGGACGAGGTCGCGGAGCTTGTGACGGCGTTCAACTCGATGGCGAACGCGCTTTCGGCTATCGAGACTTCGAGACGCAATTTCGTCGCGAATGTCTCGCATGAGTTAAAGACCCCGATGACCACTATCGGCGGATTCATAGACGGAATACTCGACGGCACGATAGATTCGTCGAAGAGCACATATTATCTCAGAATAGTCTCCGACGAGGTCAAGCGCCTTTCTCGCCTTGTCACGGGTATGCTCAATATGTCGAAGATAGAGGCGGGTCAGTTAAAAATCCAGCCCAAGGAGTTCGATATTTCGGCAATGACCTTCAAAACGATGCTCGGCTTCGAGCGCGCGATAGATGAAAAGAAGATAGAGATACGCGGCCTTGATAAAGTCGAGCCGCTCAACATCTGCGCCGACGAGGATATGATAAATCAGGTCGTATATAATCTTATCGACAACGCCGTGAAGTTCACGAACGAGGGCGGCTATATCGAAGTCGCGATAAAGTCGGATAGCGAGAAGATGATATTCTCCGTCAAGAACAGCGGCAAGGGAATCTCGCGCGAAGAGGCGGGCAAAGTCTTTGAGCGCTTCTATAAAACGGACAAATCGCGCAGCTACGATGTCAAGGGAGCGGGTCTCGGACTGTATATAGTCAAGACCATAATCGATATGCACGGCGGCCAGATAACCGTCAACAGCGAGCCGGGCGAGTATACGCAGTTCGTGTTCTGGCTTCCGCTGAGATGAATTTTTGCGGAAAAAAGTTGAATAAAAATCCAAAGGTTATTTACCCGACGTTCAAGAAATCGTAATATTGAAAGTCCATAATAGTGTCAAAAGATGAAGGATATCCCGAAGGCAATGGATGGAGGTAAACTCAGTTTATGTACAATGATGATTATGTGAACAACTTCGGCAGTTCCGGAGAGACGCCGCCCGAAGACAACTCGGCAGACACCGCACAGCAGTCTGCACCGCTTGAGCCGGATCAGGTTTATTCTGCTCCGCAGCAGCCCGAGCAGGGCAGCTATAACAGCCAGAATTCATATAATTCCGGCAGCTACACGCCGCCTCAGCCCGAGAAAAAGAAGAAAAAGATGAGCGCGAAGAAGAAAGGCGTTGCGGTTTTCGCCGCAATCCTCGCAGTTGTTATCGCGGTCTCTGCGACAGTCACCGTGCTCGCAAAGAGAAATAATAACAGCAGCTCCGGCGGCGGCACTTCTGTGACCGGCACTTCCGAGGGCGACGCTCAGCTGAACATTGCCGAGACCCCGAAGGCGACAACGACTTCAAAGGGCAACGGCGTGCTCACCTCGGCTCAGATATATGAAAAAGTTTCGCCGAGCAATGTCGGCATAGTCGTATACAGCCAGTCGTCAAGCTCGGCTTCCGGCGAAGGCTCCGGCATAGTCATGGGCGAGAATAAGGATCACACTTATACCTATATTATCACCTGCGCCCATGTTATCAGCGGCGAGGGCGTCAAAGCCGTCGTTCAGCTGCATGATGGCACTCAGTATGACGCCGAGATAGTCGGTTACGATTCGCGCACCGATATCGGCGTGCTGAAAATAAAGGCTACGGGCTTCACCGCCGCAGAGTTCGGCGATTCAACGAAGCTTTCGGTCGGCGAGACCGTCTATGCAATAGGCAACCCCGGCGGCACCGAGTTCTTCGGCTCGTTCACGAACGGCATGGTCTCCGCGATTTCGAGAACCGTCAGCAGCCAGATAGGCTATTCCATGGAGTGCATCCAGCACACGGCGGCTATCAGCCCCGGCAACTCCGGCGGCGCTCTGATAAACGAATACGGCCAGGTGGTCGGAATAAACTCGCTTAAAATCAGCGACAGCAGCTATGAGCTCATGGGATTCTCTATCCCGATTTCGTCCGCAAAAGAGATAATCGACGATCTTATCGCCTACGGCAGAGTGCCGAACCGCCCGAAGCTCGGCATCAGCTACTTCTCAAACACATCGAACCAGCAGTATAACATGATAGTGCAGATAAAGGGTCTGCCGGCGGGCTCGCTCATAATCGCGGACATCAACGAGGACAGCGACCTTGCAAACAGCAGCGCCCAGGTCGGCGATCTTATAACGGCGGTCAACGGCAAGGAGCTGAGCACCTCGGAAGTCCTGCTCGAAGCGATTGAAAACGCAAAGGTCGGCGACACGCTGACTCTGACCCTGTGCAGGATATCGAGCAACTATCAGACAAAGGAATTCAATGTCAAGGTAAAGCTCGTCGAGGATACCGGAAACACCACTTCCTCTTCCTCCCAACAGCAGCAGGAGCAGACAACCCAGCAGGACAACAGATCATTCTACTACAACCCCTTTAATTGATACATCACCTTTCTAACGAAAACGCGGGTGCAGCGAAAACTGCGCCCGCGCTTTTTTTGTTGCAAGGATAGGAATGCTGTGATATAATTGTCTCAAATATTGCGGAGGATAATTAAATATGATCTATGTTCTGGCAGCTGCGCTGTTTGTGTTTTTGTGCGGCGCAAAGTTCGTCAAATCGGGTGAGTTCAATTCCGATTATATGTCAAAAGATACGACCGGCGCCATAAACGGAATCTTCGTGCTGCTCGTTTTCATGTGCCACATCAGCGGGTATATGAAGCTCGGCGGCTCGTCCGATACGATATGGCTCGACCTGAAAAGCTGGCTCGGCCAGCTCGTCGTTGTGACCTTCCTGTTCTATTCGGGCTACGGCATGATGTGCTCCATAATGAAAAAAGGCACGCCGTATGTCAAGGGTATTTTCAGGCGCAGGTTCCTGAGCCTTTTTGCGCATTTTGATATTGCGGTTCTCCTGTTCCTGCTGATGAACCTCGCACTCGGAATAAAGACGAAGACGAGAACGACTCTGCTCGCGTTCACTACATGGGAGAGCATAGGCAACTCGAACTGGTATATTACCGCGGTTCTTTGCCTCTATCTGATACTTATTGTGTCGTTCCTTATCTTCCGCAAGCACCATATCCCGGGGCTTATCGCGATGACCGTACTCACCTGCGGACTCGCTTTTGCGCTTATAAAAGTCGGAAAGCCCGCGTGGTACTACAACACGCTGATTCTCTTCCCGCTGGGTATGTGGTATGCGTATCTCAAGAAATATATAGACAAATTCGTGATGAAAAACAACTATATCTATATGCTCTGCATTACGGTCGCGGTTGCTGCCTTTGTTGTCGGACATAAATATCGCTCGGCAGGGCTCCCGGTATACTGGGCGTGGGCGAGCGCGTTCATGCTTATCGTTGTGCTCGCATCGATGAAGATAAAAATCGGCAATCCCGCACTTTCGATGCTCGGCAAGCATGTTTTCAGCGTCTATATTCTCCAACGCATCCCGATGACGATATTCAAGAGACTCGGACTGGTCAATAACAATCTGAACTATTTCATTCTCTGCTTCGCCGCTACGCTGCTTATGGCGATAGTGTTCGACGCGCTGATGAAAAAGCTTGACGCAAAGGTTTTCACCCCGAAAGCGAAGGCGTAAAATAAATACAGCAAAGCACCCGGCAGGGATTTCTCCCGACCGGGTGCTTTTTATGTGCTTAATTATTTTTTCTTGAGTCTCTTGTCTGTTTTTGTTGCAAGGTGGGTGCCGACACTCTGGAAAATCTGAACGAGCGCTATGAGCAGGATAACCGCAAAGATCATGACGAGATATTTGTAGCGGTAGTAGCCGTAGTTTATGGCTATCTTGCCGAGTCCGCCGCCGCCGATTATTCCGCTCATTGCGGAGTAGCCGAGGATGGTGGTTATCGCTATCGTGAAGTTCGAGAGCAGCGAGGGCACGCTCTCGGGAATCATGACTTTGATAATTATCTGCATGGGCGAAGCTCCCATGCTCTGCGCGGCTTCAATTATATTCGGGTTGACCTCGCGCAGGCTGCTTTCAACAAGGCGCGCCACAAACGGGAACGACGCGATGACGAGCGGGACTATCGAGGCGACTGTGCCGACCGCCGTGCCGACGATAAGACGGGTCAGTGGGAAGACGAGAATCATCAGAATCAAAAACGGCACCGAACGCAGAAGATTTATAATAACATTGAGAACCTTCATCAGAGCCTTCGGCAGGGGGAGAACGCCGCCCTTTTCGCCCGCGACGAGCAGCACGCCGAGCGGCAGGCCGATAATTATCGCGAAGAGCGTGGAGAGCAGGGTGACATATATCGTCTCCCAGATAGCCAGCGGGAAATCATTTTTTAATATATCGAGGGCTTCCGTCAGCGCCTCGGAAGTGAATGCATTGTCAAACATCTTTTAAACCTCCTCAACAAGAATATCCGGCATACTCTGCAGATATTTCGACGCGCGTTCAAGCTCGTTGTCCCCTCCGGGGATGCCGAGGAGCATGTTGCCGTAGACCTTGTCGCCGATGCAGCGCGTGGAGGCAGCTAAAATATTCGCCGCGATTCCCTCGTCCATAGCCATCTTGGTTATCAGCGGGGTGTTGGTCGCGAACGCGCCGTTGAAGACGACTCTTATCCTGTGCTCGTCCGAAGCGGGAGCAAAAATCTCATCCGAAGCGTCGGGGAACACGAGGCGTTTTGCTGCCGTCGACTGCGGATGGGCAAAGACGGTGCTGACTTCGCCCTGTTCAACGACCGTGCCGTTGTCAAGAATGGCGACTCGGTTGCAGATCTCTTCGACAACGCTCATCTGGTGGGTTATTATAATAACCGTTATGCCGAGCTTTTTGTTTATGTCTCTTATGAGGTTGAGGATCGAATGTGTGGTGTTCGGGTCGAGCGCGCTTGTCGCCTCGTCGCAGAGCAGAACTTTCGGATTTGTAGCGAGTGCGCGGGCTATCGCGATTCTTTGCTGCTGACCGCCGGAGAGCTGAGCGGGGTAAGCCTTCGCCTTGTCGGGCAGACCGACTATCTCGAGCAGTTCGAGCGCGCGTTTCTTCGCGTCCTCTTTCTTCATGCCCTCAAGCTCGAGCGGAAAGCAGATGTTTTTCAGGCAGTTGCGCTGCATGAGCAGGTTGAAGCCCTGGAATATCATGGTTATATTGCGGCGGGCGTCCCTGAGCTGCTTGCTCGAAAGCGAACCCATATCGACACCGTCTATGAGTATCTGGCCCTCAGTCGGGCGTTCGAGCATATTTATGCACCGCACGAGCGTGCTCTTGCCCGCGCCGCTCATGCCGATGATGCCGTAAATATCGCCGTCGTTTATCGTCAGAGAAACATTCTTGAGCGCGTCGAGCGAGCTGTCGGCGGTCTTGAAAGTTTTTGACAGATTTTTAATCTCGATCATTTTATGCCTCCGAACTTCTGGATAAAAAGATAATGCCGGCAAGCAGCCCGATTAAGAGCAACTTAGCCCGGCATTATATTTTATAACATTTACTTCACTGCGTCAAGAGTGGTCTGCTTGCCGCCGTAGAGAGCCATGGGCTCGACGTGGACATAGCAAACGGTGACGATGTTCGTGTTGTTCTGCTTGTTGAAATCGTCGAGGTAAGGCTCGTGCTGGAAGTAGTTCGCGTCAATTTCGCCGGACTCAACAACATTGTTGGGCTGGACATAATCTTCGAACTCTTTGATGTCAAGGGTGACGCCCTTAGCGGCAAGGATCTCCTTGGCAACGGCGAGGATCTCGGCGTGCGGTGTGGGGGATGCAGCGACGGTTATGGTCTGACCCTTGAGTGCGTCGTAGTTGACGGAGGGATCGTAGCCGTCACCGGGGTTCGAAACAACGCTGATAACTGCGCCGTTATACTTGGAAGCGATGAAATCGGCGACCTTCTTGCTCTGGAGAGCGGCGGAAAGAGCCTTTATCTTATCGGAATTCTCGTTGCCCTTCTTGGCGGCGAGGATGTTCGAATATGCGCTCGAGGAGCCTTCAATGGCGAGATTGTCCTTTACGGGGTTAAGACCCGCGGAGATAGCGTAGTTCGAGTTGATAACAGCATAGTCAACATCCTTGAGAACGTTGGGGAGCTGAGCGGCTTCAACCTCTTTGAAGGTGATGTTCTTGGGGTTGTCCTCAATGTCTCTTACGGTTGCGGTGATGCCGGCGCCGTCTTTGAGCTTGATGATGCCCTGCTCCTGAAGAAGAAGGAGCGCACGTGCCTCATTGGTAGCGTCGTTGGGAACGGCAATGGTGATGCCCTTGCTGCCCGAAGAGCAGGCGGCGAAGCCGAAGATGCAGCCCAGCGCGAGGACTGCGGCAAGAATGATAGATATTGTCTTTTTCATGTTGATTATCTCCTTTGTATTTTAATTTATAAGGTATTGGGTTGAAACGGACTTTTTAATCATGCGCCTTGCGGCACATTCGCCAATGCCTTATATCAAAGGGCGAGAATAATTTCAGATACTGCACTTTTCTTCCTCCTCAATGCAAATAAAAAACGGGAAACTCCTCACGAAGCTCCCCGAATCTCTGCATATATCAGATTTATTCGTTTGACGGAAGCTCGTTAGAAAAAGGCATGCACATGCACATGCGCATGGAGAACATGCACATTTCCATCATCATAATGTTGCTGTCAAACTTTTTCATGATGCTTCCTCCCTGTTCAGTATCTATGAGCGTATTATAGTCTCTTATACCTACGCTGTCAATAGGCTTTTACAAAAAATTCCCGATTTGTCCCGATGCACAAAAAAGCAGGCGAAAATGCGCCTGCTTTTGAACCGGTTGACTTAAAATTTGCTGTTATATATCGCGGCTGCGTCTGAAATTGCGCTCCGCCTTTCGGCGCGCCGCGGTCTTTCTCTCCTCGGCGAGCTTCTTTTCGTGTATCTTTTTGCGCACAGACGGGCGGTTCGGATTCTTCGTACCGGTTATCTTTTTCTTTTTATCTTTCGGCTCGTGCAGCTCCGGATTCTCCTTGAAGAATATCAGGCTGCCGCCAACGACCTGAACGACCTCGGACTGCGTCTTTGCCGCTATCTCCTCGGCGATCTCGCGCGGGGGCTTGGGTGCTGTCTCGAGCAGTACCTTGAGCTTGAGCAGTTCGCGGGAGCGGAATGCGTCGAGCGTCTGGGCTATCAGTGCGTCATTGACGCCGCCCTTGCCGACCTGAAAAAGCGGCTCGAGCGAATTTGCCTGCGCGCGAAGCGCGGCTCTCTCTTTGCTTGTCATATAATTTCCTCCAGTTTTTTTGCAAGGAGTCTTAACGCCTTGCCTCTGTGGCTGATGCTGTCTTTTTCTTCTGCGGTTAGCTGCGCCATCGTTTTGCCGGGAAACTCGTCGGGCAAAAACAGCGGATCGTAGCCGAAGCCGCCCTCGCCTGCGGGTTCAAAGGCAATCTTGCCCTCGCACTCGCCGCGCACGGTCATGTGCCTGCCGTCCGGGAAACAGCAGCAGACGGTCGAAACGAACCGCGCGGTGCGCTTGTCCATAGGAATATCGGACAGATTCTTGAGCAGAAGCTCGTTGTTCTTCTCGTCGTTTCCGTGCTCGCCCGCGTATCTTGCGGAATACACTCCCGGTGCGCCGTCGAGCGCGTCAACGACAAGTCCTGAGTCGTCGGCGATGCAGGGCATACCGCTCTCTTTGCAGCCGCTGTCGGCTTTTAAGAATGCGTTCTCTTCAAATGTGACGCCCGTCTCCTCAACATCGGTAAGCTCGACTCCCGCCTCTTCCGCGAGCAGAACGCGCACGCCGATGGGTTTCAATATGCGCTCAAGCTCGGCGCGTTTTTTCATGTTATGTGTAGCTATGAGAAAATCCATTATTCGTCCTCTTTTCCCTCTTCCTCGTCTTCAATCGGCTCTGCGTCAAACAGACCCTCGGCGAATGCGCGGGCGTTGAACGGGCGCAGGTCGTCCACCTTTTCGCCGACGCCGATGAACTTGACGGGTACGCCGAGCTCATTTTTGATGTTTAATACAACGCCGCCCTTTGCGGTGCCGTCAAGCTTCGTTAAAATGATGCCGGTGATCTCTGCAACATTCTTGAATTCTTTTGCCTGATTGACTGCGTTCTGTCCTGTAGTCGCGTCAAGCACGAGCAGGCTCTCGCGGTCGCTGTAGGGCAACTCGCGGTCGATGACGCGGTATATCTTCGCCAGCTCCTCCATTAGGTTCTTCTTGTTGTGGAGTCTGCCGGCGGTGTCGCAGATGATTATGTCGGCGTTTCTTGCCTTGCCCGCCTGAATTGTGTCGTATATAACAGCCGCCGGGTCTGCGCCCTCGCGGTGCTTGACTATCTCGACTCCCGCGCGGTCTGCCCACTCTTCAAGTTGCTCGATAGCGGCGGCTCTGAAAGTGTCCGCCGCGGCGAGGATAACTTTTTTGCCCTCGTTTTTGTACATTGCGGCGAGCTTGCCTATGGAAGTGGTCTTGCCCACGCCGTTGACGCCGATGACGAGAATGACGGAGGGGAGAGTGATAAGGCTCATTTCCTCACCGCCATCAAGCATCTTGGCGACTATCTCTTTTATCTCGTTCTTGACGGCTTCAGGCTTGCGCAGATGCTTTTTCATAACGCGCTCGCGCAGTTTCTCGACTATCTCCGATGCGGTCATGCAGCCGACATCGCCCATGACGAGTATCTCTTCGAGCTCGTCATAAAATTCGTCGTCAATTTCAGTCTTGCCGTGGAGCATCGAGTCGATAGCTCCAGACATATTCTCGCGGGTCTTTTTGAGTCCCTTGTTTATTCTTGAAAAAATGCCCATTTTTATCCTCCGTGCGGTCTTAATTCAGACCGTTTTTTATTCTTTCAACTGCTTCGAGCGTGCGCTTTGGCCCTGCGAACGCGGTCAAACGAAAATATCCCTCGCCCATCGTGCCGAAGCCCGAGCCCGGCGTGCCGACCACCTGAACGGTGTTCAAAAGCCTGTCGAACATCTGCCATGAGGTCAGCCCGTTCGGCACTTCAAACCAGATATACGGCGAATTTCTGCCGCCGAAACAGCGGATATTAATACTCTCAAGTCCGTCCGTTATCTTCTTTGCGTTGCCGAGATAGCAGTTTATATTTTCTTTTAACTGCCGCCTGCCCTCGTCGGAATAGACGGCTTCGGCGGCGCGCTGGGTTATATATGACACGCCGTTGAACCGCGTTGCCTGCCTGCGCGCCCACAGCGCGTTGAGGCTGACTCCGCCGCGTGAGAGCTCGCGCGGTATAATTGTATATGCGCAGCGAACGCCGGTAAAGCCCGCAGTCTTTGAAAAGCTTCTGAACTCAATGGCGCATTTCTTTGCGCCGTCAAGCTCGAAAATGCTGTGCGGAATGTCGCTCTCAGTGATAAACGCCTCATATGCGGCGTCAAAGAGAATGACGCTTCCGTGCTCATTAGCCCAGTCGACCCACTGTTGGAGCTGCTCTTTATTCATCGCCGTTCCCGTGGGATTGTTGGGGGAGCAGAGATATATTATATCGACATTTTGCTCCGGCAGGGGAGGGATAAATCCGTTCTCTGCGGTGCAGTCGAGATAAGCAATATTTGAAAATCTGCCGTTTTTGAGCGGCTTGCCGCCCCTGCCCGCCATGATATTTGTGTCTATATAGACCGGGTAGACGGGGTCGCAGACGGCGACTTTGCACTCGGGCGAAAAGATATCGCCGATGCTGCCGGTGTCGCTCTTTGCGCCGTCGCTTATAAAAATCTCATCTCTTTCGAGCGTTATTCCGCGCGCGGCGAAATCATATTTCAATATCTTGTCGATAAGAAAATCATATCCCTGCTCGGGCGGGTAGCCCCTGAATGTGGCGGCGTCCGCCATTTCGTTTGCTGCCGAGTGCATGGCCTTTATGCACGCCTCGGGCAGGGGACGCGAGACATCGCCGATGCCGAGGTCGATTATATCCGCCTCGGGGTGAGCGATTTTGTAATCTTTAATTTTTCGGCTCATCGTCGAAAAAAGATAGTTGCTGCGGAGAAGCGAAAAGTTTTCGTTTATTTTCATCTTGCGCCTCCGCCGTAGGCAATTTCGCCTGTAAAGACGGTCTGCGCCGGACCCGTCAGATACACATCTCCGTCGGCGCTCCATTTTACCGAGAGCTCGCCGCCGCGAAGCGAGATTTTGATATCCGTATCGCGCTTGCAATAGCCGTTCAATATGCAGGCGACCGCCGCCGCGCACGCGCCTGTGCCGCAGGAGAGGGTCTCGCCCGCGCCGCGCTCCCAAACGCGCATTTTTATGCGTGAAGCCGAAATCGGCTGAACGAATTCCGTATTTATCCTGTCCGGAAACGCCGGGTGATTTTCAAACTCGACGCCGATTTTTTTAATATTTACAGAATCAATATTTTCAGAGAAAACCACGCAGTGCGGGTTGCCCATCGAAAGGCAGGTGACGGAATAAACTTTTTCGCCGACTTCGAGCGGCCGGGAAATCACGGTGTCCGATTCAATAAGCGCGGGAATATCCCTGCTTTTCAGTATTGGTGACCCCATGTTTACCTGCGCCGAGGTGACCTTTCCGTCCGTCTTATATATATTAATGTATTTTATTCCGCTGAGAGTCTCCAAAGATATCATATCTTTGTCGGTCATTTTGCTGTCGCAGACATACTTTGCGACGCAGCGCGCGGCGTTGCCGCACATCTTCGCCCGTGACCCGTCGGAATTGTAGATATCCATTTTGAAATCCGCCCTGTCGGACGGCAAAATCAGCACAAGCCCGTCTGAGCCGATACCGAAATGGCGGTCGCTCAAAAATTTCGCCGCAGCGGGAGGGTCGTCGATCGATTCATCAAAACAGTTGACATATATGTAGTCGTTGCCCGTGCCCTGCATTTTGGCGAATTTCATTCACAAGACCCTTTTCATTTATATATTAGCGAGCTCGCTGAGCAGATGCCGCGCGGTGGCGGTTATAGAACTGCTCTCGTTCATGCTCCTTCTTCTAATATATGCGTATGCGTCCTCTTCAGACACACCGTTTACTTTCATATATAAATGTTTTGCCTTGTCGATTATCTCCTGATCCGCTGTGTTGCGCTGACCGCCCGAGCGTATGCGCGACTCGGACGAGGAGCGGAGCAGCTTTTCTATTGCGCTGCGAAATTCAGGACGCGAGAGCGGCAGGGTCATACACTGCACGTTGCTCATGCCGAACAGCGGGGACTGGGCGGAGGATATAAGCAATATCATATCGGCGCCCGGCGGGAGCAGACGAAGCATGGCGGCGGGCGCCATGTCGGTCAGACGGTGGCAGATTATTATAGCCGAGGGGAGACGCTGAGCGAAATCGAGGGTCTGCGAAGCAGAGCGGCACTCGATGACGCCCATTATTCCCATTTCCGCAACGAAGCCGCGCAGCTGCGCGCGCACCTTGTCGGATGACGATGCTATAATAATATCGCGCACCATTTATCCCTCCCTCGCGGTGCGTCAGTCTGTTAGAAAAATCAGCTCTCCTGCACGTTCTTTATGATATCGTTGATAGTCGTTCTGAGCGCCGAGTCGGTGTCGCTCTCTTTCTTTATCTCGTCAAGGGCGTAGAGCACCGTTGAATAGTGCCTGCCGCCGAACTCCGCGCCGATAGCCTTGGCGGAAAGTCCTGTGACCTCACGCACGATGTACATCGATATCTGGCGGTATTTCGAAGTCTGTGCGTCCTTCTTCTTCGAGCGCAGATCCTCGGGATTTGCGCCGTAGGTGCGCGCGACCTCGGTTATTATCTTATCCACAACGACAGGGATAGGCTTGTTGTCGCTGAGAATATCCCTTATCGCCTGCTGAGCGGTGGCGGTGTTGACATGCGCGCCCTGTATCTGGACATAAGCCTGCATCTTCTTGACCGCGCTCTCAAGCTGGCGGATGTTGTTCTTGAGCTTCTGCGCTATGTATTCAACGACATCGTCGCTGATATCGAAGTTAAGCGCGTCCGCCTTGCGCTTGACTATGAGCATACGGGTCTCGAGATCCGGCGGCTGAACGTCCGCGAGCAGACCCCACTCAAAGCGGGTGCGCATTCTGTCCTCAAGCTGAGGCATATCCTTCGGCGGGCGGTCGGATGACAGAACGATCTGCTTGCCGTCCTGCGTCAGGGCGTTGAAAGTATGGAAAAACTCCTCCTGCGTACGCTCTTTGCTCGCGATGAACTGAACGTCGTCCATCAGAAGAACGTCGACCTTGCGGTATTTGTTTTGGAATTCCGTTGTTGTGCGGTGGTTGAGCGCTTCGATAAACTCGTTGGTGAATTCCTCGCCGTCGGTGAGGACTATCTTCATCGACGGGTCGTTTCTTTTTATCTCGTGGCATATGGCGTTGAGCAGGTGCGTCTTGCCGAGTCCCGAGTTGCCGTAGATGAACAGCGGGTTATACGCCTTGCCGGGGTTCGCCGCGACCGCCTGCGCCGCCGCATGGGCGAATTTGTTTGACGCGCCGACAACGAATGTGTCGAATGTGTTTTCAAAATAGTTTGAGGCGCGCGTGCTGCCGTCTATCTCCGATGAGCCCGCCGCAGAGCCCGAGGAGTCAGACTGCGAATATCCCTCGCCCGGCGCTATGAACTCGACATCGACATCGAGACCGAGCGCGTTCAAAAATGCGCTGTGAAGCGTGCCGCTGAACTTCTGCGCGAGGATGCGGCGCTTGAATTCCGCCGTTGTCATGAGCACGGCGCGGCTGCCGTCAAAGCTTATCGGCTCAAGCTCGCTGAACCAGACGTTGTAGATAGATTCGGAGTTTGTCTGCCTGAGATAGTCGGAGACTACCTGCCACAGCTCGTTGAATGAATCCATTAGTGAACTTCCCCCATCATAATACTTTATAATAGGATAGAGTATATCATAAAACCCCCTTTTTTTCAACAAGCAGTTTGCACAAGGACGCAAAAAAATGATTGACATTGATGTGAAGTATGATATATAATAGTAGCTTGCAAGGGTAGGCGAAAGCGTTATACCCATATCTGCACATAAGATCACGGCGGTACGAGTGCCACCAAAGCGCCCGCCGGTGACTAATATCCTGTGAAACGGAGGTTACCGCAAATGAAAAGAACTTACCAGCCCAAGAAGCTGCACCGTAAGAAGGAGCACGGCTTCCGCAAGAGAATGTCCGACAGAAACGGACGCAAGGTTCTTTCCCGTCGCAGAGCGAAGGGAAGAAAGCAGCTCACCTATTGATTTACCTTTTTAACGGTCTTTTAACAGGTCGAGCGGATTATTGCCACGGATGGATTGATTGCTTTGGCAGAATATCAGACGCTCAAGCTTAACAGCGATTTTCGCAGGACTTACGGGCGCGGCAAATCAGCCGCTGACCCGGTGCTTGTCACATATGCGCTCAGGAACCGTTACGGTGTCATGCGCATCGGGATAACCACCGGCAAAAAGCTCGGAAATGCGGTGGAGCGCAACCGGTGCCGCCGGATAATTCGCGCGGCTTTCCGGCAGCTCGAAGGCGAGTGCTGCGGGGGATGGGACATTGTATTTGTCGCCCGTCATAAGACGGTCTCCCGCAAGAGCACCGACATCGAGCGGTCAATGCGCAAACAGCTGGGAGCCTTGGGTGTTATCGGTATATCTGCAGGAGTGAAAGTTGTGAAGTGAAAATGAAGGACATACTGATAAAACTTATTCAGTTTTACAGAAAGCATATCTCACCGCAGCTGCCCGATATGTGCAGGTACTATCCGACCTGCTCTCAGTATGCGATAGAGGCTCTTGAAATACACGGAGCGTTCAAAGGCTCTCTGCTGACTGTTGCCAGACTTCTTCGCTGCAATATCCTATTCCCCGGCGGTTATGATCCCGTCCCTCCCAAGAGGGACAAAAAATCCAACCGGAGGACTCACAAATAATGGACGCCATTTACACGACATTGGGTATCCCGTTCGGATATGTTCTCAGGTTCATATTCGAAGCCGTTGACAATTACGGTCTTGCACTCATCCTCTTCACCCTCTTCGCAAGACTTCTTATGATTCCCACTTCTATCTACCAGACTAAGGGTACCGTCAAGACGCAGCGCCTTCAGCCCAAGATCCGCAGAATAAACGCCAAATACAAGGGCGATCAGAAAAAGATTCAGGAAGAGACTCAGGCTCTCTACCAGCGCGAAGGACACAATCCCATGAATATGGGCTGCCTGCCGCTCGCCATCCAGTTCATCATCATCTTCGGTCTTATCGGCGTTATCTATCACCCCCTCAAGTGGGCGCTCGCGATCGATGATACAACAATTAATTCGCTGACAGAAATAGCAAAAGGACTCGCTGAATATAACGCAAAGACAGGTAAGCAGACTATCGAGCTTTTTGTTATCAACCATATCAATGAGATAAGACCTATCGCGCTCTCAAAGGGCATCAGCTCGGGAGTTATCGACAGCATCGCGAACTTCAACTTCACCTTCCTCGGCATACCGCTGGGCGAGATTCCGTCGATAAAAGAGCCCGGAATCCTCTGGGTCATCCCCATTCTCTCGGGCCTTACTTCTCTCGCAACGAGCCTCTTCTCAATGCTCCAGCAGCGCAAGAACAACCCTGAAATGGCGAAGAACCCGACCATGGGCTGCATGACTTTCGGTATGCCCCTGTTCTCGCTCTATTTCACCTTCCAGTTCCCCGCCGGTATCGGTATCTACTGGATTGCGTCGAACGTTTTCGCGCTCATTCAGACAGTTATCCTTTCGTTCACCCACAGCCCGAAGAAGATGATCGCAAAGGCTATGGTCGATGAGACTGTCGAGCGCCGTTCAAGGGAAGAGAATCTCAAGCGCGCACTTGCGCAGAAAAAAGAAGAAAAATAAATTTTCCAGGTGGTGGAAACAGAGATGTTAAAAGAAGCTATCGGAACCGGCGCAACAGTCGATCTTGCAAAAGCTGACGCTATCGCGCAGCTCGGCATATCCGCCGATTCGGATTTTGAAATCGAAGTTCTCGAGATGCCGACAAAGAAGATGTTCGGTCTGCTCGGAACAACTCCCGCAAAGGTCAAGGTGAGCTATGATGCTCCGTCCGAGGCCGGCGCGAAGGAATATCTTGAAAAAATTCTTGCAAGCCTCGGCATTGAGGGCGCAGAGATAAAGATCGAAGAGACTGACGAAGAAGTCAGTATCGCGGTCGAATATGACGGCGACTACGGCGCGGCTATCGGCCGCAGGGGAGAGACACTCGACGCTATCCAGTATCTCGTCCGCCTTGTCGTCAACAGGGGCGCGGACAAGTCGAGAAGAGTCTCGCTCAACATCGGCAACTACCGCGAGAAGCGCGAGGCAACCCTGCGCGCACTCGCTCAGAAGAGCGCAGCAAAGGTCAGAAAGTACGGCAGAAATGTTGTGCTTGATCCCATGAATCCCTATGAGAGACGCATCATTCACACGGCTCTCCAGGATGTTGAGGGCGTGACCTCCCACTCTGTCGGCTCCGAGAATGACCGCAAGGTCGTTATCACCCTCGAAGAGGGCGTGAAGCCCCTCAACGGCGGCTCCAGACCGCCCCGCGGAAACGGACGCGGTGGATATCAGAACCGCGATAGAGGCGGCAGAGGCAGAAATGACCGCCCGCGCAGCGACCGTCCCGCAGCTCCCTCCCGTCCGCCCAGATCCGATGCGGCTTCCGCTTCGAGATACGGCAGGATCGAGCCCATCGCTAAGCAGAACAGCGAAGACTGATAAAAAACAAAAGCACGGTGTGTCAAAAGATGCACCGTGCTTTTTTGTTTTGGCAGCTCTCAAAATGCGGGCAAAGCTACAGGCGGATAAGATATGCGATTTTGTTGTAATACAATTGTGTAAGGAAAGCTTGCTCAGTGTAAGCCGAGACCGAGGGTTAATTTGTTAAGCGATAATCAAAATATAAGACAGTAGTGGCGGATATTATCCGCTCGCAAAACTATCGCAATTTTATTGATTCGCGTCTTATAGGGTGCGGCGACTCGACGCACCGCTGCCGCGACAGTGGCACGAAATTCTTGCAAAAGTTTATTTTACAGACTGTAGGGGTGAACTTTGTTTGCCTGCTTTTAAAATCTATAATAGTGGCAAGTCTCCAAAACCGGTAGGTAAGCTTCGGCGCATTCTGCAAAGATTGAAAATGGACTTGAAAAAACACCCCGCAGACTTGAGCCTGCGGGATGCTTACCTATCTTGATTTTATTCCTTGCCGAACATCGCTTTGACATTCGAGCCTTTGCAGATGAATATCTCTCTAAAGATTATCATGCTCACGAAAGCTATCGTGCCGCCCATGAGGACATCGCTGAAGAAGTGTGCGCCGACGATTATGCGGCTGACCGCGACCATGCCGGTGTAGGTGATGGCGGCGATCCAGCTGACAGCTCTCTTGCCCTTGCTCTTGACGTTGAAAACATCGAGGAGCATAAGCAGGCAGTAGACCGTGCCGGCGGAGCAGGTGTGTCCGCTCGGGAATGATTTAAGAGCGTCGGTCGTGCCGAAGAGTGCTCTCATCTCGTCCTTGGTGAGGTGCTGACCGTTGGCGACATACCAGCGGGTGAAGTTGTCAAATCCGCCGATCGACTGGCCGCCCTCGCAGTTCATTGCGCGGTAACGCATGCGGCCGACGGGCTCTTTGACTGCGGCGATAATGCCGTTGGAAACAGCTGCAACGCAGAGCACCGCAACCGCGAACATAACCATCTTGTTGACCGATTCCTCGGAATAGTTCCTTATGGCGAAGGTTGCAAAAAAGGTCATAAGACCCGCGAAGAACATCGATATGCCCTTGAGGAAGCCCGCGCCCTTGAACGCCTCGGCAGTAGGCCCGATGTGCTGAAGCGCATATTTGACGGCGTCGTCAAACAGTACGAAATAGGCTATTGTGCCCGCGACGAGCAGGAGTATCGCGAGGATCTCTTTCCACGGATGCTTTTTCATCTTGCGCATGACCTGCCAGAAGAGAATCTGGAAGCTGAATGCGAGCATGAGATAGACGGGCGACGAGCCGACGGCCTCGAGCACAACGCCGTATACGGTCTCGTTTGTGTAGTAGGTGTGGGCGGCGAGCGCCTTTGCCGTGAGGATGTTGCTGACCTGGAGGTCAGTGAACGTTGCGGTCACGAGCAGAGCGCCGAATACTGCAATGAAAAGCAGCAGGGCGACCCACGATTTTGTTCGTTTTGTCAATGTCAACTCTCCTTTATGTAATGGGTTTCATTTGCAGTTTAATTATAGCAAATTGCATATTTTTGTCAATCTTTATTTGCTGTCCTTGTTGCACTTTATATCATATAATGTAGCGGGCGGGCGTTTTATGCGCAGACAGGAAAAAACTTGCCGTGCGCAGTATCGCCGCAATCCGCTCAAATATATTGCAAGTCCGGTGATTATGTTGTATAATATAGAATATATAAGTATAATTGGGAATCGTGCGGTTTGGAGTGATTTTTCTTATGACGGCGTATCTTGACAACAGCGCCACGACCCCCGTGTGCAGTGAAGCTGTTGAAGCGATGAAAACCGCTGTAACAGAGCTTTGGGGCAACCCATCGTCCCTGCATCAAAAGGGGATAGAGGCGGACGAAATGCTCGAAAACGCGCGCTCGAATGTGGCGCGCAGGCTCTTCTGCCGGGATGACGAGGTGTATTTCACCTCCGGCGGAACGGAGAGCAACAATCTTGCCGTTCAGGGTGCGGCTCATGCCATGCGCCGGCGCGGCAGACGGATAGTGACGACGAGCGTCGAGCATCCGAGTATAGATGAGACGGTCAAGCATCTCGAAAACGAGGGCTTTGAAGTCATACGCCTCGGCGTTGACAAAAACGGACGTATCAGCGAGCGCGAGCTTTTTGAAGCCGTGACTCCCGACACGATACTCGTGAGCATCATGGCGGTCAACAACGAGACTGGCACAATTCAGCCCGTCGAAGCGGCGAGAACTGCGGTAACGCGTGCGAAGTCGCCCGCACTTGTTCATTGCGATGCGGTGCAGGCTTTCGGCAAACTGCCGCTCAAGCCCGCGGCGATGGGCGTTGACCTGATGACGGTCAGCTCCCACAAGATACACGGACCCAAGGGCGTCGGCGCGCTCTATGTCAAAAAAGGCGTGCGCCTGTCGCCGATAGTTTTCGGCGGCTCGCAGGAGGAAAAACTGCGCCCCGGCACTCAGCCCATGCCTGCAATAGCGGGCTTCGGCGCGGCGGCTGCGGCTCTGCCGAATCTTGCGGCTGAGCTCAAAGAAGTTACTGAGCTTCGCGACTATATGCGGGACAGACTTCTAGCTCTCGGCGGAGTTGTTATAAACTCGCCCGAGGACGCGCTGCCGTATGTGACCAATATTTCGGTGCTCGGCATAAACTCCGAGCCGATGCTCAACTTCCTCTCTTCACGCGGCGTCTATGTCTCGAGCGGCTCGGCGTGCTCAAAGGGACATCAGAGCTCGGTGCTCAAAAATATGGGGCTGAGCGACGAAGTCAGAAAGAGCCCGCTCAGAATCAGCTTCTCGCGTTTTACCACAAAAGAAGAGATAGATATGCTCATCGACGGCATTGCCGAGGGGCAGAAAACAATAAGAAAAAATAAGTAAAATAAATAAAAAAGGAATCACAACATGAAGGAAGTTATTCTCATCAAAAACGGTGAGCTTGCACTCAAGGGACTCAACAGGCGCACTTTTGAAGATATGCTCATGGCGAATATCCGCCGCAGACTCGCGTCGCTCGGCAAATTCACCTGCACCCCCGCGCAGTCGACGATAATAGTCGAAGGACCCGAGGATGCCGATCTCGATGAAGCGACCGAAAGACTTCTCAAGGTCTTCGGCATAGCCGGACTCTCTCGCGCCGCCGCAGTCGAAAAGGATATGGACGTTATTCTCAACACCTGCGTTGAATATACGGCTCCCCTGCTCAACGCCGCATCGACTTTCAAGGTCGAGGCAAAGCGCGCGGACAAGAAGTTTCCGCTCAATTCTCCCGCGATATGCAGAGAAGTCGGCGGAAAGATACTCTCGAAATTCCACCATCTGAAAGTAGATGTTCATAACCCCGATGTTATAATAAACGTCGAGGTGCGCGATAAGTGCGCGTTTATCCACGGCAACCAGCTCAAGGGCGCGGGCGGTATGCCCTCGGGCTCCGCAGGAAAGGCGGCTCTGCTCGTCTCCGGCGGAATAGACAGCCCCGTTGCAGGCTGGATGATGGCAAAGCGCGGCGTGGAGCTGATAGCTATTCACTTCGCTTCTCCGCCCTATACGAGCCAGCGCGCCGAGCAGAAAGTTCACTCGCTTCTGCGCCAGGTCGCAAAATACAGCGGACGCATTATGCTCTTCGTTGTCCCGTTTACCGAGATTCAGGAGCTTATAAAAGACAACTGCCCCGAAGAGGTGTTCACGCTTATCATGCGCCGCATGATGATGCGCATCTCGCAGGAGATCGCAATAAAAGAGGGCTGCCAGGCGCTGATAACAGGCGAGAGCGTCGGTCAGGTCGCGAGCCAGACCATGCCCGCAATAGCCTGCACGGACGCTGTGACCTCGATGCCCGTATTCCGTCCGCTTATCGGCATGGACAAGGACGAAGTCATCGCGATATCGAGAAAAATTGAGACATTTGATATATCCATCCAGCCCTATGAGGACTGCTGCACTGTGTTCACCCCGAAGCACCCGCGCACCCATCCGACAATAGCCGGAGTCGAAAAGGCGGAGCGCGGCACCGAATGGGACGAGCCCATAAAGCGCGCGGTCGAGGGCACAAAAGTTACGGTTATAAAAGCTTTTTCAAAAGGTGAGTAACAATGGCAGTGTGTGAAATTCTCTGTGTCGGAACCGAGCTTCTGCTCGGCGATATCCTCAATACCAACGAGCAGTTTCTCTCAAAAGAGCTTGCGGCGATGGGCATATCCGTCATGCACCGCAGCTCCGTCGGGGACAATCCCGAGCGCCTCGCGCAGGAGCTGAAAACGGCTCTCGGTCGCAGTGATATTGTTATTACTTCCGGCGGACTCGGCCCCACGGACGACGATCTGACAAAAGAGGTCTGCTGTGAGGTCATGGGTTTCGAACTCAGGGAGGACGAAGACACGGCGGAGCGCATACGCTCATATTTCAAATCAAAGGGCGGCAATATGCCCGAGAACAACCTCAAGCAGGCGATGCTGCCCGTCGGCGGCACTGTGTTTGAGAATAACCACGGCACGGCACCCGGCGCGGCGCTCGAAAAGAACGGCAAGTGCGTTATTATCCTGCCCGGCCCTCCCGGCGAGCTCGTCCCGATGTTCAATGAGAGCGTGCGCGGATTTTTGAAAAAATATTCCGACGGCGCGATAGTCTCACACACGGTCAATATAATCGGCATGGGCGAGAGCTCGGTCGCCGAAGAGATAGAGGATATGTTCGACGCAAAGAATCCGACCGTTGCACCGTATGCAAAAAGCGGCGAGGTGCGGCTGAGGATAACCGCGAAGGCGGAAACCGCCGACGAGGCGGACAAAATGTGCGCACCTGTAGTTGATGAGATATGCAGCAGGCTCGGCGATGTCGTATACGGCACCGATATGAACAGCATCGAAGAGCGCATTGTCGCTCTGCTCAAAGAAAAGGGCAAAAAGATAGCGACTGCCGAATCCTGCACGGCGGGATATATCCCTAAAAGGCTGACTGATATCCCCGGCGCGTCCGAGGTTTTCGAGTGCGGAATAGTCAGCTATTCGAATGATATAAAAACAAAGCTCCTCGGCGTTTCGCCAAAGACGCTTGACACTTACGGCGCTGTCAGCGAACAGACGGCGCGCGAGATGGCGCTCGGCGCAAAGCGCGTGAGCGGCGCGGATATAGCGATATCCACAACCGGTCTTGCAGGACCGGGAGGCGACGGTATTCTGCCCGGCGGACTGAGCTTTGCGGCGGTCACGGACGGCGAGCGCACAGTCGTCGAAAAGATAGTCACCGGTCATGAAAATGACCGTGAATATAACAGATATGTCACGGCGTCGCGGGCGCTTAACCTTGCACGCCTGATGCTGGAAGAGAAAATAAAGTAAACCTGTATCGGAGGAAAGAGTATGTCTGACAAAAACAGAAAAGACGGCGAGTTTTCGCTGCCCGATATGAGGGAGATGTTTGAGCACTACACATCGGTTGAGGACGACGAACCCGCGGTACAGCGCAGCGAAATGGAAGATCTCGCGCGCAGATATCTTGACTGCGGCGACGCTGAAACCGGGGTGGAGTCACGGCAGGAAAGCGGCGCCGTGACCGAAGAAAAGGAGCCGGTATCCGAGCCGGAGTCCGAGCTCGAGCCCATAATCGAGTCCGAGCCGGAGAAACCCGCAGAGCCGAAAAAGGACAATTTGTATAAGTTTATCCCGCCCGACGATCTGAGCGGTGAGGATATTCCGAAAGTGACTGAGCCGGAATACCCGACAGAGCAGGCGCTCGACGATTTCGATATGCCGACAGATTCAACATTTGCCGTCAACCTCAGCGAGCGCGACCGCGGCTCACTGCGCGAATATGAGCGCGAGGTCAGCGAAAATGAAAAGAACAGCGGCAGCGAAAAGGGCTTCAAAAAATTTATAAAGGGCATCATCCCGATGAAGGGCGACGCTGTCTCCGAGATAGTCCGCAAGATAGTCTTTATGGCGGCTATAATCACGGTGTTCGTCAGCGCGGGAATGTTGATAAACACATATCTTGTTCAGCCCAACATCGTTGACAACGACATAAAAGATATCAAGCCCAGCGAGGAGCTGACCTGGGACGAGATAAAGGCAAAGTACCCGAATGTCAAGTTCCCCGAGGGTATGCAGCTAAAATACGCCGAGGCGTATGCACAGAACACCGACCTCGTCGGTTGGCTGAAAATAGACAAGCTCAAGATGGACTTCCCGATCCTCCAGACCGACAACGATTCATATTATCTCAAACGCAGCTTCACCCACAGATACACGGATCTCGGAAACCCGTTCCTGGCTCATGCCAATTCAATCGAGCCGCTTGACCGTAACAGCATAATCTACGGTCACAGCACCCGCAGCTCGGACAAGATATTCAGCAAGCTCTTCGATTACCGCACCACGCGCGGATTCATAAACAATCCGATAATCGAATTCAACACCATCTATCACGACTACAAGTGGAAGGTCTACGCGGTGTTTATCACAAACGCGACCACCGCCGAGGACAACGGATATTTCTTCAACTATGTCTGGACGAATATAAGCGAGGCGAGCTTCGAGCAGTATATAGCCGAGCTTGATTCGAGAAAGCTCTACACAACGGGCGTCGATATCAAGCCGACCGACAAGATTCTCACTCTTTCGACCTGCCTGTATGAGTTCGACAATGCCCGTCTTGTCGTTGTGGCGCGAATGGTGCGCGACGGCGAGAGTGAAGAAGTTGATACTTCGCTCGTCAAGACCAACCCCAACCCGAGATATCCTCAGGCTTGGTATGATAAAGACAAGAAACAGAACCCCTACAAAAACGCAAACAGATGGTATCCCAACTAATGAGGTGATATTTTGAAAAATAAGATCTCGCTCCTGGCTTTTGTCAATCAGCCTCTCCCGCGCAGGGCGATAGCGGAATATGAGTCCGTTTTTGCCGCAGCCTACGGGGAGTGCCGCTTTGAGCAGTTCACGGACAGCCGCGAGCTGTTTTCTGCCCTTGCCGGAGCGTTCGGAGATTCGGAGACTGTGGTTCTCGCGGCTGCCGAGCGGCATTATATCGAGATAAAGAAGCTGCTTTTCGACGCGCTCAGAACAAAAACCGCATTCTCCGATAAAATAGCCGAAGCGCTCGAAAAGGCGGATGAGGATCAGTGCCTGATGCCTGCCGACGCACAGATACTTGTGACCGATGACGGAAAATACAGCGGCTTTATAGAGAAAAGCGGCAGCCAGACGCTGGTTTTTCTTCCCCTTTCCGACGGCAGATGCGCCAAGGTCGCCGAAGAACTGAAATTGGTGTTCCTGCCCGTTGAAAAAGCTGCCGAAAGCGCAAACACTACCGAACCGGATGCGAACGGCGCCGGCGAGCCGAGTGCTGAAGAAAAGTGCGATCCGGAAGAGGTCGTTGCGCTCTTGAAAGAGCGCGGACTTTCCGTCGCGGTTGCTTCAAGCAAAAACAGCCCGTTCGTGTTCTCTGTCCTGCCCTATGACGATGAATCGGATTTCGGCGATGCTATATTCGCCCGGTCGGTCGATATCGAGCGGCAGGAGGACGAGAGTCACGGCGAATATATAGCCGCCATGGCGGGACGCGCCAGAGCGAAGAGCGGCGCATCAATCGGTGCGGCGATATCGAATGTGTTCCGCAACGACGATGAGGACAGCAAGCATTTCATGCTCATCTGCATAGCGGACGAGAACAAGGCACGCGTGTTCAAGGTCTTCAGCCGCAAGGGCGAGACCACGCAGGAGTTTATCTACGCCTGCGTCCGCAGGCTCTATTCCGCGCTCGCAGACTATGCGCGCAACGGCTTTGTCATGCACGATGTCAGCGACGATGCGTCAATAATAATCACGGACGGCGAACATCACTCTCACCATAAATCGGCTCCGGTGCGCTCGGGCAAAAAGACCGCGCTAATTGTGGCGGCTATTATCCTGCTTGCGGCGCTTATCGGAACTGCGATTACATTTTTGGTCAAGGGCTACGGTTCGCAGGTCAGCGCGGTGCTCATTAACGCACGCGAGTCCGACACAAGCGAGAGCAATACGGTTGAGAACAGCGCGTCGGGCGGCAACACATCGTGGGGGAATACCTCAGAGAGCGATACGGACGGGATAATTGATGATATAGACGATATGATTATTGCCGACGTAGAGCGTCCGAATGGCGACACTGCCGACTCCGGAAAAACAACCGGGGAGCAGACAAATGGCACTGTGCCCGGCTCGATAGCCGAGGGCTCAACCGTCCTGACGACGGTTATCTCGACAAAGCCCACGACTCGCCCGAACACGACTGGAAAACCGACTACTAAGCCCACCCAGAAACCGACCGAGACCACGACAAGGCACAGCTCTTCAAAGACGGGTACTTTTGTTTTCACCGTCTACGGTTACGGCCACGGAGTCGGCATGAGCCAGAACGGCGCGTCCGAATATGCGCGCCGCGGCTGGACATACAAGCAGATTTTGCTTCATTATTATAACAACCCCGGCATCAGCCTCGTTAAAGATTCAAATTTACCGAGCAAGGTTACATATAACGGCAAGAGCTATTCGCTCGCCGAATATCTCGGCAAGACTGCATATGCCGAGGTCGGTCCGTCTGCACCGCTTGAGTCGATAAAGTCGCAGATGGTCGCGATTTACACCTACGCAAAGCGCCAGAATTTTAAGATGACTACCTCAAACCACGCGTTCCGCGAGAGCTACGCCGGAACGAGTTCATCTATTGAAAACGCGATAAAAGCGACGCTCGGCGAATATCTTGCATATTACGGCTCGCCTGCGTTCACTCCGTATTTTTCAACGGCGGCGGGGAAGACGGCTTCGAGCGCGAATGTCTGGGGCGGCAGTCAAAGCAGCTATCCTTATCTCGCGGGCGGCAGGACAAGCCCCGAGGGCAATGTCAAACGCACGCTGACCATTTCGAGCGAGGAGCTTCGCAAGAAGGTCGAAGCGTATAACGCAAAGGTTGATTCATCAAAGCGAATAACGCTCCAGAGCGACCCCGCGCAGTGGATAAAGATACTCGAGCATGACAGCGCGCGCGGCAGCAGCTGCGGATATATTTCGAGCATGAAAATAGGTAATAAGACGATGCGCGGCAACGCGTTCAGGCTCAACATAATGGGCGCGGCGGTGCTCCGCTCGCATTGCTTCACCTTCACTTATACGCCGGACTGATATAAAAGCAAGAGGGCTGCCCGATGCGGCAGCCCTCTTTAAATAGAGGAAGAAATTATGAATAAGCAGGAAGTATATGATTTCCTGACAAGCAGGGGAATAGAATACGAAGTGACCGAGCACGGCGCGGTGTTCAATATGGAAGAGATGTCGCATGTTGAGCTGCCGCACCAGGAGGCGGACGCGAAGAACTTATTTGTCAGAGACGACAAGAAGCGCAATTATTATCTCATAACTGTCAGGGGCGATAAGCGCGTTGACCTGAAAAAATTCAGGGAGGAGCACAGCACACGCCAGCTGAGCTTTGCATCGGAAAACGATCTGATGAGCCTGCTCGACTTGATACCCGGCGCAGTGACGCCGCTCGGTATACTCAACGACAGCGAGAAAAAAGTGAAGCTTTTCCTCGACGAGGAACTCCTAAAATGCGGACTTATCGGAGTCCACCCGAATGACAACACCGCAACGGTGTGGCTGAAAACAACCGAGCTTATAGATATAATAACGGAACACGGAAACGAGGTTGAAGCAGTCAGAATATGACTGCAAAAATAAAAATCAAGCCGGGAGAGTTATAAAAAACTTTCCCGGCTTGTGTTGTTTACTGCTCATTTAGAAAATTAGCGATAGATTTTAATATTTACAGAATTATATTTTCCATTCAATGCTTAAAATTTCTTTTGACAATTCTTTTAGGTCTTTTTGATATTTTTTTATTAAGTTGAAATCCCTGTCAGAAACGACAAAACCATATCTTATTGTTTTTATGGCGTTTTTTAAAATATCTGATAGGTCGTTTGTGGCTGACACAAATTCATCTATTGTACTTTTTGCTATATCTATTTCTTCCTTATTTTCACTGATGAATATATCTTTATTATCATTTTCGACTATTCTGTTAAATGACACCTTAAAGTGATATGAATCTAACAACATATCACATACTTTTTCTAAATAGTCAATGATAACCTTGATATTAAAACAATCACTCGAGATACTTTCACACATTGTTTCTTCTTTTGAGTTTATATATTCTGATAACCTGTAAATGTTCTCACATAAAATTGATATATGTTGAATTTCTAAATTTTTATCATAAGGAATAGAATCATAATCAATTAATTCCCTCGTGAGTGAAAAATTTTCTTTGCTCAATTGCAGGTCATAACAAGCGATTTGCTTTTTTTTACAAATGTCTAATAATATTCTTTTAATATCATCAGAAATATTGGTACCAAAAGTAATGGATTTTATAAATGGAAAGTCGATAAAAATTGGTGTGTTTTCTTGACCAACATTTATAATTCGCCACTCTTTTTCGTATGACCAACATTTATTTTTAAAGAGTATATAGTTCATTATTGGCACAATATTGGCTTCTTCTTGAATAACATTACATTTTCCATTAGTAACATTAAATTCAATACCTAAATCAGACGGTGATATGGTTGGTCTCTCTTCAGTATATTGAACCGGGTACATAAGTCCAAAAAATTCTTCCATTTTTGTCAAATCATATTCTACACATATACCAGAATATGAATTGGCATAATGTGACCACATTAATTGATTGTTCCAACCACTTGATGTAAAACAAGTTATAGTTAATTGTGAAAGAAATTTTTTAAATAATGGTGGGTATATATTGTTTTTTATATCCTCAATTTTTTCGATAAATTGATCTACACATGATTGTAAATCAAGTGCGCTTATTAATAGCTCCTCTGTTATAATATCTGATTCCAAAGAGGTCACTATGATTCCCAACACTAAAAATGTCTCTCGCGAAAAAGTGTCTTTGATCTCCCGAGGAGCCTTCCTATATAAGTTCTTTATATTGTCGTTTATAAATTGACTATCTGATAGTCGCATCAAATGTTTATCTCTTTTTGATGAGACAAGATATTGTTTTAATTTATTTAGCTTGTCAACAAATTCTATTAGATTTCCTAACAATTTATACTTTAATATCATAAATAAAATTGTCTTTATGTTTTTATCGATGCCCATAGGGTCTAACATCATGTTTATACATTCTTCATAGAACTTTTCACTACAAAATCCAATCTTAGAATCAAAGGGGTCATTCATGTTTAAGGGTGTTTGGGCATATAAAACATTATGCTTGATGTTTTCTATATCATAAATGGTGGATGCATTATTGCTGCAGGCTCTATACTGATAAAAGAGCCCGCCGGCGTCAATGATGTTTTTTTTCATGTCTTCCATATTTGGCTCGCGTTTAATAATCATATTTTTCATTTTATAATGCACACCTATTCTTTTATGTTTTAGATTTAGTATACTACTAATCTAAACTTTTTTTCAATACTGATTATAAGCTATACTTACGGACAATTATGTTTAGTGTCTTGTTAAAAAAGAAAATCGGACACTGCTGTTATTAGTGATAAGTTCCAAATCCATTTCATTGAAAAAAGCACTTGCAACAGCAAGTGCTTTTTCTGGTGGAGATGGCGGTAATCGAAACCGCGTCCGAAAAGGGCTCCCCACAGCTTTCTACGGGCGTAGCCTGTCTTTTAAGATTCCCTCGCCGGAGCGCCGTCAGGCAGGCTCACCGGTTCGGTAGTTCCGTTGTTCATGACGGGTTACGGAGCGCTCACCCGTGCACGTTCACTGCTAATCGACGCCTTGTACCGGGCCGCAGTACTCCCGGCAAAGACGGCTGCTATTTAAGCAGCTTGTAAAACTGTTTTGTTGTCGTTTATTATTTAAACGTATGGGTTTTATAGCGGTCCCACACCGCTGCCCGCTTACCGAAGTTCAACCTCCCCGTCGAAATCCTTTCATCCCCATATATCAAACGGCTCCCGCCGATTGAATCAGAAGTTTTTCATGCTGCGCTCGATATTGCGCGCGGCGTCTTTCTTCGCCGCCGTTTCGCGCTTGTCATAGAGCTTTTTGCCCTTGCACAGCCCAACCTCAACCTTGGCGCGCCCTTTTACGAAATATACGCTCAGCGGCACGAGGGTCAAGCCCTCCTGCTTCGTCTGACCGAGCAGGCGCATTATCTCGCGCTTGTGCATCAGCAGGCGGCGCACCCTCAGCGGGTCGCGGTTGAAGATATTGCCGTGCTCATAGGGGCTGATGTGCATTCCGTTGACGAACAATTCGCCGTCGACTATCGAGCACCATGAGTCCTTGAGATTGAGCTTGCCCTGGCGGATGGATTTGACCTCCGTGCCGCAAAGCTCGATTCCCGCTTCGTATCTGTCGAGCACGAAATAGTCGTGAAAAGCCTTTTTGTTCTGGGCGGCGATCTTTTTCTGTTCTGTGCCCATGGCTTTCACTTCCTTTCCGCACGGGCAGTTTTCGGGAGAATATTATAACGCCCGGCAGAAATTTTGTCAAGGCAATCGACTCTCTTCGACTTATATCCTGCTCTTGAGCCTCACTGCATCAACGAGCAGGGAGTATTTTTTATTTCTCAGCAGCGAAAATTTAAGATTCTCCGGCTTTGAAGAATATTTGTCCGCTCTGCGGTCGGTGCACAGCTTATAGATGCCGAGAGATTCGCTCTTTTTTATCAGCTCAACAGTCTCTTTTTTAGATAGAGAGACGGCGTTGGGATAGAGAAAATTGCGGTAGATCATCCTCGCGAGGGAGCATATGAGCGCTTCGCACTCGCCGTCGAGGCAGCCGTCGGCTGATATCATTTGGCGAATCTCCTCTGTGGCGTGGGAGGACATGACGAGATTCTCGAACGAATATGTCCGCGTCAGGGAGGAAGCCGAGGTGCGGTAGTTGTAAAACGCCTCGGGCAGGTAACAAAAAGTGTTGAGCCGGCTCAGCATATGCGCCGAGACGAGCCTGTCCTCGCCGCGGCTGTAGCCTTTGTAATGAGCCGCGTCTATATCATAGTAGAATTTATCGCGCCTTATGCACTTGCAGCAAAGCGAGTTGAACTTCGAGCGCAGCAGCAGCTCCCAAAGCTCTTTTTTGCTGTCCTTATTAAAAGTGCGCTCGCCGTCGAATGTCTTTTCATGCGTGATATTTTCGCCGTTTATTTTATTATAGTCAAAGAATATCATGTCCGGCGCGCACTGCTCGATTTTTTCGCTCAATCTCGAAAACAGCTCGGGCGAGACGGTGTCGTCCGAATCAAAGACGATGAAATAGTCCCCGCGCGCATTCTCAAACGCAGTCTTTCGCGCGAGTAATACACCCTGATTCTCCGTGTGAATGACGCGCACACGGCTGTCTTTTTCTGCGTATTCGTCGCAGATGCAGCCGCTTTTGTCCGTCGAGCCGTCGTCAACTATGAGCAGTTCAAAATTTTTGTAGCTCTGATTGAGAACGGAATCCAGACATTCGCGAAGATATTTTTCCGTGTTGTATACGCACACTGCGGCGGTAAAAAATACAGGCATATTATCCTCCGTCAGATGTCCGCGCAGCAGCATTTCGAGCGGCGCTTCTGCTTGCTGTGCTCGTCGCGCAGGGTGCTGTCTATGGCTATTCTGCGTATGATATCCTTGACGGTTATGTCAAGCTCGCTGTTTTCTGAGTAGTCTGCCGCGAAGGCGAAGTCAACGCGGTTGTGATAGAGCAGGTCGCTCACGCCCTCGAGCTGACGCGGTTCGTTGTTGTGGACGGCTATAGAATATCCGCCGTATGCCTTGACCATCTTCATGCACGGGACATCGGAGAGCCCGTCGCCGATATAGAGCATATTGGAAAACGGAACGCGGCGCTTGTTATCGGGTGTAGAACGGTTGAGATCTTTATCGTTAGATACATCGAGCACGCCCTTATTTATGCGATAGACGAACTGGGTCTTTGCAGTATAGTTGACGGCGGTTTTCGGCCAGACTGCCTCGCCGTTCTCGCCGTAAAGGAACTCACAGGCAAAAATCTCTTTGAAGCATTTGCCTATTTCGGATCCCTCGATTATCTCTTTAAGACCGGAGGAGAGGACATAGTGCTCGACGGTCACGCCGTTCTTGCTGCCGAAGCGGTTGAGGCGGTCGAACCAGCCGGGCAGACCTTTATACAGCTCTATAGCGCGTCCGCACTCCATGACGCTCTTGCGCGTCAGCGGAATCCCGCACTCCTGCGATTTTTTTATCATGATGTACATATATGACAGGATTTTGTCCATATGCTCTTCCTCGGCGTAGCTGTTGGCGAGCCCCCAGAAATCCGCGGGCTCCATGCCGACGCTCGGAATGAACTGATATTCCTGCATATCCTTTGTGCAAAGTGTGCGGTCGAAGTCATAGAGTATCGCCGCAACAGGTCTTTTTCCAGCCAATTAAGACACCTCCGCAGTTATACATATATATTGGGATTGTATTATACTATGAGTGTATCAAATTTTCGCAGAAAATGCAACATATATGTATCGCGGCGATAATATGCACATTATTTTGTGGTAATCTTTGTGCAATTTTTCAAGATGTTTTTGGTGACAAGAGCGCTTTCGTGGTATATAATAGATTTTGCCGGGACGGAAAGACCGATTTTCTCCGTCTCGATTTTTACGGCTTGAAAAGGGGTATCGGTATGCGCGTCAGAGGTCTGCAAAAACTTACATTGCTCGATTTTCCCGGCAAGATGGGATGCACTGTGTTCCTCGGCGGATGCAACTTCCGCTGCCCGTTCTGCCAGAATTCGGAGCTGATTCTTCCCGGTGGGGACGAATATGAGATTCCGGAGGAAGAATTTTTTGCGTTTCTCAAAAAACGTCAGGGCATGCTCGACGGCGTGTGCATAACAGGCGGCGAACCGCTTGTCAATAAAAACGTCGATGACTTCGCAAGACGCATAAAAGACATGGGCTATCTCGTAAAGCTCGACACCAACGGAACTTTCCCGGACAAGATGCAGTCGCTTATAGACGCTGGGCTCGTTGACTATGTGGCGATGGATATCAAAAATTCGCCCGAAAAATATGCCGAGACGGTCGGACTCGAAAAATTCGACATGGAGCCGATATATGAGAGCGTGCGCCTGCTCATGGGCGGAAAGACCGATTTTGAGTTCCGCACGACCGTTGTGCGCGAGCTGCACAGCGCGGAGGACTTCGAGAAAATAGGCGAGTGGCTCAAGGGCGACGAGAAATATTTTCTCCAGAACTTCACCGATTCCGAGTTCGTTTTGCAGAAGGGTCTCGGCTCGCACAGCCGCGAAACACTGCGCTCTTTCGCGGATATAGTCCGCAAAAATGTCCCGAATGTCGAGATAAGGGGAATATAACGGACACTGGAACTCGGAACATCTTGGGGTAGAAAAATAAATTCTACACAATATCTTGTATTTTGCTGTTGACATTTGCCATGGTTGCATCTATAATTGTAGGCAGACAGCGCGAATGAAGCGTATATTTGGAAAAAGAAAGAAAATGGAGGCATGATGATGTACAAGGTTATCAAAAGAGATGGCGCAGTCGCCGATTTTGATATAGCGAAGATATCTTCGGCTATATCAAAGGCTTTCGACGCGCTCAACAAGGAAACTCATCCGACGGTTATCGACCTGCTCGCACTCAAGGTCACTTCGGACTTCGAGGGCAAGATCAAGGACGGACTTATCGCCGTTGAGGACATTCAGGACAGCGTCGAGTCGGTGCTCAGCCAGGCGGGCTACGCCGATGTCGCAAAGGCCTATATTCTCTACAGAAAGCAGCGCGAAAAAGTCAGAAACATGAAGTCGACCATCCTCGACTACAAGGAGCTGGTTGACAGCTACGTCAAGGTTTCCGACTGGCGCGTTAAAGAGAATTCGACTGTCACATATTCCGTCGGCGGACTGATTCTCAGCAACTCCGGCGCGATCACCGCGAACTACTGGCTCTCCGAGGTCTATGACGAAGAGATAGCAAACGCCCACAGAAACGGCGACATCCACCTCCATGACCTCTCCATGCTCACCGGTTACTGCGCGGGCTGGTCTTTGAAGCAGCTCATTCAGGAAGGTCTCGGCGGCGTCCCCGGAAAGATAACCTCTTCTCCTGCAAGCCACCTTGCGACCCTCTGCAATCAGATGGTCAACTTCCTCGGCATCATGCAGAACGAGTGGGCGGGCGCTCAGGCGTTCTCCTCGTTCGATACCTATCTCGCCCCGTTTGTTAAGGTGGACAACCTCTCTTACCGCGAGGTCAAGAAGTGCATCGAGTCGTTCATCTTCGGCGTCAACACCCCCAGTCGCTGGGGCACTCAGGCTCCGTTCTCGAATATAACCCTTGACTGGACCGTTCCCAACGACCTTGCCGAGCTCAACGCCATTGTCGGCGGCAAGGAGATGCCCTTCAAGTACAAGGACTGCAAGAAAGAGATGGATATGGTCAACAAGGCGTTCATCGAGACCATGATAGAGGGCGACGCCAACGGACGCGGCTTCCAGTATCCCATCCCGACTTATTCCATAACCCGCGACTTTGACTGGTCGGATACTGAGAACAACAGACTTCTCTTCGAGATGACCGCAAAGTACGGCACACCTTATTTCTCTAACTACATCAACAGCGATATGGAGCCGAGCGATGTCCGTTCCATGTGCTGCAGACTGCGCCTCGACCTGCGCGAGCTTCGCAAGAAGTCCGGCGGCTTCTTCGGCAGCGGCGAGAGCACCGGTTCTATAGGCGTTGTTACGATAAATATGCCGAGAATCGCATATCTTGCAGAGGATGAGGCGGACTTCTACCGCAGACTCGACAAGCTTATGGATATCTCCGCCCGTTCGCTCAGCGTTAAGCGTACGGTTATCACGAAGCTTCTCAACGAGGGTCTCTATCCCTACACCAGACGCTACCTCGGCACTTTCGAGAATCACTTCTCGACTATCGGCCTTATCGGCATGAACGAGGTCGGTCTCAACGCAAAGTGGCTCAGAGCGGACATGACCCACGAGAAGACCCAGCAGTTCACCAAGGAAGTCCTCGATCATATGCGTGAGCGTCTCTCCGACTATCAGGAGAAGTACGGCGATCTCTACAACCTCGAGGCAACTCCCGCCGAGTCCACCACTTATCGTTTCGCAAAGCACGATGTCGCTCAGTTCCCGGATATCATCACCGCGGCGAAGGACGGCGGCACTCCCTATTACACCAACAGCTCGCATCTTCCTGTTTCGTTCTCGGAGGATATCTTTGAGGCGCTCGACATTCAGGATGATCTTCAGACGAGATACACCTCCGGCACAGTCTTCCACGCCTTCCTCGGCGAGAAGCTGCCCGACTGGACCTCGACTGCTTCTCTCGTGCGCAAGATAGCCGAGAACTACAAGTTGCCCTATTACACGATCTCCCCGACCTATTCCGTGTGCAAGGATCACGGCTACATCGCGGGCGAGCACTTTACCTGCCCCGAGTGCGGCGGTCAGACCGAGGTCTACAGCCGTATCACCGGTTACTATCGCCCCGTCCAGAACTGGAACGATGGCAAGGCGCAGGAGTTCAAGGACAGAACCGTCTATAACCTCGGCGCGTCTCATCTCAAGAATGAGCGCACCGTCAGCCACACCGTGGAGGACGGCAAGCACGAGGATGCTCCCAAGGCATCAAACGGCGCAAGGGTCATGCTCTTCACCACAAAGACCTGCCCCAACTGCAAGATAGCCTATACTCTGCTTGACAAGGCGAATATCGGCTACGAGAAGATCGATGCAGAGGCTCAGGAGGATCTGACGATGAAATACGGCATTAGACAGGCTCCGACTCTTATCGTCACCGACGGCGACGGATACGAGAGCTTCGTCAATCTTTCAAACATCAAAAAGTTCATTGAGCAGTGCTGATGCACTGATAAACGCCGGAAGATCGGGTGGAGCGCGGCTTCACCCGGTTTTCGGCGCATTAAAGAAAAATTTTGCCATATTCAGAGGAAAAAGAAATGCAGCAATTTGATATCGTTATCGTCGGCGCCGGCACGGCCGGACTCACGGCGGCAATCTATGCGCTCAGAGCGGGAAAAACCGTGCTCGTGACCGAGGGCGAGTCTTTCGGCGGTCAGATAACCTCTTCGCCGAGAGTTGAAAACTATCCGGGAATATCGCAGATAAGCGGCAGCGAATTTGCGGATAACCTCGTTTCGCAGGCGATGGAGCTCGGCGCGGATGTTGAGCTTGAGCGGGTAATAAAAATAGTCGACGGAAAGATAAAAACCGTCATAACCGATTCGAACAGCTATCAGTGCAAGTGCGTTATAATCGCCACCGGAGCGCGCCACAGACCGCTCGGAGCGGACGGCGAAAACGACCTCGCGGGCAGGGGAGTATCCTACTGCGCGGTGTGCGACGGAGCTTTTTATAAGGGCAAGAATGTCGCCGTTGTCGGTGGCGGAGACAGTGCGCTCCAGTCCGCGCTCTTTCTCGCGTCTTACTGCAAGAGCGTCACGCTTATACACAGACGCGATGAGTTCAGGGGCGAAAAGGCTCTTGTCAAGAAGCTCGGCGAGAAAGATAACATAAAGGTTCTCATGAACACGAAGGTAGTCAAACTCATCGGCAGCGACGAGCTCGACGGCATAAAGATAGCGACGGGCGACGAGGAACCCCGTTCCATTCCGATGGACGGCATTTTTATTGCGGTCGGTCAGATGCCGAACAACGAGAGCTTCAAGGATGTTGCAGACCTCGATGACTACGGCTATATCATCGCGGACGAGAGCTGCAGAACAAAGACCCCCGGCGTCTTCACCGCGGGCGACTGCCGCACAAAGGAAGTGCGTCAGCTGACCACCGCAGCGGCGGACGGCTCCGTAGCCGCACTCGCAGCCTGCAGCTATATAGACAATATGGAATAAGAAAAGTGCCCGGAACATAAACGGGTGCCGTAAAACAGTAACCGACCGCAGCATATCTGCTGCGGTCGGTTTTGTGATTGATGAATTGGGTTTTGTCGCAGAATCTATTTAGGCTCCCCCCCCTGTAGGAGAGCTGGCTCGGCGTAAACCGAGACTGAGGGGTTGTTTCGCTAACGCTCAAAGTAATAAGTAAAAGTGAATAGTGAAAAAGTGTGCGGTAGGGGTGGATATCATCTGCACGCAAAGTGAATAGTGAAAAGATGCTCGATATGGGCAGATACTATCCGCCCGCGAAATCTGCACGAATTTTTTTTGATGCGCAACTTGTAGGGTGCGGCGACTCGACGCACCGCTACCGCGCAAGCGGCACGAAATTTTCGCAAAAGTTTATTTTACAGACCGTAGGGGCGAACTTTGTTCGCCTGCTTTTAAAATCTATAATAGTGACAAGTAACTAAATGATCGCTTTACTTGCATCATCTCCAAAAAACACCGTGACGCTCACGCGTCAAAGGGTCGTCGAGGTCGCCGACCCCTACAACTCACCTCATCCTGAAATTCCGCGCCGCAGTACCAAGCTCGCGGCTATCAATCAGTTGCTCGGCACATTCGCCCGTAAACTCGCTTCGCTCAAACAATACGGGCTCGTGCGTCTTGCTTCGAAAGCCGTCCTCTCGTCCAACTCAGCTGGTTTCTACCACTGCGGCGCGACTATTGAAAGTTTGATTATAAAAATTAGCTGAGTTACATGCTTTTACTTTGCTATGGTTCAAGTGATTGACAAATCCCAATTGCCAATCACACACCACAACACAAAACAACGCTGCCCATGTATTTCAATGGACAGCGTTCTTTTATTTGAGGATTCTGCAAATCGGGAATCCGATTTGATATGGACTTTACACTCCCGAATAAGCGGAGAAGCCGCCGTCGACGGGGAGAATAACGCCGGTTATGAAGCCGGACTGGCTCTCGTCGCAGAGGAACAGCAGAGCACCCGTCAGATCCTCGGGCACGCCGAAGCGACGCAGGGGAGTGTGGGTGATTATCTTGTTCGAGCGCGCGGTGAGCGAGCCGTCCTCGTTGAAGAGCAGAGTCTTGTTCTGGTTCGTCGAGAAGAAGCCGGGAGCTATCGCGTTGACTCTGATGCCGACATCGGCAAAATGAACCGCCATGAACTGGGTGAAGTTCGAGACAGCCGCCTTCGCCGCAGAATATGCGGGGATTCTCGTGAGCGGTCTGTAGGCGTTCATGGAGGAGATGTTGAGAATCGTCGCATTCTCCTTGCCTATTATGTCCTTTGCAAAGCACTGCGTGGTGAGCAGCGTGCCGAGGAAGTTGAGATTGAAAACAAACTCAATGCCCTTGGGGTCGAGGTCGAAGAAAGTCTTGACTCCCTCTGCCTTGTGGGCTATGTCCTCGAGCTCGAGTGTGTCTTTGGTCGTCGTGCCGAGCGGAGAGTTGCCGCCCGCACCGTTGACGAGGATATCACATGAGCCGAGCGCTGCGTTTATCTTTTCGCGCGCCGCCTCAAGGCTCTCGCTCTCGAGCACGTTGCAGCCGACTGCAAGAGCTTCGCCGCCCGCTGCTTTAATCTCGTCCGCGACCTTCTGAGCCGCCTCTTCACGCAGGTCGAGTATCGCGACCTTTACTCCCTGAGCCGCAAGATCCTTTGCAAATCCGCTGCAGAGAACTCCGCCGCCGCCGGTTATGACCGCAACGCGGCCGTTAAGATTTTCGTGTACCATGGTTATCTTCCTTCCCTTTCGGACTTTGAAACAGCTTCCCAGAGTCCGTTTATATATGCCGCTCCGAGCGCACGGTCGTACAGACCGTAGCCGGGGCGTGCCTTTTCGCCCCACAGCATTCTGCCGTGATCGGGGCGGATATAGCCGTCAAATCCGCTCTCGTAGAGAGCCTTGACTATCTCGTACATGTCGAGCGAGCCGTCCGAGGACAGGTGGGAGGTCTCGTTGAACCAGCCGTCGCGCCTGAGGACATTTCTCAGATGCGCGAAATATATCCTGTCGCCGAATTTTCTTATCATCGCGGGCAGGTCGTTATCTTTTGATGCGCCGAGCGAGCCGGTGCAGAAGGTGATGCCGTTTATGTCGCTGTCGACGAGCGAGAGCAGGCGTTCTAGATCTGCGGTGTTCTTGATTATCCTCGGCAGACCGAAGATGCCCCATGGCGGATCGTCCGGATGAATAGCCATTTTGATTCCGCAGTCCTCACAGACGGGAGCTATGCGGCGCAGGAAGTGGCGGAGATTCTCAACGAGATCGTCCTCGGTCACGCCCTTGTACTTTTGAAACAGCTCCTTTATCTCGCCCATGCGCTCGGTTTCCCAGCCGGGCATCGCGTAGCCGTTCGAGTTCTCGTCGATCTCGCGGAACATATCCTCGGGGCTCTTGCCCTCAATCTGCGCGCCGTTATATGACAGGCAGGTCGCGCCGTTGCCCATATCCATGGCGAGGTCGGTGCGCGTCCAGTCGAAAACGGGCATGAAGTTGTAGCATATCACCCTGACGCCCGCCTTGCCGAGATTGCGTATGGATTCGATATAGTTGTCGATATATTTGTCTGCGTTTTCGTTGCCGAGCTTGATATCCTCATGGACGTTGACGCTCTCTACGCACTCCATCGTAAGGCCTGCCGCCTCGATTTCGTGCTTCATGTCCATGACCATATCGAGCGGCCATACTTCGCCTGCGGGCAGGGTGTGCAGCGCGGGGACAATGCCCTTGACGCCGGGGATCTGCCTTATCTGTTCGAGCGATACCGTGTCCTTGGTGTCGCCGAACCAGCGAAAAGTCATCTGCATTTCAATCTTCCCTTTCTTTTTTATAACTCTATGCGTTCGCCTGTTTCAGCGCTCTTGTACACGGCGAGCAGGAGCTCGATCGCCTTGCCGCCCTCGTCTGAATCTATTGCAAACGGGCGGTTATTTTTGACCGCGTCGTAGAAATCGCGTATCAGCGCGCTGTGTCCGCTGCCCCAGCAGAGCTTGCCGTGGTTGTCGAACTTGTCCGCAGCGAACACCGGGGTGAGCTTGCCGTCCCTGAGTTCAAACACGCTGTCGCCCTCGATGCGAACCGAACGGTCGGCGAAGTTTGCTTCGAGCATTATTGGCGAGGTGACGGCGTTTGCGGTCGTTGCGAAGAACACTCCGCGAAAGCCCTGCGAAAATTCGGCAAATACGCTCACCGTGTCCTCAACTTCTATTATGCCCTTGAGATGGTCGTTTGAAGCATGTGCGGTCACGGCTTTTACATTTCCGCCGAGCATATTCATCAGATCGAGCGTGTGCAGAGCCTGATTTATCAGCACTCCGCCACCCTCGGTCGCTTTTTTGCCGCGCCAGTCGCCGCTCGCGTAATAGTCCGCGTCGCGCTTCCAGGTGACAAAAGCCCTCATGCCGATAAGCTCACCGTATGTTTTTGAATCAATGATATTTTTGAGATACTGCACCGAGCGGTTATATCTGTTCTGAAAACAGACTCCGAACTGCCGCCCCGTCCTGCGCTGACATTCGCGCAGCTCATTGAGCTGGCCTTCCGTCATGGCGCACGGCTTCTCGCACAGCACATCGACTCCGCGCTCCATCGCGTAAACCGCCATCGGAACATGGAGATAGTGCGGGGTGCAGATATGTAAAACATCCGGCTTTTCGCCCGCGAGCATGTCTTCAAGGCTCGTGTATGCCTTCGCGCCGCACTGCTTTGCCGCCGCTTCGGCGCGCTCGGGAATGCAGTCCGCAACGCTGATTATCCGGGCATCCGGTATTTCGCGGACAGCCCCGATGTGGGTGCGGCTTATTCCGCCGTAGCCCACAATAGATATCTTCATAGTCTACCTCTGTTTTTATTGATTATGAGCCGTAGGTCGAGGACATATCCTCAACGACAACTTCCTTCACGGGCTCTTTCTTGCCGGAAGACGAGGCAATTTTCTTCTGAAGTTCGGCATAGAACAGATCCTCGTCTATCGGGAGGGTAACTTTCTTGCCGAGCCATGAGGACAGGTGCGCCGCGTTCGAGATAGTCAGACCGTTGATGCCCTCTTCGCCGCGTGCGATGAGCGGAGTGCCGTGCAGGATATGCGCCGCAAATGCGTTTGTGACTGCGACATGCTGCTCGGTGTCCGTGTCGACGTAGTCGATATCCTCCCAGTGACCGTTGGGCTTCGCGAAGCCCTCTTCGGCGGTTTTGCTGAACTCGGTCATGGACTGGTCGAGGACATAGGCTCTTATCCTGTCGTTCTCGCAGACTATCTTCGCGCGGTCGAGCGTTATTTCGAGTCTGTTCGTGCCGGGTGCGTCGCCGGTGGTCGTGATGAATACGCCGGTCGCACCGTTGGGATATTCGGCGTATATGGTCACATCGTCTTCAACTTCAATGTTGTGCCACTTGCCGATGGAGCACTGCGCCTGAATGGATGCGGGCATGCCGGTTATCCACTGCCACAGGTCGAGCTGATGCGGGCACTGGTTGAGCAGGACGCCGCCGCCCTCGCCGCTCCAGGTTGCGCGCCATCCGCCAGAGTTATAATATGCCTGCGTGCGGTACCAGTCGGTGATGAGCCAGTTGAAGCGGTGCAGCTCGCCGTATTCGCCGCTCTGCACGACTTCGCGCAGCTTGATATACATGGGATTCGTCCTCTGATTGAACATCAGCGCAAACACTTTGTCGCTCTTCGAGGCGACTTCGTTCATCTCGCGAACCTGCTTTGTATAGACGCCTGCGGGCTTTTCGCTGAGCACATGGACGCCGTGAGTCAGACCGTATTCGACTATCGGCGGGTGAGAATAGTGCGGCGTTGCGACTATAACAGCGTCGACCTCGCCCGAGTCAATGAGGGCCTCGGCGGAGTCAAAGCATTTTATCTCGCAGCTTCTGTTATGGCATTTCTTCTCGGCGCGCTCAAGCTTTGCGGGGTCGATATCGGCTATCGCCGTAAGAACCATCTCGGGGATGAGACCGTCGAGATAATAGCCGAGGTGAGCGGAACCCATGTTGCCAACGCCGATTATGCCGTAGCGCAGGGTCTTGACTCTTGCGACAACTTCCTTTATTCCGCCGACCGCGGCGGCAAATGAAGCGTTATTGTCGGGATAAGTGAACTTATCCATCTTTATTGAAAGGCTGTCGTCGCGCTCAATGGTCTTGAGTGCGTCAAACACCTTGAGGTGCGGCTCGACGGAGAGGAATCTCTCGCCCTCTTTTTTGTTGAAGTGGCGGATGAGCTCATCAAAATGAGCATCGCCATGACCTGCGGGGACAACTGTCTCCTCGGCGCCTATCGCGTCTTTTACATGCATATAGGTGATGTAGGGCTCGAGCAGCTCATATGCGGGGAGAATGTCAACGCCGTTGAGAATATAGTTCGCGGGGTCGAAAATTCCGCCGATGACATCGCCGAGCTCCTTGTGGAGATCGAGGCATCTCTCGGGGATATCGCCGTAAATACCGCGCTCGTTCTCGTGACAGCAGAGGACTCCGCGCTCCTTTGAATATTCAGCCATGGCTCTGACTCTGCGCATGACCTCCGGGCGGTACTCTTCGTAGCTCTCGCCCTTTGTGAAATAGAAGCTGAACAGGCGGATATACTTCGCTTCGAGTATCTTCGCCACTTCAACTGTGTTCTTGAAGCCCTCGAAATGGGGCTCAAAATCGTCGGTTATCTCGATCTTTCCATAGTAAGAGCCTATGGAAGAGACCTTCATGCCGTTTGCGTCAAGCTTTTCCTTGAGTGCCTTTGCCTCGTCAACGGTGAACTCGGAGATGTTCTTGCCATCGACGCCGCGCAGTTCCATGTGCGTCACGCCGTTTGCTTTGCAGGCGGCTATCTGACCGTCGATGCTGTCGGCGGCTTCGTCGGAAAAGGCGGAGTAGAGAAATCTTGCCATCTTTGCACGACCTTTCTTGTTGTGCCCTATAAAAAGCAGCACTTGATTTACAGTCTTATTTTATACATTATTTACTCCTATTTCAAGCCCGAAGAAGTAGGATTTACAAATATTTAACCGTTAAATAAAGAACAAACAACCGACAGCGAAACATATGGCCGTCGGCTGTTGCAATTTTCTCTTATGAGCGTTTGCGCCGCCTTGAAACAACTCCGGCGGGCAGGGCAAACAGGAGCGGGATAACCGCCGCAAAGGATGCCGAACCGGTCTGCGGGGTCAGAGGCTCTTTCGAGCTGCCCGAACCGCCGTTCGATGCAGCGGGTCTTGCCTGAGTGCCGAGGGGAGTGAGCGTTTTCGCGTTCACATCGTTTTGCAAAAACTGTGGATATTTTTCATTCGACCAGACATCTGTTACAGAGTCCGAATAGAAGAACCAGTTGTACATCTCCTTGTGTCCGTCGTGTATCTTACAGTGGAGCATATCCTTTATGAACCAGGTGTTCTCGGGCAGGAGGCAGGTCGATGCGTCTATCACGCCGTCCTTCGAGAGGTGGTCGTGAACACCTGCTTCGTTCTTCTGAACATAGCCGTCTGGGAGAGTTGAATTGAGATCGGCAACGGTCGCGCCGACGGAGGCGTATTTCGTGTCAACCGTCGCGTCGCTGTTTGACATATAGGACTCGACGAGAGGGGTACGCTGTTTGTTGTAGCCCGCGACTATCATTATTTTTACGCCGTCTTTTTTCGCCTTGTTCAGTATCTCTCCGGCTTTGCACTGGACGTTGTAGTGATATTCGTCGAGGCGGGAGATGAGCTTCTTTGATGTGTTCTCGTTGAAAGTCATTTTCTTAGCCTGCTCGTATTCGTCGTCCGTCACGAAGCTCCATATTCCGGGCATCGAGCCGAACACGGGGTACATGAGCTCTTCAAACACCCTGTCCGTCAGATTTTCGAGCAGCTTATCCGCAACGCCGACGAGGGCTTTGAAAACACCCGCGTAGTTCAGCATATCAAGCACTATGCAGAGCAGGTCGGATTGCCACTGCTCGTCTGTCGGCAGCTGCGAGGCGTAACGGACGAGGGCTTCTGGGTCAATGATGATTTTCTTTGTGAACAGGTCGCCCGCCACCTGCGTGCCGAGTATGGGGCAGCACTGGAATATGCAGGCGTCTATGCCGTCGGTGCCGTATTTGTAGAAATACGCCATGGTCATAACGCCGCCCATGGACGAGGCGCGAAGAAGCACGGTGTCATGTCCGGTCAGCTTCTTTACGCAGGCGATGTATTCGTGCAGCTTGTCCGCGACCGTGAGCGGGTCCTCACGGAAATCGTAGGCGAAATAGTAGCTCTTGTCAACGCCGTGGCCGGGGTTGTCGGGCAGCTTGGCGTCCGAGGTCACGCGGTCTGTGGAGTCGCCGTTTTCGTCCATCTGCAAATCGCCGAAGACGCCGCGGACTCCGTCGATGAGCGCGTCGCCGAATGCGTCATAATTCTTGTCTATGGCGAGGCGCGCTATTGCCGGGGCGAGACGTGCGGCAAGGCGCAGATAAGCGGCGGTGTCGGGTCTGAAGAGCAGACGCTCGTTCTCCGTGCCCTTGTCAAGATAGAGCTTCGCGCTGCCCAAGGCCGCGACGTAGATTACGGGCGGCGTGCCGCAGGTGCATTTTTCGCTCTTTGCGAAAACGGGCAGGCTCGCGCAGAGCAGCAGTATCGCCGCAAGAATGATGCTGAAGATTCGCCGGATGTTTTTGCGCATGGGGTTTCCCTCCGTTGTATTTTATTTTTATCGGAGACTTTTGACAAGCTCTCCGAAGGCTTTCGTTATTGTTGACCCCGCGCGTTTTCCCGCCGAGACAGCCTCTTCGTAGTGGTCTTTTGCTATGACGCTGCCGTAGTCGTTGTCGGGCAGGATGTATCCCATCTCGTCATTGCACAGACCTATAACGCTCAGCTCTCTGCCATCGGGAATCATGTCGCGCATGGGCGGATATTTCCATGCGGTGCGGTTGAAGCTCTCGTCCGCGCCGTATGCGCCTCCGAGCAGAATCTCGGGCGCAAGCTCGCCGGGGATGAGTGCGAGGGACAGCTCCTTGCCAATTTCTGCATAGCCGATTTCGCTGACGAAGCAGTAGCCGGATTTTTCGCTCGGGTCGTGCAGAACTGTGTTGTCAACGAGTCCTGCTTTTGCGGCGGCGATGAGTATCGGGTTGTCCGCCGGGATAAATATTTCGCGGTTTTTAATATTTATGAAAGTCGCGACGCGCCTCTCGTCCTCTTCGGGGATAGAGAGCAGGAAGCGTCCGAGAGTCTTGCCGTATTCCTGCCAGCCCTCCGAGCCGTCATGCTCGGTTATGCAGTCGCGCTGCTGGGCTATCGCAAGTTCCGCGCCCTGGAAGAATATAAAGTTCTTGCCCGCCTTGTTTATCTCATGCTCCATCGATGCGATGTAGTCGGAGCTGAGCAGGGTGTTCTTTGCGCCGAGCGCGGTCGGGTGAGCCGCCATGAACGCGGCCACGGTCTCTCTTGAGCCGTTGTCGGGGATGAAGCGCAGGCGGACTATGTCTTTGTCCCATACATAAGGCGGGCGCTTGTCGCGCGCGAAGTCGATAGCGTCGGTGCGCACATAGGTGAGCTTTCCGCGCTGCATGGAATCAAACGCCTCTTTTATCGCGTCTGCGGTCTTTTCAAACAGATTCTCCATGAACTCGGGGTCGCGCCCTGAAATTATATCGTCATACCGTCCGTCCTTGATAGCCTTGACATTGTTCTTGAGCATCTTCGGCAGATCGCCCCAGAGACCCTGTGTATCAATCGCGCTATGGCAGTGGATGGAGGAAATATTGATGGAAACTATATTATTTTCTTTTGCAAAGTCCGCCAGTCTCTCGCGTATGCGGCGTATGTCCGTGCCGGATATTCCGACGCAGTCAATGACGGCGAAAACCACGCTCCCGCGTCCGCTCGAATCGTCGAGGCAGATAACGCGCACCGCCTGGTCGTCGATAACCCCGCTCATTATATTAGGCGGATAGGAGAGATAGCCCGCTATGTAGTACTCCTTCTGATTGTAGTCGTCGGGGACGAGACTGCGGCGGGCGTAGCCGAGACGCCATCTTGAACCGCGCTTGCCCGATGATGCAAATTCGCTGTGACCGGGATAGAAATCACGGCTTTGATAGTTCGAGACATCGCCGAAATTCGGCTCGGGGAGTTTGTCGGCAATCTTGCCGACGGCGGCGAGGATACCTTTTCCGACAGCGTCGTCAAAGTCGCGGCGGAAAGCCTTGTCGGTCTTTAATTTTCTGCCGACCGCCGCTCCCGCGCCCGCTGTTGCGGCGAGGACGGCAAAGGGGATGAGACTGCATTTTTTCATGCTTTTTCCTGCCTCCGAAATGTGAAATAAGTTACAGTATAATATTACCATTTCAGCAAGATTTGTCAACCGTGATAAAGCGGGAGAAATGAGCATATATATCAACTATCTTTATAAGCGCGAAGGGGCGGAGAAAAGTGTTTGTGTTTTCAATAAAATCCTCAAAGCTGAAAATTGCCTTGACTGCGTTCGCGGCGGTGCTCGCCGTGGCGGCGGTGGTGCTGCTGATAAACCGCGGCAAGCCCGCGGTCAGCGACAACGCGATAAGTCTGAAGGCATCGAACGCCTCGGAACGCGCGGCGTTTCTGTCTCAGTTCGGCTGGGATATCGAGGAGGACCCGGTCGAGGTCGCAGAGGTTATAATCCCTGCCGAATTCGACAGGGGATATGAAAAATACAATGAGATTCAGAAAGCGCAGAACCTCGACCTGACGCCTTATGCGGGAAAGCGCGCAAAGCGCTGGACATATAACATAAAAAATTATCCCGGCTATGAGGGGGACAGCGGAACGGTGCAGGCGAATATTTTGGTTTACGAGGGCGCGGTGATAGGCGGCGACATCTGCTCGACCGAGCTCGACGGCTTCATGCAGGGCTTCGATTTCCCGACAAAGACCGCTGCGCAGAGCGAGAGCACGACGGGATAAAAACAGCCGGACGGATATCCGCCCGGCTGATATTTTATTGGATTTTTTGTGTTTCAACTCACATTTTTATGCTCTTGTAGAAATCCAGTGTTCTCAGCTTGTGCCCGAGCTGAAGAAGCAGGTAGCGCTCGGTGATATCGCCGAGAATTTTTAGCGAGCTGTCCGGCATACGAAACGCAAAAAGCGCGCGGTCATCGCAGGTGCAGATATGGCGCATCGCGTTTATCACACCGGGCGTCACGGGTATTCCCTCGCCGTCGGGTGCGCAATTACGGCAGAAAAATCCCGCATGGCGCAGGCTGAAAACAGGCTCGTCGGGCAGCTCGTTCCCGCAGGATTGGCATCCGGCGAGGTCGGGCATATAGCCCGCGAGCGCGAGCATACGAAGCTCACCGACGGGCTTTAAGAAATCCGCGCTCCGCTTGTCCTCGGACAACAAATGTAGAAGATTCAGCGTCAGGCTCAAAAATTCGTGAGCCTCGGTGTTCTCGGGCGAAAACTCGCCCGCAAGCTCGCAAAAATAATTTGCAAGCGATAATTTTTCAATGTCCTCGCGCAGCCCGAAAAACACGTCTATCGCCTTTGCGTCGTCAACTATGTAGCTCTCGCGCCCGCGGTAGAGGGTCAGACGGGAGTATGTCATCGGCGAAACGGCGGCGCTCGCGGTTCGGCTCTTTACTTTCTTCGTGCCGTTGGCAAAGGCTGAGATAAGCCCGAGGTCGCCTGTCAGAATTTTGACGACTGTATCGTTTTCATTGATATCGCGGGACTTGATTATCAGCCCCTCTGTCTGCGTCTGCACTCGCCGTTTCACCTCCCGCGCGGATATTCGTCTTTGCATAGCGGAGATAGTCCTCGACCCTGCCGCTCATTTCAAAGGCATTCCATGCATTCTGAACCGTGTTTTTGTCCGTATTTTTCATCTATGATAAACGCGCGATGTGCGCTTCCTCCGTGCAGTGTAAAAATATTTTTTTCACTGCGCGGCGCATTTATGATAGGAAAAATTTTATTCGTTGTCGAGCCCGAAATTGTGGATGAGTCCCTCTCTGTTGCGCCAGCCCTCTTTGACCTTTACCCAGCAGTGGAGGTTGATTTTGCACATAAAGAAGCGCTCCATATCCTCGCGCGCCTTTGTCGAAACTTTTTTGAGCATCTCGCCTTTTTTGCCGATTATTATGCCCTTGTGGCTCTCGCGCTCGCAGTAAATCGTGGCGTCGATATCGGTTATATTCGAGTCCTCGCGCTCGTGCATTCTCTCTATGCATACCGCAACACCGTGCGGCACTTCGTCGTCGAGAAGATTCAAAAGCTTCTCTCTGATTATCTCGGCGGCGAGCACGCGCTCGGGCTGGTCGGTCAGGGTGTCGTCGGGGAAGAAATGCGGCGAGGGCTGAGCCTGCTTGAACAGCTCGTCTTTTAGATCGTCGAATCCGTCGCCCTTGAGCGCGGAGCAGGGGACTATTGCCTCGAAATCATAGAGCGCGGAGAACTGCGCCATGCGCTCGATAAGCAATTCTTTCTGCTTGACGGAATCTATTTTGTTTATGGCGAGAATGACGGGCAATTTCTCGTCCTTGAACTTCTTGAGAAGGTCTTTTTCCGCATCGCGCAGCTCGCCCGAGGGCTCAACAACAAATAGACATGCGTCAACGCCCGAGATGCTGTCGCTGACCGCCTTTATCATTTTTTCGCCGAGCTTTGTGCGCGGGCGGTGGAAGCCGGGGGTGTCGGTGAAAACGAGCTGAACCTCGTCCTCGGTCAGCACGCCCATTATTTTTGTGCGCGTGGTCTGCGGCTTTGGCGACACGACGGCGACTTTTTGACCGAGCAGGCGGTTGAGTATCGACGACTTGCCGACATTCGGGCAGCCGACTATTGCGATGAAAGCGGTTCTTGTCTGAGTCATAACTTCTCCTCATATAGATGACCGCTGATATGACAGTCAGCGGTCATGGATTTTTTATATATTATTTGTCTTTTTTCTTGAAATTGAAGCCCGTGAATATGAAAGTGAAGCTCAGCACAAGGCTGGCGATCAAAACGGCTATCATATACGGCTTCTCTGCGTAGTAGGCGAACATCGCCCTGAACGCCTCGGGCTGAGCGAGAATCGCAATGCCCGTGCAAACGGCGAATATCGCGCCGACGAGCACGGCTCCCGCCGCGGTATCTTTCGATATTTTAGCAAGGCGGTTGTATTTCTCGCTGAACTTCTCCTCCGCCATGTCAACGACAGCTTCTATAGCGGTGTTGAACAGCTCGCCCATGACAACTATCGCGTTCGCGATAAAAATTATCGCAAACTGGGTGCGCGAGACCTCGAAGAAGTCATAGATCAGGAGATATGAATACATATATATCATGCACACGAGGTGCACGCGCATATTTCTCTCCTGCCTGATGCAGGTGATGATGCCCGACCCCGCATAGACAAAGCTCTTGAGCAGACCTTTCATTTATTCGTCACCCATATAGTAGCTTCCGCTTCTGGGCAGACCGAGCTGAGTCAAGACGGTCTCCTCCTTTTCGCGCATACGCACGCTCTCGATTCCGCCTTTTTCGTGGTCATAGCCGAGCAGGTGGAGCATCGAATGTACGGTAAGGAATGCTATCTCGCGCTGGAGCGTGTGGCCGAAACGCTCGGCCTGGCTGACTGCGTGGGGGATAGAAATGACTATGTCGCCGAGCATCTTTGCGCCCGTGTCAAGATTTGTGTCATACACTCCGTTTTCACCAAGGGGGAACGAGAGCACGTCGGTGCTCCTGTCCACATTGCGGTATTCGCGGTTGAGTCTGTGTATCTCTTCGTCGTCCACAAAGCGGACGCTTATCTCGGCAGGATCGTTGAATTCCTCGAGTGTCAGAACCGCGGTGCATGCGCGGCGCACGAGCATTCTTACTCCTGTCGGTATTTTGACCTCATGCTGGTCGTTTGTGATAATTACCTTAACTTTGCCTCTCATTTTCTTTTTTTCACATCCTCGTGTTTTTCGTAGGCTTTGATTATATCCTGAACGAGCTTGTGTCTGACCACATCGCGCTCGTTGAACCTGACAATTTGAATATCGTCGACATCTTTGAGAATCTTCACCGCGTCGACGAGACCGCTTCGCCTGCCGTCGGGCAGGTCGATCTGGGTGATATCGCCCGTGACGACCATCTTCGAGTTGAAGCCGAGACGGGTCAGGAACATCTTCATCTGCTCGACCGAGGTGTTCTGCGCCTCGTCGAGGATAATGAAGCTGTCGTCAAGCGTGCGTCCGCGCATATATGCAAGGGGCGCGACTTCTATATTTCCGCGCTCGAGCTGCTTTTGGAAGCTCTCCGCGCCGAGCATATCGAACAGCGCGTCGTAGAGCGGGCGCAGATAGGGGTCGACCTTCTGCTGAAGATCGCCGGGCAGGAATCCGAGCTTCTCGCCTGCTTCAACTGCGGGGCGGGTGAGGATTATGCGGTTGACTTCCTTTGCGCGAAAAGCCGTCACCGCCATGGCGACCGCGAGATAAGTTTTACCTGTGCCGGCGGGTCCGACGCCGAGAGTGACCGTGTTTTTGCGGATGGCTTCGATATATTTCTTCTGACCGAGCGTTTTCGGCTTGACCGGTCTGCCCTTTGAAGTGATGCAGATGCAGTCCGCAGTCATCTGCGGAAGCTGATCCTCGTTGCCCTCGTTGACGAGCGAGATGACATAGCGGACATTCTGGTCGCTGAGCGCCTCGCCGCGGTTGATGAGCATCAGAAGTCCGTTTATCGCGCGCACGCCCTTTGAGACGTTCTCCGCCTCGCCCGTGACTTTTATCTCCGAGCCGCGGCTGACGACGCCGACATCGAACTCTTTTTCTATCATTTTAATATTTTCGTCGAAACTGCCGAACAGGCTGACCGCCTGCTCCATCCTGTCGACGCTGATTGACTGTTCAAACATAGATTATCTCCGAAATTTGCTTTATATTAGCGTTACGGCAAAAATAAATTTTCGTCATAACTGATAATATTATCGAAATATTTTGTTAGATTATACCATATTTTCTTAGTTCTGTCACCATAAAAAGGACGAAATTTTATTAAGTTTTAATAAAATTTTTGTATTTTTTTGTACATCAAGCTTAAAAAGCAATTTTTATATCGATAAAGAAATATTTCTATATTTTTTTGCCGTCGAAAATGACAATTTTAAGTCCTTGAAGTTTGAAGAAAAACAATGTAAAATATATATGTTATAGGTATATGGAAGTCTTGACTGCGGAGGGAGACCGATGAAAAAAAGCTCGAAAAAGCTGATCGTCGCGCTTTTGTGCGCGGCGGCTGCCGTTTTGATCGGTCTCGTGGCATACGACGGCATAAAGCAGAGCCGTGAGTTCTCGTCTTCGTCTGCGATGATGAACACCGCCGTCAGCGCGGACATCGAGGGAAAAGACGCGAAAAAGGTCGGCAAGGCGGTTCTTGACTGCATATCGGAGCTCGAAAACAAGCTCCTCTCGCGCCATATCGAAACATCCGCCGTCAGCGAGATAAACGACGCGGCGGGACAGAGCGTTAAGATAACTCTCTTTTCGTCTTCTGCGAACGGGAAGATAAACGACCCCGAAAAGAAGATGGGGGATATACTCTCGAAGTGCGAAGAGCTGAGAAAGTCGAGCGGCGGCGCGTTCGACCCTCTGCTCGGCAGACTCAGCGACCTTTGGGGCTTCGGTACGGGCAATGAGAGAGTGCCCGGCAAGGATGAAATAAACTCGGCGCTCAACGGCACCGGTTCCGCCATAGAGATAAACGAGAACGGCATAAAAATACCGTCGGGTACGGTGCTCGACCTCGGCTCGGTCGGTAAGGGCATCGCCTGCGACGAGGTGCGCGGAGTGCTCGAAAATTCGAAAATAAAGCGCGCGGTCGTCTCCGTCGGCGGGAGCATACTTCTCTACGGCGAGGGAGAAAAATTCACTGTCGGTATAAGAGATCCTTTTTCGGAGAGCTTGACCGAGAGCTTTGCGGTTTTGACTCTGCCCGCGACCTGTGTTTCGACCTCCGGTAGCTACGAGCGGTATTTTGACCGCGACGGCGTGCGCTATCACCATATACTCGACCCGAAAACGGGTTATCCCGCAGAGAGCGGACTTGTCAGCGTGACGGTCGTTTGCAGCGACGGCTTTATGTCCGACGCGCTTTCGACTGCTTGCTTCGTGCTCGGCTACGAAAAATCGCTGCCGCTGCTTGAAAAATACGGTGCGCAGGCTGTGTTCGTGTTCAATGACAGGAGCGTCAGGGTCACTGGTTCTCTCGCGGACAGCTTCAAACTTGAAAAGGACGGATTCAAACTTTTATAACGGGGGAGACAGATGCAGCGCAGATTCGTAAAAAAAGCCGATATCGCATTGATAGCGGTCATACTCTGCGTCGGCGCGGCTCTTCTGATATGGCGATTTTTGCCGTCGAACGGAAAAACCGAGGCGGTCATCTATGCGGGCGGCGAAGTATATCGCCGCGTAACGCTCGACAAGAGCGCTGATATGACAATAACACCCGACACCGACCCCAAGGTCGTGATAAAAATAAAGGACGGCGCTGTCTGGTTCGAAGACGCGGACTGCCGCGACAAATTGTGCGTAAAATCGGGCAAACTCACCCGCCCGGGCGACACCGCCGCGTGCCTGCCCGCAGGAGTTGTGATAAGGCTCGAGGGCTCGGAGAAGCGGCACGATGCCCTGACCGGGAGGATATGCCCATGAAAGCGAGAAAAACCGCTCTTTTAGGTATCCTTTGCGCCCAGGCAATCGCGCTCTCGTTTCTTGAAAATCTGATTCCCTCTCTGCCGTTTCTGCCGCCGGGAGCTAAGCCGGGGTTTTCAAATATAGTGACGATGTTCACTGTTCTCACTCTCGGGCTGCCGCAGGCGATGTGCATAACAGTGTTCAAGGCGCTCTTTGCGCTGATGACACGCGGCGCGACGGCGTTTTTTATGAGCCTCGCGGGAGGAGTGCTCAGCACCCTCGCGATGTGGGCGGCAACAAAAATAAAATCCGATCCCTTCGGTCTGCTCGGCGCGTCGATAATCGCCGCCGTATGCCATAACGCAGGCCAGCTCGCCGCCGCGGCGATGCTCACGGGGACGGGAGCCGTGCTCGGCTATGCGCCGGCACTGCTGATATTTTCGCTTATAACCGGAGCTGTTACTGGAACGGTGCTGCGCATAGTCATGCCGGCGCTCGAAAAACAGACGCGGTTTATAATAAAGAAGTAATAATTAATCATAAGGAGTTGAAGAAATGAGCTCGGTTAAACTCGACGGTGTTCTCAAAGCTGTCAAGCAGGTACGCGGCGGCGTGCATGTCAACCACAACAAGAACACCGCAGACTGTGAAGTCGTAAGAATTCCAGTCCCCGAAAAAGTGCTCCTGCCCATGCAGCAGCATATCGGTGTACCGTGCACACCCACTGTAAAAGCGGGCGACAAAGTTTCGGTCGGACAGATAGTGGGCGACAGCGACAAATTCCTCAGCGCGCCGATCCACGCATCGATATCCGGTACCGTCAGCGCAGTCAAGCAGGCGACGCTTGCAAACGGCGTTATCACTCAGGCGGTGGAGATAGAGTCCGACGGCGAGATGCGCCTTTTCGACGGTCTTGAGCCGCCGAAGGTGACGGGCAAGGAGAGCTTCCTTCGCGCCGTCAGGGATTCCGGCCTTGTCGGACTCGGCGGAGCGGGATTCCCCACGCATGTCAAGCTGCGTATCCCGCCCGACAAGAATGTTGACACACTCATAGTCAACGCCGCGGAGTGCGAACCCTACATAACCGTTGACTACCGCGAGTGCCTTGAAAATTCGTGGGACATCCTCTCGAGCATCTATACTTTGAAAGAGATACTCGGCTTCAAGCGCGTCGTTATCGCCGCAGAGGACAACAAGCCCGAAGCTTTCAAAGTGCTCAAGGCTATAGCGGACAGAGACGTTGCGGAGGATAACGTGGTGCGCCTCATGACGCTCAAGTCGAAGTATCCCCAGGGCGCAGAGAAGATGATGGTGCTCTCCGCCACGGGCAGAAAGGTTCCGCCCGGAAAGCTGCCCGCCGATGTCGGCTGCGTTGTTATGAACGTTGCCTCCGTCGCATTTATAGCAAGATATCTCAAGAGCGGCAAGCCGCTTGTCAGCCGCTCGCTGACCGTTGACGGCTCCGCGATAGCCGACCCGAAGAACGTCCGCGTGCCAATCGGCATGAACGTCGGTGAAATAATCGACTTCTGCGGCGGCTTCAAAGCCGAACCCGGCAAGATAATAACCGGCGGCCCGATGATGGGACTTGCCGTTGTCAACACGGATATTCCCGTTCTCAAGCAGAACAACGCCATTCTCGCCTTTGCCGACGATGCGTCGAAGGTCAAGAAAGAGCGCGACTGCATCCGCTGCGGCAGATGTGCGGCGGCATGTCCGCTGAGTCTTATGCCCACGCTTGTTGAACGCTATATAAAGGCGAAGGATATAGACAGGCTTGAAAAATCCGGCGCCATGGTCTGCATGGAGTGCGGCTCATGCGCTTATTCATGTCCTGCGGCAAAGCCGCTCGTCCAGTATATGCGCCTTGCAAAACAGATGCTGAGAGAGGAGAAGAGCAAAAATGCCTGAAATGCCTGAAAAGAAACTAACAGTCAGCGCATCTCCCCATGTGCGCTCGGCTCAGACGGTCAGCGGAATAATGCTCAATGTTATTATCGCGCTGATTCCCGCCCTTGCGGCGTCCGTCTGGCTCTTCGGTCCGCGCGTCCTGCTCATCTGCCTCGTAACGATAGGCACATGCATGCTCTCCGAGTATCTGTCGCGCAAAATCATGAAGCGCAGCAACACGCTCGGTGATCTGAGCGCGGTCGTCACCGGACTTCTGCTTGCCTTTAACCTGCCCGTGTCTATTCCGCTGTGGCAGGCGGCGATAGGTTCCGTTATCGCGATAGTTGTTGTAAAACAGCTCTTCGGCGGAATCGGCCAGAACTTCGTCAACCCCGCGATAACCGGAAGAATCATTCTCATGGTCTCGTTCCCGACCGCCATGACCACATGGATAAAGCCCCTCTCGTGGCTCGACAAGGGCGCAGAAGCGGTCACCACCGCAACGCCCCTTACCATGCTGACAAAGGGCGGCGAGCTCTCCGACGGGCTGCCGAGCCTTGTTGATATGCTCATCGGCATCCGCGGCGGCAGCCTCGGCGAGACCTGCGCAGTGGCGCTGATAATCGGCGGAGTTTATCTGATGATAAGAAAGATAATCTCTCCCGCAATTCCGCTGTCGTTCATCGGCACTGTAGCCGTTATAATGCTCATAGCCGGCAAGGGCAGTTTCACTTTTGTCGCCTATCAGCTGCTCAGCGGCGGACTCATGCTCGGCGCGTTCTTCATGGCTACCGACTACACCACCTCGCCTATCAATCTCAAGGGCAGAATAATCTTCGGCATCGGCTGCGGTCTGCTGACCTCGTTCATCAGGCTCTTCGGCTCGCTGCCCGAGGGCGTCTCGTTCTCAATAATCCTTATGAACATACTCGTTCCCCATATAGAGCATCTGACCACCCCGAAGCCTTTCGGCACGGTCAAGGAAAAAAAGAAGAAAGGGGCTGAGAAGGCATGAAGAATTTCAAGGAATTTGCCATCCCGACTGTAGCGCTCTTTCTGATATGCCTTGTCGCCACGACTCTTCTCGCCGTTACAAATAAAGTCACGGCTCCGAAGATAGCGGAGCTCTCGGCGCAGACCGAGGTCGAAACAAGGCAGAAAGTCCTGCCCGCCGCGACTCAGTTCGGCGAAACGCAGGAGATGAAGGGCGGCAGCGGCACTTACGCTGTCGGCAAGGATGCAAGCGGCAACGAAGTCGGCTATGTCTTTGTCACCGTTTCCAAGGGCTACGGCGGAGATGTGAAGATAATGACCGGAGTCGACAAAAACGGCGCAGTCACCGGCATTTCGCCGCTCGAACTCAACGAGACCGCCGGTCTCGGCATGAAAGCCCAGAATGCCAGCTTCCTCGACCAGTTCAAGGGAAAGGTCAAGGATATTGCAGTCAACAAAAACAGTGCCTCCGGCAACGAAATCCAGGCGCTCACCGGCGCTACGATAACCTCGAAAGCCGTCACGGCGGCAGTCAATGAGGCGCTGAGCTACTATGATTCCAATTTAAAGGGGGCGGAGTAAAAAATGGCAAAGAAAAAGAGTCTTTTTCAGGAGTTTACCAAGGGCATTCTTGTTGAGAACCCCGTTCTCCGCCTGGTGCTCGGCACCTGCCCGACGCTCGCGGTTTCGACCTCGGTCGAGAGTGCGCTGGGCATGGGCGTCGCAGCTTCGATAGTCCTTGTGTGCTCGAATATCGCCATTTCGGCGCTCAAAAAGGTGATTCCCCAGAAGGTCAGAATCCCCGCTTATATAGTTATAATCGCTTCGTTCGTTACAATAGTCCAGATGCTCGTCAAGGCGTTCGTCCCGCAGATCGACGCTCAGCTCGGCGTTTACCTGCCGCTGATAGTCGTCAACTGCATCATCCTCGGCAGAGCCGAGGCGTTCGCATGCAAGAACTCCGTTGCGGCTTCCGCCGTTGACGGTCTCGGCATGGGCGTCGGCTTCACCGCAGCGCTGCTCCTCATGGGCGCAGTCAGAGAGCTGCTCGGCACGGGCGCTATCGCCGGACTTCAGATAATCCCGGCTTCCGTCAGCCCCATGCTGATATTCATCCTGCCTCCCGGAGGCTTCTTTGTGTTCGGTCTGCTCATGGCTTGCGCCAACAAGCTCGCCGACAAGAAGGGACTTTCAAAGGCGGAGCTCAAGGGCTGCGAGGCCTGCCCGATGGCGGCGTCCTGCTCCCTTCGCGGCGAAGTTGAAAACAAAAAGGACGGAAAGGAGGCGGCAGGCAAATGAAAATAATGCTTTCAATACTGCTTACCGGTATCCTTACGGAGAACTTCATTCTCGCAAAGTTCCTCGGTATCTGCCCGTTCCTCGGCGTGTCGAAGAAGCTCAACACCGCAGTCGGAATGAGCGCGGCGGTTATATTCGTTATGCTGCTCGCCACCGCGGTCACTTATCCCATCAACGCAAAGCTGCTCGTACCCAATGATCTTGAATATCTCCAGACGATAGTATTTATTCTTGTCATAGCGGCTCTCGTTCAGCTCGTCGAGATAATCCTCAAGAAGTATATGCCCGCGCTTTATAACGCGCTTGGCATCTATCTTCCGCTGATAACAACGAACTGCGCGGTGCTCGGCGTCGTGCTTATAAACGTTGAGAATAACTACAATTTCGGCCAGTCGATGATGCGTTCGCTCGGCGGCGGTCTCGGCTTCATGCTCGCCATGGTCATGTTCGCGGGCGTCAGAGAGCGCCTCGAGAGCTGCGACGTGCCGAAATTCCTTCAGGGTCTGCCCATAACGCTCATTGCCGCATCGCTCACCTCGGTCTCCTTCCTCGGATTCTCGGGCGTTGTCGACGGCATATTCGGTTGAGAAAGGACGGGATAATATGCATCTTATTATAATTGCGGTTGTCATCGTCTCCGTCATCGGACTTATAGCCGGTCTCGGTCTCGCCGTTGCGTCAAAGGTCATGGCTGTCCCGGTCGACGAAAAGGCTGAGGAGATTCAGGCGGCGCTGCCCGGCGCAAACTGCGGCGCGTGCGGCTTCTCCGGCTGCTCAGGCTATGCGGCAGCTCTCTCTCAGGGCAAGACCACCGACACCGGACGCTGCATGCCCGGCGGCGCTGAGGTCAGCAAAGCTATTGCAAAAATAACCGGACTCGCGGCGGGGGATGTTGTTCCCATGACTGCCGTTGTCCTCTGCCAGGGCAATATTCACAACACGGACACGAAGCTCAACTATGTCGGAGTCAAGAGCTGCAAAATGGCAACTCAGCTTTTCGGCGGACCGAAAGAGTGCGTCTACGGCTGCATCGGCTTCGGCGACTGCGTTGAGGTGTGTCCCTATGACGCGATTCATATCTGCGAGGGCGTTGCGAGAATAAATCCGCTCGCGTGCCACGCCTGCAAGATGTGCGTCAACACCTGCCCCAAGGGCATTATCGATCTGATGCCCCTGCACGAGGCAAAGGCCGCTGTTATGTGCAAGAACCATGACAAGGGCGCCCAGACCAGAAAAGAGTGCAAGGCGGGCTGCATTGGCTGCATGAAGTGCGTCAAGACCTGCGAATACGGCGCGGTCACGGTCGAAAACTTCTGCGCGAAGGTCGATTACGACAAGTGCGTCGGCTGCGGCAAGTGCCACGAGGCGTGCCCGGTCAAATGCATCGATGTTATCGAGCCCGGAGTGAAGATAACTGAGACGAAAGTCAACTAAATGAATACGCGAGAGCACCCGGAGCTGTGAAAACAGCTTCGGGTGTTTTGCTTTTTATTATAATTTGTAGGGGTTGGCGACCTCGACAACCCTATGCCGCCAACGGCGGCACTGTTTAAAAGAAAAGTAGATCGTGGACGGAAAATTGACATTGACAATAATGTCTGATAATATTAAATAAAAAGAGATATACGGAGGGATGCCTATAGCCGATTGAACGCAATCTTCAAAGGGAACAGGGCGCGGAATAAATATCAAGCCCGGAGGCGAAAGCTATGAAAAAAGCAATACTTTCTATATTAATATCGGTTCTGCTCATAACGAGCTTTTCGGCGTGCCGAAACGGAGACGCGGAGACAGCGGGAACGACCGTTCCGGAGAACACCACGGCAGAAAGTACAGCCGAAATAAGTTCAGCTCCGCAGACAATCGAAAAAACTCTCGACGGAGTGACGCTGAAAGTTTATATCGAAAATCCGAAAGTCAAATCGGGCGGCGAAGTGCACATCACGGCGACCGTCACGAACAACAGCGGAAAAGATATAGTTTCAACGCTCCCGATATATAACCGGCAGCACTATGAGATACGCACGAAACTTCTGACGCAGGGCGGAAAAGCGTTCTACGACAAAGATTATCCCATAGAAGTGACCGAGGATGCCACGCGACAATTTATTATCAGGAGCGGGGAGAGCTATGTCCAGGATATGTATCTCGTCGCCGCTGAGATGGACTCCGGCATGAGCAGCGCCGCCGATGCCGTGCCTTACGGTGCGGGAAAATGCGCGGGAACTTCAACTTTTAAATGGGACGGCAGCAACGGCGCAGAGAAGTCGCTGGCGGTTTCGTTTGAGATAGAGATAGCCTGAATTTTATAATGAAAACCGACTCGAAGATATAATTTTTCGGGTCGGTTTTGTGATTCTTTGTTGTAAAGTGATATGGCTTTACACGGAGCTCAACGGTTGAATACACTTTTTGGATCAACATCGCAGAACACTTGATATTACTGCGATTCGACGGCAATTTTATATAAAATTTCGCTGATATAACAAAAATCCATACGTAAAGTTAAATCACTTTACATATGGATTTTTCTCTTAATCAAACTTTGTCTCCCAATGTTCGCTCTCGTTCGCATCGAAGCACATCAGTATCTGCTCGCGCGAGGTCTTTTCGCCCGCGAGATTCTCCGGCAGTTCGTCTCTTCCGAAATATTTTGTTTCGGTCGTTTCGATATTCGGAATGAATTCGCCGCCGACAACGGAGCAGAGGACGAAAACTTTTACGACCCCGTAAGCGTATATTGGCTTATTGTGCTTGTTCCTGTCCTGAACGGCGATGAGCCTGTCCGCGGTGACGCGCAAGCCTGCCTCTTCAAAAGTCTCTTTTACGGTGTTCTCCGCGACCGACTGATTTACATCGCACCAGCCGCCGGGGAGCGACCATGTGCCGTTCGATTCGTGGACGAGCAAAATCTTTCCGTCATTGAAAATCGCGGCGCGGGTATCGACCTTCGGTGTCTGATATCCGGTCTCGTTGCAGAAAAGCTCTTTGACCTTTTCTGCCGGGATGTCGCTTTTGTGGGCTACCATCTCGGCGGATATCTCTCTTATCCGCTTGTATCTCTCGAGGTCATAGGGGTCGTGTCCATATGTCAGCCCCGCCTGCGCGAGACTCTGGAGCTCAATAGCCCAGCTGAGCCAACTGTTCTGTTTGTCCATATTATCTCCTTTTTTAAAGGCTCCGTCAAATCCACTCCTTGATAACTTCCGGGTGCTTGAAAGTCTCGTCAATAGACTTCAGGAAGGGGACTACATCGCCCATGTCGAGCGCACGGTGGTCGAAAACGACGGTGAAGACGAGCTTCTTGCCGACCGTTACCGTGCCGTCGGAATTTGCAATAGCCGTGTCGCGCGGAGCGCCTACGCCTATCGCGGCGACCTGCGGCGGTATTATCTCAAGCAGTGCACAGATGCCGTCCCAGTCCTTGTAGAGCGAACCGAGGTTCGATACGGTTATCGTGCCCTGCTCAATGTCGTATTTTGTGAGCCTGTCGTACTCGGGTATATCATAATATTCTTTCTTGCTCTTGCCGGAGAGGGTTTTTACTTTGTACTTTCCGGTCTTTGAGCCGATGAGGCGGGATATCGTCTGAACCAATTTGCCTTTTGCAAGCCCCTGCAGCGTGTCGTTGAGCGAGACGTCGTACATGACCTGCGACATGTTTGAATTTTTCGCTCTGCGTTGAACATCGGCGAGCGTATCTCTGATATCCCTGAGGTTCTTGTCCTGCATGTTGTGCAGATTTACTGTCATCATCTCACCTGAGTCGAGAAGCATGGGCATCGAGATATTTATTTCGTCGAACTCCGTCACGCATCCGCGGACAAGGCGGGGTTTGAAATCGATATGTGCATTCATCGCGGGGCACTTCTTGAGCGCCTCTGTTATTACTTTTAATATAACTGCGTTGAGCGTGATCTTATCTTCTTTTGCGCGCCCTTCGTTGATTTCTTTGAAAACTTTCAGAAATTCGGACGCCTCAGGCTCGTTTGTAACAACGACATGGGGAATGTCGTGCCAGCTCTGCGCGGTCATGTTTGCGATTATCTTCCTGTTTATGCCGAAGTGCTCGGCTCTTCTGACTGTGAGTGACTGTCTCATTCTGAGGACTCCTTTCATTTTAGCGGTTATGCCGCATTAATAAAAGTATATATTGTCCTCAAACTTAAAAACAAGGAACAGTATCTGGAAGCATGTGCAAAAAGCGACACAAAAAGTGATTTGTGTCGCCAAAAATTATAAACAGTTTAGAAATATTTTCTGAAGCCGTTGAAATATATGCTTGTGGTGAAAGAGACGATAGTCGATGGATCTTCGCGGAAGTCGGAGTTTATCCACTCCGCAATGACGCTGACGATGCCGTTGAAGAACATTATATACATCCAGCGGAACTGCTTATCCGTGATCTCGGGGAAAAACTTCTTCCACTTTATCTGTGTCCTGTCGTAGTTCTTTACGAACAATGAATTGATGAAGCCCTTTCGCGGGCCGCATCTCATCATGTAGCAGCACAGGTCGGAATTATCCCTGACAATATCAAACAGACCGACCAATACTGCATCGAAAACCTCGGGATCCATTCTCTCGATCTGATTATCGATATCGGAGACGAACTCAGCCTCGATGCTCTTCATCAGCGCGTTGATGTCGTCATAGTGGCGGTAGAAGGTGCTTCTGTTGATGTCCGCGCGCTGACATATCTCTCGCACGCTGATCTTGTCGAAGTCCTTTTCTTCAAGCAGTTCGAAGAAGGTGCGGCGTATTGCCGTTTTTGTGTATGTCGTGCGCCTGTTGTGCGCGGGTCTTCCGGTTGCCGGGCTTGTCATGAAAATCACCTGCGTTCGTTTCTGATTCATATAAATATTACCACTAATATGCCCGATTGACAAGAGTTAGCGCGATTTTACTCATGTAAAAAAATATGTTGACAAAAGTGCTAAACACTGTTAAAATAACTAATTGCCGCAGGAAAAAGGCGGCTAATCCTTGCTGCGGACGAACCGCAGCCAAAAGACCAGAAGGAGGTGCTTTAAGAATGTCAGCAAACAACAGCTATGAAGCAATGATGGTTTTCTCCGTCAAGAACGGTGAGGAGGGCGTTCCCGCTCTCATCGAGAAGTTCAAGGCTCTCATTGAGCAGAACGGCACTCTGGACAGCATTGATGAGTGGGGCAAGCGCAAGCTCGCTTACGCTATCGACGATGAGCCCGAGGGATTCTACGCTCTGTTCAATTTCAGCGCTGCACCTGAGTTCCCCGAGGAGTTCTACCGTATCGCCGGTATAACCGACGGCGTTCTCCGCTCACTCGTTGTCAGAAAGTGAGGAAACAAAGATGCTTAACGTTGCAATAATTATGGGCAGACTCACTGCCGATCCCGAGCTGCGTACCACCGCTTCCGGCGTCGCAGTCACCACTTTCTCCGTTGCGGTCGATCGCCGCTTCCAGAGACAGGGTGAAGAGAAGCAGACCGATTTCATCAACGTTGTCGCCTGGAGACAGACTGCAGAGTTCGTTTCCCGCTATTTCCACAGAGGATCGATGATCGCTGTTCGCGGAAGTATCCAGCAGCGCAACTACGAGGACAAGAACGGCAACAAGCGCACTGCGTTTGAGATAGTTGCCGAGGAAGTCAGCTTCTGCGGATCAAAGGCAGAGACCGGCACGGGTGCCCGCCAGAACGAGCAGCCCGCGCGCGTTCAGCCCGCAGCGTCCTTCGCCACAGGCGGAGCGGACGATTTTGAGGAGATCCCGATAAGCGACGATCTCCCGTTCTGAGAAAAACTTGAACACGGCGTCTGACGCCGAACGAATAGCCCCGAGCCGCGAAACGGCTTTCGGCTTCCACCTTAGCCAAAGAGGAGGTTAACATCATGGCATATGAGAAAAACGACAGAAGACCCAACCGCAAGGGCCGCAAGAAGGTTTGCGCTTTCTGCGTCGACAAGGTTGAGTGCATAGATTACAAGGACACAGCCAAACTTCATAAGTATATCTCTGACAGAGCGAAGATTCTTCCCAGAAGAGTCACCGGCAACTGCGCCGCTCACCAGAGAGAGCTTACCACCGCTATCAAGCGTGCCCGTCACGTTGCTCTTCTTCCTTACACGAGCGACTGATAAAGCTGTCTACGGCTGCCGCATTCAGCGCAGACCAAAGAGAAAAAATGTTGAAGGTCACAGTTTGCGTCCGAAAACGCAGATTGTGGCCTTTTTATTTTTTGCCGCAAATGCGTCGGCCTTATTTTTTTTCTTTTTGCTTTACATGGCGGCACAGATGTGATAACTTTATATTTATAAGCAGTAATTTAAACGAGAGGAATAACAATGTCTCAGAATATGAACCGCCATTTAACGGCTTTGGAATTTGATAAAATATTGGAGCGCCTCGCGCAGTTCACGGCGTGCCCCGACGCGCGCGAGCTTGCGCTGAGCCTCCGCCCGGAGAGCGATATTGATCTCGCGCAGGCGCAGATGAATCAGACGCGCGACGCGCATATGCTCCTTGCTCGCTTCGGCGGTCCGTCCTTCGGCGGGCTTCGCAATGTCAATAACGCCGCAGCACGAGCCGGCGCGGGCAGCACGCTTTCCATGCGCGAACTGCTCGATGTTGCCGAGGTGCTCAGAACCGTGCGTGCTCTCGCCCAGTGGCGCAGCACGAACGCTGGAGTCGAGACCGTTCTCGACCCGCTTTTCTCGGCGCTTCAGCCGAACAAATATCTCGAAACGAAGATAACCTCCGCCATAATCTCCGAGGAGGAGATTGCGGACAGCGCATCGCCCGAGCTCTTTGAAATAAGGCGCAAGATTCGTGTGCAGGAGTCTAAAGTTCGCGACCAGCTCGACAAGATGACCCACTCCGCGCACTACTCGAAGTTCATGCAGGAGAATATCATAACCCAGCGAAACGGGCGCTATGTCGTGCCCGTCAAGGCGGAATACCGCGGCGAGGTGCAGGGACTTGTCCATGACACGTCTTCATCGGGTGCCACTGTGTTTGTCGAGCCGATGCCGGTCGTCGAAGCGAACAACGAGATAAAAGTCCTGCGCTCTAAAGAGCAGGACGAGATTGAACGCATATTTACAGCGCTCTCCGCGATGGTCGGCGAGTTTGAGCAGGGGATAAAAAACAGCTATGAGTGTGCCGTTGAGCTCAATGTCATCTTCGCAAAGGCACAGTATGCCTATTCAATAGGCGCGACGGTGCCGCTACTCAACTCCGACGGCGAGATTGAGCTGCGCGCCGCCCGCCATCCGCTCATTGACAAAAACAAAGTAGTCCCCGTTGATATAAGGCTCGGCACGGACTTTGACACGCTCGTTATAACCGGCCCGAACACGGGCGGAAAGACCGTCTCGATAAAGACAGTCGGTCTTTTCACGCTCATGGCGATGTGCGGACTTATGATTCCTGCGGGCGACAGAAGCAGACTTTCCGTGTTCAGCGAAGTCCTCGCGGACATCGGCGACGAACAGTCGATAGAGCAGTCGCTCTCGACTTTCTCGGCGCATATGACGAATATTATAGATATCATGGGTCAGGCGGGCGACCGCAGCCTTGTGCTCATAGACGAGCTCGGAGCGGGCACAGACCCCGTCGAGGGCGCGGCTCTTGCAATGGCGGTGCTCGAAGACCTGCATTTCAAGGGTGCGAAGATCGCCGCGACAACGCACTATGCCGAGCTCAAGGCTTATGCCCTCGAGACTCCGCGCGTCGAAAACGGCTGCTGCGAGTTCAATGTTGCGACCCTCAGCCCGACCTACCGACTGCTTATCGGCGTCCCCGGACGCTCGAACGCGCTTGCAATATGCGAGCGCTTGGGCATGGATATGCGCGTTGTGGACAGGGCGAAAGAGCTCGTCAACAATGAGAATGTCCGCTTTGAGGATGTCGTTGACAAGCTCGAAGAGAACCGCCGCCGCATGGAGGAGGAGCACGAGCGCGCCAAGGAGCTGACCGCAAAGGCGCGCGCCGAGCTGGAGAAAGCCGAAAAGCGGCTCGCCGAAGTCGATTCTCTGCGCGAGGCGGAGATAGAGAAAGCCAAGGCGCAGGCAGCGAAGCTGACTCAGCAGGCAAAACGCGAGAGCTATGCTCTGCTCGACGAGCTCGACAGGCTCAAAAAAGAAAAAGAGAAGACAAAAGATGCCGCAGACCTTGCGCGCCGCGCGCGCGCCGCAGTCAGAAAGGGTCTCGGCGCGATAGACGAGGCGGTCGACCCCGTGGTCGCCATGGGCGTTGAGAACGACGGCTATGTCCTCCCGCGCGAGCTCAAAAAGGGCGACACTGTTCTTATAGCCGATCTCGGCAAGGAGGCGACAGTGCTTTCGCCCGTTGACAGAAACGGAAATGTCGAAGTCCTCGCAGGCGCGGCAAAGACGCGTGTAAAGCTCAAAAACCTGCGCCTTATCGAGAACGCGCCGAAAAAGCGCAGCCCGAACTCCGGCGCCCGCCGCACGGGAGTTGAGAGCAAGATGAACATGGATGCCTCCGCGCGGCTCGATGTCCGCGGGCTGACCGTTGACGACTGCATCATGGAGCTCGACAGATATATTGACTATATGCTCCGTATGGGTCTCGGCGAGTTCACCATTGTCCACGGCAAGGGAACCGGCGCGCTCAGGAGCGCCGTCAACCAGTATCTGCGCAAGTCGCCGTATGTCAAGAGCTTCAGGCTCGGCGTCTACGGCGAGGGCGAGGACGGCGTGACAATAGTCGTGCTCAAGTGACGCGAAAAAAGTTTTCCACACTGTTTTCCACATGCCTGCGGGCGCATAACGGCACATTTTGTTGTCTTTTGCCGCTCAAAACACAAGCGGTTGATGATAAAAAAACAATATTGTTTTTCCGCCGCTTTTCCACATCCGGAATGTTGAAAAAAGTTCGGTTTTGGCGAAAAAATGTGCTTGACAGCCGACGATATTTTTAGTATAATAACCCCCTGTAAAGCGTTTTGACTTTACAGAGGGGTTTGACATTTACGCGATCATGATGAAAAGGGGGAGAAAATAAAGTGGCAAAGAATCTGGAAATAGCTGTTTTGCTTGACCTTTACGGCGATATGCTGACTGAAAAACAGCGCGACTTTCTGGGCTATTACTACAACGACGACCTGTCGCTCTCCGAGATCGCGGAAAACGAGGGGATAACCCGCCAGGGCGTGCGCGATGCGATAAAGCGCGCCGAAGCCCAGCTTTTCGATATGGAGTCGAAGCTCAAGCTCGCCTCGAAATTTGACGAGATACGCAGCGGACTCACTGAAATCATCGACTGCGCCGGCGAGATAGGGGACTACAATCTCAACCACAGCCTGTCGCGCGAAGTGAATGATTATACCGTGAAGATTAAAGCCATCGCCATGTCTCTCATGGAGTGATCGGACTGCGGAAAAATCCGCCGGAGCCGCGTTGTGAGAACCTGTGAATTCAGTCACGCACACAAAGTGCGCTCCTTCATTCACAGAACCCCACGCCTTGCTCCGACAAATTTTTCTCAGTCCTCGATTGTGCGGATATGATTGCGGAAAAATCGCCCATGACCGCGTTGCAGGAACCCGTTCGCTCGGTTGCTGCTGTAGGGGCGGATATCATCCGCCCGCGAAATCAGCACAGTCCTCGATTGTGCGATGTGATGCGGAAAAATCGCTCGGTACAATTCGGCTTGAAACGGTAACATAAAAACTACTTACTTTTTATACAGAGGTGAAAACATTGGCATTTGAAGGTCTTTCGGAACGCCTTGAAGCGGCGTTCAAGCGTCTTAAAAGCAAGGGCAGCCTCAACGAGGCGGATGTCCGCGCGGCGATGCGTGATGTGCGTATGGCTCTGCTTGAGGCGGACGTCAGCTACAAGGTAGCCAAGGATTTCACCGCCAAGGTCACCGAGAGAGCTATCGGTGCGGATGTTATGGAGAGCCTTACTCCCGCGCAGATGGTCATAAAGATAGTCAACGAAGAGCTTATCGACCTCATGGGCGGCACGAAGACCCGCCTTGCGACTGCTCCGCATCCGCCGACAGTGATAATGCTCTGCGGTCTTCAGGGCGCAGGTAAAACGACGCACTGCGCAAAACTTGCGCTCATGCTCAAGAACCGTGGCAGCAGACCGATGCTCGTCGCGTGCGATATCTATCGCCCCGCGGCTATCAAACAGCTTCAGGTGCTCGGTGAAAAGGTCGGCGTACCGGTCTTTGAAAAGGGTACGCAGGATCCGGTTGAAACAGCCAAACAGGCGGTCGCGCTTGCAAGGGACGAGGGCAACGACTATGTCCTCATCGATACCGCAGGCCGCTTGCATATAGATGAGCAGCTCATGGATGAGCTCAAGCGCATCAAGTCGGAAGTCCGCCCGCACGAGATCCTCCTCGTGGTCGACGCGATGACCGGTCAGGATGCGGTCAATGTCGCCTCGACTTTCAACGAGACGCTCGGCATTGACGGACTTATCCTGACAAAGCTCGACGGCGACACCAGAGGCGGTGCTGCACTCTCCGCGCGCGCTGTCACGGGCAAGCCGATAAAGTTCGTCGGCGTCGGCGAAAAGCTCGGCGATCTCGACACCTTCCACCCCGACCGCATGGCTTCGAGAATCCTCGGCATGGGCGATGTCCTCTCGCTTATCGAAAAGGCGGAGACCGCTATTGACGAGAAAAAGGCGGCGGAGCTCGAGGAGAAGATAAGAAAGAACAAGTTCGACCTCAACGACCTGCTCGATCAGATAACCCAGCTTCGCAAGATGGGCTCGATTCAGGACACGCTCGCAATGCTCCCGGGTATGGGCAAGAAGCTCCAGGGCGTGGATGTTGACGAGAAGCAGTTCGACCGTCTCCAGGCGCTCATCCGCTCGATGACCCCGAAGGAGCGCGAGAATCCCGACATAATCAACCCCTCCCGCAAGAGGCGTATCGCCGCGGGCAGCGGACAGAAGGTCGAGGATGTCAACAGACTTCTCAACCAGCACAAGCAGATGCAGAAGCTCTTCAAGCAGTTCAACGGCAAAGGCTCAAAGAAAAAGATGCGCCGTATGGGCTTCGACCCGAGCAAGCTCGGAATGTAAAAACGGATGTTATCCTATAGGTCAGCCTTAGGGTTTACATTATATATTAATTTTGTATTACTTTTGGAGGTACAATTATCATGGCAGTTAAAATCAGACTTCGCCGCATGGGCGCAAAGAAGAACCCCTTCTACAGAATAGTCGTTGCAGATTCGAGATATCCCCGCGACGGCAGATTCATCGAGGAGATCGGCACCTATGATCCGCTCAAGACTCCCGCTGATGTGAAGATCGACGCAGACAAGGCAAAGCAGTGGATCGCCAACGGCGCTCAGCCCACCGATACCGTTAAGGATATCCTCAAGAAGAGCGGCGTCATCGACTGATAACGCTCAGCGTAAAACATGGCTCTCGGCAGTCTGCGGGGAGTTTTGTTTTTCTATGAAAGGAACATCGAAATGAAGGATTTACTTATATCCATCGCTCAGGGTCTCGTTGAAGAACCCGATGCAGTTACCGTCACCGTTGACGAGCCGGATGATGAGGGCGTTACCGTCTATCATCTCCACGTCAGCGAGAATGACATGGGCAGAGTTATCGGCAAGCAGGGCAGAATAGCCAAGGCTATCCGCACTGTTATGCGCGCTGCCGCAACACGCTGCGATGAGAAGGTCGCAGTTGAGATAGACTGATGATAAAGGACTATCTTGAAATCGGGCAGATAGTCGGCACTCACGGCGTGCGCGGGGAACTGCGCGTTCAGCCGTGGTGCGATTCGCCCGAATTCTTTAAAAAGTTCAAAACACTGTACTACGACGCACACGGTGAAAAAAGCGTGGGCGTTGTTTGCGCTCGCCCCCACGGGAATATTGCGCTGCTGCGCCTCGACGGCTGCGACACGGTCGAAAAGGCGGTCTCGCTCAGAGGCAAGGTGCTCTATATGCGCCGCAGCGACGTGCATCTCAAGAAAGGCGACTGGTTCATAGCCGAGCTCATCGGCTGCCGCGCCGAGGACACAAACAGCGGAAAAGTCTACGGAACCGTTACCGATGTCAGCCAGACCGGCGCAAACGATGTCTGGCACATAACGGATGACAACGGCACCGAGACTCTTATCCCAGCAATTCCCGATGTTGTCTCGAGCGTCGATGTAGAGAGCGGAATTGTCCTGATAACACCGCTGAAAGGGCTGTTTTCAGATGAGGATTGATATTCTTACCCTCTTCCCGGAGATGTGCTGTGAGGTGCTCAGGGAGAGCGTCATAGGCAGAGCACGCGAGCGCGGCTGCGTTGAAATAAACTGCCGCAACATCCGCGACTATACGCTCGACAAGCACAACCGCGTCGACGATTCGCCCTACGGCGGCGGGACGGGCATGATAATGCAGGTGCAGCCGATATATGACTGCTACGAGTCCCTTTGCCGCGACACGGGCACGCGCCCGCATCTCATATATCTGACCCCGCAGGGAAAGACACTGACCCAAAGGCGCGTGGTCGAGCTGTCGAAGCTCGACAATATCGCTCTGCTGTGCGGTCACTATGAGGGAATTGACGAACGCGTTATAGAAGAGATAGTCGACGAGGAAATTTCGATTGGCGATTTCGTGGTGACGGGCGGCGAGCTGCCTGCGCTTATGCTTGCGGATGCCGTCGCGCGTATGCTCCCCGGTGTGCTCGCTAACGAAGATGCATTCGAGCTCGAGAGCCATTTTTCGTCCCTGCTCGAATATCCTCAGTACACCCGCCCTGTCGAATGGCACGGCAAAGAGGTGCCGCCCGTTCTGCTCTCGGGTCACCATGCGAACATCGAGAAGTGGCGCAGGGAACAGAGCCTTGAGCGCACCTACCGCCGCAGACCCGATATGCTCGAAAAGGCGGAGCTGAGCCGAAAAGACCGAGCGTTTCTCTCGTCTTTGAAGAGTGAGGACTGATTTCCGAGGCAATAATTTAATGTGCAACCTGCATTAAAAAGATGTGTCTTGTATGGTCAAAATACACAACAAAGCCCCCGCCCGAATTTTCAACTTTGGAACAGGCAACGAATTATCGCCTTTGAGGGCGAAAGTCGCAAGTAAATTGTTGACGGGGACAAGTTTTATGATATAATATATAAGCAGTAGAATAAAATTTGAATTTGTGTGTGGGAGATTATATATTATGTATGTTAAAGATGTTATGGTACAGAATCAGGTAGGACTTCATGCACGTCCGGCAACTTTTTTCATTCAGAAGGCTAACGAGTTCAAGTCTTCCATCTGGGTGGAAAAGGACGAGCGCAGAGTCAACGCCAAGAGCCTTCTCGGCGTGCTTTCCCTCGGCATCATGGGCAACACCCAGATCCGCATCATCGCAGGCGGCCCCGACGAGGAGCAGGCTGTTGATGAGCTTGTGAAGCTTGTTGAGTCCGGCTTCGCCGAGTAATATCATTTTAATACAGATAAGCAGGCTTAGGCCTGCTTTTTCTTTTTGTCTATTTTCATCGCTTCGCGGCATATAATATCTTTGAGAAGGATATTTTCGGCGGTGGTAGTATGTTTTCGGTTCTCGTTATTGCTGACGATGTCGGCTTTTTCAGGCGAAGGCGGCTGTTCAGGGCTCCGCAGGTGCGCGATGTGCGCGTATACGGCGGTCTGCCGTTTCGCGAGATAATTTCAGCCAGGCGGCGCGGAAAAATAAACCGTGCGGCGATATGCGAAGCGGCTGGCAGATGTTCGGGCACAATGCTTCTGCCTGAAGATATAGCGCCCGGCGGCGGGATAGACGAGCCCGATCTCTCCGATTACAGAAAGCTCGTTTTCTTCAACACTGCGTGCTCTATATTGCGCTCGTCCTGCGGGTGCGGGGTGCGCGGCGAGCTGCTGATAAAAGACAAAAACGCCTCCGCTGCCCAGAGGCTCGGCATTGCAGTGCCGCTGTTTTCGGATATCCGCGTCGCGACTTCGTGCCCGGACGGGTATTCGCGCCCGATAGAAAACGCCATGGACGAATTCGGCGCGGCGGTTCTCGACGGAATCAGCGACAGCGCGGATGCAGTTATCGACCTCGATTCGTCGCCCGAAAAGCTTGTCTGCGGCGGCGAAGTTTTTACGGCGGGAAAAATAACGCTCCCGAGCGCATATGCACGTCTCATGCCGACGGGCGCAGACTCGCTTGAATTCGCGGGTGCGCTTTATCTTATAAGCCGAATCCACTCGCTCGCGCAGCTTTGTTTTTCCGAAATATATCACGGCGGAAAACCGCTTTCTCTGCGCGCCGCGTCGGAGCTTATAAGGCTCTCGGCGGCGCCGTAAACTATTGACAACAGGCAATAAAATGAATATAATAACAATATTGTGGATAAGTGCCTGAAAAGGCCTTAGTGTATCAATTTTTAAAATTTAAGGAAGAAGGATGGCCTTAAAATGGAAAAGCAGATCGTATTGACAAGAGAGAGCTACGATGCCAAGGTCAAGGAGCTCGAACAGCTCAAAACCACCGGCAGAGATGAGATAGCCGAGCGCATCAAAGTTGCGCGTTCTTTCGGCGACCTTTCCGAAAACTCCGAGTATGATGAGGCGATGAACGAGCAGGCGAAGCTCGAAGCTAAAATCGCCCGCCTTGAAAACGACATCCGCAACGCGAATATCCTCGATGAGGACAATCTGAATGCGGGCGTGGTTCATCCCGGCTCAAAGGTCAAGGTCGAGAATGTCGAGACCGGCAAGAAGAGCGAGTATACTATCCTCGGACCCAGCGAGTCGAACCCCTCTCAGGGCATAATCTCCGACCAGTCGCCCATAGGCAAGTCGCTTATCGGCAACCGCAAGGGTGATGTAGTCGATGTTCCGCTGCCGACCGGAAAGATTCTTCAGCTCAAGATTCTCAGCATCGCAAAGTCAAAGTAAAAAAGCACAGTTCACATAAATCCAAGGAGTGAAAAAAATGCCGGATGAGATAAACACCAACCCCGTCTCCGCCGAGAGCGAAGAGGCTCAGGAGGACATAAACGCCCTGCGTCAGATCCGCCTGGACAAGCTCAATGAGCTTTGCGCCGCAGGGGAGGATCCGTTCAAAATAACAACAGCGGATCAGTCCGCCCATGCACAGGAGATAGTTGACAATTTCGAAGCGATGGAGGGCAAAGAGGTCTCCATATGCGGACGAATGATGTCAAGACGCGATATGGGCAAGGCGAACTTCATCGATATCCGTGACCGCTCGGGCCGTATTCAGGTCTATGTGCGCATAAACGATGTCGGCGAGGATACATTTGCAAAGTTCAAGAAGTGGGATATCGGCGATATCCTTGAAGTGCGCGGCACGGTGTTCAAGACCCGCAGGGGCGAGATATCCATCCACGCAACCGCGCTTCGCCTGCTGACGAAGTCGCTGCTCCCGCTGCCCGAAAAGTTTCACGGTCTGCGCGATACCGATACCCGCTATCGCCGCCGTTACCTTGACCTCATAGTCAACCCCGACGTCAAGGATACATTTATAAAGAGAAGCCTGATAATCCGCGAGATAAGAAACTATCTCGATTCCAAGGATTTCATCGAGGTCGAGACGCCCATTCTTGTTCAGAATGCGGGCGGTGCTGCCGCGCGTCCGTTTGTGACCCATCACAACGCCCTCAACGAGGATCTCAACCTGCGCATTTCCCTTGAACTCTACCTCAAGCGCCTTATAGTCGGCGGACTTGAGCGAGTCTACGAGATGGGCAGAGTTTTCCGCAACGAGGGTCTCGATGTGCGCCACAATCCCGAGTTCACGCTCCTTGAGATATATCAGGCGTATACAGATTTCCACGGCATGATGGACCTTGTCGAAGAGCTCTACAGAACCGTTGCTCTCAAGGTTCTCGGCACTGCCGTCGTCACCTATGACGGCGTGGAAATTGATCTTTCAAAGCCCTTTGCCCGCATGACGATGGTCGAGGCTGTCAAGAAATATGCAGGCGTCGATTTCGCTGAAATCGATCTTGAAACTGCCCGTTCGCTCGCTAAGGAGCGCGGCATCGAATTTGAAGAGAGACACAAGAAGGGCGACCTGCTCAACCTCTTCTTCGAGGAATATGTTGAGGACAAGCTCGTTCAGCCGACTTTCATCACGGAGCACCCGGTCGAGATTTCCCCGCTTGCAAAGAGAAAGCCAGACGATCCGAACTACACGGAGCGTTTCGAGCTGTTCATAACCTGCCGCGAGATGGCGAACGCCTTCTCCGAGCTCAACGATCCCATCGACCAGCGCGGCCGCTTTGAGGCTCAGGAGGAGCTGTTTGCCGCCGGCGACGATGAGGCGAACCACACCGACGAGGACTTCCTCATGGCTCTCGAATACGGTATGCCCCCGACAGGCGGCATCGGCATCGGCATCGACCGCTTTGCCATGCTCCTGACCGACAGCTACTCAATCCGCGACGTTCTGCTCTTCCCGACGATGAAGTCGCTTGACGGCGATGCGTCCAAGAAGATCGCGGTTGTCGAAGAGGAAAAAGAGGAGGAGACTCCCGAGACCATAGACTTCTCAAAGGTCGAGATAGAGCCTCTCTTCAAGGATTTTGTCGATTTCGAGACTTTCAGCAAGTCCGATTTCAGAGCCGTCAAGGTCAAAGAATGCACCGCAGTGCCCAAGAGCAAGAAGCTGCTCAAGTTCGTCCTCGACGACGGCACGGGCACCGACCGCATTATTTTAAGCGGTATTCATGCCTATTATGAGCCCGAAGAGCTTGTCGGCAAGACACTTATAGCCATAACCAACCTGCCGCCCAGATCGATGATGGGCATCGATTCGTGCGGAATGCTCCTGAGCGCCGTACATTCGGAGGAGGGCGAAGAGAAACTCAATCTTCTTATGGTCTCCGGCCGCATCCCTGCGGGCGCAAAGCTCTATTGATATATGAAAATATCGGTTGCTCTTGCCGCATATAACGGCGAGAAATATATAGGAGAACAGATCGAATCTATACTCCCTCAGCTCGGCAGGGACGACGAGATAGTCGTCAGCGACGATAACCCCGCGGGCAAGACCCGCGCGGCGGTCGAATTCTATTCGGCATACGACGGGCGCGTCAGATATGTCGAGGGCACGGGCGAGGGCGTATGCAGAAATTTTGAAAACGCTATTCTCAACTGTTCTGGGGATGTAATCTTCCTGTGCGATCAGGACGATGTCTGGCTCCCGAACAAGGTTGAGCGCGTCATGAAAGCGATTGAAAACGGCGCAGACGTCGTGCTGCATGACGCAATGATGACGGACGGGGAACTGAACGTCACCGACGAATCTTTCTTCAGCCTCAACGGCTCGAAGAGGGGATTTGTCAGAAACTTTCTGAAGAATTCATATATGGGCTGCTGCATGGCGTTCAGGCGCGATTTCGAGCCTGCGTTTATGCCGTTCCCCAAAGATCTCGCCATGCATGACTGGTGGATAGGACTCAACGCCGAATTAAAAGGCAAGGTCGAGTTCATATATGAGCCTCTTATCAAGCATCGCTGCCACGGCGGCAATGTGACAGGAGGCAAGACCACCGCCGCGCAGAAGATATCCTGGCGTATTCAGATGGCGGGAGATATACTGCGATACAAAAACGCAGACTGACGCTGACCGTGATAAGTCAGCACTTTAAAGAGGTGTGAAATTGGGAAGATATAAGGTCACGGGGTGCATAGTGACGCACAACAATATGCATTCCATCAAAAAGACCCTTGATTCTCTGCTCGAGTTCACCCGTGCCGATTTCAAGCTCTATGTTGTGGACAATTCCTCAACCGACGGCACCCCGGAGTTTATCGAGCAGAACTACCCGCAGCTTGAGCTTATCCGCAACGCCGGAAACACCGGCTTCGGAGCGGGTCATAATCTGGTGATGGACAGGCTTGATTCAAAATATCATGTCGTCATAAATCCGGATATTACAGTAAAGAACGACGCGATATCCGCCCTTGCGGACTATCTCGAAGAGCATGAGGATATAGGTATGCTCGCCCCGAAAATCTGTTTCCCAGACGGGCGTATGCAGATCCTCGGCAAGCGCGACCCGAAGATAAAATATCTTTTTGCCAGCCGCCTGCGCAACGAAGAGAAGCCGGGCAGGCTCCTGCGCGAATACGCAATGCTCGACGAGGACTACACAAAGCCCTTTGACATTGAGAACGCCTCCGGATGCTTCTTCATGATAAGAACGGAGCTGTTTCGCAAAATCGGCGGCTTTGATGAGGGATATTTCCTCTATTTTGAAGACAGCGACATAACCCGCACCGTGCGCAAATATGCCCGCGTCGTGTTTGATCCGTCAGTTGTCGTCTATCACGAATGGGAGAGGGAGTCGAAACACAACTTCAAACTCCTGCTCGTCCATATCCGCTCGATGTTCTACTATATGAAAAAGTGGAGGTGATCCGGATGAAGAAATACTTCAAGAATTTTTATAAGTACCGTTTCCTTTTCACCGAGATCGTTCGCAAGAACATTAAGCTCCAGTACAGGAACTCGGTTCTCGGTATGTTCTGGACATTTCTTCAGCCGCTTCTGACGATGATCGTGCTCGCGTTCATCTTCGGAAATATCTTCGGACGCGATGAGTCGAAGGTTCTCAACTATCCCGTATATTTGCTCTGCGGCCGTCTGCTCTATGAGTTCTATTCCCAGGCGACCAAGCGCGCCATGCGCTCGATAAGAAACAGCGCATCGGTCATAAAGAAGGTGTATGTGCCCAAGTACATATACCCCATGGCTAATGTCGCGTCGAACTTCATAACGTTCCTTATATCACTTCTCGTGCTTGCGGTCGTTATGGCGTATTACATGATATTCACCGACACCGCCATGCGCCTGACTCCGTATATCCTGCTCTCCTTCGTGCCGATACTCATCCTCTTTGTGCTGTGCGTCGGCGTCGGAATGATACTTTGCACCATGGAGGTTTTCTTCAAGGATGTCGAGTATATGTACGAAGTTTTCTGCATGCTGCTGTTCTATGCGACTCCCATATTCTACAATGTCGAGACCCTGCATATAACCAACAGGTATGCACAGTATGCGCTCATGGCGAACCCGCTCTATTCGATAGTCTCGATGTTCAGGGACTGCGTGCTTTTCGGCAGGGCGATGAATCCGAATCATATAATCTACTCCGCCGTCTTCAGCATTGCGATGCTGCTCATAGGCGTGCTGGTGTTCTACAAGAAGCAGGATGACTTCATCCTGCACATCTGATGGGAGGGCGTAATTATGGGCAACGTAATGGTTGATGTAAATCACGTCAGCATCAGATTCATTCAGAATCAGGAAAAGGTAGACAATCTAAAAGAATATTTCATAAAGCTCGTCACCCGCAAGCTCAGGTATGACGATTTCTGGGCGCTGACCGATGTCAATTTCCAGATCGAAAAGGGCGAACGCCTCGGTGTTCTCGGCTTCAATGGAGCCGGCAAGAGTACACTGCTCAAGACTGTCGCAGGCGTTCTCAAGCCCACCAAGGGCACGGTCACGACAAAGGGCGTTATTGCCCCTCTGCTTGAACTCGGCGCGGGCTTTGACATGAACTACACCGGCAAGGAGAATGTCTATCTCTACGGCGCAACGATGGGCTATTCGAGAAAATACATCGAGGAGCGCTATGATGAGATAGTCGAATTCGCCGAGCTCAAAGACTTCATGCATGTCCCGGTCAAGAACTATTCCTCCGGTATGCGTGCGCGTCTTGGCTTCGCGATAGCTACTGCGGTCGATCCGCAGGTGCTTATTCTCGACGAGGTGCTCTCTGTCGGCGACGCCCGTTTCAGAGCCAAGAGCGAGAAACGCGTCATGTCGATGTTTGAAAACAATGTAACGGTGCTCTTCGTCTCGCACTCGACAGAACAGGTGCGCAGACTCTGCAACAAGGCCATAATCCTCGATCACGGCAAGATGATAGCTTCCGGAACGAGCCAGGAGGTCTGTGATATCTACGACCGTATGGTCAAGGGAATAAAATAAGAAAGGGTGTTTTTCAGATGGTCATAGGAGCGATTTTTGCCGGCGGTATCGGCAGCAGAATGGGCAGCGCAGATATGCCCAAGCAGTATCTCCAGCTCGGCTCAAAGCCGATAATAGTCCACACGATAGAGAAGTTTGTCGTCAATCCCGGAATCGACCGCATAATAGTCCTCTGCCCCAAGGCATGGATAGCCCACACGAAGGATCTCGTGAAGAAATATCTCGGCGAGGCTATCGCAGAGAAGATAAATGTCGTTGAGGGCGGCTCGACAAGAAACGGCACGCTCGAAAACGCGCTCAAGTTCATCAACGAGAATTTCGCCATTGACGATGACAGCGTTATTGTTACCCACGACGCAGTCCGTCCGTTTGTCACCCACAGAATAATTGACGAAAATATCGAGGCTGCGAAGAAATACGGCGCGTGCGACACTGTTATTCCCGCAACGGATACAATAGTCCGCAGCGAGGACAGCGAAAATGTCAGCAGCATTCCGACCAGAAGCGAGCTGTATCAGGGTCAGACTCCGCAGTCCTTCAGAATAAAGGAGCTCGAGAGCGTTCTCAACAGCCTCACCGAGGACGAGAAGAACACGCTGACCGATGCGTGCAAGATCTATACAATAAAGAACAAGCCCGTCCGCATCGTTGACGGCGAAGTGTTCAACATCAAGATAACCTACACCTATGATCTCAAAGTTGCAAACGCACTTCTGGGGGTTGTGAACAATGATAAATGAAGTATATCAGCTTATAGCGCCCAAGCTCATTGACACGGCGTACAAGGAGATAGACCTCTCGAAGAACGAGGTTATTCTCCGCCCCGTCAAGATGTCGATATGCAAGGCGGATCAGCGCTACTATCAGGGTCTGCGCAACCGCGCCGTGCTCATGAAGAAGCTGCCCATGGCTCTTATCCATGAGTGTGTCGCCGAAGTAATATATGACCCGAGCGGCGTGTTTTCGGTCGGAGAGATGCTCATTCCGATACCCAATACACCCACCGAGACCGACCCGGTCATCGCCGAGAACTATCTGCGTTCGAGCCACTTCTGCTCGAGCGGATATGACGGCTTCATGCGCGACTATATCCAGATGCCCCACGACCGCCTTGTCAAGGTGCCCGAGGGCTTCGATATGCGCGTCGCTTCGTTCTCGGAGCTTGTCAGCGTCAGCGTGCAGTCCATCTCGCGCTTCGAGAAGTTCGCGAATTCCAACCGCCGCAGAATCGGTATCTGGGGCGACGGAAATGTCGGATTTATAACCGCATTGATGCTGCACTATCTCTATCCGAACGCCGAGCTCTATATCTTCGGCACGGTTGAGGACAAGCTCAATTTCTTCACCTTTGCAAAAGAGACATTCCATGTTGACGCGGTGCCTGAGGGAGTCAGCATCGACCATGCGTTCGAGTGCGTCGGCGGCCCCGGCTCAAGACCCGCGATAAATCAGATGATAGACCTCATTGAGCCCGAGGGCAGCATTTCGCTCATGGGCGTCAGCGAGAACTTCGTCGATATCAACACGAGAATGGTGCTTGAAAAAGGTCTCAATCTCTTCGGCTCTTCGCGCAGCGGCAGGAAAGATTTCCTGCGCACGATGCAGATTTTCGCAGAGCATCCGGAGGTCGGACACTACCTTGAGAATCTTATCGGCGATGAGTTCAAGGTTCGCGATATCCCGGATATCCACAAGGCGTTCAACGCCGACTATATGAGAAACTTCGGCAAGACCGTCATCGATTGGGACAAATAATGAAAAAGCTGTTTTATACTATTTACGCAGTGATATTCAGAATATGCCGCCTTTTCCCTGTCAAAAGGGGAAGGGTGGCTTTGGTATCTCCGCACAACGCGGATTTCAACGATTCGCTCGGCGCGGTCAAGGCGGAGCTTGAGAGGCGCGGTGACTATGATATAAAGCTCATCACCCGCCGCGACATCGAGCTTTCAAAGAACCCGGCGAAGCTCATAAAAGGCGCGTTCAGGTTCTTTTTCGTCAGCTCATACCGCCTTGCAACAGCGCAGTATGTCTTTTTGAACGACAATTTTATGCCACTCGCCTATATAAATTTCAGCCCGGAGACGAAAGTTGTCCAGCTCTGGCACGCCGAGGGCGTGTTCAAGCGATTCGGGCTCTGCTCGGCGCTTCCGCCGGAGATTGAGGAGCTTGAAAAGCGCTGCTGCAAGCGATATACCCACGCGGTCTGCTCGTCAAAAAATGTCGTGCCGTATTATGCCAAGGCGTTCGGCCTGCCCGAGGAGTGTGTGCTGCCGCTCGGGAGCGCGCGCACGGACAGATTCTTCTTGCCCTCTGACACCGAAAAGCTCAGAGCGGAGTTTGACGAAAAATATCCGCAGTGCAGGGGCAAAAAACTCGCACTCTATGCTCCGACATTCCGCGATGACCCGAAGCGCGACGGCGAGATAATGAAAAACTTCGACGCGAAGAAATTTGCGGAGCGTTTTTCTGATGAATATGTTCTGCTCATCCGCCTGCATCCGCAGGTGCATACGGGCGAAGTAGAGGCGGGCGAGAGCGCGATAGACATGACGGGATATCCGGATGTCGGCGAGCTCGTTCAGATATGCGACCTGCTGATAACCGACTATTCTTCAATATGCATGGACTTCGTGTTGCTCGAAAAGCCTTGCCTTTTCTATGCATTCGACCTCGAGGAATATGAGCGCGAGCGCTCGTTCTTCTTCGATTATGAAGACTATGTGCCCGGCAGAACGGCAAAAACTTTTGACGAACTGCTCGATGTGATATCAGGCGGCGATTTCGGAAAAGACAGGCAGGAGAAGTTCAAAAGCTTCAATTTTGACGCCCTCGACGGCAAAAGCGCCGAGAGGATAGTCGATGCGATAGTCAAATAAAGGCGCAGCACTTGACAGACTGCGAGCTTTTATTGTATAATTAACCGTTAGAAACAAGCTTTATCAGATAGTCAAAGGAGGGACGCGCCTGGGGCGCGGCTGATATGTCAGGACATTCAAAATGGAGTACGATCAAGAGAAAGAAAGAAAAAACGGATAACCAGCGCGCGAAGATCTTCACGAAGATCGGCCGCGAGATAGCCGTTGCGGTGCGTGAGGGCGGCCCCGATCCGGCGTCGAACTCGAAGCTCAAGGATATCATTTCCAAGGCTAAGGCGAACAACGTTCCCAACGACAACATAGACCGTATTATTAAGAAAGCTGCCGGCGACGGCAATGCGGACAACTACGAGGAGATCATGTACGAGGGCTACGGCCCGTCGGGCATCGCCGTTATAGTTGAGACCCTTACCGACAACCGCAACAGAACTGCGGGCGATATGCGCCACTATTTCGACAAGTTCGGCGGCAACATGGGTCAGAGCGGCTGCGTCTCGTTCATGTTCTCGAAGCAGGGCGTTATCGTTATCGAAAAGGACGACGATATCGACGAGGAGAAGCTGATGGAAGATGCGCTTGAGGCAGGAGCTATCGACTTCCTGACCGACGACGGCGTTTATGATATCCGCACCGAGCCCAACGATTTCTCCGCAATATGCGAGGATCTCGAGAAGAAGGGCTACACCTTCCTCTCCGCAGAGGTCGAGTATGTTCCCTCGAGCTACACCAGACTCGAAAATGAGGACGATATCAAGAATATGAGCAAGATGCTCGAGATGTTCGAGGATAACGACGACGTTCAGAACGTCTGGCACAACTGGGAAAACGCCGACGACGCAGAGTAAAATCAAAAAAGACGAGAGCTGCCAATATGGCGGCTCTTTTTGTGTTAACTAAAATGGACTTTTGCCTTCGCTACGTACTATAATCAAAAGATATATACTACCTGCGTTTCGGCATTTTCTTTTTATTTGAAAAATAAAACGTCTGCAAAAGAAAAGCAAAACAGGGGGAATCCCCCTGTACCCCCGACAACGCCGCGCCGCGGTACATAGCTTGCGGCTCTCAGTTAGTTGCTCGGCACATTCGCACGCAAACGCGCCGGAGCTTGAACGAGTGCGTGCTCGTGCGTCTTGCTTCGCAAGCCGTTCCCTCACCTGTCTCAATTGGCTTATCAAACACTGCAGCGCGGCTATTGAAAGCAGGATTAAATAGGGCGGATAGTATTTATATTTTAGCATGAGCGGGGAACGGTATATTCGTGTAAATAAATTCGGGGTCACGAAGCATGAGTTATATCGTAGAGACTAATATTCTTTTCTGCCGTTTTATAACGAGTTACGACTGCATTGTTTTGATGACGTAAAATTTAGTTTAAAATGGGAAACCCCCAGAGCACCGGAAGCCCTGGGGGTGATGGGGAACTGATTTGCCGTCGCCCGCACAAGCGGCGGCAATCGAGAAGTTGTTTTGTTTTTTTATCCGTTCAGAACACTTTTACGGTTCAGTTCTGCCGGAGGTCGAACTGCTTACTGCCGCCACTGACATGACGACTGCCAATACCAAGATGATTCCTAATGCCTGTAATACCATTTTGTTGTCCTCCTTAACCGTTTCGTAGTTTCTCTTTCCTACGATACATAGTATATACCAAACAGGGGGCTAAAGCCACCACAAAACGATTACAGTTGAATACAAAATGGTTACAAAGAAAGATTAAATTGTAACATTTCTGTAACAATTTCAGGCGAAATTGTCAACTTGTCAGCTCGATGAGGTCTTTTATGCTCAGCTCCGGCTGCAAAGCGCGGTTTACGGCGAGCGAGAGCAGTCCCGAACAGCGCTCAATAAGCAGGTCTATCTCTTTCGGTGTGACCATCATTTTTGCGTCCTCGGCAGGTTCATTTGTGTTATTACCCGACACATCGCGGGCGAGTGTGTGCGCATCAACGACCGTCGGAACGCCCACGGATATGACCGGGACGCCGAGCGTTTTTCGGCTTATCTCGGCGCGGGAGTTGCCGACTCCAGAGCCGGGGATTATTCCGCTGTCAGATATCTGAACTGTGCTCCCGAGCCTACCGAGCTTGCGCGCGGCGAGTGCATCGACGACTATCACGGCGCAGGGCTTTATCACATTCACCGCGCCGAGCAGCAGCTCGCCTGTTTCGACTCCTGTCTGACCGAGCACTCCGGGTGCTATCGCCGCGACCGGGCGCAGCCTGCCGAGCCCCAGCTGCTCGCATAGCTCGCGCTTTAGGTGTCTTGTGACAAACACGCCGCCGATAAATTTGGGGCCGAGCGCATCGGGTGTTATATTCGTGTTGCCGAGCCCCGCGGCGAGCACAGTGCCCTCGGACGGGAGCAGGCGAGAGAGCTCCTGCGCCACGGCATCTATAAGCTCGTCGCTTATGCGCGAGGAGCGCGCGAACGACTGCGACTGCACGGTTATATATTCTCCGCGCGGCTTGCCCAATATTTCTTCGCCGCGCCTGTCCGTGACTCGCAAGCGGGTTATTTCCGCGCCCGCGCTTTCAAAGCTCGTGCATTCCACGCCGTCGATTCTGCTGCCCTCGAGATTTTCGCGTACTTCGAGCGCAAGGTCTGTTCTGAAGTTCATTTTTTCGTCTCCGTTTCGCTTTCGCAGGGGTGCGAAAGGCAAAAATTTTTTCTTTTTCTCTTGCATTTTGGCAAAGTCTATGATAAGATTATTAACTGTATGATGAAGGAGGTGCAAAAATGCCTAATATCAAGTCAGCTAAGAAGCGTGTCATCGTCAACAAGACAAAGGCCGCCCGCAACAAGTCCCGCAATTCAGCCCTTAAGACTGCCATAAAGAAGGCTCACACTGCTGCTGAGACCAACGCGGCAGATAAGAAGGAAGTTGTCACCGCAGCTATAAAGAAGGTCGATCAGGCAGCCGCCAAGGGCCTTATTCATAAGAACAATGCTGCTCGCAAGAAGTCCGCTCTTGCAAAGCTTCTCAACGAGGCGTAAGATTGCAAACAAACGATTAACGGTTCTGGCTTTTGCCATGACCGTTAATTTTTTTATTTTACTCTTTTCGCTATTTTTCTTTTTGATGCGGCATAATATCCGTTTGTAAATTTTTATCGTATGGTTTGACTTTTGCCTGTGTTTGGCGTATAATCATAATCGATAAGAATCAAACAGGAGGTGAGACCATGGACAAAGCTAAGAAGATAATCAAGATCGTCGCTATCATCATCGCTGTTGCCGCCGCTGTTGTCGGTATAGCGTTTGCCGTCAAGAAGATCATAGACAAGAAGAAGGCTGCTGCCGACGAGCCGGAGAATTATGTCTCCTGCTCCTGCTGCGATACCTGCGCACCCGCAGCCAACTGATTTTTTGAAAAAATTTCACCTGCTATACGCTATTGTGTATGGCAGGTGACTTTTTCTTATTTTTCCTTTGGTCTCGCAACAAATGACGCGATAAGACCGCAGAGCACCGCCGCGGTTATCCCCGCGCTAGATGCGGTCAGAGGACCCGTCAGGATGCCGAGCGCGCCCTTTTCAGCGATAGCCTCCTTGACACCTTTTACCATGGCGAAGCCGAAACCCGTCAGCGGAACCGTCGCCCCCGCGCCCGCCCATTTTGCGAGCGGAGCATAGACTCCGACCGCGCCGAGCACGACTCCCGCCACGACGAAGCAGACGAGTATGCGCCCGGGTGTGAGCTTTGTCAGATCCATTATTATCTGACCCACCGCGCATATCGCGCCGCCGACCGCGAACGCCTTGAGAAAGCTGAGAAATATATCCATATCATCACCCGAAAGTATTTTTTTCAAATCTATTTTTTCCCCGCGACGCGGCTATATTCACGCCTTTTGTATCGGGGAAAAATACACACTGTGAAATTAATAAAATTTTTACAGATAAAGTATTGACAAACGGCGATAATATTAATAATATCTATACTATAAGAGGCACGGAAATTAATTCCGCTTTCCTCAAAACAAAAGGTTGATTTTAAAATTACAGTATAAGGAGAAATAAAAATGTCAACTTTTGAAAGAGTCCAGAAAATCATTTGTGAGCAGCTCGAGATAGACAGCCATCTTGTTACCGAGGATGCATCTATTTCCGGAGATCTCGGCGCAGACAGCCTTGATCTTGTCGATCTCTCTATGTCCATCGAGGAGGAATTCAACCTCGAAGTTCCCGACGATGTTCTCGATCATGTCAGAACTGTCGGCGATATCGTTAAGTTCATCGAAGACAACGCGTAAATATAATCAATAACAAAGGGGCTGTTTTGTATTGGATTCAATATGAAACAGCCCCTTTTGCCGCAACGGAGGGATATAAAATGATACTGAAGAATGCGGATATTTTCGATTCCGAGTTTGCTCTGCGCCGCGCGGATGTGCGCGTTGAGGACGGCAAAATAGCTGAAATAGGCGAAAATTTAAACGGCGTGGAGGAGCACGATCTTTCCGGATGCGTTATCCTGCCCGGCTTTATTGACATACATATCCACGGCTGCGGGGGAGCGGATTTCTCCGACGCTCAGCCAGATACGCTCGAAACCATGTCGCGGACTCTCGCGAGTTTCGGCGTAACTTCGTTCTGCCCTGCGTCGATGACTCTGCCATATGACAGGATAGAAAAGGCGTTTGAGAATGCGGCGGGATATCTCGGCAAGGAGTGCGGCGCATATATCCACGGCATCAATATGGAGGGACCGTTCCTCTCATATGCAAAGCGCGGCGCGCAGAATCCCGAATATCTGCATGAGCCGGACATAGACGAGCTCAAAAAACTCGATAAAATCTGCAAAATAAGACTTGTGTCGCTGGCGCCCGAGCTTCCGGGAGCTATAGAATTCGCGCGCGAGGCGTCGAAGATATGCACGGTGTCCGCCGCGCACACCGCCGCGACATTTGAGCAGGCGGAGCTCGGCTACAAAAACGGAATAACCCACACGACGCATCTCTTGAACGGCATGGATCCGATATATAACCGCAAGCCCGGCGCGGCAGTCGCGGCGCTCAGAGCCGAAAACGCCACGGCGGAGCTGATAAGCGACGGGATGCATATCCACCCGGCGTATCTCGCCCTGCTCTATAAAATACTCGGCGAGGACAGGAGCGTTGCGGTCAGCGACTCCATGTGTGCCTCGGGTCTCGGCGACGGCGAATATGAGCTCGGCGGCACGACAGTGTATGTAAAAGACGGCAAGGCTCTGCTCGCCGACGGTACGATAGCCGCGAGCACGACAAATATTTTTGCTGAGTTCAGGAATATAATCAGTTTCGGCGTGCCCGTCCGCCAGGCGGTGAAATCCTGCACGATAAATCCCGCCCGCGCGATAGGCGTCGACGATGTGACGGGCAGTATAGCAGTCGGCAAGCGCGCCGATTTCACTGTTCTTTCGTCCGATTTGAAAGAGCTCGAGTGCGTCTATATAAAGGGAAAAAGGGTATAAAAAAGTATGCAAATCGCCGCTTGTGTGGTATAATATAGTATCTTAGACTCAAAGCTCGGAGGCTGAACATGAACTTTCTTGTTATTGACGGCAACAGCATATTGAACCGCGCGTTTTACGGCATAAAGGTGCTCACGACGAAGGACGGCAGATTCACCAACGCCATCTATGGCTTTATGAATATTTTTCTGCGCCTCAAAGACGAGTGTCAGCCGCAGGCGGTGGCGGTCGCTTTTGATGTCAAACAGCCGACTTTCCGCCATGAGATGTACGGCGGATACAAAGCGACAAGAAAGGGTATGCCCGATGAGCTCGCGCAGCAGATGCCCGTGCTCAAGGAGCTGCTTGAGGCGATGGGCGTGCCGATAGTTGAAAAGCCCGGATACGAGGCGGACGATATTCTTGGCACTCTCGCGCGCCACAGCGGCGACGCCGTCTGCACGATAGCCACGGGCGACAGAGACAGCCTGCAATTGGTGTCCGACAGCGTCAATGTTCTGCTCGCCGCGACGAAGATGGGCAGACCCGTGACCGACAGATACACGCCTGAGGCAGTGCGCGAAAAATACGGCGTTGAGCCAATAAAGCTCATTGACATAAAAGCCCTCATGGGCGATAGCTCGGACAATATCCCCGGCGTTGCGGGAATCGGCGAAAAGACCGCCGGCGATTTAATAGCCCGCTTCGGCTCGATAGAATATATCTACGACAATATTGACACGATAGATATCAAACCCGGAGTGCGGGACAAGCTGAAAAAAGACAGGGACATGGCGTTTTTGAGCAAAAAGCTCGGCACGATAAACTGCGATATCCCGATCGACAATAACCCGCAGAGCTATATTCTCAGAGCACCCGACAATTTCAAGGTCACGAGAATGCTTGCGGATCTCGAGATGTTCAAGCTCATCGACCGCCTCGGACTCGAGATATCAAACACAGCCTCTGAGCCGCAGAAAGAGGAGAAGCCCGTCCCGGTCTGCGCCGAGGATGATTTCGGCCAGCTGATGACGCGCCTTAAGTCTGACGGCGAGAGCTATTTTCTCTGGGACGGCGAAAAGTGCCGCTTCGATCTCGGGGACAAAGTGCTCGTGTGCGACTGCGAAAATGAGAATTTTTATCCGTTCTTTATAAAGCTGCTCGAAGATAAAAATATAAAAAAATACACAGCGGACATAAAGTCGCTCTATTCGTTCGCGCAGGGCTGTTCGGCTCAGTGCAGGAATATGTGCGGCGACCTGGAGCTTGAGGGCTATGTCCTCAACCCATCCGCCTCGTCCTATGACGCGCTGCGCCTTGCGGGCGAATATTCGGCGGCAGTGCCGGTTGAAAACGGCGACGAAAACGACTGCGCCGCCGCGTCGCTGAGAAGATTATTTGCGGCGATGGACAAAAAAATTGAGGAAAACGGACAGCAGCAGCTGCTTCATGATATAGAGCTTCCGCTCGCGCATGTGCTCTCTTCAATGGAGCAGACGGGCTTCGCTGTTGACCGCGACGGAATCGCGGAATTTGGCAAACAGCTCGGCGGGAGGATAGCTGAAATCGAGCAGGAGATATACGCTCTAGTTGGCTACGAGTTCAATCTGAACTCGCCCAAGCAGCTCGGCGAAGCGCTGTTTGAAAAGCTCAAGCTGCCCGCGAGAAAAAAGACAAAAAGCGGATATTCGACCGATGCGCAGGTGCTCGAATCGCTCGAAAACAAGCACCCCGCTGTGCGCGATATCCTCGAATACAGAACGCTTTCAAAGCTCAGGTCGACCTACTGCGACGGTCTGCTCAAGGTTATCGGCGAGGACGGGCGTATCCGCTCGACTCTGAATCAGACCGAGACGAGAACCGGCAGAATCTCATCGACCGAGCCGAATCTTCAGAATATCCCCGTGCGCTCTCCGCTCGGGCGCGAGATGCGGAAATTCTTCGTCGCGCGGGACGGATATGTGCTCGTTGACGCGGACTATTCGCAGATTGAGCTTCGCGTTCTCGCCCATATTTCGGGCGACCGAAACATGATAAAGGCGTTCAACGATAACACTGATATCCACACTGTGACCGCGTCCGAGGTCTTTGATATGCCGCCGCAGCTTGTCACTCCGATAATGAGAAGCCGCGCGAAAGCGGTCAATTTTGGCATAGTATACGGCATCGGCGCGTTCTCGCTCGCCAAAGATATCGGAGTCAGCCGCAGCGAGGCGGATGAGTATATAAAAGGCTATCTCAGGCACTATTCAGGCGTTGACAAATATATGCACGACGTGGTCGAAAAGGCGAAGAAAGACGGCTACGCCGAGACGATGTTTGCGCGGCGCAGATATCTGCCGGAGCTCACCGCATCGAACGCCAACACCCGCGCGTTCGGCGAGCGCGTGGCGCGCAATATGCCCATTCAGGGCACGGCGGCGGATATAATCAAGATAGCGATGATAAGAGTTTACGAACGCCTTGAACGCGAGAATCTGGCGGCGAAGCTGATAATGCAGGTGCACGATGAGCTGATAGTCGAAGCGCCGGAGAACGAAAAAGAGCGCGTGAGCGCCCTGCTCAAAGAGGAAATGGAAAACGCTGTTAAGCTCTCTGTGGCGCTCACTGCGGATGTCCATTCCGGGCGCACCTGGTATGACGCGAAAGGCTGATAAACGGAGGCAAATATGAATCTGGTTTTTGTTTGCACGGGCAACATCTGCCGCAGTCCGATGGCGGAGGGAATGTTCAAAAAACTGCTCGAAGAAAAAGGGGAGAGCGGTATAGACTGCTCGAGCGCGGGACTTGCGACCTTTGACGGACGTCCCGCGAGCGACAACGCGCAGGCGGTCGCCCTCGAATACGGAGTCGATATCTCGGAGCATAAATCTCGTATGCTGACCCGCAGCATCGCGCGCAAGGCAGATCTGATAGTCTGCATGACCGATGAGCAGTATGAGATGCTCAACCGCATGATTCCCGACGAGAGACTCTATGTGCTCGCCGGCGGAGTTGACGACCCCTACGGATGCGATATCGAAGTTTACCGCGAGTGTGCGAAGAAGATAAACGGCGCGCTGCCGGAGCTTTACGAAAAGATAAAGAGCGGGAGCTGATCGGTATTTTTGAAGTTGAAACGGTCCCGATGACGGAAGAATATATAGGCGGCGTCGTGTCGCTCGAGCGCGAATGTTTTTCGCATCCGTGGAGCGAGAAGTCGCTTCGGGAAGAGCTTGATAACGATCAGGCTCATTTTCTCTGCGCGGTTGCCGACGGATGCGTCGCCGGATATATCGGCGTGCAGGAGATAGTGGGCGAGGCGTATATAACCAATGTCGCCGTGTCCGAAAAATTTCGCCGCCGCGGGATAGCGGAAAAGCTGCTCGAAGAGGCGGAGCGCGGCGCAATAAAACGCGGCTGCGTGCTGATAACGCTCGAAGTCAGGGCTTCAAACGCCCCGGCGAAGGCGCTCTATAAAAAATGCGGCTTCAAAGAAGTCGGAACAAGAAAAAATTTTTATTCCGATCCGCGCGAGGATGCGGAGATAATGACAAAGTTTTTTGACAGATGAGGGTGAGCGAAATGAAGATACTTGCAATCGAATCCTCCTGCGACGAGACCGCTGCGGCGGTCGTCGAGGACGGCAGGCGCGTTATTTCAAGCGTCATAGCGTCGCAGGTAAAGGAACATATACTTTACGGCGGAGTCGTGCCGGAGATAGCGTCAAGGCGCCATGCGGAGGCGATATCCGGCGTTGTCGGTGAGGCACTTGACAGAGCGGAGATGAATGTCGGTGACGTTGACGCGATAGCCGTCACATATGCGCCCGGGCTTATCGGCGCGCTGTTAGTCGGCGTGAATTTTGCGAAGGGACTCGCATTTTCTGCGAACAAACCGCTCGTGCCCGTGCATCATCTGCGCTCGCATATCGCGGCGAATTATATAACTCACCCCGACCTTGAGCCGCCGTTTCTCGCGCTCGTCGTCTCAGGCGGTCACAGCCACATAATCGAGGTGCGCGACTACACGGATTTTCATATCATCGGCAGAACGCGCGACGACGCTGCAGGCGAGGCGATGGACAAGGCGGCGCGCGCCATGGGGCTCGATTATCCCGGCGGCGTGAACCTCGACAGAGTGTCGAAGAACGGCGATCCGAAGAGCTACAAGCTCCCGCGTCCGCATGTTGACGGGAGCGAATATGATTTCAGCTTTTCAGGACTCAAGACCGCTGCTGTCAATATCATCCACAACGCAAAGCAAAAGGGCGAGGAGATAAGCGTGCCCGATCTCGGCGCGTCGTATATCGAGGCGGTCGTCAGATGCCTGCGCGAAAACACGGAAAAGGCGGCGCTGAACTTCGGCTTCGACAAGATAGTTCTGGCGGGCGGAGTGTCCGCAAACTCGCGCCTGAGGGCGGAGATGACCGATATCTGCAAGGCTCATTCATGGTCGCTGTTCATGCCCGAGCTGTCGCTTTGCGGCGACAATGCGGCAATGGTCGGCGCCCAGGGCTACTATGAATTCAAGGCGGGAAACATAGCCCCGCTGACCCTCAATGCACGAGCTTCGATGCCTATTGATGAAATTGATAAATTTTTATCAAAAAAGGTCTGAAAGTTAACAGTTTCGTCATTGAAAAACCGAGTTTATTGGGGTATAATACATACTGGGTAAAGATGGTACCTTTCTTAATAGATTAGACGAAAGGAGTCAAATATCATGAAACATTTGACACAGAACAAGACAGTGATCGACTGGATCGAAGAGAAGATAGCTCTTGTATCTCCCGATGAAGTCATGTGGATCGACGGCAGCGAGGAGCAGCTTGACGCTCTGCGCGCCAAGGCATGCGAGACCGGCGAGATGACCAAGCTCAACGAGGATCTCCTCCCCGGATGCCTGCTTCACAGAACCAAGCCCAACGATGTTGCGCGTGTTGAGAACCGCACATTCATCTGCGCCGAGAGCGCGGATCAGGCAGGTCCGACCAACAACTGGATGGATCCCGCTGAGGCTTATAAGATGCTCTATGATATAGCCAGAGACAGCTATAAGGGCAGAACAATGTATATTATCCCTTATTCGATGGGTCCTGTCGGCTCTCCGTTCTCGAAGATCGGCGTTGAGCTGACCGACTCCATCTATGTCGTTCTCAACATGGCTATCATGACGAGAATCGGCAAGAAGGTTATGGATACTCTGGGCGACAGCAACGACTGGGTTCGCGGACTGCACTGCAGCTGCGACATCGACCCCGAGAAGCGTTATATCTGCCAGTTCCCGCAGGATAACACCATCATCTCCGTCAACTCCGCTTACGGCGGAAATGTCCTCCTCGGCAAGAAGTGCTTTGCTCTTCGTATAGCCTCTTATCAGGGCTGGAAAGAGAGCTGGCAGGCTGAGCATATGCTTATCCTCGGCCTCGAGAATCCGAAGGGCGAAGTCAAATATATCTGCGCGGCATTCCCGTCCGCCTGCGGCAAGACCAACCTTGCCATGCTTATCCCGCCCGAGGGATACAGAAACAAGGGCTACAAGATCTGGTGCGTCGGCGACGATATCTCCTGGATTAGAAAGGGTCCCGACGGCAGACTTTATGCTATCAACCCCGAGAACGGTTTCTTCGGCGTTGCCCCCGGCACGAACGAGAAGTCCAATCCCAACGCGCTTGCCGCGACAAGAAAGAATACCATTTTCACAAACGTTGCGCTTAACCTTGACAACAACACCGTCTGGTGGGAAGGTCTCGACAAGAATCCGCCCGAGAACGCCATCGACTGGCAGGGCAGACCGTGGAACGGTAAGACGAGCGAGGAAAAGGGCGCTCATCCGAACAGCCGCTTCACCGCTCCCGCTGTCAACTGCCCGTGCATCAGCTCCGAGTTTGAGAATCCGGCAGGCGTTCCGATCTCCGCTATCGTCTTCGGCGGCAGAAGAGCTAAGCTCGCTCCGCTGGTCTATCAGTCAAGAAGCTGGAATCACGGCGTGTTCGTCGGCTCGATAATGGCTTCCGAGACCACCGCAGCAGCAGCCGGCGCAGTCGGCGTTGTCCGCCGCGATCCCATGGCTATGCTTCCGTTCTGCGGCTACAACATGGCTGATTACTGGCAGCACTGGATCGACATCGGCGCAGGCCTCGACGAGGATAAGGCTCCGAAGATATTCAACGTCAACTGGTTCCGTAAGGACGACGACGGCAACTTCCTGTGGCCCGGCTTCGGCGACAACATGCGCGTGCTTGAGTGGATCATCAAGCGCTGCGAGGGCAAGGTCGACGCAGAGGAGACCGCTATCGGCTTCGTGCCCAAGGCTGAGGACATCAACCTTGAGGGCATCGAGGACGAGGTCAGCGAGGATCAGCTCAAGGAAATCCTGAGCGTTGACAACTCCCTCTGGGAGGACGAGGCAAAGGGCATCGAGGAGTTCTACGCTAAGTTCGGCGACAGACTTCCCAAGGCTCTGAGTGACGAGCTCAACACCCTCAAGGCTAATCTTGAGAAATAATTAAATAAAATTGCGGCAGACAGGTTTTGTGCTTGCCTGCCGCTTTTTTTATTTCGAACCGCGTTTTTACCCGGAAATTGCAGCGCAAATTGTAGGGACAGCCCTTGCGGCTGTCCGATATCGGCGCAGCCGATACGAAGCCGCGATAACTCAAGTCGCTGAATGTCAGATAATTTTTTGTGCGCTGTCGGCGTAGTTTGTTATATTTATTTACTTCAATATTTTAATTTATCGCAAAAAACAACAGCCGTGATTCTCAACGAACCACGGCTGCTGATATTTAATTTTGCTTACAGTGTCTCAAATCTCTTTACGCCCTTGCGCTTGAGCTTTGAAAAGGATATCGCGGTTATTATTGCTATGACCGCCGTCGCGATCATCAGCGCGAATACATTCGGCAGCACCTGCACCGCGAACAGATAGACCGCGATGAGCACGATGATATACGCCCAGCCGAGGCACATCGCGAGCATGATGCCGAGACTCTGCTTGACCGCTCCGCTCTCACTGCTCCAGGTGAGGTTGGGCATCCTGATGTTCACTCTGAGCCCCGAAACGGCGCATAGGAGCGTGAATATCTGCGGCAGGATAATCATGACCGCCGCCGTGAGAAGCTCCGGCTTGAGGGCAATACAGAAGCATATGCTGCATATCAGTGCGGGGACGGCGGTGAAGAGCATATGGAGCTTCAGCTTCGCTCTGAGAATCTGCCACGAGGTGACGGGGAGCGAACGGGCTATCCAAAGGCTCTTGCCCTCGAGGGATATCGCGGGCGCGGTGAGTATATTCATCGAAGAGAGCAGGCATAAAAGTAAGCACGCGAAGGTCGGGGCATATTCCAGCAAATCCTCATCCATTCGGGTGACAACGCCGATAAACCAGTCGCTTTTTATCAGCGAGAAAACAGCGACGGCTATCATAAACAGCGCCCCGAGCGAGCAGTTGAGCATATAAGACGGGCTCGAGAGGAAGTGGTTTATCTCGCGGCGCAGAAGCGCGCGGTCGGTGCCCTGCTGCTTGACCGTCTTCTCTTTGTAGACTGTCTTTGCGGTCTTTCCGCTGCTCGTGACGAGCTTTAAGAATGTGCGCGACATTATGAGCCATGTCGCGGCGAGCAGAGCGAGAATGATGAGTGAAATTATAATTGTCGGCAGAACATCGCCCGCGAACGCCTTGCCGAAAATATAGAGCGGATAGGCGGACGTGCGCACCTTTGCGGCAACAGCCGCGCTGGTCGCAACGATGCCGGTGATTATCTCGTTCGCTCTGAAGTAGACATAGTAGTAGCCGCCGAGAAACGCTATTGAAACTATAACTGTTATAATGCTCTTGTTTTTCAATTTAACTGCGATTTTTGCAACGACCCAGCCGAGTATGCACGACAGTATAAGCACAAGAACAGTCACCATAACGGCCATTATAACGGCTGTTATGCCGGATATTCCGGGGTGCGCGGTTATGAAATACACGCCGACGGCGGGTATTACCACAACGCCCGAATACATCAGCCCCATGAGATAGACTCCGATGAGGCGCGCCGCCATGATATCGCGCACGGGAATGGGCATCGAGAGCAGAAGGTCGTTGTCCTTTGCGTCATAGAGGCTCGAATATGTGTTGAACACGCTGCCGAAAACGCCGAAAAGCGCAGCGGTAGCGCCCATAATGGCAAAATAGAGCCAGCTCATGCCGTAGGTTATCAGCGGGCGCATCGAATATGACATATAGCAGAACATTCCGCCGATGGCAAAAATCATGAGCAATATGAACAGCACTATCGAGAACGTCGCCGAGCGTGCAGATTTGCCCTTGCCCGTCTTGCGGTCAACGAAGAAACTTTTATTGAGTTCGAGAAGCTGTTTTTTTATCAGTGTTTTCAGCATTCTTCTCCCTCCAGTTCGAGGAACACGTTCTCAAGGCTGGAGTCGCCCTTGACCTCTTCCATTGTGCCGGAGCGGATGAGCTTTCCGCTTTTTATTATCGCGACCTTGTCGCAGAGCTTTTCGGCAACTTCGAGCACATGGGTCGAGAAGAATATTGCGCCGCCGGAGTTGCAGACCTCGCGCATCATGCCCTTTAACAGATGCGATGCGGCGGGATCGAGACCGACGAAGGGCTCGTCCATGATGATTAACTTGGGCTCGTGGATCCATGCGGAGATTATCGCGAGCTTCTGCTTCATGCCGTGGGAATACGCCGAGATAGGCTGCGCGAGGTCGGCAGTCAGCCCGAACATATCGGCATATTTATGTATGCGCTCGCGACGGTCGTCAGCGCTGACGCCGAAAATATCCGCGATGAAGTTCAGATATTTTATTCCCGTCATGTATTCGTAGAGGTCGGGATTGTCGGGGATATAGGCTATGATTTTTTTGCAGGCGAGCGGGTCATCTTTTATCGAGATGCCGTTTATCGTTATCTCGCCCTCGTCGAACTGCAAAATGCCGACAACGGATTTTAGCGTTGTGGTCTTGCCCGCGCCGTTGTGGCCGATGAAGCCGTATATCTCGCCGGGCGCGATATGCAGCGTCAGGTCGTCAACAGCCTTTTTCTCGCCGTAGGTTTTGGTCAGGTTTTTGATGTTAAGCATAGTGTCTCCTTTTCGTCCGCCGGGGCGGACAGATATCTTTTCCCTTTTCTATATTAGTATATTTTACGCTGCCGGTCAATCCGGCGGTGTTTTATTTTACGAACTCTTCACAAATCGCCGCGAATTTCTTTTCGCTCGGAATCTCGTGCGTTATGAACTTTCCGTTATAGAACAGCGAAAATGCGGTGTAGGCGCAGGGCGCGTTTTGAGCCTGCTCGCGCGATGAGATATGCACGGCGCTCAGCGGCAGATTCATATTATTTGCCATATCTTCAATGAGCGGAACATATTTCGCCGTGAACGGGCACTGGCTTGTATAAAATATCTCGAACCCGCTGCCGTCAATCTGAGCGCTCTTTGCCTGCTCGCGAAAGCGCGGAGCGGGCACGGACGGGTCAAACGGCAGATACATCAGCTCGAAATACGGCTCTGCCGAATCGGCTTTTATGAAGCCCTTATATTTCAGATATTTCGGGTCGGCAAGAAAACCGCGCTTCTTCGCCGATGAGAGTATGCAAAGCCCCGATTTGCCCTTTTCGCGGCTGTCGCGGATACATTCGTTGAGCAGGTTGTTTGAATATCCGTGCCCCTTGAAAGAGCCGGAGACCCAGAGACAGTCGATGAACATATAGCCTGGCGCGTCTATCGGCGCCCATGCATTTTCGGCGGGGATATACTCAATAAAGCACTTCCCGCGCGCGTCGGCTTTTAAAAATACCAGACCCTCGCCGAGCCTTTCGGCAAGCCACTGCTTTTTTGCAATGACCTGCGGGTCCTTGGTGTTTGATATTGCACAGCATATGTGCTCGCTTTCGAGATTTTCGGGTGACAGGCGAATGTAGTCCATGGCGTCCTCCAATAATAATTATAAAACACTTGTTTTATAACGGCTGTTATAATTATATCACACTTTTTGCCGATGTCAACAAGGCGGGACTAAAAAATGATATTTGTCGAATTGGGCTTTATATTTTCGCTCTGAACCGCCATTTTACACTGAATAAAAAATAACCGCCGCGAACTTTCAGATGAAAGATACTGCGGCGGTTATTCGGCTGTTTTTCAATCCTGATGTAATTCGTCTTCAGCCCATTTGATCGGGTTGTCGTCAATATATTGCCATTTGACTTGATAATCGTATTCGTCACGGATTATATGGTCATAAAAACCTTTTTGCCAAATTGATTTTTTGACTTGCTTAGTTACGGAACCTTTGAACTGTTGTATTATGCGGTCGCCCCTACGGCAATGCGGGACAATATGGGCTTTCTGTCATCTATGCAAATTGTGATAAAATATGCTCCGTTTTGCGAATAGTCGTAATCTTTCAGCCTGTTAGGCTTTCTTCTGCATATATTTCACTGCGCAAACTGGCTGTTGTAGAGCTTCGTATAGAATCCGTTCTTCGCGAGTAGCTCCTCGTGCGTGCCCTGCTCGGCGACCTTGCCGTCCTTCATGACGAGAATGCAGTCGGCGTGGCGGATGGTCGAGAGTCTGTGCGCCACGACGAACGAGGTGCGCCCCTGCATGAGCGTGTTGAATGCATCCTGAACTTTCAATTCCGTTCTGGTGTCTATCGATGAAGTCGCCTCGTCGAGGATGAGCATCGGCGGCTTCATGAGCATGACGCGCGCGATGCAGAGCAGCTGTCTTTCACCCTCGGAGAGTCCGTCGTCGTCGCCGATGACGGTGTCGTAGCCGTTTTTGAGGCGCTTTATAAAGCTGTGAGCGCGTGCCGCCTTGGCGGCGGCGACTATCTCTTCATCCGTGGCGTCGGGCTTGCCGAACGCTATATTCTCGCGGACGGTGCCGTTCTTTATCCAGGTATCCTGGAGCACCATGCCGAAATGGTGTCTGAGACTGTGGCGTGTGATGTCATTTATATTCTCGCCGTCAACCTTTATGCTTCCGCCGTCAACGTCGTAGAAGCGGAGCAGGAGATTGATAAGCGTAGTCTTGCCGCAGCCTGTCGGACCGACAACGGCTATTGTCTTGCCGGACGGGGCGAAGAAATTGAAGCCGTCGATGAGCTTCTTGCTCTTGTCATATGAGAAGCGGACATTGTCGAACTCCACGCTTCCCTCGGGGTCGCTGAGCGCCGAGCAATTTTCGTCCGACTCCTCGGGCTTTTCGTCTATGAGCTCGAATATTCTTGCCGCGCAGGCGAGGGCATTCTGGAGCTCCGTCACGACGCCGGAGATTTCGTTGAACGGCTTTGTGTACTGGTTCGAGTAGGCGAGGAAGCTGACAAAGCCGCCGACGGTCACCATGCCGCCGATGGCAAATATTCCGCCCATGAGCCCGACTACGGCGTAGATAAGATTGTTGATAAATCTGGTGGTCGGGTTTGTAAGCGACGAGAAGAATATGGATTTGAGCGAATATTTGCGCAATTTTTCATTGCTCTCGTCGAATCTTTCAACCGCTCTGTCTTCATATGAAAACGCCTGAACGGTCTTTTGATTCTGTATCATCTCGTTGATGAGCGCGGTCTGCTCGCCGCGGGTCTCGGACTGCTTTTTGAACATCGAATAAGTACGGCGTGCTATAAAACGCGCCGTGAACAGCGATATCGGGGTCAGCACTACGACCGCGAGAGTGATGAGCGGCGATATAGTGAGCATGAAAACGAGCGTCACGGCTATCGTGACAACGCCCGTGAACAGCTGGGAGAAGCCGAGTATCAGTCCGTCGGCAAACTGCTCCGCGTCCGCCGTTATGCGGCTGACAATATCGCCGTAGGGGTGGGAGTCAGCGAACGCCACGGGGAGGGTCTGCATATGAGAAAATGCCTTCGAGCGTATATCGCGCACGGTGTTGTAGGCTATGCGGTTGTTGATGATGTTCATCACCCACTGGAGCACTCCGCCGACTATGGCGCAGATCAGAATGCCGAAAAGACACTTCTTTATGATCTCAAAATCAACGTTGCCGTGCAGCTTTATTCCGTCTATCGCGCGTCCGGCGAGGACGGGGATATAGAGCGAGAGAATGACGCTTGCAACGGAGAGGATGAGCGAAAGGAACAGCAGAAGCTTCGAGCGGCCGATGACCGCGATAACTCGCTTGAAAACGGTTTTGTTCTTCACGGTTACGCATCCTCCTTTTCAAGCTGGGAATCGAAAATTTCTTTGTAGACTTCGCACGAGCGCAGAAGCTCGTCGTTCGTGCCCATGCCGACTATCTCGCCCTCGTCGAGGACGACTATGGTATCGGCGTTTCTTATCGCCGCAACGCGCTGGGACACAGTGATGACGGTCGGGGCAAAGTCGGTGTTTCTCAGCGCCTTGTTCAGCGCCGCACCGGTGGCGTAGTCGAGTGCGCTCGCCGCATCGTCGAGGATGAGCACCTCTGGTTTTCTGACGAGGGCGCGGGCTATAGTCATTCTTTGGCGCTGACCGCCCGAGAGGTTCTTGCCCTCCTGTTCGAGGACAAAGTCGAGCTGGCCGCTCTTGTCCTCTATCATCTGCTTTGCCTGCGCCGTTTCGAGCGCCTGCCAGATTTCTTCGTCTGTGGCGTCCTGCTTGCCGAAGCGGATATTGTCCCTGACAGTGCCGGCGAACAGGGCTTTTTTCTGCGAGACGACGCCTATTTTCGAGCGCAGAGCCTTTGTGTCGTAGTCGCGCACGTCAACGCCGTCAACGAGCACACACCCGCCGGTGACATCGTAGAATCGCGGAATAAGATTGACGAGCGAGGTTTTGCCCGAGCCGGTCGAGCCGATAACGCCTATCGAGCTGCCGCGCTTTATTTTGAGGTCGATATTGTGCAGCGATTCTTCGCTACCGTTATATGACAGGCACGCCTTGTCAAACTCGACTGAATATTCGCTGTTTTCGTTGCCGTCGGTGACAGTGCCGGGGACGGTGCCGGGCTCGATATCGAGCACCGATTGAATTCGGTTGCCGCAGGCTATCGCCTTTGTGACGCTGATTATGAGATTCGCGAGCTTTATCAGCTCAACGAGGATCTGTGACATGTAGTTATAGAGCGCAACGACCGCGCCGCGCGAAATGGCGCCGGAATCAACGCGTATTGCGCCGACATATATCAGTGCGATTATCGCGAGGTTTATGAGCACGAAGGTTGCGGGGTTCATGAAAGCGGATATCCTGCCGACAGCTGTCTGCATCTCGGTCAGGGCGTTGTTCTTGGCGTCAAAGTCCGCAATTTCCTCTTCCTCTTTGCAGAACGCTCTGACAACGCGGGTACCGAGCAGGTTTTCGCGCGTCTTGCTCAGCAGCCCGTCCAGTTTCTGCTGAACCTTGCGGTACATCGGTATGCACACGAGCATTATCGCGAACACGACCGCGGCGAGAGCGGGCACCGCAACGACAAACACGAGCGACGATTTTGCGTCGACCGTGAACGCCATTATCACCGCGCCGAATACGACGAACGGCGAGCGCAGGACGAGACGCAGGGTCAGGTTTGTTCCGGTCTGAACCTGATTTATGTCGCCGGTCAGGCGGGTTATGAGCGTCGGCGCGCCGAGCGAATCGAGCTGGGAATAAGAGAGCTTGCCGATATGCTGGAAGAGCGCGTGGCGGATATCGGAAGCGAAGCCGACTGACGCTTTCGCCGAGAAATACTGCGCCACAAGCGTACTGCAAAGACCCAGTATGCCAAACAGACCGAGCAGCAGGCAGCGCTTGATAATATAAATCTTGTCGCCGTTCTCTATGCCGATGTCGATTATAGTTGAGACTATCAGCGGAACAATCAGCTCGAACGCCACTTCAATGAGCTTGAAAAACGGCGCGAGAATACTTTCAATTTTGTATTTTTTCAAATACTTCAAAAGCTTTGACATGCTATTCTCCTCTTGTTTTATACTGTATTCTATAATGGTATATAATACCCTAAATAATACCATGAAAACGGCTTTTTTTCAAGATGCTGCGGCTATTTCCCGTTCCTTGACAGAGACGGGGAGCAGTGATAAACTTATGCGTTGTAGAAAAGAAACGGTGTGGTGAACGATGAAAGAAAAGGCTCTCAAAAAAGATGAAGAGCTTCTCGAATGCGAAAAGCTCTGGATTTTTGCCGTCATGATAGCGGTCGGCGGATTTTTCGGCGCATATACTTATGTTCAAAAGGGCGGCGTGTTCTGCAACGCGCAGACGGCGAACTTCGTGCTCATGGCGGTTCAGCTCGGGCGCGGGAACTGGCGCAAGGCGCTGTATTATCTTCTGCCCGCTTCGGCTTATCTGCTCGGCACGGTCATTTCGGAATTTCTGCCCAAGCATATAAACCGCCGCAAGATAGTCCGCTGGGACACGGCGTTCGTGGCGTTTGAAATGGCGTGGATATTTGCGCTCGGCTTCGTCCCGGACGATGCGCCGCCGCAGATCTGCCAGGTGGCTGTGAATTTTATCGCTTCGATGCAGTTCAATACATTCCGCCAGGCGAAAAAGATTCCGATGGCGACTACCTTCTGCACCAACCATGTCCGCCAGGTCGGCTCGAACCTCGTCAAGTGGCTTCGCAGCGGTAATAAAGAGGCGCGCGGCAAGATGTTCGCGCATCTGCTGATGATAGGCTCGTTTGTCGCGGGCGCGGTCGCTTCAACTTTTCTCTGCGGCTATCTCGGCGGCAAGACTATCTGGTGCGCCGAAATATTGCTCGCGATAGTGTTCTTTGCGCTCCTGCGCGCCGATCTCGGCGAGGAACATGATAAACTCGATGTCGTTCCGCACGGTCATTGATGACAAGCTGTTAAGCTTTACATGATTTATAAATAAAAAAACAAAAGCTCCCATGCGTCCCCGAATGTGTTGATATATCGGGAAAGTCGCACGGGAGCTTTTGATTTTTGCGCTAAAAAATAAGCGTGTAAATTGTAAAGTAAATCGCTTTACAATTTATTTTAGCCCATTATGGGTATCTCAAGGAATGTGTAGGTGAAACAATTGATAATATAGAAAATAAATGCGGCTGTCGGGACTGCATATCCCGCGAATTTTTTCGCTTTGCTATCGGAAAGTGAAGAATACATCGCTGCGCAGGCAATGAGCGTGAACATCTCGGTGTAGTAAAACACGCGCTGACCGGAGGCGTAGACGGACGAAGAGAATCCGAGCACTGCGGCGCAGCAGACGGCGGCGCTGAACAGCACGCCGACGGTGAACCCGAGCTTTTTGTTCTTTTTGATGAGCGCCGCTATAAGAATGAAAAGGCTAAATAGAAAGACAAAACAGAGCGCGATAACCGCGAGTTCGAGCGGAAGGTAATTGCCGCTCTTGAACATCTTTTCAAAGCCCTTGTCCGGGGTGGTGCGGCGGATAATAATATATGCGGCGTTGACTCCGACGCACAGCGCCGAGGCGAATATTGCAAAGACTGATATAATTTTCTTTATTTTCCGCGAGCCGCCGAACGCTTCATATACCGATGCGCCGAGCAGAACGAGAAAAACGATAGTTGTTATCAGCGAGAAGAAAAATGAAAATGCGAAATAATTTGAAAATCCGCAGAGCAGTCTTTCAAATATATTCATTTTAGAGAATCTTTCAAAACCCGACGCCGCTTCCATTGCTCCGCGCCCGCGAAGTCCGGGCGAGAGAACCAACACCGCGGCGAAAGCCGCGCTCGGCAGGAGCGGGATGAATTGACGGAATCCGAGTTTGCGTTGATATGCCGAAAAAATCAGCAGAATCACTTGCAGCGCGAGCACCGCGGCGCAGGACTGCTCCTGAGATGCCGCGACGACAGAAGCAATCGCGGCGGCGACATATGCCATGGGATTCACGCGCCCGCCGAACACCTCGAATGTGAGCGGAGTCACCGTGATAAGCAAGGCGGCGAACGGAACGAGGAATGTGAACGAACCCGCAAACCAAAACACCGACGGGTTGAGGCATGGCAGGAATACTGCCAACGGCACCGAGCAGGCGAAGATATATCTCTGTCTTATATCTGTCTTTTCGCCTAAAAAGTCCGACAGGCGGCAGAGAAAATACATTATATATATTATCAGCGCGGCGATGAACAGCTTCCAGAAAATGAGCGGCAGGCGCAGAAAGTTTATCATCAGCCATTCGCCGACTATCCGCCCGGACACGGTCGTGTACCGCTCGTGCAGCCAGCTTGTTACCGTGAATCCGTTTCGGTGGAGTATGCCGAGAAAGTGACCGTCGTCGGTTTTTAGGATCAGCCGCGTGAACACCGTGCAGAAAAACAGCACGGCGGCGGAGAATGCGGCGATTATCGAGCGCGGAGAGTTTTGAAATTCTTTCAGCTTTTCTCTCATCTTTCGCCACCTCCCGCCAACGCATACGGATTTTCGGCGGTTCCGCTTCCGCAAAGAACGAGAATACCGCTGTGAAGATACATCGCCGGGCATACGCCGCACAGCTCGTCCGCCGCGAGCGTTTTATAGAACCCGCCGGTTGTGGTGACCGCCGTAACGCTGCTCTGATTCGTTGAAACCGGGGAGCTTGTCCAATACCAGCAGTATTTGCGCAGAGTTAAATAGCGCGAAGTATCATTTTTGACGCACTGCTCGGTCGGGCTTCTACGGCGGTCGGCGGCGCTTATATTTTTGAGCATATCTTTTGACGGCAGGAATATTGAATCGCCGTTTTTGTCAGGCGATATGAGCGAAAGGTCATTATCTGAAAAATTCTCCGGATTTAAAAATCCGCTCTCCGAATTGAGCCATGCGCGCAGGGGAGAGGCGAGATAATCGGAACTGCCGATGCCGTCCTCGGACGGGTCGAACGCCCTGAAGCACAGCACTTTTTCGCTCATGAGCAGAGTTTTGCCGCCCGTTTCGATGACTCTCCATATAATAGGCTCGCCGAGATATGAGCCGATGACTATTCTGTCGCCGCTCTTGAGCGTGACTTTCCGCGATTCATTGCCTACGACGCTGACAGACGAAGAAAACAGCAGGTGAGCCGATGCGCTTTTGATTTTTGCGCTCCCGATAAATGTCAGCGCAAACAGCAGAATTGCCGCAATTGCAGCCGCTCTGAAAGCTTTTTTCATCGTCTCACCCCTTCTGTTTTATTTTATATATACTATGTCGAGCTCGTTGCAAGGTCCACCCAGCTTCTGCTTCCCGGCGGAGTTGAGCCCGAGCATGCCGTTTGCCGCGAAAAATTCGCTCTCGATAACGCACGGCTTGTTGAGATTCTTGAGCTGAGTCGCTTTTGTGCCGGTCGTGTTGCCGATGCCCTTGACATACATCGACGAGCAGTTGCCGCCGTTTAGCAAAAACGCATTTCTCGCGCCGTATGCTATGAGGACTTTCATCATATTGTCGAGCGGCATAAATTCGCCGACAGCCATGATATATTTGTTCTCCGATATCTGCGCGAACACCGTGCGGTTGTGATAATAAGTGTCGTGCTCGTTGGTCGCCTTGCCGTTTGTTATGACTTGCCACTGATAGCGCAGGGAATTGTAAACGCCTTGCGAGATATACGATTTGCAGTTCTCGTTTGTGAGCGTTTCGACTTTCCATGTGCCGTTTCTGTAGATCAGCAGTCGCTTTTGCCCGCTGCCGTCGGTCGAAACTACCGAGCCGCTGCGAATTGTCGGAGTGCCTTTTTTATATGTTGAGCCTGCCTCGCCGTTTATTGCTATGAGCGCGCCGCTCTTTCTGCCCATATCTTCGACCTTGCCGACATTCGTGCCGAGGAGCTGTTGGCTCGATGCAACGCCGATGTGCTCGGGCGAGCAGGTGATTATCGCTATATTGACTACCGGCTGATAAGTGACCGTCTTGTCGTAGTCGATAGCGCCGTCCGCGTTTGCTTTTTTGAAAGCCTGAGTTATCTGCGGTCCATAGGCTATTCGGTGGATTTCTATATTCACTCCGTTTGAATTGAGCTTCCACGCCCTGAGCACTTTTGCGCCGGCGATGCTTTTTACGCTTCCTGCGCTGACTTCAAGCTTGCCTTTTGAAGCTGAACTGGAATTATTCGATTTTGCAGTTGTTGCGGGCTTTGATGCCGGCTTGTCTGCCGTCGGTTTCTGTGCGCTCTGAGCAGTGCTCTCCTCTGCGGATTCGGATACCGCTTCGGAGTTCGTCTCTTCTGCGCTCGTCTGCGCATTGACTTCTGCCGCAGTTGTGTTTTCTGCCGCAGTTGTGTCCGCTTCGGGCGTTTTGCTGCCGCACGCCGTGAAGCTCATGAGAATCAGCAGGCACGCGAGCAAAAGCGCGAATAATTTTCTCGTCATATGTATCCTCCTTTTGAATATTTCTTCCAAATCGATTATATCATTGTGCCTCGCTCAATTATATGCTGCAAGCGCATTTTGACAAATAATTTTTCGTCATTTTGCACTCTTTTTTATATAGTATATATGTATATTCTCTCTTAATTTTTGCTTTAATGCGCTGATACTTTATGATATAATTAAAGCAGCGGCGGGCAAGTATGCATATGCTAACCGAACTTGCCGCGCCCGATATGCATCGTTTGTGCATAAATTCTCTGAAAGGGTGAAGATATATGAAATATGCTGTAGTTCTCTGCGACGGCATGGCGGATTATCCCGTTGAGGCTCTCGGCGGCAAGACGCCGATGGAAGTTGCAAAGAAGCCCAATATCGATGCGCTCGCGTCGAAGGGTGAAGTCGGACTTGTCAGGACCGTTGCCGCCGGACTCAAACCTGGCAGCGATGTTGCAAATATGAGCGTGCTCGGATTCGATCCGAAGAAGTGCTACACAGGACGCTCGCCCCTTGAGGCGGTCAGCATCGGAGTCAAGATGAGCGAAACGGATATCGCTCTGCGCTGCAACCTTGTCACCTTGAGCGACGAGGCGGATTACGGCGCAAAGACCATGCTCGACTATTCCGGCGGCGATATCTCGACCGAAGAGGCGGCGCAGATAATCGAGACCGTGCAGGAGCATTTCGGCAGCAGCGAATTTGATTTTTACAGCGGCGTGGCTTATCGCCATTGCCTTATCGTACATAACGGCACGACGGATCTCGGCAAGATGACCCCTCCGCATGATATCTCCGGCAGAGTTATCGGCGAGTATCTTTCGACTTCTCCAAACGCCGAAAAGCTCATTGCCATGATGCGCGAGAGCTACGATCTTCTGAAGGATCACCCTGTGAACAAGAAGAGAATCGCCGAGGGCAAGCTCCCCGCAAATTCAATCTGGCTCTGGGGTGAGGGAAGCCGTCCTGCTCTGCCGTCCTTTGAAGAGAAGTTCGGCGTGAAAGGCAGCATCGTCTCGGCAGTTGACCTGCTCAAGGGCATCGGCATCTGCGCCGGCATGAACACCCCCGAAGTCGAGGGCGCAACCGGCTATATCGACACGAATTTCGAGGGCAAAGCGAACGCTGCAATCGACGAATGGCGTAAAGGTCAGGACCTTGTCTATATCCATGTCGAGGCTCCCGACGAGTGCAGCCACAGAAACGAGCCCGAAAATAAAGTCAAAGCAATCGAGCTTATTGACAGCCGTATAATGCCTATAATCCTTGACTATCTCAACACTCAGGACGATTATAAAGTCATGGTTCTGCCGGATCATCCGACCCCGATATCGACCCGCACTCACGCATCCGACCCCGTGCCGTATCTGATTTATCGTAAAGGCAAAGAGCTTGACAGCGGCGTTGCGAGCATAAATGAAAAATCAGCATCCGAGACCGGCAATTTTGTTGATCCCGGCTTCGACCTTATGGGTCATTTTCTTAAAGACTGACAGAAGGAGGAAACAAAAATGGGCTTTAGCATAGAAACAAAGTGCGTGCAGTCCGGCTATACGCCGAAAAACGGCGAGCCGCGTGTTGTACCGATAGTACAGAGCACTACCTACAAATACGAGTCGAGCGAGCAGATGGGCAGGCTCTTTGACCTTCAGGAGTCCGGATATTTCTACACCCGTCTCCAGAACCCCACAAACGACTGCGTCGCCGCAAAGATTGCCGACCTTGAGGGCGGCGTCGGCGCCATGCTCACTTCGTCCGGCCAGGCGGCGTCGTTCTTCTCTGTTTTCAATATCTGCTCCGCGGGCGACCATGTCGTTGCCGCATCCGCGATATACGGCGGAACATTCAATCTCTTCAATGTCACGATGAGAAAGCTCGGCATCGATTTCACTTTTGTTCGCCCCGATGCGACGGAGGAGGAGCTCAACGCGGCGTTCAAAGAGAACACAAAAGCCGTTTTTGCCGAGACTATCTCGAACCCCTCGCTCGTCGTGCTCGATATTGAGAAGTATGCGCGAGCGGCTCATTCCCACGGCGTGCCGCTGATAGTCGACAACACGTTCCCGACCCCGATAAACTGCCGCCCGTTTGAGTTCGGCGCGGATATAGTTACCCATTCGACCACAAAATATATGGACGGCCACGCGACAAGCGTAGGCGGAGTTATAGTTGACAGCGGCAACTTCGACTGGACTCAGAACGACAAGTTCCCGGGACTTACAACTCCCGACGAGTCGTACCACGGTGTTGTATACACCGAGCAGTTCGGCAAGGCTGCATATATAACAAAGTGCACGACTCAGCTCATGCGCGACCTTGGCTCAATTCAGTCCCCGATGAACGCATTCCTGCTCAACCTCGGACTCGAGACCTTGCATCTGCGTATGCCGCGCCACTGCTCAAACGCTCTCGCCGTTGCAAAGTTCCTGAAGGCTCATCCGAAGATCGAGTCCGTCCGCTATCCCGGCCTTGAGGGCGACGAATACTATGACCTTGCGCAGAAGTATATGCCCAACGGCACCTGCGGCGTCATTTCGCTGAGAATAAAAGGCGGCAGAGAGGACGCGGTCAGATTCATGGACAGCCTCAAGCTCGCGGCGATAGTCACCCATGTTGCGGACAGCCGCACCTGCTGCCTGCACCCGGCGAGCACGACTCATCGCCAGCTCACCGCACAGGAGCTCGACGACTGCGGAGTCTATGAAAATCTCGTCAGACTTTCTGTCGGAACAGAGAATGTCGATGACATAATCGCCGATCTTGACGCGGCTCTCGCGAACGTCTGATATTGGCAAAATAGACAAAAATCACGCGTAAAATTTTATGCATAAAACCCGGCTGCAAGTTTTCCTGCAACCGGGTTAATTTTTTGTCACTGCATATGCGGCTTATGCAGAATATTTCCATATGGTTATTAAAATCAAACTGTAAAGTTTTTTACTTTACGCATATATTCTGAATAGTCATCAAAACATAAAAGTTATCCACATTATCCACATAGTTATCCACATTAGCAAGGAGGAAAGCTTTACCGCTTGCGGAAAAGAATCAATGAATAATTGCTGAATATCGAATGAATATCAATGAATAAATTCAAAAGTGCGCAAAAAATACCGCCCGAATTTCTGAAGGAAAAAACACGGGCGGTTTCAATATTTTTATGTTGCTCAGTCGATGAACGGGATGCTTCTGACGAGATCGTTTATCCCGCCGAGCGAACCGTGGAAGAAGCTGCGTATCATTTCAAACACAGTCATCGACGCGGTTATCGCAAACAGCACTCCGACGATTATCGCAATAATAACTGCGAGTCCCACGCCGACCGCGAGACCTATCAGCGTAAACTGACCGATACCATTTGCGACCTTCGGCTTGTCGCTCTTCCATATAAGATAGAGCACGAGGCTGACGAGCGGCAGAAACCACAGCAGCGGACCGAAGAAGCCGAGGAAAAATCCGAGAACTTTCCATCCGCCGGTGCTTTCGCTTTCCAGCTCGGGCTTTTTGTTCGCCTTTGGCTGAACGGGTGCGGGAGCAGGCAGGGGAGTCGGCTCTTTCGGAATATCATTATGTACGGGCTGAGTATCTTCTGAGGCGGTCTGCTCCTGTGCCGCGCGTCTGGCGTCGCTCTCCGCGAGGCTCACCGGTTCGCCGCAATATGGGCAGACCTTGAATCCGTCTTCGAGCTGTTTTCCGCAATTTCTGCAAAACATAATATCACTCTTTCGTTTTTGTGTCCGCGCAGATTACTTGTCGCCCGACTTCTTCTCGAGCTTGCGCTTGTTGCCTTTGTCGTCTATTATATATGTATTGTCGAGCTGGGCGGTGAGGCTCGCCTTGAAATCGGCGACATACTGCTTCTTGAGACCCTCCCATTCGGCGAATTCCTCTTCGCTCAGATCCCTCTCCTGCGACAGGTGATAGAGATCGTTCATGCGCTTTATCTCTTCTTTTTTCATGTCTGCCTCCGTGAGCTTATATAATACATTTATTATATACTATGCCGGGGATAAAGTCAATTTGAGCGGTAGATTGTCGATTTTATCGCGCTATCGGCAAAAATTTTTCGTAAATCATAAGCGAGCAAATGGTATGAAAAAACGAGAAAACTTGAGAAAAACGGAGATAGTAAAACATAAATTAAAATTTAAAGAAAAAGTGCTTGACAAGCATAGAGCGATGTGGTAATATATCGTAGCATTAAGAAATCGGAGGTAACAAGTATGTCAACTTATATGCCCAAAGCGGGCGACATCACCCGTAAGTGGTATGTCATCGATGCTGCCGGTAAGCCTCTCGGCAAGGTAGCAGTTCAGGCTGCCGTCCTTCTTCGCGGCAAGCATAAGCCCACATTCGCTCCTCACGCCGACTGCGGCGATCATGTAATCATCATCAACGCTGAGAAGGCTGTCCTCACCGGCAACAAGCTCAACCAGAAGATGTATTATCATCACACCGGCTATATCGGCAACATGAAAGAGGTCAAGTACAGCACCCTCATGAAGACAAAGCCCGAGTTCGCTGTCGAGCTTGCAGTTAAGGGTATGCTGCCCGATTCTACTCTGGGCCGCACCGCTCTGACCAGACTCCGCGTTTATAGAGGCGCAGAGCACAAGCACGAAGCACAGAAGCCCGAAGAGTGGGCTCTTTAATGAAGGGAGGCAATAAATAATGTACGATTCAGTTCCTTACTTCTACGGCACAGGCCGCAGAAAGAAATCAGTCGCCAGAGTCCGTCTTTATGCCGGCACCGGCAAGATCATCATCAACGACAGAGAGATTGACAATTATTTCGGCCTTGAGACCCTCAAGCTCATCGTCCGCCAGCCTCTCGCCCTTACAGGCACCAGCGAAAAGCTCGATGTCATCTGCCGCGTCAACGGCGGTGGCGTGACCGGCCAGGCAGGTGCTATCCGCCACGGTATCTCCAGAGCACTCCTTCAGTATGATGCAGAGCTTCGCCCCGCACTCAAGAAGGCAGGCTTCCTGACCAGAGACCCGAGAATGACCGAAAGAAAGAAGTACGGTCTCAAGGGCGCTCGCCGTGCACCCCAGTTCTCGAAGCGCTGAATTTTTACCGCTTACAAGACGAATATCAGCTCCCGGGCAGCATTGCTGTTCGGGAGTTTTTTTGCATTTTTGAAGGGCTTTTTGCGCCCGGCAGCTTTTTTTGGAGGCAAACTCCCGAGTTTTCGGTTATTTCTTGAAAAATCAATGCGTTATGATATAATTAATATTGAGAAATGAGCTTATAAAGGAGTGACTTGTTCGGAACAGAAAATATAACGGACATAAGAGAACCGAAGCCCTTGCTCTTTTGGCGCAGTGCGGCATATCAAGGAAAGGTAACAGGAAAATGAAAAGGCGCTTTATTTCTTTTGCACTCGTGTGCATTCTCTTGCTGATTTTTCCCGCGTGCTCATCGAAACAGAACAATGACTACGGAGGCGATCCTATGGAATTTAAAAGTTTTAAGCTGACGGAGAACAACTGCTCGGCACAGAACGCCGTGTATGAGGGATGCAAAACAGAGAACGGAGTACATCTTGAGTATTATATGAGCTCGAACGACTGGGATAACGAGCTGTCCTGCTTTGTCGAATCCCGCGACGTCATCCGCTCGGTTGACGGGGACGAGAATCTCTACCGCGAGGTGTGCGCCCTGTTCGGAAATTGCAGAATAGATGAATGGGCGGGCTTCCGAGGCGCAAATCCCCCCGACGTTCTCGACGGAAGCTCGATGAGTTTTTCTGCTGTCTTGGCGGACGGAACGGAGATTGAGGCGAGCGGGAGCAACAACTTCCCGAAAAATTACCAAACATTAAGAGCCGGGATTAACAGGCTGATAACCTCGAATAAAATAAGAAGCACCGAGTTTTCCGAAGGAAGCTATGCGATTTCGCTGCCCAAAAGTTGGGTAGGCGTAGTCAGCGCCAGTTTTTCGGAGGGCATGGTGGCGTTTTCAGTCGATAAAACGGACGGCGATGAGCTCACGTTCTTTATAATCGATACCGGCAACGGCTATTCCTCGGACTCCTACAAGGGCAGAGTGGAAGTGGGGCGGCTTGTTTCGGACGAAAACACCATGTTTGTTACGGCGCGCGACCATTATCGGATAAACGCATACTCGGAAAAAGTTTCCGAGGCCGCGCTTGCGCTTTGGGAGACCTATGAGAGCGACAAGCGAGAAATAATAGAAAGCCTGCACGGCATAAACGGGTATGAGCTTTATCCCGAGGACGGGTCTATTCTGTATGAGACCGACGCGCGTGATTTGGCGGATAAGGCGCGAAGCCTCTGGCTGACTCTGAATTTTGCGGGCGAGTATTCCGCCGGGGAGAAGCCTGTGACAATAAGATTCAGAAAGTATATTCCAATGTTTCCCCAATACCGGTATGTGACCACGATGGAAGAGGTCCGCAAAAAATTTTTAGAGGTCTTTTCCGAGGAGTTTACAGATAAAATACTGAGCCAAGCTGTTGCCGACAGGGATTTGATAGAGCATAACGACAACATATATGTAGCATATAAGAAAAACGACGGTGAAGTCTCCTATAACAGCTGGATGCATCACGTCGAGAATGACGGCAACGGGAATTTCACGGTTGTTATGGCCGTAAGAAAACGCTCGGTTGACGATATCATCTATGTCAAGCTGCCGACAGGGAAAAATGCGGAGGGAAAGTTCGTGTTTACCGATTACCCCTATTGGGATAAATCAAAATAATTCTCGCGGACATACTCCGCAGGGAACGAAAAGTTTTCTTGTAAATCGCCGCTCTGCGTGATATAATCATATCGATAAAATTTTATCAAAGAGGGGATTTTTATGAAAACCGCAATTTACGGCGCAGGGTCGCTCGGCACCGTGCTCGGCGCATATCTCGCAAAGGCTGGCGTGGATGTCGATCTTATCACGCGCAACCGCGAGCATGTCGAGGCTCTCAACAGAGACGGCGCAAAGATAATCGGCACCGTCAATATGACCGTGCCCGTCCACGCGCTGACTCCCGACGAGATGACCGAAAAATATGAGCTGATAATCCTGCTGACAAAGCAGCTCGACAATGTCAATGTTTTAAAGAAGCTTCAGAAGAATATGACCGATGACTGCATCGTCTGCACGCTTCAAAATGGACTGCCCGAGCTCTCCGTCTCCGAGGTCGTCGGGGAGGACAGGACGATGGGCTGCACCGTCGCATGGGGTGCAACGCTCCACGGAAAGGGTGTTTCGGAGCTTACGAGCGAGCCCGACAGCATGAGCTTCGGTCTTGGCAGAATGAACGGTCAGAAGGACGACAAACTCATGCAGGTGAAGGCGCTGCTTGAGAAGATGTGCCCCGTCGAGGTTGAGGATAACTTCATGGGCGTCCGCTGGTCGAAGCTGCTCATCAACGCCGCGTTCAGCGGCATGTCCGCCGTTATCGGCGGCACTTTCGGCGACGCCGCAGAGAACAAGACCTCCCGTGTCTGCTGCCAGAATCTTATAAAAGAGTGCATCGATGTTGCTGCGGCGGCGGGAATAAAAATCGAGCCGGTTCAGGGCAAGGATATTGTCAAGCTCCTCGACTACAAGGGCAACGGCATAAAGAAAAAGATATCCTTCGCGCTCATCCCGATCTGCATCAAGAAGCACAGGCTCCTCAAGGCGAGCATGCTCCAGGATCTTGAAAAGGGCAAGAAGTGCGAAGTTGATGCGATAAACGGTGTTGTCTGCGCCTACGGCAGAAAGTACGGCGTGCCGACTCCGTATAACGATAAGGTCTGCGAGATAATCCATGGCATTGAGGACGGCAAGTATACATATACATTCGACAATGTAAAGCTGTTCGCCAACCTGCCGAAATAAGAGGCATATTCGGCATAAACCAAATAACAAACCCCGACTATGATTTGTAGTCGGGGTTTATGCTGTTCTGCCACGCAGAATTGCAGATGGTACGGGACGCCGAAATGTGCGTAGAAGCACGTTGTTTGTCTATCGCCCGAGCTGTAGCAAAGTAAAAGTAAGTGATTCAACTGATTTTTGTAATCAGACTTTCAATAGCCACGACGCAGTGTTTGAAAGCTTTCTTAGGGGAGCGAGGGAACGGCTTGCGAAGCAAGACGCACGAGCCCGTATTGTTTGAGCGGAGCGAGTTTACGGGCGAATGTGCCGAGCCGCTGACTGAGAGTCGCGGGCTGTGTACTGCGGCGCGGCGTTGCAGGTGTCGAGCGGGAACGGCTCGTTTGCTTTTCTTTTGCAGGCGTTTTCTTTTTCAAATAAAAAGAAAATGCCGAAACGCGGGTAGTATACATCCTTTGATTAGAGTGCGTAGCGAAGGAGAAACTAATTATCAGTGAATTACAATTGCTAAACCCTGTATCGGCTGCGCCGATAGCGGACAGCCGCAAGGCTGTCCCTACGGTCGGTAAAATCAAAGATCCCGTGCCGCTTGCGCGGCATCGGTGCGTCGAGGTCGCCGCACCCTACAAAATACGAGACAATAAGTCACTACAAATTTCGCGAGCGAATAATATCCGCCCGCATTGTATATGTTTTATTTATTGATTTGAGCAAAACAAAACTAATCCCTCAGTCTACGCTTCGCGTATCCAGCTCTCCTACAGGGGAGCCAAAATAGATTCTGCGACAAGTCCCAATTTATTACTCCGTATAATCGCATTATATATACAAAAAGTCCCGGCAGATATCACTGTCGGGACTGAAACTGTTTATAAACACTTTTTTGAGACAATACGGACTTTTCAGTTCATTCCGGCGCTTCCGACTGCGTCGAAAAGCCGTTGGATCTCGTTTTTCAGAGCCGTGCTCTCGGGCGATGAAAGCTCCGGGTCGCGCGCCATGATTTCCTTTGCCGCTCTCTGCGTCTCTTCGAGCGTGCTTCTGTCTTTGAGCATGTCGGCAATTTTCATCTCGGGCAGTCCGTGCTGGCGCGAGCCGAAAAATTCGCCCGGACCGCGCAGCTTGAGGTCTTCGTCCGCTATTTTGAATCCGTCTGTCGTCGTCTCCATGACCTTCATGCGCCGCTGCGCCGTGTCGTTTTTGGCGTCCGTGATGAGGATGCAGGTGGATTTATATTGCCCGCGCCCGATTCTCCCTCGGAGCTGGTGGAGCTGAGAGAGCCCGAAGCGCTCGGCATTTTCTATAACCATAATCACGGCGTTCGGCACGTCGACGCCGACTTCGATGACCGTCGTCGAGACGAGTAGCTGCGTTTCGCCATTTGAGAACGACTCCATAACTTTTTTCTTGTCCGCACTTTTCATCTTGCCGTGCATCAGCCCGACCGTGTAGCCGCGAAAATCGCCGCGCTGCAGTTCGTCGGCGTATTTCACGGCGGAGGCGAGCTCCGTGTCGCTCTCGCCCTCGTCAACGAGCGGGCAGATTATATACCCCTGCCGCCCCGCGTCGAGGTGTTTTTTAACATAGTTATATGCTCTTTGCCGCAGCTCCGAGGTGACGGCGTAAGTCTCGATTTTTTGTCTGCCGGGCGGCAGCTCGTCGAGAATTGATATGTCCAGCTCGCCGTAGATTATCAGCGCCAGCGTGCGCGGAATGGGCGTTGCCGACATGACATAGAGATGCGGATTCTCGCCCTTTTCGCCGAGTGCGTTTCTTTGCTCGACGCCGAAACGGTGCTGCTCGTCGGTTATGACGAGCGCGAGGGACTTGAACTCGACATCCGATTGGATTATTGCATGGGTGCCGATGAGCAGGTCGATTTCGCCCGCTTTGAGGGCTTCTTTTTTTCGCCTTTTCTGTGCAGCGGTGTCCGACCCCGTGAGCAGTTCGACATTTATTGAGCAGCCCTCGAAGAGCTTCAAAAAAGTTTTGTAGTGCTGTTCGGCGAGCACCTCCGTGGGCGCCATGAGAGCCGACTGCATCGAATTTTTTGCCGCCGAATAGACGAGCGCGGCGGCGACCGCAGTCTTGCCCGAGCCGACATCTCCCTGGAGCAGACGGTTCATCTGCCTGCCGCTCATCATGTCCCGCATGGCCTCTTTTACCGCTCTGCGCTGTGCACCGGTCGGTGAGAAGGGGAGATGCGAAAAATATTCGTCGCTGAAATCGCGCTCTATTATCGCGCCCGCGTTATTCTGAGTCTGCGAGCGCATTTTTTCAAGCCCGAGCTGTAATATTAACAGCTCTTCGAATATCAGCCTGCGCCGCGCCTCTTCGAGATAATCGGGGCTCTTCGGAAAATGAATGTTCCAAAGCGAGTCCGGCAGATTCATCAGGCAGTATTTTTCGCGCAGCCAGAGCGGAATCGGGTCAACAAGCTCGTCCCGGCACTCAGTCAGCGCCGTGCGGACAAGCTTCTCTATCATCTTTGAATTGAGCCCGTGCGTCTGCGGATAAATCGGTCTTATCCTGTCCGCACCCTCGGCGGGTTCTATTTCCGGCGAGTTCATCTCCTTGCGGTAAAGGTTGCCGCCGACTCGACCGAAGAACAGAAACTCGTCGCCCTCGGTGAGCTTTTCTGCCGCAAAGCGGCTGTTGAAAATGGTGATGCCCATTATTCCGCTGCCGTCGGTGATCTCTGTCTTGTAAAGTGTCAAGCCTTTACGAATGAGATTCTTGCGCACAGGCGAACCCACAATGCCTTTTATGCAGCATATCTCGCCTATCTGCGCCTCGTTTATGCTTTTTATCCGGCTCCAGTCCTCGTAGACGCGCGGATAGAGACGCACGAGGGCGTTGACATCAGAGACGCCAAGCCGCGACAGCATCGCGGCGCGCCTCTCGCCAACGCCCTTTAAGTATTTTATATCAGTATCGAGCTTCATCTTATTCGACCGAAATTATGAAATAATAGACGGGCTGACCGCCGTTTATAACAGAGACCTCGATATCCGAGCCGAACTTCGCGGTCAGCAGGGAGGCGAGCTCCTCGGCTTCCTCTTCGGTGGTGCCGTTGCCGTAGATCAGCGTGACAAGCGAGGAAGTTCCGCGTTTGAACAGGTGCTTTGTGACCTTGTATGCCGCCTGAATGACATTCGACTCGACGGTGGTTATCTTGCCGTTTTCCATGCCGAGAATCTGACCCTCTTTGACGGACTGGCCGTCTATCGAGCTGTCGCGCGCGGCAAAGGTGACAAGGCCGGTTGAAATCTTCTCGGCGGCTTTCATCATCGCGAGATGATTCTCCTCCGCGGAGAGTGTGTCGTCAACGTTGAGCAGCGCGGCGATGCCCTGCGGAATGGTTTTTGTGTGCAGCACGCGCACGTCACGGTCGGTCAGGGGATCGACCTGTTCTGCCGCCATGATAATATTTTTGTTGTTGGGAAGAATATAGACATGCTCTGCGGGGGTCGCGAGAACCGCCTTGAGCAGATCGTCTGTGCTCGGGTTCATCGTCTGTCCGCCGCTGACTATCTGATCCGCGCCGAGCTCGGTGAACAGCTCGCACAGACCCTCGCCGGACGCGACCGCGACATAGCCGAACGGCTTTGTCGGCTCGACCGCCTTCATCGGCTCGGGCTGATCCTCAGGCGCAGAACCCCATGAGGCGTTCTGATGCTCCTGATGCATATTCTCAACTTTTATATTGGTCAGCTGACCATATTCAATGCCCTTCTGAATCGCCTTTCCGGGCGCGTTCGTGTGGACATGGACGGTTATATTCTTTCCGTCATCCGTGACGGAGACGCACTCGCCGATAGCTTCGAGATATGCGCGCAGCTCGCGGATATCCTTGTCGCTCTCGCGGCGGGAGATGAACTCCGCGCAGTAGGTGTAGCGGCTGTCTGCGGAGTGTTCGTCCGCTTTCTCTTCGCTTTTCGCTTCCTCCGCCTCGTCGGCGTCAAGGTTCACTTCCTTGCCGTGGAACACATCGGACATCGCGGTGAAAATGCAGACAAGTCCGCTGCCGCCTGCGTCAACGACGCCTGCTTTTTTGAGCACGGGGAGGATATTCGGCGTGTCGGCAAGGGCGGCTTTCGCGCCCTCGAGACCGGTGTCAAACACCTTGACCGCGTCCGTCTCGCCGTCGTTCACTGCCTTGCGGGCATACTCGGACGCCGTGCGGATAACGGTGAGGATCGTACCCTCGGTGGGCTTCATGACTGCTTTATATGCCGAGGAACTGCCGTGCTCGAGCGCGGAGGCTATCGCTGCACCGTCAGCCTCGTCAAGACCCTTGAGCCCCTTGGAAATTCCGCGGAATATGAGCGAGAGGATAACGCCGGAGTTGCCTCTTGCGCCGCGCAGCAGACCTGAAGCCACACAGCTTGCAACAGCCGAGACGCTCTCGCTGTCATCCTTGACCCTGACCTCGCGCGAGGCGTTGGTTATTGTCATGGACATATTTGTGCCGGTGTCGCCGTCAGGCACGGGAAAGACGTTGAGCGCGTCTATCTCCTGGCGGTGAGAAGTGATTAATTGCGCCGCGTAGATAACTGCGTTGCGCAGAATTGCTCCTGTGATTGTCATTTATTTTCCTCCCCGGACAGCCGTTGTCGTGCGGCCGTAAATCGGTTTTATTCGTTCTTCATTCCGTCAACATAGACATTGACTGCGTGAACCTCAAGTCCCGTAGCCTCTTCGACTGTGTATCTGACTTTGTTGACGATGCTTTGGCATATGGCGGATATGTTGACTCCGTAGGACACGATTATGTGCAGGTCAACAATAAGACCCTCGCCGTCCTTGCGCACGGAGATGCCCTGGTCGGCGAAATGACCGTTCTTTTTAAAGACGGAACGCAGACCCTGGCGCATATTGCTGTTGGCCATGCCCGCAACTCCGAAGCAAGAGGAGGCGGCATTGCCGATGAGGGACGCGAAATAGGGCTGAGATATCTCGATAACGCCGAGATGATTTTCAAGTCTTATCAAGGAAAGTCCTCCCTTCAAAAATAAGAAGTCAAACTGGTTGTCCATCAATTTATTATACTAAAAACATCATGCTAAATCAAGCTCTTTGAGAAATCTTGCGAGCGCATCCTGCCACGGCGGCAGGCGGTCAAAGCCCGCATCGTCAAGGCATTTTTTAGAAAGACGCGAGTTCTCCGGACGCTTTGCCTTCGCGGGATATTCGGCGGTGGTGCAGGGGACTATTTCAGTCGCTTTCCCCGCCTGACGCATTATCTCCTTTGCGAACTCCGCCCATGTGCAGTAGCCCTCGTTCGAGGCGTGATATGTGCCGTATTTTTCGGTTTTTATCATGTCGCAGATAAGCCTTGCGAGGTCGGGTGTATAAGTCGGCGAACCGGTCTGGTCGTCAACGACTGTCAGCTTCTCGTGCGAGTCGGTGAGCCGGAGCATAGTCTTTACGAAGTTGCCGCCGTTTATTCCGAACACCCACGAGGTGCGCACAATGAAGTGCTTTTGGCATTTCTTAGCCTCTTCCTCGCCGCCGAGCTTTGTTATTCCGTAGATATTCTGCGGGTCTTTCGGCGCGTCGATTTCAAGCGGCTGAGTGCCACTGCCGCCGAAAACATAGTCGGAGCTGATATAGACGAGCTTTGCGCCGATTTTTTCGCAGGCGAGGGCAATGTTTCTCGTGCCGTCGACGTTGACTTTGCGGCAGGTGTCGCGGTCATCTTCTGCTTTGTCGACTGCGGTATAGGCGGCGCAGTGTACGATGGCGTCGGGGCGCAGGGCTGTGATATAATCCTCCGTTGCCTTGCCGTCCGTGATGTCGAACTCTTCTCTGTCCGCGCCGACGGGCTCATCCCCGAGGGCGTTCAGGCGTTTTATAACATCGTAGCCGAGCTGTCCGTTGGCGCCTGTGACGAGTACCTTCATTGAAAAACTTCCTTTTTAATCAGTTTTTGAGACTCTGGAGCGGAGCGGGTATGCGTCCGCCGCGCGAGATCATCTTTGCGGGAGATGCGGTGTTGAGCGGCATTATCGGACCCGAGCCGAGCAGTCCGCCGAAGTTCAGCTCCTCGCCGGCGCTCTTGCCGATGGCGGGAATGAGCCTGACCGCAGTCGTCTTGGAGTTCACCATGCCGATAGCCGCCTCATCTGCGATAACCGCCGAGAGAACTTCTGCGGTTGTGTCGCCGGGAACGACTATCATATCGAGACCGACGGAGCAGACCGCCGTCATCGCTTCGAGCTTCTCTATCTTCAGTGTGCCCGCGCGTGCGGCGTCTATCATTCCGGCGTCCTCGGTGACGGGGATAAACGCGCCGGAGAGACCGCCGACATGCGACGATGCCATCGTGCCGCCCTTTTTGACTGCGTCGTTGAGCAGGGCGAGCGCCGCTGTTGTGCCGTGAGCGCCGCACTGTTCGAGACCTATCTCTTCGAGTATATGCGCCACGGAGTCGCCGACTGCGGGCGTGGGCGCGAGTGAGAGGTCGACTATGCCGAAAGGCACATCGAGCCTGCGCGAAGCCTCGCTCGCGATGAGCTGACCGAGGCGGGTTATTTTAAATGCAGTCTTTTTTATCGTGTCGGCAACGTCTGTGAGATTGCCGTCGGGAATCTTCTTGAGGGCGCAGCGGACAACGCCGGGACCCGATACGCCGACATTTATCACGCTCTCAGGTTCGCCGGGGCCGTGAAATGCGCCAGCCATGAACGGGTTATCCTCGGGTGCGTTGCAGAACACAACGAGCTTTGCCGCGCCGATGCAGTTGTCGTCGGCGGTGAGCTCGGCGGTCTTTCTGATAATCTTGCCCATGAGCGCGACCGCGTCCATGTTTATGCCCGCCTTTGTCGAGCCTATATTTATGCTCGAGCAGACATGCTCGGTTCTTGCGAGCGCCTCGGGTATGCTGTTGATGAGTGCCTCATCGCCGGGGGCGAAGCCCTTTTGAACGAGTGCGGAATAGCCGCCGATGAAGTTGACTCCGACAGCCTGCGCCGCCTTTTCGAGTGTGAGTGCGTATTTCACCGGGTCGCCGCCCGATGCGGCGGCAAGCATGGCGATGGGGGTGACTGCGACGCGCTTGTTGATTATCGGCACGCCGTATTCTTTTTCGATCTCGCAGCCGACCCTGACAAGATTTTCCGCCTTGCGCGCTATCTTGTCGTATACTCTGCAGCAGGAGTCATCGATATCCTGCGAGCAGCAGTCGAGCAGGGAGATGCCCATGGTTATTGTGCGTATATCTAAGTTTTCATCCTCGATCATATGTATCGTTTCGAGAATGTCTCTTGTGTTTATCATAGTAAGGATCCTCTCAGGTGCGTAGATCAGACGTGATACATCGAGTCGAACACGTCCTCGTGCATAACATGGATATCGAGCCCGTGCTCGCGGCCGAGGCGGCTCATTATATCGGAAAATTCGGACAGCGGCACGGAGCATTTCTCCGTGTCAACGAGCATTATCATGCAGAAAAGATCCTGCAGGACGCTCTGCGTCACTTCGGTTATGTTTACATTGAGTTCCGAGCATTTTCCGGACACCTCTGCGAGGATACCGATTATGTCCTTGCCCGTAACAGTCATGACAGCTCTCATTTTTATTCTTCCTTTCCTGTGCACTTATCAGAATTACTTATATACATCTGATATCAAGATATTCTACCATATTTTATGCCCATTCTCAATAGCGGTTGAACAATTTGAACTTTTTTGTGTTTAATACTGTTACTGGGCGGAAAAATATGTTATCATATTGTATACTTTACCGTCAGTATCATGGAGGAAGCGCGATGCCGCAAAGAATTATCGACACTCATGTTCATACCGACAACTCACCCGACGGGCATCATTCGGCGATGTATATGTGCGAATGCGCCGAAATGGCGGGGCTTCGGGCGATAGCTTTTACCGACCATGTCGAGTCGGACGCTTACAGACGGGATCACTATGACCGCGTGGCGCTCCAGTCTTTTATCGATGTCACAAAGGCGCGCTCGGCGTTTCGCGGGAAGCTGCTCGTCTGCGCGGGCGTGGAGCTCGGTCAGCCGATGTACGATGTCGCGACCTCGGAGGAGATACTCGCGAATCTGCCCTATGATATGGTCATAGGCTCGGTGCATAATTTTCAGAATGAACAGGATTTTATGTATCTTGATTATTCCCAGTGGGATATAACCGACCTGATGAATAAATATTTTGACGAGCTTATAAAGCTCGCGCGCTGGGCGAAGTTCGATACCCTGGCGCATATGACATACCCGCTTCGATATATCGTCGGCGAGCACGGCATACCCGTTGATATGTCAAAGTTTTCGGACAAAGTAGATGAGATTCTTTCTCTGCTCGTCAAAAACGAAAAGGCGCTAGAAATAAACACCTCGGGGCTCAGACAGAAGCTCGGCAAAACTATGCCCGAGGAGGATGTTGTCCGGCGCTTTAAACAGCTCGGCGGTGAGTTTGTGACCGTCGGCTCGGACGCTCACTATGCAAAGGATATCGGCGCGGGAGTCAATGTCGGCATGGAGATAGCGCAGCGCAGCGGATTCGACTGCGTGACGCTGTTCCAGAACCGCCAGCCCGTGCAGATTCCGATAGAGTAAAAAGAGAGGTGTAGTCATGAAGATCGAACTCAGGGCAAACGCAAAAATAAATCTCTTTCTCGACATTCTGGCAAAACTGCCGAACGGCTATCACTCGCTGTTCATGGTCATGCAGTCGGTCTCGCTTGCGGACACGGTGACTGTGCAGGAGAACGGCGAGGGTATCATCCGCCTTACCTGCTCCGAGCCGGCTCTGCCGACCGACAGCAAGAACATAGCCTACCGCTCGGCGCAGGCTTTTCTCGCAGAAGCCGGGCTCAGCGGCAGGGGAGTTGACATACACATTGAAAAAAATATTCCGTTTGAAGCGGGTCTTGCCGGCGGAAGCGCGGACGGCGCGGGAGTTATAGTCGGACTCGACAGGCTTTTCGGGACGGATATGGGCACGCAGAGACTCTGCGATATCGGGCTGAAAATCGGCAGCGATGTGCCCTTCTGCATCGCGGGCGGCACTATGCTCTCACAGCACACTGGCGGTATACTTTCGCATCTTCCGCCGCTCAAAAGCTGCTTCGTCGTGCTCGCAAAGCCTGCAACGGGCGTCTCGACCGCACGCGCCTACGGCGATTTTGATTCCGCGAGCTTCATATATCATCCGAACAAGGTCGGCATGCTCGACGCTGCGGCGAACGCCGATTTCGAGGGTATTTGCCGTCAGGCGGGCAATGTTTTTGAACAGACTATAGAAGTGCCGGAGCGCGTGAGAATAAAGAGCATCATGCGCCGCCACGGCAGTTCGCTCGCGCAGATGAGCGGAAGCGGTCCGACCGTTTTCGGACTGTTCGAGTCGGAGAGCGATGCCGAAAAATGCCGCGCCGAGCTCGAAAAGAGCGGGCTCGTCAAGAGCGTCCACCTGTGCAAAACCGCCGATAAAGGCGTTGAAACAGTAAATGAGGAGTAAAGCCTATCGGCTTTACACGGGTTCTTCAGATAAAAAGCCAAGACAGCGGACAGATTGCTCTGTTCGCTGTCTTGGCTTTTGGAGAATAACAATGAAAAAACCGGAAAAGTTTGTGGTTGTCTTGTTTATACGCCCTGAGCGCCGACCATTTCATAGTGCGGCTGGGCTTCCTGAGGGATCATGCGATAGATTTTGCCGTTGTCGTCAACATCAACCATGCTTATCTGGATATCCGGCACAAGTGTGTGCAGGGCGGAGACGAAATGCGTGCTTCTCTCTCTGGGGAATCCGGTGACGATGTCAACAGCGCCTTTCTTTTTGGCGATGACTGCGGCGAGGATAGCCGGACTGTCGTTAAAATATACGCTCATCTGCGCGTTTTCGTTTTTTGCGCATTCGTACAGATCTTCAAGCACTGCGGGATCGGGGCTGAATCCGTCCCTCTCGTGGAACACGCTGAGAACTTCGAGCGGCACTCCGTACTGCTGCGCTATCAGCGACCCGGAACGGATCAGCTGTTCACATTTGCTCTGCGGAGTTACACAGACGAGAACGCAGTTTTTGCTTTTCATCTTGCTGATGTCCTTTCGTAGTTGGTAGCCGTCTGGCTTTTCTTCCCTCTCACTACACTGACATAATAACATCCGATTGTGTACTGAATAGTAAAAATTCATTAAATCAAAGTAAAGAAAATTTGTACGAACCGTGAATGAACCGGGGTTGCGATATTCTTTTAAACATTGTATTATAGAGAAAGAAGAGAAGCGGGCACAGGAATAATATGCCGCATACGGCACGGCCAATGACAAAAAAGCATGCGTCGGAATAATTTATAATGTAAAGGCAATTAGCTTTACTTGCTGCGAGGTGAGATATGTATACTTTTGATGAGAAATTCAAAAAAGGCGCCGCCCGCGCATTCAGGGCGCAGCAGGGGTTGACGGTTTTTTTGAGCGGGCTGAATAGAATTCTGCCCGAGCCGCCCGGATTCAAAACGGAAAAAACGAAAGATGAGCGCGAAGATACAATACGCATTGCGTGCACTGCCGGCGACAGCTGGTATCTCGGCTTCTCCGAGCGGAGCATAACGCCGCCGGATATTGATGCGAAAAATTATTATATCGGCGGCAATCTTTCCGCTCCGCCGCGCAGGGTTCGCGGCGTGCTTGATGATATAAAAGTGCGGGCGATAGCCATAAGCGACGGCAAGCAAAGAGCGGCTGAGGTGTTCTGCGCCGTTGACTGCATCGGGCTCACAAACACGGTCGTTCGCCGCATACGAAGCGAACTTGATTCGTTCTGCCGCACGAACAATGTCGGATATATCAATATTTTTTCGACCCACGCCCACAGCTCGATAGACACCATGGGCATATGGAGCGTGACGGGGAAGAAATTTTTCGAAAACATATCGAAGCTGATAACGCACTCGCAGCCCTTGCCGAGCGTTGACGGAGCGTTTATTGATCTTATAGTCGAAAAGACGAAAAAAGCCGTCGCCGAGGCGGTGAGAAATATGGAACCGGGGCGGCTTTTTGCGGCGCAGATAGGCGAAAACAGCGTCGAAAAGCTCGAAAAACATTCGGCAAAAAAGCCGTATGGCGACATGACTCTGAGCGAGTACGGGATAAAAGATTTTATCTTCGCCAAGCGTCCGCCGCGCGAATATTCGCCGCGCCTCAACCGCCTGCACTTCGTGCCCGACAACGGCGCGAGCCGCCCGACAGTTTTGGTCAACTTCGGCGCGCACCCATACGCAAACGGATTGCGGATAAAAAACAACCGCGGCGATATGCTCTCCGCCGATTTTCCGTTCTATATGGAACGTGAGATAAACTCGGCGGGCAAAAACTTCATTTTTATCAACGGCGCGGTTAACGGAATATACCCAAACAGGGGAGCGGGCGGAGTAAAGGAAGAAAACTTTACACGCCAGACCGAGGCTCTCGGGCGCGATCTTGGAAAGCTCGTTCTCGCGATGACGAAAGAGTGCGAAGAAATAGAAGAAAATTCTCTGCTCTCGCCGAAAAACAGCGGTGAAGCGTATAAAAGCGCCGTCGAAAGAATAGGCAAATGCACTGTCGAAGAGCGCGAGCTTGAGCCGAAGCTTGTTTCAATACACAAAGAAACGGCGCTCAGGGTCGATAATCCGCTCGAAAAGATAATCGGGAAGCTCGGCTTCGCGTGCTTTGATATGACAAGACCCGCAAAGGGAATATATGAACTTGAGACGGAGACGGGATATCTCGAACTCGGCGGCGAGTTCAAAGCCCTGCTTGTGCCTGGTGAGATAACACCCGGTCTCGTCAGCGGCACAGGAGATATGCTCGCGGAAAACAGCATTACAAACAGGGCGAGCGGCTTCAAAAGCCTCTGTGATATCGTCGGCGGGGACACGGCGGTTTTCGGGCTCGCGAACGACGCGCTCGGATATATCATCCCGGACAATGACTACTGCATGTTCTTCGCGGGCTACGGCAAGCTCGCTGAAAAACTGTTTTTCAAAGACTACGCTCATTATCAGGAGATGTTTTCCATCGGCGCGCACACCGCGTCCGCGTTCGCCGCAGGTGTCGAGGACATGATGAAAAGCTTTAAAGCGCGGTTGAATAAATAATTTTTCCCCGGTCATATTGCGTCGGCCGGGGAAATTTTAGATATCTTTAATATAGTATTTATCTTCAATCCATTTTGCTGAAAACAGTCTTTGAAACTTACCGATATAATCACTGCTGCCGCCCGATCTTGGGCAGGTGGTGAGTGAGTGCGCCCTTGCGGATCGCTTGCGATTGAGGCACGAGTGTGCTATACTGAGCATCGGCTCAACAAATCGGAATTTGTGGAGGTAAACGAAATATGGAACTGTGGGACGCTTATGATAGAGATTTCAAAAAGATTCAGGGTGTAACCTTGGTTCGAGGAGAGGTAATTCCAGAAGGCTTTTTTCATTTGGTCTGTGAAATAATTGTTAGACATATAGATGGGAGTTATCTCATCATGCAAAGGGATAAAAGAAAGCATTTGGGCGGAATGTGGGAGGCTACAGCGGGTGGTTCTGCATTACAAGGTGAAGAACCTGCAATCTGTGCCGCTAGAGAACTTTATGAAGAAACGGGAATTACCTCCAATAATTTGGTAGAAATAGGAAGGGTGCTCCACCACAGCCATAAATCGTTTTATGTGGAGTATCTTTGCATTACGGATGTAGATGAGGATAGTGTCGTTTTGCAAGAAGGAGAAACATCTGATTATAAATGGATTACGGCTGACGAATTGCTAAAACTGTCCAGGGATGAGTTGGCAACGCAACGTATTCTAAATTTCGTTGAAGAACTTAATTGACAAATTCCAGTTTGTCGGTTTGATTTTCTCTACTTTTATATTAACCGTTTAATTTAGAAAATACCTTTGACAAACTTCGCTACAAGCAATATGAAAAGGACAAAAGGGAGCAGAATTTCTGCTCCCTTTTGCTAAACCTGTCTCCTATATATCGGACGAGCCGAGCTCGTCCTTTATCCGCTGTGCGGTCAACACAGGGGATAAATCATTGTTAATTGCCGCGTCCGCGCAATTTGAATATATCGGGTCGCGCGCCTCGAACATTTTATCAAGCGTTTCGCGGCTCTTCGAGAGCGGTCTGCCGTCGAGCGAGAGCAGATCGAGGTCTCGCTTGAGATAATATATGCGCCCGTTGCCCTTGAGCGCGCGGACATTTCCGGGGTCGAGCACCGCGCCGCCGCCCGTTGCGATTATCAGCCCTTTTTCTTTTGCCGCGCTGCGGACAGCCTGCGCTTCAAGCTCCCTGAAGCGTTTCTCGCCGTATTGCGAGAATATTTCCGGTACGCTCATGCCCGCTGATTCTTCGACGAGCGAATCCGTGTCGACCGCCTTTCGCCCGGTGAGCTTCGAGAGCTCTCCGGCTATGGTCGTCTTGCCGCATCCGGGCATACCGACGAGGACTATATTCTGAACATCGAGCGCGAGCGAACGGAATACGCGCTCGATTTCTTCTTTGCCTATCTCGGCGGAGCAGAAATATTTTGCGCTCTGCGCCGCCTGCGCGACGAGCATATAGAGCCCGCCCGAGCATTTTATCCCGCGTTCGAGCGCCTGCATGATAAGCTGAGTGCGCAGCGGGTTATATATCACATCGAGCACCGCCTCGCAGTGCGGGAATTTGTCGAGATTCACCGCCGAGCTGCCGTTGTTCGGATACATTCCGACAGGTGTCGTGTTTATCAATATTTCGCAGTCGGCGAGCTTTTCGAGATTATCGTAGTTGTATTCGCCGGAGCGGGAGACTACGGTTATTCTCTCTGCGCCGCCGTCCGATGCCACGGCTCTCGCGGTCAGCGAGGTGCCGCCGCTGCCGAAAATGACGACCTTTTTGCCCGCAAAATCTATTCCCGCGCGCTCCGCCATGGATTTGAAGCCGAAATAGTCGGTGTTGAATCCGTGAAGCCCGTCCGATGTTCTGACAACGGTGTTGACGCTGCCTATTTTCTGAGCCTCCGGGCTGATGTATGAGCAGTAGGGCATGACCGTGCGCTTATACGGAATAGTCACATTGAATGCGTCAAATTCTTCATTCTCCATGAACTCGCTGACCTTGTCTTTCGGCAGGCTGACCAGTTCATATGAATACAGTCCGAACGCCTCGTGAATGAGCTTCGAGTAGCTGTGACCGAGCCTTTCGCCGATGAGTGCGCACTTCATGTCAAACCTCCGAGTAGCTGCCGAGGAACACGAACAGCTCCGGGCTGTCCGAAAGTTCGTCGAGCAGGGCAAGAACTGCGGGGGAGTATACGGACGCTTCGATGTCGAAATAGAACATGAATTCAAAGTCACTGCCGGCTATCGGGCGGCTCTCAAGCTTTGTGAGGTTGAGCCCGAGGACGGAGAACTTCGAGATGAGCGAATAGAGCGAGCCGGGTCTGTGCGGCAGGGAGAGCATGAGGCTTATTCTGTCTGCGCCGGGGAAGATCATGGCTTTCTTTGAGATGCAGATAAAACGGGTGAAGTTGCCGTCCGTGTTCTGAACGCGGGTGTCGAGCTTTTTCAGACCGTAGAGATTCGCGCAGCCCGCCGACGAAATAGACGCGGCGTCGTGCCTGCCGCTCTCATGGAGCATCTTTGCTGCGGCGGCGGTGTTGTCGCACACGGTGACCTTTATGCCGGGGTGCGCCTTGAGAAACTCAGAGCACTGGCCGATTGCCTGCTCGTGGGAGAATATCTCCTTGACATCTTTGAGCTCGGTGCCGGGCAGGACGAGCAGGGAGTGGTCAACCTTCAGCTTGATGCTTCTTACAATATGGAAACGGTAATTTTTCATCAGGTCATAGACCTCGTTTACCGTGCCGTAGGTGCTGTTTTCAATCGGGAGAATACCGTATTCGCACAGCCCTTGTTCAACGGCGGCGAACACGCCCTCGAAATTCTTGAAATATGAGATGGACGGAGCAGTAAAGAGTTTGTCGCAGGCGAGCTGGGAATATGCGCCCTCAACGCCCTGGCAGGCGACGGTGCCGTGCTTCGGGAATATCGGCGGGGTGTTTTTGAGAGCATCGGTTATAGTTTCCGAGATAACGCCGCCTTTTGCTGTCAGTCTCTCCTGATAAGAGCGGCTGACATCCATGAGGGTCGCGAAAAATGTGCGGGCGTAGTCTTCGAGCTCTTCGCCTGCTCCCGCCGCCGCAGCGGCAAGAATCTCGCGCTCTCTGCCCTGCTGGAGGACGGGCAGCTTGTTTTCTTTTTTATATTCCGCAACGCCGCGCACGGTATTCATCCGCTGCTTGAAAAGCTCAAGCATCTGCGCGTCAATTGAGTCAAGTTCTTTTCTGTAGTCTGAAAGTTCCATTTTACCATCTCCGTATGAATTTACTTGCCGAGCACCATATCAAGGACGGTCACTGCCGCCGCCGCTTCGACGCAGGGGACTGCGCGCACCGCGATGCACGGGTCGTGCCTGCCTCTGACTTCGAGGCGGGTCTCTTCGAGCGAATCGAGATCGACGCTCCTCTGCGGCAGACCTATCGACGGGGTCGGCTTGAACGCCGCTCTGAATATTATCGGCATTCCGCTCGTGAGTCCGCCGATGATGCCGCCGTGGTTGTTCGTGACCGTTTTTATCTTGTCGTCAATGAGGCAGTAGGGGTCGTTGTGGACACTTCCAGTCATGTCCGCCGCAGAGAATCCTGCGCCGAACTCGATTCCGCGCACGCCGCCGATGCCGAATATCATTGAAGATATCCTGCTCTCGACCGAGCCGAATATCGGGTCGCCGAGCCCCGCGCCGAGCCCCGTGACCGCACATTCGACTATTCCTCCGACGGAGTCGAGCGACTCTTTTGCCTCGATTATTTTCTTCGTCATCTCTTCGCCCGCCTTGTCGTCAATGGTGGGGAAGAGCTTTGTTTTGAGCTTGTCAAAAATTCCGTTGTCCGGGTTGCATGGGTCAAACGGCGCGTCGTCAATGCCCGCCGCACGCGAGAGATGCGCGGCAACTTTTATGCCCTTTCGCGCGAGTATCTGTTCGCTTATCGCGCCTGCGACGCACAGTGGAGCCGTCAGCCTGCCGGAAAACTGCCCGCCGCCGCTTCGGTCGTTCGCGCCGCCGTATTTGACGAACGCGGGGTAGTCCGCATGGGACGGACGCGGGATATTTTTCATGTTTTCGTAGTCCGCGGGACGGATGTTGCTGTTGCGTATTATCGCGCAGAGCGCCGCGCCCGTGGTTCTGCCGCCGAGCAGACCGCACAGAAATTCAGGCTTGTCCTCCTCTTTTCGCGGAGTGCTCCACGCCTTGCCGCCCATTCTGCGGCGCATGAACTGCATTATCTGCTCCTCGTCTATCGCTTCGCCCGCGGGCAGTCCCTCAATAACAACTCCGACTGCGCTCGCGTGCGATTCGCCGAACACCGTGAGCTTTATGTTCTGTCCGTTTTCAGATGACATCCGCTTTGCCTCCCAGTTTTCTGTAGTCTTCAAAGAAGTTCGGATATGATTTGTTCACCGCCTGCGCGTCGTGTATAATAACGGGATTTTCGCATATGCACGCCGCGACTGCCGCCGCCATGACGATGCGGTGATCGTTGAACGAATCGACCTCGCCGCCGGGGAGTGTGACCGTGCCGTGGACGGTCAGGGAATCCTCCGTGCTTTCGGCCGAACCGCCGAGTGAATTTATCATCTTTTCGACCGCCTCGATGCGGTCACTCTCTTTTATTCTGAGCCGCGCGGCGTTTGTAAATATCGTATCTCCCAAAGCCGCACATGCGGTTGCCGCGAGGGTCGGGAAGAGATCGGGACACTGCGAAATATCTATTTTAATGCCGCGAAGCCCGTTTCCTCGGACTGAAATCATATCGCCGCATTTTACATCCGCGCCGAAGTCTTTCAGTATACTCACAATCGCGCGGTCGCTTTGTCGGCTGTCGGGTGACAGCCCCGTGATATCCGTCTCTCCGCCGAGCGCGCCTGCGCAAAGGAAGAACGCGGCGTTCGACCAGTCGCCCTGAACGCGCGGGGAGTCGGGCTTGATATATTTCTGCGGACCCTTTATTTTGTATCCGCTCGGGGTCTCTTCTATATTGATAGAAAAGCTTCTGAGCGTATCGAGCGTCATGTCGATATACCCGACCGATTCGCGTTTGCCCTCTATTACTATTTCGCTGTCGCCGTCAAGCAGCGGCAGGGCGAAAAGCAGACCCGATATGAACTGCGAGCTGATGTTTCCGGGAACTCTGAACACGCCCGGACGAAGCTGCCCCGAGACTTTTATCGGCAGATTATCAGCAGAAATCACTGCGCCGTTTTCTCTGAGCGCATTGTTGAGTGCCGACATCGGGCGCTCCGGCAGCCTGCCGTGGCCGATGAATTCTGCATTTATTCCGAGCGCCGAGGCGACGGGAAGCAGGAAGCGCAGAGTCGTTCCGCTCTCACCGCAGTCGAGAATGCCGCCGTCATGCAGCTCATTGAGACAGCGAAAGGTTGCGCGCGTGTCCTCGGAGGTGCAGAGCGATTCGGAATTTTTTTTGCCTGCGAGCGCCACGGCTGTCATCAGCCTGTGCGCGTGCGACTTCGACGGCGGAGCTTCGAGAGTGCCCCGAAGCGTGCCCGGTGTTATTATGATATCCATTGCGCCCTCCGTCAAAGAGAATATATGCTTTCGAGCGCGTCCGGGCTTGTCTTATATAGGATGCACTCGCCGATTTTAGTCGGCAGAATGAGATTTATTCCCGCCGAGCTGCATTTTTTGTCGCGGTGCATGACTCCCGCGAGCTCATGAACGGGAATATCGGTAGAGATGGGGAGCCCGTTTCGTGCCATAACTTTTTTCACGCGCTCTGATATATCATCTTTGCACACGCCGAGCTTCTGCGCCGCGATGCAGGCGCGGACTGTGCCTATCGCCACCGCGTGACCGTGTGAAACAGCAAAATCGCTGCACCGCTCTATTGCGTGGCCGAGCGTATGCCCGAGATTGAGCTTCTGACGCTCGCCCGTGTCAAATTCATCGCGCGAGACTATGTCGCTCTTTATCTCGACGCAGCGGCGCACGATGCTTTCTATATTGCCTTTTACGTCGCCTGACTCGAAAATTTCAAAAAGACTTTCATCGGAGATTATGCCGTATTTTATGCTCTCCGCCGCGCCGTCGGCAAAGAGCGAATCGCTCAGCGTGTCGAAGCAATCGGGGTCGCACAAAACGAGCGACGGCTGATGAAATGCCCCGGCGAGGTTCTTGCCCTCGGGGAGATTGACTCCCGTCTTGCCGCCGACCGAGGAATCGACCGCCGCCAAAAGCGTTGTCGGTATCTGGACGAATCTGACACCACGCAGATACGCGCTCGCCGCAAAGCCGGTTACATCGCCGACTATTCCGCCGCCGAGGGCTATGAATATATCGCTCCGGTTGAGGCTGAGCTGCGCCGCGAACGAGAGAATGTCGCCGACTGTTTTAAGGCTCTTGTGCTCCTCGCCGTCCTCAAAGACGAACTTCTCGCAGTTTATCCCGGCGCTTTTCAGCGATTCGAGCGCGGCTTTTGAATATAGCCCGTCAACCGTGCGGTCGGTTATCAGCAAAGCTCTGCCGGCGCCCGTGTATTCTTTTATAAGCTCTCCGGCTCTTTTTAATATCCCGCGCTCAATGAGCACATCGTATTCGGTCGATGCCCTGACTTTTACGGTCTGCATGGTCTTCACTCCTGTTTTTTATCCGCAGATGGCTTTTCTCTTCGTGCCGTCCTCGAGCAGGGCTTCGAGCTTCGCCCTGTCGTTTGACGCTATCGCGTCGCGGTATTCGGTCAGATTATTTATAATGTTATCTATTTCGTTCAAAAGATTGTCGCCGTTTTCGAGGAACAGCTCGCTCCACATATTTGAGTTGAGCGACGCGACGCGCGTCATGTCTTTATAGCTGCCCGCGCTCATGCCCGTGTGCTCGAGTGCGGTCGGGCTCTTGATATATGCGCTTGCAACGACGTGCGCGAGCTGAGAAGTGTAGGCGATGATCCTGTCGTGCTGTTCGGGATAAACAACGGTGATGCTGCCGAAGCCTATCGAGAGGAACATCTGCTTTATCTCGTGCAGCAGTGCTATATCCGTCCCGCCGTCGGGGGTCAGGATCATCGAAGCGTTGTTGAACAGCATGCCGAACGAGCTGTCAAACCCCCATCTCTCGACGCCCGCCATCGGGTGTCCGCCGATGAATTCAAAGCCGTGGGCTTTTGCAAGCTCGTGAGCGGGTGTAAAGACATATCGCTTTACACCGGAGCAGTCTATGACGACCGCGCCTTTTTTGATTATGTCCGCCTTGCTCTGAAGAAATTCGACCGTTGATTCGGGATAGAGCGCGATTATAACTCTGTCGCACTGCGCGAGGATATCGTCCGTCAGTTCGCCGTCTATCGCGCCGACGAGCTTCGCCTTGAGCATGACGCTCGCGTTTATATCAAGACCGTAAACCTCGCTGTCCGTGTTGTCTTTGAACGCTTTTGCCATTGAACCGCCTATGAGTCCGAGGCCTATAACTGCTGTTTTCATAATTATTATATCCTTTCGACAGACTGTTGGCAACCTTACATTTTATATGCGAACGGGCGGATGCTGTTGACGCCCTTGACCACATCGTCGAACGCTTCGGGTGTCAGCGACTGCGGACCGTCGCAGAGTGCGTGCTCGGGGTCATTGTGGACTTCAATAATAAGTCCGTCCGCTCCGGCGGCGGTGGCTGCAAAGGCCATGGGCTTTACAAGCTTCGAGATGCCGGTCGCGTGGCTGGGGTCGACGATTATCGGCAGATGCGAGAGGGTTTTGATAGCGGGAACAGCGGAAACATCGAGGGTGTTTCTGGTGTAAGTCTCGAATGTTCTGATTCCGCGCTCGCAGAGGATAACATTCATGTTGCCGCCTGCCATGATGTATTCGGCGCTCATGAGAAGCTCCTGCAGGGTGTTAGCAAGTCCGCGCTTGAGAAGTATGGGCTTGTTGATATGACCGAGCTGCTTTAAGAGCTCGAAGTTCTGCATGTTTCGCGCGCCGACCTGAATGACATCGACATCGTCGAACAGCGGCAGCTGAGACAGATCCATGATTTCAGTGACTATCGGCATGCCGGTCAGCTTCTTTGCCTCGAGCAGGAGCTTGAGACCCTCTGCGCGCAGTCCCTGGAAAGCGTAGGGCGAGGTGCGGGGCTTGAACGCGCCGCCGCGAAGCAGAGTTGCGCCGGACTTCTGAACCGCCTGCGCGATACCGCATACCTGCTCTTCTGATTCAACGGAGCAGGGACCCGCGATGATCTGAAAGTTGCCGCCGCCGATCTTGATATCTTTTTCTTTGTCGATGACGACTACCGTATCTTCTGGATGAAACTTTCTGTTCGCGTTCTTGTACGGCTCCTGGATTCTCTTGACATCCTCGACGATATCGAGAGCTTTGATAAGATCGATGTCGATACCCGATGTGTCGCCGACGAGTCCGAGCACGGTGTTGTGCTCGCCGAGGCTGCTGTGAACCGTGATGCCGAGGCTTTCAAGCCAGTTCACAAGATTGTCGCGCTGCTCTTCGTTGTAATTTTCTCTAAGAATAACTACCATTGTTTTTCCCTCCGGTGAAAATTTGTAAAATAAAAAATCCCCGCAGCGTTCAACTGCGGGGGAGATTACCAAGTTTTGTGCGCCTTAAGCGCGGCTCGGTGCTGTCATTTCCCTGTCTGTGGTCAAACGCAAATAAGCCTTACCGTAAAAGTAGGTAAAGCTAAAGTAATAGGGAAAATATTTAGCTGTCAGTTTTGCTGAAAGCTTCATAATGATGACCTCACTGTCTTGTTGTCCCTATGATAACAGCATGAAAAGCGTTTGTAAATAGAAAATCTCAAAAAAATCCCGAAAAAGCCGAAGTTTGTTGAATCTCTATAAAAACATTGCGGATTTTTCGAGCCGCATCTGTAAAAAATATTTTGATTTCGTGCGAAAAATGGTATAATTATCTTCGACAGAAACGGAGTGATACAGATGAAAAACGAACTTTCGCAGATAATATCGCAGTCCCGTTCGCTCGTATTTTTCGGCGGAGCGGGCGTCTCAACGGAGAGCGGTATACCTGATTTCAGGAGCGTTGACGGGCTGTATAATCAGAAATATGACTACCCGCCCGAGCAGATGCTCAGCCACACTTTCTTTGAGCGCAAGACGGAGGATTTCTATAGATTCTATCGCGATAAAATACTTTCATATGCCGTCTCGGCAAAGCCGAACGCCGCGCACAGAAAGCTCGCCGAGCTTGAAGAAAAGGGCATACTCTCGGCTGTCGTGACCCAGAACATAGACGGTCTGCATCAGGCGGCGGGGAGCAAAAATGTGTTTGAACTGCACGGCAGCGTGCTCAGAAACTACTGCACGCGGTGCGGCAGGAGCTTCGATATTGACTATATGATAAACAGCGAGGGCGTACCGCACTGCTCCTGCGGCGGGGTGATAAAGCCCGATGTCGTGCTCTATGAAGAGGCTCTTGACGACGAAACGGTGCGCGGCGCGGTCAGCGCGATAGCCTCCGCCGACACGCTGATAATCGCGGGGACGAGCATGGTTGTCTACCCTGCGGCGGGGCTTGTGAACTACTTCAACGGCAAACATCTTGTAGTTATCAATATGAGCCCGACTTCGGCGGATTCGCGAGCCGATCTATTGATCTGCGGCAAGGTCGGCGAAGTGCTCGGAGGGATAGATATATGAAAAATAATTTCAAAAGCGGGCTGCAAAAGGCACTCGACGAGCTTGAAAATATAACCCCGCTCAAGCCTTTTAATTGCGGAAAGCTCTGCTCGGCGCGCTGCTGCTCCGGCGGGGACAATGACGGCATGGGTCTGTTTCCGGGCGAAAAAGAGCTGCTCGAAAGTAGCACGGATTTTGAAATAAATGATTCCGAGGGCAACTTCGGCGAGCCTGTTGTCGTCTGCCGCGGCGGCTGCGACAGGCGCAAAAGACCGCTTGCGTGCAGGATATTCCCGCTGTTTCCGCTCGCGGTCGAGCGCAAAAACGAAATTGTTATAGTGCCCGTACCCGACCCGCGCGCGGGTATGTGTCCGCTGCTCCGCTGCCCGGAGAAAATCGACCGAAGGTTTTACAGAGCTGTGCGCTGCGCCGGCGAATACCTCCTGCGCGATGAAGATTCACGAAAATATCTCCTTGAACTCAGCTCCGAGATAACCGATATCGCCGAGCTTGTGGAGAGGCTGCAAAACATGGCTTAAAATTAATTCTTATTTTTTGATCGAGCGGTTGAACCCTCAGTCTTGGCTTCGCCAATCCGGCTCCCCTGCAGGGGAGCCACGCGGGCAGTGTATATCATTTGATTATAGTAGGACGCGAAGGCATAGGGTGAATTATACAATTTCATATCGTGCCGCTGTCGCGGTAGCGGTGTGTCGAGTCGCCGCACCCTACAAGTGCGTATCAATAAAATCGTGTGATTTCGCGGGTGGATGATATCCGCCCATACTTACTTTGAACGAAGTGACTTAGGGGTTCAAACGAAAGCCGGATTCGATATCAATTCAGTTCGGAAACGGCGGCTTTTTATTTGCTCGGCAGTGATGTGTCACCCTCTTGCTTTCAACTTTAAAATTAGCCGATAATATCATGATTTAAAAAATATCGTCCTGCGCTATTGACTCTTATTTTGCTTGTGCTATAATAAAAATGTCACAAGGTGACCGACGGTCAGCAAAAGTGTGGAGGCGCGGAATGAAAAGCAACGACGAACGCATCAAAACTCTTGAAAAATTCAATATAATCGGACGGAAAAAACGCCCCGTTGCCGCGATGCTGCTTTTGCTGTTGACGGTGACATTCGTCGTGCTCGGCATAGTCGTTCCGTCGTTTGCAATAGTTGTCGTGATAGTGCCGATAACCTCGGCGATATTCTTCTATCTCGCCGCCGCCGTGTTTCTTTCCTTGTCTATAGCTATGTTCAAGGGTGTGGATACGGTGCGCTGCCCGTACTGCGGCGCGGAATATTATCTCACGCCGGACAGGAGCCATCTGCATTGCAAAAAATGCGGCAAGGACAGCTGCAGGGGATAAAACAAAATAAAAATCAACCGCCGCAAGGATTTTTCCCTGCGGCGGTTTGCTATACAATAATATATTTTAAATATATCTTATTTTATGCATATCTTATTTTATGCCTGCGGCTCCCTTGAGGGCATTGACCTTGTCGGTGTGCTCCCAGGGCAGGTCGATATCGGTTCTGCCGACATGGCCGAGAGCGGCTACCTGACGATAAATCGGGCGGCGGAGGTCGAGCTCCTTAATTATCGAAGCCGGGCGGAGATCAAAGACCTCGTTCGCGGCGGCGGCTATCTCGGAGTCGGGGATAATGCCGGTGCCGAAGCTGTCAACAAAAACGGAGACGGGCTCGTCAACGCCGATGGCGTAGGCGATTTCAACTTCGCACTTGTCTGCAAGACCTGCGGCGACAATGTTCTTCGCCATGTATCTTGCGGCATATGCTGCGGAGCGGTCGACCTTTGTCGGGTCCTTGCCGGAGAATGCGCCGCCGCCGTGGCGTGAATATCCGCCGTAGGTGTCAACGATTATCTTTCTGCCGGTGAGACCGCTGTCGCCCTGAGGACCGCCGGTGACAAAGCGTCCGGTGGGGTTGATGAATATCTTCGTCTTGTCGTCCATCATGTCCGCGGGGATGATCTCGCGGATAACATTCTTTTCGATGTCGCGGCGAAGCGTCTCGGTCTCGATATATGCGGCGTGCTGCGAGGATACGACAACAGCGTCGATTCTTACGGGAGTGCCGTCCTCGGCATATTCGACCGTGACCTGAGTTTTTCCGTCGGGTCTGAGATAGGGGAGAGTGCCGTCTGCGCGGACTTTCGTCAGCTGAGCGGCGAGCTTATGGGCGAGCGAGATGGGCAGGGGCATAAGCTCCGGAGTCTCGCGGCACGCATAGCCGAACATCATTCCCTGGTCGCCCGCGCCCTGACGGTCAACGCCGAGGGCGATGTCGGGGGACTGCTTGTCTATAGTTGTAAGTATAGCGCAGGTGTGGCCGTCGAAGCCCTTTTCGGGGCTGTCATAGCCGATGTCGCAGATGACCCGGCGCGCTATCGAGGGGATGTCTATCTTCGCGCTCGTGGTTATCTCGCCCATTATCATGACCATGCCGGTCGTGCAGCAGCACTCGCAGGCAACTCTGCCGTTCTTGTCCTCGGCGAGGATAGCGTCGAGGACTGCGTCGGAGATCTGGTCGCAGATCTTATCGGGATGTCCGCCCGTTACGGATTCGGATGTGAAAAAGTAGTTTGCCATGTTTTTGTCCTCCTTCTGACAAATAAAAAAAGCGCTTGGCGAAACCGCTAAGCACTTCTGGGCGATACGGAATTTTTCCGCCGCCGGCCTTATCTTCCGGTCTGCACCGCAGGATTTAGCACCTTGAATAATCAGGTTGCCGGGCTTCACAGGGCCTGTTCCCTCAGCCGCTCTTAATAAGGAAATATTAAATTTCGACAGCTATTCTACTCTTTCGTATACACTTTGTCAATAGCCTTAAAAAACATTCGGCTTGAAAATATTGTAAGTATTGCTACAGGTTTGATTTTTGACGATATATGCGGTATAATATGAGCCTGTCATGAACTGACGAAACGCAGACTATACTTTTATATATAATATTGCCTGCGACGCGAAAAATAAAATCAAAAAACACTTGCATTGTCCGGCACTTTGTGCTAAAATATCTAAGCATTTGTTATCCGTCACAGCTTCGATGACGGGGTTTAATGCCGAAGCGGCATGGCCGCACCACATTAAAGCGGGCGCTCCTCTTTCATCTAATTTGTTACGAACGTCTGAAAATCAACGGAGGAATATAAAATGGACGCACTCAAAGTTATTGCACAGGATTCGCTTAAAACAGGCGACGAGATCCCCCAGATCAAGATCGGTGACACCGTAAAGGTTTCCGTTAAGATCCGCGAGGGCGAGAGAGAAAGAATTCAGGCTTTCGAAGGAACCGTTATTGCCCGCAAGGGTTCGGGCGTTTCCGAGACCTTCACCGTTCGCAGAGTTTCCTACGGTGTCGGCGTCGAGAGAGTCTTCCCGGTACATTCACCCAACGTTGCTAAGGTTGAGCTCATCAGAAGCGGTAAGGTTCGCAGAAGCAAGCTCTATTACCTCAGAGACAGAGTCGGTAAGGCCGCAAGAGTTAAGAGCCAGGTCAAATAATTGTGCGAATGAGGGTGTAACATTTATTTGTTACACCTTTTTTCACTTTAAACGGGGTTTGCAGGGCAATGCGCAGAGTCGAGGAATATTGGTTCAAATTTGAATATCCTGCCGCGCTCTCGCAGGAGACGGACGCAGCAGAGGAGACACCGGAGCGCTGCCGAAAGCAGTGGAAAATCGTCTATGACGCGGTTGCCACGCTCGAAACGGCGGTCATTATCCTCATACTGTTGTTCTCGCTCGTGTTGAGACCTGCCGCGGTTATCGGCAACTCAATGCTCCCGAGTTTCAGCGGCGGCGACAGGGTCGCGTGCATACATAGCTTTTCCGGCTACGAGCGCGGCGATGTTATAATAATCTCCCACGCCACGCGCAAGGATGAGTCGATAATAAAGCGCGTTATCGCGGTCGGCGGCGACACGGTGGATATAGATTTCTATAAAGGCACCGTCAGCGTCAACGGTCAGGTGCTCGACGAGCCGTATGTGAACACTCCGACGAATCTGAGCTATGATATGACTTTTCCTGTGACCGTTCCCGAGGGCAAGATTTTTGTGCTCGGTGACAACAGGAACGATTCCCTCGATTCGCGTTCGACTGATATCGGCTTTATAAACGAGAACAAGGTTCTCGGCAAGGTTGTTTTCAGGTTCTACCCGTTTGACAAGATTGAAATAATCAAAAACTGAGCCGCAAGGCTTGAGATTTGAAGGCGGACTGTTATGCAGGAAAATAATGAACTTCAAATGAATACGGAAGAGCAGGCTGACTTTAAAAAGCAGCCGAAGAATTCAAAGACGGTCAGCAATATCTATGATATAGTCTCCGTCGTTGTGTCGGCGGTCGCGGTGATTGCCATTGTTTTCACTTTTGTGACCCGCGTGCTCGTCGTCTCCGGCGCGTCGATGAACCCGACGCTCAACAACGGCGATACCGTGGCGATAAGCTCGCTCAAGCGCTCGTTTGACTACGGCGACATAGTTATCGTTGCCCAGCCCAACGCCATGCACAAGACGCTGATAAAGCGCGTTATCGCAGTCGGCGGTCAGACGGTGGATATCGACACGGAAAAAGGCGTTGTCTATGTTGACGGCAAGGCGCTCGACGAAAAATATACTCTCGAGCCTACATATTCCCGCGGCAATATAGAATTTCCCGCAACCGTGCCCGAGGGTATGCTCTTTGTCATGGGCGACAACAGAAACGACTCGACGGACAGCCGCATGAGAGTTGTCGGATTTATCGACGAGAAATATATCATGGGCAAGGTCGTCGGCAGGATCATGCCGCTCGGTCAGTGGGATGTCTACTATAATTTCAATCCGGATTCGGACAAATAACCTGTCCGCGCTATAATATGCAATCAAGACGCAGCTTCGGCTGCGTTTTTTGCTTGTAAAGACAAAGTTTTTTTGCTATACTCATTTAGTAAAGCCGAAAAGCATTTTTTATATACGGCGCGCAAAATATTGGCGCATATAGTCCTAAGGAGGAAGAATTTTGGAAAACGGAGATCTTTATGTCCAGTGGTTTCCGGGTCATATGGCTCGGACGCGCAGGCAGATAAAAGAGAGCCTGCCGCTCGTTGATGCGGTGGTCGAGATAGTTGACGCGCGCGTGCCCGTGAGCAGCCGAAACCCCGAATTGCCGGAGCTTATCGGACAAAAGCCACTCATGGTTATTCTCAACAAATGCGACCTCGCCGACGAAAACGCGACGCGCCGCAGGATATCCGAACTCGGCAAGCAGGGCGTGACGGCTATTGCCGTTGACTGCCGTTCGGGCAAGGGCTTAAACGCCTTTGCTTCGACAGTCCGCCGTGTGCTCAGCGATAAAATCGAGGCGAACGCTCAAAAGGGCATGGCGGGTAAGCCGCTTCGCTTGATGGTAGTCGGTATACCTAACACAGGCAAGTCCTCGTTTATCAACCGCATGGCGGGCAAGAACAAGGCAAAAGTTGCGGACAAGCCCGGAGTTACGCGCCAGAACCAGTGGTTCAGCATCGGGAGCGGCATCGAGCTGCTCGACACGCCCGGCGTGCTCTGGCCGAAGTTCGACGACCCGGACGTGGGTCTGCGCCTCGCGTTCATCGGCTCTGTCAAGGACACTATTCTTGACATCGAGCTTATCGCGGCGCGGTTTTTAACGATAATGAACGAGAACTATCCCGAGAGGATAAAAGAGAGATATAAGCTCGAATTTCCGCCGGAGAGCGAGGAATTTGAACGCCTTGAGATGCTCGCGAGAAAGCGCGGTATGCTGATAAGCGGCGGCGAGCCGGATACGGAGCGCGCGGCGGTCATGCTCCTCGACGAGTACCGCGCGGGCAAATTAGGCAGAATAACGCTCGACTGATTATATAAAAAGAGAGGGATATCATGAAAAAGAAATCAATTCTCAGAGTAACAGCTCTTTTGGCGGCTCTGCTCATGCTCTGCGCCTGCCAAAAGGCGGTGCCCGCCGGCGGAGAGGCGGAAAACACCTCCGAGAGCACGACTGCCGACACCCGCGAGCCCGTCAGCGTGAATATCCTCGCCGTGGGCGATAATCTTATTCACGGGGTCATATATAATCAGGCGCACGCCCGCTCGACAACAGGCGGCTACGACTTCACCTATGCCTATAAAAATATCGCCTCCACCATCGCAAGCGCCGATATAAGCATAATCAATCAGGAGACGATAATCGACCCCGAGAAAGCACCGAGCACATATCCCTGCTTCAATTCCCCGACAGAGCTCGGCGACGAGATGGTGAAGATAGGCTTCGATGTTTTTAATATCGCGAACAACCACTCGCTCGACAAGGGCGAGAGCGGGCTGAGAAATGCTATAAAGTTCTGGAAGAGCAAGAATGTTGTCTTCTGCGGAGCTTATCTCGACGAAGAGGACTACAAGACCATACCGACAAACACTGTCAAGGGCATTAAATTCGCCTATGTTGGGCTGACCGAGCCCACGAACGGACTGAGCTTGCCCGAGGGCAGCAAGACGATACTTATGCTCGGCGCGGACGAGGACAGGATAGAAAAACGCGTCAAGGCGGCGTCCGAGATAAGCGACATGACTATAGTCAACGTCCACTGGGGCGAGGAATATACCCACACGCCGACGGATCGTCAGCATGAGCTGGCGCAGAAGCTTGCTGACTGGGGTGCGGATATAATCATCGGCACTCATCCCCATGTCATTCAGCCCGTCGAATACATAACCGCCGCGGACGGCAGAAAAGTTCTCGTCATCTATTCGCTCGGCAATTTTATTTCAGCGCAGGACAGAGGCCCGAGAATGCTCGGCGGCATGATGCATATAACCGTCACCAAGGACTATCAAAAGAACACGACCGAGGTCACAAAGGCTAAGTTCACGGGCACTGTCACTCACTATGACTCGGGCTTCTCGAATGTCAGAGTGTATAACCTCGCGGACTACACCGACGCGCTCGCATCGCGCCACGGAGTGCGCTCGACAACGCCGTCGTTCAGCCTCAATTATCTCAACTCGCTGCTCCACGATGTCGTCAGCGACGAATTTTTGGAGGACTGAGATGGCTGAAGAGATAGACCGCTATTACTATGAGAGAACCGCCGCGGAGCACGGCTTCGAGTGCGTCTGCGGAATAGACGAGGCGGGGCGCGGACCTCTTGCGGGTCCCGTCTTTGCCGCCGCCGTGATACTGCCCAAGGATTATATTATCGAGGGCTTGAACGATTCCAAAAAGCTCAGCGAGAAAAAGCGCGACCTGCTCTTTGACGAGATAAAGGAGCACGCCGTCTATGCCGTCGCGAGCGCGAGCGTTGAAGAAATCGACGAGATGAACATTCTCAATGCGACCTTTCTTGCCATGCGCCGCGCCTTCGATGCTCTGCCCGAGCGTCCGCAGGCGGCGTTTGTGGACGGCAACCGCCTGCCGGGTCTGCCCGTGCCGTCAAAGGCTATTATAAAGGGCGACTCTCTGAGCGCGTCAATAGCCGCCGCGTCGATAATGGCGAAGGTCAGCAGGGACAGATATATGCTTTCTCTCGATGAGCAATATCCCGAATACTGCTTCAAAAAGCACAAGGGCTACGGCACGAAGCTACACTATGAAAAAATACGCGAATTCGGCATATCTCCCGTCCACAGAAAGACGTTTTTGAAGAAACTGCCGGAGGGGTGGTAATATGCTCAGCGAAAAGGAAAAGCCCGGACTCTGGGGTGAGATATACGCCGCGCGCTTCATGCGCGAAAACGGCTATGAGATAATAACCGCGAACTACCGCTGCCGCCTCGGTGAGATAGACATAATAGCTAAAAAGGACGGCTTTTTGGTGTTCACCGAGGTCAAGACCCGCTCGCCCGGCGCGATAGCTCCGGGGCGCGAAGCGGTCGGCAGCGCAAAGCAGGAGCGGATAATCGAGACCGCTTCGCTTTTTATGCAGAAAAATAACTACGATCTTCAGCCGCGCTTCGATGTGGCGGAGGTTACTCTCGGAAAGGAGAACGAGCCGATTTCCTGCGAATATATAGAAAATGCGTTTGACAGCAGCTTCTGAGTAATATTCGCTTCGGTCGGCAATATTATTTTATGGGTGATTTTATGGATTTTTTTGATTTGCACTGCGATACTCTTACTGAGTGCATGGACGACGGAGACAGCCTTTTAAAGAATGAACGCGACATCGATTTTGAGCGCGGAAGCATCTTCGGGCGCTGGAATCAGGTGTTCGCAGTCTTTGTCCCCGACAGCATGGACGATTCTCTCGTCGAGTCATACTTTGACTCGGCATGTGATTTCTATTTGAGCGAGCTAAAAAAGAAAGGCGACGTTTTCCCGATACTCTCTTCCGAGGACGTGCGCGGACATTCGCGCGGAGTCATGCTCGCGATGGAGAGTTCGCGCGGAGTCGGCAGCCTTGAGCGGCTTGAAAAGCTCTATGAGCGCGGACTGCGGCTCATAACCCTCACATGGAATCACAAAAATCGAGCCGCGGGCGGCTGCGATGAGGGCGGCGGCCTTACCGATTGGGGCAGGGAGCTTGTCTCGAAAATGGAGAAGTTGGGCATAGTCACCGACGTGTCGCATTTGAGCGACAGGAGCTTCTATGACCTGTGCGAATTCAGCGACGCGCCGTTTATCGCAAGCCATTCGGACGCGCGCGCCGTTCATAACGAGGTGCGCTCGCTGACCGACGAGCAGATAAAAATTATCATTGAACGCGGCGGACTGATAGGACTCAATTTCTATGACCGCTTCCTCGGCGGAAACGGCGGCAGAGAGGAGCTCCTGCGCCATACGGAGCATATGCTCTCGCTGGGTGCCGAGGACGTTATCAGCATAGGCTCGGACTATGATGGCTGCAGAATAAAGCCGGAGCTTCGCGGAATAGAGAAGATACCGAGCATCTGCGTCTATCTCGAAGAAAACGGCATACCCGAGGAGATATGCCGCAAAATATTTTTTGAAAACGCCGCGCACTTCTTTGAAAAGGTTTTACAACCAAGGCGCGTTATGCTATAATAAAATGTAATTTAACGCGAAGGATGGTCTCTATGCGATACACAAGTACAAGAGATAAAAATGTAGACGTCAGCTCATCCTGGGCGATTGCTCAGGGCATCTCTGCCGACGGCGGACTGTTTGTCCCCGTTGAGATTCCGAAGGTGAGCCTTGATGATATCGCCGCCATGGCGAATATGTCCTATGTTGAGCGCGCAAAGCGTGTGCTCAGCCTGTATCTTACCGATTTCACCGCCGAAGAGCTTGCCTACTGCGTCGAGGGCGCATACGGCGACAACAAGTTCTCCTCCCAGGATATCGCTCCGATACACGAACTCAAAGCGGGCGAAGAGATTCTTGAACTCTGGCGCGGCCCCACCTGCGCATTTAAAGACATGGCGCTCCAGATGCTCCCGAGACTTATGACCGTCTCGGTCAAAAAGGCTGTCGGAACGCGCGAGACCGTTATTCTTGTCGCCACATCGGGTGACACGGGCAAGGCGGCTCTTGAGGGCTTCAAGGACGTTGAGGGCACGAAGATTCTCGTGTTCTATCCCGACGAGGGAGTCAGCCCCATGCAGAAGCTCCAGATGACCACGCAGGAGGGCTCAAACGTTGCCGTCTGCGCGATAAAGGGCAACTTCGACGACGCACAGACCGGAGTCAAGACGATATTCACCGACAAAGAGATAGGCAAGAAGCTCGCCGAGCACGGCATGGCTTTCTCCTCCGCGAACTCCATCAACTGGGGACGCCTCGTGCCGCAGATCGTCTATTATTTCTCCGCCTACTGCGACATGATAAGAAACGGCAGAATCAAGGCGGGCGATAAGATTAACTTCGTCGTCCCGACCGGAAACTTCGGCAATATCCTCGCCGCCTACTATGCGCGCGAGATGGGTCTGCCGGTTGACCGCCTTATCTGCGCGTCGAACAAAAACCGCGTGCTCACCGATTTCTTTGACACCGGTGTTTACGACATCAACCGCAGTTTCTATACGACCTCGTCGCCGTCGATGGATATTCTCATTTCGAGCAACCTTGAACGCCTGCTCTTCATTGCGAGCGGCTATTCCGATGAGTTCGTGCGCGAGATGATGGGCGACCTCAAGCAGAAGGGCAAGTACACCATGCCCGAAAATGTAATGAGCGCGATAAACTCCGTTTTTTGCGCCGGCTGCTGCGACGATGAGGGCACGAAAGAGACAATTAAAAGGACATTTGAAGACTACGGCTATTTGTGCGACACGCACACGGCTGTCGGCATCAATGTCTATGAAAAATATGCAGAAAAAACGGGGGACAAGACTCCCACCGTTATCGACTCGACCGCAAATCCGTTCAAGTTCAGCCGCAGCGTGCTCGACGCAGTCGAACCCGGCGCATCCGAGGGGCTTGACGAGTTCAGCATGGTCGGTGAGCTTGCCCGCGTGACAAAGACAAGCTGCCCCCCGCAGCTCGCCGATCTCAGGGACAAGCCCGTGAGATTCAGGGACGTCTGCGACAGGGACAGCATGGAGAAGGCTGTTTTCAGACTGCTCGGTATATGACGCGGGGCGTTCCCCGTGTTCAGCAGCCGCAGTGCTTCTTCGAGTTGTCGAGCTCAAATGTTGCGCACAGCGTGTCCTGGCATGAGCAGGCGCTCGTGTTGCCTATTTCGATGTGACCTGCGGTGCACTTGTAATCGTCCGCGTGATGGACGCAGTTGCAGGCGTTGCAGCGGATATCCTTGATGACCTTATCCATTTTCGATTACCTCCGAATGTTTTTGCGGCTCATGCCGCTGAAAGTATTTTGCCCGGTTCGAAGCCCGATTATTAAAAAGAAAAGGAGAGCACGATGTCACTTTTTGCAATTGCGGATACGCATCTTTCCCTGTCCGCGGACAAGCCTATGGATATATTCAACGGCTGGAGCGACTATGTGCAGCGCCTCGAAAAAAATTGGCGGGCTGTTGTCTCGGACGGCGACACGGTGGTTATCCCAGGCGATGTGTCGTGGGCGATGTCGCTCGAGGGTGCTCAGAAAGATTTTGCTTTTCTCGACTCGCTCCCCGGCAAAAAAATACTCATGAAAGGCAATCATGACTACTGGTGGAACACCGCTAGGAAAATGGAAAATTTTTTCAAAGAAAAGGGCTTTGAAACGCTCTCTATAGTCCACAACAGCGCGGTGTCCGTCGGCAATATCTCCGTCTGCGGCACGCGCGGCTGGTTCTTCGACGCGGAGGAGGACGCGGACAAAAAAGTTCTTCTGCGCGAGGCGGGACGGCTCCGCACATCGATAGAAAGCGGAATCGCGCTCGGCGGCGAGCCGGTCGTGTTTCTCCACTATCCGCCGATAACGCAGGATAGAATATGCCCTGAAATATATGATGTCCTCGTCGAGTACAAAATAAAACGGTGCTTCTACGGGCATCTCCATTCTTTTGCAACAAAAAGTGCTTTCGAGGGCGAGCGCGACGGGATAAAGTTTTCTCTTATCTCCGGCGATCACCTCGAATTTTTGCCCAAACTTATTGAAAAACAGCCGTAATTTCTGCCCGGCGGCGGATTTTGCGGCTAAAACGAAGAAAAAATCCCTGTTTTGGCAGAAAATCTGAAAAATAGTGTAGAAATTTTAACATATCTCTGCTATAATCTTAGAGTTACCTGTATAATGGGAGGAAAAACGAATGAGTTTAAAATCATCAAACAAAACGGACACCAACGTCTATACGCTGGAGATCGAGATCGGCGCAGAGCCGTTCAAGGCTGCTGTTCTCAAGGCTTATAACAAGGCCAAGAACAAGATCGCACTTCCCGGTTTCCGCAAGGGCAAAGCTCCTCTTGCCATGATCGAGAGATTCTACGGCAAGGATGTCTTCTATGAAGATGCACTTGAGATAGCTTTCCCCGAGGCTGTTTCCGACGCTTATAAGGAAGCGGGCATCGAGCCTGTTGACAGCCCGAAGGACGTCAATGTTAAGTCGATCGGCGAGGACGGCGTTCTCTTCGAGATGAAAGTCACCGTCAAGCCCGAGGATATCAAGGTCAAGGCTTACAAGGGTCTCGAGGCCGAGAAGGCTGAAGCTGCCGTCACCCCCGAAGAGGTTGATGCACGCATCGAGGCTATGAGAGAGCGCAACGCAAGAACCATCACCGTTGAGGATCGCGCAGCCGCCAAGGGCGACATCGCAGTCATCGACTTCGAGGGCTTTGTCGACGGCAAGGCTTTTGAGGGCGGCAAGGGTTCCAACTATGAGCTTGAGCTCGGTTCGGGTCAGTTCATCCCCGGCTTTGAGGATCAGGTCATCGGCCACAACGCAGGCGAGAGCTTCGACGTCAATGTCAAGTTCCCCGAGGAGTACACTCCCGAGCTTGCGGGCAAGGATGCCACTTTCAAGGTCACTCTTCACGAGATAAAGGTCAAGGAGCTTCCCGAGCTCGACGATGAGTTCGCGAAGGATCTTGATTACGATAACGTCGACGAGCTCAAGAAGGGCGTCGAGGCTGATATGCTTGAGCACAGACAGTCCGATGTCGAGAAGGAGTTCGAGGCAAAGCTCATGGAAGAGCTTGTTGCCAATGTCGAGGCTGAGATCCCCGAAGTCATGTTCGACACCCAGAAAGAGGAGAACATCAACAACTTCGCTCAGAGACTCGCTCAGCAGGGCATCGATGTTGACACCTATCTTTCATACATGGGCACCGACAAGGAAGCTTTCGAGAGCTCCATGCGCGAGCAGGCTGTTTCTCAGGTCAAGCTCGGTCTTGCTCTCGACAAGATAGCAGAGGACGAGAAGATCGAAGTCAGCGCCGAGGATATCGAGGAGGAGTTCAAGAAACTCGCCGAGATGTACGGCATGGAAGTTGAGAAGATCAAGAGCCTTATAGCCGAGGATCTGCTCAAGGCTGACCTGCTCAAGGAGAAGGTTGTCAAGTTTGTCGTTGACAACGCAAAGGCTCTCAAGCCCGGCAAGAAGGCTGCAGCGAAGAAGGCTCCGGCAAAGAAAGCCGCCGCAAAGAAGACCGACGACGCTGAGGCTGCCGAGAAGAAGCCCGCAGCGAAGAAGGCTCCCGCGAAGAAAGCCGCTGCAAAGAAGGACGAGGGCGAAGCCGAGAAGAAGGCTCCCGCCAAGAAGCCTGCGGCGAAGAAGACTGCCGCAAAGAAGGCCGACGATGCCGAGGCTGCTGAGAAGAAGCCCGCAAAGAAGGCTCCCGCGAAGAAGAAAGCAGAAGACGCTGAATAATCTTCGCCAAACGATACTATAATTAATCCGTACTGCTCCCGTCCGGCTTTTTCGCCGGGCGGGCGCAAGCATACGGCACCTGCATCGGACAACAAAGGAGGAAAAAGTAATGGCATTAGTACCTTACGTTATCGAACAGACCAGCAGAGGCGAGCGTTCATACGATATCTATTCCCGCCTGCTCAGCGACAGAATAATCGTCCTCTCCGACGAGATAAACGACGCAACGGCGAGCGTAGTGGTTGCGCAGCTTCTCTTCCTTGAGGGTCAGGACGCCGAAAAAGATATTAGCCTTTATATCAACAGCCCCGGCGGTTCAGTCACCGCAGGCTTCGCGATATACGACACCATGCAGTTCATCAAGTGCGATGTTTCGACCATCTGCATGGGCATAGCGGCATCGATGGGTGCGTTCCTGTTTGCCGCGGGCGCAAAGGGCAAACGCCTTGTGCTGCCCAACAGTGAAGTTATGATCCACCAGCCTCTCGGCGGTGCTCAGGGTCAGGCGACGGAGATAAAGATTGCCGCTGATCATATCCTCAAGACCAGAGAGAGAATCAACAGAATTTTAGCTGAGAATATGGGCAAACCGATTGAGTTTGTTGAGCGCGAGACCGAGCGCGACAATTTCCTCACAGCGGAGGAAGCCGTCGAATACGGACTTGCAGATAAAATAATTTACAACAGATAAATCCGGAGGGCTGTTATGCCGCGTGATGATGATAAGAGGGAAAGGACAGTCCGCTGTTCTTTTTGCCAGAAAACACAGGATCAGGTCGAGAAGCTTATCGCCGGTCCGGGGGTATATATCTGCAACGAGTGTGTGGAGCAGTGCCTCAATATAATTGAGGCGGACGAAAAGCGTTCCCGCCGCAAGGGCGGTCAGCGTACGAGTGATAAGCCGCTCCCCAAGCCCCATGAGATCAAAGAGAAGCTCGACGAGTATGTTATAGGTCAGGACGAGGCGAAGAAAACGCTGAGCGTCGCGGTCTATAACCACTATAAGAGAATAAACAGCGCGAAGAACAGCGATGTTGAGATTCAGAAGAGCAATATCATTCTTCTCGGACCCACGGGTGTGGGCAAGACGATGCTTGCGCAGACCCTCGCGAAGATACTCGATGTTCCGTTCGCCATAGCGGACGCGACCACGCTCACCGAGGCGGGTTATGTCGGCGAGGATGTTGAAAACATCCTGCTCAGAATAATCCAGGCTGCGGACTACGACATAGAGCGCGCCGAGCGCGGCATAATCTATGTCGATGAGATCGATAAAATAGCGAGAAAGTCGGAGAATCCGTCGATAACAAGAGATGTCAGCGGCGAAGGCGTTCAGCAGGCGCTGCTCAAGATAATCGAGGGCACGGTTGCCAATGTTCCCCCGCAGGGCGGCAGAAAGCATCCCCAGCAGGAGTTTATCCAGGTTGATACCTCGAATATCCTCTTCATCTGCGGCGGCGCATTCGACGGCATCGAGAAGATAATCGAGAAGAGAATGGGCGGCTCTGCGCTCGGCTTCAACGCCGATGTCAAGAGCAAGAGTGACCTCAAGAAGAGCGATCTGCTCTCGCAGGTCGTGCATCAGGATCTCGTCAAGTTCGGTATAATCCCCGAGCTTGTCGGCAGACTTCCGGTGCTCACTTCTCTCGACGAGCTCGACAAGACCGCTCTCGTGCGCATTCTCACCGAGCCGAAGAACGCCATAACCAAGCAGTACAAGGCACTGTTCGAGCTTGACGGAGTCGAACTCGACTTCGATATGGGCGCTCTTGAGGCGATAGCCGACAAGACGCTCGAAAAGGGCACGGGCGCGCGCGGACTTCGTTCGATAATCGAAGCCGTGCTTCAGCCGGTCATGTACGATGTGCCGTCAGACCCGACGATTGAGCGCGTTGCGATAACCTCGGGCTGCGTTGCAAACGGGGTTCCTCCGCTTATCGAGCGCAATCCCTCGCACCGCAAGCGTGCCGTCGGAGCAGAATAAAATTTAAGCTGCAAAATGCGGGCTCGACCTGCACTTTGCAGCTTTTGTTTTTATAAAAATAACCGACCGTAAAGCTTGTCACTTTACAGTCGGTATATTTTTTTGTTGTTTTATTCCTGCTTTGATTCCTGTGCCGAGCCTTCGTTTTCTTCGTGCTTCTTATGGAAGGGGAAGCTGACTTTGAATTTCTCGTTGCCGTAGTTCATGAGGTGCTTGAGGATGACCGTGGCGGAGACAATCAGCGAGCCGATGACAAACGATGTGATGTCGTGGAAGAAGAAATTGCTGACGGCAAAGATGAACATAGAGATAATAACTCTGAGCGAATCGGGCTTGACAATGATTACCAGGCTGAATATGGCGGTTATGATAGCCATTCTGAGAACCATGAAGCTGTCCGGAATCAGCGCGAGCAGAACGCCGTATGATGTGGCGATCGCCTTGCCGCCCTTGAATTTGAGTATTGGCGTGAAAGCGTGACCGAGCACGGGCGCCGCTATAACGAGCGCAAAGAGCATATTTTTGAAGTCGGGGACATAGAGCTTTGCAAGAAATACCGGAGCGAAGCCTTTTGCGACATCAAGCAGGAGGCAGAGCACGCCGAGCTTGACGCTGACGCAGCGCATAACATTGGTCATGCCGGGATTGTGATCCTCGCCCTCTTTGACGATATCGACTCCGCAGAACAGCTTTGGAATAAGGTAGCTGTACATGATGCTTCCCGAAACATAACCTGCAAGAGCGAAAAGCAAATATTTCAGTATACCATTTTCCACAGTTTACACCTCTCCTTGGATATTTGTGAGAATAAGCAAAAACCATTCTCTCGATCAACACTGCTATTGTAGCATTTTTAGTCTTAAAAGTTGTTCTTTTCTACAATTATATGCACTGTATTGCAAATAATTTTTAAAAATATCCCAATGTTTTTGTTTAATAATTATATATTCATCGGGAATTTTCTTTGTTCCCGATGCAGTTTGTACCTTTAAAAGTGCCGCTCGTACCCGTCCTATTTACAAGCCGATAAACTTGTGATATAATCCGCCCGTATAAAACGGGGAGCGAAGAAAATTAATATTGATAACCTCTTATCTCCTATATATGTGCTGCACCTATCGGGTGCAGCATAAACTAAAGCGGACAGGGTATGCACTCTGTCCGCTTTGGTTTTTGTTAATAGATGAATTCGATATCGCTGTCCTTGAGCAGGGGAGCTTTCATATCCTTGTCCGAGAGGATAGGCACTTTTACGCCCCAGTCAACTCCGATATCGGGGTCGTCAAATTTTACGCTTCTGTCGTTCGCGGGGGCGTAGTATTCGTCGACTTTGTATGAGACTTCAACGTCGGGAGTCAGAGTCACGAAGCCGTGCAGGAAGCCCTTGGGGATGAAGAACATCTTCTTGTTCTCTCCGCTGAGCTCGACCGCCGTCCACTGCATGTATGTCGGCGAACCGCGTCTTATGTCAACCGCGACATCCATTATTCTGCCGCGCAGGCAGGTCAGAAGCTTTGTCTGCGCCATGGGTGAAGTCTGGCAGTGCAGACCTCTGAGCGTGCCCTGCTGAGCCGAAAAAGAACGGTTGTCCTGAACAAATTCAACGTCTATGCCGATGTCGTGCATCTTCTGCTTCGAGTAGCTCTCATAGAACCAGCCGCGCACATCGCCGAAAACCTGCGGCTCGATAATAAACGCGCCGTCAAGTGGGGTTTCAATTTTTTTCATATATCGTCATTACCTTTCATAACAATGCTACTGACGGTCAGTGCTTCTCCTGCTCGCTCTCGATGCCCCAGCGCGGGCGCTCGCCGATGCCGCTTATATCGTTGCTCGTATATAGTATCTTGCCCTCGGCAACGCTGAGCAGATGCTGACCGTAGGAGGATTTGCCGTATTTCTCCGCCGATTCGAGTAGAGCGCGCTTGCTTATCCAGCGCATGTTATAGGCGATTTCCTCGGGCGCAGAGATTTTTATCCCCTGCAGGCGTTCAACGGTCTTGATGAAGTTCGCAGCGTCGAGCAGTGCGTCAACGGTGCCCGTGTCGAGCCACGCGAAGCCTCTGCCCATAAGGCGGATATCGAGATCGCCGTTTTCGAGATATATCTTGTTTATGTCGGTTATCTCAAGTTCGCCGCGCTTGGAGGGCTTGAGCGATTTTGCGTATTCAACGACCCTGTTGTCGTAGAAATAGAGTCCCGTTACAGCGTAGTTCGACTTCGGATGCTTGGGCTTTTCGACTATCGATACCGGCACGCCGTCGTCGTCGAATTCGACAACGCCGAAGCTCTGCGGATTCTCGACATAGTAGCCGAAAATAGTCGCTCTGTTCTGCTGCTTCGCTGCCTCTCTGAGCAGATGGCCGAGGCCGTTGCCGTAGAACAGATTGTCGCCGAGCACCATGGCAACGCTGTCGTCGCCGATGAAGTCCTCGCCGATTATAAACGCCTGGGCGAGTCCCTCGGGCTTGGGCTGGACGGCGTAGGAGAGCTTTAAGCCGAACTGGCTTCCGTCGCCGAGCAGACGCTCGAACTTGGGCGTATCGTCTATGGTGGAGATTATGAGTATTTCGCGTATGCCCGCGAGCATGAGCGTCGACAGCGGATAGTATATCATCGGCTTGTCATATACGGGCAATAACTGCTTGCTCGTAACCATGGTCAGAGGATAGAGCCTCGTGCCGGATCCGCCGGCGAGAATGATACCCTTCAAACAAATTCACTCCCTGAAAAAGTCGTTTTTTATATTTATGTCAACTTCGGGGCGGCGTTTTATAAAATAAAAAACCTGTCCGTTACAATAGAATTATTGCACGGATATCTAAAAAAACGCCCATCATTTTCACTTTCTCTCAGCCTAATAATACCACTTGCGGCGTGATAAGTCAATTATTATTCGTGTCACGGCGTTGATGTTGACAAGCGGGGCGCGTGGGAATATAATTTTACCGTTACGGCGGTGGAACGGAGAGTATATGACAACTACTGCCGACAGGCTCGCTCCCGGCGAGAGCGGGTATATCGAATCGCTTCTTATCTCCGGTGCGCGGCGCAGCCGGCTGCTCGATCTGGGGCTGACTCCCGGGACTCTGCTGACCGCCGGCGTCTCGTCTCCGTTCGGCGACCCCGTGACGGTTACGGTGCGCGGCTGCGAGCTCGGACTCAGACGCTCGCAGGCGAAGTGCATAAGGCTGACGGTGCTGCGATGAGCATACGCATTGCACTCGCGGGCAACCCGAACTGCGGCAAGACAACGCTCTTTAATCTCCTGACGGGCTCGGACTGCCATGTCGGCAACTGGCCGGGCGTGACGGTCGAGAAGCGCTCGGGAATAATAAAAAGCCTTCACGGCGCGGAGCTTGTTGACCTGCCGGGGATATATTCTCTACGTACGCTCTCGGACGAAGAGGGCGCGGCGCTCGGTTTTCTCATAAACGAAAAGCCCGATTTGATAATCAATGTTATCAACGCAAACGACCTTGAGCGAAGCTTGTATCTGACCGTTCAGCTTGAACTTCTCGGCGTGCCGACGGTTGCGGCGCTGAATATGACCGATGTACTCAAAAAGCGCGGCGATAAGCTCGATTATAATCTCTTAGGCGCGCTGCTCGGCATCCGTGCGGTGCCCGTCAGCGCGGCGGAAAATACGGGGATTGACGAACTGCTCACGGCGTGCGAAAACGCGCTCCGAGAGAAAATATCAAGTCCGCGATATGATTTTTTGCCCGACGGCGCGAAGCTGATAGCAGAACTGATATCGCCCGTCTGCAAAGAGAAGAATATTCCGATAGGACTTGGAACTCTGCGGCTCATGCGTGGTGACATAAGTGCCTGCGATCTACTCTCTCAAAGAGAAGCGCAGATAGTTGAAAATCTGATTTCATCGAACGAGACGGAGAACTCCGACCGCGAACTGCTGACCGTCTCGCATATATATAGGTTTACCGACAGCGTCTGCAAAAGGGCGCTCAGAAAAAGCAAACGGAGCGGGGAAAATTTTTCCCGCCGCGCGGATAAAATCCTGCTCAACCGCTTTGCTGCCGTGCCGCTGTTTCTGTCGGCGGTATTGACTGTGTTTTATCTCACCTTCGGCTCGCTCGGCACGAGACTCGGCGAGCTGGCGGATTCGCTTATAAATGGCACTCTTGCCGATGCCCTGATGCGCCTGCTCGGTTCGCTCGGAGCTTCCGAATGGGTAAAAGATCTCGTCTGCGGGGGAATCCTCGCGGGTCTCGGCTCGGTGTGCTCGTTTTTGCCGCAGATAGCCCTGCTGTTCTTCTTTCTGGGTCTGCTCGAGGACTGCGGATATATGGCGCGCGGCGCATTTATCGCGGATTATCCGCTGCGTCTGCTCGGTCTCGGCGGCAAGTCGTTCGTCCCGCTGTTCATGGGCTTCGGCTGCTCCGTGCCCGCGCTAATGAGCACGCGCACTCTGCATGCGGGGCGCGAAAAGAAAATCTGCGCGGCGGTCATACCGTTCATGTCGTGCAGCGCGAAAATGCCCGTCTATGCCATGCTCATCTCGGCGTTCTTCCCGAATGTGCGCTGGGTCGCCGTGATTTTGATTTATTCGCTCGGCATAGCCTGCGCCTGTGCGGGTTCGCTGATACTTAAAAAATGGGTTTTCAAGGGCGACGAACCGCCGTTTATCTTTGAACTGCCCGAATACCGTATGCCGTCCGTGCGCTCGGCGCTTCGCTATGTGCGCGACAGGCTGCGCGAATTCTTGAAAAAAGCGGGTGCGGTGCTCTTCCCGGCGAGCGTCGTTATCTGGGCGCTCGGTTATTTTGATTTCTCCATGCATCATGCCGCTGACGCAAAATTCAGCATGCTCGGCAGGATAGGCGGTGCGATCTCGTTTATATTCTCTCCGCTCGGGCTCAGCGACTGGCGGTGCTGCGTGGCTCTTATCAGCGGGCTTGTTGCGAGGGAGACGACGGTCAGCACACTCGGTATTTTAATAGGCTCTGCGCAGAGCGTGAGAGATATAATTTCTCCGCAGGCGGCGTGCGCGTTTATGAGCTTCTCTCTGCTTAGTATGCCGTGCGTTGCGGCGGTCGCGGCTCTTCGGCGTGAGCTTGGGACAAAGGGCACTTTAAAAGTTTTGATTTTTGAATTTATAACAGCGTGGACAGTGAGCTTTGCGGTGTATCGCATCGCTCTTCTGATATAAAGCAAAGGAAATTGATATGAAAGAAAGCTTTGACATATTGATAGTCGGCGCGGGAGCGTCGGGGCTTGCGGCGGCGATAAGCGCAAAGCGCACACTGCCGCGGCTTCGCGTCGCCATGCTCGAGCGTCTGCCCCGTGTCGGCAAGAAAATACTCGCCACAGGAAACGGCAGATGCAATCTGACGAATCTCAACGCCCGGTCGCACGGCTACACCAACCGCGAATTTGCCGATTCGGTGTTCGAGAAATACGACGAGCAGCGGGTTCTGCAATTTTTTAAAAGCATCGGGCTTTTGACCTACAGCGACAGCTGCGGCAGAGTCTATCCGATGAGCAACACCGCGTCAGGCGTGCTCGACTGCCTGCGCTTTGAGGCGGAACGCCTCGGGGTGAAAAGCATATGCGAGGACAAGTGCGAGGGTATAAAGAAAACCGACGGCGGCTTTTTGATAAACGGGCGGTACAGAGCGCGGGGGATTATAATCTGCACTGGCGGCTGTGCGTCGCCGTCGCAGGGCTCGGACGGGAGCGGGTATAAGCTCATCTCGTCGCTTGGACATACTGTTACCGAGCTTTACCCCTCGCTCGTCCAGCTGACCTCGCCGGACAAGCAGCTGAGGCAGCTCAAGGGTATGCGAGTCCACGATGCGGTGATAAACGCCGCAGGGCGAACCTCGCGCGGTGAACTGCTCTTCACTGACTACGGGCTTTCCGGAATAGCCGCGATGGAGATAAGCGCGGACATAGCAAAGGCGGCGAAGCGTTCGCCCGTCAGCGCGTCGCTCGACTTAATTCCGTCGATGGGTGAGCGGGAGATAGCTGATTTCTTGTCGGGACTCGGCGGAAAATGCGAGGATATGCTGATAGGCATTCTGCCACGCGCCGTCGGAGCGGCGGTTATAAAGACGGCGGGTGTTGATTCAAAGTCGGACACGCAGTCGCTCGGCAGAAATGCGCTGCTGAATCTCGCACGCACGGCGAAAAACTTCAAAATAACATTTGACGGCACCAAAGGCTTTTCAAATGCGCAGGTCACGCGCGGCGGAGTCAATATAAATGAGTTCGACCGCGAAACGCTTGAGTCGAAGAAAGTGCCCGGACTTTTCTGTGCCGGGGAGCTTCTCGATGTTGACGGCGGCTGCGGTGGCTTCAATCTCCAATGGGCGTGGGCTTCAGGTCTGCTCGCAGGGGAGAGCGCGGCAAAATCTATTTAACGGAGAAAAAGTATGCTTAAAATAAATCAGATAAAGCTTCCGCTGACTGCGGACGAACACGATCTCAGGCGCGCGGCAGGTAAAGCTCTTCGCCTTGACGAAAACAGAATACGCACACTGAGAGTGACGAAAAAAGCGGTCGATTCGCGCAAAAAGGACAACATTTTCTTTGTGTATAATGTAGAAGTTGATGTTGACGGCGACGAAAACGCGATTCTCAAGCGTTGCGGCTCTGGTGTTGAAACGGTAAAGAAAGTTGACTTTACCCCCCCGGAGATAAAGCGCACGAGCGAACTGCGCCCTGTTATAGTCGGATTCGGCCCCGCAGGCATGTTTTCGGGGCTTGCTCTCGCCCGGGCGGGCTTCAAGCCGCTCATTCTCGAGCGCGGTTCGCATATCGAAGACAGGCAGAAAGATGTTCAGACCTTCTGGCGCGAGCGCAGACTCAATCCCGAATCGAACGTTCAGTTCGGCGAGGGCGGCGCAGGAACTTTTTCGGACGGCAAGCTCACAACGGGCATAAAAGACCCGCTCTGCCGCTTTGTTATAGACGAGCTTGCGAACCACGGCGCGCCCGAAGAGATACGCTGGTCGGCAAAGCCGCATATCGGCACCGACCGCCTTGCCGAAGTTGTCCGCAATATCAGAAAAGAGATAATCTCGCTCGGCGGCGAAATCAGATTCAACTGCAAAATGACGGATATAATAGTCGCGAACGGCTATATCCACGGCGTGAAGACCGAGCATGACGGACATTTTGAGGATATCGAGACCGATACCGTCCTGCTCTGCACCGGACATTCGGCGCGCGACACCGTGAGAACGCTCTATGCCCACGGGGTCAAGATGATGCAGAAGCCGTTTTCGGTAGGCGCGCGAATAGAGCATCCTCGCGAGTTCATCGACCGCGCGCAGTACGGCGACTTTGCCGGGCATCCCGCGCTCGGCGCGGCGGACTATAAGCTCGCCTGCCACCCGGAACACGGGCGCGGAGCTTATACATTTTGTATGTGCCCCGGTGGCACGGTGGTCAACGCGGCGAGCGAAGAGGGCGGAATAGTCGTCAACGGCATGAGCGAGTACGGGCGCGACGCGGAGAATTCTAACAGCGCACTGCTCGTCGGCATCGAGCCGGAGAATTTCGGCAGCGACCATCCGCTCGCCGGAATGGATATGCAGAGAAAAATCGAACACGCGGCGTTTCTTGCGGGCGGCAGCGATTACACCGCCCCGGCGCAGCTTGTCGGCGATTTCCTTGCGGACAGACCCTCGACCCGCCTCGGCGCGGTTCATCCGAGCTGCCCGACAGGCGTTGTGATGAGCGACCTGAGAAAGATACTGCCTAAGAAAGTGACGGATACATATGCAGACGCGCTTTTGAAGATGGACAGAATGCTCAAGGGCTTCGCTATGCCCGAAGCCGTGTTCACGGCGCCCGAGACCCGCTCGTCTTCGCCCGTGCGCATTCTGCGCGATGAGATATATCAGTCGAATATCCGCGGGCTTTACCCCTGCGGCGAGGGCGCTGGATATGCGGGCGGAATAGTGTCCGCCGGAGTCGACGGTGTGCGCTGCGCCTATGCCGTGCTCGCCGACGAAAACGACGAGTGGTAAAAAGATTTTACACATCGCGTTTTGTGTGGTATAATGTATAAAGATTTGCAAGGAGTGGATAATAATGAAAAAATTTCTTTTCTATTTAGTCCAGTTCACCTGGGCGCTGCCGCAGAATCTTGTCGGCGGAATTGGCTTTCTCGCGCTGAGAAAAAAGTATAAGCATGAGCGCTTCAACAACGCGTTTGTTACATATGTCCCGCACGATAATTTCGGCGGCGTGTCGCTCGGAATATTTATATTCATGAATCCCGACCGCCCGGCGGACAGAGTCCACGACACCCGTATGCACGAGTACGGCCACACCATTCAGTCGCTTCTGCTCGGACCTCTCTGGGCTTTTGTGATAGCGATACCGTCGTTTATCTGGTGCAACGTCCCCAAATTCGTCAGAATGCGCAAAGAGGACGGTGTATCATATTATAAACTCTACTGCGAAGGCTGGGCGAACATCTGGGGCAGAGCGTGGAGCCGCGAGAACTTCATCAGCGATGAGTTCAAGACGACCGGCTATTACGGCAAGCCCATTGCCCCGATAGATTTCAGCAAGAAGAAGTAAGAGAATCTCAAACGAAACAGGAGACCCTATGGACGGATACGATGCATTTTCCGCGGGCGTTGAGCCGGGCGGACTGCGCAACCGTAATGAAATAAAAGTGCTGATAGCTTTCCTGCTCAAGAACACCGAGCGGGGACTGTCGCGCCGCCAGCTGATGGAGGTCATTCAGCGAGAGGGACTGGCGAACTACTTTGAAGCGAGTCAGGCGCTCGAAAGCCTTATCGAGGGCGGGAGCGTTGAAGCTGACGAGAGCGATGACGACGAACTGCTGAGTCTCACCGCAGCGGGAAAGACGGCGGCGAATATCGAGGACGAACTGCCGCGCGCCGTGCGCGACAAGGCGCTCGCGACCGCGGAAGAGCTTCTCAAACAGGAACGCCGCATGAAAGAGACGCCGGTCGAGATAATCCCGCTCGAAAACGGGTGCAATGTCAGATTCACTTTCAACGACCTTATGACGCTGACCCTCTATGTCGCGGATATGGAGCAGGCGCAGAGCGTCCGGGATAAAATCCTCGCCGACCCCGAAAGCCTCTATTCGGCGGTTATAGAACAGCTGATGTAAAAATAAATAAAACAAGACCTGCTTTCTGTATAGAGAATAGAGAGCAGGTCTTTTGTGTTGATGCCGTTTATTCGAGATTCACCGAGTAGTCCTCTTTGACGGTCGAGAGAACGACGAGCGTCTTTGTCAGCGAAACGCCGCCGGCGCTCTTTATCTCATTGAGCAGAGATTCAAGTCCGCCGGTCGATTCGGTGTTGACTTTGAGAAGAAAGTCGAAGTCGCCGGTGATGTAGTGACATTCGGTTATCTGCTTATGGGTCTTGACGAATTCGTTGAAATTGTTGTTGTACTTCGGATGCTCCATGCTCACCGAGATGAACGCGGTGATGTCCATGCCGAGCTTCTTGCTGTCGAGCACGACGGTATACTGCTTGATTATGCCGTTGGCTTCGAGCTTCTTGATGCGCTCGATAACGGCCGAGACGGACATGTTGACCTGCGAGCCGATTACCGAAGCGTTTTCTCTTGCGTTTTTCTTGAGACATTCGATTATCTTAACATCTATCTTGTCCAAGATATCATCCCCTGTGCCGCGGTCTGCGCCGCGTGAATTTTCTCTATTTTAACACCGTTGCCGCTAAAAAGTAAAGTTTTTTCTGGAATTTCTGAATTTTTTATCTTTTGATGCTTTTACGGCACAGCAAACCGAAACTTTTATCAAATCTGTGAAATGCATCTTTGCGTTGCGCGTCATATTAAATCCGTGTGTTGCGTTATCGGACACAGTACGAAAAAATAAAGGTCATAATCCGCGTTGTCAGCCGTGAATTATGACCTTTTTATCTTTTGCTCTTTGGTCTGCGCTAAATGCGGCAGAATTTATTATGCGGTTTTTTCGCCGGGAGCTTTTATCTCGCTGAGGTGCTCGTCCGCGCAGCGGCGACCCTCTTCGTAGAGCTTTTCGAGGGCGGCGGGCTCGCGGGTCAGCGTGTTCACGCCGTAGCAGTCCTGCGGAGCTAAGATAATCACTTTGCCCTGCTCCTGAAGCTTTATCGCCTCTTCGAGCTGGCGGTTGTATACCTCGTGCCTTACGGCGAGGCGGTCAAAGACTTTCGGATATTTTTTCAGCGCGGCTTTGATTATCGGCATATGCTTCTGCGGCGATTTGCGGAAGTCAACGGGCTTTGAAATGACAACTATAACTTTGTCGCAGCCCATGTCAAACGCCTTCTGAAAGGGGATAGGGTCGGAGATCCCGCCGTCGAAGCAGTCTTTGCCGTCGATAACTATCGGCTTGCACACCGCAGGCAGGCAGCATGAGGCTTTTATGACCGTCAGGTCGTCGCGCTTTATGCTGTTTTTGGGGAAGTATATCGGCTCTCCCGTTTCGCCGTCGGTGACTACGGTTATGAAATCCGTGTGGTTCGCTGTAAAAGCATCATAGTTCAGCGGATCTTCGCCGTCGGAGTTTGAAATAGTGGAGTAAATATAATCAAGTCCGATATATGAGCCGCTGTGTATGAAATTGTCGAAGCTCATATACTGCTTGCGCTGAGCGTAGTTCACATAAAAACGCTTGACCCGGTCATGGTGTCCGGCGGCATAAGAGATGAGATTCGCGCTGCCCGCCGAGACGCCTATGCACAGGTCGAAGTTTATTCCTTCCTCAAGAAAGCGGTCATAAATGCCTGCGGAAAAAACTCCGCGCATTCCGCCGCCGACATCAACAATACCGGTCATGCTCTTCCTCCGACAAACTGAAAATTGCAGATATTATATCACACATCGGCTTTTAAGTCAAAAGCGATATGCGAAATCATGGAATATTATCGGTATTTTAAATTGTAATATTCAGCCCCGCCGATTTTTGCTTATATAATACCTTATATTTAGCCTGCGGGCGGTCAGAATTGCACAAATTCCGCGCCGATAAGAGCCAAGAGAGCGGGATTGTGACGGATATTGTAAAAAGTTTGAATTTGTTCTGAAAAAAGCCGTATCTCCTCTTGACAAAATGTGGTTAGCAGTGTAAAATGTAAAACTGCACAATTATAATGGAGCGTTGTGTGCCCGGCCTTTTCGGCTAAGGGCTTGTTACAGCTTTCCCGAAACGCGGAAAACCGCTTCATTATTGCATTTCAACGCTCTTCAAAAGAGCTTGCGCGAGCCGTCAATTGACAAAAGTGTATAGCCCCGAAAAAAATGGGATATCTGCTTCTGTCAATTGATGGTGATAACACGAAACGGATGAAAAAAGAACGGAGTGAATTGGCCTATGCTGAATGTTAAGCCCGTCAAAAAAGGAACGACCACGCGCATGAGCTTCGGCAAGATCGAAGAAGTCATGGAGATGCCCAATCTCATCGAGGTTCAGAAGAACTCGTACAAATGGTTTCTCGACACCGGACTCAAGGAGGTGTTCCGCGACATAGCGGAAATCACCGACTACACCGGCAACTGGGTGCTGACCTTTATAGACTATCGCATTGACGAGAAGACTAAACACACCGTGCAGGAGTGCAAGGAGCGCGACGCTACCTATGCAGCCCCCATGCGCGTCACTGTGCGTCTGCTCAACAAGGAGACGGGTGCAATAAAGGAGTCCGAGGTTTTTATGGGTGAGTTCCCCATCATGACCGACAGCGGCACCTTTGTTATCAACGGCGCAGAGAGAGTCATCGTCTCCCAGCTCGTCCGTTCGCCGGGCGTATATTTCGATATGACCCACGACAAGACCGGTATCGAGCTGTTCTCAAGCACAATCAACCCCAACCGCGGCGCATGGCTTGAGTATGAGACGGACATAAACGACGTCTATTATGTAAGAATAGACAAGAACAGAAAGATATTCATCACCACTTTCATCAGAGCACTCGGACTCGGTACGGACGATGAGATCCGCGAGTTCTTCGGCAACGATGAGAGAATCGAAGCCACGATAGAGAGAGACGAGACGAAGAATCAGGGCGAAGCGCTCATGGAAGTCTTCAAGCGTCTGCGTCCCGGCGAGCCCGTGACCCTTGAGTCCGCCCAGCAGCTGCTCGACAATCTCTTCTTCGATCCGCGCAGATACGATATCTCGCGTGTCGGCAGATACAAATATAATAAGAAGCTCGCCATTGCCGCCCGCCTTGCAGGCTGCAAGCTTGCCGAGCCCGTTATCGCTCCGCTGACCGGCGAGATTCTTGCCGAGGCAGGCGAGGTTGTTACCAAGGCGAAGGCTAAGGAGATCGAGCGCGCAGGCGTTATGGTTGCCGTCGCCGATGTCGAGGGCAAGAAGGTCAAGATCATCTCCAACGGCATGGTCGATCCCATGGACTATGTGCCCGAGGGCGTGACCAAGGAAGAGCTTCTTGAAGCCGGCATCAACGAGAAGGTTCGCTTCCAGATAATCACCGAGATAGTCGACGAGTGCGGCGACGACAAAGAGGCTCTTCTCGAGCAGCTCAGACTCCGCCACGACGACCTTATCCCGAACCACATCATAATCGACGATATCTTCTCTTCGATAAACTATATCAACTGCCTTGCAAACAAGATAGGCACCACGGACGACATTGACCACCTCGGCAACAGACGTATCCGCTGCGTGGGCGAGCTGCTCCAGAATCAGTTCAGAATCGGTCTGTCGAGAATGGAGAGAGTTGTCCGCGAGAGAATGACTCTTCAGGCTCAGGAGAAGGAGGAGAACATCACTCCTCAGGCTCTTATCAACATCCGTCCTGTCATGATGGCGATAAAGGAGTTCTTCGGTTCTTCCCCGCTGTCGCAGTTCATGGATCAGATCAACCCCCTTGCAGAACTGACTCATAAGCGCCGTCTTTCCGCCCTCGGTCCCGGCGGTCTTTCAAGAGACCGTGCAGGATTCGAAGTCCGAGACGTTCACTACTCGCATTACGGCAGAATGTGCCCCATCGAGACTCCCGAAGGTTCCAACGTCGGACTTATCTCCTACCTTGCAACTTTCGCGCGCATAAATGAATACGGCTTCATCGAGGCTCCGTTCAGAAAGGTCGACAAGACCACCGGACGCGTCACCGACGAAGTTGAGTATATGACAGCCGATGTCGAGGACGATTACATTGTCGCCCAGGCGAACGAGCCGCTCGACGAGAACGGAATGTTCGTCCATGAGAGAGTCAACGCAAGACACAGGGACGGCTTCCTTGAGATCGACCGCATGAAGGTCGACTATATGGACGTCTCTCCGAAGATGGTCGTCTCCGTCGCAACTTCGATGATTCCGTTCCTCGAGAACGACGACGCAAACCGAGCCCTCATGGGATCGAACATGCAGAAGCAGGCGGTTCCGCTGCTCAAGACCGAGAGCCCTATAGTCGGCACCGGTATGGAATATAAAGCGGCTGTCGACTCCGGCGTTGTCGTGCTTGCAAAGCACTCCGGCCGCGTTACAAAGGTCGATGCCGAGCAGATCGAGATTCTCAGCGACGAGAACATTCTCGACCATTACGATATAATCAAGTTCATGCGCTCCAACCAGGGCACATGCGTCAACCAGCGCCCGATAGTCACCCTCAACCAGCGCGTTGAAAAGGGCGACGTCATAGCCGACGGTCCCGCAACGGATCACGGCGAGATATCCCTCGGCAAGAACGCCCTTGTCGGCTTCATGACCTGGGAAGGCTACAACTACGAGGACGCGGTTCTCATCAACGAAAAGATGGTTCGCAACGATGTCTACACCTCGATTCACATCGAGAAGCACGAGATCGAAGCGAGAGATACAAAGCTCGGACCCGAGGAGATCACAAGGGACATCCCGAACGTCTCCGACGATCTTCTGAGCAACCTTGACGAGCGCGGCATAATCCGCGTCGGCGCCGAAGTTCACTCCGGCGACATCCTTGTCGGTAAGGTAACGCCCAAGGGCGAGACCGAGCTGACCGCAGAGGAGAGACTGCTCCGCGCCATATTCGGCGAGAAGGCGAAAGAGGTCAGAGACACCTCCCTCAAGGTCTCCCACGGCGAATACGGCATCGTCGTCAAGGTCGAAGAGTTCACCCGCGAGAACAGCGATGAGCTCGCACCCGGCGTAAACAAGGTCGTCCGCTGCTATATCGCCCAGAAGCGTAAGCTTTCCGTCGGCGATAAGATGGCAGGCCGCCACGGTAACAAGGGTGTTGTTTCAAGAATACTTTCTCAGGAGGATATGCCCTTCCTTCCGGACGGCACGCCGCTCGATATCGTGCTCAACCCCCTGGGCGTTCCCTCCCGAATGAATATCGGTCAGGTGCTCGAGGTGCATCTCGGCTTTGCCGCGAAGCATCTGGGCTACAAGGTAGAGACCCCCGTCTTTGACGGCGCGCACGAGGAGGATATCCGCGAAGCGCTCAAGCAGGCGGGACTCAGAGAGGACGGCAAGACGATACTCTACGACGGACGCACCGGCAGACAGTTCGATAACCCCGTCACCGTCGGCGTCATGTATTACCTCAAGCTGTTCCACCTTGTTGACGATAAGATTCACGCACGTTCCACCGGCCCGTACTCGCTCGTTACGCAGCAGCCCCTCGGCGGTAAAGCCCAGTTCGGCGGCCAGCGTTTCGGTGAGATGGAAGTCTGGGCTCTCGAGGCTTACGGCGCTGCCTACACCCTCCAGGAGATACTGACAGTCAAGTCCGACGATGTTGTCGGCCGTGTCAAGACCTATGAGGCGATAGTCAAGGGCAACAACGTTCCCAAGCCCGGCATTCCCGAGTCGTTCAAGGTTCTCGTCAAAGAGCTTCAGTCCCTCTGCCTTGATGTCAGCGTTCTTGACGCGGACGGCGAGGAGATAGACCTCAAGCAGACCGACGAGGAACTCGGATTTGCACCTTCAGACGATAAGGCATTCTCCTCCGTCAACGACGCCGGCACTGCAGGCGGCTACGGCACGGAAAACGAAGAGGGCGATATCTTCAATGTCGGCTCCGACGAGGACGACGATGACAGCGCCGATTTCGCAGACAATGCCGAGGGCGAAGATGACTACTATGACGGCGACATCTTCTCCGACAGCGAAGGCGAGCTTGACGACTACGACGACTGAGAACAGTCACCTTAAAAATATATTTTAAAAAGGGGCAGTCAACGGATGGAAAACAATACCTTTGAATCCATAAAAATAGGTCTTGCGTCTCCCGATAAGATCAGAAGCTGGTCTTACGGCGAGGTCAAGAAGCCCGAAACCATCAATTACCGCACACTCAAGCCCGAAAAGGACGGACTGTTCTGCGAAAGGATATTCGGACCCCAGAAGGACTGGGAGTGCCACTGCGGCAAATATAAAAGGATCCGCTACAAGGGCAAGATATGCGAACGCTGCGGCGTTGAGATAACCCGCTCCAAGGTTCGCCGCGAGAGGATGGGTCACATAGAGCTTGCGGCTCCCGTCTCCCACATCTGGTATTTCAAGGGAATACCCTCAAGAATGGGTCTTATCCTCGATATATCGCCGCGCAACCTTGAGAAAGTTCTCTACTTTGCGATGCATATCGTTATCGATCCCGGCACAACGGATCTTAAAAAGTATCAGGTTCTCGACGAGAAGGATTACGACGAGTACCGCCTGATGTATGAGGACGATTTCAGGGCAGGCATGGGCGCCGAGGCTATCAAGGAGCTTCTTGCCGAAATCGACCTCGACCAGCTCTCCGCGCAGCTGCGCGAGGAGATAGAGAACGCAAGCGGTCAGAAGAAGGCCAAGGCTCTCAAACGCCTTGAGGTTGTCGAGGCGTTCAGACAGAGCGGCAACAGACCCGAGTGGATGATCCTCGATGTGCTTCCGGTTATCCCGCCGGAGCTTCGTCCCATGGTTCAGCTCGAGGGCGGACGCTTTGCAACGAGCGACCTCAATGATCTTTACCGCCGCGTTATCAACAGAAACAACCGTCTGCGCAAGCTCCTTGAGCTCGGCGCACCCGAGATAATAGTCCGCAACGAGAAGCGTATGCTTCAGGAAGCTGTCGATGCTCTTATCGACAACGGCCGCCGCGGCAGACCCGTAACCGGTCCGAACAACAGAGCACTCAAGTCGCTCTCCGATATGCTTAAAGGTAAGCAGGGACGTTTCAGACAGAACCTGCTCGGTAAGCGTGTTGACTATTCCGGACGTTCGGTTATCGTCGTCGGTCCCGAGCTGAAGATTTATCAGTGCGGTCTGCCGACCGAGATGGCTCTTGAGCTGTTTAAGCCCTTCGTCATGAAGAGACTTGTACAGACCGGCAAGGCGAACAACGTCAAGTCCGCAAGAAAGATGGTCGAGCGTCAGAATCCCGTTGTCTGGGATGCTCTCGAAGTGGTTATCAAGGATCACCCCGTGCTCCTCAACCGCGCTCCCACACTTCACAGACTCGGTATCCAGGCTTTCGAGCCCATCCTTGTCGAGGGCAGAGCTATCAAGCTTCATCCCCTCGTTTGTACCGCATTCAACGCCGACTTCGACGGCGACCAGATGGCAGTTCACGTTCCGCTTTCTGCGGAGGCTCAGGCTGAGGCGCGCTTCCTTATGCTCGCCGCCAACAACCTCCTCAAGCCCTCCGACGGACGCCCGGTCACCGTTCCCACGCAGGACATGGTCCTCGGCTCATATTACCTCACCCTTGAAAAGCCCGGCGAGCCTGGCGAGGGCAAGGTGTTCAGAGATGTCGATGAGGCTACCATGGCTTACGACGACGGCACCATCGGACTCCATGCGAGAATTAAGATCCGCATGACCAAGGAGATTGACGACAAGCCCGTCAGAAAGCTCGTCTCCACCACCATGGGACGCGTTATCTTCAACGGACCTATCCCGCAGGATCTCGGTTTTGTTGACAGAAGCGATCCGGAGAACGACTTCAAGCTTGAGGTCGATTTCCTCGTCAATAAAAAGAAACTCGGCGAAATTATCGACAGATGCATCAAGATTCACGGCACTTCGATAGCGGCCGATATGCTTGATAAGATCAAGGCTCAGGGCTACAAGTACTCGACCCGAAGCGGTATCACCGTCGCTGTCTGCGACGCTACCATACCGCCGCGCAAGGGCGAACTCATTGCCGATGCCGAGAAGGACATCGCCGAGATCATGGACAACTATGAGAACGGTCTTCTCTCCGACGAGGAGCGCACGAACATGGTCATTGAGACCTGGGAAGACTGCACAAAGAGAGTTGCCGCAGAACTCAAGGCGAACTTCGATCCCTACAACCCGATCAACATGATGCTTGACTCCGGTGCGCGAGGCAACGACAGCCAGCTGCGTCAGCTTGCAGGTATGCGCGGACTTATCGCGAATACGGCAGGTAAGACGATTGAAATCCCCATCAGAGCCAACTACCGTGAAGGTCTTAATATACTCGAATACTTCATTTCGTCGCGTGGTGCGCGTAAAGGTCTTGCCGATACCGCACTTCGTACCGCGGACTCAGGTTACCTTACCAGACGTCTTGTCGATGTCTCGCAGGATGTTATCATCCGCGAGGAGGACTGCGGCTGCACAGAGGGCTCGGATGTCTACGATATCTTCGACGGAAAGCGCCGCATAGTCAGCCTCACCGAGCGTCTTACCGGCCGCTATCTGCTCAACGACTTTGTCGACGAGGATACCGGCGAGCTTATCATGAGCAAGGATAAGATGATGAGTGAGGACGACGCAAAGCGCGTCGCCGACAAGGTATACGAGTACCACGACAGAAAGGTCGCCGCGGGCGAAGAGCCCGAGGGCAGCCTTGCAAAGATAAAGATCCGTTCGCTGCTTACCTGCCAGTCCGAGCACGGCGTCTGCATCAAGTGCTACGGCGCGAACCTTGCAACCGGCGAGCCTGTTACGGTCGGTGAAGCAGTCGGTATTATCGCGGCTCAGTCGATAGGCGAGCCCGGTACACAGCTGACGATGAGAACGTTCCACACCGGCGGCGCGAAAGACCAGTCCGATATCACGGAAGGTCTTCCCAGAGTCGAGGAGCTGTTCGAAGCGAGAAAGCCCAAGAGCCTCGCTCTTATCAGTGAGATCTCCGGTACGGTTTCCGAGCGCGAGATTAAGAAGGTCAGAAACATCATCGTCACCGATCCCGAGACCCTCGAGGAGAAGGCGTATCCCATCCACTACGGTATGCGCGTCAAGGTTGAGCCCGGCGATCACATCAACAAGGGCGACACCATCACCGAAGGTGCTCTCAACCCGCACGATATTCTCGCAGTCCTCGGCGTCGAGGCTGTTCACGATTACCTCATCCGCGAGGTTCAGAGAACCTACCGTATGCAGGGTGTTGACGTCAACGATAAGCACATCGAGGTCATCGTCCGTCAGATGATGAAGAAGGTCAAGATCACCGATCCCGGCGACACGACTTTCCTGCCAGGCGCTGTTGTTGACAAGCTCGAGTTCAAGGCGGAGAACGCACGCGTCGCCGCCAAGGCTCAGGAGACAGGCGAGGAGCTCGCAGAGGCTCAGTGCATGCCCGTGCTCATGGGTATCACAAAGGCTTCTCTTGCAACCGAGTCCTTCCTCTCGGCAGCATCCTTCCAGGAGACGACAAGAGTCCTCACCGACGCCGCCATCAAGGGCAAGAGCGATCCGCTGCTCGGTCTCAAGGAGAATGTCATCATCGGCAAGCTCCTGCCGTCGGGTACCGGCATGAAGTGCTACAGCGATGTTCAGGTGCTTCCCACTACGGGCATCTTCAGCGACCTTGCCGAGAAGCTCGAAGAGGCGGAGAACCAGGAAGAAGCAGAATAATAAACAACCATCGAGCCGGAGTCTGCCGCTTTTGCGGGGGACTCCGGCAGCGGTGACTATAAAGAGATGCGTTTATTGGACAAAAATCATATATAATGCCCCGATAAACGCCGAATATTTTGTCATTTGACGAACCGAAAAGGTTGACAAACAGAACCTTCAGCGGTATAATTTTAAATTGTGATGTCTTGTGTTTTGGGATAATTATGCCCGAAGCGCGGATTTCATATATAAATCTTAGAAAGGAGATGTACTGCTTGCCAACGTTTAATCAGCTTGTGAGAAACGGAAGAGAAACTCTTGAGAAGAAACCCAAAGCCCCCGCGCTTTTGAAGGGTCTCAACTCCAAGAAAAATGTCATGACCGACACTGCTTCTCCGCAGAAGCGCGGTGTTTGCACAGCGGTTAAGACCACCACCCCCAAGAAGCCCAACTCGGCTCTTAGAAAGATCGCCAGAGTTCGTCTTTCCAACGGCATCGAGGTTTCGGCTTATATCCCGGGCGTCGGTCATAACCTTCAGGAGCACTCGGTTGTTCTCATCCGCGGCGGCCGTGTTAAGGACCTTCCCGGTGTGCGTTACCACATCATCCGCGGAACGCTCGATACACAGGGCGTCAACGGCAGAATGCAGGCCCGTTCCAAGTACGGTGCTAAGCGTCCGAAGGCTGCCAAAAAGTAATTCCGCATGATGCGGAAAGCTTAAGAGACAGAATCTTCTTGCAGGTGATTACTCCAATGCGAGAGTGCATTGAAATACATGCCTCCCATTGACACCACGAGAGTTTTGTCACTCGAGTACCTATGATATCATTACTATGAAGGAGGGAAGCGAAGTGCCAAGAAGAGGCAAGATAGCAAAACGTGACGTTTTGCCCGATCCGCTTTACAACTCAAAGCTCGTAACACGCCTTATCAACAACGTCATGATCGACGGTAAGAAGGGCGTCGCTCAGAAAATCGTTTACGAGGCTTTCGACATTATCCGTGAGAAGACCGGCAAGGAACCGCTTGAGGTTTTTGAGGCTGCTATGGAGAATGTCATGCCCGTTCTCGAAGTCAAAGCTCGTCGAGTCGGTGGTGCAACCTATCAGGTTCCCATGGAGGTTCGTCCGGAGAGAAGACAGACCCTCGGTCTGCGCTGGATAACCCTTTATTCCCGTCAGCGTTCCGAGAGAACGATGAAGGAGAGACTTGCTAACGAGATCATGGATGCCGTCAATTCGACCGGTTCGGCATTCAAGAAGCGTGAGGATACTCACAAGATGGCAGAGGCCAACAAGGCATTTGCACATTTCAGGTGGTAATTTCACCTATATATTTTGCTATTCGCACAAAGGCGAGATACGGAGGTTTTTATGCCGAGAGAGGTTTCACTGGAAAAGACCAGGAATATCGGAATCATGGCGCATATTGACGCAGGCAAAACCACCACAACGGAGCGTATCCTGTTCTACACAGGAAAGACCCACAAACTCGGCGAAGTGCATGATGGTGCTGCGACAATGGACTGGATGGAGCAGGAGCAGGAGAGAGGTATAACCATCACCTCCGCTGCAACTACCTGCTTCTGGAAGAACCACCGAATCAACATCATCGACACTCCCGGCCACGTGGACTTCACCGTTGAGGTTGAGCGTTCTCTGCGTGTTCTGGACGGTTCTGTTACCGTTCTTTGCGCAAAGGGCGGCGTTGAGCCCCAGTCCGAAACCGTCTGGAGACAGGCGGACAAGTACCAGGTTCCGAGAATGGTCTATGTTAACAAGATGGACATTATGGGAGCTAACTTCTATAATGTTATAGACATGATGAAGGAGCGCCTGAAGTGTAACGCAGTTCCGATTCAGCTCCCCATAGGCGCGGAAGCTGACTTCAAGGGAATCATCGACCTTGTTCAGATGCAGGCTGATGTCTACTATGATGACAAGGGTCTCGACGTCAGAGTTGAGGATATTCCCGAGAACATGAAGGAACTTGCACAGAAGTATCATGATGAGCTCGTTGAGCACGTCGCCGAACAGGACGACGAGCTGCTCGAGAAGTATCTCGGCGGCGAGGAGCTCACCATTGATGAGATAAAGACCTGCATCCGCAAGTCTACTATCGCCAATAAGATGGTTCCCGTATGCTGCGGTACTTCTTACCGCAACAAGGGTGTTCAGCAGCTGCTTGACGCTATTGTTGATTACATGCCCGCTCCGACGGATGTCCCGTCAATAAAGGGCACGAACCCCGAGACCGGTGAAGAGGAGTTCCGTCATTCTTCGGATTCCGAGCCGTTCGCAGCTCTTGCTTTCAAGATCGCGACCGATCCCTTCGTCGGTAAGCTCTGCTTCTTCAGAGTTTATTCGGGCACAGTCACCACCGGCAGCACTGTTTACAATGCTACCAAGGACTGCAACGAGCGTCTGGGAAGAATCCTGCAGATGCACTCCAACCACAGAAAGGATATCGACTGCGTTTACGCCGGAGATATCGCTGCGACTATCGGTCTTAAGAACACCACCACCGGCGACACGCTCTGCGACGCCAAGGCTCCGATAATCCTTGAGTCCATGGAGTTCCCCGATCCCGTTATCAGGGTCGCTATCGAGCCCAAGACCAAGGCAGGCCAGGAGAAGATGGCTATCGCGCTTGCAAAGCTCGCCGAAGAGGATCCGACCTTCAAGTGCTACACTGATGAAGAAACGGGTCAGACCATCATCGCCGGCATGGGCGAGCTTCACCTTGAGATAATCGTTGACAGACTTCTTCGTGAGTTCAAGGTCGAGGCTAATGTCGGTAAACCCCAGGTCGCATACCGCGAGACCATCACCAAACCCGCAGAGAGCGATACCAAGTATTCGCGTCAGTCGGGCGGCCGCGGACAGTACGGTCACGTCAAAATCCGCATCGAGCCCAACCCCGAGAAGGGTTATGAGTTCGTCAACGAGGTCGTCGGCGGCGCTATCCCGAAGGAATATATCGGACCTGCAGAGGCCGGTATCAAGGGTGCAATGCAGTCGGGCGTTCTCGCAGGCTTCAACGTTGTTGACGTCAAGGTCACTCTTTACGATGGATCTTATCACGAGGTCGACTCCTCCGAAATGGCGTTCAAGATCGCCGGTTCTATGGCGTTCAAGGATGCGATGAAGAAGGCAGCACCCGTGCTCATGGAGCCCATCATGAAGGTCGCCATTATCGTCCCTGAGGACTATATGGGCGATGTTATCGGCGATGTCAACTCCCGCCGCGGACAGATCGAAGGCACCGAGATGCGTACGGGCGCAGTGCAGATCAATGCATTCATCCCGCTGTCGAACATGTTCGGCTACGCTACCACCCTTCGTTCCAAGACGCAGGGACGCGGTCAGTATGTCATGGAGCCCAGCCACTACGCCGAGGTTCCGAAGTCCATTGCTGAGACTGTCATCAAGGACAAGTAATTTTTAAAAAGCACTTGAATTTTCAGGTGTAAATTGATAGAATAGTTTTATGCTGATGCATGAGACAATTATTTAACCAATTAAAGGGAGGAAATTCCAAATGGCAAAAGCTAAATTCGAAAGAACTAAGCCCCATGTAAACATTGGTACCATTGGTCACGTTGACCATGGTAAGACTACTCTTACCGCTGCTATCACCAAGACTCTCGCTATGAAGGGCGAGGCTGAGTTTGTTGATTACGCTAACATCGATAAGGCTCCCGAGGAGAGAGAGCGCGGTATTACAATCAACACCGCTCACGTTGAGTATGAGACTGCTACCCGTCACTATGCTCACGTTGACTGCCCCGGCCATGCTGACTATATCAAGAACATGATCACCGGTGCTGCTCAGATGGACGGCGCTATCCTTGTTATAGCTGCTACCGACGGCCCCATGGCTCAGACCAAGGAGCACCTTCTCCTTGCCCGCCAGGTTGGCGTGCCCTATATCATCGTCTTCATGAACAAGGTTGACCAGGTCGACGATCCTGAGCTCCTTGAGCTTGTCGAGATGGAGATCCGCGATACTCTTAACGAGTATGGCTTCCCCGGCGATGACACCCCGATCATCAAGGGTTCTGCTCTTAAGGCTCTTGAGTACAACGGCAATGATCCTGACGCCCCCGAGCTTGCTTGCATCTGGGAGCTCATGAACGCTGTTGACACTTATATCCCCACTCCCGACCGTAAGGCTGACCTGCCTTTCCTTATGCCTGTTGAGGATGTCTTCACCATCACCGGCCGTGGTACTGTTGCCACCGGTAGAGTTGAGCGTGGACAGCTGAGAACCGGCGACGAGCTTGAGATCGTTGGTCTTAAGGAAGAGAAGGGCAAGACCGTCTGCACCGGAATCGAGATGTTCCGCAAGACCCTCGATTACGCTGAGGCCGGCGACAACATCGGCGCTCTTCTTCGTGGTGTTCAGAGAAATGAGATCGAGCGTGGACAGGTTCTTTCCAAGCCCGGCACCATTCATCCCCACACCAAGTTTGTCGGCCAGGTTTACGTCCTTACTAAGGACGAGGGCGGCCGTCACACTCCGTTCTTCAACAACTATCGTCCCCAGTTCTACTTCAGAACTACTGACGTTACCGGTATCATCTCCCTTCCCGAGGGCGTAGAGATGTGCATGCCCGGCGACAACATTGACATGTCTGTCGAGCTTATCGCTCCCATCGCTATCGAAGAGGGTCTCCGCTTCGCTATCCGTGAAGGCGGCCGTACCGTCGGCTCGGGCGTTGTTATCAAGATCAACGAGTAATTAATGCCCTTTTGATCCCGTAGGTTTTCCTGCGGGATCTTTTTTTATGCCGATTTATCTGTTTTTAATAATCAATAACCAAAAAGTACGGGCGTTTTTATTGATTTATCTCGGCGGGTATGATAAAATTAATTGAAAATTTTATCACAGGAGTGAAGTAAATGGGAAAGTTAAACAATATCGACAAGGCCGCAGCGGGTAAAGGCTCCGGCATCAACACACTCTGGCAGTTTGTCAAGTTCATCGTCGTCAGCCTCGGCGCCTGCATCGTTCAGGTTGCATCTCTCGCGATTCTTTACAACATCCCCGCGATCAAGGCTCTGAGCACGCAGGCATTCCACTGGTTCGTCTTTGACTATCCGGTCATCGAGGGTCAGCGCTGCGGACTTGCGCTCTTCATTGCATTCAACGTTTCGAACCTTCTGGCGCAGATAGTTGCATTCTTCATCAACAAGGAAAAGACTTTCAACTCGGGCTCCAACACCGCTATTACTCTGCCCATATACATAATCTTCACCCTTGCTCTCGTTTGCTTCTCTGCGTGGTTCAACCCCGTAGTTTTCGAGTTCTGCACCTCGAAGTTCCATCTGAACAGCGGCCTTTCGCTCACTATAGCTACCGCTGTCTGCTCAGCTCTCCAGTTCTTCCTCTATTTCCCCGTGGATAAGATTCTTTTCCACAAGAAAAAGGAAGACAAGAAAGCAAAATAATCAAAAAATAAAAAGGGTCGGCGCAGATGTGCCGACCCTTTCGCCTTGTTAAATTACGCACCCTCCGCGCTTTTGCGGAGGGTGCTGTGTTTTATTTTCAGCCTCTCAGCCACTCAAGAGCCGCTTCAAGAGGGGAGTCGGTGGCGACATCCGGCTCGATAGAAGTCTCTTTGAATATCTCACCGGTGCGCGCCTTGTCGAACGCGACGGTCAGATACATCTGCGCACCGTCATACATGTTGTAGAGCATATTGACGCTCGTGTAGCCAGCGGTCGGTGCGCCGAAAGTCCTTGTGTTTTCGAGTCCTCTGAAGCAGAGCGTCAGAGCTTCGCCCGAGCTCGCAGTCATGTCGTCGGTAAGTATCGCAACGGGTACATTCAGCTTCTCTTCGGGATAGAGGCTCCTGCCGCCCGTGCCCGCATTGCTGACAACGCCGTTTTTGAGCGTGACTGGGATATCGTAGCTGCGGTAGTGATAATAAACCAATTCGCCGTCTGGCAGTAGCGACGAGACAGCCGTCGCCATCGGACCCATGTCACCGCCGATGTTGCCGCGCAGGTCGAGCACAACGCCCTTTATTTTATCGCGGTTCTCGTGAATGAAGTCCTCCGCGACTTTTGCGTATTTCTGTCCCGCTTCGGCTGTGCCGAGAAAATCTTCGGCTGTGACGAGGAAATCGGGGAGTTTTATTATTGCAATATCGCCGTCGAGCGAAACGGTGGGCAGAACCTCGTCATAGCTCTCGGTTGTGTCCTGCGATTCCGATTTTGTCATGAACATTGAGTGCTTGCCGCCGCAAACCGAAAGAGCCTTTTTAATCGCGGGGTATGTGTCCTCATAGCTCTCGGCGTTTTCTATCATCTTGAGACATTCTTCGTAAGTGCTTTTCCACTCGTCGCTTCCCGAATATATCCCGCTTTTGCCTATGGTTGCAAGAGCGTCCTTGCCGTAGCGCTCTGCCGACGGCGGGACGAGATAAAATCCGAATGTCGGTCCGTATTTCATAACAACTGCCAACGCCGCAGCGATAATGATTATGAGCGGTATGCATATTCCGAGCGCGATGCGCAGCTTCTTATTTTTGCTTTTGGTTTTCATAAAAAACTCCTCCTGTCGATAATGATTATATCAAAAGAGTGGGTCGTTCTCAATAACAAAGCCTTACATTGTAAACTTGATTTCTTACATTTGTGTAAGATTCGGCGGCGAAAAAAGTTAAAAAACTATAAATTGGGTCTTTACAACCGATAAACAATATGATATAGTATTCACAGCAAAAAATCTTTAAGAGCGGTACAGAGATGCCGACAAGATGGTCATATTCAGTGCGGATAGGGTATATCTGCGTGTTTTTGTGCGATTTTGTCGGTGCGGCAGAATCGTATTTTTTTATGCTTCGGGGTGAGTAAATGGAGTTCAAGGCCTATATCATGGACAGCGCGGCGGTCAACCGTGCGCTCGCGCGGATATCGCACGAAATAATCGAGCGAAACGGCGATTCGGATGAGATATGCCTTGTCGGCATAATGAGAAGAGGCGCGCCGCTTGCGGATATCCTCGCCTCAAAAATTGAGAGCCTCGGCGTGAAGACGCAGAAAGGCTATCTCGACATCACGCTCTACAGGGACGACCTGAGCGAGAGCGCAAGCCAGCCGACAGTGAACTCCGGCAAGCTTGATTTTTCCGTTGAGGGCAAGACGGTCGTCATGGTCGACGATGTGCTCTACACCGGCAGAACGGCGCGCGCCGCGATGGATGCGATAATCTCCCTCGGCCGCCCGGCGAAGATACAGTTTGCAACGCTTGTTGACAGGGGACACAGGGAGCTCCCGATAGTCGCCGACTATGTCGGCAAGAACGTGCCGACCTCGCGCGGCGAAGTGGTCGTTGTGAAGATCCCGCCGTTCGACGATGAGACAAGCGTCTCAATATACAGCAAATAAGACTTTGACGCAGAAGCGGTTCACCGGGACTGTGTTGAGTATAGACAGGCAAAATTTGAGGAGGTCAATAGTATGAAATTGATTTACGGTATCAAAGACAAGCCGAAGTTCGGCAAGCTTATCGTCTTTGCGTTCCAGCAGCTGCTCGCGATTATGGCAGCGACCATCGCAGTTCCCATGATAACTTCGGGTGTTTATAACTGCGGCGAAGTGCAGATGAGCACCGTTGCGGCGCTCTTCGGCGCAGGCGCAGGCACCCTTGTATATGTTCTCTTCACGAAGGCAAAGAGCCCTGTTTTCCTCGGTTCTTCTTTCGCTTTCCTCGGCTCGATGGCAGCCGCTTTCGCAGGCGCGACCACCGTTGCGCTCGGCTATCTCGGACTGATTCTCGGCGCTGTGTTCGCGGGTCTCGTCTATGTTGTTATAGCAATAGCTGTCAAGATTTCCGGTGTCGGCTGGATAAATAAGCTCATGCCCGCCGCCGTTATCGGACCCACCGTCGCTATAATCGGACTTTCGCTCGCAGGAAACGCTATCGGCGACCTCCAGAAAGGCTCCTATGCAGTCAACGGCGAGCCGACCGCAAGCGTCTATGTCGCTATCATCTGCGGTCTCGTCACTCTCTTCGTGACAATGTTCTGCTCCGTCTTCGGCAAGAAGATGGTCAAGCTCATCCCGTTCATCATCGGCATCCTCTCCGGCTACGCTGTCGCGGCTATCTTCACCGTCATCGGCATCAAGACCGGAAACGACGCTCTTAGAGTTATCGACTTCAGCGGCTTCACTGCACTCGTTGCTGACGGAGTGGGAGTCAAAACCTTTGTTTCGATACCCGACTTCACCTTCCTCAAGGCTTTTGGCGCCTTCGGCGAGCTCAGCGGTTCTTACATAGCGGCTGTTGCAGTGGCTTATGTCCCCGTTGCATTCGTTGTCTTCGCAGAGCACATCGCTGACCACAAGAACATCTCTTCCATAGTTGAAACTGACCTCCTTGTTGAGCCCGGTCTCCACAGAACCCTGCTCGGCGACGGTATCGGCTCGATGGTCGGCGCTGTCTTCGGCGGCGCACCGAACACCACTTACGGCGAGTCCATAGCCTGCGTGGCTATCTCCGGCAACGCTTCCGTTGCGACTATCGTCTGCACGGCAGTCCTCGCGATAATCATCGCGTTCCTTTCACCCTTCGCAACTTTCCTCGCTTCGATTCCCTCCTGCGTCATGGGCGGCGTGTGCATCTCGCTCTACGGCTTCATCGCAGTCAGCGGTCTGAAGATGATCCAGAAAGTTGACCTCGAAGATAACAGAAACCTCTTCGTTGTCTCCGTTATTCTTATCGCCGGTATCGGCGGCCTGACCGTCTCCTTCGGCAAGGTCACGATAACCTCCATCGCCTGCGCACTCATCCTCGGCATCCTGACGAATGTTGTGCTCGGCAACAGAGAGAAGAACAAAAAGGCTGAATAAGCCGATATAAAACAGAATCGGGCGGTACAGATTAGCTCTGTGCCGCCCGTTTTTTTGCTCTTCGCCGCAGGAAAATGTCCATATTGCGAAGCTTTGAACTAAACAAATATACATCGTGCATCATTATAGAGCACGCGAAACGGAAAATCAACCGTTATAAAGCGCCCGTCGTTCGTCAAATTGTACAGCTTTCGGGGTCAATTTTTGTGACAACGGACAGGGACTTTTATGGTATAATTATATAATCAAAAAGGGGTTCGATATTTTTAGCGGAGGAATATATGCTTTATAAAAAGAATTATCTCAGCACCCTGTCCGATGAGCTGTTTTGCTCCCCGACGAGCGAATACCGAGCCGCGCCGTTCTGGGCGTGGAACTGCAGGCTCGAAGAGGACGAGCTTCTGCGGCAGATAGAAATTTTTCATGAGATGGGCTTCGGCGGATTTCATATGCATGTCAGAACCGGAATGGATACGGAATATCTGAGCGACGAGTTCATGCATCTCATCCGCTCCTGCACCGACAAGGCGAAGAGCGAAAAAATGCTCGCGTGGCTCTATGACGAGGATAGATGGCCCTCCGGCGCCGCCGGCGGAATAGTAACAAAAGATAAGCGTTTCCGCGCGCGCCACCTGCTCTTTACCGTAAGACCATATGACGGCTCTGCGGGCTTCACGGACGACTCCACATCGCGCGGAGTGCGCTCCGAGGACGGCGAACTGCTTGCCTGCTATGACATAGTGCTCGATTCCGACGGATATTTGAAGAGCTACAGGCGCATCGGCGAGAACGACCCTGCCGAGGGGACGAAGTGGTATGCCTATCTTGAAATAAGCGGCGCGAACCCGTGGTATAACGGTCAGGCTTATCTCAACACGCTCGACAAAAAGGCGGTCGAACGCTTCGTTGAGGTCACTCACGAGCGGTACAAAGAGGTCGTCGGCGACGAGTTCGATGAAACTGTCCCCGCGATTTTCACCGACGAGCCGCAGTTCACGCGCAAGACGCTCATGGACAACTCGACCGACACGGACGACCTCATCATGCCGTGGACGGACGATTTTGCAAAGACATATTCAGATACATATTCTCAGGATATCATGGAATTCCTGCCGGAGATATTCTGGGATCTGCCGGACGGAAAGGTTTCCGCCGCCCGTTACCGCTATCACGATCATATTGCGGAGCGGTTCTCTTCGGCGTTCGCCGATACAGTCGGCGGCTGGTGCCGCGAAAACGGCATCGCGCTGACCGGTCATATGATGGACGAGCCGACGCTCGAAAGCCAGACAGGTGCGCTCGGCGAAGCAATGCGTTCATACCGCTCGTTCGGACTGCCCGGTATTGATATGCTCTGCTCGTGGAAAGAATACACGACCGCGAAGCAGGCTCAGTCCGCCGCGCATCAGTTCGGCTATGAGGGTGTGCTCTCCGAGCTCTACGGCGTCACCGACTGGGACTTCGACTTCAGAGGACACAAACTCAACGGCGACTGGCAGGCGGCTCTCGGCGTCACGGTGCGCGTGCCGCATCTGTCGTGGGTTTCCATGGCAGGCGAGGCGAAGCGAGACTATCCCGCCTCGATAAACTATCAGTCCCCGTGGTACAAAAAATATTCCTGCGTTGAAAATCACTTCGCGCGAGTCAACACGGCGATGACCCGCGGTGTGCCGATTGTAAAGGTCGGCGTTATCCACCCGGTAGAGAGCTTCTGGCTCCACTGGGGACCCAACGACAAATCGGGACTCATCCGCGAGGAGCTTGACAAGAATTTCCAGGATTTGACAAAATGGCTGCTGTTCGGCAGCATAGATTTCGATTTCATCAGCGAGTCGCTGCTGCCCGGGCTTTGCCCGCATGCGGACGCGCCGCTGAGAGTCGGCGAGATGAAGTACGACGTGATAGTCGTACCAGGGTGCGAGACGCTCCGCTCGTCAACGCTCGACAGGCTCGAAAAATTCCGCGAGGACGGCGGCAGGGTAATATTCCTCGGCGAAGCTCCGACGCTCGAAAACGCGCAGCCGTCCGACAGGGGAGAGAGGCTCTTCAAAAACAGCGAGCACATACCCTATCAGCGCGCGTCGCTTCTGACGGCACTCGATTCCGAACGCTCCGTCTGCATCCGTGACGAGGACGGCTATCTCTCCGACGGGCTTATTTATCAGCTGCGCGAGGACACGGACAGCCTGTGGCTGTTTGTCGCACACGCGGAGGATTCATATGATTGCGATCTGGCGTTTTACGACGATATAAAAATAACCGTAAAAGGCGAATATTCGCCCGTGATATACGATACCTTGAGCGGCGAGCTGAAGCCCGCGGAGTTCGATTATATCAACGGCAACACCGTGATAAGCGCACGGCTCTATGAATACGACAGCCTGCTGCTCAGACTCTATGACGGCTGCTCCGAGGGTCAGTATACTGAGCTGGAGGAGCGCGAGGACAAGAAAATTGCAGTCCCATGCGAGACGGAATATGAGCTCGACGAGCCGAATGTTATGCTTCTTGACATGGCGCGTTTTGCGCTTGACGGCGATGAGCTGAGCGGCGAAGAAGAGGAACTTCTCAGAGCTGATAATATCTGCCGCGAAAAGCTCGGTTTCCCGCTTCGAAGCGGCGCGGTGATGCAGCCGTGGGTCATTCACGAGCCCGTGCCCGAGCATAAAATCAAGCTCAGATTCACTATAGACAGCGCGCTCGCGCTCGACGGCGTGTCACTCGCGCTTGAGGACGCTGAGAAAGCGCAGATAACGCTCAACGGTCAGGCGGTCGACAACACCGTGACCGGCTGGTATGTTGACAAATCGATAAAGACCGTTGAACTGCCGAAGATAGAGCAGGGAGAGAATATACTCGATATCGTCCTCCCGTTCGGCAAGCGCACGAATGTCGAATGGTGCTATCTGCTCGGCGACTTCGGCGTCGAGGTGCGCGGCAGGCTCAAGAAGCTCGTAAAGCGCCCCGAAAAGCTCGCGTTTGGCAGTATAGTAAATCAGGGTCTGCCGTTCTACGGCGGCTGTGTGACCTACCGTTTCGGCGTCGACTGCCCCGGCGGGGATATCAAAATTACCGTCCCGCACTACGACGGTGCGCTGACCGATATATTTGTTGATGGCGTTCATGCGGGTGAGATAATCTTCCCGCCGTATGAGCTGGAGCTCAAAAATATCGGAGCGGGCAGGCATGAGATAGCGGTGAAGCTCTACACGAACCGCAGAAATGCGTTCGGCACGGTGCATCTCTATGAGCGCAAATGCCACTGGATAGGTCCGGATGCATGGCGCACAAGGGAAAGCAAGTGGAGCTACGAATATGTTCTTCGTGATATAGGCGTGGAGTCCGCGCCTGTAATATACAGCTTGAAAAAATAAAAATAAAGGAGAAACAAACGATGAAAAAAGCACTCAAATCGATTCTCGCAGTCGTTCTGGCGCTGACGATGATTATGTCGTGTTCCTTCGCTTCGACCGCAAGCGCGGCGAGCGCGAATGCCGCACCGACTGACGTCTCGGTCTCGGAAATTCCGCAGATTATCGCGGGACTTGTGAAAATCGGCATTGAAGTCGCCAAGAAAGCCTATGAGTACTACGACAAGTATGTCCCGGATTCGGTAAAGGACTTCAATTCTACCGTTGCCAAGGACGCTGCCGGCGCGGTCAAGAATCTGGCAAAAATCGAACCGCTCAAGGTTTTGATAGGCGGCAAGGAGTACGATGTGAGCACCCCGTGGGGACTCATTACGGCTCTTGCGAAGATGGAGACGGATAAAGAGAAGACAAGTATTCTCATGACCTATCTCGACTGCATCTTCACAAAGATAATCAGCTTCATTGCGGACATGGTCCCGCTGCCGAGGGGACTTACCAAGCTTGAGGACTATAAGCCCGAGAGCGAGAACTTCTACAAGGGCAGCAAGGAATTTGTCAGCGAGGCTTCTAAGGACGCGAAGTGGCAGCTCGGCTACAGCCAGGCGAGCCTCGTCCCCGACGATGTTCTCAACGGACATTATTATCTTGCGGGCTACCTGCTTCAGAACTTCCCGTCGAACACTGTTGAGACCGTGCTCGATGACATGAAGGTTCGCACCGTTGTTGTTGACGACGGACGCGGCAAGGTCGTTTTCTCGACCATCGAGTGCATCGGCATCGCGAGCGAGGACATCAAGCAGATCCGCGACCGCGTTGCAAAAGAGCTCAAAGACGAAAACATAATCTCTGTCAATGTCTTTGCGACCCATTGCCACAGCTGCATCGACACGCAGGGTCTCTGGAATCCCTTCTTCGTCAAGCTTGCGAAAAACATCGGCGTCACCTATAGCGGCAAGGGCGAGTATTCCTCCGGCACCGACCCGAAGTATATGAATTTCCTCTTTGAAAAGACCACTGATACTATAGTCGAGGCGTGCAAGAGCATGAAGTCCGGCGAGATGTATGAGGCTACCCTCGACCACCTCGGCGAGGACTACATCAACGACAAGCGCGGCGTGTTCGACGCTGTCGACAATCTCACAAGACTCCGCTTCGTCCCCGACGACGGCAGCACCGAGACCTATATAGTCAACATGTCCGCTCATCCCTATATCACCGGTCTCAAGACCAGCAAGAGCAGCGGCAAGGAGCTCTCCGCAGACTACACCTACTACATGGAGCAGATAATCAGCAGCGCGGAGAACAACAACACGAACTTCATGTTCATCAACGGCGCTCTGTGCGGCATCTATTCCGCCCGCGGAGTCACCAACGACGGCGTTGACACCGTCCGCAGAAGCGAAGAGGCTACCCGCTACGGCAACGAGCTCGGCAGAATGGTAGTTGCTCTGACCATGACCAAGGATGAGATAAAGCGCGCGGGCGACTGGCTCACGAACGACAAGTTCTATGCCGACGCCGCCGAGGCGATAAAGAACAACACCGAGCTTACCGACGAAGAGAAGCAGAAGAAGCTCGACGCGATAACCGTTTGGTACGAGAATTGGGAGCCCGTCGAGGAGACGAGAGTCGAGCCCATACTCAATATCAGACACAAGGAAGTCTTGGTCGAGATAAGCAATCCTGTTATCGAGGCTGTCGGCAAGGCGAGACTCGTCGGCAACAAGATATATTACGATAAGAACGAGACTCTCTATACCACGACGGAGATAGGCTATCTTGAGATAGGCAAGAACATTAAAATTGCTCTTATGCCCGGCGAAGTATCGCCCGAGCTTATCGACGGAAAAGGCGCCTGCCTTGCCGAGAACGCTTACAGCGGCAAGGACTTCGGCTATCCGTCGCTCAACAGCATCGTCAGCGACTATGCGGGCAAGAATGTTGAGCTCTACGTGTTCGGCGAGGCTAACGATGCCTGCGGATATGTCGTGCCTGACAATGACTACTGCATGATCTTCTTCGACGGTTCCGATCTGCTCGGCGACCATTATCAGGAGACCATCTCCTTCGGCAGAACGGTTGCTTCGACCCTCGTCAAGGCTTATGCCGAGATGATGAAGGATCTCAAAGCCGGAAAATAAAATGAACAAAAGCCGGAGCTTTCAGCTCCGGCTTAGTTTATTGACAGCTTGCGGACTGCAATTTTGATGTAGATATAAAAAGACCGCCTGAATTTCAGGCGGTCTTTTATACTATACTTTTTTACTTTACTTCTTCTGCGGTGCGGAAGCCTTTCTTGACGAGGAGGTTGTTTATTCTGTCCTTCGGGTCGAGAAGCTTGCTGACCGAGGTGTCGTGGTTAAGAGTGTCGATAACATAGGAGATGTACTTCGACAGATCAACTTCGACATACCACTCGCGCTGTTTGAGTTCGGGGGTTCTGTAGATGAGGTTGGTGGTGAACACCTTGTTGATAAGGCCGCTTTCGTATGCCTTGTCGAAAGCCTCAAGTCCGTTGCAGAACAGGCCGAAGCAGGTGCAGACGAAGATTCTTCTCGCCTTGAGCTCCTTGAGCTTCGTTGCAACTTCGATCATCGACTCGCCGGAGGAGATCATGTCGTCAACAATGACAACATCCTTGCCCTCAACATTGTCGCCGAGGAACTCGTGGGCGATTATCGGGTTTCTGCCGTCAACAACGACCGAATAGTCGCGTCTCTTGTAGAACATACCGAGGTCAACGCCGAGAACGGTCGAATAATAGATGCAGCGACCCATGCCGCCCTCATCGGGGGAAATTATCATCAGATGATCGTTGTCGATCTTGAGATCGGGAACATTCTTGACGAGCGCCTTTATCATCTGGTAAGCAGGCTGAATGTTTTCAAAGCCGTGGTTCGGGATAGCGTTCTGAACTCGCGCGTCGTGCGCGTCAAAGGTGATGAGGTTGTCCACTCCGAGAGTGCTCAGCTCCTGAAGAGCCATGGCGCAGTCAAGGGATTCTCTGCTTGAACGCTTGTGCTGTCTTCCTTCGTAGAGCATGGGCATGATGACGGTGATGCGTCTTGCCTTGCCGCCGATCGCGCTGATGGCGCGCTTGAGGTTCGCGTAGTGATCGTCGGGGCTCATCATATTGTCCTTGCCGTACATCTTATAGGTCAGACCGTAGTTGAACATATCGCAGACGATGAAGATATCGTAGCCGCGAACGGACTGCTGGATGTGGCACTTCGATTCGCCCGAACCGAAACGCGGGAATGCCGCCTTGATGAGGTAGGAGTCGCGCTGATAGCCCGAGAACGCGATGGTTGTTTTGTGCTCGCTCTCGCGGATCTCGCGCCATGTTTTGAGATAGGCGTCGATCTTTGCGGCAAGCTCCTCACAGCCGGGCAGTGCGATGAGCGCAAGCGGTCCTACAGGAATAGTTGAAAAATCCGGTGCAGTTAAAGCTTCTGACATAATAATTCCCTCCGCAGATTAAATTGTCTTTTTTACTTTCATCTAACATTATATAATAAAAAACGCCCGATTGATAGTCAAAAAGAACTTTTTCAAAAAAATCTGCCGCAGACAATTGGGCGTTTTTTGTTAATTATGACAATTTTAAAACTTATGAGTTAGATACATGGACATCGAGCTGGTTGAACGGGATGTTGATTCCGTTTTCGTCGAAGGCTGTTTTGACATCCTCCTGCAGTTTGTAGTAGACGGTCAGATAATCGGAAGATGAGCACCACGCCATGAGCAGAAGGTCGATGCTGCTCGCCGACTGCTGCTTGACGACGACTTCCGGCTCGGGATTTTTATAGATGAGTTCGTTCTTGAGCGCCTGCGCGTGGAGCACCTGCTTTGCGAGGGCTATGTCGTCGGAGTAGGAGACGGAGAAGGTCATGTCGAGTCTGCGGCGCCCTTCGGCGTTGTAGTTAATAATATTGTTGCTCGTGATGTGCGAATTCGGGACTATAACGCGCTTGTTGTCAACGGTCGTAAACACCGTGTACATCAGCTTTATCTCGTGAACCCGTCCGCTTATGTTCTCAAGTTCGACGAAGTCGCCGCTTTTAAAAGGCTTGTTGACGAGTATCTGTATGCCGCTGGCAAACTGGGCGATGCTGTTTTGCAGACCCATGCCGGCGGTCAGTCCCGCCGCGCCGAGGGCGGCGATGAACGAGTTCAGATTGAAGCCGAGAGTCGAGAGCGCGGAGAGTATGACCGCAAATCTCAGCAGCCAGACTACGATGCTGCGCAGAAATGAGTGGATGGATGCGTCAACGCCCTTTCGCGTCAGACCTTTTATCAGCAGTTTGCCGATAAGCGAGCTGACCCAGAAGCCGAGCGCGATTATTATCACAGCCCCGGCGAGCTTTGGCAGCGCGTCGACGAGCTTAGACATAAATGTTTCAAGATCGAATGCCGAGAGTTTTTCCGTCATATCTTTTTCCTCCGTTTTGGGTATGACTCATTATACCAAATGCGCCCCGAGTTTACAACCTTTTGGACAAATGCGCCCGAATGTGCAACTTTGCGACAGCGGGCGAATGTTGGGTATTTAATCGCGCTTTGCAGTGTGATAAAATATCCGGTAAGATGCGGACATATAGATATAAGCATTATAGATAAAATATTTGTGCTTTCTGTTCATTTTTCGGTCATAATTTTGTGGTAAAATAACAGAAAATGCGGCGGAAAAATATTCTTTATATATGTTCGCCGATGAAAGGAGCGTGTTTCTATGGCGTCCGAAATGCTTTCAAAGGTGCTCGATGCCGAAAATTCGGACAAAGAGGCGCAGAAAGCGGCGCACGAACAGGCGCAGAAAACCGTCGACGCGGCGGTCGAAGCGGGCGAGGGCGCAGTTGCAAGAAAGAAGGCCGAGGCCGCAAAGAAAGCGGAAGAAATCATCGCGGGTGCGCGCGAACAGGCGTGTGCAAACGAGGAGAAAGCCGAAAAGGCGGCAGGGGAGCGCAAGCGCGAAGTGCTTGCGGCTGCCGAAGCGCACAGAGCCGAGGCAATCAGAGCGGTTATGGAGACGGTGATCTGATGAAACGGCTCAGAAATTACAGAAAAGTCAGGAGGTGTCAGGTTGGCAAAGCTTAAAATGAAGTGCATCGAGCTGCTCGCTCCGCTTGAACAGAGCAAGGAGATAATCGACTGCCTTCAGCGTATGGGTACTGTCGAGCTGACCGACTGCGAAGAGAGCGAATCGCTCTGCAAGCTGTCAACGGGCGTCACCGTTTCGACCTTTGAACGGTATCTCGCGGCGGCGGAGAGCGCGCAGAAAACGCTCGACAAATATGCTCCACAGAAAAAGGGACTGATGCAGAGCCTCATGTCGTCGTTCGGCGGCAGAAAGGAGCTCGAGGTTTCGGAGTATCTTAAAAAAGCCGATGAGGCGGATGAAATACTCCGCGAGTGCTACAGGATAAACTCGCTCGAAGCGGATATGCGCGAATATGCGGCGGACAATGTCCGCTGCCGCACCGCGATGGACGCGCTCGAACCGTGGCTGAGCCTCGATATCCCGATGAAATGCAAGGGCACGGATTCGTCTGCGATGTTTATCGGCACATTCCCGGTGCAGTATGACGCGCAGTCGCTTCTCGAAGCGATAGCGGCGGCAGCGCCGGAGATAAACGAAGTCGACGCGCAGATAATCTCGGCGAACAGCGAGCGCACTTGCGCGGTTGTGATGTGCCACAAGGAGTGCGAAAAAGAGATATTCGAAGCGCTGAGAACGCTCAATTTCGCTTATCCGTCCGACCCGACGAAGCATCCGCCGCGCGTGAGATATGAGCGGCTTCAAAAGCAGATCGAGCAGAACGAAAAAGATTCCGAAACGGCGCGAGCCGAAATAGTGAAGCTTGCGGGCTGCTACGATGATATCAGCTTCGTCATTGATTATTTCACGATAAAGAAAGAAAAATACGCGGCTCTTGAGCGTATAGCCATGACGAACCGCATCTTCGTCCTCACGGGATATATCCCCGAGAAGCGAGCCGCAAAAGTCATTGACGCGCTCGAAAAGAAATACACGGTTGCTATCGAAATTACCGACCCGGATGCAGATGCCGATGTGCCGGTGCTGCTCGAAAACAACGCCTTTGTCGCGCCCGTCGAGCCGATAACAGAAATGTATTCGATGCCAAACCGCGACGATGTCGACCCGAACCCCGTTATGGCGTTCTTCTACTATGTCTTCTTCGGCATCATGCTCTCGGACGCGGGCTACGGCGTGATAATGGTCATCGCCATGCTCATAGCCAAGGCTAAGCTCAAGCTCGAGCCCAGGATGAAAAAGACGGTCAATATGTTCTTATATTGCGGAATCTCGACCGTGTTCTGGGGCACGATGTTCGGCAGCTGGTTCGGCGACGCGCCGCAGGTCATAGCGCGCGAATTCTTCGGCAAGGAGATAGCGTCGACGGCGGTCTGGTTTGAGCCGGTCAATGACCCGATGAAGCTGCTGCTCTATTCGTTCCTGTTCGGCATAATCCACCTGTTCGCAGGTCTTGCGGTCAGGTTCTATATGCTCTGGAAGGACGGCAAGAAGCTTGACGCATTCTGCGATGTCGTTCCCGTCTATCTGCTCGTTGCAGGTATCGCACCGCTGGGCGCAGGAATCATAATCGATGTGCCGCAGACGCTGACGACAATAGGCAAATATGTCGCCCTTGTCGGCGCGGTGCTGACCGTTCTGACGAGCGGGCGAAGCGCCAAGAACATTATCGGTAAGCTCGGCGGCGGACTCTACGGGCTGTATAACACGGCGTCCGGATATCTCGGAGATATCCTATCCTATTCGCGCCTGCTGGCGCTCGGACTTTCGACCGGTGTTATAGCGACGGTTATTAACCTGCTCGGCACGATGCCTGGCAACAAAGTCGCAAAGCTTATATTGTTTATTATAGTATTCCTGCTCGGACATACGGCGAACATCGCGATAAATCTTATCGGCACATATGTCCACACGAACAGGCTTCAGTATGTTGAATTCTTCTCAAAATTTTATGAGGGCGGAGGGCGCTCCTTCACCCCCTTAAAAGCAGATACAAAACATTTCAGATTCAAGGAGGAAATACAATAATGTCTATTTTTTCAAGTCTCGGAACATCAATAGCCGTCCTCGGCGCCGCTCTTGCGGCTATCCTCTCCGGTATGGGCTCCGCAAAGGGAGTCGGCCTTGTCGGTCAGGCGGGAGCGGGCGTTATCACAGAAGACCCCACGAAGTTCGGTAAAGTGCTTATCCTTCAGATCCTTCCCGGTACTCAGGGACTCTACGGCTTCCTTACAGCTTTCCTTGCGCTCAACAGAATGGGCGTTATCGGCAGCGGCTTCGAGCCTCTCTCGATAGAAAAAGGTCTTATGATGTTTGCGGCCTGCATGCCCATTGCGATAGTCGGTTATTTCTCCGCAATAGCTCAGGGCAAGACTGCGGCGGCAGGCGTCAGCATAATAGCCAAGAAGCCCGACCAGAACGGTAAGGCTATAACCATGGCGGCAATGGTCGAGACCTACGCCGTTATCGCCCTGCTCGTCTCGATCCTTTCGATCTTCAGCATCAGCGGACTCAATATCTGATCTGACGAAAAAAACGGCGTATTTGCGCCGGCGAAAGGGATGAAATGATGAGCGGACTTGACAGAATAATTGAAAAAATAAACGCCGATTCTCTGGCGAGCTGCCGCGAGATTGCGGATCAGGCGCAGAAAAAGGCGCAGGATATCGCGGAGGACGCGAACGCGCACGCCGAAAAGGCTTATTCCGATATTATAGCGGACGCTGAGAAAAAGGCACAGTCGATATTAAATATGTCTGAAGCGAATATAAGCGGCATTGCCCGCAGAGCTGAGCTCTCAGCTAAAGTCGAGGCAGTAGACGCGGCGATAGAGGCGGCTTATGACGCAATGTGCAATATGGGCGCGGACGATTATTTCGCGGCGCTCGAAAAGCTCGCCGTCAGAAACGCCTGCAAGGGCGAGGGGGAGCTGAAGCTCTCGAAAGCCGACCTTGACCGCGTGCCGTCGGGATTTATTGAAAGAATAAACGCCGAATTGAAAGACGGTTCGGTGAAGCTCGCGGCGCAGGGCGCGGATATCGAAAACGGATTTATCCTCGTCTACGGCGATATTGAGATAAACTGCACCTTCAGAGCGCTCATAAACGAGCAGAAGGACACCATCCGCGAAAAAGTCTGCGGCGTGATATTTTAAACGGCGGTGAAAAATATGCATGAAAATGAATATGCCTACGCCGTAGCGCGAATCAGAGCGAACGAAGTGAATCTGCTCACTCCCGCCGAGACTGAACAGCTGATATCAGCTGAGAGCTATGAGGCGGCGCTGAGACTGCTCGGCGACAAGGGCTGGTATACCGACGGCGTCGGTCACGACTATGCGCCGATGCTCGAAGAGCATGTGAACGCCGCATGGCGGCTGCTCAAAGAGAGCGCGCCGGACGCTTCACTTCTCGATGCGCTCGTGATAAACAACGATTTCTTCAATCTCAAAGCGGCGCTCAAGGCGAAGTTCTCCGACCTCGACCCGTCCGACTATGTTGTAAAACCGAGCGTGTGGGATCCGGCGGAGATAATCGGGTGCGTCGAGCGAAACGAGCTCGACTCCCTGCCCGAGTGCATGAGAGACTGCGCGCGGGCGGCTTATGATGCGATAGTCAAGCTCGAGAGCGGCAGACTTGCGGACACCGCGATAGACACGGCGGCGCTGAAAACAAGAAAGCAGTTCGCCGAAAAGAGCGGAAGCAGTCTTTTGATGAAAGAGGTCGAGCTCTCGTGCGCTGCCGCCGATATAAAAACGGCGCTGCGCTGCGCTTCGGCAGACAGAACGGCTCAATATATCAAAAATGCGCTGTGCCCGTGCGAAAGCCTTAATTCAGACGAGCTGATCCACGCGGCGTTTGAGGGCGTTGACGCAGTTGCGGATATGCTCGCGAACACTGAACTGGGCTCCCTTGCGGACAGCCTCAAAGAGGGGCTTACGGCTTTTGAAAAGAAGTGTGACGAGCTCTCGGCGCAGCAGATGACCGAGGCAAAATATACGGCGTTCGGCCCCGACCCGCTTGCGGCTTATTATAATGCCGTCGAGACGGAGACGAAAAATGTCAGAGTTATACTCTCGGCGAAGCTCAACGGCTTTTCCGCAGAGACAATAAGAGCGAGAGTGAGGGAAGTCTATGCATAAGATAGCCGTAATGGGCGACAGAGACAGCATCTTCGGCTTTGCGTCCCTCGGAATGCACATCTTCCCCGTCGACGACCCCGCCGAGGCGGCGCCGATGCTCCATAAAATGGCGGAGAGCGGGTATGCGGTGATATTCATCACCGAGGCTCTTGCCTCCGGGCTCGAAAACGAGCTCGAACGCTACCGCACAAGACCTCTGCCCGCAATAGTGCCCATTCCCGGAGTCAAGGGAAACACGGGCATGGGTATGAAGAATGTCAGCAGATCCGTCCAAAAGGCGGTCGGCTCGGACATACTGGACAAATAATGACGCTCAACCGAAAGGCGTGATAACAGATATGACTACAGGAAAGATTTCAAAAATAGCCGGTCCGCTCGTTGTTGCAACGGGCATGCGCGAGGCGAACATGTTCGACGTCGTGCGCGTCAGCAACAGCAAGCTTATCGGCGAGATAATAGAGATGCACGGCGACAGAGCCTCCATTCAGGTCTATGAGGAGACCTCCGGACTCGGCACGGGCGAACCCGTCGAGTCAACGGGCGAGCCGCTGAGCGTCGAGCTCGGCCCAGGACTTATCGAGGGCATTTTCGACGGCATTCAGCGCCCGCTCGAAAAGATACGCGAGCTCGTCGGCAACAGCCTCGTCAGAGGCGTTGAGGTGCCCGCTCTCGACAGGGAGAAGAAGTGGCATTTTGTGCCGAAAGTGAAAGCGGGCGACAAGGTCGTCGGCGGCGATATCCTCGGCACCGTGCAGGAGACCGAGATAGTCGAACACAGAATAATGGTGAAGCCCGGCGTTGTAGGCACCGTCAAATCTATAGCTGAGGGCGATTACACCGTAACCGAGCAGATAGGTTCGATAGAGACCGCGAACGGCGAGGAGCTGCCCGTAACGCTCATGCAGAAATGGCCCGTGCGCCGCGGCAGACCGTTTGAAAAGAAGCTTGCGCCGAATGTTCCGCTCGTCACCGGTCAGCGCGTCGTTGATACGCTGTTCCCGATAGCTAAGGGCGGCGTCGCGGCGATTCCCGGCCCGTTCGGAAGCGGCAAGACTGTCACTCAGCATCAGCTTGCAAAGTGGGCTGAGGCGGATATAGTCGTCTACATCGGCTGCGGCGAGCGTGGCAACGAGATGACAGATGTTCTGAATGAGTTCCCCGAGCTTATCGACCCGCACACCGGAAAGTCGCTCATGGAGCGCACCGTGCTTATAGCAAACACTTCGGATATGCCCGTCGCCGCGCGCGAAGCGTCGATATACACGGGCATCACGATAGCGGAATATTTCAGAGACATGGGCTATTCCGTCGCCCTCATGGCGGACTCTACCTCCCGCTGGGCGGAGGCTCTGCGCGAGATGTCCGGCAGACTTGAAGAGATGCCCGGCGAAGAGGGCTACCCCGCTTATCTCGGCAGCAGACTTGCCCAGTTCTATGAGCGTGCGGGACGTGTTATTTCCCTCGGCTCGGACGGACGCGAGGGCGCGCTCTCGGTCATAGGCGCTGTTTCGCCTCCCGGCGGCGATATTTCGGAGCCCGTCTCCCAGGCGACACTCAGAATAGTAAAGGTCTTCTGGGGACTCGACTCGGCGCTCGCATATAAGCGCCACTTCCCGGCGATAAACTGGCTGACGAGCTATTCCCTCTATGCCGACTCGCTCGGAAGCTGGTTCAACGAGAATGTCTCGGATGAGTGGACCACGCTTCGCGCAAGGCTCATGGCTCTGCTTTCAGACGAAGCCTCGCTCGATGAAATAGTTAAGCTCGTCGGTATGGACGCCCTCTCTCCGACCGACAGACTCAAGATGGAGACTGCCCGCTCAATACGCGAGGACTTCCTGCATCAGCTCGCTTTCCACGAGGTGGACACATATTCGTCCCTGCGCAAGCAGTATCTGATGATGAAGCTCGTCCTGCGCTTCTATGACGGTTCTCTCGATGCGCTCAAAAAGGGCGCGGATATTGAAAAACTCGTCTCGATACCCTCGAGAGAGAGCATCGGACGCTTCAAATATGTCCCTGAAAAGGACATTGAGGACACATATAAAACAGTCTGCGCGGCGATAGATTCCGAGATAAAAGCCGTTGTTGACGCAAGGGAGGAATACTGATGCCTAAAGAATACAGAACTATTCAGGAGGTTTCGGGACCTCTTATGCTCGTGCGTGAGGTCGAGGGAGTCAAGTATAACGAACTCGGCGAAATAGAGCTTGCAAACGGCGAGACCCGCCGCTGCCGCGTGCTCGAAATCGACGGCACGAACGCGCTCGTTCAGCTGTTTGAAAACTCCGCCGGAATCAACCTCGCCAACAGCAAGGTGCGTTTCTCCGGCAGACAGATGGAACTCGGCGTTTCGCCCGATATGCTCGGCCGCGTCTTTGACGGACTCGGCAGACCCATAGACGGCGGCCCCGAGATAATCCCCGAGAAGAGAATGGATGTCAACGGCCTGCCGATGAATCCGGCAGCCAGAAGCTATCCCCAGGAGTTCATCCAGACCGGTATCTCCGCTATAGACGGACTTAATACCCTCGTCAGAGGTCAGAAGCTGCCGATATTCTCGGCCTCCGGTCTGCCCCATGCAAACCTCGCGGCGCAGATAGCTCGTCAGGCAAAGGTGCTCGGCGATAACGAACAGTTCGCCGTTGTCTTTGCGGCTATGGGTATAACCTTCGAGGAGTCGAACTACTTCGTCGAGAGCTTCAGAAGCACCGGCGCGCTCGACAGAACCGTTATGTTCTCGAATCTCGCAAACGACCCCGCCATCGAGCGTATCGCAACGCCGAAGATGGCTCTGACCGCCGCGGAATATCTCGCGTTTGACCGCGGGATGCACGTCCTTGTTATATTGACTGATATCACGAACTACGCGGACGCGCTGCGTGAAGTTTCTGCGGCGCGAAAGGAAGTCCCCGGCCGCCGCGGATATCCCGGCTATATGTACACCGACCTCGCGTCTATATATGAGCGCGCAGGCAGGCAGAAGGGCAAGCCCGGCAGCATAACGATGATTCCGATCCTCACCATGCCCGAGGATGATAAGACCCATCCCATTCCCGACCTCACAGGCTACATCACCGAGGGTCAGATAATCCTCAGCCGTGAGCTTTACAGGAAGAGCATCAACCCGCCTATCGATGTTCTGCCGTCCCTGTCCCGACTTAAAGATAAGGGTATCGGCGAGGGCAAGACGAGAGCCGACCACTCGAACACGATGAACCAGCTGTTCTCCGCGTATGCGCGCGGTAAGGACGCAAAGGAACTCATGGTTGTTCTGGGCGAGGACGCGCTGACGGATATGGATAAGCTCTACGCAAAGTTTGCGGACGAATTCGAGAAAGAATATGTTTCGCAGGGCTTTGATACCGACAGAAGCATCGAAGAGACGCTCAACATCGGCTGGAAGCTGCTCTCGATTCTCCCGCGCAGCGAGCTCAAGCGCGTCAGCGACGAGTTCCTCGACAAGTATTACGGCAAGTTCTGAATCCATATGGGAAGAAGTGATAGACTATGGCGGTAATGAACGTGAACCCCACGCGAATGGAGCTTACAAACCTAAAGCGCAAGCTCTCGACTGCGCGCAGGGGACATAAGCTGCTCAAAGACAAGCGCGATGAGCTCATGCGCCGCTTCCTCGATCTTGTAAAAGAGAATAAGGCTCTTCGCATCCGTGTGGAAGAGGGTATAAAGCAGGCGAACGTCAACATGGAGATAGCCAGAAGTGCCATGAACGACAAGAGCCTGAGCGTCGCCATGATGCTCCCCACGCAGGAGATGAGCCTCGAGAGCTCGGAGAAAAATGTGATGAGCGTTATGATTCCGGTTTTCGATGTTCAGTATAAAACTGCTGACAAGAACGATATTTATTCATACGGAACGGCGTTCACCTCGGCGGAGCTTGACAATGCGGTCAGCGCGCTGTCGGAGATAATGCCGGATATGCTCAGACTTGCAGAGGTCGAGAAATCGTGCCAGTTGCTCGCGGGCGAGATAGAAAAAACGCGCCGCAGAGTCAACGCCCTTGAGCATGTTATGATCCCTCAGTATGAGGAGACGATAAAGTATATCTCGATGAAGCTCGATGAGAACGAGCGCAGCACAACAACGCGCCTGATGAAGGTCAAGGATATGATGCTCGAACAGGCGCACCATTACGACGACCCGTTCGGAATGGAAGCGTGAAAAGCACAAATCTGTTGACAAACATCGGATAATACAATATAATAATAACCGCCGGAAAAGCCTCCGGCGGTCATTATTAATATGCGGGCGTGGCGAAATCGGCAGACGCAAGGGACTTAAAATCCCTCGGTGGTGACACCGTACCGGTTCAAGTCCGGTCGCCCGCACCAGAAAAAAGCACGCTTATTGCGTGCTTTTTTCAGTGAAATTCGTTCCTTTGGAACGAGTGAAATATCTTCGATGTGAAATATTGCTTTGCAAATGTGAAATACGTCTGCGGCGTGTGAAATCGCTGCGGCGGTGAGGCTTTGTTTCACATTCACTTGATGCGAAGCATCAAATTTCACAATTTGCAGAGCAAATTATTTCACTGTGAGCGAAGCGAACAGCAACATTTCGGAGCGCAAGCGACATCATCGGGCGCACAGCGTCGGCGTCATTGAACAATGTTCGGATTTAGGATATACTGTCTATATAAACAGGTGATACGAATATAAAAGAAAAATAAACTTGCAGAATTATCTGTGACCTTCTCCGTTCAGATTATTAAACTTGTAAAAGGCCTGAAATAAAAGCACGAAACCGTGATTTCCAATAGGTTCGGCCGTTCCGGTATCTATTTCGGCGCGAACACCCGGAAGTCGGAGCCGATAGGTGAGTAATGCGTCCTAAAAGGCAGCGTCAATGCTTTAATTTGAAATTCTGACATGCTTTATCCCGATGCGGTTATGCACTGCATCGGGATTTTTCGCGCAATAATTTGTATTTTTCCGCCGCCAAACAAAAATCGAGCGGCCGCCGAAGCGACCGCTCTTTTCAGTGTTCCGAAAGATTAGCTTTCTTCTCTCTTCTTTTTCTTGCTGACAACAGTGCCTATTGCAGCACCGCCGCCGATTACCAGAGCTGCAGCCCAGAGGAATACGTTAGTCGTATCACCTGTGTCGGGTACGTCGGTTGCGCCGGGCTTGTCAGACGTGCCGGGCTTGTCGGGTGTACCGGGCTTGTCGGGTGTGCCGGGCTTGTCGGGTGTACCGGGCTTGTCGGGTGTACCGGGCTTGTCGGGTGTATCGGGCTTGTCGGGTTTCGGGATGTCAGGCTTGTCGCCCTCGGTGCCGTCGGACTCGAATATGGCTTCGAGTATAACGTTCTCTGCGGGCATTTCGAAGGTGGCAATGCTCTTGTTCTCTAACTCAACGCCGCCCTTGACGACCTTCCACTCCTTGAACTTGTAGCCGGGCTTCGCAATGGCAACGACCGTTACCTTTGTGCCTGCCTCGGAGTAAGGCGGATATGCAACGCCGACGCCGTTTCCGTCAGTCTTGACCAATACGAAATGTATGTCGCGCTTAACGTTCATGTCGTCATCGTTCGGAGCGTCCTTGATTTCCGCAAAGATAGCCTTAACGGTGACATCCTCATCGGGCATAACGAACTTGTTGTCCTTTATCTCGACATTGCCTCTGATGACCTGCCACTCCTTGAAGTAGTAGCCGTCATTGCCCTTGGCGGTGAGAACTATCTCGGTGCCTGCGATAGCATCGGTTGCGGATGCGGAAGCGGTGCCGTTCTTATCAGTCAGAACAACGATCTTGTGCTCTGCGGCGAATATGGCCTTAACTTCAACATCCTCGTCGGGCATTATGAACTTGTTGTCCTTTATTTCTACGTTGCCCTTTATGACCTGCCACTCCTTGAAGGCATAGCCTTCCTTGGGGGTAGCGGTGAGGGTTATCTCTTCGCCGTTCAGAGCCTTTTCCTTGTCGGCGGAAGCGGTGCCGTTACCGTCGGTGGTAACTTTGATAGCGCTCTCCTTGACGAAGATAACTCTGATAACAACATCTCTGTCGGGCATGATGAACTTGTCGCTCGCTATAGTGACCTTGTCGACGCCTTCTTCAACGACCTCTTCCCAACCGTAGAAGATCCAGCCGCTGTCGGGCTCTGCATGGAGGGTTATCTCCGTGCCCGCAACAGCGGTCTTGGGGACGGAATAGGTCTTGCCCTTGCCAACGGGGATTATCGTGATGCTGTGCTCAACGGGGATCTTCTCGAAGACCGCATTGATAACAACGTCCGTGTCGGGCATAACGAACTTGTCGTCTGCTATCTCAATCTGACCCTCAACAACTTCCCACTTCAGGAATCTGAAGCCCTCGTTGGCTTCTGCGGTAAGGGTGATTTCCGTGCCTGCGAAAGCGGTTTCCGCGGATGCGGTTGCAGTGCCGTTTTCGGTTGTAACGGTGATTGCGTGTGCAACGGGATCAACTTCGGGCTGATCGGGATCTGCGGAGACTGTGAAAACCAGTCCGAACAGCATGAGGCAGCAAAGCAGCATGCTTAAAATTCGTTTTTTCATTTTTTTTGTTCCTCCGATTTGTATTTTTGTTTCTCCCTCCTTTATTTCTTGGAAGGACTTTTTTGTTCCGGCAAAAGCCGGTCTGACCTATGAGCTTTTACAGACCATATATCACCGCCCTTTTAAAACGCAAAAAACCGGGGACAGCGCAAAAATAGCCTGTCTCCGGTATAGTTCTGTTTATTTTGTTATGCAAAAAGACCTGTTGCTGCAGCAAAAGGGCAGAACGATTCACTCGGCTCTCGCCGAGGAAAATATCCGTCCTGCCGTAGTCTGTCATTGCAAGGTCCTCCGTCCGTTTTTTGGGTACCGCAACCCGCGGGGTAGGGGGGTGTCGAATGAAGCAGATTATACTTTGGGTGCTTTCCAAGATATATTATACCATCTGTAACAGAAAAGCGCAAGTATTTTTGCGGATTATGTATATTGTTCCACATAATATTCGCGTGCAAAAAAATCGACATAAAGCAGATACTTTTATCTGCAAAGAGCGACGGCGCAGTTAAAGTTGAGCTTGAAAGATGCGCGGACAGCCTCGCAAAGGCGGTCACGAATGCCGCCACGGTCATTGCGCCGGACAGCGTCGTGGCGTTCGGCTATATGTTTGAGAACGATATATTTGACCTTTTCGCGAAGCGGTGCGCGCAGTATTATTCCGGCTTCGGCAGGGGGTACATCAGACATTCCCCGCTCGACGATAAGCACAGCTTTATCGGCCCCGCCGCCGCAGCGGCAAAGAAGTTTTTCTTTGAAAAATAAGGGCGATATAGTGGTTATAAATCAAAAATCCTACCCGCGGGTAGGATTTTTTGCGTATTCTCTATCTCTTGAGTAAAAAAGTTATTGCTTTATAACCACCATCAATGATTTCTTCAACCCCCGGGTGCGCAAAAAACAACCTGTGGTAGATTGAAGAAGTCGGCGCGATTTGATATAATCAAGAAAAAACAGAAGTTGATCGAATGACACTCGGAAACCGCATATATGATTTCAGAAAGAAGGCGGGGCTGACCCGCGACGATGTCGCGCAGAAGTGCTCCGTTTCGAGCCAGTAGGTGCAGAAGTGGGAGAGCGACCACGCGAAACCGTCGGTGGACAATCTGATAATACTCTCGCAGATACTCAATGTTTCGCTCGATGAATTGCTGACCGGCTGCACCGAGCGTGTCCGCGACGAAAAACGCAGGGCGGGCGTCAGACCCGACTATCCGTCGCTCCACCCGTGGAAGCTGTATTCCGGGGAGCTGATGGTTGAGTTCAGGCAGTCGTGCGAAGAGGGCATAGATATCGATGAATGCGAGGAGCTTTTCAAGGCTGTTTCGCATCTTCCCGGCGGCGAGTATAAAGAGAGCATAGCGGATGTCATGTTTGATATAGTGTCCCGCACTCCGATTAAAAAGGACTATGAATTTGACGAGCCGAGCGAGCTCGACGAGATAAAAATGTGCAGGGGGACAGTCCCCGAAAAGCGCGGCGTTGACAAATCCCGCCTGCACGATAAAATAGCCGGCGCTTGGTACGGCAGGATATGCGGCTGCTTCCTTGGAAAGCCCGTCGAGGGCGTGAGAAATCCGGAACTCGGCATTCTCCTGCGTGAGACGGGAAACTATCCGATGCACAGATATATTAAACGCAGCGAGCTGTCCGATGAGCTGCTCGGGCGCGTCGGGAGCTGGCTCGGCAAGAATATGTATGCCGATATTTCCGAGTGCGCCCCGGCGGACGACGATACGAGCTACACGGTGCTTTATCAGGAGCTTATAGAAAAATACGGCAGGAATTTTACCTCGAAAAATGTGGCGGATATCTGGCTCAACAGGCAACCGAAGAATGCCTACTGCACCGCCGAGCGAGCGGCATTCTGCAACTTCGTCAAGGGCTTTGCGCCGCCCGCGTCCGCAGAATATAAGAACCCCTACCGCGAGTGGATAGGTGCGCAGATAAGGGGCGATTATTTCGGTTATATCAATCCCGGCGACTCGGAGACGGCGGCGGATATGGCGTACCGCGATGCGTGCGTATCCCACACGAAAAACGGCATTTACTGCGAAATATTCAGCGTGCCTGTCGTTGACACGACAGCGGCGGGGGACACTTTTCTCGGCTTTTTCTTCGCCATGCTCGAGCGATTCGGCGCAGAACGCGCGCTGAAAATTGCCTCGGCGGCTTCGGCTGTCGCAGTCTCGCGCCCGGGCGCGTCCGCGTCGATACCGACGCTCGACGAAGTAAAGAAATTTCTCGAAGAGCGCGGCGAGAGCCTGATGTGAAGCTTTGATAATATGTCCGGAATGCTTAGGTGTTCCGGATTTTTTATATTTTGACATCGGTGGTATAATAATATTCGGAGCGCACCGCGCTATCAAACAAAAAGGCGGAAGCCTATGACAAAACTCAGCTCAAAAATAAAAGGTGTTTTCTATATAATTTTGGCGGCGTTCGGCTTTTCGCTGATGTCGATGTTCGTCAAGCTCGCGGGAGACCTGCCCTCGTTTCAGAAGGCGTTTTTTAGGAATTTTATCGCGCTGATTTTTATTTTTATCATGATGCTGCGCGATAAAACAGGATTCGTGCCCGCGAAAAAGAATATCCCCGATCTTTTCGGGCGTTGCTTTTTCGGCACTCTCGGCATGCTGTGCAATTTCTACGCGATAGGTAAACTCAACCTGTCGGACGCGAATATGCTTAACAAACTCTCGCCGTTTTTTGCGATAATATTCTCTGTAATTCTGCTCAAAGAGCGCCCGAGCATAGTTCAGATAGCGGGCGTGTGCGTTGCGTTCGCGGGCAGCATGTGCATCATAAAGCCGGGGTTTGACAATCCCGAAGTGCTCGCGGCTGTCGCGGGGCTTCTCGGCGGAGCGGGTGCGGGAATAGCCTATACTTTCGTGCGCCGCCTCGGCTCAAGAAAAGAGGATAGCAAGCGGATAATTTTCTGGTTCTCCGCGTTTTCGTGCGCGCTGTGCCTGCCGTTTATGATAGCAGGGTACAAGCATATGAGCGCTATGCAGCTTATTTATCTCGTCCTCGCGGGGACTTTCGCCTGCGTCGGTCAGATAGGAATAACTCGGGCGTATATCTGCGCGCCGGCGAAGGAGATTTCGGTCTATGACTACACGCAGGTGCTCTTCGCCGCGGCGCTCGGATTTTTCGTCTTCGGCGATGTGCCGGATGTCCTGAGCATTATAGGCTATGTTCTTATCTGCGGCGCGGGAGTGGGGATGTTCGTATATAACAAGCGAAGAACGGCATAAAAAACAGAGCAGGTCATCGGATATCCGGTGCCCTGCTTTTAAAATTTATTCCGAAAATTCTGCAATAACTGCGAGGAAAACTTCTCCGTAGCGCTGTGATTTTGCCTGACCGACTCCGGAGACCTCCATAAATTCCTCCTGCGTTTTCGGCTTGAGGCGGCACATATCGATGAGCGTCGCGTCGGTGAAAACGACATAAGCCGGTATGCTCTGACGCATGGCGAGACTTTTTCGCAGATCTTTGAGCGCGGCAAGGAGCTTTTCGTCCGCCGGCGGGAGCAGAGCGTCTTTTACGGCGGCAGCTTTCTTTTTCTGCGGTATCTCGAGCATCATGCGTAGCGTCTCCTGACCCGTCAGAACTCCGCGGCTCTTCGGCGCGAGTTTGAGTATCGGGTATTCGTCGCCCTGTGCGGTCATGTATCCGCTTTCGCAGAGGTGGTCGATGATGTCACGCAGCCGCTTTTCGGGGCAGTCCGCCATTATGCCGTAGGTAGATTGTCTGCTCAGCCCGGCGGATATCAGCCGCTCGTTTTTGCTCCCGCGCAGGACATCGCAAATTACTTTTTTGCCGTATCGCTGACCCGTCCGTGCGACGCATGACATTATCTTCTGCGCGTCAACCGTGATATCCGTGTTCTCGTGATTCGAGAGGCAGTTGGAGCACTTTTCGCACCGCTCGGGGCCCTTGTCGCCGAAATATTCGAGTATGAATTTACGCAGGCACTTGTGCGTCGTGCAGTAAAAAGTCATCTGCTTGAGCCGCTCTCTGTCGCGCCGTCTGACCTCTTCCTGCTCGTCCTCGGTGAGGTCGGGGTTCGGCTCGGAGTTGTTTATTAAGAACTGATTCGTCCGCACATCCTTTGCGCTGTAGAGCAGAATACAGTCCGCACTCCTGCCGTCGCGCCCGGCGCGTCCCGCCTCCTGATAGTAGCTCTCCATATTCTTCGGCATGTTGTAGTGGATGACGAACGAGACATTCGATTTGTCGATCCCCATGCCGAATGCGTTTGTGGCGACCATTATCGTCGCGCGGTCATAGACAAAATCGTCCTGGTTGCGCCTGCGTTCATTTTCATCAAGCCCCGCGTGGTAGCGGGTAGCGGCGAATCCGTTTTTTTGAAGCAGTTCGCACACTTCCTCGACCGCCTTGCGCGTCGAGCAATAAACTATGCCGGATTCATTCTTGCGCTCTTTTATCAGCTTCATCAGCTCGATCGATTTGTTCTTCGGCTGCATGACAGAAAAGAACAGGTTCGGCCTGTCGAAGCCCGTTGTGACAACGAGCGGGGAGACGAGCCTGAGCAGCGTTTTTATATCATCTCTGACGGCTCCCGTGGCGGTAGCGGTAAACGCGCCGACAACGGGACGGGAGTTAAGAGCGTCGATAAAATCGGGTATTTTTAGATAGCTCGGGCGAAAATCCTGACCCCATTGCGAGACGCAGTGTGCCTCGTCGACCGCGACCATGGATATATTGAGATTGCGGCATATTCCGAGAAAAGCGGGCGCGCAGAGCCGCTCCGGTGCGACATAAATTATTTTATATTTGCCGCTCTCCGTGTTTTGCAGCACTTTCAGATACTGCGCGTGGGTCAATGAGCTGTTTATGTATGCGGCGGCGACGCCCGACTGGACGAGCGCGCTGACTTGATCTTTCATCAGAGAGATAAGCGGGGAGACGACAATAGTGATGCCGTCAAACATGAGTGCGGGCACCTGATAGCATATCGACTTCCCGGCGCCCGTGGGCATGATGCCGAGAACATCGCGCCCGCCGAGCAGGCTGTCCGTTATTCTGTCCTGCCCCTCGCGGAAAGAATCGTGGCCGAAATATTCTTTTAATACGCTGAGCTTGTCCCTCACCGTTTGCACCTCAACAGAAATATTTATAAAATTAATTATACTCTGCGGCGCGAAAAACATCAAGAAAATAAAAATAACGGCGGGCGAAAAATCGCCGACCGCCTGAAATATTTATAACGCAGCGTTATCAATCAAATAACCAAAAGACGGAATTCTTTCCGTTATTTATCCGCCGCTCTGCCTGCAAAATGCCGCCTGCGGGTGCACAAAACGGAGATAATCCGACCGCAGGGGAAAGACGATGCACAAAAGGTGGAAAAAAAGGCATCCCCGGCTTTTGCGGACAGGCTTATGGCGGTCCCCATCAACGATTAATAACGCTGCGTTAATAATTAAAGTATATCATTGAAAAATATATTTTGCAATGTCGATTTTTGCCAAAAAGCCGCAGACAAAACGGGCGTAATATAGCCCGAACATGCAAAAGCAGCCGCGCGGGCGACTGCTTTGCTTTATATCTGATTTATTCCGCGACCTTCATCGTCAGCTCGAGTATGCGCTTGACGCTTGTCTCGAGGTCGGCGCGGGTTATCTTGCCGTTTTCAAAAGCGGCTTTCAACTCCTCGGGCTCGCCGTCGCCCATCTTGACATCGTTGCCGGCGAGAACCTCGTCGGAGTGGTTGCTGTGGACGCCCCAATCTGTTGTGACCATGCCCTTGAAGCCCCACTCGTTGCGGAGCATCTCGGTGAGCAATTCATGGCTCACCGAAGTGTGGCAGCCGTTGATGAGATTGTAGGAGGACATAATTGTCCACGGGTCAGCCTCTTTGACGCATATCTCGAAGCCGCGCAGATATATCTCCCTGAGCGCGCGTTCGGAGACTCTGGAATCGCATTCAAAGCGGTTCGACTCCCTGTTGTTGCAGGCAAAGTGCTTTACCGATGCGGCGATTTTCTGCGACTGGATGCCGCGCACGTCGGCGGCGCAGCACTTTCCGGCGAGGAGGGGATCCTCGGAGAAATACTCGAAGTTGCGTCCGCACAGGGGATTGCGGTGGATGTTCATGGCGGGTGCGAGCCACACGCCGAGATTGTTTTCTCGCAGCTCCGCGCCGCCTGCCGCGCCGACTTCTTCAATGAGTTCCGTGTTCCATGTGCACGCGAGAAGCGTTGCGCAGGGCCATGCCGTTGTGGGCACGCCCGTTGAAGCGTTGAGGCGCAGACCCGCAGGTCCGTCAGCAGTCGGGACGGGCGGCACATCGAGGCGTTTCATGCCGCCGAATGCGCCTGTGTTGCAGACTCCGGGCTGATTCTGATGCCCGCCGACAAAGTCGATAAGCTCGTCAACGGTGAACTGCTTTATAAATTCGTCGAGCGTTATATTTTCGCCGACTTCGTCAAACATGATCGTATCTTTGGGCGCGGTTGCTTCGATAGAAGTGTGCGTGCCGCGTGTGTAAACGGGTTCGCCCGTCGGGAGATTTTCAAAGCTGCCGTCCGCGAGCAGACGCTTTTCGAGCTTGAACGGTCTGCAGAGCGGCTTTGATTCTTTTGTGATTATATCCTCGCTCAGCACGAAGTCGTAGCGGAGCTTTTCTGTCGCTCTGACGGAATTTCCGAGGTAGAACGAGTATGTGCCTTTTTCGAGCACGAATGCTGATTTCTTTATCTTGCCGAGATCGTCGAAGCTCGCCATGTCGCCGATATCAAAGCTCAGCGCGATTGCCTCGGACTCACCGGGGGAGAGCAGCTTCGTCTTTTTGAATGCGGCGAGCTCTCTTGCGGGCTTGCCGAGCTTGCCCTGCGGCGCGCTGTAATAGAGCTGAACGACCTCTTTGCCGGGCACTTTGCCGATGTTTTTGACCGTCACCGCAGCGACTATCTTTCCGTCGCTCTCGCCGCAGAATGCGCCGCTGAACTCGAAATCAGTATAAGAGAGACCGAAGCCGAACGGATAGCGAACTTTTTCGGCGGCGCCGGGAATCGTCTCGAAATAGCGGTAGCCGACATATATGTCATCAAAATAATCGAGATGCTCGAAGCCTGTCAGGAACTCCTGCGCGTTCTGATATGAGTCGTAGGAGTCGGGGATAGTATCCGCCAATTTGCCGGAGGGGTTGACATCGCCGCAGATAATGTCTGCAATCGCCATGCCGCCCTCGAGTCCGCCCTGCCAGCCGGAGATTATCGCGCCGACTTTTTCATTGTCCGCGAAATACTCGCAGTCAACGACTGCGCCGGAGTTGAGGACTATAACTGTGTTCGGGAACGCCGCAGCGACTCGGTCGATGAGGCTCTTCTCCGTGTCCGAAAGGTAGTAGTCGCCGAGGATAGCCTTTCTGTCAACGCCCTCTGCGGAGAAGCGGCTGAGGGTTATTATCGCGATATCCGCGTTCGCGGCTGCCTCCGCTATGAGCTCGTCGGGCATATGCGCCTCGGCAACATGCATGCTCGCGAAGGTGTCGTAGATTATATCGTCTTTCTCTTTGCAGAAGGACATGGCGTTGACCTTGTCCCATATCTTCTCAATCTGGGCGCGGGTCGGGATGCGCTTGCTCGCCTCCTTGACGTATTCTTTGTAGAACTCGACGGTCGGCTTGAACACGCTGACCTTGCCCTCGGCTTCCTTCTGACTGAATCCGTCATAGACATTGCGGATGTAGGCGCAGAAAACGTCGCCGCTTCCGCCGCCGCCCTTTATGTATTCGATAGTCGCCTTGCCGAAGAGTGCGACTCTTGTTCCGCGCGTGAGCGGCAGAGTGTGAAGCCTGTTTTTGAGCAGAACCATACCCTCGCCGGCGGCCTTTCTCGAGAGCGCGGCGTGCTCGGGTGAACCCGTAACTTTTCTGCCGTCCGTGCCGAGCGGGATGCAGGGCTGATATCTGAATCTTGCGTATTTGTCCATAGCTGTTCTCCGTCCTTTATTTGAATTTATTTAAGCTCACCTTGTGTTATTCTGTCGATGAAAATGCATTCCGACTCATACGAATCCGGCTTGTTTTCGTCTATTATAATCAGTCTGCCGCCGCGTTTGTCGCCGTAGGAGTGGTAGCCCGCGCCTGGGCTCTGAACGAGCTTTATGCCGTCGACCTCCATTGTGAAAGTGTTCACATGGTCGTGGCCGAAGAATGCGGCGACTATATCGCCCGTTCTCTTCCAGCTCTCGAATTCGTCGCCGTTTTCGAGCGGCGGGCATGGGGATTCGTGAATCTCGCCCTCGAGCAGTGCGCCGTCCGGGACGGAGTAGTGCTGCGCGCCGAGACTGTATTCGCCGTCCGGGTCTTTTTTGAGTTTTTTGTATTCCTGAATGACGGGGATATGCTGAAACAGCAGAGAGGGCACGGTCTTTCCGCAGTTTTGAGCCTTCAGCTCGGCGGCGCGTCTTTCGTACCATGCTATCTGATCTTTTTTTACAAAGCCGTATCCGGCGTCGTCTATAACATTGAACTCATCGTCCCTGACATAGTCACCCGAGTCGATGCACCAGATGTTCCAGACGATATGCTTGCCGTCGGAAGACAAAATAGGCAAACTGCAATTCGCGCAGCCGGAGACATCCTCGTCGTTCATCGTGCTCCTGAAATTCTCGTATTCGGCGTATATACAGATCTGATTCTCTTTCGCGAGAAACGGCAATTTGGGCTGAGCCTCGGCATCGTGATTGCCGAAAACTATGGCGAGCGGGATATTTTTCTCCGCAATCGGCGCGACTATCTTTTTGATAGTATTATACATATATTCATATGTGAACTCCTGCCAGTAGCCGCTGATGTTGTCGCCGCCGAAAACGATAAGATCGGGATTAGCAATTTCGATGCATCGACGAATGGCATTTATCGTCTCTTTGCTCTTATTTATCGGTATCTGCCTGTCCTCTTCGTCGTCCATCTCCGGGTCGACTTCGTGGATATCCGTCAGATGCAAAATGCGGAATTTTCCGTCCGCGCCGAAGCGCAGGGGAGCCCGCTTTTCTTTTATATATTTCTTTGAATCCGGCAGCCCTTTTGCCATGCTGTTTCCTCCGATATTTGATACTGAAATTATATACTTGCTTCGACACTGTGTCAATAATTGTGTTGCATTCGCAATTCTGCGTTGTTTACTGTGCATAATTTAAAAAGTCTGTTTTTGGCAAAAGTGCATATTGCGAAAAGCAGAACGCGGTGATATAATTGATTTAATAACACGGTTTTCTAATTTGCAGATGAGGGGCGCGCTTTTTGAAAAATACACTTGATTCATCCATAGTCAAGCTGACGAATTACCGCTCTGTGTGGGGATACATACACAAAAACAAGCAGGCGACAATTCCGCAGATAGCCAAAAGCATCGGGCTGAGCCTGCCGACCGTGACGCGAGCTATTGATTACGGTATTGCGGAGGGAATTATTAATCCGGACGGAGTTATAGGTGCGGAACGCGGGCGCAAGGCGCAGGTATATAAGCTTAACGCGGACTATATGCATTTTCTGCTGATTTATCTTGACTCCGATGTTCTTTCATACAGAATCCATGATTTCAAAAGCCGTACTATCGGCAGCGGAAATATACCGATTTGTGACGAAAAAGTACTTTCGACGCTTGAGAATCTTGTTATGACAAGCGTTGCGGCCGATCCGCTCATAGCCATGACGGCGATAGCCGTTTCGGGCGTTGTCTGCAAGGGTGTTGTTATGGACTCGGCGGCATTCCCGTCGCTCAACCATATCGATGTTGCAAAGAGGCTGAATGAAAAATTCGGACTGACGGTTCTTATTGACAACGACCTGCATGTCGCAACGAATGTGGCAAGAAAATATTCGAATTATCAGGATGGTATAACCGTCCTCTATGCCTACGGCAAGCACAAGAGCGGCTCGGGAATAATCGCAAACGGCGAGGTACTCTGCGGCGCGTCGGGCGCTGCCGGCGAGGTCGAAAACATCCCGCTGCACACTCCGGACATTGAATCCGAGCGCATAGCTTTTTGCAGCGAACGCCTCCAGGCGATAATCGCGCTGATGAATCCGGGCAGGGTAGTTATATATGAGCTCGATGAGGGCATGGATACGGATAAGCTCATAGGCTTGATAAAGAGCAAAATGAAGCCTTATCTTCTGCCGGAGTTCAAGCTCGGTCGCGATTTCTTTGAGGACTGCTTCCTCGGGCTTAGCATCGTGTGTGAGGTTGGGATAAAACAGAGCCTACGGGAGAGACTTGATTTTTAAACAACGAGGGGAATTTCAACAATTCCCCTTATATCTCAAATAATTAACAACACTTCTTTAAGATATAACTTTACTTATTTGTAGATATAGTGTATAATATCCGCGAGGGTTCTGAATTATTTTATGAATAGTGCGGTACTTTGTCGGCTCTGCATATTAAAATCTGAATTTATAACTTAACGTTATAATATAAATTGCTGCAAAGGAGGAGAAAAAAAGAAGCAAAGAATAACAATGTCTATAATGTTTTTACAAAACGAAAGGAGAACAGAGTAAATGAAAACATTTAAAAAAGCGCTGAGCGTTATACTTTGCCTGTGCATGATAATGTCCGTTATGGCGGCAGGGCTCAATGCCTTTGCGCAGGAGGAAGCGACCGCAGCGCTTGACGGCGCTGTCAGCGAAGCGGCTGCTCTTGCCGTATCCGATCCTACGGACGAAAAACCCGACGTTGACGCTATGGAGCGCACCAAGGTTAAGTATCCCATCGGCGCTTCCAAGAAGGCTGTCAACAGGTCTATCGGCAGAGTTGAAGATATTCTTTTCACCGTTTTGAAGGTTCCCGAGGGCGGAGTTCCCCAGGTGCTCAACGAGAAGGTATATACCAATGAAACCGTAGCTCTTGTTGCAAAGAAGCTGTTCCCGCTTGTCGGCGGACTCAGCAGTCTTGTTGCAAAGGGACCCAAGGATCTTGCCGCAAAACTTGACAAGGAGACCTGCGCGGGTGCTATCGCGGCTCTTAACGCCGCAGCAGCTACGCTCGGCGCGGACGGCAAGCCCGTAGGCAAGCTTGACGCATGGCAGTATCTCACTGTTGTTGACGGCGACTTCGGTTTCGCTAACGGCGACAAGGAGGGTTTCCTCGACGCTGTTGCGTCGCTGTTCAGACCCCTTTCGCTGCTCACTACCGTTGTTTCCTTTGAGAACACAACCAGCTTATTTTACGGTCCGCAACTGGGCATATACGAGGATCTCATCCCCATATTTGAGGCCCTCGGCATAAAGGACTTTATGACCTCCGACGAGTACACCGCATATGTTAAGAAGGGCGCCAACACAAACGAGAAGATGGATCGCCGTATCCGCGGCATCATCACTCCCATATTCACTCTTGTTGACGCAGTTGCCTCTGCGGAATCCCCGGTTGACGAGGTTCTGAAGCTTCTCCCGAATCTTGCCTCCGCTATTGACACGGGACTTATCGACACTCAGATACACAGTATGCTGGGCAAAATCAGCCTGGGTATCGGCAACAGCGTTAAGGTTGACCTCACCACCGGCGGCGTATACGATATGATCGCCCCCAAGCTCAAGGACATCGAGCTCCAGGCCGCCAAGGTTGACGAAAACGGCGAGGAGACCGCCCCCGCGGTCACGCTTACAATAAACCTTGACAAGGAGAAGTTTGCGGCTGCAATAAAGGATATCGCCGCCTGCGGAGTCTTCACCGCAAAAGAGAGCGCAGCCAAGACCAGAAACTGGTTTGTCGGCATAGAAGGCGACTCGGCGGATGCGTTTGTCGTTCTGTTCAGATATCTCCATTCCGAGCTTACCGAGGAGAACAACGCTGTGGCTATAAAGACCGCTGTTGCAGCTCTCGACATGAACGCCTCGCAGAAAATTGTTGTCAATTTCCTCGTTTCCTCCGTGCTCTCGTCCTCTGCTGACGGAGCGCTCAGAACCATAGTTGCTCTTCTTCCGCTTGCAAAGACCAGCGTGAAGATAGCAGCCCGCTTCGGCGCGTTTGATAAATAAACTTTAATTTGCAAAACACAATTTCATAAAAGCAAGGAGCGGCGGAGCGTCATAAGGCGTTCCGCCGTTCCGTTGTCAATCACAAATCAAATTGTTAAATCAACTAAAAATAAAGCTGTTTTTTCGGCATTTCGTACAGGCCGTCGCTCTTGTTTTTTATTTCTTGTTATGTTAAAATCAATTCGTATGAAATACATTTTTGGAGGTCTTTCTATGAAAAAATGGCGAGTAGGTATTATCGGTGTCGGCGGAATATTCAACGGCGCTCACCGCGAGCACTATCTTAAAGACGATCGACTTGAGGTTGTCGCGCTCTGCGACATAATCGAGGAGAGGGCGGTCGAGTGCCGCGACGGGTTTTTCCCCGACGCGAAGGTATATACCGATTTCAACGAGCTGCTCAAGGATGAGACGATAGACTCTGTCGATATCTGCACCCCGAACTATCTCCACTCGATAATCGCGGTTGCCGCTTTCAAGGCGGGCAAGCACGTTTTCTGCGAGAAGCCGGACGCTGTCAATGTCGAAGAGGTCATGAAGATGAATGACGCCGCTAAGGCTGCGGGCAAGACGCTCATGGTCATGAGAAACAACCGCTTTACCGATGCGTCTAAGCTTGCGAAGAAGTTCATTGACGACGGCAAAATGGGCGAGATATACTGCGGACGCTGCGGCTGGCAGAGGAGACGCGGAATCCCCGGAAAGGGCGGCTGGTTCACCACCAAGGCGCAGTCCGGCGGCGGCCCGCTCATTGACCTCGGCGTTCACATGATAGACCTTGCGATATGGCTCATGGGCAGCCCGACTCCAGTCGCCGTGACCGGCAGCACATACTGCAAGTTTGCCGACAACGACGTCAGCGACTCCGTGAACTCCGACTTCGGCGACAAGGTCGAGGACGGCACGTTTGACGTTGAGGATCTTGCGATGGGCACTATCCGCTTCGATAACGGGGCACAGCTCCAGATAGAGTTCAGCTGGGCGTCGAACGTCAAGAAAGAGACACGCTTTGTCGAGCTTCGCGGCACGAAGGCGGGACTCAATTGGCAGGACGGCGAGGTCGAATTCTACACCGAGGAATACGGCAAGTGCCTCGATGTTATCCCGACTAACTACGCTACCGACAGAGAGCACGCGAGAAACCTCAGGCACTTCTACGATGTGGTCATCGAGGGTGCCGAGCCGTGCTTCAAGCCGCAGCAGGGAATTGATATGATAAAGATTCTCTGCGCAGTTTACGAGTCCGCAAGGACGGGCAGAGAAGTAGTGCTCTGATAAATAAACTTAACGAAAAAGCACCCTGCGGCTCAGTGCACAGGGTGCTGTAATTTAAAGCGGAGAGGCACACGCCCCTCCGCTCTTTTCGTTTGTTATTTCTTCGCTTTCTTCGACTTCTTGTCGTATCTTCCGCCGAGTCTTTCTTCGGCTTCGGCGCGGGTTATTTTGCCGCTGTTGCAGTCCGCCATGGTCTGAACATCCTTGTCGGTGAGCTTGTAGCGGGTCCAGATGACATAGGCTATGGCGTAGCCTATCGCCGTGAACATAACATAGATGAACCACAGAACGGCCTTCGCATGGTCTGTCTGGGTGACACCCTGGAGGTCTGCGAAGTTCTGCGCGCCCTCAACAGAGACCCAGCCGGTGGACTTGAGACCGAGTATAAACATACCGAGCGCGCCGGAGACGGCTGCGGTGAGCTTGCACATGAAGGTCTGAATCGCAAAGGTGATTCCCTTGGCCTCGATGCCGGAGGTGAATTTGCCGAACTCCGCGCAGTCGGGCGTGAACATGAAGAGCATGACACCGAGAATAGCCATGGGTACCGCGCGCAGTATCGAGATAATGATGAAGCCTATCATCGAGTTGTAGCCGATGAGCCACATGACGACGCTTAAAATAACGGTAGCCAAAGTGCAGACTCTGAACAGCTTCATCTTGTCAAATTTTCTGACCATGTGGGGCACGAGGAACGAGAATATCGCCGCGGGAACAAGGCTCAGAGCCTGAACGACGAGTGAGAACTGCGAGTTATTAAAGAGATAGAACGAGACAAAAAGGTTGAGCGAGCCGGAGACGTTGGCGCTCGAATAGAAGAAATAGCCTATGTAATAGATGAGCAGATACTTGTTCTGAACGAGATAGCTGAACATCTTTTTGATCGTGAAATCCTCATCCCTGTCTCCGCCGAAGCGCTCCTCAAGCTTGAAGCAGGCGGGGATCATCGTGATAATTGCGAACACGGCGCAGATTATTGCGACTACCGTGTAGTTGAGCTTGACCTGCTCGCCGACGAGGACGGTGCCGAGAATGAGCGCAACGCCCGAGCCCACGCCCGACCAAATCTGCTTATAGGATATAATGCTGTTTCTTTCGTCAATGTTTTCGCTCATTGAGGTGATGATACCGAATATCGGCACGTCGCAGAGGGTGTAAGCGGTATCCCAGAGTATATATGAAACAGCGAGCCAGATGAGCTTCGCGTTTTCGCTGAAGTTATTGGGTATGGCGAAGAGCATGACGGTGGTCAGCGGGATAAATACGAGCGATATCCTGAGCCACGGAATGAACTTCTTGCCGCTCTTGAACTTTACCTTGTCAAACAGCACGCCGAAAATAGCGTCGTTGACCGCGTCCCATACCTTGACCGCGAGCATGATTCCCGCGGTTTTGACAAGTCCGCCGATGGAGAGCATGAGGTAGGTCGTCAGGAAAGAGGCGACAAGGTTATATATCGCGTTCTGTCCGCAGAAGTAGAGATAGTAGCTCAGTCTCTCCTTCGGTTTTGTAGACCAGCCCTTCGGGGTGGATGTGATTTTTTTGATAAGACTCGGCATTTTTTGTAACCCCTCCGTTTTTTGTAGATTTCATATTGAAAATCCGTTTTCAGTCAAATAATACTGTATCATATTTACAATAATCAGTCAACAGTAATTTGCTTCAGAGACAAACCAAAAATTGAAAATTCTTGACCGTTCGCTTTACCGCAGAGGAATATGCCGCCTTTGACCGGTATCTGAAAATACCGTTATGAAAAAATAATGTTGCAAACTTCCGTTAAACCGCAAACAAGCCGTGTCTTGCAAATCGCAAAACACGGCTTTTCGCCTGCCGCGCCTATCCCGCGTAGAAGAAATCGTCTATCATCTCCTCCACATGGGCGGGGGAGACATCGTTGCGCTCGAGCATGGAGACAAAGTCCCTCAGCTTTTTTCTGCTGAAAGAGATGTCGGGAAAACTTGTTGTTTCATTGAATCCGTTTTCCGTGACGGTCATCACTATGCCGTAGGAAATACGGCCGCCCGAGGCGGTTGAACTTTTTCTTGTTTCGGAGGCGCACTGAGCATCGGAGATTGCCGCATATCCGATGTCGTCCGTTTCGCATCCTGCCGGACGGCAGATGCCGTCGGTGATCTCAAATCTTACTTGCCGCATTTGTTCACCCTCAGTTACTACGCTGATTGAGAATAATTATATGTGATTTTGATTCACTTTGCAATAGTTTTTGTAAAGAAATTTTGATTTTTTATGAATTTTTATTGATTTTGTGCAATATTTTATGGTGTTCGTCAAGAAAAAACAGGGAAGCGCGGCATATGTCGGCTTCCCTGCTTGATTTTCAGATGTCGAAAATATTGAGTCCTGTCTGCTCGCTTATGCGTCTGCCCATGTCAATGTCGAAAATTTTGATGAACATTTCGCAGGTCGCGCTTATCACCGCTTCGTTGAGGTGACCGCCGATGACGGCGCCTTTTTCGTCCGCGAACGCGGCGTGGAGGTGGAGATAAGGTTCGCCGTCCTTGCGGCTGAGATTGCCGTTTAATGAAACGAGCTCGAGCGGCTGAACAAATGTCAGGCTGTGGTATTTCTGCTCTTCGAGGTCGTATAGCCCGAACACCGCGCGCCCTACCGCTCCGATGGCTGATATCTCGGCAAAGCGGATATCTTCGTCCTTTGCTATCTTCAGCACCGACGCGATTATTTCCTCGCCCGGGTCAAGCCTTACCGCGAGGACATCGCCTGTTTTCACATATTTCATGCTATCCCTCCGTCAAATTTTATTCCCGCCGACTCGCGTATGCGCTGCATCGTGCGGCTCACAGAGAGCGCCGTTTCGCGCAGCTCTCTGTATTTTTCTCTGTTGTTTTCCGGCTCTGTTATCAGCTCGTAAAACGCGCGAGCCTCGTTGCCCATGAGTTCATCTTTCGGCGTGTCGCCGCAGATAATGCGGCTCGTCCCGTCGTTCATCACGAGTTCGATATCCGTGAGCTTTGAAATTGAGCCGATTTTTATGCTGCCGCGCTCGCCGATTATCTGCGAGCCCGCGTGATCCTGCCCGGTTTTGCAGCTTGTCATTGTTATCGCAGTGTTTTTACTTAGCATCGAGACGGCGGTTGCCGCGTCAGCTCCGCTTTCGAGAAATGCCGATACTGCCGAGACGGTTTTCGGCTCGCCGAACAGATCGATTGCAGGATAGACGCAGTAAATGCCGAGATCCATGAGACTGCCCGTAGCCATAGCGGGGTTGAAAATATTCGGCAGCTCGCCGCGAAGATAGGCTGGATATTTTGAGGAATACTGCGAAAAATCAAAATGCGCAGTCCAGACCTTGCCGATGTCCCCGAGAGCTTCTCTGAGCGCCGTCCGCACGGGCGAGTGCATATACATTATAGCTTCGATATATATGAGCTTATTTCCGTCCGCGATTTCGCAGAGCTCCGAAAATTCGTCGGGCGTCACGGTTATCGGCTTTTCGCAGATGACATGCTTTCCGCTCTCGAGCATTTTTTTGCTCTGAGTATAATGCAGGGCGTTTGGGCTCGCGATATAGACGCACTCGGCAGGGGAGGCGGCGAGCTCGTCAAGCGAGGTGTAGACTTTACTTATCCCGTTTTCTTTTGCGAATTTTTCGCCGCGTTCGCGCGAGCGCGAGTATACGGCAAAGAGCTCAAAGCCGGGCGCGAATTTCAGCCCGTCGATAAAGCTCCCGACTATCCAGCCCGTACCGATAACGGCCAATTTCATAGCTTCACCGCTTTCTTATACTCTGCGCCCCATGACCGTGCAGGTGCGCAGGGGGAATATGATATCAAACTTGTTCTTCTTGTAGAAATTTATTGCGTTGGTGTTATATGAGTCGACCACCAGCATAACGCCCTTGCAGCCGATCTCTCTGAGATGCTCGGTCAGAGCCGCGAACAGGCGGGTGCCGATGCCGCAGTGCTGATAGCCGGGCTTTATATTGATGTGCATATGCGCGGGATAGCTTCTTGCGAATAGCGCGGGGCCGTTTACGGACGCCCACGACTCAATTATATCTCCTTTTTTACAGCCCTTGACGCGCGGGAGATATTCGGCTTTGAATATACGCTTGTATTTTTGATAGTCCGGCGCGCAGAAGATATAGCCGACCGCGCTGTCCGTGTCCTCATCGACGGCGATGAAGCAGTGCTCTGCCTCGCGGTCTATATAGTAGTCGCAGAAGGTCGCGAGCAAAAAGCGCATTGACTTTTCTTCGCGCGCGTTGCTGCCCGCCGTGTCAAGGCAGATATTGCGGACATCGTCCCGATATTTTTCGCTGTAATTTGTGATGATTATAGCCATATTTTACTCCTCAAAATCAATGTGGATATGGTTTTCGCCTTCCCAGAGTTCGTATTCGCAGTCGCTGCCGTAAGTGAACCACGCCTTTTGCGGAACGGTTACATAGAAGTCCATCTCGCGCTCCGTTCTGACAAACGAGACGGCTATTTCGCCGCGCACCGTCGTTATGTGACCGCTCGCGCGGTTGAGCCCGTCGGGGATCTGCGGAGCAATGACAATTTTTTCATAGCCCGCTGAGTTTTTCTCCTGCGTGATGCCGAGAATGAACGAGAACAGATACCGCGTCACCGCGCCGAACATCGGATGGCTGTGCGAGCGCTCGCCGTCCCAGTTCTCCCAGATAGTCGTTGCGCCCTGCTTTTTCATGTTATAGAACGAGCCTTTGCCCGTCGAAGTCAGCAGATGAAAAGCCGTGTCGGCGCAGCCGCGCTCAAACAGCACGCGGGTTAGAATATCCGTGCCGAAAATGCCGGTGTCAAAAGCATCTGCGGCGTCGTATTTCTTTTTTGTATTGTTGAAAGCGCGCTCGCCGCCGAGTCCGATATCAACAGCAAAGCTGTTCGCACCCTGCGCGTCGCCGATAAACGAGCCGGTCTGCGGGCTGTAATATGCGTTGAGAATAGCCTGCTTCTTTTCTTCTATGCGCTTTTCGAGCATGGCGGCAACTTCGCTTTCGCCGATAGCCTCCGATACTTCTTTTGTCATCATCATCTGCTTGACATAGAGCGCGGTGTTGACGAACGGCTCGCATATTGTTATAGGCTCGGGCGGGCACCAGTCGCCGAGGCACCAGCCGCCCTCTTCCTCGCGGCAGACGAGACCGCCGGAGCTTCGCGAGTCGAGATAATCAAAATACCGAAGAATCTTCGGCAGATAACGGCGAAAGGTCTCCTTGTCGCCGTATATTTTATACATCTCATACGGCACGACCGCTATCGCGCCGCCCCAGCCTGCGGGGCCTCCGCCGCCGCCCATGAAAGGCGCGGTGTGCTGGACGTGACCGTTTCCGATGCTCTGGCAGTCGGAGATATCCTCGAGCCACTTTTTATAGAATTTCTGCGAATCCAAAAGCATCATCGCCGCTTCACAGCAGAGCTGACCGTCGCCGGTGTAGCCGAGTCGCTCTATATGCGGGCAGTCCGAGGGCACGCCCGAATGCATGTTGCTCAGCTGCGTTCTGATATATGCGTCGTAAAGCCAGTTGAGCATCTCGCTGCCTGACTCGAACGCCGAGGTCACGGCGCAGTCCGAGTGGACTACTTCGCAGCGCACGGGCTCGGCGTTGTTCGTCAGCTCGAAATACCGAAAGCCGTGCCAGGTAAACCAAGGCATGCACTCTTCGCCCTTTTTCGCGTTGCGATATTCGTCTTTTTGAATCTGCCCGCGGTCGCAGGAGTCAAAATTCAGCGTGCCGTCCGGGTTTATTTCCTCGCTGCATCTGACGGTTATATTCGCGCCGTCAACCGTTGCCGAAACAACCGGGTAGCCGGAAATATTTTCGCCCATGTCGTATATTGAAACTTCGCCGAGGTCAAAGAGCTTTACGGGCTTTATCACGCGCTCCGCTCTGTCCGCCGGGCAGTCCTGAATGAAAAACTGAGTCTCATGCGCCGGGGCTTTGATAACATTTTGAAAGCCGCTGTTCGCCGTCAGCTCGTCTGCAAGGCTCATGTCGTGAACCTCGCCGAAATATATGTTGTTTTCTGTTATGCGGCTTTGCTTCCATTCAAGGCTCTCGTCGGAAACAAAAGTATATTTTTTGCCGCTCTTATTCTCGGCGTCGATTTTATAGCAGAGCTTTATGTCGCCGTATTTTGCGAACCCCTCGGCGCTGCGCTTCTGCTGGGCGAACCAGCCGCAGCCGAGAATGACGCGGATATCATTTTTGCCGTCAACAACAAATTTAGATATGTCATATCTCACGGCGTATGTGCGGTAGGACAGCTCGTCCAGAATAGGATATTCAAATGCCATCAGATCGCGTTTGCAGTACTGGCTGTTGACGGGGACGAATTTGTCCTCGGACACTTCACACCCGTTTATCCACAGGCGAAAGAAGCCGAGTCCGCAGATGGTTATCTCCGCTTTCTTCGGCTCTTCGATGAAGAAGCCGCCTTTTATAACCGGCGAAGTGCAGCCGCTGTCGCAGGTCACCCATTGCGCATTCCCGAAAAGTTCGCTGAAGTTCATGTTATTTCTCTCCATCAAGTTGAGCTTTTCTGTTTTCGAGCTCTTCCCACTGCATCATGAGCTCGGTCTGCTCGTCGTTTAGCTTGCCGAGCGTTTCCGTCAGCTCCATGACGCGCGCGTAATCTGCCGCCGCTTCGGGGGTTGACATCTCTTCGTTGGTTTTTGCTATCAGCCCGTCGAGCTCGTTTATCCGCTCTTCGCATTTCTTTATCGCGGTTATCGTGCGGCGCAGCTCGCTCTCGCGCTCCTTGCGGCGCTTGTAGCCCTCGCCGCCCTTGCCCATGGTCTTTGTCGCTTTCGGCTTCTCCGCGCTCTGCTCGGCAATTTTCGCCGCGTAGTCGTCGTATCCGCCCTCGAAGCTCTCCGCGCCGTTCATGCCTATCGACAGCACGCGGGTGGATAACTTATTTATAAAATATCTGTCATGTGACACGACGAGCATCGTGCCGCCGAAATCGAGCAGAGCCGCCTCGAGCGCCTCGCGCGAGGGAATATCAAGATGATTCGTCGGCTCGTCAAGCAGCAGGACATTTGCGCCCGAGAGCATCAGCTTTAAAAGCGAAAGCCGCGCTTTTTCGCCGCCGCTCAGAGTCTCTATCTTCTTGAAAACATCGTCCGCGCAGAACAGAAACTGCCCGAGCAGAGTGCGCACACGCGCCTCGGTGAAATCTCGGTGCAGATTCCAGATTTCATCAAGTACTGTATTATTGTTGTTGAGCGAGGAGAGCGTCTGGTCGAAATAACCGACCTGAACGCCTGCGCCGAAAAGATATGAGCCGGAGTCGGCTTTCTCATTGCCGATAAGTATTTTTAAAAGAGTCGTCTTTCCGCATCCGTTCGGACCGAGCAAAAAAGCGCGGTCGGATCGGCGTATCTGAAACTCGACGCCGCTGAAAAGATGCTTGCTGCCGAATGACTTTGACAGACCCCTGACATTCAGGACTTCGTTGCCGGTCGGTTCGACCTCGCCGAACGAAAATCCGAGAGTTCTTGCCGAGCGGTCGGGCGCATCGATTTCCGCCAATTTTTTGTCGAGCATCTTTTGCTTGCTGTCCGCGGTTATGAAATGCCGCCAGCGGCGCTGCTGTTCGATTATGCCCTCGAGACGGTGAACCTCGTCCATCTGCCGCTCGTAGTGGCGGCGTTCGATCTCGTCACGTTCGGTCTTCTGCTCGAGAAAGCGCGAGTAGCCGCCGTTGAACATCTCGATCCTGCCGTTTTCGAGCAGCATCGTTTTTGTCGTCACTTTGTCGAGAAAATAGCGGTCATGGCTTATAATTACCGCGCTGCCGCGGTAGTCGTTGATGAAGCTTTCGAGCCATTCGAGGCTTGTCAGGTCTATATGGTTCGTCGGCTCGTCGAGCAGAAGCAGATCGGGCGCGCTCAAAAGCAGCTTGCCCAGCGCGAGCTTTGACCGCTGACCGCCCGAGAGCAGGGAGCAGGGGAGCGAGAAGTCGCTCTCCGAGAATCCGAGACCTGTGAGTGCCGAGCGCGTGCGGCTTTTGTAGGTCAGCCCGCCCTCGTCCTCAAATTCGGTGTGCAGTCTGTTCTGCTCGGCGATGAGCGCGTTAATGTCGCCATGTCCCGCTTCGATGAGATCCGCGAGCTCTTCGAGCCGCTTCTCTTTTTTCATAAGAGGCTCGAACACGCTCTCCATCTCGTCATAGACCGTCTTTTGGCTCCCCGCGCAGGCGTGCTGCTCGAGATAGCCTATCTTTATATTTTTGCCGGGATATACCCCGCCCAGGGTCGGCTCAAGCTCGCCGGTGATGAGCTTGAAGAGGGTCGTTTTGCCCGTTGCGTTCGAGCCGATGAAGCCTATCTTATCGCGCTCTCCGACTTCAAAGCTCACGCCCGAAAACAGCGTGCGCTCGCCGAACTCCATATCAAGATTCTGTACGCTTAAAACTGCCATTTGTAATATCAGACCCTTGTTTCAAGGATCTTTGCTTCTCCGTTTATTTTGTAGTCACCGCAGTTTGCGGGAATGAAAATGCTGCCGCCCTTTGAAAATTCAAGAGTCTCGCCCGCGCATTCGAGCGAACCCGAGCCCTCGAGAATAAGAAGTGACACAAAAGATTTTTCGTCCGCAGTGCCGTCAAAAGAACCGTCGATATCAAGAACTCTCTCAGTAAAGAACGGGCAGGCGACAAGATTCGTGACGTTGCCGTCTTTTTTCGGCGTACAGGGATTTTTGTATACGCCCGTGTGCGTGACATTCACCGCATCCTCAACATGGAGCTCGCGCGGCTTGCCGTCAAAGCCCAGGCGGCCGTAGTCATATATTCTGTATGTCGTGTCCGAGTTCTGCTGAACCTCGGCGAGCAGGATGCCCTTGCATATCGCGTGGAGCGTGCCGGATTCTATAAAGAAGAAATCTCCCTTTTTGACCGGAACTTTTTTGACATAGTCGGTCAGCGTGCCGTCGGTTATCGACTGCCTGAACTGCTCGCGGGTTATGTCCTTTTCAAAGCCGAGCAGAAGATAGGCGCCCGGCTCGCAGTCGAGGATATACCACGACTCGGTCTTCCCCGCGCCGCTGCCCTTTTTCAGGCAGTAGGCGTCGTCGGGGTGAACCTGAACCGAGAGATCCGCCGCGGCGTCGATGAATTTTATCAGCACCGGGAAATCAGAGAATCCGGCGCAGTTTTTGCCGCCGAGCTCGGGGTGTTCGAGATAGACTTCGCGAAGAGTCCTCCCCGCAAATTCGCCGTTTGCGACTGTTGAACTGCCGTTTTTGTGCGCGGACATGACCCACGCCTCGGCGGCGTTTCGCTTGTCTGTGACAACGGAATATTCGTCAATGAGCCTGCGCCCGCCCCAGACAGTTTCCGAGACAAAGGGCGTCAATACCATGGGATAAAGCTTCAAAACACATTCTCCTTTATTATAAACATCTTATATATTTTTGGCGTTCGGGCGAAAAATATCGTCCGGCTGAATTATTTTATCATATTTGTCCCATAATTGCTATACAAATAATACCGGGAGGACGAAAAAATGGTTACTGCTTTCAAATATCTGCTCGGAGGAAAGCTCAAAAAGGCGGACGAAGCTCCGACAAGGGAGGAGCAGCTGCTCGTGGACATAAGAGCGCTCAAAAAGGAGATGGACGCGGCATATCTACGGTTTGAATACGGCGAGGACGACGACTCGGTCGAGGCCGCAATATATGAGCTCGAATCGCTCAAGCGCCGCTACCACAGACTCCTGAAGCTCGCAAAGCAGGAGGGACTTGAAAGCAGCGACATAGCCGTCTGCTACAAACTGGAATGAGGGGATAGCCTTGTCAACAGGAATGAAAACGGTTCTTATAATATTTCTCGCTGCCGCCGCGCTCGCGATAACGGTGTTTGCCGTGACGAACAGGCGCGGCTTTTCGGCGCTGATACTCAACGCGATAGGCGGCGCGGCGGCGCTGTTCGCCGTCAACATCGCGGGGCTTGCGACGGGGATACAGCTCTCCGTCAACCGCTGGTCGCTCGGCGCGGGCGCGCTGCTCGGTGTGCCCGGGGTGATATCGATGCTGGTGCTCGATATCGTTTTCAAATAAATTAAAATGAAGCCGCCCGCAGGCTGAAAATAGCATTTCTGCGGGCGTTCACAAAAAAATCAATTTTTTTAAAATTATGCTTGACATTCGCGCGGCGTTCATATATAATAGGCTCTGCTGAACGGGAAAGACCGAAAAATTCAGCTCAAATGGACGCTTAGCTCAGCTGGTAGAGCATTCGCTTGACGTGCGAAGGGTCAGCGGTTCGAGTCCGTTAGCGTCCACCAGAAAACGCCTTGATGAAATATCATCGAGGCGCTTTTTATTTTTCCTATCCTTGACATATATTTGCAATGTGATAAAATGACACTGTGGGTATTGTGAATATATGGAGGGGATGAAATGACGGAGCTTATCGCCGGAGTGCGAATTTACGATATTTTGATACTGCTGCTGATTTTTGCGCTGCCCGCTGTTATCAGGACAGCGGTCGAAGCGTTCAGACGAAAAAAATACGAAACGACCGTTTATTATGCCCAGACCGCTCTGCCGTATAGAGCTCTTGTGCGCGACAAGGGCAGGCTCGGCGAGTACTACACTTTTATGCATCTGCGCAATCTCGGCGGATATAAAAAATTCCTGTTCAACTGCTATGTTCCGAAATCAGACGAAAAGACGACCGAAATCGATGTTATTATGCTGCATGAGACGGGGATATATGTTTTTGAATCCAAGAATTACAGCGGCTGGATTTTCGGCAGCGCGGACGGAAAATACTGGACTCAGAGCCTGAATGCGGGCGGCAGAGCCGAGAAACACAAGTTTTATAACCCCGTGTTTCAAAACAACAACCACATAAAGTGGCTGAAAACATTTCTTGCCGATTACGGTGAGAAGCCGTTTGTGTCCTATATAGTCTTCAGCGACAGATGCCGCTTTATGGATATAAAACTGACTTCGCGCGACCAGTTTGTTATGCACAGAAAGGATGCCGCCGCCGATGTTGCGGCGAGAGCGAAAAAGGCAGAAGCTGTTCTCACGGCGGAGCAGATAGACGATATTTTTAACCGCCTTTATCCGTTGACTCAGGTTTCAGACGAGAAGAAAGCCGAGCATATAGAACGGATAGAAGAGATGAAAAACGGCGCTAAAATTCCCGTACCTGCCGCAGAAAGTGCAGCTGCCGCGGCAGTCTGTGAGACCGATGCCGAATCTCCCGAGTCTGCGCAGCGAAACACTATTTGTCCGCAGTGCGGCGGCAAGCTGATATTGAGAACCGCCAAAAGGGGAGAGCGCAGCGGAAAAAGCTTTTTGGGCTGCGAAAATTTCCCGAAGTGCAGGTATATAGAAAACATTGAATAAGTAACGCCGCCTGCGGAGAAACAGGCGGCGTTTGATGATTTATGCAGTTTTAATTTTATTTCTCTTGCTTGCTTTTATGCGCGCGGCGGCATAGGAGATGTACGGCACGGCGGCGTAAGCTATTATTATAGTAATGGAGGGCTCATATAGGCTCTGAAACCTTATGTCATGGATATCTATCACTCCGATTGACGACAGGGTATAGAAAAAGCCTAATCCCGCGCCGAGGAAAAAGACGACGGAGGCGACGAGCCCTATGAGATATCCGTTTGATCTTTTCCTGCCGAATACTATTCCGAACGCTATTCCGCCGACAAGAACGGCGGAGCTTGCGATGCTTCCGATGATGAATACGGCGTGGCTCGCCGCGAGGCTATCCAGTCCGGCTTCGGGGAGCGAGGTAAGAACAGAAGCCGCAAAGCCCAGAATGCCGTAAACAAGAAATGTAATTACACCGGTCAGAACTTCTCTTTTGGTGGTTGATTTCATTTTTGTCACCTTGCTTTTTAGTTTATTGAGAAGACAAAACGCGCACAAACCGGCTGCGATGCCGACCTATGCGCCTTATTAAACTGCCCGAATGCGCACCCGCCTCAGACCTGATAAAAATCTATAATTTTTTGAACCGAACAGCATCATAGCATTTCTCCGAAATTATATGATATTCTGCCGCAGAAAACCCATCTGCAATTACAAAGTAGCATATTTATATATCGGAGTCAATGCTTTTTGACATACTTTTTTGAATATTCACAAAAAAGTTAATTTTTGAAAGCGAAAATATATTTCGCCGCCGCGGTGTTGCCGCAAAAACTATTCACTAAAAATAAAAAGTGTGATATAATCAGCTCGATTGAAAATACCCGAAAGGAGCGCAAACATGAAAGAACCCATCACCCGATATGTCGAGGACAGGTATGCGAAGCTCAACGAGTTTGTTTCCATGCAGCCCGATATGTCGGCGCTGCCGGATTTTGAGAACGAGAGGGACAGACTGCCCGAGCCCGTGTGGGCGGGTCACGGCGATGAAATAGACGCCTACTATAAGGCGTGGGAGATAGCTTTCCGCAACCTCGGCAAGCCGACGAAAGAGAGCGGCTTTGTCTCGCCCTATATCGACGCCGCTTTTAACGGTCACATTTTTATGTGGGATTCCTGCTTTATGCTTATGTTCGGAAAATACGGCGACAGCGTCCACTGCTTCCAGAAAACGCTCGACAATTTCTACTGCAAGCAGCACAAGGACGGCTTCATCTGCCGCGAGATAAACGAATTAGACGGCGTTGACCGATTCTATCGCCACGACCCGACGAGCACGGGACCCGAGATAATGGCGTGGTGCGAGTGGCAGTATTATAAGAACTACGGCGATAAGGAGAGGCTCAAAAAAGTCTATTATCCGCTGCTCTCGCTCCACCATTGGCTCAAGAATTATCATCGCTGGAAGGACGGAAGCTATTGGTCGAGCGGCTGGGGCTGCGGCATGGACAATCTGCCGCGCTGCGATCTCAGCCTCATTCCCGACTCGGAGGACTGGATGCTTGAGACCTTCCACCACAGCTATATGTCCTGGATAGACGCGACACTTCAGGCGGCGATGAGCTGCGAATATCTTATAATGATGGCGGAGGAGCTCGGCATCACCGACGACGTTGACGCGCTCAAGGACGAATACGATAATCTCGTCAGGTTCGTCAACGAGAAGATGTGGAGCGAAAAAGACGGGTTCTATTATGACCTCAAGGCGGACGGAAGCTTCCTTGCCGTCAAGACCGTCGCTGCGTTCTGGGCGCTTATCTCGAAGATTGCCCCGCCCGAGAGGGTCGACGCGCTCTGCCGTCACCTCGAGGATAAAAATGAATTCAACCGCCCGAACCGCGTCCCCGCGCTCTCCGCGGATCACCCGGACTACAAAGATAACGGCGGCTACTGGAACGGCGGAGTCTGGGCGCCGACCGATTATATGATACTCTGCGGGCTCTCCGCAAACGGAAAAGAGAAGCTTGCAAAAGAGATAGCTGAGTGCTGCTATAAAAACTGTATCGAGGTCTATAAAAAGACGGGCACTTTCTGGGAGAACTATGCCCCCGAGACTGCCGACCGCGGCGACCCCGCGCGCGAGGATTTTGTCGGCTGGACGGGCATATTCCCTATAACCGTTTTGATAGAGTATATCCTCGGAATCAGAGTCTCCGCCGAAAAGTCGGAGATAGTCTGGCACGTGAACAGGCTCGAGGAGCACGGAATAAAGAAGCTGCCCGTCGGCAGGGATTCGTTCGTCACCCTCATGTGCAAGGCGAGAAAATCCCAAGACGAGAAGCCCGAAATAACCGTCGAGAGCGACAAGCCGATAAAATTAAAAGTTATCTACGGCGAGGATTGGCAGTTCTCGTTTGATATTTGATGGAGGTATATATGAAACTTAAGGTTGATTTCAAAAACACTGTCGGCAGGATAAAGCCGATGAACGCCGTCAACAACGGCCCCGTGTATACGGACAACGGCGACCAGAATCTCACGAATCTGCCGGACTTCAGGGAGGCGAACATCCCGTTTGCCAGAACGCACGATTCGTCCATATGCTATGACTACGGCGGAGAGCACACGGTCGATATACATAATATATTCACCGATTTTGACGCCGACCCGTATTCGCCCGAATCCTATGACTTCACGCTGACGGATATTTATCTCGGCACGATTATGCGCGCGGGCGCAAAGGTGTTTTACCGCCTCGGCAGTAAGATCGAGCATTGGCCGAAGCACTACGGCATTATGCCGCCGAAGGACTATCAAAAATGGGCGGTCGTCTGCGAACACATCATAATGCATATGAACGAGGGCTGGGCGGACGGCTATCATATGGGTATTGAATATTGGGAGATATGGAACGAGCCGGACTTCAACGACAAGTGCTGGACGGGAACGCCCGAGGAGTTCTATGACTTTTTTGCAACGGCGGCGAAGTATCTGAAAGCGCGGTTCCCGTCGCTGAAAATCGGCGGACCCGCGGTCTGCGGCTACAATGAAAAATGGCTCGACGCATTCTTTGAAAAGATGAGAGAAGAAAATGTGCCGATGGACTTCTATTCGTGGCACTGCTACGGGTCGAAGGTAAGCGATTTCACGTCCGACGCGCGCCGACACCGCGCCATGCTCGATCGCCACGGCTACACGGACACCGAGAGTATACTCAATGAGTGGAACTATGTCTGCGGCTGGAGCGGCGACGGCTGGAAGTGCAGCCTTGAAACCGAGGCTTCACTGAAGGGCGCCGCGTTTATCGCTGCCGTTATGAGCGCCTGCCAGCGTGAAAAAACCGATATGCTCATGTACTATGACGCGCGGGTAAATTCGAGCATGAACGGGCTGTTCAAGCGCGGCACGCTGGACAGATTAAAGGGTTATTACTCCGTTAAGGCGTGGGGCGAACTGCTCTCGCTCAAAAACGAGTGCGCCGTCAGCTGCGATGTGCCGGATATCTATTCGGCTGCGGCGGCGGACGGGGAGACTCGGATGCTGCTCATCACATACTATACCGATGCCGCCGCGCCTCTGCCGCGCACGTTCAAGGTCGAAACGGGCGAAGACAGGCTATATACTATTTATATGCTTGATGAGGAGCACGACATGGAGCCGCTTGAGACGATAGCCTCGGACAACGGCGAGTTCACTCTGACAATGCGCCCGAACACGGTGGTTGTGATAAAATAAAAATTGATATAAAAATAATGCCGTCTGCGTGAAAATGCGGGCGGCATGTTTTATCCCCCCACAAAATTCTCTGAAAAATACCAAATTTTGAATTTTCATATTGCTTTAAAGGACGCTTTGTGATATTATAAAAATATAGGATTGTGTAGGAGAGTGGGCTAATAAGAAATAACGGAGGTGTTATACGAAAAACTTTTTAGCATGCGAAACATGAGATAGTAATATTTAAAAGAAAAGGAGAACTGTAATGCAGAAAGTACTAAAAAAAATTGTTTCGATTTTGTTCACTCTCGTTTTAATTTCCTCGATAGGGATAGTTTCATCGTTTGCTTATCAGGTACCGCAGAATTCAGAAACGGCAGTATTAAAGGGCAATGAACACTATTCTTGCTCTGGTAAGGTTATAGGTACATTTAAATTGTTCGGAGCAAAAACTAAAAGGGAATCGAACCGAGCAATGACAGCCTGTTCTATGTATTTTAATGCCTCCTCAAAGTCGTTTAAATATGATAAGAAAATAAAGGTGGGCATTGGCAAGGATTTCGATAGAGAGGAAACACAACATTTCAGTCAGGCGGTTACATGGCAGCTTTATCTTAAACCTTATGGAGCTTGGAATTCAGGAGCTCAGGGTGAAGGATACATCTGCTACAAATAAATGAATAGAGGAGCTACCCGCAGTATAGCGGGTAGCTCGATTGAATCCTAAAAAATAGGAGGTGTAACCTTGCCCGACAAGAAGCTGATTTTTCAGGTCAGGACGATATTTCTCCGCTCAAAAGAAATGATAGTCGTTCTGTCACTGTTTATGTTTTCGATTGTGGCTGCCATGATATGGTTGATGGCTGGAAATGTCAGCGCTCTCTATGATGATGCGGCTCTCGGTGCGCTAGATGTGCCGTTGAAGTTTTCTCTCGCTTCGTTCGTCGTTTTTTCGTTTCTGTCCTTTGAAATGAGTTACAAACTCCGCCGATATAAACTCGACGAGTGCATGGACACCGTGACTCACGCGAAAAGAAAGATATTTTTAGCGCAGGGGATAGTTTTTGCAGTCGTTATTTTTGCTTTTTTTATTGTGTTTAATATATGGTGGTTGATATCATTTATAAAATACAGAAATTTTAACTGTTGGCATGGCAAGTTTATCATTCAGACCGTTCTGAATATGCTGCTGAGCCATTTTTTTCTTCCATGCTGCGCTGCGGCTATGGGTATGTCGGCATCGCTGCTTTTTCACAGAATAAACGGCTGTCTCGGACTTGTGCTCTTCACGCTGCTCGGTTCGCCGCTTTCGAATTATCTCGGCGAGATGTTCTATTCTTTCAGCCGTGATGTCAGCATAAATATCTTTCCGTTTTTGCGGCTGTTTGATGTGTTCCCACCGTCGCTCAACTATGCGCCGATCTTTGCTTTCGGACAATCTGTCCTGCCTTATCGGTGGCTGACGGTGCTTTTTTGGTTTATGCTCTCGCTTTTTGTGATAAGTCTGAAAACCGGGGAGAGAAACAGACGTTTTCGGGCGGCTCCGGCCGTTTTTGCCTTGTTCGCGTTTGCTTTTCTCGTTGTGTCGCAGATCCCCGCTTCGCGAGTTGCCGTGGGGAGAGACGACCCTCAATATTCTATGGAATGTGCGGATGAGGATTACTATGACGAAGCATACGGATTTTATTCCGACGATTATGATGCGGACGGCACGAACAAAGAGTGGGCGCGTTTTGAAAAAGAGTTTGATGTGATCGATTACGATCTGGAAATAAAGGTCGGCAATAATCTGCACGTCAGGGCGGTGATAACCGTTGACAAGCCCAATCTTGAAAAGTATGATTTCACACTATATCACGGATATAAAATAAGCTCAGTTCGGGACGGCGGCGGAAACAAGCTTCGCTTTGAACAGAACGGAGATTATTTCACTGTTTTAAATCCGGGGAGAAAGAACCTTGACAAGATAGTGCTTAAATACAGCGGCTTTTCAACGCAATATTATTCCAATCTTCAGGGCTTATTCCTGCCGGGATATTTCCCGTATTATCCGCACAGCGGTTCGCTGCCGGTATATAATATGAAGCAAAGGGAAGTATACCGATTTGTACTTGATGAGCCGATTCGCTTCAAGGTGAAAGTGAACAGCAATCAAACAGTGTATTGCGGACTTGAACAGACAGGAAAGAATGAGTTTGAGGGAAAAACGACAGGATTGACGCTCGTTTCCGGGCTGTATGACTGTTATGAGAAGGACGGGGTGAGAATGGTCTATCCGTATCTTCATTACTACATGGGTCAGAAAAAGATGCTCGATAATTTTGTCGACAAATATCGTGGAACTCAAACTCTGCCAAATGATATTCGGACGGTTATTTTTATTCCTCAAACAGGCAGTTCCGGTAAGTTTACCGGATATTGCCGATTTACCGAATCGCTGGTGACAGATGAAATACTTGATGTTGACTATTCTTTGGCGACGCAGGCAACTGAACCGTGGAGAATGGAGCTGTACGAGAATTATAATTACTATGTAAACGGTGATGCGCAAGCAAAGAGCTTTATGCGTGAGCTTGCGGGAAAAGACTATGCTTCATATAAAAAATTTATCGATTACATAGACCGATTCGGCGAAGAAGAAGCACTCAAGAGAATGTCCGAATATCTCAACAACCCCAATGATAAGCGCACTGCGAGCGAGTTTTACGCCGACGCAGACTGAGGAGGGATTTTTTATGCTATCACTTTATGCGGTGGACAAGAGCTTCGGCCGCAGTAAAATATTGAAATCGATAGATCTGCAGCTCGATAAAAAAACATACGGACTCCTCGGCCCCAACGGCGCGGGCAAGACAACGCTTATGCGCTGCATAACGGGACTCTATCCGCTGAGCGCGGGAAAAATCGAATTTAACGGCAGTGATATTTCAAAGGACAAAAACTTTCAGAGCCATATAGGCTATCTACCGCAGAAATTCGGTCTTTATAAGGAACTGACCGCCTTTGAAATGATGGAGATGCTCGCAGACCTCAAGGGCATCAGCCGAGAAAAAATCGGCGATGAGGCGAAAAAATATATCAAACTTGTCGGTCTTCAGGACAAGCTCGACAAAAAAGTCAAGACCCTTTCGGGCGGCATGATACGCAGGCTGGGCGTGGCTCAGGCTCTGCTCGGCGAGCCGGATATCATTATCTTCGACGAGCCGACAGCTGGGCTCGACCCGGAAGAGCGCCTGCGCTTCAAGAATATTGTTTCAAAGCTCGAGGGCGAGCGCACGATAATTATCTCCACGCACATTGTCGAGGATGTTGAAAACCTCTGCGACGAGCTGGTGATAATAAACAACGGTACCGTGGCGGCACAGGGCACATGCGCTGAAATAGAAAATGCCGCCGCGGGCAAGGTCTATGAAATCGAGGATTCAAGGCTCGGTGAGCTTTCGGAGCCGTATTTCATTCAGCGCCAGTTTGAGCGCGATTCAAAGCGGATGACCGCCGTACTCTCGGCGCAGGCTCAGCCTACTGCCGCGTCGGTGTCGCCGCGCGTTGAGGACGGATACATATGCATAACAAAAAACATATGAGCGCGGTTTTTATGGCTGTGCGTCTGTCGCTGAAAAATGTGGGTGCGGTGAGGTTTGCTCCGCTCGTGCTCTTCGATGTTCTTTATCCGATACTGCTCTGCTCCATGCGTTTCAACGGCACCGAGCCCGAGATGATAGAGGTTTATCTGCTGCAGATGTCGCAGGTGATATTTCCGTTCTTCTCCGCGTGGGATGTCATTTTTGTGCTCAGGGAGTATAACGAATCCGAGGGCAACGAAGTGCTGTTCGTCAACAAAAGGGTGAGCGCAGGCACTATTTGCGCGGTCATATTCTGCGCGATGCTCCTGAATATTTCAATTATGATGGCAGCGTCGTGCCTGCTCATTCCGGATTTCGTTTTTGAATTTATGCGGATAATCCCCGCCTGTGTGTTCTTCTTCGGAATGTGCGGCTTTATTATCAGCATTTCAAAATCTGCGGCGATAAGCATTCTCGGCGGCGTGCTGTATCTGATAGCAAACTATATATTCTGCATCAACAAAGAAGTGCCTATGTTCTATATGTCGTTCGGGCTTGTCTCGTCCGAACTGGTGCTTCAAAGCTGCCTGCCTCTGCTCGTTTTGGGTATTGCGCTTGCCGTGGCGGGAAATATCATAAGCAAGAAGAGAACGGTCTATAACTGACCGCAAAGTCAATTCAAAATGCCGTGTCCGAGAACGGGTAGACCGCTTTTCGGGCGCGGCAAAAATTTTTTGCAAATTTTTCCTTGACAGAACAGAAATATAATGCTATGCTATATACATAGAACACCGATGTATAGAAACTCTATGATAAAAGGAGGACTTTACATGAATATCCAAAAAGAACTGTCGAAGGGCAGCAGCTCGCTGCTTGTGCTCTCCGTCCTCGGAACAGGGGACATGTACGGCTACCAGATCATCAAGGAGATCGAACAGCGCAGCGAATTTGTGTTCTCGTTCAAGGAGGGCACGCTCTACCCGATACTCCACGGCTTCGAGCAGGAGGGGCTCGTGAAGTCCTATTGGCAGGACGGCGAGCGCGGCAAACGGCGCAAATATTATCACATCACCGACCGCGGGCTGAAAATGCTCAGCAAATCGACCGAGGACTGGCACTCGTATTCGCGCGCAGTCGAAAAGGTGATAAGGAGCGGGTTAGCGCCCTCGGCGGTTTGAGGTAGAGAAAATGGACAAAAGAATAGAAAGCTACCTCGATTCTGTGATTCCCGAAAAGCTCTCGAAGAGGCGGCAGAAGCTTATCCGCGAGGAGTTGCGGGATCATATATCCGACCACATCGATTTTTATACCGAGATCGGCTACAGCGAAGATGAGAGCATCCAAAAAGCGCTGGCCGACATGGGCGACGACGGAGGTGTAACCGAGATGATAAAAAAGGATTTCGAGAAAGTCTACGGCGAAAAAATCTGGATGCCGATATTGGCGTTTGTGCTGACTGTCGGAATAGGCTCGCTGCTTTATCTTTTCGCATCGTTTCTCTTCGGCACATCATTTTCGGATGCGTGCAGCGCGCTTGTCGGGTTCGCGGCGATGCTCGGTGTGTCGCTCGTTATGTCGGCGGCATACCGAAAGGGCTTCAAAAAAACGGTGCTTGCAATGGGACTGTCCGGCGCAGTGTTCGGTTTGCCGTTTATTACTCCAGACCCGCGGCTGCCCTCTATTTATTCGGGCTTTGTTGACGCGCTCTTCTATGACGGCTGTTATATATTGGAAAAAATAATGCCGATATCATTATATCCGGCAACTGAATTTTATGACTACGATATTTTCGCGGTGCTCGGCTCGGCGGCTTTCGGAGTCGGCTTCGCAGTTGCGGCGATTGTACTCTATATTCGCCTGAGAAAAGACGGACTGCCGAAAGAAAAAAGTAAGAAGAGCAGGGCAATAAAAATCGGCGCCGTGTGCGTCGCGGCAATAGCAGTGGCGCTGACATGCTGCGGTGCGGAAAACTTTTTCAACTCCTATATATATGTTATGAACGGATATAAGTTCGAGACTTCCGACGGAATATGCAAGCAGAGCGAAGCGGTGTTCGACTCGATAGAACTCGGAATGAGCTACGACGAAGCAAAGCTGAAGCTCCGCGTTCAGGGCTATATGCCGTTTGACGAATACTGCGAAACGCAAAGCGGGGGAATGCGCAAGAGATTGAAATATTCGCTGAATGAACTCGATCTTGCCGTCACCGACGAGGGCTACACGGTGTTTGTCAATCCGAATGTGTTCTATGACTACAGCGGAATCGACGGAAGAAATTACAGCAACGGGTTTGTCTATATCAGAGCCGATTCCGACGGATGCATCGAATCAAAGGGTGTCGGAAGCGGAACGAAGCCGGGCGACGGGAGCTATAGTGTAACATTCTCGAGTGACGACAATTCGGACGGCATAACGGAGGGCATAGTCGAAAACTGCTCCGTATCTTCAAAGTTTTTCACGCTCAAAGACGGGGTTACAACAAGAAAATATGTTGTCACTCCCGGCAGACCGTACCGGATAGAGGATATGCTGTAACAAAATCAGCCCGCAGTGCCGAAGAAGCTATATAAGTCAAGAAGTCCTACCCAAAATAAAACTTGGGTAGGACTTTTTTTATCGCGAGAAGTATGAAAGCTTTTATTATAGTGAGACGCGAAGGTAGAAGTCGATTATCAAAAGTGTCTTGCCGCATTATTACACCGATTTTTTGACCTCTATTCTGACTCTGCCCTTCTTTGTCTGCGTGAACTCTTCGCCGAGAATCGCTCTGCCCTTGCCGCGCAGGACGATTTTGTCTTTTGGGGAGAGGCGACGGTCGGCTTTCAATACCTGCTCGTCGTTTACCGTCACCGCGCCCGAGGCTATCGCCTGCGCCGCCGCCGAACGCGAGAGCGAGAATATCTCGCCCGCTACTGCGTCGAGTCGCGGCGATGCTACGGTGATGCTCGTTTCCTTTATATTTACCTGCGGCGCACGGACCTCGCCGAGCGGGATTTGTTTAGCCTTGAGCGTAGCGCGTCCCGCGCCCGTCAGATTATCTTCGATATATTTCGCGGCGTTGGGCAGGGCGACTATGTCGCAGCCGTCGGGCTGAACGCAGATGTCTCCGACGCTCTCGCGCGTAAGTCCCAGCCCCATAACTGCGCCGAGATAATCCCTGTGGCCGATATCTGAAAATTTGTCCTTTTCTACTCTCACGGCGCTCAGCGGGCAGCCGTCCGCATAGACTGTGAAAATCTCGTTCGGGTCGTCGCTGTCTATATAATCGGGGACGCTGAGCATGATTACACGTTCAGCTCCCTCGAAGCCGCCCCAGAAGATGAATCTGCCCGCAGTCGAGCGGGCGAGAGCGGCCGCCGCGGAGAGAGACGCGGAATCGAGAAATTTCGATACCGCCGACGGAATATTTTCTCTTTGAGCCTTTTCGATGTTCTCCGATATGTATGCTCTGAGTATGCTGCCTTCCATTTTTGCGCCGCCTTTTTCGCTTTCTCGGCTCATTATACCATAAAAATCGCGCGGATAAAAGCGCCTCAAACCCCCTATGTGGAATTCTATGGACAAAATGACCAAAGATCAAATCCACTAAAAGCGAATTAAAAAAATTGTGGGAAATAGATAAAAACAGGTGCTTTTTTACCCGATTATGAAAAAAATCCTTTATTTTACACATTTTTTAGCCCCGTATGTATTGCAATTAAGCGTATAATTGTGTAAAATGTCTATAGCGCAGTTGTCAAAATGTCTAAAACGGCAGAAGTTGAAATCATTCAGAATAGGGGTAGATATTATGTCAAACAGGCTTTTCCAGGGTGTCATCCATCAGATGCGCGACGCTGTTGACAGAACGATCGGCGTTATTGATGAGACCGGCACCATAATCTCCTGCAGTGAGCTCGGCAAAATAGGCGAGGTCATTTCGAACGCTTCGCAGATTTTTGCGGAGGACGGCGACCGTATCGTTAACGGCTGCACTTACCGCTCGTTCGGCTCTCACATGCAGGCCGAGTATGCTGTTTTCATTGACGGCGAAGATGAGCTTGCAGGCAAATATGCGGATATCTGCTGCGTGGCGCTGAGCAACATCAAGCAGTGCTACGACGAGAAATTCGACAGGGGCAACTTCGTCAAGAACGTCATTCTTGACAACATGCTTCCCGGCGATATCGCTATCAAGGCGCGCGAACTCCGCTTCAACAGCGATGCCGTGCGCACCGTTCTTCTTATAAGAATCACCGAGCACAACGATTCCGCGGCGTTCGACGTTATCCAGAATCTGTTCCCGGACAAGACCAAGGATTTCGTCATCAACATAAACGAAAATGAGATAGCTCTCGTCAAGGAAGTCCGCAGCAACATCGAGACCAAGGATCTCGAAAAGCTCGCGCGCTCCATTTCCGATTCTCTGACAACTGACCTTTATATCCACGCATATGTCGGCATCGGCACGACCGTCACCGGCGTCAAGGAGCTTGCCCGTTCGTTCAAGGAAGCTCAGATAGCCCTCGAGGTCGGCAAGGTGTTCGACACCGAAAAGACCATAGTCAGCTACGACAATCTCGGTATCGCAAGACTTATCTATCAGCTTCCCACGACCCTGTGCGATATGTTCATGCGCGAGGTGTTCAAGCGCGGCTCGATAGACAGCCTCGATCAGGAGACTCTGTTCACCATTCAGCGTTTCTTTGAGAACAACCTCAACGTCTCCGAGACCTCCCGCAAGCTCTTTGTCCACCGCAACACTCTTGTTTACAGACTCGAGAAGATCAAGAAGCTCACCGGCCTTGACCTGCGCGAGTTCGACGACGCTATCGTCTTCAAGGTGGCTCTTATGGTCAAGAAGTATCTCGATGCGAAGCCTGTCAAATACTGATCTGCGGCGTAATTTAAGATCGGTATAAAGTCAAGCGAGGGGGATACCGCTTTATATAGGAGTGAAAACTGTGATTGAATTCAGAGATGTTTCCAAGACCTACGAGAACGGAACACATGCTCTAAACCATGTCAATATCAAGATAAACAAGGGCGAATTCGTCTTTGTCGTCGGCGCGTCCGGCGCCGGAAAAAGCACCTTCCTCAAGCTCATGATGCGTGAGGAAGTGCCCTCGCATGGAAAAGTTATAATCAAAAATCAAGATCTGAGCACCCTTACCCGCAGCGAAATACCCTATTTTCGCCGCGGGTTGGGCATAGTATTCCAGGATTTTCGCCTGATCCCCAAGATGACCGTGTTCGACAACGTGGCGTTCGCCATGCGCGTCACCGGCTCTAAGGAGAACAAGATTCAAAAGCGCGTCCCGTTCGTGCTCGACATAGTCGGGCTGACGGACAAGATGAACTGCTATCCCACCGAGCTCTCCGGCGGCGAACAGCAGCGTGTGGCTCTTGCCCGCGCCCTTGCGAATAACGCCGATCTTATCATAGCGGACGAGCCGACGGGCAATGTTGACCCGCATATGAGCCTCGAGATAGTCGATCTGCTCATGCGCCTCAACCAGGAGGGCACGACTGTCATCATGGTTACCCATGAGCACAATCTCGTCCGTATGTATGACAAGCGCGTTATCCTGCTCGAAAACGGAACCGTTGCGGCGGACGGCAGAATGAAAAATTCCGCTCACCGCGAGCGCACGCTTGCAAAATCAAGCAGTCTCAACCGACCGGCGGACGGCTTCGCAACGAAGTATCTCGACGACGAGGAAGAAGCTCCGGAGGAAAAAGTTGCCGCAAAGGAACCCGAAAGGCTCCCGGAAAAGGCGGAGGAGATAGCAAACGAGACCGCCGCCGACGATATCTACAGGCAGGCTCTCGAAAGCATAAGAAAAGAACGCGAAAAAGAGACGACGGGATACGGAAGCGAGTATGACACAACATATTCTTCCGTCTTGGCGGATTATTCGATTTACCTCGAAGACGACGGAGAGGGGGACGAGAGCGATGAAAAATAACGGAAGCCTCGGCTACCTCACCCGCGAGGGAATGAGAAATCTCTATGTAAATCGACTGATGAGCATAGCGTCGGTCTCCGTGCTGTTCAGCTGCATGGTGATGATTGGCGTTGCGTTCATGATAATGGTCAATATAAATATGTTCATCGGTAATGTCGAGGATCAGAATGTGATAATGGTCTTTGTCGATGACAGCGCGACGAAAGCGGAGGAGGACGAGCTCGGCGCGAGCCTCAGAGGGCTTTCAAATGTCCGCGAATGCACTTTCGTCGGCAAGGACAGCGGCTTTGCCCAGCTCAAGGACGAGATGGGGGACAGCTCCGTGCTCTTCGACGGGCTCGACGAAAACCCGCTTCCCGATGCATATGAAGTTTCGCTCAAGGATACGGATAAGTTTGACGACACGGTCAAGCGCATTTCTGAACTCCCGCATGTTCTGCATATCCGCGAGAACAGGCAGCTTGCAAAGCAGCTCGCGGGGCTGAGAAATACAGTCAGCTATGTGAGCGCAGGCATGATAGCGCTGCTGCTCATAGTCTCGCTTTTCATCGTCTCCAACACAATAAGAATAACGATGGACAGCCGCAGGCTCGAAATAAATATCATGAAGAGCGTCGGTGCGACAAGATGGTTTATCCGATGGCCGTTCATGATCGAGGGCATGATGCTTGGACTTATCTCCGGTGTGCTCGCCCTGCTTGCCGTCTGGGGCATATATGAAATTGCGGGCAGGTCGCTCGTCAAGACTCTCTCCGGCATCGGAATGTCGGGAATCGCTCCGTTCGGCAAATATGCTCTGATACTGCTCGCTGCGTTTATCGTGCTCGGCGTTCTCTCCGGCGCGCTCGGCAGTGCGGTGTCGATAACAAAATATCTCAAAGAAAAGGAGTTCGCGATAGTCGATGAAGAATAAGCGTAACACATGGCTCAGAAGAGCGGCGGCGTTTGTTCTTTGCGCGGCGCTCGTGCTGATGACCGGAATTTTCCCGACAAGGGTTCAGGCGAAGAGCCTCGAGGATCTCAAGCAGGAGTATAACGAGCTCGAAAAAGAGATTGAGGCAAACAAGAAAAAGCTTGAAAGCATAAAAAATCAGCAGACCTCGAATACGGAGAAGATGAAGCTGCTTTCTTCTCAGGCTGAGGCGATAAGCAGCCAGCTCGATGTCATAAACTCACAGCTCTCCGTTTTAAATGCGGACATTGCAGACTATGACAGAGAGATAGCGGCACTCGATAAAAAAATTGACGAGGCTCAGTCGAAGATAGACAAGCTCGACGAGCAGATTGACGCCACGCAGGAGAAGATATCAGAACGCCTGCGCGCCACATATATGGCGGGCTCGTCCTCATGGATTGAAATCCTGCTCGAGTCGGACAGCATCTCATCGCTCTTGCTTCGCATCCAGCTGCTCGCGAGCGTCACGGAGAACGACAACAAGCTCATCTCCCAGCTCGAAAAGCAGACCGAGGAGCTCAACGCCGCCAAGGCGGAGCTCGACGAGGACAAAAAAGCTCTCGAAGAGAAGCGCTCGTCTCTGGTCGAGAAGAAATCCGAACTCGACACTAAAAATAAAGAACTCGCTTCAAAGCAGAACGCATATAACGCGAACTACCGTCAGATATCGGCTCTCATGACCTCGCTCGACAAGAGCAGCGCCGAATATCGGCAGGAGCTTCAGCGGCAGTACAGAAAGCGTGAGGCATTTGAGCGCCAGATAGACAAAATCATCAGCGGCGGCTCCCAGAGCGGCGACGTTGACGATGGATTTTATAACGACGGCGAGATGATGTGGCCGGTTCCATATAAGAACTCTTACATCTCCGCGGGCTACGGCTACTATGACCCCGAGGGCGACGGAACATACACCATGCATTCGGCCATAGACATAGTCGTGCGCGAAAACGGCGTCAATGTCTCCTACGGCAAGAAGATAGTTGCGGCGCAGAGCGGCAAGGTGCTCGTCAGGGGCTATTCCGATGTCGGCGGCAACTATATCACCATCGACCACGGCGACGGATACAGAACATATTACGGCCACTGCTCGAAGATAGTCGCTTCGGCGGGACAGTATGTTGAAAAAGGCGAGGTCATCGCCTATATGGGCAACACCGGATATGTCACCGGACCGCATGTCCATTTCCAGGTCATGCATGTCAAGAACGGTGCCGTCACAAGGCTCAATCCTCTCGATTTTGTCACGCCTCCGAATTGATCTCAGGCAGGAAGGAACGTGAAAGCAAATGAACAAGAAAATTTCGCTCGGACTTGCGATTGCGCTCATTATTCTGAGTGCGACCGCGACCTTCGCAATAACGATGTCGGTCTCACAGCGTATGTACAACAAGCTGATAACCGACCTTCCCAAGCGCGCGCAGATGTATGATGCGGTCGAGGAGGTCGACAAGATCGTTCGCTCGAAGTACTACGGCGATATAGACGAGGCTCTGCTCGACTCGAACCTCGAAAACGGCTATATTAACGGACTCGGCGACAAGTACAGCCGCTATATGAATGCGGACGCCTACAAGCTCTATTCCTCGAAGCTTGAGGGACGCAGCGCGGGCATCGGCGTTGAGGTCGAGACTGACCCCGAGAGCGGTTATCTGCTCATAACGGAAGTCTATCCCAACTCCCCGGCGCAGACCGAGGGGCTTCAGAAGGGCGATAAGATAGTTGCCATAGGCGGCGACACAGTCACTGCCGAAAACAGCAGTGAAATGGCGGGCAGACTCAGCGGTATAAAGCTGACCTCAGTCAGCCTCACCTACAGGCGCGACGATGTCGACAAATCCGTCAACGTCGTCCTCGGTTACACAAACCAGACCGTCAGCTATGAGCTTATCGGCACGGTCGGATATATAAAGATATCCGCGTTCTACAAGAATACATTGAACCAGCTTGAAAAGGCAGTCGACCAGCTCAAGAAAGAGGGCGCGAAGAGCCTCGTTTTCGATGTGCGCTCGACCTATGACGGAACTATTGAATACACCTGCCGCGTTATAGATTATCTTGTCCCGACGGCGACCGAGGGCAACAAGGCGCTCGCGACGCTCGTTGACAAAAACGGCAACAACGTCAAGACTTACAGCTCCGACGCTAAGGATATAACGATGCCCATGGCGGTGCTTATAAACTCAGACACTGCGGGCTACGGCGAGCTGTTTGCCTGCGACCTCAAGGATTTCGGCAAGGCGTTCCTTATCGGCGAAAAGACCGCCGGCAGAGCCGATGTTCAGGAGACTTTCGAGCTCAGCGACGGCGGCGCAGTCGTGCTGACCACTTCGAAGATGCTGCCCTATATCAGCGAGAGTTTCGACGGAAATGGCCTGACTCCGGACACCGAAATCATCCTCGCGGATTCGCTCAGAGAGAATCTCAGCACGCTCGAAAAAGAGAGAGACACCCAGCTTCAGGCTGCTATCTCCATGCTCGCGGGCAACTCGTCAGAGGGCTGAGACCGAAAATAAGAAATGCAATCTCCCTGCTTTTTGAGAGCGGGGAGATTTTGTTTTGAAAGACAAAATAATGATGCCGATATGTCAAAATATCCGCGCCGGATTTTCGGCAGTATTATGTCCTTTTGGGCTTTATGATGCAATATTTTGGGCAGATTAACGAAACTTTTCCTGTATCTGTAAAATTTTATCAAATTGCTTGCATATGAGGACAAAAACGGCTAAAATATATGAGGTATATAACCAATAACCAATTATACTAACAACGGAGGAATTCAAATGTCAGTTAAAGTTGCTATTAACGGCTTTGGCCGTATCGGTCGTCTTGCATTCCGTCAGATGTTCGGCGCAGAGGGCTACGAGGTTGTTGCTATCAACGATCTTACCAGCCCCGAGATGCTTGCAAACCTTCTCAAGTACGATACCGCTCAGGGCGGCTATTGCGGAAGAATAGGCGAGAATCTTCACACCGTAGACTTCAAGGCTGCTGAGTATGAAGAGGACGGCAAGACTGTCAAGGTTCCCGGCGCTATCATAGTTGACGGCAAGGAGATCACCATCTATGCTATGCCCAACGCGAAGGATCTTCCCTGGGGCGAGCTTGACGTTGATGTTGTTCTTGAGTGCACCGGCTTCTACTGCTCCAAGGCTAAGAGTCAGGCTCACATCGATGCAGGCGCTAAGAAGGTCGTTATCTCTGCTCCCGCAGGCAATGACCTCAAGACCATCGTCTTCAGCGTCAACGAGGGCACCCTCAATGCTGACGACACCATCATCAGTGCAGCTTCCTGCACCACCAACTGCCTTGCTCCCATGGCTAAGGCTCTTAACGATTACGCTCCCATCCAGAGCGGTATCATGTCCACCATCCACGCTTACACCGGCGATCAGATGATCCTCGACGGTCCCCACAGAAAGGGCGACAAGAGACGTGCCCGTGCAGGCGCTGCCAACATCGTTCCCAACTCGACCGGCGCTGCTAAGGCTATCGGCCTTGTTATCCCCGAGCTCAACGGCAAGCTTATCGGCTCCGCTCAGAGAGTTCCCGTGCCGACCGGCTCCACCACCATCCTTACCGCTGTTGTCAAGGGCAGCGATGTGACTAAGGAAGGCATCAACGCTGCTATGAAGGCTGCTGCTTCCGCTTCCTTCGGCTACAATGAGGATCCGATCGTTTCCTCCGATGTTATCGGCATGAGATTCGGCTCTCTCTTCGATGCAACTCAGACCATGGTTGCTAAGATTGCTGACGATCTGTATGAGGTTCAGGTTGTTTCGTGGTACGACAACGAGAACTCCTACACCAGCCAGATGGTCAGAACCATCAAGTATTTCGCAGAGCTCAGCAAGTAATCAGCTAAGTTCAGTGCCCCGCACGAAAGTGCGGGGCATTTTTTTATATTGTTATCTTCGACGAATTCTTGACGAAGGCTCCCCCTGTATGGGAGCCGGATACGCGAAGCGTAGACTGAGCGGCTATTGCCTCGAATTTTAAATGACATACAATCCGCGCCATACAAAACATAAAAATCCTCCGTACACCAAAATGTACGGAGGATAATTTTTTTATATCGCGAGGAACGCTTTGGCGAGTGCGAAGTAGATGAGCAGGGTGACCATATCGACTATTGTCGTTATCATCGGTCCTGCCATGAGCGCGGGGTCGAGCTTTATCATCTTTGCGATTATCGGCAGGGTGCATCCGATTATCTTCGCCACTATAACAGCGCAGACCATTGCAGCCGAAACGACAAGATAAACGGGCATTCCGCCGGAGGAGAAGAGCATCATTCTGCCGATGTTGACTGCCGCGAGAGTCAGTCCGCAGATGAGCGCGACTCTTATCTCTTTGAACACTATCTTCAGATAGTCCTTCGGGTGGATCTCGCCGAGCGCAAGACCGCGGATTATCAGCGTCGAGACCTGATTGCCGGCGTTTCCGCCCGTGTCCATGAGCATAGGTATGCAGGCGGTGAGTCCCGCGACTGCCGCGAGCATATTTTCATAGTTTTCGATTATCTTGCCTGTAAAAGTCGCCGAGACCATGAGCACCAAAAGCCAGAGGATTCTGTTCTTTGCGAGCTTGAAAACGCCCGTCTTGAGGTAGTTGTCGTCCGAGGGATGAAGCATTGCCATCTTCTCGAAGTCCTCGGTGTTCTCGTCCTCGATGACGTCGACGATGTCGTCTATCGTGATTATGCCGACGAGCCTCGCCTCGTTGTCAACAACGGGGACGGAGAGCAGGTCGTATTTTCTCGCTATGTCCGCAACCTTCTCCTGGTCGTCGAGCGTGTTGACGCAGATGAGCTGGGAGTCGGTGTCCATTATGTCGCGGATAAGCTCGTTGTCTTTTGCCATCAGCAGCGTGTGCAGGGCGACCGTGCCGATAAGATGGCGCTTGTCGTCGATGCAGAAGCAAGTGTAGACCGTCTCTTTGTCGACGGCGGTCGAGCGTATGTGCTCGATTGCCTGACCGACTGTGAAAAAGTCATGCAGCTCGACCATCTCAATGGTCATTATCGAACCTGCGCTGTTTTCAGGATATTTCAAAAATCTGTTTATCAGGCACCTCGTCTCGCTGTCTGCCTTTGCGAGCACGCGGCGCACGACGTTTGCCGGGACTTCTTCGAGGAAGTCGACGGTGTCGTCAAGGAACATGTCGTCAAGCAGGTTCTCAAGCTCTGTATCTGTTATAAGATTCAGCAGCTGCGCCTGAGAATCGGGCTCAAGATAAGAAAAAACGTCCGCCGATATGTCTTTGGGGAGGATGCGGAATATCCGCAGAAGCTCGTCTTCCGGGAGCGATTCCATCGCCTGCGCTATATCAACGACGTTCATGTCGCACAGCTGTTCACGCAGATCGGCAAGTTTGCCCTCCGCCAACAGTGCGCTGATATTTTCCAGGATATCACGGCTCATATTGCACCTCTTTCTCCGTGAGGCGCACGCAAAAAGAGCCGATTTTTTTATCGGTCGAACTTTTTCGGGCGTGACCCCACAGCTTTATTTTTAGTTTGCCAACTTCGCGGCTTAGGTTTGTCGCTGCCCAAAAAATTTCACCACTTTTCAAAAATTTTTGCGTCGGGAAAGCCCGACGGGAGCACTTTTCGCACTCCTACATTAGTTTATACCCCACGACCTCAAAAGTCAAGCAAAAGAGCAAAAATCTTGCGTAATCGGCGGCAATCACCGAAAACGGGGAAAATCAACCGAAAAATGCCTGAAAACAGGCGAAAACAGACTTTTTGTTTCTATAAATATTAATAAAATATGAACTTTGTTGATGCTCCGCCGTTTTTTGCACCCCGATATGCAAAAAATCGGGGCGTTTTCGCTATGGGTGACGGGCGCTTCGGAGACCGCCGCCGAAGCGCACGTGAATATAGATGAGGAGATGGGAGTATGAAAAAGAAAGAACCGCTTTCGCCGAAAGAGGAGATTTTTTGCCGCTTCTTTGTCGCGTCCCGCGAACCGCGCGCGTCGGCTGCGCGGGCTGGCTATTCCGTCCATCCGGAGCGAACGGCAATGAAGCTGCTCGCCGATCCGGAGATCAAAAGGCGAATAGCGAAGCTCGAAAACGAGCGCGACGCGAAGCTTGCGGAGGTCACGGAGGGCTACCGCAGGCTCGCGTTCGGGAGCGTTGCGGACGCGGTGAAGCTCATTTTGTCGGACGAGCCGCCCTGCGAGTCGGAGCTCGAAAAGCTGGATTTGACAATGGTATCGGATATCAAATGCCCGAAAGGCGGAGGACTTGAGGTCAAATTTTTCGATCGGCTCAAGGCACTCGACCGACTTTGCGAGCTGAGCAATGCTGCTTCGGCGGGAGAAAATTCGGATTTCCTCTGCGCGCTTGACCGCAGTGCGCGTGCTCTGCGCGGTGATGATGAGCGTGAGTAAGAAAAAAGACGCCTTCGAGAGCTTCTCGGAAAAGCAGCTTCGGGTGCTCTCGTGGTGGTGCCCGTCGAGCCCGGACAGAAATTTTGACGCGATAATCTGCGACGGCGCGGTGCGATCCGGCAAGACGGTGTGTATGTCCGTCTCATTTGTCGCGTGGGCGTTTTCAGCGTTTGACGATACATCTTTCGCGCTGTGCGGCAAGACGGTGACTTCGCTTAGAAGAAACATAATCACGCCGATTCTGCCCGTCCTGCGCCGACTCGGCTTCGACTGCCGCGAAAAGCTGTCTCAGCATCTGGTGGAGATAGAATACTCCGGCAGGCGCAACCGATTTTATTTATTTGGGGGCAAGGACGAGGGCTCGGCGGCGCTCATTCAGGGCATGACACTCGGCGGCGTTCTGCTCGACGAGGTTGCCCTGATGCCGCGCTCGTTTGTCGAACAGGCATTGGCGCGGTGCTCGCTCGACGGCTCGAAACTGTGGTTCAACTGCAACCCCGACACGCCGCTGCACTGGTTCTACGAGGAATGGATAAAAAAGAGCGCGGAGAAAAACTGCCTGTATCTTCATTTCACCATGGACGATAACCCGTCGCTCACGCCCGCGATAAAGCGCAGATACGAGAGCCTTTACAGCGGCGCGTTCTATGACCGCTTCGTGCTGGGCAAATGGGTTGCGGCGCAGGGACTTGTCTATCCGTTCTTTTCGCGCTCGGTTCATGTCGCGGAACCTGCAGGCATACCGTCGCGCTATTTCATCTCCTGCGATTACGGCACGGTCAACCCGTCGTCGTTCGGACTCTGGGGCGAGTACGGTGGGCGGTGGTACAGGCTGAGCGAATATTATTTCGACAGCCGCAGAGAGGGAGAGCAGCGTACCGACGAGGAGCATTACGCCGCGCTCGAACAGCTTGCGGGCGACCTCAATATCGAGGCGGTCATAGCCGACCCCTCCGCCGCGAGCTTTCTCGAATGTATCCGCCGCCACGGCAGATTCCGCGCCGTGCCCGCAAAAAATGACGTTATAGACGGCATCCGCCGCGTTTCGGATGCCCTCAAGGAGCGGCGCATCCTTTTCTCGCAGTCATGCACGGACTGCCTTCGGGAATTTTCCCTCTACAGATGGGATAACACTGCCGCACGCGATGCTCCGAAAAAGGAATACGACCACGCCATGGACGATGTGCGCTATTTCGTCTCCACAGTGCTCGCGCACGAGGAGGACGGCTTTTTCGCGCTCGCCATGAGCAGATGACGGCCGGGCGGTCGGCCGTCATGAAAAGGAGGAATAACAATAAATCCGTTCAAAAGAAAGAAAACCGCTCCCGAGCCTGCGGCGGTGCAGACTTCGGCGCGCCCTGCGTCGGGGCTCGGACTGCTCGACAGCTATACTCCGCTCGGCGGAAATCAGACGCGGCTCTATTACGCCCTGCGCGAAGCCGTGCCGATAATCGACGCCGCCATATTCAAAACCGTCCGCCTGACGGGTGGCTTTGAGGCCAGATGCGCCGACGAGCGACTGCAGGACAGGCTCGACAATTTTATACGCAATGTTCCCGTCGGCGGCAATCAGTTTGGACTCGAAAGCTTTATCTCCACTTATTTCGAGCAGCTTCTTACCTGCGGCACGGCGGTGGGCGAGATGGTGACGGACTCGGACGGGCATATAGCGGCGCTCTTTAACTCGCCGCTTGAAAATATCGAGCTTCGCCGCGCTGCGGACGGAGTCGGAGTTGATATCTTCTCCGCCTCGTGTGTCGGTATGCCGTTGCCCGTCAGGCGACCCGAGCTTGTATTGCTGTCTGTGCTCAACCCGCAGCCGGGCGAGGTCTGCGGTTGTTCGATGCTCAAAGGTCTGCCGTTTGTCAGCGGGATACTCATGAAAATCTACAAGACAATCGGGCTCAACTGGGAGCGCATGGGTAACATCCGCTTCGCGGTCACATATAAGCCGCAGAACGACTCGCTCGACCGCGCATATGCCAAAGAACGCGCCATGCAGGTGGCTAAAGAATGGAGCGAGGCGATGCAGACGGGCGGCGCGGTAAAAGATTTTGTCGCCGTCGGCGATGTTCAGATAAAAGTTATCGGCGCGGACAATCAGATTCTCGACAGCGAGGTGCCCGTGCGCCAGATGCTCGAACAGATAGTCGCGAAAACGGGGCTTCCGCCGTTCATGCTCGGCCTGTCATGGTCGTCGACGGAACGCATGTCGACCCAGCAGGCTGACGTGCTCACCAGCGAGATCGACGCATACCGCCGCATTCTGACACCCGTCATCGAGCGCATATGCCGCACATATCTGCTCTTCGAGGGAACGCCCTCGCAGGTGACGGCTGAGTGGGACGATGTGACTCTTCAGGACAATGTTGAACTTGCACGCGCCGAGCTCTATGCGGCGCAGGCGGAAAAAATCAGAAAAGAGATTGAAAACGGGGAGTGATAACTACGCAGAACAGCGTTCTTTCAGGCGCTCCGACTCCGCAGGAGCTGGAGCTCATCAACAATTATACCGTAAAGCCGCTGAGCGCCGACGAGGTCTATACTTTCGGCATCGTGCTTTGCGACAATGAAATCGACCGCGACTTCGAACGCTTCGATATTCCCGCGCTCGAAAAGCTCGCCGAGCTTTTTGTCGGCAAGACGGGGATATTCGACCACAGCATGAGCGGCAGGGATCAGACGGCGAGGATATTTTCCTGCCGCGTCGAGACGGACGAGAGCAAAGTGACCTCGGCGGGCGAAAAATACACGAAGCTCTGCGCGCGGGCGTATATGCCGCGCAGCGAAAAGAACGCCGCACTTATTGAAGAGATAGACGCGGGGATAAAGAAAGAGACGAGTGTCGGCTGCTCGGTCGGCAGAAGCGTCTGCTCAATCTGCGGCAAGGACGGGCGAACCGATCCGTGCGCCCATATAAAGGGCAGGGAGTACGGCGGCAAGCTCTGCCACAGGATACTCTGCGACCCGACGGATGCCTATGAGTGGTCGTTTGTTGCCGTGCCGGCTCAGCCCGCGGCAGGCGTTACTAAGTCTTACCGCGCGGACGAGCAGACGGTGAAGACCGTCAAACGTCTCTCCTGCGCCAATGAGGGAGTGACCCTCACAAAGGCGGAGGCGGCGGGACTTTACGGCTATATCGACGAGCTCGAACAGCTCGCCCGCGAGGGCAAAGAGTACCGCGAGGAGCTCATATGCGATGTGATACGCATGGGCGCGGCGGCTCTGCCGGATATGCGCGGCGAGAGCCTCTCGGCGATATGCGGCACCCTCGGTCTCGAACAGCTCAGAGAGCTCAAAAAGGCTTTCTCGGGCGGCGGAAGACTCAACAGCCAGCTCTCGTCGACAAAGCCCGAAACACATTCGGGCAACAGCGAGTTCAGAATTTAAAGGAGGATAATTATGTCAGTTTCAACTAAAGGTTTTTGTGAGAATGTTCTCACGCTCAAGGCGGCAAGCGGACTCAAGGCGGGCGTGCCCGTCGCGGTCAGCGCAAACGATACCGTTTCGGCGGCAGGCGCGGACGCAAAATTCTGCGGCGTCGGCGTCAATGTAAACGGCGGCTATGCGGGCGTTCAGCTCTGCGGTGCGGTCACCCTGCCCTATACGGGCACGGAAGCCCCTGCGGTCGGCTATGCTGCGCTCGCAGCGGACGGAGCGGGCGGCGTTAAGGTCAGCACAAAGGGCAACACCTATCTTGTGCTCAACGTCAACACCGCCGCCAAAACAGTGAGCTTCATGCTCTGATTCTGAAAGGAGAATAATATGACTGCTTTTGATAACATCAGACTTGAAAAAGGTCTCTATGCTTCCGGTGATTTCACCGGCGCACTCGAAAAAATCGACCCCTCGGAGAACTACAGCGGTACCGCGCTCGAGGGACTTGACGCATATCAGCGCCAGCTCAAGCGCTTTGATATCAAGGTCAGCGGAGCGGGCAGCGACGTTGTCGACAAGTTCTTCAAGACCTCCGACTCTGCCGTGCTCTTCCCCGAGTATGTTTCCCGCGCCGTCAGACAGGGTATGCAGGAGGCAAATGTTCTGCCGCGCATCGTCGCATCGACCACGGTTATAGACTCACTCGACTACCGCTCGATAGCCTGCGAGCCGAGCGACGATGAAAAGGAACTCAAAGTCGTCGCCGAGGGCGCGTTTATCCCCGAAACCAGCGTCAAGAGCAAGGCGAATCTTGTTCATCTGAAAAAGCGCGGCCGCTCGCTTGTCGCTTCTTACGAGGCTGTCCGCTTCCAGCGCCTCGATCTGTTTACCGTCACCCTGCGCCAGATCGGCGCATATATCGCGCGCACTCAGCTCAGCGATGCAGTCGATGTGCTCATAAACGGCGACGGCAACGACAACGCCGCCTCCAACACCGCCGTCGCATCCACAGGCAAGCTCACCTACACCGACCTTGTCAATTTCTGGAATCTCTTCGATCCCTATGAACTCAACACGATTATTGCCGCTCCCGCACAGGTCGCGCAGATGCTCGGCATTACTGAGTTCAGGGACGCTGCGGCAGGTCTCAATTTCCACGCGACGGGCGAAGTCATAACTCCCCTCGGCGCAGATCTCATAAAGGGTTCGTGTGTGCCCGCAGGCAAGATAATCGGTATCGACCGCAGCTGCGCCCTCGAGATGGTCACGACAGGCCCTGTCTCCACCGAGTATGACAAGCTCATCGACCGCCAGCTTGAGCGTGCGGTCATCAGCTCGACTGCGGGCTTTGCAAGGATATTCGACTCCGCCGCGCGCACCCTTACCGTCTGACGGTGGGGGTGAGAGCATGATAACTCAGTGGAGCGTACTCTCTCTGCTCAGGCAGCTTACGGACATCGGCGAGGAGGAGGAAAAGCTCTGCCTCGGGATAGCTCTGAGCTCCCTTGAACGCGTGAATTCGCGATTGAAAGCCGACGCGGACAGGGATGATGTCCGCATCGCTCAGGCCGCCGCGGGACTAGCCTATTACGCTCTTTGCGTGCGCCGCGCGGGTAATTCGGACGGCGTCGAGAGCTTTAAGGCCGGCGATATCACCGTTAAAAAGAGCGCGGACAGCTCGCTTAAATTCGCGGCGTCCGTGCGCGACGCTGCTCTCGCCGAGCTCACGCCTCTTTTGAGCGACGACGGCTTTTTCTGCTGCGGGGTGGAGATATGAACCTCTCGGCGGAATTCGAAAAGTGGGGCAGGGTGCTCGTTATCGAGAATACCGACTCCACGAGAACCGCGTCGTTCAAGGGCTTTATTCAGCCGCTGAGATACAAGAACAAGATGTATCTCTACGGCGTAAACACCGAGATAGGCTACAATTCTCAGGGCTATTATCTCTATATCGGTCCGCCCGAGCACGATCTGACGCTCAACGAGGACGCGCTGATAATCGACGGCGATATAAAATATCAGATAGACCGCGCGGAGAAGATAAAGCTCGGCGAAGAGGTGCTCTATGTCTGGGCTGTTGTGCGAACGGTCGTTGAGATAACGGAATAATTCTAAAGGGCTGCCGGGTTTTCCCGGCAGTCCGGTTTCAGGGAGGTTTTTATGAGTACAATAAGTGTTCTGCCCTCGCAGATAGCGGGCTGGCTTTCCGAGCAGACAAGTCTCGGCGGGATAAGATTCATAACCGAATATCCCGCCGTCAAAAAGGAGATACCCCTAAAGCGCGTCACCGTCGCCGTGGGCATAGGGGAGATGGAAATAGTGGACAGCTTCACTGAAAACGACGAGGGTGTGTTGGTCAAGAACGAATACTGCCGCCTCGCGAATATAAAAGTTAAGCTTGCTATCCATGTCCCGTATAGCAAAGGCGGCGCGACCTGCCACGATGTGCTGACGACTATAATTGACTGCCTGACCTTCGACACCGATTTGAATGTTGTCGAGTCCGGCTGCTCCGGCGTCAAGGCGGACAGGGACACCGACGCCTTTGTGCTCGACGCGCACATACTCATGCAGGCGGATTTCTGCCCCGCCGACACGACCGGGCTCAACTTCCACTGCTTCCTCGACAAGACCCTGCTCTGCGGCTCGCACGTCCGCGATACCGTGAAGCACGTCACCGCCGAGGATAAGGCTCTGTGGAACGCGCCTGTAAAAATCGGCTCATATACGGGCACGGGTGCAAAAAGCCGTTCTGTAAAAGTCGGCTTCAAGCCCACCGCCGTATTTGTTTTTTGCAGGAGTATGCCCGCCGCTATAGCTGATTTTTCGGGCTCGTCAACAAACTGCTATGTTGCCGCCGCGACTCAGGCGGGCGGTATGCCCGGACTCAGCATCTCTTCCGACGGTTTCAGTATCAGTTCGGCGAGCGATGTCAACGGGAGCAAAAATCTTCTCAATGCGCTGGGTATGACCTATATATACATTGCGCTAAAAATATAAAATTGCCGTTTTTGCTGACCTTTTTATCGGACAGCGCTTTCTCCTACTGCTTTCAAAATGTGACTGTGCATCATTTAGTGCAAATTTTGGGGTGTAATCGGTCGCAAAATAAATATTTTCCCGTTGACAAATATCTGATGTGTTACTATAATTATAAGCATATATACGAACAAATGTTCGAGAAAGCGAGGAGATGAGCAAATGTCAAAAAGAAGTGTCGAGGCGGCGATGGATTTCTCGTTTCCGACTCCTGAAGAGCGGCGGGCGGCGATGTGCGTCTGCTGCGGCTCGCACTGCCCGGGCTGCGAATCGCCGGACGACTATGCGTGGCGGCGCAGGGATGTTGACCTGTCCGTGCTCGCCGACGAGGTGATAAAAACAAGGCTTACGCCGCGCGAGAGGCAGGTCACGGAGGCATATTGGTTCGACGGCTCGACGATATCCACGATAGCTCAGAAATTGGGCGTGTGCCCGTCGAGCGTGTCGCGGTGCCTCGACAAGGCGCAGAGAAAGATATATGACGCGCTGAGTTTCACCGTAAAATATCAGCACGATATAGAATCCATCGAATTTCTGCCGATAGCCGTCAGGCGCGCGCTCGCCGTGAGCGCGGCAAAGCGATATGAGCCGAACACCCTGGGCGGGCGTATAAAAAAGCTTCGGTGCAGCGAGAACATAGGCGAACAACTGCTCTGCGATGCGCTCGGAATGCAGATAAAAACATTAAGAATGGTAGAAAACGGCGAAAAAGAGCCGACTTTGCATCAGCTCGCGCAGCTTGCCGGATTTTTCGGCACAACGGCCGACTATCTTTTGAAAGGAGAAGACAAATGACTTTCAACAGAACTCTTTCACAGCTTGCCGACGAGTATTTTGAGCAGGCGCAGGTGCTCGACGGGATTATAGCAAGGCACAGAAAACGTCTTTCGGCTCTGCCGAATCCTGAGACGAGCGACGAGGCATATAAAATTAAAACCCTGCTCAACGTGCTCTATAAAGAGCGCAGGGACGTTCTGGAAACGGCGAACTATCTCAAGGACAACTATTCCGGGGAGGAAAACAGATGAGAGATATAAAAATAACAATACTTTCGGACGGAACGGCTCAGATTGAAGAGCCGTTCTGTTTTTGCGGAGAGCATAACGCGGCGCGGCTTTGCATCACGCTCAACAGCGAGCTGAAAACAGACGCTTCGTATTATCTTCTGAGCTTCGATGTCTACGGATTGAGCCGCCGTATCGTGTCGAATATTATCAGCGGCGCAAACAGCACTCCCGCCTATATAACCGGCGGCGTTATATATTGCCCTCTGCCCGAGGCGCTGACCTCAACGGGTGAGCTGACCGTTCAGGTCGAGGCGCATAAGCGCAATGACCTCGAGGTGACAAGAATAACCAAGTCCGCCGTGTTCACCCTCGGCTTTGAGCCGTCTGTTATGGGTATTGACGGCGAGCTTGAAGAGGAGTGCGGCATCCTGCCCGAACTCGCCGCCGCAGTGGAGAGTATGCGGGATTTAAAAGCCTTGTTCGGCGGGACGACCGATTTAAAGGCAGTCATAATAAATTCCCTCGGCTTCACTCCGCAGGCTCCGCCATCGCAGTATACCTACAGCACCGCGCAGGTGTCAGCGACGCTCAACGACAATGCGGAATACCGCATGACGGGGCTTCAGACGCTGACGGTTCAGTATCCCGAAGACGCGAAGTTCGAGTGCTGGATGCGCCTGAACTTCGCGGCGAGCGGCGATATAACGGTCACTCTGCCTGCGGGCACCGGATATATCGGCACTGCGCCGGATTTTAAAAACGGCGAAACATGGGAGCTGAGCTTCAAAGACAAAATTTTGGCGGCGCAGAAGGTCGGTGAGGGCACTTGATAGGACGAAGAAAATTCTTTTCGCGTGCCGCGCGGCATATCGAAGGTCTGCCGGATGGCTATACGGCGGTGGAATATATCCAATCGTCGGGCACACAGTATATCGACACCGGGCGCAAGTTGACGCAGGATTCTGATATCACCATAGATTTCAGCATAGTCGGTGAAATATACAGGGACGCGGGCATATTCGGGTCACGCCAGAGTGCGTTGAAAAATAATCTTACGCTGTTTCAAAACAAGAACCCGATTGTTTTCTCCGGCGACTTTTCCGAGTATCAAAAGCACCGTTTTACGGCGGCTTCATCATTGGAACGAACAAAAATCCAAATAAACAAAGCCGGCGTGTGGGTCAATGATATTTTAAAAAAATCTTGGAGCGATGTCGCCGACTTCGAGACGCCGACAAACGGACTGATATTTGACGTCGGCAACAACAACTGGACGAACAATAAGGCTGTTATGCGGTTATATAGCTATACCGACGGTGATGCACAGCAGCTTGTCCCGTGTCTCGATGCAAACGGTGTGCCGTGCCTTTATGATCTTATAGGCAAAACGGCGCTCTATAATCAGGGCGCGGGCAGCTTCACATGGGGGTGAAAATATGATATATGGAAAACTGGTCGGCGGTGCTTTGCACGGTGCGCCGAGACCGATAAAAACAAGCGAGGGCGATGTTTTTACCAACGATCCCAATTTGCTTTTGCAGTACGGATACAAGCCGATAATCACGGCGGAATATCCGTCCGACGGCGGGTATTACACCGAGTCGTGGACGGAGACGGAATCCGAGATAAAGCAAATCTGGACAGCTGTTGAGCCGCCCGAGGACATATCGGCGGACGAGGCGCTGGATATCATCACAGGGGGTGCGGATATATGACGAGGACGCAGGCAAAACGCTTCCGCGAGATGATAACAAGAGCTGCCGCGAAGCTGACAAACGCCGAAGCTCTGACAAGTATCAGCCTATTTGAACCGTGGAGCGGCGAAAAGGATTATTCTATCGGCGATAGGGTGCGCGACGGCGGTAAGCTCTATCGCTGCTACAACGCGATATCCGCCAATCCCACATGGCGTCCGGGCACGACTCCCGCACACTGGGAGCGCGTGACTGTCGGCGAGGACGGCACAATTGATAATCCTATTACAGCGGCGGCTGGCATGAGGTATTTTAAAGATAAATACTATCTCGACGGCGGCAAAATTTACAGATGCACAAGAGACGACAGCGGCGGCGAGGGCACGGTCATGCACTATCTGCCGTCGCAGCTTGTGGGCATTTACTTCGAGGAGGTACGAGAGTGAGAATTTGTATATCCGTGGGTCACGGAAAATCGGCGGGCGGCGGCTATGACAGCGGCGCGGTCGGCGGAGGCTTTCACGAGTTTCGCATAGCGCGAAAGATAGGCTTTTATATCGCCGAGGCACTCAAAAATTACGGCTGCGATACGGTACTCATAAACTACGATGCCGATATGTATCTGACGGACAGGATAGCTTATGTCAACCGCGAGAACTTCGATCTGGCTGCCGAGATTCATCTGAATGCAGGCGGCGGAACGGGGAGCGAGGTCTATTATAAACACGCCGACGAGGGCGGCAAAAGGCTCGCCGCGGAGATAAGCGCGGGCATTGCGAAGACATTTTCACTGCGCGATAGGGGAGCTAAAACGAAGCTCAATTCCGCGGGCGGCGATTATTTCGGCTTCGTCCGCTCGGTCAGATGCCGCAGTCTGCTCATCGAGACCGTGTTCATAGACAGCTCTTCGGACAGAAAAAATGTCGAAACGGAAGCGGGACAGAAAAAGTGCGGCGAGTCGATTGCCGCGTCGATAGCCGAATTTTACGGGCTTTGCGTGAAAAATGAGCCGCAAAAAGTCGCGCAGTATGCCGATATCAGAGCGGGCGACCGCGTGAAAATTATAGGCAAAAACTATGCCACGGGTCAGCGCGTTCCGTCGTGGGTGAAGCTCAGAACGCATACCGTCGCAAAAGTCGAGCCGAGCCGCGCACTGCTCAAAGAGATAAACTCGTGGGTCAGGCTCTCTGACTTGAGACTCGCGGCGAGACCATCCGTCTCGGTCGGGAGCGTTGTTTTTATAAAGCCCGGCGCGGTCTACGGCGGCTGCACCTCGGCGCGCGGAAAGCGCGTGCCGGATTCCCAGCTCTCGCCGAAAAAACACACCGTCACGAAAGTTCAGCAGAACCGCGGCACGCTCGAAGCCCTGCTCGGCGATATTTCGAGCTGGGTCGCGGTCGGCAGTCTCGAGGAGGTGTGAGATGAACGCAGAAATAACTGTAGCACTGCTCTCTGCGGCGGGCACGCTCATCGGATCGCTCGGCGGCATCCTCGCGTCAAACAGGCTGACGAATTATCGCATCGCGCAGCTCGAAAAGCGGGTCGATAAGCACAATAATCTCGTCGAGCGCATGGCGGCGGCAGAGGATTCGATAAAATCCGCGCACAGGCGCATAGATGATATCACGCGCAGAAAATAAGGGGGATTTTCATGAGAAAGCTTTTTGAGAATATAACAAAAATATCGGTCGGCACATGGGTCAGAGGTATTTTGTCTCTTGTGTCAATAATCAATATGGCTCTGACCGCGTTCGGGAAAACACCGGTCAGCGTCGAATACAGCGAACTCTATACAATAATAAGCCTGATATTCACATTCATTGTCGGCGCTGCGAGCTATTGGAAGAACAACAGCTTCACTTCGGCCGCTATAGAAGCGGACAAATTCATGCATGAACAGCGCATAGCGGAGGGCGAAGATGATAACGGCACTTCTCTATAATATAATGAATATCTTCGGGCTTTATCTCGCGGCGGTTTTAGCTGCGATATGCCGCATCTTAGAACTTCGCTGAAATAACACGAACCGCCGCAGGGAAAACATCTCTGCGGCGGCTTTTTTGCTTCTTTTCTCTTCAAAAATGCTTGCAGATGCAACACTCTTGCGGTATACTGTTACATATTATATAAGTCAAATGTCCGCACAGCGGAAAAATATATTTTGGAGAGAAGAATATGCTGGATTTAAAACAGACCGACAGAATGCTCAGAAAGCTTGAGCGCTTTGTCGATATCATCGAGCCGATGATTTTTGAAAAAGTCGGCGAGCCGGGCCCCGTGAGCGCGTTCGCAACCCTCGAGCGTTTCCACTGCATCCCGGAGGACAGCCTTTTTGACCCCATCGAAAAGGGCTACAAATGGGGCGAGGAGTTCGGTTATTGCTGGTTCAAGACCGATTTTGTCGTCCCCGACGGACTCGGCGGAAAAGATATTTTCATCCGCCCGCATATCTCTGGCTATGAGGGAACCCTTTGGGTCGACGGAGTGCCCTACGGCAACTTCAGCACGAAGATAGTTTTCACCGGCCACGGCAACCACTACTGCGACCTGCTCAAAAAGGACGCAAAGGCAGGCGAGAAGATAGCCATCGACCTCGAATATTACGCGGGCCATTCTTATAAGGGCTGCCACCCGACCGAGAACAACCCTCTGCTCACCTATGATTTTTCATACGAGGGCATCGATATCTGTGTCAAGAACTATGCTATCCAGGAGTTCTATTTCGATCTGCGCACCCTCGTTCAGCTCGTCAAGAACCTGCCGGAGAGCTCTTTCAGACGCGCTTCCGTTATAAACGAGCTTGAAAAAGTATTCAAAGAGATATATCAGTCACCCGACGATGTTGATCGTGACGAGTTCATGGCGGCTCTCGAGAGAGCGAAGCCCTATCTTAAAAAAGCACTCTCCGTCAAAAACGGCGACGATGCACCGAAGGCTGCACTCATCGGACATTCGCATATGGACACCGCGTGGCTCTGGCATGTCGGCGAGACAGTCAAGAAGTGCGCACGCACCTATGCGAATCAGCTCGCTCTTATGGACGAGTATCCGGAATATAAATTTATCCAGAGCTCCTCGTGCCACAGCGACTTCCTGCGCCGCAAATATCCCGACCTCTTCGCGCGCATTCAGCAGAAGGTCAAAGAGGGCAGATACGAGCCCAACGGCGGTGTGTGGGTCGAGTGCGACTGCAACATAACCTCCGGCGAGTCGATGGTCAGACAGTTCCTCTGGGGTCAGAGATTCACGAGAAAATATTTCGACTTCACCTCGAATTGCTTCTGGCTGCCCGATACTTTCGGCTACAGCGCGGCTATCCCGCAGATAATGAAAGGCTGCTGCGTCGATTATTTCCTGACAACTAAAATTGACTGGAACGACACCAACACATTCCCGCTTGATACTTTCTATTGGGAGGGTATCGACGGCACAAAGGTGTTCACCCATTTCAACCGCACCCATATCTGGCCCGATGCCGAGGATCTCATGACCTATGTCGCGGGCACTCCCTCGAATGACCATTCCTGCATCAAGGATAAGCGTGTCACCGACACCCGCGTTATCTCCTACGGCTACGGAGACGGCGGCGGCGGACCGCAGTTTGAGATGATCGAGGCGTCAAGACGCTGCGCCGATCTCAATGGCTGCCCGAAGTCCGAGCACAAGCTCGTCGGCGAGGCAATGAAAGAGATTGAGAGAGACGCGGTCGAGCCCGATACATACGCAGGCGAGCTCTATCTTGAGCTGCACCGCGGCACGCTCACAAACCAGCATGTCATAAAGCGCAACAACCGCAAGGCTGAGTTCGCGCTCAGAGACCTTGAAATATTTACCGTAAACGACGCAGTGAAGAACAATAAGACGGCGGACAGCGCGGATATCGCTCCGCTCTATGAGAAGCTGCTCGTCAACCAGTTCCACGATATTCTCCCCGGCACCTGCATCCCGCGCGCCCATGAGGAGTCCCGCGCCATGACCACCGCGCTCATAACCCGCGCCCGCGATCTTGTCAAGGAACTCGCTCAGAGCGACAAGGAGGACTGCGTGACCGTCACGAACACCCTTTCTTTTGACCGCTCCGATGTCATTGTTCTCGACTACAGCGGCAAGATAGTTGACGGCGGCTACAGACAGCAGGTCTACACCGATGTCAGAGGCAACAAAAAGCTCATGGTCGGCGGCGTGACCGTCCCGGCATTTTCGAGCATCACCCTCAAGCTTGTCGACGGCAAGCCCGAAGAAAACAGCGTGTTCAGCCTCGATGATAACAGCCTTGAGACTCCGTTCGCGTCCGTCAAGTTTGCGGATAACGGCACGATTTCTTCCTTTGTCGATAAGCGCGCCGATCGCGAGATCTGCGGCGATGGATATAACCTCAACACCTTCATCATGGCGGAAGATTTCCCGTCCGAGTGGGATAACTGGGATGTTGACGCCGATATCGAGATGAAGTTTGAGGATGTCTCGAAGCTTGTCAGCCGCGAAATAATTTCCGACGGCTCCGTCGCGCTCGTTATCCGCAGCAAGTATGCGATAAGCGGCAAGTCGACCGTTACGCAGGATATGATATTCTTTGCGGACAGCGCCGAGGTGCGCTTCGACACCGTCATGGATTGGCAGGATAACCACCGTTTCCTCAAGACTGCGTTCGATACTTCTGTCAGGCAGGAGTTCGCCCGCTTCGATGTCCAGTTTGGCAATGTCAAGCGCCCGACCACCCGCAACAACAGCATTGAAAAGGCGAAGTTCGAGGTGCTCAACCATAAATATACCGACCTCTCCGAGACCCGCTTCGGCGTCGCCGTTCTCAACGACAGCAAGTACGGCATCAGCGTCAACGGCGGCAAGCTGCGCCTGTCTCTGCACAAGGGCGGTCTGCGCCCCGATTTCAAGGGCGACAGAGGCGTTCACCACTGCGTCTATTCGTTCCTGCCGCATGACAGTGGCTTCGATGCCGAGAATGTTATCCGCCCGGCATATGAGCTCAATGTTCCCGCCGCGGTGACTGCCGGCGAATATTCGGCTCAGAAGCTCATGAGCATCGACGCCGACAATATATTTGTCGAGGCTGTCAAACCCTGCGAGGATGCTCAGCGTGCGTTCATAGTTCGTATGTATGAGGCAGAGGGCACCTTCACCAACGCAAAGGTCAGCTTCTTCGACGGCGCAAAGAGCGTGAAGATAACCAATATGCTCGAAGAGGAGCAGGGCGAAGTCGAGAACATTGCGCCCGCGAAACTTCAGTTCAGACCCTTCGAGATAAAGACCCTCAAGGTCACTTACTGAGGAGGCACATCATGACGGTTGAAAAGCTGGAACTCAAAAGCAATCCCGGGGCGACGCTCACCGCGTATCTGCTCGACACATCAAAAGAAATGCCGAATATGACCGACCGCCCGGCGGTTTTGGTCATCCCCGGCGGCGGATACTATATGTGCTCCGACCGCGAGGCTGAGCCGATAGCCATGGCGTTCGCCGTGCACGGATATAACACTTTCGTCCTGCGCTATACCGTGGGCGAGGGCAAGGATTTCAAAATGCCCCTTGCCGATGCCGAAGAGGCGCTGACGCTCATACGCGAAAGGGCAGAGGAGTGGCATGTTATAAAAGACAAGATAGCCGCCATCGGCTTTTCCGCCGGCGCGCATCTTGCGGCAGCCCTCTCGACTCTCAGCAGCACAAGACCCAACGCGTGCATGCTCGGCTATCCGTGCATCCTCTCCGAGATAAGCAGTATTCTGGCGTTCCCAGTGCCGTCGCTCGAAGAACATGTGGATAGAAATACCCCGCCCACATTTATCTTCGGCAGCGCGTCGGACAAAACCGTCCCGATAATAAACTCCATAAAATATGCCGAGGCGCTCACGAAAAATGAGGTGCCGTTCGAGATGCATATTTTCGCCAAGGGCTGGCACGGCTTCTCGCTGTGCACCCCGAGCGTCTGCGATAAACCAGAGTCAGTTATAGAAAATGCCCGCGCTTCCCAGTGGGTGAAGCTCTGCACCGATTGGCTCTCGGATACCTTCGCCCTCGGCGAGATGTAATAAAAATAAAATGAGTCTCCGTATTTCGGAGGCTCATTTTTTTGTGCGCTGACATGAACTGTGTTAATTTTGGGCTTGTTTTTTGAAAACGGAACAAAATTGGAGCAAGTTACACGGCTGTTTTCTATAATCGGGCTTTCAATAGCCGCGCTGCAGTGTTTGACGGCCAACGGATACAGGCGAGGGAACGGCTTGCGTAGCAAGACGCACGAGCACGCACCCGTTCAAGCTCCGGCGCGTTTGCGTGCGAATGTGCCGAGCTGCCGATTGAGAGTCGTGAGCTATGTACTGCGGCGCGGCGTTGCGGGTGTCGAGCGGGAACGGCTCGTTTGCTTTTCTTTTGCAGGCGTTTTCTTTTTCAAATAAAAAGAAAATGCCGAAACGCGGGAAGTGTAAAATATTTGATTATTGTAGGTCGCGAAGGTAGTGGTAAAAACTCGTAGCGATAAAATTGTATTTGGTAAATTTATAAATAATTCATCCCCCCGCACTCAATATACGGGGGATATATTTTTTAGCTTGCAGCCATCTCTTCGATTGAATTTCCGTGGATGACTCGCTCCGTCGTCTCTTCTTCGGGCTCTGTCGTCGCTTCGTATGGGGCTTCGCTCTTGAGATATGGGACATATAATGTCCTTATGGCCGGCCTCACCCAGCAAAATCGCTGCCCTTGCTGCGAATCTATCTGAGTTTTCGGTGTGCGTTCGGATATCCATAATATCGGTCTTTTGCGATGAATGTACGAGGCTCCGAGCTTTATGTCATATATCGGATATGGCGTGTCGGCTATGGTGAGGTCTGCGGTGTAGAAAATCCTCATTCCCGGCTTGCATTGGAATTCGACTTCGGAAATCGCCGTGTTCCCGAGCGCGTCGGTTTTTCTCTTGATATTCAGCGGCTTGTTTTTCAGTTCCTGACCGTCTTCTTGAGTCAGGATGAAAAACGAGTCGTTGTTTCTGTATACCTGATATGTCATCAGACTTTTGTTTGCGTCGCTTTTCTCGAATTCAAGGCAGTCGGCGTAATTTTTTATATCGTCCTTCTTGGCGGATTCAATATCTTTCAGCTCAAAAGAACAGAGCAGCCGTTTCTTGCCGTCGTTATCCGTGACGCAGTATGTTAAATTTTCAAAATAATATGACGGATCGCCGGTAGTGCCCATCGTGTAGACGCCGGATTGAAGCTTGCCGTCGCTGTTCCTGCGGCTCTGATATTCCTTTGTGTATTTGATGCCCTGAAGAGACATGTCTGTCAGCTTGTCTACGCTCGCCGTGTTGCGGAATCGCATAATCTCGCTGTTCGGCAGAAGCTTCAGAACCTCTCTGTCAACTCCGTAGTCCGCAAGGGTGTTTTCTATTCTCGCGCGCTCGTCTGCGTCCATTGCGATGTCCGCCGTGCTGTACGGCTCAATTTCGGCTTTTCTCGTCAGACGATATGCGTCGAAACCCGTGCATGCCGCGAGCACCAGCGCGAACGCGCAGAGCGTTACGGCGGCTTTCTTCAGCCCGGAGCTCTCCGCCTCATATTCGTGACCGCTCTCGTAGAGGAACTTATTTGCCCGCCGCAGAACGGCTATCGTGATTATCATGTTGAGTATAACCAGCGATATCGCGATAAGGAAGAAAATCGGCGCGTTTTCCGAGTTTAGGGATGCCGTTTTTGTGATGTACATATATATGTATGTTCCGCCGCTGAGCGCACTGAGAAGCACATTCGACACAGCGCACATCGGGAGATGCAGAGCCTCTGCGTCCTCGCGGCCTCTTGTGAGATCAATCAGCCCGCCGACAAAAAGAATCCAGAACGCCGCGCCGCATATCGCGCCGAGTAGCGAAAGAATGAAGATTGGGAGTGGGTGATCCTCCGCTATCGGAGTCAGCACCGTTGAAGCGCCCGAAAGAACATATTGTCCCATTATCGCGGCGAATGATAATCTGAGCTTCTTGTGTGCCTTGCGCAGGCAGAATATGCCCGCTATCATCAGCGATTGACCGAACAGCTTTATGAGTATGTCCATGCCGCTGAGCAGACTCATTTGGAACGATGCAAAGAAGAATCCGGCGATAACGAGAGCCAGCGCGCTCTTGAATCTGAGCTCCGGGAAGCTCGCGTGAACCTGTTCGAGCTGCGCACGAACAGCATTTCTGTCGCCCATGGAGTTCTCCGCCTCGATCGTCGCTTTTTCTTCGTCCATGCCCTGCGCGAGGTTGCATTCGTAGGTGCACATCAGATGGTCATAAAGCTCATTCCTGGTGTTTTCGCGCTCGCGCTTCGAGATTATATTGCCGCAGACATAGTCGAGAAATCCGTCAAACCTCTGCTGCAAGCTTCGCACCTCCCAGTACCTTTGAAACGGCGCCTGAGAAGCTCTGCCACTCGCGTTTTTTGTCCGCGAGCTCGGCGAGCCCCGATTCGGTTATCTTATAATATTTGCGTTTTCTGCCATCCGCTTCGCACCAATAAGATTCGAGCGAACCCTCTTTTTCGAGCGAGTGCAGAATGGGGTAGAGCGTGCCTTCGTTGAGGCTGAACACGTTTTCGCTCATCACTTCGAGCGTCTTGATTATCTGGTAGCCGTACATATCGGTCTTTGATATGACGCTGAGCACCAACAGCCCCGTGCTGCCCTTTGCGAGTTCCTTGCTTATTTTCATACTATCACCTCGTATACAATTTTACTCAATGCATTGAGTATCTATGCATATATGTTATCATGTATTTTCGCCTTTGTCAACAGAAAAAAGAAAATCTGCATTCTTCGCCCGCATTGAATATGCAATACAGTTGTGGTATAATCTACCTGTTATTCAGTTCGGAGGTGCATTTTATGGATAAAAAGATAGCGGTCCTGACCGGGGGAACGTCAGGCATAGGCATGCAGACCGCGCTCGCGCTCAAAAGTGCGGGCTATACCGTTTATGAACTCAGCCGCCGTGCGCAGGGTGTCGAGGGACTCAACCACCTCGTCGCCGATGTGACGGACGAAGCGGCAGTGAAAAAGGCGGTCGATGAGATAGTCGCTCGCGAGGGCAAGATAGATGTGCTCGTCAACAACGCGGGCTTCGGCATCTCGGGCGCAGTTGAGTTCACAAAGACCGAGGACGCCAAGCGCCTTTTTGACACGAACTTTTTCGGCATGGTGAATATGAACCGCGCCGTCGTTCCGGTTATGCGCGAAGCGGGGCAGGGGAGAATAGTCAATATCAGCTCCGTCGCCGGGCAGATTCCCATTCCGTTCCAGACCTATTATTCCGCAGCGAAAGCGGCGACAAATTCATATACCATGGCTCTTGCAAACGAGCTTCGTCCCTACGGTGTCACGGTCTGCGCGGTTCAGCCGGGCGATATAAAAACGGGCTTTACAAAGGCGCGCGAAAAGACGGTCGACGGCGACGATGTCTACGGCGGACGCATCGGGCGCTCTGTCTCCCGCATGGAGCATGACGAGCAGACCGGCATGGATCCCGCGGTCGCCGGAAAATTTATCGCCAATGTCGCCATGAAGAAAAAGGTGAGCCCGATATACACCATCGGCGCGAGCTATTCGTTCCTGACCTTCCTCACCCGCCTCATGTCGTGGAAGACCATGAACAAGATAATCGGCGCGATATATGCAAAATAAGCGCAAAATTTGAATAGAGTCTCCGTTGCCGGGCGCGGCGGAGACTTTTTTAAGAAAAACTGAAAAAAATTGCAAATAAGGCTTGACAGAATGACGAATTTATAGTATATTAGTCTGCGTCGTCGGACGAAAAACCGATCGATCAGGGAGCATAGCTCAGCTGGGAGAGCACTTGCCTTACAAGCAAGGGGTCACAGGTTCGAGCCCTGTTGTTCCCACCAAAATGGCCCGGTAGCTCAGTTGGTTAGAGCGCTAGCCTGTCACGCTAGAGGTCGACGGTTCGAGACCGTTCCGGGTCGCCATTATTTCGCCGAAATCCGGCTATGCCGGTTTTCATATATTTGCCTCTGTAGCTCAGTTGGTAGAGCAGCGGACTGAAAATCCGCGTGTCGCTGGTTCGATTCCGGCCGGAGGCACCAACTGTGCGGATGTAGCTCATCCGGTAGAGCGCCACCTTGCCAAGGTGGAGGTAGCGAGTTCGAGCCTCGTCATCCGCTCCATTCTCTTAATGCCAATTAAATTTAATTGGCATTTTTTTGACAGAGAGAGCGTACAATTCAATACGGCGCCATAGCCAAGTGGTAAGGCAGAGGTCTGCAAAACCTCGATGCCCCAGTTCAAATCTGGGTGGCGCCTCCAAAAATAAGAGCACTTGCTTTTGCAAGTGCTCTTATTTTTGGAAATGAAGCGCTCTTCGAGCATGAAAAATGAAGAGCGGTGCTGCCGCATGAAGTATGCCTGCGGCAAATGAATATCCGGTGCTTCACTTAATGTCCGGTGTTCCGGACGCTTCATGCAATTTATTGCATTTCATGTCCGCGAAGCGGACACTTCATTTGCAGATATAAAAATTATAATGTATGTTAAAATCGGAGGGATAAAAGTGCGGGAAGATAAGCTTTCGGCTCAGTCAATGGACTTTGCTGTGATGATAATCCAACTTGTAAAACAGCTCAAGTCTGCTCATGAGTCAATAATTTCGAACCAGATAGGTCGCTCGGGAACAAGCATCGGCGCGAATATCAGAGAAGCGCGGTATGCCCATGGAAAGGCTGATTTTATATCAAAACTCCAAATTGCGCTCAAAGAAGCGAACGAAACCGGCTATTGGATAGAGCTTTTATACAGAACCGATTACATAAGCGAAGACCGATATAAAACTCTCGACTCAGCTTGTACCGGCATACGGGTGCTCCTCATCTCCTCTATCAACACCGCAAAGCAAAATGCGCAGTAAAACGAAAGGGTGATTCTATGACAACGGAATGGGAAAAATTATATGCCGCCGCGCTTGCTGTCGCAGTGCCGAAAGTGATATCGGAACAAATGTGTTCCGGCGGGGTGGGTGCCGCCGTGCTGACCGATAAAGGGAATGTGTATACGGGCGTGTGTATCGACACCGATTGCTCGCTGGGTATGTGCGCGGAGCGAAACGCGCTGTCGACGATGATATCTTACGGGGAGTATGCCGCAAGAAAAGTCGTTGCAGTAACAAAAACGGGAGAGATTTTGCCCCCGTGCGGAGCTTGCCGTGAGTTTATGATGCAGCTAGGCAGCCCGGAGAATATAGAAATTCTTGTTGATTCCGATACCGCCGTGACTCTAAAAGACCTCGTGCCTTATCCGTATTAAAATAATCATAAAAAGCCTTGCCGCTTGCGGAGCTTTATGTTATAATAGCATCAAGGACTGACTGAGAAAGGAATAAAAATGAAAAAAGATAACACGCAGAAAGAGAGAAAGCTGATATTTCGCCCGTGGATTCTTTGGAGCATCGCAGCGTTTGAAAATATGCTCTCGAAAATGGAGGCGAACGGCTGGGCGTTGTATAAGGTTCATTTAGGCATTCTGTTTTGCTTTGCACGCTGTAAACCGCAGGATAATGTAGTCTATTATGTTATCTGCGAAGAGGGTCAAAAAACGTATGCTACTAGGGAGCCTTGGACTTACGGCAAAAAATCTCTGGTTGAAAATATAGATTACAGATGCTGTAAAAAGCATAAATATTTGTCGTTTGATTTGGATTGGTGACCGCATTCCGAGGATGTTTTATCCTTTCTTCGCTATGATATATACAGATTTTCTCAACGATATTGCGATGATATTGCAAAAATAAGAGTTGGCAGAAAACCGAGGACTTTTCATTATGTATTGAAGTTAGCCGCAGTATGGTGGATTTTCATTATGACGCAGGTGGGCCTTCTGGTTTGTCTTCGTTTAGTTTTGACCTGAGTACTACGTTTTATATTTTCGTAAATTTTAACCCCCTCCGCAGTTTTTCCTGCGAAGGGGGCTTATCATTTTATTTATCCTCTTTTCCCTTGCTCTCTTCAAGCAACCTGTCGATGTCTGCGGGCGTGAACACATATTTCTTGTCGCAGAATTGGCAGCAGACCTCGGTCTTTTCGTCCTCCTTGAGCTTTTCGAGTTCATCTCTGCCCATACTTATCAGCGCGCGGGAGACGCGCTCGCGCGAGCAGTCGCATCTGTACTCCGGCTCCGAGGTGTCGAGCACGTCGAGCTTGAAAGCGGGGAGCACGGTGCGGCAGATGGTCTCGGGGGAGAGCCCCTTGTCGAGCATTGTCGTCACAGGCTCAATGTCGCTGATGCACTTCTCGACCTTGTCTATAATTGTGTCGTCGGCGGTCGGAAGCAGCTGGATTATAAATCCGCCCGCCTTTCTTATCGTGAGATCAGGGTTGACGAGTACGCCCAAAGCGCAGACGGTCGGTATCTGCTCGCTCGTCGCGAAATAGTTCGTGATGTCTTCCGCAATTTCGCCGCTGACTATCGACACCTGACCGACATAGGGCTCCTTGAGCCCGAGGTCTTTGATAACAGTCAGAAAGCCGTCCTTGCCGACTGCGCCGGAAACATCCAACTTGCCCTTGTCGTTGAGCGGCAGCTCAACAACGGAGTTCACAGCGTATCCTCTGACGTTGCCGTGGCTGTCCGAAGCCGCGAGCACGGTGCCCGCAGGGCCGTTTCCGTTTATCCTGAGCGTGACGGAATCGTCCGCTCCTTTGAGCGCGCTGCCCATGAGGCTCGCCGCCGTCAGCAGCCTGCCGAGAGCCGCCGAAACAACGGCGGACGTGCCGTGAATTTCCTGCGCCCTGTTTACTATATCCGTTGTGTCGGCAGCCATGACAGTCAGCGTGCCGTCCTCGGAAATGCAGCGTATAAGCTTGCCCATATTTTTGTCCTCCTGTTATTTCCTGCGCCTCGCAGCAATCACCGCGCGCTCGGAATCTTCTCTGACGGGTTCATTTGTCATGCCGTCATATATGTTTTCAATGTCAAATCCCGCGTCGCCGAGCCATTTTGAAAGTTCGTTGAGGCTATATGCGCGCTCGCTGAAATCTTCGCTCGTGCGCTCGTATGTCCCGTCCTCGTTTTCTTCGAAAAAGTCGAGCATGATGTCTACAATGTCCGTCTCCTTGTCAAGGCTGTTCTGCCAGACGCAGAAAACATCCTGGTATTCGTAGACAAACGAGTTGTCTGCGAGAATCTCGCGGTGCTTGTATATCGTGTTCACGTCGAATATGAACATCCCGCCCGGGCGGATGAATGTGCCGAGTCGGCGGAATGTCTCTCTGACATCCTCGGGCTTGGTCAGATGATTGATGCTGTCTAGCGTGCAGAGCGCGGCGTCGATTTTTCCGAAAAGGTCGAGAGTCTGCATCTGCTGGCAGAGAAACAGAATATTCTGCCCCTCTTCAAAAGCTCTGTTCTGCGCCTGGGAAAGCATATCGGGGCTCGAGTCAACGCCGATCATGTCGTATCCGCGTGCGGATATCAGTGAAGTTAAAGTGCCCGTGCCGCAGGCGAGGTCGAGAACCGTTCCGCTTTTTATCCCATATGAAAGCAGAAGAGCAGAAAAATGCTCTGCTCTTCTCTCGTAATCAACATTTTGCGTCAGCTCGTCATAAAAACGGGCAAAGAATGAATATTCGCTCATTATCAGTCTTTCTTCTCTGCCTCTGCGGCGTCGATGCGCTCGAATATCTTCTCGTATCCGTCGCAGCCGTAGTTGAGCGAGCGGTTGACGCGGCTTATCGTGGCGGTGCTTGCGCCGGTCTTGCTGACTATCTCGCTGTAAACCTGCTTGTCGCTGAGCATCTTCGCAACAACTATGCGCTGCGAAAGAGCCTTGAGCTCGGTCACGGTGCAGAGATCCTCAAAAAAATCATAGCACTCGTCGATATTCTCGAGGGCGAGAACCGCTTTGAACAGAAAATCAACGTTGCTGTCTTTCAGCTTGCCGTTCATCAAAGTTACTCCTTTTCGCGGTCATATTGGGTTTGACTCCGCGTACATGTATATATTTTAGCACACTAAAATTTGAAAGTAAAGAGCAAAAATCAAAGCGTCTGAGTTTCGACGGAATTTATAACGACATCCTCGAGCGGCTTGTCCGAAGAATCGCGGTCAACCGAGGCTATCGCGTCGACAACGTCCATGCCCTCGAACACCTGACCGAACACGGTGTGTCTGAAATCAAGCCACGGAGTTCCGCCGACTGCCTTGTAGTCTTCAATAGACTCGTCCGTGAACATATCGGGCAGGCGTTCCATCTGCGGGATAAAACGCTCGTCAACCGACGGCGCCTGAACGATAAAGAACTGGCTGCCGTTCGTGTTCGGACCTGCGTTCGCCATGCACAGCGCACCTCTGAGGTTGTGGTAGTCGCGGCTGAACTCGTCCTTGAACGGTCTGCCCCAGATGCTCTCGCCGCCGATACCCTTGCCGAGCGGGTCGCCGCCCTGGATCATGAAATCCGGGATAACGCGGTGGAAGATAACCCCGTCATAGTAGCCGTTGTCCGCATGGGTCGTGAAATTTTCGACCGCCTTGGGCGCGGCGTCGGGGAAGAGGACGACTTTTATGTCGCCCTTGTTTGTCTTTATCGTTGCAACGGTGTCGCCCGCTGCAGGCTGTCTTAACTGCTTGCTCATTTTATTTCCTCCGTGGATTCGTTTTTCTGTGCGGGTTTATAGAGCTTGGCGAGTCCGCCCTCGCTCGTCTCGCGGTATATTTTTGAAAGATCCTTGCCCGTCTGATACATCGTCTCGACTATCAGATCGAACGATATCTTTCTTGTGTATGTCAAAAAGTTTGCAAGGCTCACTGCGTTTATCGCCCTCATCGCGGCGACTGCGTTGCGCTCGATGCAGGGCACCTGAACGAGTCCCATGACGGGGTCGCAGGTGAGTCCGAGATGGTGTTCCATTGCGACTTCTGCGGCGTATTCAATCTGATCCGTGTCCATGCCGTAGAGCTCCGCGAGCGCCGCCGACGCCATCGAACACGCCGAGCCTATCTCCGCCTGGCATCCGCACTCCGCGCCGCTTATCGAGGCGTTCGTCTTTATAACGTTGCCGATGATTCCGGCGGTCGCAATGGCTCTGCGTATTTCATTTTCGGAGAATCCGCGCCTGTCTGCCGTGTATCGCAGAACCGCGGGCAAAACTCCGCACGCGCCGCAGGTCGGGGCAGTTACTATCTCGCCGCAGGAGGCGTTCTCTTCGCTGACTGCGTAGGCGTAGGCGCAAACGAGCCTGTTTTCGCGCGTCTCCGGGCTCTCGTCCATGTGGCGGCGGTTGTTGAGCATATAAGCCTTTCTCATTATGCCGAGCCCGCCGGGCAGCTCGCCCTCGGCGGCAAGTCCGCGCTTGATGCAGCTGTTCATGACGATCCACACGCGGTCGAGATAATGCCAGATTCCTTTGCCCTCGAATCTTTCAACCAAGTCGGGAATACGGATATTTTCTTTTTTGCAGTATGCTTTTATCTCCGCGAAATTCTTGAACGGGTAGACTTCGGGCGGCTCTGCATCTTTTCTGCCCTCAATTTCTATCGCACCGCCGCCGACGCTGCAGACTCTGCGCTTGCCGATGACGTTTCCGTCCTTGTCGAACGCCGCGAAGTCGAGCGTGTTGGGGTGTGGGATGTCGGTCGTCGTCATGTCGAATTTTATGTCGAGCACGCGGGGCGCGAAGGTCTCGCGCAGAACTCTGTCCGTGCCGTGACCTTTTCCTGTCTTTGCGAGTGAGCCGTAGAGAACCGCTTCGTACCTGTCCGCCGACGGGAACTCGTTTATAAACATCTTGGCGGCGGACTCGGGTCCCATGGTGTGCGAGCTTGACGGGCCGCGTCCGATTCTGTAAATTTCTTTGATAGATTTCATTTGCCTCTCCTGTAAGCCGTTGAAATATGTTGCCTCATACATTGTTAAGTATATCACATAATATTTCCAAACTCAACAAGTTGCGGCAAAAAGACCGTTGACAAAAAATAACCGGGTGTTATAATTGCTTCATCACGGTTTGGGAGAGAGTCATGGAACAGCCCAGGAACAAAGAAAAAATACTTTCGGCGGGCACGCTGCTTTTTGTTGCCTGCTGGGCGGCTTATTGTGCCTCGTATCTCGGCAGAATAAACTACACCGCCGCGCTGACCGCCATAGTCGCCGACGGGGTGTTTTCAAAGCCCCATGCCGGATTTATCGGCACGGTCTATTTCTTCTGCTACGGAGCGGGTCAGATATTCAGCGGAATACTCGGCGACCGCGTGTCTCCCTATAAAATGATAGGCACGGGGCTCGCCGGGACGGTGTGCGCCAATATTATAATGCCGCTGTGCTCGTCGAGCTATATCACCATGAGCATTATCTGGGGACTTAACGGAATAGTTCAGTCCATGCTTTGGACTCCTATACTTTATATAATATCGAATATCCTGCCGGAGGAGCAGCGCAGCCGCGCGTGTCTGCACATAGCGTCGTCCTTCCCGATAGGCAGCCTGCTCTCCTATGTGATATCTGCGGCGGCGATAAAATTCGCGTCGTGGCATTTTGCGTTCTATATCCCCGCCGGAATAATAACCTGCGTGCTGGTCTTTTGGTGCATATGCGCGAAAAAGACCTCGAAAATCCTCGGAAAAGGGGAGAAGCCGTCGCTTCCCGTCCATGAGAATACTGGCGAAAAAATCTCTCTCGGCAAGCTCTTTATGATTTCCGGTGCGTCGGTCATATGCGTCGGCGTGCTCGTCCAGGGTATGCTGAAGGACGGAGTCAGCTCGTGGGTGCCCACGCTTATTACCGAAAAATATGACGTCTCCGCCTCGTTTTCGCTGCTGCTGTCGGCGATTATGCCGATAATCAATCTCAGCGGCGCGTGGATAGGAACGAAGCTTTACGAGAAGGTGTTCAGGCACAATGAGGCCGCAACGTCGGCGTTCGGCTTCGCCATGACGCTGATACCGCTGACGGGCATAGTCTTTGTCGGCAAATATCCTATCGCCATTTGCGTGATACTCCTGGCGCTGTTTACTACAATAATAGCCGCCATGAACCATCTGCTTATGACGCTCATACCGGTGCACTTTGCGAAATTCGGGCGCGCATCGACGGTCGGCGGGATATTCAACTGCTGCACATATATAGGCAGCGCGATATCGACCTACGGCTTCGGCGCGGTGTCCGAAAAATTCGGCTGGACTGCGACGGTTATTTTCTGGATAATCCTCGGCGCGATCGGCGTCGCCGTGTGCGCTGTACCGATGCGACGCTACGGCAGATTCGCAAACGGGAGCGGGAACAAAGCATAAAACGCGGCACATTTTGGCAAAAAATCAGAATATCAGACAAACTTCGTCAAAAAAACCGTCCTCGGCGCAAAAAAAATTAAAATTAGGTATTGCAAAACCCGGAATCTTATGTTATTATAATGTGCGTTCGGTGAGAGCCGACAAATTGGCCCGGTAGCTCAGTTGGTTAGAGCGCTAGCCTGTCACGCTAGAGGTCGACGGTTCGAGACCGTTCCGGGTCGCCATTCGCTGCTATGGCTCAGGTGGCAGAGCACATCCTTGGTAAGGATGAGGTCACCAGTTCGAATCTGGTTAGCAGCTCCATAAAAAGCCTTGGAACTTGATTGTTTCAAGGCTTTTTACTTTTGCCCAAAATTGAATTCTACAATTTTTCGCCCTGAATCGGCTGCAATTTTTCGTCAACTTTATGTGCCGCGCCGCCGCATTTCTGCAATTTTTGAGCACCTTGCCCTTTTTTCAAAATCTATGGATTTAACTTCCGCTTTGTGCTAAAATGCCTTTTGTGTTGTGTTTGAAAATCCAAATGGTTAATGATAAGCGCGACACCTGTGTGCAATTCTCTGTTGGGGGAACGAAAATGAAAAGGATAGGATATAAACATACGGTTGCGGCGAGCTTTACGGCGTTCGTCGTTCAGGCGGTCGTCAACAATTTCGCGCCGCTGCTGTTTTTGACCTTTCAGGCGCAGTACGGCATCGAGCTCTCGAAAATAACCGTTTTAATCACCGCGAACTTTTTTATTCAGATATTCGTCGATCTGACCGCCGTGCTGTTCGTCGACCGCATCGGCTACCGCGCTTCAACGGTGCTCGCCCATGCGATGTGCGCGACGGGTCTTATTTTCATGACTATTCTGCCGGAGATACTGCCCTCGGCTTTCGCTGGACTGCTCATCTCCGTGTTCTGCTACGCGGTCGGAGCGGGTCTTTTGGATATCACGATAAATCCGATAGTCAACTCCTGCCCGTCAACAAATTCCAATCAGCTGCTCTGCCTGCTCCATTCGTTCTATTGCTGGGGCAGCGTCGCGGCGGTCGGCATATCCACCCTGTTCTTCGCCCTGTTCTCGACGGATAATTGGAAGATAATGTCGCTGATATGGGCGATTCTCCCGATAGTCAACGCTGTTATGTTCACCCGCGTGCCTATAGCGCCCGTCGTCGGCGAGGACGAGGAGAAGCTCTCGATAAAGGATATGCTCAAAACAAAGGCTTTTTGGATATTCATGGTGCTCATACTCTGCGCAGGCTCGAGCGAGCAGGCGGTCAGCCAGTGGGCTTCGACTTTCGCTGAAAAGGCGCTCGGACTCACAAAGACCGTCGGCGATCTGGCGGGTCCCATGCTCTTCTCGATTCTTATGGGCGTGTCGCGCTTTATGTACGGCAAGTTCGGCAACAGAATAAATCTCGATTCAATGATGCTCCTGAGCGGCTGCGTCTGCACGGCTTCTTATTTTCTCATTTCGCTGACCTCTTCGCCCATTCTCGGGCTTGTCGGCGTCGCCGTGTGCGGACTGTCTGCGGGTATCCTCTGGCCGGGCACGATAGGCAAGATGTCCTCTGCGCTCCACGGCGGCGGAACGGCGATGTATGCTATTCTCTGCCTCGGCGGCGATATCGGCTGCTCGGCGGGTCCGACCTTTGCCGGAATGATGGCGAGCTTCTTCGGCGATGACCTCAAAAAGGGCATACTCTGCGCCGTCATATTCCCGCTGACTCTGTCGGTGATAATGCTCGTGCGCGAGTTCATTATTCCGCGCCGCAGAAAGAAGGCGGCTTCATGAAGAAAAACTATAAATCGACCGTCAACGCCTGCTTCGCGGGCTATGTCGTCCAGGCGATAGTCAACAACTTTGTGCCCCTGCTGTTTTTGACTTTTAACAAGAGCTACGGCATTGAGCTTTCAAAGATAACCGCGCTGATAACCGTCAATTTTATTCTCCAGCTTTGCATCGATTTGCTCTCCGCGTTCTTTATCGATAAGATAGGCTACCGCGCGGCGGCAATTATGGCTCATGTGTTCGCGGCGGCAGGACTTGTTTCATTGACCGTTTTGCCGGAGATTCTGCCCTCGCCGTTTGTCGGTCTGCTTATCTCCGTTATGCTCTATGCGGTCGGAGGCGGGCTGCTCGAGGTGATAGTCAGCCCGATAGTCGAGGCGTGCCCGACGGATAATAAAGAGAAGATGATGAGTCTGCTCCACTCGTTCTATTGCTGGGGCAGCGTCGCCGTCGTCGGCATTTCAACGCTCTATTTCTCGATATTCACAACGGCTAACTGGAAGTATCTCGCCCTTATCTGGGCAGTCGTGCCGATAGTCAACGCCCTGAACTTTATCCGCGTCCCGATAGCCCCGCTTATCGAAGAAGGGGAGAAGGGACTCTCTTTTAAACAACTGCTCGGAAACAGGATGTTCTGGATATTCATGCTTCTGATACTCTGCTCCGGTGCGAGCGAGCAGGCGGTCAGCCAGTGGGCTTCGACCTTTGCGGAAAAGGGTCTCGGCGTCTCAAAGACCGTCGGCGACCTCGCCGGCCCCATGCTCTTCTCCGTGCTCATGGGCGTGTCGCGCGTGATATACGGCAAATTCGGCGACAAAATCGACCTCGACGGCATGATGATTTTCAGCGGCGCGCTGTGCATGGCGTCTTATCTGCTCATTGCGCTCAGCTCCTCCGCTGTGCTCGGGCTTGTCGGAGTCGCGATGTGCGGCTTCTCGGTCGGCATCATGTGGCCGGGAACGTTCAGCAAGGCGTCTGCGGGGATAAAAGGCGGCGGAACGGCGATGTTTGCTCTTCTGGCGCTCGGCGGCGATCTCGGCTGTTCTTCCGGACCCACTTTTGCCGGAATGATGGCGAGCGCATTCGGCGACAATCTCAAAAAAGGCATACTCTGCGCCATATTTTTCCCGGCGCTTTTAACCGTGCTGACAATTTTTACAAAACGCAGAAAAGCGAAAATTTGATATCAAAAAGCGGCAGAATACGGATGATAAACCCGTGTTCCGCCGCTTTAATTTATTTTTGCGGTTTACATTTGCAGGAATAGCTGATAAGATATATATGTGAGATTTTGGCTTTCTTTGAGTCTCATAAACAGGAAAATGAAAATGGACAGGAAAACTGAAATAAGGGGACTGAAATATGAGCGTAGCTAATATTCTGTCGATGGCGGGCGGACTCGGTCTGTTCCTATTCGGCATCAGGACGATGGGCGACGGACTCGAAAACGCGGCCGGTGCCAAGCTCAAGAGAATGCTCGAAGTGCTTACCGGAAACCGCTTCCTCGCAGTGCTCGTCGGCTTTGTCGTCACGGCAATAATCCAGTCGTCAACCGCAACGACCGTCATGGTCGTCGGCTTTGTCAACGCGGGCATGATGTCGCTCGCGCAGGCGGTCGGCGTCATAATGGGCGCGAATATCGGTACTACCGTCACATCGCTGCTCATCGCGCTGAACTTTTCGAGCGTCGCGGCGGCGTCGGTGCTCGTCGGCGTTATTCTGATGCTCGCGTCGAAAAAGACCGTTGTCAAGAACCTCGGCGCAATATTCACAGGCTTCGGTCTGCTCTTCCTCGGCATCGATATGATGTCCGATTCCATGGCTCCGCTCAGAGATAGCGCAGGCTTCATGAACTTTATCGTCACCGTCTCGGAGTCGCCTCTGCGCCCGCTGTTCGGTATTATCCTCGGCATAGTCATGACCGCTGTGCTCCAGAGCTCCTCGGCGTCCGTCGGCGTGCTCCAGACTCTCGCCATGCAGGGACTCGTGCCGCTCAAGTTTTCCGTTTTCGTCCTCTTCGGTCAGAATATCGGAACCTGCCTCACGGCACTCTTCTCGACCGTCGGCGCGAAGAAAAATTCGAAGCGCGCCGCAGTTATCCACCTGCTATTCAATCTCATCGGCACGGGCATATTTATTCTTATCGCCCTGCTCACTCCCTATGTCGAGTGGATAGAAAAGCTGTCGCCCGACCCGATGGCGCAGATAGCCATATCGCATATCGTGTTCAATATCGTCTCGACCGTTGTTATGTTCCCGTTCGCGAAAGCTCTCGTCAAGCTCTCCTGCCTGCTCGTTCCCGGCAAGGACGACAGCGAGAGCGAGATGCACTGCAAGTTCATCGACGACCGTCTGCTCAATACGCCCCCCTTCGCTGTCATGCAGGTCAGCAAGGAGGTCGCACGCATGGCGAAGCTCGCGCGCGATAACTTTGAGACAAGCGCCCACGCACTCATAAACCGCAGCGACAAAGATCTCGACAAGGTCATGGAAAACGAAGAGATCATAAACTACCTCAACCATCATATAACCTCGTATCTCGTCAAGCTCAACGCTCTTGATATAACCGACAGCGACTCGGATTATATCGCCCGCGTCTTCCACGCGATAAACGATATCGAGCGCGTCGGCGACCATGCGATTAACCTCGCCGAAGCGGCTCAGCACAATATCGGCGAGGGGCTCAAGTTCTCCGACCCCGCGAGGGAGGAGCTCAACCAGCTCTGCGGCAGTGTCGTTACATTGCTTGAGCGTTCGATGGCGGCGTTTGATAACCAGTCGCTCAGCGACAACGAGGCAAAGGAACTCTCAGACCTTGAGGAGCATATCGACGACCTGACCCTCGAATGCCAGGATTCGCATATCTTCCGCCTCAACCGCAAGGAGTGCAACACCGAAGCTGGTATGCTCTATCTCAACACCATAACCGACTTCGAGCGTGTCGGCGACCACGCCATAAACATCGCTTTTCTTGCAAGATCAAAATAATTTTCAAAATACCCTTGCATTTTGCAGGGGTATGATGTAGAATAAGAACAGAACATTTGTACGAACAAAATTTCAGCTCCCCGAAAGGACGGAACGAATATGGCAGATAAACAGAAAGCGCTTGAAACTGCGATATCGCAGATAGAGAAAAATTTCGGCAAAGGCTCGATAATGAGACTCGGTCAGAACACGGCAATGAATGTCGAGGCTATCTCGACCGGCTCTGTTACACTCGACGCCGCCACCGGCATCGGCGGACTTCCGCGCGGCAGAATAATCGAGATATACGGCCCCGAGTCGTCCGGTAAAACCACTCTCGCGCTCCATGTTGTCGCCGAGGCTCAGAGAATGGGCGGCGAGGCTGCGTTTATCGATGCCGAGCACGCGCTCGATCCCGTATATGCAGCGAATCTCGGCGTTGATGTCGATTCTCTTCTCGTCTCTCAGCCGGACAACGGCGAGCAGGCGCTCGAGATAACCGAAGCTCTGACCCGTTCGGGCGCTATCGATGTTATAGTCGTCGACTCCGTTGCGGCTCTTGTTCCGCGTTCGGAGATCGAGGGCGATATGGGCGACTCCCACGTCGGTCTCCACGCGCGCCTTATGTCGCAGGCTCTCAGAAAGCTCGCGGGCGCGATTTCAAAGTCGAATACTATTATAATTTTCATAAACCAGCTGCGTGAAAAGGTCGGCGTTGTCTATGGCAACCCCGAGGTCACAACAGGCGGTCGTGCGCTGAAGTTCTATGCTTCTATACGTATTGATGTCCGCAAGATAGAACAGCTCAAAGGCCCCGGCAACGAGTTCATCGGCTCGCGCACAAGGGCTAAGATAGTTAAGAACAAAGTCGCTCCGCCCTTTAAAGAGGCTGAGTTCGATATCATGTACGGCAAGGGCATATCCAAGGTCGGCGAAATACTCGACCTCGCCGTAAAATATGATATCATCCATAAGAGCGGCGCGTGGTTCTCTTATAACGAGAACCGCCTCGGCCAGGGCAGAGACAACGTCAAGAATTATATCAGCGAGCATCCCGACTTCATGGCGGAACTCGAAGCCCAGGTCCGCGAGCGTCTTATGGCGGAGAACAACGCCGCAAGAGCTGCCGCAAAGCCTGCGGAGAAGCCCACGCCTGCCGCCGAGCCTGCACCCGCTGCGATGCCCAAGAAGCCCACGAGCCGTTCCGGCGCAAAGGCGAAGCTGGACATCGTTGTTGATGACGACGATTGATGAAGATAACGGCACAGCAGGGCAGGGGACAAAAAATACATATACTTGTCGATGGGGAGTACCGTCTGACCGTTACCCGGGATTTCTGGGCGAGTCAGAATATACGCTCCGGCGATGAAATTGACGATGCGGAGTTTGCCGCCTTTTGCGAGGCGGCAGGCTCCTGCCGTGCATTTAATGCGGCTGTCGATATTCTCTCGCGGCGCGACCATTCGTCAAAGGAGCTTCAGCGAAAGGTTGCCCGTCGCTCCGGCGCGGAGTTTGCGCGCGAAGCGGTCGAACGCCTTGAAGAGATGGGCTATGTCAACGACGAGCGCTATGCCCATACCCTCGCGCAGGAGCTGTATGAGCGGCGCGGCATGGGTAAAAAACGCATTGAACAGGAGCTAAGACAGCGCGGAATATCTCGCGAGACGGCGAGCGAATGTGCCGAAGAGCTCGACGGCGACGACGTTGAGCGGATAAAAAATCTGCTGGAGACCAAATTCGCCGGCAAATTTTCCGATGAAAAGGGCAGGCGGCGCACTTTCAACGCCCTGACCCGCCTCGGCTATGGCTACTCCGATATCCGTTCGGCAATGCGCGCGATGGACGAGGAATATGAAGATACGGACGATCAATTTTCCTGTTAGAAGATAAGAAAAGGAAAAAATAGTGTATAATTTCTGTTATCAAGCGAAAGGAAGAACTGTTTGATGAAGAAAAGAAGAGTTTTATTCGTGTCGCTCGGCTGCCCGAAGAATCAGGTCGACGGTGAGCTGATGCTCGCAAAGCTTCAGAACGCCGGATTTGAAAATGCGGACAATTTCGAGCGCCTCGACGCAGTTATAGTCAACACCTGCGCGTTTATCGACTCCGCCAAGCAGGAGGCTATCGACACAATTCTGGAGATGGTCGGCCTCAAAAAAGACGGACTTGTCCGCGCGGTCATTGTCACCGGTTGCCTCGCCGAGCGCTACCGCGACGAGATACTTCAGGAGATTCCCGAGGTTGATGCGGTCGTCGGCATCGGCGCAAACGGCGATATCGACAAGATAGTTGACGAAGTTCTCGACGGCAAGCAGACCAATGTTTTCCCCGACAAAAAAGAGCTTCCCATGTGCGGCGAGCGCGTGCTCACGACTCCCGATTACTGGGCGTATCTCAAGATAGCCGAGGGCTGCTCGAACTGCTGCACCTATTGCGCCATCCCGTCCATCCGCGGACCCTTCCGCAGCCGCGACGAGGAAAGCATAGTCGAAGAGGCAAAGACCCTTGCGAATGGGGGCGTCAAAGAGCTCGTGCTTATCGCGCAGGATGTCTCGTCCTACGGCATTGATATCTACGGCGAATACAGGCTCGCTCATCTGCTTGATTTGCTCTGTGAGATCGACGGCATCGAGTGGATACGCCTGCTCTATTGCTATCCCGATAAGATAACCGACGAGCTTATCGACACCATGGCTTCCCAGCCCAAGGTGCTCCATTATATAGACCTGCCGCTCCAGCACGCGGACGATAAAATCCTCAAGGCGATGAACCGCCACAGCACCGCGGAAGAGACCCGCGAGGTTATAAGAAAACTGCGCGAGCGTATGCCGGATATTGCTATCCGCACGACGTTTATTGTCGGCTTCCCCGGCGAGGGCGACGACGAGTTTGAGACTCTCGCCGAGTTCGTCAACGAGGAGGAGTTCGAGCGCCTCGGATGCTTTGAATATTCCCCGCAGGATGGCACTCCCGCCGCGAAGATGGAGAATCAGGTCGACGACGATGTCAAATCCCGCCGCGCCGAGGTCATCATGCAGGATCAGTATGAGATAATGACCGAAAAGAACAACAATATGATCGGCAAGACCCTGCGCGTGCTCACCGAGAGCTACGATGATTATACCGACAGCTACTCGGGTCGCTCATATATGGACGCGCCCGATATCGACGGCAAGATAATCTTCACTTCGCCCGATTTCATAAAAGAAGGCGAATTCGTCGATGTCGAGATACTCGGCGTTAACGAATATGACCTGCTCGGAAGAACAGTAAAATAAAACCCGGAAAGGGGAATTGACATGCAGAAGCTGAATCTGCCCAATAAACTGACGCTCATAAGAATGTTCCTCGCGCCCATTTATCTCGCGCTTATGCTTATTGAGTTCCCTTATCATTACATAGTCGCGCTCGCCGTTTTTGCAGTCGCGTCACTGACCGATATGCTCGACGGCAAGATTGCACGAAAGAATAATCTTATTACCGTTTTCGGCAAGCTTCTCGATCCGCTCGCCGATAAAATGCTCACCACTGCCGCTCTGCTCGCATTCATGCGCGAGGGCTGGTGCAGCATCTGGATCGTCATGATAGTCCTCACCCGCGAGTTCGCCGTCGCAGGCGTCCGCCTTATCGCCACGGCGCAGGGCATTGTTATCCCTGCAAACTATTGGGGCAAGGCGAAAACCGTCAGCCAGATGGTGTTCACTATTGTTATCATGCTCCTTGCCGAGCTTGACGCGACGTTTGATATTTTCGCAAACGCCGGCTGGTTCACTCTCGCGAGAGTGTCGAATATCATGCTCTGGATAACCGCCGTTCTGACGGTCGTTTCGGGCATCACATATTTTGTGGACAGCAAAAAACTTATTGACTTTTCCAAGTGATTTCAATATAATAATTAGTAGATATGCGAGTCATATCGGCTGACAAAAACCAAAAAATAACATGCGTTTACCGGGAGAAGTAGCCGGATATTCGCGGCATCAGAGAGGGAGCCCGAAGCTGAGAAAGCTCCTTGCCGTATGAAGGTGAAATGCACCCGTCAGCACGCAGGGGGAACAACAGTATCCCTGCGCGGAAGGCACCGTTATCGGCCGGGCGCGTATTTGCGCGCAGAGATATAAACAGGAGTGGAACCGCGCTCAGGCGCCTCCGTTGTCCGCAAGGATAACGGAGGCTTTTTGTATGTTATTTGTATATTGAGCGGCTGTAGGGGCGGATATTATCCGCCCGCGAAAATGCACAGACTTATTAACAGCGCATACGCACTCCAAACAACTAACGCCGCATCGCGGCAGCAATTTTATCCGAGCTCAAGGAGTTGATATTTATGTTTGACAGGCTCAGGGAGGATATAAGCACCTTCAAACGGCGCGACCCCGCCGCGAGAAGCGCGCTCGAAATCTTCTTCCTCTATCCGGGTCTTAAAGCTATAAGAATGCACCGCAGAGCCAATTGGTGCTATCGCCGCAGGATGTTCTTCCTCGCACGCTGGATATCGCAGCGTGCGGCGCGTAAAACCGGGATAGAGATACACCCGGCGGCGACCATTGGCAGGCGCTTTTTCATCGACCACGGCACCGGCGTCGTTATCGGCGAGACCACCGTTATCGGCGACGATGTTATGATATATCAGGGCGTGACCCTCGGTGGCACCGGAAAGGATACCGGCAAACGCCATCCGACTATCGGCAACAATGTCATGATCGGCGCGGGCGCAAAGGTGCTCGGACCGTTCAAAGTCGGCGATAACTCGAATATCGCCGCGGGCGCGGTGGTTCTCGATGAGATTCCGCCAGACTGTACCGCCGTCGGCGTACCGGCTCATATCGTTCGCCGCAACGGAGTCAGGGTCGACGACCTCGACCAGGTGCATATACCCGACCCGGTCGCGCAGGAGCTTTGCAAGCTCGAGCATCAGGTCTCCCAGCTGAGAAAACAGCTTGAGGAGCAGGAAAACACACAGTAAATTGACTGAAAGGAAGATATAAATGAAAGTCTATAACACTCTCACAAGAAAAAAGGAAGAGCTCGTCCCGATAACTCCGGGCGAGATCAAGATGTACGCCTGCGGCCCGACCGTGTATAACTATATCCACATCGGCAACGCCCGCCCGCTGTGCATCTTCGATATCCTGCGCCGCTATCTCGAATATCGCGGCTACAATGTGAAGTTCGTCCAGAATTTCACGGATATCGACGATAAAATAATCAGACGCGCAAACGAGGAGCATGTTGATTTCTCCGAGATTTCCGAGCGCTATATAAAAGAGTTCTGGACCGATGCCGACGGACTCAATGTCCGCCACGCAACGATAAATCCGAAGGCTACCGAGAATATCGATGCCATCATTCAGATAATCTCGACCCTTATCGAAAAGGGCTACGCCTATGAGGCGCAGGGCGACGTTTATTTCAGCACCGAGAAGTTCAAGGATTACGGCAAGCTCTCGCATCAGCCGCTTGAGGATCTTGAGGCGGGCGCGCGTATAATGGTCGGCGAGGTCAAGCGCGAGCCGATGGATTTCGCCGTCTGGAAAGCCGCAAAACCCGGCGAGCCCGCATGGGATTCCCCGTGGGGCAAGGGCAGACCCGGCTGGCATATCGAGTGCTCCGCGATGAACTGGCGCTATCTCGGCGACACCATTGACATTCACTGCGGCGGTCAGGATCTCATCTTCCCGCACCATGAGAATGAGATAGCCCAGAGCGAGTGCTTCACAGGCAAGCCGTTCGCCCACTATTGGATGCACAACGGCTACATCAACGTTGACAATGTGAAGATGTCGAAGTCTCTCGGCAATTTCTTCACCGTGCGCGATGTTGCCGAAAAATACGGCTATGAGCCGATTCGCTATCTGCTCATCTCCGCCCAGTACAGAAGCCCGATAAACTACAGCACCGATATCATCGAGCAGTGCATCGCCGCGCTCAACAGACTCTATACTTGCCGCGATTCGCTCGATTTCGAGCTCAAGAACGCTGCCGACGCAGAGCATGACGGCGATAAGGCGATTATCGACGGATTTGATAAATACAGAGAGCAGTTTATCTCCGCCATGGACGACGATCTCAACACCGCCGACGCCATCGCTTCGATATTCGAGCTCGTCCGCGATATCAATACAAATGTTGTCGGCAAGACCCCCTCAAAGGCGCTTGTTGAGGGTGCGATAGCCATGTTCGACGAGCTGACCGGTGTGCTCGGACTCGTCTATAACCGCAAGACCGAGACTCTCGACAGCGATGTCGAAGCTCTTATTGAGGCGCGCACGAACGCTCGTAAGGAGAAAAACTGGGCAGAGTCGGACAGAATCAGAGATCAGCTCAAGGAAATGGGCATCGTCCTCGAGGATACCGCCCAGGGCGTGAAGTGGCACAGAGAATAAATCTATAGACAAAACGCATAAATTAATGTATAATACTATATGACTTTTTAATTAAATTGCGGAGGTTGAGTAAGTGAACGATCTGAAAACCCGATTCTTTGACGATGTGGACAAAAACTGTCCTCTTCCGGAGTATCCCCGCCCGCAGCTTGTGCGCGAGGATTGGTTGTGCCTCAACGGCGAGTGCGATTATGAGATAACCCCGGCGGGCGACGCCTGCCCGAAAGATTTCAGCGGCAAGATAATCCTGCCTTTCGCCATCGAGAGCCAGCTCTCCGGCGTTCAGCGCGCGCTTCAGCCAGACGAGCGCCTTTGGTACAGAAAGAGGTTCACTCTCGACAGCCGCTTTGATGATAAGCGCTGCATTTTGCATTTCGGCGCTGTCGATTGGCAGTGCGAGGTGTTTGTCAACGGTGTCTCCGTCGGCACTCATACCGGCGGCTATTGCCCGTTCTCTTTTGATATAACCGACGAACTTGTCGACGGCGAAAATGAACTTGTTGTCAAGGTCTATGACCCGACCGACAAGGGTTGGCAGAATCGCGGCAAGCAGGTTCTCAAATCCGTCGGCTTCTGGTATACCGGAACCTCCGGAATCTGGCAGACTGTGTGGCTTGAGCCCGTGGCTCAGAGCCATATCACCTGCGTGCGCCTGACCCCCGATATCGACGCGGGCGAGATAATCGTCTCCTGCACCGGCGAGGGACTTGACGGCTGCACGATAGAGGCTGAGATTTCGCTCGACGGCGAGCAGGTGTATTCCGGCGAGATGAAGCTCAACGCGCATCTTCCCGTGCCCGATGCGAAACTCTGGAGCCCCGAGAGTCCGACTCTCTATGACCTTGTACTCACCGTGAAGAAAAACGGCGAGGCTGTCGATACCGTCAAGAGCTATTTCGGCATGAGAAAGTTCAGCATCGGCAAGGATAAGCAGGGTCTGCCGCGCCTTATGCTCAATAACGAGCCCTATTTCCAGCGCGGCCTGCTCGATCAGGGCTATTGGAGCGACGGCGGTCTGACTCCACCCAACGACGAAGCGATGATATTCGATATCGCCGAGATGAAGCGCCTCGGCTTTAATATGCTCAGAAAGCATATCAAGGTCGAGCCCCTGCGCTGGTACTATCACTGCGACAGACTCGGCATGATAGTCTGGCAGGATATGGTCAGCGGCGGCGAGTATATCGGAAATATCCTTGCGGGTGTTCTGCCGAATATCGGCATCGGCGTCAAGGATAATAAATATAACTGGTTCAGCCGCGGCGAAAAGGAGTGGCGCGATGACTACCGCCGCGAGCTGTTCGAGATGATAGACAATCTCTATAACTGCGCCTGCATCGGCTGCTGGGTGCCCTTCAACGAGGGCTGGGGTCAGTTCGACGCGAAGGAGATCGGCGACGCCGTCAAGGCATACGATCCCTCGAGAATCGTTGACCACGCGAGCGGCTGGTACGATCAGAAGGGCTGCGACCTCAAGAGTATGCACAAATATATCTTGCCGATCCATATGCCGAAGCTTGACGGCAGACCGTTCGTCATAAGCGAATACGGCGGATACAGCATGATTCTCGACGGCCATGTATGGAACAAGCAGAAGAGCTTCGGCTATATCATGTTCAGGTCGAAGGAGAAGCTCTCCGCGGCTTATAAGAAGCTGCATGAGAAGCAGGTCATCCCGCTGATAAAGAAAGGACTTTGCGCCACTGTTTATACTCAGGTCAGCGACGTCGAGTTCGAGGTCAACGGAATGTATACATATGACCGCAAGGTGTTGAAGTTCGACGAAAAGACCGTGCAGGAAGTTAACTCCAAGCTGCATTTTTAAGGAAGAAAGCGACAGATGAAGTCACTGCTTATAAGACTGATAAAAAAACTCGGCGATATGCGCCGCCACCTGCTCTATTACCGCATTTGGCCTGCGGTCTACAGGCGCGCGGCGAAAAAGCCGATAGACGAAAAAAAGGTGCTCCTTGCTTCAAACAGCAAAACGCTTCCGGACAACCTGTCCTGCATGAAGCGCGAGCTTGAGGCGCGCGGGATGCACTGCACCGAGATGCTTATTCCCGCGGGAGCGGGCAGTATAAGCGCGAGGGCTGCGGAGTTCAGGCAGAATATCCGCTTCCAGCGCGAGTATGCGACGAGCAAACTCGTCTTTGTTGAGGATGCGTTCTTCCCGCTGTTCGCGAATCATCCGCGAAAGGGCACCGAGGTCATTCAGCTTTGGCATGCGTGTGGTGCGTTCAAAAAATGGGGCTATTCGACCGCCGATCTCAAGTGGGGCGCGGACAGAAAGAGCCTCGAACGCTATCCGATTCACAACACCTATACCGCAGTCACCGTGTCGGCGCGCAATATTATTCCGTATTATGCCGAGGCGTTCAACTGCCCGGAGCACATAATCAGACCTCTCGGCGTGCCAAGGACGGATATTTATTTCAATCCCGATTTCGTCTCGTCCGCCCGTGAGGAAATGCTCAAAAAATTCCCGCAGATAGGGGACAGGAAGATAATTCTCTATGCCCCGACATTTCGCGGCAACTCGATTCTCAAGTCCTATATGGATCTGAAGCTTGATATCGAGCGCATGAACGCGGAGCTGTCCGACGATTTCGTCCTGCTGTATAAGCTCCATCCGCAGACGGCGAAACGCTTTTCGCTCAGCGCCGAAGAGCGCGAAAAATATGAGAATTTCGTGTTCGATATCTCAAAAGATGTGCGAATCGACCTCGCAATGTGCGCGGCTGATATGCTGATAAGCGACTATTCGTCCGTGATTTTTGAATATTCGCTGCTCAGCCGTCCGATGATATTCTTTGCCTATGATCTCGAAGAATATGACCGCGACCGCAGTTTCTATAACAAATATGAGGACTTCGTTCCCGGCCCTATAGTCCGGGATACCGAGGGCATTATTTCCGCCGTCAGGCAGGCGCAGTCCGGCTTCGACAGCGCGGAAATTGAAAACTTCAGAAACTATTTTATGGACGCCTGCGACGGGCACAGCACCGCGCGCATCGCCGAAGCGTTCATGGAAAAATAAGGTGTATCATATGAAAAAGACTTTCAAAGCCGCAGCAGCATTCCTGCTCATCCTGGCAGTCGCCATAGGTATGTGCGCGTGCTCGGGCGGAGCCGGAGGCAAAGCGCCCGGCAAAAAGATCGCCATAGTCACAGCGACCCTGTCGCAGAACCCCGAGGAATATCAGCGTGCGGCTCAGCTTGCGAGCGAATATTCCTATGTCGAGCATGTTGCCTATACCGACACGCGCGTCGGCACTTCGGGCATTCTCGATTTCTATAAGCGCGTCAACGATATCGCCTCCGATGCGAGCTACGGCGCGATAGTTATCGCGAGAGCGAATCTCGGAGCCGTCGCGGCAGTCAGAGCGGCAAAGGCAAAGAACCCCGATAAGCTCATCGTCTGCACTGCACCCGAGGAGAATATCCAGACTCTTGCGAAGTCCGCCGATGCCATTCTTGCGATAGACACCGCCAAGGACGCAGCGATGATGGTTGAAGAGGCGCACGGACGCGGCGCGCAGGTCTTTGTCTATTACGCCACCGGCGTTCAGCAGAGCACCCCGAGCATCAAGGAGTCGCGCGAAGCGGCTGAGAAGAAGTGCGAGGAGCTCGGCATGACATATAAATTTGTCAACTGCTACGATGTCTCGCAGGCTCTCGGCATAAAGGGCGCGCAGAGTTTCATGAAAGAGGATATCGCCCGCCAGCTCAAGAATTTCGAGGGCAAGAAGATTGCGGCTTATTGCGCCGATATATCTTCTCAGGCGGAGCTTATAAAGAACGCCTGCCCGAACGGCATAATCGTTGCGGGCACGAGCTTCCCGAGCATCTATGACGGCTACACCGCCGCTTTTGATATCGAGGTCGGCAAGAAGTGGGACAACAAGTCCAAGGTGTTCAGCAAGGTCAGAGCAGCGATAAGAGCGAACGGCGGCACGAAAAACCAGTTCATCGTGTGGGACGATCTGACCGCATCTTCAATGACCGAGGCAGCGTTTGAATATGCAAGAGCCACCCTCTGCGGCGAGCAGATTGATATGGCAAAGGCGGTCAAGTCGAGCTTCCCGTCGAAGATAAAAATGTCTGACAAACAGCTCGACAAATGCACCTTCATTTACACGGAGGACTACCGCGTATTATGAGAGGAAAATTCATTGTAGTCGAGGGACTTGACGGCTCCGGCAAGGGCACCCAGACGGCTCTGCTTTGTGCTTATCTTAAGTCGCAGGGCAGGAATGTGTATCCGACCGCCGAGCCCACCGAGTCGGTGACCGGCGGTATGATAAGAGATGTGCTCAGCGGCGCAAGGCAGCGCACATCCTCGGAGCTCGCTGCGCTCTTCCTTGCGGACCGCGTGGCGCACAATATGAACCCCGTCAACGGCATAGAAAAGACGCTCGAAGCGGGAATCGATGTCGTGTGCGACAGATATTACTATTCGTCCATCGCCTATCAGGCGGTGGGGGAGGACAGGCAGTGGGTTATAGATATGAACCTCAACTGCCCCGGCATACTCAAGCCGGATATCTGCATCTTTTTCGATGTCGACCCGGAGAGCTGCCACGAGAGAATAGAAAACGGGCGCGTGTATCTCGAAATTTTCGAGCGCGACCCGGAGCAGATAAACGCCATCCGCGAGCGGTATTACAGCGCGTTTGAACTGCTCAAGGACAGAGATAATATCGTCGTCATCGACGCCGCACGCGATATAGATTCCGTCGCCGCCGATGTCAGAAAAGCGATTGATACGGTTATAAAATAACTAATCCGCCCAATTCCGGGCGGATTTTTTCGCTTTAACTCAAGGCGCGATGTTGGCGAAAAACAAGGAGCATAGCGCTCGCTCCAATGGCGATAGGCGACTATGTTTTGAGAGTCGCTCGTGCGGCTTGCTTCGCAAGCCGTTCCCTCGCCTATCTCAGTTAGACTTCAAACACTGCGGCGCGGCTGTTGAAAGCTTGATTATAAAAATTGGCTGAAACACTTGCTTTTGCTTTGCTGTGGCTCGAGTGATGGACAAATCTCAATTTTGCAATACCAAAAAATCAAGCCGCCCGGTTGCCCGAGCGGCTCAAATTATTTATTCAGCTTTGGATTAATACATTCCGCCGCCGGCCTGTGCAGCCATCGCCGCGGCGTTTGCCGCGTCTGCTGCCGGGTCGGGCTTGTCGGTGACAAGGCTCTCGGTGGTCAGAACCATTGCCGCAACGGAAGCGGCGTTCTGCAGAGCGGAGCGGGTGACCTTTGTCGGGTCAACAACGCCTGCCTCGAACATATCAACATATCCGTCGGAAGCGAAGTTGTAGCCGTAGCCGATTTTGCCGGACTCAACGATGTGGTTGATGATAACCGAACCCTCAAGTCCTGCGTTGGAAGCGATCTGGCGAACGGGCTCTTCAAGAGCCTTGAGAACGATCTTCACGCCGGTCTTCTCGTCGGAATCCTCGGTGCTGTCAAGCAGAGCCTTGACTGCGGGGATAGCGTTGAGCAGTGCGACGCCGCCGCCTGCAACGGAACCCTCTTCAACAGCTGCCTTGGTTGCTGCGAGAGCGTCCTCGATGCGGAGCTTCTTCTCCTTCATCTCGGTCTCGGTAGCTGCGCCGACCTTGATGACCGCTACGCCGCCTGCAAGTTTTGCAAGGCGCTCCTGAAGCTTCTCTCTGTCATAGTCGGAAGCGGTGTTCTCAATCTGGGTGCGGATCTGGTTGACTCTGGACTTGATGGCGTCCTTGTCGCCTGCGCCGTCAACAATGATGGTGTTCTCCTTGGAGACCTTGACCTGGCGTGCGCGGCCGAGATCGGAAATCTGGGTGTCCTTGAGCTCAAGACCGAGCTCGGAGGTGATGACCTTGCCGCCGGTGAGGATAGCGATATCCTGAAGCATCTCCTTGCGTCTGTCGCCGAAGCCGGGAGCCTTGATGCCCACGCAGGTGAACACGCCGCGAAGCTTGTTGACAAGGATGGTCGAAAGAGCCTCACCCTCGATGTCCTCAGCGATGATGATAAGCTTTCCGCCTGCGTGCATGATCTGCTCGAGCAGGGGAAGAAGATCCTGAATGCTTGCAATCTTCTTGTCTGTGATAAGGATGAGAGCGTCGTCGATGACGGCTTCCATCTTGTCGGTGTCGGTTACCATGTAGGGGGAGATGTAGCCTCTGTCGAACTGCATGCCCTCGACAACCTCTGCCTCGGTCTGTGCAATCTTCGACTCCTCAACGGTGATAACGCCGTCGGAGGTGACCTTCTCCATAGCGTCGGCAATGATTCTGCCGATATCCTCGTCAGCGGAGGAAATGGTGGCTATTCTCGCGATGTCCTCGGTGCCCTTAACAGGCTGAGAGTGGGACTTGACAGCCTCGATAGCGGCATCAACAGCCTTCTGGATGCCCTTTTTGATGACCATCGGGTTTGCGCCTGCAACAACGTTCTTCATGCCCTCGCGGACGAGTGCCTGAGCGAGCAGGGTAGCGGTGGTGGTACCGTCGCCGGCGACATCGTTTGTCTTTGTGGCGACTTCTTTTATAAGCTGAGCGCCCATGTTCTCAAAGGGATCTTCGAGCTCAACATCCTTGGCGATGGTGACACCGTCGTTGGTGATGAGGGGAGCGCCGTACTTCTTGTCGAGCACAACGTTTCTGCCCTTGGGGCCGAGCGTGATTTTAACTGTGTTAGCGAGCTTATCGATACCGGCCTGGAGAGCCTTGCGGGCTTCCTCGCCGTAAATGATCTGTTTTGCCATGATGAATTACCTCCGATTATTCTACGATAGCGAGAATGTCGCTCTGACGGACTATGGTGTATTCCTCTTTGTTGAGCTTGACCTCAGTGCCGGAATATTTGCCGGTTATGACTCTGTCGCCGACCTTGACGTACATCTCAACTTCCTTGCCGTCAACGAGTCCGCCGGGACCCACTGCAACGACCTCAGCAACCTGGGGCTTCTCCTGTGCGGAAGCGGCGAGGATAATGCCGCTGCTCGTAGTTTCTTCAACCTCGACAGGCTTGACAACAACTCTGTCTGCAAGCGGTTTAATGTTCATATCGATTCCTCCTGAATTATAAAAAATGCAAGCTTAAAAATCTTTTGGCACTCTACATCCCCGAGTGCTAATTTATATTCTAAACCCATTTGTACCAAAAATCAATACCTTTTTCCAAAGTTTACAATTATGTCATAAACTTTGTCAGCAGTTTGAAAAGACGGCATAATATATAATAGTATTACGCCCGCCCGAAAAGATGCCGGAGCGTGAATATAAAAAGGCAAAAAAATTACGGCACCGTTTAAAACAGTGCCGTGAATATCTGTTCGGTCATCAGACAGCGCGTGTAACTTTGCCGGAACGAAGGCAACGAGTACATGCATAAACTCTCTTGGGAGAGCCGTTCACTATAGCCTTGACCCTTTTAATGTTGGGCTTCCAGGTTCTGTTTGAACGTCTGTGAGAATGGGAAACCTTGATGCCGAAAGACACATCCTTACCGCAATATTCGCATTTTGCCATGTGTCGCACCTCCTTCTTTACTCGGTAACAGATGATATGATAACAGATAACTCGCAAAAAAGCAAGCTTTTTTTTTTTTTTGTAGCTCCGAACGCGAAAAACTTGAAAATAATTATTATCCCTGATATAATATATCAGTCAAAAGCCGCGCAGACATTCAGCGGACGGCACATATGCGGATATGGCGGAATTGGCAGACGCGCCGGATTTAGGATCCGGTGGGCAACCATGCAGGTTCGATCCCTGTTATCCGCACCAAAAATCGGCAAGTATCGTCAGATATTTGCCGATTTTTACTTTTTCACTTTTTCACTCTCCACTCTTCACTCTTCACTTGCCACTCACCACTATCCACTTTTCACTCTCCGCTCGCCAGTTCTATTATCATTCTTTCAAGTTCTTTTGCAGCCACGCTCAGCGGCTGCTCTTTTCTTTTTATAAGGCAGATGCTGCGCTCGGGTATCTCTTCTTCGAGGTCGATTATCCGCACGTTGTCGGAAAGATTTACGAACTCCTCGGGCACGAATCCGACTCCGAGATCCGCCTGCGCCATCGGGAGAATCTGATCTGCCGTTGCCGCTTCGATGTCAGGGCTGTACGGCAGACCGTGCTCGGTGAAGAACGCCGAATAAAACTCGAATGATTTTGTGCTCGTGCCGAGAGATATCAGCGGATAGTTACCGAGATCGGCGAGGCTTATCTTTCTGCCGAGCAGCTCTTTGAATGCCGGCGAGCATATCGCCACCTCGCGCACGGAGCGAAGCGGGGTTTCGCTCAGCGATGCGGAGCGGACGGTCGGAGTCGTGACGATTGCGATATCCGCCGTTCCGTCCTTGAGCGCGGCTATTGCCTGCGGGGTCGAGTGGTTGCTGATGCGTATGCGAACCCCGGGATAGAGCATGCGAAATTTTTTGAGCACTGGCAGAAGCAGGCAGCGCAGGGCGACCTCGCTCGCCGCGACGAAAACCGTGCCCGTCTGCAAATTCTTGCTCTCGGTTATCTCTTCTTCGCCCGCCTCGATGTGCTCGATGGCGACCTTGATGTGCTCATATAGCTTCTGACCCTCCGGCGTCAGGCGCATGCCGCGGTTTGTGCGCGAAAACAGGGGGCAGCCGAGCTCGCTTTCGAGGTTCTTTATCGTCCTTGTCAGATTGGGCTGGTTGTTCAAAAGCAGCTTCGCGGCCTGTGAGATGTTGCCGTATTTTGCGACGAAGTAAAAGATTCGGTAGTAGTCGTAGTTTATGTTCATGATAAGCCTCCGCTGATATATGTTTTAGATATCGTTGATATATGTATTATAGATTTTACACATATCTGCAACTGGATTATAATACACTTGTCAAAAAAAGTAAAGCCCGGAAAGAAGAATTACTTTGAATTATCTGAAAGCAAGCAGCGAAGAGCTGGCAGCAGAAAAAGAGAAAGCTGCGAAAGAGCTCCAAAAACTTTTGAAAAACGGCGTGACGCTCGATCTGTCGCGCGGAAAGCCGTCGGCGGAGCAGCTGGATTTGTCGCTCGGTATGCTCGATGTTATCGACAGCCGCAGCATCCTCGACTCCGAGAGCGGGCAGGATTGCCGCAACTACGGCGGACTTGACGGAATCCCGGAGGCAAAGCGCCTGCTCGCGCATATGATGGGCACGCACTCGTCGCATACGCTTGTCGGCGGGAACAGCAGCCTTACTATGATGTATCAGATAGTCAGCCACGGCATGACCGACGGAATCTGCGGCGCGAAGCCCTGGCAGGAGGTTGAAGGGCGCAAGTTCCTCTGCCCCGTCCCCGGATATGACCGCCATTTTGCAATAACCGAGCATTTCGGCTTCGAGCTTGTCCCCGTGCCGATGCTGCCGACGGGTCCCGATATGGACGAGGTCGAAAAATTGATAAAGGACGAAAAGGTGAAAGGTATCTGGTGCGTGCCGAAATACCAGAACCCAACGGGAATCGTGTTCAGCGACGAGACGGTCAGACGTTTCGCCGCATTGAAGCCGGCGGCGGAGGATTTCCGTATCTTCTGGGACAATGCCTACTGTGTCCACGCCTTTGACGGCGACAATGCGCAGATACCGGATATAATCGAGGAATGCGAAAAAGCCGGCAGCGCCGATATGGTCTATGAGTTTTGCTCCACGAGCAAGATAACCTTCCCGGGCGCGGGCGTTGCGGCGGTCGCGGCGAGCCCGGCCAATCTGATAGATATAAAGAGCTTTTTTAAATTCGCGACCATCGGACCGGATAAGATGAACCAGCTGATGCACGCGAGATATTTCAAAAACAGCGCCGGACTTAAAGCGCATATGAAAAAGCACGCCGCCATTTTGAAGCCGAAGTTCGATTCGGTATATAAAGTGCTGGACGAAGAACTGAGCGGCTTGGGCATCGCAGAGTGGACAACACCCAAGGGCGGATATTTCCTCTCGTTTGACACCATGCCGGGCTGCGCCGGAAAGGTCGTGAAGATGTGCGGCGACTGCGGCGTTACGTTCACTCCCGCCGGGGCAACTTATCCGCACGGACTCGACCCGGAGGATAAAAATATAAGGCTCGCCCCGTCGTTTGCAACGGTCGAAGAGATAACTCTCGCGGTGCGCGTGCTCGCACTCTGCACGAAGCTTGTCAGCATAGACAGGCTGACTGCCGATAAATCCAAGGGTCGTGTGTCTGCATGAAGCTCAAAAACGGATTTCACGGACAGATGTCTGACAAATTCCGCGCGGCGGTGTTCATAATACTCTCCGGCGGATTTCAGGATGCCTATACTTATTGCTGCCGCGGCTCGGTCTTTGCAAACGCGCAGACGGGAAACATCGTGCTCATGAGCACGGCCCTTGTCGACGCGGACAGAAGCAGGGTCATCAAATATCTCATCCCCGTTGTGTCGTTTATCATCGGCATCGCGATAGCGGAAGTGGTGCATATGCGGTTCAAAAACTACGAGAAAATCCACTGGCGGCAACTGATTCTTATCGATGAGATAGTTCTGCTGTTTGCGGTCGGATTCATGCCGCAGAAGCTCGATCCTCTCGCGAATGCGCTCGTCTCGTTCGTCTGCGCGCTTCAGGTGCAGACATTCCATAAGGTGCGCGGCCATGCCTATGCCAGTACGATGTGCATCGGCAATATGCGAAGCGGCACTGAGGCTCTCTGCGCCTATTTTCGCACAAAGGATAAGGCGATACTCAAAAAGGCGCTTACATATTTCGCGGTCATATTGGTCTTTGCCGTCGGCGCGGGTGTCGGCAGCTTTGTTACCGGGAGACTCGGCGATAAGTCGATTTGGATATCCTGCGGACTGCTTTTGATAAGCTTCGGCATGATGTTCATCCGCGAAGAGGAAGAGCTTATCCTCAGCGCGGAAAACGGCGCAAAACACAGCGAAAACTGAAATCACGCCGCATGGCGGCAAGTCAAACGAAAGAAGGAGCAATTATTATGTTATCAGCGATAGTCGGTGTCAACTGGGGCGACGAGGGCAAGGGGCGCATCGTCGATTATCTTTCGCAGGATTTTGATATAGTTTCGCGCTATCAGGGCGGAAACAATGCGGGTCACACCGTCGTCAACGAAAAGGGCACGTTTATTCTCAATCTGCTTCCCTCCGGCATTCTGCGCGACGGCACAGTGAACGTCATGGGCACGGGAATGGTTATTGATATCGAGCACCTCGTCGGCGAGATCGGCAGGCTGCGCGAAAAGGGGATAGAGATATCCCCGGAAAACTTGAAAATCAGCGACCGCGCAACTATCTGCATGCCCTATCACAGGATACAGGACTGCCTTGAAGAGGACAGACTCTCCGATAAAAAATTCGGCTCGACCCGCCGGGGAATCGCGCCCGTTTATGCGGACAAATATATGAAAAAGACCATTCGTATGGGCGATCTGCGCGACGTAGACGGCGTCGCCGATCATCTCAGGGATATCGTCGAGTGGAAAAACCTGCTCATCGAGGGCGGATATCACCACGAGCCTATCGACGCCGAAAAAATGCTCACCTGGCTTCGCACCTACGGCAAGCCGCTGCTCCCGTATATCTGCAACACGTCGGAATATCTGAGCAAAGCGGCTGACGAGGGCAAAAAGATACTCTTTGAAGCTCAGCTCGGCGCGCTCAGGGATATTGATTACGGCATTTATCCGTATACCTCGTCGTCAAACAGCATCGCCGCATTTTCGACTATCGGCGCGGGCATTCCGCAGTTACATCTTGACGAGAGCATAGGCGTTATGAAAGCCTACTCGACCTGCGTTGGCGAGGGTCCGTTCGTGTGCGAACTGTTCGGTGAAGAGGGCGAAATACTTCGCCGGGCGGGCAACGAATATGGCGCGGCTACCGGCAGACCGAGAAGAGTCGGCGGCTTTGATGTTGTGGCCTCGCGCTACGGAGCGCGTGTCCAGGGCGCAACCGCAATCGCGCTGACAAAGCTTGACATTCTCTCTTATTTCGATAAAATCCCCGTCTGCGTCGCATATGAAATAGACGGAAAGCGCGTCGATACCTTCCCGACCGGCAGCGCGCTCAATAACGCAAAGCCCGTCTATGAGTATTTTGACGGCTGGAAAGAGGATATCTCCGACTGCCGCTCGTTCGATGAACTGCCCGAAGCGGCGAAAAAATATATCGACTTCATAGAAGCGCGGATCGGCGTGCAGATAAAATATATTTCTGTTGGTGCTGAAAGGGATTCCATCATTACCCGCTGACGCGCCGCCGCGTGCTTCGCGGGTCACGACCATATGAACAACTATTCCGCCGAATATCACGGGATAAGGCTCAGCTACGGTCTATCGTGCGACCATAATATCTATGTCGTGCCTTTCAGGGGCGGCCAGCTTATAAATATCAAAAACGACGGCACATTCACCGTCCAAAGGCTTATTCGTCACAGGGGACAGAGCACCGTGACGATTGGAAAAGAAAAATAAACAAAAAGCCGTTCCTTAATGGGGCGGCTCAATTTATATACTAAAAACACAAAAGCCATCCCTTTTTCAGAGATGGCTTTTGTGTTTACTCTTCTGCCGCTTCGCTGTATCTTCTCAGTGATATCCTGCCTGCCGTCAGCATGACGCCCTCAAGCATCAGCGCGGAGCAAAGCGGAGCACATATTCTCGGATAGCCGAAGATGAGCACCGCCGTCATGGCTGCGAATGTAAGCGTAACGCGGATTATCGACCGTTCGCGGTAGCGAATTTTCTCCGCGTCGTCGAGCGGCTTCTCTTTCGCCGCCGCAGGGGAGAGGATACATATTATAATGTATGCCACTGCCGATGCGAGCGCACCGGATTTCAGAACCGCGGACTCGCGCAGGGCGAAGAAAACAAAGCATATCGACAAAAGTATTTCTATCGTTGACAGTATCATGCATCTGCCCTCGGTCGAGGCGTGAAACCCGCCGCTGTATTTCTTGACGAACAGGAATACGGCGTAGAAAATCATGCTCTCGAGCGGAACCGAAAAAATCAGTCCCAGTATCAGGCAGATGACCGCATACATCAGCTTCGATAACAGCGAAAAGAGACCGTAAGCTACGATCTCTTCCTCGCTGTCCGGCAGATACCCGCGCTTCCCGAGACGAGAAGTCAGGCGAACTGACAGATCATAAATCATTTGTTCTTATAGATCTCCGCGCTCTTGGGCATACGGGGCTGATAAGACCAGGGCGAACCGGTTGAATTGATGTCGTCCTTGACGTTCTTCTTGGCGAGAGTGATAACAGACTCTGCCGCTTTCTTTGCTATGTTCTTCATTTTTGTCCACCTGCTGCCGGTTCCATTTAAGTCCGGCATTTCCTTTCTTTGGTATTTTTGGGACAGCTACATGATAACATGTCAATAATAAAATTCAATATAGCAAACAATACTGCATATTTTTGCGTCAAAACTGCACAAATCCATAATATTATTTAACAGCGGCATAAAATAACAGTGTATTACAAATATAATTGTGTTAGTAAATGGCAGTTTGTTCCAATTAAAAGCGGCAAATGGTAACATTTTCCATGGGTGATGAAAGTGAATGATGAAAAGAAGAATGCCGTTATCGGGGCGCGGATAATGCAGCGCAGGAAGCTGCTCGGAATGAAACAGTCCGAGCTGGCGGAGATTATAGGAGTCTCTGATAATCAGATATCCAATATAGAGAATGGCAGGAGCTATCCGAAGCTCAACAGCTTTATGCTCATCTGCAAGGCTCTCGACTGCAACGCGGACTATTTCTTCTCCGGCGTGATAAGCGATTCTCTTCCCGAGCAGATAGGGGAGATGCTCTCGTCGCTTTCCGTCGAGGAGCAGAGGATGGTCTGGCGCCTTGTTGACTGTTACATACATCAGAAAGATGACTCAACGATTTAACGATTTAAACTATTTGACTTGAGTTTTCTCATATGGTATAATTGTCAACGAGGAGTGGCATTTCGTGAAGATCGCAATTTGTGATGACGACAGTGCTTATGTAAAAAAGATCGAATCGGTGGTTCGCACGACCATTGCGGAGAAGAATATCGATGCGCGGTTCGATCTCATATCTGACAGTGCGCAACTGCATGACAGCGCGGAAACATATGATATGGCTTTTCTCGATATCGGGATGACCCCGTATAACGGGCTTGAGATTGCCGCAAGGCTGAAGAAGAGAAACCGCAATATCATTATATTTTTTATCACATCGTATGATGACTATATCGACGATGCCATGGATCTGCACGTTTTCAGATACATATCCAAACCGCTCGATGCAAGGCGGCTCAGAGCGGGAGTCGAAAAAGCGCTGAAGCTCATCGACAGGGCGCGCATAAGCTTTCTTGTGAAAGAGAGCGGAAAAGCCGTGTGTGTCTTCTCAAAAGATATTGTTTTTGTTGAGATAGCCGGACGCTCTACACGGGTCGTGACGGCTCACGGGGAGTACAATTCGGAAAACGGCATTGACTTCTGGGATTCAAAGCTCGCTGCGCCGTCATTCTTCCGCGTGCATAAGAGCTATATAGTCAATGTCCATTATGCAACGGATTACACCCGCGCGACCGTTGTGCTCTGCGGCAAGTACGAAATACCTGTAGCCTATAGAAAACAGGCGGAGTTCCGCCACTTTTTTCTCAACTATTTCGGGGGACGATGATCTAAATGAATCTGGTTTCTGCACTTTCACACGCTATGGAACTGTTTATTGTTTTTCAGTTCTTTAACGATCTGTTTTCGACCAAGGGCAAGAAAATTGTCGCAACGGCGGTCGGCTTTGGCTTCTATGCCGTGGCGTATGCGACGTTCCTGTTTGTCAATTCGACGGTCGTCAATATTCTGCTCTGCTTTGTTATCGATTCCGTCTTTGCAAAGCTCTTCTTTGAATGTAATATCAAGGGCGCAACGCTCGGCGCGCTGTTCATAGCGGTGTCGAACACTGCGTCGGAGTTTATAGTCATAAGCCTGCTCGCGATAATCGGCGGCGGTGATATAAAGGCGTATCAGTCGAGCGTCTATATCTATCTGCTTATGGTGCTCCTGAGCAAGTCCGTCCTCTTCGTTCTGACGAAAGCGGCTGTTTATGCGGGACTGTATCTGCGCGGTCAGAAGGGCGTGCGCATCCCCGCGTTCCTGCTGATTTATCCTATAGCGTCGATAGTTATCCTCTATACTTTCTGGATGATTTCCGTGCGCTACGATTTGTCGAAGAATATAAGTGTTATAATTTCCGTCGCGTCAATCGCTATAATCGCATCGGCGTTTCTGACTTTCGTCTTTTACGGGCGCACTTCGCGCAAGATGGACGAGCTCTATAAGACCCAGCGCGAGGCGGAGCGACTGCGCACCGACCAGACTTATTACGCCCTGCTCGATCAGCAGAACGAGATGCTCAAGACTATAACGCACGACGAGAAAAATCATCTTATCGCCATAAAAGCACTCGCGGACGATCCCGCAGTCAGCGAATATATCGAGAATATCTACGGCGATATAAAATACCATTCGATGTTTGGCAACACAAAGAACAAGTTCCTCGATTTGCTGCTCAACAAATATAAATCGATCTGCGATTCGAGCGGGATAAGCTTCGAATACAATATAAGAACGGCGAACCTCTCGTTTATGGATGCGCCGGATCTGATAACGCTTCTGAGCAATATCCTCGACAATGCGGTCGAGGCGGCGAGCGTTTCCGAAAAGAAAACGATAGAGCTTTCGATAAACAGGGTCAATGAATTCGATATGCTTTCCTGCGTCAATTCCAGCGACCGCAAGCCGCAGTCCGTCGGCAAATCGCTCAGGACTTCAAAGAATTCCGGCGGTTTCCACGGTCTTGGAACAAAGAGCATCAAGGCGATGGCGGGAAAATATAACGGCGAGTTCGATTGGGCATACAGCGAGGCTGATAGGGAGTTCACGGTCAATATCGCGTTCTTCCATACAGATAAGGAGAGAGTAACAAAATAATATTTTTCGCGGAGCACAGTTTTTTACTGCGCTCCGTTTGCTGTAATATTCATATATTGTCATATCTCTTTGCTGTGCTCAAATATCACATCTGAAATTTATATGGCAAAATCAATCTCGGGCTAATGCGGCAGAGCAGTAGCCTGATACTTCGGCACACTGCTGAAGTAAAGTGAATAAATTTTGCAAAACGGCTTAATAGCGCGCTTTCGGGAATCTTTGCGCCGCGTGCGCGCAAAAAATTAATATCGCGGACACCGAGATATAAAGCCGCCGAAAATTTTGGCGGCATTTCGGGGTATTTGACAATAAATTCAATCTGTATAAGCTTGCATTTTCGGCTGTATTATGTTAATATGTCCTATATTAAGCAGTCATAAATAGTTGTAATTCAACACTTTTAGTTGTTTGTGGTGCTTTTTCTACGGGGCGGAGCACAATTTTTGCCCCGATACTTTGACGACAGGGAGTTGGCATACTTGGCGAAGTATATCATCAAGCGTGTTGCAATGGGTCTGCTGTGCATATTCATTGTTGCAACACTGACTTTTCTTCTGATGAATCTGGTACCGGGCGGTCCGTTCACGGCTGAGAAGTCTATGAGTGAGGCGGCGCAGAGAGCGCTTGAAGCAAAATTCGGACTGGACAAGCCCCTAGGGCAGCGTTATTTGACATATATGTCCGATCTTCTCAAGGGAGATATGGGCCCGAGCCTTAAACAGCGCGGACGTTCGGTCAACGAAATAATTTCCTCGAAATTTCCGATTTCGGCGCGTCTTGCGGGCGTCGCCGTGCTCGTATCGTTGCTCGTCGGTATCCCGCTGGGCTGTGTCTCGGCCTATAACAGAGGAAAATTCGCCGATAATATTATTATCGTGCTTGCGACCTGCGGAATAGCCATACCGAGCTTTATAAGCAGCGTTATTCTGCTATATACGTTCGGAAGCAAGCTGAACATATTGCCGACGATAGGACTAAACTCGTTGGCATCATATATAATGCCGGTAACGGCGCTGTCGATTTATCCGACTGCATATATAACGCGCCTCATGCGCTCGAGCCTGCTCGATGTTATGGGTCAGGACTATATCCGCACCGCGAGGGCAAAGGGTCTGTCGAACTTCAAGGTTCTCTTCAAGCACGCCCTGCGAAACGCCATCCTTCCCGTTGTTACTTATGTCGGCCCCATGCTGGCGGGTCTTATGACCGGATCGTTCGTCGTGGAGAAGATATTCACCATTCCCGGTCTCGGCCGCGATTTCGTCTCGGCGATAAACCAAAAAGACTATACGCTGATAATGGGAACTACAATAGTTCTTGCCACTCTTATAATTGCGGCGAATGTTATAGTTGATATCCTCTATAAGATCATAGACCCCCGTATTAAACTCAAGTAAGGGAGCGGCAGGAGAGAAACGATGAAGAAAAAATTTCCGAGTCTGCACCTGAATGCAGATGATTTTATCCCGGCAACAAACGATGAAAAAGAGAGCCTCGTCGTCATGCGCGACAGCGTCAACTTCTGGGCGGACGGTATGCGCCGCCTGCGCAAGAACAAGATAGCGATGATAAGCCTCGTTTTCATCCTTATAATAATGTTTTTCGCTTATGTTATGCCTGCTTTTTGGCCGTATAGCTACGAGCAGCAGATTAAGTACAGCGAGAATCTCAAACCTTTTGAATACAGCCAGACAGAGCAGGCGCGCATAGACGCGGGCGAAAAGGTTTTCCCGCATATCTGCGGCACCGATAAGCTCGGCAGAGACTTTGCCGTCCGCCTTATGATGGGCACGCGCATAAGCCTTACCGTCGGTCTTATCTGCGCGGCGCTCGTTTTGATAGTCGGCTCGATTTTCGGCGCCGTCGCCGGATTTGCCGGCGGCTGGGTCGATATAATAATGATGAGAATCACCGATATTCTCTATACAATACCTGATGTTCTTTTGATAATAGTGCTCTCGCTCGCCTTGAAACCGAGGCTTGAGGATCTCGCCGAACAGCCCGGATTTGGCTGGATGAACACGGTCGGACCGAACCTTATCGCGATATTCCTCGTGTTCGTTCTGCTCTATTGGGTCGGCATGGCGCGTATCACGCGCTCGCAGATTCTTGTGCTCAAGGAGTCCGAATATGTTACGGCGGCGCGCGCTCTCGGCGCAAGCAGCTCGCGCATAATCAGAAAGCACCTGCTCACAAACTGCATCGGCACCCTTATCGTTACCACAACTCTTCAGATCCCCTCGGCTATATTCACCGAGAGCTATCTGAGCTTCCTCGGACTCGGCGTTGCGGCTCCCATGCCGTCGCTCGGCTCCCTCGCAACCGATGCGGTCAAGGGCATGAACACTTATCCGCATCTGCTGTTTTTGCCGGCAATACTTATCAGCGTCATCATTCTCGCATTCAACCTCTTCGGCGACGGACTGCGCGATGCGTTTGATCCGAAGCTGAAAAACTGACAAGGAGGGCGAGAATTTTGAGCGAAAAACTTCTGGAAATAAAAGACGAAAAACTCTCGTTCTTCACCCCCGCGGGCGAGGTCAAGGCGCTTAACGGCGTGTCCTTCTCCATGAACGAGGGCGAGGTGCTCGGCATAGTCGGCGAGTCCGGCTCGGGCAAATCCGTCACGGCTTATTCAATCATGGGTCTTACCGCCTATCCCGGCAAGCTCATCGGCGGTACGATATATTTCAACGGTCATCAGATCGAAAAGATGAGCGAAAAAGAAATGCGCAAAATCAGGGGCAACGAGGTCTCGATAATCTTCCAGGATCCCATGACGAGCCTCAACCCTGTCTATACTATCGGCAATCAGATAACCGAGGTTATCCGCCTGCATACGGGCAAGAGCAAAAAAGAGGCATATGACCGCGCGAAGGAGCTGCTCGAGCTTGTCGGCATCAACGAGCCCACAAAGCGCCTCAAGCAGTATCCCCATGAGCTCTCCGGCGGTATGCGTCAGCGAGTCATGATAGCAATAGCCCTCGCGTGCGAGCCCAAACTGCTCATAGCCGACGAGCCCACAACGGCTCTCGACGTTACCATTCAGGCTCAGATACTCGAGCTTATGCAGGAACTCAGACAGAAGCTCGGCATGAGCATCATAATGATAACCCATGACCTCGGCGTCGTCGCCAGCATGTGCGAAAGAATCGCCGTCATGTATGCCGGTCACATTGTTGAGTACGGCACGGCGGATGAGATATTCTATGAGCCCAAGCATGAATACACAAAGGGACTCATCAATTCTATTCCCAAGCTCAGCGCTCAGGAGATAGAGCGCCTTGTGCCTATCGAGGGTCAGCCGGTCGACCTGCTGAATCCTCCCGCAGGCTGCCCGTTCGCGCCGCGCTGCGCAAACTGCATGAAGATATGCCTGCGCGAGATGCCGCCCAAGACGGAGCTTAGCGATACGCATTACAGCCACTGCTGGCTGCTTCAGAAAGAAGAATTTGAAAAGGGGGAGACAAGCTGTGAGTGAGAATGAAAAGCTCGTTGAAGTGCAGCACCTGCAGCAGTATTTCCCGGCAGGCGGCAGAGGAAAGCACAAAAAATTCGTCCAGGCAGTCGATGATGTCTCGTTCTTTATCAATAAGGGAGAGACGCTCGGTCTCGTCGGCGAGTCCGGCTGCGGCAAAACTACCGTCGGTCGTACTCTGCTCAGACTCTATGAGCCCACGGACGGCAAAATAATCTATGACGGAAAAGTGATTTTCGATAAGGAAAACAAAGTGGCGGTCAATATGCTGCCCTTCAGACGCAAGATGCAGATGGTTTTCCAGGACCCCTATGCGAGCCTTGATCCGCGCATGACGATAGGCGATATCGTAGGTGAGCCCATCGATATCCACCATCTCGCCGCCAACAAGGCGGAGAGAAGAGAGAAGATAATCTCCCTTCTTGAGCGCGTCGGACTCAACAGCGAGCACGCAAACCGCTATCCGCATGAGTTCTCCGGTGGTCAGCGCCAGCGAGTCGGTATCGCGAGAGCGCTTGCGGTCGATCCCGAGTTCATCGTCTGCGATGAGCCGGTCTCCGCGCTCGATGTCTCCATTCAGGCGCAGGTCGTCAATATGTTCGAGGATCTTCAGAAAGAGCTCGGACTGACCTATCTGTTTATCGCCCATGACCTGAGCGTCGTTCGCCATATCTCGAACCGCATCGGCGTCATGTATCTCGGCAAACTCGTGGAGCTTGCGGACAGCTTCGAGCTGATTGCGCACAGCGTCCATCCCTATACCAGAAGCCTTATTTCGGCTATCCCCGAGGCGGATCCCAAGACGGCGCGCGCCGCAAAGCGCATTCCGCTCGAGGGCGATGTCCCGAGCCCGCTGAATCCTCCGAGCGGCTGCCGCTTCCGCACCCGCTGCCCCTATGCGGACGAGCAGTGCGCCAACGAGTGCCCGCAGCTCAAAGAGGTCAGCCCCGGTCATTTCGCCGCGTGCCACCACCTCGACAAGGTCGCGGACTGAAAATAACGGTGTTTGTTGCGCCGAAGAGCGCAATGGATATAAAGCGGCAAAGCCGCAAAAATTTGTAGAGGAGATGTATCAATGAAGATCAAGAGAATCGTATCTCTGTTCCTTGCTCTGGTGCTCGCACTTTCTGCTGTCGCAGTTCTGGGCTCCTGCAAGAAGTCAGAGAAGGGAATCACTGTTCAGATCGGTCCCAACCCTGAAACTCTCGATCCGGCACTCAACAGTGCAGTCGATGGCGGCAACATGCTCATCACTCTGTTTGAGACACTGCTTATCATCGACCAGGACAACAAGGTTCAGCCCGGACAGGCTGAGTCCTACACCGTCAGCCCTGACGGTCTTACTTGGACCTTCACCATGCGTGACGGTCTGAAGTGGTCCGACGGCACCGAGCTCAACGCCAAGGACTTTGAGTACACCATGAAGAGAATTGCCAATCCCGATGTCGGCGCACCCTACGGCGAGACTGTTGTCGGCATGATCGAAGGCTATCAGGATGCTATCGGCAATCCCGATAAGAACGGCAAGAAGACCACAAAGCCCGACATTGACAAGCTCAATGTCAAGGCGAGCGAGGATGGCAAGACCCTCACCATCAAGCTTGCATATCCCTGCTCTTACTTCGACAAGATCGTTGCTTTCGGCACCATGAGCCCCGTTCAGAAGGCTACCGTTGAAAAGAACGGCGACAAATGGGCAACCAAGCCCGAGACCTATGTCTGCAACGGCCCCTACATGATCTCCGAGTGGACTCCCGGCGAGAAGATCATATGCAAGAAGAACCCCAACTATAAGGGTGGCTGGGACAACAGCAAGATCGTTACCGAGCAGCTTACTTTCCTCCTTCTCGAGGATTCTGCCGCTTCTTATACCGCTTACACCAGCGGCCAGGCTCTCATGATAAAGGATGTTCCCACCGAGGAAATCCCGAGCCTCAAGAAGTCAACCGATGGCGGCGACTTCTATGTCGATCCGATCCTCGGCACTTATTACCTCAGCATGAATCTTAATAAGGCTCCCTTCAACAATGTCAATGTCCGTAAGGCTCTCAGCCTTGCTATTGACCGTGAGTATGTTGCCAACACCATCATGCAGGGTACCTACAGCCCGGCTTACAACTATGTCGGACCCAGCATCGTTGACAGCGGCGACGGCATGTTCCTTGACAACGCTATCGCAGCAAACGGCGGCAGCACCTATGTCAGCAAGGACTATCAGGCTAACCTCGCCGAGGCTAAGAAGGCTCTCGCAGAGGCAGGCTATCCCGACGGTAAGGGCTTCCCGACCATCACTTATTCGACCAACGATTCCGGCTACCACAAGGCTCTTGCAGAGTATCTCCAGCAGGTCTACAAGAAGGAGCTTGGCATCACCATGAAGATCGATGTTGTTGACTGGTCGTCCTTCACTCCTCAGCGCCGCGCCGGTAACTATGAGATGGCTCGTAACGGTTGGGTCATGGACTACAACGACGCTTCCAATATGATCGAGCTGTTCTATTCGTCCAACGGCAACAACGATGGTAAGTACAACAGCAAGGCTTTCGACGCCGCTATTGATAAGTCCAAGGTTGCCGATTCCAAGGCTCACTTTGATGCTCTCCACGAGGCTGAGAAGATCATGTCCGAGGATTATGCTTGCATCCCCGTTGCATACTACAACGACTTCTGGCTGCAGAGCCCGACCCTCAAGGGTACATGGCACAGCCCCTATGGCTACTGGTACTTCCAGTATGCTTATGTTGAGGGTTAAGTCATAATCCAAAGCTCAAAGCATAATTGAACGCTGCCCGTGTCACGCAAGTGGCGCGGGCAGTTTTCGCTTTGCCTGTTTTTAGGTATCAGTTTTTCTGTATTTGGAGTGACTATGTGAATGCGATGCAGTAGGGCGGATATCGTTTGACGGCAAAATACATGCAGCTTGTAGGGTGCGGCGACCTCGACGCACCGATGCCGCATTAGCGGCACATAACCTTCACGAATATTTAACGTAGGGACAGCCCTTGCGGCTGTCCGCTGTCGGCGCAGCCGATACAAAATCACATCGGCTTTACGATTGAAATTTCACGCCCCAAAACACACCGATATTCCTCCAAATTTCACCGCTCTGTTGCCAAATTCCGCCGATTGTGCTATCATTGAACCGACAAAAAAACGGAGATGATAAAAATGACCGTTACCGAAAGATTTCTGAAATATGTTACCTTTGAAACCACTTCCGACGAGTCGAGCGATACCGTGCCCTCGACCGCGACCCAGCTCGTCCTTGCCGATTATCTCGTCGAGGAGCTTCGCGGCGCGGGAGTCACCGACGCCATGCGCGACGAAATGGGCTATGTCTATGGGCATATCCCTGCGTCCGATGGCTGCGAAAATTGCCCGAAGATAGGGCTTGTTTCGCATATGGATACTTCCCCCGATGTCAGCGGCGCGAACGTCAAGCCGCAGATAATCAAATTTGACGGCACGAACGCCCCGATGGTCGGCGATGAATATATCGGGCGCGAGCTTATAGTTACCGACCACACGACTCTGCTCGGCGCGGACGACAAAGCCGGCGTTGCCGAGATAGTCGCCCTGTGCGCCGAAATCAACGCGAACAAAAACATCCGCCACGGTGCGCTGAGCATCTGTTTCACTCCCGACGAGGAGATAGGCTGCGGCGCGGATCACTTCGATTTTGTGCGCTTCAACGCCGATTTTGCCTATACTGTCGACGGCGGCGAGGTCGGCGGCATCGAGTGCGAAAACTTCAACGCCGCGGCGGCAGATATTACGGTTCACGGAGTCAACACCCATCCCGGAACCGCCAAGAACAAGATGAAAAATGCCGCGCTGTATCTCGCGGAGTTTGTCAATATGCTCCCTGCGTGGGAGACCCCGGCGCATACTGAGGGACGCGAGGGTTTCTATCATTTGGCGCGTATCGCCGGCAACGAGACCGAGGCGAGCGCGCATATGATAATCCGCGACCACGACAAGAGCCTTTTTGAGCGCCGCAAGAAGTTCGTCGCCGATACCGTCGGTTTCCTGAACGAAAAGTACGGCGAGGGCACTTTCGAGCTGAATATCAAAGACAGCTATTATAATATGTTCGAGATAATCGAGAAGCATATGGACATCGTCGAGCGCGCCGAAAAAGCTATGCGCGATGCGGGCGTTGAGCCTGAAATAGTGCCGATACGCGGCGGAACGGACGGCGCACGTCTCTCGTTTGAGGGTCTGCCGTGCCCGAACCTCTCGACCGGCGGCATGAATTTCCACAGTATCTATGAGGCGATACCCGTCGACGCATTGCCCAAAATGGTCGAGGTGCTGATAAATATCGTGTCCGTGACCGACTGAATAAAATAAATAAAAACGCCGGAGACAGGGAATTTCCCGCCTCCGGCGCTTTTATCAATATGGCTCAATGTTGAATTTGAGGTTCTTTGTAGGGGTCGGCGACTCGACGACCCTATGTCACCGTCGGCGGCACTGTTTGGAAAGCAGAAAAAAGCAAGGTCAAAACTACGCTTGACCTTGCTTTTGTTTTATCAGTATTGTTTGCCCTCGCCGATGCGACTGAACGCAAGTATGATGCAGTCAATGCCGAACAGCACAAGGTATGCGCCGACGATGTAAGCGACCGCCGCAACCGAGATGTTCGGGCTGAATATCATCACGATGCCGAGCACAAGCCCGATAATGTTGACTATCATCGTGAACCAGTAGACAAAATTGCCCGCGATGAACCGAATCGTGTTCAGGTGCGAGAGCCTCGAGAGACAGTGCGCGATGAACCATATCGGGAACAGGAGTGAGAGCACCCATTTGCCCGCGTTGGGATAGACGAGCAGCATGACGCCTGCCATGACGCTGAGTATGCCCGAAATGAGTGACACAGTCGGACCGAAGCCGAGATGCTTGTCAACGCGAACATAGAGCACAACATCCGCAATGCCGGTTATTATGGCGATTATGCCGTAGATAATAACGAGGGTCGTCACCGCATTGTCGGGATAGACAAAAGTGAATATTCCGAGCGCCGCGAGCGCAATGCCGACTATAAGCTCCATCCATCCGAAGCCGGAACGCCTTTTCATTCCTCTTCGCCTCCTTTGTTGAGAATGGACATGAATTCTTCGCCGGTTATGGTCTCTTTTTCATAGAGATATTTTGCCAGCTCGTCGAGCTTTCCGCGGTTGTCCGCGAGAATCTTGGAAGCCTTCTCATGCTGGCGCTTTACTAGTTCAACGACCTTGCGGTCTATTTCATTCTGCGTATCGGCGGAGCAGGCGAGCGAAGCGTCGCCGCCGAGATACTGGTTCGAAACCGTCTCGAGAGCCACCATGTCAAAATCTTCGCTCATGCCGTAGCGGGTTATCATCGCGCGGGCAAGCTTTGTCGCCTGCTCGATGTCGTTCGATGCGCCTGTCGTTATCTCGCCGAAAACGAGCTCTTCAGCGGCGCGTCCGCCCGTAAATGTCGCAATCTTGTTTTCAAGCTCCTGCTTTGTCAGCAGGTATTTGTCGCCCTGATCGACCTGCATCGTGTAGCCGAGCGCGCCGGAGGTGCGGGGGATTATCGTTATCTTCTGCACGGGCGCCGAGTGCGACTGCATCGCCGCAACGAGCGCGTGACCTATCTCGTGATAAGCGACAACTTTCTTTTCGCTGTCCGAGAGCACCGCGTTCTTTTTCTGATATCCCGCAATGACTGTCTCAATGCTCTCTTCGAGGTCGGATTCGTTGACGACGGTTCGGTCGTTCCTGACCGCACGCAGAGCCGCCTCATTTATAATATTCGCAAGCTCCGCGCCTGATGCGCCGGATGCCATTCTTGCTATCGTGTGGAAGTTGACGTCGTCTGCCGTCTTTATCTTCTTTGCATGGACTTTCAGTATCGCCTCGCGTCCCGCAAGGTCGGGCAGCTCAACGGGTACGCGCCTGTCGAAACGGCCGGGGCGGGTGAGCGCGGGATCGAGCGTCTCCGGGCGGTTCGTCGCCGCTAATATGATAACGCCGATATTTTCCTGGAAACCGTCCATTTCTGTGAGCAGCTGGTTGAGCGTCTGCTCGCGCTCGTCGTTGGAGCTGAACTGACCGTCGCGCTTCTTGCCGATGGCGTCGATCTCATCGATGAACACTATGCAGGGAGCTTTCTCTTTTGCCTGGCTGAAAAGATCCCTGACCTTTGAAGCGCCCATGCCGACGAACATCTCGACGAATTCCGAACCGGACATCGAGAAAAACGGCACATTCGCTTCGCCCGCAACAGCCTTCGCGAGCATTGTTTTACCTGTTCCGGGAGGGCCGACGAGCAGAACGCCCTTGGGCATCGACGCGCCGACGTCGGAATATTTCTTCGGATTGTGGAGATAGTCAACTATCTCCGAAAGGCTCTCTTTCGCCTCGTCCTCACCTGCAACGTCGCTGAAATGTATGCCCTGGGTCGACGGGACATAGACCTTCGCGTTGCTTTTGCCGAAGCCGAACGCCATGGAGTTTTTGCCGCCCGCCTGTTCCATCAGCTTCTTGCCCATATACTGGCCGAGTCCGATGAAGATTATCAGCGGGAGCACAAAAGTCAGCAGGAAGCTCACCAACGGCGAGGTCGTCGTCTCAATATCCTTTGAGAACTTCGCGCCGGAGTCATAGAGCCGCTGAGTCAGCGTCGGGTCGTTCATCGCGCCGGTCTTATAGATTTTCTTCGCGTCGTCCTTGTCGGTGAAGATTATCTGATCGTCATCGACCTCGACATTACCGATTTTTTTCTGCTCAATCATGCTCATGAATGTGCCGTAGTCGACTTCCGTCACCCGCGCCTTGACGAGCAGGGGAGACACAATCACATTGAACAGCACAATGACGAGCAGCGCAATGCCGTAGTAGAATATCAGAGGCTTCTTTGGGGATTTCACTTCTTTCATTTTCCGCACCTTCCTTTTTTAGGATTGATGTTAATTGAAAATATATATTAATTATACTCTTGCGTCAATATAAGTTCAATACAATTAAAGAATAACAGCAAAAAAGCAATGCTCGCGAATTTGCTTAATATAGTTTCAAAAAAGCGGTCATTTGCAAATTGGAATTTGCGGAACACTTGAATTATAGCAAAGCAAAAGCGGGCGACTCGACTAACACTTATAATCAGACTTACAATAGCCGCGCCGCAGTGTTTGATAGCTTTCTTTGAGAGGGCTGAACGGCTTGCGAAGCAAGACGAACGAGTCCGTATTGTTTGAGCGAAGCGAGTTTGCGGGCGAATGTGCCGAGCTACCGACTGAGAGCCGCAAACTATGTACTGCGGCGCGGCGTTGCGGGGGGCTCGGGGTGAAACCTCGAGTCTGCCTTTTCTTTGCAGGCGTTTCTTTTCTCAGACAGAAAAGAAATGCCGAAACGCGGGTAGTGTGAAAAGTTTGATTATAGTGGGACGCGAAGGTAGTAAGCCAATTATAAACAAATCAAAATTGTTGTATCGGCTACGCTGATAGCGGACAGCCGCGAGGGCTGTCCCTACGAGCGGCCGGTAAAACAAGCCTTTTCAAAGATTTTGTGCCGCTCGCGTGGCATCGGTGCGTCGAGTCACCGCACCCTGCAAAATACAAGACAATAAGTCACTACAAATTTTGCGGTCAAATAATATCCGCCCTTACTGCATATATTTGTTGCTTTGAGCGAAGCAAAACACCCTCTCAGTCTCGGCTTACGCCGAGCCAGCTCCCCTGCAGGGGAGCTTAAATAGTTTTTGTGACAAATCCGATTTATCTCTCCGTATCCCCACATCGCGGCAAAATAAAACAGCCGCAGCAAAACAAATCGCTGCGGCTTGACTTTATATATTTTTTTACTCGCTGATTTTTCTGACTGTCTCCATGACATAGTCGCCGAATTCGCTGCAGGTGCAGCCGTCCTCGCGGCCTGTGATTTTGAGCTTCTTGTCCTCGTACATGCAGATGTCGAGCGCTCTTTCGAGCAGATCGGCTTTTTCCTGCTCGCCGATGTGGGAGAGGAGCATCACGCTCGCTCTGAGCATCGAGCAGGGGTCGGCGTACTGTGCTCTGCCCTCGCGAACCATTCTCGGAGCCGAGCCGTGGATAGCCTCGAACATCGCGTAACGCTTGCCGATGTTTGCGCTGCCGGCTGTGCCGACGCCGCCCTGGAACTCGGCAGCCTCGTCGGTGATGATATCGCCGTAGAGGTTCGGGAGAATGAAGACCTTGAAGTCGCGGCGGCGCTTCTCGTCGATGAGCTTCGCCGTGGTGATGTCAATGTACCACTCGTCGGTCACGATGTCGGGATATTCCTCGCCGACCTTCTTGCAGAGGTTGAGGAACTTGCCGTCCGTGGTCTTGATGACATTTGCCTTTGTGATTATCGAAACGCGGCCCTTGTTGTTGCGGCGAGCGTAGTCATATGCGAGTCTTGCGATTCTGTCGCAGCCCTCGGAGGTCGTCACAACGAAGTCGAGCGCGAGGTCGTCGGTAACATTGACTCCCATCGAGCCGACGGCATATGCGCCCTCGGTGTTCTCGCGGAAGAAAGTCCAGTCAATGCCCTGCTCGGGAACCTTGACGGGGCGGAGGTTCGCAAACAGATCGAGAGCTTTTCTCATCGCAACGTTTGCGCTCTCGATGTTCGGCCACGGATCGCCCGCCTGCGGGGTAGTGGTCGGACCCTTGAGGATAACGTGGCAGCTCTTGAGCTCTTCGAGCACGTCGTCGGGGATAGCCTTGTTCGCCTTGACGCGGTTTTCGATGGTCAGTCCGTCGATGACCTTGAACTCGATTTTGCCCGCCTTTACTTTATCGTCGAGCAGATATTCGAGAACTCTTGCGGATTCCTTGGTTATAACCGGGCCTATGCCGTCGCCGCCGCAGACGCCGATGATTATTTTGTCGAGCGACTTGAAGTCGATGAAATCGCCCTGAGCCTTTATTTTGTCCGAACGGTCGCTCTGAGCGCGGATGAGAGCCTCAAATTTTTCGACGGCGTTCTTGACCTGTGCCTCTGTCATGTTTATCTTCCTCTCTTATTTGTGTGATTCTCTTGTGTAGTTGAGCAGACCGCCTGCGAGGATTATGTCCTTCTGCCTGCCGGAGAAGCTGTAGCAGAGCTTGTAGCTCTCGCCCTTTGTCTCATTCTTGAGAACAGCCTCGCCGCCGTTTTCAATAGTCTCTCTTATGCCGTCGAGCGCGAGCTTGTCGCCCTTCTCGATGCGGTCATAGTCGGCGGGATCGGCGAAGGTGAACGGCACGATACCGGCGTTTATGAGGTTTGCCTGATGTATGCGCGCAAAGGACTTTGTGATAACGCTCTTTATGCCGAGATACAGCGGAACAAGAGCCGCGTGCTCTCTCGAAGAGCCCTGGCCGTAGTTGCTGCCGCCGATGATGATTCCCTTGCCAGCCTGCTTGCAGTGCTCGGCAAAGTTCTCGTCGCACTGCTTGAAGCAGAAGTTCGACAGGAACGGTACGTTCGAGCGGTAGGGGAGAATCTTTGCGCCTGCGGGCATGATGTGGTCTGTTGTGATGTTGTCGCCGACCTTGAGAACGACTTCGGCCTCGATGCTCTCGGGCAGTGCGTCGCCGTTGGGGACGGGCTTGATGTTCGGACCGTAGACTATCTCAAGATTCTTGGCCTCTTCCGGAGAAGCGGGCTTGTCGATGAGATTGTCGTTTATTTCAAAGTGGTCGGGCATTGTGATGTGCGGCGCCTCGCCGAGGGTTCTCGGGTCGGTCAGCACGCCTGTGAGAGCGGAAGCCGCGGCGACCTCGGGGCTGACGAGATAAACGCCCGCGTCGGCAGTGCCGGAGCGTCCCTCGAAGTTACGGTTGAAGGTGCGCAGGGAGACAGCGCCCGAGTTAGGCGACTGACCCATGCCGATGCACGGACCGCACGCGCACTCAAGCAGTCTTGCGCCCGCGCCGAGGATATCGGAGAGTGCGCCGTCCTCGGAGAGCATTCTGAGAACCTGCATCGAGCCGGGGGAGATAGTGAGGCTGACACTCGGGGCGACGCGCTTGCCCTTGAGGATAGCCGCCACCTTGAGCATATCGTAGAGCGAGGAGTTCGTGCAGGAGCCGATGCAGACCTGGTCGATCTTTATCTCGCCTATTTCTGAAACTTTCTTTACGTTGTCGGGCATGTGGGGCATTGCCGCGAGGGGTTCGAGGGTGCTGAGATCTATGTCGATAACCTCGTCATAGACTGCATCGTCGTCAGCCTTGACCTCGACCCAATCCTGCTCTCTGCCCTGAGCGGCGAGGAAAGCCTTCGTCACTTCGTCGGAGGGGAAAACAGAGGTCGTTGCGCCGAGCTCCGTGCCCATGTTGGTTATAGTTGCGCGCTCGGGGACGGAAAGAGTCTTGACTCCGTCTCCACCGTATTCGATTATCTTGCCCACGCCACCCTTGACGGACATGATGCGAAGAACTTCGAGGATTATATCCTTTGCGCTCACCCACGGTGAAAGCGCACCGTGCAGGTTTATGCGCGTCATCTTGGGCATAGTTATGTAGTATGCGCCGCCGCCCATCGCAACCGCGACGTCGAGTCCGCCTGCGCCGAACGAGAGCATGCCGATGCCGCCGCCGGTCGGGGTGTGGCTGTCCGAGCCGATGAGCGTCTTGCCGGGGATGCCGAAGCGCTCAAGATGCACCTGATGGCAGATGCCGTTGCCGGGGCGTGAAAAAAGCAGTCCTCTCTTTTTTGCGGCGCTCCTGATGAATCTGTGATCGTCCGCGTTTTCAAAGCCGGTCTGCAAAGTGTTGTGGTCAATGTATGCGACCGAAAGCTCGGTCTTTACTCTCTCGACTCCCATAGCCTCGAATTCAAGGTATGCCATGGTGCCTGTGGCGTCCTGAGTGAGAGTCTGATCGATCCTCAGACCGATCTCGCTGCCAACGGTCATGTCGCCGCTGAGCAGGTGGCTTTTTATAAGCTTTTGTGCAATAGTGCTGCCCACTTGTATCCCTCCGTATAAAAATAAAATTACCTTTAAATTTTATTGCAATCCGCGGATTTTGTCAAGGTGCGCCGCGCCAAATATATACCTGTATATATTACATTTTATAGGGGAAATTGATATATGACGATTTTTTATGTTGCCCGAAAGCTTTCTGCGTGGTATAATTAAATGTAATCTGCCGCAGTGCGCTGTGCTATGGCTGAATTATCAAAAGTTATTCGGGCATACTGTTTGTCGGGAGTGAATTCGATGAACAGAAAAAAGCACGAAGAACAAAAAGACAGCATATTGGAGCCCGTCGCGCCGACTCCGAGTGTCGGCGAGGATGACGGCGATTCGTCCGACAGCACGGACAGGGAGCTTCGCCAGATAGTCGAAACAGGCTCGATAACCGTTGACAAGCGCGGGCATTATATCCACTGCCTGACTGTTATCGGTCAGATCGAGGGTCACTATGTCCTGCCGGCGCAGAATAAAACTACAAAATACGAGCATGTCATTCCGCAGCTCGTCGCGATAGAAGAGAGCCGCGATATCGAAGGCTTGCTCATAATCCTCAACACCGTCGGCGGCGATATCGAAGCCGGACTCGCGATAGCGGAGCTTATAGCCGGAATGAAAACGCCGACCGTGTCCCTCGTCCTCGGCGGCGGACATTCGATAGGCGTGCCGCTCGCGGCTTCGAGCGCGTATTCGTTTATCGCACCGAGCGCCACCATGACTGTCCACCCGGTCAGAATGACGGGACTTGTCCTGGGCGTGCCGCAGACTATGTCCTATTTTGAGCAGATGCAGGAGCGTATAGTGAGATTCGTAGCCGATAATTCGCGCATCTCCGCCGACCGCTTCCGTTCGCTTATGCTCGCAACCGGTCAGCTCGTTATGGATGTCGGCACTGTGCTCGACGGCGAGGCGGCGGTCAAAGAGGGGCTTATAGATTCTCTCGGCTCTCTCTCCGATGCCCTCGATAAGCTCTGCGATATGATCGAGGAGCAGAGTGAAAAGAAAGGGGAGAACGGGTGATGCTCTACACAGTTGTTTCTCCCGCCGAGATTTTTATGCAGCCGCCCGCGGATATCTGCGAGCATCAGACTCCGTTTGGCTGCGTGATGTGTTCAAGGACAGAAAAAGGCGAGGTCGTTGAAAGACTTGTGACGACCGATCCGTTTGAATATCTGAAACCGTGTTATTCGCCCGGCGCTTTATATTCCGCCGGAAAAATGGAAAAGGGGTAATATATCATGGAAATACTCAAGGCAATATTGCTCGGCTTTCTGCAGGGCGTGACCGAATTCCTGCCCATCTCATCGAGCGGGCATCTCTCGGTCTTTCAGCACTTCTTCGGCAATGTCGGCGGCACAAGCTCGTTGCTGTTCACGGTGCTGTTACATATGGGTACTCTGATAGCCGTGTTCGTCGTTTATTACAAGACCATATGGGGTCTCATCGTTGAATTTTTCAGCACTATAAAAGATATCTTCACCGGCAAGTTCAAGTGGAGCGAGATGAACGAGAACAGGCGTATGCTCTTCATGTTCGTTATCTCCTGCGTTCCTCTGCTGTTCCTGCTCATTCCCGTCGGCGGCGACAGACGCATCATGGATGTTCTCGGCGGTCTTGCCGATGACAATGATATATTGGTCGAGGGAGTCTGCTTCCTCTTCACCGCAACTCTCCTGCTCGTCGGCTCATGGCGCGCAAAGAAGGTCAAAGCTCGTCCCCAGATAGGCGCGAAATCCGCGCTTGCCGTCGGCGTGGCTCAGGCTTTCGCCGCCGGATTCCCCGGCATCTCGCGCTCCGGCTCGACCATCTCGACCGGTATGATTTGCGGCGTTTCAAAAGAGTATATGGTTCGCTATTCGTTTATCCTTGGCATACCGGCTATCCTTGCCGCCAATGTCATGGAGATAAAGGACGCCGTAGCCCTCGGCGAGCATATAGATATCCTGCCCGTTATTATAGGCGTTGTCACCGCCGCCGTCGTCGGCTTTGCCGCGATAAAGGCTCTCGAGTGGCTCGTTAAAATCGATAAGTTCAAAATTTTCGGTTACTACTGCCTTGTCCTCGGCGTTGTTGTTATCATCGCCGGCATAGTTGAAAAGGTCAGATAAGTTTGTTCAAATTTCTAAGGAGGGCCTTAATGGCTGCGAAAAAGACTGCGGCAAAGTCAACGGCCGCTAAGAAGAAAAAAACAACAACTACAACGTCCAAAAAAGCCCCGGCCTCAAAGCCTGCGGCTGCAAAAGCGCCTGTCGAGCAGACTACCGAGCAACAGTCCTCGCGCCGCCAGAAAGCGGCTATCGCGCTCATGGCTGTCGCGGCTCTGCTCATAGCCATGGCGTTTATCGAGGGCGAGAGCGCGTGGCGCGCCGTGCATAATTTTATGTTCGGCGTGTTCGGCACGTGTACATATATCTGGCCTGTCATGCTCATTTATGTCTCGGTCATGCTCGCCATGAACAAGACGTTCGGCTCGATATCGTCGAATCTTATCGGCGTCGGGATATCAATATTGCTGCTGTGCTCGGCGATACATATTTTCTCGAACCCGTCGGAATACTTTTCGCTCATGACCCTCGGCGATCAGATAAAGACCGCGTGGAGGGATTATGACACATTCCCGAGTGCAGGCGCGCTCGGTGCGCTCGTCGGCGGACTGCTTGCCAAAATGGCGGGCAAGGTCGGCGCGGCGATAATAAATATTATCCTGCTGATAGTCAGCATAATGTTCCTCACGGGACTTACCCTGTCCCGCCTCGGTACATCTATCGCCAAGCCCATAAAGCGCATGAGCGAGGACACCAACGAACGCCTTGAGCGCGGAGCGCAGCGCGTCAGAGATGAACAGGAGAGAGCGCCGTCGAGAGACAAGCGCAGGGAGAAAAAAGCGGAGGAGCCCTATGTCAGCCCCCGTCCGTTCCCCGTGCCGCCTCTGCCGACTGATACGCCTGCAGTAACTGCAAAGAGCCGCAAAAAATCCGCCGCCGATGAAGGTCCCGAGCCCACCGTGTTCCCGCGCAAGCCGGTTCAGACCGATGTCGGCATCGATGATATAGTCAACCGCGTCAACGCCGCATCGGCGACCGCGAAGATAGCCGAGGGCGTGTCAAAAGCCGCCGCCGTTGTGGACGGCAGACCCGCCTGCGTGCCGCCTCTGCCGACCGAGAGCGCGAAAGACGAGCTTGAAATGCTCGATATAAGCAAGAAGCCCGCCGAGCCCGAAAAGCCGAAGAGGAAAGAGCCGGAGCTCCCGCCCGTCAAAGAGCCTGATCCCGTGCCCGACGTGCCGGATGAGGAAGAGCCTGTTATCGAGAGTCAGCCGACCTATCGCAAGCCGCCGATAACCTGCCTCAAAGAGCCCATCCATGACGGCAACGATAATTTCTCCGATGAGCTCAAATCCAACGCGCAGAAGCTGCTCGACACGCTCGAAAGCTTCAATGTCCACGCAAAGATAACTGAGATAAGCCGCGGTCCGTCCGTCACAAGATACGAGCTTCAGCCGGACGCGGGCGTCAGAATAAATAAGATAACAAACCTTGCGGATGATATCGCACTGCGCCTTGCCGCGTCGGGAATAAGAATCGAAGCGCCTATTCCGAACAAGGCGGCGATAGGCATCGAGGTGCCCAACAAGCTGCGTTCGATGGTCTATATGCGCGAGATAATCGAAACCCCGCAGTTCAAGAACGCCCAGAGCAAGCTCAATGTCGTCCTCGGCAAGGATATCGCGGGCAACGCCGTCTGCGCAGACCTCGCGAAGATGCCGCATCTGCTCATAGCGGGTACTACGGGTTCCGGTAAATCCGTGTGCCTGAACACAATGATAGTCAGCATTCTCTATAACGCGACCCCTGACGAAGTGAAGCTTCTTATGATCGACCCCAAGCAGGTCGAGTTCACGGTCTATAACGGCATCGCGCATCTTGCCGTGCCCGTCGTGTCCGATCCGCGCAAGGCTTCGGGCGCTCTCACATGGGCGGTCAACGAGATGGAGAACAGATATAAGATACTCTCCGAGAAGAATGTCCGAGATATAAGAGGATATAACAAATTAGCCGAGCGCGACAAGTCACTGCGCCCGATGCATCAGATAGTCATTTTCATCGATGAGCTTGCCGATCTTATGATGGTCGCGCCCAATGAAGTCGAGGATGCGATATGCCGCCTCGCTCAGAAAGCGCGTGCCGCAGGTATGCATCTTGTCATAGCGACTCAGCGCCCCTCCGTCGATGTTATCACAGGTATTATCAAAGCGAATATCCCCAGCAGAATTGCGCTCTCCGTTTCTTCGTCGGTCGATTCGAGAACGATACTCGATATGTCCGGCGCGGAGAAGCTTATCGGCAACGGCGATATGCTCTTCAGCCCCATCGGCGCAAACAAGCCGACCCGTATCCAGGGCTGCTTCATCTCCGACGAAGAGGTCGAGGATGTTGCCGACTTCATCAAGCACAACGCCGAGGCGGAGTACGATGAGGGCATTATGGACGAGATAAACAGGCAGGCGGCGATAGCCGGTTCGACAAAGAAGAACAGCGCCGCAGGCGGCGATGACGGCGAAGAGCCGGGCGATGAGATGTTCCCGAACGCCGTCGAGGTCGTGCTCGATGCCAAAATGGCTTCAACAACTCTTCTCCAGCGCAAATTGAAGCTCGGTTATGCTCGCGCCGCAAGGCTCATGGACGAACTCGAGAGCAAGGGTATCATCGGACCGTTCGAGGGCAGCAAGCCCCGTCAGGTGCTTATAACCAAACAGCAGTGGATGGAAAAATGTGCCCTGTCGAATGCTCCCGCAGACGACGAGACCTGATCGGAGGAAATTATGGCAAATCAGAGAAAAAGCGGCTTCGCCGCACAGAACAAGCGCACGAAGATAATCGTCACCGCAGTCGTGATAGCCGTCGCGCTGCTGATAACCTTCGCGCCCTATATGAATCTCCCGTTCGATATCCCCACATGGGGCGAGCTGCTCTCGGGCAATGAGCAGACGATACAGAGCGGCGACGCACTCAACCAGCCGTTCACCGTCCATGTCATAGATGTCGGTCAGGGCGACAGCATCTTAGTCAAGAGCGGCGACCACGCCATGCTGATAGACGCTGGCGAGCGCGGCAACGATCAGACGATACTCGATTATCTCAAGGCTAACTCCGTCGAAAAGCTCGATTACATAGTCGCCACCCACCCCCATTCCGACCATATCGGCAGTATGCCCAAGGTCATCGAGGGGATAAAGGTCGATAATATTATCATGCCGAAGCTCCCGAACTCCCTTGTCCCCACAACTTCGATATATCAGAAGCTCATAAAGGCTATTAAAGCGTCCGGCGCCAAAGTCATCTCCGCAAAAGTCGGCGATACCTATACCATCGGCGACGCAAAGATAACTATAGTCGGACCCGTCGGCACGCCTGAGGATCTAAACAACGCCTCCGTTGTGATGAAGGTTGTCTACGGCAAGAATTCGTTCCTCTTCACGGGCGATGCGGAGGCAAAGAGCGAGAAACAGATACTTGCAAACGGCGCGGATATCAAAGCCGATGTTCTGAAGCTCGGTCACCACGGCAGCAGCACATCGACAAGCGAGGAGTTCCTCAGGGTCGTGTCTCCGTCGCTCGCGCTCATCTCCTGCGGCAAGGATAACGACTATGGCCACCCGCACAAGGAGACTATAGAAAAGCTTGAGAAATATAATATCCCGTATGAGCGCACGGATATAAAAGGCACGATAGTTGTCGGCTCGGACGGCGAGCATCTTTCAACGGCTTTCCCGGATAACAAGACCGCTGAGAAGTAAAAAAGGAGGCGGAATAATGGAATATTACGCCATCGACCGTATCGAAGAAAACTACGCAGTCTGCGAAAAAGACGGCGAAACAATGGTCAATATCGGCCGCGCTCTGCTCCCCGACGGAGCGGGCGAGGGCAGTGTCCTGCGCCGCCTGCCGGACGGCTCGTTCGTGCTCGACCGCGAGGAAGAAGAACGCCGCCGCAAAGCAGCACTCGAACTCATGGACGGTCTGTTTGATGAATAATTTCCCCATTGATTTTTGGCGGGGTGCTTATAGAATATAAAAACGATCTATGGCTCATAGGTCGTTTTTGTTTCTGTAAGGTGTATAGACGTGCCAATTTTATCGGTTTGATAAACTTGGATTTGTTGATTTGATTAGCACGAATTTTTACAAAGTATAAGTAGACTGCCGACTTGTCTTTATAATCAAGCTTCCAATAGCCGCGCCGAAGTGTTTGATATCTGACGGAGACTGGCTCGTGCGTCTTGCTTCGCAAGCCGTTCCCTCACTTCTCTAAAAAAGCTTATCAAACACTGCGGCGCGGCTATTGAAAATCTGATGATAAAAATCAATTGAGTCGCTTGCTTTTACTTTGCTACAGCTCAAGTGATAGACAAATCTCAATTTTTCAATCCGTTTTATGTATGCTCAGCGTTATATCAATTGGACTTTTTCGGCGGCGATATCATCCTCTCAAAAAGTTTTCCGCCGCCGTGCAGTAAAATCTCAAATCCGTGCGTTTTATATTTTGCACGTTTTGCGTAAACAGCCAAAAATAAAGAAACAATAAATTTGTGGGATTGGTATAGCTTTTTGACGCAAAAAGTGATACAATATGCCGAATACTGTTGAAAGTGAGCTGCTTTATGGAAAAGAAAGAAAAAAGAACATTTAAACAGTTTTTTATGGACAACAACAAACGCAATCTAAAAATTACGATTACCGTTGTCTGCGTGGTGCTCGCCCTTGCTATAATCGGCGGCGGCATCTATATCGGCAATAAGCTCGGACTTATTACCATCGACCACGGCAGCAACGGTGATCCCGAGGGCACCTTTGCGCCCGAGGAGCAGTTTGATGCAATGTACGATGTCAGCGACGCTTCGAGCATCGACAGCCTCATAACTGCGTGGGCGAAGAACGGCGGCGCGAAGTATTCGAGCAAGAATATAATCAATGTTCTGCTCCTCGGCGTTGACAGCGAGACCGGCAAGGCAGAGGGCGGACGTTCGGATGCCATCATCCTGCTCTCGCTTAACAAAAAGACCAAGACGATAACGCTCGTGTCCTTCCTCAGAGACTGCTATACCTATATGAACATCAACGGCTCCGAGCGCTGCTGCAAGACTAACCATGCCTATTTCTGGGGCGGTCCCGCGGCACTTATCGAGACGCTTGAGAATAACTACAAGATTGAGATCGATCATTATATCAGCGTCGATTTCAAGAGCTTCCCGAAGCTTATTGACTCTCTCGGCGGTGTGTCCGTTCCGATTGAGCCCTATGAGGCGGATTATATCAACCGCACCACAACGAAGATAAAGAAGATAACCTCCGGCGATTCCGTCAAGCTCAGCGGCAGACAGGCTCTGGTCTACAGCCGTATCCGCCATGTCGACAACGAAGGCGATGTCGGCAGAACTGCGAGACAGCGTACCGTTATCATGGCTCTCATCAAGAGCGCGCAGAACGCCTCTGCGGGTCAGCTCAACAACGCGCTCGATATCGTCCTTCCCAATGTCGTGACGAACTACAAGCGCAGTGAGATTCTCTCTCTCATGACCCAGGCGCTCTCTCAGGGCTGGATGAACTACGAGATAAAGCAGATAGTCATGCCGACCGAGGGCAACTACACTTCCGCTCAGCTCTATACCTACTACGGCAAGATAATCAACCAGCGCCTTTCGGTCTGGGTCGTCGATTATCCCGTCGTTGCGCGTGAGCTCCAGCTCGCTCTCTACGGCGACACGAATATAAAGATTGGCGATAACCATGTCTCCGCTGTCGATCTGCTGAAAAAGGGCGCAGTCCCGAGCAGCAACAACAGCGGCTCAGGCTCATATTCTGCGTCGACCCGTCCGCACACCGATGTCGGTACTGTGGCGGAGAGCGAAGAGCCTGTAACTCATGAGCATACTTCCGAGGCGGTGAGCGAGCTCACCGAGGCAGAGAGCACGACCCGCCGCTTCCCGTTCACTCTTCCCGATTTCGGCTCAACTTCGCCGGCGGAAGACGAAGATGCAGCATAAAATTACCGCTCCGGATATATTCCGGGGCGGCTTTTCGCATATGATTGAAAAATTATGATTGATGATATATAATTGTCAAAGAAACAAACGGACGGTGATATTATGAGCAAAGTTTGTCATATAGTCGGCGGCGGCGACTTCTTCGGAATCCGCCCGACAGGGGAGGGCGATTTCATCATCGCTGCCGATAAAGGTCTGCTGTATCTTCAGAATCTCGGCATAACTCCGAATTTGGTCATAGGCGATTTCGATTCCCTTGGACACACTCCGAACGGGCGGAATATTATCGTCCTGCCCTGCGAAAAGAACGATACCGATATGGGGGCGGCGGTCGCAGAGGGCGTGATGCGCGGATATAAAAATTTCATTCTCTACGGCGCATCGGGCGGCAGAGCCGACCATACTCTGGCGAATATCCAGCTCATCTCGTCGCTGTCGAGGCGCGGAATGACCGCGATTATCGACTCGCGCGAAACTTCGTTCACTTCGATAACAAACGGCAGAATTATTTTTGACGAGAACGCAAAGGGCATGGTCTCCGTGTTCTCCCATTCGGATATCTCATCGGGTGTCACTATAAGCGGGCTCAAATATGAGCTCAAAAACGGCACCTTGAAGAACACATACGCCCTCGGCGTCAGCAATGAATTTGTCGGTAAAATGAGCGAAATATCAGTGGCTCAGGGAACGCTGACGGTCGTTTATCCGAGCAGCGCAGAGCCCTCTTTTTTCAGATTTTGAGCCGCGCGAAAAGATGTTTTTGAACCAAATAATATCCTGCGCCGAGATGCTGCCCGTGAGCATCAGCAGAAGAATATACACCGCCGCGTTGACAGTTATTATGATTGTCAGCGCGGCTTTTCCGCTGCCCTGCGCCGAGGAGAGCAGCAGCCCCGCGAGAAACGAAGCTGTCACGCAGACGGCGGGTTTTATTATCGAATCCATGATATTTATTTCGAGCGTGCAAACTTTTGAAAGCCTGTGTATGCTCAGCGAAAAGTTTACTATCTCGCTGATAAAAAGTATCGCGACATAGCTCTTTACGGAATATTTCGGGATGAGTATCAGCACGAGCACGACGCACATCGCGGAGTCGATTATATTATATCTCATTGAATATACCTGCTGGTCGAGCCCTTTGAGTATTCCGTCAACTGTCGTGTCTGTGTACATTATCGGCAGAAGCGGCGCGAGCACGCGCAGATATTCCGCACATTGCCCGTCCCCGTAGATGCACTGCGACAGCCCCTCGGAAAAAATGAACATTATTCCCGCCGTGCCCATCGAAAACAGCACGGTTATTTTTATTGCCCGCGCCGCCATGCTGTCTATCCTGTTTCTGTTGCTGCGCGCCGCACATTCGGCAAATTCAGGCACGAGCATGCTCGCGAGAGCTGTCATTATGGCGGCGGGGTAGAGGATAACCGGCAGAGCCATGCCGTGAATGACTCCGTAGAGCGTCATCGCGCCGCCCGCGCTCTGCCCCGATTTGCGAAAGCCCACGGGAATCAGCAGGTGTTCTATCGTCAGCAGCACCGAGCGCGCGCACGATCCGGCGGCGTCCGGGAGCGCAATGCGCAGCAGAGCCCGAAGCCCGCCGGGCGCTTTTTCTTTCGGCTTTTGGTGCTTCGTTGACTTGTAGAGCAAAAAGGCGCATAGCAGCGAGCTTATCTGCGATATCGTTATGCCGAGCGCCACCGCGTCGCAGGCATATTCTGCGCCCTTTGCCGCCCAGAATCGAAGCATCAGAACAGAGACCGCTATTTTTACCGCCTGCTCGAATATCTGCACCGCCGCATATTTGAGCACTGTGCGCCGCGCCGTGAAATATCCGCTGAACGCGCAGCCGACCGACGCCGCGGGGAGACTCAGCGCGAGTATGCGAAGCGACGACGCCGTGCGTATGTCGCCGAGCCACAGCTTTGCTATCAGCTCCGCCCCGAACCATACGGCGGCGAGCATCATGCACCCGACCGTCAGCCCGTAGAGCGCGCACCGCCGCATTATCCATACGCCCTGACCGGCATTTTTTCCGGAATCTTCGACCGTGAGCCGCGTCGATGCGAGCGGCAGACCCGCAAACGAAAATGTCAGCGCCATCGCGTATACATCCGTGACGAGCGAAAAAAGTCCTATTCCCGCCGCGCCCAGCCGCCCGGTCAGATATACATTGAACGCAACGCCGACCGTGCGCATGAGAAACGATGTCGCGGCGAGCGTCAGCGTGTTTATGAGAAGCCGTTTCGTGTTCTTCATTTTTGCCTCCGGAGAAGTCAAAAAGCGTTAAATCTCTTGACAAAAACGCTTCTGAATGTGATAATATAGAGTAATTCATCGGAAAAGAGGGAATCCCCAAAAAAGGCGTATGCAGTGCCGAGTACCGCATCGCCGCCGATTTCTGAAATGTAAAATCAACGCTGCTCCTCCGGCGCGGAGCAATCAGCGTTCATGTAAAATCTATTCGCCGGAGAAATGGATTATGTTATGGCAAAGGAACTCGCAAAACAGTATGATCCGAAGGAAGTGGAGGACAGAACCTATAAATTCTGGCTCGACGGCAATTTCTTCCACGCCGTACCCGACCCGGAGAAGAAACCCTATACTATAGTTATTCCCCCTCCGAACATCACGGGTCAGCTCCATATGGGTCATGCTCTTGACAATACTCTTCAGGATATACTTATCCGCTATCACCGTATGCAGGGCTATGATACCCTCTGGCTGCCCGGCACCGACCACGCTTCTATCGCCACCGAGGCGAAGATAGTCGAGGCTATGGCAAAGGAAGGTCTTACAAAGGACGATGTCGGCCGTGAAGGATTCCTCGAGCGCGCATGGGCGTGGAAAGAGAAGTTCGGCGGCAGAATAATCGAACAGCTCAAGAAGATGGGCTCGTCCTGCGACTGGGAGCGCGAGCGCTTCACCCTCGACGAGGGCTGCAACGAGGCTGTCAATGAGGTTTTCTGCAACCTCTATGAAAAGGGACTCATTTACAGGGGCGAGAGAATAATCAACTGGTGCCCCCATTGCCTGACTTCGATTTCCGACGCCGAGGTCGAATATGAGGATCAGGCGGGTCACTTCTGGCATCTTCGCTATCCTTTCAAGGACGGAAGCGGCTATCTTGAGCTTGCAACGACCCGACCCGAGACACTGCTCGGCGATACCGCAGTCGCCGTCAACCCCAATGATGAAAGATATAAGGATATCGTCGGCAAGACGCTCATTCTGCCCATAGTCCACCGCGAGATACCCGTTGTCGCCGATGATTATGTCGAGATAGACTTCGGTACCGGTGTCGTTAAGATAACTCCCGCGCATGATCCGAACGACTTCGAGGTCGGTCTGCGCCATAACCTGCCCGTTATCAATGTCCTGACCGATGACGCAAAGATAGTCGATGACTATCCGAAGTACGCCGGCATGGACAGATACGAGGCGAGAAAAGCTATCGTCAAGGATCTTGAGGCTGAGGGCGCTCTTGTCAAGGTCGAGGATTATAACCACAATGTCGGCACCTGCTACCGCTGCTCGACTACCGTTGAGCCCCGCGTTTCAAAGCAGTGGTTCGTCAGCATGAAGCCCCTCGCGGGTCCCGCTATCGACGCTGTTAAAAACGGCGAGACAAAGTTCGTCCCGAAGCGTTTTGAAAAAGTCTATTTCCATTGGCTCGAGAATATCCGCGACTGGTGCATCTCCCGCCAGCTCTGGTGGGGTCACCGCATCCCCGCATGGTATTGCGACGACTGCGGCGAGATAACCGTTGCAAGAACCGCTCCCGACAAGTGCTCGAAGTGCGGCAGCACCCATATTCATCAGGATCCCGATACGCTTGATACATGGTTCTCCTCGGCTCTCTGGCCGTTCTCGACCCTCGGCTGGCCGAATACCGACAGCGAGGATTTCAAGCGCTATTATCCCACCAACACCCTTGTCACAGGTTACGATATAATCCCGTTCTGGGTCATGAGAATGATGTTCTCCGGCATCGAGCAGACCGGTCAGGTTCCGTTCGATACCGTCCTCATCCACGGACTCGTCCGCGATGAGCTGGGCAGAAAGATGTCGAAGTCGCTCGGCAACGGCATCGATCCGCTCGAGGTCATTGACAAGTACGGCGCAGATGCCCTGCGCTTTACTCTTGCCAACGGCAACAGCCCCGGAAACGACATGAGATATTCCGACAAAAAGGTCGAAGCGAGCCGCAACTTTGCGAACAAGCTCTGGAACGCCGCACGCTTTATCCTTATGAACCTCGACGGCTCCGAAGAAGCGGGTCTGCCCGATGAGCTTGCGCTCGAGGATAAGTGGGTGCTCAGCCTCTATAACGACCTCGTCAAAGAGGTTACGGACAATCTCGAGAGATTCGAGCTCGGCATCGCCGTTCAGAAGCTCTATGATTTCATCTGGGATGTTTTCTGCGACTGGTATATCGAGCTTGCGAAGATTCGCCTGCAAAAGGGCGGCGAGCCCGCACAGTGCGCAAAACGCGTGCTCATATATGTCATGTCCAATGTTCTGAAGCTTCTCCATCCGTTCATGCCGTTCGTGACTGAGGAGATTTGGCAGTCCCTGCCGCATGAGGGCGCGAGCATAATGGTCTCCGATTGGCCGCAGTATTCCGACGCTCTGAACTTCAGCGCAGAGGAAGAGCAGATGAACATGATTATGGACGCGGTCAGGGCGATAAGAAACCGCCGCGCCGAGATGAATGTTCCTCATTCAAAGAGAGCGAAAATATATATCAGCACCTCCTATGTCGATACCTTCAGACTTTCCGGCGAGTTCATGCAGAAGCTCGCGGGCGCGTCCGAGGTCGAGGTTGAGGACGGCATCGAGATAGACGGCGCAGTCTGCATCGTCACCGACGCCGCAAAGATATATATCCCCATGGGCGACCTCGTTGACTTCGAAGCCGAGCGCGCAAGGCTCAACAAAGAGCTCGCCTCCGCTCAGAAGCAGCTCGACGGCATCAACGCCAAGCTCTCCAACGAGAACTTCGTCTCCAAAGCTCCCGCGCCGGTCGTTGAGGCTCAGCGCGAAGCGGCGAGAAAGCTGAACGAGAAGATAGCAATGCTCAACGACAGCCTCTCTAAGATCGCCAATGCGTAATTTCGCGTGATACTGCGTTGTGGGAACCATGCCCGTTCGGTTATCGGTGTAGGGGCGGATATCATCCGCCCGTAAAATCGGTATTCGTTCACATTTGCGTATGTTCTCCCGCACATAAAAACCAACCTGCAAAGGACGGGCATGTCCCGTCCTTTGATGTTTTACGGAGGAAAACTGATGACATCAACCGAAGCAATCGAATATATCCATTCGCGCCTGACATTTGGCATACACCCCGGCATGGAGCGTATCAGGGCGCTCTGCGCCGCGCTCGGCAACCCGCAGGATGAGCTTCGCTTCATCCATGTCGCCGGGACGAACGGCAAAGGCTCGACGAGCACCATGATATCCTGTATGCTCTCTGCCGCCGGGTACAGAACCGGGCTGTTCACTTCGCCCTATGTCATCGATTTCCGCGAGCGCATGCAAATTGACGGCGAGATGATTCCGCCGGAGGAGCTCGCCTCGACCGTTGAGCGCGTCAAATTAGCGTGCGACGAACTTGATAAGCGCGGAATTGTCGCGACCGAGTTCGAGACCCTGACCGCCGCCGCGTTTCTCTGGTATAAAGAGCGCAAATGCGATGTTGTCGTGCTCGAAGTCGGGCTCGGCGGGCTGCTCGATTCAACGAATATTATAAAAACTCCGCTCGTCTCCGTCATAACCTCGATTTCCATGGATCACACCGCGATACTCGGCAATACAATCGCTGAAATAGCCGCGCAGAAATGCGGAATAATCAAGCCGGACGGCGTAACGGTTATGTATCCCGAGCAGTCTGTTGATGCACGCCGTGTTATAGAAGAAACCGCTCGGCGCGAGAAAAATAGGCTCGCAGTGCCGGATATGACCGCCTGCCGTGTTGTTGATGAGACGATACGCGGCACGGATATTATCTACGGCTCGCTGAATCTCCGCATACCGTTCGCGGGCGACCATATGATAAAAAATGCGCTGACAGCCGTCACCGCCGTTCGCGAATGCGGCTTGAATGTCAGCGGCGAAGCGATAGAGCAGGGAATGAAAAACGCCGTGATGCCCGCGCGAATGGAGCTTATCGGCGAAAATATTATTCTTGACGGCGGTCACAACGAGGGCTGCGCCTCGGCGCTTAAAGCCTTTCTGGAACGCTTCACAAGCGGCAGACGCGTTGCCGTGTGCGCGCTCATGGGCGATAAGGACTGCGACACATATCTGCGCCTGACCGCGCCGCTGTTTGAAAAAATGTACCTGACAGCTCCGGACAATCCGCGCAGCATGAACCCCGAAGCCCTGAGCAAGCTTGCCAATAAATATTGCGCCGATTGTACGCCTGTGTCCGACCCGACAGAAGCCTGCCGCATGGCGATAAATGACATAAAGCAAAACGGCGGAACGCTCGTTACTTGCGGTTCGTTCTATCTTGCAGGCAAGGTTCGCGGTTATCTTTTGGAAAATAAAAATATTTAACCCGCCGCATTTCGGCAGGATTTTCAAACGGGATGGATTATTATCTTTGATGATAATAGTCCGTCCTGTTTTTTATTTTGTACAAGCCGTGTCTGATTTTTTGATAATATCAAAAACGGCTCTACACACAGAGTCGACCAACGGCGGCACAGATTTTTCATAAGATTTGCTGCAATTAAAAATTGTGCACGGTTCGTAGTGACAGCCCTTGCGGCTGTCCGATATCGGCGGCAGCCGATACAAAATTTTAAATGTACTGATATCGTCAACAAAAAATTCAAACAAATCCGAGAATAATCCCACTCATCCCGGACAAACTGTTAATTGATAATCACCCCAAAGGAGGAAAAAACATGGGTGTTGAAATAATCTCAAATCCGCTCAGCGTCAGCGCGCTGCTCTCCGGCGAGATAGACCACCATACCGCCGCCGCAATGCGCGCGGATATCGATGCCGCCGCCGCGGCTCAGCAGCCGAAAATACTGCGCCTCGACTTCGCCGATGTCACTTTTATGGACAGCTCCGCCGTCGGTCTTGTCATGGGTCGCTATAGGCTTCTGCAGGGCTGGCAGGGGAAGCTCGAGGTCACGAATCTCAGCGAGCGCAATTATAAAATGATGCGCCTTGCGGGTATGCAGGCGCTGTGTACGCTGTCGCAGAAAAGGAACAAGGAGGATAAACATGAGTAGAAAAAAGCCTGTCGATCAGATGAGCCTGAAAATAGAGAGCCGCTCCGTCAACGAGAGCTTCGCGCGCGTCGCAGTCTCGGCGTTTGCGGCTCAGCAGGACCCGACGGTCGAAGAAATATCGGATATCAAAACCGCCGTCAGCGAGGCGGTCACAAACTGCATCGTCCACGCCTATCCCGCGAGCGTGGGGGAGATATACATATGGGTCGGGCTGTTTGACGACGGACTCGTCCGCATCAGAATAAGGGATCGCGGGTGCGGCATAATCGATGTGCGCCAGGCGATGGAGCCGCTGTTCACGACCCTCGGCGGCGAGCGTGCGGGCTTGGGATTCGCCGTCATGGAGAGCTTTATGGACAAAGTGCGCGTGCGCTCCGTCCCGGGCAAGGGGACGAGCGTCACCATGGATAAATTTATAAAAGGACGCGGCGATGGACAGGGCTGAACGCAATGAACTCGTTGAAAAGAATATCGGTCTCGTCCATGCCTGCGCCAACAAATTCCGCGGCAAGGGCGCGGAGTATGACGACCTGTTTCAGGCGGGGTGCGTCGGAATTATAAAAGCCGCCGAGAACTTCGACCCGGAGCGCGGGTTCTCGTTTTCGACTTATGCCGTGCCCGTCATTCTCGGCGAGATAAAGCGCATTTTCCGCGACGGCGGCAGCGTCAAAGTCGGACGCGCACTGAAAGAAAAAGCGCGCGCCGCGATGCGCGAAAAGGACGCGCTGACCGCCGAGCTCGGGTGCGAACCGACTGTAGGTCAGCTCGCCGAACGCCTCGGCAGCGATGTCGCCCAGACGGCGCAACTGCTCAATGCCGCAATGCCCGCCGTGTCGCTGACCGCCTGCACGGACGATGGCGAGGGGCAGATAGACCTGCCCGTTGAGTCGCCCGAGAATGCCGCCTCGGAGCTTATCGCCCTGCGCGAAGTTATCGCTCTGCTCGATGACCGCGACCGCGAGATGATAAGCCTGCGCTATTATCGCGGCATGACCCAGAGCCGAACTGCCGAGCTGCTCGGTATGTCGCAGGTGCAGGTGTCGCGGCGCGAAAAAGCCGTGCTCGCGCTCCTGCGGCGCAACCTGTCCGCTTGATTTTCTTGACAATTCCCGCCGATGTGATAAACTTAACTGAGATCATATTGGAGGGACAAAAAATGAAAAAGATGATTCCCAACGGCGTCTATCCGACCATGATAACGCCGTTCACAAAGGACAATAAGATAGATTATGCGGCTGTCGAAGCGCTCATAAACTGGTACGCCGGGAAGAAAGTCGATGGAATTTTCGCCATCTGCCAGTCGAGCGAGATATTCTTCCTCTCGTTTGAAGAGCGACTCGAGCTCCTGCATTTTGTCATGCAGCATACGCCGAAAAATATCTCAATCGTCGCGTCCGGTCATGTCGCGGATGACCTTGACACTCAGATAGAAGAGGCAAAGGCTTTCATAGACGAGGGGATAGACGCCTATGTGTTTATCTCGAACAGATTCGCCTCAGTCGATGAGGACGACAGCGTGTTTCTTAAAAATATCGACAGGGCTGTCGAGTCCGTCGGCGATGTCAATTTCGGCATCTACGAGTGTCCATATCCCTATAAGCGCATTATGACCCCTGCGGTGCTCAAAAAGCTCGCCGAGTCTGGCAGATTCACTTTTCTCAAGGACACCTGCTGCGACCCCGGCATGATAAACGAAAAGCTCAGAGCCGTTGACGGCATGGGACTCAAGATATTCAACGCCGACTCCGCGAGCCTGCTCGAAACGCTGAAAATGGGCTGCGCCGGATTCTCGGGTGTTATGGCGAATTTCCACCCGGAGATATATTCGTGGCTGTGCAAAAACTTTGAAAAAGAGCCGGAAAAGGCGAAGAAAGTCCAGGCTTTCCTCGGCTTTGCCTCTCTCGCCGAGTGCCAGCTCTATCCCGTCAACGCCAAATATTATCTCTCCCTCGAGGGCGTGCCCATGGGCTATAATTGCCGCTCAAAGGACGCCTCGGCGTTCACGCTCAGCCACCGTATGGAGATAGATCAGATGCGCGAGCTGACCGAACAGTTCAAGGCAGATATGGGTATAGAATAATGCCCGAACTCGGTTTTAAGTATGAATTAACGCGCTCCGACCGCAGGACGCTGAGCATAAAAATATCGCGCGATGCAAAGGTTCTGGTCTATGCGCCGCGCCGCATGAGCCTCAAGCATATCGAAGATTTTCTCTTTGAAAAGCGCGCGTGGGTGCTCAAAAATCTCGCAAAGGTGCAGGAGCGAAAAGATATTTCCGATTCGTTCGTCCCGGGTAGGGAGTCCGGACTTCTCCTGCTCGGGCGCGAGTATCCGATGATAAAAGTTCCCGGGAAACGCGCAGGATTTGACGGCAGCAGCTTTTTTGTTCCCGACGGGCTCTCGGTTGATGATACGGCGGCAGCGCTCAAGGAAATCTACCGCTCGCTTGCCAAGAATTATCTCGTCCGCAGGACATATGAGCTTGCCGATCAGTTCGGCGAAACGGTCGCTTCGGTCAAGATAAATTCCGCGAGAACGCGCTGGGGTTCATGCACCTCAAAGGGGAATATAAACCTCTCGCTGTTTCTCGTTATGGCGCCCGAGGGCGCGGTTGATTATTGCATTATCCATGAGCTTTCGCATCTTAAACACATGGATCATTCGGCGGCGTTCTGGCGGCTTGTCGGTTCGCGGTGCCCGGATTATGAAAAACGCAAAGAGGAGCTAAGAGTTCTGAACCTCCGCCTCATGCGTGAAAAATGGTGAAAAACAGCTGTGATCGGGCAATATATTTGCTCCGACCGCAGCCGTTTTTATTTTTGAAAACCGATTGACAACGGGAATAAATTCCATATATAATTGTCTTGTAAACGGCGCGTTCGGAGAATAACCGCCGACGAAAACAATGAAAAAGGGATGGTCATGTGGCAAAAATAATTTCATTTATTGTATCTGTAATTATGTTCTGCTTCCCCGCGCTCAACATTCCGCACGTTAAGGTTGACGATACGAAGTTCAACACCGAGTATGCCAACGTTTTCGTTCACGGTCTCGCGGGCTGGGGCAGCTACACTTGGTATAACGATTTCCTGCCCTATTGGGGTATGTTCGGCGGCGATCTGATGCAATATCTCAACGCCCGCGGCTTCGAGTGCTATTCTGCAGCGGTCGATCCGACGGGAAGCGCATGGGATAGAGCCTGCGAGCTTTACGCCCAGCTGACCGGCACCGTCACCGACTACGGCGAGGAGCATTCAAAGCGCTGCCGCCACGACAGATACGGCGAGGATTATTCCTCCGATCCGCTTATCGATGAGTGGAGCGCCGAGGATAAGATAAATCTTCTCGGTCATTCATTCGGCGGCGTGACCGTCAGACTTCTTGCTGAGCTTATGGCAAACGGCAGCGAGGCCGAGCGCGAGGCTTCTGGCAGCGATGTCTCCGACCTGTTCACGGGCGGAAAGGCAGATTGGATATATTCCGTCACAGCGCTCGCCGCTCCGCATAACGGTACGACCGCCTATCTCGTGCGCGACGCTATAATCAAAGATGTCAACGCCACCGCCGAAGAGCGCGCGGTTGTCGCCATGCTCACCGTTGCCACCGCTCCGCATCTCGACAGGGCGCTTTCGGACAGCGCGGAATATGATATGGACATCGACCACGCTCTCGCGATAAATGAGAATATCTCGATGCTCAAAAATGTCTATTATTTCTCCTATCCGTGCAGCGCGACCGAGCGCAATGCGGACGGCACTTACAGCCCGGTCGACGGCAATATAGATAGGCTCTTCAGAGCGTGCTCAGTCAGAATGGGCAAGTTCACCTGCACCACTAAGGGCGGCTATGTCGTCGACGAAAAATGGTTCGAGAACGACGGACTCGTCAACAAAATCTCCGCTCTCGCTCCGTTCAATGCGCCCTCTGCCGTTTACAGCGGCGGCGAAGTCGCAACGGGCGTATGGAACATCATGCCGACATTCAGCGGCGACCACCTCTCGATAAACGGCGGTCTGTTTGTCAACCACAATGTCCGCGTGTTCTATGTCGACCTGCTCTCGATGATAAACGAGCTGTAATATAATTTTCCCCGTGTCTTGCATGGGAGCGAAAAACAGAAATCCTACCCACGGTTTTCCCTTGGGTAGGATTTTTTGCTTGATAATCGCCTCGGCGACTTAACACATCGCTGCCGCGCGCGCGGAATGAAATTTCAGCAAAGAGTTATTCTGCCGACTGTCAATATCCCCAAATGTCCTGAGCTTAAATTGTGCATATTGCAAGAAATTTTAAAAATATATACAAAAAGATGCGATAAAACAAGTGAATATGTTGCAATATCGCTAATATAATGCTATGATTAGAAAAAACAAGCAGGAGGGTAAAGATGTATAACACAGAAAATCCGTACAAAAGCGCGGGGGAGTATCTGAAAGCGCCGCTGTTTGAAAAATATCAGCTCAGACGCGCCGCGGTCAAGACCTCGACCGCGCTGTTCCCGTTCATGCTCTTCGCCGCGATATTCGCGTTTATAATACTTATTCTCGGAAAAGTTTTTCCGTCCCTGCTCGACGGACTCTATTGGGTCTCGTATATGTCCGTCCAGCTTTTCGGCATAGGCATGTCAATATGTATGGCGTATTACGCGGGCGGATTTTTCTCCGCGCTTGTCTCGGGCGTTCTCGCAGTGTATTTCGGTCTCTTCTGCACCCAGGTCGCGGGCGTTGAAACAGTGGGCGGCTCGTCTGTTATCGGCTTCATGGGCTATTATGTGATAGCTCTGCTGAGTACAGTGTGCGTGACCTTCCTGCACAAGGTCTGCGTCGTCGTTATAGAATGGGCGTTCGGTCTGCTGTTGAAGCTTGCCCATTCAAAGATAAAAGACGAAGCAAAGCGCGAAGAGCTTATATGCACATTCCGCCCGCAGCTCAAAAATATGACTCTGCTCGGCGATTCGCTCGTTGTTATCGGACTTTCCGCTTTCGCGGTGTTTTTCGTTATGAACTATGCCTACGCTCTGCCGATGACCCTGCTCGCGCATAAGCTCGCCGGAATAGTCGCCTCCTCCGCAAATATCATTCTCAAAGGCGCCGTGATAGGCTTCGCACTCGGCTTCGATGTCGGCGGTCCGCTCTCGCTCGCGGTGTTCGATGAGATATTCAAGGGCGTGCTGGCGGGCTCAATGGAGAGCGCAAGACTGCTCACAGTGTTCTCCGCGGCGATGATAACCCCGTCGTGGATATGCATGATTTATCTCTTCGTCGGCAAGAAGTTCAAGTCCTGGCCGATGGTTGTCTATGATGAAAACCTGCTCAACACGGGCTTCATTAACGAGGTGTTCCAGAATGTCAGGCTCATGGCGATGTCGCCGATGGTCTATTGCGTCAGAGAGCCGCAGACAACGCCTTTTGCACTCATCGGCGGAACAACGCTCACAGGCATTCTCGCCGCGGCATTCGGCATCTGCAACGAGTCATTCTTGACTGACTATGTCCGGAAATACGGGCTTCTCCGCACTTCTACAATCGTCGTCACCGATAAATACGACGCCTTTGCGGGGCTGCTGCCTCCGCTCTATGCCGGCGGGGGAGTGAAAGTTATTCTGCTCTCGTTCGCGGCGGCGCTCGTCGGTTCGCTGCTCGGCGTGGGGATTGTAGTCCTGCTCAAGAAAGCGCGCTATTCAAAGCAGGAGAAGCGCGGCGAGGATCTCTTCCTTGCATACGGCTATGAGTTCACTCAGCAGGAGTGGAATGAGACGTATAAGAAAAAGTCGAAGCTCGAACAGAAATTAGGTCTCGCGGGCGATATAGAAGAAAACGAGCCGGAGCTCGAACCGGCGGAATAAAACAAAACCGGGGTTGGCGAAATACCAATCCCGGTTCTTTTTGTCTCTTATTCTTTTACATATCTGTCGAATGTGAAAATATATCCGTTGCTCTCCTGCGCGGCGGAGCGCGAAAAGCTGATAAAAGTGAAAGCTTATATCAAAACCGAGTCCGGCAGCGCGGTCATCCGCCTGAGAATGAACGGAAAAGTGCTCGAATATACGCCCGACACCGACGGCAGATTCGAACGCGAGTTCAATTTCGAAAACGGCGGCAACTACATCATGATAGACTTCGACCGCTTCACCGGAACAGTTCAGATGACAGCAGAATATGTATAACAAAAACGGCAGGAACCGTAAAAAAGTTCCTGCCGTTTTCTCTTATTTTATATATCCCGGTGCATCGCTTTCGGGAATGTACATCGTCTGATTGTAGCCGTCGGTGAATGTTATCTGCGCGATATAGCCGCCGAGAGAGGTGTAACACTGTCCTTGAGCGAGTGCGAACAGCTCGTCTGACTGCTTTTGATTTGTAACGCTCTTTATGAAGCAGTCATCCATGTCGCCGAAAGCTTTGGTCACCAACTTTATTTCTTTCGTGTTGAACATCGTGCTCATAATAAAAATCGGGTTTATCGCGGTGCCGCCGTATTTTCCGCTTTTGTTTATCTCCTGCGCCTGCAAAATGATGCGGCGGCAGTCGTAAATATTGACGCTCTTCACTTCACGCTTTTGCCCGAGCGCGCCTGCCATGCCGTGTTCTTTGATAAACTTCAGCGTCTCGGTCATGTCGTCCGTGACAGCCGCAAGAACAGACCTGCCCTCAACATTTTCTTCATATCGACCGCCGTAGTATGTGGCATTGTCGTTGAGATAAATATATGCTACTTCCTTTTCGCTGCCGCGAAGAATATCCGTATATTTTTTCTTCGATATGTCGCTCCATATGCATTTGCCGAGCTTATCAAGCTCATCCGAGCTCAGCTCGCGGCAGAAGCTGCCGTCCTTGCTCGCTATTAGAACGCCATCCTTATTGCGCAGAGGATTGCCGTAGTTTCGAAATAAGAAATAGCCTTGCAGGTTCGACATATTCGGAGCTTTTACGTCTTCGCTTTTGAGCTTTTCGCGCTCTGTGTCGGAGGCGGCGAGGAAAAGATATTGCTGTTCCTTTACCCCGTCCGTGTCGGCAACGGCAAAATATGAGTTGAGGTCTTTTTCACTTATGTTCGTGAAAGTGCGCTCCATGCTCTTCCCGTTCTTGAAATAATACTTGACGGAGAACTGGGTGTTTGTCTTTTCGTCGCTCTTCTTCTCGTTCGTTATGAGCTTGTGGATGGAGAGCACCGTGTTTATGTCCTTTTCCGTCGAGAGAGTTATGCAGTTGGAATAGGGCTTGAGAACCGTTGCAGTGCCCTTGACGGTGCGGAGTATACTGCCGTTTTGCGCCATTCCGCTCTCAAAGCTGAACGGCATCGACACCGTGACATACTCTATCTCTTCCTCCTCGGGAACGCGCGCGGTGTAGCCGAATCCGCCGGTCAGGAATATTGCGGTGATTATCGCCGTTGCGCCGACCGGCATTGCAAACTGCCAGAGATTCTTGCGAACCGCCTTCAAATTCCTGCGCGCAATGAATGTGTAGGCAAAATATGCCGCGAGCATGACGGCGATACCCAAAAGCGCGGCAAGAGCAGTATTAACGGAGGGGATAGTGGTTTTCAAAACCCATGCGGGAACGGAAAATCCGCAGAACACTATTATCGCCGAGGTAAGCGCTGTGAGCACACGGCTCGCCGCCGGAACTCCGAGCTCTTCAAGCTTCTTTTTGCTGAACATCCGCTGCGCGAGCACGATCAATACGGCGGTCAAAACTATCCAAAGCAGTATCGGAAGCCATGCGCCTATCCCGGGCAGGGACGAGCCGTCCTTGCAGTAACCGAAGTCGATAGGACCGAATCCGCGCAGATCCGAGATTGCAGAATCCTCTATACTCGTTCCGGGAACGCGGAACAGCGTGAACGGGCAGAATGCCATTATCCCGCGTCCGCCCCGTTGGATGGAGAAACTGAAATAGTAATGCTGCATATCCATGTCGCCGGTGTAATTCACGCCGGAGACTGCCGTCCTGCCGCGCAGAAATACCGAAGAAAGGGCGTCCCAAGCAGTCGAGAGAAGCGGCAGGGCGAGAATAAGCACTACAGAATAAAATATGCTCTCCGCAACGCTTCCCGTGAGCGAAGCCGTCAGCGCGCCTATCGCGAAGCCCGCGAACATCATCGTCAAAAATCCGGAATACTGATAGAATATTACCGGGAGAACCTTCGCGGCGGAGCAGCCGGACGCGCAGCATATTATCGCGCTGATTATTCCGGGTATTATTATCGCCGCGCCGAGGAGCGTCAGCGAAGAAACACAGCGGTTTTTAAAGAGCGTCGAGCGGCTGAGATTGAAGCTGAACCACACATTTGACTGATTCTTTATGTTGATGAACCGCAGGGTATATGCCGCCTGTATCGCGCCGACGAGCACAATGCAGAATGAGATGAAAACAAGCGCATCGGGCGAGTTCCTGAACCATGTGAAAAAGACCTTTTCTTTCTGTTTGAACTGAAAATATGTTCATACTGCCGCCTGCACAGTGAATGCGAGAAAGGTCAGCGCGGGTATGACGAGATTTGAAGCAAAGCTGCGCTTTAAGTCGGCGGAAGCAATATTATTCAAAGACTTTTGAGATTTCATCGCTCTTATCCTCCGTTTCCTGTAAGAATATTTCTTCAAGCTCCATCGGGAACTCGTCGATGAACAGCGGCTCCAATGCGTCGAGCTTTGCTCTCGCGTCGTCGATGTGTCCGCAGACGGTCACAACGGCGCTCCTGCCATCGATGTCGAGCTTTTTGATGTCGATATTCCCGAATATCGAGCGCGTCGGCTCAAAGTCAAACTGAAGCCTGAATTTGCGCCAGGTCGAGGGAATATCGTCCGTGCAGCAGTTCATCTGCATACGCTTGCCGGATATCAGCACTATCCTGTCGCAGAGGTTTTGAAGGTCTGCTATCGCGTGGGACGAGATTAGCATGGTGCAGCCGCTCTGAGCCATGTAGTCCATGAAAAGCTGCTTGCAGATGTCCTTTTTAGCGATGTCAAGCCCGTCGAGGCATTCATCGAGCAGCAGGACCTTTGGCGACGAGGCGAGCGCTAACGCTATCTCTGTCTGGCGCTGCATTCCTTTTGAAAATCCGCGTATTTTCGCGTCGCCGTCAAGCTCAAAGAGCTTTAGCATACGCTCGAAGTTGCCGAACGAAAACTCCGGGTAGTAGTCTTTGTAGAAGCGAGCCGCGCTGTTCGGGGTCGAGCCGACGGGGAAGAAGAGATCGTCCGGCACGAAAAACAGCCGCGAGCGCACCTCATCGGAATTGTAGGTGGATTCGCCGTCTATAAGCACCTTGCCGGAGTCCGGCTTATAGAGCCCTGCGGCGCATTTTATAAGCGTTGTCTTGCCCGCGCCGTTGTAGCCTATCAGACCGCAGACGGACGAGTCACAGGCGGAGAAGGATATGTCCTCAACGGCGGTGAAATCGCCGTAGCTTTTTGTGACGTTTCTGAATTCAATCATGGCGTTTGCCTCTTTGCTCCTTTCATTTGTTTTCGGCGTAGACCTGCTTTAGAAGCTCCTCAATATCCGCTTCGCTCAGCCCGTTTGCCTTCGCCGAGCGCAGAGCGGCCGAGAGCGCCGAAAGAGCCTGCTCGCGCACGCGGCTGTTGTCCGCCGCGTTTTCGCTGATAAAGACTCCGCGCCCGGGTTGGGAATAGGTCACGCCCTTTGCCTCAAGTTCCTGGAATGCGCGCTTTACGGTGTTCACATTGAGCTTGAGCTCGGAAGCTAAAGAGCGGGTGGAGGGCAGACGGTCGTGCGGCTTGTACACGCCGCGCCTGACCATGAGCATCACCTGCTCCTCGATCTGTTCGTAGATAGGTGTTTTTGAGTGGAAATCGAGTATAATCACGATTTGTCCTCCGTATTAAAAAAGTTAGCTAACTGAGCTATCTCAAATAGCTCAGTTGTATATTATCATCCTTTTCGGCGTTTGTCAACGGAAAAGTTTTATTTTTCTCTCGTCAATATTTCCAAATGTCGGGCGCTTTGTTTGTGCATATTGCGGCAAGAACGGCGATAGCGCAAAAATAAATCTTTGATTAAAGAGCCGAAAAAGTCCGACCCGACCGAATAAAACAAAAAAATGGGATTGGCGGTCAGTCCGTCAATCCCGTTTCGTATAGCTTATTTTTTTACATATCTGTCGAATGTGAAAATATATCCGTTGCTCTCCTGCGCGGCGGAGCGCTCGACGAGCTTCCAGCCTGCGCGGCGGTCGAGATCGGGGAAGAACTTTTCCGCATTTCCGTCCGCATTCACGCGCGTTACATACGCTTCATCGCATGAGTCAATCAGCTCGTGGTAGACCGCCTCTCCACCCATGAGGAATACATTTTCGTCATTTTCAATAATGTCCGCGAGCTCGTCAATGCCGTGGCACACCGTGACATTCTCGGCGCTCCAATTTTCGTCTCGTGTCAGCACTATATTCTTCCTGCCAGGCAGAGCCTTCTGCCCCGGCAGGGAGAGAAACGTCGTGCGTCCCATGATAACGGTGCTGCCCATTGTCTTCTCTTTGAAAAACTTGAGGTCGGCGGGGATATGGAAGAGCATTCCCGTGCCCTTGCCGATGCCCCAGTTTATGTCGGCACAAACTATTGCTTTCATCTTCGCTCCTTATATCGCAACGGGTATCTTCTCGGTGAACTCGTGATATTTGTAGTCCTCAAAATGCACACTGTCGGGCGTGAACTTGTAGAAATCTGTTATCGACTTGTCGAGGACGAATTTCGGCGCGTCGTAGGGCTCGCGCTTTATCAGCTCTTCGACTATCGGAACGTGCCTGTCGTAGATGTGCGCGTCCGCAATGACATGAACAAACTCGCCCGGCTCAAGTCCCGAGACCTGCGCTATCATGTGAACGAGCGTCGCATATTGGCAGACGTTCCAGCTGTTTGCCGTGAGCATATCCTGCGAGCGCTGGTTGAGTATCGCGTTGAGCTTCTTGCCCGTGACGTTGAAAGTCATGCTGTAGGCGCAGGGATAGAGATTCATTTCACTCAGGTCTGCGTGGACGTATATGTTTGTCAGTATGCGGCGGCTGAGCGGGTTGTGCTTGAGGTCATAGAGAACCCTGTCAACCTGGTCGAAGTCGCCCTCAGGATAGTGGTGCTTGACTCCGAGCTGATAGCCGTATGCCTTGCCGATGCTGCCGTCCTCGTTAGCCCAAGCGTCCCAGACGTGCCCCTTGAAGTCGTTGACATTGTTAGATTTCTTCTGCCATATCCAGAGCAGCTCGTCCGTTGCGCTCTTGATAAAGGTCTTTCTGAGCGTCATCGCCGGGAACTCCTTTGAAAGGTCGTAGCGGTTGACGATGCCGAATTTCTTTATCGTGTGCGCACTCGTGCCGTCCTCCCAGTGCGGGCGGACATTGTAGTCCGTGTCCCATGTGCCGTTTTCGAGTATATCCTTGCAGTTGGCGATAAATACCTCGTCTGCGTAGCTCATTTCTTCCTCTCCTCTTTGCCTTTTCTTTATTTATATTATTCCTGTCTGCCGGAGCAGATCGGGTATTCCGTGCTCAAAATCAACGCCGTAGCGAAGATCCGTGCCCGCTTCTTTTGTCCTCACGATGCAGCCGTGGGTATAGTCAACGGCTATCCTCGCGCTCTCGGCGAGGCTCAATCCGTTCATGTATGCGCCGAGCAGCGCGCTCGCGAACACATCGCCCGTGCCGTGAAAATATCCGTCCACCGTGTCCGAGAGGGCGTAGCTTATCTCGTCTGTCGAGCGGTCGTATGATGCCGAGCCGACCTGTCTGCCGTCGAATGCAACTCCCGTCAGAACCACCTTTGACGGTCCGAGACAAGAGAGCCTGCGAAGCGTCGATTCAACATATTCTTTTGAGTAGGGGGCATGGCGGTATTCCTCGCCGAGCATGAAAGCCGCCTCCGTGAAATTCGGAACGATTATGTCCGCCTTGGCGCAAAGGCGCGTCATTTGCTTTGCGAAGTTCATGTCGAACACCGTGTACATCTTCCCGCCGTCCGCCATCGCGGGGTCGACGAGCACGACCGTGTCTTTTTCTTTGAAATCATCTATAAAATCGGTCACGATGTCTATCTGCTCGACCGAGCCGAGAAAGCCGCTGTATATCGCGTCGAATTTTATTCCGAGGCTCTTCCAGTGCTCCGCGATCGGGCGCATGTCGCCCGTGAGGTCGCGGTAGGTGAAGCCCGTGAACCCGCCCGTGTGCGTCGATAGCACGGCGGTCGGTATGACCGAAACCTCAATGCCCATGGCAGAGATTATCGGCAGGGCAACTGTCAGCGAGCATTTGCCGAAGCCCGAAATATCATGTATGGCAGCAGCCCTTTTGAGTCTCTCCATGTGTATCACTCGCTTTTCATTATGATGTCCGCAAGCTCGTCTGCGGTCAGATTCGGAATATATTTTTCCACCCAGGCTTCTTCGAGCGCCGATATTATTTCTTCGCGCCGGAACTCCGCCCCGCGAAGCCGCGCTTCGAGCTTTGAAATATCTCCGATGTTCATGAAATCGCCGAAAATGTGTATATCTTCTATCCGCCCGCAGGCGGCTTTCTTTTTTATATAAACCGTCCCGCAGCTAAGACGGGATCGCTCAGATTTTTGAAGCCGCTCGGCGCCGCAGTTCCATTCGTCGGTCGAATATTTACTGTCCCGAAGCTTCTCAATGGCTTCTATATCGCTTTCGCCGAGTTCATATATTTCTCCGCCGCGCTCCGTCATATATTCAGCCAGCATCGCACCGATAATATCGGGTCTGACTTCTTCTTTCGTGTATTCCGACAGATTCGCAACGCGGCTTCTGACTGATTTAACTCCGTGCCCGATCAGCTTGGTTTCGTCCGGCTTCAGCGCCTCGGACATAGCCTCAAGGTCGGCGCTTATCAGCAGCGTTCCGTGAAAAAGCGATCTGCCGCCGTGCGAGCACATCGCCGTGCCGGAAACTTTTCTGCCGCCGACAAGAATGTCGTTTCGCCCGGATATCTCCGCCACAACGCCGATGGAGCGAAGAACATCTATAACGGGTCGGCATAGTTCAACTCTGTCCGCTTCGCCGTTTTGAATGAACGAAAAATTGAGGTTGCCCGCGTCGTGATAGACAGCCCCGCCGCCGGTCATCCGCCGAACAACGGGCAGCGAGCGGGTGCGGACATAATCACCGTTTATCTCGTCCGCCGCGTTCTGATTTCTGCCGATTACAATGCACGGCTCGTTTTGCCAGAGCAGGAAAAAATCTTCGTCCTTTTCGCAGAGAAAGTATTCCTCAGCCGACAGGTTGAAAAACGGATCGCTTTCGCCGAGCGTCAGAATGAACACAAAACTCATCTCCGAAAATCTGTTGTCCTTTATAATATCATTTCGCGGGAAGAAAATCAATAAAAAGCGCGAACGAAACGCAAAAAGAGCCGCCCTGTGAGTTTTGCAGAGCGGCTCGTCTGTGTTATTTAAACAGCTTCTTTATAAAATTAATTATAGATGACGTGATTTTAAGAATCGGCTTGAAGATTGCTTGGAAAGCCTTGACAACGAGCGATTTGTCCGTGCCGTTGTCGTTCTCTATTTCGGCATAGAAAGCGTCATAGTCGCCGTTTTCGTATCTTTCAAGCATTTCGCCGAAGGTGACGTCCTTTTCCTCGCCGTCCTTCATAACGCTTATCTTCACATAGATGTCCTTGAAGGTGAGGTACTCGGAGTCGGGATCGACGCACTCGAATCTCTTGCCGTCCGTAGAGTCTGCCGTCTTGATTCCGTCGAAGGTCAGAACGTCGAAGTGGAGATACATGGCGTCGGGATATCTCGACGCGTAGTAGGCAAGGTATCTTCCGGCAACGCTCTCAAAGACGGTGAGCGTGCCCTTGAAGTTTATAACCTTCTTCTCCTCGTCGTAGCTTACTGTCACAAGCGGCATCTCATTATCAAGGGCGAAAGCCTGCGCGGCGGTGTTTTTCTCGTCGCATATGAGCAGGAATTTTTCGTTGTGACCGTCAAACGCATCGTACTCTATTTCCGTGTCGCCCTCGGCGGTAATCGCAACCGTCATGAGGTCGCCGCAGTTTGCGAATGCGAGGGAGTTTATATTTTTTACATCGCTTCCGAGCAGAACTTCCGTCAGATACGGGAATCCGTTGAACGCATTCTTGCCCACGGAGGTCACTCCGTTGCCGAACACAACTCCCGTGACCAAATTGGCGTTGCTGCTCCAGGTGTAGTCTGCGACATTGTCATAGGAATACATGTCGCCGCTGCCCTCGACCGTTATCTGATAGAGGTCGGGCTGGAAGCTCCATGTGAGGTTGTCGCCGCATACGCCGCTCGTCTGACCGTAGTTGTAGACAATCTTGATGTTCTTGAGCGCAGATGCAACGTCAACAACATTTATCTTGTCCCAGTCGCTCTTTGTGCCGCGATAGTATATAGTATCTATCCTGTTCGTGCCGCCGAGCGCACCGATTTCTATCTTCTTTATGCCCTTTCCGACAACGACGGTTCTGAGCTTCGGGCATATAGAGAATATATTTTTGAAAGTGTCTACTTTGTCATTGAACTCAAAATGTGTCAGCGGTGTGCTGCTGAATGCTTGAGTTCCTACATATTCAACCGAGTCGGGGAGATAGAACTCTGTCATTCCGCATCCGTCGAATGCTACCTGGTCTATCATTCTGACTGTGTCGGGGACTGTGGTTATCTTGAGCGAGCCGCAGTTCCTGAACGCGGCATACGGAATTTTCTTGATAGCATATGAGAAAGTTACATCAGTAAGATTCGCGCAGTTGTAGAAAGCATATTGATCTATGTTGCAGTTTATATCGAATGTGAAAGCTTTCTCGAAGTTCGGGCAGTGGAGCAGGAGCGACTTGTCCTTGTTATAGAGCACTCCGCGCTCGTCTGCGCTGTAGTTCGGGTTGGCGGCGTCTACCGTAATTGCCGCAGGGCAGCCGCTGAAAGTGTATCCGGGAATTGATATCTCTGTAAGATTTTTCGATATATTTATCTCTTTGAGCGCACAGCCTGTGAAAGCCATATTGCCTATCGTTGTGACAGAATCCGGAATATTTACGCTTTCAAGCTTTCTGCAGCCAATAAAGCATTCCCGTGGAATAGTTTCAAGACCCTCGGGCAGAGTTGCCTTTGTCATTTTCCAACAGTCACGGAATGCGCCGACGCCTATTGTCTTTACGGAGCCCGGGATAGTGATGTCAACAAGCTTTGTCGCACTGTAAAAAGCGTAATCGCCGATGGTTTCAAGTCCGCTCGGGAGATTGACATCTGTAACTCCCGTGTTCGCGAACGCATATGGCGCGATTTCTTTTACAGTAGATGCAACCGTGCACTCGACAACATCGTAGTCAGCCGTTGTATTTTGGGCAGGGAACCTGATGAGCTTTGTCTTGTCCTTGTTGTAGAGAATTCCGTTGAGCGAGCTGAGATACGGGTTGCCGGAATCGACCTCGAACGATTTCATGTAATAGAACGGCTGTATCGAGTCGCAGAACACTCTCGCATCGGTTACGTTTATGTTCTTGCCGATTTTAACCTTGAGAGCGTATGTGTTTATTTCCGAGGTGTCCCATTTCTTTATGTCATTGACCGTCAAAGTGCCGCTTCCTGTTATGGTTACAGTACTTTTGGATCTGTCGAAGGTGAAGGTTATCTCCTCCGGCTCTTCCTCTTCGCTGTAATTATAAACAACATTTGCCGATTTAATGGCGCTGTTGTCGTAGCTGTCTATAGTTATGAGCTTCCAGAGTTCCTCTGTGCCGCGGTAATTTACCGTATTCAGCGATGAATCGAACGCAGCGCCGTCAACTCTCTGAAGCGTCGCGGGGAGAGTTACGGTATTGAGATTTTTGCAGCCGTTGAAAGCATATGTCGGTATGGCGCGCAGGTTATATGCAATGTCAACGTTTCTGAGATTTTCGCACCCCTTGAATGCATATTTATTGAGATCACATCTGACGGTGTAGTCAAAAGTATACGGAAGATTCGGGCAGTAGTAGAGCAGGGTCTTGTCCTTGTTGTAGAGCACACCGAGATCGTCCGTGCTGAAATACTGATTTTCGGGGTCGACTGTCAGGGCAATATTGAGTCCGCCGAAATTTCTTCCGGGGGAGTCGGTAAATGTCTGAAGATTTTTCGGCAGCTTCAGGGTTTTAAGCTTGGTGCAGCCAAAGAATGCGATGTCGCCTATAGTTGTCAGTGAATCGGGAAGATTTACTGTTTCGAGACTTCTGCATCTGTCAAATGCGTCTTCGGGTATCGCGGTAACGCCCTCTTCAATGGTTACCTTGTTGAGCAGATTGCACTGAGCCAGAACGCCTTTGCCCATCGAGGTCACCGTGCCGGGTATTGTGATATAGAGCAAATTGCCGCAGTTGTCAAACGCAAAGTTTTCTATTGTCTCAAGACCGTCGTTAAGGAATATTGTTTTGAGAGCGGAAGAAAACTCAAAAGCACGGTAAGAAATGGTTTTCACGGTATCGGGAACGGTGTAAAACGAAAATTCTTTGCTCCCAGCTGGGTATTTTATGAGCACAGTCTTATCTTTGTCCATAAGCACGCCGTCGGGGTTGCAGAGATATTTATTGTTCGCGTCTACCTCATATTCATCTACAAAGTCAAAGTTCTCAAAGACGCGACCGGTTGTGATATTTACATCCGCCCCGATCTTTACATGCTCGGCGACCCATGAGCCGCCGAAAAGCCCGAAGTCGGCAACATCTTCGCCGAGTGTGCCGCTGCCGCTCAAAACGAGCGTTTTGTCGGCCGAGGTGTAGACCCAATCGACTCCGTTGACTGTGCCGCTTGCGTCCGAGCCTGCGGCAAAAGCCGCTCCGGCGCAGCCGAACACGGTCAGTGCCGCGAGCGCAATGCTCAAAAATTTCCTGAGCGTTGCTTTGATTTTACTGTTCATTGTTTCTTGCACCCTTTCTCATTATCATCATCACTTCAACAGTGAAATATCCGTTTTCATATTTGAGATTGACCTCGCCATTGTATTTCTTTGCGGCGCTTCTTATGCTGCCGATGCCGAGCCCGTGGTTCATGCTGTCGAGCTTCGTCGTTTTGACAGTGTTGTTCTTTATCTCGACCGGGTGGAGAGTGGGGTTGCTGACGGTCAGCATGAACACCGCCGAATCCTGAACGGCGTGAACGCTGATGACCGCGTTGCCAACAAGCTTGCTTGCCTCAACAGCGTTGTCCAGCGCGTTCGCAAGAATAGTGCAGAGGTCGATGTTTTCAATCCCGTCGGCGGGTATTATTCCGTCGAAATCAAGCTTAGTCTGCCAAATTGCCGCAGCGGCGCTCTTCTCGGCGAGTATGGCGTCGGCAAAGTGGTTGCCTGTCGAAAATGCACTTTTCGTCGCGTCGAGCCTGCCGTAAAGCTCGTCTATGTATTTTTCCGCCTCGCCGTACTGCCCGTCGGATATCAACGCCCTGACGGAGGTGAGATTGTTCTTGAAATCATGGCGGAACACACGCATATCGCGGTTCTTCTGAACCATATTATTGTAGTGGTTGAGCTCGAGCTCAAGCTGCTTCTCCATCGCGCGCTTTCTCTGCGAAGCGATAAGATATTTTGTAACCAGATACGCTATGCATCCGACGATGAGCACGGACGAAAGCATAGTCAGCGCGTTTGCCGTCTCTTTTGTATATTCAGCGTTGAATGAGACCGTGACGCTGTAATATGCGGCGAGAAAAGCCGCGTATATCATCAGGCTTGCGACAGGCGGGAATTTGTCGAAGGCTTCCGTGAGGTCTGCCCGTCCGCGCCTTCTGACGATCAGCGCGGTGGCGGCGAATATAATTAGATATATGACAATACGGGTTATCAGCTGACCTATGACGCCGAGCCTCATGGCATAGTTCAATATGAACGCCAGGTAGTCAAGGCTCGATACCATGGCTATTCCTATCCATAAAAAGGCCGTCTTTTTGCGCGACTTGAACATCAGATAGGGATAGACGATGTGGCACAGAGTCGATGTCATGTCAACGGTGTCGGCCACATCGAGGTATTTCGGCAAAAATGCCGGAGCGAAGCTCAGTGCGGCGAGGCCGAGGCAGAAAACGTCGAGCGGGATTTTCCTCGTTTTCGTTTCGTAACCGACCGAATGCAGAAATGTGTGCACAAGCAGTATACAGCACACGCAGCTGATGAGGTTCAGCGGCGGGCAAACGGCGTTTAGCACCTTAACATTGTTCATCTTCTGTTACCCCTATACTTTAAAGTGCGTTGCGCTGCCGTGTCAGCTCGCGAAGCTTTCTGGATATCTTGTTTAAGCTTTTCGCTCTGATCGGAATGCTCTCCTCACGGTTCTTTATGTATATACCATCCGTATTAAGGTAATCTATCATCGACAGATTCGTCAGATAGCTGCGGTGCGTGCGGAAAAAGTGAAAAGGCGTAAGCTCCTTTTCAAGGCTGTCGAGAGACCTTTTGCAGACGAACACTTTCTCTTCGCCGCCGCTGTCGTAGTGGATATATGCGTCCTTACGCTCGACTTTTATAAAATATATGCTGTCTATGTCGATGAGCTTTGAATCCCCGCCGTTTCTGACGAGCAGGCGGCGGAATGAATATGCGTCCTTGTCCAGCTCGTTGAGCGCACGGTAGAGCTTCTCTTTCTCAACGGGCTTTGTGAGATAGCGATGCGCATGAACCTCAAAAGCGTCGTAGACGATGTCGTCGTATTGCGAGATGAATATAATAGTCTTCGTTGTCATATATTCTTCTCTGATACGCTTTGCAAGCTCGAACCCGTCTATATCCGGCATTCGGTAATCGAGAAGAAAAACATCGAATTCACCGATTCTCTCCGCCAACTCCTCGGAGTTTGAAAAGGCCGTAGCACTTATTCCGTAGGCTGCCTTTCGCGGATATTCTTCAATGAGCGACATTATCTCCCGAAGTTCCCGCAAATCGTCGTCACATACCGCAATTCTCAATATAATCTACCCCCAAAAAAGAACAAAAAACTTCCTATTGCATTTTAATACTTTAAACAATTTCTGTCAATGAATTTGGATGCTTTGCCCAAAAAAATTTAGTTAATACCGAAAAAAGTAATGTTCGTACCGAGGTGGTAGCCTTTTAATTCTTCTTCCCGTTTTTGCGCTTTTTCGGCAGTCCCTGCGCAATATGCGGAAAAGAATTTTCCGTCTGCGAGGTTGGCTGAATGTTGTAAGTTCCGTATTTGTTCACCATGTCGAATGAGTCCTCGGGTTCGCCCATGACAGGGTCGGAGCTCGGTGTGGGGCAGTGGCTGCCGTCGAATTTTTTGTCGTTTTCTTTATTCATTTTAATTTTATCCTTTCTGATAGAAAAAAGCGCCTTTGCATTTATTATCGTTTCCGCCCGACGCCGAAAAAATTTACTCGTTCACAAAGATTTAAAAAAATTTTTATATTCTCTTTAAACTCTATTGCAATTTTGCGTCTAATTATTGTATAATTATGGCACATTTTCAAAAGGAGTATCGCTTTTTCATGAAAGAAGAACACAGAAAGTATGCCGAAGAGGTATACGACATAATCAATCATGCCGCGAAGAACATCGGCGCAAGATTGCCGGGTTCGGACGGCGAAAAAAAGTTTGCTGCCTATATGGGCGATAAGCTCAGAGAGATCGGCATCGAGCCCGTTCGCGAAGAGTTTGCGGTTTCCCCGCGTGCGTCCATCGGCGGAATCCCCTATGCAGGCTGGCTCGGTCTCGCGCTGAGCGCCCTTGTCTATATCGCAATGGGCATCCCCGCAGTCTGGTACGGCATGGCTCTCGCTTCGGCGGCATGCATCGTCTGGCTTGTCTGCAGCGTTTTCCTTTATAAGACCTGGTTCGATATGTTCTTCAAGCAGGAAGTATCGCAGAACACCTATGGCGAGCTGCTCCCGGAGGACGGCAAGTATGACTACACCATCATCCTCTCCGGCCATACCGACACCAGCTGGAACTGGCGTCATTCCGAGCACGCTTCGAAGTTCGCTAAGACAAACCCCGCACTCGGCCTCGTTGCCACCTTCGTCAAGGTCGGCTTCGGCGCTCTCTGCTTCTTCTTCCTTGCAGGCACTTCGATTGCCGTCGCGACCCTCTACACCGGCTATTATTTCGGCGCAAGCTGGGCAGTGGAAGCTTTCGCTTCTCCCGCGTTCGTGAACTTCATGTTCGCTATGCGCTTCCTGCCCCTCGTCACCGCTATCGGCTGCGCGTTCCTTGTCATGTGGGCTGATCCCGATCCGCGCAACGCATCCCGCGGTGCTATGGATAACGCCTCCGGCTGCGCTATCAGCTATGCTGTTACAAAGTATTTCAAAGAGAATCCCGACAAGATGCCCAAGAACTGCCGCATCATCGACTTCAACTGCGGCTCCGAGGAGGCGGGTCTGCGCGGCTCTATCGCGTTCACCCGCGCTCATAAGGGCGAGGTCATTCTTGAAAACGCATGGAACATAAATATCGACTCCGTCGCCGATAAGGACTATTTCGAGGTTGTTATCAAGGACGATTGGCAGTTCTGCCGCTTCGACAAGGATCTTGAGACAATGTTCAAGGATACTTTCTCGGAGCTCGGTATTCAGAGCAAGTCCAACGGCTGCATACATAACCCCGTCGGCGGCTGCGATAGCACCCCGATGACCAAGGCGGGCATGAAGTCCGTTACATTTGCGGCTCAGGATCCGACCCTGACCTATTATTATCACACCTGGCGCGATATGCCCGAGCGCTTCAGCGTTGACACCGTCGGCGACGGCTTCGATGTTGTCCTCGGCGTTATCGACAAGATCGACAAGTTCCAGCAGGCGAACGGCTTTACCGGTCCCCGCAGATAAAAGACTGTTTTGAGCGGCTGCCGCGACCCGTATTTGCGGTTTCGGGCGGCCGCTTGACTTATATTTAAGGAGGTAATAAAAATGAATCTTCAGTCAATCATTGACAAGAAGAAAGAAGCGGCCGAGTATATGGTGAGCGAGATAACCCACATATGCAAGGACTTCGAAAAACGCGATCCCGGCTCCAAGGGCGAGCAGCAGGCATGTGAGTATATGGCGGACGTACTGAAAAACGAGTGCGGATGCGAGAGAGCCGACGTCGAGTCGTTCAAAGAGAACCCCGGTTCGTTCTTCGGCTGGATATATTTCACAATTACCTTCGTTCTCGCGGCGGTAGCTATTTCGTTCTTCTATCCGCTCGTCTCGATAATTCTTATCGTCGTCGGTCTGCTTATAGTCTTTATGCAGTTCGGACTCTATAAGAAATTCATCGATCGCTTCTTCCCCGAAAAGACCGGACATAATGTCACCGCAGTCAAGAGCTGCAAGGGCGAAGTCAAGCGCCGCATATTCTTCAACGGCCATCCGGATGCCGCATGGGAGTGGCCTGTCAACTATAAGCTCGGCGGTGTCGGCTTTGAGGGTCACGCGGTTATCTGCGGCATCGGCGCTGTCTATTATCTTGTCATTTCCATAATGCTCGTAGCAAAGAACGGACTTGAGTATGTCTCGTTTGACGCAGACGAGACCCTCGGACTTCTCCGCCTCATTGGTCTCGTGTTCGTCCCGTTCCTTATCGGCCTTTATTGGATGTGGAACGAGAACCGCGTTGTTGACGGCGCGAACGACAACCTTTCCGGCTGCTATATGGGCATAGCCATCCTCAAGGCTCTCAAGGAAGAGGGCATCGAGTTTGAAAACACCGAAGTCGGCGTTATCCTCACCGGCTCCGAGGAAGCTGGTCTGCGCGGCGCAAAGGCGTGGTGCGCGGCTCATAAGGGCGAGTTCGACGATGTCCCGACCTTCATCTTCTCTTATGATACGATTCACGATCCCAAGTATCTTATGACCAACTACCGCGACCTCAACGGCACGGTCAAGGCGGATAAAGATGTCTCCGACCTGTTTATGGAGGCTGCTAAAGAGCTTGATATCTCCTGCAAGAAGGGCTGGGTTCCGCCTCTCGGCGGCGCTACCGACTCCGCAGCGTTCGCGCAGGCGGGCTTCAGAGCGACCGGCGTCACCGGACTCAACCATAAGCTTGAGGACTATTATCACACCAGAAGAGACACCTATGACAACATGAACGAGCAGGGTCTCGCCGATTGCTTCGCAATCAGCGTCAAAGCTCTCGAGATGTTCGATAACGGCGCAAAGCAGTAAATTTTATCTTAAATAAGCTCACCCCGGACTGTATTTCACAGCCCGGGGTTTTATCTGTCGAAAAAGTATATTATTGCACGGTCTCAAGGCTCTCCTGTGTAAGGGGAGCTGTCACGGCTTCGCCGTGACTGAGGGGTTGTTGTAATGGAAGCTCAAATTCAAAACAACTCCTCCGGCGCACCGTGCCATCTCATTTTACACAAGTAATGCTTTGATGCCTGCAAAGCATTCAAAAATGGTTTTTGCTACAGACTGCCCCGGACTGTATTTTACAGCCCAGGGTTTTGTCTTTTATATATTTTTTTATCCCAAATCCGGCTCGGCGGTTATCTCGACCTCCGCCTTCTCGCAGCCCTCAAGTTCGAGTATGATTATCTCATTCTCGTCCTTGAGCAGGACTCCGGGAATGTACAGCGCGCGCTGGGGACCTATCTCCCAGTAGCGGCCGATGTTGAAGCCGTTTATGTACACGCAGCCCTTCTTGAACCCGTCAAGGTGAACGAAGCAGTCATTTTGGCTCTGCGCCTTGAAATGTCCGCGCATGAAGAGGGGATACTTGCCGCCCTCGAGCGAAAAGTCTATCTTCTCGGGGTTGTCGAGCGGAAGTGTGACAACATCGTAGCCCATGAGATTCTGGTTGCCGTAGCGGATGGCGTCAATGCCCTTGCGGTCGTAGAGGTGCTCGCCGTAGTTTACTCGTCCCATCGCGTCAACCAATACGCCTATCGTGCAGCCGTCCGTGCAGCCGTCGAATTTGAATGTATCGTAGCCCTTGACTTTGTTCTCGTCGCGGCGGTCAATAGTCGCCTTGTGCTCGCCGTCTATATAGACATACGCAGTGTCGTGGACATTCGCAACGCGCAGCTCGCGCGGGTCATATATCTGTTCAAGCTTCGTCTCGTAATAGATCATGCCGCTGTTCTGACCGAAATATTCCATGCTCTCGGGCAGGGGAACGCGGTGGCGCTCGCCGAGATTGTCGAAGTTGCTCATCAGCGAGGTGCTCTCGTCAAGCTCGACTTTGCCTATCGTCTGGAGCTCCGGCGATGCGGGAAGCTCGGTCTCGGGCAGGTTCTGAGCCTTGAGCAGAAGCTCTCTGACTGCATAATATGCAGGTGTGTAGTTGCCCCATTCGGTCAGCAGCGCGCAGTAGTCGTAGCTCGTGACCGTCGGCTGATATTCTTCGTAGCAGTTCGCTCCGGCAGTGAAGCCGAAGTTCGTGCCACCGTGGAACATGTAGAAATTGAAGCTCGCGTCGATGTCAAGAAAATCTTTAATCTCGCCCGCAACGCTGTCTGAGCCGCGAGTGTGATGTTCCTCGCCCCAGTGGTCGAACCAGCCGCACCAGAACTCGGTGCACATCTTCGGGGTGTTCTCGTGGAATCTGTCCATGGCGTTGAATATCTCGGACGCGCGCGAACCGAAGTTCAGCGTCTTGAACACATCTGGGAGCGTGCCGCCGGAGAGCATGCTGTTGTCGTCGCCGTCGGAGGTGAAGAGCATAACCTTTGTGCCGCAGTCGAGCATCAGCTTTTCGATATATCTGAGATATTCCTTGTCGTTGCCGTAGCTTCCGTATTCGTTCTCAATCTGCATCGCGATTATGTTGCCGCCCTCGCTCTGCTGAAGATCGCCGATCTCCTCAAACAGCCTGTGATAGAAGTCCGAAACATGCTGCAAATATTCGGGATAGGCGCAGCGCAGACGCATGTTTCTGTCCTTGAGCAGCCATGCCGGCAGTCCGCCGAAGTCCCATTCCGCGCAGATATATGGACCCGGTCTGACTATCGCATAGAGCCCGACCTCCTGCGCCGTCTTGATAAAACGCCTGATGTCGAACCTGCCGGTGAAGTCAAATTCGCCCTTCCGCGGCTCATGCATGTTCCAGCAGACATATGTTTCAACCGTGTTGAAACCCGCCGCCTTGAGCTTTCTGAGCCTGTCCTCCCAGTATTCGGGCATGATGCGGAAATAGTGCATCGAGCCGGAATATATGCGGAAGCTCTTGCCGTCCATTTTGAACTCGCCGTCTTTTATAGAGAGCATTTATCCGTTCCCCCTAAGATTTTTAGTTGATTATACAATAACGCCCGAGTGCAGTCAATAGAGATATCCGCACTCGGGCGTTAAACTTTTATTTCAGCGCTTTCGGCTCGTCCGTAAGTCCCAAAAGGTAGTCTGCGGAGATATTGTAGTAGAGCGCAAGAGTATAAAGCATCTCGGTCGGCAGAGTTCGTTCGTCGCGCTCATAGCGTGAATATACCGTCTGCGAGGTGTTGAGCAGTTTTGCTATGTCCGTCTGGGTCAGGTCGTGATCCTCACGCATTGCCCGTATTCTTTGTGACAGTTTCACGAAAAAGCCTCCTTCGTTTTGTATACTGTCACAATCCTATCATAATATCAAACGATACTATTGACTTTAACACCAAACGGTGTTATATTAAAGCTGTAATATCGAATGATACTATTGCGGTGCGCAAATATCAATCGGATTTTTTCAATCGGCATACGCAAAAAAATAACCGCCCGTGCGGCGGTCATTTGATTCTTCTCGGCTCGTCCGTAAGTCCCAAAAGGTAGTCTGCGGAGATATTGTAGTAGAGCGCAAGAGTTTTTATATGGTGACTCGGTATGTCCCGCACACCGCGCTCGTATGCGCTGTAATACTGGTAGGTCGTGTTGAGCACTTCCGCAATTTCCTTTTGCGTTTTTTCTCTGTCCTCACGAATGTCGCGCAGTCTCTGATAATAGTATTTTTGCATAATTACAGCAGCTCTCTTTTGTAAGTTTTGCTGAATTGTATCATATGTGATTAGTATATCCTTGACAATTAACCATATGTGGTTTATTATAAAATAAAACTAACCTTATATGGTTAGAAATACGCAGAGGAGGATTTTGGGTGTTGAAAGAAAAAATTTTTAGGTACAGCAGTGAAAAGAATATTGGAGGGCAAATAAAAAGAATAGCTCAAAATTTTATGTGGTTTGATACCGTTGTTTTATTTATAGGCGGAATTGTTATGTTTTTTGCCGGAATTATATATAGTGAAGATTTGTGGGGGCTTTGTATTGGCAGCTTGTTTACGGCATTACTTGCTCCGTTCGTGGCATATGTGACGAATCTTCCGATATATGCCTTTGGTGAGCTTGTGGAAAACAGTACTATCACTGCAGGAAAGATTTCTCTGGAGAGTGCAGGAACAGTTGGTGCTTCAGAGGTGATTTTTGGTGTAAACAGTGGCAATAAAAAGCAAAGCTTATGGACAAAAATGAAAGAAAGTAGTGATACAGACAGGAAGAAAGCCGAGCTCGACCGCTTAAAAGAACAGGGGCTTATAACCGAAGAAGAATATCAGGAAAAGGCAAATTCGGATTCCGTGAGCACAAAACCGGAAAGTGATTTAGGTGCAGGGAATAATAAAGGAACGGATAAAAGTAATAGAAAGACAGAGCTTAAACGGTTAAAAGATCATGGACTCATAACAGAAGAGGAGTATCTTAGAGAAATCAGGAGAGGGGAATAAGAAGTGAATAAAAGATTAAACTATCATGCGGATAAAATGAAATGGGTTTGCTTTTTGCTTGCGGTTGCGGCAGCTATAGTTTTGATTAGTCAAATTGGCTCGGCAGTTGCAAAATACTCCGAATATTATGAAGACCCTTATTATAAAGCAGATGACATATATGATATTACACAAAATGTAATGGAAGGTGTAATAAATTCGATTATTGCTTATGGATTGCCTCTCGGGGTGAGCATATACATATATGTGAAAGGAAAAGACGAAAAGGCAGATCCGTATAAACTCTTTAAAATTTTTGTGTTAACTGAAGTAGTGCTGGAAATATATCAGCTGATTCGCAGTGAAGTTTTTTCCTTTAGCTCTCCAGATATAGAGGATTTTATGGCTTTCCTGTTTTTGCTGTTGCCAATTGCCGCTTTACCTGCAGGTTTATATTTTCTTAAAATTGGTAAATATAAGTTGTTTAAAGTGGCGTGTGTTATATTCTTAGTATTTCCGTGCATTGTATGGATACAGAGTAATGCCGATTTTATAGAGGAAATTACATATATCATAGAAGATTTGTCAGGGTTCGAAGATATAAACAGAATGTGGTTGAGAATTGCAGCTTTAGTTCTCCCCGTAATCGCCGTTGCCGCACATGCACTTTTATTATTCAAGGTATTCAGTCCGGAGCCAAGCATCGAAGAACAGCTCAAGAAACTGAACGCCGAGTTCTCCGCGGGGACTCTCGATAAGGAGCAGTATGACGAACAGCGTCAGAAGCTGTTGGAAAAGCTTTAATAATTTTATCTGTGTATGCAAATACCGCCGACTATCTCCGCCGGCGGTAATTTTTTATCATCTCCCCAAATGAAAATACCGGCAGATTTTACTCTGCCGGTAAATTGCTTTTTGAAGCTTTTCTTATGCCTTGTTGACCGATCCGAACAGCTCCATCTTCTCTTTGACGGTAGCCTTGATAGCCTCGAAGCCGGGTGCGAGAAGCTTTCTGGGATCGAAGCCCTTGCCCTCGAGATCCTTGCCCGCCTCGATGTACTTTCTGGTAGCGTCAGCGAAAGCGAGCTGGCACTCGGTGTTGACGTTGATCTTGGAAACGCCGAGGGAGATAGCTTCCTTTATCATGTCTGCGGGAATGCCTGTGCCGCCGTGGAGAACGAGGGGCATCTCGCCGGTGAGCTCCTGGATGTTGGCGAGAACATCAAATCTCAAGCCCTTCCAGTTTGCGGGATACTTGCCGTGAATGTTGCCGATGCCCGCTGCGAGCATATCGACGCCGAGATCAGCGATCATCTTGCATTCGTTGGGGTCAGCAACTTCGCCGCCGCCGATAACGCCGTCCTCTTCGCCGCCGATGGCGCCGACTTCGGCTTCAACGGAAATGCCCTTCGAGTGAGCGAGAGCGATTATCTCCTTGGTCTTCTCGATGTTCTCCTCAATGCCATAGTGAGAGCCGTCGAACATGACGGAGGAGAAGCCCGCCTCGATGCACTTGAGCGCGCCCTCATAGGAGCCGTGATCGAGGTGAAGAGCGACGGGAACGGTTATTCCGAGCTCGTCGACCATAGCATCAACCATGGCGGTGACGGTCTTGAAACCGCACATATACTTGCCTGCGCCCTCGGACACGCCGAGGATAACGGGCGAGTTGAGCTCCTGAGCGGTGAGAAGAATAGCCTTTGTCCACTCAAGGTTGTTGATATTGAAGTGACCGACCGCGTACTTGCCGGCCTTTGCATCTTTGAGCATTTTTGCTACGGAAACTAACATAGTAAAACCTCCTAAGTTTTATGGCTTTATTATACACCATGAGTTTCAAAAAATCAATATTATCGATCCTCGCGGAAGTAAGAAAGTCCGAGGCTCGCGGGCGGCAGATTCTCGCGCTTGCGGCGCATGCTGACCGCGACAAGGACGATTATCGTAACAACATAGGGAGTCATCATGAACAGTTCCTGCGCGCCGAAGCTGAGGTTCGGGATGTAGTTGTGAACGACCATGAGACCGCCGAAGAGGAACGAGCCGAGAATGCCGAGATCGGGCTTCCAGACGGCGAAGATAACGAGCGCGATTGCAAGCCAGCCGCGGTCGCCGAAGCCGTTGTTCGACCAGACGCCGTTTGCGTAGTCCATGACGTAGTAGAGACCGCCAAGACCCGCTATAACGCTGCCGACGATTGTCGAGACATATTTGTATCTGCCGACGTTGATGCCCGCCGCGTCACTTGTTGCGGGGTTCTCGCCGACCGCGCGCAGCTGAAGTCCTGTGCGCGTGTGCTTGAAGAAATAGGCGGTGATGAGCGCGATGATTATTGCGGCGTAAGCGAGGAAGCTGTAGGAGAAGAATATATCTCCGACCTTTCCGAGCTTTGCGGCGAACGGGAGCGTTGTCTTGAAGCAGTTGCTCGTTGCGCTCAGCGCTATCGAGGGAATGTCGCTGCCGGTTATCTTTATCAGCGAGCCGCCGAAGAAGTTGCCGAAGCCGACGCCGAAAGTTGTCATTGCAAGACCAGTGACGTTCTGGTTTGCACGCAGAGTGACGGTCAGAAAGCAGTAGAGCAGACCCATGAGCGCCGAGCCCAAAATGCTCGAGAGCAGGGGAATGAGCACTGCGAGGAACGGGTTCACCGTCTCGACGCTCTTCTCATAGAAGAACGCGCCGATAACGCCGGAGATGCCGCCGACATACATGATGCCGGGGATACCGAGGTTCAGGTTGCCGCCCTTTTCGGTTATCGTCTCGCCCGTTGAGCCGAAGAGCAGAGGAATGCTCTGCATTATAGCACGCTGAATGAATGTGATTATCATTATGCCTTCGCCTCCTTGCTGCGGAACTTGACAGAGTAGTTGATGAAGAACTCACTGCCGATGATGAAGAAGATTATGATTCCTGTGATGATATCGGCAAACGAGTCGTTGAGTCCGAGGCTCGTCGATATCTGAATTGCACCTTTCTGGAAGAAGACGATGAGCAGTGAGGTGAGGATCATGTAAGCGGGGTTGAACTTCGCGAGCCACGATACCATTATCGCGGTGAATCCGCGTCCGCCGACTGTGTTTGTCGCGATGGTGTGGTCGGTGCCGCTGACGAGCAGAAGTCCGGTGACGCCGCAGAGTGCGCCGGAGAGGAGCATCGTGCGCATGATAACCTTCTTGACGTTGATGCCTATGTAGCGCGCGGTGTTTTCGCTCTCGCCGACGACGGAGAGCTCATAGCCGTGCTTGCTGTATTTGAGATAGATGTACATGAAAACGGTCAGCGCCGCAACGATAAGTATGTTGAGCAGGTAGTCCTGACCGCCGAGGCTCGGAAGCCAGCCGTTGTGGCTTACGCTGTTGATGACTCCGATGTGACCCGAGCCCTTGGGGTTCGACCACTTGTAGCAGAAGTAAGCGACTATCTGCGTTGCGATGTAGTTCATCATCAGCGTGAAGAGCGTCTCGTTGGTGTTCCACTTCGCCTTGAAGAACGCGGGGATGAAAGCCCATATCGCGCCCGCAACAATGCTCGTTATAATCATAACGGGGAAGAGAAGATAGGACGGTAGCTTGTCGCCGAAGAGGATCATGCACGCCGCCGTCGCGAAGCCGCCCATGAGAGCCTGTCCCTCTGCGCCGATGTTCCAGAATTTCATCTTGAATGCGGGGGTGACTGCGAGCGAAACGCACAGGAGCATTGCAAGATTCTGGAGCAGGCTCCATATACGCCTCGGCGAGCCGACCGCGCCGAAGATTATCGCGGAATAGACCTCCGCGGGATTCTGTCCGGTGATGACGACGGTCACGACCGCGCAGACGAGCAGCGCAAGCACGACCGCGCCGATTCTGATGAGCCATGCCGCCCATGAGGGAACGGCGCTGCGCTTGACTATGTGGAAAAGAGGCTCGCGCTTCTGTCCGTTTGACTTACTCATGGGTTTCACCTCCGTCGGTTTTGGTCATAAGCAGACCGAGCTCTTCCTTTGTGGAAGTCCTCGCGTCAACGAGTCCGGTTATTTTGCCGGAGTTTATGACGAGGATTCGGTCGCACAGCTCGAGCAGAACGTCAAGATCCTCGCCGACGAAGATAACGGCGACGCCCTTTTCTTTCTGTTCGTTGAGCAGGTTGTATATAAGATAAGATGAGTTGATGTCGAGTCCGCGCACGGGGTAAGCCGCCATAAAGACCGTGGGGGAGGAAGCAATCTCACGGCCGACGAGCACCTTCTGCACGTTGCCGCCGGAGAGACGGCGGACGGGCGTATTCGCGCTCGGGGTTACAACTTCGAGGTCGCTTATAACTTTTTCTGCGAGCGTCTTGGGCTTCTTGCGCTCAAGGAACGCGCCCTTGCCCTTGCGGTAGCTTCGCAGCATCATGTTGTCGACTATATCCATGTTGCCGACGAGTCCCATGCCGAGTCTGTCCTCGGGGACGAACGACAGGCGCACGCCGAGCTCGCGGATCTGCATGGGCGTCTTGTCGCGCAGGTTGTCCTGGCCGCCGGTCTTGGGGTTGTTGTACATAATCTCGCCGCTGTTGAGATGCTGAAGTCCTGCGATGGATTCAAGCAGCTCGCGCTGACCGCTTCCGGCGATGCCCGCGATGCCAAGAATCTCGCCCGAACGCGCGGTGAACGAGATGTCGTCAAGAAGCTTGACTCCGTCGCGGTTGATGCAGCTGATGTCCTTGACAATGAGCCTGTCCACAGGGTCAACCGGATCGCTGCGGTCGATGTTGAGGCTTATCTTCTTGCCGACCATCATCTCTGTAAGCTCTGATTCGTTCGTCTCTGCGGTGTTGACCGTGCCGATGTATTCGCCCTTTCTGAGAACCGATACGCGGTCGGAGAGGGAGAGCACCTCGTGGAGCTTATGGGTGATGATTATGATAGCCTTGCCGTCGTCGCGCATACGGCGCAGGATGTCAAAGAGTTTGAGCGTCTCCTGCGGGGTGAGAACGGCGGTGGGCTCGTCAAGAATAAGGATGTCTGCTCCTCTGTAAAGCACCTTGATTATCTCAACGGTCTGCTTCTCCGAGACGGACATTTCGTATATCTTCTTGTTCGGGTCAATGTCGAAGCCGTACTGCTCACTTATCTTTTTGATGCGCTCGGCGGACTTCTTGACGTTGAATTTGCCCTCGTCAAGTCCGAGAATGATGTTCTCCGTTGCAGAGAACACGTCCACGAGCTTGAAATGCTGATGGACCATGCCTATTTTGTAGTCGAGCGCGTCCTTGGGGGAGCGGATGACTACCTCTTTGCCGTCGATGAAAATCTGACCGTGATCCGGATAGTAGATTCCGGCGATCATGTTCATCAGCGTTGTTTTTCCGGAGCCGTTCTCGCCGAGAATGGAGAGTATCTCACCGCGGTTGACGGTCAGACATACATCCTTGTTGGCGATGATGCTTCCGAAGCTTTTTGAAATATTTTTCAGTTCAATTGCTGCGTTCAAGCCCACTTATCCTCCTATTTTAAATCTCAAAAGCCGATTAAAACAGGAAGGATAATCGGCTTTTCAAACTTAAAAATCTTGTTTTTTGAACTGCTTCAGACGGAGCGGCTTTCGTCGCCCCGTCTGAATGAAAGTTATAGCTTAATTATTTGTTGAGAAGAGTGATGCCGTCGATGTCAACATCGAAGTAAGGAGCAGAACGCTTCTCAGACTCGTGGAAGTAACCGTTGGAAACAACCTCGGTGTCGGGGGTGTAGTTCTCGTCGGTGTCGACGTCAGCCTTGTAGCTGGTGAGAACCTTGCCGCCAACAGTGAAAGTGGAGGTGTCAAAAACATGAAGAGTGCCGGCCTTGAACTGCTCTTCGGCAGCCTTGATAGCCTCGGCGGTGCCGGGAGCTGCGACCTTATCGTTGATAGCGGTCAGCTCAACAGCGCCCTCGTTGATGCCCTTGCACCAGTCGGTGTCGATCTCTTTGCCGTCTCTGACGCACTCGATCATGTACTTCATGTAGGGAACCCAGTTGATTCTGGACGAAACGATGAAGGTGTTCGGGCAAGCGTCAAGAGTGGAGCCGTTGTAAGAAACGTTGGGGACACCTGCGTTCTCGCAAGCGGTGGGAGCGCCCATGGAGTCAGCGTGCTGGCTGATGAGCTTGCAGCCTCTGCCGATAAGCAGGGTAGCAGCTTCCTTCTCCTTGGCCTCGTCGTACCAGGAACCGGTGAACTGGACTTCCATGGTAGCCTCTTTGCAGACGGATCTTACGCCGAGGAAGAATGCGGTGTAGCCGGACTTAACCTCTGCATAGGGGTATGCGCCGACATAGCCGATCTTAGCGTCCTTAGCTTCGAACTTGCCTTCCTTGATCATAGCGTTGAGCTTCATACCTGCGGCAATACCTGCAAGGTAACGGCCCTCGTAGATGGAAGCGAAAGCGTTGTGGAAGTTCTTGAGACCCTTGGTGTGAGCCTGGGTGCCGGTAGCGTGGCAGAACTGAACGTCCGGATACTTCTTGGCAGCCTGGATCATGAAGCTCTCATGGCCGAAGCTGTCAGCGAAAACGATTGAGCAGCCCTGATCAGCAAGGTCAGCCGCTGCATCGTAGCAAGCCTGAGTTTCGCCGATGCCGGTCTTCTTGACTATCTCAACGCCAAGCTCCTTGCAAGCTTCCTCAGCTGCGGTGATGAAGTTCTTGTCATAAGTCGAGTTCTCGTCGTGAAGGAAGATAAAACCGACCTTCATTTTCTTCTCGCCGCCGTCCTTGCTGCTGCAAGCTGCAAAGCTGAAAATGGTGGCGAGCGCAAGAACGATCGCGAGGATTCTTGTGAATTTCTTCATTTTTTGACTTACCTCCAAAAAATTTTTTTATATTTATCCCGCAGTCCTACACGGGAAAAAATAACTCAGTCGTCCTGTTCTTTGAAAGTTATGCTGCCGTTGCCCATCTTCTCGATGATGGCGAGGGATTCGACTCTCGCGCCCTTCTCTTCGAGAACCTTTCTGCCGGGCTGGAAGCCTTTTTCAATGGCGATGCCGACGCCCTCAAGCTCGGCACCCGCCTGGTTGATTATATCGATAAGTCCCGAAACGGCAGCGCCGTTTGCGAGGAAATCGTCGATGATGAGTATCTTGTCGCCCTTGTTTATGTAGTCTTTCGACACTGTAACAAGGCTGTCCGTGCCCTTTGTGAAGGAGTGGACAACGGAGGAGTAGACATTGCTGCCCACATTTTTGTGCGCGCCCTTTTTGGCAAAAACAACAGGCACAGAGAAATATTGCGCAGTTATGCACGCGATCCCTATGCCCGATGCTTCGATAGTCAGAATTTTATTTATATTACACCCGTCAAAACGGCGCTTGAACTCCTTGCCGATCTCCTGAAGAAGGTGCACGTCGATCTGGTGATTGAGAAACATATCCACCTTGAGAATATCGTCCCCGATCACTTTGCCGTCAGCAATTATGCGCTCCTCAAGCAGCTTCAAATCCTCGTTCCCCCTAAAGAAAAGTTCGGTGAAAATACAATAATAGTATAGGGCTTTTTGGGGGTAAAAGCAAGGAAAAGTTTAAAAATCTGCATTTTATACAAACGCCGTCGGAAAAAATCGGATAAGTGTATGAATATGTCAATTTTGTGTACAAACTGTGTCAGTTTCTGCTGATGTTTCCCGCCGAAACATAACCTGTTGTGTTTTTGAATTCTATGGCATACCACCCGTTGAGTGCGCCGATGATTTTTACGTCGTGTCTGTTGGGGAGAGTGCCGATAACGGCAGAGGTCATATTCGGCGCACGGCGGACGTTCAAAACCCCGCCCCGCGTGCTAACGGTACCCGTGGCGGGAAAAGCGGGCGGATAGTACTGCACGCCGAGAAAGTCCGCGATGCTTATAACAAGGTTTTCGGCTATCGCGTCAATGTTGTCGGCTATCCACCGCGCGTCCTGCTCGTTGTCGTGGTAGGCAAGCTCAAGGTAAACCGCGGGAGCCTTCGAACGTTTTAGCTCGAGCAGTGTTGTTGAGGTGCGTGTGTTCACAAGCTCGGGCTCGGGGTAAATCTCGCGCAGTCCGTTTGCGATTATATCGGCAGCTCGCTTTCCCTGCGCGCTCGTCGGATAGTAGTAGACGTCCGGTCCGCGCAGAGTGCCCTCATATATGGCGGGCGCGGCGTTTGAGTGCAGGGCGAGATAGAGCCGATAGTTTCCTCTGTTTCCGCGCGCGACAGCCGCCGCCGCGTTGCCGTTCGGGTCGTTCCTGCCGTAGCTTATCCCGCTTGAAGAGAGATATGGCTCCATTGCGTCGGCGAGGAGATTCATGTAGTATTTCTCGCTCCCGCCGATTATGTAGGGGTTATAGTCCTGAGTTGAAGGACTGAGATAGACATCGGGCATAAAAATACCTCCGCATATTCATTTACTATAAGAATATGCGGAGGGAGTGTTGTTGGTTAATTGCATTGCTTGAGCCCAATAATAAAGTCTGATTTTGTAGGGTGCGGCGACCTCGACGCACCGCTGCCGCGCAAACGGCACAAAAGCTCTAACAAACTTATCGTAATACAATAAATCCCACCAAATTGCTGTGCGGTGCTGTTGATTAATGGCTCGGTTTGCCGATTATTTATCTAAGAAAAAGCAAATATATTAAAACGAAGGTCACGGAAAGCAGAAAAATAATTATATGTATTTGTCCTCTGATCATGTAACGCTTTCTATATTCATGCAAAGCTGAAAGATCTTCATCCGTCAAAAAGCGAGTTAAATAAACATGATACCAAACATCAACGGCAAGATAATCGCATTGCTCTCCGTTGCCGCCATGAAACTGCGGATTTCTTCTTTCTAAAAATGCGACATCATCCCATTTCCGTTTCTTGTATTCCAAATTGTATCTATAATGTTCTGTCAGAATCACATATTTTAAATCTTCTCTGATTTCCTGCTTTTTGAAAACGAATATACAACTATACCTTATTTCAACAAGCTTGTAACCCTTTTTGCGCATTTTCTCCAAATATTTCGCCATTCGTTCGGGCATGGCTAAAGAAAACAAAAAGAATTTATAGACAAATGTATGGTCGTTTTTCATTTTATTTCTCCGTTTTATTTTGCTGATTTGTTTCTCTATGATCGTTAGTCTAAATATAGCATATTCAGCAGATTTAGGCAAGTTCGTTATTAAACCGTGTGCCGGAATTACAGGCTTATAGATACCCCAATAAAAAACAGGGAAAACAGAAATCATCCGTTTTCCCTGCATGAAGTTTTATATATCCAGCGCCGACGCATCCTCGGTTATATCGCTCTTCTCAAAGCCGTTGTCCCTGTCAAAATAGAACACGCTTCCGCCGTCGTTTCCGCACATGGCGGAGAAATGACCGTCTTTGAATATGAGCGCCGCGCCGTCCTCGGCTCCGATGCCTGAGACTCGGCAGCCTATTACGGCTGTTCCGAAACTCTGCCAGCGTTCGCTGATGAAGTGCGGGCAGTAGCAGTAGGGGAGAAGTCCGATGCAGTCGATGAACATGAAGCTGCCGTTTTCGCCGCAGTCGTCATATCCCATGTCGAACCAGCACATCGCGCCGGAGCTGAGCCCCGAAAGGACTTTTCCGCGTTTATACGCTTCTCTGAGCGCCTCGTCCGCGCCGGTCGCCTTGAATGTGTTCATCATGAACTCGAGGTTTCCGCCGCCGGCGTAGACAATGTCCGTGTTTACGAGCGTATCATATATGTGTTCGCGGGTGTTCGCGGGGTCGGTGAGCTTGAGCGTCTCAACCGTGCATCCGAGCTTTTCAAAGCTCTCCCATATGGGCTCGTCGCCCTCGGTGTCGTCGTGCCCGGCAGTCGGCAGGAACACGACATGAGGATTTTCTTTGCCCGATTCGCGGACTATTCTTTCAAATATCGGCATGACCTCGCCGTCGTCATAACGGCCGCCGCCGAGTGCGATTATCGTTCCCATTCGTCCTCCGTCAGCTGATAACGGCAACATCAAAGCCGTTGTCCTGCGCGTATTTCTCGGCGTCGCTTCCGCTCTCGGTCGAAATCGTGAGCTTGCCGACATCCTTGAATATCTCGCCGCCGAACACGGTGACTCCGGAGTGAATGGTTATCTCGTCGAGTCCGGTGCAGTTGTAGAACGCATATTTGCCGAGCTCTTCCATGCTCTCGGGCAGGACGACTGTTTTGAGCGATTTGCACTCTTCAAACGCGCCCTTTTCGAGCTTTTTGACTCCCTCGCCGATGGTGAGCTTCTCGAGAGAGGAGCAGCGGTAGAATGTGCTCACCGCAATGCTCTCAACCGTGCCGGGAATCGATATCTCGACCGCTCCGGTGCACTTGAGGAACGCGTGGTCGTCAATTTGAGTGACGCCCTCGGGAATAATTATCTTCTTCGCGCTGAAGCACTTCGCGAACGCCCAGTCGCCGATGGTCTCAACGCCCTCGGGCAGGACTATTTCGGTCAGCGCGGAGCAGAAGTAGAAAGCCTTTTCGGATATGGTCTTGGGCGCGCCGTTGAAAACAACGGTCGTAAGCTTGCTCTTTCCGGTGTAGGCGTTCTCCTGCGAGCCCTCGAACGCGCTGATGCCGATGTGCTTGATGTTCTTGCCGATGGTTACTTTCTCAAGACTGTCGCAGTACATCGCGGCATAGTTGCCGATTGCCTCGACAGAGTCGGGGAGTATGAGCTCCTTGAGCGTGCTGCTGCTCTTGAGAGCCTTGTTCTCGAGACCGACTACCTTTGCGCCGTCTATCTCCGCAGGAATGGAAACAACGGGGTTGCTCCCTGTGTAGCCCGTGATGCAGGCGGTGTTGTCGGTATATAATGTATAGGTGAAGTCGCCGCTCTTGACGGATTCCGTCTTGACGGTCTTGTCGAGTATATCCTCAACCTTGATGAGCGCCGGGTCGTCGACCGTGACATCGAGGGAGAGGGCGGAGATTATCGCGTTGCCGAGATTGCCGCAGCCTGTGAAAGAGAGGCAGACAACGAGCATCAGCGCAACAACGGCTGCTATTTTACTGAATTTTTTCATCGTCTGTTCCTCACTTTCCGTTCTTCTTTGCCAGACGCTCCTGCTTCCTGCGCTCGAGGTCTGCCTTGCGCTCCTCTTCGAGTCTCTCAATCTCGACTCTGCGCGCCTCGTACTCGGCGTCGGTGTTCGCTTTTGCGTCGGCGTATCTTGCGCGGATATCGTCAAGATGCGCATAATTCTCTTTTTCCGTCAGCTGGCGTCTTGCGTCGAGAAGAGGCTTGACGCTTCTGATGTACTTCGACTTCTCGTTGACGAGCTTCTTGACGGTTCTCTTCTTCTCGAGCTGATGCGCGAAGGTGTCGTCCGGCAGAGCCTCTGCGGCCTTGAACGCATCGTCTGAAGGCTCGACGATATTTTCGGGCGAGCCGTAGAACTTTATCATTGCCTTTCTGGCGTTCTTGAGCGCACGGGCGTGGGTTATGGCGTCGCTGCGAATCTCGCGCTCATCGTGAGTGGACTTCGGCAGAGCCTTGGCTTCAGCCATGTCCTCTTTGCTGTAGTTGAATATTCCGGCATATCCGGCAGCCTCAAGCGCTCGGGAACGCTCGACCTGCTTTTGGATACGCAGGGTGTCGTATTTGTTCATCTCGTCGATGATGAAATCGCACACGGAGATGTCCGCGTTGAGCTTGTTGAGCTCTCTGTTCTCTTTCTTCGCGGCCTTTATCGCAGCTTTTCTCGCCGCCTTCTCGGCGTCGGTGCTCTTGGGCATGGCCTTTGCCTGATTTATGCGGTCTTTCTTTATGCCGCGGTTCTGAGTGTTGAATTCTTTGTAAGCGGCTTTCAGTCGCTTGATTTCGTTCTTCTTGAACTCTTTTTCCTCGGGCGTTCTCGCGGGCAGTCTCTCTGCCTTCTTGATGTCGTCCTTTGTGGTCATGAGGGTTCTGTCTTTGTAGAGGAGATTTGCTTCGTCGATTATGTCTATGGCTTCAACGATGCTCTCGTCGCGGAGAATACCGTTGCCGTAGTCCTCGAACATCGCGCGTATCTTGAGCACTTTGACTATGCCGCGCTGCTTGGTCTCGGTCAGATCGTAGAAGAGGTAGGGGACGAAGTTGAGCGCCGCGCCGATAACTGCGGCGATGATGAGCACGTCGAACATATCCTCTCTGAACGAAGCGACTTCGAGCACGTCGTAGTTGTCCTCAAGACCGAGCATCTGATAGATGGTCGGGAGCACCATGCCGGTGAACATTCCGATGAACGAGCCGATTATGCCGACCGCGCCGAACATTCCGTCGATGCGCTCGCCGGTGAAATACTGCTGATAGTCACGCATGTCGGCGTTGATGCCGGGGTTGTAGACTATCGAGAAAGAGTTGATGAATCCGTTGAGATAGTAGAGGATTATAAGCGCGGGAATGTTGTTGTAAAGGGGATAGAGCAGTCCGATGAGCACGACGTTTGTAACATTGCACCAGATGAGCAGATTTCTCTTGCCGAGGACTCTTATCGCTATTGGACAGATGAGCATTGCCCAGAGCGCCGCGTTGCCGATGAGCGTCGTTGCGACTCCGTAAAGACCCATTCTGTCGGGGTAGGCATATATAAATGTCCAGCCGATGATAACGCCGACTGCGCCCTCAAGGAAGCCGAGCCAGCCTGCAAGGGAAGTTATCCAGAAATATTTGTTCTTTGCAACGGCGCGGAATGCGTCGGAGAATTTGAACTGGGTAACGTGACTCTCCGCCACGATTATTCTCTCTCTCGTTCCCGCGTATGCCACATAGGACAGAAGAAGTCCGACAACGGCGACAAGGGGATGGATTATACGGTAGGTGGTGATGGAGTTCAGACCGCCGGTGAGCGTCGAGAGCATCGGCACGAAAAGACCCGTGAGGGACGGCGCCATGGAGTAGATGATCGACGAGACCGAAACGATATCGGTACGCTCATGGGAGTTGGGCGATATGACGTTTGCAAGGTCTGTGTATGCCTGCTGGAAGAAAGGATAGAAGCACTGCAGAAGGTTATAGCAGAGGAAAACCGCAATGACTTTCTGCATATACGACATCGTCTCATATGGCAGCCAGACGAACACGACCGCTATAATAACGGTGGGAATACCGGTTATCGCAAGCCAGGGACGGAATTTTCCGGATTTGAAGCGGGCGCTGTCGATTATGTAAGAGCGTCCGATAGTGATTCCGAAGCCGATAATAGTCGATGCGACCGCCATATACTGCAAGTGCATCGGCTTGATGCCTATCGTGTTTCCGACAAGGAAGCTCGTTGCGGAAAGCGCGATGAGCGAGCAGAAGAACATGACGAACTGAACGCCCATTCCTCCGACGCCGTAGGCAATTATCTCTTTGTAGGAGACAAATTTGCCCAAGGCGGGTGTTTTCCAGTGCAGTACGACATTGTTCCATGTCGTGCTGACCTTTTCCTTGAGATTACTCTTTCCCATTTCAACACTCCTTCAGGTCCGCGGCGAAGCAGGGGAAATACGCCCGCAGACAGTTGTTTTAGCCCCCCCGATATGAAAAAAAATCAATCGGGAAGCATCGACAATTTGCATAAAAGCTCTTATAATTATAGCAAAAATATTAATAGCTTGCAACAGCGTTTTGGACTTAAGTACAATAAAAGCAGAAATTTAATAATTATTTCAGCGTTATCACATTCCTGTTGAATTTTCAGCGGCGAAGTGCTATAATGTTCTCAGAAATTTTTCAGAGGTGAACAGTGTTGAATAAGCCAAAGATAATCGCACACCGCGGTGCTAACCGCTATGCTCCCCAGAACACGATACCCGCATTTGAAAAAGCAGTCGAGCTCGGAGCCGACGGAACCGAGACCGACGTCCATATCACCAAGGACGGGCATATAGTCATCTGCCATAATGACACCGTTGACGAGATGTCCAACGGCACCGGCGCTATCGGCAACTATATGTTTGACGATATCCGCAAGCTCGATTTCGGCAGCAAGTTCTCAAAGGACTTCGCCGGCGTCACTCTACCCACCGTCGAGGAGTACCTCGAGTGTATGAAGAAGAGCGACAAGCTGAGCGTTATGAATATCGAGATAAAGCCCAACAAGTCCGAGCGCGAAGACATAGTGCGCAAGACGATAGAGGCAGTCAAGAGCTACGGACTTTTCGATGAGCTTCTCATTTCGAGCTTCGACTATAAGATGCTTGTTGAGGCGAAGAAGTACGATCCCAAGTGCAAGACGGCGTATCTCTATCCGATTTACGGCCAGGTAGTCAGAAGATGGTTCTTCCAGCCTCTGCACCTCGCGAAGAAGATCGGCTGCGACGCACTGCATCCGCATAAGGCGTTTGCGACAAAAGCGCTCGTCCGCCGCGCCCATGCCGCCGGCATTAAGGTCAACGCATGGACGGTTGACGAGGAAAAGGATGTTATCCAGATGCTCGAAAACGGCGTTGACGGTATCATCACCGACCGCCCCGACTACGTGGAGGGTATTGTGGACAGATATCTCGCCGAGCATAAATAAGACAAACGAAATCAAACTGCCGCAGAGCAAAAGCCCTGCGGTATTTTTGCTGTTTGCTGATGCTCAGTTTGTAGGGTGCGGCGATTCGACGCACCGTTGCCGCGACAGTGGTTTTACGCAGGGGGTAAGATTACGAAGCCGAGACTGAGGGGGTATTGCACGGATTTACCTCTTTGCATAGACTGCTTTGTTTCTCAATGTTCCTGTAGGGTGCGGCGACTCGACGCACCGCTGCCGCGACAGCGGCATAAAACACAATATGCAATTGTAAAATTAACTCTCTGCCTCAACAGCAAAACCGCCGCGGATATCCGCGGCGGCTCGCTTTATCTTTATTATTTTTTTATAACGCTCTTACGCAGTCCTTGAATATCTCGCCGCGCTGCTGATAGCATTTGAACATATCCCAGCTCGCGCACGCGGGGGAGAGCAGTACGCAGTCGCCGCTCTCGGCGTCGGCGGCCGCTATGCTGACGGCCTCTTCGAGCGTGTCGACGAATTTGTAAGCCTTGAAGCCGGCTCTGTCGCAGGCGGCGGCAATGTCGTGCTTCGTCTTGCCTATGAGCAGAAGCTCCTTGACTCTGCCCTCAAATGTCGCGACCCACTCGTCATAGCTTGACTTTTTGTCGTAGCCTCCGCCGATGAGGATCGTCGGCGAGGGCATGGCGTAGACCGCCTTTATTGCCGCGTCGGGGTTCGTGCCCTTTGAGTCGTTGTAGTATTTGACTCCGTTCTTCTCGGTGACGAATTCTATCCTGTGCTCGACCGCCGTGAACTCTTTTATGCCTTGGCGGATGGTGTCGAGCGGCACGCCCATTGCATGGGTCATTGCGATAGCCGCCATGATATTTTCATAGTTGTGCATGCCGACAAGACTCGTGTCTTTCGTCGTGCAGACGGGCGTTTCAACGCCGTTTTCTTTTATTATCATCGTATCGCCGCGCAGGAACACTCCGCTCTCGAGCTCTTCCGAAGAGCTGAAGAATATTACTTTGCAGCGCGGGGTCTTGCCGAATTCGCGCAGAACCGGGTCGTTGTAGTTGAGCACGCAGAAGTCGTTCTCGTCCTGATTCTTGGTTATCGATTCTTTTATCGCGATGTAGTTTTCGAGCGTCTTGTGCCTGTCGAGATGGTCGGGCGTAATGTTGAGAATAGCCGTGACATGCGGCTTGAAGGTCACCATCGTTTCAAGCTGGAAGCTGCTTATCTCCGCGACCGTCACGCTGTCCTTGTCGCTCTCGAGCGCGTATCCGGTGTAGGGTATCTCGATATTGCCGACGAGCAGAGCCTTTTTCGCGTGGCGCTTCATTATGTCATAGGTGAGCGAAGTTGTCGTGGTCTTGCCGTTTGTGCCTGTTATGCCGATAACCGTGCCCTTGTCGTGCCTGTAGGCAAGCTCGACCTCGCCCCAGATCGGTATATTATGCTCTTTGACGGCTTTCATTATCGGCGTTTCAAGCGATACGCCGGGGCTTACTACGCAAATGTCAACGCGCGAAAAATCGAAGCCCGAAAAATCGCCGAGGATAAATTCTATATTATCCCTGCCTATTTTTTCGCACGCCGCCGCAGTGTCGAAATTCTCGTTGCCGTCGTAGATTATAAAATCCTCGCCGACTTTGATAAGCAGCTGCGCGGCGTTGATTCCGCTGCGCCCCGCGCCGACTATAAGATATCTGCTCATTGTTGTTACCTCCGAATCAGTTGTCGGTCAGGTCGAAATAGACCTGCTTCATATTTTCTGCGCTCAGCTCGTCTGCGCGCTTCTTTCCGTTTTCCGAAAGACGGGCGCGAAGCTCGCCGTCCGTCAGCAGTGTTTTGAGTGCCTTCGCGTATTCGCGGTGGGCGTCGTTTATGTTGCCGTAGTCAAAGTCCGGACTCTCGGACATGACAGGGCAGAGGATTCCGCAATCGACTTTTGTCATCTTGTCGCAGTGCGGCAGGAACGGGCGACCGGGTGCGAGAACCTCGGCAGGCCCCGATGTGCAGTCCGTGCTGACCGCCGGAGTGCCGACCGCCAACGCCTCAACAATGACATTCGGGAAGCCTTCGTAATAAGATGTCATCGCAAAAACATCCGCGCGGGATACAAATTTGAACACATTCTTTTGGAATCCCGCAAAGACTATATCGCCTGAATATTCGCTCTTTTTCGCCATTTCACGAACAGCATTTTCGTATTCGCCGCGGCACCCGAGGAATATCAGCCCCGCATCGGGGATATCTTTTTTCAGCAGCTCAAAGCTTTTTAGCATATCCCACTGGCATTTCTGATCAACGAATCTCGAAGAGAAAGCTATAACTCTGTGCGTGTCATAGAATTCTTTGTATTCTTCGTCGAGTTCTTCTTTTGCGTCCTCGCGGGCTTTTTCGCAGTCGATGATATTATATGCCGTGAAAAGCTTATCTTCGTTTCCCGGGAACATCTCTTCGCATTTTTTCTGCATTTCGAGGGCATTGAAGAGAACATTGCATCCGTGCCGCAGCGCGAATGAATAGAGCTTCGAGCTCTTTATGAGCCGCACATAGTCGCGGCAGGAGATATATTTCACGCACTTTGCACCCGAGAGCGCGAGCGCTTCGTTCGGCGCGTGAGTGAACGAATACGCCGTGCATATATCATGCTCTTTGACAAATTTTTTTATCGCCGCGGCGCGCTTGAACATAATAACAGCACGCTGTGCCGTGCCTTTGCCTGCGGGTAATTTTAGATCAACGAATTCGCCCGCGCAGTCGAATCGCTTTTCGCTCGCGTCAAAGACCAGGACATAGACATTGAATTTTTCGCTCAGCAGATGCGACAGCCTGCTCGCAAACCGCTCGCTTCCGCCGCTTCGCAGATCCTGAAGTATTATCGCTACATTTTTCATTTTCAGTTCACTTCTTTGCATATTTTTCGCTCTGGGCTACCGCGAGCCTGTCGCACCGCTCGTTCTCGGGGTGCCCCGCGTGTCCTTTGACCCATATGAACTCATATTCGTGCTTTGAAAGCGCCTTGAGCAGCCGCTCCCACAGCTCCGGATTCAAAACAGGCTTCTTGTCGGATTTTTTCCACCCGTTCCTCTTCCAGTTCCATATCCAGCCTTTTAAAAACGCGTTCGCAACATACTGCGAGTCGGTGTATATTTTTATATCGCATGGCTCCTTGAGCCTCTCGACCGCGCTTATGACCGCCGTGAGCTCCATGCGGTTGTTCGTCGTGTTCGCGTCGCCGCCGGACATCTCCGCCTCGTGCTCGCCATAGCGCAGAACGGCGCCCCAGCCGCCGGGTCCGGGATTGCCCGAACACGCGCCGTCGGTGAATATCTCAACTTTTTTCAGTTCGCTCATATTTCACTCCGTTGTGTTATTTTAATTAATTCTATCACTAAGTCGGGTCAAAAACAAGGTGATTTTGCCGCCCCGCCGCACATTTATAAATGTGTGAAACTTCGGCTTAAAACCGCTCCCGGCAGGCAATAATAGGAATATCATATCTTCGGAGGGGTTATCATGTACAGCTACGATGCGGACTCGGCGGCTTTTATAAAACGTGCGCAGGGGCTCACTGCGTCCGACTGCGCGAGAGCGGGCGCGGCAGTCGGCGCGGCTTTTGGGCGCGGCAGGGTAGGCGTCGCCTGCCGAAACGACGAATATTCCCGCGCCTGCGCCGATGCCGTGTGCGCGGGACTGCGTGTTTCCGGCGTCAATGCGTGGTCGTTCGGCGCGTCCTTTGAATCCCAGCTATCTTTTTTAGTTCCGTTCTCGTCGCTCAATGCGGGCGTGTTCGTCTGCGCCGGGGAGGGGACGGTCAGCATCTTCGGCGAAAACGGGCTGAGCGTGTCCGCGGCGCTCGGCAGAAAGGCGGTGGATTTCATGGAGACCGATTTATCTCCCGCGCCGTCGTGCGGGCGACTCTTTGATATGTCCGCCATGGGTATGCTCTACCGCGACGAGCTGATGCACCATGTGCCTTACGGCGTATCCGACTGCGCGATACTCAGCTCCGACCCGACGATATCAGCGCTCATAAATGATTGTATGCGCACCACCTCAAACGAGCGCGCGCTGACCCTCAGAATAAACCGCAGGGGAACGAGCCTTAGCGCATATACTGAAAAGACCGGAGTCGTGCCGTTTGTCAAGCTAATCGCCATCTGCGGAATGTACGAACTCGAGAGCGGGCGGGATATCTCCGTCCCTTATGATTCTCCCGCATTTCTCGATGACCTCGCGCGCAGCTACGGCAGGACGGCTTATCGCTATCTCTCTGCCCCGTCGGACGGCTCGGACAATGTCGCACGCCGTCTCGCAGCGCGCCAGTTCTGGTCGCGCGACGCGCTGTTCACCGCGGCGAAGCTCACCTGTATTTTAGAAGAGAAGAATATGACCTTCCCCGAGCTCTATTCTCTTTTGCCGCCACTGTTTGTCTACAGCACCACGGCGCAGCTTGAACTGCCGCCCGACTATCTCGACGAGTTCGAGGGTGAGAACTTCTCCTTCGGGCGCGACGGGGCGAACGGCTTCGTGCTTGTCGAAAAGCGCGGAAAAACGCATATTTCACCGCTCGGAAACGGGCGATTCCGCCTGACTGCGCAGAGCTTTGACGAGGAGACCGCGCGCGAGCTCTGCGCCGAAGCGCAGGCGTTCATCTCCTCCGGCGCAAAGTGATTGCAACACCTTTTGCCGATGTGTCTTTCTGTAGGATGCGCATAATTTTATTGCATCGCGTGTGGCTTAAATTGTATTTACCGATTTGTCCCTATCGGGTGCAACACACTTGACAGTTTTATCCAATCATAGTAAAATTAACAATAGGGATATTTTTGTATTATGATTGCACGCATATGTCTTAACTACCCGAAATTTGTCTTGTATCCATGCTGAAAATATCATCGCGTTTTTAACAGACAAGGCTTTAATTCCCGCACCTTGACCGGTCGGGGTTCTACTTACATCAAAATTTTAACAGAAAAGGAGATTTCTATGCCAAAAGCAAAAGAAACCGGCGCAGCGTCTGCGCCCGCAAAGAAGACTGCGGGCAGGCGCAGCTACCGCAGTTACGGCAAAATTAAGCCCGCACCGGGCAAATCGAAGGCTGAGCCCAAGCCTATAAAAGTGTCGTTTTTAGGCGGCCTGAATGAAGTGGGCAAGAATATGACACTGTTTGAATACGGCGAGGATATGTTCCTTGTCGATTGCGGACTTGCGTTCCCGGATCAGGATATGCTCGGAGTCGATCTCGTGCTTCCCGATTTCACCTATGTCGAGCGCAACGCGGACAGAATACGCGGAATAGTCATAACCCACGGTCATGAGGATCATATCGGCGGTCTGCCTTATCTTCTCAAGGTTCTCAATGTGCCCGTCTACGGCACGAAGCTCACCATCGGACTCATTCAGGGGAAGCTGCGTGAGCACGGACTGCTCAATTCCGCATCACTCAATGTCATCAAGCCCGGCGATGTGATAACCCTCGGCGGCTTTACCGTTGAGGCTATCCATGTCAACCATTCCATACCCGACGCACTCGGACTCGCTATCCGCTGCGAGGGCGGCACTATCGTCCACACGGGCGACTTCAAAATCGACACAACGCCTATCGACGGCGGCATGATGGATCTCGGCAGACTCGCCGAGATAGGGCAGGAGGGAGTCCTCTGCCTTATGTCCGACTCCACCAACGCCGAGCGTCCCGGCTTCACCGAGAGCGAGAGAAAGGTCGGCGAATCGTTCGAGACCCTCTTCCGCAAGGCGGGCAATAACCGCATAATAGTTGCAACATTCTCTTCCAATATCCACCGCGTGCAGCAGATAATGAATGTTGCGGCGAGCCTCGGACGCAAGGTCGCGCTCGTCGGCAGAAGCCTCGAAAATGTCGTGAGCATCTCGGCGGAGCTCGGCTATCTCAATATACCCGAGGGGATAGTTATCGATATCAATATGATAAACCGCTATCCCGCCGATAAGCTCGTTATCATCACCACGGGCAGCCAGGGCGAGCCTATGAGCGCCCTGACCCGCATGGCGTTCTCGGATCACCGTAAGGTCGAAATTCATCCAAACGATTATGTTATAATTTCCGCAACTCCGATTCCCGGCAACGAAAAGACCGTCAGCCGTGTCGTCAACGAGCTGATGAAGCTCGGCGCGGATGTCGTATATGAGAAGATGTACGAAGTCCATGTCTCCGGCCACGCCTGCCAGGAGGAGCTGAAAATGATAATGGGCATCGTCAAGCCGAAATATTTCATTCCGGTTCACGGCGAGCTCAAACATCTCAGAAAACACGCGGGTCTCGCGCTGAGTATGGGTATCCCTAAGGAGAATATACTCATCGCCGATAACGGCAGGGTCGCCGAGATCAGCAAAAAGGCGCTCAGATGTACGTCAACCGTGCCCGCAGGCAGAGTGTTTGTCGACGGCTACGGCGTCGGCGATGTCGGCTCGGTCGTGCTTCGAGACAGAAAGCATCTCGCGCAGGACGGTCTCGTTATCGTCGCTGTCTGCATCGACCGCGAGAGCGGCATGATAGTTTCCGGCCCCGATGTAGTGACGAGAGGTTTCGTCTATGTCAAGGAGTCCGAGGAGCTTATAAACGCCGCGCGTGAAGTCGCCGTTGAGGCTATCGAAGCCCAGACGGACGGCGGATATTTCGATTGGAACAGCATCAAGGCAAGCCTCAGGGACGAGATATCTCACCTGATGTATGAGCGCACCAAGCGCAGCCCGATGATTCTTCCCGTTATTATGGAGGTCTGATGAATGAGTTTTAAGGATTTCCTGCGAGAGCTCGCAGTGGAAATAGCTGCCTTTGTTGCGGCGGCTGCGTTCATTGTTGTTGTCGCTGTCCGCTACAGCGGGTGGGCGGCGCTTGTGGGTAGTGTCCTTCTCATCGCGTTCTCGGTCTATAAGATAGTCAAGTTCTTTAACATCCGCAACCGTGAACGCCAGCTAAGGGACATGGCGTCGCACAGCCTCGACGCGACCGACGCCGGTTCCGTCAACGATTTTCCCATGCCTATGCTCGTTTGTGATGGCGACGGGATAATCGAGCTTTTCAACAGAAGCTTTTTCCATACTTTTATGGATGAGTCGGTCATCGACCGCAAGCTCGCCCAGCCGTTTATCGGCGGCTGCGATCCCGAGCAGGCGGAGTCGAACGGCGCAGCCATAGTCAAAATCAAAGATTCCTATTATATAGTCACCCCGTCCTCGTTCGAGTTCAAGGGCGGGAAAGAATATGTTTTCTATTTCACCGATGTAAGCGAGATGAAGCGCGCTCAGCTCGCTTACATAAAGAACAGACCCATCATAATGCTTCTGCAGACCGACGATATCGCGGATATCAAGGCGGACTACAGAGACAGCGAGCGCGCGGCGATACGCGGCGGAGTCGAAGAGGTGATAGAGAACTGGACGGGGCAGTATGACTGCATCATGCGCAAAATCTCCGAGGAGCGGTTCATGATAATCGCCCAGAGCGATGTGCTCGAGAAGATGCGCGCCGACCGTTTCAGCGTTCTCGACAAGATACGCGAATATAAATATAAAGAAAGAGTGCTCGGTCTGACCCTCTCAATAGGCGTCGGCACGGGTGTCGCCATAACCGATTGCGAAAAGTCCGCCGAGCAGGCGCTCGATATGGCGCTCGGACGCGGCGGCGATCAGGCGGCGGTCAAGACGAAGGACGAGTATGAGTTCTTCGGCGGCGTTTCCAAGAGCGTCGAAAAGGTCACAAAATTCCAGACCCGCGTCGCGGCTTCGTCTCTTTCGAGTCTTATCAGCGCGAGCGACCGCGTGATGATAATGGGTCATTCGTTCCCGGATATGGACGCTTTCGGCGCGGCAGTCGGCGTGTCGTCGATAACCCGCGCCCTCGGCATCGACGCGTATATCGCCCTCGATGAAAACCGCAGCTTTGCCGGCGCCGCTGTCGATATGCTCCGAGCTGACGGCTGGGACGGCAAGATAATCGATGTCAACGAAGCCCTCGCGCTCATGACGAGAAAGACCTTGCTCGTCGTTGTCGATACCCACAAGAGCAGCTTTGTCGATTTCCCGACTCTCTATGAAAAGGCGTCCGCCACGGTCGTTATCGACCATCACAGAAAGTCGGTTGATCATATCAAAGACGCGCTCATTTTCTTCCATGACCCCAACGCCTCGTCGACCTGCGAAATGGTCACGGAGCTCATGCGCTATATAACCCCCGCGCCGACGCTGTCTCCCGTTGAGGCTCAGGCGATGCTCGCGGGCATAATGCTCGACACAAAGGAGTTCGTCCTCTCAACCGGTGTGCGCACCTTCGAAGCAGCGGCTTTCCTCAAGGGCAAGGGTGCAGATACCGTCGCGGTAAAGCGCCTGTTCTCGAATTCGATCGAGAGCAACCGTAAGCGCAACGAGATAATCTCCGCCGCGCATATCTACAGGGGCTGTGCCATAGCCTGCACCGCACCCGGCATGGAGAACGCGAGACTGCTCAGCGCCCAGGCGGCGGACGAACTGCTTGAAGTCAGCGGCGTAAAAGCCTCGTTTGTTATCTTCGACAGCGGAAAGGACAGCGTCAATATCTCGGCGCGTTCCTACGGCGATCTGAATGTCCAGATAATCATGGAATATCTCGGCGGCGGCGGCCACCGCACCATGGCGGCGGCTCAGCTCACCGGCGTGAATATGGAGGAGGCAAAGTCGAAGCTCTGCGAAGCGATCGACGCCAAATATCCCCGCACCGACGGCGAAGAGCCAACCCCGATTTCGTGATATTCATACTGGCTCCCTTGTGTAAAGAGAGCTGTCACGAAGTGACTGAGGGATTGACCTCACTTCGCTCAGACGATAAATATAGCTGATATCATCCGCCAGCGAATCGGTGTAAAATTACCGGCAGCAAACTCACATCGGCGCCTCTGAAAGGGGAGCTGGATTGGCGAAGCCAAGACTGAGGGGTTAGCTCGCTGATATAAATAAATGCATACAGTAGTGGCGGGTATCATCCGCCCGCCAAGTTTGAATAAAATCATTGGCGTGCGGCTTGTAGGGTGCGGCGACCCCGACGCACCGATGCCGCCTGAGCGGCATGAAATTTCGCACGAGCCAATCACAATATGCTGCAATTCGCCACAAAATCACACCCGTAAATAACCCGAAAGGAATTGATATAAATGAAAGTTATTCTCACTCAGGATGTAAAAAGCCTCGGCAAGAAAGGCGAGCTCGTCAACGCTTCCGACGGCTACGCGAGAAACTTCCTCTTCCCGAGAAAGCTCGCCGTTGAAGCAAACGCTCAGGCGATGAACGAGCTGAAAAACCGCGAATCCGCGGAGAAATACAGGCTCGAAACCGAGCTCAAGAACGCCAAGGAAGTTGCCGCGAAGATAAACGGCAAGACTGTCAAACTCACCGCAAAAGCGGGTCAGGGCGGAAAAATCTTCGGCTCCGTCACCGCAAAGGAAGTCGCCGAGTCGATAAGCCGCCAGTTCGGCGTTTCGGTCGACAAGAGAAAGGTGTCCATGGAGGATATCAAGTCTTTCGGCACATTCAGCGCCGAAGTGAAGGTATATAACGGCGTCAACGCAACCGTCTATGTCAGCGTGGGCGAGGAATAATTGCTGAAAACCGGAGGATCTAACAAAAGTGGATGTGAATAACCTAACCCTGCCCGAGGGGTATCAGATGCCCTTCAGCCTTGAGGCGGAGCAGGCGGTGCTCGGATGCGTGCTGATGGATCCGAACTGTATGCCGCAGGTGCTGATCTATCTTCGCCCGGAGTATTTCTATCTCCCGCAGCACAAAGAGATTTTCTCCGTCATGGTGAGTCTCGATGCGCTCGGCAACAAGATTGATCCGCTCATTATTCTCGAAACGCTCAAGAATAACGGAACATATGACGAGGCGGCAGGCAAGAACTATCTGTTCCAGCTCGCTCAGAGCGTGCCGACCACTTCAAATGTCGAGTCATATGCCAAGATAGTGCGCGAAAAATATTTCATGCGCACCCTCATCACCGTCTCGCAGGAGACTATCGACAACGCCGTCGCCCAGACCGACAGCGCGGATATGCTTCTCGACGCGGCGGAGCAGAGGATATACGATATCCGCCAGGGCAAGACGAGCACAGGCCCGTCGAAACTCAGCGATATAATAGTCAATCAGGTCTATGACACCCTGCAAAAATTGAGCTCCGAGGGCGCAGAAGCGTTCAAGGGAATCTCAACCGGCTACAGGGATCTTGACGATGTTATCGCCGGACTCAACAAATCCGACCTTATACTTATCGGCGCGCGCCCTGCAATGGGTAAAACGAGCTTCGCTCTGAACCTTGCGAGGAATGTCGCCGTTAAAGCGAAGAAAAAGATACTCTTCTTCTCGCTCGAAATGACGAAAGAGCAGCTCGCGCAGAGAGTGCTCTCCACCGAAGCGCGCGTGCTCAGCACAAAGATGAGAACCGGCCAGCTCGATACCGATGACTGGACCCGCCTCGGACTTGCTACCGCTTCGCTCAACGACTGCGAGCTGTATTTTGACGATACGAGCACGATAACCGTCGCCGAGATGAAAGCGCGCGCACGCAGACTCAAGAATGTCGATTGTATTATTATAGATTACCTCGGACTCATCCGCTCCGGCACAAAGGTCGAAAGCCGCGTGCAGGAGGTTACCGAGATAACCCGAAGCCTCAAGCTCATGGCGAAGGATCTGAATATCCCCGTCATCTGCTGCGCCCAGCTCTCCAGAGGCACCGAGGGCAGAGGCAAATCCCACCGCCCTCAGCTGTCCGATCTGCGTGAATCGGGCTCTATTGAGCAGGATGCGGATATAGTCCTCATGCTCTACCGTGAGGAATATTACAAAAACGAAAAAGACGACCCGGACGGCGACGATGAGCCCGCGCCCACCGCGCCCGTTGCCAACGAGGTCGAGGTCATTGTTGCCAAGAACAGACACGGTCCGACAAAGACCGTCGATTTCATCTGGGATGCGGATCACACTCTGTTCATGGGCGTGGAGAAGATTCAGAATGCTTGATAAAGCGCTCAGCGCCGTGGAAAAATATAATATGCTCAGCCCGGGAGCTGCGGTCATAGCCGCAGTCTCGGGCGGTGCCGATTCAATGGCAATGCTGCTCTTTCTTATGAAAATAAGCGAGCGGTATTCGCTGTCCCTGACCGTCGCCCATGTCAACCATGGGCTGCGCGGTGAGGAGGCGCGGCGCGACGAGGAATATGTGCGTTCCTTCTGCGAAAAGAACTCTCTTCGTTTTGAAGTACTTCACGCCGATGTTGCAGCCCTTGCAAAACAGAGCGGGGAGACCTGCGAAGAGTGCGGGCGCAGAGTGCGCTATGAGTTCTTTGAATCGATAGACAAAAACGCGAAGATCGCAACCGCCCATACCGCGAGCGACAACGCCGAAACGATGCTCTTTAACCTCGCACGCGGCTCGTCGCTGAAAGGTCTGTGCGGCATACCGCCCGTTCGCGGGAATATTATAAGACCGCTGATATTCTGCACGAGAGAGGATATAGAAGTGTTCTGCCGCGAAAATTCTCTCGATTTTGTGACGGACAGCACCAATCTGACTCTCGATTACAGCCGCAATAAAATTCGCCATATCGCAGTCCCGGCGCTCAAGGAGATAAACTCCGCTTTTGAAGAGAACGCCTCGCATTTTTCTCAGAATGCAGCACTTGATGAGGATTTTCTTGAGTGCGAAACGGAGTCGCTTCTGGCGTCCGCTAAAAAGGACGGCGGTTTCTCGTGCGAAGCCCTGCTTTCGGCTCATCCGGCGATACGCCGCCGCGCTCTGCTCGGCGCTATTAAAAATGTATGCCCGAAGTCGGCGGATTTCAGGACCGTAAATGCAGTTGAAAATATTCTCCAAGGCGGCGGGAAAATTCAGCTGTCGCCCGATATTTTTGCCGTCTCGGACGGCGATATTATTCGCTTTGAAACTCCCGCGAAGATGAGCGAAGAGTGGTCCGAAGATATTGAGCCCGAGTGCATAAACGGTTCCGTATGCCATAACGGGCGCGTTTCAATTTGTCGGGTTAACAAAAAAGTTTTCTTTGATACACAAAAAATTCACAAAGATATGTTGGATTATTGCATTGATTGTGATAGAATAAATGGAAAAGTTCAAGTCGGGAGCCGCCGCGCGGGAGATAAACTGACCCTTGCAAAGCGCGGATGCACAAAAAGCCTGAAAAAACTTTTCAATGAGGCACATGTCCCGCCGGAGAGCCGCTGCGATGTCGCAGTGCTGCGCGACGAGTCGGGTGTGCTGTGGGTTGAGGGATTCGGCGCGGACAGACGATGCCGCGTCGGAAAAAACACTGAAAATGTGCTTATAATACGGAGGGAAAAGCAATGATAGAGGATATAGAGAGAGTATTGCTCAGCGAAGAGCAGATACATGAGATAGTCTCCCGCCTCGGCAGGCAGATAAGCGAGGACTACAAGGACAAAAAGCTGCTCATGGTCAGCGTCCTTAAAGGCTCTGTCGTTTTCATGGCGGATCTCATGAGGGCGATAACGATACCCTGTGAGATAGACTTTATGGCGGTTTCGAGCTACGGCTCGGGAACCGAAAGCTCCGGCGAAGTCAAGATAATCAAAGACCTTGACAGACCTATAGAGGGCTACGATCTGCTTCTGGTCGAGGATATCCTCGATTCCGGCAAGACCCTCCATTACATATCCGAGATGCTCAGAGCGCGCAGACCCGCGAGCATAAAGATATGCACCTTCCTCGATAAACCCGAGCGCCGCATGATAAAGGATCTCAAGGCGGACTATGCGGGAACGGAAGTGCCCGATGAGTTCGTTGTCGGCTACGGTCTCGACTATGCCGAGAAGTACCGCAACGTGCCTTTCCTCGGCGTGCTCAGCCGTTCGGTCTATGAGAAGTAAGAGCGGCTCATTCAAGAAAACTTCGGCAGTCATAGGAGTGATTTGACGTTTGAAAAATAACAAGAAAGACACCAACAGCGGCGCAAGAAAAGCGCTGGCATGGATACCGTATATTCTTATACCCGTCCTTATAATCTCCGGCGTTTCCCTCTATGCAAGGCAGCAGAAGAAGGAAAAGCTTGAGTATTATCAGGTCGTGCAGTATTTCGACGACAAGAAGGTCACGGAATACGATCTGAATATGTCGAGCGGCGCGCTTGAATTCAAGCTCAAGGGCGACAACAAGGTGTATACCTACACTGTCCCGAACGTCAGTATGTTCCAGGAGGACATACACAACGGCGTTATCGCATATAACAGAGCGCATCCGGACGCCCCGATAAAGGCGCAGTACGAGACCGGCTCAACCGGCGCACTGCTTCTCAATATCGTCCCGACGCTTCTCATGCTCGTCATTCTCGGCGTACTTCTGTTCTATATGTTCCGCAAGATGAACAACGCCATGAACAACGAGAACAACCGCACCCTTTCGTTCGGCAAGGCGCGCGTCAAGCGCGCAAAGGACGAGAGCCGCAAGACGACGTTTGATGATGTCGCGGGCGCTGACGAAGAGAAAGAGGAGCTCAGCGAGATAGTCGATTTCCTCAAAGATCCCTCGCATTTCAATAAGCTCGGCGCGAGAATACCACGCGGCGTTCTGCTCGTCGGCCCTCCCGGTACAGGTAAAACATTGCTTGCAAGGGCTGTCGCGGGCGAAGCTAACGTGCCTTTCTTCTCGATTTCCGGCTCGGATTTCGTCGAGATGTATGTCGGTGTCGGCGCTTCCCGTGTGCGTGACCTTTTCAATGAAGCGAAGAAAAATTCACCTTCGATAATCTTTATCGATGAGATAGACGCCGTCGGACGCCACAGAGGCGCAGGCATGGGCGGCGGACATGACGAGCGCGAGCAGACTTTGAACCAGCTGCTCGTCGAGATGGACGGCTTCGGTGCAAACGAGGGCGTTATAATCATCGCGGCGACTAACCGCCCCGATATCCTCGACCCCGCGCTTCTGCGTCCCGGCAGATTTGACCGCCAGGTAACAGTCGGCTATCCCGACCTCAAAGGACGCGAGGCTATCCTCAAAGTCCACGCCAAGGGCAAGCCCCTCGGCCCTGATGTCGATCTTAACACTATTGCAAAAACAACTATCGGATTTACCGGCGCAGACCTCGAGAATCTGCTCAACGAAGCGGCTCTTCTCGCTGCGCGCCGCGATAAAAAAGCCATCACCATGACCGAGATAGAAGAGGCGATGATAAAGGTCGTCGCGGGCACCGAGAAGAAGAGCCACAAGATGACCGACAAGGAGAAGCGCCTGACTGCTTATCACGAGGCAGGCCACGCAGTCTCCGCCTATTATCTCGAATATAACGACCCGGTTCACCAGGTCTCAATCGTCCCGAGAGGTCAGATGGGCGGATACACAATGTATCTCCCGACCGAGGATAAGAGCTATCATTCAAAGAACGAGATGCTCGATAATCTTGTCAGCCTGCTCGGCGGCAGAGTTGCCGAAGCGCTGATAATCGGCGATGTCTCGACCGGCGCGTCGAACGATATCGAGCGCGCTACGGATATAGCGCGCAAGATGGTCACGAAGTACGGCATGAGCGAGAAGCTCGGCCCGATAACCTTCGGCTCGGGCAACGACGAAGTGTTCCTCGGCAGAGATTATTCTCACCTGAAGAACTACTCCGAGGAGACCGCCGCAGAGATCGATGAGGAAATCAACCGCATTATCACCACGGCTTACGGCAGAACCGAGGATATCCTCAAAGAGCATATTGATAGGCTCCATGCAGTCGCAGGCGCGCTTATTGAGCGCGAGAAGATAAGCGGCGAGGAGTTTGAGACGATAATGCACGGCGGCACTCTTGATCCGCTCAGTGCACAGAGTGATGACAGCAAACCTGCTGAAGTGCCGGAGCAGTCCGACGCTCAGAACAATGAGGAGGCAGACGGAAATGAGAAAGAATCTGAGTAAGATGTTTTTCGGAATAGCGGTCGTTGCCGCGGGAATCATATTCCTCGGCTCGGCGTTCGGCTTCTGGGAGATTAGCGAGCTGAGCGGCTGGTGGACTGTGTTTATTATTGTCCCCGCTATCGGCAGCATGATAGCCTCGGGTCTTGACCTGCTCAATGTCGCGGCTTTCGCGGTCGGCGTGTGGCTGCTGATCAAGTGCAACCCCCAGTGGGTACCCGCAGAGCGCATGAACCATTTCGCTATCGCTATCGCGCTTGTCACGGTCGGCTTCTGGCTGATATTCAGCACTGTCAAAACAAAGAAGCTCAAAAAGCATCTCGATGACAACAGCGGACCCATTTCGCAGGAGAGCAAGCCCACTTATACAGCAGTCTGCTCGGGCGGCGTTTATAAGAACACGACCGGCAACCTGCTCGGCGCTCATTGCTTCGCAATCCTCGGCGGTCTTGAAGTTGACCTGAGCGAGGCGCAGATAAACGAAGAGATAACGATAAGCGTCACCTCGATTCTCGGCGGAGTTGATATCTATCTGCCCGAGAATGTCAGAGTTGAGTGCTCGGACGGCGCGAGCCTGCTCGGCGGCATCGACAACAAGATGCCCGCGAACAATGACCTGTCTCAGCCGCTCGTCCATATCAAGCATTTCAATGTCCTCGGCGGCACTGATGTTATGACAAGAGTCCATAAAAACGCATAAATGATTTCGCGCCCGGATAATTATTTCCGGGCGTGTTTTATACGGTGGAAAGATGAAAGAACGCAAATTTATAAAACTGCCGCCCGAAAAAGCCCCGCAGATGTTTGACCTTGTTCTCGAACGGATGAAGTGGATGGACAAAAAGGGGATAGAGCAGTGGAATGTCATGGGCTATGACGAAGTCTATCCGCTGTCATACTATGAGCAAAAATGCAGCGAGGGTCGAGCCTTTGCGCTTGAAAATAAAGACGGAGCGATACTCTGCGCCGCCGTGCTTCTTGAAAACGACAGCCGTTGGAGCGACGACGCCCCCGCAATCTATGTCCATAACCTCGTCTCGAAAGTCGGCGCAGGCAATGCGGGCGCGGATTTTCTGCGCCGTGCAGAGGAGTATGCCCTGAGTATAAACAAAAAATATCTCCGCCTCGACTCGTCCGAAAATAACGAACCGCTCGCAAAATATTACGAAAACTTAGGCTTCGTTCCTGCCGGAACCTGCACCGACGGACCGTATAAAGGCATTCGCCGCGAGAAGAAGTTGAAATAACAGAATCCGCACAATTTTATTGCAACACACTTGTAGGGTGCGGCGACTCGACGCACCGCGCCGCGTAAGCGGCACAAAAGCCTGTCACTACTAATTTTGTAAGCAAATTTTTATCACAATATATAATCTTATTTCGGCTCCCTTATGTAAAGTGAACCGGCTCGGCGAAGCCGAGACTGAGGGGTTGCAGCACAGAATTGACTGATTTTGCAGTGCTTTTATCTTCGCACCCAACTCTAATCAAATGACGCCCCCCTTTCCCACCGCACAAACAAAATAACCGGCAGTCACAACACATCATCCGTTGTGACTGCTTCGTTTTTTCTCTACCGCCACCCATTTGTCTGCCGCGCACAAAAATACACGCTTTGGTTCTCTCCGAATTTACACTTTGTTTTCATCATTTGTTTGACATGCGGCGCATTTTGAATTACAATAAATAGATAGCGAGCAGGCTGGGCAGCTGCGGGGATCTTTTTATAAGATCAATGAGGAAAGTCCGAGCTTCACAGAGCAGGATAACGGCTAACGGCCGCCGAGGGTGACCTTAGGGAAAGTGCAACAGAGATATACCGCCCGCTTTGCGGGTAAGGGTGGAAAGGCGAGGTAAGAGCTCACCGGCGTGCGGGGAACCGCATTGCCCTGCAAACCCTATCCGGAGCAACACCGACCGGAGAGGAGCGAAAGCTCCGCGCTTGCTCGGCGTAATTCTCTCCGACAGGTGGCTTGAGCGTATCGGCAACGGTGCGCCTAGACAGATAGTTGCCTTAAAAGACAAAACTCGGCTTACAGGCCTGCTCGCTTATCCGGTTTATTCTATATGTAACCCGCCGTGTGTCCCCGGCATATGATGTGCTGAGGTGATATCAATGTCGGACGGAGTGCTTCTCGGCATCTTTGCGTCGTTCGTGCTCATCGGCGTGGTCAGCATATCGTATTACATACTGCTGAAAATTCTGCATCCGCGCTCAAACGGCAGATATATCGTCGTTATCCCCGCGAGGGCGGGAATGACCGATGTCGCGGGGAAGGGTTATGCCCAGCGGCTTCGCAGCGGAATGCTCGGCGATAAGGAAGCCGTTGTGATTCTCGATCTCGGTATGGACGAAAAGCAGATCGAAGAGTGCAGAAGAATGTGCAGAAGCTGTGAGGGGCTTTATCTCTGCTCCCCCGGCGAATTTGAAAAGTTCGTTTCCCGAAAGGATATATAAATGGAGGAACATGAGAGGATACGCATAAGCGGCGTGATAAACGATGTGACCTTTGCGAATCCCGAAAACGGGTTCACGGTTCTCGAACTCGAAAGCGGCGATGAGCTGATAACCGCAGTCGGCGTCATGCCCGAGCTCAAAGCCGGTGAGTTGCTTGAACTCTCCGGCTATTGGGATTTTCATGCCTCCTTCGGCCGCCAGTTCAGGGTCGAGCTGTGCGAGCATAAAATGCCCGCGTCCGCCGGCGATATCCTCCGATATCTCGTAGCAGGCGGAGTCAAGGGCATCGGCTCGAAGCTCGCGGTCAAAATAGTTGACAAGTTCGGCGAGAATACTCTTGATATAATCGAAAACGACCCCGAGCGTCTTGCGCAGATTCGCGGCATATCGCCCGAAAAGGCGAAGCAGATCAGCGCGGATTTCAAGCGCCAGTTCGCCGTGCGCGAAATTATGATATCGCTCGAAAAATACGGCATGACGACCGCCGAATGTGTCAAAGCTTTCAATGCGTTCGGCGTGCGCGCCGCAGATATAATCAAACGCAACCCCTATGCGCTGTGCGGCGAGGGAGTCGGCTTCAGCTTCGAGCGAGCCGAGTTCATCGCGGATCAGCTCCCCGACCCGCCCGATAACGGGTATCGCCTACAGGCGGGCGTTTTGCATGTCATGAACCACAACCTCTCAAACGGGCACACCTGCATCCCGCGCGAGAAGATGTTCGCCCCGTGCGCCGAGCTGCTCTCGACGAACGAGGACACGGTCGATATAACAATCGACGAACTGATAGGCTCGGGCAGGCTTGTCAGCGAGTTTATCGATAACCGCGAGTTCTTATTCCTGCCGCATATCTACAAGGCGGAAAAGTCCTCGGCGGAGCGCATGAAACAGATACTCCGATTCCCTCCCGCAGGCAGAAAAGCGGCGGACAGGGAGATTGACAGAATAGAGAAAAAGAACGGCATAAAATACGGCGATCTCCAGCGAAAGGCGATAGTCACCGCCATCGAGCGCGGACTGCTTATCCTGACCGGCGGCCCCGGAACGGGAAAAACAACGACCCTGAACGGAATCCTCCAGCTGTTTGAAGATGACGGACTCAAGGTCGCGCTCGCCGCACCGACGGGACGCGCCGCAAAGCGCATGAGCGAGGTCACGGGTAGACCCGCCAAGACCATCCACCGGCTGCTCGAGGTCGAGTGGGACAAGCACGATCGCCCGCAGTTCTCGCGCAACGCACGCAATCCTCTCGACGCTCAGGCGGTTATCCTCGACGAGCTGTCGATGGTAGATATAACTCTTTTTTCAAGCTTCCTCGAGGCGCTTCCGATAGGCTGCCGCCTTGTTATGGTCGGCGATTCGGATCAGCTACCGCCGGTCGGCGCAGGCAATGTCCTGCACGATATGATATCCTCCGGGGTCATCCCGGTCGTTGAGCTGACCGAGGTTTTCCGCCAGGCGATGGAGAGCCTTATAGTCGAAAACGCCCATAGAATAGTCAAGGGCGAGCCGCCGAAGCTCGGCGTGCGCGACAAAGACTTTTTCTTCATGCGGACTGATTCGCCGTTTATCGCGGCAAAGACCGTCTCGGATCTGTGCGCCGCGCGCCTGCCCCGTGCATATGGATATTCACCGCTCGACGATATCCAGGTCATCTGCCCGTCGAGAATGGGTGAGTGCGGAACGAACAATATCAACCGCGTCATGCAGGCTTCTCTTAATCCGCCGGATGCCTCGAAGCCCGAAACTACAGTCGGCGCGACAGTGTTCCGCACGGGCGACAAGGTCATGCAGACGCGCAACAACTATGATATCGAGTGGACAGGCCCCGACGGCGACGGAACGGGGATTTTCAACGGCGATATCGGCATTCTCAGAAATGTCGACCTTCGTTCGCGCATGGCGGAGATAATGTTTGACGAGCGCAAGGCGGTTATCCCGTTTGAAGCTTTGCAGGAGCTCGAGCTTGCCTACGCCGTGACCGTTCATAAGAGCCAGGGCAACGAGTTTCCCGCGGTCATAATGCCGATAATCGGCGTGCCGCCGCGCCTTGCTTACAGAAACCTGCTCTATACGGGCGTCACCCGCGCGAAAAAAATACTTGTCCTCGTCGGCAGCCAGAGTCAGATTTACGCTATGGCGGCGAACGACAAAAAAGCCAGACGCTATTCTGCGCTCAAACATTTTCTCCTGGTGAACGAAGAATGAAGATGTCGGCGCTTGAATATATCTCATATGCTCTCTTCCCGCGCCGATGCGCCCTGTGCGGCAAAGTCGTGCCGCCGGATATGCCCGTGTGTGACAGGTGTGAAGCCGATCTCGAATATGTAAAAGGCGAACTGTGCCCGCGCTGTGGCAGGGAGAAAAAGTATTGTTCATGCTCGTCTCACCGACGCTTTTTCGAATCGCAGACTGCGCCGTTTTATTATTCCGGTGCCGCGAAGCGTTCGGTTCATGCCCTGAAATTTGACGGCTGTGTTCAGAACGCCGAGGGACTTGCCCGGTTTATGTCGGACAGCGTGAAAAAGAATTTCGCGGGCGTGCAGTTTGATTTCGTCTGCTGTGTGCCCCTGTCGGAATCTTCGCTCAAAAGGCGCGGATATAACCAGAGCGCACTGCTCGCAAAAGAGATTGCAAAAGAGCTCGGCATGCCGTTTGAAGAAAAACTGCTCTCCCGACCGTTTCAGGGAAAGGAGCAGAAAACATTGGGCGGCATCGAACGCTTCGGCGGAGTCATCGGCGCGTTCGATTGCGCCGAAAACAAAATTACAGAAAATGCCGCAGTTTTGCTCTGCGACGATATATCAACAACGGGAGCGACGCTCAACGAGTGCGCAAAGCTCCTGCTTCTGCGCGGCGCGGATAAAGTATATTGCGTCAGCGCGGCGATAACCAAAAAGGAGGACGGAAAATGCTCGGAACAAACATCGGAATAGACCTCGGCACAACTTCCATACTCATCTTTGTTGAGGGCAAGGGAATAGTCGTCTCCGAGCCGAGCGCCGTCGCATTCGATACTGATACGGGCAGACTCCTGGCGGTCGGTCAGAAAGCGGCGGATATGATAGGGCGCAACCCCGATTCCATAACCGTCGTCAAGCCCATGCGAAGCGGAGTTATCTCGGATTTCACCGCCACTAAGGCGATAGTCCGCGTCCTGCTCTATAAAGTCTGCAAAAACATGGTGTTCAAGCCCAATATAGTCGTCTGTATGCCCTCGACCGTCACGAACCTTGAGAAGAGAACTATCCTCGATCTCGTCACCGCCGCAGGAGCGGGCAGGGCGTGCCTTATAGAAGAGCCGCTCGCCGCGGCACTCGGCGCGGGGCTTGATATCAGACGCCCGATGGGCACGATGGTCGTCGATATCGGCGGCGGAACGGCGGATATTGCGGTCGTCACCATGGGTAGCATCTCGATTTCAAAATCAGTTAAAATCGCCGGCAATATCCTCGACGAGGATATAATCCGCTACCTGCGCCGCGAGCGCAATATAGTCATCGGCGAAAAGACCGCCGAGAGCATAAAAAAGCGCATCGGCTGCGCGTATCTGCGCGACACCGAGCTTGCAATCGGTATAAAGGGCAAGCACTATATAACCGGAATGCCGATAACTGATGAAGTCAACACCACGGAAATCTACCTCGCCATGCGCGAGCACCTCGAAGCGATAGCCGAGGGCGTGCGCAGCGTGCTCGAGGTGACGCCGCCCGAGCTCGCGGGTGACATCTCCGAGACTGGTATACTTTTAACCGGCGGCGGCGCTCTGCTCGACGGTATGGATAAGCTTATCGAGAAGAGAACCGGCGTCCATGTCATTATTCCCGACGATCCGCTCGAGTGCGTCGCGCTTGGCACGGGCTACGCTATCGAGCATATGGATATCCTCGAAAACAACGGCGGAATCTTCAAGACCCGCGAGGAAATAACGGGATTCAAAGATTAATTCAGTTTCCAAACTTTTCCGTATAAACTCTCATAAAACCGTCCATAATTCGGTTGCATCCGAAAGAAAGGACGGTTTTTACTTATCATGAAGTCAAAAAAATTATCAAGGCTGCTCAAAATACAGGCTGTTGTGTTCGCGGTCATTATTGCTGTGGGCGTGTGCAGCGTCGGGGTGTTTGCTTATAACTGCTCGCGTGTGCGCTCCGATGTGCTGCGAATGCATGTCATTGCAAACTCAGATTCCGACGAGGATCAGGCGCTCAAGCTAAAAGTCCGCGATGCCGTGCTCGAACGCGGCGCGGAGCTCTTCGACGGCACCGTGACGGCGGACGAGGCAAAGGCGAAAATAGAGCCGCAGAAAGAGGCGCTTGAAGCTGCTGCACGTGAGGTGATAGAGCGCGAGGGCTATGACTATCCCGTGAGCGTCAATGTCGTCAATGAGTATTTTGCAACCCGCTGTTACGGCGATCTGACGATGCCCGCGGGACGCTATACCGCCGTCAAAGTCGTGATAGGCGAGGGCACGGGGCATAACTGGTGGTGTGTGATGTTCCCGCCGCTGTGTCTACCTGCCGCGCAGGACAGGGGAGGCAATATCGATGCGTTCCTCGACGGCGACGAGCTCAAGGTCGTCGAAAGCTCCGGCAGATACGAGCCGCGTTTTAAAATAGTCGAGATAATAGAAGAACTCAGGGAAAAAACCTCGCCCGAAAACTGAAAATTTTCTTTGCGGCTCGCCAATTCCAAAGGTGAGCCGCAAAATTTTTGCCGAGTGCGTCTTTTTTTGTCAAATCTGTTGACTTTTTTGCGGATTAGCTCTATATTAATACTTACTATATTTTTGATGTGCGGTTTGCATCGTATTCTTTTGAGAGAGGGGCTGCATAATTGAAAAAAAATGTCATTATCGATCTGAAACACATCTCCGTCAAACTGGGTGATAATCAGGTGCTCGACGATCTGAGCCTTTATATAAGGGACAGGGAGTTTATCACGCTGTTGGGTCCGTCTGGCTGCGGAAAGACTACTATTCTGCGTGTCATTGCCGGTTTCCTCGAACCCGATGAGGGGGATGTCATATTTGAGGATAAAAAAATCAATGGTGTGCCGCCTCATAAGAGGCAGGTTAACACCATTTTTCAGCGTTACGCGCTTTTCCCGCACCTGAACGTCTATGAAAATGTGGCGTTCGGTCTGCGCATAAAGAAAGCGCCGGAGAATGAGATTGAAAAGACGGTCAGCGAAATGCTGTCTATCGTCAACCTCAGCGGCTTTGAAAAGCGCAACATAAATTCACTCTCGGGCGGTCAGCAGCAGAGGGTGGCGATAGCCCGCGCCCTTGCGGTCAAGCCGCGCGTGCTTCTGCTCGATGAGCCTCTCGGCGCGCTCGATCTCAAATTGAGACGCGAGATGCAGGTCGAGCTCAAGAAGATTCAGCAGCAGATGGGCATAACATTTATATATGTCACCCACGATCAGGAGGAGGCTCTCACGATGTCGGATACCGTCGTCGTGCTCAACCAGGGCTATATCCAGCAGATCGGCACTCCCGTTGACATTTATAACGAGCCCACGAACGCTTTCGTCGCCGATTTCATAGGCGAGAGCAATATCATAGACGGCGTTATGATAAGAGACCGCCTCGTGCGTATCCTCGGCGCTGAGTTCGTCTGCGTCGATGAGGGCTTCGGCGAGAATATGCCTGTCGATGTCGTCATAAGACCCGAGGATGTCGTCCTGACTCCGCCCTCGCAGGGCGAGCTCAAGGGCGTTGTCACCGATATAATATTCAAGGGCGTGCATTATGAGATGCACGTTATGGTGAACGGATACGAGTGGCTCGTCCACAGCACCGTCTCCACTCCCATCGGAGCGGAGGTGGGTCTCAGCGTTGAGCCCTCGAACATCCAGATCATGAACAAACCCGAGTCCGAGGACGAGGAGGTGTTCAACGCCGATGCGTAAAAAACTTATGGCAGGGCCGTATCTTCTGTGGATGCTGGTCTTTACGATAGTGCCGCTGCTGTTCGTTTTTTATTACGGCTTCACTTCTTCGGACGGCACGTTCACTTTTTCAAACATAACAGCGATTTTTGAAAAGATTCATATCCAGGCGCTCGGGCTGTCCCTGCTGCTCGCAGTGATAACAACGGTGGTGTGCCTGCTGTTCGCTTATCCGCTCGCGTTGATACTCAGCAAAAGCGCCGCGAAAAACCGCAGCTTCGTTATATTTATTTTCATCCTGCCCATGTGGATAAACTTCCTGCTCAGGATAATAGCTATAAGGATGTTGCTCTCGGATAACGGTATTCTCAACTATATCCTCTCGGCGCTGAATCTGCCGAATTTCAGCATCATGTATACTCCGGCGGCGATAGTTATCGGTATGGTCTATGATTATTTCCCGTTCATGGTTCTGCCGATTTACAATGCCCTTATAAAAATTGATCACAACCTTCTCGACGCCGCGGGCGACCTCGGCGCGACCCCGGCGAGGACTTTCCGCAAGATAATCTTTCCGCTCTCCGTGCCCGGCGTTATAAGCGGCATCACTATGGTGTTCGTGCCGAGCATCTCGGAGTTCGTTATCGCCGATATTCTCGGCGGCGGAAAAGTTCTGCTCATAGGCAATATTATCGAACAGGAGTTCAACCAGGGCAACAACTGGCATCTCGGCTCCGGCATCTCGATAGTGCTCATGATATTTATCTTCGTGAGCATGATGATCGGCGAGATGAAAGGCTCGGGAGAGGAGGCGTCGCTGTGGTAAAATTCAGACACTTCCTCGAAAAGTTTTATGTGGCGATAATCTTCGTCCTGCTCTATCTGCCGATAGCCGTTCTGACAGTCATGTCGTTCAACAATTCGCGCTATATGAAATGGGGCGGCTTCACCCTCAGGTGGTACGAAGACCTGTTCACGAGCGGACCTATTATGGAGGCTCTGCGCAATACGCTTTTGCTCGCCGTGCTCTCCGCTCTGATAGCGACAGCAGTCGGCACTCTCGCGTGCGTGGGTATTCTCTATATGAGAAAGCGCAGTCAGTCCGCAATAATGAGCGTCAACAGCATCCCGCTTCTCAATGCCGATATCGTAACGGGTATCGCGCTGATGCTGCTCTTCGTGCGCATGTTCGGCAATCTCAATTTCACGACCATGCTCATAGCGCATATCAGCTTCAATATTCCCTATGTCGTCCTCAATGTCCTGCCGAAGCTCCGTCAGCGCGACAGGAACACATATGAGGCGGCGGTCGACCTCGGCGCAACGCCGGTTCAGGCGTTTTTCAAGGTGATAGTCCCGGATATTTTTCCGGGCATTCTCTCGGGCTTCCTTATGGCGTTCACCATGTCGCTCGATGATTTCACCATCACTTATTTCACCAAGGGCGCGGGAATAAAGACGCTCTCGATAATAATCTATACCGAGCGCAAGCTCGGCAACCAGCCTGAGCTCTATGCTCTGTCAACTATAATCTTCCTCATCGTGCTTATCGTGCTGTTCGCCGTCAACCGAATCAGCATCAATAAGGAGAAAAGCGCGGCAAAGGGAAAAAACTATTGATGGGGGACGAAAAATGAAAAAATCTGTTTTTGTAAGAATTGCGGCGGCAGTTATGGCAATTGTGCTCTGCCTCTGCTCCATGGGCGCGCTCGCGGGCTGCACCAAGACCCGCAGCATAAATGTGCTCGTCTACGGCCAGTATATCGACCTCGATGTTATCTCGAACTTCAAAAAAGAGAACGGCATCAAAGTCAATGTCGATGAGTGCGACACTCCCGAGGAGCTTTATAACAAAGCGGTCAACGGCGACCAGTCGTATGACCTCATCTGCACATCGGATTATATAATCGAGCGTTTTATCAAGGAGAACAGACTCTCCGAGCTCAACTTCGACAACATTCCGAATATCAAGAATATCGGCGAAGTTTATCTCGAGAAGTCAAAATCTTTCGACCCCGAGAACAAGTATTCCGTCCCGCATTTCTGGGGCACAGTCGGCGTTATCTATAACACCAAGATGGTCTCCGAAGAGGATGCGAAGAGCTGGAAGATGTTCTTCAACGAGAAGTATTCCGGAAAGATAATCATGTCCAACAGCATCCGCGACTCCTTCCTTGTCGCGCTTGAGGCTCTCGGCTATTCGCTCAACACCACCGACAAGGCTCAGATAGACGAGGCGAAGCAGCTGCTTATCAAGCAGAAGCCGATGCTCAAGGCGTATCTTGTCGAGACCGAGGCTCGCGACGCGATGATAAGCGGCGAGGCTGCGATGGCTCTCGTCTATAACGGCGAAGCTTATCTCGCTATCGAGGGCGACGAGGAGCAGAACATCAGCGGCAACCCCGATCTGAAGTTCACAATTCCCGAGGAGGGCACGAACTTCTGGATCGATTCGTGGGTCGTCCCGACCTACAGCTCAAACAAGGCTGACGCCGAGGCGTTCATCAACTACCTCTGCGGAGTTGAAGCGGCGAAGAAGAACTTCGAGTATATCTATTATTCGACTCCGAACCAGGCTCTCTACAATGAGCTTGATCCCGAGGTTCAGCAGGATGAGGATATCTTCCCGTCCCGCGAGGTTATCGACAAAGGCGAGGTTTATCACGACCTCGGAGCCGATCTCGACGCTTATTACAGCGCTTCTTGGAAAGAAATCAAATCATAACAATAATAGCCGGGGTGCGGACTGCCGTGCCCCGGAATTTCTGTAAGAAAGGGTAATATTCATGCTTATAGATGAACTTGTCGGCTTTTCGAATTTTTATGGTTCCGACCCGTCTCTTGTCCTCGCCGGTGGCGGAAACACCTCTGCAAAGGCGGACGGCAGGATGTGGGTCAAGGGCTCGGGCACAGCTCTTGCGACCATAACGGCGCATGGCTTTGTTGAAATCAATCTTTCAAAGCTCGGCGAAATATTTGAAAAGAGCTATCCGGATTCCGATTCCGAACGCGAGGCTCTCGTTCTTCAAGACCTTATGGCGTCGCGCGTTCCGGGCGAGACGAAGCGCCCGAGCGTCGAGACAACGCTCCATGCGCTGTTCCCGCAGACCTATGTCCTGCACCTGCACCCGGCAAAGGTGAACGGCATCACCTGCTCAAAGGGCGGGGAGAGCGCCGCGCGCCGGGTGATAGCCCGCGATTTTATCTGGATCGAGCAGTGCCGCCCGGGCTATGTGCTGGCGAAGCTCTGCCGCGACAAGATGCTTGAATTTAAGGCTCGCGCGGGCAAAGACTGCGATATGCTCCTGCTCGAAAATCACGGCATATTCGTCGCCGCCGATACGGTCGATGCCCTCGGCGAAAAGCTGAGTTTTGTGCTCGATTCGATTGACCGCAGCCTTTCGGAAAAGCTCGATTTCGATAAAACTCCGACTTTTGATACGGAAGCTCAGCAGGCTCTGCTCTCTGCATTCCCGCAGGGTACTGTCTGCCGCGAAGTCCCGTTCGGCGTGTCAAAGAGCTTTGTCGGCTCCGCGGATGCCGCAAAGGAGCTTATGCGTCCGTTCACTCCCGACCATATCGTCTATTGCCGCGCCTATCCGCTCTGGCTCGACAGCGTCGGTGAAGCTGATGAAAAAATAAGCGCATATAATAAAAATCACGGCTTCATGCCTCGCGTTATTTTGCTCCGGAGCAGGGGAGCGTTCTGCTTCGGCGAGAGCGAGAAGCGCGCAGCGACTGCCGAGATGCTCTTTGAAGATGCGGCGGATATCGCCGTGTATTCGCGCTCGTTCGGCGGTGCGTCGCACATGACGGAAGAGCTCACGGATTTCATCACAAATTGGGAAGTTGAAGCCTACAGAAGCTCGCAGAACGGCTGAAAAAACGCATTTGAGGCGGCAAAGTGAAATCTGTTTTAATTTTTCGTGAAATATTGCCCGTAAAGCTTGAAATACCTACTCAAATAAGTTAAAATATTAACAAATAAAAAGAGCTCAGAAGAGCCGGAGGCCGTGTGGTCTCTCAATAGATATGGGGGAAAAAGAATGTCAGTCAGACTTAACACCTCGTTTGTCGGCGAGGCGGCGGATGCCGCTAAGCTCTCGGCTATTCAGCCGGAGATAACCGCCGCGCACGAAAAGCTTCATAACGGCACGGGCGCAGGCAATGCGTTCCTCGGCTGGGTCGACCTTCCGGTCAACTATGATAAGGAGGAGTTCGCCAGAATAAAGGCAGCCGCAGAGAAGATAAAGAAGGATTCCGAGATACTTATAGTTATCGGCATCGGCGGATCTTACCTCGGCGCAAGAGCCGCTATCGAGTTCGTGAAGTCCCAGAAATATAACGATGTCGCCGCCAATACTCCGAAGATTTACTTCGCCGGCAATACAATAAGCTCCTCGACCCTTTCCGAGCTTATCGATATCTGCAAGGATAAGGACTTCTCCGTCAATGTTATCTCGAAGTCAGGAACGACCACCGAGCCCGCGCTCGCGTTCCGTATTTTCAGAGACCTGCTCATCAAGAAGTACGGCAAGGACGGCGCAAAGGGCCGCATCTATGCCACTACCGATAAATCAAAGGGCGCGCTTCGCAATATGTCCGACGAAGAGGGCTATGAGACTTTCGTAGTTCCCGATAACGTCGGCGGCAGATATTCCGTGCTCACCGCAGTCGGCCTGCTTCCGATAGCGGTCGCCGGAATCGATATCGACGCACTTATGAAGGGCGCCGCAGACGCGAGAGAGCAGTATATGTCGCCCGAACTTGACAAGAACGACTGCTATCGCTATGCCGCTATCCGCAACATTCTCTACAGAAGCGGCAAGAAGATCGAAATGATGGCCGCCTATGAGCCGGACTACACCATGATGTGCGAGTGGTTCAAGCAGCTCTTCGGCGAGAGCGAGGGCAAGGAGCACAAGGGAATCTTCCCGGCTTCGGCGATATTCTCGACCGACCTCCACTCTCTCGGCCAGTACATACAGCAGGGCGAACGCTCGCTGTTCGAGACCGTTGTCACATTTGCTCAACCTAAGCGCGATTTTGTTATCGAGGCTACCGCTGACAATGAGGACGGACTCAACTTCCTCGCAGGCAAGCATATGTCCGAGGTCAACCGCAAGGCGTTCGAGGGAACGGTTCTTGCGCATACCGACGGCGGCGTGCCCAACATCCTCCTCGATGTCGACAAGATGGATGAGTACAATCTCGGCTGGCTCATCTACTTCCTCGAGAAGGCATGCGGAATTTCCGGCTATGTCCTCGGAGTCAATCCGTTCGACCAGCCCGGCGTTGAAAGTTATAAGCTCAATATGTTCGCACTCATGGGCAAGCCCGGATATGAGGAGCGCCGTGCTGAGCTTGAAAACAGAATAAATTTTTAGGAGGAATTCTTAAATGGTTTCTTTGATTACAGGACGCAAAGGATCGGGCAAGACAAAACGTCTCATCGAGCAGGTCAACAAGGCTGTTGAAGCTTCCAGCGGCAACGTTGTCTGCGTTGAGAAAGAAAGGCTTCTGACTTACGATATCAACTATCGTGCGAGACTCATCGAGACTGATTTCTACAAGGTCAGCGGCTACAAGGCGTTTTACGGCTTCCTCAGCGGTATCTGCGCAGGTGACCACGATATAACCGATATCCTCATCGACGCAACTCTGCGCATCGGCGGCAGAGATTATGATGAGCTTGCAGTTTTCCTTGAGAAGGTCAAGGAGCTGAGCGATATCACCGAGAAGAACTTCGTCTTCACCGTTTCGGCTGACGATGAGGAGCTTCCCGAGAAGATTTTTGACTTCTGCCAGAAACTTTAAGAGAAAAAAGTCTAAAAAACTGAAGTTTTTATTGACAAAACCCGCGCAGGAAGATATAATACTTTCTGCGCGGATTTAAGTAACCGCAAGGTGAATGCTATGTTTATTGAGTTAGAACCCATTTTCAATAATATCGGCGCGTCCGTTCCGTTTGATTATGAGATGGACATGTCCGACGAGGAGTTCTGGGCGGGCAAGCCTTTTCAGAAGGCAGTGCGCGTCAAAGGCGAGGCGGTCAACCGCGCCGGCATAGTCTGCATCGAGGCTCAGGCGACGGTTGAAGTGTTTACGGACTGCGACCGCTGCGCTTCATCGATAGACCGCGTTTTCGACATTCCCGTTTCGCACACTCTCGTGACCTCGCTCAACGATGAGGAGAACGACGAGCTGATTCTTGTTGAGGATATGCATTTTGAGCTTGATCCTCTTGTGCGGGAGGATATTTTCCTCAACCTGCCCAGCAAGATTCTGTGCAAAGAGGATTGCAAAGGCGTCTGCCAGTTCTGCGGCGCCAACCTCAATGAAGGCCAATGCAGCTGCAAAAAGCCAGTAGACCCGCGTCTCGAGGCTCTCAAACAGCTTTTGGATAATTAAAAGGATTTTTTCCACATTCAATGCACTAGTATTAAGGAGGTGCTCAACATGGCGGTACCCAAGAGAAGAGTATCAAGCGCAAGACGAGACAAGAGACGTTCCAACGTTTGGAAGATGGACGCTCCCGAGCTCGTTAAGTGCCCGCAGTGCGGGGAGTACAAGAGACCCCACAGAATATGCCCCGAGTGCGGCTATTACAACGGCAAGCAAGTGATTAAGAAGGACGCGTGAGCCCTTTGAAACACACGCAAGTCAAATATGACTCGTAAAGCGGCCGGTATCGGCGGCTTAAAGCGTTAACTGCTAAGCTGAGGTTCCGCCTCGGCTGTGCTTCGTACAAGTCATGAATGCGGAGAGGTAGAGGAGGATGAGCCTTCTCTGCCTTTTTGATTTTTATAAGCGTAAATGCTGCTTATAATAATCCCAAAACTTTGAAAGGAAGCGGTATCGGCAAAAGCCGTTTGCCGCGCGGTCATAAATATGTCAAAACCGGTTGTTGCAATCGTCGGCAGACCCAATGTCGGCAAATCGACCCTGTTCAACAAGCTCGTCGGAGCACGTCTGAGCATAGTCGACGATACCCCCGGCGTCACCCGCGACAGAATCTACGGAGACTGCGAGTGGGGCAACAGAACGCTGCTGCTTGTCGATACGGGCGGCATTGAGCCCTATTCGGACGATATAATTTTAAAGCAGATGCGCCGCCAGGCTCAGCTGGCTATCGACAGCGCGGATGTTATAATTCTCGTCACTGATGTGCGCTCCGGCGTTGTCTCGACCGACAGCGAGGTCGCGTCCATGCTCCAGAAGAGCGGCAAGCCGATAGTTCTCTGTGTCAACAAGTGCGACACCGTCGGCGAACCTCCCGCGGAGTACTATGAATTTTATAATCTCGGTCTCGGCGATCCTATAGCCGTTTCGTCCGTCCACGGAATGGGCACGGGTGATCTGCTCGATGCCGTCTGCGAGCATCTGCCGCCCGCCGACGAAGAGGAAGAAGAGGACGACACCATCAAGGTCGCCGTTATCGGCAAGCCCAATGTCGGCAAATCGTCGCTCGTCAACGCCATTTTGGGTGAGGACAGAATGATAGTCTCCGATATCGCGGGCACTACCCGTGACGCAACGGATTCTTATGTGGAAAATGAATACGGCAAGTTTGTCTTTATAGATACCGCAGGTCTGCGCAGAAAGAGCCGCGTCTATGACGCTATCGAAAAATATTCCGTCATAAGAGCAAGAATGGCTGTTGAACGCGCGCAGGTATGTGTTATAATGATAGATGCGGTGGAGGGCTTCACCGAGCAGGATTCCAAAGTCGCAGGTATCGCGCACGAGCTCGGCAAGGCTTGCATAATCGCAGTCAACAAGTGGGATGCCGTCGAAAAGGACGGCAAGACCATGGACTCTTACCGCAAGAAACTGATGAACGACTTCTCGTTTATGTCCTACGCCCCGATAATCTTTATCTCGGCAAAAACGGGACTCAGGCTCGACAGACTGTTTGAGCTCATCAAATATGTTGACGATCAGAACGCCATGCGTATCTCGACCGGCCGCCTCAACGACCTGCTCGCCGATGCCACGGCGCGCGTCCAGCCGCCGACAGATAAGGGCAGAAGACTCAAGATATTCTATATGACTCAGGCTTCGACCCGTCCGCCGACATTCGTCTGCTTCGTCAACCGCAAGGATCTGTTCCATTACAGCTATCAGCGATATATCGACAATCAGATTCGCTCCGTATTCGGTCTTGAGGGCACCCCGACGCGCATGATAATCAGAGAAAGGGAATCAAACAAGAAATGATAGTTCTCGGTATCGATCCCGGATATGCAATCGTCGGCTGCGGCGTTGTGGAATATAAAAACAACCACTTCACCATGCTCGATTACGGCGCGGTGACAACGCCCGCAGGAATGCCGTTCAACATCCGCCTTGAGCGCATATATGACGGCGTGTCAGAGCTTATGGAGAAGTATAAGCCCGAAGCGATGTCGATAGAAAAACTTTTTTATAACAACAACGCGAAAACGGTTATCGATGTCAGCCAGGCGAGGGGAGTCCTCGTTCTCGCCGCGCAGAAGCACCGTATCCCGATTTTCGAGTATACACCCCTGCAGGTCAAACAGAGCGTCGTCGGTTACGGACGCGCCGAAAAGAAGCAGGTGCAGGAGATGACGAGGATAATCCTCAATCTCGAAAAAATCCCGAAGCCCGATGATGCCGCCGACGCGCTCGCTATGGCGGTCTGCCACTGCCATTGCAGCGGCTCAGTCATGGGCAGACTCAGCCAGTACAGATAAAGGAGAGCAGTATGTTTTACAGTATCACCGGTCAAGTGGTCTATACCGATGCCACGAGCGTCGCGGTCAGCTGCGGCGGCGTTGCGTTCAATTGCAGTGCCACTGCCAATACCTTGAAAAATATAGGCACTATAGGCGATACGGTCACGCTCTATACCTATCTCAATGTCCGCGAAGATGCGCTCGATATGTTCGGCTTTTATGATAAGGATGAGCTTGATTGCTTCAAACTGCTCATAAATGTTACCGGCGTCGGCCCGAAAGCCGCCCTTGCGATACTCTCTCAGCTGACTCCGAACAGGCTCGCCGTCTGTGTCGCCTCGGGCGATACAAAGGCGATAACCGCGGCTCAGGGCGTGGGAGCAAAGCTTGCTCAGAGAGTCGTGCTTGAACTTAAAGATAAACTGAAATCATATATATCTTCCGAAAACCGCGAGGAGCTCGCCGCGATAAACGCCGCCGCGTCATCGAGCGCAGGCGAGGAGGCGGTCGATGCTCTCGTTATGCTCGGCTATACAAAGACCGAAGCGGCTTCGGCAGTCGGCAGGCTCGACCAGTCGTTGTCGTCCGAAGAACTGATAAAACAGGCTCTGCGCCTTATTTCAAAGAATATATAATGAGAGAAAGGAGACGGCTCTATGGATATGGATACTGAAAACCGCATAGTTACCCCCGATCTCTCGCCCGAGGATACCGACCTTGAGTTTTCCCTGCGCCCGCGCCAGCTGACCGATTATATCGGCCAGGATAAGGCGAAAGAGAACCTCTCGGTCTATATTGAGGCCGCCCGCCGCAGAGGCGACTGCCTCGACCATGTTCTGCTTTACGGCCCTCCCGGACTCGGCAAAACGACCCTCGCGGGCATAATAGCGAATGAAATGAACGTCAATCTCCGCGTGACCTCAGGCCCCGCGATAGAGAAGCCCGGCGACCTCGCCGCACTGCTGACGAACCTCAATGACGGAGATGTGCTCTTCGTCGATGAGATTCACCGCCTGTCGCGCTCGGTCGAAGAGGTGCTCTATCCCGCCATGGAGGACAGCGCGATAGATATAATTATCGGCAAAGGTCCCTCGGCGCGTTCGATAAGGCTCGACCTGCCGCATTTTACTCTTGTTGGAGCAACAACGAGAGCGGGTCAGCTCAGCGCGCCCCTGCGCGACCGATTCGGCGTTATTCTCCGCCTTGAGATGTATACGCCCGAGCAGCTCTCGCAGATAGTCACGCGTTCCGCAGGAATCCTCGGCATCGAGATGGATCCGAGCGGCGCTGGCGAGATAGCCTCGCGCTCGCGCGGTACTCCGCGAATCGCAAACAGATTCTTGAAGCGCGTGCGCGACTTCGCTCAGGTCATGGGCGACGGCGTAATAACCCGCGAAACAGCCTCAATGGCGCTCGACCGCATGGAGGTCGATGCCCTCGGGCTTGATTCGATAGACAGACTTGTCCTCACTACGATGATAAGAAACTACAACGGCGGTCCCGTGGGACTCGAGACGATAGCCGCGGCAGTCGGCGAAGAGGCGATAACGATTGAGGATGTCTATGAACCTTACCTCATGCAGATCGGCTTTCTCAGCAGAACTCCGCGCGGACGCACGGTTACTCCCGCCGCTTACAGGCATCTCGGCATAGCAATGCCGGGTCAACAGCAGTTCGATATCTGATAATTGGAGGTTTAGTTATGGGAAGACTTTTTGGAACAGACGGCGCAAGAGGCGTTGCAAACAGCGAGCTTACTTGCGAACTCGCTATGAAAATCGGCAGAGCTACCGCCATGGTGCTCACCGACAGCACGCATAAAAGACCCCGCGTGCTTATAGGCATGGATACCCGCGCATCGTCGGAGATGCTTGAGGCCGCCATCAGCGCAGGCCTTTGCTCCGTCGGCGCAGATGTTCTGCTCCTCGGCGTCGTGCCGACCCCGGCAGTGGCGTTCCTTGTTCAGAAATATCAGTACGACGCGGGCATAATGATTTCCGCCTCGCACAACCCCTGCGAATATAACGGCATAAAGATATTCAAGTCCGACGGATATAAGCTCCCCGACGCGCTCGAGGAGGAGATCGAGGCGATAATCCTCGATGAGACCGTCGTTCCGCCAGTCAAAATAGGCGGCGATGTCGGCAGAATCACAACTTCCGAAATGCCGATTTTTGATTATATAACCCACCTGTGCTCGACCGTTGATTACAGGTTCAACAATATGAAGATAGCCCTCGACTGCGCCAACGGCTCTTCGAGCATAACCGCGCCCGAGTTCTTCATGCAGATGGGCGCCGAGTGCGATGTGCTCTCAAACGAGCCGGACGGCGTCAATATCAATGACAACTGCGGCTCGACTCACCTCGAGAATCTTCAGAAATATGTCGTTGAGCACGGACTTATGGCAGGCTTCGCATTCGACGGCGACGCCGACAGACTCCTTGCAGTCGATGAAAACGGCGATGTCGTTGACGGCGATAAGATAATCGCCATCTGCGCCAAGGATATGAAAGAGCGCGGTGAGCTTGATGGCGACGCGGCAGTTGTCACCGTCATGAGCAACATGGGCTTCCACAAGTTCTGCGCCGACAATGATATTCACTGCGAGATAACAAAGGTCGGCGACCGCTATGTCCTCGAGCGTATGCTCGAAAAGGGCTATGCGATAGGCGGCGAGCAGTCCGGACATGTCATTTTCCTGCATCATTCGACCACCGGTGACGGCGAAGTGACCGCCGCTCAGGTGCTCCAGACCATGAAGCGCACCGGAAAGTCGCTCTCCGAGCTTGCAAAGTGCATGGAGGTCTATCCGCAGGTGCTCAAGAACGTCAGAGTCTCCAACATCGGCAAGGTGCGTTTTTCAAGCGATGAGGAGATAAAGAAAGCCATAGCCAAGGCTGAGGCTGAGCTCGGCGAGGACGGACGCGTGCTCGTCAGGGTGTCCGGCACCGAGCCGCTCGTCAGAGTCATGCTCGAGGGCAAGGATGAAAAGCTTATCGAAAAGCTCTGCAACGAGATTGCCGAGGTTGTCAGAGAGAGACTTATATAACAGGAGCGCGGAACCCCGCGCCGGAGAGGAAAAGATATGCGCGTTGCCGATAAATGGAAGGATTATGAGCTGCTCGACTGCTCTTCGGGTCAGAGGCTCGAACGCTGGGGAGATGTCATACTTATAAGACCCGATCCCCAGGTCATCTGGAAAACAGAAAAGACCCATCCGCTCTGGTATAAGGCGCACGCAGTCTATAACCGTTCATCTTCGGGCGGCGGAAAGTGGGATATCAGAAGAAAGATTCCCGATGCGTGGAAGATAAAATACGGCGATCTCTCGTTTATGGTCAAACCCATGGGCTTCAAGCATACGGGCGTTTTCCCGGAGCAGGCAGTCAACTGGGATATGACCGCCGAGATAATCAGAAAAGAGCGCAGACCTCTGCGCGTGCTGAATCTTTTCGCCTATACGGGCGCGGCGACGATTTCGGCTCTCAACGCCGGCGCGCATGTCACCCATGTCGATGCCTCAAAGGGCATGGTCGCCTGGGCGAAGGAGAATGCCGCAGTCAGCGGCCTTGCAAATGAGCCCGTGCGCTGGCTCGTTGACGACTGCATGAAGTTTGTCGAGCGCGAGATACGCCGCGGCAACAAATACGATATCATAATCATGGACCCGCCGTCATACGGAAGAGGACCGGGCGGCGAGGTCTGGAAGCTTGAGGATGCGGTTTATGACTTTGCGTCGCTGTGTACCGCCGTGCTGTCGGACGATCCCGTTATGGTGCTCATCAACTCTTACACAACGGGACTTTCTGCGTCCGTCATGCAGTATATACTCGGCAGTACAGTGTCGCCGCTGTTCGGTGGCAAGGTGACCTCCGATGAGATCGGTCTGCCCGTCACAGCCTCGGGGCTCGTCCTGCCCTGCGGCGCAAGCGCAGTGTGGAGAAGATAAAAATGAGCGAGAAGTTTATTGAATTTAAAAATGTAACTTATACCTATGAGCCGGAGGAGCAAGGCGAAGCCAAGCCCTCTCCGGCACTTTGCAATATAGACCTCACCGTCAACCGCGGCGAATTTGTCGCGGTTCTCGGCCATAACGGCTCCGGAAAGAGCACCCTTGCAAAGCTGACGAATGCTATTTTAGTGCCCGAGAGCGGCACAGTTACCGTTGACGGCATCGACACTTCGGATGAGGACAGGCTCACGGATATCCGCCGCAAGGTCGGCATGGTGTTCCAGAATCCCGATAACCAGATAGTTGCGACTATTGTCGAGGACGATGTGGCGTTCGGACCCGAGAATCTCGGCGTAGCCCCCGATGAGATACGCAAAAGAGTCGACGGCGCGCTCAAGGCGGTCGGGATGTACGACTACCGCCTGCGCGAGCCGCATAAGCTCTCGGGCGGTCAGAAACAGCGCGTGGCTATCGCCGGCATAATTGCCATGCAGACGGGTTGCATCGTGCTCGATGAACCTACGGCGATGCTCGACCCGCGCGGCAGGCGTGAAGTATTTGATACAGTCCGCCGCCTGAACCGCGAGATGGGCATAACCGTCCTTTTTGTTACGCATTTCATGGACGAGGCAGTCAAGGCTGACCGCGTCATAATTATAGATTCCGGGCGACTCTGCCTCGACGGTACGCCGCGCGAGGTGTTTTCCCATACCGATGTCCTGCGCCGCTGCGGACTCGATGTGCCGCAGAGCACCGAGCTGTGCCACCGCCTGATCGAAAAGGGGATAGACCTGCCCGGCGATATCCTTGACGCCGACGAGTGCGTCGAGGCGCTTTCAAAAATAATGGAGGTGAGCCGATGACAGTGCTTGAAACAGAAAATCTCACCCACTATTATGAAAACGGCATGGCGGGAGCCGTCGCCGCTATCGAGAATATAAATGTAAAGTTTGAAAAGGGCGAAATAGTCGGAATAATCGGTCATACCGGCTCCGGTAAGAGCACCCTTCTTCAGCATCTCAACGGACTTCTGAAGCCCGATTCCGGCAGAGTTCTGCTCTGCGGCGAGGATATCAATAAAGACAAGCGCACCCTGCGCGCCGCAAGGTTCAGGGTTGGGCTTTGCTTCCAGTATCCTGAGTATCAGCTCTTTGAAGAGACCGTCTATAAAGATATCTCGTTCGGACCGAAAAATATGGGACTCGACAGCGCGGAGATTGACCGCCGCGTGCGCCGCGCCGCCGAATTTGTCGGACTTAGCGAAGAGCATCTGAAAAAATCTCCGTTTGATCTTTCGGGCGGCGAAAAACGCCGCGCCGCAATAGCGGGCGTTATGGCGATGGAGCCAGAAGTGCTCATTCTCGATGAGCCTACCGCAGGTCTCGACCCGCGCGGCAGAGAGGTCATTCTCTCGCTTGTCCGCACTTATCGCGATCAGACGGGGAGCACTGTTATTCTCGTTTCCCACAGCATGGAGGATGTCGCCAAGACCGCCGACAAGGTTCTGGTGCTCAACCATTCCCATGTCGCGATGTTCGGCACTGTGCCCGAGGTCTATTCCCGCACGGACGAGCTCGAGGAGATGGGGCTCACCGTTCCGCAGATAACAAAAATATTCAGAGCGCTGCATGACAGGGGCTTTGATGTCTCTCCGTCCGTGTTTACGGTAAGTCAGGGCGCGGACGAGCTCATGCGCTATTTTGAGGGGAGGGGAATGGTATGATAAGCGATATCACTATCGGCCAGTATTATTCCGGCACCTCCGTCATCCACCGCATGGATGCGCGCATGAAATTTGTGCTCACAATGGCGCTTATAGTCATTCTCTTCGTGTGCAGAAATTTCTATTCCCTCGCGCTCGGACTCATTTTCGTCGTGGCAACTCTCTTGCTTTCAAAAGTCCCGATGAAGATGATGTGGCGCAGCATAAAGCCGCTCGTTATTCTCATGCTCTTCACCGCCGTCATCAATGTCTTTTATAATCGCGGCGGCGAGACGCTCGTCTCATTCTGGAAAATAACCATAACGACCACAGGCGTTTATACGGCGATATTCACTACCGTGCGTATAATCCTGCTCGTTGTCGTCAGCTCGCTGCTGACTTATACAACCACGCCCACTATGCTCACCGACGCTTTGGAGCGTCTGCTCTCGCCTTTGAAAGTGATAAAAGTGCCGGTGCATACTCTCGCCATGATAATGACGCTCGCCCTGCGCTTTATCCCCGTGCTTATCGAGGAGATCGAGCGTATAATGAACGCGCAGAAAGCGCGCGGAGCGGATCTTGAAACAGGCGGACTTATAAAGCGCGCCAAGGCACTCATACCTATATTGATTCCGCTGTTTATCTCGTCGTTCCGCCGCGCATATGAGCTGGCATTCGCCATGGAGTGCCGCTGCTATACGGGCGGCGAGGGCAGAACACGCATGAAGCAGATGAAGCTCGCCGCGCGCGATTTCGTCGCCCTCGGTGTCACAGCCGCTCTGCTCGCGGCTGTAATAGTCCTCAATCATTATCTCGGGCATCTTATCTGATCGGAGTGAAGGCTTTGAAGAATCTGCTCTTTACCCTGCGCTATGACGGCACGGATTATCACGGCTGGCAGGTGCAGGAAAATGCGAATACGGTTCAGCAGACCTTTCAGGATGCCGCCGAGCGTATCTGCGGAGTTCGCGACAATGTCATAGGCTGTTCGCGCACGGATTCCGGCGTCCACGCCGATATGTATTGCTGCAATATGCGCACCGAATCGTCTCTTTCGCCCGAGAAGTGGAAGAGCGCGATGAACGGCGTTCTGCCGCACGATATCGCTGTGACCGACTGCCGCGAAGTGCCGTTTGAGTTTCACGCGCGCTATGACTGCTCCGGCAAGCGATATGTCTACAGAATCTGGAACGCGCAGGAGCGTAATCCTTTTATTTCGAGATATTCTTATCACTATAAATATCCGCTCGACGCGGATTTTTTGAACCGTCAGGCGTCGCAGATGCTCGGAACCCACGATTTTTCGGCGTTCTGCGCGGCGGGTGCCAGCACGGTCGACAATGTCCGCACATTGACCCGCGCCGAGGTCGTGCGCCGAGGCGACGAAGTGCTGATGTACTTCGAGGCGGACGGCTTTTTATATAATATGGTCAGAATAATGGTCGGCACGCTCCTTGATATTTCGAGGGGCAGGATAGCGGCAGATACGCTGCCCGATATAATTTCATCGCTCAGCAGAGACAGAGCGGGGGCGACTGCGCCCGCCTGCGGACTCTGCCTTGAGCAGGTTTTCTATAACGGCAAAGACTAAAAAAGCGGGGGTGCGGCAAGTTGGCAGAGAAAAAGGGCAAGAAGAAAAACAGCGCAAAGAAGCTCATAAGCGGACTCTTTGCGAAGAAAAAGACGAATAAACCCACACAAAACGGCAGGAAGAAAACAAAAAATTCCAAGCGCGAGACGACAATAATTGTTGTATTGACTCTGCTTGCGGTCGGCGCGGTCGTGTTCTTCGCCGCGCGTTCGTTTGGCGGCATGAAGTATAACGATGTCGAGGATTCGGCAAAGCAGCTGATATCCGCGTCCGGCACGGGAGCGGGATATCCATATAAAATGAACTCGGCTGACGTGCTCGATATGACGCCGTTCAAGTCGAATATCGCCCTGCTGACCCGCGATTCCGTGGTCGTGCTCAATTCCTCCGCCAAGGAAGTCGCGCGCCTTGAACATAACTATTCCGACCCGGATATGGCGGTCTATAAAGGCAGAGCGCTGGTCTATGACCGCACATCCGGCGATTTCACTTTGATGAATTCGAGCAAGATTCTGGGCGACGGCAACACGGGCTCGCCAATTTACACCGCCGCCATGGGCAAGGACGGCACAATAGCGTTCTCGCTCAAAACTTCCGCAGCCCAGAGCGAGCTGCGCGTATATAATCACAAGTTAGAAAAGATATTTGCATGGGAGTGTGCGCAGGAGAAGATATTCGACATCTCTATAGCCCCCAACGGCAAGAGCGCCGCGCTGATACTCGTCGGCTCCGAAAACGCCGTTACATATTCGCGCCTTGTCGTGCTGAATTTCAAAAAAGATAATCCGGTAGTCACCGACATAAAATATGACAACACATTGCTCTTCGATGTCATATATAATTCGAGCACCAGCATAATAGCCTACTCGACCGATTTCAAAACGACCGTGACGAAAAAAGGCCACAAAGAGGATTACTCTTTCGGCAGCAACACTCTGGCTCACGAGTCCGCGTCGGATTCGGGCAGAAGCGCCGTCGTGCTCTATGAATACGCCAACGAGGAGAAGCCGAAAGTCGTGGCTTTCGACAGGCGCTCAAAGCTTCTGTTCGAGCGCAGTTTTGACAAGAAAATTTATGCGCTCACATGCACCGATAAATATGTCGCCGTGCTGTTTGACGACGGTGTTGGACTGATATCTTCAAGCGGCGAGAACGCAAAGACCGTCTCCGCCGGCAAAAACGGCAAAAGGGTCATTTGCGCGGGCAGCGACGTGTATGTGCAATATGCGTCAAATATCACAAAAAATTAACAACCGCTTAATAATAAAAGGTTTGCCACTGTGCATAGCGTGTGATATAATTGAAAAAACAGCGAACAGGGGGGATAAGTCTTGGATTTTATAGTCGATTTTTTAATAGTCGCAGTGTTTGCGCTGTGCATTTTCGTCGGCGTCAAAAACGGGCTTATCCGCTCTATTATAGGACTTGTCGTGGTCGCTGCGGCGGCTGCGCTCGCCGTATGGCTGAGCGAACCCGTCGCAAGCGGCATATATGACCTGTTCATAAAAAAGAGCCTTGAAACTGCCGTGGCGGCTCAGCTGCCCGATATGTCCTCGGCTCAGCTCACCTCGCAGAATGTGCAGGAAGTTATATCTTCTCTGCCCGCCGCCATTGTCAAAGCGGCTCAGAGCATGGGCGTTGATATCGCCGCGATATCCGAAAAGGCGGGCTCTGTCGATCTGAGCGCGTCGAATATCGCCGCCGAAATCTGCGACAGCGTCGCGAAGCCTATCGCTGTCGCCGTGCTCAAAGTTTTGAGTTTCGCCGTCATTTTCTTTGTCTGTGATTTCTTTCTTCAGATTGCCGCCAAGGCTGTCTGCAAGCTGTTTGAACTGCCCGTTATCCGCTCCGTCAACCGCACTCTCGGCGGTGTTTTCGGAGCTTTGAAGGGCGTGTTCGTCGCCGTGTTTGCCTGTCTGCTGCTCGATGCCGCCGCGTCCTTTGCGCCCGGCACGCAGTTCGCCTCGGCAGTCGGTGCATCCAAACTCGTGAGTTTGATCGTTTCAACCGATATATTTTCGCGGTTGATAACGGTTTGATATTTCCGCCCCCGCACAGGGAGGAACATATTTGAGGAGGATAACTATGGTAAAAAATCTGTTTAAGGGCTGTCTGACTGTCCCGAATCTGCTCTCGCTTATAAGAATCTTTCTTATACCCGCATTCGCCGTACTCTATTATAAAGGTCATATCGGCTGGGCAGTGCTCATGCTCGCGCTTTCCGGCATCAGCGATTTCCTTGACGGAAAAATCGCCCGCCGCTTCAATCAGGTCAGCGAGCTCGGCAAGATACTCGATCCCGTCGCAGATAAGCTGACTCAGATAACGATCGCAGTTATGCTCTACATAGCTTTCCGCAGCTGCAACGATCAGCTGATGGTCGCTTTCAGCTGGGTATTTCTCGTGTTCCTCGCCAAAGAGGCGGTCATGGTTATCGGCGGAGCTATAATGATAGCCTGCGGCATCAAGCCCGGCGCGGCCGAGATATACGGCAAGGTCGCAACCTTCGTGTTCTATCTCGTTATGCTCGTCATAATCGGCTTCGGCCCCGAGATCGGCGCGTTCAGAAATTATTGGACTCTGCCCGACCCCGTTCTCATGGTACTTGTCATAATTTCGGCAATACTTACTATAGTTGCTTTCGCAAGCTATATGCCCGCGACCTACAGACAGGTGAAGGAAAAGCACCAAAGCAGAATGGAAGCAAAGGGCAAAAAATAAACAATCGGAATCCGCAAATGAACCGTGTCAGCGGTGTTTAATCATATGCGTTCCGATAAAAGTCAAATCAGAATCCCGGAGATTATTTAAATGAAAAAGATGATGTGTTCCAGGTGCGGCAAACGCCCTGCAATGTTCTTCATAACCAAGGTCGAGGGCAACGAGACCAAGCAGGAAGGACTCTGCATGAAATGCGCCATGGAAATGAATATAGGTCCCATAAAGCAGATAATGGAGAGCATGGGCATCTCGGAGGACGAGGTAGATTCCGTCAGCGATCAGTTCGATGAGTTGTTCGGCGAGGACGGAACAGGCTTCATGCCCGGCGGCGCGGGAACTCTTCCTTTCATGAACCAGTCCGAGCAGGACGACGATGAAGAGGATGAGGACTCCGACGGCGAGGATGAAATCGACGAGGGCGACAGCGACGATAACAAACCCCAGGTCGGTCCGTTCGGCATCCCCGTTATCAACGCCAAGGGTTCGGGCGAAAAGAAAAAGGGCAAGAAGAAAAAGGGGAGAAAGTTCCTCTCGCTCTATTGCACGGATCTCACAGAAAAAGCCCGCGAGGGTAAAATAGACCGCATCATCGGACGCGATAACGAGATTTACCGCGCGGTGCAGATTCTCTGCCGCCGCTCGAAGAACAACCCCTGCCTTATCGGCGAACCCGGCGTCGGCAAGACCGCTATAGCCGAGGGACTTGCCCTGCGCATAGCCAATGGCGAAGTTCCCGCGAAGCTCGCCAAAAAGGAAATACACCTGCTCGACCTCACCGCTCTTGTCGCCGGCACTCAGTTCAGAGGTCAGTTTGAGAGCCGTATAAAGGGTCTTATAGACGAGGTCAAAAAAGAGGGCAATATAATCCTGTTTATCGATGAGGTGCATAACCTCGTCGGCACAGGCGATGCGGAGGGCTCGATGAACGCCGCGAATATCCTGAAGCCCGCCCTTTCGAGAGGCGAGATACAGATAATCGGCGCAACGACCTTCACCGAATACAGAAAATATATCGAGAAGGATGCCGCCCTTGAGCGCCGCCTTCAGCCGATAAAAGTCGAGGAGCCGTCGATAGAGGAGACCTATCAGATGCTCGTCGGCATCAAGGACTATTACGAAAATTTCCACAAGGTCACTATAAGCGACTCGCTCGTCCACAGAGCGGTTGTGCTCTCCGAGCGCTATATAAACGACCGCTTCCTGCCCGATAAGGCTATCGACCTGCTTGATGAGGCCTGCACTTGCGCGAACCTCAGAAACAAGAGCATCAGCGATCTCGAGACCGCCGAGGACGACCTCAAGCTCCTCAACGACCGCCAGCAGGCGATGATGGAGGAGACCGAGAATACCGACTACGAGGGTCTGCTCAAAGTCAAGAGCAGTATCGCCGCCAAAGAGAAAGATATCGAAGCGCTGAAGCCTCTCGCCGCCGACAATGCGGTGACGGAGAGTGACATCGCCAGAGTTATCCAGCTCTGGACAGGCATACCTGCCAATAAGATAATGGAGAGCGACCTTACCCGCCTTGCCGATATGGAACAGCATCTCAAAGCGAAGCTTATCGGTCAGGATGAGGCAGTTGAACTCGTCTGCGCCGCGATAAAGCGCGGCAGAGTGCAGATTAATCCGCGCCGCCGCCCGTCGTCGTTTATCTTCGTCGGACCGACCGGAGTCGGCAAGACCGAGCTTGTAAAACTGCTCTCTCAGGAGCTGTTCAACACTCCCGAGACGCTTATCCGCCTTGATATGTCTGAGTTTATGGAGAAGCACTCCGTCTCGCGTATCATCGGCTCGCCGCCCGGCTATGTCGGCTATGACGAGGCGGGTCAGCTGACCGAAAAAGTCCGCAGAAAGCCCTATTCAGTCATACTCTTCGACGAGATAGAGAAGGCGCATCCCGATGTTATGAATATCCTGCTCCAGATACTTGACGAGGGCAGAATAACCGATGCGCAGGGCAGAACCGTGAGCTTTGAAAACACGATAATCATCATGACCTCCAACGCCGGCAGCGAACGCCGCGAGGGTGTCATGGGCTTTGCGAAGAATCAGAGCGATGCCAATAAAGAAAAAGCGCTCAAGGCACTCAGAGAGTTCCTGCGCCCGGAGTTTATCGGCAGAGTTGACGAGATAGTCGTCTTCAACGACCTGACCCCGGAAAATCTTGAGCAGATATCGAATCTCATGCTCACCGAGCTTGTCGAGCCTCTGCGCGACAAGGGCATCGCGTTCTCGTGGGATGAGAGCGTGCCGAAGCTTATCGCCTCGATGTCCGAGGGCGGTCTGCGCGGAGCGCGCGACCTGCGGAACAATATCAGGCGGCAGGTCGAGGATAAGATAGCCAACGCTATCGTTGATCACGCTTCGTCTCCGCTGAGCGAAGTCCGGGCTCTTGTCGAGGACGGAAAAGTAGTTATCGACGCAAAATGATAATATGGGACTGTCCGCGCGACAGTCCCTTGTTTTATAAAAGTGAGGAATATTATGGATATTTGTTTTATCTTCGTGCGGAATACCCGCAGTGAGCGCTATGAAAAAGCTTATGTGGAGGCGGCAAAATGAAAGTTCTGACTTCATCGCAGATGTTCTCTGCCGAACAGGCACAGGTCAACAGGGGAATGAGCTTCACCCGCCTTATGGAAAATGCCGGCAGCGCGTGCGCGCGTGCTGTAAGAGAGCGATTTGCATCTCTTGAGCAGTCGCGCGGGCTCATATGCGTCCTCTGCGGAAAGGGCAAAAACGGCGGTGACGGCTTTGTTATCGCCCGCAAGCTCGCCCTCGCAGGCTTCAATGTCGCCGTTACGGAGGCTTTCGGCGAGCCTACCGCCGAGGACTCTATACTCATGCGAGAAAAGGCGGTTGAAACAGGGCTCGTCCCGGAGTTCTTCTGGGGAGAGGAAAACGCTAAAAATTCAATCGAATCTGCTGCCGTGATAGTCGATGCTGTGTTCGGCACGGGCTATAAATACAGAGAGGACGAGCGGGTGAGAGCGGTCTTTGAGGCTGTCAACGCTTCGCCCGCAAAAGTCGTTTCAATCGATGTCCCGAGCGGACTCGAAAGCAACAACGGCGATGTGCCGGGCGGCTGCATAAAAGCGGATATCACAATAGCCGTGTCGTGCATGAAGCCCGTCCACATATTAAAACCCGCGCGCGTGCTCTGCGGCGAAATAATAACCGTCGCAATAGGCATCGATGACGATATAATCGACGGCATTGAGGACGATACCCTCGCCGTGCTGACTCCCGCCCAGGCGAAAAAGATATTTCCGCGCCGTGACCTTATGGCGAATAAAGGCACATTCGGGCGCGCTCTGAGTATCTGCGGCAGCCGCAATATGCAGGGTGCGGCGGTGCTTGCCGCCTCGTCGGCGCTTAGATGCGGAGCGGGTCTTGTAACTGCCGCGTTTCCCGATGCCGCCTATAACGCGATAGCCCCGAAGCTCACGGAATCATTGCTTCTGCCCCTGCCGTCAAACGAGGCGGGAACTTTCTCGTCCGGCGCGATACCCGCGCTGCTCGAACAGGCTGAAAAATCCTCGGCTGTGCTCGTCGGATGCGGTCTCGGACTCAATCTCCATACGAAAGAACTCGTCTCGGCGCTCGTGCAGAACTGCACAAAGCCCATGATTATAGACGCCGACGGCATAAATGCGCTCGCCGCAAATATAGATATACTGAAAAATATCAAAGCTCCCGTTATCCTCACTCCGCACCCCGGCGAGATGTCCCGCCTTACCGGCATGAGTATCGCCGATATCGAGCGCGATCGGGTGAATGTCGCCCGCCGCTTCGCCGATGAATACGGCGTTGTGCTCCTGCTCAAGGGCGCGAGCACGGTGATAGCCGGCGCGGGCAGGCGTGACGCATATATCAACGTCACCGGCAATCAGGGTATGGCAAAGGGCGGCAGCGGAGATATGCTCTCGGGCATCATTTTAGCGCTCCTCGCTCAGGGCGTGTATCCGCTTGATGCGGCGGTGCTCGGCGCATATATCCACGGTGCCGCCGGAGATGCCGCGGCGCGCGAACTGTCGCTCTCGTCGATGCTCGCCTCCGACTGCATAGCCGCTCTGCCGCGCGTGCTGCGAACCCTGGAGAGGTAACGGGCAATTGGAGTGATAGCTTGAAACGAATTTTTCCGTTTATCTTAAGCTTGCTGCTTGTTTTGTCTCTTCTCGGATGCAAAAACGCACCTTTGAAAAACAGCAAAGACCGGCCGCCGGATATCCCGACTGCGTTCACAGCCGATTTGTATATCATAAACGGCGAGCGCGAGTATGAGGCAAAGTACGATCAGACTTCGCTCACCGAAGCTCAGCTTGAGTTCACTTCCCCGGCAACCGTTCGCGGCCTGAAAGTGAAGCTCAGCGGCTCGATCTGCACGTTCAGCTACGGCAATCTGACTTTTTCTGCGGATCTCTCATCCCTGCCGCAGAGCGGGGTGGGCGAGCTGATAACAAAAACGCTCAAAACTTCGTCCGACACGGCGAATACACAGACCGTACATATGGGCGACGCGTGGGAGACGAAAGGCACCGTCTCGGGCGTGGATTTCACTCTGCGACGCGGCGATAACGGCTTGCCGCAGAGCCTCGAAATACCGAAAGCTCTGCTGACTGCGGAGTTTCGCAATGTCTCACCCAAATAAAAACAGGACATATAATGGACTGACTTGAAATTTTTGCTCCCCGAATAACAAGTTAATGTTTAATCGCGCTTTTGTCAGGCAAAAATACTCTTGCCGGACAATAAAAACGGAGAGTGATTAAAAATGACAGTAAAACGGGGAGATATATACTACGCTGATCTGAGTCCCGTCGTCGGCTCCGAGCAGGGCGGGATAAGACCCGTGCTGATAGTTCAGAACGATGTCGGCAATCGCTTCAGCCCGACGGTCATAGCCGCGGCGATAACCAGCCAGAAGTATAAGACCAACCTTCCCACTCATATAAGAGTCAATGCGGACGGTTGCGGACTTGCCAAGGATTCGATAGTCCTGCTCGAGCAGGTGCGCACGCTCGATAAAAAGCGTCTTAAGGAAAAAATGGGCGCGCTCGGAGGTGCGGATATGGGCAGGGTGGATCAGGCTCTTTCCGTCAGCCTCGGAATCAGAGAAACGGACGTCTAACATAGAAACGGATATCGGCCGGGAGAGAGCTTCTCTTCCGGCTCGCTTTCTCTGTGAACCAAATAAATTAATCAGCCTTTGTATGGCGCGGCGACCTCTATTACCCGATGCCGCATGAGCGGAACAAAATCTTTTCAATATCGCTTCTGCTCCGCTCCATTTTTCCCGTTCTCCAAATCCTTCTGCCGTCCCGCTGAAAATATTAAAAAAAGCTTCCCAAAACTTCAAAAAAAGTCAAAAAGGTATTGGAACTTTTGCCCAAATCTATTATAATATAATTCGTATGCACTATCATTTCTTCAATTGGAGAACTACAGGAGAGAAGTATGGGTAAATATTCCGTTTCACTCAAAAAAGTAGTGGAGGATAATTCACTCGGGATACTTTATGCGCCCAAGCCCGTCGAGGATGTCTATGTCACCTCACAGGATGTCAACCGCCCCGGGCTTATGCTCGCAGGCTACAGCGCGTATTTCGATGCCGAGCGTATCCAGTTCCTCGGCCTCGCCGAGATGAACTATATTTCGAGCCTCGATGAGGATGCCGCCGCGGCGAGCATGGAGCGGCTGATGGCGACCGAGCCCGTCGCCGTCGTTATCACCCGTTCGCTCGAGTGCCCGGATAAGCTGCGCGAATATGCGCAGAAATATTCTGTGCCGATCCTGACAAGCCCGGATTCCACTTCCGGCTGTATGTCAACTCTTATATCATATCTGGGCGTCGAGCTCGCCCAGCGCATCACGCGCCACGGCGTGCTTGTCGAAGTCAGCGGCGAGGGTGTCCTGATCCTCGGTGACAGCGGCGTCGGCAAGAGCGAGACTGCCCTTGAGCTTATAAAGCGCGGTCACCGACTGATAGCGGATGACGCGGTCGAGATTCGCCGCGTTTCTTCGAGAACGCTCGTCGGCAGTGCACCGGATAATATACGCCACTTTATCGAGCTGCGCGGCGTCGGCATAATAAACGCCCGCAGGATATTCGGTATGGGCGCTGTCAAAATGACCGAGAAAATCGATATGGTCGTTCAGCTCGAGCCGTGGGATAACGAAAAGGTCTATGACCGCCTCGGCCTCGATAACGAGTATGTCGAGATACTCGGCATAAATATTCCGCTGACCGTCGTTCCGGTCAAACCCGGACGAAACCTTTCGATAATAATCGAAGCGGCGGCGATGAATAACAGGCAAAAGAAAATGGGCTATAATGCGGCGCGCGAGCTGCTGCATTCGCTCGGCATGACGGATGATATAGTTCCCGAAAAGAAGGAACTTGAAGTCTGGCATGATTTCTGATATAAAAAGACAGGGAAAGAGAAACTGTCTATCTGGAGGTAAAAAAATGTACAGAGTAGGAGTCGATCTCGGCGGCACGAATATCGTTGCCGGCGTCATCAATGAAGAAATGAAAATCATCGGCAGAGGCAAGCTCAAGACAAATTGCCCCCGCGCGGCGGAAGCTATTCTTGAGGATGTTGCCAAGGCTGTCGAGGCTGCTGTTATAGATGCGGGCATCACCATGAACGATGTTGTCAGCGTAGGTATCGGAACCCCCGGTTCGGTCAACAAGAAGGACGGCGTTATCGAATATGCGAATAACCTCGCTTTCGATAATGTTCCCGCGCGCGATATCCTTGAGTCGAGACTCAAGAAGACAATTTATCTCGACAACGACGCGAACTGCGCCGCGCTCGGCGAAGCAAAGGCGGGCGCAGGCAAGGGAGTCAACAGCTTTGTCGCCATCACTCTCGGAACCGGAGTCGGCAGCGGTATTGTTATAGACGGCAAGCTCGTCACCGGCGTCAACGATGCCGCGGGCGAGATGGGTCATATGGTCATCGTCTCGGACGGCGAAGCCTGCACCTGCGGACGCAGAGGCTGCTGGGAGAGCTATTCTTCCGCCACCGCGCTTATCCGCCAGACTAAAGATGCCATGCGCCACGATCCCTATACCGCCATGTGGGATCTCGTCGGTAACAATATCAGCCGCGTCAACGGCAGAACTTCTTTTGATGCCATGCGTGCAGGCGACGAGACTGCTAAAAAAGTCGTCAATCAGTATATTTTCTATCTCGCAGCCGGCATAACGAATGTCGTCAATGCCCTTCAGCCCGATATGATCTGCATCGGCGGCGGCATCGGCCATGAAAAAGAGAACCTGCTCGTTCCGCTGAGAAAGATGGTCGAGCGTGAGAGATACAGCATCCATGCAAAGGTTCAGACTCAGATAATCTCTGCCGAACTCGGCAACGACGCCGGACTCATCGGCGCCGCTCTGCTCGACAGATAAATAAACGCCGCCAGTGCGGCCGACATATTGGAGATATTATGAATAATATCGAAGCGTTGGAAAAATACGCCCTCTCGCTCGAATGCAGTGCCGAGCGCGGAGTGTCAATGAAAAATTATACGAGTTTTAAAGTCGGCGGCCCTGCCGAGCTGTTCCTCTCTCCCGAGGATGCCGGGCAGACCGCTAAGCTTGTTCGCTTCTGCGAAAAAGAGGATATCCCGGTGTTCGTCCTCGGTAAGGGCAGCAATGTCCTCGTCAGCGACAAGGGCATAAAGGGCGCCGTTATATTCACCGGCAAGCAGTGCGGGATAACCCTGACCGATGAAAATACCGTTCGCGCCCAGAGCGGCGCGAGCCTCGCTCAGCTTTGCTCCTTTGCGCTTGAAAACTCGCTTTCGGGTCTCGAATTTGCCTATGGCATACCCGGAACCGTCGGCGGCGCGGTGTTCATGAACGCAGGAGCTTACGGCGGCGAGATGAAGGATGTGCTCATAAACAGCGAATATGTTTCGCCCGACGGAACTTCCGGCGAGCTTGACAATGAGGCTATGCAGCTCTCTTATCGCCACAGCGCATATGAGGACAGCGGCCTTGTCATAACCGCCGCCTCCGTTCGCCTGACTCCCGGCGACCCGGAGCAGATAAAAAATACCATGCACGATATCATTTCCCGCCGCAGGGATAAGCAGCCGCTTGAATATCCCAGCGCGGGCAGCACATTCAAGCGCCCCGAGGGTCATTTTGCGGGCGCACTCATTGAACAGTGCGGACTCAAGGGTGTCAGCGTCGGCGGCGCGCAGGTCAGCGAGAAGCACGCGGGATTCATAATCAACCGCGGCGGCGCTACCGCGTCCGATATTCTCAGCCTTATTAAGCACGTCCAGGCGCGCGTCAAGGCTCAGACAGGCGTAACGCTCGAAACGGAGATCAGACTCATCGGCTGATTTTATAGGAGAAAATAAAATGGAGATCACCATCGTCACCGGACTGTCCGGTGCAGGAAAATCAAGAGTTGTTGATGCGCTTGAAGACATAGGCTATTTCTGCGTGGATAATATGCCGCCGAAGCTTATGCCGACCTTCGCGCAGCTTCTGCTCAATTCCCGCGAAAAAAGAGAAAAGGTCGCCATTGTTACCGATATCCGCGTCGGCGCGTCGTTCGGCGATCTGTTCAACGCCATCGTCGAGCTCAAGGAGCTCAAGTGCGACACAAAGCTTCTGTTTATCGATGCCTCCGACGATGTGCTTATTCGCCGCTATAAAGAGACAAGGCGCAAGCACCCTCTGCTCGATAAATATAACGGCTCGATAAACGATGCCCTCGCTGCAGAGCGCAGCATTCTCGAGCCTGCGAAGAGCATCGCCGACTATGTTATCGACAGCTCGCATATGACCCCGACAGATTGCAAGAACCGCATCTGCGAGATGTTTCTTGACAATCCCGGCAACGCTCTCAAAGTTCACTGCGTGTCCTTCGGCTTCAAATACGGCATCCCGAACGATTCCGATCTGATGTTCGATGTGCGCTGTCTGCCGAATCCTTTTTATGTCGAGGAGCTAAAACAGCACACCGGGCTTGAAGACCCCGTCAGGGACTATGTGCTCAAGTGGGACGAGGCGAGGGGACTCGAAGCGAAGCTCTGCGACCTGCTCGATTATCTTATCCCGCTTTATCGCAAAGAGGGCAAGAGCCAGCTGGTCATTTCCGTCGGCTGCACCGGCGGCAGACACCGCTCGGTCGTCTTTGCGGAATTACTGAAAGCTCATCTTGAAAAAATCGGCTGCATCGCGACCGTTCAGCACCGCGATATGAAAAAATAGGAGGAAAAACCGTGTCGTTCTCATCGGATGTCAAGCAGGAACTCGCGCAGGTGCCTGTGCTTTCGGATTGCTGCGCGCAGGCAAGAGCCTACGGAATGCTGCTCTTCGGCAGAATGTTTTCCGTCTCCGAGATATCCTTTGTCACCGAGAACGAGAATATCGCGAAGCTCTACTGCGATGTTATAAAAGAACTTTTTGATATTACGCCGTCCGTCTCGTCGGGCGTGTCGAAATACACGGTTTCTGTTGCCGACGAAGCGGACAGAAAACGAATCCTCGAGTTTTTCGGCCACAGCGAAAGCGACATATCTCTGCGCATCAACAGAGCAAACCTCCCCGAAGACTGCTGCTTCGGCGCGTTTTTGCGCGGCGTTTTTATCGCCTGCGGAACGATAAGCTCGCCCGAAAAAAACTATCATCTTGAGTTTTCCGTCTCGTATAAAAAGCTCTGCAACGATTTGATTCAGCTGCTTGACGAGGTCGGCTTTGCCCCGAAATATGTCAGGAGAAAGTCGAGCCATATCGTCTATTTCAAAGTCAGCGAGAAGATAGAGGAGTTCTTGACCCTCGTCGGCGCGATGAACTCGACGCTCGAGCTTATGGGAATCAAGATGCATAAAGATATGGTCAACCATGTCAACAGGCGCGTCAATTTTGAAAATGCCAATTTGAGCCGCACTGTCGATGCCGCGATAGTGCAGGTTGAAGCGATAGAAAAAATAGAAAGAACCGTCGGACTCGAGAGTCTGCCCGTGCCGCTCGCCGAAATGGCGAAGCTGAGGCGGGACAACCCCGAAGTGAGTCTGAGTGAGCTTGCGGATATGACTGATCCGCCGCTCACGCGCTCGGGTGTCAATCACAGGCTCAAACGCCTCGTTGAAATCGCCGGCGGCATAGGGGGCTGACCCCGCGGAGAAGAGCTATGTCATTTACACACCTTCATCTTCATACCGAATACAGCCTGCTTGACGGCGCGTGCCGCATCGAGCAGCTTATGGACGAAGTGCAGCGCCTCGGTCAGACGAGCGTTGCCGTGACCGACCACGGTGTTATGTACGGCGTCATCGACTTTTACCGCGCGGCGAAAAAGCGCGGGATAAAGCCGATAATCGGCTGCGAGGTGTATATGGCGGCGCGCACCCGCTTTGACAAAGTCCACGCCCTCGACTCCGAGCGCTATCATCTGATACTGCTCTGCGAAAATGAAACAGGATATAAGAATCTGATAAAGCTTGTGTCGGAGGGATTCGTCACGGGCTTTTATACAAAACCGCGAATAGACCATGAGCTCCTCGAAAAATATCACGAGGGTCTTATTGCACTTTCTGCGTGCCTCGCGGGCGAAATCCCGCGCGCCCTGCTCAGCGGCGACTACGAGGGCGCGAAGAAAAAAGCCCTCTGGTATCGCTCCGTCATGGGCGAAAACAACTTCTTCCTCGAGATTCAGGATCACGGCCTGCCCGAGCAGAGGCGTATAATCCCGATGCTCGCCCAACTGTCGAGGGAGACGGGGATTCCGCTCGTCGCCACGAACGATGTCCACTATATCTCCAAAGAGGATGCCGAGATGCAGCAGGTGCTCATCTGCATCCAAACGAACCATACCCTCGGCGAGGATACCGGCATGGAGTTCCAGACTCAGGAGTTCTATTTGAAAAGCGAGCAGGAGATGCTCTCGCTCTTCCCGGAGTACCCCGACGCGGTCGAGCGGACTTCGGAGATAGCAGAACGCTGCAATGTCGAGTTCGAGTTCGGCAAAACAAAGCTGCCGCATTTCGAAGTGCCCGGGAATCAGGATCATTTTGAGTATCTTAAAAATATGGCGCAGGAGGGGATGCACCGCCGCTACGGCGAGAATATCCCCGAGGAGTATCAGAAGCGCCTCGACTATGAGCTCTCGGTCATCAGCCGCATGGGCTATGTCGACTATTATCTGATAGTCCACGATTTCATAAATCATGCGCGAAGCCGCAATATCCCCGTGGGCCCCGGCAGAGGTTCGGGAGCGGGCAGTATAACCGCCTATGCTATCGGTATAACCGGCATCGACCCGATGAAATACAGCCTGCTGTTCGAGCGCTTTCTCAATCCCGAGCGCGTCAGTATGCCCGATTTCGATGTCGATTTCTGCTACGAACGCCGAAGCGAAGTTATAGACTATGTTATTGAAAAATACGGCTCCGACCATGTCGCGCAGATAGTGACCTTCGGTACCATGGCTGCGCGCGCCGCAGTGCGCGATGTCGGCAGAGTGCTCGGTATGCCTTATAACGATGTCGATACCGTCGCGAAGCTCATCCCGCGCGAACTCGGCATAACGATAGACAAGGCACTCAAATCGTCGGATCTCCGCGCCCTCTATGAAAACGACGAGAATGTCCGCAGACTTATTGACCTCTCGCGCAAAGTCGAGGGTATGCCGCGCCACGCCTCGACCCATGCGGCGGGCGTAGTTATAACCCGCGACACGGTCGAGAGCTATGTGCCCCTCGCGCGAAACGACGAGTCGATAGTCACGCAGTTTACCATGACCACCCTCGAGGAGCTCGGACTGCTGAAGATAGATTTCCTCGGTCTGCGAACTTTGACAGTTATAGATTACGCAAAGCGCAGTATAAAAAAACGCATCCCGGATTTCTCCGAGGATATGATAGATTACGAGGACGAAGAAGTGTTCAAAATGCTCTCGTCCGGCAAAACGGAGGGCGTGTTTCAGTTTGAATCCGCGGGTATGCGAAGCGTGCTAATGGGTCTCAAGCCGCAGAGCATAGAAGATCTGATAGCTGTTATCTCGCTCTATAGACCCGGTCCCATGGACTCGATACCTACATATATCGCGAACCGCCACGACCCGTCGAAAATACGCTACAAGACCCCGATGCTCGAGGGTATACTCAAGGTCACCTACGGCTGTATGATTTATCAGGAGCAGGTCATGGAGATATTCCGCACCCTCGCGGGCTATTCCTACGGCCGCGCCGATATCGTCCGCCGCGCCATGTCGAAAAAGAAGCACGATGTCATGGAGCGCGAACGCCATAATTTCATATACGGACTCGTCAATGAGGACGGTACTGTCGAGTGTGAGGGCGCGGTGAAGCGCGGAGTCGACGAAAAGACCGCGAATGATATCTTTAATGATATGTCGTCCTTCGCGTCCTATGCGTTCAACAAATCCCACGCCGCCGCCTATGCCTTTGTCGCCTATACAACGGCGTGGCTCAAGTGCCATTATCCCTGCGAGTTCATGGCGGCTCTCATCAGCAGCGTGCTCGATGATACGCCGAAAGTTGCCGAATATATCGCGGAGTGCTCGCGCCTCGGTGTCGAGGTTGTGCCGCCCCATGTCAATGTCAGCTCCGAGCGTTTCACGCCAAAGGACGGGAAGATATACTTCGGCCTGCTCGCCGTTAGAAATGTCGGCGCGGGCTTTATAAGAGAGATTGAACGCGAGCGCGAAGCAGGCGGGGAGTTCAAATCCTTCTATTCGTTCTGTAAGCGTATGCAGGATAAGGAATTCAACAAACGCGCGGTTGAGAGCCTCATAAAATGCGGCGCGCTCGACGGACTCGGCGCGAACCGCCGCCAGATGCTCTACGCTTTCCCGGAGATATCGGCTCAACTTGAGAACGACCGCCGCCGCAATATCGACGGTCAGCTCGGCTTCTTCGATGCCGCCCCGAGCGAAGCGCCGCAGGGCGAATATAAAATGCCGACCCTCGAAGAGATGGACAAGCGCGAATTGCTCAGACTCGAAAAAGAGATGACCGGGCTCTACCTCATGGGTCACCCCATGGCGGAATACGAACAGCTCGCCGAGCACCTCGGCTGCGCCAATACGGCGGATCTTCGTAACGCCGATGAGGTCGGCGGCATATATAAAGATGAGTCGCGCGTTGATCTTCTCTGCATAATAACGAATGTCAGAAAAAAGATAACAAAAAATAACACCACAATGGCTTTTATAACGGCGGAGGATGTGTTCGGCTCAATAGAAGTCATAGTGTTCCCGAAAATATATGAGCGCCAGACTCAGCTCTTTACCGAGGGCAATGTAATTCTTATCCACGGCAGACTCAGCGTGCGCGAGGACGAGGAGGCAAAGCTCGTCTGCGAGTCGGCGGAGCCGTGTCCGCCTGCGGACGCGAAGAGAAAAGTCTCCGAGCAGGTGAGACAGGCTTCAAATGCTGTCACTCAGCCGCAGAAAAAGACCGCAAAAACGCCCGGACTCTTCCTGCGCTTTGCGAGTGAAAATTGTTCCGAGATTGAGCGGGCTCAGAGAGTTCTCGACTTCTTTGACGGCAATAAGACAGTGTATTTTTACTATTGCGACACGAAAAAATATATCCGTCAGCCATATTCTCACAACGCGGATGTCAACGCGCCGATGCTCAAGGAGCTCAGGCGGATCCTCGGCGAAGAGAATGTTATTTATATCGATGACAGGCAGGGAGGACAGTGAAAATGAAGAATATAAACCCGCAGAAAAGCAACAGCCTGACAATAGACATCTGCAAGTTCCTCGGGGCGTATATGGTCGTCGCGATACATACGACGCCGTGGAATCTTTTTGGCACCGGAGTGTTCAATACGGTGTATCTGAATTTTATCTACTGCGCCGTGCCCTGTTTCTTCATGGCGTCGGGCTATCTGCTCGCCGGGCGTATGGAATGGCCGCTTACGGCAAAGGATAATCTTCCGAAGGTTGCCCATGCGTTTTTCAAAATGCTCAAGCTCTATCTGCTTTGGTCGCTCGCTTATCTGCCCCTTGCGATATTCGATTACAGGCGCTCGGGTCTCGGCGTTCGCGAAGCGGCGATAAGATATATAAAAGGACTCGTTTTCAGCGGCGAACATTACGGTTCGTGGATGCTCTGGTATATGATCTCGGCAATATATGCGCTCGGGATTATTTATCTTCTCTTGAAAATAAAAGTCAACCCCTGGGCAATAACCGCGCTCGGACTTGTGTTCATTCTCTGCGGAGCGGCTCTCGATATGCTCTCCGGCACGACGAACGATATCTCGCCCGCGATAAACTTTATCAGAAAGCTCATGTGGGCGACTACCGGCAACGGAAAGGTGTTCCGCGGTCTGTTCTATATTTCGTTCGGCATGCTGCTCACGAAGATAAAAATACCCGTGTGGGCGGATGTTTTGATCACTCTCTGCGGCTTCGCCGGGTGCGTGGCGTTCAACAAATATACCGGATTTTTTGTTATTCTCTGCGCCGTCGGACTTTTCGGAATAATAATATCCGTGAAAGTGCCGTATGTTTCGGACAGAAAAATACTCAGACGCGCGAGCATGATAATATATTTCATGCATCTTTATGTCTATATGATTCTCGTGCTGCGATTCGGACTGCACAGCGGAAAACGGGCATTTTTAATAGTTGCCCTGATAACAACGGCGATCGCTTTTGCATATATTGCAATTTGCGACCTCATAAAACGAAAAAATGCGGTAAAATGCAAAGAAAAAGCTTAATTTTGCAGAAAAAGTGTATTTTTATTTGACTTTGATTCGATAAAAGTGTATTATATAAAAACAGTGTTTACTAATTAACAGGAATAAGATCATAAACAACGACGGAGGAATGATGATGAAGAGCATAGCAGTGCTTACAAGCGGCGGAGACGCGCCGGGTATGAATCCCGCTGTACGCGCAGTCGTGCGTACAGCCTGTCAGAGAGGTATCAAAGTTTACGGTGTTGACAGAGGATACACCGGACTTATAAACGGCGATATACATGAGATGACCCTCCGCTCCGTGTCCGATATAATCACGAGAGGCGGCACGATTCTCTATTCCGCAAGATGCCCCGAGTTCAAGACCGAAGAGGGACTTCAGAAAGCCGTTGCAACCTGCAAAAAGTTCGGCATCGACGGCATGGTCATCATCGGCGGCGACGGCTCGTTCAGAGGCGCAAGGGATCTTTCTCTGCGCGGCATTCCGTGCATCGGACTGCCCGGAACTATCGACAACGATATCTCCTGCACCGATTATACAATAGGTTATGACACCTGCCTTAACACCATCGTTCAGATGGTCGACCGCATCCGCGACACTTCCGAGTCTCACGACCGCTGCACGGTCGTCGAGGTCATGGGACGCGGCGCAGGTTATCTCGCACTTGAAGCGGGCATCGCTGTCGGCGCAACGTCGATAATCGTGCCCGAGGTCGAGTACGATATCGAGCGCGATGTTATCGCGCGTATCCGCGAGTTCCAGAAGACCGGCAAGAAGCACTTTATAGTTATCGTTGCCGAGGGCGTCGGCGGAACCGCTGAGATAGCAAAGAAAATCGAAGCTGAGACCGGCGTCGAGTCGAGAGCAACCATTCTCGGCCATGTCCAGCGCGGCGGATCGCCGACTGCGAGAGACAGGATAATGGCAAGCCAGATGGGCTCGCGCGCCGTTGACCTGCTCACTCAGGGCATAGGCAACCGAGTTGTCGGCATAAGAGACAACAAGATAGTCGATTTCGATATCTTCGAGGCTCTCAAAATGACCAAGACCATAGATATGAAAGACTATGAGCTTGCGCACGAAATCTCCATATAAAGGTGTAATATGAGCATAGAAAAACTGATTTCTTTAAGACAGCAGATAATCAAAAAAGACTTCAGTCGGATGAATGATATGCAGCTTGAAGCGGTCCTTACTACCAAAGGACCGCTTTTGGTACTTGCGGGAGCGGGCAGCGGAAAAACCACCGTGCTCGTCAACCGTATCGTAAACCTCGTCAAATACGGCGAGGCTTATTATTCCTCTGACTTTTCCCGCCCGATACGCGAGGGCGACGAGGCGCTGCTTGAAAATTATCTCGCAGGCGACACAAGCCTTTTCGAGGCGGAGGATCTTTTGAGCGTCCGTCCCGCGAAGCCGTGGCAGATTCTCGCGATAACCTTCACAAATAAAGCCGCAGGCGAGCTCAAGGAGCGTATCTGCAAGGCTCTCGGCGAAGACGGCAACGATGTCTGGGCGAGCACATTCCACTCGACCTGCGCCAAGATTCTGCGCCGCCACGCCGACGAGATAGGCTATACGCACAATTTCACTATCTATGACTCGGACGATTCGAAGCGCGCCGCCAAGGAGTGCATAAAGCGCCTCGGATATGACGAGAAGATGATTCCCGTCAAGTCCGTACTTGCCGAGATAAGCCGCGCCAAGGACGAGCTGATTACCCCCGCCGAGTTCATTTCGACGAACCAGGCGGATATACGCCTGAAGAAGATAGGCGAGGTCTACGAGGAATATCAGAAGTTCCTCAAGGCGGCGGACGCCATGGACTTTGACGATCTGATAGTCAACATGGTGAAGCTCCTCAAAACGAACAAGGAGACCCGCGAATACTATCAGAATCGCTTCAAATACATAATGGTCGATGAGTATCAGGATACGAACCACGCGCAGTATGTGCTCACTGCACTGCTCGCGGCGGGGCACGAGAATATATGCGTCGTCGGCGATGACGATCAGAGCATCTATCGCTTCCGCGGCGCAACTATCGAAAACATCCTGAGCTTTGAAAAGCAGTATAAAAATGCGAAGGTCATCCGCCTCGAGCAGAACTACCGCTCGACCCAGACGATACTTGACGCCGCCAACGCCGTTATCGCGAACAACGAACAGCGAAAGGGCAAAAATCTTTGGACAGATAACGGACAGGGCGCAAAAATTGAGTTCTATGTCGCCGAGGACGAGATGGCGGAGAGCCGCCATGTTGCCGATACGATTGTCTCCAATGTCGCCGACGGCGAGGAGTGGAACGACCACGCGGTGCTCTACAGAATGAACGCGCAGTCGAACCTTATCGAGCAGTCGTTTATCAGAAGCGGTATACCGTACAGAATGATAGGCGGACACAGATTCTATGACCGCAAAGAGATAAAAGACGCCATGGCGTATCTCTATGTCGTCAACAACACGGCAGACGAGATAAGGCTCAGAAGAATAATCAACGAGCCCAAACGCGGAATCGGCGAGACTTCGCTCAATGCTGTTTTTGAAATAGCGAACGGGCTCGGCGTTGAGCCGTTTGAGGTCATACGCTCGGCGGATCAGTATGCGAAGCTTTCGCGTGCTGCTTCAAAGCTCATGGCGTTCGGCAAGCTCATCGACTCGTTCCGCGAGAAGATGGAGATTATGCCCCTCGCCGATCTGCTCGGCGTTATACTCGACGAGACGGGCTATACGCTCTCGCTCGCAAACGAGCCCGAAAAATATCAGGAGCGCGTGGCGAACCTGGCGGAGCTCGGAAACAACATACGCCGCTACTGCGAGGAAAACCCCGAGGGCGACCTCAATGGCTTCCTGCAGGAGACCGCGCTGCTCACGGATATAGATAACTACAACGCCCAGACCCAGGCGGTTGTTATGATGACGATACACTCCGCTAAGGGACTCGAATTCCCGAATGTGTTTATCGTCGGCATGGAGGAGGGAATATTCCCCGGAATGCAGACAATACTCTATGAGCCGGAGAATATCGAGGAGGAGCGCAGACTCGCCTATGTCGCGATAACGCGCGCGAAGAAAAAACTTTATATCTCCAGCGCGTCAACGCGAATGCTCTATGGCATGACGAACCGCAACCGCCCGTCGAGATTCGTTGAAGAGATACCCGAGGAGCTGCTCGACAAAAAGGGCGCAAGACCGATGTCTTATCAGACCCACGGCATCCCGCAGCAGCGTTCCGCAGGGCAGGGAAGCTCGTCGAGAGGATTTTCAAAGATTTCATCTCAGTCACCCGCAAGAGCGTCGAATTCAATCCCGTCGAAGCCCGCTTACAGCTTCTCCGCTTCGTCCGGCTTCTCCGGCGCGGGCGCGAAAAAGCCCGCCGCCGCGGCGCAGAGCTATTCCGTCGGCGAGACAGTCAAGCACAAAGCATACGGCACGGGCGTGATACTCAGTATGCAGAAAATGGCGAACGATACCATGCTCGAGATAGCCTTTGAAAAAGTCGGCACAAAGAAGATAATGGCGAACTACGCCAAGCTCGAAAAAGTATAAAAATTATAATAAACCCCGGTCAGTGCATTTGATTCTGCACTGACCGGGGTTCTCTTTTTTATAGGTACTCATGCGAGTGTTGAATGCGAGCAGCCTTATTTTTTGACAACCGACGACTTGAACATTATCTTCGCCGCGAATATTCTCTCGTCCGCGCAGTCGAACGATGCCTGTCCGCCGTATTTTTGAATTATCTTGCTTATGCGCGCCGCCCTCTCGCTGTTCTTTATGTCCGGCGAGCCGTCCACGCTGTGGCGGACGTTGAGCACGACATATGCCTCGTTGAAGCTGCCGATGCTCATGTCGATAAAGCGCTCTTCTGATTTTTCGGCGGATTTGTATGCCCCGTTGAGGATGTTGTCGAGTAATATTGTGAGGTCGCTGTCCGAAAGAAAAGAAAAATCAATGCTGCGCACATCGCAGTTAAATTTTATCTCCGAATTTGCGCACAGATGCGCGTATCTGCTGATTATAACATTCGCGAGCTTGTTGCTGCTGAACTGCTTCACCGCGCCCATCGCGCCGCTGTTGTATATCGAGTCGATGTAGCTGTTTATGCGGTCGTTTTCTCCGTTTTGCGAGAGCTGCTTTATCGTGCGGAGATGTCCCTTTATGTCGTGGATAATAATGTCGCGCAGGTCGTATTGATGCTCAAGCTCCGCATAGTATTCCGCGTTCAGCTTCTGCCGCTGTTCTTCGAGAAGCGATTCGGTGGAGTTCGAGATTTTGCAGACCAATTTTCTGTGCGCCATGCAAACTGCGGATATCGCCAGCGGAAGAATGACCGATATCAGTGTCAAAACCAGGTTGCTCCTCGGGAAAAATGCAAAGCCCGCGATCATCGCGGCGCAGACCAAAGAGAGCATGGACACCAGCACCGAATAGACGATCATGTCGTCTTTGTGCCTTGACACTGCATATGAAAATGTAAAATACAGTGCGCTCGAAGAAATTCCGAGCAATATCATTCCGTTTCCGGGCGGCTCGTGGCCGATGATTTTCGGCAGACCGAACATTATTATAAACGCCGACATCGCGGCGAGCACTTCGAGCAGTAAGCAATGGATCAGCGACTGCTTTATGCCCGCTCGGTATATTATGAACGCAGCGCAGAGATTGTTTATAAAAAGCAAGGCTATATTGAGCGCGGCAAGCCCCGCGAAGCTTACGGCGAATTGGACGGCAGCAGCCGCCGCAAAGAATCCACAGACTGCGGCAATCGGACATTTTGTTTCAAACCGCCTTGAAAAATAGCAGTACGCGGCAAATTGTCCGAAAGCGCAGGCAATCAATTTACACACAGTGTCCATCATATGCCTCCCGCGAAGTTAAAAAATGCCTTTCTGAAGGCGGGGTATTTGCGCTGGGACATATATACGCTTACCGTTTCGCCGTCGCCTTTTCTGAGCGTGACGCTGTCTTTTGAAAAGTCGATGACGTTTTGCAGATTGACTATGTAGCTCGCGTGGGAATAGACAAAGCAGTCCGGCTGACCGGTCTTTGCTATCCAGTCCTTTAGCCTGACTCCCGTCGCATATTCGGCATCTTTCGTCACGAGCAGTGCGCCGTAGCGCCTGTTTTCGATATAGAGAATGTCTTTTGTCTTTATCTTTTTGACAATGTCGTGTGTTTCGAGAATTATCGTCTTGCTCAGCGTGCGGTATTCCTGAACAGCGTCAAAGAGATTCTTGTTGAAGCGATTGACATCAACAGGCTTCGAGAGATATCTGAAAACATGGATGCGCATCGCGTCGTCGAGATATCGCTGAAACGAGGTCAGAACGATAATCAGCACATCGGGATTCTGCTTCTTGAGCTCAACGGCGAGCTCGAGTCCGCTCATTTCCGGCATCTCGATATCAATAAAAGCGATGTCATATTTGTGCTTGTTTTCGAGAATGAATTTTCCCGACTGACGGCAGTCTATATTGAAGCTGACAGTGTTCACTTTTTCCCATGCGCACAGCAGTTTTTTAACCTGTTCAACTATTTCCGCGCTGTCGTCGCAGACAAGTATATCTATCAAAAGAATCACGCTCCCGCAAATATTATACCACATTTTGTCGAAAAAGCAAACAGAAAAATAAAAAATGTCATCAACGATTATTTTTTACTGTTTGCCGGTCACCGCCTGAATTGAGTTTTGCGACCTCGGCAAATTAAACTCACGAAAAACATCGTTTTCGCCCAAAATCGCATCACTTTTGCAAAAATTCACACTTCCGGCGGCAAATGCGCTAAAATAGTGTTGACCTCTGAAAAGAGCATGAATTTGAAATCTATCTCCTACATAACTCCTATATAAAAGAAAGCGGGCAGGGTACACACCTTGCCTGCTTTCTTTATTTATAATGACAGTGTCTGAGAATAAAAAATATTTCAACAGACCGCGCGGATATTTTCATATAACCTCACACCGCGGCGGACTTATATTTATTGTAAAGTATCTTCTTACACTTTTTGTAAACTATCTTATTACACTGTACAAACAAAATGTCGTTCATGTGCCTAAAATGGCACGCGACAATTTGTCAAAATATGTCGTATATTCGCTACATAGAAAAATAACTGCTCAAAATATATCGTTTTTGCCCATTTTTACATCACTTTTTGAAAAATCAACACTTTTTGCTTGCAATGCGTTAAAATTATGGCGTACTCAAGCGAAGTACGTAAATGAAGCCAACTACCTCCTATACTCCTATACGGCGGGAAGCGGGCGGGTTTTTCCGTCTGCTGCCTGACCGCCGGAAGCGCGGAGGCATACGGCAGGTGGCAAAACGCACCTGCAGATAAATTTAAGGGACGGATAGTAATGCTAAAAGAATACGACGGACTTCCGGATGTCGGCTCGCGCTATGTGCTCGAATGCCGATGCAAGAAAATCGGAGAGGACGGCAGCGAGATAGGCGCATGCGAGGACACCGTCAACCCCGTCAGCGGATTTATTTATGCCGAGAATGAAGAACAGGCTGTCAACTACGGTATAGACTTCATCATGAAGTATGCGGGAGATAACCTCCTGCTCGAGGATAACAGCATTCTCCTGCTCGACGATAATCGCCCGATGGATCTGTACTATGACTTTTCGGCAGTCGAGGTCGGATGATTTAGACTGCCGGGCGAGAATAAGCAGAAAGTAATGCTTCGCTGATTTCACCATCCACGCAAAACGCAGAATCCCCAACCTGCGTTTTGGAATTTCCATATTATCTTTTTTATCTCCACTTCCTCAACGATACGGGCGCCGTGATCCACCAGAGTCACGGCGCCTGTGTCTATTTTATTTTCAGCAGTCGCAGGTCTTGGTGCGCTGGACTGTTCCTGCCGCGTGGTGCGGCGGAGCGTATACGGAATATACCTTGAGCGGGATGCTTCCGCTGTTTGTTATATTGTGCCAGGTTCCGGCGGGGATGAGGCAGGCGTCGCCGCCGTTTGCCCTCTGACCGTCGCACATGGAACATTTCGTCGCGCCGAAGCTTATTGTCGCGCAGCCCTGCACGATGCAGACGAGCTGATCTGTGTCCTCGTGGATCTCCGCGCCGATGTCGCAGTTTGTGGGTATGCACATCAGCGTTACCTGCAGATGCTCGCCCGTCCATGCCTCTTTTCGGAAATTTGTGTTCTCTTTCGTCTCGCGGTCAATGTCCATGACTGTCGGCTGTCCGCCGCAGCCGCAGCGGTTTTGATTGTTGTTCATTTGGCACCTCCAAAGTTTTTTCTGTATATTCTATGCGCCGAAGTTCATTTGCGATACTGTTTTTCTTGAAACGCGGCGGCGGATGCCGTATAATTATTTTATATACAGCCGAAGTTTTCGGTCGGATTCGTCCGTTGATTTTTATGAAACAGTTTTCGGAGGTGCGGTATGTACAGGCTCTTTATCGTTGAGGATGACCCGGGGATAGCGAACGCCGTCGCGGCGCAGGCACAGGCGTGGAATCTTCAGACGCATATCGTGCGGGATTTCAGCAATGTCATGCACGAGTTCGCCGAGTTTTCGCCGCATATAGTCCTGCTCGATATCATGCTGCCGTTCTTTGACGGCTATCACTGGTGCAGTGAGATTCGCCGCGTCTCAAAGGTGCCGATAATCTTCGTCTCCTCTGCGTCGGATAATATGAATATCGTCATGGCGATGAATCTCGGAGCGGATGATTTTATCTCGAAGCCGTTTGACGGCAGCGTCCTCATGGCGAAAATTCAGGCTCTTCTGCGCCGTACTTACGATTTCGGCGCCAATGTTCCGGTGCTCGAGCATCGCGGCGCACTGCTCGATACGGGCGAAAATTCTCTCGTTTTCGGTGATGAAAAGATAACGCTGACCAAAAATGAATATCGCATTCTGCTCTGCCTGATGGAAAATAAAGGCAAGGTGGTCAGCCGCGAAAAGCTGATGGAGCGCCTTTGGGAGACGGACTCGTTTGTCGATGAAAACACGCTGACCGTCAATGTCAACCGCCTGCGAAAAAAGCTTGACGCGGCGGGACTCAAGGATTTTATCGCCACAAAGTTCGGCGTAGGGTATATAATAGCTTGATTTCGGAGGGGTTATGAGCTTTTTTAAGGGTTATCTCAAGGAGCGGTGGAAGCGGCTTTTGATGCTTCTGCTTTTCGCCTGCATATTCGCGGTTTCGTTTTGGTTCTACCGTCTGCCCGTGCGCGCCGTGATGTATCCGTGCGCCCTGTGCCTGCTTTTCGGCGCGGTGTTCGCCGCCTATGATATTACAAAAGCGTATCGCCGCCACAAGTTTTTTGAAGAGCTGCACCGCAGGAACACCGAACTTATATCTGCTTTGCCCGAGCCGGAGGGGATAGTTGATTCCGACTATCAGCAGCTGATATCCGTGCTCAAGGAAAAAATAGCGGAGATAACGGCGCAGACGGACAGCCGCATACGCGACACCGTCGATTACTACACCGTCTGGGCGCACCAGATAAAAACGCCGATAGCTGCGATGCGTCTGACTCTTCAGAAAGAGGATGTGCCCGAAGCGCGCAGACTCGCATCCGAACTGTCGCGGATAGAGCAGTATGTCGAGATGGTGCTCGTCTTTGTGCGTCTCGGCTCGGATTACAGCGACTATATTTTTGCTCGGCAGGATATAGATGAAATAATCAGAAGCTCGGTGAAAAAATTCGCCTCGGAATTTATAGACCGCAGGATCCGCCTCGAATATGACAGCGTTGATATTCAAGCCGTTACGGACGAAAAATGGTTCGCGTTCGTCGTCGAGCAGCTGCTCTCAAACGCGCTCAAATATACCCGCGAGGGGAGCATAAAGATTTATTCCGAGGGAAAAGTCCTTTATATCAAAGACACCGGAATAGGCATCGCGCCGGAGGATCTGCCGCGCGTGTTTGATAAAGGCTATACCGGATGCAACGGCAGAACCGACCGCCGTGCGAGCGGGCTCGGGCTTTATCTCTGCCGCCGCATATGTCAAAACCTCGGTATTGATATCTCGATTTCTTCAACAGTAGGCGAGGGGACAACGGTTCGCCTCGATCTCGGGCAGTATAAACTGGGAAAAGAATAACTTCTTACAAAACCGTAAGATTTGAAAGGGGAAATGTAAGCCTTTTCTATGGAGGCGCATTTCCCTTTTCGGCTATAATAGAGCCACAAAATGACAGGAGGTCAACTACAGTGAGTATTTTGGAAGTCAACGGACTCAAAAAAGTCTATTCAACCCGTCTCGGCGGCAATAAGGTCGAGGCTCTTAAAAATGTTAACTTCAGCGTGTCAGAGGGCGAGTATGTCGCTATAATGGGCGAATCCGGCTCCGGCAAGACCACTCTGCTCAATATTCTTGCGGCTCTTGACAGACCCACTTCCGGCAGCGTTATGATTGACGGCAGGGATCTTTCAAAGATAAAGGATTCGGCTGTCTGCGCTTTCCGCAGAGACAACCTCGGCTTCGTGTTCCAGGATTTCAATCTTCTCGATACATTCACGGTTGAAGATAATATCTATCTTCCGCTCGTCCTCGCGGGCAAGAGCTACGATGAGATGCATTCTCGCCTTGAGCCGATAGCAAAGCGTCTCGGCATAACGGAACTGCTCAAGAAATATCCCTATGAGATATCCGGCGGCCAGAAGCAGAGGGCGGCTGTCGCCCGCGCGCTGATAACCGAGCCGCGCATAATTCTCGCCGATGAGCCGACCGGCGCGCTCGATTCAAAGTCCACCGATGAACTGCTGCGCCTGTTTACCGAGGTCAACGCCCTCGGACAGACCATTCTCATGGTCACGCACTCCGTCAAGGCGGCTTCCTCCGCAAAGCGCGTGCTCTTCATAAAGGACGGCGAGGTGTTCCATCAGATTTATCGCGGCGCCGATACCGACAGCCAGCTCTATCAGAAGATATCCGAGACCCTAACTCTGCTTGCGACAGGCGGTGAGCGCAAATGAAAAAGTTTTTCTATCCGCGCCTCGCGTTTGATGGGATAAGAAAGAACAAGCGCCTCTATCTGCCGTATATTTTAACGCAGATAGGCATGATAATGATGTATTATATCGTTATTTTTCTGCGCTACGGCGAGTCGCTCAAGGGCACATTCGGCGAGGGTACGGTCAGCATCGTGCTCATGCTCGGCGGCTGGGTCATCGCCATATTCGCCTGCATCTTTCTTTTCTATACAAATTCGTTTCTTATCCGACGCAGGAAGAAAGAGTTCGGACTCTATAACATCCTCGGCATGGACAAAAAGAATATCAGCATCCTGCTCTTTTGGGAGAGCCTGATAACTTCTGCCATATCGCTCTTCTGCGGTCTTGTGCTCGGCGTCGCGCTCTCGAAGCTTGCCGAACTCGGACTCGTCAAGGCGATAGGCGGCACTGATATCAGCTATGTTTTTCATGTCTCTCCGACTGCAATATTGCTGACCGTCGGCGTTTTCGCCGTTATCTTCCTGCTCCTCTTCATCAACTCCGTGCGCCAGATAATGGGCGCGAGCGCGGTAACTTTAATCAGGAGTGAAAACCTCGGCGAGAAGCCGCCGAAAGCTAACCCGCTTCTCGGCATCATCGGCGCAGTTTTGCTCATCGGCGCATATATTACCGCCGTTGTGATAACAGAGCCCCTGAGCGCGATACTTGTGTTTTTCATCGCGGTTATAATGGTCATCATCGGCACTTATCTTCTGATGATATTCGGCTCGGTGCTTCTCTGCCGCTTCCTGCAAAAGCGCAAGAACTATTATTATAAGCCGAATCATTTCATCTCCGTCTCTTCAATGACCTACAGAATGAAGAGAAACGGCGCGGGACTCGCGTCCGTCTGCGTGCTTGCAACAATGGTGCTCGTCATGATATCCTCGACCACCTGCCTGCTCTTCGGCACTGAGGACAGCATCAACACCCGCTATCCGCGCGATATCGTGCTCTCGACAGGCTTTGATACTATCGACGGACTCGATGACGGCAATATCGAAAAAGTCGCCGCAGGCGTCGATTCCCTTGCCGCTTCGCATAAGGCGAACGCCTCAAATTTTGCGTCCTACAGATCCGTTGTGACTGTCGGCACGATTTCCGACGGCGGCAAGCTGATCGCAGGCGGCACGGGCGTAACAATCGGTTCAAACTCGAATGCGTATATCTGCTTCGATGTCGTGCCGATAGAGGACTACAACGCCGTCATGGGCACGAACGAAACCCTCGCGCCCGATGAGGTCATAGTCTATGGCTACAGAATGAAGTATAAATATGACACCGTGACTCTCGGCGACGGCAAGACCTACAAAGTCAAAAAGACAGCCGACAGCTTCCTCATTGACGGCGACTCCGCCGTAAATATCGCGTCTTCGATATATATTTTCGTGCCCGACTTCAAAAGTGCAGCCACGGATTTTGCAAAGCCCGAAAACCACAACGGGGTGCGCACCGTCAATTATAAGTATTTCAGATTTTTCGATACTGAACTCGACACCGCCGGCGAGAGAGCGCTGTGCAATGACTATATCGACGCGACAAAACCGGTAATGTCGTCTTACGGCAATATGATGACATTCTCGATAGACAGCCGCAATGCCGGCAGGGATGATTATTATTCTGCCTTCGGCTCGCTGTTCTATCTCGGCGTCATGCTCTCGGTCGTGTTCATCTTCGCGGCTGTGCTGATAATCTACTATAAGCAGGTTTCTGAGGGTTACGAAGATCAGTCGCGCTTTGAGATAATGCAGAAGGTCGGCATGACAAAGAAAGAGATAAGAAAGAGCATCAATTCCCAGCTGCTCACGGTATTCTTCCTGCCTCTCGCGGGAGCGGGTCTGCATATGATATTCGCGTCTATAATAATCCGCAGAATATTGCTCGCCTTCAACTTCAACAACCCCGTCCTCTTCGCCGTGACAACTCTTGTGTGCTTCGTCGTGTTCGCGCTGTTCTATACTCTTATTTACCGCGTCACCTCCAACGCCTATTATAAGATAGTCAGCGGCGCAAAGGAGAGAGAATAATGAAAAGAGCAGCGGCTGTTCTGCTGACTCTTGCTCTAATGCTCTCGCTCACGGCGTGCATGAGCCGCGGCAGTATGCAGCTCAAACGCGCGGACAGATACTTTGACGATCTGCGCGGCGCGTTCAAAATGTCCGATGTCACGAACAGCGCCAAGCTTATCGGCAAGCGCGAGAACAACGGCAAGGATTGGTTCACCGGCAGCTACACCGCGCAGTGCGAGACCGAGACCGGGCGCGATACCGTGTTCGGCGGCGCGTCGGCGCGCGACAAGCTGATAAAAGTGAAAGCTTATATCGAAACCGAGTCCGGCAGCGCAGTAATACGCCTGAGAATGAACGGAAAAGTGCTCGAATATACGCCCGACACCGACGGCAGATTCGAACGCGAGTTCAATTTCCAAAACGGCGGCAACTACATCATGATAGATTTCGACCGCTTCACCGGAACAGTTCAGATGACAGCAGAATATGTATAAACAAAAACGGCAGGAACTTTTTTGCAGTTCCTGCCGCTTTTATATAACGCAATATTTGAGCTGCTGTAATTGCCTGATAAATTTGAATTTGCCGCATAATCCATTCAGGCGCCCCTGCAGGGGAGTCGGCTCGGCGTAAGCCGAGACTGAGGGGTTGGTTTCGCTTAGCTCAAAGTAAGTAGGGGCGGATATCATCCGCCCGCAAAGTGAATAGTGAATAAATCCGCGATATGGGGATATCATCAACCCCGCGAAGTTTGCACGATTTAATTGGCGAGCAACTTGTAGGGTGCGGTGACTCGATGCACCGATGCCGCGCAAGCGGCACTAAATCTTCTTAAAAGCTTATTATGCCGACCATATAGCGAACTCCGTTTGATTATTAAAAATGTGCTTCCGGATACGCGCCCGCTGTGACAGCTGAATAGCTTTTCAGCTTGTGTTCTTGAACGATTCGGAATATAAAAATGCCGTCAACCGAACCCGGTCAACGGCATTTTTTTCATTCAGCTTTCGTCAACATTAAAGGTGTATTAATCTGTTTTTTGTAATGTCCGGCGGATTTTTCGTAGATTGGCGTTTACTGATACACTATCTCCGCCGCCTGCGAGGCGTTGCCTGCGGCGTCATATGCGGTGATACTGTATACCGTGCCGCTCTGCGCGTTTTCGATAACCGCCGCAGTGTCCTCGTTGTATTCGCATCTCGCTAAGAACTTGCCGTCGGCGCATATTCTGTAATATGCTACGCCGAAGTTGTCGGTCGATGCCTGCCAGCTGAGCACGGTGTTCCCGTCTCCGTCAACCGAGAAGCCGAGATCAGTCGGCGCAGTCGGCGCTTCGCTCTCGAGCACATGACCGTGCTTTAAGTAGTCAATATAGGTGTTGTGGAACATCGGATCGACATACACGGGGCTGTAATAGTGGTTGTACGAGAACGTTATGATATTTTCAGCATAGCGTGAGGCTATGTCCATCTGCTTGACGAGCCTGTCGAGCGTCGCAGTCACATCCTGCGTGTTCTCTGTCACGAGCGGAGTAGTTATGCCGGTAGTATTGCTCTTTGCAACAGCGCTTGTGAAGTTCTCGACATTCGCCCAAAGGCGTATGTTCTTTCCGCTGAGCTTCACTGCGTCGGAGTACATTCTCCAGACATTGACGAGGTTCTCTTCAATTGTCCAGCCTGCGCCGACTGCGTCCTGCGGACAGAAGATATCGTGCTCGCGGAAGTTCACTGATTTTATAAACGAAGCCCAGAAGAGCTTCGCACTCTCGATGCCGGGGTTCGCGCCGTACTGAGAGAAGAACGGGCTTAAAAGCAGGGGAGCGTCCGCGTCCGTGCGCTCGATAGCGTCGATTATCACATTGACACCCTTCGCGATGAACGGCGACGACAGCTTGACGCGCGGACCGTTGCTCATCTCGGGCGTGAAGTACCAGCCGTAGAAAGCGTCGGGATATTTTGAAACATATTTGTTATATATCTCTTCAATCATGTCGGCGGAGACATTGCACAGCTCGCTGTAGTCCTTGCCGAAGCCGGATTTAGTCCACCACTCGTCATAGAGCCCGAGTCCGACCATGACCTTGATGCCCGAACCCTCGCAGTTTCTCAGCGCAGCTTCAACAACATCCGCAGCGCCGAAAGTCGCATTGGTGAATGTGTCGAGATTCGAGTTGTAGTAGACAGTCCATGTGCCGTCGGAAGCCTTGTGCGCCACATCCTGAATGATGAGGTATTTTATTCCGGCCTCCTTCATCGCGCCTATCTCATCCTGCCAGCGCTCGTCGTCCCAGTATGAGCTCATCCAGGACTGGATAAATGTGCCGTTGAACTCGGCTTCGCATTTCTTCTCTGTGGGCATCGGGCATATGAACAGTGCGATGCAGGTGATTATCCTGATAACCGTTCTGAATACGTTTGCCATATTTACCTCCTGTAGTGCCTCGAGGGGGCTTTTTTATATTTCGTATACTCCCGAGTCGAGCAGAGCGTATTCTCTGCTCCCGACTCTGAAATATTTGTATACAGGCTCGTTGAATGTGCGGTAGTCGTCGATGGCATAGGTGTTGTTGCCGATCTGCACCGTGCGTATCTTGTGCGAGTCGCGGTTGCAGACATAGATGTTCCCGCGAATAAGAGTTATGCTCGTCGGATACGAAAACGCGCTCTGCGCTCCGCCGCCGATCCTGAGCAGAACGCGGGCTTCGTCTATCGAATAGTTTATTATCGCGTCGCGCTCCGGCACAACGCACCAGAGCGATTTTTCATATGCAACGGGGTTGCACGCCGGCGCGCCCTGATATGTAAATTCATATCGCCTCACGCATGAACCCTCGGGCGTGAAGAGCGAGAATGTCCCGGCTCTGTCGAGAGTGACAGTGCAGTTGTTGAAGAACCTTGTCGGCTGAGCGAAGATAAATTCGCCCTTCTGACCGAGCTCGTCCGCTATGCGCGAACCGTTCTGACCGAATTTGCAGGAGACATATTCGCCCCTTGTTATCGGCGTTGATATGCTTGTCTCGCAGTCGTATGAATAGAACGAGACCCTGCACGATCCGTTTTCAAGCATCTTCTTTTCTGCATATATAAAACCCCCGTCGATAGGGGTGATGTCGACAATGTCGGCGTTAAGTATGCGCTGCAACAGCTTTTCCTCCGTTTCCGGCGGCTCTCAGCCCGCAAAAAATGCGGCTTGCGGCCGCTTATATGCTATATAAAATAATAAAAAACAATCAAAAAAATAAGCCCCGCCGAGCCGGATACGGCAATAGTAACCTGCATACCAAAGCAGGTGGGTGCCGCCCGGCGGGTTCGCGCTCCCTTCTTCCGGCAAAAGCCGGGAGGTCTGCAATCCGCCGCCGGAGACTAAGCTCCCGATTAAAACGTGTTGGGTTAATATGAACCGTATTTATCGCACAGGGCAGGGTGGCTTTATTTTATTCTCCGTCCTCTTCGCTCTCCGAGTCGGTGCGCTCGTCGTCGAAGAAGAGATCGCTCAGACGCTCTTCAAAAGCCTGATAGACTTCTTCAAATTCATCGTCGTCCTCGATCATTGTCAGATATGTTTCGCCGTCCTCCTCAATGACCTTGAGGGGGAGAACCTCGTCCTCGCCTTCGAGAACTTCTTCGCTGTCGTCATATACGGGCAGCAGCGCGACATAGCATCCGCGGTCTGTCTCGATGCGGTCGAGCTCTTCAAAAATGTGCTCCTTGCCTTCCTCGTCAACAACGCTGACGATGTCGGGATTATAATCCTTTGCCATAATAATAACCTCTCATACGGCGGCGCACCGTATATTGCGCGCGAGCCGATACAATTTATTTTTTATGTATTTATTTTACCCGTATTGCGCCCAATAGTCAATAGAAAAAGGAAAGACGAAAACAAATTGCCCGAAAACTTTTTGGTATTTTCGTCTTTGATGATGGGCGTTGTGACGCGGGGCTCACATCTTGTGTCTGTAAAGCTAACTTAATATAAAATATTAGAAATGTTGAAAAAATATGTTGACTTTATCCAAAACATGAGCTATAATGAAGATGCAAAGAGGGAGAAGGCTCCCGGCGCCGGGTCGGCGCTGTACCTGAGGGGTACACTCAAAAAATGATTGGAGGCGAGTCCGATGTACAGCGAAAGCGAAAATCAGTACTCCGACCGCCCGTCACAGCTTATCTGAAAGCTCGGCAGAGCAGAATATCAGAACTTTTTCTGCACTCGGAGCTTTTCGTCAGGCGGACTTGAACGCTAAAAGGTGATGGGTGTATCGAGCGGCAACGGCCGCAGCATTTCAGACGAAAACGATAACAACCGTAAGATGTCCGAATTGCGCCGCATCAACGGTAGTCCGGCGCAGCAGAAAATCAGATAAATTTACGCTTACCGTTTTATATAGATCGGAAATAATATAAATGTCAGAAAGAAAACCCGATCGTCTGAATGCAGAAAAGTGAATAGTAAAATTACAGCACCGTGTCGGCGGTGCTGTTTTTTTCGTGTGCATATAAAAAGAGCAGTTTCAAAAGGAACTGCTCTGAGTCTGTTGAAAAAGTCCGTCATTGCACGGTCTCAAGGCTCCACTGTGTAAGGGGAGCTGTCACGGCAAAGCCGTGACTGAGGGGTTGCCGCGTGAAAGTTCAAAATATCCGGCAATTTTAAAAAATGCAGCTTGTTCAAAACAATCCCTCCGGCGCTTCGCGCTGCCTCGTTTGCACAAGAGAGGCATAGATTCTGAATTCTGCGAAGCCCCCAAAAACCAGATTTATCGATAAGCAAAGAGCAGTCCCGAAAGGAACTGCTCTGAATTTTTTTATTTCTTCATCTCGGCGAGATCGCGGTAGTTGATGAGCTTGATGCCAAGGCTGTCGATGTGCTGCTTCGTCTTGGGGTCGGAGAAGAGCTTGTATTCCCAGACTCTGCGGTGCCATGCGCCGGTGATGCCCTTGAGCTCATCGCACTCGAGCGCGGGATGGATGTAAGTCTCGGTCACGCCCTCGGGGAAGGTCTTGTAGAGCTCATAGATATAATCGCGGTAGTTGTCGTAGCTGTCGTTCTGCGGGCCGGTCCACTCGCCGGGAAGCAGAAAGTCGGGATTTGCTACGCCGACGCTGTGCGCATAGGCGTTGAGCTGACCGACGAGACCCATGATCTGCTCCTTGTCGACTTTTATGTCGAGCATGGTGTTGCTCATCTGAGCGTCGGTGAAGGTGCCGGGGAAGCGGAACGGAAGACCGTATTCGCCGGCGATGCTGAGCACGAGCTGAAGCAGCTCGAAGCGGCCTGTCTCGATGCCGTAGAGCGAGCCCATGTGGTTGTCAAGGTGAGAGGGAGTGAGACCAAGAGCCTTGAGGCGGTTTATCTGAGCGTGGATCTCAGCAGCAACTTCTTTTATATCGGCGTTCTTCTCAACGTCGATGCTTTCGGGATGCATGAAGCCGAGCTCATCGCGCAGGCTGTCGGTGTTGCTCGTGCCGACGGGCGACCAGCGGTATGTAGCCCACTCGCTCGTGAAGGTCAGATGCACGCCGATGGCGAACTGCGGATTCTTCTTTGCAAACTGACATGCTTCATATGCCCACGGGCAGGGAGCCATGATGGTCGAAGAGGTGATCGAGCCGGACTTGAGCAGATCCATAACGGCGAGGTTTGCCGCTCTGCACATTCCGAAATCGTCTGCGTTGATAATGAGATACTTATCCATTGAATAAACTCCTTCTGTTTTATATGAGGGGGAGTGACCGTTTGACCAGAGCCCCCGATTCTGCTTTTTCTTTGTCACGGAAATTATACACTAAAATCTTCCGGATTACAACATTTTTATTTAAACTGTTGTCAAAATGAAAAGAGCCGCATCTTTCGACACGGCTCATATTTATTATTGTATAGTTTACGGGAAAATGCCTCTGATCTTCTTGGTCTTGACAAGTCTGCGAAGAGCGATGATGTAAGCGGAGGTTCTCATCGGATATCCACGCTCCTCGGTCAGTCCGTAGACCTCGTCGAATGCCTTGAGGAGGATATCTGCAAGCTTGTTGTTGACCTCTTCAAGCGACCAGGAGAGAGACTGCAGGTTCTGCACCCACTCGAAGTAAGAGACGATAACGCCGCCCGCATTTGCGAGAATGTCGGGAACAACTATCTTGCCCTTGGCGTTGAGTATCTGATCCGCCTCGTAGCTTGTCGGACCGTTTGCGCCCTCGACGATGTACTTCGCCTTTATCCTGTCGGCGTTGTCGACAGTGATCTGACCCTCGAGCGCTGCGGGGATAAGGAAATCTGCGTCGGTGTAGAGAAGATCCTCTTTCGCTATCTCGGTCACGCCGTCAGCCTTGTAGCCCTGGAGCACGCGGCCGTTGCCGGCTGCATAGTCAAGCATACCGTGAACATCGAGACCGTCTGCGCAGTAGAACGCTGCGGTGTGGTCGCTGACTGCAACTACCTTTGCGCCGAGGTCGGCTATGAGGTAAGCGGCGGTCGAGCCGACGTTGCCGAAGCCCTGAACGGCGAATGTGCAGTCTTTTATGTCGAGCCCGAGCTTCTCGGTCAGCGCGCGGCAGCAGAGCATGACGCCGCGTCCGGTCGCCTCGGGTCTGCCGAGCGAACCGCCGATTTCAAACGCCTTGCCGGTGACGACGCCGGGGATGGGATAGCCGTATTTCATCGAATATGTATCCATGACCCAGCCCATGACTTCGGCGTTGGTGTTGACGTCGGGAGCGGGAATGTCCTTGTGGGGGCCGATGATAGGCGCTATCATTGCCGCGTAGCGTCTGGTCATTCTCTCAAGCTCGCCCTTGGACATCTGCGACGGGTCGCAGGTTATGCCGCCCTTTGCGCCGCCGTAGGGGATGTTGGCAACTGCGCATTTGAAGGTCATCCATGCGGCGAGCGCGCGGACTTCGTCCATATCTACATTAGGATGAAATCTTATGCCGCCCTTGCACGGACCGCGGGTGCTCGAGTGCTGGATGCGGTAGCCTGTGAACATTTTCAGCTCGCCGTTGTCCATGCGCACGGGGAAGTTGACCTTCAGCTCCTGCTCCGGATAACGGAACGCCGCATAGTCGTTCTGGTCGATGCCGTCAAGCGCAGCGGCGCTGTCGAGCACGTTCAGAAAGTTTTCATAAGGATTTGCTTTTTTACTCATAAATTTCCACCCTTTCGTGTTGTTTTTGTATCTTGTGCATAAATTATTGCTCTATCGTAAGATTATCACAATAAAAACAATAAATCAATATCTGAGAGTGCATTTTCTAAAATTTATTTAAATTTTGTCCTGTGGTACCGTCAAAACAAAAATATTATTGTACCGAAGTACAAAAATCAAAAAATATTTACACGGTTTTAGGCGAAAAACTCTTTACAAAGCGGCGGAAAAGTGATATAAGTATAACTGGTAGGAAAAGTATAACAAATATCACTTGGATTTCAGAAAGGTGAGTGACCGATATGAAGATGCTGGAGGGTAAATTTATCGCTACCGTGAAGGTCGGCGAAAAGGGTCAGATAGTAATCCCAAAGGGCGTGCGCGATATATTCGATATAAACCCCGGGGACACGCTTCTGATGCTCGCCGATAAAAATCAGGGCATCGCGATAGTCCAGAATGATGTCTATATGAATTTTGCTGATGCCGTGTTCGAGGCGCAGCACCGCACACCCGAGGAGGCAGAGGAATGAACGCGCTCGAAGTCAGCGGATTGAAGAAAAGCTACGGCGATTTTTCCCTCAATGTAAGCTTTGCGCTCGAGCAGGGGAAGATAACGGGTTTTATCGGCAGAAACGGCGCGGGAAAGACGACGACTATAAAATCCCTGCTCGGTTTCGTCCATCCCGATGCGGGCGAGATTCGTTTCTTTTCAATGCCTTTCGCCGAAAACGAGATGAAAATCAAGAGCAGATTGGGCGTCGTGCTCGGCGGCGTGAATTACTATCCGCAAAAGCGCCTCGGCACCGTCGCGGCAGTCACTTCGCGCTTTTATCCCGAGTGGGACGACTCGCTCTACAGAAAATATATGCAGCTTTTCTCTCTTGATGAAAGCAAACGCATATCCGAGCTCTCTGCCGGCATGAAAGTCAAATTTTCGCTCGCCCTCGCGCTCTCTCATTCGGCGGATCTGCTTATCCTCGACGAGCCGACGAGCGGGCTCGACCCCGTCTCGCGCGATGAGATTCTTGATATCTTCATCAGCCTTTCGCAGGACGAGGGCAAGACCGTTTTCTGCTCGACCCATATCACGAGCGACCTCGACCGCTGCGCCGATAACATAATCTATCTCAAGCAGGGACGCATCGCGGAGAATGAATCTCTTTGCACTCTGCTCCAAAAATACAGTGTAGTTCAGTTTTCTGCCGATAACGCACCCAAAAATATCGAGCTCATCGGCGCGCGCCGCGAAAAAGACGGCATGAGCGCGCTTGTCAGAAATTCCGAACTGCCCGCAGGCATCGAATCCGCACCCGCCGGGCTTGAGGATATAATGGTGCATATCGAGAGGGAGGGGGAGACAAAATGAAAGAACTGCTCAACAAAGAACTGAAGCTCGTCCTTCATCCGACGAATATCCTGTTTATCCCGCTCGCATTCATGCTCTTTATTCCGAACTACCCATATCTCGTTATTATGTTCTATACCTGCCTCGGCGTGTTCTTCATGTGCCAGTTCGGCAGGGAGAATAACGATGTGTTTTTCACCATGATGCTGCCCGTCGAAAAGCATAAAACAGTGCTCGCCCGCATAATCTCCGTGAGCCTGCTCGAACTGCTCGAGATAGCGGTCTGTGTGCCGATAGCTTTCCTGCGCGCTAAAATTATGACCCCCGTCAACGCCGCCGACCTCGATGTAAACATCACGCTCTTCGCGTTCTTCTTTATGATATTCGGCGTGTTCAATATTATATTTTTCCCGGCTTATTATAAAAATGTCAAGCGCATCGGCGTGCCGTTCGCGCTCGGCAGTGTCGCTGTGTTCGTCTTTATCGGCGTTGAGATCGTGCTCTGCCACGCATTGCCGCTCTTTAAAAACAAGCTCGATACGCCCGACCCGCAGTTTTTGGCGGCAAAGCTCGTCACCCTCGCGCTCGGCGTTGTGATTTGGCTCGCGCTGACCTTCGCCGCCTATAAGCGTTCAGCCGCCCTGTTCGAGAAGCAGGATATCTGAAAAATAAACAAACCCGAACTTCCGCAGAATGTTATTTATGTTCTGCGGAAGTTTTGCTTTCGACGATTTTCTGTAAATACACATTTATGTCGGTTTTGTGTCCTATGAAAAAAATTATTTGTAAAATAGGTTGACAATTTTGTTTGAATGTAATAATATGTCATTGTAAGAAAGAATTTTTCAGACGATTTAACCAATTTGTATTGATTTTTAGTAAAAAAGTATTTATCCGGAGGATAATTATGAACAACATGAATGCCCATAGGTATAAGAACGGAGACAATTGAGTCCGACGAAAAATTTTTTCGTCGGGATGAAAATAATTGATTTTAAAAGAGATATTTAAATTTTGATTTCTTTATTAACTAAAGTTAAACAACTAAGCGTAAACTGGAGGTACAATTGTGAAAAAGAAAATAGCATTATTATTAACAATAGCATTAATACTCATTTCGGCGTTACCTTGTAGTGCAATGGCGACCGATAAAAGATTAACGTTGGAATCTCAGATTAATCATTTTTCAAGAATTCCAGGTTTTGAAGATTGGAGCAATTGCACTTTAGTGGACAATGGAATTTTGTTTTCATCAGATGACAATATATACAGACATTTCACGATTGAATCAATCGTGTCAAGTGAAAATATTGGCTATGTTATCTGTAATGATCAATTTGAAATTATTGAATTTTCAAGATATCGTTCACCATATTGTGATTATTATGAAAAATGCGCTGATGGAGTATTGAATCGTAAAATATTAAAGGCTTTTTATGAACCGGGATTTCATGGCTTAATTAGTGGTGATCAAATACAGGTTATAGAATGTGATGATTTAGTCAATGATAGTTTTGATGAAGTAATTGAAACTGCAAACGAAGCTGACGCAAGTATTTTGAGAGGGAGTGTTGACAAGTATAAAGTGATTTCGGGTGTTCCCAATTATCCGTATACAGCCTCTTGCATACCAACGGCTATTGGCAACATTTTGGGATATTGGGATTCGCATGGTTATCCTAATTTGATGACAGGCTCTTACAGTGCCATGATAAACGAGATATCAAGTCTTATGGGCGTTAATACGGCGAATGCAAACATACCGAAAGCAGTTCACCAATATTGCCATAAAAATGGAAGGTATCCCAATAAATTTACAGCAACAAATATTAGCAAACCTCAATTTACGCAATTAAAGCCAGAAATAGATGCAGGGCGTCCTACTTTAGTTGGATTTGCAAAAGGTGGAGCATATTCTGGTGCGCATATGACAGCTTGTATTGGGTACTATTATGAGATCACGTCAAGTGCAAGATATATTTATGTACATGATGGAGGACATCACTCAGGAGATTATTTTGTGCAATGGAATGGCACATATAATGATTTTATTGGGAAAATAGTGCCTTGATGTTGAAAGGAGAATTTGTTATCATGAAAAAGATGATTTCGTTGCTGTTTGCGGCGCTGCTCGTTTTGACGGCTTTCGCAGCCTGTTCGCATGAAGAAAAGAAGCCCGACGGCGAGTCCGATTCGTACCCGAGCTATTCAGTAAACGCGGACGATATGAACAAGGACTATAAGCTCGACGATATAGCCGATTTGTCGCTGATATCTTCCGTCGATTCCGTCACGGCGCATTTTCAGGGCAAGGAAATTCGCAATGTGACAAATGATCTGAAAAAATCCGACCTTGAAGCGCTGACTTCGGCTCTTAAAGGCATGACGGTAACAGCCGAGGAAGATAAGTATCCGAACAAGGAGCTTAAAAAATCCGTGTATATTCAGCTCAAAAATGATGAGGGTACAGAGCGCAGAGTTATGTCCTGCTTTGTCATTGACAGCGGCTGTTATCTCAGCTTTTCCGAGACGTATTTAAAAGGCGAAAAGTTCAATAGCCCCGCAGTTATTTTCCGTATAAATGAAGCCGATGCCGAAAAGGTTCTTACGCTTTTGGGCGCAGAAAATGCTTCGTAACAACATCGGCTTTATGTGCCGCTTATAGAAAAAGCACCCGGAGGTGACTGAAATGAAAAAAACAGTTATTTGCATCGTATCGACCGCAGCCGCGTTTGTCCTTGCAACTGCGTTGAACATTCAGAACATGATTTGGGGCGGCACCCCGTCCGTCTTGGGCCTCGTTTTCTCCCTTGTCTTCTGCGCGTGCCTCTTTGTCCTGCCTGCCGTCGCGAAGAATCGTGCGTTCGCTGTTGTCTCGGCGTGCTACGCCGCATTCTCGGCGATTGCTTCAACAGCCGGGCTGCTCGCCGTGAAAGGCATCATTTCCGACACGTTGGCGTTGGTGGCTGTCCCGCCGCTTACCGCGTTCTGTGGGCTGAGCTATATCATGAGCGATTACAGCGTTTTCTATTCCGTGCTAATCGCTTTCACGCTCATAGCTGCGCTGAATCTTATTTTGACCGCGAGAAAGCCTGCGGCGGCAAAAGCATAAAACAACAAATATCGATCCACGGAGCAGACCGGTCAGCCGGCCTGCTCTTTTTATGTCCCGTGCCGAAAAGCCGAACTTTCTGCCGAAACTCTTGATAAAACCGCTATATACATGGTATAATTAACTATTATCGAAAGGAATGGTAACCCTATGCGTAAAAGATGGCTTGCAGCTTCATATGACAAGGATCTCGCGGCTCAGATAGCCGAGGAACACAGCCTCAATCCTATCGCCGCGCTGCTTGCCGTTATACGCGGACTTCGCGACGACGAAGAAATAGAAGATTTCTTCGACCCGAACCCGTTCTTTACTCTCGATCCGTTCGCCCTGCCGGATATGGACAAGGCGGTCGAGCGCATAAATCGCGCGATAGATAATTTCGAGTGCATAGCGATATTCGGCGATTTCGATGCCGACGGCGTCACCTCTACCGCTCTGCTCTATACATATCTTGAGTCAAAGGGCGCGAATGTCCTGTGGTATATCCCGGACAGGCTGACCGAGGGCTACGGTCTGAGCGTCGGCGCGGTCGAAAAGCTCAAAGATATGGGCACTCAGCTGATAGTGACGGTCGATAACGGTGTCAGCGCCGCGGACGCTGCAGAGCGCGCGTATGAGCTCGGCATGGAGGTCGTTATAACCGACCACCACAAAGTGCCCGATGTTCTGCCCCGCGCCGAGGCGATAGTCGATCTTCAGCGCGCGGATTGCACCAGCCCGTTTAAGGAGCTGTGCGGAGCGGGTGTCGCGTTTAAGCTGGCTTGTGCTATGGAGCTTGAGGACGATACAGCCGTTATCGAAGACTTCGCGGACCTCGCCGCAATAGGTACTATAAGCGATGTTGTCAATCTTACCGGCGAAAACCGTGCGATAGTCAAGGCGGGACTCCGCAGCATCAACAACCGCTCGCGCGCCGGAATAAACGAACTTCTCGATGTTGCCGGAGCGGGTAATAAATATGTCAACGCAACTTCCGTGGCGTTTACGATTTCGCCGCGCATCAATGCGGCGGGCAGAATGGGCTCCGCCAACCGCGCGCTCGAGCTTCTGCTCAGCGACGACCCCGAGACCGCAAACGGGCTTGCGCAGGAGATAAACGAGGCGAACAGAACGCGCCAGGCGATTGAAAGCGAAATTTTCGCCGAGGTCGAACAGAAGCTGTTTGAGCATCCGGAGATACGCTATGCCCCCGTCATTGTCGTTGACGGCGACGATTGGCACAACGGCGTTATCGGCATTGTCGCCGCGAGGATTCAGGAAAAATATTCAAAACCGTGCATAATAATTTCGCGCAATACAGAGGACGGCACGGCGCGCGGCTCGGGACGCAGCATCGAGGGCTTTTCGCTCTATGATGCAATAAAAAATTCAAAGCATCTGCTGACCCATTTCGGCGGTCACACTCAGGCGGCGGGACTTTCCTTAATGGCTGAGGATATAGAACAGCTCCGAGCCGAGATAACGGAATACGCGCTTCATACCGAAATGCCGTTTCAGATTCAGAATATAGATTTAAAGCTCAATCCCGCGCATATATCTTTGGATATTCTCGACGCGGTGTCGTCCCTTGAGCCGTTCGGCGCGGGAAATCCCCAGCCGGTTTTCGGGCTCTACTGCATGACGATAGAGGGCTTTTCTCCCGTCGGCAACGGCAAGCATATGCGGATAACCGTCTCAAAGGGCGATACGCGCATCTTCGCCATGTATTTCGGCATGACCGAGCGCTCGTTCTTTTATAATGTCGGAGATACCGTTGACCTTGCCGTCAATCTCGAGAGAAACGAATATCTCGGGAATGTCCGCATAGGCGTTTATATCAGGAATATGCGCCCGTCCGGCAGCGACGATATAAAAGTGCTCGAGGGCTTGAGGCTCTTTGACCGAGTCATGCACGGCGAGGAGCTGACTGCTGAGCAGGCGAGAGCTGCTCTGCCGGACAGAAGCCTCTGCGGCGCGGTGTATACCCAGATAAAACGGCGCGGCTCATGGAGCGCCGAGTATGAGATGCTCTGCCTGCGCTCGGGCTTCGGGGAGGACAGAATATGCGCCGTCGCGAGCGCTGTCGAAGTTATGGTGCAGACCGGCGTTCTCAACCGCTCGCCCGCGGGCAGCATCGTTGTCAACGAACAGAGCCCCAAGGTGAACCTTGAGGACGCACAATTGATGAAACATATAAGAAGCTTTTTATAAACAGCGGCAAGATAATTAGGAGTGATCCGATGAGATCGTGGGAAGAAAAAATAAACGGCGAGACCGAGGAGAAGAAGATGAACCGTCAGGCGGATTTCACCGACGGCAGCTCTTCCTTTGACGACGGCTTCGACAAGCTCTACGAAAAAATAAAGACCATGTACCGCGACGACGAGCTTGAAACGGTGAAGCGCGCCTATGATGTGGCGAAGGAACATCATAAGAACCAGCTCCGCCAGTCCGGCGAGCCGTATATAATCCACCCGATAGCCGTAGCCTCGATTCTCGCAGACCTCGGCATGGACAGCCAGTCGGTGGCGGCGGCTCTCCTGCACGATACTGTCGAGGATACCGATGTCACAAAGGCGGATATCGAGCGCGAGTTCGGCGACGAGATAGCTCAATTAGTCGACGGCGTGACAAAGCTCGCTAAAGTGCCGACCGAGACAAAGGCAGAGGCGCAGGCGGAAAATATCCGCAAGATGCTCCTCGCGATGTCGAATGATATCAGAGTTATTATTATAAAGCTCGCCGACAGACTGCATAATATGAGAACCATCGGCTATGTCCGCGAAGAGAAGCGCCGCGAAACAGCCCTTGAAACTCTCGAGATATATGCCCCCATCGCTCACCGCTTAGGTATCAGAACGATAAAAGAGGAGCTTGAGGACAGAGCCATTATCTGCCTCGACCCCGTCGCGTATAAAGAAATAGAGGATTATCTCAACTCCCAGAGCGCATCGCGCAAGGAGTTCCTCGACAGCATAATCGAGAAAATAAAGGAGCGCGTCGATCCGCTCGTCTCCGGCTGCAAGGTCGAGGGCAGAATCAAGAGCGTCCACGGAATCTACCGCAAAATGTATATCGGCGGCAAGACTTTCGACGAGATCTATGATATCTACGCCGTCAGAATAATAGTCGAGTCTGTTATCGATTGTTATAACTGCCTCGGCGTTATCCACGATATGTTCCGCCCGATCCCGAACCGCTTCAAAGATTATATCTCGACCCCGAAGCCGAATATGTATCAGTCCCTGCATACCACCGTTATCGGCAAAGAGGGAATACCATTCGAGGTTCAGATAAGAACCTGGGAAATGCATCAGACGGCTGAATACGGTATCGCCGCGCACTGGAAGTATAAGCTCGGCGGCGGCACCGCGAGCGGCAACTTCGATAAGCGCCTCGCGTGGATTCGTCAGATGCTCGAGAGCCAGAGCGATTCCGAAGATGTCGAGGATATCGTCAGAACGATAAAGAGCGACCTCGTCCCCGAAGAGGTGTTTGTGTTCACTCCCAAGGGCGATGTTATAAACCTGCCCATAGGCGCGACCGTTATCGATTTTGCCTATGCCATTCACTCCGCCATCGGCAACCGCATGACCGGCGCAAAGGTCGACGGGCGCATCGTGCCGATTGACTATCAAGTAAAGACCGGCGAAATAGTTGATGTTTTGACTTCGTCTCAGCCCGGCAAGGGACCGAGCCGCGATTGGCTCAAGATAGTCAAGACGAGCGAGGCGCGCAGCAAGATACGCAACTGGTTCAAGAAAGAGCGCCGCGACGAGAATATCGCCGAGGGCAAGGCGGAGGTCGAGCGCGAGTTCAGACGCAGCTTTATCCGCCTGCCGGATGACGAGATGAAGTCGTTCCTCCAGCGCATCGCGGAGCGTCAGCATTTCGACACGGTCGAGGATTTCTATGCCGCTATCGGCTACGGCGGCGTGTCGCTCATCCGCATGATGCCTCATATAAAAGATGAGTATAACAAGATAGTCAAGGCGTCCGCTCCGCCGGAAATAGTGCTCACCCAGCCGAAAAAGCGCGTCAAGAGCAGCGAGGGCGTTATAGTCGAGGGCATCGACAACTGCCTTGTCAAGTTCTCGCGCTGCTGCAATCCGCTCCCGGGCGACAGTATAATCGGCTTTATTACCCGCGGCCACGGCGTGTCGATTCATACGCGCGACTGCAGCAATGTCCCGAAGGATCTCGAGCATTGCGGCGACAAAGACAGATGGATAAACGCATATTGGGACAGCGCCATAAAAGAGGATTTCCGCGCAACGCTCATGATATCCTGCCTCAACAGGGTCGGTATGCTCGCGGATATCTCCGTCCAGCTCGCCAATATGCACGTTATGATAAATGATATAAACACAAGGAATTTCAAAGACGGCAGAAGCACGTTCTCTATGACCATAACCGTCTCGGGAATCGAGCATCTCAAGAGCGTTGCCGCCAAAATCGAGCGAATCGACGGCGTGCTAAGCGTCGAGAGAGCCGCAACCTGATGCCAATTATATTTTTAGATATTGCAAGTCCAAGGGGGGAATCACCGTGAGAGCTGTTGTTCAGCGCGTCACATCGTCAAAAGTTTCCGTTGACGGGAAGACCGTCGGCGAGATAGGCAAGGGCTTCAATGTCCTGCTCGGCGTTGTCGAGGGCGACACCGATGAGCAGGCAATATTGCTCGCCGGCAAAATAGCGCGTTTGCGCGTGTTCGAGGACGAAAACGGAAAAATGAATCTCAGCGTCAACGATGTCGGCGGCGAGATTCTCGCTATCTCGCAGTTCACTCTCTGTGCCGATTGCAAAAAGGGCAACAGACCGTCTTTTACGCTCTCTGCCGCGCCCGATGAAGCGAACAGATTATATGAGCTGTTCTGCTCCGAGCTCTCCGCGAACGGAGTCAGGAATGTCGAAAAAGGCATCTTCGGCGCGGATATGGCGGTCGATATAGCCAACGACGGCCCCGTTACTATCATGCTCGATACCGATATATGGAGGAAAGACAAATGATGAAGATACACACTCTGCCCATGGGACCCGTCCAGGCGAACTGCTATGTCGTCATAGACGAACACAGCGGCGAGGCGGCGGTTATCGATCCCGGCGACTACACGGACGAATTGAAATCAGTCCTTCGCGACGAAGTGAAAAATCTCAAGTATATTCTTCTCACCCACGGTCACTATGACCACATTCTCGGCGTCGCGCATATAAAAGATGACTACCCGGATGCGAAAATAGCCATTCACCCCTATGACAGCGCCTGCCTCAAGTGCGAGGATATCAGCCTCGCGACCCATGTTGATCACGGCATCCAGAAATATGTCGATTATGACCTGCTCGCGGAAGAGGGCTTTGAAGCGAAGATAGGGGATATCACTCTCCATACTATCCACACTCCCGGCCACACACTCGGCGGCGTGTGCTATCTCGAAGAGACCGAGCGCGTGATGTTCTCGGGCGATACTCTCTTTTGCCGCACTGTCGGCAGAACCGACCTCCCCGGCGGGGACTGGCAGACTATGGTCGAAAGCCTCAAACGCCTTGCCGCCCTTGACGGCGAATATACCGTCTACACCGGGCATAACCGTTCCACAACGCTCTCCGAGGAGCGGGTCAGAAACAGATATTTAAGAAAAATACCCAGAGGAGAGCTATAAGGAAACGCCTATGATTCTATATATCTGCGGTCACGATTTCCATTATGAGATGGAGAATCTTTGCCGCGTGTTCTTCCCGAACGAAAAGATAACAGTCTCGGACACTCTGCCCGAAAGCGGAGCGCCCGAGGTCGAAACATATCTCGACGGCGCGAGCGGCGGATATTCCGTGCGCGTGCGCGTCAATGTCGGGGATAAGACCGAGACTCGCTCGGCAGAAGTCCCAAAGACGGACGAACCCGAAAAGGACGAGTGCGAGCGCACCATGGCTCGCGAGCTTTTCTCCGCTCTGAGCGCCGTTACGGGCTATGTCCCGCCCTGGGGCATACTCACAGGCGTGCGCCCGTCCAAGCTTATGCTGAAGCTCATTGAATCTCTCGGCGAAAAGGGCGCGTATGACTATTTTACAAAAAAGCTTCTTGTCAGCGAGCCGAAAGCGCGCCTTGCGCAGAGCGTCGCGGGCACGGAGCAGGAGATAGCCGCCCTCGGTGACGAGCGTTCGTTCAGTCTCTACATCGCGATACCGTTCTGCCCGTCAAGGTGCAGTTATTGCTCGTTCGTCTCCCATTCGATAACCAACGCCAACGCCGCAAAGCTTCTGCCCGTCTATGTTGACGACCTGTGTAGAGAGCTTGAAATAACGGGAAAAATTGTCCGCGATATCGGGCTGCGGCTTGAAAGTATATATATCGGCGGCGGAACGCCCGGTATTCTCAGCGCGGAGCAGATGGAAAAGGTCTGCTCCGCAGTAGAAAACAGCTTCGATCTGTCCGCTATACGCGAATATACCGTCGAACTCGGCAGACCCGATACCGTGACGCAGGAGAAGCTCGATGTCTTGCGCGCTCACTCGATCGACAGAATAAGCATAAATACCCAGACCCTCAACGATTCCGTGCTCGAAGCGGTCGGCAGAAAGCACACAGCGGCGGATTTTTTAGCCTCTTATGCCCTCGCCGAGAAGAGCGGGTTTGAAAATATAAATGTCGATCTTATCGCGGGACTCCCCGGTGATACGCTCGAGAGCTTCAAAAAATCCGTTGACGGAGTCGTCTCGCTCGCGCCTGCGAATATAACCGTCCATGCCCTTGCGCTGAAATCCGCATCCACTCTCAGAGAACACGGTCACGCGGTCAGCGAAGGGGAGACGGCGGGGAAGATGATTGATTATTCCCACTCCGTTCTCTTCGATAACGGCTATATTCCTTATTATATGTATCGCCAGAGCCGCTGCGTCGGCAACCTCGAAAATGTCGGCTGGTGCAAACCCGGTACGGAGTGCAGATATAATGTATTCATGATGGAGGAGACGCATACTGTCCTCGCCGCCGGAGCGGGCGCCGTAACAAAGCTCAAAAAGCCCGGCAGCAACTATATCGAGCGTATTTTTAACTACAAATATCCATATGAATATAATGCCCGGTTTGACACTCTGATGGAGCGCAAGAAACGCATATCGGAGTTCTATTCGGAAATATTCGGTTCGCAGTCGTCTGCGGATAAATAAGGTGATAGGTTGAAATCTCTCGTAAAAATAAACTCAATGGCGGCAAACGACCCCGCATTTCTCGTTTCAAAAGCCGAGGAGCGGTATTCAGACAGGCTCGATGAAATAGCCGAGCGTATATTCTCCGACCGCGAAAAGCGTATAGTCATGCTCGCGGGTCCCAGCGCGTCGGGCAAAACGACCACCGCCGGGCTTATAGCCTCGCGGCTCGAATCGCGCGGCGCAAAGGCTTTCGCTGTCTCACTCGACGATTTTTATCATGATCAGCGCGATGCCATTCTCGACGAAAACGGCAAGCCCGACTATGAGACCGTCAACGCCCTCGATATCGCGCTTATCGACTCGTGCCTTGAGGATATCATCAAAAACGGCACAACGAGACTGCCGCATTTCGATTTCGTCAGCGGCAGGCGGAACGGCTTCTCTGACCCTATAACGCTCGGCAAGGACGATGTGCTGATAGTCGAGGGTATCCATGCCCTGAACCCGGTTATAACCGACTCTCTGCCGAGCGAAAATCTGATGAAGCTCTATGTCAGCGTCTCGTCCCGTATTGCCGATGAGGACGGGGATGTGCTTATGTCGAAGCGCGATCTGCGCTTTGTCCGCCGCCTCGTTCGGGATTATTACCACCGCGCGAGCAGTGTCGAGCGGACATATGACCTCTGGGGGAGCGTTCAGCGCGGCGAGGATAAGTATATCTTCCCTTACAGCCACTTGGCGGCGGAGAAGATAGACTCGCTCCATGCCTATGAGCCGTGCGTGTTCCGTGCCCTTGCCGTGCCGATGCTGAGCGGTGTAGGGAGCGGCAGCGAGTGGTATGACGAGGCGCAGATGATGATAGAACGCCTTGAAAGATTCGAGCCTATTCCGGTCGACGTTATTCCCGAAAACTCGCTGCTTCGTGAGTTTATGGATTAAACAATTGTTAAATTTTTCAGCATATTGTTGATAATATCGCCCTCAAACGATATAATTAGGAACGGTTTTAAGAAAGAAACGAACAGCAAGGAGGTTTACCCTTGGCAGAAAGAAAGAAACAGTCGCTCTTGAACGGCGCAATAATCCTTGTCATCTCGACCCTCGTGGTCAAGGTGATAGGTCTCTGCTTCAAGATGCCGCTGGGCAGTATGCTCGGCCTCGTGGGATACGGATATTTCACCTCGGTCTATGCCATCTATACTCCCATCTATTCAATTTCCATGGCGGGTCTGCCGATAGCGGTGTCGCGCATGGTCGCGGAGGATGTCGCATTAAATCATTACCGCGAGGCGCGCATGACGCTAAAAACGGCGCGCAAGATATTCCTTCTCGTCGGAACCGCGGGCACGCTGCTCATGGTCATTATCTCCATTCCATATGCCGCGTTCATCTCGGATATAAGAAACCTGCCCGCGATGATAGCCGTCGCCCCGTCGATATTCTTCTGCTGTTATGTCTCGGCTTACAGAGGATATTACGAGGGTCTGCGCAACATGATCCCGACCGCCATATCGCAGGTCATCGAGGCTCTCGGCAAGCTTGTTATCGGACTTGTTTTTGCAAAGCTCATCATGTCCTACGGCGAGAGCGCCTATAACAGCGCCGTTGCCGCAGGTTCGGCTACCGCTACAGTGTTCGGCAAAGAGGTCTCGTCTCTTAATGAGGCTTTCAGCGTAACATACCCGTGGGCTGCCGCCGGCGCAATACTCGGCGTTACCCTCGGCTCGCTTCTGAGCCTTATCTATCTCGGCATCCGCCACAGAGCAAAGGGCGACGGTATAACCCGCCTCGAGCTCGTCAATTCCCCGAAGCCGCCCGCAAATCATGCCATAGCCAAGAACATGATAACCATAGCGGTGCCGATTCTTTTGAGCTCGCTCGTTCTCAACGCCACGAACCTTATCGATGCCGTGACCATCCAGAACCGCCTGCTCCACGCTATCGAGAGCGGTCAGGATACAATATACAATTTATATAAGCAGTGCATCGATGCCGATGTCGCGAGCGGTACCTTGAATCTTTCGGACAGCAAGGGCTTCATGAGCTATCTCTACGGCGCATATAACACCGCCGTGGACTTCAAGAACCTCGTCCCGATGATAACCGTCTCTCTCGGCGTCAGCGCGCTTCCCGCCCTCGCGGAGGCGTGGACGATGAAAGACAAGGCGGCTGTCAAGAGCGCCGTCAATACCGTTATAAGAGTCTCCATGCTCATAGCTCTGCCCGCCGGTATCGGCATGGGCGTGCTCGCCGAGCCTATACTTACTCTTATCTACGGCCGCGGCAGAATGGCTGCCGATATCCCGATGATAGCGCCCATGGTCGCCGTCTTCGGTTTCACAACTGCGTTCATGTCCATTTCGACTCCGCTTACGAACCTCCTTCAGGCGGTCGGCAGAACGGATATCCCCGTAAAAACAATGCTCGTCTCCGCCGTCGTCAAGATAATCTGCAACTTCGCCCTCGTCGGCATACCGGGCATCAACTTCAACGGCGCGGTTATCGGAACAGTCCTGTTCTATGTTATAAATGTCATTCTCAATGTCATCGCCGTTATAAAAGTCACTAAAGTCCGCATTGATATAATGTCAGATTTGATAAAACCGCTTATCTCCGCCGCCATGTGCGGCCTCGCGGCGTGGGCGGCTTACGGTCTGCTCGGCAATTATGTGCTCAAGAGCGTCAGCCACGGCGCGGATATCGCGCTGCTCGCCGCCATCATAATCGCCGTTATTGTGTATGCGATAGCTATCATCGTCTTCAAGGGCATCGTGCGCGAGGATATAGAATCTCTGCCCGCAGGCGAAAAAATTGCAAAAGTACTTGAAAAATATGAACTTTTGGGTTAGAATATTTCTTGCCGATAAAATCAGACAGGGGATCATATGGTAGACTTTAAGCAGAAAGAAAAATATGATATAAACGATCTCCTTGAGATCATGCGTCTGCTCCGTGCTCCGGGCGGCTGCCCGTGGGATGCACAGCAGACTCATATGAGCATCCGCAAGAATCTTATCGAAGAGACTTATGAGGTCATCGAGGCTATCGACAAGGACGATAAGGAGTTGATGACCGAGGAGCTCGGCGATCTGCTCATGCAGGTCGTGTTCCACGCTCAGATGGAGCAGGAGGCGGGCAACTTCGATTTCGGCGATGTCACCGACGGCGTGTGCAAAAAGCTCATCGAGCGCCACCCGCATGTTTTCGGCGAGGTCGAGGTCTCCGGTGTCGGCGATGTGCTCAATAACTGGGACGCCATAAAACGCCGCTCAAAGGGACAGAAAAAGGGGAGCGAGCCTATGCTCAGCATCCCGCGTGAGCTTCCCGCGCTTATGAGAGCGACCAAGATTCAGCAGAAAGCGGCGACGGTCGGCTTTGACTGGGACGATGTCTCCGGCGCTCAGCAGAAAGTGCTCGAGGAGGCGAAGGAGCTTTCCGAGGCTATCGAATCGGGCGACAAGGAGCATATTTCCGAGGAGCTCGGCGATTTGCTTTTCTCCGCCGTCAATGTTTCGCGCTTTGTCAAGTGCGATGCCGAGGAGGCGCTGACTGCGGCTTCCGATAAGTTTATAGCCCGTTTTATCCGCGTTGAACAGCTTGCGCGCGAGCGCGGCATCGATATGGAGTTCGCTCCGCTTGAAAAGCTCGACGAACTCTGGGATGAAGCCAAGGCAGAGAGCAGAAAATAATAACGATGACTGTGTCCAACGGACATTGCATAAAAAAGAAAAGAAAAATAAAAGGAGAAACACGTAATGAATAAGACAGAGTTTATCGCTGCCGTTGCAGCAAAAGAGGGACTTGAGAAGAAGACCGCCGAGAAGGCTGTCAACGCTGTTATCGCTTGCATCGGCGATGCTCTCGCATCGGGCGACAAGATTCAGATCGCAGGCTTCGGCACTTTCGAGGTCAGAGAGCGCGCAGCTAAGACTGCCCGTAACCCCAGAACCGGCGAGACCATCGATGTCCCCGCTTGCAAGGTTCCCGCTTTCAAGGCAGGCAAGGGCCTTAAGGACAAGGTTGCAAAATAATTTTGCTGGCTTTTCAGGGGCAGAAATGCCCCTGATTTTTTTAACGTTCTAATGTTCTGAAAGGATGCGGCTTTTGCCGCGGAATGTTATGAGACTTGATAAGTATCTTAAGGTGTCGCGCCTGATAAAGCGCCGCACCGTCGCAAACGAGGTCTGCGACGCAAAGCACGTCACGGTAAACGGCAAAATAGCCCGCGCGTCTTATGATGTGAAGGTCGGCGATGTCATTGAAATATCCATGGGTCAGAATGTGACCCGTGCGCGTGTTCTTAATGTTGCCGAGACCGTCCGCAAAGAGGACGCCGCCGCGATGTACGAAATTCTGTAAATCGGTCATAATCGAGAGCCTCCCGCCGTATTATTAACGGACGGGAGGTTTTATTTATGACGGAAGAAAACAAAGTTCAGGCATTGCCCCACAATCTTATAATGGAAAACAGAAATCGCCTGACCGTCTCCGGCGTGTCCGATGTGGACAGCTTTGACGAGCAGACGGTCGTGATATTCACGCAGATGGGTGAGCTGACCGTGCGCGGCAGCGACCTGCATATAATCAATCTCAATGTCGACAGCGGCGAGCTGAGCCTTGAGGGCACGGTCAATTCGCTGACCTATTCCGATGAACAGCCCGGAAAAGGCGGATTTTTCAGCCGCGTGTTCCGCTGATGGAGTATATCCAGGGGCTGGACGGCCAGATATCCGTCTTTCTGCATTCGCTCGGCATCGGCTTTCTGCTCGGAGTGTTCTATGATGCCGTGTGCGCCGTCCGCGCCGTTCTGCCGGGCGGGCGCAAAGTCATATTCGTGACCGATATTCTCTATGTAATAGTCTGCGCCTTTGCTTCGTTTTGTTTTATACTCGTGCTCAATGACGGGCGCACCCTGCTCTATATTCTCGCGGCGCAGCTGCTCGGCTGGATAGCCGAACGACTAAGCCTCGGCGCGGCGGCAAAACACCTCGGTCTGCTTATTTCGTCAAAGCTCAGAAAACTCTTCTGGCGGATAAAAGACGCTGTCAGCAAGCCGCTTTGCAGCTTAAAAGAAAAAATATCACAGAAATTAACGCCGCCCGGGGAAAAAGACGGAATAATGTCAAATAAAAATGAAAAAAATATGAATTACCTCTTGAAAAAGGGGCGCAATATGTTGTATACTTTGAATAGGCAAATATGCCCCAAAGCAAGGAAACAGAAGGTCAAAGGGAAACGTAAGAATGTCGGAAAAAAAGCGCAGACTCAAAAAAAGGCATAGTACCATACTGATGATCGTGTTCGCGGTCGCAGTGTGTTATTTCCTTATATCCTTTATTGTCATGCAGTCCGATATCAAATCTCAGGAGAAGTACAATGCTCAGCTCAGGACTCAGCTTGCCGATAAGAAAGCCGAGAATGAGGAGCTTGAAAAGCTTGTCAAGAGTTCGGATCTCGATGATTATGTCGAGCAGATAGCAAGGCGTGAACTCGGCTATGTTTTCCCGGATGAAAGGGTATATTACAACGAACAGCAGTCGGCGGACAAGTAAAAAAAGGGAGCAGCGTACTATTATGCAGATCGAGCAGGGAAGTGTTGTTAAGGGTAAGGTGACCGGTCTTACCGATTTTGGTGCATTTGTTGAACTTGAGGGCGGAAAAACGGGCATGATCCATATTTCCGAGGTCTCAACGTCTTATGTCAAGGATATCAGAGAGCATTTGCAGCTAAACCAGGAAGTTACGGCGAAGGTCATTTCGATCAGCCCCGAAGGCAAGATAGCCCTTTCGATAAAGAAGCTCAATGCCGACAATAACGGCGGCGACCGTCCTCAGCGCAGACCACGTCCCTCGGGCGACAGACAGGGTCAGCAGAACAGACCGCATCAGCAGTCCTCCGGCCAGCGCAGACCGCCTCAGCAGGGCAGACAGGTCGAAGCCGTCAATCAGGAGACTTCCGGCAACCAGTCCTTTGAGGATATGATGGCAAAGTTCAAGCAGATCAGCGATGAAAAAATGACCGATCTGAAAAGATCTTCCGATTCCAAGCGCAGCGGAGGCTATTCGAGGCGCGGCGGCGGCAGACAGTAAAAAATGCATTATCAGGCGGGCGTTCAGCCCGCTTTTTTGATTTAAGAAAAAGGAGCGATCTTGTGATTATCAAAAATGCCGTTATACATACGGTAACGAACGGTACTATCGAAAACGGATATATCGAGTTTGATGAAAAAATAATCTCCCTGGGCGATATGAAAGACTGCCCGCAGGGCGAGGCTTATGACGCCAAGGGCGCGGCGCTCTATCCAGGCTTTATCGATGCCCATACACATATCGGCATCACCGAGGATTCGCTGACCTTTGAGGGCGAGGACTGCAACGAGATGACCGATCCCGTCACGCCGAACCTCAGAGCGCTCGATGCCGTCAACGCTCTCGACAGATGCTTTGAAGAGGCGAGAGAGGCGGGCGTTACCTGTGTGCTGACCTGCCCGGGCAGCGCGAACCCCGTAGCCGGTCAGATAGCGGCGATAAAAACCCATGGCGTGTGCATCGACGATATGATTGTCAAGGCTCCCGCCGCGATGAAATTCGCCCTCGGCGAGAATCCCAAGACCGTCTATAACGAGAAAAAGATGGCGCCCAGCACAAGAATGGCGACCGCCGCGATAATCAGAGAACAGTTGACAAAGACTCGCGAATATATCAAAAAAGATAAGGCAAGCCGCGAGTTCGACGCGAAGCTCGAAGCTCTCGCTCCGCTGTTTGAGGAGCATATGCAGATGCATATTCACGCCCACCGCGCCGATGATATCTTCACCGCCGTGCGTATCGCCGAGGAGTTCGGGCTCGATTATTGCGTTGTCCACTGCACTCAGGGTCATCTTATTGCCGACAGACTCGCGAAAGCCGGGGTCAAGGCGTTCAGCGGACCTCTCATCAGCGACCGCTGCAAGCCCGAGCTCAAAGATTCCACCCCCGCAACCCCGGGCGTGCTCAGCAAAGCGGGCGTAAAGACCGCGATAGTCACCGACCATCCGGTTATCCCTATCCAGTATCTGCCGCTGTGCGCGGGACTTGCCGTGCGCGAGGGCATGACTCATGATGATGCGCTGAGAGCCATAACCATAAATCCCGCCGAGATGTGCGGAATCGCCGACCGCGTCGGCTCTCTCGAAGTCGGCAAGGATGCCGATATGAGCCTGTTCGATTCCGATCCGCTGACCCTCTTTGCAAAGCCGCTGCTCGTTGTCGGCGACGGCGAGATTCTCATGGAGGGAAAGCCCAATGCGTGAGATAGATGTCAGTCTCATAACCGAAGCGGTCAGCCGCGCGTGCATCAGCGCCAACAAAGTTCTGCCTGATGACCTCGCAGAGCTTATCAAAAAGAGCGCCGATGCAGAAACCGACGATGTGCCCAAAGATATAATGTGCCGCCTGTGCGATAATCTCTGCGCCGCAAAGGAACTGGATATCCCCATCTGTCAGGACACCGGAATGGCTGTTATCTTTGCAAAAATCGGTCAGGATGTCCACTTTGTCGGCGGCAGCTTTAAAGATGCCGTCAACGCCGGAGTCGCAAAGGGCTACACCGAGGGCTATCTCAGAAAGTCGGTCGTCGCCGATCCGCTCAGGCGCGTCAATACCGGCGACAACACCCCGGCTGTTCTGCATATCGAGCTTGTAGAGGGCGATAAAGTCGAGCTGACAGTCGCTCCCAAGGGCTTCGGCAGCGAGAATATGAGCGCGCTTAAAATGTTCACTCCCTCCGCCTCGCGCGAGGATATTATAGATTATGTTGTCGATGTCGTCCGGCGCGCGGGGAGCAACCCCTGCCCGCCGATGGTTATAGGCGTCGGTATCGGCGGCGATTTCGAGCAGTGCGCGCTGCTCGCCAAAAAGGCTCTCTGTCGCCCGGTCAGCGAGCCGAATGCCGATGAGTATTACGCTGCGATGGAATCGGAGATACTCGAAAAGGCAAATGCCCTCAATATAGGCCCTCAGGGCTTCGGCGGCAAGACGACCGCGCTGAGCGCCGCCGTCGAATTTGCCCCGACCCATATCGCGGGATTGCCCGTCGCGGTCAATATAGGCTGCCATGTCACCCGCCATGTGACCGTCGTTGTCTGATATCTTGCCTTATTATAGAAAATTTGTAAATTTTTTAGAAATGCAGCTCTTTACTCTTTATTTTTTTAGTCATATGTGCTACAATACAATCAGAGACAGAAGTCTCCAATAATTCTAAGGGGCTGACATTATGAAAATAGTTATTACTGGACGCAAGTGTTCGCCGAGAGAATCATTCAAGGAGAGAGCGGAGAAAAAGCTTGCCAAGGTAGAGCGTTTCTTCGGCGACGAGGCGGAGGCAAAGATCACCGCCACTGTCGAGAAGTCAGGTCAGACAGTTGAGATAACCGTTATCAACAACGGTATGATATTCCGTGCGCAGGAGCGGGCGGAAAATATGAACGATGCGCTCGATAAATGCGTCGATTCGCTCGTTCGCCAGATTCGCAAGAACAAAACAAAGCTTGAAAAGCGTATGCGCTCCGCCGCATTTGATGAACTCAATGACGGCGCGGATGTTGCGGACGAGAAAGAGTATGACCTCGTCAGAACAAAGCACGTTGCAGTCAAGCCGCAGACGGTCGATGAGGCTATTCTTCAGATGAATATGCTCGGCCACGAGTTCTATATGTTTATAAATGAGGCGACAGGTCTTGTCAGCGTAGTATATTGCCGTATCGACGGCGGCTACGGTCTGCTTGAGCCCAGCGCCGAATGATTTGAATTTGCTTTTCTGAACAAGGGGCGCGCCCTGGTGCGCCCCTTGTACTATGTGAAAACGAAAGTAGCTTTGAAAGGTAGTTTTGATGGATATAAATTTCGCAGTACCCTGTCTGCTGGGTCTTGAGGCGCCGATAGCCGAAGAACTCAGAAATATGGAGGCGTCGGATGTCCGCGCCGAAAACGGCCGCGTGCTTTTCAGCGGCGACGAAAATATTCTTGCCCGCGCAAATATCTGCTCGCGCTTTTCCGAGCGCGTGCTTGTGCTTCTCGGCTCGTTCGAGGCGCATAGCTTTGAGGAGCTTTTTCAGGGCACACGCGCCCTCCCGTGGGAGCAATGGATCGGCGCAGACGATGCGTTCCCCGTCAAAGGCTATTCCATCGATTCCGACCTTTTCAGCGTGCGCGACTGCCAGGCGATAATCAAAAAAGCGGTCGTCGAACGCCTCAAACAAAAATATTCTATCGAATGGTTTGAAGAGAGCGGACCTGTCTATCAGATCCAGTTCTCTATAATGAAAAACAAAGTTTCGCTCATGCTCGACACCTCCGGCGCGGGACTTCATAAGAGGGGATACCGCCAGAATGCAAACGACGCCCCGATAAAAGAGACTCTTGCTGCGTCGCTGTGCTGGTTCTCGCGTCTGCGCCCGTATCATTCGCTCTATGACCCCATGTGCGGATCGGGTACGATACTTATCGAGGGCGCGATGATGGCGCGCAATATCGCCCCCGGAGTCAACCGCAACTTTGCCGCCGAGCGCTGGAGCAATATCCCGCGCGATGTGTGGTATACCGAGCGCGAACGTGCGCGCGACCTTGAGCGCGAGGCTCATGACTTCTTTGCTTACGGCTCCGATATCAGCCGTGAAGCTGCGGCTCTTACCGCCGCAAACGCCGAAGCTGCCGGCGTTGACGACCTCGTCAGCGTGCGCTGCTGTGAATTGAAAAAATTCGTTCCGCAGACCGAGCGCGGAACTCTTATATGCAACCCGCCCTATGGTGAGCGTATGCTCGATATCGAGCAGGCAAACGCGCTTTATCGTGATATGGGCCGCGTGTTTGAACGCCGCCACGGCTGGTCATACAGCATCATAACTCCGTGCGATACTTTCGAGCAGGAGTTCGGGCGCAAAGCTGATAAACGCAGAAAATTATATAACGGCATGATAAAGTGTCAGTTATTTATGTATTTTAAATAAGGCGAAAGAGGTAAAACAGGAGGTATTATTTGTGAAACATATTTTCCTCATCAATCCGGCAGCAGGAAAGAAGGGCAATGCCGAGAGCATTATCCGTCCCCAGATTGAGGACTATTGCGGCAAAGCGGGTCTCGACTATGAGATCTATGTCACAAAATGTCAGGGCGACGCCCAGAACTACTGCAGGGAACACGCAAAATCCGGTGAAGCGCTCCGCTTCTATGCCTGCGGCGGCGACGGAACTCTCTATGAGGTGGTCAACGGCGCTTACGGCTATCCCAACTGCGAGGTCGCAGTTATCCCGCTGGGCTCGGGCAACGATTTTGTCCGCCTGTTCGGCACAAAGGAGCAGTTCTGCAATGTCGAGGCTCAGGTCACGGGTATCCCCGTCGAGCTTGATGTTATCAAGTGCGGCGACAAGATAGCCATCAACCAGTGCTCGATGGGCATGGACGCCGAGGTTTGTGCGAAGCAGTCCTATTTCAAGAAGATGCCGCTTATGACGGGTGAGACCGCGTATGTCGCGGCGGCTCTCCAGGCGCTCTGCAAGAAAATAGGTCATGAGTTCACCATAACTATTGACGACGGCGAGCCGATAAAGCAGGATGTCCTGCTCTGCGTCGCGGCGAATTCCCGTTGGTACGGCGGCGGCTTCAAGGCGGCTCCGCTCGCATGGCCGGATGACGGCAAGCTTGACTTTGTTATCATCCGCCACGACAGAGGCCGTTTGCGCCTGTTCCCGCTTCTTCAGAAGTATAAGAAAGGTCAGCACCTCGGTCTGCCGATGACCCAGTATATCAACGGCACAAAGCTGACTATCCACAGCGATGTTCCCGCGGCTGTCAATATCGACGGCGAGTGCGAGTATGTCAACGATGTCGTGTTTGAGCTTGTTCCCAAGGGAATCAAGTTCGTCGTGCCTCAGTTCTCCGAGTTCCACAAGGGCAGAACCGAGCGCGAAGCGGCAAGAAAATAAAACAAAAAAGCACTGCCTGACGAAAGCCGGGCAGTGCTTTGAAATATGAGTTTTATTCAGTAACTTTGTCCGTGCGCAGTCTGTATCTGCGGTCTCTGAGCAGCTTCTCAAGGCAGTGCGAGCAGGCGGGACGCTCGGGGAAGAAGAGTCCGCCGGGGTGAACATTTAATTTGCCGTGATAATCCGAGCCTGATGTTACGCGCAGGTGGCTGTATTTATTCGCCCACGCTTCGGCAATCTCGTTGTTCGATTCGTGACCGGGATGGGCGTTGTATATCTCAACTCCGTCGAGCAGCTTGTTGTCTGTGACCGTCATGCCGACTCTGAATGGGTGCGCCTGAAAAACGATGAGATTATTCTCGTCCGCTATCGGTCTGAAGTCCTCGAGGCACTCGATCCTGTCGAGGTCGGGATGCGAATAGACAAAGTCCTCGTTGAAGCCGTAGACAAGATAGTCGTTGTCGTTTTCGAGAAATCTCAGCTCCATGCCGAGAAGAACCGTGAAATCCTCGGTCTCAAGTGCCTTTGCAGCTCTGTAACCCTCGAAGAAATGATCCGCTTTCTTCTCCCATGGCTCGTTTGCTATCTTTTCCATCGTGCCCGTATGCATGTGGTCGGTTATGACTATTCCGTCGTAGCCGAGATTTTTGAAAGTATTCACAACCTGCTCCGCAGGAACTTCGCCGCACCTGCTTGTCTGCGAGGTGTGCGCGTGCATTTCAAAAAGATATTCTTTCATTCGTCTCACTCTTTCTCGTTTTGTCGTGAGTATTATACTCCGATCTCAATGTTTTCGCAATTATTTTTTGAATTTTGGAGAATTTATGAAAAACTATTCGCTTATTATCTGGGATTTTAACGGCACTCTGCTCGACGATGTCGGCGCGGCGCTCGGCTCCGTCAACGATATGCTTGCCCGCCGCTCAAAAGAGCCGATAACGCTCGATGAGTACCGTGAATATATAGATGTACCTATCCGCCATTTCTATGAGCAGGTGCTCGATCTCGAAAATGAGGACTATGATTTGATACTCAACGAGTTCCAGCAGGGCTACGAAGCCCATGTCAAAAACTGCGGACTGACTCGCTTCGTCTCTGCGGCTCTCGAAGAGGCAAAGCGCCTCGGCATTCCGCAGGTCGTGCTCTCGTCGAGCGAGCAGAGCCAGCTCGAACGGCTTTTGAAGCACTATGAAATCGACGGATATTTTGACTCTGTCCTCGGCGCGGACAACCTCCTTGCCGGCAGCAAGGTCGAGCGTGCGGAAAAATTCATAGAGGAGCACGGCGTCGATGCGTCAAAAGCCGTTGTTGTCGGCGATCTTCTGCATGACTGCGATGTCGCAAAAGCGATCGGCTCGCAGTGCCTGCTTATAACGAGCGGACACCATGACCGAGCCCGTCTCGAGAGCGCCGGCGTGCGCGTTGAAGATACGCTGAAAAGCTTCGTGGAGGAAAACTGATTTTTTCCGCCACTTGAAGAAAATCCTTATATGTGCTATTATATTATACTGCGGGCGAATGCGTTTGTCCGCAGATATTTATTGCAAAAAAACGGGAGAACAAGATGATAACAGTATCCGATCTCAGCTTCAATTTCGGCACCCAGACCCTGTTCAAGGGCGTCGATCTCAAATTTACGCCCGGCAACTGCTACGGTATAATCGGCGCAAACGGCGCGGGCAAGTCTACATTTCTGAAAATACTCTGCGGTGAGCTCGAGCCCTCGCACGGCTCGGTTATAATCCCGCCGACCGTCAGAATGTCCGTGCTCCGTCAGGATCACTACGCTTTTGACGAATACACCGTGCTCGACACCGTTATTATGGGCAACCGCCGCCTCTATGATATAATGAAAGAAAAGGACGCGCTCTATGAAAAGCCGGACTTCAGCGAGGAGGACGGAATGCGCGCCGCAGTGCTCGAGGAGGAGTTCGCTGATCTCGACGGCTGGGAGGCAGAGTCAGACGCGTCAAAGCTGATTCAGGGTCTCGGCCTTGAAGAGAGCCTGCTCTATGAGCAGATGGCGTCGCTCTCCGGTTCGCAGAAGGTCAAAGTTCTGCTTGCGCAGGCGCTTTTCGGCAACCCCGATATAATCCTGCTCGACGAGCCTACGAACGACCTCGATATAGCCGCCGTCAAGTGGCTCGAGGATTTCCTGAGCGAGTATTTCGGAACGGTCATAGTCGTTTCGCATGACCGCCATTTCCTCAATAATGTCTGCACGCGAATAGTCGATATCGATTATTCGGAGATAAAGATGTATGTCGGCAACTACGAGTTCTGGTATGAGTCGAGCCAGCTCATTCAGAAGCTCATAAAGCAGCAGAACAAGAAAAACGAAGAAAAGGCGAAGGAACTTCAGGCTTTCATCGCAAGATTCTCCGCGAATAAATCGAAGTCCCGCCAGGCGACTTCGAGAAAGAAGCTGCTCGATAAGCTCACTATCGAAGAGCTTCCCGCGTCGAGCCGCCGCTATCCGTTCGTCGGCTTCGATATGGACAGAGAGGTCGGCAAGGATATCCTTACAGTTGAGGGACTGACCAAGGAAGTTGACGGAGTGAAGCTCCTCAACAATGTCAGCTTTACCGTGCGCAAGAACGACAAGACAGCCTTTGTCGGAAAAAGCGAACAGGCGATAACAATGCTCTTCAAAATTCTCATGGAAGAGGAAACTCCCGACAGCGGCAGCTTCAAGTGGGGTCTGAGCACCTCGCGCTCCTATTTCCCGGCGGACAACTCCGCGTTCTTCAACTCCGATCTCAATCTTATCGATTGGATGCGCCAGTATTCAAAGGATCAGACGGAGACTTATATCCGCGGCTTCCTCGGCAGAATGCTGTTCTCGGGCGACGCAGTTCTGAAGCCCGTCAATGTTCTTTCGGGCGGCGAAAAGGTCAGATGCATGCTCTCGCGCATGATGCTCTTCGGCTCGAATGTTCTCATTCTCGATCAGCCGACGAACCACCTCGACCTCGAGTCCATAACCGCCGTCAACAACGGACTTTCGGATTTCAAGGGCAACGTGCTGTTTTGCTCGCACGACTATGAGATAGTCAACACCGTCGCCAATAGAATAATCGAGATTTGCGACGACGGAGTTATCGACCATTCGGGCAACTACGACGATTTTGTCGAGTTCAAGGAGAGCCGCGGCATGGAAGTCACCACGCTCTGACTCGGATTGATATTTTTTGTGGTTTGTGTTATAATCAAAACAGGGAAAATAGCGGAAAATAAAAATGATTTTTCGGGAAGGACAGTGAATTATGAATAATCAGAAAACTGTCAAAAGTGCAAACAGCGAAAAGAGCGCAGTGCTCTATATCGTGACCTGCGCGCTGGTCGTCATTCAGCCGCTGCTCGATATACTTTCGTCTATTGTTATCAATCTCGGCAAGGCGAATTATATCAGCGTCTCGGGTGCTATCAGGGCGGTTATCATTGCCGCTGTGACCGTGTTCACCCTCGGCTTCTACAAGGGTAAATACAGCACCCTGTTCAAAGTCTATAACGGTATCGCCGCCGCATATATCGCACTGATGTGCCTTATGAGCGCGACCCGCGGCGACCATGTCGCGTTTTTCTATATGCTCGGACTCATGGCGGATACTTTCTTCTTCGCGTTCATGTTCCTGCTCATATTCGAGACCGCGCAGACCGTCGGACGCAGAGTTCACCCCGCCGTTATAGCGGCGACGGCGCTCATCTACGCGCTGACACTTGTTATAAATTATCTTTCAAAGAAGGGCACGTTCCATTATTTGACCTCGTTCGCCGTGGCACTCGCTCTGCTTATCCCGACCGCTCTCGTTTTCTTCGTCTCCCATCTCGGCAGAAAGAAAGCGGAGAGCACAAAGCCCGCCGATGCGGCGCTCTCGTGGATAGTCCCGGCGGTAGGTATTATCTTGCTTCTCGTCGGCGCAGTGCTTTCAAATTCAAAGCCCGTGCTCTTCGTCTCCGTCATATTCTCGGCTATCCTCTTTATGTGGACATTTTCATCCTGGCGGGACGGCAGAAAAGAGAACCGTCCGCCCATGATGCGCGCGTTCCTTTCGAGCGCACTTTTCTGCGTGCTCATTCTTGCACTCCTGCCGATATCTCCCGTAAAGAGCAGCTTCGACGGCACATTCAGCTTCAAGGGTATGTTCTATACATATAACGGTCAGCAGTCGCCGACTGTCAATCCGAACGGTGACGACCCTATATTCGGCGATGAGGACGAGGACGACGACAGCGATTATGTCCCGAACCTCGATTCCGGCTATGTGCCCGGCAGCGATAAAAAAGACGATGACACAACAAAAGGCGATGACAAAAAGACCACCGAAAAAAGCTCGGCTTCTACAGCAGGCGAATCCACAAAAGAACCCGCCGGCGACAGCACTGATGATACCTCCGAAGAGACAACGGAGATAAGCACCGAGACCACAAGATGGTGGCAGACGAAGCCCACGATGCCGGACAGATCCGATATCGAGAGCTTCCTTACCGATATCAGCAACCGTGTCACCCGCCCGGAGGAGAGCACGATGCCGCCCGTTGAGACGAAACCGGAACCCACCGCTCCGCCCGATACGGAGGAACCCGGCACAGCAGCTCCGGAGAACAACGCTCCCGCCGCCGCGATAGGCTTCGGCTCGCTCAGAAGTCCCGCGCTTCCGAATGCCGGCGCGATAAATATCGACAGAACGGTTTATTACTCAAAGATGTTCGGCGAGGGCGATATCCAGACAAAGCTCTTCGGCTTGAAATTCGCCGCGCTGTTCGATCAGACGGATTCGATAAAAACCGCGACAAAGGTCCATTCCGATCCCATAACCGTCGCACTCAACTACGGTATTCTCGGCTTTATTGTCTATATCCTGCCCGCGGCGTTCATCTTCCTGAAGCTGCTCGCGTTTATCCTCGGAAATCTTTCGAAAGTTTTCCGTTCGGCAGGCTGCGCAGTCTATATGTTCACTTCCGTCGTTATTCTGATTCTCTCCGCGCTCGACGGCGATATTCTGACATTTTCTGCAGTCGGCGGCGTCGCGTCGGCCATTTTGGCGAATGCGCTCTCCGTCAGCGAGGATGCGCGCGACCGCTCGGCGGAAAATAAATAACACGCTGATATATCAAAAATAAACAGGGCGTCCCGCTTGCGGGACGCTTTTTTGATTTCTGTTGTATTTCAGAATTTTTATCTCTGCTCTCTGACGAATTTCCGAAAAATTTTCATAAAAACTCCGCTTTTCCACAAAAAATATTGAATCTAAATGGTACTATTTACATTTATATTTAATAGTGTGTATAATGAATATGCTGAAAATCGCGGGAAAACAAGGCTCGCTTTTGTGCCTTTGCCCGATGCGGATTTTTGAATAATTGTTGATTATATCCTGCATTTTTGCAGGGAAAGGAATGATATATAAATGGAAAATCTGGGGTATTACAACGGCAAATTCGGTCCTCTTGAAGAAATGATGGTTCCTATGAACGACAGAGTGTGCTATTTCGGCGACGGCGTCTATGACGCGACTTACAGCCGCAACGGCGTTATCTTCGCTCTTGACGAGCACATCGACCGTTTCTTCAACAGCGCGGGACTGCTCCGCATCGAGCTTCCCTGCACAAAGGACGAGATGAAAGACATCCTCAACGATATGGTCAGCAAGGTTGACAGCGGCAATAACTTTGTCTATTGGCAGGCGACCCGCGGAACCGGAATCCGCAACCATGCGTTCCCCAAAGAGGGCAAGGCCAACATTTGGGTCACAATCAAGCCCGCAGAGGTCAAGGATCTTTCTCAGCGCATTAAGCTCATAACCCTTGAGGACACAAGATTCCTTCATTGCAATATTAAGACCCTCAACCTCATCCCGAGCGTTATGGCGGCTCAGAAGACCGCCGAGGCAGGTTGCGACGAGAGCGTTTTCCATCGCGGCGACAGAGTCACCGAGTGCGCTCACAGCAATGTACATATCATAAAGGACGGTGTATTCAAGACCCATCCGACCGATCATTATATCCTGCCCGGTATCGCCCGCGCGCATCTTATCAGAGCGTGCAAGGCGAACAATATCCCTGTTGACGAGACTCCGTTTACTGTCGCCGAGCTTATGGATGCCGATGAAGTCATTGTATCTTCGTCCGGTTCGTTCTGCCTTGTCGCAAACGAGATAGACGGCAAGCCCGTCGGTGGCAAAGCGCCCGAGCTTATCGACACCCTCCAGAAATACCTCGTCAAAGAGTTTATTGACGCTACAACTGTCTGAGGGAGGGGAGCGGTATGACGCAAAAAGAGCTCACTCTTCTCAATTTAGGCGACAGCCTCGACAACATCTCCAACATCGATCCCAGAGGATACGGCGTGTGTAATATCCTCTATCCTGCCTCGCGCGAATATACGGGCGGTCCCCTCTGCATGAACGCAGCGGGGAAGCTCTGCGACACTCTGAAGCAGGATGACCTCGTCTATATAATGACCGGCTTTGTCCTGCCTCCGTTCGGCAGTGCTGAGACGGACGGCGTTATCAGCTCCGTCCTGCTCGCGCGTTCGCTCGTTATCGCGTTCGGCGCAAAGCCCGTTATCGTCTGTCAGGAGGAGAATGTCCCCGCCGTCAAGGCTATGGCGGCAGTTGTCGGACTTCATCTCTATGAGTCTATAGACGAGCTGAAAAAATATCCGATATCCATGGCTGTCGTGCCCTTTACAAAAGATAAATCAAAGGCAGAGAGCTGTGCCGATGAGATAATCTCCCACGGCAAGCCCGCCGCTGTTATCAGCATCGAAGCGCCCGGCGAAAATAAAATCGGTAAGTACCATAACGCCACAGGACTTGATGTGACCGACCTTGAGGCGAAAATGGATATCCTCTTCGATAAGCTCCGCGCCATGGGCGTGCTCAATATCGCGATTGGCGACCTCGGCAACGAGATAGGCATGGGTACTATCGCGCCCCATCTGCATAAGCATATTCCCTATGCTAACGAGGGCGAGTGCCGCTGCGGATGCGGCGGCGGAATAGCCGTTCGGAGCATCACCGATAATATAATCACCGCGACCGTCTCCGATTGGGGCTGCTACGCGATGATAGCGGCGATAGCTTATCTTAAAAAAGATATTGATATCATGCACACCGCCGAGCTCGAGGGCGAGGCGATAACCGCCGCCGCACGCAACGGCATGATCGATATGTACGGCTGGTGCATCCCGGCTATCGACGGCTTCGGCAAGAGCATGAACATGACGATAGTCAACCTCATGCGCGAGTGCGTCAGCTACGCGCTGAGACTTGAGGACACCTGCAAGACCTGGTTCGAAAAGGTCATTGACAAGGGCTTTTTCGGCGAATAACCAAAAAGGGGTAAAAAGCTATGAACGAAACGCTGTTTCTTCCGGCCGGAGATTCGGCGGTCAATGTTGAATTCGGCAGGACTATAGACCCCGAGATAAATAAAAAAATACGCGGCCTGTCTGACTCGCTGTCCCGTAAGCCGATACGTGGGGTGACGGAATGTATTCCTACATTCCGCTCCCTGCTCGTCTGCTACGATCCCTTGCAGACGGGCTGCGAGGCTTTGATAAAGAAGCTCAAAAAGCGTATAAAATCGCTCGATCAGGTGTCGGGCGGGGAGAAGAGAGTTTTCAATATCCCCGTCTGCTACGGCGGCGAGTTCGGCGAGGATATAGCCTTTGTCGCGTCCCATGCCGGGCTCACCGAGCAGGAGGTCATAGATATACACACGGGCAGAGATTATCTTATCTTCATGCTCGGATTCCTGCCCGGCTTTGCCTATCTCGGCGATATGGACAAACGCCTGCACACTCCGCGCCTGTCAAACCCGCGAACAAGTATTCCTGCGGGCTCCGTCGGCATAGGCGGCGAGCAGACCGGAATATATCCGCTCGCGTCTCCGGGCGGCTGGCAGCTTATCGGCAGAACGCCCGTTAAGCCCTACGACCCGACCCGCGCGGAGCCGATACTCTATCGCGCAGGCGACTATATACGCTTCTTCGCCGTCGATGAACAGGAGTATCGCCGCATTGAAGAGCTCGTCAGCCGCAACGAATACGAGTGCAGAATAACGACCGGGGAGGGCAAATGATATGAGTATGCATATAATCTCTCCCGGTATGCTCACCACCGTTCAGGATCTCGGACGCCGCGGCTATATGGCGTCGGGATTCCAGCAGGGCGGCGCAATGGATCAGTTTGCCGCCCGAGCCGCCAATATCCTGCTCGATAACAGCGAGAGGGACGGAGTGCTCGAAATGACCCTGCTCGGCGTTAAAGCTTATTTTGATGAGGACAATGTGATTGCGATAACCGGAGCCAAGTTTGCTCCCACCGTGACCGATTTTGAAACGGGAGAAGTTACCGAGCTTCCGATGAATTGCGCCGTGCGCGTCAAAAAAGGCGATGTGCTCGACTGCGGCAGCGCAAAGAGCGGACTGCGCGGCTATCTCGCCGTGGCGGGCGGCTTTGATATCGCGCCCGTTATGGGCAGCATGTCAACGAATCTTAAATGCAAAGTCGGCGGCTTCGACGGCAGAAAGCTGAAATCCGGCGATGTTCTGCCGCTCAGATATCCACAGAGTGATCTCTACGGTATGACTTCCCGAGTTTTCGAGCCCGAGAAACAAAAAGACGGCACAGTTACCGTCCATGTCATACCCGGCCCGCAGGATGATTATTTCTCCGACAAGGGCAAAAATATCTTTTATTCCGAAACTTATTCCGTCACCGGCGACTCCGACAGAATGGGCATAAAGCTCGACGGCACGCCGGTCGAGAGCGTTGACGGCGTCGATATTATTTCGGACGGCATCGTTGCGGGCTCGGTTCAGATTCCGTCCTCCGGCAAGCCGATAATCATGATGGCGGACAGACAGACTACCGGCGGCTATGCAAAGATAGCCACGGTCATTACCTCTGATTTGCCCCTGCTCGCCCAGCTTCGTCCGGGTGGCAGCCTGCGCTTTGAAAAGGTCGATCTCCAGTATGCCGTCAAGCGTATAAAACAAGACAATAAGCTTCTCAAAAAACTACAGTATAAGATTCTCAGAGCGGATACCTCTATATCCGGCTCCTGATTGGAGGCAGATAAAATGGACTATTCTTCGATGAGTCCGCGCGATGTAAGACAGCTTATAAGAGATGGCAAAATAACCTGTAACACTTCAGGCATGTGTGCGGGATATGCTCAGGCGAACCTCTGCGTTCTGCCAAAGGATCTTGCCTATGACTTCCTGCTTTTCGCCCAGCGCAACCCGCGCCCGTGCCCGATACTCGAAGTCAGCGATGTCGGCTCGCGCTTTTTGAAAAAAATAGCCCCCGGCGCGGATATCGCAAATGATATTCCGAAATACAGGGTCTATGAAAACGGCGTCATGACCGGCGAATATACGAGCGTCGAGCATCTTTGGCGCGATGATTTTGTGAGCTTCCTTATCGGATGCAGCTTTTCCTTTGAGTCGGAGCTGATAGCCGCAAATGTGCCGATAAGGCATATCGAAGAGGGCAGGAATGTTCCGATGTATCTTACGAATATCGAGTGCGAGCCAGCCGGAATTTTCCACGGAAAAATGGTCGTCAGCATGCGCCCTCTGCCCTATGACAAGATAGTCACCGCCGTCGCGGCGACCGCCGCCATGCCGAAAGTCCACGGCGCTCCGATTCATATCGGCGACCCGTCCGTTATCGGTATCAAAGATATCTCAAAGCCCGATTTCGGCGATTCGGTTACTATAAATCCCGGCGAAGTACCTGTATTCTGGCCGTGCGGCGTCACTCCGCAGTCGGCTCTGATGAGCACGAAACCGCCCATCGCGATAACTCATTCGCCTGGGCATATGCTCATAACCGATGTCAAAAATGTCGAGCTTAAATATTGACAGGGGGGCATAGATATGCACAAAATAGATCTTAACTGCGATCTCGGCGAGAGCTTCGGCAACTATAAGCTGGGGCTCGACGATGAGGTCATAAAATATATTTCGTCCGCCAACATAGCCTGCGGTTTCCATGCGTCCGATCCGCTCGTGATGCAGAAGACCGTCGCCCTCGCGCGCGATAACGGCGTCGCGGTCGGCGCGCATCCGGGCTTTCCCGATCTCGTCGGATTCGGCAGAAGAAATATGAATGTTTCGCCCGCCGAGGCAAAGGCGTTCGTCCAGTACCAGATAGGCGCGCTCTCCGCGTTCTGCAAGGCTGCCGGATGCCGCCTTGCCCATGTTAAACCCCACGGTGCGCTCTATAATATGGCGGGCAAGGACGAGGTTCTCGCCGCCGCCATATGCGAGGCTGTCTATGAAATCGACCCCGAGCTCATTCTACTCTGCCTCTCGGGCAGCAAGATGATGAGCGCGGCAAAGAAAATCGGACTCCGAGCCGCAAGCGAGGTTTTTGCGGACAGAGCCTACGAGGATGACGGCTCGCTTGTCGCAAGAGGTAAGCCGGGCGCAGTCATAACCGACGAGGACGAGGCGGTCAGCCGCGTTATCGGCATGGTTAAAAACGGCACGGTCGAATCGATAAACGGAAAAATAATCGAATTGAATCCCGATTCGATATGCCTGCACGGCGACGGAGTCAAGGCGGTCGAATTTGCAAAGCGTATAAAAGCGGAGCTCAACGCAAACGGTATTGAAACCGCTCCGCTTGCCCAAATAATCTGACAAAGGAAGCGATAACGATGCAGTATCATCGTATATATGCAAGGATAGATATAGATGCGATTCTTCACAATCTCGGCGAGTGCAAACGCCGCATACCCGAGGGTACAAAGGTTCTCGCGGTTATCAAAGCGGACGGCTACGGCCACGGCGCGGTCGAGCTTGCGCATCAGCTTGAGAGCGAGGTCGATTATTTCGGCGTCGCCGTTATAGAAGAGGCGGTCGAGCTTCGCCGCTCGGGTATAAAAAAGCCGATCCTCATTCTTGGTTATACTTCGCCCTCGCAGGACGATTTGCTGATAAACTATGATATAACGCAGAATATCTATACCTATGATATGGCAAAGCGCCTGTCGGATAGGGCGGTCGCCCTCGGCAAGAAAGTGAAGTTCCATATCGGACTCGATACGGGTATGTCGCGTGTCGGATTCCAGGACAATGACGAGAGCGTCGAGCAGATAAAGAAGATAGTCAAGCTCCCGAATCTCGTCCTTGAGGGCATTTTCAGCCACTACGCCCGCGCCGATGAGCTCGTGAAAACAACGGCGTTTCTCCAGTCGGAGCGCTTCGATCTGTTTATAGATAAGCTCGAAAAGGCTGGTATAAATATACCGATAAAGCATCTGAGCAACTCGGCGGCAGTCGAAGAACTCGAAAAGCACTATGATATGGTGCGCTTCGGAATCTCTCTCTACGGGCTTTATCCCTCGGAAGAGGTCGACAAATCGAGCGTTGATCTCATCCCCGCAATGGAGCTTCGCACAAAGATAGTCAATCTCAAAACTGTCCCTGCCGGCTGCGGAGTCAGCTACGGCCACACTTTTGTGACTCACAGGGAGACCCGCATCGCAACTATCCCCGTGGGCTATGCCGACGGTTATCCGCGCGCCCTCTCTTCAAAGGGCAGAGTGATAGTCAACGGTCAGTTCGCGCCGATAATCGGCAGAGTGTGCATGGATCAGTTCATGATAGATGTGACCGATATCGAGGGTGAGCTGAATATCGAGGACGAAGTCATTCTCATGGGCAGCGACAACGGCTGCACAATTAGCGCCGAGGAGATAGGTGATATGTCGGCGAGCTTCAACTATGAGTTCGTCTGCGGAGTTGCCCGCCGTGTGCCGAGAATCTATTTCAAAGACGGAAAACCCTATAAAGAAGTCTCTTATATTTTAGACAAAGAATAAACTGTTGACAAACATTCCCCAAAGCAGTTATAATTAAAACGATAAAAATTTATCGAAGTACCCTGCAACATCTAAAAGTTTACATCTGGTTGCAAGTATGATTGTGTTAAACAAGGATGAAAACGCAGGCAGGCTGCCGCCTGTCAAGTTTGAGGACGCAGTTAAACGCAATCAGACGACGCAAGGCTTGTAAAGTTTTAGGTGTTGCAGGGTAACAAGGGGTGTAACAATGTCAAAAGTGAAAAAACAGCCGAGCTTTAAGGCGTATGCCGCAATGTGGATCGCTATCATCGCCGCCTATGCGGTGTGGATGATAGCGTTCATGCGCAAGATAGTGCTCGTCAACTACGCAACGGTAGAGGAGCGTACCGTTGACGGCATCACCCATGCCAACATCAGCGGTATGATGGGTCATGAGTGGCTCTATCCCATCTGGGTCGCAGTCTCGTGCATCTGCCTTGCAATGTTCATCGTCTACATAAAAGTCCTGCTCTACGGCAAGGAGCCCGGCAAGGCGCTGAAAATATTCTGCCTCTTCGGCGTTATTTTCGGCTGCGTCTATGTCACATGGTACGGCTTCTTCGGCGATCAGCCTTTCATCGAAAAGGTGAAGTTTATCACCGCGAGCATGATAGGACTCGACTTCCCGTGGCATTTCAGAGGCTGGGGCGTTATAGCGTCGGCAACCGTGTTCACCAACACGCTCTATGCCTATCGCAAGTTCGGCTATCACAGCCGAGCGGGCGTTATTCTCGGCTCGATCGGCAGCGCCGCAATTTATGTTACTATAAATTGCCCGTCGATGGGCGAGGAGATGCATCTTGATTCTCCGCGCTGCATGGCGCATTGGACGGGTGCGCTTCTGTTCGCGTTCTGCTGCGCCGCTCCCATGGTGCTCCTGCTTATAAATAAAGCGAGAGAGCTCAAGGGTCGCTTCATGGTCGGTCTTATAGTTTTCTGCGCGATACTTCTCACAATGCTCGTTCTCCTGCTGACTGTCGGCAAGAGCGCAATTATTGAGAACATCCCGATGCAGGCGGCATATGTCCTGCTCTTCCTGCTCAATTTCACCAACATCTTCCCCGTGAAGAAAGCCGAAAAAGCTCCGGCAAAAGAGGCGGCGACCGTCTGATGAAAGAGAGCAAAAACAAGAAAACATTTGACGGCAAAAGCGGAGGCAGCGTCGGCATAGGTCTTGCATTGGGTCTTGCAATCGGGCTTATGATGGGTGTGGCAATGGATAATATCCCCATGTGGATGTGCCTCGGTATAAGCATCGGACTCTGCTGCGGAACTGCATTCGGCGTCTCGAAAAAGGGAAAACCGAATTCCGACAATCCTGATGACGAAGCCTCAAAGCCGATTGACCCCGACGATCCCGACGATGAGGACCTCAACGAGGACACCGACCAATATAACTGAACAAAATAAAAATACCGCTGAAGTTTTATCTTCAGCGGTATTTTTGCGTCTTATCAGTTCTTGTCTATCGTCTGCAGGAATCCGCCCGCGAGCGAGAGCATCTTTTCATCGACGCCGAGCTTTCCGGCAAGCTTGATCATCGTTTTGACCTTCACCGGGTAGATGGGCTTGAGCAGGGGACTTGAAACAGCCTTTGCCGCAAAGTCTCCGGCGGCGTTTTTGATTATCTTGTTGACCTCGCCGTTGTTGAGAACTTCACCCATGCTGTCCTCAACCGAGAGCTTGTTCGGGTCGCCCTCGCCGTCCGTCGCAACGAACCAGTTGCGTACGAATGAGGAGTATTCTGCGGGCATTTTGTATTCGTCAGTGGCTTTTTCGATGCCGTTTACAGTTATTGTGTGCGACGGGCGAGCCTTGCCGCCGCGCGCCTTGATGACATTTTCGCCGAGCTTCAAATCTATATCGTCGAAGACGAACACTCTGTCCGCTTTCTTCGTGTAGGTCTTGCCGTTTACTTCGAGCGTTACCTCCGGGCAGTTGGAGTAGACTTTTATTGTGCTCTTTCCGGCGGGTCTGTTGACGTATCTTTCGCCGGTGATGTGAACGAACTTCTTGTCGCTCCAGTATGCCTTGTAGAGCCAGAACGCGTCTTTCTTCGTCTTGCGGTCGAATGTCACAAGCCCCTTGTTGTTTCTGCCTCTGACGCCGCCCTCGTTTCTCGATGCGGAGCCGAAGTCGAACATGTTCCAGACATATGAGCCCCAGAGCCAGTCGCGCTCGTTTATCGCCTTGATATAGTGCTCATGGTAGATAGCCTGATAGTCCTCGCTGTAGTCGCCCTGAACAGGGGAGTCGGAGTGGTATTTCGTGATGCCCTCCGCGCCGTATTCCGAAAGGCAGAGCTTGCCCTCGGGGTTCTCTCTGTGCCACTCGTCGAGCCAGTTGTTTATCTCGTCGCACGAGCCCATGTACCAGCCGTAATAGTGGTTGTAGCCGATGATATCGGTGATGTGGTTGAGCGGTGAGTTCACCGGGCACATGGTCAGCTGGGCGCATGTCGTGTATCTCGTCGGGTCAAGGTGTCTTGCAACCTTGTGCATATGCTTGAGGAATGTTATAAGCTTCTTGTTTGCGCTTCCGGCTATTGTGATTTCGTTCTCGATGCCCCAGCAGAATATCGACGGGTGGTTGTAGTTCTGCTTGATGAGCTCGACGAGCTGCTGCTCCGCGTTCTCGTTGCGCTTGGGGCTGAAACGGGAGATAACCGGCACTTCTGCCCAAACGAGCAGTCCGCTCTCGTCGCAGAGATCATAGAAATAGCTGTTCTGCTGATAGTGGGCGAGGCGCACCGAGTTCGCGCCGACATCGAGGATTATCTTGATGTCCTCCGCGTGCTGCTTCTCTGTTATGGCGTTGCCCATGTTCTCTCTGTCCTGGTGACGGGAGACGCCCTGGAGCTTGATGTGCTCGCCGTTTAAGAAGAAGCCCTTGTGGCTGTCGATATGATATTCTCTGAGTCCGGTTCTGATATCGATGTTGTCCGTGACTTCTTGTGTTGTGCTGTCAAAAATCTCGCATCTGACGGTGTAGAGATACGGATTCTTCCTGCCGTTCCAGAGCACCGGGTCTTCAACGGGCAGCTTCGCGCTGATTATCGGGCGAAGATCCGCTATTGTTGAAGCCTTCTCGTTGCCGTCGGCGTCGATGAGCGTGAAGCGAGCCTTGTGCGAGCAGTCGGCGTTGTCAATAAGCGCCTTTATGCTCAGCTCCCAGCCGTCCTCGCCGACGCGGCGCGGGGTGATGTATATTCCGTCCGAGCCGTAGTCGTTCATGGTGAATCTGCAGTCCGGGACTTCGATAAGATTGACATCGCGATAAACGCCGCCGTAGAATGTGAAGTCCGCCATCGTCGGGTAGACGGACTCGTCCGGCGAGTTGTCGGCGGTTATGTCAACGCGGCAGCCGTATCTGATGTAGTCGGAGATATCGACTCTGAATGCGGAATATCCGCCCTCGTGGACTGCGACAAGCTCGTTGTTGACTCTGACTTCCGCCTTTGAGTTGACTCCTCGACATTCGAGGAACGTTTTCTTGTCCGATTTCGGCAGCTCTTTGGAATATGTCGCCTTTGTGCGAAGATATCCGTTTGTGCCGTCCTGACCGTCAAAGGCGTTCCATGTGTGCGGCAGATTGACGGTCTCGGTCTTCCCGTCGAGCGTGAAGAGCCAGCCGTCGTTTATCCTTATAATATTTCTCATTTTATGACCTCCCGTAAGATGATCTTATTATATACTGATATTAACAGAATACACATTGAAAGTCAATTGATCAACCTTTCACAGGTTATATAATACACCCAATATTTTAAACTTGTGTGAACGAATCATCACTTTGCTTGAATATTTTTTGAAAATCTGTTATTCTAAATAATGCCGGAGGATATCCGGCGAAGTGACGAGAAAGGAAGAATATGAAATGTCAGTTATAACTGTTACAAAAGATAATTTTGATAAAGAAGTGCTTCAGAGCGATAAACCCGTCCTGCTCGATTTTTGGGCGTCGTGGTGCGGTCCGTGCCGCATGGTCTCGCCGATAGTTGACGAGATAGCCGCCGAGAATCCCGACAAAAAGGTCGGCAAGGTCAATGTCGATGAGGAGCCGGAGCTCGCGTCAAAGTTCGATGTTATGAGTATACCCACTCTGCTCGTGTTTGAGGACGGCGAGCTGGTCAACCGCGCCGTCGGAGCGCGCCCGAAAGAGATGATACTCGATTTGTTCGAGGAGTAATTTAAAGTACCGCAGGCTCTCTGCGGTATTTTTTTATTTTAACATGAGAGGAGATGCAGTATGAAAAGCTCGGTCAAACGTATTATCTGTATAGGCGTTGTTGCTGTTGTTGCCGTGTGCGCGGCACTCTTGGCGCACTTTTTCCCCGGAAACAGTGCGGACGGCTCTGCGGATATAATCAGAGCCTCCGTTGATGAAAACGGCGTGGCGTCCTTCGGCTGCAAGTCGGATAACGACTATGCGGGTCTTGTGCTAAACAGAAAGGATAAGACCTTCAATTTCATGCAGTCATATCGGTTCTCCGCCGCTCTGAGCGGCACTTATGAAGAAAATGACGATTATCTGATACTTACCGTGAAAAATTCCAGCTCGCAGAGCAAATTTACATTCAAAAAACAAAAAAACGGTCTCGAATTTCTCGCCAAAAAGTCCGATTCCGTGCGGGAGTTCTGCTATTCTGCGGATTCCGAAAAGACTGATAAGTGCTTAAAAAATAAGGCTCTTTTCGCGCCCGAGTCTATCCGTACCGATGTTATAACTTACATCGGCAAGAACGAGCACGACGGTCAAAAAGACTATGTCGAAATCGTCCTGTCGCCCGCGGACGGCAGTTATTCCCTGTACAGGAGCGGCATGAGCGACTGCTCGACCGGCACTTACGAAGAAAAGGACAACCGCCTTGTTCTCAGCGACGACAACGGCAGGGATAAATATTATTTTGAAATCAGCGGCAATGAAATTGCCCTCGATTCTGAAAAGTCGGCGAAAAGGTCTTATATTTATTCCGATGCTGTGCTCGAAAAGCTCGCGGGAGGGCAGCATCCGTCCGATGTCCTTGAAAGCTATTTCAAGAGCTGACAGCATATAATTTTAAAAACATCCGCAAAAAAGCATCCGCAGAAATTTTCGTTCTGCGGATGCTCGATTTATTTTTTATGCCTTTTACGCCTCGGGGCAGATGTTCGTCGCAACGATATCAACGCCGGTGCCGAGTATGTTCGCGCAGACAACATCGCCGATCTTGACCGGAGCCTTGATCTCAAGCTTTGCTATCTCCTTGACGCAGTCCTTGACCTTGTCCTTCGGAACAGCCTTTGCGGACTTGACGGGAACAACGGGGTGAACGCCGCCGCTGACCTTGACAGTTGTCGTCAGGCTTCTCTCGGGGTGGGTGCACTCGGTTCTCGCATAGGCGTCGCCGCGCTTGCAGGTGTTGCCGGTAACGCTGAGGATCTCTCCGTCGTCGTTGAGCTCAACGGAGATCTGGCAGCCCATGGGGCAGGCGACACAAATAATATCTTTTACCATGATTATTCCTCCACCTGAATTTCGATTATGCCGTTCTCATCAAAGTTCTTGAGCATGTCGCTCTTGATGATGACGTTCTCCATCTCGCCGGGAGCGAGTCTCGGGCGCTTCTTACTGATGAGCGTCTCACCGTTGTATGTGACAACGACCTTGGCATTCTTGTGAACGTCGCCGACTCTGAAGAAGAGCTTGACATCCTCGTCCTCGCCGAGGGCTATCTTCTGCGGTACGATGTAGCGCACGCCGTTGATGCCTCTGGTCTTGACGTATTTCTTCTCTTTATTTCCGCCGTTCTTTATGTATCTCGCTGCGCCCTCGCCGGCCGTCTGGCTCTCAAGGGTAACGAAGTCAACAAGATCGTGAACGTGCAGCACGTTGCCGCAGGCGAAAACGCCGGGGTGAGTAGTCTCTCTGTATTCGTCGACTATCGGGCCGCCGGTGACGCGGTCGAATTCTATGCCCATGTTCTTGCTCAGCTCATTCTCGGGGATAAGACCGACGGAAAGCATGAGCGTATCGCAGGGGACATATTCCTCAGTGCCGGGAATCGGGCGGCGGTTCTCGTCGACCTTTGCAATGGTGACGCCCTCAAGGCGCTCCTTGCCGTGGATGTCGATAACCGTGGTGCTCAATTTGAGCGGAATATCAAAGTCGTTGAGGCACTGGACGATGTTTCTCGTCAGTCCGCTCGAATAGGGCATCAGCTCGCAGACCATCTTGACGTGCGCACCCTCAAGGGTCATGCGGCGCGCCATGATAAGACCGATATCGCCCGAGCCGAGGATAACGACTTCCTTGCCGGGCATATAGCCGTCAATGTTGACATATTTCTGCGCAGTACCTGCGGAGAGAACACCTGCGCAGCGGGTGCCCGCTATGTTGAGCGCGCCTCTCGGACGCTCACGGCAGCCCATTGCAAGAATGACTGCGGTAGCGTCGATCTCGATAAGACCGTCCTCTTTGTTGACTGCGGTGACGACGTTGTCGTCGGAAATGGAGAGCACCATTGTGTCGGTCTTTACGACAATGTCGGTGTCCTCAACAAGCTCGATGAAACGCGCGGCGTATTCGGGACCCGAAAGCTCCTCGCCGAAGTAGTGCAGACCGAAGCCGGTGTGTATGCACTGCTCAAGGATACCGCCGAGAGTCTCTGCGCGCTCGAGTATGATTATCTTTTCAACGCCGCTTTCGCGCGCCTTGAGCGCAGCGGCCATGCCTGCGGGACCTCCGCCGATAACGGCAAGATCATATTTAAGCATTAGTATTCATCCTTTCATGCTGCGAAAGTTCGCAAATCACTTAGTCCTGCCGAAGAGGATCTTTGACTCTCCGCCGCATTTTGTGATTTCATCAAGCTCCTGACCAAGCTCTCTTGCAAGTATCTCGACTACCTTTGAGCCGCAGAAGCCGCCCTGGCAGCGACCCATTCCGGCTCTCGTGCGGCGCTTTACGCCGTCAACGTCTATAGCGCCTGCGGGCGCGTGGATAGCGTCGAGGATCTCGCCCTCGGTTATAGTCTCGCAGCGGCAGATAACTCTGCCGTATGCGCTGTTCTTTTCAACAAGTGCTTTGCGCTCTTCCGAACTCATGTGGCGGAAACGCACGGGAGCGGGTCTGCCGGGGATGAAGTCCGCCTTCTCGCTGACTTTGCCCTTGTCCTGCAGAATCATGTCGCAGACATAAAGACCGATAGCGGGAGCGGAGGAAAGACCGGGCGACTCGATGCCGGCGACATTTATGAACTTCGCGTCCTTCTCGCTGGGGGCGATGATGAAATCGTCGCCGGTGCTGTGGGCGCGGATGCCTGCAAACGAAGTGATGACGTCGCGGGTCGAGAGCGACGGGACGGATCTCAGAGCGGTCTTGAAAACGCCGTTTGTGCCGTCTGCGGTGGTCGAGCAGTCGTCCTTTTCGTCTATGTCGACTGCGCTCGGACCGACGAGCAGATTGCCGTCAACGGTCGGGGTGACAAGAACACCCTTGCCCATCTTTGAGGGACACTGGAATATCGTGTGCTTTACCTTGTCGCCGACTGCTCTGTCCATGAGCATATATTCGCCCTTACGGGGAATAATGGTTATTGAATCATCGCCGATGAGAGAAGCAACCTTGTCGCAGAAAACGCCGGCGGCGTTGACGACATATTCGGCTTCGATCTCGCCTGCGTCGGACTTGAGGACAAAGTTGCCCTGCGCGTTCTTTTCAATAGCCGTAACATCAAAATTGCGGAAAAACTCGACACCGTTCATGACTGCGTTCTCAACTGTCGCTATCGTCAACTCATAGGGGCAGACGATTCCGGCGGTCGGAGCATAGAGCGCGGCGACTGCCTCGTCGCTGAGGTTCGGCTCTTCGCGGTGAATAGCCTCTTTGTCGAGAATCTCGAGTCCGGGAACCCCGTTCTCTTCGCCTCTTGCCTTGAGCTCTTCAAGAGTCTCAACTTCCTCGTTCGAGAAAGCGACGACATATGAGCCGATGGGCTTGAACGGGACATGGAGTGTCTCGCACAGACCGGGCATTGCGGCAGTGCCCTCAACGTTGAGTCTCGCTTTGAGGGTGCCGGGCATTGCGTCGAAGCCTGCGTGGACAATAGCGCTGTTGGCCTTTGTTGTGCCCATCGCCATGTCGCTGCATTTTTCAACCAATGCGACTTTGATGTTATATCGGCTCAGCTCTCTCGCGACCATTGCGCCGCTGACGCCTGCACCGATAATTGCTACATCGTATGACATATTTTTACCTCCAGACGGAAATAGTATGGCTGGTTTTACAGACATAATTATTATACCACTCTTTTTGCCTGCAGACAAGTATATAAAGCGCCATAATCTATATTTTTGTCGTTATATTTGCTCTCAATTTATGACAATTTAATTATTCTGAAAATTTTGCGCCTGCTTTAATAATTGCGCTCGCACAGGCAACAATAAACACCGACTTTACCTTATTTGCGGATTTCAAATCCGCACGGGAGGAAGAAAAATGGAAGAATATCTTGTGCAGATGAAGGGAATATCGAAGTTTTTTCCCGGAGTCGTCGCACTCGACAAAGTCGATTTCGAGCTTCGGGCGGGCGAAGTGCATGCACTGCTCGGCGAAAACGGAGCGGGAAAATCCACGCTGATGAAAATAATCGGCGGAATATATCAAAAAGACGAGGGCGAAGTGAAGATACGCGGCAAAACGCAGGAGTATTCTACCGTCGCCCAGGCATCTGAACTCGGCATTGCCGTTATCCATCAGGAGCTCAATATGTGCCGCCACCTGACCGTGGCGGAGAACATCTTTCTCGGCAGGGAGCTCAAAAAGGGCGGCATGGTCGATTTCAAAGAGCAGAACGCCCGCGCGTCAAAGCTTCTCAAAGAACTGAGCCTCAATATCGAGCCCGATACCGAAGTCGGCAAGCTCTCCGTGTCAAAACAGCAGATGGTCGAGATTGCAAAGGCTCTCTCGACAAATGCCGATATTATAATCATGGACGAGCCGAGCTCGGCGCTGACCGAGCGCGAGACGCAGGAGCTTTTCAGAATAATAAACGAGCTCAAAAATATGGGCAAGGGCATAATTTATATCTCTCACCGCCTTGAAGAACTCGAAAATATCGTCGACAGAGTCACTGTCATGCGCGACGGAAAATATATAAAGACCGCCGATTTCAAAGATTTGTCTATAGGCGAGATAATCGCCCTCATGGTCGGGCGCGAGATAACCGAAAAATATCCGCACGAGCAGACCGAGCGCGGCAAAAAAATCATGGAGGTTAAGGGAATATCTACCTCCGAGGTTCAGAATATCTCGTTCGATCTCTATTCCGGCGAGATACTCGGCTTTGCCGGCCTTGTCGGCGCGGGGCGCACGGAACTCGTCAGGGCGCTGTTCGGCGCGGATAAAATAACGGCGGGCGAAGTTGTCGTCTACGACAAGAGCGTGAAGCTCAAAAGTCCGCGCGACGCCGTCAAAGCCGGTATAGTCTGCGCGCCGGAGGACAGGAAAAAGGACGGTCTTTTGGTCGAGCTCGATGTCAGCGAGAATATCGCGATAGCGAATCTCGATACGCTCTCGAACCCCGTCGGAGTGCTCAGCGCAAAGCGCGAGCGGGATATGGCTAATCGCGCCGTGAAAGAGCTGAAAATAAAAACGCCGTCAATAAAAAGCGAGGTAAAGAATCTTTCGGGCGGCAACCAGCAGAAGATAGTCGTCGGCAAATGGCTTATGCGCGACGCCAAAGTAATAATCTTCGATGAGCCGACGCGCGGTATCGATGTCGCCGCCAAGGTCGAGATATATAACCTGATGAACAAGCTCAAAAAGAGCGGCATCGGCGTTATGTTCGTCTCGTCTGAGCTGCCCGAGGTGCTCGGCATGAGCGACAGGATAATCGTCATGTGTTCCGGGCGCATCACGGGCGAACTCAGCCGCGATGAGGCCACGCAGGAAAAAATAATGGAGCTTGCAACAAAGTTCCGCACGGAGGTGAGCTGAATGTTCAAAAAAATGCTTTCCGCAAGGGGAATGGGACAGGTGCTCTCGGTCTTTGCGGCGCTGATAGTTATGATAATCGTCTTTGCGCTGATAAACCCGCTGTTCTTCTCCGCAACCAATATAACGAACCTTCTGCGCCAGGTGGCGCCGATATTGATAATCGGCGTCGGCCAGTCGTTCGTTCTTATAACCGCCGGAATCGACCTTTCGATAGGCTCGGTCGCGGGAATGTCGTGCATGATAAGCGCGACGCTGATGACGAAATTTAATATGAAACCGATTTTGACCGTGCTCATAACTATTATTTGTTGCCTTGCAATCGGTCTTGTAAACGGACTTCTTATCTCCGTTGCAAAGCTCCCGGCGTTCATAGCGACTCTCGGTACTATGATAATCGCCCGCGGTGTCGCGCAGATTGTCAACGGCAACATGAACACCAACGGCATATATTCCGACGCCTTCAAGAATTTCTTCTATTACGGCCGCTTCCTCGGGATATATACCCCGATCTGGATAGCGATAGTGCTCTTCGCTTTCTTCGCGTTCATTCTTTCAAAGACGGCACTCGGCAGGCATGTCTATGCCCTCGGCTCGAACTATGAGGCGGCGCGCCTGTCCGGAGTCAATGTCGCCGCGGCGCAGACGAAAGTTTATGTCATTTCTTCTTTCCTCGCCGGCGTTGTCGGCCTGATACTCACCGCGCAGAGCGGCATGGGCAGCATGGACGCGGGCTCTAACTATGAGCTCAACGCCGTCGCCGCGTCCGTTATCGGCGGAGTCAGCACTATGGGCGGACAGGGTATGCTCTTCGGCACCGTCATAGGTGCGTTTATCTGGGGCGTGCTCAATAACGGTCTCCAGTTCGCAGGCGCACCTCTCGCGCTTAGAAATATAGTCATCGGCATAGTCGTCATAATCTCCGTGCTTATAGACAGAATCGTCCACGGAGGCAAGCGGCTCAACACGAATGCCGCCAAAGGGCTCAAGCTCGGCGGCGGCAGAGAAAAAAGAGAATAAACGGAGGACAGTATGAAAAAGATACTCGCAGTTATTATGTCGACGCTGCTGATTCTGACCGCCTTTGCGGCGTGCAGCAGAAGCGGCGAGGGCAACAACACGGCGCAGGGCATGACCGAGAGCACCGCCAACGCAAAGTACAAAGTATATCTCATCACTATCGACAAGATGGATCAGCACTGGGTTTCGGTCGACAAGGGCGCGTCGGATATGGCAAAGCAGCTCGGCATCACTTATAAGTGGGATGCCCCCGATGTCAAGGACAACGCCAAGCAGATTGAGGCGGTCAACAACGCCATAGCCGACGGCGCGAGCCTGATAATGCTCGCCGCAAACGACCCATCGGCAATTTCGCAGACTGTCAAAAACGCAAAGGACAAGGGAGTCAAGATAATCTATGTCGATTCTCCCGCAAACGAGCCTGCGGTCACAACTCTCTCGACCGATAACTACAATGCAGGCATGATAGCGGGCGAGACCATGCTCGAAGAGCTCAAAAACGCGGGCATAACGAGCGGCAAGATAGGCATAATCGGCGTCAACACCGCGACAAATTCGAGCATGAACCGCGAAAAGGGCTTCCGCGAGGCGATAACCAAAGACGGCAAATTTACTCTGCTCACTACCGAATATAAAGACGGCAACTTCGCATCCTCGCAGGAGGCGGCAACCGGCTTTATAACCGGCAACTTCGACCTCGTCGGACTTTACGGCACCAACGAGGGCTCGACCGTCGGCGTGGGCAACGCTATCAAAGATTCAGGCAAGAAGATAATCGGCATCGGCTTCGATACTTCAAACACTATCGAGTCGCTGATAAACGACGGAAGTCTTAAAGCGGTCATGGTGCAGAACCCCTATACCATGGGCTATCTCGGCATGGCGCAGGCGCTCGCGGCTCTCAAAGGCAATTCAACGGGTCCCGAATCTATAGATACCGGCGTGTCCGTTGTCAGGGCTTCAAAATAAAACAATAACAAATTTCATCGCCCCCGCATAAACTGTTGCGGGGGTGTTTTTATGCGCCGGATGCGCCGATTCAATATTCGCACTCTGCCGCGCGGGGCGTTCAGGGCTCTGTGCGTTTTTACTCTTGCTGTCTGCCTTGTACTCGTTGTCGATGCGCGGCTTCGCCCGGCGGTTCGCAATATCGCCATGACCCGCGCAAAGAGCCTTGCCGTGCGCACGGTCGGAGAGAGCATAGAAAAATTTATATCCGAAAATCCAGAGGAGTGCTCGGCTCTTATGAGCGTCGGCTCGAACGACGGAAAAATAGGTTCAATGTCGCTCAATGCCGCCTCCGTCAATTTATTTAAGTCCCGCCTTGTCTGCGCCGTTGATGAAGCGCTCGAAGAAAATGCAAAATTTGTTGTGAAAATACCGCTCGGCGCTGTAACCGGCTCTGAGGTCTTTGCGGGTATGGGACCCGAGATACCCGTAACCGTCCGCATGACGGGCGGCGCGGAGGCGCAGATAACTGACGAATTTACTTCTGCGGGCATAAACCAGACCCGCCACAGAGTTATGCTGAAGGTCGAGTGCTCCGTCTATGTCTTTCTCGGCGGTAACGAGGGCGCGGCGAATTTTTCGGATGAATATTGCATAGCCGAGAATATCGTCGTCGGCACTGTCCCGCAGACCACCGTGACAATAGATATTCCGCAGCGGCAGTGAAATAAATTGTTGTTAGATGTATTCAAGTTGTGGTATAATAACCGCAGAGAAAAAGGAAGCTTAAAAGGAGGAATCCCTTTTGACCGACAAAGAGCAGAGCGCAAAACGCGCGCAGGAGCTCAGAGATAAGCTCAATTATTACAGCAGAAAATATTATGTCGATGACGACCCCGAGATAGAGGACTACGAATATGATATGCTCCAGCGCGAGCTCAAGGCGATAGAGGATAAATATCCGGATCTTGTGACCCCGGATTCCCCGACCGTGCGCGTCGGCGGCAGCGCGGAAAATCTGTTCTCAAAGGTCGAACACCGCGTGCGTATGGAGAGCCTGCAGGATGCGTTCAGCTTCGCGGAGATAGAGGAATTCGACCGCCGGGTCAGAGAGACCGAGCGGGATGTTCACTATGTCGTCGAGCCGAAGATCGACGGACTTTCCGTCTCGCTCGAATATACAAACGGCGTGCTGACCCGCGGCTCGACCCGCGGTGACGGCGATGTCGGCGAGGATGTTACCGCAAACCTGCGCACCGTGCGCTCGATTCCGCTGAAAATAAAAACGCCGCTGCCTTTCCTCGAAGTCAGAGGCGAGGTGTATATGCCCAAGTCGGTCTTTGCCACTCTTGTTACAAGGCAGGAGCTCGACGGCGAAAAGCCCTTTAAAAACCCGCGCAACGCCGCCGCAGGCTCGCTCAGACAGAAAGATTCAAAAGTGACCGCAGGCAGGGGACTTGATATCTTCGTTTTCAATGTCCAGCAGATAGAGGGCGCACAACTCAGCTCGCATAAGCAGTCGCTTGATTTCCTGCGCGAACAGGGTTTTCATACAATTCCGTTCTATACTCGGTTTGATAATATAACCGATGTCATCTCGGAACTCAAGCGTATTGGCGAGATACGCTCGGGACTCGAATATGATATCGACGGCGCGGTTATAAAAGTCGATGATTTTGCCCAGCGCGAACGCCTTGGCAGTACATCGAAATTCCCGAAGTGGGCGGTGGCTTTCAAATATCCGCCCGAAGAAAAGACAACGAAGCTCGTTGATATAGAAATCGGTGTCGGGCGCACGGGCGTACTCACTCCGACTGCCGTTTTTGAACCTGTTCTTCTCGCGGGTTCAACCGTCAGCCGCGCAACGCTTCATAATCAGGATTTCATAACAGAAAAGGATATTCGCATCGGCGACGAAGTCGCCATAAGAAAAGCGGGCGATATAATCCCCGAGGTCGTGCGCGTCGTGTCGCACGCGGAAAATTCCGTGCCGTATATCCTGCCGTCAATCTGCCCGTCCTGCTCCGCTCCCGTTATCCGCGAAGAGGGCGAGGCGGCTGTCCGCTGCGTCAATCCCGAGTGCCCTGCTCAGCTGCTGCGCAATGTTATCCACTTCTGTTCGCGCGATGCCATGGATATCGAGGGACTCGGCGACGCCCTCGTAGAAAAGTTTATCGCTGAAAATCTGATATCAAATGTCGCCGATATCTATGACATAACCGCAGGCGAGATAATGATGCTCGAGAGACATCAGGAAAAGTCGGCGAAGAATCTCGTCGAGGCTATCGAACGCTCGAAGCAAAACGACCTTTCACGCCTGCTGTTCGCTCTTGGCATACGCCATATCGGTCAGAAAGCGGCGAAGCTTCTCTCCGAGCATTTCGGCGATATTGATTCTATAATCGCCGCGTCCGAAGAAGAGATAGCCGAAATAGACGGCTTCGGCGGAATAATGGCAAAGAGCGCGGCGGAATTTTTCTCCATGGCTCAGACCGCCGATTTAATAGAACGACTCAAAGCGGCTGGAGTCAATATGAAGTCGCTCAAAGAGAAGAACGACGACCAGCGCTTCACGGGTCTGACTTTCGTCCTTACGGGTACTCTGCCGACGCTTTCAAGAAAAGAAGCGACTGAGATAATCGAAAATCTCGGCGGCAAAGCGTCGTCATCAGTCTCGAAAAAGACTTCGTATGTCGTCGCGGGCGAGGAAGCCGGAAGCAAGCTACAAAAAGCGACCGACCTCGGCATCCCGGTCATAACTCAGGACGATCTGCTGAAAATGGCAGGTCGGGAATAAATTTAAGCATCCGTACTTTTCGTGCGGATGCTTTATTTTTGATATTCGCGCCTGTATGCGGCGGGGGAAAAGCCGGAGTAGCTCTTGAAAACCCGATTGAAGTGGCTCAGGCTGTAGTAGCCGAGCTGCATGGATATTTCAAGCGTTGTCATCTTGGTTCCGCTTAGCAGCAGGCAGGCGTATTCGCATTTTGTGTCCCTTAGATATGCCGAAACCGTCTTGCCCGTGTATTTTCTGAACGCTTCGATAACAACGGGCGGCGAGAAGTTGCTCATTTCATATACGTCCGCCGCGCAGCATGTCATGTATTCCGGCGAGCGTATCTTTTCGAGCATGTTTTCAAACCACTCGGGGCAGTCGATTTTCTGCGTGAGCTTCGAGCTGTTTATTATCGAGATAAAATCCGATGCGGTCGAGCATATTACGCTCGCCGCTTTTTCGTATCCGTCGCCGATGAGCCTGTTTATGAGACTTGCCCGCGAAGAAAAGTATGCCTGCTCCTCGGTCGAGAGCGCAGCCGTCAGCGGTTTCTGCGACTCGAACGCTTCGGGATCTATCCCGAGAGCCGAGCAGATTTCTTCAAATTTTTTCGGCGAGATGCAGATGTTCATGTGTATGCTCGAAAAATTCTCGATGCGGCGCAGCTGATGAATGTCGCCGGGGCATATCATGCATAAAGTGCCTTTGCTTATCTCGGAAATCTTGCCGTTTATCTCGTGGCAGACGCGCCCGTCCGTTACAAGAAAAATCTCGTAGTAGTTGTGTCCGTGCTCCGTCGTGCCCTCCGAGCCCCAAAGGTGAAATGACACGGAATATTTGCTTATAATCGGATTCGTCCTGTAGTCGATAATGTTCAGCCTGTCCGTATATTTTCACTCCTTTGATTGGTGCTTTCTTAAAAATAACACACTTTATCGGTGATTTCAAGAGCTTATATTGATTATAAAAACATAAAATTTAAAAAAACGCTCATTCACATTAAAAAATAGCAAGAAAAACAATATATACTGTTTTATAATAAATACAACATAATTTTTATGGAGTTTGCACAAAATGCCTCGGCTTAAACATTTCGTTGAAAAGTCCCGCGAGGGAACCTATTATACAATACCGTTCACCGTGCCCGAAAACGTCTCGCGCGTCACGGTATCGTATTCCTATTGGCAGGGCACCAAAGGTCTGCTCAGAGAGATACACCCGCAGAATATAATCGACCTCGGTCTCATGGACGAAAAGAGGAGATTCCTCGGCTGGTCGGGCAGCGCGCATCCGAGCATATTTGTCGGCGAAGATAAGTCCACGAACGGCTATCTTGTGCAAAGACCCGAGTCGGGCGAGTGGTCGATAATCGTCGGCGCGTATCATGTCGTGCCCGCAGGTGTCGAGGTCACATATGATATTGAGTTTGAATATCACAAACCCGGCGACACCGAGTCGAAAAATTATAAACAGGATGAGCCAGAAGATATATCTTCTGATAGCGCGAATGCCGAACCCGAACTGCTCTTCGGCGACTTGCATATACATACCATAGCCTCCGACGGCGCGCTCGATTCCGAAGCCGTAGGGAAGCTCGCCCGCGATATCGGGCTCGATTTCGTCGGGCTTGCGAACCACAATAACTATGCCGATAATTTCTGCCTGCCGGATATCCCGGGGCTGACTTTTGTTTACGCAGTCGAATGGACGCACTATAAAGGGCATATGAATTTCTTCGGAGCCAAAGCACCCTTTGAAAACAGCTTCATAGCAAACACACCCGAAGAGATGGAAAAGATAATCAACGACGCCCGTTCGCTCGGCGCGGTCATATCGGTAAACCATCCGAAATGCCCGTTCTGTCCGTATAAATGGAACAGCATGAATTTTGATATGATCGAGGTCTGGAACGGACCAATGCGCGGAACGAATATCCGCGGCATAAAGTGGTGGACTCAGCTCCTGCGCGAGGGCAGACGCATACCTGCCGTCGGCGGCAGTGATTTCCATCGTCCTAAGGATTTTGCGAAGCTCGGCAATCCGATAACGGCAGTCTATTCGCCGTCGCGCCGCCGCGAGGATATACTGAAAAATATCCGCGCAGGGCACTCCTTCGTTTCGAGCGGGGTCGACGGCGCGCGCCTGACTCTGACCTGCGGCGATGCAATGATGGGCGACGCTGTTCGTTATGACAAAAACAAAAAACTCCATCTTCACGCGGAACAGCTCCGCGGCGAAACGCTTGTTCTTGTCACCGGCAGCGGAGAGCGCGTGATAAAGCACTTCGCGCGAGGAAATCTTGATATCGATATAGAGCCGAAAAACGATAATTTCGCTTATGTCAAGGCAATCATAGGGTGCGGAAAACTCGGCGCAGTCCGCGCGCTCACAAATCCGATATATTTTCAGAAAGAGGAAGAGGAGGATGACTGATGGAACCTTCAAACACTTTGAACCGAAAACGCACTTCCCCGTTCCGCTACGGCTTCGGCATGCTCGGCACATCGATTCCGATAAATATGCTGAAGTCTTATGCCGCCGCATATTATGTCTTGAAGCTCGGACTCATCACGACCGACCAAATGGCGAAGATACTGTTTATCTACACCTTTGTCGATGCCATCGATAACCCCGTCTACGGATTCCTTTCGGACAGAACGCATACCAAGTGGGGCAAGCGCAGACCGTGGCTCGTTATCGGCACTCCGCTGATGATTCTTTGCTTCGTGCTGTTCTATAATATGCCCGCGCGCGTGCAGTCGAACTCCGGTCAGGCTTATCTCTATATTCTGCTGATGTACATACTCACCGGCACACTCGACTCGCTTATGAACGCAAACTACGGTGCTCTGTTCCCGACTCTTTTCAAGACCGACGAGCTCAGAGCAAAGACCAATGCTATAAGACAGGTCTGCCAGCTTGTCGCTATGGTTATTTCAATCGTGCTCACTCCCGTTGTCACTTCAAAGATAGGCTATAATCTCACTGCGATCATCTACGGCGTTATCGCCCTCGCAGTCATTATGTTCATGACCTTCGGCTGCCACGAGAATATCGAAGAAGAGGAAGCGGAAGCGGCAAACGGCGAGAAGCCCGATCTCTTCAAGGCGATATTCGCCCTCATCACCAACAGCAAATTCTGGATATTCGGCTTTGCAAACTCGCTCTATTCCGCCGCGTTCTCGCTCATTTCTCAGGCGATCCCGTTCTATGTTCAGTATACTCTGAAGCTTGAAAGCTCCATGACAACCGTCATGCTCGGCGTGGTGTTCGGCGTCGCGCTTGTCGGCATAGTAGTCTGGTCGAATGTCGTAAAACGCGCGGGTATCATGAATGTCTGGAGACTCGGATTTGCCGTGCTGACAGTCGGATTCATCCCGCTGTTCTTTGCAAACACAATGCCCGTCGCGGTCGCCATAATGTGCGTTATGGGTATGGGGGTCGCCGGGTGCCTCGTCACTATCGACTGCATCGGCGCGAAGATAATCGACGATGACTATTCCCGCCACGGCGTAAAACGCGAGGGAATGCTCACAAGTCTCGTCGGCGTCATGAACCGCCTGAACGGACTTTATGTCTCGCTCGGCTATAAAGTTATCAGCGTGACGTTCGGCTTCGAGAGCGGAGCGAACCCCGGCTCGAATCCCGATATGGCGTCGCGGTTCCTGCTCTGCGTGTTCCCGTTCATAGCCATGGCTGTGGCAACAATATTCACCCTGTTCCTGCATTTCAAAGATGAGTCAAACGACTGGTGCAATTTTAAAAGGAGGAAAGAGTTAAAAGCAAATGTCTAAGTATCTTATAATCAACGCCGATGATTTCGGCTATAATCCGCAGCAGACAAAGGCGATAGACGAGCTCATGCGAGGCAAACTGATAACCTCGACCTCGCTCATGACCGTCGCGCCGGATGCCGCCAACGCCGCTGAACTCGCAAGGCTCGGCGGCTATCCCGTCGGCGTGCATCTGACTATAAACACCGATGACAGCAAGAACCGCTGGCAGAGCAATAGCGGCGCGCCCTCGCTCAGTGAAAAGGGGATGGGACTCTATGAGAGTCAGGTCGGGCTCGCCCTGCACGCCCGCCGCCGCGATGTCCGCGCGGAGCTTGAGGCGCAGTATAATTTTATCAGCTCAAGGGGCGTTGAAGTCGACCATGCCGATAACCATTGCGCCACGCTCTACGGTATAAACGGGAGGCGTTTCTATATTGATGCATATAATTTCTGCGCGGAACATTCCTTGCCCTACAGATTTCCGAAAACTCCGGGATTTTTGTCCAGACAGATTGACAGGGAAGCTCCCGGTGTGATAAAATGCTTCCAGAAAATTATTGTTGGAGCGGGTGAGCGGCGCGGAGTCGGCCTGCTCGATGACCTTGTGTCGAATCCGTGGTCGATGGATCGCATAAAAGATTACGACACCTTGCGCAAATATTATCTTGACGCTGTTGAAAACTGCATCGACGGCGTGACTGAGATTTTCATGCATCCTGCGTATCCGATAGACGACAAGCCCGGCGAGTGGACGAAGCGCGTCTATGAATTGAGACTTCTTCAAAGCGGCGATCTTCTCGAAGCCGCGCGCAGGAACAATATCGAATTAGTCTCGTGGTCTGTTTTCAGGGACCTCGGGAAAATATAAAAGAAACGAAGGATGAAAACAATGAAAAAACTTCTGAGTGTTTTCCTCGCCTTTGCACTTCTGCTGAGCTTTGTGACGCCGGCATTTGCGTATCAGGGCGCGAAAACCGCAGACACAGCAGCGCAGGCAGAGAAAGCGCACGATCCCGCGACCTGCACCGACTGCCCCGTGGTTATAGTCAGGGGAATGGATATGATGGGGCTTTATATCGACAAGGGCACCGAAAATGAGCGCAACGCCTTCGAGTTTGATTTGGGCGATTTGCTCTCCATGCTTTACAAGGGCATCTCCGGTGCAGTCAAAGCCAAGGATATCGATCCTTTCTTCCAGGCTGTTATCGATTATGCGGCAAACCTGCTTGACGGCTATGCGATGAAAGAAAACGGCGAGTCGAAGTACAATGTCAGCGTTGCGAAATATCCCGGGAGCGCGGAGAATTATCCTGAGATTTGGGAAAACTTTGATTCTAACAGCGAGCGCGGAATGACCCGCGCCTGTGCCGAGAATCTTCCCGCCAACCACACATATCTGTTTACATACGACTGGCGTCTCGACCCTTACAAAGTCGCCGACGATATCGCCGCGACAGTTGACAGAGCCATAGCCGAGTCGGGTCACGACAAGGTCTCGATATTCTGCGCGAGCATGGGCGGCATAATGACCGTCGCTTATCTGACAAAGTACGGCTACAGCAAGGTCGACCGCTGCGTCTTTATGTCCTCGACATTCTGCGGTGCGCAGGTCGCCTCCGATGTTCTGACCGGCAAGATCGAGCTCAAGGCAGATACGATGTATAACTATTTCTCCGGCCTGCTCGCCGATGCTACAGGCTCGAACGCTGCTGTGGCGGCATTCATGAAGACGCTCAACAGCGTCGGCGCATTCAAGCTGCTTCAGAAGGTTACCGACTACATTGTCGATAATTATAAAGACGAGGTCTATGAGCGCGTGCTCATTCCGGATTTTGCCTATATGCCGGTTCTTTGGGGACTCGTTCAGCCGCAGGATTACAATAATGCAGTCGACTTCGTTTTCGGCGACAGCGCGGCGGAGCACAAGGATTTCCTCGCTTACGGTGATCGCCTGCAGAAGATGATGTCAAACCGCACCGCACTCATTGAAAACATGATACGCGACGGCGTCAAGGTTGCGATTATTTCCCATTATGATAAGCCGATGGCTCCGCTCTATGAGAGCGCGGATTTCACGGGCGACGGCGTGCTTGAGACATATGAGATGTCCGGCTATGCAACTGTCGCGAAGTACGGCGAGACCCTCGGTGATGATTATGTTCCCGCAAAGGCTGAGTATCTGTCGCCCGACAGATGCGTTGATCTCTCGACCGCACTCTTCCCGAAGTATACTTATATAATAAAGGGCGCGCCCCATGTCTCCGCATCTTACGGCACGGATTACAGCAACTTCTTCCTTTGGCTCGCGACCTGCGACGGTGATTTCTATGCCGGCGTGAACGAGGATTATCCGCAGTTCATGCTCTCGGGCACTGATCAGCACCTGAGCAAGTGGGCAAGCTGAAAATCATAGAATAAATGTCGCCCGATTTTCCGCCGTATAATATAACAGCAACCCTGCCCATGGCTTTCCGTGGTCAGGGTTTTATGTATCGGTATATAAAAAAACATCGATAAATCAGAGCTTGTATGTCTTATTAGAACAAACCTTTGCAAAATAAAAGTTAGCGACTCGACTAATCTTGATAATTAAGCTTCCAATAGCCGCGCCGCAGTGTTTAAAAGCTCTTTTGAGAGGCGAGGGGACGGCTTGCGAAGCAAGACGCACGAGCCCGTATTGTTTGAGTGGAAGCGAGTTTACAGGCGAATGTGCCGAGCTAGCCGCAAACTTTATACTGCGGCGTGGCGTTGTGGGGTCTCGGGGCGCAGCCCATAAAAAGGCAGGCACACATCGGTTTTGCGCAGCAAAACTGCTTGCACTTAAAAGTATTGGATTTTTGATGACAGGCAAGAAAAAGGCGCACAGGAATGCGCCCGCATTTCAAACGCTTTTTTCGCAGCATGGCGCAAAAAGACTTACTTTTAAGCGATGCTTGCTTGCCTTTTTGTGGGCACAGTTTGCTTTTCTTTTGCAGGCGTTTACTTTTTTGAATAAAAAGAAAATGCTGAAATGCGGGAAGTATAAAAGTTTGATTGTAGTAGGACGCGATGGTAGAGGGTAAGTTATATCGGTTGAAGCTTTGCATCGGATATTGCCGATATCGGACAGCCGCAAGGGATGTCCCTACAAAGTGTATGTAAATAAATTTATGCAGAATTCGGGGGCGAAAATCATCTGCTTCTACACAATTGTGCTGATTTGTAATATTGCAACAGCTGTTTATTGTCGGCATTTACGCCTGCAAATCTCAATTTAATATCCCCGATTCCACCGCAGAAAACAAAAAACAGCAGCCGCTTCGCTTTTGAAACGGCTGCCGTAATTATTCTGTTATATCGGATATCAGATGTAATCCTTGACTATGTCATAGAGACCGGTGTCAACGTAGTTGCCCTCGCTCCTGACGGCCGCGCCCCATTTGCGGGCTATTGTGTCGAAATCGTCGTTCTTTATGTCTGCGCGCTCGAAGCCCGGCTTGCTGCCGATGATATACCAGTCGGAGGTGTCTGCTCCGTGGCCGCAGCCCTTATATGACCAGATAGTCCAGCTGAAGTTTGAGCTGTTGAACAGCGTGAGCACGTGATCCCATGTGGCGCTGCCCATGGGCTTGAACTCGCCGACATAGAGCGGAACATTGTAGGGATAGAGCTTTGCAAAGAAGACGAGAAGGCTGTACATGAAGTTGCTTGTGTCATAGAAATGAAGCTGATAGACAACGTTAGTCCAGCCGATGAACCACGGCGCGGGGAGATTATAAAGTCTCCAGATGCCCTCCATGGTCATTATGTGATCCTTGTCAACCTCGCGTATGGCCTTATAGAGGCGGTTGTAGACGGAGATGGTGACGAGGTTGTTCTTCTGAAGATATGAGTTTACGTCGCAGTTGGGCTCGTTGAGCAGGTCGTACATAGCGACTGCGGGATTGCCGCTGAAGCGTTCGGCTATTGCAACCCAAAGCTCAATTGTGAGCTTTCTCCATTCCTCGGCCTGCTTAGTCAGCTTGAAAAGGCCGCTGTCGCCGATTTTGCCGCAGTGATCCTTGTTGTTCTGATATCCGGGTGCGCCGTGGAGATCGAGAATAACATAGAGGCCGCGCTTAGCGCATTCGGAAACGACCCAGTCGAGACGGCTGAAATCCCACTCGCCGTTTTTGTCAAGGATTTTTGTGCCCTTGTCATCATAGTAGAAGTTGCGGAACCAGAACGGAACGCGTACGCAGTTGAAGCCGAGCTCAACTATTCTGTCGAGGTCGTATTCGGTTATCCAGTTGTCCTCGTAGATGTTGATGAGCTCATACGCTTTTTCGACACCGAAACGCTCCGTGAGGGTGTTGAGGGTCGAAATATTGTCGTCGGAGTTCTCGATGGGGGTCATCCAGGACTCATGGATGAGCCATGTGCCGAGATTAACTCCGCGGAGAATGACTTCTTCGCCGCGCTTATTGTAGATTTTCTTTCCCTTTGTGTGCAGCATATCCTCGTCGGTTATCGCGCCGCGCCTCTCGGTTGCCTCTCCGCCTTTTTCGGCGTATGCCGGCAGACAGATTGCGCTTAGTGCGAGCACAAGGCAAAGAACCATGCTTAAAACTCTTGAAAAAGTATGCTTTTTCATTTTCTTATCCTCCTGAAAAAATGAACTATCCGCGAATTTATAATAGCATTTTTTAGCGTATTTTACAATAAATACTTTCAAGTTTATATATTGTTTATATATTGTATTTGCAAGGCATTGTTAACAAAAAAATCCGAGAACATTGATGAAAACGCCGAATTTCCTCAAAAGCCTTGCCTTATTTCGGCTGTTTGTATATACTAAAGTAAAGTTAGTAATTAAAAGGAGAGCATTATGGAGCGTATAGTTACCGAAAAAAGAAGCTTTGTCGATGAATACGGCAGAGAGCGTATCTTCTACGGCGTCAATATCGTAGATAAGCGCAAAAACAGCGAGGACAACAAGTTCGGCTTCAATATCGACGATAAACTGCTCGACGAGATGACCTCGCGCGGACTCAATCTTATCCGCCTCGGCACCACCTGGAGCATGATCGAGCCCGAGCCCGGCAGCTACAATGACGAGTATCTCGACGATATGTACCGCATCTTCGATCTCTGCGCCGCTCACGGTGTCTATATACTCTTTGATATGCATCAGGATCTCTATTCTCCGCGCTGCTACGGAGACGGAGCACCCGATTGGGCGACTATAACCGACCAGTACGATCCAAAAGAGCCCAAGCTTGTCTGGGCTGCCGGCTATTTCTGGGGCAAGGCGACTCAGCGCGCATTCGATAATTTCTGGAACAACCGCGAATATAACGGCAAGGGTCTTATCGATTATTTTGCCGCCATGTGGCAGCACGTCGCGGCTCGCTTTGCGGATCATCCCGCACTCTTCGGATTCGATATGCTCAATGAGCCTTTCCTCGGCTCGGACGGCGGCAAGCTCTTCAAGAAGCTTATCTCCACCGCTGTCGGCACCGTTATCGGCGACAAGCGCGTCAAGTGCTTCAAGCTCGTCGGCGATTTCCTCAACAAACAGAGACGCGACGAGGTCAAATATCTCGAGCAGATAACCGGCGATGTCCTCAAGGATGTCACGCGCAAGGCCGGATATGAATATGTCAGAAAGTTCGATATCGAGAAGTATTCTCCGTTTATCAACAAAGTTTCAACCGCTATCCGCGAGGTTACCGATAAGGGCATACTCGTCATGGAGAACTGCTATTGGTCGAATACCTGCATTCCTTGCTCGACTCCCGCAATAGAGGTCAACGGCAAGCGCGAGAAGAATTTCTGCTTCACTCCTCACGGCTACGATTTTATGGTCGATACCCCGCAGTATAAGTATGCGAGCAACGACAGAGCCAGAGCCATATTCGAGGAGCACGTCAGAACTCAGGACAGACTCGATGCACCCGTGCTTGTAGGCGAGTGGGGCGGCTTCGGCGGCGAGGGCGAGGATTGGCTCCCGCATATCGAGTTCCTCGTCAACTTCTTCGAGCAGCACAGGTGGGGCTTCACTTATTGGCACTATGTTGACGATATGTTCAACAGCCCGCTGATGAAAGTCCTCAGCCGTCCTTATCCCGTCGCTGTCAGCGGCAGACTCGTTTCATACGGCTTCGATCAGTCGACTCAGGAGTTCAACCTCAGCTATGAGGGCGACGGCGAGTGCGCCGCTCCGACGGAGATTTATATACATAAGCCCGCAAAGACCGTTGAGGGCTGCGAGTATGAGCTCGAATCTGTCGGCGAAAACGGCGCGGCAAAGCTTGTTATCAAGCCCGTGTCCGGCACGGTAAATATCAAGATAACCTTTTAAAATCCTGATAAAATCACATAAAAGCTGTCGGTTTTCCGGCAGCTTTTTGCATTTGTGAAGATGGATTTTTCTGCTGTGCAATATTCACAAGAAACACAGTGGCTTTTTGTGACAATAAACAAAAATAAATAAATTTAATAGTTGGAATTATAAGCGATTGAATTTTTGATAGTATAATATTGAAATAAGTTTTTATATCACAATCGCTTTAGGGTATAATCACTCGACCAATCTTATTTTTACAGAAAGGCGTGATTCCGATGTTCAGGTAATATTTGTCAGCTGAAAATCCGACATATGCCGAACAGGTGATTTATTATGAAAAACAAGCGAAAAATTATTATCATTGTTGTGTGCGTCATTGCTGCCGCAGCCATAGCCGTTGGTGCGGGTGTCGGCTATTATTATTCGCGCCCCGAGAGAACGGCGGAGAAAGTTCTGACTGCCGTGTATACTGTGGACAACGCAGAAATTCAAAGGCGCAGAGAAGCCATTGACAACAGGACTTTTGACACATATATGCGCGAGCGGTGCGACGGTGCTGTTACCGATAAATGCACCGAAGGCATGATAGCGGCGTGCGCGCTGTATTACGGCGCAACTCCCGCAAAGGTAGAGAGCATAAAGTTTTCGCCCATAGACAAAGCCACAGGCGATACCGCATCGTTCCAGTATACGGCGGTTTTCAGCGACGATTCCGATGCGAAAGAACGGATAGGTCATGTGGTGATGAAAAAAGAAAACGGCAAATGGCTCGTTGACAGCTTTGTCACAAAGAGCGTCACAAAAGCCGACTGACGGTTGAATAAAAAGCAAGCCTCCCGGTAAAATCTCCGGGAGGCTTCGTTTTATATTCAGTTCTGTTCGTCTCCGAACTTGTCCTCATATGCCTTGATGCACTTGCTGACTATATCTATCGCAACATCGCGCCCGCAGAGTTCCTTGACTATCGTCTCCTTGCCCTCGAGCATTTTATATACGCTGAAGAAATGCATTATCTCGTCGAGTATGTGTCGCGGCAGGCTGTTGACATCTCTGTATGCGTTGTAGTTCGGGTCGCGGTCGGGGATGGCGATTATCTTCTCGTCGATAGACTGGCTGTCGATCATCTTGATAACGCCTATCGGATAGCATTTTACGAGCGTCATCGGCAGTATCGCCTCGCTGCACAGCACGAGCACATCGAGCGGGTCGTTGTCGTCGGCGTATGTGCGCGGGATGAAGCCGTAGTTGGCGGGGTAGTGGGTCGAGGTGTAGAGGACGCGGTCAAGCTTGAGCATGCCGGTCTCCTTGTCCATCTCGTATTTGTTCTTGCCGCCCTTGGATATCTCAATGCAGGCGACAAAGTCGTCGCTCTTTATTCTCTCCGGAGCTATGTCGTGCCATATGTTCATCATGGTTCTTTTCCTCCTGTCCTTTCTTCTTATTATATATCCTGCGCGGCTTCAAATCAATATTATAATGATAATTTGCCTCGCTTTTGAATCCGTCTTGAAAAAAGCGGAGCGATATAATATAATATCGGAGGAACGGAGTGAGGTCTTTGAAAAAAAGCGGAAAATACGATTTGCAGAAACTGAAAAAGGATGCCCTCGGCTCGCTGACCGCGGTCGGCTGGATATTCCCGCTCGCGCTTGCCTTCGGCAGCAATTCGCCGTTCGGCGCGGCGGCAGGACTTGTCGGCGCAATAGCGGCGTGCATTATAGGCTCGGGCAGCCCGAACAGGATTCCGACGCCCCATGTCGAGGTGTTCGCGATACTTATCTATGCGGCAAATACGATCGGCGTCCCCGGCGCGATGCTCTCCTGCATTATCGCGGGTATGCTCCTGCTCTTTGTCGCAACTATTCAGTTCAATAAATCTTTCTTCAAGATACCTCCCGCGGCTCTCGGCGCGGTAACTTTTATTGTCGCCGCCGTGCTGTGCATAATCCAGGTCAACTACTATTTCGGCATAGGCGTCCCGGCGGGTTCCGCTTTTGAGACCCTCGTCGCTTATCGCTCATACGGCTTTCACTCAAATTGGCGCGGCGTGCTCTACGGCACGATAACCCTCGTCATAATGATAACCTATCCGATAAAGTTCAAAAAACTCAGCCGAAAAGTGCCCGCACCCGCTGTCGCACTTGTGCTGACAACCGTGCTCAACCTCTTCCTCAATCCTGTTGCGGAGCGCACCGCCATAGACGAGGTCGGCAGTTTTGCTTCTACACCGAGCTTTCTGCTTGTCGGCGATATCAGCATTTTTGATGTTACTCCCGAGAAGCTTCTTCCGTCGTTTATATATGCGTGGGCGCTTGTGGTCGTCCTTGTCGCCGATACGCTGATGAAAGAAAATCAGCTCTCGGTCGTCCGCAATTCGCTCGCATTCAAGGGTTTAAGATCGATAATCTGCCCGGTGTGCGACGGAATGACGGTCGGCGATGAAAGCTCCGAGGGCGAGACCCGAATGACCGGAATCTTTGCCGCAGTTATCATGATTGTGCTCTCGATTATTGCCCATCCCGTGATAATGCGTGTGCCGACTGCGACTCTCGCCGTTATAATCATCTGCACCGCGTGGAAGAAAGTCCGTTTCAAAGTTATCAAAACAGCGTTCAAGAGCAGCAAAAAGGTGTTCGCCATATTGCTTTTCGCCGCAATGGTCGTGGTGGGTATCTTCTGGGATATGGTCGTCGTTATCGATATAGTCTCGATAGGCGCGCTCATCTATTGCTTCGAACGCCGCCGCAAGGTCAGAAAGAAAGCCGAACGCCTCGCGGATATGCGCGAAAAGTCGGAATAATATAATAAAATTTAAAGCATCCGTGATTTTTTCATCGCGGATGCTTTTTCCTATTCACTCAACGGCAGTGTAACCGTTATGCGCGTGCCCTTGTTCTCCTCGCTCTCTATAGAGACCGTGCCGCCGTGATACTGCACTGCGTGCTTGACTATCGACAGTCCGAGCCCCGTGCCGCCGGTCGCCTTTGAATGGCTCTTGTCGACCCGGTAAAACCGCTCGAAAATCCTTGCCTGATGCTTCGGCGCTATGCCTATTCCCGTGTCCGAAACAGTGAGCTTCGCCGCGCCGCCGACACTATCTATATTTATGTCAACCTGTCCGCCCTCGCGGTTATATTTTATCGCGTTGTCGCAGAGGTTGTATATCACTTCGTAGAGCAGTCTTGAAACGCCGAAAACATATGCTTCGTTTCCGCCGACGCTAAGCGTTACATTTTTCTTCTTTGCCGCGTCTCCGAGGTCTTCGGCGATTTCTTGCGACAGCGAGAGAAGTCCGATTCTTTCGTGCGGCATCTCGTCGCCCTCGTCGAGCTGGGAGAGCCTGATTATATCATTTATAAGACTGACGAGCCTCTGCGCCTCCGAGCGTATGTGCCCGACAAAGCGCGGCATATCCTTGTCCCTGACCATTCCGTTTTCAATAAGCTCCGCGCTCCCGATTATGCCCTGAAGCGGAGTTTTCAGCTCGTGCGAGACATTCGCTGTGAACTCGCGCCGCATCTTTTCGGCGTTCTGCTGTTCCGTCATGTCGAAGAACAAAATAACCGACCCGCGCGCCGAGCCGTCAGATTCTATGCGGCTGATGTCGAATTGATATATTCTGCCGCTGTATTTTGTGCGCGTCTCGCTGTGTCCGCTCTCTTCGGCGCGCTTTATCGCGGCGGATATCTCGCAGCTGCGGTCAATCGAAACAAAATCCTTGCCGATGCATTCTTCGTCCGCTTCAAACAGTCTGCACGCGGCGGGGTTTATGCTCAGTATCTTTCCGTAGTTGTCGAGGAGCACAAGCCCCTCTTTCATGTTGTCTGTTATCTGCGTGAACTCGTCCGTCTTTTTCTGCAGAGCCTTTATTTGTTCTTTTATCTGCTCGTGCTGGCGGTTAATCCTGCTGAGCAGGGGAGCGATTTCGTCATATGTTTTGTTTTCGAGCGGGTGCTCGAGGTCGAGCGAGTTGAGCGGCTCAACTATCTTTTTTGAAAGCCGCGCCGCAATGACCGCCGAGATTATCAGCGCGGCGACTATCACTATAAGTATCGGCTGCATCGCCTCAAAGACGAGCACGCCTATAGTCTCACGGCTCGATGATATCCGCAGTACGCTGCCGTCGACGAGCTTCTTCGCGATATATGTCGTCTTTTGGAGCAGGGTGGAGGAGTAGCGCGTGCTGTGTCCCTCGCCCGTTTCAAGAGCTTCCTTTATCTCTTCTCTGTCTGCGTGGTTTGCGAGCGTGTCCGCATCCTCGCGGGTGTCGTATATCACCTTGCCGTCGGCACTTATCAGCGACAGACGGAATCTGTCGGTTTTTATGGATTCGAGATATCCGCTCCCGCTCATGTCTACCGCCGCGGCGGCGAGATTGAGCTCGTCTCTCATCTGATTTTCAAATGCATTGCTGTAGTATTCGTACAGGCATCCAGTGATTATGGCGAGCGACGTTAAGAGCACGCAGAACGCCGCGAAGAAAATCGATCTGAAAATCCGCTTTGTCATTTGTCGGCCTCCAGACGGTAGCCGACTCCGCGAACCGTCTTTATCATCTCGCCGAATCTGCCGAGCTTCTGGCGCAGCGTGCGTATGTGCATATCAACCGTGCGCGTCTCGCCGCAGTAGTCAGTGCTCCAGACTTCCTCCATCAGCTTGTCGCGCGTAAATGCCGTGCCCGGGTTCGAAAGAAAGAGCTTGAGAAGCTCAAATTCTTTGTATGTCAGAACTATCTTTTCGCCGTCGCCCGTGACCGTGTGCTCGTCGAGGTTCACTTCGAGCCCGTCCGCTTTCAGAATATGCTCCTGCGCCTTGGGCTTGCAGCGGCGCAGAACCGCCTTGACGCAGGAGACAAGCTCCATCACGCCGAACGGCTTTGTCAGATAGTAGTCCGCGCCGAGGTCGAGCCCGGTTATCTTGTCGTATTCGGTGTCCTTTGCCGTCGCCATAACAACGAGAATGTCGCAGAGCTCCGAAGACGCTTTCATCCTGCGCAGAAGATCGATGCCGCTGATGCCGGGCAGCATAACATCGATAACCGCAAGCTCCGGCTTCTCGCCGCCGTTTAAAGCCTCCCAGAACGAAGTCCCGTCCTCGAAGCCCCTGGCCTCTATCCCTGTCGATTGCAGTGCATAAACCTCAATGTCGCGTATGCTCGCGTCGTCCTCAACGCACCAGATCATAGCTTTCCCTCCCTGTACGGTATAGACTATAATAACAGTATACTTTTATTCCCGCCGTTTGGCAAGATTTTATGTTCGACTATTGTAGAATATAGACTGCCAGGATATATATATTTGTTAAATATGCCCAAACACAGTGCAATATATTTGTAAGATATGTAGACTTTTCGCTTATTTCCTTACAAAAGGATTACAATTTGTTTATAGTATGTTATAATATTACATATAGGAGATCATTTCGGTCTTGTATTAAAGATCACCGTAAAATCGGAGGCTTAATTTATCATGGAAATCGTAAGAAAAGAATATTCATTTAAATCCGCAACAGGTCTTTGCGATATCTACGCGCGCAGCTGGGCACCCGCGGATAAGGACAGCGTCAAGGCTATATTCCAGATAACCCACGGCATGGCGGAGCACGGCGAGCGTTACGCCCGCTTTGCAAAGAAGCTCTGCGAGCACGGCTATGCTGTTTTTGCGCAGGATCATATCGGTCACGGCAAGTCCGTCGCGTCCGACGATGACCTCGGCTATTTCGGCGAGAAGGACGGCTGGAGAGATTTTGTCATCGATTGCCGCTCGCTTACCGATATCGCCCGCGAGGAGTATCCAGGCAAGCCTGTCGTATTCTTCGGTCACAGCATGGGCTCGTTCATCGCAAGGAACTATACCGCTAAATATAACGATGTTCAGGCGGCTATCTTCTGCGGCACAAGCGGAAAGAATCCCGCCGCACCTATCGCCATAAAGCTTGCAAGCTTCGTCGGCAAGAGCCGCGGCAGCCGTCATAAGAGTGAGTTCATCAACAATCTTGCTTTCGGCAACTACAACAAGAAGTTTGATAATGTCAAGACCGACTTCGATTGGCTCACCCGAGACGAGGCCGAGGTTCAGAAGTATATCGACGACAAATACTGCGGCTTCCTCTTCACTGCGGCAGGCTATAAAGACCTGTTCTCTGTCCTCAATTCCGTCTCCGGCAAGGACTGGTATGAGCAGCTCTCTACCGATATCCCGGTTCTCGTCGTCTCCGGTTCAATGGATCCCGTCGGCGATTATTCAAAGGGCGTGACTCAGGTCGCCGAGGATCTCAAGGCTACAGGCCACGATGTCACCCTCAAGCTCTTTGACGGCGACAGACATGAGATTCTCAACGAGACAAACCGCGACGAGGTCGAGGATTATATCGCAGCGTGGGCTGATGCGGCTCTCGAAAACGGTGCAAAGAAAGCAGAATAAAAATTTTAATTCACAGAGCAGGGGAGTTGTCCTCTGCTCTGTATCTTTTTTATTCAACCTATTGACATAGTATGTAAATGGGTATATAATCGTTGCAGAATAGGGGGAACGGGTCGAATGATTTGTTTTCCTGTGAACATACTTGATTATTGAGAGGAGTTCTGATATAAATGACCACTATCTATGTTGATAACGCGGCCACGACAAAGACGAGCCGCACAGCAATAGAAGCGATGCTGCCGTATATGGACAAGATCTACGGCAACCCGTCGAGCCTCCATTCCGTCGGACAGGCTGCGGCGGACGCGCTGAGAAAGGCGCGCGAAGAGGCGGCTGAGGTTCTCGGCTGCGAGCCCAATGAAATAACCTTCACCTCCGGCGGCAGCGAGGCTGATAATCAGGCGCTAGTTTCCGCGGCGGCTATCGGCGCAAGAAAGGGCAAGAAGCATATAATCTCCACCGCGTTCGAGCATCATGCGATTCTGCATACGCTCAAGAAGCTCGAAAAAGAGGGCTTTGAAGTGACGCTCCTCGATGTGCACGAAAACGGCATGGTCTCGGCTCAGCAGGTCGCCGACGCTATCCGCGAGGACACTTGCCTTGTGTCCGTTATGTACGCAAACAACGAGATCGGCAGCATCCAGCCCATCGCCGAGATAGGTGCTGTATGTAAAGAAAAGGGCGTTATCTTCCATACCGATGCCGTTCAGGCTGTCGGTCATGTCCATATAAACGTCAAGGAAGAGAATATCGATATGCTCTCCCTCTCGGCTCATAAGTTCCACGGACCCAAGGGCGTCGGACTTCTCTATGCCCGCAAGGGTGTCAGACTGACGAATATTATCGAGGGCGGCGCGCAGGAGCGCGGCAAGCGTGCAGGCACCGAGAATATACCCGGTATCGTCGGCATGGTCGCGGCTCTCAAAGAGGCGAACGCCAATATCGATGCAAACGCCGAGAAAGTGTCCGCTCTGCGCGACAGACTTATAGAGGGTCTTGAAAAGATACCGCACAGCGCATTGAACGGCGACCGCACAAAGCGTCTGCCCGGCAATGTCAGCTTCTGCTTCGAGGGTATCGAGGGCGAGTCGCTTCTGCTTCTGCTCGATGCAAAGGGCATATGCGCTTCCTCCGGCTCCGCCTGCACCTCCGGTTCGCTCGATCCGAGTCATGTGCTTCTCGCTATCGGCCGCCCGCATGAGGTTGCCCATGGCTCTCTGCGCCTGACACTCAGCGAGGAGAACACGCAGGAAGAGGTCGATTATATAATCGAAGAGACCACCAAGGTCGTCAAATATCTCAGAGATCTTTCGCCCGTGTGGAAAGAGCTTCTGAGCGGCGAGAGAAAATTCATTTTCTGAGAGGAGTAATTCAAAATGGCATTATACAGCGATAAGGTTATGGATCATTTCATGAATCCGCGCAACGTCGGCGAGATTGCCGATGCGGACGGTGTCGGCGAGGTCGGCAACGCGAAGTGCGGTGATATAATGAAGATGTATCTCAAGATAAAAGACGGAAAAATCGACGATGTCAAGTTCGAGACTTTCGGCTGCGCGAGCGCAATAGCTTCGTCCTCCATGGCTACCGAGCTTATAAAGGGCAAGACTATTGACGAGGCGCTTGCCGTCACAAACAAGCAGGTCGTCGATGAGCTTGACGGACTCCCGGCGCACAAGCTGCACTGCTCTGTGCTCGCCGAAGAGGCTATAAAGTCCGCCGTCAAGGATTATTACGACAAGAACGGCATCGAGTATGACCACAGCAAGTTCCCCGAGTGCGAGGACTGCGAGAGCTGCGGCTGCCGCATGGTGTAAAACTATGATGGTATCAAGCCGCGGCAGATACGCCCTGCGCGTCATGGCGGATCTTGCCGAAAATGAAAAGAACGGCACTTTTATCCCGCTCAAGGAGATTGCCGAGCGCGAAGAGCTCTCGCTCAAATATCTCGAAAGTATTATGACAACGCTCTCGAAAGCGGGGCTTGTCGAGGGCGCGCACGGAAAGGGCGGGGGATACCGCCTGAAAAGAAAGCCGGAGGAATATAGAGTCAGCGAGATTCTGAAGCTCACTGAGGGCTCGCTCGCTCCCGTCTCGTGCGTCGAGGGCGGCTGCGATCCATGCGAGAATGCCGGCTCGTGCCGCACCCGCGCGATGTGGACGAAGCTCGATAAACTCATCAACGATTTTTTCGACGGCATAACAATAGCCGACCTGATGATTAAATAACAAAAACGACCGCCGGGTGAAATTCCGACGGTCACTTGTTTTATTTATTCAGATTTTGCGTTTTATCTTTCTGCTTATCAATATTGTTGCAATAATGCAAAGCGCGGACTCGCAAAGAATCAGCAGGATGTTCACTCCGTTTATAGAAGCAAGCCGCACTGTAGAATGCGGCTTGCACTTGTATTTATATTACAGATTCAGGAAATCTTTTCTGTATTTGACTCCGAAGAACTCGGCGAGCTCCTGCATCTCGCTGTCTTTTATAGTATTTATCCTCGGCATATGTGCGGTGAGCATGTATATCTGCGCCGCCTTTTCGACTGTCTCAATAAGCCCGAAAGTCTCGTCCATAGTCTTGCCTGCGCCGTAGATTCCGTGCATTCCCCAAATAACGAGGCGGAACTCCTTCATCTTTTCCGCAGTCGCTTCGCCGATGCTGTTCGTGCCGCAGAGCATCCACGGCAGAACGCCGACCCCGTCCGGGAAAACGACGATGCACTCGGTGCACATCTCCCAAAGCGTGTGGGTTATCTTCTTCTCGTCAAGCTCGTGTATATAGTTCATCGCGAGCGTGTTCGTCGGGTGGCAGTGCATGACGATTCTGTTCTCCGGGTCAACGCTGAGTCTCGCCATGTGGCTCATCAGGTGAGCGGGCAGCTCACTTGTGAATCTGCCGCCGTCGGAGTAGCCCCAGAGCAGCTCGGCGGTCGTGCCGTCCTCGGCGATTCTTATGATGCCGAGATTGTTTTCGGGGTCGAACTGAACGTTCTTGAAGTATTTGCCCGTTCCGGTGACGATGAATATCTTGCCGATAAGCGGCTTCGCGTCAAATCCGGTCGGGATAGTTCTGATAACTTTTGTGAGGTCGAGATATTCGCCGACTTCCTTTTCGTCGAGCATATAGCTTATGTTGCCGCCGTTTCTCTCGTCCCAGCCGAGACGGTACATATTTGCGGTGGTCTGCATCATTTCCTGCACAAAGGGCGCAGTCAGAATGTCTTTCATTTTCTTGCCTCCAGTGTATTCTTTTCGTAGTCGAGTATGGCTGATATATAGTCGCCTGGGATATTCTCGCGCCTGAGATATTCGTCCCAAATGTCGCCGAACGGCGCCGTTTTCATGTCCTCCTGCAAAACCATGAGCTCCGTGAAGCGGCTCTCGTCCTGAAGCTTTTTCATCTTCTCATTAGGCTCGAGCAGTGCGAGAAGCAGAGCCTTGTGAACGCTCCTGATTCCCGTGACCCATGCGGATATCCTGTTTATCGAAGCGTCAAAATAGTCGGTCGCTATAAACACTCTGTCGAGCGCGTCGTTTCGGACTATCTCTTTTGCTATCTCTTTCGTCTCGTCGTCGAGAATAACGACATGGTCGCTGTCCCATCTGACTCCGCGTGTGATGTGCAGCGCGATGCGGTCGTTGAACAGGAGCATTGAGGATATCTTGTCCGACACAACTTCGGTCGGGTGATAGTGGCCGTTGTCCATAAGGGGAGTTATGCCCTTTGAGGCAACGTAGTTCATGCAGAACTCGGCGGAGCCTACTGTGTATGACTCAAGTCCGATCCCGAAAACCTTCGATTCAAGGCAGACGAAAACTTTTGACTTGTCATAAGGCACCGATAGTATCTCATCGAGCGAATCCTTGAATCTCTTGCGCGGCGAGAGCCTGTCCGCGGGGATATTCTTATATCCGTCGGGGATCCAGATGTTCATCAGACATGGTACGCCCGTCTCGTTCGCGAAATATTCGGATATTTCAATGCATCTCTTGCCGTGCTCTATCCAGAAGCGGCGCACCTCTTCGTCGGGCGACGAGAGGGTGAGATTATCCTTCACCATCGGGTGCGAGAAGAATGTGGGATTGAAATCGATTCCCATGCCGCGTTCCTTTGCGAACTTGACCCATTTTTCAAAATGGCGCGGCTCGATCTTGTCGCGGTCGGCGAACTCGCCGTTTTCAAATATGGCATAGCTTGCGTGAAGATTGAGCTTCTTTTTGCCGGGCATGAGGCTCGCCGCAAAGTCGAAGTCCTGCATCAGCTCTTCGGGCGTGCGTGCCTTGCCGGGATAGTTGCCGGTGGTCTGTATTCCGCCGGAGAGAGCCTGCTTCGAGTCGAAGCCCGTAACATCGTCGCCCTGCCAGCAGTGAACTGAAACAGCCGTGCTGCGAAGCGTCTCTATGGCTTTTTCCGTGTCCACGCCGAGAGACGCATATATCTCTCTTGCGCTTTCGTATCTGCTCATGTTTTTCCTCCTTTTGTCTTTAACACAAGCAAAGTTTATCACAAAAAAGCAACTCGTTCAATGCTTATTTGGCATAAAAGTTTTTCTTTACTTATTTTATACATATCGTTATAATATTGTTGGACTAAAGCCGTGCCGTTGCACGCAAATTCAAGAAAGGTGATAATCATGAATGCTGTTGAAATAACCATAATAGTCGTCGCGGCGGTTCTTCTGCTCTGCGGCATACTCTTTGGTGTGGTGAGCTATCTTGTCTTCTATGAAGTAATAGCGCGCAACTCGAAGATACCCGGGAAGATGGATGCCAACGCCAAAAAGAAAATGATGGAGACCAACCCCGAAAAGTTCCTTCTCGACCCGCGCGAGGAGTGGCTCAATGATCAGACTTTTGAAAATTACTCCATAACTAACGTTGACGGAAACAAGCTCAAGGGCTATCTTCTCAAAGCCGACAAGCCCTCCGATGTCTATGTATTCGGCAGCCACGGATATCGCTGCTGGGGTAAGCGCGAGTTCAGACTCATGGCGAAGTTCTATCATGACCTCGGCTTCAATGTCTTTATCGTCGACCATCAGGCGCACGGCGAGAGCGAGGGCAAATATATCGGCTTCGGCTCGCATGAGTCGCGCGATGCCATGCAGTGGCTCAAATTCATGACCGATACTTTCGGAAGCGATATCCAGATAATCCTGCACGGCGTTTCAATGGGCTGCGCCACCGTTATGATGATGAGCGGCAACCCCGACCTGCCGAAGAATGTCAAATTCACCGTTGCCGACTGCGGCTATACCAGCCCGTGGGCGGAGTTCGATTATCAGCTCAAAAACGCCCATGTTCCGACTTCTCCGCTGCTCGACGGCGCGAACTTCTTCAACAAACATATCGCAAAATACGATTTCAAAAAGGTCGACGCGGTCGAGAGCGTCAGCCATGCACAGGTGCCGATGCTCTTTATCCATGGCACAAAGGACGATTTCGTCCCCACTTATATGGTGCATGAGCTCTATGACGCTTGCAGCACCGACAAAGACCTGCTTCTCGTTGAGGGCGCCGGCCATGCCGAGAGCTACCCGACCGATTCCGCCGCATACGAGGCAAAAGTCAAGAGCTTTATCGACAAGTATATCGCCGTCGAGTCCAAAGCCTGAAAAGAACAGCAAATATTGTCCCTGTCCGCTCGTTCGGGCAGGGATTTTTACAAATTACAGTCTTTCTTTGCGATAAAAATCAGCTCCCGATCCGCTTTTGCAGGTCGGGAGCATTTTTTTATTTCTTCTTTTTCGGCTTCGGTGCGGGCAGCTCGTCATACATCGCTTCAAAGAGTTCTTTCAAAAACTCTCTGTCCTCGATGTTTTCAACCATCAGCATCGGTTTAGCGCCGTCATACGGCAGCTCCTCCGGTGCGTCCGGCATCATATTTCGCGCCGCCTGAATGGGCTTCACGAGAAATCGGTTGTCATATATACCGCCGATTACTTTTCCGCGAAAATAGAGTATGTATTCGCTCATCATCGCCCGGCTCGTCACATCACCGGCTTCGCTCAGCTGTTCGAGCACATATTCGAGATAATCTTTGCTTGACGCCATATTATTTTCTCTTGCTTTCTTCGTATGCCTGTTTTTCGGCGTTGAACTGCTCGGGACGCTTGAGATAGTCGCGGTTGAAGCGTCTGCCGACCGTTATGCTGCCGTCGGGCAGAATCTCGGTTATCGTCACGCCCTGCATCCATTTTTCCTCCGGCCAGCCGAAGTTTGTGCCCATGGTGTATGTCTCGTATCCGCCGCACTGGCTGTATATGAAGCAGACCCCTTTGTAGTTCGCGCAGAAGTCGTTGATATGGTCGTGTCCGCAGTATACTGCCTGAGTGCTGCCGAGCTCGCATATGACGTCAAACATTCCGCTGTTGAACGGCGAACAGCCGACGGATTCATACATCCCGCCGTAGAAAATCTTCGCTTCTCCCGTCGGAACATACTGCCCGTTTTCGTCGAGCTTCATAACATGCTCGAACTCCGGCAGGGGAATGTGAAAATACATCATCGATTTTACTTTTCCGTGTTTCTCTTCCGTCCTGCGCACGCAGTTTTTGTACCACTCTATCTGCTCCGGCTTCAAGAAGTCGTAGCCCTTCATGCCATCGGGAACTCCGTAGTCTTTGTAATATCTCTCGCGTATGTCGCGCCCTGAGTCGAAGAGATACAGGCTCTGAAGCAGAGAGCTTTCGCCGTTTTTGATGTCTATTCTGTAGTTGCCGTAGCCGTAGAGGCTGTCGTCTCCATGGAGCGCGAGACAGTGCGGATAGCGGCGCATGGAGTCGAGCATGAGCCATTTGTAGAAGCCCTTTTCCTCGCGAACTTCGTGATTGCCGAAGACAATCGCCCAGTACACTCCCGTCTTTTCCATGAAGCGCGCGAACTGAACCGCATCAAGCTGCTGGAACTTCGAGAGGATTATATCTCCCGTAAATATCACAAGATCGGGCTTTGCCTGCGCAATATGATTTGCGAGCATCTGCATCGCCTTGCGGCGCAGAGAGGGCGTGTCGCCGAGATGAATGTCGGTTGTCGTGAGTATGCGGAACGGCCTGTCCGAATATGTGCCGTCCTTGTTGAATTTGCCTATTGTGACGCTCTCTTCGTCTTTGTCTATTATCTTCACGCCCGTCTCGGCGGGAACTATATTAACATTTTTCTCAAACAGCCAGTCGCGCCTGTCCTTCGGGAGCAGGGGATATGCGATGCTGTAGAGCTCGAGCCCGAGTGCGTTCAAATTGCGTCTGCAAAAAGCGGCTATAGGGTGCATCTGATGAAAACCTCGCTTGATATTTTTCTTGATTATATCATCTGCGAGCCCTAAAATCAATCTTTCGCGCCTTTAAAATCCGGATTTGCAAGATGTAATATATTTTTCTTCTGTGGTTATAACTATATATATCATATAAATTTTTCACAAAGCTTTGTTGATTTAAAGGCGCTTAAATGATATAATAAACAATCGAAACGGACGCGTGAGTCATATATAGGAGATATATAGGAGGTTTTACCATGAAGAAGTCCCTTGCGGCACTTCTTGCGGTGCTTTTGATTTTCGGCTGCGCCGCCCTTACCGCATGCAGCAAAAAGCGTCTCTCGACCGAGGCGGGAGACAGCCAAATAATTTCGGCAGATGAAATTGCCGATACCATGACCTCGAAAGACGGAAAATATGAAATAGCAATGGTCACGAATGTCGGCAGGCTCAAAGATAAATCCTTCAACCAGGGAACCTGGGACGGAGTCAAGCTCTTTGCCTATAAAAACGGCAAGTCGTATAAATATTATCAGCCCAGAAACGGCAACAAAGCTTCGGACGACGACAGATACAATGCGTTTATCGAGGCAATAAAAGGCGGCGCGAATATAATCGTCGCCACCGGCTATGAGCAGGAAAACGCTCTCAAACGAGCCGCAGCGGAAAATCCCGATACAAAGTTTATCTTTGTTGACGGCTATGTCCTCACCAACGGCGACGGACAGGCTCTCTCGAATGTCGCGGCAGTTGCATTTAAAGAGGAGCAGTGCGGCTATCTTGCGGGCTACGCCGCAGTTACCGAGGGCAATACAAAGCTCGGCTTTGTCGGCGGCGGAGCGGGCAATAACCCGTCCGTCAACAGATTCGGCTACGGCTTCGTCCAGGGTGCGAACGACGCGGCAAAACTTACCGGCGTTGTCGTCGAGATGAAGTACAGCTACCGCTACGGCGATAATTTCTCGGCTTCGACCGAGCTTCAGAATATGGTCAACGAATGGTACAAGTCAGGCACGGAGTGCATCTTCTCCTGCGGCGGTGAGATGTGCGATTCCGTCTTTGAGGCGGCATTGGCAAATAACGGCAAGTCTATTGGCGTCGATGTCGATCAGTCGTCCGTATCCGATACTGTTATAACCTCGGCAATGAAGGGCCTCAGCTCGGGCGTGCAGAAGATACTCACCTCGTTCTATGCGGGCAAGTGGGTGCTCGTCGGCGGACTCTCTTCAAACCTCGGCGTTGACGACAATGCCGTCGGCCTGCCTTTTGCAACCTCTAAGTTCGAAAAGTTCACCGAGGGCGATTATGTCAAGCTCGTCAATTCTATGAAGAGCGGCGGAACGCTTGAGGTGAAGAACGATTTTTCCGCTTTCCTTGCGAGCGGGGAGACTTTTGAAAATGTCGCCGTCAGCTTCGTAAAATAAGCAGTTTTTTGGGAGCCTCGGCGCGTTGAACGTTGAGGCTCCCTTTAGTTTATATTTTCAGCATTTATCAAACGACGGGTTGAAAGAATAGTAGTTCTTCGAGTTGAGCCTGTCGGTGACCGTGCGCAGCCCCTCGCCGAACCGCTGGAAGTGGACTATTTCGCGCTCACGCAGGAACTTTATCGGGTCGCGGACATCCGGGTCGTCAACAAGGCGCAGAATATTGTCGTATGTGACTCTTGCTTTCTGCTCGGCAGCCATGTCTTCCATGAGATCGGCTATCGTGTCGCCCTTTGACTGCATGGATCCCGCGCTGTAGGGCATTCCGTTTGCCCCTGCGGGATATACTCCGGCGGTGTGGGTGACGAAATATGCGTCGAATCCGCCCTTCTTTATCTCCTCCGGCGTGAGATTTCTTGTGAGCTGGTGGACTATCGCGCCTATCATTTCGAGGTGTCCGAGCTCCTCCGTGCCGATATCGGTGAGCAGTCCCTTGAGCTGAGCGTAGGGCATGGTGAAACGCTGACTGAGATAGCGGAGCGATGCGCCGAGCTCCCCGTCGGGTCCGCCGTATTGGTCGAGTATTATCTTCGCGTATTTCGGGTTCGGATTTGCTATTTTAACGGGATATTGAAGCTTCTTTTCATATACAAACATCAGCAGCCACACTCCTCTGTATCCCACGGCCACGGGTCTTTGAGCCACTCCGCACCGGTCGCGTCGAGCGCCGTGAGCGCGCCGAACTGAGCCTCATACTCGCTTCTGAGCGCCCTGTACCGCGCGTCGCATTTGCGAAACAGCGCGAGCGCCTGGAGATCGGACGGGTGGGTGTCAAGATAGAGATGCAGTTCCCACTGAGTGAACTGCGCGGCGCTCAGCCGCCTGAGCATAGTTTCGCGCTTTGTCATCTCGAACACCTCGCAGGATTGAACGGCTTGTTAAGGACGGGGAAGAGCGTGCCGACTTCAAGGGCTTTCATCTCGTCGTATACGCTTATATCCGTCTGTATCGGAACATATGCCATGGCGACGCTGTAGTCCTCGGGGAACGGAGTCATCGCCTCGCGCACGGAGCAGGAGCAGCTCCCGGCACTTCGGTTGTTGTAATTCATATCGGAACATTACTCCTTTATCTTGCTTTTTATGAGGCATCCCTCTGTACATCATATGATTTGTACGGATTTTTGACAAAGCGCAGGCTTTGTTTTTTACCGCAGAAAACACAACGGAGGAACAGAAAATGGACATCAGAGAAATTCTCAAAAAAGTCGATCACACCCTGCTCGGAGTCACTGCCGGGTGGAGCGATATCGAGCAGATACTCATCGACGCCGAGAAGTTCGGCACGGCGAGTGCGTGTATCCCGCCCGCGTTTGTAAAAAGAGCGAAGGACTATGTCGGGGACAGAGTGAAGATATGCACCGTTATAGGCTTCCCCAACGGCTATAACACTACCGCCGTCAAGGTCTTTGAGACAGCGGATGCCGTTGCAAACGGCGCGGACGATATAGATATGGTTATAAATGTCGGCGAGCTCAAGTCCGGCAACACCGTCTATGTCGAGAATGAGATAAAAGCGGTTCGCGCCGCGTGCGAGGGAAAAATTCTGAAGGTCATTATCGAAACCTGCCTGCTTACCGAGAACGAGAAGATAGCAATGTGCGATATAGTCACGCGCTCCGGTGCCGACTATATAAAGACTTCGACCGGCTTCTCGACGGGCGGCGCAACTTTCGATGATATAAAGCTCTTTTCGGAGCATATAGGAAGCAACGTAAAAATGAAGGCCGCAGGCGGCATCAGCAGCCTTGACGACGCCGAGAGATTCATATCCCTCGGCTGCGACAGGCTCGGCACGAGCAGAATAGTCAAGCTCGCCAAGGGTCTTGATGCGTCCGGATATTGAAAGGAGAGTCAATATGTCAACAGCACACAATACCGCGAACAAAGGCGACTTCGCCAAAACAGTCATCATGCCCGGCGATCCTTTAAGAGCAAAGTATATCGCCGAAACTTTTCTCGACGACGCCCGCCTCGTAAACAATGTCAGAGGCATTCAGGGCTATACCGGAACATATCACGGCAAGCCCGTCTCGGTTATGGCTTCCGGTATGGGTATGCCGTCGATGGGCATCTACTCCTATGAGCTTTTCAATTTCTACGATGTGGACAATATTATCCGCGTAGGCTCGGCGGGCGGCATAGCTCCCTCTCTGAAGCTACGCGACGTGGTTATAGGAGCGGGCGCGTGCACAAACTCGAATTTTGCCCACCAGTTCGGCCTGCCTGGCGTATTTTCGCCGATAGCGTCGTTCTCCCTGCTCGAAAAAGCGGTGTCCGCCGCGAGAAAGCTGGGCAAAGAGCCCGTGGTGGGCAATATTGTTTCCTCCGATACTTTTTATGAGGATATCCCGAGCTTCGAGCTGTGGCGCAAAATGGGTGTTCTGGCAGTTGAAATGGAGGCTGCCGCGCTCTATATGAACGCCGCACGCTCCGGCAAGAACTCGCTGTGCATCTGCACTATATCCGACCTGCCCATGGATCCGACGAGCGGCGAGTGCTCGCCCGCAGAGCGTGAGCAGAGCTTTGATGAAATGATAAAAATAGCCCTCAATACTCTTTAAACGGAGTGATATTCTTGAAAACAAAGCGAGTTTTTCTTATAGTTCTCGATTCTTTCGGCGTCGGCGAACTGCCCGATGCCGCGAAATACGGCGACTGCGGCAGTGACACTTTCGGTGCGGTCAGCCGCTCCGAATATCTTGACGTGCCGAATATGCGCTCCCTCGGCCTTTTCAATATCGATGGAGTCTCGCCAAAAGGTGCAGTTGAGTCGCCGCGCGGCGCATTCGGCAGAGCCGTCGAGCGTTCTGCCGGAAAGGATACAACTACAGGTCATTGGGAGATAGCCGGAGTTGTGTCCGAAAAGCCTATGCCGACTTTCCCGGACGGCTTCCCGCAGTATGCTATCGACGAGTTTTCGCGCCTTACCGGACGCGGCGTGCTCTGCAACAAGCCCTATTCGGGCACGCAAGTCATTCTCGACTACGGCAGGCAGCATATGGAGACCGGCGACCTCATCGTCTATACCTCCGCGGACAGCGTCTTTCAGATAGCCGCCCACGAGGATATAGTTCCTCTCGAAGAGCTCTATGGTATCTGCCGCACTGCCCGCGGTATGCTCAAAGGCGAACTTGCCGTCGGCAGAGTTATAGCCCGTCCGTTCAAAGGCGAATACCCGAACTTTTACAGAACCTCCGGCAGACACGATTTTTCTCTCGAACCGACAGGGGAGACAATGCTCGACCGTCTGAAAGCTTCGGGCTTCGATGTCATATCCGTCGGCAAGATAAATGATATTTTTGCCTCCCGTGGCGTTACGGATCACAGAGGTATCAACAAAAATAACGCCGACGGCATGAAAAAAACGCTCGAACTCCAAAAAGAGGATTTCAGCGGTCTTTGCTTTGTCAATCTCGTCGATTTCGATATGCTCTTTGGACACAGGAACGATGTTGACGGCTACGCAAAAGCCCTGACCGAGTTCGACGGATATCTCGGCAGATTTCTCGAAAATATGCGCATTGACGATGTGCTCATAATAACCGCCGATCATGGCTGCGATCCGTCAACCCCGAGCACCGATCACTCGCGCGAATATATTCCGATAATTGTCTGCGGCGATGGGATAAAAGCCGGGGTGAATATCGGAACGCGCGCGACTTTTGCCGATATCTCGGCATCTGTGCTCGATTGCTTCGGTTTGCCCGCGCTTCAAAGCGGCGAGAGCTTTCTGCGGGAGGTGTCGGATATATGACCGATAACGAGCGCGGCGAACTCTTCAAAAAAGCCGCCGAAGCCCGTCTCAAATCATATTCGCCCTATTCCGGCTACAGCGTCGGTGCGGCGCTTCTCTGCTCCGACGGATTGATATATACCGGGTGCAACATCGAAAATGCCGCATATACTCCGACCGTCTGCGCCGAGCGCACAGCCTTTTTCAAAGCCGTGTCGGACGGTAAGCGTGATTTTTGCGCAATAGCCGTCGCGGGCGGAAAAGACGGAGTCGATGCGTGTACGCCTTGCGGAGTCTGCCGCCAGGTGATGGCGGAGTTCTGCGACTGTGAAAATTTTGAAATAATCTGCAACACAGAGCATGGACTTCATTCGTTCAGGCTCAAAGAGCTTCTGCCGGGCTCGTTCGGTCCGGCAAATCTGAAACAGGAGAAACAGCCTTGAAAAACTTTCGGCGTATAATATCTGTCCTTTGTGCGGCGGCGATGCTTTTGAGCCTCTGCGCCTGCTCGAAGCGCGAAAAGTATGACGCGGTGTTCATCACCGATGTCGGCGATATCTATGACAGATCATATAATTCCGCCGTGTGGAACGGCGTCAGGAGCTACGCCGCCGATTACGGCGTTAACTGCAAATATTACAGACCGTCTCAGCGCGGCACAAAATATTTCTCCAAAGCGATTAAGAAAGCAATAAACCACGGCGCGAGAGCAATAGTCTGCCACGGCGACGAATTCTGCGATGCCGTTATAAAGGCGGCTGAGCGCTGGGATGATGTGAAGTTTATCATCATCGACTGCAAGGAGAAAAATCTGCCCTCAAATGTGCTCGCTGTCGGCTATTCCACCCTCGATGCGGGATATCTTGCCGGATATGCCTCGGTGTCGAACGGTTTTCAGCGCCTCGGATTTCAAGGCAGCAGCCCATCTGATGATTATGTCAATTACTGCTTCGGCTTCATTCAGGGTGCCGAGCGCGCCGCCGAAGATTTGATGCTCGAAGTTATGTCGGTCGAGATAAAAGTGAATTTCCTCAAGACCGACGAGAATGAGGATGATGTCGAAGCACGTGCAAAGTCGTGGTTCTCAACCGGTACGCAGGTCATATTTGCCTGCGGAACAAAGACATTTGCAACCGTCGCGAGCGTTGCGGAGCGTAATGTCGGAAGCTGGGTTATCGGTGCCGATACGGATAAGTCCTATGCCTCCGATTCCGTCCTGACCAGCGCGGAAAAGTCGGTTTCAACGAGCGTCTACAGGGCTCTCGCCGAAGTAAAAGGCGGCAGCTTCAAAGGCGGACGCTTGGTAACTTACGGCATAGCCGACGACGGTGTGCGGCTCGATCTTCAGCGTTCGCTGTTCTCTCTGTTCACTCAGTCGGATTACGACGCCATAATCGAGCGCGTCAAAGCTGATCCGACAATGATATCCTCGCTCGTCACTGCCGACGATGCCAAGAACATAGTCCTCGGCGATGATCAGGAATTGTCGTCTATATTCTCACTCAACCATGTACTTATCTTCACGAACTGAGGTGTTTTTATGTATATGCCCGAACTTATCCGCAAAAAGCGTGACGGCGGCGAACTGACCGCCGAAGAGATATCTTATATAATCAACGGCTGCGTCTCGGGCGAAGTGCCGGATTATCAGCTTTCGGCGTTCGCCATGGCAGTGTTTTTTCGCGGAATGACAAATGCCGAGACGGTCGCGCTGACTCTTGCAATGCGCGATTCGGGCGACAAAGCCGATCTCAGCGGGATAAGCGGCGTCAAGGTCGATAAACATTCAACAGGCGGCGTGGGCGATAAAACCACGCTTATAGTCACTCCGATAGTCGCGGCGTGCGGCGTGAAAGTGGCGAAAATGTCCGGCAGGGGACTCGGTCACACAGGCGGAACGGTTGATAAGCTTGAGTCCATACCCGGCTTTCGCACTTCGATATCTCCGCAGGAGATGCGCGAGACTGTTGAAACCTGCGGCCTGAGCGTCACGGGACAGAGCGGGAATATGTGCCCTGCCGACAAAAAGCTTTATGCCCTGCGCGATGTCACCGCAACCGTTGACAGCATACCGCTCATAGCTTCGAGCATCATGAGCAAGAAGCTCGCCGACGGCTCGGACTGTATCCTCCTCGATGTCAAAACCGGGAGCGGGTCTTTTATGAAAACGCTCGACGATTCCCGTCTGCTTGCGCGCACGATGGTCGATATCGGCAGGGGAGCGGGCGTCAGGACTGCCGCTCTGATAACAAATATGGATTCACCGCTCGGAAGTGCGGTCGGCAACTCGCTTGAGGTCATTGAGTCCGTTGAGATACTCAAGGGCAAAACATCGGGCAATCTCTGGACTGTCTGCCGCGAGCTTTCGTGCAGGATGCTGATGCTCGCTGGAATAGGCGACAAAGATGAATGCGGTAGGCTCGTTGATGAAGCCGTCGAAAGCGGTGAAGCGCTCATGCGTTTTGAAATGATGGTTAAATTGCAGGGCGGCGATGTCTCGTATATCGAAGATACTTCAAAATTCAGAAAAGCTTCTTTCAGCCGCGAGGTGTATGCACCGGCGGACGGATATATAACCCACATGGATTCCGAGAAGATAGGCTTGACCGCCGTTCTGCTCGGAGCGGGCAGAGAGAAAAAAGATGATGATATAAACCACGCGGCAGGTATTATAATAGCCGCAAAGACGGGCGATTTTGTGAAGCGCGGCGAACTGCTCGCAACGCTTTTTGCGGACGACGAGAGCCGCCTCGACGGTGCCGAGTCGCGCTATCTTTTCGCTGTTTCAATCGGCGATAAAAAGCCTGCGGAGCAGCCGATGATACTCGATTATATCGACTGATATTTCGGTTGACATCCGCTTTTTATCATGCTATCATTTAAAAGCTATATCAAAGAAAGGGGAGCGCATCTTATGACAGAGCGTAAAATAAATTATCATATTTGCTGCGCCCCGTGTATTCTTTTATAAGGTGATTCGCGGACGGCCGCCGGCTGTCCGCTTTTTTGATTATTTTTTCGGAGTGACCATGGATAACTTCAAGAAAAAAATAAAAAGAATATTGCGCCGTATGCTCGGCAGACCCGAACCGCCGATGCGAAAGGCTCCAAACAGACTGCCAGACGATATTGATGCGGCGGTCAGAAAAAACGGTCTTGAGACCGACGGCTTTATAAGAGTTGTTGAAAGCGATATGGACTTCGACGGCTGTTATCTCACTGCGTGGACAGCCCTTGACGACAAGGGCATATACTTTATCCTCGGCGATGAGAAAGTCACCAAAAAGCGCGGAAACAAGAAAATCAAGTCCGAGTATGAACTCAGGGAGATACGCTCTTATCCGCTCTCGGATTTTGATTCTCTCAAATGCGAGCAGTATGTTTCAACAGGACGCCTTATAGCCGAAAAGGACGGCGACGATATCGGCCTGATAAAATTCAGCCTCAATTTCCTCGGCGGCTATGACGAATTCTGCAAGGCGTTCAACAGCCTCAAGACCGGCGAGCCGATGCCGCAGAGCAGTGAAAAGCCGAGCGGAGGAGTATGCCCGAAGTGCAAAAGACCGTATCCGCCCGGGCGCAGTTCCTGCCCGAAATGTGATAAAAACGGCTCGACCGTCAAACGCCTGTTTTCTTTTTTCGGCGGCTATAAGCTCCAGATGGCGCTTATTGTCACAGCTATACTTATAAGCACCGCCATGAATATGGCAATGCCGCAGATAAGCACAAAGACGCTCTTTGACGATGTGCTGAGCAAGGTCGGATCAACGCCCACGCAGCAGCTGCTCGTCACGCTCGGATATCTTATCGGCGCAGTTGTCGGCATGAAGCTTTTGGGACTGCTTATGACCGTGTCTTTCCAGTTCCTTATGGGCAGTATAATGCCGCGAGTCATATATGATATAAAAGTCAAGATTTTCGCCGCCATGCAGCGACTGTCCGTCGGCTTCTATTCGTCCAAACAGACGGGTTCGCTCATGGAGCGCGTGACAAGGGACTCCAATAACATCTATTGGTTCTTTGTCGACGGTCTGCCGTATGTCATAACGAATGTTATAACCGTTATAGGCGTTCTGATAATAATGTTCGTCATGTCGTGGAAACTGGCGCTTCTCTGCTGCGCCGCAGCTCCGATATTTCTTGTGCTGCTCGTCTTCGGCGGCAGATTTTTCAGAACTTTGCACCACAGAAGCTGGGCACGCAACGCAAGACTCACCTCCATGGTCAGCGACAATATCAACGGCCAGCGTATAATAAAGGCTTTCTCAAAAGAAGATGAAGAACTCGACCGCTTCGATACGGTCAGCAGCGATCTCTATGAAGCTGATTTGAAGCTCAACAATTCCGAAGCGACTCTCTTTCCGGTACTCACCATATTGCTCTCCGTGCTCGCCGTGGTTATGCTGACTTTCGGCGGACTCATGGTTGCAAACGGCGAGATGACCGTCGGTACGCTTCTCAATTTCACCGTCTATCTTACCATGCTCGTCGGACCATTGGATTTCCTCTCGTGGGTGTCCAACTGGTGGGCGCGCTGTGTCGACTCGGCTCAGCGCGTGTTTGAAATAGTTGACGCAAAGCCCGAGATAGTCGAAAAAGAGCACCCGATAGAAATAGGCGAGGTGCGCGGAGATATTGAAATATCAAAACTCGAGTTCGAGTATGAGCCCGCACAGCCTGTTATAAAGAATCTCGACATCAAAGTGAATGCGGGTCAGATGCTCGGAATAGTCGGCAAAACCGGAGCGGGCAAAACGACAATAGCGAATCTTATAGCGCGTCTCTATGACCCGAAAGCCGGGTGCGTCAAAATCGACGGAGTCGATGTGCGCGACCTGCCGCTCGATACTATCAGAAAGAATGTCGGTCTGGTCTCGCAGGATATCTATCTTTTTATCGGCACAATAGCCGATAATATCCGCTACGCAAAGCCGGATGCCACAATGGACGAGATAATCGCCGCGGCAAAGGCGGCGAGCGCGCATGATTTCATTATGAAACTGCCCGATGCCTATGAGACGCGCGTCGGAGCGGGCGGCCACGACCTCTCCGGCGGCGAACGCCAGAGAATATCGATAGCCAGAACGATAATCCAGAATCCGCGTATCCTTATTCTCGATGAAGCTACCGCGGCAATGGATACCGAAACGGAGCGCAATATCCAGTATTCGCTCACAAAGCTTATGCAGGGCAGAACAACTGTCGCCATAGCTCATCGTCTCTCGACTCTTCGCGATGCCGATATGCTCGCGGTCATAAGCGAGGGCGAAGTGGTTGAATACGGCAGCTATGCCGAGCTTCTCAAAAAGCGCGGCGAGTTCTATAAGCTCTATAAAATACAGGCCGAAGCCTTAAAGGCTGTCGGCATAATCGATTGAGGAGTGTTAAAATGGGAGAACTCAATACTATGTCAATAAACTTCCTCGACCCCGAAAAGTGCAGATTCTATATAAATCCGAACGGTTTTACCGCCCTCAAAACCGAGGACAAAGACTATCGCCGCGTGCGCCTTCTGCGCACTCTGCCTCTGCACAGACCGTTTGAATATATCAGCGTCAGCGATATGGACAAGAATGAGATAGGCATAATAAGAAACGCCGCCGATTTTCCGCCGGAGAGCAGAGAAATAATCGAAAAGGATCTCGCCGCGCGCTATTATTGCCCGCAGATATCCGAGATATATTCGATAGATGAGAAGATGGGCTCGTTCTATTTCGATGTGTCGATAGACGGCTTCAAAAAGACCTTCGGCGTCAAGGATATCAGCCGCAACATCAAGATGCTCGATTCCGGTGCGGTCATGCTCACCGATGCCGACGGCAACCGTTTTATAATTCCGAATATCAACGCCCTAAAACCGAGAACGCGCAGGAAAATCGAACCGTTTCTGTATTGATTTTTTGCATGAATTTTAAAGAAAGGAGCGGCTGTGCGCCGTATGGTTTAAAATATGACCGAGGTAAAATATGACCTTGACTTGAATTCAAATCCGTGCCGCGGTGTCTTGCGGTATGAGAACGGCGCAGTCTATGCGCTCGAAGACGGCAGAGAGGTGTTTTCGCATTCGCTTGAAAATGTCGGCGAGCTTGTGCAGTATACCGATGTCGGATGCGGAAGCATCGAGATATCGCCGTTTGCGGATGAGCTCGGCTCTGATTATGACAGTGCCGAGAATATCACCGTCTGCCGCTTCTCCATGAGTGCCGCGGAGGATATAGGCGAATTCTGCAAGGCAGTCAACCACTATATAAAAACAGGCGAAGAACCGCAGCTCAGCGTCGACAATGCCGACCGATGCCCGGTATGCGGCAGGCGCTATCCAAAGGGTACCGATGTCTGTATGTTCTGCGTTGATAAGAGCTACATATGGCGCAGAACATTTAAAATGCTTCGGCAGTTTATGCCGACTCTTATTGTGTCGAGCGTGCTCGTCACTCTCGCGAATCTTATGTCTGCGGCGCAGCCCGTGCTCCAGGGCAAGCTTGTTGACAGCTTCTCGTCGGCGGTTTCGTCGGGTGGGCTCTCCGCAAAGCAGAATGTTATTATTATCGGCGTCGCCATGGCGCTGACTTATCTGCTCGAAAACATTTTCCAGATATTCTCGGGACGCACCGCGAACAGCGTAGGACTCGGATTCTCAAAATACCTGCGCTCCGTTGTCTATGATAAAGTCCAGCGTATGTCCGTCTCGTCCATGTCGCGCAAAACTGCAGGCGATCTTATAAAACGCGTCACGCGCGACACAAACACGGTGCAGAACTTCTTTGTCGATAAAGGTCGTTATGCGCTCGAACAGATTATACTTTTTATCGTCGTCGGCATATTCATGCTGCGCATGAGCCCGCTGCTGACTCTTCTCGCAGTCCTGCCCGCGCCGCTTTGCATTATCGCGCTCAACAGTTTCAAGCGCTATATCCATCTGCGCTATGATAAGCAGTGGCGGTATGACAGCCGCGCGAACTCGATACTTCATGATATAATCAAGGGCATTCGTGTCGTCAAAACCTTCGGCAGCGAAAAGCGCGAGGTTGCAAAGTTTTCTTCCGCGAGCAAGGCTCTTGCCGATATCTCCGTGAGTAACGAGCGAATGTGGGCGATTATCTTTCCTGTAATAGGCTTCTTTATGAACTCCGGCAACTTCCTTGTGCTCTATTTCGGCGGCAGAATGGTTATAAACGGCACGATGACCGCAGGCGAGCTGTGGAGCTTTGTGCTTCTGCTCTCGTATATCTATAAGCCGCTCGACTGGCTTGCCAATATGCCGCGTTGGATAGCGGAGGTCACAACGAGCCTTATAAAAATTTATGAGGTTCTCGATGAAAAGCCGCAGGTCGGCGATTCAAGAAACGCTGGCAAATATCCGATAACGGGCGAAGTCGAGTTCGATTCCGTCGGCTTCGGCTATAAGAGCTACGAGCCGGTGCTCAAGGATATAAATCTGAAGATAAAACCGGGCGAGATGATAGGTCTCGTCGGCCATTCGGGAGCGGGCAAGTCAACTATGATAAACCTTGTCATGCGCCTCTATGATGTCGACAGCGGAACGCTCAGAATAGATGGCAGGGATATCCGCGATTATGACCAGTATTATCTGCGCGAGAATATGGGCGTCGTGTTTCAGGAGACATATCTTTTCTCCGGCACCGTCTATGACAATATCGCTTATGCAAAGCCGGACGCATCCCCGGAAGAGGTGTTCTCCGCCGCAAAGGCAGCAAACGCCCACGGATTTATAATGGAGCTCAAAGACGGGTATAATACCGTCGTCGGCGAAAACGGCTATAATCTTTCGGGCGGCGAGCGTCAGCGCGTGGCGATAGCGAGAGCGATACTGCGCGACCCGAAGATACTCATTCTCGACGAGGCGACAAGCGCGCTCGACCCCGAGACCGAGAGCCATATTCAGGAAGCACTCGGCAGATTGGTTCAGAACAGAACAACAATAGCCATTGCCCACAGGCTTTCGACCCTGCGCCATGCGGACAGGCTCGTGGTGCTCGAAAACGGCAGAATCGCCGAGGTCGGCACGCATACGGAGCTTCTTAAAAAGCGTGGCATTTATTACAATCTTGTCATGGCTCAGCGCCAGACTTCGAAGCTTACATCCGAAGCTCAGGCGGCGCTCGGCAGGCAGTAACGCGAACTTAAACACGGGAGACAAAAGCGAATCTTGTCTCCCGTGTTCTTTTTTTGTTAAATTGCTGTGAATTTGTCTTTTTGTCTTTACAGCTTGCGTAAAATAAAGTAAAATAGTAGCGGAAAATTATGTTTTTTTGAATGGAGGCAGTAACATGGAGCTTACGTATAAACGTATACTTCTGAAAATAAGCGGCGAGGTGCTCGCCGGCGGAAAGGGTATGGGTATTGACTACGATACCGTTCTCAATATCTGCTCCGCAGTCAAGGAATGTGTCGATATGGGCGTTCAGGTCGGTCTTGTCGTCGGCGGCGGCAACTTCTGGCGCGGACGTTCGAGCGGTGATATGGACAGAACCAGAGCCGACCATATGGGTATGCTCGCCACCGTTATGAACTCCCTCGCTCTCGCCGATGCCCTTGAGCATCTCAAGGTGCCCGTCAGAGTCCAGACCGCTATCGCCATGCAGCAGATAGCCGAGCCCTATATCCGCAACAAGGCGGTTCGCCACCTTGAAAAGGGCAGAGTCGTTATCTTCGGCTGCGGCACCGGCAATCCGTTCTTTACCACCGATACTGCCGCCGCTCTGCGCGCACTCGAGATAGATGCCGATATCATGTTCAAGGCAACGAATGTCGACGGCGTCTATGATAAGGATCCCCACAAGTTCGAGGATGCGAAGAAGTACGATACCCTCTCGTTCGACGAGATTCTCAGCCACGACCTCAAGGTCATGGACGGCACCGCGGCTTCTCTCTGCAGAGATAATTCTATCCCGATTCTCGTTTTCAACCTCGACGATCCTCAGAATATCGTTAAGGCGATAAAGGGCGAAAATGTCGGAACAGTTGTAAAATGATCGGCAAAAGACCGATGAAAATATGATCTTCTCTTCAAGAAAGGATTGAAATTATGGAAACAGTATTTCAAACAGCACGCGATAAAATGGGTAAGAGCATCAGCTCCCTCAAGGGCGAGTATGCTGCAATAAGAGCAAACAGAGCTACCGCGGCGGTTCTCGATAGGATAACCGTTGATTATTACGGCACCGCCACTCCGATAAATCAGCTTGCGGCTATCTCCGTGGTCGAGGCGAGAATCCTCTGCATCCAGCCATGGGACGCTTCGACCCTTCACCCCATCGAGAAGGCTATCCAGACCTCAGATCTCGGCATCAACCCGCAGAATGACGGCAAGGTTATCAGACTGACCTTCCCGCCTCTGACCGAGGATAAGCGCCGCGAGATAGTCAAGGATGTCAAGAAGCTTGCCGAAGACTGCAAGGTCGCCATCCGCTCTATCCGCAGAGACTGCATGGATAAGCTCAAGAAGATGCAGAAGAACGGCGAGATAACCGAGGACGATCTCAAGTACGGCGAGAAAGAAATGCAGGATATAACCGACAAGTTCGTCAAAGAAGCGGACTCTGTGGCTGCAGAGAAAGAAAAGGAAATAATGGCGATCTGATTTGTTTCGGATCCTTGAAGCAAAAAGGCTGGGCGCTTCGGGCGGTCATGCCTTTTTGCCTAAATACAGAAAGGGATTTTTGCTATGACAAAGTCACCTGAAAACGAACATCTTCCGAAGCATGTCGCCATAATCATGGACGGCAACGGCCGCTGGGCGAAGCAGCGCGGACTCCCGCGCGGCGAGGGTCACAAGCAGGGCGCGAAGGTGTTCAAAAGAATATGCGAATACGCCGCAGACAGAGGTATACGCTATGTGACGTTCTACGCCTTTTCCACGGAAAACTGGCGCAGACCGCCCGAGGAAGTCAGTGGCATAATGGATCTTTTCCGTGAGTACCTGCGCGAGGCTGAGGAGCGCGAGCAGGAGAATGCACAGAAAGGTCTTAGAATAAGATATATAGGAGAGCGCGAAGGTCTTGCGGACGATATTCTCGAGCTTGTTGACGAGCTTGAGCGCGGTTCCGCAGACAAGGTCAGAACGACTGTAAACATCGCGATAAACTACGGCGGCAGAAATGAGATACTGTCCGCCTGCAAGCGTCTTGCTGAGCAGTGCGCAAGAGGGGAGCGCACACCCGAGAGCCTGACCGAGCAGGATATATCCGACAATCTCTATACGGCGGGTCAGCCCGATCCCGATCTTATAATCCGCCCAAGCGGAGAATTCAGACTTTCCAACTTCCTCATCTGGCAGGCGGCATATTCGGAGTTTATCTATTCCGATATCCTCTGGCCCGATTATACCGAGCAGGATTTTGATGCCGCTCTTGAGGAATACGCACACCGCAGCAGACGCTTCGGAGGGGTCTGAAAATAATTTTTATAGTGAGATGAGAGAAAGATGAAACAGCGCGTTATTACCGGAGTTTTAGGCGCTCTTTTCGGACTTACAGTCCTTGCCTTTATGTTCACCCCCGTTCTTGGCATAGTTATAGCAGCCGTATCGCTGCTCGCTTCCTACGAGATACAGCATGTTGCAAAGATCGAGAACAAGCTTCTCATGATAATCAACATAGTTCTCGCCGCATTTATGCCCTTTGCCTATGAATATAAGCTCTTTTCGAAGCTGCCGTTCCCGACATATGTCATTGCAATTGTCTATGTCATAATCATGATGTTCATCATGCTTGGCAACTATAAGAAAACAAAGTTTGAAGATGTCGTTATGTCGATGTTCTGCGGCGTTATCGTGCCGTATGTTATGTCGACAATAACCCTGCTCAGAAATCTCTGCCTGAGCCGTCCGGATCTGTTCCAGCAGTCGCATGTGTTCTTTATTATCTTTACGGCGCTGCTGTCCGCATGGCTCAACGACACATTTGCGTATTTTGTCGGCAGAAAGTTCGGCAAGCATAAGCTCGCTCCGAATATCAGCCCGAAAAAGAGTGTTGAGGGCGCAATCGGCGGAATAGTTATAACTATGCTCTTCAATCTCGCTTTCTTCTTCATTTTTGATTATTTCTTCTTCAAGAACGACACAATAAAGTGGTGGATGATTCCCGCAACATCGATGTTCCTCTCCGCTATCAGCATCGGCGGCGACCTTTCGGCGTCCGTTATCAAGAGGAACTTCGGCGAAAAGGATTTCGGAACCATCTTCCCCGGTCATGGCGGCATCATGGACAGATTCGACAGCTACAGCTTCGTTATGCCGATGCTCTACGCCATTATTTCGCTGATTCTCAGCGTGGGAGCGTGATCCTATGAAAAGCATGGTCATTCTCGGCTCTACCGGTTCTATAGGCACCCAGGCACTCGATGTCGCAAGACTTCGGGATTTTACGGTCAAAGCGCTGACCTCGAATTCAAATATCGACCTGCTCGAAAAGCAGATAAGGGAGTTTAAGCCCGAGATAGCGGCTGTTGCCGATGAGAACAGAGCAGCGGAGCTCAGAATAAAAGTCGCCGATACCGATACAAAAGTGCTCGGCGGCGAAGAAGGCATATGTGCTGCAGCTCAGCTTGATACCGATAAGGTGCTCAATAGTATTGTCGGCATAGCCGGTCTCAAGCCGACCCTTGCCGCTATCGAGGCGGGCAATGATATTGCCCTCGCCAATAAGGAGACCCTTGTCGCCGGCGGCGAGCTTGTAACGACACGCGCCAAAGAAAAGGGCGTAGCAATTCTCCCGGTCGACAGCGAACATTCCGCAATATTCCAGTCGCTTCAGGGAAGCCCCGGAAAGCAGAGCGTCAAACGCCTTATTCTGACCGCTTCCGGCGGTCCGTTCTTCGGCAGAACACGTGATGACCTGAAAGACGTAACCGTTGAGCAGGCGCTCAAGCATCCGAACTGGAGCATGGGCGCAAAAATTACCATCGATTCTGCTACAATGATGAACAAGGGACTGGAGCTTATCGAAGCGGCGTGGCTCTTTGATATGCCCGCCGATAAAATAGACATTCTTGTTCACCGTCAGAGCGTGGTTCATTCGCTCGTCGAATATGTCGACAACTCCGTCATAGCTCAGCTCGGCGTGCCGGATATGCGCGTTCCGATACAGTATGCGCTGACTTACCCCGAGCGTTACGAGAGCCCTGCAAAGCAGCTCCGCCTCGAGGATTGGAAAACGCTCACTTTCGAGCAGCCCGATTATGATACATTCTCCTGCATCAATCTTTGCAGGCAGGCGATAACAAAGGGCGGCATCTATCCCGCGTCGGCAAACGGCGCTAATGAAGCGGCGAATAAGCTGTTCAGGGACGGAAAGATAAAGTTCCTTGATATCGCCGATGCAGTGGCGGGAGTGCTCGATTCAACCGAATTTTTACCGTGCGACAGCCTTGAAAACATTCTCCTCGCCGATTCCCGCGCAAGAGAAAAAGTGCATGAGATGTTCGGCTGCTGATATTTTCACGGGTCGAAAGGATATTTTATATGTTTTTAAACACCGCGCTGTCGTTTTCGACAGTTTGGAGCAAGGTCTGGCCGTTTCTTGTGGCCATACTTTTCTTCGGCATCGTAATAATGTTCCATGAGCTCGGCCATTTCCTTTTTGCAAAGCTTTTCAAGGTCAAGGTCAACGAGTTCTCTATCGGCATGGGTCCCGCCATCTTCAAAAAGAAGAAGGGCGAGACTGACTATGCCGTGAGAATCCTGCCGATAGGCGGATACGTCAGCATGGAGGGCGAGGACGAGGACAGCGAGGATCAGCACGCCTTCAACAACAAGCCCCTGTGGCAGCGAATGATAGTCGTTGTCGCCGGAGCGACGGTCAATCTTATCATGGGCGTCATTATCGTCGCCATTATGCTCTGCCAGTCCGATCTTATCGGCACCACTCAGATACGCTCCTTCTATGACAACGCGACGAGCGCCGCGAGCGGACTCGAGGCAGGGGATAAGATAGTCAAAATAAACGGCAAACGCGTCTATTCCCAGTATGATATAACATTTCTCATGATGCGCGACGATGACGGCGTCATGGACTTCGTCGTCAAAAGGGACGGCAAAAATGTTGAACTCAAGGATGTCAGGTTCCAGACCAGCCCGATAGAGGGTCAGGAGAATCTTATAAGCATCCACTATGATTTCATTATCGTCGGCGTTAAACCGACATTTTTGAGCGTCACAAAGAACGCTTTTCTTGAGAGTATATCAATAGGCCGCATGGCCTGGATAAGCCTTTTTGACCTGATAACCGGACGATACGGACTAAGCGAGGTCTCGGGGCCGATAGGCATTATAAACTATGTTGCGGATGCGGCGTCGGCTTCGTCGACTTCAATGGATTGGACTCCGCTTCTGACTATTATGGCGCTGATAGCTATTAATGTCGGTCTGTTCAATCTTCTGCCCATCCCGGCGCTTGACGGCGGCAGACTGTTCTTTATGTTCATCGAGCTTATCATCCGCAGACCCATCCCGCAGAAATTCGAAAAGTGGGTTCATGCGGTCGGCATGATACTTCTGCTCGCATTTATGGCTGTGATTTCATTCAAAGATATTGTCAGTTTGATAAGAGGTTAGAATTATGGCATTTGAACGCAGAAAAAGCAAAGAGGTCAGAATAGGCAATTTGACTATCGGCGGCAACTCTCCGATAGCCGTCCAGTCGATGCTCAATATCCCCGCGCATGATATTGAGGGCAGCGTGAAGCAGGCAAAGGCTCTCGAAAAAGCCGGATGCCAGATAATCCGCGCCGCAATACCCGATATGGATGCGGTGAAACTCATCCCGGCTCTCAAAGAGGCAGTAAAAGTGCCGATAGTCGCGGATATACATTTTGATTACAGACTCGCGCTCGAAAGCATCTCTGCGGGCGTTGATAAAATACGCATCAATCCCGGCAACATCGGCTCGAAAGACAGAGTCAAGGCTGTTGCCGATGCCTGCGCCAATAACGGGATTCCGATAAGAGTCGGCGTCAACAGCGGCTCTATCGAGAAGGATATTCTCGCCAAATACGGCGCTCCCACCGCACAGGCTCTTGTGGACAGCGCAATGGGACATGTGCGCCTGCTTGAGGAGTGCGATTTTAATAATATTGTTATTTCGCTCAAGTCCTCCGATGTCCCGATGACTGTCGAAGCATATGAGCTTATCTCGCAGATTTGCGATTATCCGCTCCATGTAGGCATAACCGAGGCGGGCACATGGAAAATGAGCCTTGTCAAGTCGAGCGTCGGTATCGGTTCCCTGTTCCTGCACGGAATCGGCGACACTATCCGTGTCTCAATGACCGATGATCCGGTCAAAGAAGTTGCGGCGGGCTATGATATCCTGCGCGCAACGGGCGTAAAAAAAGACTGCGTCCAGATAGTTTCGTGCCCGACCTGCGGCAGAACAAAGATAGATTTGATATCCCTCGCAAACGCAGTCGAAGAGCGGCTCGCGTCGTGCAACAAGCCGATAAAGGTCGCGGTCATGGGCTGTGCCGTCAACGGACCTGGTGAAGCGAGAGAAGCTGATATCGGTATCGCCGGCGGCGACGGCTGCGCGCTGATATTCAAAAAGGGTCAAATAATCAAAAAAGTACCTGAGTCAGAGGTGCTTGACAGCCTTATGGAAGAGATAGATAAACTTTAATGGAGACAATGATGTCCGGCAAGAAGTTAGTTGATTTTGTAAAAGAATATATTGATGATTCCGAATTGCTCTCTGAGCTTGAAAACATTCAGCTTGACGATATCAGGCTGAATGTCGAGCGCAGGGAGCTCGAACTGCTTTGCTCGGCGGCTGCTGCGCCGGGCAAGCTTATTTTGAGAGCTGTCGAAACTTCGCTCATAAAAGCGTTCACTCTCAATGCCGCAGTGATAAACTGCTCGGTCAAAGAAGAAAAACGCGAAGATGCTCCGAAAGAGCCGATGAGTGAACTCGGGCTTGCCAAACTGCTCGTTTCTCTGCGCAAGGAGTTTCCCGCCGCGAACGGATTTTTAAACGATGCAAAGTGCTTCATGCTCGGCGATATGGTGTCTGTCCAGCTCAAGAGCGGCGCGGATGTCATAAACAATCTCGGCGCACCCAAGCGCTTCGCTCAGATGATATTCGAACGCTTCGGCGAGGATGTCGGCGTTGAGTTCACTGACAGCGGCGCACCTGTCGATGACGGCGAAGTGATGCAGTATCAGGAAGAACTTGACAGCGGCATACGCAACGCGTTCGCTGACAAAGTCTCGCAGGAAAAAGATCTCAGCAGCCTTACAAGAACATATGACGAATATCCGTTTTCAACGAAATATTCCGTCCCGATCTACGGACCTATAATAAAAACCAAGCCCATGCCCCTGAGCGAGATAGCTTCCGACTCAGGCTCGGTCGTTGTCTGGGGCACCGTCTTCGCTTTCGAGTCGCGCGACACACGCGACGGCAAGAGAAAGATAATCAATTTCTGCATTACCGATAAGACAAATTCATATTCCGTCAAGATATTCGAGCTCGCCGAGAACTGCGAAAGTCTGCTCAAGAATATCAAAGACGGCGTCGCCGTTATGGTAAGAGGTGTTGTCAACTACGACTCCTATATGAAGTGCGACTGCATAAACGCGCGAGCCATAACGACGATTGACCTTATCGAAAAGAAGGACGATGCGCCCGAGAAGCGCGTCGAGCTCCATCTGCATACCACGATGTCCGCTATGGATGCCGTTTCGAGTGCCACAAAGCTCGTTGAGCGCGCTATAGCGTGGGGACATAAGGCAATAGCCATAACCGACCACGGCGTTGTTCAGGCGTTCCCCGAAGCCTGCGCCGCGGCAAAGGGCAAGATAAAGATACTCTACGGCATGGAGGGCTATTATTTTGACGACCGCGTCGTCGATCCTGCCGAGAAGAAAAAGAAATATAACCACATAATCTTCCTTGCAAAGAATTATGTAGGGCTTAAAAACCTCTATAAAATAATCACAAAGTCAAACCTCGAATATTTCAGCCGCAAGCCCGGCGTCCCGCGCTCGGTAATTGAAGAGTTCCGCGAGGGTATAATCGTCGGCAGCGCGTGCGAACAGGGCGAAGTTTACAGAGCTATACTCGACGGAAAATCCGACGATGAAGTGCTTGAAATCGCCTCGTTTTACGATTACCTGGAGATACAGCCCAACGGCAACAACGCTTTCCTTATCAGAGAGGGCAGAGTCAAGGATGTTCAGGGGCTTGAGGATATAAACAAAAAGATAATCGCCACTGCCGACAAGCTTGGCAAGCTTACCGTCGCTACCTGCGATGTTCACTTCATGGACAAGAGCGACAGCGTTTTCAGAGAGATTATCATGACCGGTCAGGGCTTTACCGATGCCGCTCAGCAGGCTCCGCTCTATTTCAGAACAACGCAGGAGATGCTCGATGAGTTCGCTTATCTCGGCGAGGAGACCGCACGCGAGGTTGTCATTGAAAATACCAATAAGATAGCCGATATGTGCGAGGTTATCCAGCCCATACCGGACGGTACATATCCTCCGCGAATTCCGGGCTCCGATGAAGAACTGCGCGAGATATGCTATAAGCATGTGAAAGATATCTACGGTGATCCTCTGCCGGAATATGTCGAAAAGCGCCTTGAAAAGGAGCTCAGCTCAATTATCGAACACGGCTACGCCGTGCTTTATATCATCGCCCAGCGACTCGTCAAGTTCTCCATGGATCACGGCTATTATGTCGGTTCGCGAGGATCGGTCGGCTCGTCGTTCGTCGCTTTCGCGGCGGAGATATCCGAGGTCAACCCGCTTATGCCGCACTACCTGTGCAAACACTGCAAGAAGAGTACATTCTTCATGGACGGCTCGATAGGCTCGGGCTTCGACCTGCCGCCGAAGAACTGTGAAATTTGCGGCGAACCGCTTGTCCGTGACGGTCACGATATTCCGTTTGAAACATTCCTCGGTTTCCACGGCGATAAACAGCCCGATATCGACCTCAACTTCTCCGGCGATTTCCAGTCGCAGGCGCATAAGTATACCGAAACCCTTTTTGGCGCCAAGAACGTTTTCAAGGCAGGTACAATCGGCACTCTCGCCGATAAGACCGCCTATGGCTTCGTCAAGAAGTGGCTTGACGAAAAAGGCATGACCGTTCAGCGCGCGGAGGAAGACAGACTCGTCCAGGGCTGCGTCGGAATAAAGCGCACAACCGGCCAGCACCCCGGCGGAATGGTCGTTGTGCCGGACTATAAAGAGGCTGAGGACTTCACGCCTATCCAGCACCCCGCGGACGATCCTGACAAGGGCACGCGAACAACGCATTTCGACTTCCATGCGCTCCATGATACGATACTCAAGCTTGATATTCTCGGCCACGATGTGCCGACGTTCTATAAGCATCTTGAAAATCTGACCGGAACTTCCGTCATGGATGCAGATGTCTGCGACCCGAAGCTCTATGAGATGCTTCTGTCTCCCGAGCCCATGGGCGTAACGGAAGAGGATATCGACTGCAATACAGGTACATTATCTCTTCCCGAGCTTGGAACGCCGTTCGTGCGTCAGATGCTTCTTGACTCAAGACCTAAGAACTTTTCCGATATGCTCCAGATATCCGGACTTTCCCACGGTACCGATGTCTGGCTCGGCAACGCAAAAGACCTTATAGATAACGGCACCTGCACCATTTCCGATGTTATCGGAACACGAGACAGCATCATGACCTATCTCATACATAAGGGCGTCGAGCCGAGCATGGCGTTCAAGATAATGGAGATAACCCGTAAGGGTAAAGCGAAAAAGCTCCTTACCGATGAACACAAGGCGGCGATGCGCGCAAATAATGTTCCCGAGTGGTATATCGACAGCTGTCTTAAAATAAAATATATGTTCCCGAAGGCTCACGCCGCAGCGTATGTTATCGCTGCCATGCGCCTTGCGTGGTATAAGCTCTACTATCCTGTCGAGTACTACGCGACATATATGACAGTCCGCGGCGAAGACCTTGATACCGTGTCCATCATGGCAGGTCAGGAAGCCGTCAAGAACAAGATGAAATATCTCAAGACAAAGATGAACATGAAGGAAGCCACCGCCAAGGAGGAGAATATGTTTACTTCTCTCCAGGTCGTCAATGAGATGATGGCGCGCGGAGTGAAGTTCCTTCCGGTCGATGTCTATAATTCCGATGCCAAGGTCTATCATATCGAGGACGGCAAGATAAGGCTTCCGTTCTCCGCTCTCGGCGGATGCGGCGGCGTTGCCGCGGAGCAGCTTGCTGCGGCGCGCGATGACGGCGAGGGCAAGTACCTATCCGTCGAAGATTTGCGCAGACGCGCGAGTGTTTCCAAGACTGTTATCGAGGCTCTCGAAGCGGCGGGTGCGCTTGAGGATATTCCGAAAACCACGCAGATAAGCCTTTTTGACATGTAATCATATAAAATTTCTATGCTTTTTGGGGCAAATTTTTGCATTTCGGCTATTGTCTGAACAGCGATTTTCTGATATTATTATGTAGATATTTGACTTCGGGCTTTACCGCGTCAAAGTGTATATTAATTTATTTCGCCGCGTGGCGTGAAAGGAGAAAAACAATGGGACTCAAAATACTTTACGGCATTCTGATAGCTCTCGGTATTTTTATCGTCATAACTCTTATCAGAGCCATATTCTTTGTCCCCAAGAAGAGGGAGACAAAGCCTCTTGAAAAAGAGAATGTTGATGTTGAGCGTGTTGCAAAGCATCTGAGCGGTGCTATTCAGATTCCTACCGTATCTTATCCTGAAAAAGATAAGGTCGACTGGTCGCAGTTTGAAAAATTCCACAAATTCCTTGAGGAGTCGTATCCTCTGCTGCATAAGACTCTCGAGCGCGAGGATATCGCCGAGGCGAGCCTGCTCTATCGCTGGAAGGGCAAGAATCCAGATCTTGAGCCTATAGCTCTGCTTTCGCATCAGGATGTCGTTCCGATCGAGCCCGGCACCGAGGGCGATTGGACTCATGAGCCGTTCAGCGGCTATAACGACGGCGAGTTCATCTGGGGCAGAGGCGCTCTTGATATGAAGAACCACCTTATCTGCGTCATGGAAGCCGTTGAGACTCTTCTTGAAGAGGGATATGAACCCGAGAGAGATGTCTATCTCTGCTTCGGTCACGATGAGGAAGTCGTCGCTGCAAAGGATGCCGGCGCAAAGGCTATCATGGAAACCCTCAAGTCACGCGGTATTCACCTCGACAGCGTCATAGATGAGGGCGGCGCGATACTGCCAGTCAACGTCAAGCATGTTCTCAAGGGCAATCTTGCGGGCGTAGGAATCGCGGAGAAGGGCTATGCCGATTTCTCTATGAGCGTCAGAGCTAAGGGCGGACATTCTTCTCAGCCTCCGAAGCACAGCGCCATAGGCAAAATAGCGGATGTCGTCAAAGACGTTGAAAACCATCAGTTCAAGTCAAAACTCGAGCCGTTTGTTCTCAAACTCTTCTCCAATCTCGGCAGAAGAACCACATATCCCGTCAGAGTCGTCGCCTGCAACCTCTGGCTGCTTAAGCCCCTTGCGAAGTTTATCATGGAGCAGATTCCGCCGACGGCTTCGCTCATAAGAACCACTACCGGCGTCACCATGGCCGAGGGCAGCCCTGTCGCCAACGTTCTTCCGCAGGAAGCGTCTGTTACGGCAAACTTCAGAATGATGCCCGGCACAACCACAGAAGATGTCGAGAAGCATCTGCGCAAGGTCATAAAGAATAAGGATGTTGAGATAAAGTGCCTCAAGCATAAAGAGGCGTCCAAGTTCTCTTCGACCGATTCCAGAGCTTTCAAGGTCATTGAGGAGATCTGCGTCAGAGCCGATCCTGAAGTTATCGTTGCGCCCTATCTTGTTATGGGCGGTACCGATGCCTGCTTCTATGAGCCTATATGCGATAATATTTATCGCTTTGCTCCGTTCCATGTGCGCACGAAGCTCCTTCTCTGCACCCATGCTACCGATGAGCGCTGCCCCGTTGCGGTTCTCGACGAAGGCGTGTCTTTCTTCAAGAGATACATAAGAATGCTTACAAAAGATTGATAATATGAATATTCTGCTGTCACCCGATTCTTTCAAAGGCACGCTGACTTCGTCCGAGATCTGCGATATAATCGAATCGGCGCTCAGAAACAGAATACCCGATTGCAATGTGATAAAGCTCCCCGCTGCCGATGGCGGCGAGGGGCTTTGCTCGAGTTTTGCGAATTTTATTGACGGCGAGTGGATATCGGCGGAGTCAAAAGACCCGTTCGGTTTATCCTTGCGCGCGGAGTATTATATGCTCGAAAACGGCGTAGCAGTCATTGAAACTGCCTCATGCGCGGGACTTCCGCTCGCGGGCGACAGAGCCGACCCGACCGTTACGACTACTGCGGGCGTCGGTATGCTTATACGCGATGCTGTAAATCGCGGCGCGAAGCGTATTGTTTTGGGTCTCGGCGGCAGCGCAACCAACGACTGCGGCGCGGGTATGGCGTCGGAGCTCGACTTTCGTTTTCTCGATAAAAATAATAATTCATTTGTTCCTGTCGGTGGAACGCTGATAGATGTCGAACATATTATCCCGCCCGAAAAGCCGGTTGATATTCCCGTAGTCGCCGCGTGCGATGTCACAAATCCGCTTTTTGGTGTTGACGGTGCAGCTTATGTTTTTGCGCCGCAAAAGGGCGCGAATGCAGAGCAGGTCGGATTGCTAGACCGAGGGCTGCACCATATGGCCGATATACTCAAAAGAGACCTCAACTTCAATTCTGAAAATCTTCCCGGCGCAGGTGCCGCAGGCGGTCTCGGCGCGGGCGCGTCAGCTTTTCTGAATGCCGAGCTCAGAAGCGGCATAGATATAGTTTTGGATGAATCCGGATTTGACAAACTTTCCGCAAATGCCGATATAGTTATAACGGGCGAGGGGAGATTTGATTCTCAAAGCGTCAACGGAAAAGTGATGAGCGGAGTCTGCAGAAGAGCTGCCAAAGAGGGAGCAAAAGTTTACGCCGTATGCGGGTGTGCGTCAAACGATGCCGACCCTGCCGCGCTCGGAATAGAGAAACTCTTTGTGTCGTCTGACGGAACTCACAGTATGGACGAATTGCAGCTTTCCTGCCGCCAAGAATTATTTGACGCGGCAAGTGCCTTGGCGGAGGAAATAATGCAGCTCGATTAATTGTTATTTCTTGATTTTTTGATGAATTTGTGATAAAATAAACTGCTAAACATGGGGACTGTACCTGCGGATTTCGGCAGTATTTTTGACAGCCGGCTCGTTTGATGTATTGTGAAAATATTTCAGACGATCGGAGAGTCAACGAGGAGCATGAACTTGATAAAAAACGCGAAATTTGAAAGCGTCAGAAAAAGCATAGAACACTATCTTTCCACTGATTGGTTCATGTGGGTTTGCTTCCTTATAGCCTGTTTTATCACCGTTCTGCGCGTTGAGGCTATAGGGCTTCTTGTCTTTGCTGCGATCATCTGCACCATACTCGTCTTTTGCGAGGATGTTATAATTGCGCTTGAACCGTTCCTTTTGCTCTGTCTTTGCCTTATAAAGTGCAACAATTCTTACGATGAGTTCATCAAAATGGTCTGGCTCATCGTCCCGGCAGCGGCGTCTATAATCTTCCATTTCAATTATTATCAGCGCAAACTGCCTCATGGTGAGCTGTTCTGGCCGATGCTTGCAGTCTCCGTCGCAGTTACCCTCGGCGGTCTCGGCAAGATAACCGCCAAAGAATATTTCAGCCTGATGCCGATATTCTTCACTCTTGGTCTCGGCTTCGGTATGTTGCTGTTCTATAATCTCATGAACTCGCACATTCGCCTGAGGGAAAACTATTCTCTGCCGGATAAGATATCAAAAATAATGATAATCATGGGGCTGTTCTGCTGCTTCATGATCCTCGAATATTACGGTGAGCATCTCGATAAGGTGCTCTCGACTCACGGGCTTCTCGCTTTCCAGTGGCGCAACAACGCCTCAACTTTTCTTATCTTCGCTCTGCCGTTTGCATTCCTGCGTTCGATAAAGGGCAATCACGGCTGGTTCTGGGTCGGCATGCTGTTCTACGGATGTATGATGATAACCGGCTCGCGCGGCGGTGCAATTGTCGGCACTGCGGAAGTCATGATGTGCATGATAGCGCTTCTCTGCCTCGATAAACGTCACAGGATACATAATATTATTATAATCTCTGTCGGTATTGTGATGTTCTTCGTGTTCTTCTGGGATCTCATCTATTTCTTCCGCGATATGCTCCTGAGACTTCTCCAGATAGACGATAACGAGATAAGAGTCAGGCTCATGCGCCGCGCCGTTGAGGATTTCCTTTCAAATCCCGCCTTCGGTAGGGGACTCGGATATTTCGGCAACAGGGATGTCCATCATTCCGCAAAAGGCGCCCTGTGCTGGTATCATTCCTCGCCGTTCCAGGTTATCGGCAGCTTTGGCATAGTCGGCATCGCGGCTTACGGATATATATTCGTCGCGCGTATTGTCTATTTTGCGCGCCGCAACACTCTGACAAACAAGTTTATTTTTATCGCATATATCGGCATGCAGCTGATGTCACTTGTCAATCCGGGCTTGTTCAGCCCCGTTCCGTATCTTCTGATGATGACGCTGCTGTTTGTCATTATGGATAAGATAAAGGACGACCCCGAGGAGATAAGGCTCACGGGAAAGACGGAGAAAAATCTCCGTCGCTCTAAGAAAAAGTCTGTATCTGCGCAGACAGAAAAAACAGCATAACAAAAAGACGGCACATCATTGTGCCGGTTTTTGTTTGAATAAAAGCTTTAATGGTTTAAAGGAGGAAAATTTCATGAGCTTTTTACCTATGACAGAGTATGAAAGTTCATCGGAAGAGGTCAAGAGGGAGTACGAAGATCAGATAGCAAAGCACGGACGCATCACCAATATGAAGCGTACTCTGCTTCACAATGTCCCTGCATTCAAAGCGTATATGGAGTGGTACACGCTCTATGATCAGCTCGTGCCGGTCATCGGCGACCGCGCAATATCGCTGTTTTCCCACGCTATATCCGAGGGCAACGAGTGCCTGATATGTTCGATCTTTTTCAGAAAAATACTTATTGACTCCGGCGACGATCCGGACAATCCGCATCTGTCGGATACCGAAAAGCTGCTCGTCGATTTCGGCGGCGCTATCTGCAAAGATCCGCACAACATACCCGACGAGATATACAATAAGCTTTCCGAGCGTTTTTCAACTGAAGAGATAGTTCTTCTCATCGCTTTTGCCGGTATAATGTACGCAACGAATCTGTTCAATACCGTTGCAAAAGTTCCGCTCGACGAAGTGCTCTACAAATATCGCAAAGATGGAGATATCCGTAATGTCTGATTTTGAAAACAAAGTTGCGTTTATAACCGGCGCAGCACACGGTCAGGGCAGAGCCACCGCTCTCGCTCTCGCCAAAGAGGGTGCCGATATCGTTGCATTTGATGTGGCGAAGAAGATTGAATATCCCGCATACTCGTTCGGCACGAGCGACGAGCTCAAGAGCCTGAAAGAGGAAGTGGAAGCCCTCGGTAGGAGATGCCTTATCGCTGCCGGCGATGTCAGAGACGACAAATCCGTCACCGATGCCGTTGACAGAGCTATCGCCGAGTTCGGCAAGATAGATATACTTTTCAATAACGCAGGTATCTGCGCCTATGCTACGGTCGACAAGATGACCGACGAAGAGTGGGACGCGATGATAGATATCAACCTCAAAGGTCCGTTTATAGTTACCCGCAGAGTCGTTCCCCACATGATGGAGGCAAAGAGCGGCGTTATCATCAATAACTCGTCCGTCATGGGTCTGCGCGGCGGCAACAGGCTTTCGCACTATACCGCTTCGAAGTGGGGACTCACGGGTCTGACAAAAGCGTGGGCTATCGAGCTTGCACCCTATAATATCCGCGTTGTCAGCATCCACCCGACGGGAGTTAACACTCCCATGAACGACGGTCTTGCGGCTCTCGAGCATTCGACTCCTCTTGAAATTGCCGAGCGTTCCGCAGGCAACCTTCTGCCCGTGCCGTGGATCGAGCCCGAGGATGTCGCGAATATGGTTCTCTATATCGCAAGCGACAAGGCGCGCTATGTGACCGGCTCTCAGTTCGTGCTCGACGCAGGGCTCCTGAGCGTGTGATTTGAATTTTAAAAAGCTGCATCGTAAGATGCAGCTTTTTTCTATGCTTGTTATTTTTATTCAAACTCTTTTTTTATTGCCGCAACCGTCGCGTCAACATCGGCTTTGACAACGAGCAGAGATATCTCGGTCTCCGATGTGTTTATCATTCTTATGTCGCACCCCGCATCCGCGGCGGCTTTGAATACCCGCGCCGCAACGCCCGGACGTCCCTCCATTTCAGCTCCGCTTACGGATATCTTGCAGTTACCGGAGCTGACGCTTATTTTTATCTTTTTGTTTTCGGCTCTGAGCTGAGTCGCTATCTCGAGCACTCCGCCGAAATCGTCGTCGCTGACCGTAAACGAAAGCCCCGCATGAGAACTGTTAGGCAGAAACTGAGAGATCATGTCAACGTCTATTCCCGCTTCAGCAATTTTTTCGAAGATGCCCGCAATGAAGCTTATGTCGGCGGGGGAGTCACTGAGCGAAAAAAGAGTCGCGTTTTCGCTCACTCTTATCGATTCGATTATCTTCACTTCTTCGCATCCTTTCTGTCTATCATGTCGCTCATGCCGTAGAGTCCCGGTTCTTTGTTTTGTATGAATTTCGCAGCGTTCACGGCTCCCGCTGCGAATAACTCTTTACTCTGCGCGCAGTGGCTGAGCTTTATCGTTTCATTATAGCCCGCAAATATAATCTCATGCTCGCCGACCGCCGTTCCGCCGCGTATCGAGTGTATGCCTATTTCATCGTGCGGTCGTTTTGTGCGCCGCAAATGTCGGTCATATTCGTAGTACGGCTTGCGCTCAAGCTCCGATGATATCGCGTCCGCGAGCATCAGTGCCGTTCCGCTCGGCGCATCTGTTTTTTGCGCGTGGTGAGTCTCAACTATCTCTATGTCATATGTGCCGCCCAGCACTCTCGCCGCAGTTTTCGCGAGCTCGCAGAGCAGATTTATTCCGAGTGACATATTTGCGCTGAAAAATATCGGTATCTCTTTTGCCGCTTTATAGATAAGCGCTGTGTGCGCCTCGTTCAAACCCGTTGTCGCAATGACTGTCGGAGTTTTTGCGCTGACCGCATATTCGAGCAGACCCGGCAGGGCGGCAGGGGATGAAAAGTCGATTATAACATCGACCTTTCCGTTGAAGCTGAAAGGCGAGACAAATGTCGGAAATTTGCATTCGCGCCCCTCGCGGTCTATTCCCGCTGTTATTTTAATATCGTTGCGGTTGTCGGCAAAAGCGGTGACGGCTCTGCCCATGCTTCCGCAGCATCCGCTGAGCATAATATTCAGCATTATTTCGCCTTACGGCACCCATGTGCCGTTCCTTTCGAGCTTATATCATTCCGAGAGCGGAGAGGCTTCTCCTGAGCTTCTCCTTCGCCTGCGGCTGTATCTGCGCCAGCGGCAGCCTGCATGAGCCGACTTCCATGCCCATCATGTTCATCGCTTCTTTTACGGGTATGGGATTCACATCGGAAAACAGGCTGCTGCAAAGGTCGAGATATTTTAATTGAAGCTCGGTGCTCGCGGCGGTGTCGCCATCAAGATACATTTTGACCATGTCGTGTACCGCCCTCGGCGCGATATTTGAGAGCACTGAGACAACTCCCTTTGCGCCGAGCGACATGAACGCCGTTATCTGGTCATCGTTTCCGCTGTATATCGTCAGTTCGTCGCCGCAGAGCTTTACAGTCTGCGCGAGCGCGGAAATGTCGCCGTTTGCTTCCTTTGCCGCCACTATATTCTTATGCTTCGAAAGTTCATAATAGGTCTCGGGTTTTATGTTCAGCCCCGTGCGACTTGGCACATTGTAGAGGATTATCGGTGTGCTGACCCTGTCCGCAATGAAATTGAAATGCTCTATCAGTCCTGCCTGCGATGTCTTGTTGTAGTACGGCGTGACCATAAGCAGACCGTCGGCTCCGGCTCTTTCCGCGTCGTTTGAAAGCTTTAGCGCATTTTTTGTGTCGTTGCTGCCCGTTCCCGCAATGACGGGAACTCTTCCGGCAACATGTTCAACACAGCGGCGCACGATTTGCTCGTGCTCTTCGTAGCTCAATGTCGGGCTCTCGCCGGTCGTTGCACATACAACTATGGCGTCCGTGGAGTTTTCGATCTGATAATCTATAAGCTCTTCTAACTTTCCGTAGTTTATACTTCCGTCTTTATGAAACGGCGTGACGAGTGCGACCGCCGCTCCCGTGAAAACAGCTTTCTTCATAAAGCCGGCCTCCTAAAAAACGGAAACCGCCCGGACAGACAGCCGGGCGGCTTTTATGTTATCTGTCCATATATCCCTTTTCGCAAAGCAGCTCCGCCATGAGCACGGCTCCGCCGGCGGCGCCTCTGAGCGTATTGTGTGAAAGGCAGACAAATTTGTAATCATACTGGGTATCTTCGCGCAGACGGCCGACCGAAATCGCCATGCCGCCCTCAAGCTCTCTGTTGAGGCGAGTCTGAGGCATGTTGTCCTCTTCAAAGTAGTTGAGGAACTGCTTGGGCGCGCTGGGCAGCCCGACCTGCTGAGGATATCCCTTGAAATCCTTCCAGATTTTAAGTATCTGTTCTTTTGTGGGCTTGTTTTCGAATCTCACGAATACCGCCGCCATGTGACCGTCCGATACGGGAACGCGCAGACACTGCGCGGTGAAGTTCGGGCTCTTCGCGGGGACTATCTCGCCGCTCTCTATCTTGCCCCAGATTTTGAGCGGCTCTCTCTCGGATTTCTCTTCCTCGCCGCCGATGTAGGGGATGACGTTGTCTATCATCTCGGGCCATGTCTCAAAAGTCTTGCCCGCGCCGGAGATCGCCTGATATGTGCAGACGAGAACATCCTTGACTCCGAACTCGGAAAGCGGGAACAGCGCCGGAACGTAGCTCTGAAGCGAGCAGTTCGATTTGACGGAGATGAATCCGCGCTTTGTGCCGAGCCTCTCCCTCTGCGCCTTGATTATGTCAGCGTGATCGGGGTTGAGCTCGGGGATTATCATCGGAACATCGGGAGTGAAGCGGTTTGCGCTGTTGTTTGAAACAACGGGGCATTCGGCTTTTGCATATTTGAGCTCGAGCGCCTTTATTTCATCCTTGTTCATGTTGACCGCGCAGAAGACGAAATCGACCATCGATGCGATTTTTTCAACATCTTTCTCCGCGTCCATGATTATCATGTTCCTGAACTTTTCGGGAATGGGCTTTTTCATGCACCATTTGGTTCCGAGAGCCTCTTCATATGTCTTGCCTGCGGAGCGCGAGCTCGCGGCGAGCGCGCAGACCTCGAACCAGGGGTGATCCTCAAGCAGGGTGGCGAACCTCTGACCGACCATACCTGTTGCGCCTATGATACCTACTTTGAAATGCTTCATGATAAAGTTCCTCCGAAATACGTTTTTGAGTGAAAAAATTGTTGTATTGACAGAGATTTTGCAATATAATAGTGTGTGACCTTGAAAAGAAGCTCCGTCAGGATATAACATTAAAATAATACCACCAACGGATATTGCAAGTCAAATACTTTTTTAGTCTCAGGACACGAAAGCTGAGGAAAAATAATGAAAAAAAGCGATTTCTTTTACGACCTGCCGCAGGAACTCATTGCACAGCATCCCGCCGAGCCGCGCGACAGTTCGAGACTCATGGTGCTCGACAAAAAAACGGGTGCCGTCAAGCACGATATTTTTCATAATATCGCGCAGTATATCGAGCCCGGCGACTGCCTTATTCTAAACGACACAAAGGTTCTTCCCGCACGCCTTTACGGCACAAGGGTAGACACCGGTTCTGTGGTCGAGTTCCTTCTTCTTAACAACAAGGGCGACGACATCTGGGAGGTTATTACAGGTCCCGGCAAAAAGGCACGCAAGGGTCATAGGTTCACCTTCCATGATATGCTCTTTGCCGAGATTGTTGACGTTCTGCCGGACGGCAACCGCCTTGCTAAGTTCACATATGACGGCGTATTCTTTGAGCTACTCGATAAGATAGGCGAGATGCCTCTGCCGCATTATATAACAGAGAAGCTCGAAAATAACGACAGATATCAGACTGTCTATGCCCGCGAGCGCGGTAGCGCCGCCGCACCGACAGCAGGGCTGCATTTTACTCCCGAACTCCTTGATTCCCTGCGCGAAAAGGGTGTCGGCGTCGGATTCGTCACCCTCCATGTCGGTCTCGGAACATTCAGACCCGTTAAGGCGGAAAATGTTGAGGATCACCATATGCACTCCGAGCACTATATGCTGCCCGAGGCTACGGCGAAGCTCATAAACGATACGAAGAAAAACGGCGGACGCGTTTTTGCCGTGGGAACTACCTGCTGCCGCACGCTCGAAAGCGTCGCGACTAAATGCGGCGAGATACGTGCCGACGATGACTGGACGGATATATTCATCTATCCCGGATATCAGTATAAGTGCATCGACGCGCTCATAACCAATTTCCATCTCCCCGAGAGCACGCTTATAATGCTCGTCTCCGCCTTCTGCGGATATGAAAACACGATGAATGCGTACAAAATTGCGGTTCAGGAAAAATATAGATTTTTCAGTTTTGGCGACGCCATGCTTATCGAATAACTCAACCGAAAGGAATAAAAATGAAGTTTACCGTTATAAAAAAAGAGGGAACAGCCCGCCGCGGCGTGTTTGAAACTGTCCACGGAACCGTGCAGACTCCGGCTTTTATGAATGTCGCAACCTGCGGCGCGATTAAAGGCGCCGTCTCGGCATATGACCTCAAGGATATCCACTGTCAGGTTCAGCTGTGCAACACATATCATCTGCATCTGCGCCCGGGCGACGAGCTTGTGAAAGAATTCGGCGGACTGCACAAGTTTACGGGATGGGATGGTCCCATACTCACGGACAGCGGCGGATTTCAGGTCTTTTCGCTCGCAAAGCTTCGCAAGATAAAAGAAGAGGGCGTCTATTTCTCCTCGCATATCGACGGACGCAAGATTTTTATGGGTCCCGAGGAGAGCATGAGAATCCAGTCGAACCTCGGCTCGACTATCGCTATGGCATTTGACGAGTGCGTCGAGAATCCCGCAAAATATGAGTATTCCGAGCAGTCCTGCGCACGCACGGCGCGTTGGCTTGAGCGCTGCAAGGCGGAGATGGAGCGCCTCAATTCTCTGCCCGATACGATAAATAAAGATCAGCTGCTCTTCGGCATAAATCAGGGCTGCACTTTCGATGACCTGCGCATAGAGCATATGAAGCGTATAGCCGAGCTCAATCTTGACGGCTACGCGATAGGCGGACTTGCCGTCGGTGAGCCGAAGGAGGATATGTACCGCATAATTTCGGCAGTTGAGCCGTATATGCCCGCCGATAAACCGCGCTATCTTATGGGCGTCGGCACTCCTGGAAATATCCTCGAGGGTGTTTCTCGCGGTGTCGACCTTTTCGATTGCGTTATGCCCAGCCGCAATGCCCGCCACGGACATCTTTTCACCATGGGCGGTATAATCAATCTCAACAACGCAAAGTATGAGCGCGACCTGCGCCCGATCGATCCCGAGTGCTCCTGCCCGACCTGCCGCAGACATTCGAGAGCATATATCAGACACCTGTTCAAGTCCGGCGAGATGCTTGCCATGCGCCTTTGCGTCATGCACAATCTCTGGTTCTATAATACCCTCATGGAGAAGATACGCCAAAGCCTTGAGGACGGCACTTTCATGGAGTTCAAGGAAAAATACACGGATCTTCTCGACACAAGAATATAAATAAAATACGGTGACCGCCTTTTGACGGCTGCAAAGAGGTGATATGCCTTGGAAAAAAAGTCCGGTAAAAAAGGAGGAGCGTTTATGTGGGTAACTTTCGCGCTGCTTTCGGCAGTATTCGCCGCGCTGACATCGATTCTCGCCAAAATAGGCATAGAAGGAGTTAATTCCAATCTTGCCACGGCAATAAGAACCGCCGTCGTGCTCGTTCTCGCTTGGGGTATAGTCTTTGCCACAGGCGCACATCACGGTATCAGCAGCATCGGCACACGCAGCTGGATTTTTCTTATCCTCTCCGGCGTTGCAACAGGGCTTTCGTGGCTGTTCTATTATCATGCCCTCCAGCTCGGCGAAGCGTCAAAGGTCGTGCCGATAGACAAATTCAGCGTCGTTATAAGCATCGTGCTTGCGTTCGTTATTCTGCACGAAAAGGTCACCTGGACTACCGTTCTCGGCGGCGCACTGATAACCGCCGGCACTTTTGTACTTATTCTTTAAAACAAGCCCTGCAATAAGTGAATAAAGCCCTCCCGTTTTGCATATCTATTAGCGACATTGAAAAACGGGAGGGTTCGTTTTGAAAGGAATAGTAGAGGAGAGAGCCGTTGAGCTTGCTGAGTATATAGTTGAGAACAAGACAACTGTCAGGGCGGCGGCAAAACAGTTCGGAGTTTCAAAGTCGACCGTACATATGGATGTCGCGCGCAGGCTCCGCAGTCTTAATCCCCAGCTTTACAGCGAGGTGCGCGAGATACTCGATATAAACAAGGCTCAGCGCCATATCCGCGGCGGACTTGCTACCCGCGAGAAGTACAAAAGCATGAAAGAAGAAAACAAATAGACAAATTATGTAAAATTCATTGCATTTTTCTGCCTGTTGTGGTATGTTTTTATACACAATCACAACAGGCATTACTTTTGCCAAAAAGGAGAACTGAAATGTCAAAGAAAAAGAAGAGTGGAAAGAAAACCGCGCTAAAAGTTATTGGTATTATTTTAGCTGTTGTAGTCGTCTTTGTCGGCGTGTATGCCGCGCTCATGGCGTGGACGCCTGCGGCAACGACTTACAGCGGCGAGATCAATCCTTATATCACTGCTGATGCCGCGCTCGTTTCCGCGCATCGCTCGGGCGGCGGAATCATGCCCGAAAACACGATGCTCGCGTTCGAGTCATGCATGAACAGCAAGGATTTCAATACAGATATCTTTGAATTTGATCTGCATATCACAAAGGATAACAAGCTTATCCTCCTGCACGACGATACGCTTGACAGAACCACCAACGCAGTCGAATATTTCGGCTATGAGGATGTCAAGCCCATTGACCATACATATGCCGAGCTGCGCGAGCTAAACTTCGGTGAAAACTTCCAGGCGGAGGACGGCAGCTATCCCTACAGAGGCCTGCGCGGCGATAAAATCCCCGGTGATCTGCGCGCGGTGCTGCTCGAGGATGTGCTCGACAAGCTAGAATCCCACGGCAAATACAGCTATATTATTGAGATAAAAGACGGCGGCGAGAACGGTATGCGCGGCGTTGATATTCTCTATGATGTGCTCAAGGAGCGCGGACTTCTCGACCGCGTTATCTTCGGTACATTCAAGGGCGAGGTTACCGAATATGTCGATGAAAAGCATCCCGATATGCTCCGCTCGGCAGGTATAGCTGAAGTGCTTAAATTCTACGGCGCGGCGCTTCTCAATCTCAACCTCGATGAGGATTCGATTAAATACAGCGCGCTCCAGATTCCCGCCAATCAGTACCGTGTCGTCCGTCTCGGAACGAAGAAAATAGTAGATTACGCTCACCGCTATAATATCGCCGTGCAGTACTGGACGATAAATGACCCCGACGAGATAGAGCGTCTCAACGATATCGGCGCCGATGCAATTATCAGCGACACGCCGGATATTGCATATAAGATAATAAAAGAATAAGACCGCAAGTCAGCTTTTGAGGTCTGTGCCGTCGTCGCGGAGAGTCAGGTGCTCTTCGTCCGTGCGGCACAGACTTTTGTTTTCCATGCAAAAAAATGCACCTGCGACATCGGCTGAATAGGCATATCTGACCGCTTCACCCTGCGTATATTGTGTTATCGCGGTTGCGTATTCATTTTTGTTCGGTATGTTGAGCTTCGCAGAAATGTTTTCGTATGTGTCCTCGCCGTTTGAATAGGCGGGGACTGCGCATTTGCAGAATGCCAAAAAACGCGCAAAAAGTCCGTTTTGCATCTCCTCGACATTTCCGTGCGCCGTTATGCTTATTCGTTTTATTCGCACTCCGTCGCTGTCCGTATACAGAGATATCAGAATGTTTTCGTCCGGTGTCAGACTAAACACGGTGCATCCGTCCGTCTCTGTGATCGTCGCCGTTTCAATATCGAGCAGTGATTCTTTATATTCTCTGTTGAACCGCCTGCAGAACATCGCCGCGTCTGAATATCTCTGCACCGAGCACGCACCGAGCAGTAGAGCGAGAACGGCGAGCAGAATTGCTGCGATCCTTTTCATTTTCGTTCCTCCGATGTCGCTGTGATTTTCACCAAGAAACGGTATACGCATTCCGGGCGTTATATATCTATATGTAAAACTTGCTTTTATCAGACTGAAACGCCGCCTTGGTTCTTGAAAAAATATCAAAAAAAGTTTATACTGATTAAAATTCAAAAAATATTTACAATTTATACAGCAACAGGTCTATATTTTGCCTGTACAATTTCTCTATTATATGTATGCGCTTTGCGCTTTTTCAAAACTTTGAGACGGAGGATACGCATGGAAACAAAGAAGTGGTCAACAAAAAAGAAAGTGCTCGTGTCGATCCTTGTGATCCTGTGCGCCGCGATTATCGCGGGCGTGCTGTATATGTTCTTCAAACCCGATCCGCTGCCGCAGGTCTCGACCGCAAAGGTGACAAAGGGTTCGATAACCCAGACTCTTGATATGTCCGGCAAGGTCTCATCGTCGCAGAAGGGTAACTTTGTCCCGATAGACGGCACAAAAGTCCTTACTGTCAACGTCAAGGTCGGCGAGTATGTCAAAAAGGGTGATGTGCTTGCAACGTTTGACACATCGTCGCTCAACTCCGTCCTTGCGGAGAAGCAGCAGGCGTATCTGACCGCCGTTGAAAACTATAACAACGCGAAGAATACCGCCGTGAGTTCGTCTGCTCAGCTCAAAGAGATAAATGCTCGCCTTGCCGAGATAAACAAAGAGCTCGAAAAGCAGGAACAGGAGCAGAACAAGAACAACAATCAGAATAAAAATGACCAGAACAAGACTGACAGCGATGCGTCAAATAAGTTCTGGGAGCTTGTCTCCAAGGCTCTCGGCATGGACGATATAAACGCTGCGCTCAAGAAGCTCGACGAGCTGCTCAACAGCGGCAATTCCAATATCTTCGGCTCCGGCGTCTCCGAGCTTCAGATGGAAAAAATGCAGCTCGAGCTCAAAAAAGTCACTCTCGAAGCTCAGTCCGGCACGATAACCCAGAGCACATATAAGACGATTATGGAAGCTTCTAAGAAAGAGCTTGATTCGCTCACAGCCTCTATATCTTCGCTCAAAAAGGGCTGGATAGCAGAATATGACGGCATCGTCAGCGAGGTCAATATAACTCCCGGCGAGACCTGCCGTTCGGCGGCGAGCGCGAATATTGATATCTCTTCGATAATCGACCTCGCGAGCGGCAACACAAATGTCGCCGATATCGTCAACGCTCTTCTCGGTCAGACACAGAGCGGCATAACCGTTGAATATTATCCGTTCGTGGTCGATTTCGTCCTCGGAAAGGCGGATATCTTCAAAGTCAGCCTCGATATGCCGTGCCGCATCACTGCGGCGGACGACACAGTTGTTGACGGCGTGGTAACTTATATCAGCCCCGTCGCCACGCAGTCGAGCGGAGTCGATATCTCTTCTCTCATCGGCTCGGGCTCCGCGAACGGCGTCGATGCAAAGGTGACTATAGATAATCCCACTTCGAGCGTTATAATCGGTCTCGATGTCGATATATCAATTGACGTCGATTCAAAGAACAATGTCCTTCTCGTGCCCAGCGAGGCTGTCAAGAACGACAGCACCGGAACATATGTGTATATCTACAATCCGAAGACGAAGAGAATAACCTTCTCAAAGGTCGAGCTCGGTATCTCCGATGACACTAGATATGAAATAGTTTCCGGATGCAACGAGGGAGATATAGTCATAACCTCCGTGCCGACAGGAACAACTCTTGCCGACGGCGATAAGGTAAAAGTGGTAACGTCGAAATAATTGCCGGAGGTCAGGGATGAATATAAAAGAAAACATCAGAATAGCGATATTTTCGATAAAGACGAATCTTATGCGCTCGCTCCTGACTATGCTAGGTATAATCATCGGCGTCGCGGCGGTTATCGCTATTATAACGCTCGGCAACGGCGGCCGCGATTATATCGTCGGCATGATAAAAAATATGGGTTCGAGCGTTATCAATATCTCAATCAACAGCAAGGAGACCAACGCCTCCGATTATATAACCGCAGAGGATATAAAAGCTATCAAGAATCTTGACAGCGTCGCATATGTCTCACAGGTCACGATGTCCGTCGGCAATGTCACTACTAAGCATAACGAGAGCCTCGGACTCGCGATAGCCGGCAACTCCGATCTCGGCAATATGATGTCCGCCGGAATGCTCAGCGGACGCTTCTTCACGGAGGAGGAATATGAGTCCGGCGCGCGCGTCGCCGTGCTTGATTCTATCAGCGCAAAGCTCCTGTTCGGTTATTCCGACCCGGTGGGGGAGAAGCTGAGCTTCACAGTCAGCGACCAGACGGTGCAGATAAAAGTCATCGGTATAATAGATGCATCTATGCTCTCGGGCTCAAGCTCGAATATGTCTGAGACAATGTCGTCTTATATGAGCGATGCGCAGACAGGCTGCAGCATAATAATCCCAGCAACCCTCGCAGATGCCCTCAACGGCAACTCGGCGGGCAGATACGAGATGTGCTATATCATGGCGAAATCCGATTCCGAGCTTGACGCCGCGGGCAGCGCTGCAATGAACCTGCTCTATACCCGCCACGGCAATTTCGGCAAGAACGCCTATTCGCTCATAAATATGGCAACTTATATCGACCTTCTTGATACTGTTATCAACGTGTTCACAACCTTCATCGCGGCGGTCAGCGCGATATCGCTGCTCGTCGGCGGTATCGGCGTTATGAATATAATGCTCGTCACCGTAACGGAACGAACGCGCGAAATCGGTATCAGAAAAGCACTCGGCGCAAAGACCTCCACAATACTGTTCCAATTCCTGACCGAGTCGGTCATATTGTGCCTGCTTGGCGGATTGATAGGGCTTATATTGGGATCTGTCGGCGCGTTCGCCGTGGCGAGCTATATGAATATACCGATTGAGATGAAATTCTCGACTATAGTTATCGCAGTTGGATTCTCTACCGCAATAGGCGTGTTCTTCGGAATATATCCCGCACGCAGAGCCGCAAAGATGCAACCCATCGACGCGCTTAGAAGTATGTAATCGGCAAAAAATTGTAAATTTTCGGAATAAAATTGCCTCCGTTTGTATAATACTATTTTTTGTAGTCATGCACAGGTGTATATTGCTTGCATAAAATTATATATGCAAAAATATTTTTAAACAAATTCTAAACAAATCGTTGACTTTTGTTTCTGAATGTGTAATAATAACACTTGTGCCAGCACGAAAAAAGAAACGGAGGCAAGTTTTTATGAGATCAGGAAAGAAGAGTATTGCTGTTCTTGCGGCTGTGCTCGCCCTTGTTCTCGCGGTTCAGGCGTTCGCTTTTACCGCTGTCAAGCTCGGCACTTCCGACGCTGCGGACAGTGTTGAGGCAGGCGTGACCCGCCAGGTCATGGACGCAAAGCCTGAGAACAAAACGACTGTTGTCAAAGTCACCCAGAGTGCAGATGGGTCTGATGCATCGGGAATGACCTCGATGAAGCCGGTGACGGAGTCGATAGCTCCCAGCGATGTCGCGGACACCGCGAACAATGTCAAGGTTCTCTCGGAGGAGGATACAAAAACACTCACCGAGATCGCCGAGAAGAAAATCAAGGATGAGAACATCACCGTCAGCGACGGCGAAGTAGTCTTCATCCCGAAGGAAGAGCTGCCCGCAGAGGCGGCTGAGATAAAGGATATCGGCGCGGGTATTGCTTATGACCCGAACACCAGACTCCTTTACGGCGTTGACGGACACGGACTTCTCTATATCGGCTTCGATTTCGATTCGAAGCAGGGTATATTCTATAACCCCAAGTATCCCTGGCAGAGATATTTCGGTTTCTGCGAGATATACGACAAGTGCGCTCCGGCGACCATGATGTTCTACAACACCCAGCGCTACAAGTTCGATTACGAGGGCAAGAATTGGATGATTCAGGTCTGGAAGGGTCAGTACGGCATCACCAGCGGTGCGGAGATCGGCGTTTACACCAAGTCTCCCAAGAATCCCGTTGAGTTCTATGCCTGCGCATCTGATGAGGATTGCCTGAAGATGTCTTTCGACCTCTATAAGAAGGGTGAACTCTTCTTCCACCGCGAGGACGAGAGCCACTGGTGGCTTACGGGCTTTGCTCCGCTGACCGCTACTTCGGCTTCCGATTTCGAGATGAGAGCATCCATCACCTGCAAGAGCGAAGAGATGGCAAAGGCTTTCGTCGGCGGACTTGAGGATAACGGCTATGTCCTCGGTCAGAACTATTGGGTCGACGGCGCAGTCGTCAGATTCAATTGGGACAAATAATCAAATTAACAGAGTTGCCGCCGCAAGCTTCGGTTTGCGGCGGCCTTTTGCTATATAAAATCATATTTGATTTATCAGGGCGAGCTTGTGATGCATATTGCAATTTGCCTAAAATATATAATGCGTTAAAATCACCGGTTATCAACGGTTATATTATATATCTAACAAAACATTTAGCATTATAAAATGTGTTTTAGAAATGTTGACGGGCGTAGGGTGCTATGATACCATACACGGGCAACACTGCGTTGGAAAAACCAAAATAAAGGAGACTTTTATGGAAAAACTACACGATCTGAAATTCTTCGCAAAACCGCCCAAGGGAAAGATGAAAGGCCTGCTTATCGTTTTCGCATGGATCATTCTTTGGAACTTTATCTATCAAGCTGTTCACGGCGCTTGGCACGATATGCCGATTGCAAACTGGGCCTTCTTCATCAGCGTAACAATTTTCTTCATGCAGGAGGAGCTTACCTATAAAGCCCGTTTCTGGCACACGCTTATAGGCGGAGCCGTCGGACTTCTTCTTGCAGCCGGCCTCGTTACTGTTGATGTTCTGCTCGTGAAAAGCGGAGTTCCCCATCTTGCAGCTGTAATGATTCCGCTCACGGTTTGCATTGCCGCATTGATTCTGCTTAATCCCTATCTTCCCGTTTTCTTCAACAACGTCGGATTCTGCTATTTCATTATCTCGCTTATAAACGCTAAAGCGGCGGTTGAAAAGCTTCCCGTATATCTTCTTTCGCTTCTTCTCGGAAGCATCTTCCTCAACCTCGGCTGCAGCGGACTGCTCGCTCTCTATAAGAAAGCGATGATGAAAAAGGCTGCAGCAAAGAGCCGGGGCGAAAAATAAGCCTAATATCAAAATTAACATATAGCATAAGCTTAAAAAAGCCGCAAAACGGCGCCCCGGAAAAGGATTTATCCCTTGACCGAGACGCTCTTTTGCGGCTGTTATTTTATTTATCAGTAAAGGTCGTCGTCATCGTCGTCATAAAACGCCCTTCTGATTTCGTCATACATCTCTTCAAGCCTCTTTATCTGTTTTTGAGCATAGGGCAGGAGGTTTGAAGAGCTTGTGAAGTGGCGGTTGAGTTTTACCTTCAGCTTGCTTCTGCCGCTCTCTTTCTCTGTGCTCTCGTCATCGGTTTTGTCAGACGAGGGAGTGAAGTGGAATGCATCCCTGAGCTGTGCCGTTGCGTCTCTTCTGAAGCTCTCAAGCTTTGCCTTTGTCTCGTCAAGCGACGGAACTTTGTCTGAAACGCCGTTCTTTATCGTGCCGGCAAAATTGCTCAGCGTGTCGGAGAAGCCTTTTATCTTATCCATGACTTTTCTGACATCGAGCGCCCTGTATACGGCAAAGACGAGGTCAACTAAGAATATCGCAAGCACGCAGGCGAAGATGATTATCGCCGCGGAATCGAGCAGTTGTGAGAAACAATATACAACTATCGGGTGCACGAGATAAAGGAAGAGCAGCGAGGCTATGCCCCAGTAGAACGTGTGCCCGAGGCAGATGCGTCCCTGAATGTTGAACTTCTTGTTCGAGTAGTCCCACCATCTCGCGTGGAAGAGCTTTTCCATAAGCACGCTCGTTATGAATTCGACAATGTCGCAGACTACCATGCCCGCAATAAAGACGAGCAGGGGAGTTATCAATACGCTGTGACCGAACAGCGGAACTCTGAGATCGAGATTCTTGACCGGCGTCAAGGTTATTGCCATTGCGAGTGCGCCCGTGCCGTATATCGGGCACATCGGACCTTTTAAGAATCCGCGATTGACCCATTTGCGCGCGCCGACCGAGCAGTATATCGATTCGCCGAGCCAGCCGACTGCACTGTAAAAGAAGAAATACAGCACATATGTAACTATCGTCATAAAAATTTTCATAAAGCTTCTCTCTCTTTCGTTGATCGGTTCATGCTTGCGCCGGATATCAGCCTTTCGCGTTCTGCTTGGCTATTTTCATCTCTCTCGATGCGCAGTATTTGTCCGCGAGCGAAAGAACCATTCCCTCGGGGCTTGTCGGCGGCAGCGGCGTCAGAGGCCACATGTGCCGGATTATCATCATTTCACTTTTTCTGTCAAGTCCGCCGCAGAGTAATTTCGCATTCGCAGCGGCGAACTTCGGGTGCCTGTAGCCGTGTGGACGGTGGCTCCAGTCGTTTTCGTGCCAGTCATAGTAGAAAAGATCGTGCATCGTCGCGGCTCTTGCTGCCTTGCGGTAGTCGAGCCCGAAATGTCTGCAAACGCGGAATGTCAGATATGCAACGCTCGTTATGTGCTGGAGTCTGTCCATTTTGTCGTGCTGAGGATATTTTTTCAGACTCTGCACCTCGGGCGAAAAATATATGTCATTGACGCAGTCAAAAAAATCTGCGTCGCGCCCTGTGTCGAGCGAGTATGTCCGCGCATATACTTCCTTGAGTCTTTTGAACGGAGAACTCATGTTATCCCTGCTTTTCGAGTTTCTTTATCATCAGCTTGGCGGCTTTATATATGTCGCCGCAGCCGAGTGTTATCACAAGATCGCCCTTTTCGACATTCTTGACAACATAGTCGGCAACCTCTTCAAAGGTGTTGAACCATACGCTTCCGGGAATCTTCTCGGCGAGCTGCGAGGTGTAGATATTATATGTGTTCCTCTCGCGTGAGCCCATTATCTCGGTCAGAACCGTTTTGTCCGGAATGCTCAGAACGCGGCAGAAATCGTCGAAGAGCATTGCCGTGCGCGAATATGTGAACGGCTGAAACACTGCCCAGACTCTGTTGAAGCCCATGCCCATAGCGGTCGTGAGCGTCGCTTCAAGCTCTCTCGGATGGTGGGCATAGTCGTCCGCAATGGTTATGTCGTTGATTCTCTTGAGTATCTCAAAACGCCTGCCCGCGCCGTGGAAAGCTTCGGCGCACGCGATTATCTTATCCATCGGTATGCCCGCATTGTCCGCCGCAGCAATAGCCGCAAGAGCGTTGTATACATTGTGTTCGCCGGGTATGCCGAGGCTTATCCTGCCGACATTCTCGCCGTATTTGATTATGTCAAAACTTGCAAACTCGTGCTCAAGCACGATGTTGTCGGCTCTGAAATCGTTGCCTTCTTTGAGGCCGAAGGTGATGAACTTTTTGTCCTTGACCCCCGCGATGGCACGCAGCGTGTTTGCGTCGTCGCCGTTATATATGACCTCTTTACGGGTCATCGAAGCAAACTTCGTGAACGAAGCGATGAGGTTGTCGAGCGTCTTGAAGTAGTCGAGGTGATCCTCGTCTATATTAAGCAGAACGCAGACGTCGGGCGAGAGCGAAAGGAAAGTGTCAACAAATTCGCACGCCTCGCAGAGCATATGCTCGCTCTTGCCGACAAGACCGTTTGTGCCCGTGAGCGGAAGCTTTCCGCCGATAACAGCCGACGGATCTTCGCCCGCCTGGATGAATATCTGGGTGAGCATCGATGTCGTAGTGGTCTTACCGTGAGTGCCGCAGACGCAGATGCAGTCGTCAAACATTCTCGTTATCGCGCCGAGCATCTCCTTGCGCTCAAAGGTCGGGATTCCCGAAGCCTTTGCCGCGCAGAGCTCCGGATTGTCGGGGAGAAGAGCGGCGGTGTAGACTATCATCTCCGCGCCCTCAATATTCTCGGCTCTCTGTCCTAGTGTTACGGGTATGCCGAGCGCGCGGACGCGGTTGAGCGTGTCGCTCTCGTTGTTGTCCGAGCCGGTTATTTCATATCCTTTTGAATGAAGTATCTCAACGAGCGGACACATTCCCGAGCCGCCGATGCCGATGAAATGAACCCTCTTTACCTTCTTGAGCACTTCGTCTATTTCTTTCATAATTAACAAGCCTCCGAATTTGTCAGCATATTCAAAAACGAGCCAAAATCAGAATACGCTTCATGATATACATACACATAAATTATAAATGCTCGATTTGTATTATAATACGCTGACAAGAAAAATATAATATATTTTTATAAATATTTTGTTACAAAGCTATGACATAGCCGAGCGGCGGTTCATATACTGGGATGAGGCAAAGGAGGAAAGCCTATGATGAATATCAGAAAACTTCTGACCGTCGGCGGGGATGAGCGTATGCTCTATACCTCTCAGAGCCTTGCGGAAAAAGGGTTCGATGTTGAAATATTCGCGCCTTCGCCGCCCGCAGGCTTTGAACATATGCGCCCGACGGGTGACAAAAGTATAGATTCGGCTGCCGCGCGTGCCGATGCGGTCATTCTGCCTCTGCCCGTCAGCCGCGACGGCGTTCACCTCAACTCAAGCCCGCTTACATTGAACGAGCTCTCCGACACCCTCGAACGCGGTCAGACCGTTTTTGCAGGAATGATGGACGGCGCGCTCAAATCGAGCTTTTTCAAAAAAGGTATCCGCGTGTTTGATTATTTTGAGCGCGAGGAGCTTGCCGTCAACAACGCCGTGCCGACGGCGCAGGGCGTTATAAAAATAGCCATGGAAAATATGAAGATAACCCTGCACGGTGCGCGGTGCGCCGTCACGGGCTACGGCAGAACAGCTAAAGTGCTTGCCGATATGCTCGCGGCTTTGGGCGCCCGCGTGACGGTCGCGGCGAGGAAGTGCAGCGATCTTGCCTGGGCGAGAACCGGCGGGCTCGATGCCGTGAATATCTCCGAACTCATGAAAACGGCGCCGGAGCTCGATTTGCTTGTCAATACCGTTCCGAGCCTCGTGCTTGATTGCAAAACGCTCTCCGCGCTCCGCCGCGACTGCCTTGTAATAGATATTGCCTCAGCTCCTTACGGAACCGATTTTGCCTGCGCGCGTGAACTCGGGCTCAATGTTATAGTTCCCGGTTCTCTGCCAGGCAAGACGGCGCCCAAAACGGCAGGAGAAATAATAGCGGATGCTATACTCAATATTATAAAGGAGGGGAGTTGATGAAACAGTTGCGCGTGGGCTTTGCCCTGTGCGGCTCGTTCTGCACGCTTTCAAAGGCAATAGCCGAGATGCGAGAGCTAAAAGCAAAGGGCGCGGATATTCTTCCGATAATGTCCGCAAACGCATATTCTGTTGATACCCGATTCGGAAAAGCGGAGAAAATTGTTCGCGAGATAGAAGATATCTGCGGAAAACCCGTTATCCATACCATAACCGATGCCGAGCCGATAGGACCTAAAAAAATGATAGATATTCTTATCATTGAGCCGTGTACAGGGAACACCCTTGCAAAGCTTGCAAACGGAATAAACGATACCCCGGTGACTCTTGCGGCAAAATCGCATATCAGAAACGGGGGAGCGGTGCTGCTCGCCGTCTCCACAAACGACGCACTCGGCGCGGCGGCCGCCAATATAGGCAGACTGCTCAACACAAAGCATATATATTTCGTCCCGATGCGCCAGGACGATCATATAAAAAAGCCAAATTCCATTGTCGCCGATTTTTCAAAAACTTACGATGCAGCCGTTACCGCGCTCTCGGGCGTGCAGCTTGAACCTCTGCTGCTTGCTCCGTCCGCGGTTTGATATATGGGAGCGTACTTCGTATTCTGCAACGCCTGAAAATTTTGGTGTTATATGAAATGTGGTACGCTCCCTTTTGGCTTTTGACGAAGTATAAAGTCCGCAGGTCTGCCAAGAATATCTTTGTTCTCTGCATTTCGTACTAAAAATGCTTTTCGATTCGATTTTCAGTTGGCGTTTCGGACTCTTGAAAAATTTGTATGATTTTGTTATAATTATTTGAATCCTAAATTCGGGAAGTTTGCTCAGCGCAGACTGAAAACAGGGAGATTGTTATTTATGTTGGATTTCCGCCCTCCGGTAACCGAGGACAGAAAGTGGGTGGCCCCCATTATCAGCCACGCAAAACGCTTCGGCTGCGATTACAGCTTCGGCGATATGTTCATCTGGCAGCATGTCTATAACATCAGAATCGCGTCGCATGACGGCTTTCTCTTTTCAATCAACGGCACCGATGACGACAACGGCATCAAAAGACCGACTTACGGTTTTCCCGTCGGCGATGGGAATCTGAAAGAAGCGATTGAACTCATTGAAGAAGATTCCGCCAAAAGAGGCTACGGACTCGAGATGTTCGGTCTCAACAACGAGTGTGTGAAAAAGGTCGAGGAGCTGTTCCCCGGCAAGTTCGATTTTGAGCCGCTCAGAGACAGCTTTGATTATATATATCTTACCGAGAATCTTATCAACCTGCCCGGCAAGAAGTTCCACGGCAAGAGAAATCATATCGCCGCATTTATGCGCGAAAATGAGTGGAGCTATGAGCCCATAACCGCGGACAACCTTGATGAGTGCCGAGCGATGAACGCCGAGTGGGAGCACAGAAACAGGGAAAAAGACCCTGAGGCGATGGATGATGAGCTTGACGCAATAAATATAAGCTTTGAAAACTATTTTGATTTGGGCTTTGTCGGCGGACTGCTCAGAGCGAACGGCGAGGTTGTCGCGTTCACCTTCGGTGAGGAGATGAACCCCGAGGTTTTCTGCACCCATATTGAAAAAGCCTATGCCGATGTGCGCGGAGCATATCCGATGATAAACCGCGAGTTTGCCGCAAACGCTCTCTCGCAGTATAAATACATCAACCGCGAGGACGATACCGGTTCCGAGGGACTGCGCAAAGCAAAGCTCTCTTATTGCCCGGATATCCTGCTCGAAAAATATATGGCAAGGGTCAAGAAATGATCATTTCAACTGCTTTAAAAGAAGATATCGGCGAACTTACCGACCTGTGGCAGACTTGCTTCGGCGATGACGACGACTATATCGGCGCGTTTATGCGCAGCCGCTTCGTCCCAGAACGCACGCTCATCGGGCGCGAGGACGGGAAGATATGTTCGGCGCTCTATCTGCTTGACGGTAAAGTGAGAATAGCAGGGGAGGCGTTTGATGCGGCGTATTTATATGCCGCCTGCACGCATCCGGATTTTCGCTCGCGCGGATATATGGGCGAGCTGCTCCGCTTTGCCGAGTCGCTGTGCCGCGATTCGGGACTTGATTATATCTGCCTCGTCCCGGCGGAGGACAGCCTGTTTGATTACTATTCCCGCTTCGGCTACCGTCCGGCTTTTGAAGAAAAACTTCTGAAAATCGACCGCAGCCATCTTGAACTTATCGCGGACGGCAACGCTGAGATTGAAGAGCTCACCGCCGAAAATATGCAGACGGTCAGAAACGCCTGCCTCTGCGGCATTGATTGCTTTGTTTGGGATATCGATGCTCTGCAATACGCAATAGACGAAAACGCCAACGCCGGCTGCAAGAGCGTCGCTGCGTCTTCATCAGGCAGGAGTTCCGCCTATGCACTATTTGACGAAGAAGGCGAAACGGCGATAATCAGAGAATGTGCCGCAAGACGCGGATGCGTTCCCTTGCTCACGCATGCATTGCTCTCGGTGAGCAAATGCAGCGAATTTTCGTTCAGACTTCCGCTTGATTTTCCGCTCTCTGCGGATTCATTCACGACCCGCAACAACGCCATGCTCCTGCCGCTTAACGCAGATTCGGAGTCGGCGCTCGGAGATATAAAAAACGCCTATATGGGACTTACTCTCGGTTAAACGGAGGGAAAAGATATGATATACATTTTTCTTGCAAACGGCTTTGAAGAGGTCGAAGCTCTAGCGACGGTTGACGTTCTGCGCAGAGCCGATCTGAAAGTGAAAATAGTCGGCATCGGTTCCGATGTCATAACCGGAGCGCACGGGATAAGCACTGTGTGCGACGCTGTGGACAGCGACTTGACACCCGGCGACGATATAGAGGCCGTTATTCTGCCCGGCGGAATGCCCGGTACGCTGAATCTCGAACGATCCGCTAAAGTCAACGCCTTTGTTGACTACGCCTATGAAAACCAAAAGATCGTCTGCGCCATATGCGCCGCCCCGTCGATACTCGGCCACAAGGGCATGCTCAAAGGCAAAAAAGCTGTCTGCTTCCCGGGCTTTGAAAGCGAACTTGAAGGCGCAGAGCTTTCAGATTCGTTTGTTGTGACGGACGGCAATATAATAACAGCCAAAGGTATGGGCAGCGCCGTGAAATTCGGAATCGCAATAGGCGCGGCTTTTGTCGGCGAAGCGAAGATGAAGAAAATCGAGGAGTCGCTCCAATGCTCCTGAGAGATATACGAGAAGAAAAGGCGGATATCAGAAGCAAGTGCAGGCTTCTGCGCTCGCAGTTCACCGCAGAGGAGAAGAAAAGCCTTGACGCGCGTATCTTCAACCGCCTGACGAATCTCTGGCGGTACAGGGAATGCGGTACGCTTCTGACCTATGTCTCGAATGATATAGAGGTCGATACTCACGCCCTTATCGAAGACGCGCTGAAGCGCTCGAAGCGAGTCGCCGTTCCGCGCTGTATACCGGGACTTCATGAGATGGAGTTTTATTATATAACCTCGTTTGACGACCTGCAAAAGGGCGCCTACGGGATACTCGAACCGATAAAGTCAAAATGTGAGAAGCTCGTGAATCTTAACGAGGGGCTGTGCATTATACCAGCACTCACATTTGATGAACAGGGCTATCGCCTCGGTTTCGGCAAGGGATACTATGACAGATTCCTGTCCCGCTTCAAAGGGGATACGGCGGGTATATGCTACGAGTGCTGTATAAGCAATCGGCTTCCGCGCGGAAGATTTGACAGATGCGCCGATGTCGTAGTGACGGAAAAAAGGGTAATTTCAAACGGCTGAGAGGAGCTACATATGAAAAGAACGCTTAAACTTTACAGCGGCGACCAGGGCGGAACACCCGGCACGCCTGACAGACGCGAAAAAGTCAAGAACTTCGTTGTCCATATCGATGAGGACGACAATGCATCGACTCAGCCGCAGGACGATGTGCCCGTCTATAAGGGTGAGGTATATTTCTCGAGCCGTCCTGCTAAAAAGCGCTTGGCAGGTTCTCGCTCATCCTCCGGCGGAGCGTCAGCAAAGACTAAGACAAAGACCGATAAGACCGCGGACGCACTTGTCTTGACCGCTTTTATACTTGTTATTGTCGCCATATCCGTCGTGCTTTCGTTTATAGCCATCTCGTGCATAAACGATGTTCTCGCGATAAACCGCGGCAATGATATAGTCACGGTCAATATCCCGCAGAACGCTACTACAAATCAGATAATCGATATTCTTGACGATAACGATCTCATTTCCAACAAAGCCTTCTGCAAGATGTTCTACAAAGTATCTTCCGCAGCCAAGGGCACGGGAATGAAGAGCGGACTCAACAAGATACAGAAGCTCGGATATAAGATAAAAGTTCTCTTTGTCGGCCCTCCCGAGCCGGAATATATAAGCGGTGTCTATTATCTTCAGCCGAGTATGGGCGTTGAGGGTATGCTCTATGAGTGCCGCGCCGTTCAGGCGGGACCCAATACTGTTACTCTGTTGTTCCCCGAGGGCTGGTCTATCCCGCAGATAGCCGCGAGACTTGAGGAATACGGCGTCTGTACTTCCGCTTATTTCATCAAGGCTATCAGTGAGTCGCAGTTCGATTATTCGTTCCTCTCATCGATAAAGAACAGCGAAAATAGAACTTATCGCCTTGAGGGCTACCTCTTCCCGTCCACTTACGATTTCTTCCAGGGCGAGAGCGCAAATATAGCAATCCGCAGATTCCTTGACGCTTTCTCTGATGTCTGGACTGACGCTTATGACAAACGTGCCAAGGAGCTCGGCTATTCTGTCGACGAGATTCTGACTATAGCCTCGATAATCCAGCGTGAGGCGGCGGACGATACACAGATGAAGCTTATCTCTTCTGTTATCCACAACCGCCTAAAGAATCCGTCCCAGACTGCCGGCAGACTCGAGTGTGATTCTACTAAAGATTATATTAAGAAGTATGTCACGCCCATAACCGATGTCAATCTCGTCAACAAGTATGCCGATGCATACAACACCTATTCAGCGCAGGGACTCCCGCCCGGACCAATATGTAACCCCGGTGCGGCAGCAATAAAGGCGGCGCTCTATCCGTCAAACACCAAATATTATTATTTCTGCCACGATAAATTCGGAAATATCTATATGGCGAGGACGAAGAGTGAGCACGACGCCAATGTGCTCAAGGCTTTCAGCCAGAACTGAATCACAGGGAGCAGGCAAAACGCTTGCTCCCTTATCTATGAAAAGGAGTGCCGCAATGGATATAATAAGACCCGAAGTTCTTGCACCCGCAGGAGATGCGGAGCGCCTGAAAGCCGCCGTATATTACGGCGCGGATGCGGTCTATATGGGCGGAACGCGCTTCGGCATGCGTGCCGCTCCGAAGAATTTTTCGGACGATGAGCTTGCAAGAGCCGTGTCATTTGCCCATGAAAACGGCGTTAAAGTTTATCTTACCTGCAATATTATTCCAAATACTGCCCAGCTCAAAGAACTGCCGGAATTTCTTGAAGCCGCTTCGGCTGCCGGAGTCGATGCGCTGATAATAACCGACCTTGGCGTGCTCTCTTATGCAAAAAAGTACGCGTCCAAAGTGCCGATTCATATATCCACGCAGACAGGTGTCGCCAATGCCGAGAGCGCGCGTATGCTCTTTGACCTTGGCGCGGAAAGAGTGGTCTCCGCGCGTGAACTCACGCTCGATGAGCTCGCTGACCTCCGAGCCGGAATGCCCAAAGAAATGGAGCTCGAATGCTTCGTCCATGGTGCGATGTGCGTCTCATATTCCGGACGCTGCCTGCTCTCAAACTATCTTACCGACAGGCACTCAAATAAAGGCGAGTGCTCTCAGCCATGCCGCTGGGAATACAGCCTCATGGAGCGCACCCGTCAGGGCGAATATTTCCCTGTTGAAGAAACTGCAAGCGGCACATATATGATGAACTCAAAGGATATGTGCATGATCGAGCATATCCCGGAGCTCATCGAAGCCGGCGTATCAAGCTTCAAAATCGAGGGCAGGGCAAAGACCGAATATTACACCGCCGTTGTGACTAACGCATACAGAAGCGCTGTCGATGCCTATCTCGCCGCGCCGTCAAATGATTTTAAACCCGCACAGTGGATGGTGGACGAAGTCTATAAAATAAGTCATAGAGACTACTGCACAGGCTTCTTTTTCGGCTCTCCGCGCGACGATGCCCAGATATATTATAAAGGCGGCTATGTCCGCAGCTGGGAAGTGGCGGCGATAGCCGTGAAGAGCGAAAACGGAACTCTTACCGTCAGCCAGCGCAACAGATTTTTTGAGGGCGATGAGCTTGAAATAATGAACAGGGGAAAAGAACCGACGGTTATCACCGTCAGGAATCTCAGAAATTTCCTCGGCGAAAGCGTCGACAATGCCCCGAATCCCATGGCAGAGTTCACTTTTGACTGCGATGCCGATGTTCCGGCGGGCGCGTTTATCCGCCGAAGCACCGACGAAAAATAAAACTTGATTTTTAGCGGCTGTGCGCCTGCATTTTATCGCGCCGAACGGTCAATGATAAATTTATCAACCGTCGGAGATGATATTATGCCCAAACGCGCAGTCGTTGTGTTTTTTATATTCTGCCTGCTCATGGGCGTGGTCTGTCTCCAACTGATAAGCGTTTCAACCGGGCTCGACACTGCCGCAGGAGCGGTGAAAAATACCCGCAGCATCGAGTTGTCGGATTTGGGCGCGCCGATATATGACTGCAACGGTCGGCTTATAACAAACGGATATACCGAATATTTTGCCGCCGCGAGACCGACTGCCGCGGCTCTTTCCGAGCTTCGGAAAATGCTCGATGACGATGACTTTGAACAGGCTCGCGAAAAGCTTTCAAAAGGTCGTCCCGTGGCTGTAAGAGTGCCGTCCGGCGAGAGCGGATGCGAAGATGTGAAAATAATAGGTGTTGAAAGACGATATTCTCCGCGCCAGCCTGCGGCGCATATCGTCGGCTATACGAACTCCGACGGCGGCGGAGTCTGCGGGATAGAAAAGTCATTTGAAAGCATATTTAAAAATAACCGCCGGAGTATCAGCGCGGTGTTTCCGGTCGATGCCTACGGACGTGTTATATCAGGTGCGGACATAACCGCTCGCACCGACGGAGGATACGGCGAGTCGGGCGTATATTTAACGCTCAATCTTGAAATTCAGCAGATTGTCGAAGACTGCATGGACGAGTGCGGAGTGGACATCGGCGCAGTTGTTATATTCGACCCGAAAAACGGGGCGATAAGAGCCTGCGCGAGCCGACCGGTGTTCGATTCAAACGACCCGGCAAAGAGCCTTTCGGACAGCAATTCTCCGTTTATCAACCGCGCTTTTTGCGCTTTTGCGGTAGGCTCCGTGTTCAAACCTGCCGTCGCCGCTGCCGCGCTCGAACAGGGGATATCTCCGTCAATAAAATATGACTGCACGGGCGTGACGGAAGTCGGCGGTGTCGAGTTCGGCTGCTATGAGCATAAGGCTCACGGAGTCGTTGATATGTGCGGCGCACTTGAGCGTTCCTGCAACGCCTATTTTATCCACATTGCGCAGAAGCTCGACAGAGAAAAGATGATATCGACTCTCTCCGATCTCGGTTTTGGCAAATCTATAGACTTGTGCGACGGCATAACTTCTGTATCGGGATATCTGCCGAAAGTCTCCGAGCTCGACTCAAAGGCAGCTGTTGCCAATCTTGCGTTCGGTCAGGGCACGCTTACCGCATCTCCGCTCACCGTCTGCGCCTACGTGTCCTGCATAGCAAACGGCGGCGCATACAACACCCCGTACCTTGTCGAAAAAGCTGTTGACGGGACAAGCATTGTCTTTGAACATGAAAAGCGTGCGGGCGAGTATGTTATGAGCGGTAATACTGCCTCGATACTTTCAAAATATCTCAAAAGCGCAGTCGAAAACGGAAACGGCAGGGGAGCAAAGCCTGAAAACACCACCGCCGCCGGCAAAACAGCAACCGCGCAGACCGGGAAGTTTGAAAACGGAGAGGAATTATATAACACATGGTTTTCGGGCTGGTTCCCGGCTGAAAATCCCTGTTATGTCATAACTGTTTTTAAAGAGAGGGGAAGCGGAGGCGCGTCGGACTGCGCCCCGGTGTTCAAGGCTATCGCCGACAAAATAACGGCTTTAGAAAGCGAATAATCAGGCGTCAAACGTCGCTCAAAAATAAAGGAAAAAATATTGAAAAAACTTTGAAAAAAAGCTTGACATAAACAACCCCTTTTGCTATAATAGTCAACGTTCTGAGGGAACAAAGACAACGATTCAGAACAGACCTGCGAGAGTGGCGGAATCGGCAGACGCGCACGTTTGAGGGGCGTGTGGTAATCCCGTACGGGTTCAAGTCCCGTCTCTCGCACCATGGCGGGTTCCTTAGGGTGCCCGCCAAACTTATCGGTGATTAAAGCGTTCAGCTTCACCCTCGGTAGCTTCCGCCGTGTTAAATTTAGGAAGTACAAATGCGGATATGGCGGAATTGGCAGACGCGCTAGATTCAGGTTCTAGTCGGGGCAACTCGGTGCAGGTTCAACTCCTGTTATCCGCACCAGCGCAGAAGGCTTGATAATCAACGGTTTTCGTGATTGTCGAGTCTTTCTCTTTTTGTGCTCCAACCTTTGCAAAACAGGTGTTTTCTAACACTTTTCTAACACATGAAATCTCTCAAAGAAAGCGGGGAACTAAATGAAACGCTCAGGCGCAAAGAAAATAGATATGCTCAACGGCTCTATCTGGAACAAGCTGCCGCTGTTCGCGCTCCCGGTTGCGGCAACGGCGATACTCGAACAGCTTTTCAATGCGTCCGATCTCGCCGTCGTCGGCAACTTTGCGGGCGACAAGAGCACTGCGGCAGTCGCTGCGGTCGGCGCAAACGGTCCCGTTATAGGACTTATAGTGAACTTTCTTATCGGCATCTCACTCGGCGCAAATGTCGTTATCGCAAACGCCATGGGCAGAAACAATAAAGAATCCGTTCAGCGTGCCGTACATACTTCGATAATATTCGCACTCGTCGGCGGAACAATAGTCGCAGTGATAGCCGAATTTTTTGTTGGCAGGATGCTCAGCTCCCTCAATGTCCCGGATGATGTCCTGCCTCTCGCGGTTATATATTTCAGAATATACCTCATTGGCTTGCCCGTCATATTGCTATATAACTTCGAAGCGGCGATTTTCAGAAGCATTGGCGACACAAAAGTGCCGCTTATAGCGCTTGCCGTGTCAGGCGTTCTCAATGTTATTCTCAATCTTTTCTTTGTTATAGTTCTCAAAATGACCGTCAGCGGCGTTGCAACCGCGACAGTTATCTCGAATGCAGTCAGCTCGATAATACTTTTTATACGCCTCGTAAAGTCGGATAAATATATAAAAGTCGAGCCGAAAAAGATGAGGTTCAGCCTGAACAGCTTCAGAATGATAATGAAGATAGGACTTCCCGCAGGAATCCAGAGCGCTGTTTTCGCCGTGTCAAATATTGTCATCCAGTCGGCGATAAACAGCCTCGGAACCGTCGTTATAGCGGCGTCGAGCGCGGCGTTCAATATTGAAGTTATAGCTTACGATGTCATGAACTCGTTCAGCCAGGCATGCACGACATTCGTCGGGCAGAATTACGGCGCGGGTCAGATAAAACGCTGCAAGCGCACGCTGTGGCTGACGCTGATAGAAGATACGATAGCCTCCGGCGTAGCAATCGGAATAGTCCTTCTTGTCGGCCGATTCCTGCTCTCGGTATTCAACAACGACCCGCAGGTTATAGAAATCGGCTATACGCGCCTCGTGATAGTCTTCTCGGCGTATACTTTCAGTATGCTCTATGAGATAATGTCAGGCTATCTGCGCGGATTCGGCGTCTCACTCGTCCCGGCTGTGCTGACAATGATCGGCGTCTGCGGAATAAGAATAGCCTGGATAGAGCTTGTGTTCCCGAAAAATCACAACTTCGAAACGATAATGACGGTCTATCCCATAAGCCTCGCCGCAACGGCGCTGTTGATATTCATAGCGCTCCTTATTTATCGTCCGTCACACAGATTTGCAAATAAACAGTCGGCGGAATAAAAATATTCCCGCGCCGCCTGCAAAGACACAGAACGACAACGGGAATATAGCGGTTTACAGAATAAAAATAACACACTGAAAAGCCGTCGGTTTATCCGGCGGCTTTCAGTTTGATTTAAATAGCTTTGAGTATGTCAATTACCGTTTCAAGCTCTTCAGGCTTGACCTTGTCCGGGAAAACACCGCTCTTTACGCAGTCCGCAAAGTAGCGAATCTCGTTTGCATATGCGTTGCTCTTGGGCAGTCCAATGTCTCCGGTGTCCTCTCCGTCTTGTGTCACTGGGTGAAGTTCCGCGCCGTCGGACTCATATATTGTCATCTCGTCGTTCTCCCAGGTCACAACGGCATCCTCAAACTGGAACATGAAGCGCGCCGAGAACGGGTAGCGTCCCGCAAACCACGCTGCTTCGGTCGAAATGAAGAAATCACCGAAATCATATGTCGCGGTTATGTAGTCCTGCTCCGGTCTCTTTATTCTTCTCGTGGTGCACTTCTCCGGCTTGCCGAAAGCGTATACAATAAAATCAAGATCGTGTATATGGAGATCAAACGGCACGAGACCGCTGCGCTTCTCGTCTCTCATCCAATCGTCCCAGCTCCATTTGGGTATCCCGCCGAGCCTGCGCATCGATGCAGAAAGCAATTTTCCGTATTTGCCGCTGTCGTATATGCTTTTGACAACTTCGTATTCCGGCCAAAATCTGAGCACCTGCGCTATCATGAAGCAGACATTGTTATTTTTAGCGGTCGAATATACTCTCTGAACATCTTCGCGCTTGAGCGATATGGGCTTCTCGCATATGACATTGATGCCTTTCTCCATCGCCTTGACCGCAAAATCTGCATGCAGAAATGTCGGCAGGCAGATGTCGAGAATATCAACATCCTCTTTTTCAAGCATTTCATCAAAATCGGTGTAATGGCGTTTGTCTGGAAAGTTTTCCATTCTCTCGGGACGGATGTCGCATATGGCGACAAGCTCGGCGTCGTCCATGCTTTCCCATGCGGGGATGTGCGCTCCGCTTATTCCGCCAACGCCGACGAGTGCGACTTTCAGCATTTTTATTTACCTCCGGCTCAATATTTCCGGCGTCCGAGCCGGATTAATACGCCTTTATATTATCATATATTTCTCTCTTTTTACAGTCATTTTCGGCTTTTTTTCAATAATGTTTGACACTGCGTCTTCAGGCATATATAATTGTCATCGGATAAATTTTATCATGAGGAGGATAAGATGAACTTCAGTGATTTTTTTGAAGCCCTCGGTGTTCCGGCGTTCGGAACAAAGGTGTGCGAGCCCGTAAACTGCGGCGCGGGACTTGCGATTGAGGACGGAATAAGCGGCGGCGCGGACGATTCGTATATGGTCGTCATCGGCGATGTCACGCCGAAAATGTTTCGCGATTTTCTCGCATCTCTGGCATCAAGCGGCCGCAAGGAGACATTCCACCGCGAAGTAAACGGCAATATCTTTTCGGAGTTTGCCGAAGAAAACAGAATCATATACACCTATTTTACCCGCGAAGCGGAGCAGGCGAGGGTGATAATCGATAACGCGAGCTGTCCGCTTTCCGAGATGAACGACAACGAGCCGGATGTGCGTGGAGATACGGCGCTCATGCAGTTTTCGCTAAAATACGGCTCAATGGTTCGCTATCACAGCTGCGACTGCGGGATGCTCTATGTGCTGAGACTGCGCGACAACTCGGTTATAATAATCGACGGCGGCGAGATAGAACAGGCGACAGAGGAGGCCTGCGACGAGTTTATGCGCCGTCTTGAGGATTTAACAAATACCGAAAAGGGCGGGAAAATCCGCGTTGCCGCATGGATCTGCACCCATAACCACGATGACCATATGGATGTGTTTACGAAGCTGCTCAAGCGCGAGAAGGACATTCTCTGCGTCGAGAGGGTTATGTTCAACTTCCCGTCAAGAACGCTTTTGGATTATAGCAGCGGCTGTACGGACAGGCTCCGCGAGAGACTTAAGAAATATGCGCCTAACGCAAAATATCTGAAACTGCATACGGGGCAGACGGTACATTTTCCGGACTCGTATCTTGAGGTGCTTACAACACACGAGGATATACTTCCACTGTCTATCCGGGCAAGGGACGGCGGCGTATATCGCGGCATGAACGAGACCACCACCGTGTTTCAGATAATATTCGACGACGCGTCCGTGATTTTCCTCGGCGATGCGGAGGAATCCAACGGCGAGGCGCTTATAGCGCTCTACGGAAAGAATCTGCTCTCTTGCAAGTATCTGCAGGGCGCGCACCATCTGATAAACGATGACAGAAGCATCTATGCCAATATCCGAGCCGAGAAGCTCTTGGCGCCACAGGGCAGATTTACCGTAATGACCAGGTTCTGCGATAATATACGGTATCTGACCTCGCTTTTCGGGGCGGAAAATATATATTTTGCGGGCGACTGCACATATGTATTCACAATTAAGGACGGCAACGAATCGATTTCGTATTTCGAATCGAAGGGCTATGTCTACGACGACAGCGGATATTAAAGAAAAGGGTCTGTTCGGATGTGACAGACCCTTTTAATATTTTCTGTTCTTTTGATTGTTTTTTCGGCTGCTTTATGCTATCATAAATTGATAAAATTTTTCGTAAGGAGAGTATGAGATGGCAGATTTTGTCAGAAGAAGCGAACTTTGGACTTACGATGTGTTCCCGAAGGTCATTGGGACCGAAAAGGAGAGCACTATACATATCCGCCCCTTCGGCGGCGACAACTTTTTCCCCGCAGGCAGTGTGCATGAGGCAGCGATAACATGGCTCGACGGCGGACATATCGAACACGCCCCGGCGTCCGCTTTCAGAAAAGAACTCGATGTGACCGCAAACGAAGAAAACGGACTTGATATTTCTATAACATTCCCGTATGAGGGCGAATATCGCATCCGCATCGAGGGCGAAAACGCCGACGGCGATAAGAAAAGCTTCACTTTCTGTGTCTATGCCGTCTCCGGTGATCTCGTCGGTATGTATCCGTTTATCGGCGATCTGCATATGCACACGAACCTCTCCGACGGTTCGCACGATCCTGAGAATGTTGCCGCAACCTATCGTTCCCACGGCTATGATTTTCTTGCCATAACCGACCACCACCGCTATTATCCGTCGCTCAGAGCTATAGAGGCATTTAAAAATATCCCGACAGAGTTCAATCTCGTGCCCGGTGAAGAGGTGCATCTTCCCGCGATAAACGGCTTCAGAGTCGACCCGCATACAATAAATTTCGGCGGCGAATACAGCATCAACTCGCTTGTCGAGGATGTGGCGGTCAAAGAAGTCGGCAAGGATAAAAAAGTCCGTGCAATAAGAGACGACTGCCCCGATGTCATGACTCAGGAGGAGTTCGCCGCTAAGATGACCGCACTCGCCAAGGATATAAAAGTTCCCGACAATGTCGATGCAATGACGGCGGCTGTGCTCAAATGGCTCTATGACGAGATAAGAAAGGCGGGCGGACTCGGAATATTCCCGCATCCGACATGGATAACCGGCGAAGCGTTCCATGTGTCAGATGCGCTCAACGACTGGCTCGTCGAAAATAAGATTTTCGATGCCTTTGAAGTGCTCGGCGGCGAGCGATATTTTGAACAAAACGGCTATCAGACCGTGAGATATTATGAGGACAGAGCACGCGGATTCAAATATCCCGTTGTCGGCAGCACGGACAGCCACTCCTGCACTCCCGAAAACAAGGGCGCATATATCTGCTCGACAATAGTGTTCTCGCCAGAAAACGAGCGAAAAGCACTTATCGATTCGATAAGGAATTTCAGAAGCGTTGCCGTCGACACGATAAGTAAGGAGTTCAGACTCGTCGGCGAGATGAGATATGTCCGCTACGGCTGTTTCCTGCTCAAGAATTATTTCCCCATCCATGACGATGCCTGCTTTGAAGAGGGCAGACTCATGAAACAGGCGATATACGGCACCGAAGATGAAAGGCAGGATGCCATAAACACCCTGACCGTAATGAACGGCAGAATGAAAAAGATGCTCAAAAAGTACTTCGCGTTCTGATCTGAAAAAAACAACAATCCCCGGAAACCACAACGGCTTTCGGGGATTTGCTTCATTTTATCTTACTTGTTCAGCTCATCGAACATATCCTTGATCATCTTTTTGACCTGCGGGATAACATCATCAACGGCGACCTTTTCGTTGATGCTCTTTGTGCGGGTCATGACCTCACAGCAGCCCTCGGCAAGGTTTCTCGGGCTGACAACAACTCTGACCGGGCAGCCGAGCAGGTCTGCGTCTGAGAACATAACGCCCGGACGCACATTTCTGTCATCGTAAATAACCTCGATGCCGTCTTTCTGCATCTCGTCATAGAGCTTGTCCGCGAGCGCTTTCGCCTCTGCATCGTCCGCTCTCAGGCAGCACAGATGTACCTGCCACGGAGCTATCGTTATCGGCCAGATCGGGCCGTAATCGTCGTGGCGAACTTCACAGACGGAGGCGGCGAGTCTGCCGACGCCGATGCCGTAGCAGCCCATTATCGGGTACTGCTCGTTGCCCTCCTTGTCAAGATAGGTCATGTGCATCGACTTTGTATATTTCGTGCCGAGCTGGAATATGTTGCCGACCTCGATGCCGCGGGATATCTTTATCGTGTGCTTGCCGCACTGCGGGCAGATACCGCCGTCAACTATCTTCGCAAGGTCGTTGTATTCAACCTCGCCGACATCGCGCGGAATGTTGAGACCGACATAGTGGTGGTTCTCTTCGTTCGCGCCGCAGGAGAGGTTAGTGGCACCCTTGAGAGAGTTGTCGAACAGAACTGTTATGTTCTCAGGCAGACCGACAGGACCTATAAAGCCTGCGTGAAGTCCGCATTCCTCGGTGATAACTGCGGGATGAACCGCCTCGCCGAGCAGGTTTGTGAGCTTCGTTTCGTTTATGTCAAGATCGCCGCGGACAAAGATAACAACATATTCGTCCGTCGCGTTCTTCTGATACACAACAGCCTTGCAGGACTTTTCAAGCGGGGAGTGGAGGAACTCGCAGATGTCCTCGATGGTGTGAATATTCGGCGTGTATTCTTTCTTGAGCTCTTCGAGTACATCGTCAGCTTTATTTTCGACAATGCTCTGCGCCGCTTCCATGTTCGCGCGGTAGTCGCACTCGGAGCAGACGGCTATCGAATCCTCGCCGACGGGGGTCAGAAGCATATACTCGTGGGAGATGCTGCCGCCCATCATGCCGGAGTCTGATTTGACCGTTATGACCTCGGGGATGCCTGCGCGAGCAAATATGCGGTTATATGCGTCGTAGCACTCCTGATAGTACTTTTCAAGATCTTCCTGCGAGGTGTGGAACGAATATGCGTCCTTCATCGTGAATTCACGAACGCGGATAAGTCCGCCGCGCGGGCGTCCCTCGTCGCGGAACTTCGTCTGAATCTGATATATCATGAACGGATACTTGGTGTAGCTGTTGGCGTAGTCGCGCACGAGCTGAACCGCCGCTTCCTCGTGGGTCATGCCGAGCACCATGCGCGCATTGTTTCGGTCGGTGAAGCGAAGAAGCTCGCTGCCGACGCTCTCATATCTGCCGGACTCGTCCCAGAGTGAAGCGGGGAGAGCTACCGGGAACAGCACCTCCTGTCCGCCGATTTTGTCCATCTCGTCGCGGATTATATCCTCGATTTTCTTAGTTATGCGGCGCAGGGGCATATACTGCGAATAGATGCCGTTGGCAACGTTTTTCATATAGCCGCCGCGCAGCATGAGCGCGTGGCTGTCGATAACGCAGTCGGAGGGCTTCTCTTTGAATCTTTCGCCGACAAGCTTGTCAAGTTTCATCTTTCTTTTCATCCTTTCAAAAAAATAAGTCCCGGGCTCAAAAAGCCTGGGACAAACTATAAAGTCTGCGGTACCACCCAAGTTCGGACAAATATTGTCCGCTCTCAAAGCGACGAAAACCGTCTTTTCCGATAACGCCGGAATGCGTCAGCGCATTTGACACTGCGGCTCCGGGGCGGGTTCGGAGTCTCTGCCGCTGAGACTTGCACCAACCGTCTCATCTCTCTGCCGGCATAAAAACCTACTTTTCCTCTTCATAGCCTTTAACAGTCAATAATTCTACTATGCCGCCGTTTAAAAGTCAATGCCTGCCGCAGTATTTTTTCAAAATTTTACGGTAAAATATATTTTGAATATTGATTTTCGATATGCTCTTATATTATAATTGACTAAAAATATATCTTGCGAAAGGATATTTGTATCATGGCTGCACAAAACAAAACAAGACCATTCGGTATGCGGGACTATTTCGGCTATGCGATGGGCGATTTCGGCTGCAATATGAGCTTTGCGCTGATAACGAATTATCTCATGCTGTTCTATACCCAGTATATCGGACTCAGGCTCAGCGACTGGGCTTGGATAATCGTTGTCGGCAAAGTATGGGACGCTATAAACGATCCGCTGATAGGCGGAATGGTCGATAATGTCCGCATAGGCAAGGGCAGCAAGTTCATGCCGTGGATAACCATAGGCGGCAGCGCGCTGATAATTTTCACCACGCTCTCGTTTATGCCAATAGCCTCTATGAGCTATATCTTCAAGGTCATCTACTGCCTTGCGATTTATTGCGTCTGGTCGGTCGCTTATACAATGGCAAACGTGCCTTACGGCGCGCTCCATTCGTGCATTACCAATGACCCTTCGAAGCGCACGAATCTCTCTACCTTCAGATCAATAGGTGCGGGTCTTGCGCAGGTGCTCTCCATGCTCCTGCCTCTTATCGTCTATGATAAGGACAACAACCTCATCGGCTCGAGAATGGTTTATGTTGCGCTCGTCTGCTCGGCAATAGGCTTCATCGGCTTCATGCTCGTGCGTCTGCTCGTGACCGAGCGTGTCGTTGTCGAAGCACACGACAAGACAGAGAAGATGAGCTATCTCAAGGCAGTCAAGGGCTTCTTCACAAACCGTCCGCTTCTCGCAATAACCGCTGTTTCGTTCGTCCAGGTCATCTGCTTCATGTCAATGACCTCGGTCAACAGCATTATATTCCAGTCCTATTTCCATAACACTAAGATATTGGCGGCTGTCAATATCGTTTCCTATCTGCCTCTTGTTGTCATCATGCCTTTCATCGGCAGAATAACAAGAAAAATCGGTAAGAAAAGGCTGGTCGTCATATCTTCGTCGATAAGCGTTGTCGCGGGTATAGTTTCGTGCCTGCTTCCCATGGCGCCCGAGGCAAAGAGTTCACTGTTCCTCTATATAGGCGCGCTTATGCTTCTCTATACGAGCAACGCAGTGTTCACAATTATTCTCTGGGCTATGGTTGTTGACTGCATCGACTATCAGTATGAAAAGACCGGAAGCCGCGACGAGGGTTCGCTCTATGCGCTGTTCTCGTTCTTCCGCAAGCTTGCTCAGGGTCTCGGCTCGGCGTTCTCCGCAGTTATGCTTGCAGCCTGCGGATATGTTGAAACCCTCGGCGCAGACCAGACTGCACAGACGGCTTTGAACATCAAAAATATGTATCTCATAGTCATGACCGTCGGAGTTGCGTTGACAGTTATTATCACGCAATTTGTCTATAATATAGATAAAGACAGGGGTTCGGCGGATCCCATAGACATCGAACCCGACCCCGCGCCGGAAAATTTTGAATAAATAGAGCCTTCGCTATTGATTTTCAATTCCGCTTTTGATATCATTTATAATTATGAGTCATAAGCAAAGGAGACATATAAATGGAAAGGCTTGAAATTTCAAAGCTGTTCAGCTCATATGAAGAGCTCGGCGGCAAGGAGATAACAGTCTGCGGATGGATTAAGACCCTCCGTGACTCAAAGGCGATAGGCTTTATGGAGATAAACGACGGCAGCTGCTTCAAGAGCCTGCAGGTCGTTTTCGAGAGTGCAAAGGTCGAAAACTATAAGGATATAGTCAAGCTGAATGTCGGCGCGGCTGTCAGAGTTACGGGTACTTTTATCCTGACTCCTCAGGCGAATCAGCCGTTCGAGCTCAACGCTTCTTCAGTTGAGGTCGAGGGTCAGTCGACTCCCGATTATCCGCTTCAGAAAAAGCGCCACACTCTCGAATATATGAGAACGATAGCGCATCTGCGCCCGAGAGCGAATATTTATTCTGCGGCTTTCCGCGTTCGCTCGACCGCCGCTTACGCTATTCATAAGTTCTTCAATGAGCGCGGATTTATCTATGCCCACACTCCGCTCATTTCGTGCAGCGACTGTGAGGGCGCGGGCGAGATGTTCAAGGTGACGACTCTTGATATCGCAAACCCGCCGAAGAACGAGGACGGCACAGTTGATTTCAAGCAGGATTTCTTCGAGAAGCCCGCTTATCTTACCGTTTCCGGTCAGCTTGAGGGCGAGGCTATGGCTCTCGCTTTCGGCAAAATATATACTTTCGGTCCTACTTTCAGAGCCGAGAAGTCCTATACTCAGCGCCACGCTGCGGAGTTCTGGATGATCGAGCCCGAGATTGCTTTTGCCGATCTTGAGGACGATATGGAGCTCGCAGAGGCAATGATAAAGTATGTCATCTCCTATGTTATGGAGAACTGCAAGTCTGAGCTCGAGTTCCTCAACAAGTTTGTTGATAAGGGTCTGCTCGAGAGACTTCATTCCGTTGTCAGCTCCGATTTTGCGCGCGTCACTTATACCGACGCTGTCAAAGAACTCGAGAAGTACAACGACGAGTTCGACTACAAAGTCTATTGGGGCTGTGATCTCCAGACAGAGCATGAACGCTGCCTGACCGAGCGCATTTTCAAGCGCCCCGTTTTCGTTACAGATTATCCCAAGGAGATTAAGGCTTTCTATATGCGCCTGAACGATGACGGAAAGACCGTTGCGGCGGTCGACCTGCTTGTTATGGGCATCGGCGAGATAATCGGCGGCAGCCAGCGTGAAGAGAGACTGGATGTGCTCACCGAGCGTATCGAAGAACTCGGACTCGACCCCAAGGATTATTGGTGGTATCTCGACCTTCGCCGCTACGGTGGAGTCAAGCACAGCGGCTTCGGACTCGGCTTCGAGAGACTGGTCATGTACCTCACGGGTATCTCGAACATCCGCGATGTGCTCCCGTTCCCGAGAACTACCGGTTCTGCGGATTTCTAAAAAAATACAGAAGCACCTGTATCGTAATTGATACAGGTGCTTTTTGCAGTAAAAAATCTCCCTTGCCGAAGCAGGGGAGATTATTTTTGCCTTTATTCTATTGTCTCTATCTTTATCAGATTGGTGTTGCCCGACTTCCCGTTTATCGCGCCGCCGGTCATTATGATATTGTCGCCGGGCTTGAGGTTGAGCGCGTCTTTTGCAACTTTCTGCGCGTGATAGAACAGAACATCGGTCGAGTCGAACTTCTCGCTGAGTACGGGCATAACGCCCCAGGAGAGCGCGAGCTTATACCAAACGGCTCTGTTCGTCGCCATTCCGATTATATCTGTAGGTGCTCTGAAGCGCGACACCATGCGTACCGTCATTCCGGAGATAGATGCAACAACTATCGCTTTTGCGTTTATGTCGATAGCCATTCCGCAAGTCGCGTGTGATATTGCGTCGACGCGGTTCTTTATCTTGAAATCATTGTTGCGGAAACGCTTGGCGTAATGGATGTGCTTCTCCGTTTCTTCGACTATCTCTGCCATTGTGCGGACTGTCTCAACGGGATATTTACCTGCGGCTGATTCGCCGGAGAGCATGACCGCGCTCGTGCCGTCGTAGACAGCATTCGCAACGTCGGAAATTTCCGCTCTCGTCGGGCGGGGATTGGTTATCATTGATTCTAGCATTTCGGTAGCCGTGATAACACGCTTGCCGAGCAGGCGGCACTTTGTGATTATATATTTCTGAAGCGCGGGAAGCTCAGTGAAGGGGACTTCGACGCCGAGGTCGCCGCGGCCTATCATTATTCCGTCGCACTCTTCACATATATCTTCGATGTTGTCTATTCCCGTGCGGTTCTCGATTTTTGCGATTATGTCTATGCCGTCGCCGCCGTTCGCGTGGAGAAACTCCTTGAGGTCTATGAGATCCTGCCTGCATGAAACAAACGATGCCGCGATGTAGTCGACATTGTTCTGAATGCCGAACAGCAGATCGTCCTTATCCTGCTCGCTGAGATAAACCTGATTGAGCACCTTGTTCGGGAAACTCATGCTCTTTCTGTTTGAAAGCTCGCCGCCGGCTATTACTTTGCACTTTACATCTGTATCGGTCTTTCCGATTACCTCGAAAATCACAAGTCCATTGTTGACGAGTATGCGGTCGCCGATTGAAATATCGTCGACAAGTCCCGCATAGGTCACGCTGACGCGGCTCTGATCGCCGACTATGTCTTCTGTGGTGAACGAGAACTCGTCACCGTCGTTGAGTATTATCTTGCCGTTTTCAAAGGTCTTGATTCTGTATTCCGGACCCTTCGTGTCGAGCATTATTGCTATCGGGAGATTGAGCTCCTCGCGGACTTTTTTTACCATATTGAGCTTTTCGAGCTGCTCCGAATGGGTGCCGTGGGAGAAGTTGAGCCTCGCAACATTAAGACCCGCTTTGCACATCTTGGTGAATACTTTCGGGTCGCTGCTGGCGGGCCCTATCGTGCATACAATCTTCGTCTTTCTCATGGATATCCCTTCATTCCATTTTATATTAATCAAATTCATTATATTATATTTCATCTCCGGGTTCAATACAGTATAGTAAAAAACAGGTAAAATTTGCTGATTTACATATTATATTGATTCCACGCAAACACAGGTTTATTCGATAAGCGGGGGTGCAAAAATAAAAAGTTCAGGATTTTTGAAAAAAGACTTGATTTTTGCGGCGCGGTCATATATAATATACGAGCATTTGATTGCAGATACGGAGAGTTGTCCGAGCTGGTCGAAGGAGCACGATTGGAAATCGTGTAAACGTCAAAAGCGTTTCGAGGGTTCGAATCCCTTGCTCTCCGCCAAAGCCGAAAGCCTTGATACATAAGGGCTTTCGGCTTTTCTTTTTCTCCAATCAAATTAGAGAAAGGAAAATAAATGGAAATCATGTAAACCTCAAAAAATGGAAATCATGAAATGTTATGGCGGAGTGAATCGTGTAAACTCCGAAAAGAAACTATCACAATTTTTCCTCATTAGTGAAAAAACAAATGGAGAGAATAAAATGGCAAAAAATTTTTAGAAAAAACTGTGCGTTTCAACATACAAAGAAAACCCGCCCTTGCAGATAGTCTTTTGCCATATAAAATTTATATCAACGGTCAGTATATAGGTGCGTTAAAAAACGGCAGGACCATTTCAGCAGAAGTTCCGAGGGCTGAGATATATTATATAGACGATGGATCTTTTGAACAAAATGCAGTTATTCGCAACGAAAACAAAGCAGAATATAATCTTGCGTTAAGAACTCGAGGCGGTTGGAGAACAGAAGCGCATTGCGAATTTTATATTTGCGCAGATGCTCAAATGCAGCAGCTGCCGTCATTTCATTTTGACAAGCTTTTTGACGCGATTTTTAATGAAAATATTGAGCGGTTGCCCCACAGTGAACAGACATTAGCACTTTGCCTTGAATTTTGGAACGACATCGCTGATGATGTTCAGGAGCTTTTTGCATCTGAGCGAATATATAAGATAATCGATTCCCTGCGCAAAATCGGCGCCGATAAGATAGCGGATGTTATTTCTGATATCATTGAAAAGTATTTTTCGGGAGTTCAACTACCTCTAAACGATGAGCAGCTTGAGCAGATGTATGAAAGTGTCAATAAAGCGAATAAAAACATATGGAAAAATAAGTCCGCACCGGACAAGTTTCACGATGCAGTGGTAAGATATATTGTAGATAATTTTAATGACCGGAAATACATATATTGATGAATAAATCATCATTTTTTAAATTTTTTTGCCGCTTTTGCCTTTTAACTCATTGAAACTGCTTCATTGGTGTGCTATACTAAACCCCGGAAATTCAGTTGGGGGATAATTATGAAAATTAACTGGTACAAGATAGCGTCTGCCGTTCAGCTTTTGATAGGTGTCGCGGCGATAGTGGCTTTCTTTGTTATGGCTTTCGACGGCGGCGATATCAGACCGTGGGTGATAACCGTGACTCTGGCGGTCGTGCTTGTTGTGTTCGGAACAACGGGCGTAACAAAAGGCAGTCCTTACGATGACAAATAAAATCGCAAGGTGATTTTCAACTGAACAGAAACCCCGCCGCAGATCGTGCAAATTTGCGGCGGAGTTTAAATATATGTAGACATCGGGAAAAACAGCAGTTATAATAAAAGCGGATAAAAAACAACAGAAAAGAGGTCCTTTATGAAAGTAACTTTTATGGGTGCCGGAAGCACCGTGTTCGCAAAGAATGTCCTTGGCGATATTATGCTTACTCCCGCTTTGCGCGAGTGCGATATCGCGCTGTATGACATCGACCCCGAGAGACTCGAAGAGTCCTATCTAATGGTCACGGCGCTCAATAGGAATATAAACGAGAACCGCGCGTCGGTCAGCAAATATCTCGGCGTCGAGGAGCGCAAGGACGCACTTCGCGGGGCTGATTTTGTTATAAACGCCATCCAGGTCGGTCTCTACGATCCGTGCACGATAATCGACTTCGAAGTGCCGAAAAAATACGGACTTCGCCAGACTATCGCGGATTCGAACGGCATCGGCGGAATTTTCAGAGCTCTGCGCACTATTCCCGTCCTCAAGGATTTCACCGACGATATGAAAGAAGTCTGCCCGAACGCATATTTCCTTAACTATACCAATCCCATGGCTCAGCTTGCAGGCTGGCTCGGCAGGTATTCCGGCGTGAAGTCGGTCGGACTTTGCCATTCCGTGCAGACCTGTTCGAGAGGACTTCTCGATAAGCTTGATATCAAATACAGCGAGCCTATCCGCGAGCGCATCGCGGGAATAAATCATATGGGTTGGCTTCTTGAAATAGAGGATGCGGACGGCACAGATCTCTATCCCGAGATAAGAAAAAGAGCTACAGAAGTGCTCGAAAGCGGCGTTACGAACCATAACGACCTCGTGAGATTCGAATACATAAGACGTTTCGGCTATTACTGCACTGAGTCGAGCGAGCACAACGCCGAATATAATAACTTTTTTATCAAGGCAAAGTATCCCGAGCTTATCGAGAGATATAATATCCCGCTCGATGAATATCCGAGACGCTGCGTTGAGCAGATAAAGAACTGGAAGAACGAGAAAGATAATTATATCCACGACAAGGTCTCGCATGAGCGCACAAAGGAATATGCCTCTTATATTATGGAAGCCATCGTTACAGACGTTCCGTATAAGATAGGCGGCAATGTTATAAACAGGGGACTCATTCCCAATCTTCCTGACGATGCCTGCGTCGAGGTCGCGTGCCTCGTGAACAAATGCGGAATCCAGCCTTGCCGGCAGGAGCCGCTGCCGCTTCAGCTCGCCGCAATGAACAATCTGATGATAAATGTCCAGCTTCTTACTATCGAGGCGGCTGTGACTCAGAAGAAAGATTATATCTATCAGGCGGCCATGCTCGACCCACATACTTCGTCCGAGCTGTCAATAGATGAAATCGTTCACCTGTGCGATGATCTCATCGAGGCTCACGGTGATTATCTGCCAAAATATTTCTGATAAAATCAACACCTCCCGCGCGGCTTGCAAAAGTCTGCGGGAGGTTTGTTTTTAGTTTATAATGCATATCGCGATGTTGAGATACGCCGCGAATGTCACCCATAAAAGATACGGGATAATCAGATAGCCTGCGGTTTTTGATATCCTGTAAAAATACAGAAGCGTCAGAAGAATGAGTACCCAGAGAATAACGATAAGAACCGCCGCAGCGGTACAGAGCCCGAAAGTGAAAAACAGTACCGGCCAAAGAAAATTGAACCCGAGCTGGACGAGATAAAGTCCGAGTGCTTTCTTCTTGCTTATCTCCGGCGCATCCGAGCTGTAGACTATATACGATGCCGTGCCCATGAGAATATATAATATGCCCCAGACGATTGGAAACATCCATCCGGGCGGGGAGAGTGGCGGCTGATTTAATGCGGAAAATTTGTCCATGCTGCCCGCTGAAAACAGTGCTGCAAGACCGCCTACCGCGAGCGGAATAGCCAAGAATATCAAGGGCTTGAGCCGCGATGATTTCATAATATCACCTCGGTGTTATCCTATGAATTTATGTGTGTATTTATGCAAAAACGGAGCCGCTGAAATATGGCGGCTCCGTCAGTGTTTATTTTATCTTTGCTGTTATAGCGTCGATTATCTCTTCGTTGCTGTATGTCGGATTCAGCGCGGGTGAAATAGCTGCTTCGCCGATTGTACCTACGCATTCAACGGACAACGCAAACGGTAAAGAAACATCGCCTGTTTCTTTTGCCGACTGCACGGCGGCGAAATCAAAATTACCCTCGGAAGTCTTGCCGCCAAATGAGATAACAGCCTTGATTTTTGAAAAATCAATCGCATCCGAATCAACTGCGCCGAGAGAAACAGTCTTTTCACGGTTTGCACCGATATAAAAATCCGTGCCGAAGATTTTTTCAAATCTTTCGCAGTTATCTGCGCTGATATCTCGGTCAATGTTGCCCATGTCAACAAGAGCGCAGCCGAGCTTTTGGCTGAGTTCTGCGGCTTTTTCAAGCTCGTTGTCTGTCATATTTTCACACACCGTGACGGCAATCTCGGCGGGCGAGAAGCAAGCTGTTTTCTCTGATATTATCTCCGCAGCGCGTTCAAGAGAAACGGTATCTCCGTCAGATTTGCAGACCTTCAGTCTGCCCACATTGGCGAGCTTGCTCAAGCCGAACTTGCCGTATGTGCAGATGATATTTCCGTTTGCCGGCTCGCACCGCGTTATCGAATTGCCGTTCGAAAAAACATTTATCGCGCATTTTGCGGCGCAGCCGGTGCAGTGCGTCGCGGTGCAAATTTCGCGGAGCGGAACATCTTTTTGGAACGGAACTTTTTCAACAAGTGCGCCCGTTGGGCATAGAGATACGCACTGTCCGCATGAGATACACTGTGAATCCCCGAGCGATTTATAGAATTCCGGCGATACAACAGTTGTGAAGCCTCTGCCGGCAAGACTGATTGCGCCGACTCCCATGACCTGCGAGCACACACGCACGCAAAGCCCGCAGAGAATGCATTTGCCCGAGTCGCGCAGGATGTATTTGTGCCCGGTGTCTTTCTTCGCAGGCGATTTCTGACCCGCAAAGCGTTCGAATTCAGCATTGTATTTATTCGCATAGTTTATGAGCTTGCACCTGTAATAGTCAAGACATCCGCATTCAAGGCATCGCGAAGCCTCGCGACGCGCCTGCTTGTCAGTGAGTCCGAGTGCGACCTCGTCAAAGCTGTGTTTTCGCTCTTCTGCAGGGAGAACGCGCATCCTTTCGCGCGCGATATGTTCTCTGTCCGCAAGGTCGCTCTTGTTTATTTCGCGCTCGACAAGTATCGGTTTTTTGTAGCCGATAATATTGCCGCGAAGATAACTGTCAACAACCGCTGCGCTCTTCTGCGCTTCACCTATAGCGGATATGGCTATGTCTGCGCCCTTGTTCGTAGCGTCGCCGATTGCAAAAATGCCGTTTATATTCGTTCTGAATGTGCTCTCGTCTGCGCTTATCGTGCCGCGAGAGGTCTTGTCAAGCTCTTCAAATCCGCTGAGCTCCGGCCTCTGACCGATAGCCATTATTACACTGTCAACTTCAAGAGTTTCGAATTTTCCCTCTATCGGAACCGGCTTTCTTCTGCCGCTCGCGTCGGGTTCGCCGAGCTCCATTATCTGGAGCTTTATTCCGCAGACTTTGCTGTCCTGCGTTAATATTTTATCGGGATTTGTGAGAAATCTGAAATCTACGCCCTCTTCCTGTGCCTCATCGATTTCGAGTGCATCTGCGGGCATCTCATCGCGGGTGCGGCGGTAGATGATATAAACTTTCTCCGCGCCTAGGCGGACTGCCGTGCGGCAGGCGTCCATCGCCGTGTTGCCTCCGCCGCATACAGCTACGCGCTTTCCGATATCAACGGGTGAGCCGAGTATCACGGAACGCAGAAAATCTATTCCTCCGAATACTCCTTCGGCATCCTCGCCGTCAACCCGCATTTTTGTGCTCGACCATGCGCCGGGTGCGGCGATGACCGCGTTGTATTCTTTGTTTAGCATATCAAGAGAAATATCTCTGCCGATTTTTATATTATTTCTGAACTCAACGCCGAGTTCTTCAACAAGCGCCAATTCTTTGTCAAGCACTTCTTTCGGCAGTCTGTATTGCGGTATGCCGTAGCGGAGCATGCCGCCCATCTTCGGCATCATGTCGAAAACAGTGACGCCGTGTCCTTTTATTGCAAGATAATATGCCGCCGATATTCCGCCCGGGCCGCCGCCTATAATCGCGACCTTTTTGCCCGTCGATTCGGCAACTTCAGGCATGAATATATTTCCGCTTTCAAGGTCGCGGTCTGCCGCATAAGCCTTGAGCGCGGCTATAGATATAGGCTCTTCAACGAGTCCGCGTCTGCACTTTTTCTCGCACGGATGCGGACATACTCTGCCTATTGATGCGGGCAGGGGAATCCTGCCTTTTATTACCGACAGAGCCTGTGCGTTTCCGCCGTTTGCAATAAGTCCGACATAACCCTGACAGTCGATGCCCGCAGGGCAGGCGAGAGAACATGGGGCTTTGCAGTCTCCGGTGTGATCCGAAAGCAGCATTTCGAGCGAGAATCTTCTCGCCCTGTTTATTCTGTCTGACTCCGTTATAATTTCCATTCCGTCGGCGGCTTCAATGGCGCAGGAGCGCATCAGCTTCGGACTGCCCTTGCACTCTACAACGCACATTCCGCATGCGCCGTATGGCTTGACCCGCTCGTCATGGCAGAGAGTCGGAATATCCGCGCCCGCCTTCCTTGCGGCTTCGAGCAGTGTCGAACCTTTCTCGATTTTTACGCTTTTCCCGTCAACGGTCAATGTAATATACTCTTTCATCGTCACACCTCCTTATTTTATAAATATCGCGTCAAAGCGGCACGCAACCTTGCAGCTGCCGCATTTTATGCACTTGCCGCTGTCTATTTTATGCGGCTTTTTTACTTCTCCGGATATCGCGCCGACCGGGCATTTCTTGCTGCACAGCGTGCATCCGCGGCATTTGTCAGAGTCTATGTGATAGCTTATAAGCTCCGGACATTCTCCAGCGGGACAGCGGTGTTCTTTTATGTGAGCCTCGTATTCGTCGCGGAAATATCTGAGCGTGGTGAGAACGGGATTCGGAGCCGTCTGACCGAGTCCGCAGAGCGAGCCGTCCTTTATCTGAGCGCACAGCTCTTCGAGCAGCTCGATATCTCCGTCTCTGCCATTGCCTTGGCATATCCGCTCAAGAGTTTCTCTCAGGCGCATAGTGCCGATGCGGCATGGTACGCACTTTCCACACGACTCGTTTGTTGTGAAATCGAGAAAGAATTTTGCCATGCGCACCATGCAGGTGCTCTCGTCCATAACGACCATTCCGCCCGAGCCCATTATCGCGCCCGTTGCCGAAAGAGCCTTGTAGTCTATAACCGTGTCGACAAGCCGCGCGGGGATGCATCCGCCGGACGGACCGCCGAGTTGAACGCCCTTGAACTCTTTGCCGCCGCGTATTCCGCCGCCGATATCAAAAATAACATCTCTGAGCGTCTTGCCCATCGGTATTTCAACGAGTCCGCCGCGCTTAATCTTGCCTGTCAGCGCAAAAACTTTCGTACCTTTGCTAGTCTCAGTGCCGATGGCGGCGAACGCCTCTCCGCCGTTGTTGATTATCCATGTTACATTCGCGAATGTCTCGACATTGTTTATGTTTGACGGCTTGTTCATATATCCCGACTGCGCAGGGAACGGTGGCTTGAGGCGCGGCATACCGCGCTGACCCTCAAGGGATTCAATAAGAGCTGTCTCTTCGCCGCAGACGAATGCTCCCGCGCCCGCCTTGATTCTGAATTTGCATGAGAAGTCGGAAGAAAGAATATTTTCGCCTATATAGCCTTTTTCCACAGCCTGTTCAATGGCGTTGCGAAGCCTTTTTATAGCCAGAGGATATTCGGCGCGGACATAGACTATTGCTTCTTTTGCGCCTATAGCATACGCCGCGATGAGCATACCTTCTATCAGAGCGTGCGGGTCGCTCTCAATAACAGCTCTGTCCATAAATGCACCAGGATCGCCTTCGTCGGCGTTGCATATCAGATATTTTTCGTCTCCTGCGCTCTGCCTTGCGGCGTTCCATTTGAACCATGTCGGGAAGCCTGCGCCTCCGCGCCCGGCGAGCCCGGAAGTTTTTATCTCTTCAATGACCTGCTCGGGTGTCATTGTTTTCAAAACTTTTGAAAGCGCCGTGTATCCACCGTACTTTTCGTAATCTTCAATGCTCTCCGGCTCGGTTATTCCGCACCCGCGCAAGGCTATCCTGGTCTGCTTTTCGAGAAAGCCCTTGTCCTCGTCGGATATAACAAGAGAGCTTATCTGCGACATGTTACCGCTTTCCGTGAAGCTTATGATTTTATCCACATCATCAGGACTTACTTTAACGAGCCTTGCTGTGAGCGCATCGCCGTTATAGATATCAACAATAGGCTCAAGAAAGCACATTCCGATGCATCCGACTGAGTGAACCGTATAATTTCCGCTGTTCTTCTCGTCGAGCAGTTTATGTATCTTTCCGGCTCCCGCCGAGATACCGCAGCTGCCTTCTCCGATTTTAATTTTATACATCGGCGTTTGCCTCCTTTGCCTTTTCAGCGATTATTTCTTTGACCCTCTGCGGAGTCAGACTGCCGTAGGTCTCGGAATTTATCATCATAACAGGGGAGAGCGAGCAGCAGCCGAGGCAGGCGACTGTTTTCAGTGTGAAAAGCCCGTCGGGCGTTGTCTCTCCGTTATGTATGCCGAGCGTTTCAAACACGGCCTTTTCTATCATCTCGGAGCCGTTGACATGGCACGCCGTACCCTGACAGAGCATTATAAAATACCTGCCGACAGGCGTGAACCGAAACTGCGCGTAGAATGTCGCAACGCCGAAAACGGTCGCCGGAGCAATGCCCATTTCTATTGCCGCATGGCACAGCGCGTCTTCGGGCAGATAGCCGTAAATATCCTGAATCTCCTGCAGGACGGTTATAAGCGAGCCGGCGGTGTTTTTATATTTGCTTATGACAGGCTCAATGAGACTTAAATCGCTTGCCTTTGCCGGATTTTTCATATCTTCTCCTCCGTTGACATAGGTTTATTCAATTATACGCTATGAACATAAGCTTTTCAATATCGTGCGGGCACTTATCTGTATGTAAAATCAGGCGGCGTTTTTTTGTATATTATGCGCGTTGAAAAAGCGTATGGCTTGTTGTACTATTATATTAAGCACTTCATGAGCTGATGGAAAAAACGTGGCAAATAATCCACAGTTTGCCTGATTTTGTCGGTTGAACAGCATGACAAAATGTGATAAAATGTAGACATAACATACGCGCCAATCGGGCGCGTGCGGCAGAGCCGCAAAAGGGAGATTTGAGTGGTGGAAAAGCTGGTTTCAATTATAATGCCGGCGTATAACTGTGTGGATTATATATCAGAGAGCATAAAATCCGTACAGAATCAGTCTTACCGTAACTGGGAGCTTATCGTTGCCGATGACAATTCCACGGACGGTACGGTTGACACGGTGCGCAGTGTGGCAGCAGACGACAACAGAATACACCTGCTTGAAACCGATATCAATCTCGGTCCCGCGGCGGCGCGCAACAGGGCGATAAATGCGGCGCAGGGCGATTATATCGCATTTCTTGACAGCGACGATATCTGGTATCCGGACAAGCTGAGCCGTCAGATAAGCTTTATGGAGCAAATGGGATATGATTTTACATACACCGCGTATGAAAAAATAAACGAGCGCGGCGAGCATATGGGCGTTGTCATTTCCGCGCCGAAAAGCGTAAATTATTCTTCAATGCTTTATCATGGCGACCCAATAGGCAATCTGACTGTTGTCTATAACGCAGAAAAGCTCGGAAAATTCTATGTCCCAGATATAAAAAAGCGCAACGATTTTGCACTTTGGCTTAAAATAATGCACGACTGCGACCGCGCTTACGGACTCGACGAAGTTCTCGCAAGCTACCGCGTCCGCGCCGGTTCCATTTCATCCACGCGCAAGAGTAAACTGATAAAATATTATTGGGAGCTTTACCGCGATATTGAAAGGCTCTCAAATATAAAATCTTCTGCCGCAATAGCGTCTCTGGTGTTTTTTAAATCCATAAGACAGACCGATGAAAGAATTCAGAAGGTCAGAAATAATTTCAATTCAAAACAAACATCAAAGCTTGATTTGACAAATATTGAGAAGAATCCTGAAAATGCTGTGAAAATAACGAATGCTTCGGAAGATATAACGTTCGAACGCACAAAGGAAAATAACATTCCTGCGACTGCTGATAACAGCAACGATGCTGAATATGCACAAAAATAATATGCACAAAAATAAGAGGAGCTTTTAAAGCTCCTCTTATTATATACGCGAAAGAGCCGGGTCTGCAGGCTGTCAACCACACCCGCAGAGCCACGGCTCCGTCAAAGGCAGCAAATGCTGAAATGCGCTGTTGAAAAGACAATGAACAATAGCTTTTTCACTTAAAAGCGCCCGAAATAATATCAGCTCCGGCTGCCAGTATCATTATGTGTATCCTGCGGCTTAAAATACATAAAAGCCGCAGGAAATTTTTTCTTATTTGCCCGATACCGTGACTCCGTCGAATTCAGCCCATGGCATGAATGAAAGTCCGTCCGTGGTCTGCTCTTTGGATATCGCGACGATGTTGTTGAGCATGTCGATAATGTTACCGCTTATCATCGTCTCGCTGACTGCACTGCTGACTTTTCCTTTTTCGATAAGAAAACTGTTCTTCGCGACGCCGGAAAAATCTCCGTTTGACGACGGCTGACCGCCGGAGAATCGGTTGACTATCAGACCTTTGTCTATTCCTGCGATCATCTCTTCGAGCGTCTTGTCGCCGGGGAGAACTTCGAGGTTATTGCCGCCGTTGAGCGCGCGCGGGAACCCGGTCTTGTTCGCTCCGTACTGCGAAAGAATGAAAGTCTTGAGAACGCCGTCAACAATGATGTCCATGTTCTCGGCAGGGTAGCCGTCGGAGGTAAAGCGCTGACCGACTACCGTTTTGTCGTCAAGCGGAACGCTCCTGAGATTCAGCTTTTCGCTCGCGACTTTTGTGTTCAGCGCGTCTTTCCAGGGAGATGTGCCGTCAATAAGTACGCCGGATGATGCAAAATTTTCGAGCGCCGTCTGCAAAAGCTCGTTGAAACAGTCGGGGGAATAAATTACCTTGCCGACGAATTTTTCGCTCGGCGAGACTGTGTTGAGCTGCTTTTCGCTCTCTTCGAGAAGCTGCCTCTGCATACCTGCGTCCATAAACGGCTTGTCGAGATTGTCAAGCGCGCAGAAATATCCGTTAAATGACGAGGCTTTTTCACCCTCATGTGCGGAGAACATCGTGTTGAACGAGTATTCGCCGTGCTCATATCTGAGGCTTGTTCCGTTGGTGTTCATGTAGAGCTTTTCGCTGTGCTCATAGTCGGAGATAAGCTGCTCGAGAATGACTTTCGGATATTCTTTTTTAGTTTGGCTCATGAATTCCTCTATTCTGTCAAACAGCTTGTTAAGATCGGGCTCAAAAACTCCGGTTTTGTATTCGGCTTTTGCAGTGAAAGGCGCTATCTGCTCGGCTTCATCGGGAACGGAAGATTCCGCCGCGGCGATGCACTGAGCCGCAGCTTCGTCAATCGCTTCTTTTGTCGCCTGATTTATGCTTGTGACGCCTTTTTTGCCGTCCTTTATTGCTTTCATCGAGATGCTCGTGTTGAATGTGGAGCGCATCAGGCTGAATTTTCCGCCGTCAACGTTCAGCTCATCCTTTTTGCTTCTGCCGACGATGCACTGAGCCGCATCCGCGCCGCAATTTTTTAGCGCCTTGAGTGTGTATTCTGCTATCTCATATATATCAGTCATTTTCATCGCTCCTTTCTCAGCGTCCGCCGATATTTACTTTGCATTTGACGGCAGGGCCGCCCATTCCGACGGGCATCGGCTGTTTCTTGCCGCACATGCCCGAGCAGGTCCACACCATGTCATCTGAGAGCATATCGACAGTCTTGAGCATGTCAAACGCTATGCCAGATATCGTCGTGTCTCTTATTGCTCTGCCGAGCTTGCCGTGCTTTATCTCATATCCCATGCAGACGCCGAACATGAACTCTCCGGTCGTGTCCGCCTGACCGTTGTTGGTCTCCGTGAGAAAATATCCGTCATCTATCGAAGCTATCATATCTTCGAGCTTGTCCTTGCCGGGGAGAATTGCGGTGTTTCTCATTCTTATAAGCGGCTCGTCCGAGAATGCATAAGCTCTCGCGTTGCCCTGCGGCTTGACTCCGAAATGCTCCGCGCTCTCGCGGCTGTTCATGTATCCTCTGAGAATGCCGTCTTTTATGAGAATTGCGTCCTCCGCGGGCGTGCCCTCGTCGTCGACAAGAACGGGCAGGGGAGCCGAGGAGCCGTCCGGCAGGGTGTGAGCGAAGTCGACCATGGTTATAAGCTCGCTTGCGACTTGCTTGTTCATGCAGTGCGCCGCGACCGAACCGCCGAGCACTAAATCGGCTTCAACCGTGTGACCGACCGCCTCGTGCGCGAGTATGCCCGCGAGGTTCGGATGCATTACGACATCTCTGTATCCCGCATCAGCATATACGCCATCAGCTTTTTTCATAAGGTTTTCATAAAGCACATCTATGCCGCCGAAAAGTTCATCGGGGGAGGAGAATACCTCGGTGAAGAATCCGCGCCCGCCGAATACTTTATAAAGCTCAACATTTGTTCCGTCCTTGGCTTCGGCGGTCAGAAAAACATAGACAAAGCTTCTCGGCACGAGTGAATATGAATCGAATCCGTCGTTGACGCAGAGCCTTTTCTCCATCGAATCCGCCCTGATGCTTATCGAGCGGCTGACGAGATCGGGATATTTCTTTGCGATATATTCGTCGATCTCTTTTGCAAATTCAATATATACTTTCTGCTCGCAGTCGTTTATGTCGCCGTTCATCGTTTTTATTCCGGCGGGAATCGGTCTTATTATTTTCGCCTCGTGGCTGACTCTCGAACTCAAAAATGCGGCGTTGTCGCTCGCGGCCTTGAGCACGCTTTTTATGCTCTCTTCCGAGTATTCCGCGCTTGAAGCAAAGCCGTAAACTCCGTTTTTATATACTCTGGCATTGATGCCGCTCTTCTCCGTGCGTGCGTTGCCGACGAGATTTCCGCCGAGCATAGACACTCCGCGCGAGGTGTTCTTCTGCGCACGCAGCTCTGTGTGGTCGCTGAGCAGCGCCCTGTGCGGCGAAAGAATATCCTTTATCATATGACTTCTCCTTTGCAAAGAATTTTTCTATCTTCGTCCCTGACTATATAGTATATCACTATTATCAGATTTTTCAACTTCGCGCAAAAAAGAAAAGCAAAAAGACAGGCGTTTCAATTGACTTTGATATCCTTAAATGTTATCATTTTAGCGCGAAATTTATTGTGCGGAGGAAGTGCTTTGGGGAAGTTTGAAAAAGTGCTCATAGCGAGTGATTTTGACGGCACGCTCAAGAATGACGACGGAATAATAACGGACGACGTCCGCTCTGCAATAGCCTATTTTATATCCGAGGGCGGATATTTTACGGTCTGCACCGGCAGGACATATCAGGGCTTTCATCTCTATGACCCGTCGTATATAAACGCGCCCGTGCTGCTTACAAACGGCTCTATGGCGTATGACTATGAAAAAAACGAGCCTGTGTTCGTAAACGGTATAGATGCCGAACACGGAATCCCGTTCGTCAGGGCTATAATGGAAAATTTCCCGGATGTTTCAATAGAAATGTATCCGTTCGACAGCACCTATGCAATACATCTTGATGACACTTCCCACCGTCATTTCACAAGTCAGGGTATACCCTATAAAGTTGTCAGTGATCCGTCCGAGACGGAGTTCCCTTGGGCGAAGGCTATGTTTGACGCGGAGGGAATATCGCAGAAAGTGCAGGCGTTTATGCGCGAGAATTTTGATGATCCCGCGTTTTTGCCGACAAACGGCGGATATATAGAAGTCATGAAGAAAGGCTCAGACAAGGGCACAGGTCTGCTTTTCCTCGCAGACGCTCTCGGCGTTCCTCACGACAGGACTTTTGCCGTGGGCGACGGATATAACGATATCGAAATGCTCGTCGCGGCAAAAGCGGGATTCGTCCCTGAAAACGGTTCGCCGGAGGCGCTCGAGCACGCCGACTATGTTGTGCGCTCGAATAACGACGGCGCTGTGGCAAATGTGATAGAGATACTCGATAATATTCTCTGAAAAGCTGTTTATTTTTGCCAATCACTTGAAGTATCATTAATAAAGTATTATAATAACATTCGACAGAAAAGGCGAATGTGTTGTAAAAGATATCCCCACGGAGGAATCGGATATGGAGATAAAACAGACCAACTTTGCAATAATCGGTCTCGGCGGACGCGGTCAGGGCAACCTCGGCGAGCTTATCAGCATTGACGGCGTAAAGGTTGTTGCCGTCTGCGATAAGTACGAGGACAGAGCACGCCGTGGAGTTGAGATAGTCAAAGAGAAAACGGGCGAGGAGCCCGAGATGTATCTCGACTATAAAGAACTGCTCAAGCGCGACGATATCAAGGCTGTTATGGTCGCGACTACTTGGATAACCCACACCCGCATAGCGGTCGACTGCATGAGAGCAGGCAAGCATGTCGCCATGGAAGTCGGCGGAGCAGCGTCTATCGAGGAATGCTGGCAGCTCGTCAGGGCTTCCGAAGAGACCGGCAAGTTCTGCATGCTTCTTGAAAACTGCTGCTATGACCGCAACGAAATGGCTCTTCTGCGCATGATGCGCGAGGGTATTTTCGGCGAAGTTGTGCATATGCAGGGGGGATATGAGCATGACCTCAGAGACGAGATAGGTCTCGGACGCGAAAACCGACACGGCAGAATACATAACTTCAAGAACCGCAACGGTGAGCTTTATCCCACTCATCAGCTCGGCCCTATAGCTAAGGCGCTGCATATCAACCGCGGCAACCGCTTCCTTACTCTTACTTCAATGGCAAGCAAGGCGTGCGGACTCAACACCTGGCTCAAGAACACTCAGGGCGAGGATTACGACCTCGCGGATTACAAATTCAACCAGGGCGATATAGTCACTACTATGATAAAATGCGCCCACGGCGAGACGATAACGCTCGTGCATGACTGCACGCTCCCGCGGCCTTATTCGCGCAATTATAAGATTCACGGCACCCGCGCGGCTTATAACGAGGATGCAAAGGGAATATATATTGACGGCGTGACGAAGCACGAAGATGGCGACTGGATGCACAGCTGGGAGCCGTTTGAAAAGTATCTTGAAAAATATGAGCATCCGCTTTGGAAAACCTACGCTTCCGAGAGTGAGAAACACGGTCACGGCGGCATGGATTATCTTGTTTTCTCCGCATTTGTCGAGAGCGCGATGTATGACCTCGAGCCTCCGATAGATGTCTATGATGCGGCAACATGGATGGCTATAACCTGCCTTTCGGAGCAGTCGATAGCAATGGGCAGCATGCCTGTGCCCGTGCCCGATTTCACAAACGGCATGTGGATCGACAGAGCTCCGGCAAGACGCAGCAGATATAACGCAGAGGAAATCTGCGAAGAGTTTTTCAGTGATGAGGAGAAAGGTGAATGAGCTTTTACATCGGTGTTGACGGAGGCGGAACAAAAACGGCGTTTTCCCTTTTTGATGAGGACAAAAATGTAGTCAAAACGGTCTACGGACCGGGAAGCAACCACGAGAATCTCGAGGGCGCGTTTGACGAGGCGAGCGCGGTTATCTGGAACGGTATAACCGAACTTGTCGGCGAGGCGGGAATATCTCTTGACGATGTTGCTTTTTCGCTGATGGGTCTTGCGGGAATCGACCATCAGTTCCAGCATGATATCATGTGCGAGAAGCTTTCGGAAAAGGGGCTTCGGAACTTTGCTATCTATAACGACGGCTTTATCGTCGTTCAGGCGGGCTCCGAGAGCGGCGCGGCAATAGGCTATAACTGCGGAACGGGTACCTGCTGCAACGCGATTGATTCAAAGGGCAATATGCTCCAGCTCGGCGGACTCAGCGAGTGCACCGGCGATATGGGCAACGGTAACTGGATAGCCCAGACTGCATTCAGGCTCATATACGATGAAGTCTATCTCGGACTTGAACCCACTCTTATCACGAAGATGTACTATGATGCATTCGGCATCACTTCGCGCGAGGAGTTCGTCGGAACCGTTGCAAAGCTTGAGACGGAGGAGGCTCCGCTCTATATCAAGACTCTTATCGGCTCGTTCTTCAAGGCGGCTGCAATGGGCGATGCCCCTGCACTCGCCAAAACGGACGAGATGGCAAAGCGCGGCGCGCAGTTCATCGCGGCGCTCGCAAAGCAGATGGAGTTTGACGGTGACGAGATCGAGGTCGTTCTTTCCGGCTCAATGCACACGAAGCTTCCGAACGATGCTTATATCGAAAAGCTGCACGAATATGCGCAGCAGATGAGCGGAAGAAAGCTGAAGTTCATAAAGCTCGATAAAGAGCCTGTCACCGGTTGCATAAACTGGATATTCAGGCAGTATAAATAAGGATTTTACAGAAAAGGGAGTAATATATATGAAAGAAATTACAGTGGCAGTCATCGGTTCGGGCAGCACATATTGCCCCGAGCTTGTGGACGGATTCATAAAGGCTCAGTCCTCGCTCAAGCTCAAGAAGATATCCTTTATGGATATAGACGAGAGGAAGAGAACGATAGTCGGCAACCTCTGCCTGAGAATGCTCAAGAAGGCGGGCATAGAGTGCGAGACTCTTCTCACCGATAACCTTGACGAGGCTCTTCAGGGCGCAGACTTTGTTGTCACCCAGATAAGAGTCGGCATGCTTCATGCCCGTTATCTCGATGAGACTATCCCGCTCAAATATGACCTCATCGGTCAGGAGACCACCGGCATCGGCGGCTTCTTCAAGGCTCTGCGTACTATTCCGGTCATGCAGCATATCTGCGACCGCATCGAGGCTATCTGCCCCAACGCATGGCTCATTAACTTCACCAATCCCTCCGGCATCATCACCGAGTTCGTGCTCAACCACACCAATGTCAAGTGCATGGGTCTTTGCAATGTCCCGATCAACATGATCGACGATACAAAAGAGGCTATGGGCGACGACTGCGATATTACATATGTCGGTCTTAACCACCTCAGCTGGATAACCTCCGTCAAGAAGGACGGCAAGGAGCTTATCGACGATATGCTCGCTCAGGGCTTCTCGACAAAAGTTATGGCGAACATAAAGGACGACGGCTTCTCGCTCGATTGCCTCAACGCCGTTCGCGGAATTCCTTCGTCTTATCTCCAGTATTATTATTGCAGAGATGCGAAGCTTAAGCATCAGAAAGAGGATGAGAAGTGCCGTGCCCGCGTCTGCATGGAGATTGAGGAAGAGCTGCTTGAGATGTATTCGGATGAGACTCTTGTCACAAAGCCCGCTCTTCTCGATCAGCGCGGCGGTCACAAGTATTCTCTTGCCGCAGTTTCTCTTATTGATTCCATCGCCAACGATAAGCGCGACGTCCAGATAGTCAACATCAAGAATAACGGCACTGTTGATTTCATGGACGATGACGACGTTCTCGAGATAGCCGCTGTTATCGGCAAGGACGGCGCAGAGCCCGTCGCTATCGACAAGGTCGATAACAGACATATCATCGGTCTCATGCGCGTTGTAAAGGCGTATGAGAAGTACACCGTCGAGGCAGCGACAACCGGTTCCGAGGCAGCAGCTATCAATGCGCTGCTCGTGCATCCGCTCGTCGGCGACTGGGAGAAGGCACACAAGTGCTTCGAGGAGATGAAGTGGGCTCACAAGGCTTATCTTCCCGAGTTCTTCCCCAACGATGTTGTCATCAAGTGCTGAAATTAAATATTTTTATCCCGCCGCTTAATACGGCGGGATTTTTATATGCATGAAAAAGAAACGGATTGAAAAATTTATAAGAAAAATCTATATAATGTATATAATATCAATATATTTGAGATAAAGTGAAAAAATTGCATATTATTCAGCTTTTTTGTCTGTTTTTGAAGTAATATACCAATTGTTACAGTTTTGTTATCGTATGTAACCGTTTTTTCATTATGTTGTAAACAGGAATTAATTGCATTATATTTACACTTGTGGTAATATATCCTACGGTGGTTTATTACCGAAAAATCGGAGGAAAATTGTATTGAACAGTCAAAAACTAACCGTGAATCGTGAAACGGTAATAAAAATTACGGCTGTAGTTGCTATTGCGGCGCTTATGTTCAGCCTTATACTTGTGTTTAACGGCATGATAGGATATGCCGCCGATGATTATCTCTATTTCTTCAAGTACACTGGACATGTTGTCAAAGGCACGCCGGAACGCCTGACGGGAATAAGGGATATTTTTACGGGCATGGTGACGCATTACAAGATCTGCAATGGCAGAATACCGGCGCATTTTCTCCTGCAGCTGTTTACTCTGTTCGATAAATCGGTCTTCAATGTTGTGAACTCCCTGTTCTTTACATTGCTCGGCCTGCTGATATATTTTCACGCAAACTACAAGCGACCGATAAATATACCGCTGCTGGTCTTTATTTATGCCTTTGAGTGGCTTGGAATGAACAAACCCGCATCGGCCTATATCTGGTACAGCGCAGCGTTCAATTATCTGTGGACAACCGTGTGGATACTGACTTTTCTTATGTTCTACCGCATCCATGATACGGAGTCCGAAAAGCCGAAGCCTTCAAAAGAAATTATTCTTTCGGTTCTCATGTTTGTCGCCGGCGTCTTTGCGGGTTGGACAAATGAGAATATGGGCGGCGCAACGATGGGAGCTGTTATGCTCTTCTTGATCTACTTCAAGATAAAGAAAATGCCCGTCAGAGCACATCATGTTACCGGACTTCTCGGAGTCATAACCGGATTCGGAATATTGCTTCTCGCTCCCGGCAACAGAGTGCGTATCGATAATACCCACCGCGAGCGGAATATAATGAAGCATTTGCTGTGGTCGGCGGAGCAGATATATTTTAATATCTGGCGTGCTGTGCTGCTTATGCTTGTAGTTTTGGTAATTGTCCTGTTAATTGTTTGCATCAAAAAGAAAAAGCTCAACTGGCTCCTGCCGTGCATATATCTGCTCACCGGTGCGGCAGCTGCGGGAGTTTTGATAGTTTCGCCCGAAGCGCCTCCTCGCTCTTTCTTCGGCGCAAATATTATGTTCGGATGCGCGGCATTTGTCCTGGCGGCTCAGCTTCTTGACGGCAAAATGGACGGAATTAAGAAAACCGCTGTTGTGCTTTCAGTTTTGGTTGCCCTTGGTTTCGGCGTTATCTATGTCGGAGAATATTATGCGCTCAAGTCCGACAGCATCGCTTATGAAGAGGCTGAGCAGGCGATATATGAGCAGAAAGCGGCGGGCATAAAGGATGTCAAAATACCGCGCAGTCGACCGCGCAAATCTTATTGGTCGCTGAATTCATATATGATAAATATTACCAACGATAACGCGAACAACAAATGGTTCAATGATTGGACTGCGGTGTACTACGGTGTTGACAGCGTTACCGTGGTGAAGAAGCCGAAAAAATAAGCAAAAATCTCTGTTTAAAGGTTAAGGTAACAACATGGCAGAAAATGTGAAAAGGAAAAAGAAGAAAAGAGCGGTGCTGATAGTTCTCATGGCGCTTGTGCTTGCCGTTCTTGCTGTGGTTTGCGTATATGAGACCGAGCTCAATAAGCTGGATTCAAACGACGGCGTAGATAACAGCTTCTATGATTCTCAGTTTAAGAACAAAAAAGTCATGGTTATAGTCCCTCATGAAGATGACGATCTGCTTATCTCCGGTCAGGTGCTTCCGCCTATGTACAAAAACGGCGCCGATGTCCGTGTCGTGTTCGCAACAAACGGCGATAAAAGAGTTTCTGCATACACCCGTCAGAGTGAAGCCTGTAATGCGCTTGAAAAACTCGGTATACCGAGAGAGAAAGTAATATTTCTCGGATATCCCGACGGAACGCAGCTCTACGTCGGCAAAAAAGCTTTTTCTTTCTCTTCCGGATGGGATCATACTTATGCGGGAAAGGGATTTAAAGATTATCACTTCGACCGTTTCGGAACTCACGCCAAATATACAGCCGAAAATATGGTTGATGATATCGAAAGTGTTGTTCTCGAATATCGCCCGGATTATATTTTAGCAATAGATTTCGATACCCACACGGATCACCGCGGAGTCAGCATATCGTTTGAAAAGGCGATGGAGCGTATCCTGAAAAAAGAGAGCGGATACACTCCGAAAGTGCTCAAGTGCTTCGGCTATTCACTTGCGTGGAAATCAAAGCCGGATTTTTATGCACTTAATATCAAGAGCACCGTGATGCAGGACAGAGAGAAGAATAACGATCCGTCATATGAGACCGATGTTCCGCAATACAGATGGAATAACAGGATCAGACTGCCGATAGATAAAAAGTCTCTCAGCCATTCGATACTCAGATGTTCCGAATATAAAGCGCTCAGCGAGCATCTTTCACAGTATGCTTATTGCTATTCCGAGCGCATAATAAACGGCGATTCGGTCTATTGGAATCGCCGCACGGACAGCCTCACATATAATGCCGATATCAGCGTGTCCTCCGGCGATGCTTCGTTGCTTAACGATTTCAGACTCATCGGTGTCGGAAACAGGACTGCCGGTCTCCATGTCAAGCTTGAAAACTGTGTGTCGAGATTCGATAAAAATGATGCACAAAAGACTGTGACTGTGAAATTTGACAGCCCTAAAACGGTTTCATGTGTGTCTCTGTATGACAACTTCGGGCTCAATTCAAATATACTCGGCGGAGTAATCACTTTCAGCGACGGAAGCAAAGTCGAAGTTCCCGCTCTCAATGCCGACGGCAGCGAGACCCGCGTTGTGTTTGAACCGAAGCATAACATTACCTCTTTTACATTCAAAGTGACCGAGTATGAGGGCGTGGCGGGACTCGATGAGATAGAAGCTTTTGAAAATGCCGATTATGATATGGGCTTCTCTCTTATAAAGCTCAAGAATGCCGATACGGACGATTATATATATAATTATCTTATCACTCCCGATGAAAAGTCTCTGAATCTCGGAGCGTATGCGTCCGACCCGAACGCCGGATACACAATTAAAATAATCGAAGGCGACAGCGTAAAACTCGAGGGAAACACGCTCGTGTTTGACGATGATTTTGAAAAATGTACGGTTCGCGCGGAGCTCAACGGCGATCCTTCAACCTATGATCAGATAACAGTCAAGCGCCTCAGCGAAAGGGAGCTCAAATCATACGAATCGTTTGAGAAGGTGAACAAAACCGTCTTCAAAATCGATACACTCCGTCTCAAAATGAAGAACCTTTTTGTCAACGGATATGTTTATGAGGAGCTGAATGATTTTGTTAAATCACTTGAAAAGAAAGCCGGCATAGAGATCAGTGAATAATTGTTGCAAATAATGAAAATTTGTGATACAATTCAGAAGCTATATTTGTGCAATTTCGGAGGGAAAGATGAAATTATCCTTAGTAATTCCCTGCTATAACGAGCAGGATAATGTTGAATTATTTTATAACACCGCAACTGAAGTCTTCAAAGACAAAGGCTTTGATTATGAACTCATATTCGTCAATGACGGCAGCCGCGATCAGACGATGGACAAGCTCCGCCACATCTATGAGATAGCCGATGAAAATGTGAAAGTTGTCGGATTTTCGCGCAACTTCGGCAAAGAGTCAGCTATATATGCCGGACTCAAAGAGAGCAGGGGAGAAATGGTCTGCCTTATCGATGCCGATATGCAGCAGCGCCCTGAGCTGGTACTTGATATGATGGCGATACTCGACAAGGATCCCAACTATGATGCCGTGGCATGTTATCAGGAGGACAGACGCGAATCAAAAGTTCTCTCGGCTTTCAAAGATTGTTTTTATAAGATAATCAATAAAACTTCGGAGATCGAGTTCAAAAGCGGCGCAAGCGATTTCAGACTTCTCAGACGCTGTGTGGTCGATGCCGTGCTCAGCATGAGCGAATATCATCGCTTCTCCAAGGGCATTTTCTCGTGGGTTGGATTCAACACATATTATATGCCCTATATCGTTGAAGACCGCGCAAACGGCACTTCAAAGTGGAACTTTGCGAAGCTCTTCAAATATGCAATGGATGGCATTATCGCTTTTACTACTACGCCGCTCAAAATTGCAACTTATATCGGCTTGACATCTTCTGCCGCGTCCATAATCTACATGATAGTTGTCATAATCCAGAAGCTGGCGTTTGATATCAAGGTTCCCGGCTACGCCACAACCGTTGTGCTCATTCTTCTGCTCGGCGGTCTTCAGCTTTTCTGCACCGGCATGGTCGGCGAGTATCTTGCCAGAACATATATTGAGACAAAGCACAGACCGATATATATCGCAAGAGAAGTTCTTGACTACGAGGACAAATAAATCAAAAAGCATGACTGCGGCAGATATTTACCGCAGTCATGTTTTTTGCAATACGTATTGTACGAGTTTTTTTGAAAAAACTATTGACAAATCCGCTTCTTTTGATATAATAGATACCGTTCCGAACGAACTTAATATTTGGGGGTATAGCTCAGCTGGGAGAGCGCTTGAATGGCATTCAAGAGGTCAGCGGTTCGATCCCGCTTATCTCCACCAAGCAAAAAGCCTTGAAACTCAACAGTTTCGGGGCTTTTTTGCTTTTGTGTACGATTAGAAAACACATATTTTCTAACACTCCTTCTAACACTTGAGTAAAACGACAAAAGCAAAAGCGCAGATAACCGCTGCGGCGTAAATTATATTTCTGTCGACTTTTTCTCACCAATGTGACAAAACAAAACCTTGTCTTTGAATTTTCTGCGATGTATAATAATGTTGAAAATGTATTATAACAGGGGGTATATTATATGAAGATAATCAGAAATGCAATAAGATGCAAAAAATGCGGCGAGGTTATCGAGAGCAAATCCGTACACGATTTCAAATTCTGCTCATGCGGCGCATGTGCCGTTGACGGAGGACACGAATATCTCCGCAGATGCGGTGAGCTCGAGGATTGGGAAGAGCTGGCGGAGACCGAAGAAACTGATGACGACTGATTTCGCCTGACAGAATACAGCCTGTGCTGTACATGTAAATTTGTGTTAAAAGTTAATTGGCAACCCTGAGGCTTAATCGCTTCGGGGCTGTTACTTTTTTGTGTTATATTTGTCTGCGCCGTTGACGATTAAGTCTAAAAAGTGTTGCGTAAACGCAACATTTCTGTTATCATTTACTTATATTTTCGGAAAACTCGCAGGCTTTTACCTGACGGCGAAAGGATATGGCGTAACAATGAAAAAAGCGGGTGTTTGCGGCCACTTCGGATTTGGGCGCAGCTTGCTCAACGGTCAAACAGTGAAAACAAAAAATGTGACCGACGAGCTCCAAAAATATTTTGGCGATGCTCAGGTGGCTGTTGCTGACAGCTGCGGCGGGATAAAAGCCATGCCGCGAATGGCAATCGATGTTTTAAGGCTGTTCAAAAACTGTGAAAATATAATAATGATGCCCGCAAACAGGGGGCTGCGCGTTTTTGCGCCGCTGTTTTTGTTCTATAACAAGCTTTATCACCGCAGGATACATTATGTGGTCATCGGCGGATGGCTCGATTCTTTTTTGGATGAGCATAAACGGCTTGTCAGACTGCTCAAAAAATTTGATGCTATATATGTGGAATCGGATATGATGAAATCCGCTCTGCAGAGACGGGACTTTGAAAATGCGGTTGTTATGTACAATTTCAAAGAACTTGAGCCGCTGGCAGAGAGCGATATTGAATATCCCAAAAGCGAACCATATAAGCTCTGTACTTTTTCACGTGTTATGAAAGAAAAGGGCATAGAAGACGCGATAAATGCGGTCGAGAGCGTCAATGCCCATTTCGGAAGAACGGTATACACGCTCGATATTTTCGGTCAGGTTGATGTCGAGTATAAAGAAAGATTTTCACAGCTTGAAAAGTCATTCCCAGATTATATCAGCTACGGCGGAGCTATTGAAGCGAATAAGAGCGTTGAAACGCTGAAATCATATTTTGCTCTGCTGTTCCCGACCTATTATAAAGGCGAGGGCTTTGCCGGAACGCTTATCGATGCCATGTCAGCCGGAGTGCCGGTGATAGCGAGCGACTGGAAATATAATCCCGAGTTTGTCGTTCCCGGAAAGACAGGAGTTATAATAAAAAACTGCAATGCCGAAAGGCTCGCAGAGGAGCTTATAAATATTGCGGCTGCTCCTGAAAAATGGAACTCAATGCGACTTTCTGCGCTCAAAGAGTCGGAAAAATACAAGCCCGATATTGCAGCCCGTCCGCTTATAGACAGAATAAACGGCTAAGACCGTACTCATAAAAAGAAGTAATTTCTTTGAGGAGGAAAATATATGTCAAATGAACCTAAAGTTCATCTCATAGGCAACGCGCACCTCGATCCTATCTGGCTCTGGCGTTGGCAGGAGGGGTGCGGGGAGGTGCTTCAGACTTTCCGCAGTGCACTCGACAGGCTCAATGAATATCCCGATTTTGTGTTCACTTGCTCATCTGCGGCGTACTATAAGTGGGTCGAAGAAATCGATCCCGATATGTTTGAGGAGATAAGAGAGAGGGTCAAAGAGGGACGCTGGGTGCCCGTCAACGGCTGGTGGGTTCAGCCGGACTGCAATATGCCTTCGGCGGAGAGCTTTGCCCGTCAGGCACTCTATTCTCAGCTCTATTACAACGAAAAATTCGGCAGGATATGCAAAACCGCATACAACGTGGATTCTTTCGGCCACAGCGGAATGCTTCCTCAGATTATAAAAAACAGCGGTATGACCGCATATGTCATGATGCGCCCCGGTGCTCATGAAAATGCCGAGATACCCAATATGTTTATGTGGGAGAGCCTTGACGGCACTCAGATACCGACTTTCCATATCCCGGATGCGAGCGGATACGGTTCGGGCAATGCCGAGGCTATCAACAGGTCGCGCGACCTCGCGGAAAAGCTGATAAACGAAGAGGGGCACGGCATGATGATCTTCTACGGCGTCGGCAACCACGGCGGCGGTCCGACGAGGGGATTGATCGAGTATGTTCAGACCCAGCTTAAAAGAGACGGATATCATGATATGGTATTCTCTTCTCCCGATGCCTTCTTTGAGGCGCATTGTCTTGAAAAAGTCGAGCTACCGGTCTGGAAAGACGACCTTCAGCATCATGCGAGCGGCTGTTATTCCGCAACGAGCCTTGTAAAACAGCTCAACAGAAAACTCGAAAATTCACTCTATTTTTCAGAGGCCTTCGCGACCGTCGCATCGAAGACTGCCGGTATGCGCGACAGAACCGAAGATTTCAAAGAGGCATGGCTTGACGTCTGCTTCAATCAGTTCCACGATATACTCTGCGGCTGCTCTATAATGGAGGCATATGACGATGTTAACGCTTCTATGGGTCATGCGCTGACGATATCAGACAGAATACAGAATGAGGCGTTCCTGCGTATTGCGCGCAGAATAGATACCTGGATTGACGGCGTTTCCGACCCAGTCTGCGAGGTCAGAGGTCACTCCTGTGGCAAATTCCCGCGTCCCGTGGTTGTGTTTAACCCGCTCTCTTTCCCGGTCAAAGCACCGGTCAGAACATATCACCCGTCAAAGCAGGTGACCGATGATGCGGGCAACGATGTGATTTTCAGCAATGTCCGCTCCTCGCGCTCCAACGACTCCCATCTTGACACGGTGTTCATTTCCGATGTCTCCGCAATGGGCTATGCCGTCTATTGGCTCAAATCCTGCTGGGACGAAAACCGCGACCTGCCGGAGATACATATCGATACGGATGTTTCCGCTTCCGGCTTCTCGATGGAGAACGAGTATCTCAAAGTCAAGTTTGACGAGCAGACGGGATTTATAACTTCGCTTGTCGATAAATTGAGCGGATATGACTACGCATCCGCAGATAAACCCATCGCGGTACCGACTGTTATAGATGACCACGAGACCGACACATGGGCGCACATGGTGTTCAGATTTCATGATATCAAAGGCATCATGAAGCTTGAAAAAATCGAACTTGTTGAGAGCGACAACGCGAGATCCGTTATAAGAACGCGTCACAGCTTCGGCGGATCGTATCTTGTTCAGGACTTCATTCTTGCGAGCGGACAGAAAGTTCTCCGCTCAAAATGCAAGGCGCTCTGGACGGAAGATTTCACGCTGCTCAAGATGAGTTTCCCGGTCGGCGGAGAGAACAGAATAAATACTTATGAGATTCCCGGCGCATATATCAAGCGCCCGACAAACGGCGAGGAAGAGCCTGCGGGACGCTGGGGCGCGATAAGCTTTGATGACGGCGGCAGAAGAACGCTCGCAGTGGTCAACGACTCGAAGTATTCATACGATTGTCCCGACAATGACCTGCGCCTTACAGTTATCAGAAATGTTATCTTTGCCGATCACTATTCGGATCGCCCGGCGGCAAACTTCAATTTCACCGACGAGGGAATGCAGAGATTTGAATACGGCATTTTCGTCTGCGACGGTGAAGCCGAGAAAAGCGGCATTATGAATGAAGCGGCAAAGTTTAATATTCGTCCTATGGCCGTGCCGGAAAGCTTCCACAAGGGCACATTGCCGCAGAGAAAGAGCTATCTGTCGGTTGACAAGGATAATATAATAATGACCGCTTTCAAGTTCTGCGAGGACGGCGGTGGCGACTGCATCATGCGTTTCTATGAGACTCGCGGTGAGGACACAAAAGCGCATATTGTCTGCGAATCGTTCAATGTCGATTTTGAAGCCGAGTTCGGTCACAATGAGATAAAGACATTCCGCATTTCAAAAGACGGCAATGTAAAAGAGACGAACATCCTTGAGGGTATAGTATAATAAGCGAAAGCCGGAGTGAATAAGCTCCGGCTTTTTCGTCCTTTTTGCTCCAAACGACTTGTATCAATAATATTTTATGTTATAATTGGGTTGCAACTCAGGAAAGCGTTAGGAGCGCAAATCTTTGGCAAAGAGAAGCAGTGTTATCGAAGCAAAAAACAGAATACTCTCTGCCTGCGTGAAAATGTTCATAGAAAAGGGCTACAAAGAGACCACCATGCTTGATATAATCAGAGAAGCAGGAGTCTCGGCGGGAACATTTCAGAATATTTTCCGTACCAAGGACGGAGTACTCACAGAACTCGTCAATGTCATGTTTGACAATCAGTTCAGTACCGCTGAAAGCATTGTTGGCGGAAGCAGCGATCCCGTGCTTCTGTATTCGGTTGAACTGGCGGTTCAGATGACTCTTGCGGAGCTGAATGAAAATCTCAGGCAGATATATGTCGAAGCTTATACGCAGCCGAAAATAAACGAATACATATGCCAAAAGACATCTTCCGAGCTTTATAAATTATTCGGCGGTATAATGCCGCAATATTCGGAGAGTGATTTCTATGAGTCGGATATCGGCAACGCCGGTATAATGCGCGCCTATATGGCTCGCCCGTGCGACAAGTATTTTACGCTCGAAAGAAAGCTCGAAAAACTTCTCAGAATGACTCTCAATTCATTTGATATCCCGAAAGATAAGCAGAATCAGGTTGTTGACTATGTCGATTCGCTTGATATCCGCAGTATCGCAGACGGCGTGATGCAAAAGCTCTTCGAGACTCTTGCGATGAAATTCGATTTCAGTCTCGCCTGAACGATACCACTAATTTTGAATACCTCTGTTCTCATATCTCTTAGCAGTTGGACTGTCACCGTGAAAGCGGCGGCAGTCCTCTGCTTTTTGCGTATATAAAAAGCAGGCGAGATAAATTCCCGCCTGCTTTTGGTTTTACCAACCTGTTACATATCTGTTGAGCGTGTCTTCAATGCCGCCGATGACGGAATTCTGGTCGTCTATAAGCCTGTCGCAGCCCACTCGGAAAACCATAACTCCGCCCGCTCCGCTGAGCAGGGCATAGGCTGTCTTGTCGCCTGCGAGAGCAGGGGAGCAGAATGTGCCGCCATATATCTGACCGGTGTTGGGGATGTTGTAATACTTGCTGTCCCAGTAGTTCGCGCTTTCGAGCGTGCGCCACGATGCCCAGTAAGGTGCACCGCTTATCGGTCTGCCGTAAACGGCAATTCCGATATTTATCTTGCTGATGTCCGCGCCGTTTTTCTCGAAGTCGCGCAGTCCCTCTTCGGCCTGCTGAAGGGAACTCTGATATCCGTCCTCGTCGTTTCAGTCATACGCCATGAACTGAACCTGGTCGAGACAGTCAAAAGTCTCATTTGAAAGCCCGCGCGCACCGGAAGAAAGCGCGCTTGATATTATCGAGTCCTCTTTATATGCTTTCAGGTCGCGGTGGAGCTTCTGTATGAAGCTGTCATATACTTTCCAGTCGTCTGCGCTCGCGGGATATTCCCAGTCGATATACACGCCGTCAAAATCATATTTTTTCACGAGTGCGGTTATCTGATCGGCGACCTTTTTCCAGTGGGATGCCATATAAACATTGACTCCTTTGTGACCGTCTCCCCATGCACCGTCGGCAAGTGCGGTTACTATGAGCTTCACGCGGTGGCTCTGATTCTGACGCTTGGCGATTATTTCTTTGAGCGCGGTCAGTTCTTGCGCAAACTTCTCTTCGCCCATCTAGCCAAAGTTCATATTGCCGTTTTCGTCCCAGTGAACGGCGGCAAAGACGATAACCGTGCTGTACACATCATAGAACTTCGCATAGTTCCTGACATATTCGTCGCCCTTGGAAAGTATCTCCGTCGGAACATCTCCGTCGAGCCGCTGATAAGCCGATACTTCAAATCCCTCTGCATTGCGCTTGGGCTCATTGTAAAGCTTGAGCGATTTTATGTTTGCCGGCACGGCGTCGTCGCGGAATTTGTCTATCGAGAGCCTTATGCGGTCCGTGGTCATTGCGTCAAAGCCGCGCACGCGCATATTATGCCGAGAAGAGTTGGAACGAATTTGTCCCCGAGCGGATAGATATCTGCTATCCAGCCGTATGTCCATGTCGCACTGCTCAAAAATACTGCGGCGCAGACGCTGAGCACAAAGCTCGTGTAGGCGAAAGCGCGGAAATTTATCGCGCTTCCGACTTTTTTGAAAAATTTTATATCAGGATCCCTTTCGGTTCTTTTTATATCAATTGCAGTGTAACATACAGGTATATTTTGGTCAAGCGGCATTTAGATATAAAAAAACTGCCCGACTGCACAGTTGTTGCACTATGCAGCCGGGCATTATAATTTTGTTATTTGCAGACGAGCTCGCCGTTTTCAACATCAACGGTTATGGTCGAATACGCGTCAAGGTCGCCGGAGAGAATCTTTCTCGCGACGAGGGTCTCAAGGCTGCTCTGCAGATATCTGCGAAGCGGTCTTGCACCGTAAACGGGATCGAATCCGCGGTCGATGATGAGCTCCTTGGCGGCGTCGGTAACCTCGAGTCCGAGGCTCTTGTCTGCAAGACGCTTCTTGAGGGAGTCGAGCATGATATCGATGATACCTTTGAGGTTATCTTTCGTCAGCGGACGGAAGAATATCGTCTCGTCAAGACGGTTGAGGAACTCGGGACGGAAGCTGCGGCGCAGCTCGTTCATGACGCCCTCGCGAGCCTCTTCAGAGATGTTGCCGTTCTCGTCGATGCCGTCGAGCAGATACTGGCTACCGAGGTTCGATGTAAGGATAATTATCGTGTTCTTGAAGTCCACGGTGCGTCCCTGACTGTCGGTTATACGACCGTCATCGAGCACCTGAAGCAGGATGTTGAATACATCCGGATGCGCCTTTTCAATCTCGTCGAACAGCACGACAGAATAGGGCTTGCGGCGTACCGCTTCAGTCAGCTGACCGCCCTCATCGTATCCGACATATCCGGGCGGCGCTCCGATAAGACGGGAGACTGAGTATTTCTCCATGTATTCGGTCATATCAATACGAACCATGTTGTGCTCGTCATCAAACAGACAATCGGCAAGAGCCTTTGCAAGCTCCGTCTTGCCAACACCGGTGGGACCCAAGAACAGGAAGCTGCCGATAGGCTTGTTGGGGTCGGAGATGCCTGCACGGGAGCGGAGGATAGCCTCTGTGACCTTCTGAACTGCCTCGTCCTGACCGACAACGCGCTGATGAATAACGTCATCGAGGTGGAGCAGCTTCTCACGCTCGCCCTCCATGAGCTTTGCAACGGGTATACCGGTCCATTTTGCGACTATGGTCGCTATCTCTTCCTCGGTCACGGTGTCGTGGACAAGGGTGTTTTCGGTGCGCTGCTCGCTCTTCTTTTCGGCTTCTGCGAGACGCTTTTCAAGAGAGGGCAGATCGTAATATTTGAGTTTTGCCGCTTTTTCGTATTCGTAGTGAAGCTGAGCCTGCTCAATATCTGCGTGAGTCTGCTCGATTTCCGACTTGAGCTTCTTGACCTCGTCAACGCTCTGCTTTTCAGCTTCCCAGCGCGACTTCATCTCATTGAACTTGTCTTTGTATTCGGCGAGCTCGGCGCCGAGCTTCTCAAGACGCTCCTTGGAGAGCTTGTCGGTCTCTTTCTTCAGCGCCATCTCTTCGATTTCAAGCTGCATTATCTTACGGCGTACATCGTCAAGCTCCGAGGGCATGGAGTCGATCTCGGTGCGGATGGAAGCGCACGCCTCATCGACAAGGTCGATTGCCTTGTCGGGCAGAAAACGGTCGGTAATATATCTGTCCGAAAGGGTAGCGGCGGCGACAAGTGCACTGTCGTGTATGCGAACGCCGTGATAAACTTCATAGCGCTCCTTGAGTCCTCTGAGTATCGAAATCGTGTCTTCGACAGTGGGCTCGTTTACCATAACGGGCTGGAAACGACGCTCAAGAGCGGCGTCCTTTTCAATATATTTGCGGTATTCGTCGAGCGTAGTTGCGCCGATGCAGTGCAGCTCGCCCCTTGCAAGCATGGGCTTCAAAAGGTTGCCTGCGTCCATGCTGCCTTCGGTCTTGCCTGCGCCGACTATCGTGTGCAGCTCATCGATGAAGAGCAGTATCCTGCCCTCGGATTTCTTTATCTCTTCGAGTACAGCCTTGAGTCTCTCTTCAAACTCGCCGCGATACTTTGCGCCGGCGATAAGAGAACCCATATCAAGGCTGAAAACAGTCTTGTCTTTAAGTCCCTCGGGCACATCGCCGCGTACTATTCTCTGCGCGAGACCCTCGGCGATAGCGGTCTTGCCGACGCCGGGCTCGCCGATAAGCACGGGGTTGTTCTTGGTTTTTCTCGAAAGAATACGAATGACATTTCTTATCTCCGTGTCACGGCCGATAACGGGGTCAAGCTCGTTTTCGCGTGCGCGTTTGACAAGATCGGTTCCGTATTTTGAAAGTGCGTCGTAAGTATCCTCAGGGTTGTCGCTGGTTACCGGGCTTGTCTTGACCTTTGAAAGCTCATCGACAAAAGCGTTTTTGGTTATGCCGTGAATATTGAATATTTTTCTGATTTCCGGAGTCATGTTCGTGAATATGCCGATCATAAGATGCTCAACCGAAACATATTCGTCGTTCATGCTCTTTGCCGTCTTTTCGGCGGTGCGGATAACGCGGTCGGTCTCCGAAGAGAGATACATCTCGCCTCCGGAAACCTTCGGGAGAGTAGCAATATAAGAATCAAGCTCGCCGAGAACGGTGTTGCAGTCAATGCCCATCTTGCCGAACAGGGAGGGGATGAGCCCGCCGTCCTGATCAAGCAGAGAGTAGAGCAGATGCTCGGGGACGAGCGACTGGTTGTCGTTCTCTCTTGCTATGTTCTGCGCGTTCTGTATTGCCTCAACGGTCTTCTGAGTATAGTTCTGAGTGTTCATAAAATCACCTGCTTAGTCTGAGTTTTGAGTTATATTATTATTGACTGCCGCGCGATGTATTCGGCGTAGCAGTGCTCGATATCTGCCGGAGAATATCTGCCGGCAAGGAAGCCTTTCATAAGTTTGTCAAACAGCTCTATATATCCGGATATAGCCTGTGCGAGCTCCTCGGTTGAGAAATTTTTCTTCGGTACGACTATACTGCGGCAGAACTTGTTATAATAAAGGGCATAGTCAACATTCTCCACTCCGTAGTGGGGGAGATATTTTTGCTCTATACCGTGCCACAGGCGGAAGAAGTCTGTCATGTCGGAGATAAGCGCGGCGCTCTGCGTGCGGAATATCACCGAAAGCTCGCCGATGGAATCCTGCCCGTTCTCATACAGCTCCACTTCATATTTGACGGTGGGGCGGTATTTATATTCCAGACTGCTCTTGAGCGACATTGTCAGGTCGTTCGGAGTGAAGAACGGCACAAGCTGCCCGTATGAAGCGACCGCTTCTTCGATAGCCTGGAATACATCGTTTATGCGCCTCTGCGGCGTGACCATGCCGAAATATTCGGCAAGTATCTGATTTATTAAATTTGATCGGTTGGTGCCCTTTTGATGCGCAAGTCTATCCGCTTCGCGGACGACTTCGTCGCTGAGCATCAAACTGTATAATGTTTTCTTCAAGAGTATCAACTCCTTTTGTTTTCTGTTCCCATGATATACCTATTTTAAAAACTTGTCAATACATTTATATAAATGTTCATACAAAGTTAATAAAATTCAAAACGAGTTTGCCAAAAAAGGCCGCCCGAAAGGCAGCCTTTTAAATATAGCTTTAAGATTTTGAGCGTTTTCTCGGCGGCATCTTTTCTCCAAGCACAAATGGTGCGATTTTGTGTATAGGTAAAGCCACCAAAAGGCACAGCCCGATGGAGAGCAATGCCGCAATAGCGCTCCAGAACAGAGATTTGTCGGCGAGTCTTTCCGATATAAACGGGCACAGTGTGTGGAAAAACACTACCGGAAATTTGTGCATAAGGAGTATCGGCATCGTGTTGGCGCCAATATAAGATATAACTTTAAGCTTAGGGATGAAGAAACACAGCAGGATGAATCCGAGTACGGACATAAAAGCGGATAAATAAAATATCAGTATCCTGCCGTATTCGCTGCTCTGATATCCTACGAGAACATTCAGCTTCAGTGCCGAAAATCCTCCGGCGGCGACGCATAACAATGATAAAATAAATATGTATGGCTTGCGCAAGTTTTTTTGATTTTGTGCTGCAAATTTTGAGAATAAAACCCCGCTCAGAGAAAACGGGAGCATTGTTATGGCAACATCAGCCTTGAATATCGGCGCTTTTGTCGGAAACAGAGAAAATTTATATATTACATATTGTATGACAATTGCTGAAATTATAGATACACCGAACAAGGCGTATGACAATCGGCGTTTTGAAGCTATTCGGTCTATTATAAATGTTATGGCATACAAAAACAGCAGTTCAAGAAACAGGCACGGCAAAAACCAAAGCGGAGTATTTACGGCGCAGTATCCTTTTAAAGTGCTTATGATTATGGCAGGAACACTGCTGTCGATTGCCTTCTCCGCGAATGACGAGACGAACTTGCCGAGAATAGCATATGCGCCCCAGCTGACTGCGGCAAATATATAAAACGGCACGAGAAGGCGCGTCAGTTTTTGAATCAGAAACTTCCAGAATCCGTTCTTGCCGCGCGAAAATGTAACGCCGGTCAAAAAGAAAAACAGCGGAACATGAAAAGAATATACATATTGAGCATAGATTCCCTGGTCGTGAAACACATGCCCGATAACTATAAAAAATATACCGATAGCCTTAGCGGCATCGAAAGCAAATATCCGCTCTTTTGAGTTGCTGTTTAAAGTGCTCATTTTTCTCCAATCGGTTTGTTCTATGATGTGTGTGCCTGTGTTTTTAATACTAACAGGATTCTTTTTGCGTGTCAAGGTCTGCAAATTTCGGCTGAATCGGATTATATAAAACCATAACTTTTTATTGCACCGTACATGTTGTTTCTGATATACTTAAACACATGAAAATTGAGCGAAATATAAAAGATGAAAATATTACTTCGGAGATGATAATATGATCTTGTTCTTTACAGGAACGGGCAACAGCAGATATATCGCACGCAGAATTGCCGATTCGCTCGGCGACGAGCTGCTGAATATGAACGAAAGAATTAAAGCGTGGGATACATCTGAGATAAGCGCTGACGGTCGTCTTGTTTTTGTCGTTCCGACTTACGGTTGGCGCATTCCGCGCATTGTCGAAAAGTGGATAGACGAGACACCGTTCAGCGGAAGCTTTAAGGTGTGGTTCGTTATGGATTGCGGCGGCGAGATAGGCGATGCGGACAAATATATCAGGCAGTTATGCTCAAGAAAGTCATTTGACTATATGGGCGTCAAGCAGATAGTGATGCCTGAAAATTATGTTGCTATGTTCGGTGTGCCGAATGATGAGCAGGCTGCACGGATAATTGAAAAGGCTCAGCCAGATATTGCAGACGCTTCAGAGACTATAAAAGCCGAAAAGAAATTTGCTCAGCCGCGCAGAAATGCTTATGATAAGCTTATGAGCGATATAGTCAACCCCGTGTTCTATAAATTTTTCGTCAAGGCGGACGCCTTTACGGCAAATGACAAGTGCGTCGGATGCGGCAAGTGTGCAAAAATGTGCCCGCTCAACAACATTGAATTAAAAAACAGTAAACCGGTCTGGGGCAAGAATTGCACTCACTGTATGGCGTGCATCTGCCTCTGCCCGACGGAAGCCATTGAATACGGCAAGAAAAGCGTCGGCAAACCGAGATATCATCTTGATTAAAAGCGAAGGAAGTATGACTCAAAGCCATACTTCCTGTTTTTATTTTCTTTTTCCGAGCGCTATCATAAGAGCGCCGACGGCGGCGGTCGCCGCGGTTCCCGCCCATATGCCGTATTTTAGCTTTTCCTTGTCATCCGCATCGTTTATGTATCGCATTATTGAGACCGGAGTCTTTTTGAATAGGTCGAAATATGTTACCGTTCTTGTTTTATACTCAAACGGCTTGGCTTTATCGAGCTCAAAGATACGCACGCCGCGCATCTTGTTGCCGTAGCATCGAAATGACGCGCAGGCTGTTTGGATTATGTCAATGTCATCGACTTTGCCCTCAAAGCAATTTAGATGATCGTGACCCGCGACTGCGGCGAGCACGCCTCCCATTTCTTTTAATGCTTCAAATTCGCCGACATTTTCAGAGCATACATCCGGATATTCGCCGAGAGTGCCGTGGGCTTTTTGGGGGTCGAGCTCATAAAATCGCCCGTCATGCTCTATACAATCGTTGCTTTTTTCGCACTCGCGTATGAGCTGCACAGTCTCTGGAATCGGGACATGCTGAAATACAAAAGAGGGGAGAACACCGAAATCTTTTTTGATTTTTTCATTCTTTCGGAGCATCCAATCTATTTTGTTGCGGCTTATGGTCGTGTACCAATTGCCGTCTGAGCCTTTTCCTGCGGAGTCGAGCATCCACACGGTGAAAGCGCGCCGCGTTCCGTCCGACGACATTATCGGGATATCATAAGTTCCGCATCCTGCGCCGACGTCCGCGCCGCTTCCGACGCACGATGAGTAATTGCCGTATATTTCCGACTGCTCGGATTTTTCTATGCAGTTCATATCATCGTGGTTCCCGTACAGCACGGCAAACGGGATTTTTCTTGCTTCAAGCGGCAGGATAATATGACTTATCGCCCGTTCCACGCGCGATCTCGTCGCATCATGCCCGGAGGCTACCTGCCTTGTGCCTATCACGGCATCGTTTATATGATTGCCGAGTATGTTGTCGCCCGTGAACAGTACGAGATCGGGGTGCAGAATATCGCAGGCTCTGTTTATCATCCGGACAAGGCTTTTGCGAACGAGCGGGAGATCCTGCGCGTCGCTTATCTGCATTATTGTGAACTTGCCGTCACTGTTGAATTTCAGCATTCGTTTACCTCTTTTAAAATGCGCCGCCGCAGTTTATACGGCAGCGCATTTGCTTTTATTATTTGGTTTCGTCGCTCTCAGTTGATTCTGATTTATCTATAAAAGCTTCGGGTGTTTCTTCAGCGGAATCGTTGCCGATATCCGACATTTCCGTAGATGCAGTGTCGGACACAACGCTTCCGCTTGCCACTGCGACAGGCTGAGGCTGCTTCTTTCTCTTTTTCAGAAGAATCGCAACAGCAACAAGAATCAGTGCTGTAACAACTGATATGCCGAGTCCGATAACCATTCCGCGCGGAGCGTACTTGAACTTTACGCTGTGGTTTCCTGCGCTAACTCTGACTCCGAGCAGTGCGTCGCCGACGGCGACAATGTCATTCTCGCTGACTTCCTTTCCGTCAACAGTAACTTTCCAGCCCTTGTCATAGAGGATGGAGGTGTAAATAATACTGTCCTCTGCGGCGTTCAGCGTGCCGGTTATCTCTGTGTCGGTAAAGCTCTCGATATTCAGCGCGCCGTTGTTGAGCTTGTTATAGCCCTCAACGAATTTGTCTGTGTCGAGCCCGTAGACAAAGAAGTTGAGCGCACCGCTGTTGACATCATCCTTGACGGTCATTTCAACGGTTATCGGCGTTCCCGCCTTGCACTTGCCGAGGTCATAGATATATTCGCGGCTCGTGTTCTGGGAATATTGCTCGTAACCGACCGAGATAAGAACATCTTCGATTCCCGCGGATTCAACGAACAGATAAACATTCTGATCCTTTTCGGGCGAGACGGTAAACGAAATAGTTCCGGTGCTGTCCGAAGAAGTCTTGTAGTAGTTCATGTAGCCCGTATCAAGACCTATCGAAATAGGATCGATGTTATAGAAATAAGAATCTGTGATATCAAGCCTGTTGAAAACTTCATCGATTCCGGTTGCGCGGAAGAAGTAGTCATTCTGCACCTCAAACGGATTGTCCGAATCGAAGCTCCATGCAGTGATATCTTCATTCACACAGTAGGCTATCGGGAGCCAGTATTTGTTCCTGTATGCATGGAACTTGCCGGATGAGCCGACATATTCATAGAACTCATCGCTCAGCGGCGGGTTGTATTCGTTGTTGTCGACAATATACTTGAGCGACATCATTGAATTGTAGACCGGGGTCTGCGGATTGTAGGTGTAGCTGTTGATATAGTTGCCGTAGAGACCGAGCTGCTCCTGCAGATTTGCAACCTTTTCGTATGCCATGGACGAGAAGGTGGATACTCCGTTATAGTTATACCATGCGGGATCCATGCGCGCCCTGAGTGAGGTGAGCTCCATACGGTAAGTGTCATTGCCCTCAATATCATCAAGTTCATTCTTGAGGTCTCTGAAATCCTGATAGTCTCCGGCGTATTCGGTCTTTGTTCTGTCCATGCTGTAGTTGTCGGTGTCGGCGCTTATAGCCTCGGCGCAGACGCAGCAGAGCATCAGAACAGCCATAGCCGACGCCTGATATTTCTTAGTCGAGAAGAGATAGAATATAAGCGTATAGAGCACGACAAACAGCAGGCTGATAATAACAGTTGTTTCATCGACGTTTTTTGAACCGACTTTCTGGATTATAACTATTCCCGAAAGAATAGCTACTCCCGCGCCGAGTATCTCTTTGCCGGAGAACTCGGTAATGTGTCGGAACGCCTTATATGCCATGGTGAGCAGGATGAACGAATACATGAACGAGAATCTGTAGGGCAGATCGTTCGGGAAGTGGAATGCGTGCCAAATATAATTGAGCACATTGAGATTGAAGCTGAAATATATAAGCCCGAGAAGAAGCACATTTGCTATCTTTTCTCTTACGGGTATGCGTTTGCAGAAAAGATGGAGCGGGACAAGTATTACCGTTGCCATTCCGCAATAGACATTGGGAAGAACATCGGTTCCGCTGCTTCTTATTGTGGGAGTGACGCTTGCAAGATGATTTGCGAGGAAGTCGAATATCTTGAAATATGACTTGACGGTCTCGGGCCATGTTCCGCTCGTCGCGGAGCAGCTTTGAAGAATAAAATAGACGGGAATGAGCGCGAACGCAACGAGAGCCGCGCCTGCAATGCTCGAAAGAGCAAATGTTATTCCGTCGGACAGGAATGAGTTGTATCTGATTTTATCTTTTAGCTTGCTGTACTGCTCGCCGTCCGGGTCGGTGTAAACTTCGAGAGCTTTCGTGGTGTCGGAGATGTTATAACGGCTGAAATAATATACAAGGAAATAGAGCACCGCAAAGATGCACGCCATGTAGCCCATATAGTAGCTCGTCAGCAGTGTCATCGACAGCGAGAAAATGTAGAGAGCGGGTCTGCGCTCGTTGATGATGCGCTCAATGCCGAGAATCATCAGCGGGAACAGAACCATGGCGTCGAGCCACATCAGATTCCAATAATAGGCTATAAAGAAGCCACAGAAAGAATAGAGCACACCGAACGCTGCGGTTATGGGCGAATGCTCGCCGAACGACTTTTTGAGATAATAGCAGAAGGTCGCGCTCGAAAACGCTGCAGCGAGAAGAATCATTGTCGCTATCGCCTCGGGCATATTCTTATGACCGAAGATGAGCATAACTATCGAGAGCGGGCTGCACAGATAGTTATAGAAGTTACCCAGGAAGCTGCCTCCGAGCCCCGTATTCCACGAGTAGAGGAAGCTCTTCATCTGAGTAACGCGGTCATAGAACTCCGCAAAAAGCGGGCCGTACTGATGATAGAGATCCATTCTGAGAATGGTCACATCGCCGAACGGTATGAGGCTGTAGCAGATATAGACTATCAGCATTATAACTGCCGAGCAGCCAAAAGCGAGCCAACAGTATTTGTTATCTTTAAAAATCCTGCTGATAACAGACCCTTTTTCATTTTTTATTTTCATTTCTTTACCTGCCTTATTTCTTTATCTTTTTGATTGCCTTCTTTGCCATGGGCAGAAGCTTTTCAAACCCGAGATACATAATTTTGTCAACCGGCATATCAAATTCGCCGACATATTCAAATATATGGGGTACGAACTTTATCTTGAACTTTGAAAGATGGTCTTCGAAGCTTCCGTCAACTCCGCCGAGGTTGAAATAGTCACAGCCGGCATCTATGGAATCGCAGACTCCCGCATATATAAGCCCGACAGATGCACAGAGGGTCGAGAGCACGGAGAGATCGGAGCCGGCATAGAGATACTCGGCAATTTTGAGCTTCGCCTGCGGATCAGGCATAATGACAAGGCTGGCGGCGAGATTCACGGTGTTTCCCTTTTCTTCGATAAGAGCCTTTGCCTCATCGAGCTTGCGCGTGTTTTCGGGAATGTTCTGCTTCTTTGCAATCAGCCCCTCGAGATATTCAACATATCTGTCAAGGTGCATGCGCGCATAATATATGACCGCTCTGTCGCCGAACGCATGGCGTATCTTTTTGAAATATTCTTCGTTTCTCAGCGAGATACCCTGGCGCTTTTCGGTCTGACCGAGCAGGCGGACAAACTCAGAAAGATCGTCGTCCGGGTCGGCTTTTATGAACTCGATGCCCTTGGAATTATGGAACGAGCCCATATAATAGCGGGTCTTTTTGGGAACAGCTTTCAAAAATCCCGCGCTGTCGATAGGTCCGTTTTCGTTGAAGAGCGGGATAGCCATGTTGAATCTCGGCTGAAAATATGCGTTTATGTCGGTGCTCAAGCCCCTGTGAACAAATCCGCACTCCTGCATGACTCTTATCGTCTCGTCAAATGAGTTGCCGAAATCGGCGGCATTCTGCTTTTCGTAGTTTTCTCTTATTACGAACGGGTCTGCCTTAACGGCAATCGCGCCGATCTTCTTTGCGTATTTTTTCAGCTGAGTCGAGAATTCGCGCATTGCCTCTGCGTCGCCGAAATCGCCGACGGGACCGCGCGGGGAATATATGAGCTTTTTGCCCATCGGCAGATGCCTTATCAAAAGAAGTGCGCCTACTTCGGGCGCGCCGTCTTTGTAGAGCATGCATATGTCGTGATCCCAGTTGTCCTTGACCTCGGACCATTCGGGCAGCTGTGTGAAGCAATAGGCAGGGGAGACGTTGAGGAAGTCTCTGTATTCTCCGGCATCCACGCCCGTTTTGAAGTTGTATTCAGCCATTTGCGATTAACTCCTTGATGCTTTTAGTTTTCGGATAAACAAACATATTTTACCACAAGTCGCAGAAGTATGCAATAAATGTAGTATACATATAAAATAATTTACAAATCATATCACTGTTGACAACTTTTGAAGTATGGTTTATAATGACTGCATATTTTAAAAGCTGTGACGGGAAGAAGTAGCTGTATTATGCCGGCAAAGAGAGTCTCCGGGCGCTGTGAGGGGACGCGGCATGGCGGCGAAATACATCTCCGAGCTGCGAGGCTGAACAATTGTAGTAGGTCGAGCCGCAGGCGTGCGTTATACGCTGAGCGCAATGCTCCTGAGACTCCGAAAGGAGTGAACAGAGGTGGTACCGCGGTAATTCGCCCTCTGCACGGTTCTCCGTGCGGAGGCTTTTTAATTTTATGAACAAAATGAAAGGAAAAATAACTATGGGAATTTACGAAGAACTCGTCGCGCGCGGACTTATCGCGCAGGTGACGAACGAGCCGGAAATCAGAGAGATGATAAACAGCGGCAAAGCTACATTCTATATTGGTTTTGACTGCACCGCAGACAGCCTCACGGCAGGTCATTTCATGGCTCTTACGCTCATGAAGAGACTGCAGATGGCTGGCAACAAGCCGATAGCTCTTATCGGCGGCGGCACTACAATGATAGGCGACCCCTCGGGACGCACCGACATGAGAAAGATGCTCACCCGCGAGGATATCAATCACAACGCCGAGTGCTTCAGACGCCAGATGGAGCGTTTTATCGACTTCGGCGAGGGCAAGGCTCAGATGGTGAACAACGCCGATTGGCTTCTCAACCTTAATTATATCGAACTTCTGCGCGAGGTCGGCGCCTGCTTCTCCGTCAACAATATGCTTCGTGCCGAGTGCTATAAGCAGCGCATGGAAAAGGGTCTGAGTTTCTTTGAGTTCAACTATATGATAATGCAGAGCTACGATTTCTACTATCTGTTCAAGAACTACGGCTGCAACATGCAGTTCGGCGGCGACGATCAGTGGAGCAACATGCTCGGCGGAACCGAGCTCATACGCAAAAAGCTCGGCAAGGATGCTCACGCAATGACCATAACTCTCCTTACCGACTCCCAGGGTCATAAGATGGGCAAGACCGCAGGCAACGCCGTTTGGCTCGATCCCAAGAAGACTTCGCCCTACGAGTTCTATCAGTATTGGAGAAATGTTGCAGACAGCGATGTTCTCAAGTGCATCCGTATGCTTACTTTCCTGCCTCTCGAGCAGATCGACGAGATGGACAAGTGGGAGGGCAGCCAGCTCAACAAGGCAAAAGAGATACTCGCATATGAGCTGACAAAGCTCGTCCATGGTGAGGATGAAGCGAACAAGGCGCAGGATGCCGCAAGAGCACTCTTCGGCGGCGGAGCGGATTCCGCAGATATGCCGTCCACAAGCCTCAGCGCAGATGACTTCGCCGACGGAAAGATCAGCGTTATAGATATTCTTGTCAAAGCGGGACTTGCAAAATCCAAAAGCGAGGCAAGGAGACTTATCGAGCAGGGCGGCGTCAGCGTCAACGATGAAAAAGTAAAGAGCCTCGATTTTTCGCTTTCTGCCGACGAAATAGCCGCCGACCCGGCTATAATTAAGAAGGGAAAGAAAATTTTCCACAAAATTGTTATGGCTTAATTGTGCACAATTGCCATTGCTATAGCAAAAAAGAAAGTTATAATATTGGATAAGGATTTTTCCTATTACTTTGATTGGATGGAACTTTAAATGAAAATTGTTATTGTCGGCGACGGCAAGGTCGGTTACAATATCGCGAAGCAGCTGCTTGCCGAGGGTCATGATATCGTAGTCATAGACAACAATCCGGATGTGCTCGAGGATTCGCTCCAGAAGCTCGATGTGCTTGTTGTCGACGGAAACGGAGTCACGCTCAAGACGCAGGAAGAGGCAGATGTTGCAAACAGCGATCTCCTTATCGCCGCGACCTCTGCGGACGAGATAAACCTGTTGTGCTGTATCCTCGCAAAGAAGCTCGGATGCCGCCATGCAATCTGCCGCATGAGCAACCCGGACTATGTTCAGTCGATTCAGTATATGCGCGACGATTTCGGCCTTTCGATGACCGTCAATCCGGAGCTTACCGCCGCAAGAGAGATATTCCGTATCCTGCAGTTTCCGAGCTTCCTCAAGCGCGATACTTTTGCCAAAGGCCGCGTCGAAATAGTTGAGCTCAAGTTAAAAGAGGACTGCGCGCTGGTCGGCAAGAAGCTTGAAAAATTATCTGATGTTCTGCGCGGCGTGAAAGTGCTTGTTTGCGCCGTTGACAGGGGAGGCGAAGTCTGCATTCCCGACGGCAGCTTTGAGCTTCAGGCAAACGACAAGATAACCGTCACCGCTCCGCGCAGCGAGCTTGTCAAAATGCTCAAGGCGCTCAAGATAAGCAATCAGAAGATAAGAGATGTGCTGATAATCGGCGGAAGCAAGATTGCAGTCTATCTAGCAGATGAACTTATAAAGAGCGGAGTCAATGTCAAGATAATCGAGCAGAAGCTAGACAAGTGCCGCGCTCTTTCGGAGCGTCTGCCCGGTGCTGTTATAATCAACGGCGACGGAACGCTCCAGGATCTGCTCTCGTCCGAGGGTATTGAAGATACGGACGCCGTAGTCTCGCTGACAAATATCGATGAGGAAAACCTTATCATATCGATGTACGCGGATGTCTGCAAAGTACCAAAGACTATTACAAAGATTAACCGTACCGAGTATATCAAGCTCTTCAAAGACAAGGATATCGGCAGCGTCGTATGCCCGAAAATGCTCGCGAGCTATGAGATAATCCGCTATGTCAGGGCTATGGACAACACCACCGGCGGTTCGGTCAAGACTCTGTACAGGATAGTCGACGAAAAGGTTGAAGCCCTTGAGTTTGCGGTGACCGACAGCACAAAGTGCATCGGCGAACCGCTCAAAAAAGTCAACCTCAAGGACAATATCCTCCTCGCCTGCATAACCCGCATGGGAAAGGTCATTATCCCGAGCGGTAATGATTATATAATGGCGGGGGATACGATAATCGTTATCACCACTGCAGAGGGCAAGTTCAAGGATATAAACGATATCTTTGCCGAGGACTGAGCCGGGAGACGCGAAAATGAACTATAAACTTATTGCAAATTATATAGGCAATATTCTGCGGATAGAAGGACTTTTTATGATCCCGGCGCTGCTTGTGTCGCTGTATCATAACGAGTTCAAATGCGTCCTCGCTTTCGGAATCAGTATTGCGGCACTCCTTGTTATCGGTCAGCTGATGCATATGATAAAACCCAAAAAGCGCAATATATTTGTGCGCGAGGGTTTTGCTATTGTCTCTCTGTCCTGGCTTGCAATATCGCTTTTCGGTGCGCTGCCGTTCTTTATAAGCCGTGAGATTCCGAATTTTATAGACTGCTTTTTTGAAACCGTTTCCGGATTCACAACGACCGGTTCGAGTATACTTTCAAATGTCGAGGCGCTTTCCAAAGGTCTGCTCTATTGGCGAAGCTTCTCGCATTGGCTCGGTGGAATGGGCGTTCTTGTGTTCCTGCTTGCGGTTGTACCAAATGGCAAAGACAACGACGCTCAGTCGCTCTATATACTTAGGGCGGAGAGCCCGGGACCCACGTTCGGAAAGCTCGTTTCAAAGATGCGCCAGACCGCACAAATTCTTTACATCATATACATTGCGCTGACGATTATTGAAATCATTTTGCTTTTCGCCGGAGGAATGCCGCTGTTTGACAGTGTTCTGAACTCTTTTGCAACCGCCGGAACGGGCGGCTTCGGAATAAAGAATGCCAGCATAGGCGCATATGACAGCTATTATCTTCAGGGTGTTATAGGAGTGTTTATGCTGCTGTTCGGCGTGAACTTCAATATTTATTATCTGCTGCTTGCAAGGGACTTCAAGCTCGTTTTCAAAAACGAGGAGCTTCGTTTCTATATCATAACCGTTTTGGTGTCGGTTACGGTGATAGCAATAAATATTCGCTCAATGTTCTCAAGCTGGTTTGACGCTTTTCATCACAGCTTCTTCCAGGTTTCGTCGATTATCACGACAACCGGATTTTCTACCACTGATTTTTCGCTTTGGCCTGAGCTTTCGCGATATATTCTCGTTGTGCTCATGCTCATGGGCGCGTGCGCGGGCTCTACCGGCGGCGGCTTGAAGGTGTCGAGAGTCCTTATATTATTCAAGGCTCTTCGCAACGAGATGCAGCGCGTTGTTCATCCGCGTAGCGTCAAAGTGCTCCGTATTGACGGAAAGGTTCAGAATGAAGCACTCGTCAGAAATGTTTCTATGTATCTTGTTGCATATGTTATTGTTATGATAGCATCCACGCTTCTTGTTTCAATCGATGATTTTAGCTTCACGACCAATGTAACTGCGGTTATATCGTGCATGAATAACATCGGACCCGGAATAGATATTGTCGGTCCGATGGGCAATTTCAGTGGATTCTCGTGGTTCAGCAAGCTTGTTCTCAGCGCGGACATGATAATCGGCAGACTGGAGATATTCCCGGTTCTCGCTTTGTTTTCGCCCTCGCTTAGGAAGCGCTGCAACTAAATAATTATGTCGGATTCGTGTGTTCGCCGCATGAATCCGACTTTTTTAAAAAAGTTTACAAAATGTACTTTAACTCGCCGAAACATAAGTGTAATATATAAGAAAATACATGATGGAGAATTGGGATGACAAAGAAGATACTCAACAAAAAGCAAAAAATCGTCATCAGTATCGTCGCCGCGCTACTTATCATTGCACTCGGTGTCACCGCTTATGTTATGATAAGCAAGAAGACACGCACTACGGTTGCCCTGGCGGATGTGACTGCCGGCGATATCACCGAAACGCTCAAACTTTCCGGTACTGTGAACTCCGAGAACCAGGCGTCGTTTGAAATACTTGACGGCACCTATGTCAAGAGCGTAAATGTCAGAGTCGGAGATGCCGTTAAAAAAGGCGATGTGCTCGCGACATTTGATACAAGCTCACTCAGCGACGTTGTGGCGCAGAAGCGAGAGAACTATAATGCCGCCATGTCGCAGTACAGAAAGTATGCTTCAAACGCGAACGCCTCCGTGGCTCAGCTTGAGTCGCTCTCAAAGCAGATAGAGCAGAAGCAGCGTGAGATAGAAAAGCTCAGCGAAAAGGTCGATGCGGCAAAACCGAAGGACGACACAAAGGAAACTATCTCGCTGAAAAAGCAGCTCACCGAGCTCCTCGGCGACAGCAAATTGGTGGCAGAAATAGTTGACAGACTCTTCTCTTCCGGCACTCAGGTTTCGGAGATACTCCAGCATCTCGAGAATATAATTAACGGCGCGAACAATCAGATTTCGTCGATACTCAAGCTCCTTTCGGCTTCAGACGAAGAGAAGCAGCTGATATCGGCGCAGCTCGAACTTGTTGAGTTAAAAGCGCGCCAGAGTATATTGAAGCTCCAGTCCGGCGATACTTTAGCTTCGCTTTATCTCTCGGTTGCCGAATCAGCAAAGGAAGACTTAGACAAAACCGTCGAAGCCGTGAATGCGCTGAAAAAAGGCTGGGTTGCCGAGAATGACGGCGTTGTAAGGGAAATAAATATCGTCAGCGGCGAGACATATCACACGCCGAAAAGTAATTCAACAGTATCGCTCGACAGTATTGATATATCTTCGCTTCTCTCATCCGCAACATCAGACACAAAGGATTTTTCCGGCATCATCAATCAGCTTTTCCCGGGAACTCCCGGCGGTATAGTGGTTGAATATTATCCGCTCTCTGCGACTTTCAGTGTCAGCGGCAAGGATATATATAAAATAAAACTCGACCAGCCGGTCGAGATAACCGGCGCAACAGGCAAGAAGTTCAGCGGTTACGTCAGCTTTATAAGCCCCACCGCCTCTGAATCTGCCTCGTCAAGCATTACTTCGCTTCTCGGTTCAACATCCGGCGGCAGCGAAGTTGAGGCGAAAGCGATGATTGAACAGCCCGACAAGAGCATTATAATTGGTCTTTCGGTTGATATGTCCATAAAGCTCGAAACCCAAAAGAACGCCACTCTTGTTCCGGTCGAGTCAATACAGTACGAGGACGGAAAGTCGTATATCTATCTTTATGACCCAGACTCAAAGACTGTTAAGAAAACCGAAGTCACAACAGGACTTTTTGACGGAGAGCATTATCAGATACTTTCCGGCTGCTCGGTAGGGGATAAGATAGTCAAGATACCGTCCGAAGATATTGAAGACGGTCAGAAGATACACGCAAAGTAATGGCACTGACACTTTTTATAAATATAAACGAACTGACCAACGAGCAGTACGAGCGCGAAATGAATTTTCTTTGTCCGCAGAAACGCGAGCGCGTTTCCAGGATGCGCTTTGAAGATGACAAAAAACGCTCGCTTGCCGCGAATCTCGCCGCAAGGCGCGCGTCTGCCGACTTTTTGGGTATTGATGAGGACGAAATCAGAATAACTTGTGACGGCAGCGGGAAGCCGCTGTGCGATGGATGTTATATATCTCTCAGTCATTCCGGCGACTATGCAGTCTGCGCTGTGAGCAGTTTCCCAATCGGAGTTGATATAGAGAAAAAGCGTGATGTCAATCCCAAACTTATAAATAAAATATGCGTCAACGATGCCGAGAGGGAATATGCGACAGATACGCAAAGTCTGCTTACGCTGTGGTCTGTCAAAGAAGCCTGCTTCAAGGTGCTGAGTCCAAAGGTAAGTACAGTCAGCGATATATCGCTCGAAATAACCGAAAGGGGATTCGAATGCAGCGGAATATCATTTATTGAGACAGGCATTGTGCACAAAGATTATGTTTTTTCGCTCGCATCAGTCTAAAAATTTCAATAAATGCTTGCATAAATATGAAACAGCAGTTATAATTATTCTATTATCATTTGGAGGTTCATTATGAATTTAGTACAGTTTTTAAACCTTGCCAGCGGTACAGCTGCAAACGGTGCGGCTTCCGGCAAGAGCCAGATTTCTCTTATCGTTATGATGGTTCTTCTGTTCGCGGTCATGTATTTTGTCATGATCCGTCCCCAGAAGAAAAAGCAGAAGGAAGAGCAGCAGATGCGCGACAGCATCGAGGTCGGCGATGAGATCACCACTATCGGCGGTATCGTCGGACGCGTTGTCACTGTTAAGGATGATTCTCTTATTATAGAGACCGGCGCTGAAAGAAACAGAATCAAGATTATGAGATGGGCTATCAGCACCAACAACACCGCTAACGAGAAGCTCGAGGCTGAGAGAGCTGCCGCGAAGGAAGCTCAGGAAGCCGAGAAGGCCGCAAAGATGGAAGAGGCCAAGGCAAAGAGCAAGGCAAGCCGCAAGAAGAGCAAGAAGAACAAGGATGCGGACGCCGAGTAATCTGACATAAAATCAGACTTCCCCTCATACTTTTTAACAAACGGTATGAGGGGGATTTTTTTATGCCTGCCAAAAGGGGAGAGCGAAAGGAACCCAACGATAAGAAAACTCTTCTGATAAGTCTGCTTATCGGCAATGCGCTTGGCGTCGCAATATTTTTTATACTGCTTTCGATTGCCTCTGCGGTGATGCTCAAGAAAGGTGTTTCGTCGGGAGCTTATACGCCCGTTTCAATTGTGTGTGCCGCAATAGCGGCGTTTATAGCCGGACTATTTTCTGTCATCCCGATAAGAAAAAACGGACTTCTGTTGGGACTGTGTTCATCAGTTTTGCTCATTGCATGCGTTGTTGTATCTGCCGCGGCCGCAGGCGGCAGTGTAGGCATAAAAACAGCGATTGCGGTAGCTGTTGCGGCCATATGTGCCTGCATTGGAGGCATACTTGCCGCAAATATGAAAAAGAAAACACGATGACCGTGCCGCAAGGCACGGTTTTGTCTTGTAAAATATAAAAAAGATGGTATAATATATAAGTATTTACATACGAGGAGGAAAACAAATCATGTCCAAAGAAAAGTATTATATCACAACTGCGATTGCTTACACATCGCGCAAGCCTCACATAGGCAATTCCTATGAGATAGTTCTCACCGATGCCATAGCCAGGTATAAGCGAATGCAGGGATATGATGTGTTTTTCCTTACCGGTACCGATGAACACGGTCAGAAGATAGAGGAGTACGCCAAGAATGCAGGCGTATCCCCGAAAGAATATGTTGACAAAGTGGCAGGGGAGATACGTGGCATCTGTGATCTGCTCAACACAACTTATGACAAGTTTATCAGAACGACCGACGATTACCATGAAAAGGTAGTTCAGAAGATATTCCGCAAGCTTTATGACCAGGGCGATATCTATAAGAGCGAATACGAAGGCATGTACTGCGTGCCCTGCGAGAGCTTCTTTACTGAGTCCCAGGTCGTTGACGGCAAGTGCCCGGACTGCGGCAGCGAGCTTGTCCCGACAAAGGAAGAGGCATATTTTCTCAGAATGTCAAAGTATCAGAAGCAACTCGAGGATTATATCGAGGCTAACCCCGACTTCATTTATCCCGAGAGCCGCAAAAAGGAAATGGTCAACAATTTCATAAAGCCCGGTATTCAGGATCTCTGCGTTTCACGTTCGTCTTTCAAATGGGGCGTTCCGGTCGACTTTGATGACAAGCATGTCATCTATGTCTGGATAGACGCGCTTTCAAACTATATCACCGCTCTCGGTTATGATCCCGACGGCAGCTCAGAGCTGTTCAACAAATATTGGCCGGCAGACGCGCATATAATCGGCAAGGACATTCTTCGCTTCCACACAATTTATTGGCCGATTATGCTCATGGCTCTCGGTCTTGAACTGCCCAAGAAAGTATTCGGCCACCCGTGGCTGCTTTTCGGAACGGACAAGATGTCAAAATCCAAGGGCAATGTCATATATGCGGACGATCTTGTGAGACATTTCGGCGTTGACGCCATCAGATATTATCTGCTCTCCGAGATGCCTTATGCCGCTGACGGTTCGATCACTTATACCACCATAATCGAGCGCTACAATTCCGAGCTTGCAAACACGCTCGGCAATCTTGTAAACAGAACGATTGCAATGTCAAATAAATATTTCGGCGGCGAGATACTCGCTCCCGAAGCTCCGGAAGCCGTCGATGAGGATCTCAAAAATACCGTTCTCGGCAGCGTAAAGACGGTTGATAAATGCATGGATGATTTCCATGTTGCGGATGCGCTTGAGGCTATTTTCAGCGCAGCAAGACGCAGCAACAAATATATCGACGAGACGACTCCGTGGCTGCTCGCAAAGGATGAAGATAAGCACGCAAGGCTCGGTACGGTGCTTTATAATCTCCTTGAGAGCATCAGAATAATTGCCGTTCAGCTCAAGCCCTTTATGCCCGATACCTCGGACAAGATTCTTGAGCAGCTCAACACGGATATATCTTCTTATGAGAGCATCCAGTCTTTTGGCGCGCTCAAAGCCGGTGGACGTGTCGGAACGGCGACTCCGCTGTTCAACAGAATCGACGCAGAAAAGATGCTTGAGGAGATAGAGAAGGAGACTTCCGTCTCCGAAGCGGCACTCGAAGAGAAGAAAGAAGAGATTCCCGGAGTTGCAATGATTGGCATTGATGACTTTGCAAAAGTCGAACTCAAAGTTGCAAAAATTAAGGATTGCGTGCCCGTAAAACGCGCAAAGAAGCTGCTTGAACTGACTATCGACGACGGTAGCGGACTTCGCACTGTTGCTTCCGGAATTGCCAAGTGGTACAAGCCCGAGGATCTTGTCGGACACAATATAATCCTTGTGTCAAACCTCAAGCCCGCAAAGCTCTGCGGCGTTGAAAGCTGCGGAATGATTCTTGCGGCTGACTGCGCAGACGATGATGTCAAGGTGATTTTCGTTGACGATATCCCGGTCGGAGCAAAGATAAGATGATAAACAATATTTTTGACAGCCACGCCCATTACGATGACGAACAGTTTGACGGCGACAGGGACGAATTGATAGCGTCCTTGCCGTCAAAGGGCGTTTGCGCTGTTATAAACTGCGCAAGTGACCTGAAAAGCTCCGCAACATCTGCGGAGCTTTCTGAAAAATATCCTTTTTTCTGGTGTGCGTGCGGAATTCACCCTCATGAGGCTGAAAAAGAATTAAAAAATGCTAATATTAGCGAAATAGAACAAAAAATAATTGATTTCACAAAAAAGAAAAAATGCGTCGCAATAGGGGAGATTGGGCTCGATTATCACTATGATTTCTCGCCAAGAGAGCTTCAAAAAGAGATTTTCGAGCTTCAGTTGAAACTATCAAAAGAGCTCGATCTGCCTGTTATAATCCACGACAGGGAAGCGCACGAGGACACAATGACTTTGCTCAAAAAATACAGACCAAAAGGCGTAGTCCATTGTTTTTCCGGCAGCGTTGAAATGGCGCAGGAAGTTTTAAAACTCGGAATGTATATCGGTCTCGGCGGAGCAGTTACTTTCAAAAACGCGAAGAAGCCTGTTGCAGTCGCAGCGGCAACTGATATCAGCAGAATTTTGCTTGAAACCGACTGTCCTTATATGGCGCCGGTACCGTTCAGAGGAACCAGATGTTCATCTGATATGATTGCATATTCTGCGCAGACGATAGCGAGCATAAAAAATATCGATGTGCAGACGCTTGTCGATACCGCAACCGAGAATACAAAGCGGCTGTTCGGGACAGAGTTCTGATTTTGTGCGAAGGGAGGGAAAACTGAATCAATAGTCATATTGGCTAAAGCTCCTGCTAAAATTATACAAAATAAATGTTTTGTATAATTTAGGGGACTTTATTATATGACTATACAGGTTCTGTGTATGAAACCTGAGGATTTTGTATGCCTGCCGCGACTGGTGCGGGATTATCTGAATTATCTGTCGAGTGTCAAAGGCAAATCACAGCTTACTGTCTGCGAATACGCCTCGGATCTTCGGCTTTTCTTTGCGTACATGCTCAAGCAAGAAAACCTTTCGCAGTATAAAAACACTCCTATAGATGAAATTGATATTTCAAAGCTTGATATCGATTTTATCTCGCTTGCCCGTATACCGACTGCGTACGGCTTTTTGGAATACTGTCGCGCCGAGCGCGGCAATGATACGGCAGCCAGAGCTCGCAAAGTTGTTTCTATCAAACGCTTTTATCGTTATTTAAAGGTTCAGGGCTACATTGATGAAAACCCTATGCAGGATCTGGAATCGCCGAAAATAAAGAAATCGCTGCCGAAATATCTGTCTCTTGAACAGGCTGTGAGTTTGCTTGAATCCGTAGATGGTAAAAATAAGGAGCGCGATTATTGCATTTTAGTTCTTTTTATGAACTGCGGAATGCGTCTTTCGGAGCTTGTTTCAATCAATTATTCTGATATAAAACCGGATAATACAATTATAATAACCGGAAAAGGAAATAAACAACGCACGGTTTATCTCAATGATGCGTGTGTAAGCGCAATAAAAGACTATATGAAAGTGCGTCCGGTTGACGGCGTGAAAGACAAAGAAGCGCTGTTTCTGAGCAACCGAAAGACCAGAATCAGCCCCAAAACGGTTCAGCATATAGTTGACGAATATCTTGAAAAATCCGGGCTCAGCGGTCAGGGATTTTCAACTCACAAACTAAGACATACGGCCGCTACGCTCATGTATCAATACGGCCATGTCGATGTGTTGCAACTAAAAGAGATTCTCGGCCATGAGAATCTGGCAACGACTGAAATTTATACTCATGTTGTCGACGAACAATTGCGCAGTGCCGTTGATTCCAACCCGCTTAATAAAGTCAAAATCAACCGCAAAAAGTCTGAATCTGATTCTGATGAAAATTAAAAGCTGAACAGCCTGCAAAAAAGTCTGCTTGCGGCGGCATCGGTTACAGCGGCGAGAACTATAAGAATGCATATTATCAAAAAACGCATACAGTAAATTTTTATGCTCCCCTCCCCTCTTTGTGCTTTAGCTGAAGAAAGTGAGAGGAGCATTTCATATGATGAATTTATTCCGGCACTGCAAGCAAGCAGGAGCGCAAAAATAGCCGGTATAAGCCCGGGATATATCACCAAAACGCAGTACCCAAGCCCGCGCAGAGCAAAATTTGAGTATAGATAGCCCGACAGCATACCTATCCCCACTCCACGTATTATGGGTAGAATGCATATCAGCGGCAGCCCGACAGCACACAGCCCGAATACAAATACTGCGAGCATAAATGCGGCGTTGACAGCCAGCGAATTTATAAAATTCATACCGAGAGACTGGCTGCCTTTTGATCTTATATAAACTGAAAACATATCCGAAAATGCGCCGGAAAGGTAACTGTCAGCCTTTTTCAGCGAAAGTGCGCCTATTATCATTCCTGCTGCAAAAAGCAGCATCATAATAAGTATTCTGCGATTCTTTTTCAGTGAAGTTATAACACCGTTCCCGTATTCCTTTGCTGCCGTGTTTATGTCCATAGCATTTTACCTCCATATTTTATCTAATAATATGAGGCTTTGTCCCGAAAAATACCAATGTCCCCGCAGTATCCATGCGAGGACATTTTAGCTTATCTATTAAATTTTTATTCCGTTCAGTTTATCAACGAAATCGGCGGGCTTTACGGTCAGCTCCGCCCATGCGGGTCTGAATCCGCTTTTTATTGCGTTCCCAGCAGATTTGATGTTTGACCATGCACAGCAGTAAAACGGGACTTTGCCGCGTTTTATAATCTCCAGTGCCAGTCTGCTGGTCAGCGCGCCGGCTACGCCCTGCCTGCGATATTCAGGCAGAACATCGACTCCTATCTGCCACATCGTGTCGCAGTCCGCAGAAGCTCCTGCAAGCCCTATCAAAGTATTACCGTCGTATGCACCGATGCACAGTACATCTAGATCTTTTCTGTCGGCGCACAACGCGTTGCTCCACTGCGGCAGATATAAATCCTTGAAGTTATTCGGATACATAACCTTGAGTTCATATCGGCATGACAGTTCCTGAAGAGACTCCATACGCGGCAGAAAATACTCGGCCATGAAACAAACCAGCATACCGTGCGCCTGAAAAGCATCGTTTAGAATATGCATATTCGGTGTTTCAAAGCAGTGCTCCGGCGCAAATCTGTTTATATACTTCTCCACAATGTCCTTATATTTCAAGTCGACGGACGCTACAATGTTGTTTCCGTATGACACAAGGTCACATATAAACGGAAGCTTCAAATATTTTCGCGCATTCTGGCTTGTTGTTGATTCAACAATGATATTTTTATCTTTTATAAAGTCTTCCGGCGCACATCCGAGGTCTGTTGCGGACTGCGCCATGGCAGTAGAAATAATTTGACTGTTGTTCATCAATTCTAATCCTGTCTTTTAAAATAAAACGCCCCTGACTTTTTTAATCAGAGGCGTTAAAAAATCTTTACTTCTTGAAGATATCGTCCTGCTCAATGAGCTCGATTCCCGCGCCCTTGAGTATCTCGGAAGCCTTGTCGTTATCTTCGACTCTGATGATAACATAGGCGTTGCCGACCGAAGGCGTGATGAACGCATAAGCATACTCAACGCTTATCTGTGCATCTGAAAGCACCTTGATAGCGCGCGCAAGTCCGCCGGGTTCATCGGGAATGATTATGCCGAGAACCTGAGTTGCGGAAGCGGTCATTCCCTCGCTTCTGAGCGCCTCAACCGCCGACTTGGGGTCGTTGACGATAAGGCGGAGAATGCCGTAGTCCGAGGTATCCGCAACGGAAAGAGCGCGGATATCGATGCTGTTCTTGGCGAGGACTGCCGTTATGTCGGCAAGTCTGCCGGGTCTGTTTTCGACAAAAACCGAAATCTGACTGATTGCCATTTGGTTTTCCTCCTTTATATTTTTCTGTTATCAATAACTCTCGAAGCCTTGCCTTCGTAGCGCGGCAGAGAGTGCGGTTCAACAAGACGCACCTTTGCGGAAACACCGAGGACGGACTGCATGGCGCCGCAAATCTCTTTTTCTTTAGCCTCAATCTGTTTGACCGAGTCGGAGAACATGTGGTCTGACATCTCGATGCAGACGGTCATTATATCAAGATTATTCGCTCTGTCAACTATTATCTGATAGTTCGGATCCATGCCGAGCGAAAGAATAACATGCTCGACCTGAGCCGGGAAAACATTGACGCCGCGGATAATAAGCATATCGTCGCTTCTGCCCTTGGGTCTGAGCATCTTGACGAGCGTTCTGCCGCAGGCGCATTTCTCATGCGTTATTGCGGAAATGTCGCGGGTTCTGTATCTGAGCAGCGGAAGAGCTTCTTTGCCGATACATGTGAACACGAGCTCGCCGTATTCGCCGTCGGACAGCGGCTTGAGGGTCACGGGATCGACTATCTCGGGATAGAAATAATCCTCGCATATATGCATTCCGCTCTGCTCGCAGCATTCAAATGCAACGCCGGGACCCGCTATCTCGGAGAGGCCATATATATCATATGCCTTGATTTTGAGCATATTCTCAAGCTGGATGCGCATGTTCTCACTCCACGGCTCTGCGCCGAAAATACCTATGCGAAGCGGCAGCTCAGCGGGATCGACATTCATCTCTTTGAGTGTCTCTGCGATAAACAGAGCATATGAAGGAGTGCAGCAGAGCACATTTGAGCCGAAATCCTGAAGTATCTGAACCTGGCGCTTTGTGTTGCCGGAGGACACGGGAATAGCCGTTGCGCCGAGCTTCTCCGCACCGTAATGAATACCCATACCGCCCGTGAAAAGTCCGTAGCCGTAGGAGACGTGGATGTAGTCCGAGGGCGTTGTGCCCGCAGCGGTAAGAGCTCTTGCCACGCACTCCGACCAGCGGTCTATATCGCCTCTCGTGTAGCCGACAACAGTCTGCTTTCCGGTCGTTCCGGACGAGGCGTGAACTCTGACAAGCTCATCTCTCGGCACGGCAAAAAGTCCGAACGGATAGTGATCTCTGAGATCCTGCTTTACTGTAAAGGGCAGCTTGCTGATATCGTCTATCGAGTGGATATCTTCAGGCTTGAGTCCTATTTCGTCAAACTTTGCCTTATAAAACGGGATATTTTCATAGCATCTTTTTACGGTTTTTATCAGTCTTGCGCTCTGTATTGCGTGCAGATAATCGCGCGACGCTGTCTCAATTTCAGGGCTGAAATACTTTGCCATCGTATCATATCTCCTTTTGCTGACCGTCTGCCTTTAATGCGTTTCAGCAGCTTTTTTCGTGCTCATAGCCGAGGCGGAACGCCTCAAGGTTCATATCGAGGAACTTTTCGGGCACAGTGTTCTTTATAGCGTTTATCCATGTTTCGTAGCTTAATTGCATATGGCTTGCCATGGCGCCTATGAGAACAACATTGACCGCCTTTGCCGAACCCGCTTTAACGGCGAGCGAAAGCGCATCAAGCTCTATCATAGAAGCTCCTGTTGCTTTTATTGCCTCGGATATGTTCTGAGGATACTCCGCTGCGCCGGTTATGACCGGCATCGGGTCAATGCACTGATCGTTGACGACTAATTTGCCGTCGGGCTTAAGGAAGCTGAGCCATCTTGCGGCTTCGAGCTTCTCAAAGGCGAGGATTATATCGGCTTCACCCTGCTCAATTGTGGGCGAAAAAACCTCATCGCCGTATTTAACATATGTAACAACGGAACCGCCGCGCTGGCTCATTCCGTGTATTTCGGAAACTTTGACTTCGTATCCGCTGTCTATAAGCGCGCTGCCGAGGAGTCTGCTCGCAAGCAGAGTACCCTGGCCGCCGACGCCGACTATCATAATTGATTTAACTGCCATTTTTCCCGCTCCTCTCTTATTCTATCGCACCGAATTTGCACAGCTGCTTGCAGACATCGCAGCCGACGCAAAGGGTGAAGTCAATGTGAGCCTTGCCCTCTTTCATGCTTATCGCGGGGCAGCCGATCTTCATGCACATCTTGCAGGAGGCGCATTTGTCGGTGTTGACTTTGACGGGTGGCTTGGTCTTAACATATTTGAGAAGTACGCAGGGACGGCGGGATATAACTACCGAGGGCTCGTCCGCTTCAAGCTCTTCTTTTATTGCTTTTTCTGTTGCGGCGAGGTCATAAGGATCAACGACAACAACGCGGTTTATTCCGACTGCGTGAGCGAGAGCTTCAAGGCTGACTGCCGTTGTCGGGTCACCCTTTATTGTAAGTCCGGTAGTCGGATTCTGCTGATGTCCGGTCATGCCGGTGATGCTGTTATCGAGGACGATAACGACCGAATTGCTTTGGTTATATGCGATGTTTATAAGACCTGTAACACCGGAATGGATAAATGTAGAATCGCCTATAACGGCCACGCGCTTGTGACTGCCGGCTTCGTCAGCCTTGTTCATGCCGTGGAGCGCGGAGACGGATGCGCCCATGCAGATGCAGGTGTCCATCATGCCGAGAGGAGCCATCGAGCCGAGCGTATAGCAGCCGATATCGCCGCTGACATTGACTTTGAGCTTCTTGAGAGCATAGAACAGACCTCTGTGCGGACATCCGGCGCAAAGTACGGGTGGACGCGCGGGAACGTTTATATCGGCCTTGAGATAAGCGTTCTCTTCACCGAGGATAACTTTCTTTATCATGCTCTGCGAATACTCGCCGAGAAGCGTGAACTGTTCCTTGCCGATGACATTTATTCCGAGCTTGCGGCAGTGATCTTCTATGTAAGAGTCAAGCTCCTCGATGACATAGACTTTTTCGCATTCTGCCGCAAAGTCGCGGATTATCTTTTCGGGCAGCGGATAGAGGCAGCCTATCTTGAGATAAGACGCTTTATCGCCGAGAGCCTCTTTGGCATACTGGTAGGCAATTCCGCCAGCGATTATGCCGATTTTCTTGTCGTTATATTCAATCTTGTTGACACCGAGGTCAACAGCTTCACTGTCGCCCCATGCTTCGAGAGCCTTTGTTCTCTCTTCAACTATGACATGCTTCTTCTTCGCCATAGCAGGCATCATGACATATTTCTGTGTGTCCTTGACATACTCCTTGAGTCCGTTGTCGACTCTCTCCCCTATCTCAACAAGGCTGCGGGAATGAGAGATTCTCGTAGTGAGTCTGATTATAACCGGGGTGTCGTATCGCTCGGAGATATCATATGCGAGCTTCGTGAAAGCGAGACATTCCTGAGAATCCGCGGGCTCGAGCATCGGTATCTTTGATGCCTTTGCATAGTTGCGCGAATCCTGCTCATTCTGCGATGAGTGCATTCCGGGATCGTCCGCAACGACTATGACCATACCGGCGTTTACGCCTGTATAAGAGAGTGTAAACAGCGGGTCGGCAGCAACATTCAGTCCGACATGCTTCATGCCGCAGAAAGAACGCGCTCCGGCTATAGCGGCGCCGCCTGCGGTCTCCATAGCGACTTTTTCGTTCGGCGCCCATTCGCAGTATATCTCGTCATATTTAGCCGCGCTCTCCGTCACCTCGGTGCTCGGGGTGCCGGGATAGCTCGATGCAACACGGCATCCGGCTTCGTAAAGGCCTCTTGCGACGGCCTCGTTTCCTAAAAGTAACTTTCTCATTTTTTGCCTCCGGATTTATTTCTTCTCGTTTCTCAAATCAACAACTCTGTGCGCCTTGCCGACAAATCTCTCGAGTGTCTTGGGCTCAAGCAGGCTGACCTTGCACTGGATACCCAGAGTGGTCTGGAGATTGTGCATTATCTTCTTCTGAAGCCGCTCGATTTCGCCGTAGCTCTCAAGCAGAGATGCGTCAACAAGCTCAACGCGGACTTCAAGTGTATCTGAAAATCCCTCGCGGCGGACAACCAGCTGATAGTTTGCGCCGATCTGCTCCGTGCCGATAAGCACGCTTTCAATCTGCGACGGGAACACGTTCACGCCGCGTATTTTTAGCATATCGTCGCTTCTGCCCTTGACCTTGTCCATTCTGACTCCTGTTCTTCCGCATTTGCAGGGAGAATAGTTGAGTCTTGTGATGTCGCGGGTTCTGTATCTGAGCAGAGGAAGTCCCTCTTTTGTCAGCGTAGTCACAAGCAGTTCGCCTGTCTCGCCCTCGGCAAGAGGTTCGAGTGTTTCGGGGTCGACTATCTCGGGATAGAAATAGTCTTCGCAGAAATGCAGTCCGTCGCGCTCCTCGCATTCGCCGGAAACTCCGGGACCCATAAGCTCACTCATGCCGTAGTTGTCGGTGGCGAACAGTCCCCAGCCCTTTTCAATCTGGGTTCTCATCTCGGGTGTGCAGCCCTCCGAGCCGAACAGGCCGAGGCGAAGCTTGTAGTCGCTCATCGGATAGTCGAGCTCTTTTGCCGTTTCGCACATATAAAGCGCATATGACGGAGTTGCAACGAGCGCGGTAGTGCCGAAATCGCGCATATACATCAGCGCCTTTTCGGTGTTTCCGCTCGAATTGGGAACAACCGTTGCGCCGAGCTTTTCGAGTCCGTAATGAAGACCCAGAGCACCCGTGAACATGCCGTAACCGAAAGATATCTGAACGATATCTTCGTCGGTAGCGCCTGCTGCGGCGGCAATACGGGCAACGCAGTCCGACCACAGATCAAGGTCGTGCTTCGTATATCCAACGACTGTGGGCTTACCTGTTGTGCCGGACGAAGCGTGAATACGCACCATCTCTTTCATCGGTCTTGCGAACAGACCGAACGGATAGTTGTCGCGCAAATCAGCTTTTGTAGTCGGCGGTATGTATTTTATATCGCTCAGGCTCTTGATCTTGTCGGCGGAGATACCCGCCTCGTCAAGCTTCTTTGTGTAGAACGGCACATTTTTGTAGCAGTAATCAACTGTCCATTTTAGTCTTTCGAGCTGCAGCGCTTCCAGCTCGCTGCGCTTCATTGTTTCAATTTCCTTTTGAAAAAACATCTTGAAGTCTCCCTCTTTTATACTTCGACAGGGTATTCGGAAATTACCTATAAATTATACCACTGTTACTCTTTTTCGACAATACCGTTATAAAATAATTCAGTAACATTCTTGTCATCTTTTCCTGTTATTGCGCTGACGATGAAGCAGAGCGCGAGCGAAAGGAGCATCGCTATGCAGGCGAAAAGCGGTCCGAATCCCGCAAGCGTTGATGCCGTGCTGTTGTTGACCCCGAACTCAACAAGCAGTTTGCATATCGCAGGAACTATCGCGACAGAGAAACCGCCTATCATCGCAGCCCAAGCACCGTGCTTGTTCATACGCTTCCAGAACAGCGCAACGACATAAGGCGCAAGGAACGAGCCGGAAATTATACCCCAGGAGTAGCTCATCATATCAAGAATGGGCGTATCTGTATTTGCGACAACATATGAGCAGAGAATAAACACAACGCAGAGAACTTTTGTGAGAACAGTTACTTTCTTTTCTTTCATTCCGGGCTTGAGCACGCTCTTTACAAAGTCCATGGAGAATGTCGAGCTCGCAGTGAGCGTTATGGAGCAAAGAGTCGAAACCGACGCTGCTATGAGCAGGACAAGGACGATTCCGAGCAGTATATTCGGAAGATTCGCGACCTTTAGCATATTCGGAACGACATAGTCCTGAACCGGCTTTTTAAATGATGCTATCTCGTCGGCAGTGAAGAATCTGTGGCAGAGCGAGCCTATAAAATATCCTCCGCCCGCGACAAGAAGAGCGAAAAATGTGGATATTATTATGCCGCGCTTCGCCTGCTTGTCGTCCTTTATGCCGAAATATTTCTGTATCATCTGCGGCAGTCCCCATGTGCCGAAGCTGGTCATGAGCACGGTTGCGATGAGCGACGCCGCAGCCTTAACTCCGAGCTTGGGAAGTCCCTGCGCCGAGTGAGCGTATTCTCTGAGACCCTCTATACCGCCGACTCTGTCGCAGCGGATGACAAAAATTATAAGAAGAGTTATGCCGAACATCATGACAATTCCCTGAACAAAGTCCGCGCGAGCCTGAACAAGATATCCGCCAAGCAGTAGAAGCACTGCGGCAAGAACTGCGATAATTATCATGCATATTTTGTCGTCTATTCCGAGCAGAACATCGGCAACCGACGCGAGACCTTTATAGACCGACGCCGAATACGGGATCATGAAAATAAATATAACCATGCAGGCAAATATTTTCATGGCGCGGCTGTTGTATCTCAATTCAAAGAACTGAGGCATAGTTTTTATTTTGAGCCTGTCTGAAACATCGCGTGTTCTTCTGGCGAGCACACGCCAGGCGAGCCACGAGCCGAACACGGCGTTGCCTATTCCTGCGGCGATACCCCAAAGACCGTAGTTGAGTCCCGTGCCGCCGGCGTAGCCGACAAACATAACTGCCGAAAAATATGCCGTACCGTAAGAAAGCGCCGAAAGCCACGCTCCGGCGTTTCGTCCGCCGACCGTCAAATCGGCTATGCTCTTTGATTCTCGTCCCGATACAATGCCGATTATTATCATAACCGCAACATATACCGCGATAGTTATCCAGACGGTGGTGTTCTCCATTTTTTCTTCCTCTGCTTTTTCTTTGTTTTGCGCTTTAAAGCTTTTATTCGATAAAGTGTAGCAATATAATACAATAAAAAGCAGTATTTGTCAAGTTATTTCAAAAAGAATTGAATATGTCGCAGAATCTACCTCCTTTTCTCGGCGGCGCACAGCACGCCTGCTGATTGTAGCACACGAGCACGGCATCCTCGCCAATAACTTTTATGTCTTCCCAGCATATTCTTATATCGTCGCATCGTCCGAGCAGCCCCATACATTTCGGCCTGCCGAATACGATAATTGCAACTACTTTTCCCGAGCAGGTGTCAACTTCAATATCCGACACGGGACCGAGTATATTCCCATCTCTTTGATTTATAACCTGCTTGTTCCTCAGATCCGTCACGCAGCAGTTCAAAAAAATCACCCCCAACGGCATTATATGCCGCTGGAGGTGCGTCGAATCACACGACGTTCATTTCTTTTTTCAGGCGTTCTATAATCCTTTTTTCGAGCCTTGATATGTAGCTCTGCGATATGCCGAGCATATCCGCGACTTCCTTTTGCGTATATTCTTTTCCGCCGCCGAGTCCGAACCGCATTCGCATTATAAGCTTGTCGCGGTCAGTAAGAGCATCAACGGTACGCAGGAGCAGACTTTTTTCGTCCTCCGCCTCTATGCCGCGATTTACCGTATCCGGCTCGCTGCCGAGAATATCGGACAAAAGCAGTTCGTTCCCGTCCCAATCTACATTCAGCGGTTCGTCGAGCGAAATCTCGTTTCTTATATTATTTGTCTTGCGCAGGAACATGAGTATCTCGTTTTCAATGCACCGTGAAGCATATGTCGCGAGCTTTATGTTCTTTGACGGCCTGAATGTGTTGACGGCTTTTATCAGCCCGATAGTGCCTATTGATATAAGATCTTCTATTCCTACTCCGGAGTTTTCAAACTTCCTCGCTATATAGACCACGAGCCTGAGATTATGCACTATGAGCGGCTCGCGCGCGGATTCGTCGCCCGCTTCGATGCGCTCGAATATCTCACGCTCCTCATCTTTTTTCAGCGGGGCGGGTAGTATCTCGTAGCCGTTTATGTAGTGTACCTCGCCACGGTCTCTGCGGTTGAGAAAACGGTTTATCAGTTTTTGTATTACCGCTTTCAGCTTTTTCATTTTTTGAGCCTCCCCTTTCCACTCTGTCAAAGAAATTGTTTCCTATGAGTGCCGAATATTCGCCGCCGGACAGTGAGCCATTGTATATCGCGGCATAAGTCTCGCTGCATACAAAAATACCCTTGACACTTTTTACTGTTACTTTATCAATTTTTATTGCCGGAAGAAGCCCGCTCCCGCCGACCGACCTGAAGCTTATAAATCTTACTCCGCGGCAGGCATATGCCTCGTCTTCCTTTATCTCCCTGCGCACGAGTTCTTTTATTTCATCCGGCAGAACAGAAGCTATCGCGCTGTACTCAAACACTATCGCAGGATATGAGGAAAACGGCTCTTTCAGTGAGCTGCCAGTATCTATGAGAGCGGCGCATTCAGCATCTTTTCCGTGATAATTTATTCTTACTGTTGCCGTGTGGTTGTCGGGCGCGTTTCGGCGCATAAAATAGGAGATGAGTCGTATAACAGCATAGCAGGCGGCGGAGGTCAACAGGAGCGTAACAGCGCTGATATCAAAATACACCGCGCCGTTTTTATATGTAAGTCCGTCAGGTTTGAACATCAGCCATATGGCAAGCGTGATTCCCGCAAAGGCGAAGTTCGCCATAAGAAAGCCGCCGCCCGCTCTGAGAAAGTCTTTAACCGAGCGTATAGAGAACGCGGTGAAAAGCATCGCCGCAAAACAAATAACTCGCAAGGCTATCGAAAAGAACAGATTCATATCTGGCAGAAAGATTATCAATGAATAAACCGCACCTATCGCGGCGGAGAGCAAAATGCGCCAACTGCGCGTCGGGGTTTTCACCAAAAGGCCCGCCGCCGACAGCATCAGAAAGTTGACGAGCAGATTTATCATCAGCAGTATATCGACATATATAACATTGCTCATCGCGCACCTCCCGAAACGGTATGACTCAATTATAAGCCGCCGCCGAGGCCTTTTTTGTCAAATCAAAGGGTGAAAAAATAAAAAAGCCCTGCACTTTTGAAAGCACAGGGCTGAAAAATATATTCAGTTCAGGTTGTCTACTGCCGCGCGTTCTATAGCGAGACCCGCTCTGTAGCGATTCATATATTTTTTGAATCCCTCGGCGTCTTCAGCGTCGGGAGCTACGCTGTCTCCGAGCATATCGCCGAATACTTTTGAATCGAGGAAACTGTCAAGCGATTCGCAGTCCGCACGGTTCTTCATATATGATGCAAGCAGAGCGATTCCCCATGCGCCTCCCTCGCCTGCCGTCGACATAACGGCAACAGGGGTTTCGAGCACGGCCGCCATGAGCTTCTGACCGACACCGGGGGTTTTGAACAATCCGCCGTGGCCGAGAAGTCTGTCAACGCGGACAAACTCTTTTTCAGTCAGTATGTTCATGCCGAATTTTAAAGTTGCCATCGTCGAGAAGAGTATCGCGCGGGCAAAGTTTGCAAGATTCATCTTGCTGTCCGGAAGCTTTGTGAAAAGCGGCCTGCCAGCTTCAAATCCCGTTGTGTGCTCGCCGGAATAATAGTTATAGGAGAGCAGTCCTCCGCAGTCCGGAGCGCCCTCGAGAGCTTTGTTGTAGAATGTGTCATAGAGCTTCGGCACGTCAACGCTCCCGCTCATCAGCTCCACAGTCTCTTTGAGCAGACCTATCCACGAATCGAGATCGGTCGTGCAGTTGTTGCAGTGTACCATCGCAACGGGACTGCCGTCCGGCGTTGTTACCATGTCTATCTCGGGATACACCTTTGAGAGCGGCTTTTCTAGGACTATCATTGCAAATATCGACGTTCCTGCCGAAACATTGCCGGTTCTCTGTGCAACGCTGTTCGTTGCCACCATGCCGGTGCCTGCATCGCCCTCTGGCGGGCAGAACGGAATACCGGGTTTGAGCTTTCCTGTCGGATCAAGGAGCTTTGCGCCCTCTTCCGTAAGCTTGCCGGCAAAATCTCCTGCGCTGTGTACTGTCGGCAATATGTCGCGCAGCTTCCAAGGAAGATTTTTGTCTGCGACTCTCGAATCGAACTTCTTTATCATCGTTTCATCGAAATCGTGAGTTTTGCTGTTTATCGGGAACATACCGGATGCTTCGCCGATACCGATTGCCTTCTCTCCCGTCAGCATCCAGTGTACATAGCCCGCGAGCGTTGTCATAAAGTCGATGCTTTTGATATGATCCTCGCCATTGAGTATGGCGCGGTCAAGGTGAGCTATGCTCCAGCGCTGAGGAATATTGAACCCGAAAAGCTCGGAAAGCTCAGCCGCCGAGCGCTCGGTGACGGTGTTTCGCCATGTTCTGAAATCAGCTAACTGTCTGCCCTCTTTGTCGAACACAAGATATCCGTGCATCATGCCGGAAATACCCATTGCGCCGACAGAAGTCAGTTCGATATCATATTTTTCTTTTACATCATCGGCAAGGGTTCTGTAGCATTCGCGCATACCCGTCCAAACATCGTTGAGATGATATGTCCAGATGCCGTTTTCGAGCTTATTTTCCCATGAATAACCGCCCGCCGCGATGACTTCGTTGTTTTCGTCAACAAGTATACCCTTGATTCTTGTTGAACCGAGTTCAATACCGAGCGATGTCTTGCCGCCGAGTATCGACTCTCTTATTTTTTCAGTTTTCATACAGCACTCCTTCTTGTCTTTTTAAACAACAAAATTTTATCACATTAAACAAAAAAATAAAAGAGAAAAAGCAGAACTAATTCATTTTATATTGAAATGGGTGTTAATTCATGTTACTATTGTGAAAAATGGACAGGAAGTGATTGGCTTGACTTACGGCACACTAAGCAAATATCGCGGTTTTTTGATGGGCTTTGCCATACTGTGGGTAATGTATTTTCACATACCGCTGAAATTCGCCACCGAAGTCGGATGGTTTATTCACAGAATCGGCTTTTACGGAGTCGATATTTTTCTTTTCCTCTCCGGGCTCGGAGTATATTATTCGCTGACTAAAAGACCGAATGTGCTCGGGTTTTATAAGGCACGCCTTGTTCGCATTCTGCCTGCGTATATTATAGTTGCCTGCGCTTCATATTGTCTGCTGAGGCTCGACAGAGCGAGTGCTCTTGACTTCTTCTATTATATATCCGGCATCGGATATTGGACGCGGCACGCACGATTTGACTGGTATATCCCAACTCAGCTGGCTTTTTATCTGATAACTCCCCTGTTCCTGTTCTTCTATAAAAAGCTCGGCGGCAAAAAGCAGATAATATATACCTCAGCGTGTATGTCTCTTTCTGTTCCGCTTTGCGTTATAATGTATTATAACGATTTGATCTATCTTTGGGGAACGGCAGTCAGGCTTTCTGTTTTCCTGCTCGGAATACATACGGGAAGGCTTGCTGAGCAAGATAAAAAAGTTACTAAAACTTCGCTGATACTCAATATTGCGGCATTTATAGTCGGAACTTTTCTCGCCTATTATCTCAACGGCTGCGTCAAAGAGCCGGAATATATAAAAAACGGGCTCAACTGCTATCCAGCTCTGCTGATGATGCCGTCATTCTGCCTGCTTGTCTCTCTCGGACTTTCGGCACTCAATAAAAAACTGCCGAAGCTTGAAAAAGTTATTACTTTCCCGTTTGATTTTTTAGGCAAATACAGTCTTGAGCTTTATTTGCTTCATCAGCGTCTGCAATCGATAATTCCGAAATATTTTGAGATTGAAAACCAGTTTGTGATTTTAATTGTCACACTTGTTATTTCGCCGCTTCTCGGTATGGTGATAAACGGCATCAGAACCGCCGCAAAGAAACGCAAAACACGAAAGAAGGCAGCATAAAATGTTTGATGTCACCGCAATAGGCGAACTGCTCATAGATATGGCACAGTCGGGGGTGTCGGATATCGGCTCGTCGATTTTTGAGGCAAATCCCGGCGGCGCGCCGTGCAATGTTCTGGCAATGCTCAACAAGCTCGGCAGGAGCACTGCGTTTATCGGCAAGGTCGGAGACGATATCTTCGGCAAGAAGCTCAAAAATATTGTCGAGAGCAGCGGCACGGATATCGGCGGGCTCGTGTTTGACGAGAATGTCCGCACAACGCTCGCTTTTGTTGAGACGGACGAATACGGCGACAGAAACTTTTCTTTTTACCGTGCCCCCGGTGCGGATATGATGCTGCGCGAAGATGAAGTCAATGTAGATATCATAAAGCAGAGCCGCGTTCTTCACTTCGGAACGCTTTCGATGACACACGATGTCGTTGAAAAGGCAACGGTAAAAGCTATTGAGACAGCGAAAGATTCGGGCTTGCTGTTGTCGTTCGACCCCAATCTCCGTCCTCCGCTCTGGGACAGCATGGACAGGGCAAAGCAAAAAATAGATTACGGTTGTTCGGTGAGCGATATTGTAAAAATCGAGATTGACGAATTGCGTTTTCTGACCGGCTGTAATGAAATAAATAAAGCTGTTGAGATATTCAGAACGTGCTACCCGAATGTTGCATTACTGACTGTGACTGCGGGGCGCAGCGGAAGCCGCGCATATTATAAAAATATTTATGCCGAAGCGCCGACTTTTCTCAATGTAAAGACGATAGACACAACCGGAGCGGGCGATACTTTCTGCGCTTGCTGTATAGACTGGTTTTTGAATAACGGCGGCAAAGAGGTTAAAGAAGCTGAACTCAGGAATATGCTTGTTTTCGCAAACGCTGCCGCATCTCTTGTGACCTGCAAAAAGGGAGCACTGCTCTCAATGCCGGAGATATCGGATATAAATAATCTAATCAAGGAGAACGAAAACAATGAGTGAACTCTATGATTCAATAAGGCTGACCCGTTCCGCCGCCACATTTACGCGCGCTTTGGGCATCGATGCTCCCGATGGTGCAGATGCCCCGTGCGACATAGTGCTCGACAAACTCTTTGCCGAGCTCGGCGAAGGCGGAGCAGACAGAGTGTTTATATATAACCCCGACGCTATCGCACTGTGGCTGTTTCAGAAATATACTGAATTGTTCAAAGATGCGATACTCAGAACACAGATTCAGCTCCCAATGCTCTCCGTTATGCCGAGCGTGACGCCGGTCTGCTTCGCTTCGATGTATTCGGGCGTTATGCCGGAGATTCACGGCATAATGAAATACGAAAAGCCGGTTTTAAAAATAGCGACGGCTTTTGATGCTCTCGCCGCAGCAGGCAAACGCTGCGCAATAGTTTCGACCGATGGCGACAGTATTTCAAAAATCTTCCTTGAGCGTAACATTGATTACTACATATATCCGTCCGTTGAAGAATGCAACGCAAAAGCGCTTGAGCTGATAGATTCAGATGAATACGATTTCATCACGCTCTATAACGGCAACTATGACGGCACGATGCACCGCTGGGCGCCGGAGGGTAAAGAGTCGATAGATGCACTCAAAGCTAATATAGCCGTATTTTCAGAGATACACGACGCTATAAAAGCGAAGTGGAGCGGGCATAAAACTCTGCTGGGCTTCTGTCCCGATCACGGCTGCCATGAGATAGACGGAGGCGTGGGAAGCCACGGACTTGATATGCAGGAAGACATGAATATAATTCATATGTTCTCGTTTATAAAATAAATAATCAGCACCGCATGATTTTTCAATGCGGTGCTGTGTTTTTTGTTTATATATTGAACCCTGTAAAGAACTTATATGCGGCGTAAACAGCTGCAATTGCGGCAATGCCGATGCCGACTTTTATGAGTATCGGTTTGACTGCGCGCGGGCTAGTCGGCGCGTGCTTATAGATAAACTCTTTGACCGGGGTCTTTATCTTTGTTCCGCAAAGTTCTTTGAACGTCGCGGTATAGGTTTTGTATTCGCGAGGTGCAGTCTCGTCGAGCTCAAAGATTCGCACTCCCCTGTTTTCGCCTGGACCGTACACATTGAATCCCGCGCCCTGAGTATATCCGAGATCAACGCCTTTGTATTTTACGACAAAGCTGTTGTTGTGATCGTGACCGACATATATGCCGAGAACATCGCCCTTTTCGCTCATCGCCTCAAACTCGCCGGTGTTTACATCGGGAGAAGCGGGCGATTCGAGCATGAATCCGCCTTCGGCGATAGTTTCATCATTGAGCACAAAATACTCATTTTCATGCGCTCCGTATGCCGGGACTGCGCCCTTAGTGCCCTTGGGCACTTTCTTTATTACATCGAAAAACTCCGGCACGGGGATATGCTGAAACACGAGCGACGGCAGATAGTCTCCGTTTTCGGCTTTGAGCTGTTCGCGGCGCGAGACATACCATTCTATCTGCTTTTTGTCGACGGGCGCGTATCCTGCGCCGTCTTTTGCTTTGCCGTGGGAGTCGATTATATATAACTCAAACATAGGCTTGTCTTCGGTGCTTGAATAAATCTGAATATCAGCCGTTCCGACATCGTCGGAATTTCTGAGATCGCCGCTTATAAAATTGTCGTACTTCGCGTAGAACTTGTACTGACCGCGATTATCAACGCCGCACTGCGCGTCGTGATTGCCGTAGGTCACCATAAACGGAATGTTTCTCTTTGCAATCGGCTCAACGAGAATATCTATGGTGCTCTCAATTATTGCAGGATCTTTTTTGAACTTCTTTGAATAGCCCTTTATCTGATCGCCAGTGAAAATAACAAGGTCGGGCTTTTCGCGGTCAAGCGCATTGTTTATGAGATTCAGCGTATCTGGCGACACGGCGGGAATCTCCTGAGTATCGGCTATCTGCATTATCTTGAATTTATGGTCGGAGTTGAATCTGAGCATTATTCCGTTCCCCTTTCACTTTTATAGTATTTGTTGAAAAGCTCATTTAAAGCGCTTTCGGAATTATTCTGTCAGCTATATATTCTCGAAGTCTTTCGGCTATAGCTTGCATACAGCGTCTCCTTTTAGGTTCTGACTATATATTACCATCAAAACCGCGATTTTTCAATTCATTTTGTCTTTTTCGGCTTGACGGAAGCTTTAGTTTGAATTAATATTATCTTATAACTTTTATGAGGATGTGAATCAATGAAAGAGAAAAAAGCCAAGCGCAGCTCCGGCGGGATATCATGGATATTCGGATATCTCGGTTTCGGCGTGGGCGCTATCGGAATGGATCTGAGCTACGGTCTGTTCAACTCGTTCCTTACAAAGTATTTAACCGATGTTCTTCTGCTCAATGCAACTTTCCTGCTTATCGTGCCGACTCTCGCGCGTATATGGGACGGCATCAATGACCCGATGATGGGCACGATCGTTGATAACACGAAGTCTAAGTTTGGCAAGTTCCGCCCGTGGATAATGTGCGGCGCCGTACTCAATGCAGTTGCGCTGACATTTCTCTTCACCAATCCCGGATTTGAGGTCAGCAGTGATTTCATAAATATAAAGCTCTATATCTATGCCGCTGTTATGTATGTCCTCTGGGGCATGACAAACACGATGATAGATATCCCCTACTGGTCGATGGTTCCCGCGTTGACGAGCGACCCGCAGAAGAGAAATGTCGTCTCCGCTATTCCGAGATTTTTCTCGGGCTTCGGTCAGATAATAGTCAGCGTGTTCACCGTTCAGATGGTCGCGATGCTCGGCAAGGGCAACGATTCCGTCGGCTACAGCCGCTGGGCTATGATAGCAGGTATCGTGCTTATTATCGGCGCACTTATCACCGTTACCACCACCAAAGAGCGCGGCTCAGTGCCGCCGAAAGAGAAGTTCACGCTTGCAAAAGCTTTCAAGACCGTCAAATCGAACGATCAGCTGCTCGTTTTCATGCTCACTGCCCTGCTCTTCAACACCGGCTGGTACATAACAAACGCAATGGGCATCTACTTCTTTGATAATGTCATGGGCAACAAATCACTGCTCTCTTATTTCGCGGCAATCGGCGGCGTAGGTCAGGCTCTTGGTCTGTTCCTGCTCCCTGTGCTTTCAAAGAAGTTCACACGCCGCAAGGTCATTCAGGGCGCGATGTGCATGACCGTTATAGGCTATCTCGGAATGTTCCTGTTCGGTCCCGTGCTTCTCGCATCTAACGCCAAGATGTTCATCCCGTTTGCTGTTTTTGCGCTTATAGGCTGCATGGGCATCGGATGCATCTTCGTTTCGCAGACCGTTATGCTCGCCGATATCGTTGATTACGGCGAATACAGCCTCGGCTACCGCTCGGAGTCCATCGTTTTCTCGATGAAAGGATTCCTTCAGAAGCTCGCATATACCATACAGTCGATAGTCATAGCCCTCGGACTTCAGTTCTCCCACTATGATGCGACTCTCTCCGTTCAGACAGAGCTCACAAAGAACACCATTTCCACAATGATGTTTATTATCCCGCCGATTTTTGTTGTACTTTCGCTCATCATCTTCACAAAGAAGTATAAGCTGCACGGTGAGCTGTCCGACAAAGTAAACGAGTTCATTATGAACAGAAAAGCAAAATCCGAAGAAGAATAAGAGACAAAAATATATCACCGCGCCCTTGTTACGGGTCGCGGTGATTTTTTATATATTCTCTTTTATAGCTTTGTTCACGCGCTCTCTGAGAGCCAGGAGATAGCTGCTGCCGTGCGGATATTTCTGGAATGTGAGTTCATCATCCTGAATCGCGATTTCAAGCGCCTTTTCGCGCCCGACAAGGCTTTCGAGCAGACGCATCGCGGCAAGATCCTGGAGTCCGTCATAGAATACTTTGAACCTGAGCGAGTTAATCGGCTGCCCGTCTTCGCCGGGATAAACAACAAACGCATCGCCGGACGGGAACGCCTTGCCTGCATCGGTCACGGTGAACGGGTCTATCTCATGCTTTGAAAACTGCGAATACCAGTAGTTATAGCCCCACTGGAGGAATCCGGTTGCATTATATTTATAAAGCAGCGTACCGAGAATGCGGTTTCGCGCCGACGGCATTGCGAAGAATCTGTTCGGGACATTCTTGTTGTGCTGACCACAGCAGTAATATGTCCAGAATTCATCGACTTTGCCGACAAAGTCTTCGACATGATCTTCGGACGGAATAGGATATTTTACAGCGCCCTTGTCAAAAAATTCAATATCCGAAAGCGCGTCTATGACTTTGAAGCCCGGGAATATCTCCGCTATCAGATCGGCGCGCTTTTTATATACTTCATACTGCTCCAATGACGGCTCATCCGACACATGGAAGCGGCAGAAATTTCTTATACCCTTTCTGTCGATAAAAGCGGTCAGAGCCGCGGCAAAACGGTGCAGAAAGTCGCGGTATTCTTCGCTGTCAGCATCGGTCTCCCAACCGAAGATGCGCTTCTTTTCTCCGTCAACTTCGGCGACTATCTTCGGCGCGTGCTCCGCACCCCACTGGGTGAACAGATGCGACATTTCGAAATATTTAATTCCGCAGCGTCTGCACATATCTATCCATCGGTCGAGCTTGTCGAAGCCGAACTCGTAGCCGTCCTTTGTCTTTTTGACATCGACAAGCTGAACGGTCGGTCTCTCTTCCCCGACTTCGGTATCAAGCGGCGGAGTGAAAAGCGGAGTTAAAATAAAATTAACACCGTGATTCGCGGCATTTCTGACATAGTTTTCGATTATATTCCAGTGCTCTTCGCTGAAAACATCGACTTTATAATATGTTGCAAGACAGTCACAGTGGAACCACATGGTACACATAAGCGCCTGTTCGGGAAGCTTTGCGTTGATTACATCGACTGTGATAACATTTGTGACGGTCTCTTTGCCTTTTGAAACCGTGATAAAAATATCATGTCTGCCCGCCGATTCGCCGGACGCGTCGAGTTCGATCCACAAGCTGCCGTGATGTCCGCTCTCCGCGAAGAATGAATTGTCTTCAACAGGCTCAAGCATATCGGGATAGAGCCCGGGAGTTTTCCTGAGAAAATAGAAATCCGAGTCCTCAAAAGCCGGAAGATCTGAATTTATCTCAACGACTTTGTATATTTTTATATTCTCGGGCTTCCAGCCGGATACGGATATCCCACACTGTGTGTCCTCGTCAGAGAAATACGCGAGCTGGAATGATGCTCTCTCATTGCCGAGCATAGACATCTCCGAGAGCGACGCGCAGGTCGGCTCGGAATCGTGAAAAATCTTTTCAAGAGAACTGACGGTTCGTGAAGTTATCATTCTGTTATTCCTCCGTATCGTTCAGAAGCTTTTTGAGATATTGCCCGGTGTATGAGCCTTCGGTTGCAGCAACCTGCTCGGGAGTGCCCTGTGCGATTATCTCGCCGCCCTCGTCGCCGCCCTCGGGACCGAGGTCGAGTATCCAGTCGGCGGTCTTTATGACATCGAGGTTGTGTTCGATAACAATGACTGAATTTCCGTTGTCAACAAGCCTGTGTAGCACTTCGATGAGCTTGTGTACATCGGCTGTGTGCAACCCTGTAGTAGGCTCGTCAAGAATATAAACAGTCTTTCCTGTAGAGCGGCGTGAAAGCTCGGTTGAAAGCTTGACGCGCTGCGCCTCGCCGCCGGAAAGTGTAGTTGCGGGCTGACCGATTTTGACATAGCCGAGACCGACATCGTAGAGGGTCTGCAATTTGCGCTTTATCTTCGGTATGCTTGAAAAGAACTCAAGCCCCTCTTCAACGGTCATTTCGAGCACATCATAGATATTTTTGCCCTTGTATTTGACTTCGAGCGTTTCGCGGTTGTATCTCGCGCCTTTGCAGACATCGCACGGTACATAGATATCGGCGAGGAAGTGCATCTCTATCTTTACTATTCCGTCGCCCTGGCACGCCTCGCAGCGTCCGCCTTTGACATTGAACGAGAATCTGTTCGCTTTGTATCCCCTCGCTTTTGCCTCGGCAGTTGATGCGAACAGGTCGCGGATATCATTGAACACGCCTGTATATGTCGCCGGATTAGAGCGCGGAGTACGCCCTATTGGGGACTGGTCTATTGCGATAACCTTGTCGAGATTGTCAATTCCGAGGATATCCGTATGCGCGCCCGCAACTTTTTTCGCTCCGTTGAGTTCGGTCACAAGGCGTTTATACAGTATCTCGTTTATAAGCGACGATTTGCCCGAACCGGATACGCCGGTTATACACACAAACTCGCCGAGCGGGATTTCGGCATCTATATTTTTGAGATTGTTTTCGCGTGCGCCGATTATTTTCAGGCTTTTTCCGTTGCCTTTTCTGCGCTTTGCGGGAACTGGAATCTTCTTGCGACCGCTGAGATACTGTCCGGTTATCGACTCCTTGCAGTTCATTATATCTTCCGCCGTGCCTGTACAGACTATATTTCCGCCGTGGATACCCGCACCCGGACCGACATCGACAATGTAGTCCGCCGCGCGCATCGTGTCCTCGTCGTGCTCGACAACTATAAGCGTGTTGCCTATGTCCCTGAGGTTGCGAAGAGTATTCAGAAGCTTTTCGTTGTCGCGCTGATGCAGACCTATACTCGGCTCGTCGAGAATATACAGAACTCCGACAAGCGACGAGCCGATCTGAGTTGCAAGGCGTATTCTCTGGCTTTCGCCGCCGGAGAGGCTTGCAGACGAGCGGGCAAGGGTCAGATAACCGAGCCCGACGCTGCGCAAAAATGTCAGTCTATCCTTTATTTCCTTGACTATAAGCTTCGCTATCATCTGCTCGCGGTCGGTCAGGGTAAGCGAATCAAGAAATTCTATAGCTTTGACAATAGATTTATTTGCAAATTCATCGATGTTTATTCCGCCGACGGTGACGCACAGCGACTCTTTTCTGAGCCTTGCACCGTGGCAGTCGGGACATTTTACCGTTGACATGCACTGTTCAAGCTCGGCGCGTGACCAGTCGCTTGTGGTCTCTTTATATCTGCGCTCAATATTGTTGCAGATGCCCTCGAACGCAGTCATATACGAGCCTGTGCCGTATTCATTTTTTCGCGTGAGCTTCAGCTTTTCGCCCTTTGTGCCGTACATAATGGCGTCAACGCCGTCCGCGGGGATATCCTTGAACGGAGTGTCGAGTGTGAAGCCGTATTTTTGTGCAATGCCCTCCATGTACATCTGCGCTATCGTGCCGCCGTCGGCATTGTTCCAGCCGCTCGCCTTTATCGCGCCCTGTCTGAGCGAAAGATTTTTATCCGGCACGATAAGATTAGGGTCGGGCTTCATGAATACGCTGAGTCCGGAGCAGGTCGGGCAGGCGCCGAATGGGTTGTTGAACGAGAACATACGCGGTTCGAGCTCTTCAATGCTGACTCCGTGCTCCGGACAGGCATAGTCGAGAGAATAAAGCTTCTCTTCGCCGTCTATTACATCAACAAGCAGAATGCCGTTTGAAAGACCTGTTGCTGTTTCAATGGAATCGGCAAGCCTGCTTCGAATGCTCTCTTTTACAACGAGTCTGTCGACCACAATTTCTATATTGTGCTTTTTGTTCTTGTCCAGCTCGATTTTTTCACTGAGGTCATATATTATTCCGTCGACACGAACGCGGACATATCCGTCCTTTTTCGCGCTTTCAAGTTCTTTGACAAATTGACCCTTTTTACCGCGCGCAATAGGCGCCATGACCTGAATTTTTGTGCCCTCGGGCAACTCGAGCACGCTGTCAACGATATCGTCAACAGTCTGTCTCGATATCTCCCTGCCGCAGACGGGACAGTGCGGAATACCTATGCGTGCATAGAGCAGGCGCAGATAATCATATATTTCCGTCACCGTTCCGACGGTCGAACGCGGGTTCTTTGACGTCGTTTTCTGATCTATTGATATAGCGGGAGAAAGCCCCTCGATGTAGTCCACCTGAGGCTTCTCCATCTGACCGAGGAACTGTCTTGCGTATGACGAGAGGGACTCGACATATCTTCTCTGCCCCTCGGCGTATATAGTGTCAAATGCCAACGATGATTTTCCCGAACCCGAAAGCCCTGTGAACACCACGAGCTTGTCGCGCGGTATTTCAACATCGACATTTTTCAAGTTGTGCTCCCTTGCGCCTTTTACAATTATATTTTTCTGCGGCAAGAATATCGCCTCCGATTACTTTCCTTCTCTTAGTTTGTTTATCTTATCGCGAAGATATGCCGCGTGCTCAAATTCAAGTATTTTCGCCGCCGCTTTCATTTCCGCAGTCAGGCGAACTATCATCTCTTCGCGCTCCTTGCGGCTCATCTTCTTTATCGGCTTTTCGCCCTTGTCCTTTTTGCTGGTTATCTCGATAACATCGCGAACGCCCTTGATTATTGTCTTGGGCACAATTCCGTGCTCTTCGTTATATGCCATCTGCTTCTGGCGTCTGCGTTCGGTCTCAACTATTGCGCGCTCCATCGACGGGGTAACGGAGTCGGCATACATGATAACCTCGCCGTTCGCGTTTCGCGCCGCGCGTCCTATCGTCTGTATCAACGATGTTTCGGAGCGCAGGAAGCCCTCCTTGTCGGCATCAAGAATTATGACGAGCGAAACCTCAGGAATATCCAATCCCTCGCGCAGCAGGTTTATGCCTACGAGCACATCAAACTCACCGAGGCGCAGATCGCGGATAATTTCCATTCGTTCTATCGTATCAACATCGTGGTGCATATAGCGCACTTTTATGCCGAGGTCTTCGAGATAATCCGTCAGATCTTCCGCCATCTTCTTTGTGAGCGTAGTCAGAAGAACGCGCTCTTTGCGCTCGACTCTTATATTTATCTCGGATATAATATCGTCTATCTGACCCTCGGTAGGTCTGACTGAAATCGAGGGATCGACGAGACCTGTGGGACGGATAAGCTGTTCGGCAATCTGCGAACTTGTCTCGCGTTCGAACTCGCCGGGCGTTGCGCTGACGAATATTTTTTGACCGACTCTCTCGTAGAACTCATCGAAAGTCAGCGGTCTGTTGTCATATGCGGACGGTAAACGGAAGCCGAATTCAACGAGCGTATCTTTTCTTGAGCGGTCGCCGCCGTACATTCCGCGCACCTGCGGAAGCGTTACATGGGATTCGTCGACAAACAGCAGAAAATCCTTCGGGAAATAGTCGAGCAGTGTAAACGGCGGAGAACCGGGTTCGCGCCCGGACATGACTCTCGAATAGTTCTCGATTCCCTTGCAGAAGCCGGTTTCGCGAAGCATTTCGATATCATATTCCGTGCGCTGCTTTATGCGCTGCGCTTCGAGCAGTTTGCCCTGACTCTCAAACTGAGCGACGCGCTCGGTCATCTCATCATATATCTCTTTGATTGAGCGCTCCATCTTTTCCTGCGAAACGACATAGTGGGACGCGGGATATATTGCGACATGGGACAGCACGCCCTTGACCTCGCCTGTCAGGGCGTTTATCTCAGATATGCGGTCAACTTCGTCGCCGAAAAATTCAACTCTGATTGCGTTTTCGCTCGACTGCGCCGGGAATATCTCAAGCACATCTCCGCGAACGCGGAACTTGTTTCTGATGAAATTTATATCATTGCGCTCATACTGTATTTCAACGAGCTTGTTTATAACTTCATCGCGGCTCTTTTCCATTCCGGGGCGGAGCGAGATGACCATGCTGCGGTAGTCGATAGGGTCGCCCAAGCTGTATATGCACGACACGCTGGCGACGATTATAACATCGCGCCGTTCGGAGAGCGCAGAGGTTGCGGAATGGCGGAGCTTGTCTATTTCATCATTTATAGCGGAATCCTTTTCGATATAAGTGTCCGTTGACGGGATATAAGCCTCCGGCTGATAGTAGTCGTAGTACGAAACAAAATACTCGACTGCGTTTTCAGGGAAAAACTCGCGGAACTCGGAACAGAGCTGAGCCGCGAGCGTTTTATTATGGGCGAGAATGAGCGTCGGGCGATTTAGATTGGCAATGACATTCGCCATTGTGAATGTTTTACCGGAGCCCGTAACGCCGAGCAGAGTCTGTTCGGTGAATCCTCTGTTAACTCCGTCGGTCAGTTCGGCTATCGCCTGCGGCTGGTCGCCCATGGGTTTGTATTGAGAATGAAGAATGAACTTATCCATATTGATATCCTTTATATAAACAGCGGTGCAAATTTCTTGACCTGCGCCATTGAAAAGATGTCTTCGTCGGTATATATGAGGTGGTCGAGCAGATGGACGTTTACGCCCTGAAAGAAGTCGCCGACCGCCTTTGTGGTGTTTAGATCGTCGCGCGACGGGACGGGTATTCCGTTGACATGATTGTGAACGAGCACGACCGAACGCGCCTTGTTGCGAAATGCCGTCTCAAGCACAAAACGCTTGTCTATATTCGCGGCAGAAAATGTGCCATGCGATATCTTGTTTATCGCGAGAATGTTGTCGTCAAAGTCGAGAGACAGCATATATACCATCTCTTCCCGCGCGCCGAGATATTTTGACATCAGAAGCTCTTTGACAGACTCGGGTCCGTCATATTTTTTCAGTTTCTTGTCCGATGCGTTTTTCAGATACTTTTTCGTCAGCTGAAAAGCAAGTGTTATAAGCGTCGCAGAGGCTTCCCCTATTCCGTTTACCTGCATAAGATCTTCGGCGGAAGCTTCGAGCACACAGTTAAGAGAGCCGAAGTGTTCTATCAATTCGTGCGCCAGAGCGTTGGTGTCTTTGCGCGGTATTGAAAAGAACAGAAGCAGTTCAAGCACCTCATGATCGGGCATATTTTCTATCCCGTCTTTCAGGAAGCGTTCCTTTACTCTTTTTCTGTGATCCTCATGCATGATTACCGCCTCTTTTCGAGCCATGAACAAATGTTTATCTTATTAATATTAGCACATTTATAAAAGTTATTCAATTACTTTTTGAAAACTCGTGGCTGTTATGCCGAAAAAAGATGCCCTCCCGAAGGAGAGCATCTCATTTATCAGTTTTTGATTATTTCTTTGCGAAAACGCGGTCTGCGGGGCAAACCTTGACGTTCTTGAAGACATCGTCAAATCTCTCAAGAGCACCGTCGATGATCTCGTCGGTATCTGCCATCGAAGTGTAAAGACGGCTGCCGGCAAGGGTAACGATACCGTTTGCCATGTAAGCTGCGCCCATCTCTTCCATAGCGGACTTTCTGCGGAGCATCTCGGGCTTTGTCTTGAGCATCGGGAGAGCCGACTTGAGGATATTCATCGAGCTGAAGTCGTAGCTCATTGCACCGGTGCACTCGAGGTGGACGATAGAGCCCTGGTTGTAAACAACATAAGGAAGACCGTACTTGTTAACAAGATCTTTAAGACCTGCAGCAAGTCTGTCGCCGGCTCTGCCTGCGACTTCGCAAGCGTTGGTTCTTGCGATCTCCTGGATAGCGCAGTAGCCTGCATAGGACGAAAGCGGGTTAGCCGCGAGAGTACCGCCGACATAAGCGCGCTTCATCATGGTACCGACACCTGCGGCCATGCCGCTGACGAACTCCTTCTTACCGCCGACGCCGCCTGCTGACGGATAACCGCCGGCAACGATCTTGCCGAAGATGGTCAGATCGGGTACGACATCGAAGTAACCCTGAGCACCGCCGAGGCCGACACGGAAGCCGGTAACAACCTCATCGAAGATGAACAGGCAGCCGTACTTGTCGCAGAGCTTTCTGACTTCCTTGTTGTAGTTGAAATCAACAGGTCTTGTGCCGCTCTCGGGGCCGACAGGCTCAACGATAACAGCAGCTGTGCCGCCGCGCATCTTGTTGAGCTTGAGCATCTTCTCGAGCATGTCAAGATCGTTGGGTCTGACCTCGTCGGTAGTGCCGTAGCAGCTGTGCGGAATACCGTGGGACTCAAGGAAGAATCTGGAGCCCGGAATCTTCAGACCGTAAACCATCTGATCGGACCAGCCGTGATATGCGCCGCCGACCTTGATGATGCGCTTTGCCTTTGTGGCACAGCGTGCAACACGGATAGCAGCCATAACGGACTCAGTGCCCGAACCGAGCATACGGAACATCTCGACGTTTGGCATATGTTTGTTGATCTCCTTAGCGAGCAGGAGCTCACCCTCGTGGAACAGACCGGTTACAGGGCCGCAGTCATTAAGAAGCTCAATGACCTTCTCTCTCACGGGAGCATAGTTGCTACCGAGGATTGTCGGGCCGCCTGCCTGCAGGAAGTCGTAGTACTTGTTGCCGTCAAGGTCATAAAGGAACGCGCCTTCAGCCTTGGTCACGCAAATCGGGAAGGGATAGTTGAAAGCGAGGTTGTGCTGAACGCCGCCGGGGATATACTGCTTTGCTTCGGTGGTGATCGCCTTCGACTTTGCGCACTTGGTCTCGAAATAGTCGAGAACGTCTTTAAGTGCCTCTTCGGAAACACAATAGATCGGCTTAGAAGTGAGCTCGTGAAGCTCATTGTAAATGGTCTTTGCGTCTTCCCATTTGCTGATTCCATATCCGTTGCTCATGATAATTCCTCCTGATTTTTCAGATATTTTATGAATTTCTGGATAGTCACGCTTGTTTCATCGGGGTTTGTGAAGCTCTCGTCGTTTATCATCTTCTGGAAGATAAGACCGAAGAAGGCTCCGAGAATAAGAGCTGAAAGCTCTTTTGACGAAAACTCCTCGAGGGTGTTCGCATAACTCTTGTCGGTCACTATCTCCTTGCGGAGAAAACGGTCAACCTGCGCGAAATTCGACTCGCCTTTTGAGAGAATGCCGCGCATGAGAACCTCTGCGGAAAGATACGGATACGGATACGTGTCATCGTTGAGCTGCTTCAAAAGTGCACTGACGGTAAGCTCGCCGTCGCCCTTTCTTGCCGCTTCAAAGACGTCGTTTATCTCCTCGTCCGAAATCTCCTTGAGAAGATCGTCAACGGAAGCAAAGTGCGAAAAGAATGTGGAACGCGAAACATCGGCACTCTCGCTTATCTGCTCAATTGTGACATTGCCGATACCCTCTTTTTCAAAGAGTACCTTTGCCTGATGCAGAATAGCTTTGTGAGTGTTCTGCTTTTTTCTCGAACGCCTGGAGGGCTCCGCCTCCGCGGTGTTCTTCTGTTCTTTTTCTTTCTTCTCTTTCTTTTCCGACATTGGAAACTCCTAACTAAAGGCTATACGCCTTTTTCTGTATTATAGCACGAAAAAAATGCGTTGTAAATACTTTTTTGTACTTGAGTTCAAAAATAAATTATAGGACACTCAAATAGAAAAAGTAGAAAAAGACAAAAATATTTATCTGTTGGAATACATTTTTTCGTAATAATTTTGGTATTCGCCGTTGATGATGTCTTCCCACCACTGCTTATTGTTCATATACCAGTCAACAGTCTTCTTTATGCCATCGTCAAAGGTGGTCTTCGGACTCCAGCCGAGCTCATTGTGTATCTTCGTCGGGTCAATGGCATAGCGCAGGTCGTGACCGGCTCTGTCCTTGACATGGGTGATAAGAGTTTCGGGCTTGCCCATGATGCGCAGAATCGTTTTGACAACATCTATATTGCGCTTCTCGTTATGACCGCCGACATTATAGATCTCACCTACCCTGCCGTTATGAATAATGAGATCAATAGCGCGGCAGTGATCCTCAACATAGAGCCAGTCGCGGACATTGAGTCCCTCGCCGTAGACAGGCAGACTCTCGTTGTTATAGGCTCTTGATATCATCAGAGGTATAAGCTTCTCCGGGAAATGATAAGGGCCATAGTTGTTTGAGCACCTCGAAATAGTTACAGGCAGTCCGTAGGTTCTGTAATAAGCAAGCACAAGCAAATCTGCGGAAGCCTTTGACGCGGAATACGGGCTCGAAGTGTGTATAGGCGTCTCCTCCGTGAAGAACAGATCGGTTCTATCGAGCGGAAGGTCTCCGTAAACCTCGTCGGTCGACACCTGATGATAGCGCTTTACGCCCGTTTTTCTCGCGGCATCCATGAGAGCCGCAGTGCCCATAATGTTCGTTCTGAGGAACACTTCGGGGTTTTCTATCGAGCGGTCAACATGGCTCTCCGCCGCGAAGTTGACGACTATATCGAACTTCTCATCCTCGAACAGCTTGTCAACAAACTCGCGGTCTGCGATATCGCCCTTTACGAACTTGAAATGCTCGTTTTTCATCGCCTCGTCGAGGGTCTTGAGATTGCCGGCATAAGTCAGAAGGTCGAGACAGACGATATCATAATCCGGATGCTCGCGGAGCATATGATAGATAAAGTTGCTACCGATAAAACCGGCGCCTCCCGTAACGAGAATCTTCATGTTTTTGTCCTCCATATCAAATGATTATCCGATTAAAACGGATATGTATTGCATAAGGCGTGCCTTTCTTCGCCTTACAAAATCCTGTTTAAAGCTTTATTTTTGCTTTCTTCCACTTGCCGCTTTGTATGAATATAAATCCTACAACTATCGACGCGACAGAAGCAAAGCCCATGGCGATTCCGATACCGTTGAAGCCGAGATCAAGCACGCGCACAAGCAGATAAGCGAGCGGGACTCTTATAACTATCGAGCTGAAAACCGCGTTGAGCAGAGCGATATTTGTATATCCCGCGCCGATCGCGAGACCGTTCATGCAGAACACGGGAGTGACTATTAAATAGTCGACTGCGGCAAGTCTCAGGAATGTTATGCCCGTTTCGATAACATCAGTTTCGCTCGTAAACAGCGACAGCAGCTCGCGCGGGAATATCTCTACTATAACGAACACAAGCACCGAAATGCCCATCGCTATCGCGAGTCCTGTCGTCATTGTCTTCTTGGCGCGCTTGAATTCGCCTGCACCGATATTCTGACCCGCCATTGAAGATATGGCGCTGCTCATCGCGAGTCCGGGCAGAATGGCAAACGAATTTATCTTACCGACGATTCCCTGACAGGCAGACGCAGCAGCCGCATTCGGCAGAGAATTGACGAGCGCCGTCAGCGTCAAAAACGAAAACGAGACTATAACCTGCTGAACAGACGACGGCAGACCTATTTTTATTATGCTCAAAGCTTTCTGCCTGTCTATTCTGAAATCTTTTATTTTGTAGCCGGAGAAGAATCCGCTGTTAAAGAGATAGATGAGCGAGAGAATAACGCTTATACCCTGAGAGCTGATAGTGGCTATTGCCGCTCCGGCCGCGCCCATTTTCAGCGGACCGACAAGAACTATATCTCCGACAACATTTACCGCGGCGGCTATCGCCACGAAATAGAGCGGACGCTTCGAATCGCCCATGCCGCGCAGTATCGCGCTTATGGCGTTGTACAGGAACATGAACACCGTGCCGAGCATGCAGATAGTCAGATATCTGACCGCTTCTTCAAATGCGTTGTCCGGCGTTTTGAGCAGGCGCAGTATCGGCTTTGTGAGCAGAACCATAATGACGGTGAGCACTGCGCTGAGAATAATATAGAGCGTAGTCATTGTGCCTATCGTGCTCTTTTGATCATCGTATTTTTTAGCTCCGCCGTATTGAGCTATGAGCACCGTTCCGCCGATGGCGAGACCGAGAGCTGCACCGGTAACGAGAATATTTATCTGACCGCCTATCGAAACTCCGGTTATTCCGGATTTTCCGCAAAACTGGCCGACAATCACCATATCGGCGACCGAATAAAGTGCCTGCAAAAGGTTTGAAAGCAGGAAAGGCACGGAAAATTTGAGCAACTGTTTTGTGACGCTCCCCTGCGTGAGATCTTTTCTGAATTTTTCTGACAAAACTATTTACTCCTTAGGTTTCTGAACGTTATCTTTTTTCATGGTCAGCGATATGCGGTTCTTTTTGACATCGACCGCCAGCACCCACACCGTGACGATATCGCCGACTTTCAGCACCTCAGATGGGTGCTTGATATATTTATTAGTTATCTGCGAAATGTGAATGAGTCCGTCCTGATGCACTCCGATATCGACGAATGCGCCGAAATCAATAACATTGCGAACCGTTCCCTTCAGCTCCATGCCGGGCTTGAGGTCGTTGATATCCATGACATCGGTGCGCAGAAGCGGAGGCGGAAGCTCGTCACGCGGATCGCGTCCGGGCTTCTGGAGCTCTTTGATTATATCCTGAAGAGTTGGCAGACCTATCTCTAATTTTTCCGCAGCCTTTTTCTCGCCTCCGAGCAGCTCGACGGTCGCTTTAAGAGCACCGGTATTCCCCTTTGCGGCATCTTTTACTGTAAGTCCGCAGAGCTCAAGCAGCGCTTTTGCGGCATCGTAGCTCTCAGGGTGAACGCCCGTGTTATCGAGAACATTCTTGCTCTCCGGGACTCTGATGAATCCGGCGCACTGCTCATAGGCTTTTGCACCGAGCTTCGGCACTTTCTTGAGCTGAGCGCGGGAAGTAAACGCGCCGTTTTCTTCTCTGTAAGTGACTATATTTTTGGCAACGCCGGAGTTGATTCCGGCTATATGCGAGAGCAGCGACGGAGAAGCGGTGTTGACATCCGCGCCGACGGAGTTGACGCAGTATTCGACCGCACCGTCAAGCGTTTCGCTGAGTTCTTTTTTAGGCATATCGTGCTGATATTGACCGACGCCGAGTGCTTTCGGGTCGATTTTGACAAGCTCGGCGAGCGGGTCCTGAAGTCTGCGGGCTATCGAAACCGCGCTTCTGAGCGAAACATCGAACTGCGGGAACTCTTCCGCCGCAAGCTTTGAAGCGGAATAAACCGAAGCGCCCGCCTCGCTGACCATCATATATGACACCTTGCGGTCAAGCTCTTTTATAAGATCGGCGGCAAATATCTCCGTCTCCTTTGAAGCCGTGCCGTTGCCTATGGCTATTACTTCAACGCCGTATTTTTCTATGAGGCGTTTCACGGTCTGCTTCGCTTTAAGCTTCTGCTCCTCGGAATGAGTAACATATATAACACCGGTATCGAGCACTTTTCCGGTTTCGTCAACAACGGCGACTTTGCATCCCGTTCTGTAACCGGGGTCGAGTCCGAGGGCACGCTTACCCTTGACGGGCGGTTGGAGCAGAAGTTCGCGCAGGTTCACATAGAACACCTTGAGTGCGGATTCAACCGCACTGTCGGTTATCATATTGCGTATTTCGCGCTCAACCGACGGGAATATAAGTCGGTCATATGCGTCGGCGGCAGCGTCACGCACAGTATCGGTGCAGGCTGAGCCGTTGTCACTCAGGACATTTGCGTTGATTATATTCAGAGCCTTTATGCGGTCAACATCTATGCCGACTTTGAGGAAGCCTTCGTTCTCGCCCCTGTTGACGGCAAGCACGCGGTGACCGGCAATTTTATTGACCGGCTCGTCATATTCATAATACATCGTATAGACGCTCTCTTTTTCGCTGTCTGCGGCGCGCGACTGGAGCACACCGGCAACGGTGAACAGCGAGCGTAGACGGCGGCGGATATCTGCGTCATCCGATATGTTTTCCGCGATAATATCCATCGCTCCGTTTATCGCGTCTTCGACGGTTTCAACGCCCTTTTCGGCATCTATATAGTCCGCCGCAAGCTCTGCCGGCGAAGCGGAATCGGCAGTCTGAGCAAAAATCGCGTCGGCGAGCGGCTCAAGCCCCTTTTCTTTGGCTATCGAAGCGCGTGTTCTGCGCTTGGGTCTGAACGGGCGGTAAATATCCTCAATTTCCGCGAGAGTCGAAGCCTTTTCGAGAGCGGCTTCGATTTCGGGAGTCATCTTCTCCTGCGCGGTTATTGATGCACTGATCTCTTCCCTGCGCTTGTCGAGGTTGCGCAGATATTCGAGCTTCTCGGAGAGTTCACGCAGTACCTGATCGTCAAGTGTGCCGTGCGCTTCTTTTCTGTATCGGGCAATAAACGGTATCGTGTTGCCCTCGTCGATAAGTTTCACTGTGTTTTCGACCTGCCAGCGCTGGAGACCGAACATTTTTGTCAAGCTGTTTATAATGTCCATAAGGGCATATTACTCCTGTTCCATAGTTTTTATCTGTCTTATATCTTTTCCGCAGAAATAGAGCGAGATATAATTGCCTATTATTCTTGAAGTTATTCTCTGTGTATATTTCTGCTCGAGCCCATCGGGAGTGAGATTCGTGCTGATTATGACAGGCAGGCGACTCATAATGCGGGTATTGATTATATTATAGAGCTCCGCAACGGTGAACTGGGTTGAAAATTCCGCGCCGAGGTCATCAATAACGAGAAGATCGCATTCGAGTATAGCCTGCTCGCTGCCCTCGTATTCGTTATCCCGTCCGCTTGAAAAATGTTCCTTTTCAAGACGCGACATAAGATTCTGCGCCGAGCCGTATATAACTCCGTAACCCTTTCTGATAGCCTCGGATGCTATCGCGAGCGAGAGATGAGTTTTGCCGAGTCCGGTTGCGCCGTAGAGCAGAAGACTCGGCGAATCCGTACCGAAATCGGCGGCATAATCCTTGCAGAAGTCAAGTATTTCTTTCATTCTGCTCCGCGGGTTGACTCCCGTAACTGCGTCTGCGGCATCGGGATAATAATTGACATTGAAGCTCTCGAAAGTCGAGCGTGAGCTCGGCGAAAGCTCATTGAGTTCCGCAAGAGCAGTGTCGCGCAGAAGTTCTTTGTAGCAGTCGCACATCACGCCGCTGACAAACCCCGTATCGCGGCATTTTTTGCAGGTATAGTCCGCGTCAAGATAATCTTCGGGATAGCCGTTTTCTTTGAGGATATCCTTGCGGCGCTGCTGAGCGGCAAGATTCTTCTTTGAGAGCTCTTCGATAAAGCGCTGTGCGTTCTCGCCCATGCCGATGGCGCGGATTACTTCCGCACCTGCCGAGGATATTTCACGGTCTATTGATATAAGCTCGGGTATTTTTGCATACGCCTCTTCGCGGTGCATGCTCTGAGTGTGCTCGGCTTTGCTGCGACGGCGTTCAAGCGTCGATGCGGCTTTCACATATACCTTGCGGCTGTAGCTCATTTGTCTTTCCCCTCTCAATCCTTGTTTTTCTTCTTATAAACTATCGGTTTCTGCATTGCGCTGCGGTTGAATTCGTTGAGGTCGTATGAAGAAGCGTGTCCCGCATTGGCTTTACTCTTGTTCTGCGGCAAATTCGGTGAAGATACGGGTTTGTTTGCTTTTTCAACATCAGACGACGTTTTTATTCCGTTCGTGTGCCACGACTCAAGCACCTTGTTCATATACGGGAAGCTCATTTTCTGGCAGTGCTCCGCCATCTGCTCATATGCCAAAAAAATCATCTCTGGAGAGAAACCCCATTCGCGGTTCCATGTGATAATATATTTTGTCTGCGCCTGAGTCGGACGCGAGTTTGAAAGCCCTGCCATCGCGGCAAACGATGCCCAGACGCGGTTGACTGAATTGAGCCTGCTTATCTGCTCGTCCGCTTTTTCGATAGTATCTATTTCGCGCTCGCCCCAGTCTTTTCCGATCGAGGCTATATAATGAAAGCTTGATTTGCCGATCGAAACGGCGTATTCAATTATCATGAGTATGACTTCGACCGGTATTCCGTATGTATCGTGCATCATCAGAAGAGTACACTGTCCGTCATAGCCTATGGTTCTTCCGAGCTTGTTCTGCGTTTCGAGAAGCAGGAATTTTATATCCGCCGATTCCTCTGCACGCTGAGCTATCTCGGCGGCGGTCGGTCTTGACGGGACGATATCCGGCAGCTCTTTTTTTTGCGTTGCAGGCTCTTCTTTTTTCTCCGGTTTGGTGGGCGCAAAAGCAGATACCGCTTTGGTATTTCCGTCTGATACAAGTATCCCGGTCTCGACCCAATATTGAAGATAATCCTGCGCATCGGGTGCTGAGAAATTCAAGTCCCTGCACATTTTTCCCATATCAAAGCCCTCGCCAGCATGGCGGAGAGTCCAGAGCAGGACTTTCAGCTGCTGACCGCCGGCAAGCTTGATATGCTGATCGACTATCTGCGACGGCACCATAAACACCGCCGAAAGAGAGTCCGGGTTGACCTTATAATTCATCAATATATCTCCGTTCCATCGAGAGCTTCACTCTTCACATAATAAATCAGCTTATATTATACACACTTCCGGAGTAAAATGAAATATGTTATTTCAAAATAAGTCATTTTTTTGCGCAATGCGTACTTTATGTCCCATTTATTTAATCGACACATATAATTTTTGGCTGAAAAATATTGCTTTTCACTTATAAAAAGTTTATAATATATAAGATAATTTTGTACATATTGTGCAAAGTAAAACTTTTAGCTTTCTGAGAGGAGATAAAGCATGAGTGCTTTAGGAACAGTCGGCAAAATGCTGCAGAATTCGCTGTCACGCGGCGGCGCAAAGAGGACAAAGAAGAATCCCGCGCCCGAGCTTGAAAAAGGCACGTTTGATTATATCAGCGAGCCCAAGAGCGATTATTTCAGCGTAGGTTTTGCCAAGACGGATGTTATGCCCGACGATATGGACAAGACAACATACTATGTCGCAGGCTATAAGATCAACAACCCCGCAAAGGGCGCGCTCGATCCGATGACCGCGAGCGCCATATGGATAGACGACCAGTCCGGCAGAGGCGGCGTCGTTTTCGTATCTATCGACGATATCGGACTGACTAACTACGATGTCAGCATAATCAGAGATCTGCTTGCGGATTTCAAAAAGGAGACCGGCTGCCGTTCAATTAATATCATGAGCATACATAACCACGCGAGCATCGACACTGTCGGCTTCTGGGGTCCACTTCCGAGAAGCGGACGCAACAAGAAATATATGGAGATGCTCCGCCAGAAGGTCAAGCAGGTCGTTATCGACGCTTACAATGACCGTAGAGAGGGCGACCTTTATTACGGCAAGAAGGAAGCGGAAGAGATTCAGCGCGACTCCCGTCTGCCCGAAGTCTATTCGAAAGATGTAACAAGATTCCGCTTTGTTCCCAAGGACGGAAGCCGTGAAGTCTGGATGATAAACTTCGCTTCTCATACCGAGTCGCTTCTCGGCAAGAACTCCTATGTCAGCGCAGACTTTGCGGGATATCTCAGAAACGAGATACTCGAAAAGACCGGTGCAGAGACGATATATTTCGTCGGCGCTATCGGCGGACTTATCAGACTCAAGGAGCTTGACGAGGACAATATCAAATCGACCATGATGGGCGGTCAGTCGATAGCACGCACAGCAATGGCTATTGAGGACGAGAGAAAGCTCCGTCCCATACTCAATTATATGCGCCAGGAATACTATGCGCAGTGCGATAACTATGTTCTCGCTCTCGTTCAGAGAGTCGGCATTCTCAAGTCCCACGCCGCATATACCGGCAAGGGTTCGCTCAATATGTCGATACACACCGAGATGAACTATTTCGAGCTTGACGGACTCAAGCTTCTGTTCCTCCCCTGCGAGCTGTTCCCGGAGCTTGCTTACGGCGGATATCTTGACGCAGAGGGTTCGGCCGAGGGCAAATCGCCCGACATCAACCCGACTCCCCTGCTGCAGATCGCAAACGATGACAATATGCTCATCTTCTGCCTCTCCAACGACTTTACAGGCTATGTCGTCCCGCCGAACGATTTCTATCTCAATCCCAACGAGCCCTATATCAACGGCGCACGCGACAGACTCGACAGAAGACATTATGAGGAGACCAACTCCCTCGGTCCCGAGACTGCACCTATAGTTGCAAGCGTATTCACCGGCATAATGGACACTGTCAACAAAACAAAAGCAGAAGCCGAAAAGGCTGTAAAATAAACTAAGGAGTGTTAAACGATGAAATGTAAAAAGCTGATAAGCGGTATCGTGGCAATTATGCTCGTTGCCGTACTCGCTTTCGGTTCCACCGCTGCCGCAGTCGGCGCACAGGCCGACAACGGCGCAGACCTCGCGCTGGCTTCGCAGAATGTTTCCGAGCTGACGGCAACAACGGACAGCTCCGCATCGTCCCGCGCAGACTCGCTTGATGACATCAACGAAGCTATCAGTGTTATCAAAGTTATCCTCGGCGCGTTCTCATCTTCGGATAAGCTCACCTGGGACAGCTTCAAGACAGGCGTCAGCAGACTTTTCTATATGTCCGTTGACAAACTCATCGACAGTCTTGTGGTCGGTCTGAGCAAAGTTTTCCCGCTGATGAGCAGACCTGACGAAGCGGACTACAAATTCACAAACTCAAATGTCGGCAGCAAGTCTTTCAATGACAAAGCAGCTGACGGAGCCCGCTGGAATGTCGGTTATTCAAGCGCAACGCTTCTTACCGGCAACGAGCTTGACGGCAACCACTATGTCGGCGGAAGCCTCTCCTATCCCAACCCCAAGCACCCCACCGAGATACTTGACGACCTCAGAGTCAGAGTATTCGCGATGAGCGACGGCACGGATAACGGAATCGTTGTTTACGCGGTTCTCGACGCATATGGACTTGCGGCAAAAGACGTCCGCGAGATCAGAAGCAGAATCGCAGGATTCATAAAGAATAAGAATATCGTCAGCGTAAACATCTCCACTCTCCATCAGCACAGCGCTATCGATACTCTCGGTCTCAACGGTGACCTCAACAAGGTTCTCTTCGAAAATACCTTCAAGAACGCCGTCGGTATGGATCCGAGCACCCTGCACAACGGACAGAACAAGGAATACATGGAGCACCTCTATAAGACCACTGCTGATACTATTGTTGCGGCAGTCAACAACATGGAGCCCGGCGAAATGTATTTCTCCCAGACCGATGTTCATGAATATATCCGCGACAAGCGCGATCCTCAGACCTTTGACCCCAATCTCAACCGTCTCTGCTTTGTTCCCGACAACAGAGAGTCAAAGCCCACATGGATAGTCAATGCCGCTATCCACTGCGTCGGACTCGGTGCAGGTACGACCAACATCTCCGGCGACTATCCCTATTTTATAGAGAAGCAGGTCAATGCGGCGGGCGCCAACTATGTTCAGATTCAGGGCGCAGAGCTTGCAATAACCTCGCAGACCGCCCCCGTGGCAGTTGAGGGCAACACAAGATACCAGAATGTCGAAGCATACGGCAACAAGCTCGGCGAGATTCTTGTCGCCGCTGATAAGGGCTCTAAAGTTGAGCCCATCCTCAATATTGCTCACAGAGATGTCTTCGTGACCGTTGACAACCATGCGCTCGAGTTCATCGCGTCCACCGGACTTCTCGCTAACGAAGCGGTCAAAGCTAAGGACGGCTCGATGAGAATCCCGACCGAGATAGGCTATATGGAGATCGGAACGAACCTTGCGTTCGCACTAATCCCCGGCGAGCTTGCTCCCGAAATCGCATTCGGCGGCGGCACCGAAGCAAAGGACTCCTGGACCGGCGAGGATTGGGAGTATCCCTCGATGCAGGATATCGTAGGCAGCAGAAAGCTTATGGTGCTCGGCCTTACGAACGATCAGATCGGCTATATCATAGCGGACAATAACTATCACTCGATACTCACCGAGAATGAAGAGCTTCTCACCGTATCGAAGCACGAGGGTTCGAGAATTCTTCTCGAGTTCAAGAGCCTCTATGAGAGCGTCAGATAAATAAAAGCAGCAGAGCAGGTCTTGATGATCTGCTCTGTTTTTCTGCTAAGAAACGGGCGTTATGCTTAAATTGCATAACGCCCGTTTTGCTGTATCTGTAGTTTTACAGGTCGAGCTTCATGTAGATGAGCTCCTGATATCCGCTTATACGCGAATTGAAGCCTTTCGGGTTTCTCCCGTATTCAACGAAGCCCACTTTTTTATAAAGCGAAATCGCGCTTGCGTTATCAGAGACAACGTCGAGCTCCAGCTGAGTATATCCGGCTTCTTTGGCACATTCTATGCATGCCTCGGTCAGCGCACGCCCTAAGCCGAGCCCCCAGAATTCCTTGGCGATGCCTATTCCAAACTCCGCTCTGTGTTTTGTCTTGTATTTGTTTCCGACAGCGTCAATTCCGGCGGTTCCGGCAATTTTACCGTCAACGACCGCAACGATTTCTATCTCATTGCTGCTCTCGGTTTTTGCCTTGAGGAACGCGCCCTCCTGTTCAACGGTAAAACTGTTTTCATCGGGATAAGTGAGCAGATAATCCGTCTCGGCATGTGTTAGATTAAAGACATCGAGAACTTCCTGTGCGTCGTTTTCCGTTCCGTTTCTCAGGCAGCATTCCCTGCCGTCTTTGAGCGATATTATTTTATTATATTTCAAACTATCCCCTCTGTTTTTCAGGTGGTTTCTTCATCCTCAACCGGATCTACCGAATACAAATACGACTTGAGGAACTGTATATTTGCATCAAAATCGGTGACTATAACCGACTGTCCCCTCTTTGTCTGCGATTTCCAAGTATTTTCGTGCGGCACACGCTCGGATTTCACATCATAGCCGATATACTTGGGCGCGCCGAAGACAAACTTCGTGAGCTCCATGGGCGACATATCGGTCTGAACCATCGGCAGCACTGTATCCGCAAGCTTCTTAAGTGTCATCGGATTTGAAGTTTTTGCCTTCTTGATAAGAGCCGTTATAACTTTTCTCTGGCGATAAGTGCGCATGAAGTCGGAATCAAGCTTTCTTATGCGGCAATAGACAAGCGCCTGCGCTCCGTTCATATGAACGCTCTCGCCGGACTGTATCTCTCTCGTCGCTCTCGCTGTGGCGCGCATAAACTGCGCCTCTTTTTCAGTCACTTCAACATCAATGCCGCCGACCGAATCGATTATCGTCTCAAACATATCGAATCCGACGAGCATATAGTGGTCTATCTTGACATTGTAGTTATATTCTATAGTGTCCATGACAAGCTGCGCTCCGCCGTAAGAGCAGGCGGCGTTGAGCTTGTTATAAGACTTTGTCGACGGAATAACAGCCCATGTATCGCGCAGGAAAGAAGTCAGCTTTATCTTCTTGTTGTTGCGGTCTATCGACACCATAAGCATGGTATCGGAACGCAGCGAAGTATCAGAGCTTGAACCGTCGACACCGATAAGCAGGATATTTGTCACCTTGCTGTCGTGCATCAGAGTTGACGAATCGACATAGACATTGTCCTGATGTGTCTCGGGCTTATAGTCAATCTTGCTTGCCGTTGAATACACAACACCAAACATGCACGAACCGATAAGCACAAGTACGAGAAGAACTATAAATATATTTCTCGCGGCGCGGCTTTTCTTCTTCGGCTTTTTGGGCGAAGGAGCGCTATTCCGCTGCCCGCCGTTCGGATTCTGCCCGGGCTGATTATTGGGATTCGGTCTGCGCTGTTCGCGGCGCGGATCATATTGCTGTCCCTGCTGAGGCTGGCGTCTCTGCCCCTGTGGCGGCACCTGCTGAGCGTTTCTGTTCTGTGCGCCGAGGTCATTTACATTGACTCTGCGCGGCGTTATCGGGATATCCTGAGTATCCTGATTTCTTCTTCCGTTGCCTGATATGTAAATATCTCCCATTTTCCTTTACCTTCCTGTCAAAGTGTGCTCAAGTCATAAGGTGTACGCTGATACACGAAATAATTGAGCCAGTTTGAAAAAATTATATTAGCGGCACTGCGCCATTTGACCTCCGGAGTCTTCGAAGGGTCGTTGTCCGGAAAATAGTTTTCCGGAAGATCGATATCCAAGCCCTTTTCAACATCGCGGAAATACTCTTTTGCGAGCGTATCGCGGTCATATTCTGAGTGACCTGTCGAGAAAAAATTGCGGCACTCCATATCGGATATCAGATGCACACCCGATTTCTCGGAATAAGAGAGTATCTGAAGATCCTTTATCAGCGCGATGTCGCCGCGCCTGACTTCCGTATGCCTTGAATGAGGCACCCAGAATTTGTCGTCGAGTCCGCGCATGAGCGGATGAAAAGTGTCGAGCGAAACATGCTCAAAAACACCGAACATCTTTTTATCGAGCTGATACTTTTTCAGACCGTATTTATAATAGAGCGCCGCCTGAGCGCCCCAGCATATGAAGAACGAGGAATAGACGTTGGTCTTGCTCCACTCAAATATGCGGCAGAGCTCGTCCCAGTAGTCGACCTGCTCAAACTCCATGTTTTCAACGGGAGCGCCGGTGACTACCATGCCGTCAAAGCGTTCGTTCTTTATATCATCAAAAGTTTTGTAGAACTTGAGCATATGCTCTTTGGAAACGTTCTTTACTTCATGCGTGGCGGTCTGAAGCAGCTCTGCCTCGACCTGAATCGGCGAGTTGCTCAGCAGACGCAATATTTGCGTCTCTGTCTCGATCTTTGTCGGCATAAGATTGAGAATAAGTATTTTCAGCGGGCGTATATCCTGCGATACTGCCCGTTCCTCGGTCATAACGAAAATATTTTCATTCTCCAGCAGTTTATGTGCCGGCAAATTGCTGTCTATTTTTATAGGCATGATTTTCTTCCCTTTACCTTACATATGTGTAATAAAACGCTTGTCTTATATAATACCCCATTTGAAAAAGAAAATCAATCTAAAGGGCATAAAAAGCGGATATGCGACACAGGTTTATTTTGTCTTGCAATACATCCGGTTTTAATATATAATACTTTATGGTTTTTAAATAAAAATTTCAGATTGTGAAATATAGATTTCAAAGGATGTTTCGATGGATTTTATAATAATGGATCTCGAATGGAACAATACATACGCCCGCAAAACCAAAGGTTTCATCAATGAGATAATAGAGATAGGTGCCGTAAAGCTTGACGAAAATCTCAATTTCAAAGACAAATTCTCCTGTCTCGTCAGACCGCAGATAGGCAAAAAGCTGCGCGGCAGCGTCAAAGAATTGACAAACATAACAAATGAAGAAGTCAGAAGCGGCGAGCCGTTCACCAAGGTTTTTTCGAGCTTTCGCCGTTGGATAGGCTCGGAGTGCGTACTGCTCACATGGGGTGACGGAGATATACGTGTGCTCATCGACAATTACAAATATCTGAACGGTATCAATACAGTCCCGTTTCTGAGCTATTATGCCGACATGCAGGCGTATATTCAGTCTGTACTCGGAACGCCGAAATCGCGTCAGATAGGTCTCTCGACCGCGGCGCAGGAGCTCGGAATCGACGAGAGCTGCTTCTCACACCACAGAGCCTACGACGACAGCCTTCTCAGCGCTGAATGCCTGAAAAAAGTCTATTCAAAAGACGCATTCAAGCCTTATATCAGAGAGTGCAACGACGAGTTCTATGCGCGGCTTACATTCAAGGCGCACCCGATAAGCAATATTCACAGCCCGCTTATCGACAAAAGCGTTCTTGATTATAAATGCGAGATATGTTCCGGTAAATGCGAGCAGACAAAGCAGTGGTCATATTCAAACCAGTATTTCCGCAGCAAATATTACTGCCCGCACTGCGACAGAACGGTCAGAGTGGCGGTCAGATTCAAGCAGTACTATGACCGAATCGATATCAGGAAAACGGTTTCACTTGTCGTGCCCGAGCCGGTTGACGCAGAAGAAACAGCTCAGGATAGCGAGAAATAAACCGCCGCGGCAATAATCAGAATATGCAGAATAACTTCCGCCGGAAGTCCGAGCATGAATTTTTTATGCTTGGTCTTGTGGCGGATTTTTTTCATTGTCAAATACATCGGTCCCGCCGCGCCGAGCAGACCGACGGTCATGAGTGTCGCCTCTGGGATACGGCGCTTCCCGCTTCCGGCAATGCGCTTGTCATAAACGGTCAGAATTATACCGACCAAAGATATGACTGCGAACCAACACACAGCCGCCAGAATAACATACTTTTTCATTATATCTTTCTCCTCACCGTGACCTGTGTTACACCTTTCGGGATAATAACAACTCCGCGCTCGCTGTCATATTCGCAGCTTGCCGATTCTATATTTCCGCGGAGCCCGATAAGATCGAGTATTGCCTCGCAAGTGCCCGCGCCGTCTCCGGTCAGAGTGAGAGTAACCGTATCATTTGATGAAACGAGCGAGAAGCCGATTTTTCTTCCGCCGTTGAGCGGATAATCACGGATAACGGTTTTTTTGCCGCTTTCTATCCATTCTGCCGGCATTCCCCTGCCGATAAGCAGGGTCGAATCGGCTTTCTGAACAATAAGAGAATCCCACAAGACTTTTGTTGCGGTGCTCTGTCCCCACATATGCGGGCACGAACCGCCGCCCGAGCCGCTTCCGCCACTCGCCCATATACCGCCGTCCGCTTCGGGATAGCCTACGCCCTCCCACCAACTGAACGGACCGCTTTGGGCATGGTCTATCATAAACTGATACGCCTTTATGCCGCTGTCACGGTATTTTTCGCCTCTGAGTGCGGTGCTTCCGTATCCGGCATTATATGAACTGCAAAAGAAGCCGTGCGGGTATCCGCCGAAGTTGTACGGATTATCTGTTATATCTTTACGGCACTCAAAAATATGCGCATATGTGCCGTCGATTTTTTCTATCATGCCGCTTCCCGGTTTAGCGCCGAAAAGATAGCCGTCCCAGCCCCAGCGACCGAATAGGAACATTGAGCCCCAGTTTGCATCGTGAGGGTCGCTGCGCTGACCGTATTCGTTCGGCTCATCCATTGATATCGGGATATAATTAAGATTATATTTGTTTGAAGTTTCACCAAGCTTCTTTTCAACGCACGAGAGGAGATCTGTATATTCTTTCTGCGCCCACTCGCTCTCAGACTTGTTTTCGATTTTGTCGCAGATATATTTATAAGTGCAGAGACCGAACAGAGCCGACCAGTTGTCGATAGTCCAATGTCCGTTGCTGTCGATAGCGTTTGTGCGCTTCATTATTCCGTCGGAGTCTCTGTCAGATGATATTTTGTGAGTGTTTGTCTTTATCTGCTCGAAACGTTCTTCAACGAGCTTCCTGTCGCCTGTTTTCTGGAGATAGAGCGCATACGGCCAGCTGAATTTCCATCCGGCGTCGGGATACTGGACAAACTTGAGAATCGTCTTTGAATATTCGTCAAAATATTTGAAGTCGCCTATTGTCAGCAGCGATGCCATTATACCGAGGACATCATGGTCGAACACTCTGTCATAGCCGTTCTCGCCGACATGGAGCCCGTAGCCATCCTTGACTATCATCGTATACACATATCCTGCCTTGTAGGCGTCTATAAGCTTGCTGTCGGGCAGTTCGTCTATCTTTGCAAGCGGTTCCATGCGCTCCGTCCAGTAGTCTTTCATATGTTCATAGTGCTCATCGAACCCGCCCGCAGAAGCTATTTCGCTGTTCGTGGGATATGCGTATTTTTCGCCGAAGCGGTCTGCGCCAACGGCATAATCAAGAACGACTGTTTCGCCGGGTTTTACGGAATGCGGCTGTTTGTTGAGCGGGATGAGCAGTTTTGACACGCGCGGTATGCTCAAAGTTTTTCCGCTGATATTTTTGAGCGTCATTCTTGAATAGGCAATTTCAAACTTGCCGTCGCCCCTATCGAGAATATCCGCAAAGTTTTCTACAGTGCATTCAAAGTCCCTCGTGCGGTATTTGCTGACGAGGCACGGCAGCCAACCCTCTTTGTTGAACCACTCGATTTTTCCGTTTATATCGGCAAGTCCGAAAGTTATGAGTGTATTTTTTCTGTCGCGCAGGAGATAAGAGCCATCAATAAATGCAATCGGTGCATCCTTGTCGCCCTCCCAGCCGAATACAGAGACATAGCCCGGGTATTTGCGGCAGGCATATCTGCTCTTGCCAATAGCGCCCTTTCTGAAAGTCAGAAAATTCTTTGTATATATTTTAAAATATGCCGACGACACCATCGCCATAAGCGGCTTTTTCTTTTTCTTGCTCATCGTAACTCCTCCGTATTTTCTTCGTATGTATATATTAATTTTAAAGCCGGCAAAAGTCAATCGCGTATAGTCAATATAAACAAATAATTGATATTTCTGCTCGGTGATGCTATAATCAATATATAAAAGATGTCTTATTACCCGGAGCTGAAAAGATGAAAACGCTTATCGAACTTTTTGACGAATCACCGATACTCAATGTGCTCGCTTCCGTTGCATTCAAGCCCGAAAAGCTTATATTTTTCGGTGCAGACCCGTTGCAGGTCGAAGAGAGCCGCGGCGACTACAACCGCTTTTTCAAGAGCCGCGGTGAAAGCCCGGAGATAGAATATATAAGTGCCGATATGGAAAACATCGATGAGGTCAACGACACGCTCGCAAAAATAATATCCGAAAATCCTGACTGCGTTGTCGATGTTACCGGCGGCAAGGATATTGCTCTGCTCGCGGCAGGAATGGCGGCTGTGAAGCTCGGAGTGCCGCTTATCGCATACAACAGAAGAACAAAGAAATACGCAAATATAAGCAAATATGAGCACGCTATGAGAGCCAATATCTTCGGTCTGCTTGACTGCGAAGACTTTTTCAATGTCAGCGGCGGCAAAGTTATCGAAAGCGAAGATTTCAGCGAACACAGAGACGACTTCGGCGCTTTCTGGTCAAAGGTGCTTGATATCTGGAACATCTATCTTGAAAACATCGGCTCCTGGGTGCCGCATGTTCAGTTTTTACAGAGAGTGAGTCCCGCCTGCGAACCGAACGGAAATATGCCGCTGAAAGTCCGCGCGCCCGAGCACATCAGTGTCAACGGCAAGCAGATTTTCAGAAACGACGATATACTTCGTGCGCTCGACCGCTGCGGCGGCATAACGGAATTAAAATATCACGAAAACGGCGAATGCACATTTTACTACTGCGACAAAAATTTTCGTCACTATCTGACCGATGTCGGCGCGTTTCTTGAGCTGTTTATTCATCTCTGCGCCGTCACCACGGGCAAATTCAGCAGTGTACGCTCGCGCGTCAAATATAACTGGGAATACAGCCGGATAAGGCACGACAGATCAACGATATACAGACCGGCAAGCAACGAGATAGACGTTATCGCCATAAACGGTATCGAGCCGCTATTTATATCCTGCAAGACATGCGCACCGGATATGAAGCACATAGATGAGATATACCCGCAGGCTATGCGCATGAGCGGCGGAGAGGGGCACGCGGTTTTTGCCTGCACTCATGTGATAGATAAAGACATGCCGATATATAACAAGGCAAAAGCCCTCGGGGTCTATATCATCGACGGCGACGACATAAAGAACAGACTCGTCACAGAGCGTCTTATCGAAATTGTGGAGGACAGATATGTCTGGAAAGACGAGTCTGAATATAAACGCCTCATAAAATAAAAAAGAGCCGTCAAAAGACAGCTCTTTCTATCAGATTATTCTGCAAGAAGCTTTTCTGCCGCCGCAAGCTGAACGCTTGTGCAGAGCAGATCAACGGCGAGCTCAAGCTCTTCAACCGGCGGGAAAGTAGGCGCAATACGGATGTTTGAATCATCGGGGTCTTTGCCGTAAGGATAGGTGGCACCCGCAGGAGTGAGCACCACACCCGCCTCTTTGCAGAGTTCAACCGTGCGCTTAGCGCAGCCGTTCAGAACATTCAGACTGATGAAATATCCGCCGTTCGGGTTAGTCCATTCGGCGATACCCTTGCCGCCGAGCTCAGTGTTGAACGCCTTGAGAACAACATCAAACTTGGGCGCGATTATAGCGGCGTGCTTCTTCATGTGCGCTTTGACGCCGTCCATATTTTTAAGGAACTTTGCATGGCGCAGCTGGTTTATTTTATCATAGCCTATGGTCTGCGTCTTCATGCGGTTCTTTATCATTGCAACATTCTTGTCGGAGGCGGCAAGTGCGGCAATACCCGCGCCGCTGAATGTGACTTTCGATGTTGAAACTACCTCTATAACCATATCTTCAGTCGAGTTCTTCTCGCACTCAGGGAAAATATTGAGAAGCTTGTCGGGAGTCTCTCTGAGGTCATGGACGATATAAGCGTTATCCCAGATTATTCTGAAATCGTTCGCGGCGGGCTTGAGAGCCGCTATACGGCGGACTGTTTCGTCGGAATATGTTGATCCGTCGGGGTTAGCGTATTTAGGCACGCAGAACATACCCTTTACACTGCTGTCTTTTATAAGCTCTTCGACAAGCTCCATATCGGGGCCGCCCTCGACAAGCGGGACGTTTATCATCTCAATACCGAAATATTCGCAGATGCCGAAGTGTCTGTCATATCCGGGAACGGGGCATAAAAACTTTATCTTCCCCTGCTGCATCCAGGGTTTGTCGCCTGCGCCGTGGGTCATGCACTGCGCGATAAAATCAAACATGACATTGAGACTCGAGTTGCCCATGACTATGACATTCTTCTCCGCGACTTCAAGCATCTCGGAGAAAATTGCCTTGCACTCGGGGATACCGTCGAGAATTCCGTAGTTTCTGCACTCAAGTCCGGTTGAAGATTTAACATCGTTTATCTTGAGCATATCCATAGAAAGGTCGAGCTGCTGGGTGCAGGGCTTGCCTCTGGACATATCAAGCTTGAGATTCTTCGCTTTAAAGCTGTTGTATTTTTCAAGGAGCTGAGAGTGGAGTCCTTCGAGCTCCTTTTTGGGCATTGATTCAAAAGTCATGTTGATTCCTCCGTAAACAAAGATCTTGTATATTCTATTATATTCCGCCCGAATTTGCAAGTCAAAAATCTACATCCTGCAAAAAATCTTTGTTTTGCCCATATACGAGCTGATTTTATGGGCGAAATTTGAACATAACTTTTATAAGAAAGGTGATTATATGAAACAAAGGTCAACGCGCATACTCTCTGTTCTGTTGGCGATACTCCTTTTCTGCTCGGTTTTTCTCCCCTGCTCGTTTGCGGCAACGGCCGAGGAATGGGATGAAAACTGGGACAGGCTCAAAAATGACGCTTCGGCAGTTTCCATGTCTCCCGGGAGCGATCCGTCGAGCATGAATTTCACATGGCTCTCGCCGACCAAGGACTGCGTGGTAATGTTTGAAATTTCAACGGACAGTTCGATGAAAAACGGAAAGTTCTTAAAAGTCGAACGCACACACACCACTCTCTACGGATGGAAGAACGATGTGACCGCAGAAAATCTCAAGAGCAACACCACTTACTATTACAGAGTTGCCGAGAATGGCAAATGGTCGAAAACATATTCGTTCAACACCGGCAGCAACAAAGAATATAATGTTCTCTTTGTTTCCGACACGCAGATAGGCCGTTCGGGCGACAGAAAGCTCGACGAAGTCCTCAAGCATGACTCTCTCGGCTGGAACAATACACTTGAAGCGGCAGTAAAGTATGAGCCGGATATCTCACTCATAATCTCCGCAGGAGATCAGGTCGAAACAGGCATGACCCAAGCGCAATACAACCTTTTCTATAATCCCGAATTGATGCGTTCCATCCCTGTAGCTACAACCATAGGCAACCACGATTTCTACTATCCACTCTATTCAATAAGGAGCAACAATCCGAACAGATTCGACCGCGAGCTTCTTCAGTGTCCGGCGGGCAAAGGCTATTATTTCAAGCGCGGTGAAGCACTGTTCATCGTGCTCAACTCAAACAATGTGCTGACCTATGACCATGAAGAGCTGATAAAAGAAGCTATGAATTTTTATCCCGATGCCCTGTGGCGCGTAGTTGTTATGCACTACAGCATCTACAGCCGCAAGGAAGAGGATAATTTCTATCGTCCGCTGTTTTCAAAGATGTTCGATAAATATGACATTGATCTTGTATTGAGCGGGCACGACCATATATACACCCGTTCCGCACTCATGCGCGGCAACGAAAAAGTCAAAAGCGGCGGAACACTCTATCTTGAAGCGAATACTGCTTCCGGCTGCAACTATGACGGTCAGCCCGACAAAACTCCGTGGTACGCAGAAAAATGTATTCAGCTTCGCACTCCGACATATGTCTTGCTGAACTTCTCCGAGGGCAAGATTTCGATAAAAGCTCTGCGAAGCGACACGAACGAAATATTCGACTCCTATGAGCTGACAAAATCCGCGCCGTCAAAAACAGAATACAAAGACAGCCTGCTTCAGAAAATATATCTCTTCTTTGCAAATAGAATTTTCGAACTTCGCGATATTATCTTCTAAAAATAGTCAAATCACCTCTCGGCATTAACGCTGAGGGGTGATTTTTCATATAATATAGCGCTTCTTCTCGGAGCAAATATACCCGCAGGAGGAAACAAAATGTTTAACAAAGCTTCCGACACGCTGTCGGATTATTACTATTTTCAGGCAGATATAAAGGGAAACAGCAGCGTTCCGGATATGTCCGGCACGGCGAGATTTTATCCCTGGCTCGACGGAACAATGGTCGAAATAGAACTCACCGGTATGCCGACAAGAAACGAGCCGTTCGCGGTTCATATCCACGAGGGCGCAATGTGCGAGCCCGAGGCATTCACAAGCGCCGGAATGCATTTGAAAAGCACGGATGTCGAACTTGAAGTATCGCCCGAGCGGCACGAGACAAATATAAAAAGCACACAGAATCATCCCGGGCATATGGGCGACCTGCCGAGCATTTTCTCGAACAACGGCTACGCATATATGGCGACCTACACCGACCGCTTTATCCCCCGACAAGTAGAAGGGAGAACCGTGATAGTTCACAGTTCCCCCGACACTTTCACTTCAAGCGATACATTCGGCAGCCGCATCGCCTGCGGCGTTATACGCCGAATGGAAATCAGCAAATCACTTTAATTTTCTCAGATCGTTCGCTCTTATCTCAGTGCGTCTGATCTTGCCGTTGACAGTCTTGGGAAGAGAATCAACAAACTCGATGACTCTGGGATATTTGTAGGGCGCGGTCTCTTTCTTGACATATGTCTGAAGCTCTTTTTTCAGCTCCTCCGAGCCATCGAAGCCCGGCTTGAGAACGATTGTCGCCTTGACTACATTGCCTCTTATCGGATCGGGAAGACCGGTTACGGCGCACTCAAGAACCGACGGATGCTCTGTAAGCACGCTCTCTATCTCAAACGGTCCGATTCGGTATCCGGAGGACTTTATGACATCGTCGGTTCTTCCGACATACCAATAATAGCCGTCCTCATCCTTCCACGCGGTGTCGCCCGTATGATAAAGACCGTCGTGCCACGCCTCGGCAGTCTTCTTCTCGTCGCGGTAATAGCCCTTGAACAGACCAAAAGGAACCTTCGGCTCGGTATGAACGACAATCTCGCCGGTGACACCGGGAGGTACCGGTCTGCCGTCTTCGTCAACGATATCCACATCGTAGTGCGGCATAGGCTTACCCATAGAGCCCGGCTTCGGCTCCATGCCGACGCGGTTTGCAATAAGCAAGGTGGTCTCCGTCTGACCGAAGCCCTCCATGAGCTTTATTCCCGTCTCCTCATACCACTTGTTGAAAACATCGGGGTTGAGGGCTTCGCCTGCGATGGTGCAGTATTTCAGCGAGCTCAGATCATAGGAGGACACATCCTCCTGAAGCATGAATCTGAACATCGTGGGCGGGCAGCAGAGGCTGGTGATTTTATATTTTTCAAGTATCGAAAGAATCTCGGAGGCGTGGAACTTGTCATAGTCATAGACAAAAACGCAGCTCTCCATGAACATCTCGCCGTAAAGTTTGCCCCAGACAGCTTTGCCCCAGCCGGTATCAGCTATTGTCAGATGGACGCTGTCGGCGGTGACATCGTGCCAGTATTTGGCGGTAGTCAGATGCGCGAGGGCATATGTATGAGCATGCATCGCCATCTTCGGGTTACCGGTGGTGCCGGACGAGAAATAGACTATCATGGGCTCATAATATTTCGTGTCAACTCTTTCGAGATGCGAATTGGCTTTTTCCATGTCGGTCATAAAGTCGTCCCAGCCGTCGCGCTTGCCGTTGACGATGATTCTCGTCTCTATCGAGGGACACTCCGGCAGAGCCTCATCGACCTGCTCGGCAATGTCGCCGTCGCCTGTGCAAACAACCGCCTTTATTGTAGCGGCGTTCGCTCTGTAGACGATATCATGCTTCTGCAGCATGAATGTTGCGGGGATAATAACCGCGCCGAGCTTGTGTAGAGCGAGAATGGTGAACCAGAACTGATAGTGGCGCTTGAGGATGACCATGACCATGTCGCCCTTCTTGATGCCCTTTTCGCGCAGCATATTTGCCGTCTTGTCGCTGTAATATTTCAGGTCGCCATAAGTGAATATTCTCTCTTCGCCCGCAGGATTGCACCAGAGAAGCGCACGCTTGTCCGGCTCGGCAGCCGCGATGGCATCGACAACATCATAAGCAAAATTGAAATTTTCAGGGCATTTGAGAGTATAATCAACTACATGTCCGTTTTCGTCATATACCTCATCCACAAAGTTTTTATTTAAATCAAGCATATGTTAAAAGTCCCTTCGTTGAGTTGTTGAATAATGATTTTATTTCTTCTCCGTTTTCTTGAGGATTATTGCAAGAAAAACGCAGTCCTCGCCGCCGGTCGCAATCATTCCGTGACCGTGAGCGGAATTATAAAGTACGGCATCGCCGGCGTTGAGTATCTCAACATGATCCTCGAATGCTACCTTGAGGCTGCCGCTGATAATATAATCAAATTCCTGTCCCTCGTGGGTTGAGAGGGTTATGGGCTTATCCTGATCCTCATCCGAATACGGCGCGGTTACAAGGAAGGGCTCGCAATATTTGTCCTTGAAGCGATAGCCGAGGTGGGAATAGTTGAATCCCGTGCGGCGCTTCATCGGCAGTCCCTCGCCCTTGCGGACTATTGAATAGAATGAAAGTCTCGGGTTATCACCGGTCAGCAGTTCTATCATATCAACATCGAACTTCTCGGCGCATTTGTAAATAAATGTGAAAGAAAAATCGACTTCGCCATTTTCGGCGGCAATATATTCTTCCGGAGTGCAATCGACGGCCTGAGCCATCTCTTCCACGCTGTAGCCCATGATCTCGCGCAGGTCGCGTATTCGCTGTGCGATCTCAGTGATGATAATTTCCATAATTAAACTCTCCTTCTCGATAAAAATATAATATAAAAAACCGCCCCAAACAAAATGTCTGGGGCGGCTGTTAACCGCGGTACCACCCAAATTCAGTGCTTTTTTACAGCACCCTCAAGCTCCAATAAGCTCTTGACTTTAACGCAGCCTTACGGAAACGCCTACTCGCTAGAAACTTTCGGGTCTCTGCTCAGGAGTGATTCGATTATCCGGTTCATACATCCGTTTTCACCAATCACGGACTCTCTGCAGTACTTATCCGGAATCTTTCTCCGTCATCGCCTTTATGGGCAAGATTCAGTTTTTACAAAGTATATAACCGAAAAGTCGGTTTGTCAATAGTTTTTCTGAATTTATTTTTCAAACATCGTTCCGCCGTACGAATCAATGCCGACGGTCAGCGGAAAATCTTTGAATTCCAGATGCTTGACACTCTCGCACCCGAGGTCAAAAAACGCTATCTCCTCGCATTTTGTTATGCACTTTGAGGCAAGCGCACCCGCGCCGCCTATCGCGCAGAGATATACGGCATCGTTGCGCTTTATCGCATCGATAACCGATTCGCTCCTGCCGCCTTTTCCTATCATGCAGCAAAGTCCCTCGTCGAGAAGCCTCGGCGCATAAACATCCATGCGGCTCGAAGTAGTCGGACCGCAGCTGCCGATAACATCGCCGGGCTTCGTCGGCGTAGGTCCGGCATAATAAATTGCCGCGTCTTTCAAATCAAATGGAAGTTCTTCGCCGCTGTCCAGCAATGCGCATATGCGCTTATGCGCCGCATCGCGCGATGTATAGACAGTACCGGAAAGCAGCACTCTGTCCCCTGCGCGAAGTCTGCCGCAATATTCACGAAGTTCACTTGTGTCTATCTTATATTCAGCCATCAGTCTTCTCCGAGAAATTTCTTTGTCAGCTCCGATATCTCTTCGGCCTCATCGGCTTTAACGGGCTCGTCGGAAATATCTTCTTCGCTATGTATATCTTCGGTAACATTTTCTGAGCTTTCATCAGGCGCAGTGAATTTCAGATCCAGTCCGCCGCTTGCATTGAGGACATTGACAAGATTATTTATCTCTTCATCGGATATCTCTATCTCCGGCTCTGTCGGATCTCCGAAATCTTCGTCGGTAAGCTTCGGCAGTTTGACCTCGCCGTTTTCGCCGAAGGTGAACTGATGCTCGTCTATTTCTTCATCCTGAACGTCAAGTTTATCGGCAACGCTGTTGAGATTGCTTGAGAGCGAATTTATCTTCGAAACGAGAGACGCGACGACAACACCGAAGTTATCGGACATCTGCGAAATATCCTCGCCTATCTCGTCAACTCCGCTCGCCGCCTCTTCGATAGTCTGCCTGGTTTGATTAGAAATGCCCTTTGCGGACGCCTTGGCACTGCGGATTATCTTATCGGAATAGAGCAGTGCGTCAAGCACCAGGGCGCCTATCTGTCCCTCCACATCCTTTGCTCGCTCGCAGCCGACTTCAACGCTGTTGAGCTTTTCATTGAGGGCATTGACTTCGTCTTCGAGGGCAAATATCTTTTTCGCATATTCCTCACTCAGCGCAAAATATTCCTCGGCACGAGTCTGCTGCTCCGAAAGAAGAGTTTCAAGCTCTCTTGTTCGCTTTGAAGCCGCCGCAGCATTCTCTTCGGTCTCCTTGAGCTTTCTCTGTGTATCTGTAAGCTGAGTCTGCTGAGCACGAATATATTCAAGGACATCTTCTTTGTTGAAGCCGCCGAAAGTCATCGTTTTGAAAAGCACATCTTTTGCCATGCTTTTATCCCTCGTTTCTTTTAATAAGCGATAATATTATACGCGCCGCCGTCGATTATAGCAAGCTTATTTTTAGAATATATACATAAATCTCCGCCGCTGCGTATAAAGGATATACCCTTGTCGGAGTATTTCATGTTTTTGAGTTCTGCTTTTTCTGCTACAAGTGAGGTCTTTTTGCCATCGTATAAGTAAAGATCGGCTATCTCCCCGTCCGAAGAAGATACGAAATTCTTTACTATAAGAACGCTTCCGTCGGGAAGTTCGGCAAAAGACGCGACATCGCCGTCAATCTTCTCTTTTTCCGTCGAATATTTATACAAATCACAGAGCGAGGACCCGGTAACGCTGCGCCGGTACCACACATCTGCGCCGATGATATTGCAAGCCTTTATGCTCGTATCAAGCATTTCGGCAGCAGATACAACGCCGTTTGTGACCGTGTGCCTGAACAGCGAGAATGTGTCGTTTGAAGCATCAAACGATTTGACAAACAGCTTGTCCCCGGAGATTATAAACTCCGCTTTCTTGCCGTTATACGCATCGAGCTTCACAGGCTGTGTGGAATGCGTATCAGCATATAAATATCCGGTTTTCTTGATGCAGGCTTTGACCGCCGATACAGCGGTTTCAACAACTGATTCAACCGACGAGGAGCCGAGCTGCGAATCGAGATCGGACATTCTGACGGTGCTGTCGGAAAGCTCGGTCATATAGAACACCGCGGCGGGTTCGCCGGAAGCGGAAACTGCAAATACTTCATCGGGAACAACATTTTCCGCTATTTTCTTTGACCCGTCAGCAGTTCTGGCATAGAGATTATAGCCCTGCGTGAAGGAATCGTCCTTTATCTGTTCGTCAAGAGCCTGACGGATTTTGTCGCGCGAAACCTTGCGGTTATATTTGCTCATGTCGAGCTGATATTGAATACTGAAGCCGAAGATGAATGTGTAATCATTGCGGTTCGGCTCTTTTATAAGCTCGTCATCCTGCGCCATATCATCGTCAATAATATCGCGCCAGCCGGCAGGCGACTCTTTTTTGACAAAATAATAGAGATTGCCGCCGGGCGAATACAAATCATATAAAACGGAGCTGACCATAGTAGCTATCTGAACCGGATTTTTTCCGGGAGAGACTGAGAAGAGCTCCGCTTCTCCCTCGTTATAAGACCCGGTCTCAAAGAGAATCTCACAGTTCTCACCATTATCATAAAAATGAATATTTGCGGCGTTTTTCACAAGCTCGTGGCTGCCGTCGGAAGATGAATAAACATACAGCGACTGTGAATCGGAAAGCTGCTTAAGATAATAAATCGAATCTCCGCTTTCCGGCAGGAACAGCTCTTTTATTGCAAAATCAATGTCTGATTTTTTGTTCTTCTTTATATCATATGCAGTTGTCATAACGGAGAGGTTGTCCTGATTCTGCTTCGAATAATACAAAGTTCCGTTATTATATCTGAACTCTTTTTCAACGCCGTAGTCCAAAAGCTTTGCACCTTTTTTGGCGTTTGACGAATTCTTGATACTGCACAGATAGAGGTCATATTTACGGCTGACCTTCGCCGAGGCGGTGGTATAGATAAGATACTCGCCGTCCGAAGTAAGCAAGACCGACGAATCGTCCGATATCGTCAGCTTGTGCTTCTTGCCATAGGCGGAAAGATATGTTCCGCCGTCGGTTGACTTATATACAATTGCCTGAGAGTCCGCATCGGGTATCTTATTTTTGCCCGACATCAGAAAAATTAACGCAGCCGTAGCTGCCGCCGCGAACACAACAATGATCGCGGCAGCAACTGCGACTGTACTCTTTTTGAATCTGCTTTTAGCCATTTGAAAACCTTTCGGTCTGTTGTCAGCGGGCGGCTTTGAGCTCAAGCGCCTGCTTTGCTTTTTTGACTATGTTCTCCGCATCAAGACCATAGATATGGAGAAGCTCGACCGCCGGACCGGAGCGTCCGAAAACATCCTCTACGCCGACCTTCACGACCGGTACAGGTATAGTTTCGCAGACAACTTCGCTGACCGCTCCGCCAAGTCCGCCGATAACGGAATGCTCTTCTGCGGTAACAATAGCGCCTGTATCTCTTGCGGCATCGATTATCGCCTGTCTGTCGATAGGCTTTATTGTATGCATATTGATGACTCTTGCAGAAATGCCCTCTTTTTCGAGCATATCTCTTGCCATAACAGCCTCGTTCACCATAAGGCCGGTTGCGATTATAGTCACATCCTTGCCGTCTGCGAGCTGAACCGACTTGCCTATTTCAAACTTATAGTTATCGGGATCATTGAATCTCGGCACTGCAAGACGACCGAAGCGAAGGTAGACGGGGCCGTCATACTCCGCAGCGGCGAAAACAGCCGCTCTCGCCTCAACATCATCGGCGGGATTGATTATAACCATACCGGGGATGGTACGCATGAGAGCTATATCCTCGCAGCACTGATGGCTCGCGCCGTCTTCGCCGACCGATATACCCGCATGGGTAGCACCGATCTTGACATTGAGATGCGGATATCCGATTGTGTTTCTTATCTGTTCAAAAGCACGACCCGCGGCGAACATTGCAAACGAGCTTGCAAATACGGTGTAGCCGATGGTCGAGAGTCCGCCGGCGACGCCTATCATGTTGCCCTCTGCGATACCGGAATCAAAAAATCTGTCCGGATACGCCTTTTTGAACATAGCTGTTTTTGTCGCCTCTGCAAGGTCTGCATCGAGAACGACGAGCTTATCATTTATGGCACCGAGCTCTACGAGCGCTTTGCCGTAACCGTCACGCGTTGCCGCTTTTATAATATCTGCCATAGCACGACATTCCTTTCACTGAAATTAGTTGGCTTCAAGGCTTGTGAGAGTCGCATTGAGCTCTTCCATAGCTTCTTTGTACTGCTCTTCGTTCGGAGCTTTGCCGTGCCATGAGCACTGATTCTCCATGAAGGAAACGCCCTTGCCCTTGACACTCTTGGCGATTATCGCGGTGGGCTTGCCCTTGAATTCGATAGCCGCATTGAATGCCGCATCCATCTCATCAAAGCTGTCCGCATATATCTCAAGAACATTCCAGCCGAAAGCCTTGAATTTCTCGGCTATCGGATAAGGCGAATTGACCTCTGCGATCGTTCCGTCTATCTGAAGATTGTTGTTATCAACAACCGCAACAAGATTGTCGAGACCCTTAGCGCAGGCATACATTGCCGCCTCCCAGACCTGACCCTCCTGAATCTCGCCGTCGCCGAGAATGGTATAAACTCTAAAGCTCTTGCCTGAAAGCTTTGCACCGAGAGCCATACCGACAGCTACGGAGATTCCCTGACCGAGCGAACCGGTGCTGGCATCGACGCCGGGAACGGTTCTCATATTCGGGTGACCCTGAAGTCTCGAATCGCTCTTTCTGAGTGTTTTGAGCTCCTCGACGGGGAAATATCCTCTGTGCGCAAGTACGGAATAATAGGCGGGCGCGGCATGACCTTTCGACATGACGAGCCTGTCCCTGTCTTCCCACTGCGGATTCTTCGGGTCGATGTTGAGCCGATGGAAGTAGAGGTAAGTCAGGATATCGGCGATTGAAAGCGAGCCGCCCGGATGACCGGACTTTGCATTATAAACGCCTTCAATTGCACCCATTCTCACCTTACAAGCTTTGATCTTCAACTGTTTGCTGACAATTGTGTCCACAACAGCCACCTCCTGTAATAATGTATTTATTGGCAATTATTTTCAATATATTCAAGAAAATCGGCAACGGCACCGTGATTGCAGTGACATGCAACAAATGTTGCAGCATCTTTCATCGCCTGCGGAGCCTGCCCGCAGACTGCCGGAACGCCGACGCTCTTTATCATATCGTAGTCGTTGAAATAGTCTCCGATAGCACCCGTATGCTCATGCGGAATACCAAGCATATCTGCTATTTCAAGCACCGTGGTGCCCTTATTTGTGCCTTCAAGGAGCATCTCATAGCTCGCTACCGAGGACGACATATATGTAACGCCCGAATGGTCTATAGAATTGAGATACTTAACCATCCGCGAAACCATCGGCGGAAGACCCATAAATATGACCTTGCCCCAATTGCTCTTCGGGACATCTTCGAATTTTCTGAAGCTCTGGTGCGGTATTCCGTCCGCCAGCGACATCGCGCCGCTGAAAACTCCGGGATTCAGAATAAATATCTCTCTATCTGTGCATATCTCAATCTGAATCAGCGGAAAGCGCTCATTCACTCGTCTTACTATATCTATGCCGCGTTCGTCAATTGAATGAAACGAAAGCATTTTTTCGTGCTCGTAGTCATAGATTCCAGCGCCGTTTAAGACAACTGCAGGCGTGAATTTTATCGGCAAGCGCTCATAATGCTTTCTGAGCGAAGATATATTTCTTCCGGAAGCAAGAGTAAAATTGCCTCCGAGATCTTCAACAAAATGTGTAATGGCTTTGAGATTCCGTTCGGGCAGCATTCTGAGTTTTGTATTCAGAGTGCCGTCAACATCGGAAACTATCAGCCAATCGGAAAAATCTGTTTTCATATCTCTCACTTTCTGATTTTTCTTAAAAAGTTCTCGAAATATTCAGGCAGCTCAGAGGAAAGTTCGATTCTCTCCCCTGTCACAGGATGATCAAAGCCGAGAAGCCTTGCGTGCAAACATTGACCGCCGAGCTCCGTTATGACATTTTTCGGACCATAGACGGCATCTCCTGCCACCGGGTGACCTATATATGCCATGTGGACTCTTATCTGATGAGTTCTACCCGTTTCAAGGCGCAGCCTTACAAATGTAAACTTTTCAAATTCTTCTACTGTGTAATAATGCGTGACTGCAGGACGGGAATTTTTATCCGTCACTGCCATTTTCTTTCTGTCGTTAGGGTTTCTGCCTATCGGCGCGTCTATTATGCCCTCGGGCTCCCGCAGTTTTCCGTAGACAACCGCCGTATATTCGCGCGTCAGGCTGTGTTCCTTTATCTGATGGGCAAGCGATGCATGTGCCATATCATTTTTGGCAACAAGCAGAAGACCGCTTGTATCCTTGTCTATCCTATGGACTATACCCGGACGCAGAACGCCGTTTATCCCCGAAAGACTGCTTCCGCAATGATACAAAAGTGCATTGACGAGCGTTCCGCTTCTGTTGCCGGGCGCGGGATGGACAACCATTCCCTTAGGCTTGTTGACAACGAGCATACAGTCGTCTTCATATCTTATATCGAGCGGAATATTTTCAGGTAAAGCCGTATCGTCCTGAGCAGGCTCGATATAAACGGACACTTCATCGTCCGCTTTCGGCTTGAAGCTCTTGCCGACAATTTTGCCGTTGACGGTTATACAGCCGTTTTCAGCCATATGCTGGATGCGCGAACGGGAAAGCTCCGGAAAAGCATCGGCGACCGTGCGGTCTATACGCTGATCGGCTGTTTCGGAATCAACCGAAAAGCTCAGCGAATAACCGCCCGGCAAAAGCTCAGACATTTTTTTCATCTCCGCCGTTTTCGGCTTTCTTGTCGTCATCTGACAGATATTTTTTGTTCTCTCTTATCAAATCATATACCGTCTTGATAATAAGCAGCGCAGCTCCGACGGTAACACAGCAATCGGCAAAGTTGAAAACCGCAAAATTGACAAATGTAGGCTCGATATAATCGACAACAAAACCTCTTGCTACGCGGTCAACGAAGTTGCCTGCTCCGCCGGCTATAACAACGGCAACGCACCAGTAAATAAAGCCGGGCTTTATTTTTTTAGTCATGAGCAGGAAAATGAACATGACTATAACAACAGCCGTAAAAATCGTCAGAAAAACCGTCTGATTCTGCATCGAGCTGAACGCCGCGCCGGTATTTTCAACATAGCGTATACGGATAAGACCGAAGAGAATATCCATGCTGCCGCCCGCCGCAAAGCGATTGACAACAGCAATTTTTATGACCTGATCGATCGCCACAAGCGCGGCAATCACCAGAAGAGTTATTGCTTGAATCATAAAAACCTCAAAACTTATTTTTTGAAAAAGCCTCTGAAACGCGGATGGTGAGTATGGCTGTCATTATCATCCTCATCGTCGTCATCGTCATTCAGAAAAGCGTCGACATTGGCGGGAGTCTCCATATCTTCATCCGTGTCGGTAGCCTCAATTTCATCGGGAGTGATATGGTGCTTAATCGCATGGACATTTATCACGAAGCCGTTCTCGGAGGTATCGTCATCCAAATCATCGGAATCCGACGCGGGTTCTTCTGCTGCAGCCATGGGATCATATGTATCGTCGGTTCCGAAGGACTGCTTGAGTATATCATTGGCCACTATCTCATCCGGAGTCGCCGTCTCTTCGCTGAACTCGGGCTCGTTGGCAAATGCGGTAATCAGTTCATCGGTAGCGGAATCTTTTGCATCCGATTCAACAGCTTCTGCCGGAGCTTCATCTTTTTCAGACTCTTCGGACTCAGCTTCTTCGGATTTTTCAGGTTCATCAATGACAATATCATTATCTGCATCTGCATCATCTTCAACGGGAGCTGAATTTCCGGAGACATACTCGTCGGTATTTATCGTCGGTATTATCGGCATCTCCTGCTTTTGAGGAAGCGAAGAGACAAGATTGATATGCTTTTGATAAGCGTCAAGAATAAAATTGCGGAACGCTGAAACTTCGCTCTCAAGCTTCTCGAGTGTAGCGGAATTCACGCGGATATCCGTATTTATTCTGTCGAGCTCAAGCTGTGCATTCTTCTTGGCACTTTCGATTATTTCGTTAGCCTTTGCCTCCGCATTGCTTATCATAGCAGAAGCGGTGCGCTCCGCAGAAGTTATACGCTCGGTGGCGTTGCGCTTGGATTCCTCTGTAAGCTGAGAAGCCTTTACAGACGCAGCGGTCTCCAAAACATCGGCTCTGTTCTGTGCCGATGCAACCAGCTCCTGCGCTTTCTTTTCTGCAGAGTCAAGCTGTTCCTGCGCGCTCTGCCGAGAATCACGCTGAATCTTGTCCGCCATGCGTTCTGCTGTAAGCAGGGCGCGTCTGATATTGTCCTCGTCCTTCTTATACTGCGAAACTCTCTCGGCAAGAAGGCTTATTTTATTCACGAGATCTCCGTTCTCTCTGAACACCTGCTCATAAGATGCGGATACTTCTCTCAAGAACGCATCAACATCGCTGGCTTCATAAGTCCCGCGACCCGCTGAAATAAAACGATGCGATCTGATCTGTTCGGGTTTAAGCATTATCTACACCTCTTAAATGGGAAATAAATATCAATCAAAATAGCCTTCGCTCATGCTCTCGATATCCTCGAGCACATCACCTGAAAGCGGAACGCTGTCGGGGGTGATGATATAAGCCTTGCCGGCAACTTTCTTGATATCTCCGGAATTTGCATATGCAACGCCGGAAAGGAAATCGATAATGCGTCTTGAATCGTCTGCGGGGCAGGTCTCAAGATTAAGAATAACTATTCTCTTCTCGTTGAGCACATCCGCAACGCTCTGCACGTCAAGATATCTGTCAAGCTTCTTGAGCACAACAGGAGTGCGGCTCGAAGAGCGCAGATCAACTATATTGGGGGTCGAAGAAATCGACGACGGTCTCGAAGAAGCGCTGAAATCGCTGAACGACTTAGAGGACTCTGTGCTGTCGGACGAATAAGTGTCGTCTGCCGAGTCATCGTAAACGTTTTCGATATCCTCGTCGATAGTGTCCTCGTCAGAATTGTCAATGAAGTTTTTTACCTTGTCAAAGATTCCCATGATATTTTCCTCCCGTATTTATAAAGAAATCAATATTGCCTGTCTCCGAATATCGCCGAGCCTATACGCACAAGCGTTGAGCCCGCCGCTATTGCCTCTTTGAAATCGCCGGACATACCCATAGAGAGAATGTCCATATCTATATTATCCATTTTTTTGGCGCCGATGTCAATAAACAGTTTGTGCATATTATCAAAAACGCACTGATTTTTCACAGAATCTTTAAAATTCGGCGCCACTGTCATCATACCTTTGACTTTGACAAACCGGAGTTCCGATATTTTTCCGAGCTGATCCGCAACTTCGTCTGCGGAATATCCGAATTTGTTTTCATCCTCACCGATGTTGACTTCGAGCAATATATCAGTCGTTATCCCCTGCTCTCCCGAGCGGCGGCTTATCTGCTGAGCGGTCTCGAACGAATCAACGCTCTGAATCATGTCGACCTGACCGACTATCTTTTTTATCTTATTGCTCTGAAGATGACCGATGAGATGGAGCTTGCAGTGCTCAAGATTAAGTTCAGGGCGCTTGAGCAGGACTTCCTGAACCTTGTTTTCGCCGATGAGATCGACTCCGCAGGCAATAGCATGATTTATAAGCTCGACAGAAACAGTCTTTGTCACCGCCATGAGCTTCACTTCCCGCGAGTCTCTGCCGCTCTTCAACGCGGTTTCGGCTATCTCGTCGCGAACTTTTTTCAGGTTGTCCTCAAGGAGCCTCAGACGCGCATCAGTAACTGATAAGTTTTCCATCTTTAAGATCCTTTCCTTCCAATATTACCGCATCGTAAATTTTCAGATACGGCACTTTATTTTCATCGTATGTATCCTCTTTTATCATCTTTGAGACTACATAGTCATCGCCTGTATATATTACATCGAGCTTCTTGAAGCGGACGATATTGCCGGTAAGCACATACACGCCCTGAACTCCGTTGACAACTCTGACTGCGGACTTGTTTATTCTTATTCCGTCGGTCTCGTTTATCACTATTTCGACATCTTCCGTTCTCAGACGCGCTATGTCCGAATCCATTATCTTCGATGAAAGAATCAGGACGGTCTCATCTGTGTTTATCGGACCTCTGTAATAAACCGTGGCATTTATGCCGTCACGCGACATATTGTCGCATCTGAGCGTAACGCTGTCTCCATCATTGAGCTTCGTGGCGTCGGACTTGTTGACTACGCCTACAAAGTACCATGTATATCCGCGTATAAGCTTGCCCTTTATATTAGCAGACACCGCGGCAGGAGAAGCGGACAGTGCCGCCTTTATTTTATCGCTGCTGAGATTTTTGATATCCGAAAAGCTCAGCGTATTCTCATACCCGTCGGCGGATGAAACATAATAGCCGGTATCGTCAGCCTTGAGATAATCGACAGTTCCGACTTTCGCCGAAAGAGAAGCTATTTCAGATTTGAGCGAGGCTATCTTCTCTGAAAAATCTATATTGCCGTTTATAAGTATCTGCTTTGCGGTCATCTTGTCGCTGAAGTTTTCCGCACTGCCTTCAAGTGCCGAGATTTTATCCGACCGCACATCGTCGAGCATCTCGTAAAAATAGGAATCCGCCTGAAGATTTATCTTTGAGATATCAAGCTCGGTAAGATTCTGTTGATTGTTTAAGTTTTCATACCGTTCAAGTTCGCTTTTGAGGTTTTCAAGGTCGACATATGCCGAGGCTGAATCAGCTTTGCCGAACTGCGCCGCAATAGCCTGTCCTCCTGCAACGCGCTCGCCGTCCTGCAAAAGCGGAACATAGGTCAGAGAAGAAGAGCCGTTTATAAGCGATTCATCGCGCACGGCAAACATCTTGACGGTTATGCTGTTTCGGTATGTTGTAGCGGCAGCAGGTTGGGTTTTCACATTTGAAGAGTTGAAGTTGCCTATCTCGTAGCATAACACTACCACGGCCAGAAGCGCAGCAACGGAAGCTACTATTTTTCTTACGCCTTTTTTGCTCACTTTAACTTTCTTCATTCTGCGATCCCCCTTTCTATTATCCCGACTGCTGTCTTTAGCAATTCGTCGTATGGCATCTCGTCTATATACAGATGAATTATTCGCTCGTCGCGCCTGAACCATGTCAACTGCCGTTTGGCGTAACGGCGCGTGGAGCGTTTGAGATTATCTATTGCATCATCGAGTGATATTTCTCCGCTGAAATATGGCTGCAGCTCTTTATAGCCGATAGCCTGTCCTGATGTTTTGCCGAGTTCGCCGGAGAGAAAGCGTCTCGCCTCTTCGATAAGACCGTTTTCGATCATTATATCGACTCGGCGGTCGATTCTGTCATATAAAAACTGTCTGTCGCGCACATCGAGACATATCGCTGTGCAGTCATATTTAGGCTCGGCAAGCCTTGACCTGCGCTGCTGTTCGCTCATTGTAACCCCAGTCTTATAATAGACCTCGAGTGCTCTTATAATCCGTCCGCGATTGTTGAGATGAAGCTGCGCGGCGGTTTCAGGGTCAATAGCCGAGAGTTCCCTGTGGAGCGTTTCAATGCCTTCGCTCTCCGCGTGGCGTTCAAGCACGCTGCGTATTGAAGCATCATCGTCCTCGTCAGCAAATGAAATATTGTCTACGAGTGAAGAATAGTAGAGCCCGGTTCCGCCGACGAGCACGGGCAGCTTTCCCCTGCCTGATATATCATCTATACACTTTCCCGCTTCAGTGCAGTAAGCAGCGACGCTGTATTTTTCGCCGGGTTCGAGAAAATCAAGCATATGATGCGGTATCCCGCACATTTCCTGAACCGTTGGCTTTGCGGTGGCGGTATCCATATATTTATATATCTGCATCGAATCGCAGGAGACCGCCTCGCCGTTGAGCGCGCGGCAGATATCCACCGCAAGCTTTGTCTTGCCAGATGCTGTAGGACCGACAACAGCAGCTATTTTTATTTTCTTACGCTCGTCCAAAGTTCTTCTCCAATTCACGCCTGGTTATCTCGATCATGACGGGTCTGCCGTGCGGACAGTATCTTATCTCGGGGCTCGCGAACAGGCGCTTTATAAACAGCTCGCGTTCGTATTCCGTGGTGTACATTCCGCCTTTTATCGCCGCCTTGCACGCCATGAGGCTGAACAGCCACTCTTTCTTTTCGGATATAAGCTTCTGCCTGTTTTCAACAAGATATCCGGCAAGCTCCGCGACAACATCGGGGACTTCATCGGCAGATATCTCCATCGGGCATTCGCGGACTATAACAACAGAATATCCGAAATCTTCAACCGCAAATCCCGCCTGCATAAGCATATCGAGATTATCGAGCACTGCGGAATATTCCTCTTTGCTAAGCGTTACGGTTATTGGGGTCAAAAGCATCTGAGTGGAACGCTTGGTGTCATTTTTAACAAGCTCGTTAAACAACATTCTCTCATGTGCAGCGTGCTTGTCAACAAGAAAGATACTCTCCCCCTGCTGAACGATTATATATGTTCTGAACGCCTCACCGATAACGATCACAGGAGGCTCTTCCGGTTTATCTTCAATTTTATTCTCTACTGCTGCATCGACAGTCTGAACTGCTTCATCTATTTTTTCTTTCGGAGCCGCAGCATGTTCATCTATCGGTTCGGGTTCGGTGCGCACTTCCGGCTCAATGACAGCAGTCTCCTCTTTCTTCGCCCTCTGTGCATCGAGAAAATGCTGAATGGTCGACGGCTCTGTATCTGCCGTTTCAGGCTTTTTATCGGGACTTGCAACAGATACAATATCCTCACGCGATGCGGGTGCAGACTGCTGCGGATAGCTGTATCTCGGCTTTTCCGCCTGCTGCGCCGAACGGTATTCGGAAGATGACATACGGTTCCAGAAATCAGGCTGCTTTTCCGGCAGTCTCATCTGCTCTGTCTTTGGGCGTGCAGGCTCGAAGAGCTCCGTCTGCGGTGTCCTCGGAATAGATACTTTCGGCGCTTCATCTCTGCGTTCGAGTGCATTTTTTGCGGCATAATATACCGCGCTGAAAACAGTGCGCTCGTTTGCAAAGCGGACTTCCGTCTTTGCGGGATGGACATTCACATCGACAAGTCCGGGCGCTGTTGTTATGTTGAGCACGCAGTACGGGAACTTGCCGACCATTATTGAATTTTTATATGCTTCGCTCAGCGCCGCCGAGGCCGTACCCGACTTCACGAGTCTACCGTTGACGAAGAAGAACTGCATATTGCGGTTCGGACGCGATTTTGTCGGCTTTGAGATGAGTCCGCTTATCTGCACCGATTCAAAGCTGTAATCGGCCTCAATAAGTCCGTCTGAAAAATCCTTGCCGAATATCTCATATGCCGTGGTTTTGAGATCTCCGCTGCCGGAGGTGAACAGTGTATTCTTGCCCTCTCTTATAAATCTTATCGAAACATCCGGGTTTGAGAGCGCGATTTTATCAACTATGCTTGCGACCGCGTTAGCCTCGGACACATCTTTTTTGAGGAACTTCATTCTCGCGGGAGTGTTGAAGAAAAGATCACGGACAACTATTGTCGTACCGAGCGGGCATCCTGCATCATCGACAAGCGTCTCTTCGCCCGCACTGATGCAATAGCGCGTCCCGGTCTCTTCTTCGGGCGTTCTTGTGAGCACTTCGACATTTGAAACCGCGGCTATAGACGCGAGCGCTTCGCCTCTGAATCCGAGAGTGCCTATGGCATAGAGATCATCGCGCGTGCTTATCTTGCTTGTGGCGTGGCTGATAAACGCTGTATGTATATCATCACGGCTTATTCCGCATCCGTTGTCCGTTACGCGGATATAAGTTATTCCGCCGTTTTTTATTTCAACCGTGACCGAAGAAGAGCCCGCATCTATTGCGTTCTCCATAAGCTCTTTTATAACGGACGCGGGTCTTTCGACAACTTCGCCCGCGGCAATAAGCTCCGCTATTTCTTTTGGCAGGACTTTTATCTTCGGCATGGTTTCCTCCTGTTATATTTCTTTTGCGCTCTTTGTCAGCTCATAGAGCACACCCATTGCCTCTATCGGCGTCAGCGTGTTGACATCGAGTACTTTAAGTTTTTCGACTATCTCATTTGAACTGTTTTGACCGAACGAAATCTGCCCGGCGTCGGGTTCAACAGCTGTGCTCGGTTCACGGTCGCGAACGAGCACGAGTCCGCTCTCTTCGAGTTCTTTGAGAACTTTTTTCGCCCTCTCAACGACCGGCTTCGGAACTCCGGCGAGCTTCGCGACCTCGATTCCGTAGCTTCCGTCCGCTCCGCCGCGCACTATGCGGCGCAGGAAGGTTATATCATCACCGCGTTTTTTGACGGCTATATTGTAGTTCTTGACACCGTCTATCTGACCCTCGAGCTCAGTCAGCTCATGATAATGCGTTGCGAAAAGGGTCTTTGCACCGATGCGCTTTTTGTCTGCGGCATATTCGAGCACGGCTCGTGCAATACTCATGCCGTCAAAAGTGGAAGTGCCTCTTCCTATCTCATCAAAAATTATAAGGCTTCTCGAAGTTGCGTTATTGAGTATCGATGCAACCTCACTCATCTCGACCATAAACGTCGACTGTCCGGCTGAAAGGTCGTCGGATGCGCCGATTCGAGTAAACACGCTGTCGACTATTCCGAGCTCCGCGCTCGCGGCGGGAACAAAGCTTCCTGCCTGCGCCATGACGCAGACGAGTGCGACCTGACGCATATATGTGGACTTACCTGCCATATTGGGACCGGTTATTATCGCACAGCGATCGTCGGCACAGTCGAGAATAGTATCATTCGGGACAAACGGTTCGCCGTTGAGCATTTTTTCAACAACGGGATGGCGTCCTTCGTTTATCTTTATAACCGGCTCTGCGGACATCTGAGGGCAGACATAGTTATTTTCGAGCGCAGTCTGAGCAAATGAACAGAGGACATCGAGCTGCGCCACTGCCGCAGCGGTGCGCTGGACTCTGGAGAGTTCTGCGCCGGTGCGTTTTCTGATATCGTCGAAAATCTCGTATTCGAGCTTGACTATTCTGTCCTGTGCTCCGAGAACTTTTGCCTCAAGATCCTTTAACTCCTGAGTAATGAATCTCTCACAGTTTGCAAGAGTCTGTTTTCTTATATATTCATTGGGTACAAGCTCTTTGTAAGCGTTGGGCACTTCTATGTAGTAGCCGAATACCCTGTTATATCCTATTTTAAGTTTCGCTATTCCGGTCTTTTCCTGCTCCTGCTGCTGAATGGCGGCGATATAATCTTTGCCGTTTAAAACTATATCGCGCAGGGAATCAAGCTCCGGATGGAAGCCGTCCTTTATCATGCCGCCCTCGCGAACGGAAAACGGCGGCTCTTCAACTATCGCGGCATCTATCAACTCATAGATATCGGAAAGCGTGTCCATATTTTCGGCACACTCCTGCATCAGTGAGGAAGAAAGCACCGAGACTTTTTCCTTAAGCTCCGGCAAGCACGACGCCGCGAGCGCAAGCGCACGCAGATCCTTTGCACCGGCAGTGCCGAACGATATTCTTGTTATAAGGCGCTCGAGGTCATGTATGCCCGACATACTTTCGCTGAGCTCCTGCCTCGCCATAGGCTGAGAGACAAGCTCCGCTACGGCGTTATGGCGCTTTGTTATGCGTGCCATGCTGAGCAGCGGGAGTTCGAGCCACGCGCGGATCATTCGCTTGCCCATCGGCGTGCGGGTTTTATCGAGCACCCAGAGCAGAGAGCCGCGTTTTTCGCGGTTTCTGAGAGTCTCGACTATTTCGAGGTTGCGCAGAGCCGCAACATCGAGGCGCATGAAATTGAGTTCAGAATAGAACGATATCGAAGATATGTTTTCAAGATCGTTGCGCTGAACTTCGGTGAGATATTTGAGCGCCGCTCCGAGTGCCGGAACCGCCGCGCCCGTCTCGTTGAGTTCAAGCTCGGAGAGACTGTCTTTTTTGAAATGTTTGAGTATTATTTCGGCGCTTGACTGCGGATCGAAATAATCGTCGCCGAGCTCCTGTGCAAGGGCTTCGGTCTTGTTTGAAATGAACGAGAACACCTTGGTAAGAGAGGAAGATGCGGAGTTGAAAACTATCTCGCTGGGCATAAATCTGCCTATCTCGTTGATTATCTTATCGGGAAGCGCGGGAGCGGCAAGCTCGGTCAGGTTGACGGAACCCGTCGAGACATCTATAAAGCAGACACCCGCCGACTCACCAGCAAAATACACGCTCGCGAGGAAATTGTTTCTGCCCTCGTTGAGCATACTGTTTTCAATGACCGTACCGGGGGTCAGAACTCTGACGACTTCGCGCTTGACAAGACCCTTTGCGAGTGCGGGATCCTCCATCTGCTCGCATATGGCGACTTTGTAGCCCTTTGCAACAAGGCGCGCCATGTAGCTGTCCGCGCTGTGAAACGGCACTCCGCACATCGGGGCACGCTCCTCCTGCCCGCAGGCTCTGCCTGTCAGCACAAGTTCGAGTTCGCGCGACGCAGTTACCGCATCGTCAAAGAACATCTCATAGAAATCACCGAGTCTGAACATCAGTATCGTATCGGGATATTTCTTTTTGGTTTCAAAATACTGTTTCATCATCGGAGAAAGCTCTGCCATTCCGATACCGTCCTCTCAGCGGCTGTGCCGCAAAATAAAAAGCTTTCAGCTCCGCGGGAGTTGCCCGCGGAGCAGGATATGCAATAATCAGCAGCCCGAGCAACCGGAGCAGTCTCCGCCGCAGTGATGGTGCTCTTCTTCAGGCTCGCAGGTTGCGGGATCTTCGCCCTGGATGCAAAGAGCGAGGATGCCGGTGATATAATGCATCATTTCATCTATCTCGGCTCTTGCAACTTCGTAGTCGCGCATATGCTCGTTCTCCATGACCTTCTTGTAGAGATCGTTGAACTCGGTCTCGTATGCAGCAAGCTTCTGCTCGTTGGCGTCTTCCTTGCTTGCTTCATGCTGATAAGACATATGAACGAGCTGAATCTTGCCCATGAGGTCGTTGAGATCCTTGTCCTCTTCATTTGCCTTCTGAGCTGCCTGGAACTTTGCGTATCTGTCATCCTGCTGGATAGCTGCGCCGAGTTCTCTTGTAAGTTTGATGATGTCCATAACTGTACTCCTTGAAATTTATCTTATATCATTATCCGCAAAGCGGAGATATAGCATTATTAATCGGCGAGTTCGCCTTTGAGCATCCATATCAGAGCTTCGGTCACTCTGACGGTTCTGAACGAGCCTATAACCGACTCGTCCGCCGGAAACTCGATTATTATATTGCCCTGCGTTCTGCCCGATATATAACCGTCCTTCTTGGCTTTTGATTCGCAGAGAACGCGGTATTCCCTGCCGACCATCGCAGAAGTCCGCGCCGCCGCAATCTTCTCCTGTGCGGCACAAAGCTCTGAGAACCACTTGCCCTTTTCTTCTCTCGAAACGGGGTCGTCCATCTTTGCGGCACGGGTGCCCTCGCGGGGTGAGAAAATAAAAGTATAAAGCGACGTGTACTGCGCTTTTTCAATAAGTTTCACAGTGTCAAGAAACTCTTCGTAAGTCTCGCCGGGGAAGCCGACAATTATATCGCTCGTCACCGAAAGCTCCGGCATGACGCTGCGGGCATATTCGAGCAGGGAGAGATACTTTTCAGCCGTATATCCGCGATTCATTGCTTTTAGCACCCTGTCGTTTCCGCACTGGACGGGAAGATGCAGGTGCTTTGCAACCTTTTCGCACTGAGCCATGGTGTCAAGCAGCTCATGCGTGCAGTCCTTCGGGTGCGAGGTCATGAAGCGTATGATGAAATCGCCGTCGATATTATTTATCTCGCGCAGAAGAGATGCAAAATTCATCTCGCCCTCGCGGTCGTTTCCGTAGGAATTGACATTCTGCCCGAGCAAGGTTATTTCTTTATATCCGCTCTTGACAAGCTCGCGCGCCTCGCTGATTATAATATCGCTGCTGCGGTTGCGCTCGCGTCCGCGGACATAGGGAACTATGCAGTAAGTGCAGAAATTATTGCACCCGTACATTATCGGCAGCCACGCTTTAAAAGTGCTGTCTCGGTGCAGAGGCAAATCTTCTGCGATAACGCCGTCGGAATTTTCGATATCAAATACACGCTTGCCGGTAGACAGAGCGCGGTAAAGCAGCTCAGGGAATTTATGCGCGGCATGAGTGCCGAAAACTATATCGACAAACGGATAGCTCTTCTGAATCTTTTCGGCTATTCTCTCCTGCTGCATCATGCATCCGCAGAGGATTATTTTGAAGTCGGGATTCTTCTCTTTTATTTTTTTGAGCGCACCGACATTTCCGAAGAGTCTGTCTTCGGCGTGCTCTCGGACGGCGCAGGTGTTAAACAGCGATATATCCGCGTTTTCCGGCTCTTCGGTGAAACCGAAGCCCATTTTTTCAAGCAAGCCTTTGAGTCTCTCACTGTCGGCAACATTGCCCTGACAGCCGAAAGTGTGGACATAAGCGAGCGGCTTACGCCCGTCAAGGCGCGTTTCAAGCACTGTATGTACAAGTCCGCAGAACTCCATCTGTCTGTCGAGCTCCTCCTGCGGAACAATTATGTTTCTGTCTTTGGAAAGCGGCAAATCAGTTCTCCTCCGAAAAATTTTTAATCAGTTTATTATACAACGAAAAGTGAATTTGCACAAGCTCAATAATATAAAAACTTCTGTATATTTAATCCGTGTTAATAAAAAATTTTTCTTTCAAGGCTGTTAATAAAATTAAAAATAGGCTATAATCATCATATGTTACTTTAATCGGAGGCACATATGGACAGGCACTACGATATAACTATTATCGGCAGCGGTCCTGCCGGACTGTCGGCGGCGCTCTATATAAAGCGCGCCGGACTCACCTGCGCCGTTATCGGCAAGGACGGCGGAGCGCTGGAAAAGGCGGAAAAGATAGAGAATTATTTCGGCACAGGAGCAATTTCCGGTGCAGAGCTTGTAAAACGCGGCGTTGAGCAGGCAAAGGAACTGGGTGCGGATATATTCAGAGAAGAGGTTTTTTCGCTCGGTTGGAACGGTGATTACACCGTATCGTGCTCGGAGGATAACTTTGTCTCCCCCGCCGTTATAATCGCGACCGGCTCGGCGAGAAAAAGTGTGAATATCCCCGGCATCAAAGAATTCGAGGGAAAAGGCGTCAGCTACTGTGCAGTCTGCGATGCGTTTTTCTATCGCGGAAAAGATGTTGCAGTGCTCGGAAACGGCGCATATGCACTGCACGAGATAGGCGATCTTTCGGGAGTCGCAGAAAGTGTTACTCTGCTCACAAACGGCGTCGAACCGAACGGAGACTTCGGCAATATAAAAATCATAACCGATCCGATAGATTCACTTTACGGCGAAACCAGGCTCAGCGGAGTTAAATTCAAAGACGGTTATAGCCTGCCTGTTTCCGGGCTGTTTATCGCACTCGGGAGCGCCGCCGCAAGCGACCTTGCAAAGAAAGTCGGCGCACCGGTTGAAGAAAACTCGATAAAAGTCGACACCGATATGTCAACGGGGCTGCCGGGGCTTTTCGCCGCCGGAGACTGCACGGGCGGTCTGCTGCAAGTAAGCGTCGCCGTCGGCGAGGGCGCAAAAGCGGCGATGAGCGCGATAAAATTCGTAAAATCATCCGGCGGGAGGAACGGCAATTGAAAAGTTTTGCTATAGGGAAAAACGACGCCAATCAGCGCGTTGACAAATTCATAAAAAAGACCGTTCCGAATCTTCCGGATTCGTTGATGTACAAATACATCAGACTCAAGCGCATAAAGCTCAACGGCAAACGGTGCGAAATATCCACGCGTCTTAAAGAGGGCGACAAAGTGGATATGTACATAAACGACGAATTTTTCGAGCAGCGGTTCGACAGATACGATTTCATGCACGCTTCGACGAATCTCACGGTCATCTACGAAGACGAGAATATAATGCTGCTCGACAAAAAAGTCGGACTTCTTTCGCACCCCGACGAGCGCGAATACAACGACACTCTTCTGACCAGGATAAAGCGCTATCTCTACGAAAAGGGCGAATATAATCCGTCCGACGAAAACTCTTTTTCGCCCGCGCTCATAAACAGAATCGACCGCAACACAGGCGGAATAGTCATGGCCGCAAAGAATGCGGAAGCCCTGAGAATCATGAACCAGAAGCTCAAGGACAGAGAAATAAAGAAATTCTATCTCTGTGTTGTCCACGGAACATTGAAAGAAAAAGAAGGCATCCTGCACGGCTGGCTGACAAAAGACGAAAAGAAGAATCTTGTCAAAGTATTCACACGACAGACAGACGGTTCTAAAGAAATAAAAACAAAGTACCGCGTGCTCGCGGAAAACAAAAATATGAGCCTCGTTGAAGTTGAACTGCTGACGGGGCGCACGCATCAGATAAGAGCGCACTTCGCCTCGATAGGTCATCCTCTGCTCGGAGACGGAAAATACGGACGCAACTCCATGAACAAGGAGAGCGGATATAAAAAACAATTCCTGTATTCATATAAACTCAAGTTTGACTTTGTTACAGATGCACAGTCGCTCAACTATCTCAACGGCAAGCAGTTTGAAGTCAATAATGTGTGGTTCAAAGACGCATTTCTAAACAGCGAGCTGTGATTTGATTATGAACTAACTATAAAACTTGCAAATTCGGCTTGTCAAAACTAATAAAATAGTATAGAATAAGAATGTTATAGACCGTCAGGTCAAATCAACCTTAACAAAGAAAAGGATGAAAAAGAATGGCAAACAAAGACACTCAGCGGACTTCTGCCGAGTCATACCGTGACGACAGAAAGGCCCGCCTCGCTCAGTCTGCGAAAAAGAGTCAAAAGAAGAGCGAGAAGAGCAAGGCAGCGGCAAAGATAGTCAAAATGGTAGTAGCTATCGTTCTTGCCGTCGTAGTTGCAGGCGGAATCGTTTGGAAGGTTCTCGACGATACGGCCGCTATCAAGAAGAATACAACCGTGTTCTCTTTGGGCGACGATATCCGCGTTTCGGAAGTTGAGTTTACATATTACTACAGCCAGTATCTCAACAATATCTACTCATACGCTCAGCAGTACGCAAGGTACGGCATGAACATCGGCATTGACCCGACAAAGTCGCCGGATGAGCAGAACTACGGCACCGATGCCGACGGAAAAGAAATGCTTCTTTCCGATTATCTCAAGAATGAGACCATCTCCGCCCTCCAGACCTACAAGATTCTCTATGCCGAAGCTATCAAGGCAGGCTACAAGCTCACAGACGACGAGCAGAAGTCAATTGACGATCAGGTCGAGGAGCTCAGAAACACCGCCGCAGAGAACAAATACTCTCTCAACGCCTACCTCAAGGCGAGCTACGGCAAGGGTATAAACGAGAAGTTCCTGCGCAAGCAGCTCGAGATGCAAAATATCGTTTCGAGATACCAGAGCGACACCGCAAAGAAGCTCACCGATTCTTACAGCGCCGCCGACATAAAGGCTGTCTACGACAAGGATCACAGCGCATATAACGCAGTTGATGCAAGAACCCTTTCGTTCGCAATAGAGACTCTCACTGCAAAGGACGGCGAGACCTCTGAGCAGCTTGCCGCCCGCCAGAAGGCCGCCGCGGCGAAGGTCAAGGCTGAGGCTGAAGCCGCTCTCAAAGCCTGCACCAGCGAAAAAGCTTTCCTTGAGCAGGCAAAGAAAAAGAACAGCTCCACCGAAAACTATGACGCGGAGTCCGCAACCGCCCTCAACGAGGCCGCAAAGTCAACCATCACCTCCTATGTCTCCGAGGACGCCGCAAAGTGGGCGTTTGACAGCGCGAGAAAGGCAGGAGATGTCAAGCTCTTTGAAGTCGGCAGCGACGGCAACGTGAGCTCATATGTTATCCTCTATATCAACAAGGGCAGCTACGCTCCCATGGCCTCGAACGTAAGACATATTCTCATCTCGTTCACCGACAATGCAAGCTCGTCCTCCGAGGCAACCGACGAGCAGAAGAAGGCCGCAAAGGCTTCCGCCGACAAGATCTACAAGGAGTGGCAGAGCGGAGCTAAGACCGAAGATTCCTTCGCAGCTCTCGCAAAAGAAAAGTCCAAGGATACCGGAAGCGCCGCTGACGGCGGACTTATAAGCGGCATCACCTCAAGCGCCAACTACGTTGAGTCCTTCCGCAACTGGGCTACCGATAGCAGCAGAAAGGTCGGCGACACCGGCATTGTCGAGTCCGAGTACGGCTACCACATCATGTACTATTCGGGCAGTGACTACGCTTGGAAGAGCGCCATTCGCTCCACAAAGGCCAGCGAGGACTTTGAGAAGCAGCTTGACGAGCTTGAAGGCTCCGACGAGTACAAGCTCAACAAGAAGGACAAGAATATCGATAAGGCAGTCAAGGACTTCCTCAAGACCTTCAAGCAGAGACTCGCAATGAGCAACAGCACCGCAAAAAAGAGTAGCTACTAAGCAATAAAAAATTGTCCCTCGGGAGTAAAAACTTCCGAGGGATTTTTTTCGTACATAAAACATGCCCGGGACATTTATATCCCGGGCTATATTTTTATTCGTCCGCAAGAGCGGCTTTTATCATTATCGCACATTCCAGTCTCTTCTGCTCAAGAGCGCACGAGAGCTTGTGCGGCTTGAAGATGGTGTTGTTATACTGCATGTTATTGGCGTTGCATCCGCCGCTGCAATAGAACTTCGCCCAGCAATCGGCGCACTCTTCTTTTGAGTAGATGTTCGCTTTCGAGAACATCTTCTTCATCTTGTAGTCGATAGAATCGTCAAGCACGCTGCCCATCTTCCACTCGTCCATGCCCACAAACTGATGGCAGGGATAGATATCGCCCTCCGGAGTGACGGCAACATACTCGTTGCCGCAGCTGCATCCGCGGAGTCTCTTTATTGCGCACGGACCCTGATCAAGATCGATCATGAAATGGAAGAAGTTGAAGCTCGTATCATTCTTCTTTCGCTCTATAAGTATCTTTGAAAGCTTCTCGTATTCCTCTGCTATGGCCGGAAGATCGCTTTCGGTCAGCGCATACGGCAGCTCGGGATCTGTCACAACGGGTTCGACAGAAATCTGATCGAATCCAAGCTCGTTGAGATGCAGAACATCATCGGTGAAGTCAAGGTTATATTTTGTAAACGTACCGCGGACATAATATTCCTTGTCCCCTCTCTCGGCGACAAGCTTCTGATACTTCGGAACGATTATGTCATAGCTGCCCTTTTTATTGACAGTCGGGCGCAGACGGTCGTTTACTTCTTTTCTGCCGTCGAGCGAGAGAACGACATTCGACATCTCGCGGTTGATAAAATCAATACTGTCATCGTCGAGCAGAATACCGTTTGTAGTCATTGTGAAACGGAAGTTCTTATTGTGCTCTTTCTCGATCGATCTTGCATACTCGACAACTTTTTTAACAACATCGAGATTCATGAGCGGCTCGCCGCCGAAGAAATCAAGCTCGAGGTTGTGTCTGTTTGCAGAATGTTTGATAAGAAAATCTATCGCAGCCTTGCCGACCTCGAAAGGCATGAGCTTTCTGCCGTGGCCGAAATCGCCCTGAGCGGCAAAGCAATACTCACAGCGGAGATTGCAGTCGTGCGATATGTTGAGGCACATAGACTTTATCGGCGCCTCAGTGAGCATATCTGCAAAGGGTCTGTAGGTATCCTCGGAGAAAAGAGAATCGTCATCACACAAAGCCTTGAGTTCGGCATAAGTGTCGATGATATCCTGCTTATCAAACCCCTCGTTCACAAGAGTTGAGATAATCTCATCGGGACATTCGCCCTTGAGCTTTTCCGTAAAGAAATCAAGCAGTCTGTATGCAAGCTCGTCCACAATGTGAACGGCGCCGCTGTTTGTGTCAATGACTATATAGTAGCCGTTGAGAAAATATTTATGTATCATATACGCCGGGTCTCCCCGCTTTCGCTCCTTTTAGCCGCGTTACTATCGGCAAATTGTTTCAGACAGAATTTTAGGGACAGGCGCAAAGCCTGCCCCTAATTTACGTTCAAATCAGATTACTTCTCGCACTTCTGGTTAGCAACGGTGCAGGAAGTCTTGCAAGCTGACTGACAGGAAGCCTGGCACTCGCCGCAGCCGCCCTTAGCAGCGCTCTCCTTAAGATTCGAAGCGTTGATGGTCTTGATGTGTTTCATGATATAACACCTCCAAAATTTACTGAAATGATTATAACATAATAGTCCGGGTATTGCAAGTGCAATTATTTCGTGCCGAAGATTCTGTCGCCGGCGTCGCCGAGACCGGGAACGATATAGCCGTGATCGTTGAGCTTCTCGTCCTTTGCAGCGGCGAAGATATCAACATCGGGATGAGCCTTGCTGAGAGCTTCAAGTCCCTCGGGAGCTGCAATGATGCACATAAACTTTATCGACTTGGGATTTCTCTTCTTGATCTGGGTTATAGCATCGATAGCCGAGCCGCCGGTGGCAAGCATGGGATCGAGAACAATAACATCGCGCTCGCCGATATCGCTGGGCAGCTTGCAATAATATTCAACAGGCTGCAGGGTTGCGGGATCGCGGTAAAGACCGATGTGACCGACTCTGGCGGAAGGAACAAGGGTCAGAACGCCGTCAACCATACCGAGACCGGCTCTGAGAATCGGGACAAAAGCAAGTTTCTTGCCTGCAAGAGCCTTTGTGGTCATCTTGGAAACGGGAGTCTCAATCTCAACATCCTTGAGAGGAAGGTCCCTTGTAGCCTCATAGCACATGAGCATAGCAATCTCGCCGACAAGAGTACGGAACTCTTTGGAAGCGGTGTGCTTATCTCTGAGGATAGACAGCTTATGCTGAATAAGCGGGTGATTTGTTATTGTTATGTTTGCCATTTTTGAACTCCTCCAGATATATATAATTTGAAAATTTCTGACTTCTTTATTTTGAGAACTTCTCGTTCTCTATAGCCATGACCTGGTTGATTCTTCTCTGGTGTCTCTCCTCGCCGCTGAAAGGCGTGTCAACAAAGAGATCGACCATATCAAGCGCAAGACCTGCGCCTATAACTCTGCTGCCGAGACAAAGGACATTTGCGTCGTTATGGAGTCTTGTCATGCGCGCGGAGAAAGTATCTGCGCAGTTTGCAGCTCTGACTCCCCTGACCTTATTTGCCGCCATCGAGATGCCGACGCCGGTACCGCAGCAGAAAATGCCGAGCTTGCACTCGCCGGACGCGACTGCCTCGCCCGCTATCTTCGCAAAAACAGCATAGTCAACGGACTTGTCGCTGTCAGTTCCGAAGTCCTTGACATCAAAGCCTCTCTCTAAAAGATGTTTTTTGATTTCCTCCTTGAGAGGATATCCTGCATGGTCAGCAGCAAGAGCTATCATGATAATTTCTCCTTTTGATTTATTGATTATGAGACTTTTTCAGGCTGAGTTCGCGCTCCGCCTGCGAAGGTCTCAGATATACGGGCAAAAGTTGAGCCGGAGGAATGAAGTCCATATTCTCGCACACGGCGGCGCAAGCGGCTCCGTATGCACGCTGAAAACGCCTGCTGTCCTGCGCGAGGCTAACGCTCTTAAAACTGTCTTTAACAGCCTGATAAGCGATATGCGCTCCGTCTCCGACACAAATTATACGCTCATTTGCATATTTTTCAAGTATTTCCGGAAGTTTTGATGCGGGAATTGCGTCATCTTCGGTCAATCTCTCGACTTTTCCGTCAAAGCAGCGGAATATTGCCGAATAGACCTGCGAGCATCTTGCATCCATTGCACAGCAGGCGATGCAGTTATCATAGCGCAGATTATAAGCCATCGCCCTGAGAGTGGACACGCCGCAGCACTTCGTCTCATTGGGCATTGCAAGCCCCTTCACGGCGGCGATACCTATTCTTATACCAGTAAACGAACCGGGACCGTCGGTTATAACGCAGCCGTCAATATCTGACATTGTGAGGCGTGCGAGGCTGAGAACGGAATCGACCATAGGAAGAAGAGTCTCACTGTGCGTGAGTCCGGCATTGACAAATGCTTCACTTATCAGTTGCTCGCCGTCGGTTATCGCAGCGCTCGCTGTTTTTGCGGACGAATCAAGCGCGAGTATCTTCAATTTCGGCACCCCTCTCCAAAGTAATTATGCGTTCATTTTCGTTATCATTCTTGGATATCGAAACTCTAATCGAATTTTCGGGCAGACAGTTCTCGATATTTTCGCTCCACTCAATCACGAGCACGCCGCCCATATCGAGATAATCGAAAAATCCGGTTGAATAAAGATCGTCCCAGGTAGTAATCCTGTACATGTCAAAATGATAAATCGGTATATCCGCCGGATACTCATGCACAAGCGCAAATGTCGGGCTGCTGACTTCGCCGTCAAAGCCCATTCCATGCGCAAGTCCTCTTGTAAACGCAGTCTTGCCTGCGCCGAGATCACCGAACAGGGCGACAACATCCCCTGCTTTGAGGCTTTTGCCGAGCTGAGCGCCGAACTCCTCGGTCTGTTTTGAAGAATAAGAATGAAAAACCGTCTTCATCTGAAAAATACCGCTGCCTTGCATTAAATTCAAATAATTATATCACACAAATCAAAGATATAAAAGTATTTTACTTGAATTTGATTAAATTTCGCTTTATAATATCAGTATAATTTCTAAGGAGCTGCCAATGAACATACTTCAGGCAATCAAAAGAGGATTAAAAACTACGGACAAACTGCTGATGTCGCTCTGCCTTCTGACATCGCTGTTCGGCGTTCTTATGGTCTACAGCGCCACATACAGCAGCCTTGAGGACGGGAGCCTTATCAGCCGTACAGCACTTGTCATGCTGCTCGCAGTGATTGTCGGTGTGGCGATGTGCATAGTCATATCATTTATCGACTACGAAATAGTTCTCCGCTTCTGGATGATAATCGGCGGCGTGTGCCTGCTGATGATGCTTCTGCTTTTCCCGTTCGGCAGCGGAACGGCGGACAGACCGGATGCAAGAACATGGTTCGATTTCAAAGTCATCAACTTCCAGCCGTCCGAGCTTTTCAAAATAGCATTTATAATAACATTCGCCGTTCATCTCGATTATGTCGGCGAGGATATAAACAAGCTTAAAAATGCCTTGCTTCTCTGCGTTCACGGCGGAGTTCCGGCACTGCTTGTCATTCTGACCGGCGACCTCGGCTCTGCGCTCGTATTCGTTTCGATATTCATCGGTATGATGTTTGCCTCCGGTCTTGCCGCGAGATATTTTGCAGCCGCCGGAGCCGTCATACTTGCGGCTGTTCCCGTGCTCTGGTTCGCATTCTTCAGCGACTTCCAGAAAGGCCGTATTCTTGCTGTATATGCCCCGAGCAAGCTCGACACGGCGCTTTATAAGAAATATATCTTCCAGCAGCAGCAAAGCGTCAACGCCATCGGCAGCGGAAGATTTTTCGGACGAGGGTTCCTCAAAGGTGCGTATACCCAGTCGCACTCAGTCCCCGTCAACGACAGCGATATGATATTCTCCGTTATCGGCGAAGAACTCGGATTTGTCGGCGCTTTTGCGGCGCTTGCGCTTATAGCGCTGATAATTGTCAAGATAGTATTTGTCGGCAAACAGGCCAACACAAATATGGGTTCGCTCGTCTGCTACGGCACTGCGGTTATGATTGGCTCGCAGGCTATTATGAACATCGGAATGTGTTTGAAACTCCTCCCCTGCATCGGTATCACTCTGCCGTTTTTCAGCTCCGGCGGCTCATCAAACCTCTGCATATATATCGCGATAGGGCTTGTCATGAGCATCTACAGGTGCAGTCAACGCGGTGAGGTAACAAACTTCAGATATAACAGGATAAGCACACCTTTCAACTAAATAAAAGACGCTGTACGAAATACTACAGCGTCATATTATATTTTCAGACAAGGAGATCAAAATGAGTCAAGCAGTTAAACCCGTAAGAGGTTCAACGGAACAGCCCGACCACATAATGCTCAGCATAAAGGGCGACGCCGCAACCTCGATGACCGTCACCTGGAGAACCTGCACAGATATCAAGGAGGGCTATGTTCTCTACCGCGAGGACGGCAGCAGTGAAGTTATGCGCGCCGATGCGGCGACGGAAGTTTTCAAAAGCGACATCGACATAAGCAATATGTTCTGGGCGGACCTCACAGGGCTCAAGCCGGACACTAAATATCTCTACACCTGCGGCAGCGACAACCACAGGAGCGAAGAATTCTATTTTTCAACCGCGCCAGAAAATCTCACGAAATTCAAATTTCTCTGCGTATCGGATCAGCAGAAGGGCGAGCCGTTTGACTGCCCGGACTATTCGCATTTCAACGGATTTGTCAAAGAGATGCTCGAAAAGAACCCCGACACCCGCTTCATTCTGACCGGCGGCGACAATACCGACTGCGGACAGCATGAGGTTCAGTGGAACGGCGCGTTCAGCGGACTTGTCGGAATATCCGAGCACATCCCGTTTATGATGACTCTTGGCAACCACGATAACCGCGGATTCAAGGACTATAAAAACGCCGTAGGCAGATATTACGCCGAACCTGCGGAGTTCTTTGACAACCAGTTCAAAGGCTCATATGCCTATAATGGCCCTGAAAACTGGAAAACGGAGAACTACACTTTTGACTACGGCAATGTACATTTTGCAATACTCGGAATAAACGGTCCCGAAGAAGTCAACGAATGGCTTATAAAAGACCTCGATGCCTGCGATAAGCAATGGAAAATAGGATCATATCATTTCCCGATATGCTATTCCGGCTCGGACTGCCAAAACTATGATGCTTATCCCGTCATGCGCGAGGGAATGGAGAAGCTTGACATACTCTTCTCGGGTCATGAGCACAATTTTTCAAGGAGCTTCCCCGTCAGAAACGAAGAAATTTTCGACAGACCGTCGCAGGGAACTATACACTATATGCTCGGCAACTCGAATCTGAATCCGCCCGGAACACGCGCCGTTCCGAAGGTCTGGCACAGCGCCTTCTATTCTCAGGAGGAGATGGTCTCGATGGTCGTTGTCGTCGAGGTTGACGGGCCGAAGATAACGCTGACCGCTCATCTCAACGACGGACGCATTGCCGACCGCTGTGTGATAAACAAAGAGACTGATTCGATTGATCCGCCCGCGCTCGCACCTATATACAACACAACGCGGATGAAGTTCAAGGGCATGGATCTCGGTCTCTGCCAGTACACGACCCCATGCGAATTTAAAGATGGAATATGGTTCGCTCCCCTTTCCGTTCTCGTCGGATTCATCGGCGGCGAAGTCAGAAAGACTCCGGGCAAGGTGTATCTTGACATTTACGGTCACAATGCGGAATTCACGCTTGACAGCGACGTGGCGCAGACCGACCGTGGCGAGCTCAAGCTTCCCGCAAAGGTCTACAGAGGCAAGAGAGATCAGCTCTACATACCGCTCGACGGAGTTAAGGCGTTTGAAATGCGCTGGGCATATGCGCCGCGCAACAACTTTGTTTCCATAGAGCACGAGAGCGAAGACAAGCCGATAACCGTTCAGCCCTAAAAATATGCAACAAAACGCCGGACAGCGTACACAGCCGTCCGGCGTTTTTTATGTTGTTTGTTCCTGCCGCTTTATTCCGAAAATGAGTCTGAGTATTCCGGAAAAAAGTTTAGGGCTTCTGACTACTACCACTTTCATCTCATTCTCACCCTCCGTCACCAAAAGCTTCGTGAGGCGGTGCAGATAAGCAAAAGCAGGATGAGCATAAGAATAATGAACAGCGAATACGGGAAGAATTTTGCGGCGATTATCCCGGCCGCAAATGAAATTATTATGATACACACAGACCCGTTTCTGCCGCATCCGCATCTTCTCACGCTCGCCACCGCCCTTACATATAACAGTCTCGCCTTCAGTCCATTATATACAAAGCGCGGCGTTTGCGTTACTTTATTTCTTTTCCCATTCTTTTATATCTTTTGCTTCGTTGTAGAGAGCAATATAGCTGTTGTGGCGCGATTCGCTGATTTCACCCGATTCAACGGCGGCAACTATTTCGCAGCCCTTGTCATTAATGTGCCTGCATGAAGTGAATCTGCATTTCCCGAGATATTTTTCAAACTCGGGGAAGCAAAACGGAAGTTCGTCAACAGGTATCATCTCGCTGTTCTCTCCGGTCAGGGAAGAAAATCCGGGCGTATCCGCAACATATCCGCCGCAAAGCCTATAGAGTTCAACAGCCCTTGTCGTGTGTCTGCCTCTGCCGAGCTTGTCACTTATTTCGCCCGTTTTCAGCGAAAGTTCGGGAGCGATGAGATTAAGAAGCGACGACTTCCCGACGCCGGTATTGCCCGCAAAAGCACTTATATGACCGCTGAGCATAGCTTTCACTTCGTCGGCTCCCCTGCCGTCGCGGCTCGACACCGAAAAGAACGGTATGCCCGCTTTTTCATATATGCCGCGAAGCTCGGAAGTGTCTCCGAGGTCGTCTTTTGTGATTACTATAACAGGCTCTATATTCTTCCAGCAAGCTATCGCGGTCATTTTGTCAATTATCAGCGTGCTCGGATTAGGGTCGCGCACGGACGAAAGAATAAACAGCCTGTCAAGATTCGCAACCGGCGGGCGCATCAGCTCGCTGCGGCGCGGATATATCTTTTCGATAGTGTTGTTTGCCCCGTCCTCGCCGATAAGTATATCAACCTCATCGCCGACGAGCGGCTTCCGTCCGCTTTTGCGGAAGATTCCGCGGGCTTTGCACTCAAATACCGCATCGGCGGTCTCCACAAAGTAGAGACCACCGATTCCTTTTAATATTATTCCTTTTTTGACATCTGCCATAACAAAGACCTTAGCCGACAAACTTGCCGACGGTTATAATTACTGTTGTGCTCAAAGGATATGCTTTGGAGCTGTTCTTCGGGGTCTGAGAAATAACCTTTCCGTTCTTCGAAGAATCAACAACGTTTATATAATTGACTTCAACGGAGGTAAAGCCGTGACTCTTGAGAATGCTTATCGCCGAAGCTTCATTGCTGCCGACAACATTGGGGATTGTCGAACTTTCGGAAACGTCATGTCGCTTGACATTTGATATCTCCGCAGGGCTCTTTGTGAAGTCAACATTGCACTCATAATACAGCTCGGAGTCAATATAGACCTTGATGTGATTGCTGCTGCCGGAGCCGTTTACGGTTATGGTGTACTCGCTTCCGTCGAGAATAACGCTCTGATCCATAAATACATTATTATTGTTTGCAGCCTTTATGGACTTAGAAGTGCCGCTCGAATATTTGGGAAGCGTTATGGTTATATTCGCCTCAGAAGAAGCCGCAACACCTGTGCTGACGGTAACTCTTATCTTCGTTCCCTCAGGCACTTTCTCGCCCTCGGCATAGCTCTGCTCGATAATAGTGCCCTTGGGCTTATCGCTGTTCTTCTCATCTATTGTCTCATCAAGAACAAGGTTGAGAGACTCAAGTATAGCCTTTGCGTTCTCGACATTTTCATCTATAAGCTTGGGAACTTCGATAAGCTCCTGCTCGCTCGCATAATAAATTGTTATTGTCGAGCCCTTTGACACCTGTCTGCCGTATTCCGGCGAGGTGCTAAGAACAGTACCCGCCTTTTCCGTGCTCTGCTGAGGAACGGAGTAGACCTCAAAGCCCGCGTTCTTGAGCTTTGTTATAGCATCGTTGAGCTGATACTTGAGAACATTCGGAACAGATGCTTTTTCTTCACTGACCGCGACGGTAACGGTGATAACATTGTTGGACTTATCAACCTTTGTGCCTGCCGCAGGATCCTGCGCATAAACCTGACCGGGCTCATAGAAGCTGTTCTGGACTTCGTTGACTTTGATAACAAAGTTCTTATAATCGTCGTTGCCGAGAATTTCCTCAGCATAGTTTTTATTTATGAGCTTCGGCACAGTAAGCTTTCTGTTGAAAACATCCGTGAATGAATACAGGCAAATAAGAACTATCGCGAGAACGGCGACAAATCCGATAACGATTCCAGAAAGAATCGGGATCATCTTGTTTTTCTCTGTAGTCTTGTTGGTCTCTTCCGGTGCCGGCTGCGGATTGTCTATAACACGCGTGTCGCTGGAGTTAGCCATGGGTACAGTGACCGGTGCGGTCTTGTCAACGAACTTTGTCGGCTCGTTGTCGACAAAATAGCTGTAGTCAAATTTTATTGCGGGGTTGCGCTTGAACTCCTCAAGATCAAGAATCATCTCTGCGGCAGACTGATATCTGTCCTTCGGGTTCTTCTGCATAGCGCGCATGGTTATCTGCTCGAGTCCCTCAGGAATGGAGCTGTTTATCTCACGCGGCTTTACCGGGTCTGTCTGGAGCTGCATAATGGCGACCGAGACGGAATTATCCGACTGGAAAGGCAGCTGACCCGTGAGCATCTCGTACATAACGACACCGACGGAATAGATATCCGACTTGTCGTCGGTTATATCCCCGCGAGCCTGCTCGGGGCTGATATAATGAACCGAACCGATAGCGGTATCGGTCATTGTTCTCGTTTCGCTTCTGCTGAATCTCGCGATGCCGAAATCGGTAACTTTGATAGTACCGTTTTCAAGAAGCATTATGTTCTGCGGCTTGATATCGCGGTGAACAATGCCCTTGTCATGGGCGTGCTGAAGAGCGCGGAGAATCTGCGTTGTAAAATGCACGGTCTCCTTCCACGATATAACGCCCTGCTGCTCAATATACTCCTTGAGCGTGATGCCCTCGACATACTCCATAACTATATACTGAAGCTTGTCGCCGTAGCTGACATCATAAACCTTGACTATGTTCGGATGAGAAAGCACAGCTATCGCCTTGGACTCATTCTTGAATCTGCGGCGGAACTCCTCGCTTGCAAGGAACTCATCCTTGAGAATTTTGACGGCAACCGTCCTGTCGTCGATATTGTCGTAGGCTTTATAGACAACCGCCATTCCGCCAACGCCAATGACTTCCTGAAGTTCATACCTTCCGTCAAGTCTTTTTCCGACATAATTATCCATTAAATCTCACACTCCTGCTGGGATACAGAAACCTAAAACGCCATTGCAACAACAGTGATATTGTCCCCGCCGCCGTTCTCGTTGGCAAGGTTTATCAGCCTGTCTGCAAACTCGTAATAATGATTGTCTCTGGTGGCATTATATATATCATCGGTCTCAACATAATTAGTCAGACCGTCAGTGCAAATGATAATAACGTCTCCCTCATCAAGAGTATCCTGATAATAATCCGTCTCTATGTCCGCGCTCACGCCGAGCGCTCTTGTGATTATATTCTTTCGAGGGTGATCCTTAGCCTGTTCCTGAGTCAGCTCGCCGTGTTCAACCATATCCTGAACAACCGAATGATCTCTCGTGAGCTGGGTTATACCCTCCTGCGAAATGCGGTAAGCTCTGCTGTCTCCGGCATGAACGAGATAAAGCTCTTTGTCTCTTATCATGGCGGCAACGACCGTCGTGCCCATGCCGTTGAGTCTCTCAACTGAGCATGACATTTCATAAATTGAAGAATTGGCATTCTCGACAACAGAGGTCAGAAGATTTTTTATCGATCTGTCGCTCATTCCGTGCTGGTAGCCGGAGGCTATTTTTTCGCTGATCATCTTAACGGCAGTCTGGCTGGCAACGCTTCCGCCTGCCGCGCCACCCATGCCGTCGCAGACAACAGCCCAAACTACGCCGCCGGGAAGCTCTCCCGCAGCGAACGAATCCTGATTGTCTTTTCTGACTTTTCCCTGGTCTGTCTTTGCAACAATTTTCATATCTTCCCCCGGAAATTGAGAAAATTCCGAATTGAGCTTACTGCTCTTTTATTTTACGAAGCCGAAGCTGGCCGCACGAAGCATCTATATCAGAACCGAGCTTCCGCCTTACCGTAACATTTATCGATTTCTTTTCGAGTATGCTTATAAATTGTTCAATGCGCTCCGGCGTTGACGGTTTATAAGGACTCTCGGCAACCTCGTTGACAGGTATGAGATTGACATGACACAGCATACCTTTCAAGAGCGCCGCAAGCTTCTGGGCGCACTCGTCGCTGTCATTGACTCCGCCGAGCATTGCATATTCAAACGATATTCTTCTCGAAGTTACCTTTGCATATTCACGGCACGCCGGCATCAGCTCGTCGAGCGAATACCGACGGTTGATCGGCATTATCTTTGATCTGAGCTCGTTATACGGCGCGTGAAGTGATATCGAAAGCGTGAGCTGAAGCTTTTTTTCAAGCAGTTTGTATATCCCGGGAACTATTCCGCAGGTGGAAAGCGATATATTTCTCATGCTTATGTTGAGCCCGTCTTCACAGGTCACAAGCTCAAGAAAACGCATAACATTATCAAAATTATCAAGCGGTTCACCCATGCCCATGAGGACAATATGGGAGATTCGGATATTCTCGTCGCGCTGAGCGGTATATATCTGACCGAGGATTTCCGACGGAAGCAGACTTCTGACATAACCACCCAAAGTGGACGCGCAGAACGAGCAGCCCATTTTGCAGCCTATCTGAGTTGAGACGCAGATAGTATATCCGTACTTATATTTCATCAAAACGCTTTCGGCATATTCATTGCCGCCGAAACCGAAAAGGTATTTAACCGTTCCGTCCTCTGCGGATACCTGCTTGCGCTCGATAGTGCACTTTTTAAGCGGCAATTCTTCTTTCAGCTTCTCGCGCAGAGACAGCGGAAGATTGGTCATCTCATCGTAATCGAGAGCGCATTTCTGATGGATCCACGAATAGATCTGCTTCGCTCTGTATGACGGAAGTCCCATCTCGGAAAGAGCCGCAGAAAGCTCGGTAAAGTTCATTGACTTTACATCAGTCGTATTCAAAAGGCTCACTCCGTTCTGGTAAATGCGGCGATAAAGAAGCCGTCCGTTCCATGTATCTGAGGCATCAAAGTCAAGTAATTTTCGTTGCCGTCTACCCTTTTTATGTCAGGGAAAAGCTTAACAGCCTCAAAATTTTTATGTTCGCTGATAAACTTGTTGCAAATCTCAGAATTCTCTGCCGGATTCAGCGAGCAGGTAGAATAGACTAACCGACCGCCAACTTTGACATATTCAGAGGATGAACACAGGATATCATACTGCAAAACAGGTAATTTGTCAATATCTTCAAGGGTTTTATAGCGTATCTCAGGCTTGCGGCGGAGTATCCCGAGTCCCGAACAAGGTGCGTCGCACAAGACCCTGTCCGCTTTCTTCAAAGCCGGATTAACTTTTGCGGCATCGTTAGGTATAACCGCGATGTTATCGAGCCCGAGTCTTTCCGCTCCGTTTTCTATAAGAGCGAGCCTCGATGGATAAACATCCATGGCAAGTATTTTACCTTTACATTCTGTCGATTCGGCAAGTGTAAAGCTTTTACCTCCGGGTGCTGCGCACATATCATATACGGTATCTCCCGGCTGCGGGTCGAGCGCCATGCAGCAAAGCTGCGACGAAAGATCCTGCACATGGAAAAGCCCTTTTTTATATGCATCAAGATGCTCAACCGCGCCGCCGTTCACCAATTCAAGTGCGTTCGGGAAGCCGTCGATTTTCCTACCATCAACACCCTGCCGGGCTAATATCTCGATAAGCTCGTCCACTGTGCATTTCTGTGTATTCACACGGACAAATATCTTCGCGCGCTCAGACATTGCTTCAAATATCTCGCAGGCGGTCTTATCGGAATAAGCGTCCGCAAAAAGCTTGACAGTCTGCTCCGGAACGGAATATTTGACGCTCATAAATTTGAGCCTGTCCGATTCATCGGGCAGCTGCAATCCGTTTGAAGCCACCTTTCTGAGCACTGCATTCACAAGTCCAGCCGCAAACTGCGCGCGGTTGTTTTTGACGAGCTTCACGCTCTCGTTGACCGCCGCGCTCTCGGGAATTCTGTCCATAAACAGCAGCTGATAAGCGCCGATGCGCAGCGCAATGAGCACCTCCGGCTTGAGCTTTTTCAGCGGCTGACGCAAATAAAGTGCGATGTTATAATCAAGCGTTATAAGCCTTTCGAGCACGCCGTATACGAGTGCCGTCAAAAGAGCTGACTCGCCGTCGGCCCCGTCTTTCGACGAGAGCTGTGCATCGAGAGCAAGATTCGAATACGCCCCGCTGCGCTCGACTTTATAAAGTATTTCAAACGCGCTCTGGCGTGCGCTCTTACTCATTAACGATACACTCCGTTCAATTTCTTCGATTTCTGCCGCTGAAGCGTATAACAAACCTCAGCAGATTTGCAAGCGCCACGAGAAGCGACGCAACATATGTCATCGCCGCCGCAGAAAGCACTTTCCTTGCGCCTGCGCGTTCATCATCGTCCAGGACGCCGGTTTCTTCAATAACTTTCAGCGCTCTGCGACTTGCATTGAACTCTACCGGCAGAGTGACAAGCTGAAACACCGCGATAAGCGCATAGAGCAGCAGTCCGAATGTGATAAGCGGCTCAAAGCTGAGAATATATCCCAATATTGCAAGCGGCAGACCTATGGTCGAACCGATATTGCAGACAGGGATAATCGCGTTTCTGATTTTTATCGGCATATAGCCCTCTGCATGCTGCGCGGCGTGCCCTGCCTCGTGGCAGGCAACGCCTATGGCGGCTATAGAAGTGTTGTTATAGACTTTATCCGAAAGTCTTATAACATTCGTTCTCGGGTCATAGTGATCCGTTAAGTCGCCCGCTACGCGCTCTATGCGAACATCGTTTATTCCGTAATATTTGAGCACCTGCATCACCGCCTGCGCGCCGGTAAGGCCGCGCGAGCTGAGTCTTTTTGACTGCGAAGCGAAAGTGGTCTTTACTTTTATCTGCGCCCACAGCGCAATAAGCATCGCCGGGACAACGAGAATCAGAAAATAGTAATCATAGTAATACATCCAGCCCATAAGCCGAACCTCCTAACGGTCATTCAAAGAATGCGCCCTTTTCAATCGGATTGCCGCGCAGGAAATCCTGAGCCGGCATCGCCCGTTTTCCGGGAGCCTGAAGAACGAGTATCTCAACGGCGTTGCCGTCTCCGCAGGAAACAACAAGGCGTTTGCCGCTTTCAATTATCTCTCCCGGCTTTCCGCTGCACGCACCCGCAAGACGCGACGAATGTATCTTTATGACCTTGCCGTCGAGTTCGCCCGACGCACCCGGCCATGAATACAGCCCTCTTATCTTATCATGTATATGCTGTGCGGTATCATTCCAATCTATTTTTGAAAGCTCCTTGGTAAGTATAGGAGCATATGTGCTCTTTTCGTTATCCTGCTTCACAGGATGGAGATCGCCCGCCTGAAGCGCAGATATAGTCTCGCGCATAACTTCCGAGCCGAGTGATGACAGTCTGTCATGGAGTTCTTCGGCGGTCTCGTTTTCGCCTATTTCAACGCTCTTTGAGATAAGCATATCTCCGGTATCGAGTCCCTCGTCCATCTGCATGGATGTGACTCCGGTGCGCTTTTCTCCAGTGATTATAGACCACTGGATGGGTGCCGCGCCGCGCAGTTTCGGGAGCAGAGAAGCGTGCATATTGATGCAGCCGTACTTCGGCGCATGGATAAACTCGCCGGGAAGTATCTTTCCGTAGGCGACGACTATCGCAAGGTCTGCATTGAGCGACTTAAAAAGCTCTTTTGCTTCGTCTGTTTTCAGTGTTTTCGGCTGATATACGGGAATATCATATTTGAGTGCAAGCTCTTTGACGGGCGGCGGAGTCAGAACGCCGTGGCGTCCTTTTGGCTTGTCCGGCTGAGTGAACACAGCGCAGACATCGTGTCCGTCGTCTATAAGTGCCTGAAGGCACGGAACGGAAAAATCCGGAGTGCCCATAAAAACTATTCTCATAAATTCTCCTTATGCTCCATCGGGTCTGCGAGTCTCTGAGTGAACAGGATTCCGTCAAGGTGATCTATCTCATGGCAGAAGCATCTCGCCTTGAGTCCCTCGCCCTTTAGAACCTGCCACTTGCCGTTTCTGTCCTGAGCCTTGACTTTCACCACTGCCGGGCGGATGGTCGTGCCGTACTCTCCGGGGATTGAAAGGCAGCCCTCGGCTTCGCGCTGTTCGCCGTCACGGAAGATTATCTCGGGATTCACGAGTTCAATGCAGCCGTCGCCGACATCGAGGACAACTACCCTCTTGAGAATACCGACCTGCACCGCAGCAAGACCGCAGCCGTCGTTTGCATACATTGTCTCTTTCATATCGTCAATGAGCTGAGCCAAGCGGTCATCAAACTTTTCGACCGTCCTGCTGTGCTTTTTAAGCATCGGATCGCCGAGCTTAACTATGTTTCTCATCGCCATTTTATTGTCCTCCTTCGATCATACGGTTACTTCGGGGTTCATGTCGGCATAGACGGAGACATCTGAAAATTTGCTGTCGCCGTAAAAATCTTTTAGTATCTCCGATATCATGCTGCGGAATCCCTTGGTGTTTCTGCATTTTATTATGAGTCTGTATCTGTATTTTTTATTGACTCGCGGCACTCGCGCGGGCAGAGGTCCGAGAACGATAAGCTTTTCATTTTTATATTCCCCTGCCGTCAGTTCTTTTATTTTGTCGAGCGTGCGCTGAGAAGCGACACGGGTCTTGACTTCGTCCGCGCCGGAAAACCCGACAACGCATATATCGCAAAACGGCGGATATATCATTAAACGCCTCATGCGTATTTCTGTATTATAGAACGCATCGTAGTCCTGCTTTGCCGCAAGCCTTATTATCTCATTTTCGGGCGTCAGTGTCTGAATAATAGCTTTTCCGGGGTGCTCTCCGCGTCCCGAGCGGCCGACGACCTGAGTGAGCAGCGAAAAAGTGCGTTCGAGACTTCTGAAATCGTCGTTATAAAGCTGTTGATCGACCGAAACAACAGCCGCAAGCGTAACATTTTCAAAGTTCAAGCCTTTTGCGACCATCTGGGTGCCGACGAGTATATCATAATCGCCTCTCGCGAAAGCATTCAGGCACTCTTCGTGAGCGAATCTCGACGAAGCGGTATCGGTATCCATACGCATGATACGCGCTCCGGGCACGGCCTTTTCAAGCTCGTCTTCTATTCTCTGCGTCCCGAACCCGGCATATCTCAGCGCGGGCTTATGGCAGGACGGGCACTCCTGCGTAAAACGCATGGAATATCCGCAGTAATGGCACATCAATCTGTCGTTTGCCGCATGATAGGTCATGGAAATACTGCAGTTCGGGCATGTCACGACCTCGCCGCACGCAGTGCACGAGACAAATGTATTATATCCGCGACGGTTTATCAGCACTATCGACTGCTTGCCGTCCGTGCGGTTTTTGTTCAGTTCTTCTATAAGCTCATGACTCAGCTCGCGGTTTTCCGTCTGCTGTTCGTTGCGCATATCAACGGTAATGACCTGCGGAAGCACCGCTTTGCCATATCTGTTCTTCAGCTCATAGAGAGAATACTTGCCGCTCTTCGCCGCAGCAAAAGACTCGACGCTCGGCGTAGCGGACGCGAGCAGAGTCAAGCCTTTATGCCATGCGGCACGGTATCTCGCCACGCTTTTGGCATTGTAGCGCGGAGTCTGCTCAGATTTATATGTATGCTCCTGCTCTTCGTCGATTATTATAAGTCCGATATTTTCAAGCGGCGCAAAAACCGCAGAACGGGTGCCTATAACTATTTTTGCATCGCCGTTCTTGACGCGCTTCCACTCATCAGCTCTTTCTCCGGCGGACAGTGCGCTGTGAAAAACCGCAACGCCGTCATTGTATCTCGAATGAAACACCGAAAGCGTCTGCGGGGTCAGCGATATTTCCGGCACCATAACTATAACTGTCTTATTATCTGCAAGAACCGTATCTATAAGCTTCAAATAAACTGATGTTTTGCCGCTTCCGGTAACGCCGTAAAGAAGTGCAGTCTTACCAGTACCGCTTTTGTAATCTTCGAGCAGACCGTCATAGGCTTTCTGCTGTTCGTCGGTGAGATGTATCTCGCCGCTGTCATATGCGCTTTGCACGGCATATCTGCTGACGAAGCTACGAAGCTCTTCGCGCTCAAAGCATTCGACAACGCTTTTCTTTTCGAGCGCAGATATGACCGACGGCGTATAGCCCGTGAAATAGCACAGCTCTTTAACACTCACAGAGCCGACATCTTTCAAAACATTGACAACTTCACTCTGCTTCTTTGTCATTGACACATCGTCCGAACCCTCGCACAGGCGCACCATACGGATGTTATTATCCCCGATGTTGCGCACAGCATCGTCATTTGCGGCAAGAAGTCCGACTTTAAGAAGGCGTTCCGGTATATCCGACGAAACATCAAAACCGAGAGTTTTCAAAAAATTCTCGGGCTTGACATAGCCCGAACGCGAGAGCAGATAGTCATATACCTGCTTCTCATCGGAGTCGAGCGAAGCAATAACACTCTCATCAACGCCGGGTACAGCGCAGAATGAGCGTATTATTTTATGATTTATCCCGGCGGGCAGCATAGCCTTGACCGCTTCATAGTAGGTACAAAAAGTCTGTTCGGATATCCACCGGGCAAGCGACATCATCTCATTACTAAGAAGCGGCGCTTCATCGAGCACCGCTGAGATAGACTTTATTCTTTTTCCTTGAGTCGAATCGGTCAGCCGCGTGATAATTCCTATGCGCTTTCTGTTGCCGATGCCGAACGGTACGGCAACGCGGCAGCCGACGAGAGCTTTGCCCTCGAGCTGCTGCGGTATGCTGTAATCATAGTCCTTATCGAACGTACAGTTGACGTTCTCGACGGCGACCTGTGCGTACATTTGAGTCACACTCCGTGAAAAAGCGTCAGATGTTGCGGATCTCTTCCGGCTCGATAATGATATATTTGCCGCTGAGGATCTCATCGATAGCCATGGAGACGGGCTTCTCGGTAAGGATTATCTGCTTCTCCTCGGCATCTTCGGAGATAGCGCGTGCTCTCTTTGCGGTAGCCGTAACAAGAGAATAACGGCTCAGGTGATTTTTAAGAACGCCTCTGAGATCAGGATTAAACATTGTTGATTACCTCACTTATAATGTTTTTGCAGCGGAAAGTTTTCTGCTTTTCCGCATCAAGAATAGTGCATATATCACTCACGGCATATGAAACTATGTCGTTGATGACTATGTAGTCATATTCAACGGCGCGCTTTATCTCGTCAACTGCGATGGTAAGGCGGCGCTGGATATCTTCCTCGTCCTCGCTCTCGCGGCAGCGAAGTCTCTCTTCGAGGGCTGCCATTGACGGGGGCATGAGGAATATGCTGACGGCTTCGGGATAGAGCTTGCGGATTTTCTCCGCGCCCTGAACCTCGATTTTGAGGAACACGGTTCTGCCCTGGGCAAGAAGTTCGTCAACGGGAGCTTTGGGAGTTCCGTAATAATTTATGCCGTACTGCGCATATTCAAGAACCTGTCCCTCTTCTATCTTGCGCATGAAATAGTCTTTGTCAACGAAATAATAGTGTATTCCGTCAACCTCCCACTCGCGCTTTTTGCGCGTCGTCATGGAAGTGGAGACTTTGATATTCATGTCGCGCTTGGTAAGCTCGGTCAGAATGGTATCCTTGCCGGAGCCCGACGGACCGGAAAGGATGACCAGAAGACCGTTGTTGTTATTATTCATCGCTTTCTTCCTCCTCAATATCAAGCTCATCGCCGTCATTGTTGAGGCGGTTTGCTACTGTCTCGCTCTGCAGATAAGTAAGAATAACATGGTCGCTGTCGGTTATTATAACAGCGCGTGTGCGTCTGCCGTGGGTCGCATCGATAAGTGTTCCCCTCTCCTTGCAGTCCTGAATTATCCTCTTTATCGGGGCTGATTCGGGGCTGACTATAGCCACAAGACGATTAGCGTTGACCATATTGCCAAAGCCAATGTTTATCAGCTTCATTATGATAATACCTCCGCAGTTATTCGATATTCTGTATCTGTTCTCTGATCTTCTCGATCTCAGCCTTGACATCGACAACGCAGCGCGCTATCTCGATATCCTGAGCCTTTGAACCGATAGTGTTTATCTCTCTGTTTATCTCCTGAACGAGGAAATCCATCTTTCTGCCGATGGCGCCGCCATCCTCTTCAAAGAGCTTTTTAAACTGATCAATATGACTGCGCAGACGAACCGTCTCCTCCGCCACAGCGACCTTGTCGGCATATATCGCCGCCTCGGTCAGCAGGCGCTGCTCGTCCACATGGACATCGCCGAGAACCTCGCGCATTCTTGTGAGGAGCTTTTCGTTATATTCTTTTACGGTCTGCGGAGAACGCTCTTCGATAAACGCGACCTTGTCGATTATGAAATCAAGGCGCGAAGTGACATCATCCTTGAGCTTTCCGCCCTCGACTGCGCGCATGGCGATGAATCTTTCGAGTGCTTCTGCCGCAACGCTGAGAACATCGGCGCAAATCTTTTCTTCATCTTCTGGCTCTTTCGAGACAGTGAAGATATCATTCACTCTCGCAAGATCAGACACTTTTATATCATTCTCGATCCCGCAGGTCTCGGAAAGTTCTTTGTAAGCCGCAAGATAACCTTTTGCGAGCGCACTGTTGAGCTTAACGACAGCCGATTCTTCGCCCGCAGTGTCTATCTGGACATAACACTCGACCTTGCCTCTTGATATTTTTCCCTGGAAAAAGCTCTTGAGCTTTTCATCAAGGAAGCCGAAATTTCTGGGTACACGCGATGAAAATTCAAAGTATCTGTGATTTACGCTCTTGAGCTCAAGAGTTATATCCATTCCGTCGAACGAGCCTGTTGCCCGTCCGTATCCGGTCATGCTTTTTATCATCGGAAGGACTCCTTTTCGTCGGTCTTTTAAATCATTTTATTTTATCAGTTTAAGCATACATTTGTCAATATGTGAAGCGCATAAAAAGGGTTATTTGACGCAGTGACCGCAGCTTCCCGTAAGAGCTGACGGTATATCGGACTCATAAAAGCCGTTTTTTTCTTCAAAACCGAGAGTTACAAACGGCTCTTTTTCAACTCTGCCTACATCCGCCCGCGCCATATAAGCGCTGCGGTTGGCGGCAAAATTCAGAGCGCTACGTACAAGTCCCTCTGCAACGAGCCTGTCCCCGCCACGGGTTTTCACACTCAGGATTTCAGCATAGATTCCGCCGAGCGAGAATATGCATTCGCCGATATTCTCCCCGTTTTCCTCTGCGCGGTATCCGTGAGTTTTGTCATCTATATCAAACGGCTTGAATTCAAGCATTTTATCTTCTTTTCTCCTTTTTGTTCGCCTTTGCGCCGGCAGCCGAGAGTATATGCGAAACCTCCTGCGGGGTCAGCTCGCGCCACTTGCCCTGGGGAAGCATGCCGAGCTTGACCCCGGCTATCGCGGTTCTCTTGAGGCGTGCGACCTCGATTCCGAGCTCCTCGCACATTCTTCTTATCTGCCTGTTTCTGCCCTCGAAAAGCACTATTTCTATAACCGCTCTGTCGTCGCGCTTTTCGAGCACCGTCACCTGCGCCGGAGCGGTCATTCTGCCGTCAATCATCATTCCGTCGCTCATGGCGGCTATCTGCTCGTCGGATATGTCCGGTCTTATGGTAACTCTGTAGACTTTCGCAACATGCTTTGACGGGTGCATCACGGCGTTTGCAAATTCTCCGTCATTAGTCAGCAAAAGCAAGCCCTCGGAGTTCCTGTCGAGCCTGCCTATCGGATAAACTCTCTCGCCTACATCTTCGACAAGCGACGCCACACATCTGCGTCCAAGCTCATCGCTCATAGTTGTGACAAAGCCGCGAGGCTTGTGAAGCATAATATATTTTGCAACCGTTTTATTTTCTATTTTTTTGCCGTTGAGCGTTATTATATCGCGCTTTGGATCTACAGAGTCGCCTATCTTTGCAACAGTGCCGTTGACTTTAACAGCACCTTTTGCAATAATCTCCTCCGATTTTCTGCGCGACGCAACGCCGCATTCGGACATATATTTCTGAAGTCTTATTCTGTCATCTGACAAATGATTCACATCCAATTTCTGAGAATGTTCTTTATTTTTTCAATAAACTTTTTTATTCGGCTTTTTTCTCTTTGGGGTTCTTTGGGAACAATCTTTCGTATCTGAACCCCGCCCGCCGTCAGAATTTCCGCCCGGTCAACTACATTGCCGTCAATTATAAGTTCAACCGAGCCAACCACCGTATTTTCTTCTATCGGTGCATATTCAAACTTTTTCAGGCTTATTTTCTGCTCTGTCCGCACCGATTCGCCTTTTCGCGAGATATACTGGAGCGGTCTCGATAGCTTCAGTGACACGCTTTCACTTTCCCCGCCCGCAATTTTTAATGAAACTGCGGACATGTCAGTATCCGCCTTATACCGCTCAACGATCGAAAAGCCGTATTCGAGCATTTTTGAATGATCGTTCCAGTCGTCCGGCGCATTGAGCGTCACAGCAACAAGCGTAACTCCGTCACGCCGCGCCGCAGAAACAAGGCACCGTCCGCTCTTTTTTGTAAAACCGGTTTTTATTCCGACTGCGTCGTCGTATATACGCAATAGACGGTTGTGGTTCGTGAGCGTGCGGCGATACGGCGGATTTCCGTAGCACACAACGGCACTTTTTTGCGAGCAAACAGCGGCAAATTCAGGATTTTTGATAGCTGTGCATCCGAGCAGAGCCATATCATATGCCGTCGAATAGTGTTCTTTTGAATCAAGCCCAGATGGAGTCTCAAAATGCGTATCATTCATGCCGATTTCCCCGGCGCGCTTGTTCATCATTGAAACGAAATTTTCAACATTGCCGCCGAGCGTTATCGCAGTAACATTCGCAGCATCATTACCGGACTGCAAAAGCATTCCGTAAACAAGACCCTCAAGGGTAACTGTGTCTCCCGGAAGAAGCCCCATCGAAGTGCCCTCGACGTTTAGCATATCAGCGCTGACAGTTATCTTCCTCTGCGGGGTCAGCGCTTCTATTGCGAGAAGCGAGGTCATTATCTTCGTTGTGCTCGCCATGGAGCGCCTGTCATGCTCATTCTTGCCGTAGATAAGCTCGCCCGTCTCGGCAACCATAAGAGCCGCGCACGAAGCCGAAACATCCGGCTGGGCAAATACCGTCAGCCCGGACGATACAAAACAGACCACCGTAAAAACAGCAGTCACAAAAGCAACCGGTCTTAAATTCACCAAACACACCGCCATTCATCATCCGTTACTGATAATGAATATGCGGTGTGCAGGAAAAAAATCAATATAATCCTTCGAGGTTCTCCTCGGTCTTCTTGCCCTTGCCGTCAACGAACTTGTTGACAACATCTGTGACACTGTTGACAACATCAGGAATCATGCCGATGGTTCTCTCGATAGAGCCTTCCTCGGTCGAGATATGTTTGATGCTGACCTCGCCGTTGTTGACAACGATGAATGCGATAGGAGTGATGGTGATGCCTGCTCCACCGCCTCCGCCGAAGAGCTCGGCGTTTGACTTCGACGGGAAGTCCGAGCCGCCCGACGCAAAGCCATAGGAGACCTTAGAGACGGGAATAATCTTTATGCCGTCGCCCAGATCCATGGGATCGCCGATGATCGTGCTGACATCAACAAGATCCTTTATCTTTTCGATTGAAGTTCCGAGAATTCCGGATGCTGACTGTTCTTTCATTTTAAAGTCCGCCTTTCATTGGGATTTCAAACAGATTTATTTTTCTTTTTACTGCCCTTGAGCAGCTTCAAAAGCACCTTAAACAAAAGCCTGAACGCAAGAACAACTACCGCATTCGTAAGCTTTATAGGTCTGACGGAGAGCGAGAGCGCAAACTGAGCTTTATTCTCCTGCGAGATGAAGTCGGGAACAACATTCACCTCATATTTTTTGACCTTCATATTCGAGCATATAAAGCCCATTGAAGGATAGACCGCCGAACACACTTTGCCGTATTTTATGGCATTCTGAGCCGCATCGTCTCCGGAGCTGACTTTCAAAAGGAGCTTCAGATTTTCTATGACAAAGGCTCTGTATATGCTGCCCATAAAGCCGCCGAGCTGAGCCGCCGCGGTCTGAATAAGTTCGACCGTTGCGCCGAAGCCCTGGTTCTCATAGAACTCTTTGAAGATGTTTTTCTTGGGTTCGGAGGGTTTGTCCTCCTCTTTCTTTTTTTCCTCGGGCTTTTTCTTTTTCTTCTTTTTTTCTTCTTTCTTTGCCTTTTTTGCCTCTCTCTTCGCTTTCTGTTCCTCGGTCTGCGGGAATATATGCAACTTTATAAAAAGCCACTGCACATCGAGAGAAAACGCTTCGCCGTATTCGGCGGTAATTTTGACCTTTACAGAGCACAGGATAACTATGAGAGCAATAATGCCCAATATTATGTAAAGAGCTGTCAAACCAACACCTCCTGATTATTCATACATATTTTCAAGCTCGCCTGCATCGACATCGAACTCGTCAAAATCAAAGTCCTCGTCATCTTCTTCCGGTTTCGGCTGAACGGGCTGTGCAGTGCTGTCCTCCGTCGGGACTTCAAAAGTTTTAGCCTCTTCCTTTTCCGTCTCCTGCTCTTTCTCTTCGCGCTCCGGAAGCTCCGGCAATTCGGAGAGAGATTCGATGCAGAAGCACTTGAGAAACTCCGGTGTAGTACCGTAAAGCAGCGGTCTGCCGGGAAGATCAAGTCTGCCCTTTTCTTCAACAAGACCTTTCTGGCACAATGTAGATATAACTCCCGAGCAATCCACTCCGCGCACCTGTTCGACATACGCTTTGGTGACAGGCTGATTATAAGCTACAACCGCGAGCACCTCAAACGCCGCCGAAGAAAGCGGAACATTGCGCTTCATATCGAGCACGCTTCTGATATTCTCTGCGTATTCCTGCCGCGTGCAAAGCTGATATCTTTCGCCGAGCTTCAAAAGGCATACGCCGCTCTCACGCTCGTCGAGCTGTTCGGCGCAGGAGCGCAGCACGGTTTCGGCATCCTCTATCTCTATATCGAGAGCCTGAGCTATTTTAGCCGTTTCTACCGGCTCGCCCGCCGCAAAAAGTATAGCCTCCGCCGCAGCGCGCATCTGATTGAATGTCAAGCTGATTCTCCCCTCAAAATCTCATCGTCTGTCAGTTATCAAAGTGACCTCGGCATCGCCGCCGTCACCGTTTATCTCAACCTTTTTCGACTTGACGAGCGCGAGCATCGCCATAAAGGTTGCGACCATCTCCGAGCGCGAAGTTGAACGCTCGAAGAAAGATATGAATTTCTGTTTTTTGTTCCTGCCGAGTTTTCTGAGTATATAAGAAAACCTCGACGAGACGGAAACTATCTTTTTTGCGATTATTCCCGAAAAAGCTTCAACGGGCGGCGGCAATTTGCGCTTGCCCTTTCCGACTGCCGCCATATAAGCTTTGTAAAGCTCGGACGGCTCATGAAGCCTCGTGTATGTCATATCGACATCGATTTCCTGCGGTTCGCGCGAAAAGAAGTTGAATCCGTTCGCCTGCTCCGCAAGCTTGCCCGCCATAAGCTGGCAGTCGCGGTACTCCGTGAGTTCACCGCGGAGCTCTTCTGCGAGCCTGTCTGCCTCCTCGTGGACGGGAAGAAGCGACACAGTCTTAATATACACCAAACGCGCCGCCATTTCAAGGAATTCGCTCGTGACCTCGAGATTTTCTTCTTTAAGTTTTTTCATATAATCAAGATACTGATTGATGAGATCCATTATCGGCA